>Ga0208957_1000001_pt1 | contig 826104 bp, 904 predicted proteins | sample RifOxyA1_FD_184029 | JGI IMG/M metagenome (GOLD analysis project Ga0208957, IMG submission 184029) | Groundwater microbial communities from Rifle, Colorado - Rifle Oxygen_injection A1 (SPAdes) | ecosystem: Environmental > Aquatic > Deep subsurface > Groundwater | place: Rifle, Colorado, United... | reverse complement strand
TCCAAGCATATGCTTCCATTAAAGGCTTTATTGAATCCTCAGAAGGTCCATGGTTTAGAACACCAAAGACAGGTAAAATCACAGATATCTTCTCTAGAAACAAATTCTATAGATTTATACAGGGAATATTACCAGGAAAAGTAGAAGCTCCTACTTTAAATTATGATTCTAGTTCATATTTAGCTCTTTCCACAGCTAATAATATGTTTAACAAATTTAGTATCAAACCTAAAAACAAATGGTACGGTAAAGTATTTTTAAGTATTCTTTTAATAATTACAGTTTCTACTTATTCTTTAACTAAAGGTGTTCCTGAAGCTTTAGCTACAAATCCTGCTACAACTCAATATCTTTCAAACACTACAACCTCAACATTAACTAACTCTTGGAAAGTCTTGTCAACAGTTCCTGCTCAAAATTCAGGAACTAGTCTTCCATTAGTTAGAAATGACATTGGTGATTTTCAGTATTATCCAGGTACTACCAATAATGCTACTGGAACAAAATGTGGTTCAACTCCAAATGGTAGAGGTTGGATATTAGATACACCATTCGGTGGAGATGGTGGAAATATAGCTTCAGGAACTTGGTCATTCTTTATATATGAATCAGATAATCAAACTGCAGGTGTTGGACATTTTGATGTTTGTGTCTACAAAATTACTGTTTCTAGTGGAGCAATTACTTCAAATACTCTTCTTTATGACTCCAACAGTGACAGTGCATGGTCAACAGCAACAGATACCTGGAACGGGGGAGTTTCATCTATCTCTCAAACTACAACTAGCCAGTCACAATTTAATTTTAGTCCAGATGAATATATTTATGTTGAATATTGGAATCATATTACAACCAAAATTAGTGCTGCAACTGGTACATCCACCTTTTATACAGGAGAAAGTGGAGCAAGTGATCCTAATATTGTTATGCCAACAATCACAATCCCTGAAAATGCCTTACTACTTCTATTAGTTGTACCATTTATTCCAATTATCACGTTATGGTTAAAGAAAAAACATGGAGGATTAGTATATGTTTAAACAAAATAATTTTATATTTAAATCGATAAAAACTTATTTATAATTTAAAGTTATTAACTGATACTATGAGTTAGAAATATATACAACGAAATAATTTAGAATAATTATTAATACTTCAAAGTTAGATACAAACAAAATTACTCATTTTTATATGAACAATGTCTTTATCAATATGTTTTAATTCAATATAGGGTATGTCTATATATAGAGGAAAGTAGTTGTGATTAATTTAAATATAGTTATATGTTGCAAATATATTATGTTACCCACTTGACGTTTACACTTTTGTACTGCATATTTAATTAGTACTGCCATGTTAGAAAATCAATTATCTCCAAAAGCTCGCAATTTAATGATTCAGGAAGTAATTGATCAAGATCAACCTATTTCGACGGTTTCCAAAAAATATAATGTTTCAAGAGTTACTCTATATAAATGGCTTAAAAGGTATAAAAAGGATATATCCAGTAATAAAGAGCCAGATATGTCTTCTAGAAAGAGAAAAATAGACAAGTATTGGCACCAATCTCCAGATGAATATGAAAATGCAGTCCTATCCTTAGTCAATAAACATCCTGAATGGGGAATTAGAACCTTAGTCAGAAATCTTCCTAAAGTAGGTAATACTCCAATTGTCGGCCATCATGGAGTACAAAACATCTTAAGAAGGCACAATTTATCAACTTATGAAGATAGATTAACTTATGTTAAAAAACTTAGAACTCCTGTTATTAGAAGTATTGAAGATATTCTTAAGGTTATTTCAAATTTTTTCAAGATTCCTGCCGAAAAAAGACATGGTGTTATTCGTCTTTCGGGCATAACATTATTGTTTGCATTTATAACAATAGTATTTTTGGGCTATATTAATTATGTTTCGACATCTTTTGAAGGAACACCTATTGTTTCTAAAATTGGAGCCATATTTGCTTCAACAGCACTTTTAATGGGATCTTTTTTCTTTTTATACTCTTTAAAATATTATCTTACTCTGGCAATTGTACTTTCATATTCACAAAAAGAGACAAATAAGAGTAATAGTATTGAATCTAGAGGTGGTTTTATTAATTGGCTTTTGGGAATTAATAAGTCAAATTCAAATAAAACTTTGGATAATAAAGCTGCTGGATTGGAACCTAACTTAAAAGAGATAAATCTTAAAAACAAACCATTTATATCTGTCCAAATTCCTTTTTATAATGAAATGAATGTGGTTGAAAGATCAATTCATGCTGCAATTTCCTTTGACTATCCTGCCTATGAAGTAATTTTATGCGATGATTCTACAGATAAAACTACTGAAATTATTAAAAAAAGAATGGAAAGATATCTTTTTGAAGGTGAAAAGTTGAAAACTATAAAAGGGGATGGATGGACTTTAACTTCAGTTGAAGTTAAACCAGGTGTAACATTAAAACATCTTCATAGAACAGCTAGAAGTGGATTTAAAGGTGGAGCTTTAAACTTGGCTTTAAAACTAACTGATCCTAGAACTTCTTTTGTTTCAATTTTTGATGCCGACTTTGTACCATATCCAGACTCACTAGAATTATTTCTTAAATACTTAAAAGTTGAAAATGATATGTCAGAAGACTTTTCACTTTCAAATGTAGCAGCAGTTCAAGGGTATCAATGGCATGTATTAAATAAATCAGAAAACTGGATCACAAGGGGAGTTAGATCAGAATACTCGGGTAGTTATGTAATTGAAAGGTCTGGGGCTGAAATATATGGTGGTTTAAAACAAATTTCAGGAAGTGTTTATATGATTAGGAAAGATATATTAGAAAAAATTGGATGGGGGATATCTATTACCGAAGATTTTGAATTAACTTTAAAACTATATGAGGCTGGTTACAAAGTAGTCTACACTCCATACATTCAAGCTCCAGCAGAATGTGTTTCTACCTTAAAACGCTTAATTCGTCAAAGAATGCGTTGGGCTGAAGGACATTCATTTAACATTAAGAAAATGTTTGTAAAATTAATGGTTAACTCTAAAGTTACATTTATTGAGAAACTAGAATTAACTTATCTTACCCCATACTACTTACAAGCATTCTTCTTCCTTGTAGGTACCCTTTCCTGGCTTATTTCTGAAACTGTATTTAAAACTCGTTTACCATTTTGGACTGAATTTTGGGGATGGAGTTTAGTTTTAACAAACATGATTAGCTTACCACTTCTTAATTCAGTAGGGCTTTTCCTGGAGGAGTCGGAAGAAAGAGATTATTTGGGATTAGGATCATTTGTCGCTTTATCTTATATTTTAGTTCCTTTTCAAGCCTACGCTTCTCTTAAAGGTTTTATAGAAAAAGAAGAGGGTATTTGGTTTAGAACTCCAAAGACAGGAAGAATTACTGATACATTTATGAGAGGTAAGTTTTATAGGTTCATATCAGGGATTATTCCTGGTAAACAAGAAACTTCTTCTTTAGAAGAAAAGTATTTAGCACTTTCAACTGCAAATAATAGTTTTAATTCTTTTAGTATCAAACCTAAAAACAAATGGTACGGTAAAGTATTTTTAAGTATTCTTTTAATAATTACAGTTTCTACTTATTCTTTAACTAAAGGTGTTCCTGAAGCTTTAGCTACAAATCCTGCTACAACTCAATATCTTTCAAACACTACAACCTCAACATTAACTAACTCTTGGAAAGTCTTGTCAACAGTTCCTGCTCAAAATTCAGGAACTAGTCTTCCATTAGTTAGAAATGACATTGGTGATTTTCAGTATTATCCAGGTACTACCAATAATGCTACTGGAACAAAATGTGGTTCAACTCCAAATGGTAGAGGTTGGATATTAGATACACCATTCGGTGGAGATGGTGGAAATATAGCTTCAGGAACTTGGTCATTCTTTATATATGAATCAGATAATCAAACTGCAGGTGTTGGACATTTTGATGTTTGTGTCTACAAAATTACTGTTTCTAGTGGAGCAATTACTTCAAATACTCTTCTTTATGACTCCAACAGTGACAGTGCATGGTCAACAGCAACAGATACCTGGAACGGGGGAGTTTCATCTATCTCTCAAACTACAACTAGCCAGTCACAATTTAATTTTAGTCCAGATGAATATATTTATGTTGAATATTGGAATCATATTACAACCAAAATTAGTGCTGCAACTGGTACATCCACCTTTTATACAGGAGAAAGTGGAGCAAGTGATCCTAATATTGTTATGCCAACAATCACAATCCCTGAAAATGCCTTACTACTTCTATTAGTTGTACCATTTATTCCAATTATCACGTTATGGATTAAGAAAAGACAAGAAGAAAGGGGATTAATATATGCCTAAACAGAAAAAAGTATTTATGGCTCTTTTGGCAGGTTTTTCATTGTTAATTTTAAGTTTACCTTTTTTAGTTAGTTTTAATGAAGTTTTAACTAAAATAGCAGAAAGAAACTTGCTTTATAGGGGAGTTCAAGAGTATATAGTACCTGTTGAGGCTAAAATGCTTGGCGCAATTTTAATTCCATTTGGTTATGATTTTGCTTTTTCACCAACTAACTCAATGATTATTGTTAATGGAGTTAGTATGGGAATAACTTGGAATTGTCTTGGTTGGCAAAGCTTTATATTACTCTTTATAACTCTCCTAGTCGGTTTTAAAGGTAGGTATAAAGGTATTTCAATAGTAGAGTCATTACTAATAGGAATATTAGGTACTTATTGGTTAAATATTTTAAGAATGATGTTTACAGTACTTCTGGCAGTTCATGCACCACCAATTTTTAGAATTGTCTATCATGATTATTTAGCAGCAGTAACAACACTTTTATGGCTCATCTTTTTCTGGTGGTTTGCATATTCATATATTCTTGAAGAAAAGAAGTCTTGATCATAAATTATACTCAGGAAATTGCATCAATTATTTGGGATTATCTGCTATTCTTACGGTTTAAATAACTTTAATACACATTAATAAATAATCTATTAATATGGGTTATAAAATCTCCAAAATCTTAAACATTTTAGTCAATAGTTTAGTCTAAATAAATTAGTAATTAATTTTACATAAAGTATATCCTATAAACCTATAACATTTTATTTCCGCACCGATAGTATTTCTATACCTAAATTCTCCAAAATATGTGCCTGATATTTTGATAGGCAAGGTATCTTTAATAGTAATAATAGATCTTAATATTTGAGGCTATAGTTTGCCTATTGACAGGTGTTAGGATGGTTGGTAACACTATATATATGCTCTATTCTGAAGCCAAAAAAGAAAAAATAGTTTTAGATGTACTACAGGATAGAAAATCAGTAACGGAAGCTTCTAAGAAATATATAATTGCAAGAAAAACAATCTATGCTTGGATTAAAAGATACAAAAAGGGAAGTTTAAAAACTAAATTTGTTAAGGGTAAGAGACATCCAGCTTCTGTTTATCCTAAAGCTTATTCATATATAAATAGGTGGATTGTAGCTAATCCTTCGTGGGGATGTAGAATACTAAGCTCCAAATTAAAAGAAAAGGGAATACTTTTAAGTTTTTTCTCTATTAATAGACTTCTTAAAGATATGGGGGGAGAGACTTATGATAGAAGAGTAAATTATGCAAGAAATTTTGCAGGTCCAGGCAGGAGTAAAGAGGATGTTAGGCTTGAAATTGTCAGAAAAGCTTTAAATCAAAATGAATCTATTTCATCTTTGTCTGAAAAGTATAAAATTGCCAGAAAAACTATTTATAAATGGATTAAAAAATACCAGGTTAAGGGTAATCTAACTGATTCATATGTAGTAGCCGAAGCTCATCCCAGAGCAATTTATCCTAAAATTACAAAAGAAGTATTAAATATAGTAGTAGCTAATCCTAATTACTCAGTTCATACAATTGCTAAGTTTGTTAAGGGTTCATCATGGACTATTTGGAGTATTTTAAATAGGAATAATCTAAACACTCAAAATTTAAGGTTTGCTTATTCTCAAAATATACAAAGTACGAAAGAAAAGGTTGCTACAACTGGTATTGAAGGTAGAGTAAAGTCAGTTTTTGAAACTTTTGTACCTAATTTAGCCCCAGCACCCCCGCCTGGTAAGTTTAGTTTTCTTAAAATTGTAGGTATTACTTCTGTTTTAACCGTTATTACATCTTTAGCTTTCTCCTACTGGATATCAATTATTACTTCTACTTCAAGTTTTGGAGGTTCAGTTGGAATGGTTTTTGCAAGTTTAGCTTTAATTATGGGTATGTTCTTTTTCTTATACTCTTTAAAATACTATATAACTCTTGCAATTGTTCTTTCATACTCACAAAAGGAAGGTTTAGAAAATGAAGGAGCGATTAAAAGTAAAGGATTATTACAATGGTTATTAGGAGCTAAAGCTTCTGAACCTGAACGATCTGCAGTTGGTTTAAAATCAAACTTAGATAGTTTAAAACTTGAATCTCATCCATTTGTCTCAGTTCAAATTGCTTTATACAACGAAAAAAATGTAGTAGAAAGGTTAGCCAAGGCTGTAACTTCATTTGAATATGATAATTATGAAGTTATTTTAGCTGATGATTCAACAGATGAAACATCTGAAAAAATTAGACAGTATCAGGAAAAGTATCTATTTAAAGGAGAAACTTTAAAAGAAACAAAAGGTGATGGTTGGACTTTAACCTCAGTCGAAGTTAGAAAAGGTGTAACTTTTAAACACTTACACAGAATAAATAGGTTAGGTTACAAAGGAGGAGCCCTAGATCTTGCCTTAAAATTAACAGATTCAAGGGCAGAATATGTTTCTATCTTTGATGCTGACTTTGTACCATATCCTGATTCTATTAGTTTATTTCTAAAGTACTTCCAAGCCCAGAATGATCCTAATGTAGCAGCAGTTCAAGGGTATCAATGGCATGTATTAAACAAATCAGAAAACTGGATCACAAGGGGAGTTAGAAGTGAATACTCAGGCTCATATGTTATTGAACGCGCTGGTACTGAAATATATGGTGGTTTAAAACAAATATCAGGCTCTGTTTATATGATCAAGAAGAATATTCTAGAATCAATTGGTTGGGGAACATCAATTACTGAAGATTTTGAACTTACCTTAAAGCTTTACGAGAAAGGCTACAAAGTAGTTTATACTCCATACATTCAAGCCCCAGCAGAATGTGTTTCTACCTTAAAACGCTTAATTCGTCAAAGGATGCGTTGGGCTGAAGGACATTCATTTAACATTAAAAGAATGTTTAAAAAATTAATGTTATCTCCAAAACTTTCATTTGCTGAAAAGTTTGAAACTGCCTACCTTACCCCATACTACTTACAAGCATTCTTCTTCCTTGTAGGTACTCTTTCCTGGCTTATTTCAGAAACCATCTTTAAAGTTAGACTTCCTTTCTGGACAGAACTTTGGGGATGGAGTTTAGTTCTTACAAACATGATTTCCTTACCACTTCTTAATTCAGTAGGTCTTTTCCTAGAAGAATCAGAACAGAAAGACTATTCAGGAATTGCATCCTTTGTTGCTCTATCATATGTAGTTGTTCCATTCCAAGCATATGCTTCCATTAAAGGCTTTATTGAATCCTCAGAAGGTCCATGGTTTAGAACACCAAAGACAGGTAAAATCACAGATATCTTCTCTAGAAACAAATTCTATAGATTTATACAGGGAATTATTCCTGGTAAATCTCCAGTTTTAGAAGAGAGCTATTTAGCATTAACTACAGCTAATAATAGGTTTGATAATTTTAATATCAAAAAAGCAAAGAATAAAAGATGGATTGGGAAAACATTTTTAGTAGTACTTCTGTCCATTAGTATTACTATTTATAGCATGTCAGACAGTTTGGTTAAAATGTCATATGCTGCAATGGATAATTTGGGAGATGGATCTGATGGTGCAATTACTGTTTCATCAAATACGAATTGCCAGACAACAGATATTTCGATAGACGATGGAGATTCAACAGCGGATTGCATGGCAACTTATGTAAGTAGTACTTCTAGTTCAGGGGGAGCAACTCTAAATGTAAGTTCAACAACTGGTTTTTATGCAAATGATGAGATTTTAATTATTTCAATTCTTGGAACTAGTCCTACTGCTGGGATTTATGAATTTAAAACAATTCAATCGATTGGTGCTGGAAGTTTTACTTTAACTACTAACTTATCTAATACATATACATACAGTTCAGATGTGGCTGAAACAATGGTTGTTAGAGTTCCACAATACACTAGTGTAACAATAGATACTGGTATTACTTTAAATGTTTCAGCTTATTCCACAACAAATAACACCGGTGGCATTTTGGCCTTTAGGGCTACTGGAACAGTAACTGTGACAGGTTATATTAATTTAAATGGTCTGGGATTCCCAGGAGGAGCCCAGAAAACGGGTGGGAGTGGTGGTACAAGTGGAGGTACAGGTGGAGCTGCAACTTCAGGGGATAATGGATTAGGTGGTGGTAAAGGTTTGGCCGGTGGAGCGGGAGGAAATCCTGGGTCTGGAAGTGGAACAAAAGGTGGAGGAGGCGCTGGTGGTACAGATGGAGGTGGTGGAGGAGGTTGCTATTATTCAGAATGTACTGCGGGAGGAAGTGGAACTTCGGGGACAGGTGGAAATAGTGGTGGTGGTACAAGTGGGGGTACTGGAAGCGCTGGGTCTTTGGGTTCTGCTGGGTCATCATATGGATCAGCCGACTTAAGTTCGATGTTTTTTGGTTCTGGTGGTGCCAGTGGAGCAGGTGGAGCAGGTGGGGGAGGTGGAGATACTGCCGGTGGAGCAGGTGGTAATGGTGGAGCAGGTGGGGGAGGTGGGGGAATAATTTATATATCTGCAAATAGTATATCTGTTTCAGGATCTGTGTCTGTGACTGGATCTAATGGAAGTCTCGGAGAGAGTGGAAATGGGGGTAATTCTTCAACTGGTCCCAACGTTCCCGGCGGAGGTGGAGCTCCTGGAGCAGGTGGGGGAGGTGGAGCAGGTGGATCAATTTTTTTGAGAGCAACTAGTTTGACAATGGGAAGTAGTTTAATTATAAGTACGGCTGGTTCAGGTGCTAGTGGTGGAGCAAGTGGTGGAGTTGGGGGGGAATTTGACCCTGATCCATTAGTTATAGGTGATGAGTATTCTGGTGGTAATAGTAGTGCAGGTGCTGGTGGAGGAGCGGCAGTTAGTAAAAAGGTGGGTGGTAATGCTAGTGGCGGTGGGGCAGGAAGTGGTGGTAACGGGAGTGCTGGTAGGATTCATATAGAGTATGATACCGGCTATACTGGAGAAAGTGATCCAATATCGGATAAATCTCAAATTCCTGAAAATGTAATTTTATTATTACCATTAATTTTATTATTTCCTAAAGTATTAGAATGGTTTAAGAAAAAAAGAAAAAAGTCTAAAGATCTAAAACCAAAAGATTTTGTTTATATTTTCAAAAATATTTGTACAATCAATAATGAATACTATTATTTTTGGCGAGGGCCACCAAGTTAAAAATTAAAAAAAGAAATATATGAAACAAAAAAAGACATTTAAAATGATTTTGACGATACTAGCTATATCTTTAGCTGTGTTACCTTTATTGGTAAGTTTCAATGAGATTTTGACTAAAGTTTTTGAAACATTTTCTTTATATAAATGGATCGAAAATTATATAGTTCCACGCCAGGCAGCTATGGTGGGGGTTATTTTGAGCCCATTTAATATTAATTATTCTGTTTTTAGGGGTGGATTAATAATTAATGGTAGTTATGTACACATAACGTGGAATTGTATTGGTTGGCAAAGTCTTATTGTATTAATTACAACTTTTTTTGTTGGATTAAAGGGTAAAAATTATACTAATTTTTCAAAAATTGAAACAATTATACTTGGTTTAGTTGGGACATTACTTATTAATTTACTAAGAATGTCAATTCTAATTCTGTTGTATGTTTATGCAACAGAACTGTCAATGATAATCTTTCATAATTATTTTGCAGCTATAATGACGATGTTATGGTTAGCATTCTTTTGGTGGTTTTCATACCTTTACATTTTAGAAGAAAAAAATAATATTTGATACTTATCAAATTGTTTTATTGTTTTCATTAATTATTTTATGATAAAATATATTCTACTAATAAAAAATAAGGAGAGTTAATAAATAATAAAAATTGACTACTTTGATAATTTCTTAATTCTTATTTTTCTAGTATAGAAAAAATGACTGAATATAGTTCAACCATTTGTCTTGGTGAGAGAGTATTTGTTAACATAATATGTCCATTCGAATAGATATTCTTTCTCTAAAATAATCATTAATAGTTTTTGATAAGTCTATGTTTAGCCACTATTTGAGGAGGAAACAAATTCTGTATTTAGCATTTTTTGTGTCTGGAATTTCTGCAATAATATACGAAATTCTTTGGATAAGAGTTCTTTCGCTTGCTTTTGGTGCTGTAACAATAATAATTGCCTCTGTGGCTAGTTTGTTTCTATTAGGTTTATGCCTTGGTTCTTTTATAGGTGGAAGGTTTACAGACATTGTTTCAAAACATAAGCTTAATTATTTGTTTATTCTTTATTTCTTAATCGAAATTTCCGTTGGTCTATTTGCTTACGTGAACTTTAACCTTTTTTCATCCTTTTCTTTAGCTGCTGGTCAATATAGATATTTTGTTGTGTTAATATGTATTTTGATACATTCTTTTTTGCTGGGGGCTACATGGCCAATGATGTTTAAAATGATTTTAAGTATGGGAGAGGATTGGAATGTTGCTGGAAAGATTACTTTTATTAATACTTTCGGTGGTTTTATTGGTGCAGCTTCATCTAATTTCTTTCTGATTGCAAATATTGGTTTAGAAAAAACTTTGTTTTTGGCGATATCCTTGAATCTACTGGCCTCGTTTATGGTACTATCTTCCTATAGTAGAAATTATTTTTTTTCAAATAACTTAATAAACGTAAAACAGTTGAAAGAAAAACGTGTTTTTTTAGATGGAAAATTTTGGATTTTTGGTTTGATGTTTTTTACGGGGTTTGTTGGAATGGGACTTGAAATTTTGTGGATGAGAACCTTTGGACTTATTTTTGGTAATTCAATTTATTCTTTTTCAATTTTACTTGCAGTAATTTTACTTTCCCTGTCTTTGGGGGGACTAATTATCGGATTTATGAAATCAAGTAAAGTATCTATAAATGGATTGATAAATATTATAGTTTTAGGGGTAATCTCTATTTTAATTGGAATGATTTTAATTGGTAGATTTCCAGAAATATTATTGTCCCTTAAAATAAATCTAATAGAATCATTTATAAGTTATAGTCTGCTTCAGTTTGTCTTTGTGGGTGTAATAGTAGTTATTCCTGCCATGCTATCTGGGATGGTGTTTCCATATGGCGTTAGGATGCTCAAAATTTATAACAACATACCAGGAACTATTTCAGGATTTTCATATTTTATAAACACCCTAGGGTCAGTTTTTGGTGGTTTAATTTCAGCAATGTTTATCCTTCCTTTTTTGGGAATAAAAAATGGACTAATTTTTCTGACAGGACTTTTTTTCTTTCTTCCAGTTATTTGGTTTATCAGTAAAAAAAGAAATAAAGATATATTTTTTTTGACACTAATTATTTTTGTTTTAGGATTAATAGCTTTTAAAACTTGGGATGAAAGAAAATTAGCCTCCGGAGTATATTATTATGGGGGCCGTGCAATGAATGAAGGTGGTTGGAATATGATTTATTATAAAGATGGTAGGGAATCGACAGTGTCGGTTACAAGGTATAGGGGAGAAAATGCATTAAGAATAAATGGAAAAGTTGATGCGTCTAGCAAAGGAGATAGGGAAACACAATTAATGCTAGGTCATGTCCCAGTACTTCTAAGTAGAAACCCAAAAAACGTTTTAGTGATAGGGTTAGGTAGTGGTACAACAGCCGGAGCGGTAAATAAGCATGATGATGTTACAAACTTAACAGTTGTTGAAATTGAACCAGAGGTTGCAAAGGTTGCAGAAAAATATTTCTTTGAAGTAAACAATTTAGTTTTGAGTGATCCAGAAACCAAGTTAGTTATTAATGATGCACGGAATTTTTTGTTGAAAACAAAGGATAAATATGATGTTATTACTTCGGAACCGTCTAATCCTTGGATTGCAGGTGAAGGCAGTCTTTTTACAAAAGAATTTTTTGAGATAGGCAAATCAAAACTTGATAATAATGGGATTTTTTTTCAATGGTTACATTTATATAATATTGGCCAATCTGAAGTTAAAAGTGTGTTGGCTACATTCAAATCAGTTTTTCCACATACATTAATTTTGATAGGTGTAGAACCTAATGATATTTTCTTGGCTGGTAGTAATGAAAAAATAGATATTGATTGGAACAGGTTTATTACCTTTAAATCAGACAATTTTAATATCGGGTCAGACATTATGAGTTTATTTTGTAATACTGAAATATCATCGGAAATGGTCACGAATAGTGAAATTAATATAGATAATAAACCCACACTTGAATATAGGTCACCCTTTAATTTAAGAAAAAATACTCTTCCCAGCAATTTTTCCTTTATATTAAAATTCTGTCAGGAACCAAAAAGACTATTAGATAATTTAGAGGTTCCACAAGAATATAGAGAATCGTTAATACTCACGCTAAAGGCTAGAAAAAAACTATTAGAAGCAGAGATTGAATATGAAAAAGGTAATATTGACAATGCGATTTATTTACTTGAGGAAGCGATAAAAGATGATAAAAACACGCCCCATGTTAAAGAACGGACAGCAGAGTTATATGTTGAAAAAGCGGATGAGTTAATCTCAAGCATGGGTTTTATTAATAACAGTGTTGCAGAAAGATATTTGATTGATTCAATTTATTTTGCACCGAATTATTATAATGGATCTATTAGTTTGATGTATTTATATATAAACCAAGGAAGATTGAAAGAAGCTGAAGAATTAATAAAAGAAAGCGAAAAAAAGTTTCCATGGTCGGGTGCTGTTTTAATGTATAAAGGGATAATAACTGGATTAAATGGTGATAGCTCAAAAGAAGAAAAATTATTGCTTGAAGCCTATTCACTTGAGGGTTGGAATACTGTAATTATTAACAATTTAGCCAATTTCTATTTATCAAAAGGTGATGAAGAAAAAGCTATTGAGATGTTGGAAAAATCTGTAATAATTGATTCTGATCAACAAATTGTTCTCAAATGGTTACGCGAATTAAAGAATTAATATATTTTTTATAATATTACTAGTTAAAATAGATCATCAGATAAAAACTAAAAAATAATTAATTTTTTTAGAAATCAACCGGAATTGGTGTGGGTATTGTGTGAGCATGTATTATTAAGTGTAAAGTATCCAATTTATTAAAACAAATTCATCAAAAAAGCAAATAAAAAGAGGATTAGTTTTTAAATTATAAAAAAACACATAATCCTCTCTTTTTCAGCTACATACTATCTGCGGGTAGAAAAATAGAACATACGACACTACTGTCTAAACAAACTATACCACAGGAAATGGTTCAGAAACAAGTATAGGATCATATGGAAATGGTGGAACCTCTCTCTTTGCTGCTAAGACGTCAGTCTTGGTACCTAAAATAAATAATGCTGTAAATAACATAGCTACTAAAATTGCTTTTTTCAATTTAAATCACCCCCTTGCATATTACTATATGATAGTACATTTTAAATTATTAATAAGTCAAGACATAAAAAACAAATGTTAGTTTTAATAAAATTATGTTACGCAATAATTGTATTTAAAGATTTTATTATCTATCTATTTTAGAAAATTGTTAATTATGTTATAAATAAATAAATGGAAAATGTTCCTAGAGAAACAGAAACAATAGCTGCTAAAAGATCTCTAAGGCTAGCTGAAAAGATTAGGAATGCTAGAGGAAGGATAACTGTTACTAATTCATGGTGGAACACTCAAGGGTTTGAATTTCTATTACTTCTAATAATTTTTTTATTTAATGTATTTTCAATCTATTTCTATTTTGGAACTGCAACAAGTAGTGATACCTTCTTTTCAGGTCCAATAATTCCTTTAATGGCAAAGTTTTTTACAATTTTTAAAATACCTCTTTCTTACGCGTTTCAAATAGTAAACATTATATTTTTTGTTAGTTTTCCCTTTACTCTTTATTTTTTGATAAAAGAAGTAACAGGTAGAAAAATAATTGCCTTTATGTCAATTTTAATCGCAAGTTTACCCTTTTATCCATTTGCCCAGGTTAGGGTACTTTCTGCCCTAAATGGAATAGATAGTGCACACGTAGCTAGTCTTACAATCACATCTCTTGCGCTTTTAGCCCTTTTTTCATTTTTAAAGGATGGTGGAGCAAAAAATTTGTTCAAATCAAGTTTAACAGCTTCATTAATTGCACTTATCTCGCCATTTGGTTTTACAACTTTTTTGATTTTTTCTGTAATTTTAACTTTTTCTGAAATGCTTTTAGGTGGGGGAAGACTTAAATTTTTTAGATTTTTGAGTATGCTCTTTTTTACAGGAACACTTGTTGCTTTTTGGTATAACCCCAGTTTTTCTTTTTGGATATTAACAGGAGATTTGGGTGAAGAAGTAAGAAGAACATTTACAAAACTTATTCCACTATCTTTTTTTGCTATTCCTGCAATTGCTGTTTTTGGATATCTTCTTTTTGACAGAAAGCCTAGTTTGCAGCCTGTATTTTTAGCAAGCTTTTTTACAATTGCATTTATTCTAATTTCATTTGCAGGGGGTGGAATTTTTCCATCACACCCTTCAAGATACATTCCAGAACTTGGAATATCATTATCTTACTTAATTAGTGTAGTTTTATTAAAAGCATATGAAAGTTTACCTTTCTTTAAAACTCACAGGCCTGTTGCAAAGGTAATTTTAACCATTATGTTTTTAAGCCTTGGCTTAGGAATTATTTTAGGTTCAAGTAATCTTGCCCCAAAGGAAGATGTTTTAGGAATTTGGACAGGAATTGAAAAAGGGACATTATGGAGAGAAAAGGAAAGATTTAATGGTATAAGTTCAGCTATTGGATATTTAGTTTCAACTGCTAGTTTATTTTTTCTAACCTTCCTCTATACTAAAAATTCAAAGCAGGTAAGTGTTACAAGTTAATAAATTAAAAAATAAATTATTTATTCTAATAATATGAATTCAAGATCGAAAATAACCAAAATTGCAGTTTTTCATTCAGGATTTATTTATACAGGAGGAGGAGAAAGGATAGTAATGGAAGAGGTTAAGGGTTTAAGAGAAAAAGGATACATCGTTGATTTATTTGTTCCAAACTATGACCCTACTTTAAGTTATCCTGACATAATAGGTAAATGGAAAGTAAAAACTTTTATTCCACAACTGCCTCGTAATTTTCCCTTAAGGTTTGCAATCCAACTTGTAATAAGTTGTTTGGCTGCTCCATTTATCGCTGGTAGATTTAAAAAATATGATGTGTTTTTAGGAGCAAATCAACCTGGTGCATATATGGCTTGGGTAATTACCAAGATATTAAAAAAGCCTTATTTTGTTTACCTTAGCCAGCCTAATAGAGTACTTTATCCAAGAGATCATGAAGATTGGCAAAATGTAAAAGATTATTACTTTTTAAGTAAAATCATTAACTCAATTTTTAGAAAAGTAGTTATTTTTCTTGATACAAAATCAATTACTGAAAGTGAAAACCTTTTAATAAATGGCAAGTTTGTTGCCAAAGAAATAATAAAAATTTATGGCCCCAGTAAATGGACAGATTGCCCAGGCGGGGCAAAACCAGGGGCTAAAAGTATATTATCTATTAATAGAATGATAGGACAGATTGAAATAAACGGTCACACTCCTCAAAAACCATATATTTTATATACCTCACGTCATGAACCTTGGAAAAGATTTGATTGGGCAATAGAAGTTATGAGTAAAGTAATTAAAAAATATCCTGATGTAAGATTGGTTATTCCTGGAGCTTCGACAACAGTTACTCCAAAATTAAAGTTACTTTCTGAAAAATTAGGAATTGCTGATAGAGTTATCTTTACGGGTACCATTAAGGATAAATCACTTTTTGATCTTTATCAAAATGCATATACCTATATTTTTACATCCCCAAAAGAAGATTTAGGGGTTGTTGTTGAAGAAGCTCAGGCTGCAGGTACCCCAGTTGTAGCTTGGAATGCAGGAGGACCTACTGTTACAGTTGTTGATGGTAAAACTGGATTTCTCTGCACTCCCTTTAACAAAAATGAAATGGCGGGAAAGATAGTTGATCTTTTAAATAATCCCAAAATTAGAGACAAGATGGGAAATGATGCCTGGAAACATATTAAGGACAATTTTTCTTGGAAAAAACATGTAAATATAATAGAGAAGTTGTTTTTATTAAAATTATTTGATAATTAAATTGTTAAATATAGATTCACCTATTCTTCTTGCTGATAGTATTATTAAGTTATATTTGATAAATTAATAATTAGAAAATATGGTTAATATTTTTGATAAAGTCTTAGGAAGCGAAGATGATTTAGAAGTTAGTCCTAGTGAATTAGAAAAAAGAGAAACAGTAAAAGTCAAATTTAATTGGAATAATTTAATTTTACCCTCTTTAATTTTTTTAATAGCAATAATTGTTAGACTTTTATATACATTTGTCTTTAGTAATCCTAATTTTCCAGGTTGGTATACTGATGTATTTCATCATTGGCAAATTGCATATCTTTCAAAAGAAATAGGCTTTCATCAAGGATTTCTAAGGCTTTGGGATTTTAAAGGAATGGAGTTTTTTTGGGGACTTTTACATCCTTTAGTTTTAGTTATTCTCTTTTCAATCACAGGATCAATTAGCATTATAATTCCAAGACTTCTTTCAATTTTTGGAGGTTCACTATCAATTGCCCTACTTTTTATTCTTATTAAAAGACACTTTAATCAAAAAACTGCAATAGCGGTTTCTCTTTTTGCAATATTTTTCCCAATAACCATCTTTAGTAATTCAGCTGGTATGCAGGAAGAACTTGGTATGCCACTTATTTTAGGAGCTTTAATTGCATTTCCGAGTTATCCAATTGTCTCCGGGGTTTTTCTTTCTTTTGCTTCAATGGTAAGAGCTGAATATTGGATATTTAGTTTTGGTTTAATTTTAGCTTCTCTATTTTTAAGAAAAAATATGGATAAAGTAATTTTAATGGTTATTTCATATCTTATTCCGATTGTTTTTTATATGAAATATTTAATTAATTGGACAGGTAGTTTTATTTTTCCAATAAAACTTAATTTTTTTGCTTCAGTTAGAGGAGATTGGTTTGAAGACTTACCTATAATTGGAGCCAAACTTATAGCTAAAAGAATTTCTCAAGGGATATTTGGATTTGGAGTTTTAGGAGCTTTAATTACTTTAATTAAAAAACCTAAAGCTTCGCTACTTTTGTTATTTGGATTTGGAAACATAATCTTTATTGGTTTTATGATTGGTTTTGGAGCTTATGTTAAAGGTTATATTCCAAGGTTTTGGGTTGACAGACTTTATAATTGGCCATATTTATTTACGGCGATTTTAATAATTATTTTTCTTTTTTATTGGATTCCAAATAAGTTTCAAAAGTTAAAAGTTACTTCAGAAGTTTTTGCTTGGTTGATTTTAGCTTTTGGAATTTTAATAAGTCAATTAATTTGGAAACCAATTAACTTTTTTATGCAACCGGTTGAAGAAATTTATAATTCAGAAAAACTTCAAGCTAAAGATATTGCTAATTATTATGAAGGGGGAGGTATTTTACTACCTGAGGATAGGCCATATATAACATACTTTTTAGCACATGATTATAAAATTGAAGGTAAAAACATGGTCGGACAAATGTTTGATCCATTTTTCTATTTTACTAATAAAGAAGAACCTTTTAATAATTGGGGAGAGGATAGAGAAGTTGTTATTAATTGGTTAGAGAAGAATGATATCAAATTAATTGTTTTAACTACCAATAAACCAACTTATTTAGGTTTGATTGAAAGAGAACCTGATCTTTTTACAAAACTGCCTTCAGAGTCGGTCAAGTTATATAGATTTAAATAAATAATTTATTATCATAAGCTTTTAAAATTAAATGGCAGGGTATAAATTTGATTATGAAACAAAAGTTTGGGGAGGAGAAAAACTTCGGGTAAGCCCTATCCATTTTCGTGCCTCAAGACTTTATTTTGCATTACAGGAATTAAAGAATAAAAAAGGAAAACTTTTAGATGTTGGTTGTGGGGCAGGGGATTTTATTGAAGCTTTTTCTTTTTATCTTCCTAAACTTGATTTTACTGGAATTGATATTTCTAAAAAAGCTATTGACAGGGCAAAATCAAGAAAAATAAAAGCTAAATTTTTAGTATCAGGGGCCGAGAAACTTCCTTTTAAAAATAATTCTTTTGACATGGTTACCTGTTTTGATGTTTTAGAACATGTCAAAAATCCTACTCAAATGATTAAAGAAATGTATAGAGTACTTAAGGTCGGTGGAACATTTTATGCATTTATTCCAACTGAAGATAATATCTTTTCTCCAGAAGGCTTATTAATTAAATTAGGTTGGAAAGCAAAAGAAATCTATGGAGGTCATCCCCATCACTATAATAGAGAGTATGTTTTAAAATTATTGAAAGCTGCTGGTTTTAGGATTAATAAAATAAAGTATGGAGAACATTTTACAAACCAAATAATTGAAATTTTTTATTTTTCTTATCTTTCGATTAGGGGAAAAAATACAGACGTTACTGTAGAAGGTTACCTTGCAAAAAATAAAAAGGGTTTTGGTGTATATATTCTTAACTTAATAAAAAATTTCTTTTCTACTATTTCCTATTTTGAAGCAAGACTACTATGTAATCTATCTGGGGGATTGGGAATTCATCTTACATGTACAAAAAAATGAACTTTACATTAACACAAGGAAAATTCTATGATAAGCATCCAGTCTTTTTACCTTGGTCTCAAGTTTTAATTAAGCATAATTTAAAATTACTTTATAGGCTAAAAGAAATATATATTAAAAAGGATCTAGATAAACTTGGGATGAAAAAAGGAAGCAGTGTTCTGGAAGTTGGTTCTGGACAGGGGATATTCTTAAATAGATTATCTAGCTACTATAATGTTATAGCTTTAGGTGTCGATGTGTCGGATGATTCTATTAAATATGCAAACAAATACTGTTCAGATAATAATTTGAAATTTATCAAAGCTAGTGCAACAAACCTTCCTTTTAAAGATAAAAATTTTGATACCATTGTCAGTTTTGATACTATGGAACATGTTAAAAATCAAAACAAAATGCTTTCTGAGATTATTCGCGTTTTAAAGCAAAATGGAAAATTTCTTGTCTATACACTTAATAGCAAGGATGATTTCACCTTGGATTGGTTTTGGGCAAAGATCGGTTTTGATATTTATAAAAGGGCAATGCATAAAAGAGAACTTTTTGTCGATTCACATAAAATGATAAATGACCTAAAAGATATGGGAATTAAATCTTTAAAGATTAATTATTATGGAGGTTTATTTACTATTGGTTTTGATGAAATTCTTATGGTCTTTCTATTAGTTTTAGGTAAGCTCGGACTTTTCAAATATGATTTATTGGGAGAAGTAATTTTTTATGTCTTAGATAAACTTTCAAGGATTATTTATCCAGCATTTAATTATTTAGATAGTTTTTGGTATAAGAAAGGATACTCACTTGGTTTTTCAGTTAGTGGGACTAAAGAATGAAAAATAAAAAATTAAAAATAGCTATTTTTCATTTAGCCTTTTTTTATTCGGGAGGTGGGGAAAGACTTGTTTTAGAGGAGATTAAAGGTTTAAAACTAAAAGGACATAAAGTAACCTGCTACTCACCAGTTGTTTATGAAAATCTTTGTTTTCCCGATAAAATTAAAAGCTTTGGTATAAAAACAATACTTCCAAGGTTTCCAAGGTTAATTGCTCACCAGGAAACATTAGAAATTTTATTGACATGTGTTTTGTTTCCCTTTTTTGCATATAAATTTAAAAATTACGATGTTATTTTAGCAGCCAACCAGCCAAGTGCATGGTTTGCCTTTTGGGTTAAAAAATTCTTTCAAGTTCCTTATGTTACATATCTTGCTCAGGCAACACGGATTTTATATCCAAGAAAAATTGACAAATCTACAGGTATTTGGATGAAACAAAAATCTAGAGTTTTACCCTTATTGGTTAAAATATTTAAACCTATCTTTTGGTGGGCAGATATAATTAGTATTCAAAATTCAGATAAAGTACTAGTTAATGGTGATTATGTTGCTGGAATAATAAAAAAAGTTTATGGGGTAAATGTTGTTTCTTGTCCAGCGGGGGCTTGTATTTTAGATAAATCTAAAAATAACCACTTTGTAGGTAAAGTAAAAATAAACGACCTAGTAATTGATAAACCATATATTTTAGTTACAAATAGACATTTTCCTCAGAAGAAATTTGAGTATGCGATTAATGCTATAGAGGAAATTGTTAGAACAAAACACGATGTAAGATTGGTAATTACGGGGAATGAAACAGAATATACTAAATATTTGAAAGAATTGGTCAAAAAAAGATCATTGGAAAAAAATATTTTCTTCACAGGTTATGTACCTGAAAATATGTTAAAAGAACTTTATAAGAATGCGACAGTTTATGTCTATACCTCTGCTGAAGAAGATTTTGGAATGGGTGTTATTGAAGCAATGGCAGCTAGTGTTCCAGTTATCGCTTGGAATAGAGGTGGACCAACTACAACTATTATTAATGGTAAAACAGGATATCTAATTAAATCTTATGATCAGAAAAAATTTATGACAAAAATTATTAAACTTTTAGTAGATAAAAAATTAAATTCATCTATGAGTATGAAGGCAAGAATTCATGTTTCAAAAAATTTCACAATAATTAATCATATGAATATTTTAGAAAAGACACTCACCAAGGTAACTAAAGAATTTAGCAAAAATAAATAAAAGAGTTAAGATAATTCTTTTACACCGAACTTCAATTCTTGACCTATTTTATAGGAAAATTTACTCCAGGAACATTCCTTACAAATCTTAATGGATAGAATTCGTGCCTTTTCTTTTGCTGATTTTTTGTTCTGAAGGATGTTTATTAATTTTGAATAAATATCTTTGGGACTATTTGGTTTAACTAATAATCCATTCTTACCAACAATTTCTGCCAAACCAATGTTATTTGTTAATATTGTTGGTATACCGGCGGCTATTGCCTCCGCTGCGGCTTGACCCCACGTATTGCCATTGTTAACAAAGATAAAAACATCTACATTTTGATAAAGTTTTTTCTTTTCACTTTCTGATAAATATTCTATAAATTCAACATTTTTGGATATCTTTAGTTTATTAATATGATTTAATAATTCTACTTTGTAGCTAGGAGAAAAATCAGAACGACCTAAAATAATCAGTTTTACATTTTTTTTAATGATTAACAGTTTTTTAAGTGCAATAAAAATATCTTCATAACCTCTATATGGTATTAACATTCCCACAGAGAGTAGTGTAAATGTTTTACTTGTTTTGGTTTTTAATAATTTCCTTAAATTCATATATTCTTCGACATCTGCGCCATTCGAAAAATTAAAAACTGGTTTATTTAAGTATTTATTAACAATTCGTTGATTAGTTGAATCGTAAACTCCAATTTTATTAACTTTTGATAAACCTCTAATAAAAGGAAACGAAAGTATATTATGAATAATATTATTATTATAAGTAAAATAACTAAGTTTTTGGATAGAGGGTTGGGTATTTAGATACCAAAGAACGTATACATTAGAAGTATTGACTAAATTAAGTAGTAATAAACTCATCATGTCATGAATAACTATTGCATCAAAATTATGCATTTTTCTTGAATGGAAAGCCTTATAAAGTAAAAATATGATTAAGAAATATTTCAAAGGATTTTGTCCATTTATAAATCTATTTAAACTCGATTTATTCTCATGTTTGTTAATTGTAATTCCTGGACTTATTCTAAAAGATTTTAGTTGTCGATAAATTTCACCATCATAAATTGAAGTAATTAGTTCAACAGAGTTTTTCTTGGTGTCTAGATGTTTTAAAAGTTGAAGGGCTGTTTTTGTGGTTCCCCCGGCAACATTTAAAAGTTGAACAGACATTAAAACACGCATATTAGGCCCTGATCTTTTCTTTTATTTTTGTCGTCGAATTGTTTGTAGTTCTAGGAACATAAATGACTGCAATTTTATGTTTATTTAACCAGTTCGCATTAAAATTCATTTGTTTGCAATAATCTCTTTCTATCCAATCCATACCTATAATTACAACATCGGGTTTAACTTTTAGGATTGTTTTTTTTGAATCTTCATTACCAATATTGACAATAACTTTATCAATGGATTTAATATTCGAAATAATTTTTTTCCTCTCTTCATATGTCATTATTGGATAGACTTTTTTGAATCTAAAAACAAATTCATCAGTATTTAGTGCCACGACAACTTTTCCATGTTTTCCTGCATATCGACGACAATAGTCAAACAATTCCATGTGACCTGTATGGGGGATATCAAAAGTACCTCCTGTATATACAATCATTGAAAAACCAGGTATACCTTTTTTTATTCTTTGCATTGTTGAATCATTTTTACCATGTTTAATTTGTTGTTACAAGTCCAAAACAAATAAATTTAGCTTTAGGTTTTATTTTTAATTTTTCTTTCCAATATAATAGAATGACGAAGCTAAAATATAGGCGTGCTTTTTCTTTACAAGAAATAAATCAAGATATTTTAATGGAAAGATTAACCAGCCTGTTATAAATAGTGTAATACGGTGAAGGAACTTGTTATCAAAAAATGATGCGATAAATTCACGTAATATCCAGGCAAGTGCCGATGCTGGACCTATTCCTATTCCAGTCTCAACTTCATGGAAATTCTTCATTAAAAATCTTAAACCATCTAACGTTAAACGGTTATAATCCGATGGACTTGGATGGTATAACTGAAGAAATGGCATACTGATATAAACTAATCCATTAGGAGTTAAAACTCTATTAATTTCTGAGACAGCTTTTTTAATATCTTTAACATGTTCTAAAACATATTGGCATATTACAAGATCTAAAGAATTGTCCTTAAAAGGCAAACTTGTAATATCCGCTACAATATCTATATCCATGTCAGGATTAATATCAAGATTAATCACTTTTTTAGATTTAATTTCAGATCCAATACTTAAAGCAATACCATTTTTAGGTAACTTTCGAATTAAGGAGTTTTCTTTATTTACAATTCTTAAAGTATCGGATGGAGGAAATAAAGATTTAATAAATTTATTTTCTTCAAAATTAAAACGAGAGTCTTTGGCTGTTTTTATATTTTTAGCATCTTCCTTAAGTTGAGTTTTAGTTATTAATATAGGAATATTATTTTTGTAACTATAGACACTGCCACATTTTTGACATTTCAGTTCATTTGTTGATTTTAGAGTTTTACCACAACAAGGCGATTGTAATATTTTTACAAATAACTTATCATTTTTCATCCTCATATTATATATAAATACTTCCTTTATTGATATACAATTGGATTTAAATAAAATAATATAAAATTATTAATATTTCCAATTTCAATATGTTAAACATTAATATATGTGACAAACTAAATAAAAAATCAATAGCTGTTATAAGGGCTATTGATATTAGAATTAGTCAAGCAGAATATGCTACGCGTTTTAAAAAGTTTAATTCGTTATATCTCTCAAATTACAACAAAGAAATAAAAAATTATCTTAAAAATAAATCAACTAAATATATATCTCTTGGTATGAAACCCATGTATTTTATTGACCCATTAAAATTTATTTCTGGAAAGACGGTTCATCAATCATGGTTGGTTTTTAAACAAAAGGAACTAGAAAGAGTACTAAAAAAGATAGATTTTTATCAAATACAGGAACCATTTTTTTTATATTCCGGACAAGTTGCGGAAGTTTCTAAAAAATACGATAAGCCTCTAATTATGGCTCCATGGATGTGTTTTAAACATCCCTCCACTTATATTCCTCCATATTCCTTAAGTGTCAAAAAGTCACTTGAACAAACAGACCTCTTTATAATGAGAACTAACAAAGTAAATGACTATTTATCATTATTTAAATTATCAGATAAAAAGAAAGTACTTATCTATCATGGTGTTGATACAAAACGTTTTTATCCATTAAAAAATATAGATGATGATAAAGTAAGAATTCTTTTCGTGGGAGTGTTGGATGAAAGTAAGGGCTTAAATGATATTTTAGAAATTTTTCCTAAATTAGTAAAGTTAAGTAAAAAGAAGTTGGAACTTACCATTTGTGGAAGAGGCAATTTAGAAAAAAAAGTCGTCGAGATGTCTAGGAGTTTACCAATTAAATATCTAGGTCAAGTTTCTAGCTTAGATCTTCCTGAAATATATAGAAAGTCTGATATCTTTTGTGGTCCTAGCATAGATGCCTATTCTTTTGGATTAAAACGATGGGAAGAAGGATTCGGCTTTGTATTTGTTGAGAGTATGGCATCTGGTCTTCCTATTGTTACAAATGACTGCGGTGCAATAAAAGAGGTAGTAGGGGATGATAATTTTGTAAATAGACAAGGGGATCAGAAAAAATTAAAAGACTCTTTGTTAGAACTTATAAATAATGATAATATTAGAAAGAGTATAGGAGCTAAAAATAGAATTAGAGCTCTTGAAATGTTTGATATAGAAAAACAAGTTTCTAAAGAAGAGAAAGAAATAGAAAAACACTTTGGTTAATGTTTAAAAAAATATCTAAATATTTATTTATTGGCATATTTAGATTTATATATTTTTTACCAGTACTTGCGATTGTAATATTTTTAACTTTTCTTTTTGGACATAAAATTTTAGGTCCATATCTGGTTGGAAGTGATAATGCGAATTTTGTTACTTTAGCAGATTGGCTTTTAAAATGGTTTCCTAAAATACCATTTTGGTTTCCACAAGAAGGTGGAGGTATGTCCATTACAACCTCCTATCCAATATTAAATCAATTGATTGTTGTCGTACTTCAGAAATTGACCAATATTCCAATTGTAGTTGTTTTTCGTATTTGGTCACTGATTACAGTTGTTTTAACTTCAATGGGATTATATTTATTAACTTTTAGATTGACTAAAAATCAGACGATAGCTGCAATATCCGCAATATTTTATCCTCTAATGCCAATAACTTGGATATTTTTACTTATGTGGGGTTTTGCTGCAGAGCAATTATCATTAATATTTGTTCCACCTGTCTTAATTTTTGCACCTTTATTTTTAGATGAATATTATTTAAATGGGCTGACAAAAAAAGCGAAAATCTATTTCCTTATATTTCTTATAACAGTTGCAATTCTTCCTATTGCTCATCCCATGATGTTTATTGGGGTATTAGTATTTATTTTTGTTCTTTTTATTGTTTATCCGATTATTGTTTTGAGAGAGTCAAAGGTAAAATTAAAAAAATTAGTTATTCTGGATTTAGTAGTAATGGTGATAATTATTTTTGCCACCTTGTATTGGACAATTCCCTTTATTAGTTATCAATCAAATGTTAATAAAGGTGCTCCTGTTGAGGCTGAAATATATAATCGTAATGTATATTTGCAAAATGGCATATATCCAATTAGTGTTTTTAATATTTCTGATGAATCTGCGGGTTATATAGATTACACAACCACCCCACGTAACATATCTGGTTGGGCATGGAGAAATGTTTCATTCCCCTTTATTATAAGTGTTCTTGCATTAATAGGTCTAATCGGTTCTTTTTTTCTCAATAGAAAAGTATTTGCATTTGGTATTGCTAATTTAGTTCCTTTAGCGATAGCAGTTTTTCCGAAAATTGATTTCATATTTTTAAAGTTTCCTTTGTCAGGCTTTATATTGAATTGGAGAGCGGGGATACTAATGTCCCGGTTTATTATCCCCCTTCTTGCTGGTTTTGGATGTTATGTATTGGCGTATCTTTTTACTTTTCCTTTAAACTTATTATCAAAATGGCTAAAAAACTCTTTTTTAAGTTTTTCTTTGAGAAGCCTTTTTGTTCTTATGTCAGGGGTTTTATCACTGGTGATAGCTGGGGTTCTTCTCTGGAATTTTAAAAGTTGGCCATTTAATAATCCTAATTTTTTACTTTCACTTGGTACTGAAGTAGTTGTCCCAAGTGAAAGAATGGATCTTCGAAATATTTGGAGAGATGGTCCAGGTGACCCATGTTACGGTGGGGGAGTTTTGCCTACAAAAGACAATAAATTCCCTCTTTTTTGTCAGAATATACCTTTTCAGGAACATTTCTTGGCAGGTAAATTAGGTGAAGAGTGTAGTAAGTTTTCTGTCAAGGATGTTGAGATACCGAGTGATATTGTATCGCTTTGTAGTTTTAATCCAGATGAAGAAACCGTTCTTCGAATTTATAAAAAATGTGAGAGTAAAAATACTGATTTGTATTACTCTGATATTTGCCAATCAAAAGTTAAAAGTATTGGAGAACAATTAAATTTTAATAATTTAAAGGAAATTCTTGCTAAGAAGAATTTACTTAATAATGGTACGGAAATGTGGGGTAAAGAAATAGATTTATTTAAATTACTTCCAGACAATCCAAATACAAGGGTCGATATTGGAACATCAATTGGAGCATTTATGATGATGGAACCGTTTTATAGTAGTGTTCCAGAACTTCCTGTTTATTATAACACTGGTACATTAATGAAAACTCTGTGGAATTACCAAATTGGAATATTTAATCAGAAAAAAACTGTCTGGCCCCAGGACAGTATTATGTACGAATTATCAAAATATTTTGGTCTTGAATATATGTTTTTATCAGAAAATTTAGTACCGATCGATAAATATTTAAGGACTGGCTGGGAAAGAGTACACAAGTTGGAAAATGAACCATTGGAAGGACTTGCTCTTTGGAGATTTAATGAACCAACTAGCTTACTAACTGTAACTACAAGGCCTACAGTTCTTGTTATCGGACAAGATAAAGTGGATGGCTATTTTAGAACATTTCATCTAGCTAATTTAGGAACGATTTCGTTTAATGATGCCATTTTGGTTAAAGGGGATTCTTTTGTTGATAATTATACTTCCGAAGAACTTAAACAGTTTGACGTCGTAATATTGGAAGGTTACGCATATAAAAAGCAGGCAAAAGGATGGAGGGTTCTTGATGAATATGTTAAATCAGGTGGTTCACTACTTATTAATAATGGTTGGCAGTTTTCAAGTGCAGATTGGAATATAGATAAAACACCTAATTTTTTCCCAATAGGCCAATTAGGTTGGATTGACCCAGGGAATGTAAACAATTTTTCTCTAATAGATAACGAAATCGGAAGTGGAATAAATGTCGACAAATTTTCTCCTTTAGTTTATGGGGGTACCAATTGGAATATTTCTTCAGGCAATTTATCAAGCGTAAGAAATTGGGCAAAAGTAATTTTGTCTAATAATGAAAAACCTTTAATAGCTGGAGGACAATATGGTTCAGGAAGGGTTATTTGGATGGGTTTTGACTTACCAGGACATATTGGGGCATATCAAGACAATGTTGATGAAATAAAACTTTATGGCAATTTGATTAAATATCTTCTTAATAATAAAACTGGGCAAGTATTAAAAGCTGGGTTTTCAAGAAGTTATCCTGATAGGTTGGAGATTACATTAAACGAGTCTTCGAATCAAAAGACAATTATTTATTGGAGTGAGGCGTTTTACCCCGATTTTAAGGCTAAATTAATTAGTCAGGGTAAATCAGAAAGAATAAAATTTTATAAAGCAGGTCCAGGAATGACTTTATTTAGTCTTCCAAATGTTAAGTCGGGCTCAAAAATTATCTATGAGTATAAAACACCAATTAAAATAACTATAGCTAAAGGAATTTCTATATTTACATTAATTGCCATTATTATGATAATAGTGTATCCACAATATTTAAATATAGTGATTACGATTTTATCTAGGTTAGCCGTAAAAGCAAAATTTAAAAAACATATATTTGGGGACGATGATGAATCGAACTACTAATGACAAAAAAAATAATTTTAATTATTTTAATTTTAATTTCTTTTGTGGTAGGTATTTCTGTTATTTATCTTATTTATTTACCTTTTGCTAAAGGATTTATATACCAAAAATGGGTAGTTGGCGATGCTTTAATGCATTTAGCTAATATTATTGCTATTAAAGTAAATCACCCCTTTCCAATAATGGCTTGGAAAGTTGAGTGGGGAGGTTATCCTCTAATTGAAGGGTACCCATGGCTTCATTACTATCTTATTCAACCAATACTTTCATTTTTTAGTAACCCTGGCATTGCAATGGATTACTATTCTGCATTCTTTTTATTTTTGTATTATGTTGTTAGTTTTATTCTTCTTTTTTATACATCTAAAAATTTCTTCTTAGCAATTCTTTTTACAATAGTAATAATTTTTGGAGCTGATTCACAAATGCCCTTTTCTGTTAATGCCTTTATGACTTTTACGGCAAGTCAACTATTTTTACCATTAATTTTGCTGTTAACAATTATTGCTCGAGAAAAAGAAAACTTTAAAATATTAATTTTATCGGCAATCTTTCTTTCCTTTTCATTTTTTTCTCATGGTGCTATGACAGGAATGGTTATCGTTCCCATTATTTTTCCATTTTTAATAATCAACAAGGAAGGTAAAATATCAAAAACAACAATTATTAATACAATTAAGTATTTTATTGTTTTTTCTTTACTTTCAGCAATACAAATTTATCAATTTATTTCTTATTCTACGCAAGGATATTTAAGGGGAGTTAAAGTATTTCCACTGGACGTAATTCCAGCAAGACTAGTTAATCTTCTTTCCTGGATGAATCCTGTTTTAATCATTTTCGTTGCTTTATTTGTCCCATTATTAATTATTTCATTGAAGAAATATTTTTCAAAGTTAAAACCTTATTTATTATCTTTCTTTTTAATTTTATTTGTATTTACTTTAATGCTTTTTAATATTACTAGTATGAATTTGGTACTTCTAGCAGAAAGAGTACTATGGGCAATGACCTTAATTTTTCTAGTACTTCTATCAAAAATTATTGCAAATTTATCAAATTCAAAAGTAGTAAGAGTTATTTTTTGGATAATTTCTCCAATTCTTCTAGTTGTTTATCTGTATTTTGTATTAATTGTGAAACCACCCCACCTTGTTCCTAATACTTTACAAGCAGTGGATCCGTATAATTATAAACCTGTAGAAGTAAAAACTAATGTTACCCCAAGTGTAGTAGAATACCCTAACAAATTTGAAGAAATATCTTTGTATCCTCCTCTTTCTTGGAATAATAAGTTTGATAATTATAGAACCGATGGTATTTCTTGGAGTATTTATTCAGCTTGGAATATTTGGACAACGAAAAATACTCGCTATAAAGGAAGATTTCCAGCTGCCAAAGATTTACCACTTGAGTGGTCAGGTCTAATTGGTGGAGCGGAATATGGAATTTTGGGAGAAGCTGGGACTCCTGATACTAGTAAATGGGCAATAAATCAATCACTTTTCTTTTTTGATTGGTATGGGATTCGACATATAGAAATAGGATATGGAGATTATGAGACAGCTAAATATTTAAAGGAAGAGCCTTTGATTATTAGTTCAGAACAAAGTTTAAACCTGACTTATAACGATATTGATAAAAAATTTGTAGGTCCAATATACACTCCAACTAATGCAAAAACAATTGCTGTAGTTTCACCTGAAATACAATATGATAATTTTATAAGGACTCTTTCATATTCTGAGATAAGATCAGAAAAATTAATTCCAATATATTTGGGTAAAAATTTAAGTTCCTTAAAGCAAAAAAACTTAAAAGATTTTAATGCAGTGTTTATATATGGTTATAAATCTTCAATGTTTTCATCAGGAACTTGGGTTGAACTAGCAGAATATGTTAAAAACGGGGGAAATTTAATTATAGAAACTGGCCAAAAGGTAGATCAAACAGAAGACATTAATTTACCAGAAGTTTTTCCAATTAGTAAAACAAAGTTGACAGTAGTTACTAAGCCCTGGAACGTTTCTTTGGAAGATAACGAAATAACACAAAATGTATTAGCTTCCGATTTTAATCCCTTAAAAACTAAATATCTTCCATATGCTGTCTCAGAAGCTACATCTAATAATATAAGAAATTGGGCTAAACCCGTACTTACAAAAGATGGTTCTATAGTTTTAGCATATGGACGATTAGGGAAAGGAGGTGTTATTTGGAGTGGTATAAACCTTCCATTTCATGCAATTGATAACAGAAATACTTCCGAAACTGTTATCTTTGCCAATGCTATTAATTGGTTTTTCCCAGAGTTTGATACTTCTATAACCGATTTTGAAGTGAGTCATTCAAAATCTGAAAAGATTATTATTAAATCAAATGAAGGTAGCGGATTTTTAATCAAAGAAAACTACAATCCTGGTTGGAGTGCAAAATTAAATGGAAAGAGAGTAAAGATATACAAAGCTGGGTTAATGGAAATGTATATTCCAAGAGACAAAACAAGTAATAGCAAAGACCTTCTAGAGCTTACTTATTACGGGTCTCCAATTCATTGGATACTATTTATTATTTCTTCTATTTCTTTTATAGGAATTCTGGTATATTTGGTTTTTAATAAAAATGTTTTTTCTTTAAAAGATAAATTACCAAAATTAAATTTAATAAAAAAAGATAGTGAAGAAGATTATTAAATGATTTTTAAAAAATTAAATTTGTATTATGAATAAAGATTTTCGCGTTGTAAAAAAATGTAGAATATGTAAATCTTCAAAGTTGTATAAATTCCTCGATTTAAATAAGATGCCAATACCTAATGGATTTAGAAAAAAAGAGGATTTAAATAAAAAGGAACATAAGTATGAATTAGGTTGTTTTTTTTGTGAGAATTGTAGTTTAGTTCAGCTTACTATTGTAGTAAATCCTGAAATAATGTTTAAAAATTATTTATACTTTTCTGCACTCTCTAAGGTGATGATGAATAATTTTAGCAGCCTTGCTCATGAGGCATATTTAGCTGAAAACTTAGATGAAAATTCATTAGTTTGTGATATTGGATCAAATGATGGTAGTTTACTTAAATTTTTTAAATCATATGATTCAAAAATTGTTGGAATAGACCCTGCTGAAAATATTGCCAAAATAGCTGAGTTGAGTGGAATCCCCACAGAAGTTGAATATTTCAATTCAATTTCAGCTAAAAAAATAAGAAAAAAGTACGGTTTGGCTGATGTTATAACAGCAACAAATGTTATAGCTCATACCGATAATCTATATGAAGTGTTTAAAGGAGTTGACATTTTACTTAAAAAAGATGGGGTTTTTATTACGGAGTTTCCATATTTAGTAGATTTAATTGATAAGCTTGAATTTGATACTATCTATCATGAACATCTTTCCTATTTTTCACTTAAACCTTGGAATCTATTAGTAGAGAAATGTGGCTTTGAAATTTGTGATATAAGAAGGCTTGCCATTCATGGTGGTTCAATAAGAATTACCCATAGGAGAAAGAATAGAAATTTAAAAAATCCTGCCAAAAAAACTTTAGAGTTTTTATTAGATCTTGAAGAAAAAAAAGGATTGAGTAAAAAAGAAACGTATGATGAATTTAGCTTAAAAATTAATAAATTAAAGGAAGAACTGTTAACTCTGCTAAGATCATTAAAAAAAGATGGAAAAAAAATAGTTGGCTACGGTGCTGCCGCTAAGGGAAATGTATTAACAAATTTTTTTGGAATAGATACAAAAATACTGGATTTCATAGTTGATGCAACTCCTTATAAACAGGGTTTATTTACTCCGGGAATGAAAATACCCGTATATGCTGAAAATAGGTTGTTAAAAAAAATGCCAGATTATGCAATAATATTGGCATGGAATTTTGCCAATGAAATTATGGAAAAACAAGAAACTTTTAGTGCAAAAGGTGGAAGGTTTATTATTCCACTTCCTGAAATAAAAATAATATAAAAATTTATGTATCTTAAAAAAACAGTTGCAGCAATTATTCCAGCAGGGAAAGATAGTAATTCAATATTAAAAGTGATTCAAGAGCTAGACGCTACAAGTTTTACTGATGAAATAATTATTGTTAATAATGGAGCAGATGAAAAAACCATAAATTTTGTAACTAAAACTCGTGCTAGATTTATTAAGACAAAAAAAATTGGGTTAGGGGATTGTCTTAAAGAGGGGTTTAGAAATACCAAAGCAGATTTAATTGTTGTTATTTCAGGAGATGGTTCATTTATGGGGAAAGACATTACAAAACTTTTATCATACAGTGAGGATTTTGATACAGTTTTCGGTTCTAGAACACACTCACCTCTAATAGGGAAAGGGTCCGGTATGACTTTTTCTAGAAGATTAGTTGATGATTTATTCGGTAAATTAATAAGTATTTTATTTTTATCATCAAATTTAACTGATGTTGGCTGTACTTTTCGTCTGACAAATAGAAAAGGTTTAAAGAAAGTAATAAAGTATTGTAAAAGCAAAGATGAGATTTTCTTAACAGAATGGCTTATTGAAGCTGCCAAAAATAAAGTTAGATTTACTGAAGTACCGGTTAATTTTATTTCTTCAACGGGGGACAGAAGAAAAGAAAATTTCTTTTTTTTAGCAACAAGGGCTTTTAAAATTATTTATCTTATTTTTAAAACCTATTTTAGCTAAGATAAAAAGAACAAGAACTTTAAAAGTCCCGAGTGAATACTTTAAACTATTTTTAAAACTCGCTCCTCTTTTTTCGCCCGTGTAATTTGTTTCAACTGGTACTTCTCCGACCTTTGCCTTTGCAAATACGGCCTGCGCAATTATTTCAAAACTAAAAATATAATCATTTGAATTATTATTTATATTTATTTTTTCTAAAAGTTCTTTAGTGTAAACTCTAAATCCTTGATGTAAATCATTTATTTTAATTCCTAAAACCAATCTATCTATAAAACTTAAAAACAGGAGGGGAATAACTTTCCAAACATACATTCCATTTTTTAAGGGTTTATCTTTTGTGGTAAAACGATTACCCATTATAAATTCATAATTATTATTTTTGATTTTAAAAAGTGCTAGTGGAATTGCAGTAGGTTTATATTCTCCATCTGGATGAATATCAACTATTATGTCAGCTCCATCATTTAAAGCAAGAGAGATTGCTCTTTTAAGATTTCCTCCATAACCTAGGTTAATAGGATTTCTATAGACTTTAAGTTTCTTTAATCTTTTTGCAATTTTATATGTTTCATCTTTTGAACAATCATCTACCAATATACATTCATCAAAATATTTTTTAGGTAAATTGGTCCAAAATTTTTCTAAAGAATCGGCAACATTGTATGCAATAAATATTGCTATTATTTTTTTATTTTTCATATTTTTTTGCTGAAATCATACCAATTGGGGATTTATTAAAAATATATAAAACAATTTCTATTATAATTGAAAGAAAAAGTAAAGGTGTAAGTAAAATAAAAATAATTAGATTACCGTTTGTTTTTATATTATCAGTTAAATTTATTTTTAAATAATTAAGAATACTTGCCATAAAACCCCATGGTGCATATTCAAAGGAAAATACTTTATCAACCTTTATTTTTTTAAAGCCTGAAGTTTTAAGTATTAATTTTAAGCCTTTATCTGTTAAATGTGATAAGTGTCTAGGAAGATCTTGGTGAAACCAATATTTACCAAATAATTTTGATTCAAGGCAGTTATATTTAGGATATTCAATAAAAATATAACCATTTTTATTTAAAAGATTATAAGCTTTATTAATATATTTTATAGGATTAGAAGTGTGTTCTAAGCTTTCCCAAAAACATATACAATCAAATTTATTCTTTGTATCCCATTTTAATAAATTAAGTTTCAAAACTGATGGATTTTTTACTTTTGAACCAATTGGTTCAATATTAGTAACTGAATATTTTTTTGGAAGGTTTTTATAATAGTTTGCTTCGCCTGATCCAACATCTAATATCTTCCCGTTTGAAAAAGATTTTATTATCCAATTAACTCTTCTTTTTTGGAATATATTAAATACAGTTTTTTTTATATTTCCTAATAAATTTTTTGATACCCAATAATTATTTGAATAATATTTTTCAATATGAAGTGGAATAGGGTAGGTAAAGCCAATTTGAAGTTTTTGGTCAAAATTTATAATGAATTTTCTTTGCATGTACATTATTTAAATATGATTTTATCATACTTGGCTTACTATTATGTTTAGTGTAGTATTATTAAATGTCATCTTTTGTACGTAATTATTTGAATAAATTTAGATTATTCTATTCACATAAAATCAATAGGATTTTAATGGTTATCGCTGTTTTTTTTGCGGTTACATTTAGCTTAATCTATTATCTTTCACTGAAGTTTGTTGAGAAAACTCTTTACGAGCAAATGCTTCATAGAGAACAAATAGTTACTCGTGCGGGTTCAATAGCATTGAAGGAATTTTTTGAATTAATGGGAACACAAGTTTTTTCATTTTCCACTCGTAAATCAATTGTTAATGTAGATAAAGATACACAAAACTTACTTGATTCTTTTGTGGCAAGGTATAGTCAGTATCCAATCGGTGGAATAGTTTTAACAGATAAAAATGGGAAAATTATCTATAATGCTAATATTGAAAATAGTCACAGTACAGATGTTGATTTAGGTGATAGAGATTATTTTCTTGATTTAAAAAATAATATTGACAAGGAATTTGTAATAAGCCCTCCTTTAATTTCTAGATTTGGTGTAAGTAAGGGTAAATATGTATTAGTTATTGCATCACCCGTCATTAAAAATAGTAAATTTAATGGAGTTTTGTTAGTTAGTGTAATTGTTGATGAAATAGCAAAAGAATTTTTAGATCCATTAAAAATTACAGAAAATACATTAATTAATTTAAATAATCAAAAAGGAGATATGCTTTATCCAACACGTGGAGTTTCAATCGACATAGATTATTTAAAAACTACAAACAAAAAAATAGGTGAGTGGAAAAATATCTCTAAAAATAGTTTATTAATTGCTACTTCTTCATTTAATTATTGGAACGGTAATCTTTGGTATCTTTCTGTTGCAACTCCTTCAAAAGATGCCCTTGATTTTATGGGGCCACTATTGAAAATAAATTTTGCATTTTTATTAATTGGAATATTTTCAATTTTAATCTTTTCTTCTTTCTTAATAACTGTTATCAAATTAATTAGAAAAAAATGAATCAAAACTTGCCTATAAACGATAAACATCATCATTTGGAATCAATAGTAAAACTTGTTTTAAAAACAGTAGTTCCTATTTTTATTCTTATAGGTGGTATAGCTTTACTAACATTAAGAATTGCTGGTTGGAGTATTATATTTGGACTTCCAATGGTTGTAATTGGAGTAGTTTTTTTAATCTATACTTATGATGAGATTGTATCATCTAGTCTTGGTGATGATACTAACTAATCTGTAAATCCCAAAGTTTTTTATATATTCCCTTTCTTTTTAATAAATCATTGTGGTTTCCAATTTCAGTTAATTTTCCTTTATCTAAAACAACAATTCTATCTGCCTTTTGAATAGTTGAAAGCCTGTGAGCAATAATAATTGTAGTTTTGCCTTTTGCTTCCTTCCAAAAAGCTTCTTGAATTAATTTTTCTGATTCACTATCCAAATGGCTAGTTGCTTCATCAAAAATAATAATATCGGGATTACTAACGATCATTCTGGCAATTGCTAATCTTTGTTTTTGTCCACCAGAAAGTTTGATTCCACGTTCTCCCACATTAGTTTCATATTTTAGAGGAAGTTTTTCTATAAATTCATCAATATTAGCTAGTTTTGCTGCCATTCTGGCTTTTTTATTTTCCTTTCTATGAGAAGATAAACCATAAGCAATGTTATAAGAAATTGTGTTATTAAATAACACCGGTTCTTGAGGAACAACTCCAAAAAAACCTCTAAGGGTAGCTTTGGTAAAGTTTTTGATATTTATATTATCGATTAAAATTTTACCTTTAATGGGGTCAAAGAAACGCATTAAAAGTTTAGTAATTGTTGTTTTTCCACTTCCGGATTTACCTACAAACGCAATAGACTCTCCTGGATTGATAGTTAAACTAAAGTCACAAATTGCATTTTTAGTTCCACCTAAGTATGAGTGAGATACATTTTTAAATTCAATTAATCCTTTTACATTTTTCTTAAAAGTAGGTTTAACAGGATCTTTTACTTTAATATCAAAATTCAGAAGTCCGAAGTATTTTTCAATATCAGCATAATTTTTGGCTAAATCTCTAAAGCTCCAGACAAGATCCCAAAGTTTTGGATAAAAGTTTGATAGAAATCCTGTGATTAAAACAAAATCACCAATTGTAAGTTTTAGGTTAACTGATTGATTGATGGTAAGTAGAAATATAAAGAAAATACTTATATTTATTATTGTTCCCATTGTGGCATCGATTAACCTAAAAGAATTTCCATATCCCCATAATGCTTTAAGCCAAGGAATAAATGTTTTTTTAAGTCTTTTTTCTTCCCAAACTTCTTTTGAAAAAAGTTTAACCGTTTCAAAATTAATTAAATTGTCAGTAATTATTCCACTAATGTCATCCTCTTCTTTATTAAATACTTTTCTTTTATTCATATTATTAGCAATTAGTAATTTAGTTACTGCAAGAATAATTATTATTGAAGCAGAAACCAAAACCACAATAATCCAATTAAGTTGAGCAAAGAAATAAAGCATTACAAGGAAACTAATTAAAACTGAAAGCATTCTATGATGGATATCATGGAAAAAAGAAAAGAATGCAGAATCACCCCTTTTAAAACTTGAAATTAAGCTTCCTGTTGATTTTTCTGTGTGGAATGCAAAATCCAAATCTTGTACCTTTTTAAAAATTTTAACTCTAGCATCAATTGATGATTTAAATAAAATAACATCTCCAACCCAAAATGTAGCTATATCGGAAATGACTGCAAATATTCTGACCGTTATATAAATTAGAAGTATTTTAAATAGGTTATTAAAATTCAAAGAGGGGATTTGATCAACAAAAAGTTTATAAAAATAAGGATTAATTGAAAATAAAATATTACTAATTAACACCAAAAACATAAAGACTATAAAAATTGTCTTTTTTTCAAAAATAAAACCGTAAAACGTTCTTAATACTTTAAGCATAGAAGTTTTGATTATAACATATACTTATTACCCATAGTTATGATACAATTTGACCTAGATAATTATATGACAGAAAAATTACCAGATTATTTACCTTTTAATGAGGAAACGTGGAAGAAAATAAAAAACAATTGGGATTTTTATCAAGATCAAATAGGGCTCGAAGGAGAAATTTTTATGGATTTACTGAAAGAAGAAAAAAGCCACTCTGAGATTGAAGAGGTGATTAGACTACATAGAATAGAAAGAAAGATAAATATGCAAGCCTTTAAAGCATTGAAAAAAGATTTAAATGGAAAAAGTATATAATTTAATTAGTTATGTCAGAAGATAAAAAAGGAGATCATAATACTTGTACAAGTTCACCATTAGCAACTGAACTTGGATATGATCCAGAATATTTACCAGTAGCTGTTTTAGACAAATTACATAAGAAATTTACAGGTACTAAATATATCCGATGATCCATTAACGGCAAGATTACAAAGAGAAATAGCTTTAGCTAAAGATAAAAGATTAAGAAATACAAATACTTGACAAAAACTTCTTTTTATTCTACAATTGGTTAATTATATTACTAATTATGGAACAATTACCTTATTTTAATAAAATTACCTTGGGAGAGGTCTTGGGAAAATCTGGTGAAAATTTAAATTATTGGATTAAAACCAGACTTAAAAACGGAGAAATTATTCAACTTAAAAAAGGTCTTTATGTTAGTAAATTATATCTTTTTAGCCAAGAAAGGAATATTGGAAATAAAGAACAATACTGTGAATTATTAGCAAATATAATAAGATATCCTTCTTATATATCTTTAGAATATGCGCTTTCAAAGTATGGTCTGATTCCTGAAGCAATTTTTGCATATACTTCAGTTGGTTTAAAATCTTCCAGAAGGTTTACAAACAAATTGGGTAATTTTTATTACAGAAATATCAAAAAAGCCTTGTTTTTTGGATTTAAAACAATTGATTTTGAAGGAAAAAGAATTAAATTTGCTACAAAAGCGAAAGCACTTTTTGATTTCTTATATTTCAAAAAATTTATCAGTCTTAGTCATCTTAAAGCTGAATTGTTTGTAGATTTAAGAATTAATTGGGATGAATTTGAAAATGTAGATAAGCAGGAATTTAAAAGCATTGTTTTAAAAAGTGGTTCAAGCAAAATGAAATCAGTTCTAAAAATTTTAAAATGGTAATACAAAATCTAAAATCAGTTATGAGTAAAAATAAGGATGTTAATAATAGGGCCTACTTAAGAAATCTATTAAAAGAGGAGCTTCAGGTTTATGTATTAAATTTTATATACACTAGTCAATATAAGGACTTAATTTTTACAGGGGGAACATGCCTTCGTAAGTTTTATAATTTACCCCGTCTTTCTGAAGACTTGGATTTTAATATTAAAGATAAAACTTTTGATTTTCTTAAGTTTCAATCAGACTTAAAAAATTATTTTATTAAAGATTTGCAGTATAAAGATGTAAATTTAAAGTTTAAAAACAAAACAATTATGATTAAATTCCCTGTTTTACGAGAAATTGGTTTTTCTGGTTTAAGTGATACAGATATTTTATTTTTAAGGTTAGATTTTTCATTTGGCTACAAAAAAGAATTTGGAGAAGAAAGAAAGTTATATTCTGAGGGTGACTTTTCATTTTTAGCTAATTGTTATGATTTCAAAACACTAATGATAAATAAAATTGATGCCTTTTTAAATCGAACTTATAAAAAAGGAAGTAATCAACAGGAATCTTTTAAAGGAAGAGATGCTTTTGACATAGTTTGGATGTTAGAAAGGGTCAAAAAACTAACTGATAATTCTGATTTTTTAACAAATGAATTAAAAAAGAAAATACTTATTAAAGCTAAAAAAATAAACCCAGATGATTTGTATTTTGATTTAAGCAATTTTTTTGCGGATTCACATTTTGTAAAGGATTTTTGCGATAATTTTTTGGATTTAGTAAAGACTGGTATTAAGAACATCTAATTTGGTATAATACGCATAATCTTTTAACTTTCATGAAGAATATATTAGTAACTATTGTTTTGGCCTTAATTTTATTTTTAACTCCCTTATCTGTCATGGCTAAAACCTCTATCCCGAGCCCAACTTCTACACCTATTTTGGTAACTCCTAGCCCTGAGCCTGTTAGGGTTGATATTACGCAAAAGACAGAAAGTATTGTAGGACCTTTAGAAATGCTTATAGAAAAACAACAATTGGATAAGGTTTGGCCAACAAACCCTATTAAATATGCAATTAAATCTGCGGTTAATGGTGGAGTTCCAGCCAACACTATTGTACTTCTACTTTTACTTCCAATTGTAGCAACATTAATTGCAGGAACCAGACAGATAATTGGAATTCGTGGTTTTGGTATTTTTTTACCAGCTGCATTATCTGTTACATTTGTAGCAATTGGACCAGTTGTTGGAATTTTACTTTTTATTGCAATTGTAGCGATTTCTACAATAGTAAGGCTCTTAACTCGTAAATTAAAATTAAAGCTTCAATACTTACCTAGAATGGCACTTATATTATGGTTTGTATCATTTGGAGTTTTAGGAATTCTTTTTGCTTCTCCAATAATAAAATATGCGCCTCTTGCTAATGTTTCAATTTTTCCTGTTCTTGTTTTAACTTTATTGGTTGAAGATTTTACCAGAATTCAACTTGGAAAATCTGTTAAAACTGCAGTTGGATTAACTTCTCAAACTTTAATACTAGCTTTAATTTCCTATCTTTTCTTAACTTTTACTCCTTTCCAAAGGTTTGTATTATTAAACCCTGAAATAAGCCTAGGGGCTACATTTTTAATTGACATAATATTAGGAAAATACATTGGTTTAAGATTTTTAGAGTATAGAAGATTTAAAAAACTTATTAATTCAAAATAGAAAGTTAAGCTAAAAAATAAAAATCATGAAGATATCCTCAATATTAGGTCTAAATGCAAGAAGCTCACTTTTTACTGGTAAATATAATTCCAGAATGGCTAAAAGAATTGCTGATTCAAAAATTGCAACTGATAGAGTTTTAAGAATTGCACATGTTGCCCATCCCAAAATTTATGCAAAGTTTAAAACTCCAAGTGATTGTTTAGAATTTAAGTGGGAGGAGTTATCAGAAAGTTTTGCTTTGAAGCCATCAAGAGGTATGGGTGGAGAAGGAATTATTGTTGTAAAAAAGAGATTGGAAAATAAAGGGTCAAATGAAATAATTTGGTTAACAACTCAAAAGACAAAAGTAACAGTTGAAGATCTAAAACTTCATACACTAGATATTTTAGAAGGAGCGTATTCTATGGGTAATGTTCCTGATACTGCTTTTATTCAAGAATATGTTGGAAGGCATTCAAAATTTAGAAAATTAGCATATCGTGGAACACCAGATATTAGAATTATAGTTTTTAATAAAATTCCTGTTATGGCAATGTTAAGACTTCCCACAAAAGAATCAGGGGGAAGAGCAAATTTACACCAAGGAGCAATAGGAGTTGGTATTGATATTGCAACAGGAATTACAACCAAAGCAATCTGGCATGGAAGTGAAATTTTAAATAAACCAGGAAGTAACAGAAAATTAAGAGGAATTAAAATTCCTTTTTGGAATACTATTTTAACAACAGCAGTAGAAGGACAAATTGCATCGGGTTTAGGCTATGCAGGAGTCGATATCGTACTTCATCCTGAAAAAGGTCCAATGATTATTGAATTAAATGCTCAACCAGGGTTACAGATACAACTTGCTAACATGGAGGGCCTGAAAAAACGTTTGGAGAGAGTAGACGAGATGGAAGTAAGGGATGCAGAACATGGGGTAAAAATTGCAAAAGCTATTTTTGCTGGCACTTTCTCTGATAGGGTAAGAGCTGAAGAAGGTATAAAAACTATTAAAGCAGTTGAAGAAGTAAAAATTTTGGATGCAGAAGGTAAAAAACATTTGAGTTTAGCCAAAATTGATACCGGTGCATGGAGTTCCGCAATAGATTCTAAATTTGCAAAATCTTTAGGACTTTTGAAGAAAAATAAAGTTCTTTGGTATAGAAAGAAGTTAAGCTCTCTAGGTAAAGAAGAAAGACCTGTCATCCCGGTAATATTTTATTTATCTGGTAGAAAAATCTCAACTCATGTTACAGTTTCTGACAGAAATTTGTTAAGATACCAACTACTAATAGGAAGAACCGACATTCAAGGATTTTTAATTGATCCTATTGTTGATAAAGAAAATTTAGTAAAAGCAAAATGGTAAACAGTAAAAAAATATTAATTTTAACTAGTGGAAAAGTAGAAAAGCTTAATGCTTTTAAATCAAGAGATGTAGTATTGGCATCATTTAATGAAATTAATTTTTCTTCTGAAAATAAAGAATTATTCGTTGGAGTTAATAATTTAAAAGATTTTAAACTTATATATTTTAGAATGGTTGGTAAAAGTTTAGAGACTGCATCATTAGTAGTCAATTTTTCTAAAGAAAATAAAATAAAAATTATTGATAGAATGTATGAATCATCTAATTTACTTCCAATTTCCTTGGGTAAGACTTTGGAAATGACTAAACTATTAAAATCAAATATTCCAATTCCTAAAACAGTTTTTGGAGATTTTAGTAAACTAAATTTTCCATATGTAGTTAAAAGTACTACAGGCCAAAGGGGTAGAGAAGTTTGGCTTATAAATAATAATAAAGATTTGGTTAATTTAAAGAAAACTTTTAAAGATAATAAATTTTATTTTGCACAAGAATTAATCTTAAATGCTAGACGTATAAGGGTATTGGTGGTTGGAAAAAAGGTTATTGGTGCAATATCAAGACCTACTAAATGGAATAAAGCCCCCGAAAAGTTAACTATTAATCCTATTCCTGAAAATATTAAAAAATTAGCACTTGATGCAACTTGTGCGGTTAGTTTGGATATTTGTGGGGTAGACATATTAATTAATGATACTAAACCTAATAAGATGTGGGTAATTGAAGTAAACGCAGCCCCATCATGGAACCTCATTAATAAGTTTTGTGGTATTTCAGTTGAAGATGAAATTATTAAATTTTTACAAAAACAGGTTTAAAAAGTATGGTGTTGATCCAAAATCATTAGTTTGGAAGACTCGTGGTGCAGCTCACCAAAGATTTAGACAATTTTGGTCAGAGATAGATTTTACCAAGAAAAGTATATTAGATGTAGGTTGTGGGTTTGGAGAATTTGGTAATTTCCTTGCTAAAAGATATAAAGACGTAAGATATAAAGGTGTCGATATTGTGCCAGAATTTATTGTTAATGGTAAAAAAATGTATCCACATCTAACTCTTATTACAGCAGATTATTTCAACCAACCTTTACCCGAAACATTCGATGTTATAATTTGTTCTGGTGCACTAAATTCTAATTTCGGAAGTAAAAATAAAAATATGAATTTTAGAAGATCAGCGATAAAAACAATGTTTAAACACACAACAAATGTCTTTGCCTTTAACATGTCGGGAAGTTTTCCACAACAAAAAAATAAAAATATTAATATTTGGTATGCAGATAGTTTGGAAATTTTAAAATATTGTTTAAGTTTAACCAATAGAGTAATAATGCGCCACAATTATCATTCCAAAGACTTCACTGTTTTCATGTATAAACAAAGCTTGCCATTAATTGGAACGGTGAGTGATAAATAAAAATTTAAATTTATGAAAAAAATATTAGTATTAGTTGACTCAATTAGTCAAAATAAAAAGAAACTAACAAGATTTCTTAATGCGAATTCACTTAATGAATATAGAGCATATCTTCATACTTTTTCTGATTTATTTTTCGAAATTAAAACAGGCAAAGTTAAAATCAAAGTAAAAACAACTGATTTATCAAATTTTGATTTAGTTTTTGTAAGACGGGCTGGTAAATATGTTCGGTTTATGGGAGCAATTACAAAGTATTTAGATAATAAAAAAATAAATTTTGTTGACCCAGCTTTCAGAGAAATTGGGATGTCCATGGATAAAGCCAGTAGTAGTGTTAGACTTGCAATTAAAAAAATACCAATACCTGATACATATTTTTGTTTTAAGGCAAGTATTCTAAAAAATCGTGACAGAATAATTAAAGGTCTTGGATTTCCAATTATTGCAAAGGCAGTTCTTTCCCAAAGAAATCAAAATATTTTTATTTTAAAAAATACCACTGATTTTAAAAAATTATTAAAAAGGTCAGATAAAGAGTTTATTTTTCAAAAGTTTATTGATATTGAATTTGAATATAGACTTCTAATTTTAGGGAAAAGCGTTCGTGTTTTGGAACAAAAATCTAAAAGAAATTATAAAAAAATTAAAGTTGAATATCAGGATATTAATGAACCATCAGTATTTTTAAATTTAGATACTGTTTGTGATACAACAAATAAAATTGCCTTAAAAGCTGCTAAAACATTAGAGCTTGATGTAGCTGGGGTTGATTTAGCCATAGAAAAGGGGACTGGTAAAAGATATTTAATTGAAGTTAATAAGGGTCCTGGAATTGTACCCGATACTAAAACTTCACCAGAATTAAAAGCCTTTTCAGACTATTTGATACAAAAAATCCGCTTAAATTAAAGCGGACTTTTTTGTTTTTAAAATAATATTAATTAATTATTTTAATTCTACTGTTGCACCAGCTACCTTCAATTTTTCAGAAGCTGCCTTAACATCTTCAGGTTTTGCGTCTTTTAATACTTCAAAAGGTAAGGTTTCGGTTGCATCTTTTGCTTCCTTTAAACCTAACTGTTGATTAATTTCTCTTAAAGCTTTAATAACTGCAATTTTATTTTCTCCTGATGCTGTCATAACTACGGTTTGATTTCCACCAGAAGCTTCTCCTGCTGGAGCATCACCGGCTGCGGCTACTGCTTGCGGAGCTGCGACAACTGGCATAGCGGATACTCCAAGTTTATCTTGAAGTGCAGTTACCAATTCTGATAAATCCAAAACTGTTAATTTACTAATATCACTAACTAATTCATCTACTTTTTTAGCCACGTGTACTCACCTCCTTTAATACATATATTAATTTTTGTAAATTTCCTTGTAAGACACCAATTAAACCATATGATGGGGACATTAAAGATCTTAATACTTGGCTTAGTAATATGTCTTTATTAGGTAAATTAGAAAGTTTGGTCAACGAATCTTTGTCTTGAAATGATCCCTCAACAATACCAACTTTAAATTGGGGGATTGAAAATTCTTTAGCAAATTTACCTATTATTTGAATTGGAGCAATTGCATCACCTTCTGAGATTACAATTGCTGTTTGACCTGAAAGTACTTCATCAGTTAAAACATCTTTTGAAATACCAGCATCAATTCCAGCTCTTTTTATTAAAGTATTTTTAACAACAACCATGTTTGAATTAACTTCCTTTAGTCTTCCTTTTAATATTTGTTGTGAAGACACAGAAAGTCCAACATAATTGACGAGCACCAAAGATTTTGCCTTTTTTAATTTGGAGCTTAAACTTACAACTAAATCTATTTTATCTTGTTTATTCATATTTTCCTCCGCTTGATTTATGCCTTGATGGCTACAAGTTTTCTTAGGACAAATAGTATTCTATTATTTATTATCTTTAATTTCAATACCTAGATTACTAGCCGATATTCCAGACTTGGTTCCGTGAATGGTGGCAGCCATTACTCCGTCACTTAAAGTTGTATCTAATGAATTTATATTTTTAGCCTCTCTAATTAATTTCTCTTTAATTTCATCTGGAATTGTCGGTTCAGTTTTTAACGGTTCTTCTGTCATATTTCTAATTTGATGGATGGACTCATTGTAGATTTTACAAAAGCTCTAATAATTTGTTTTGATCCTCCTAATGCATTAATAATTGTCTCTGCGTTTTTAACAAGTTCCTCATTTTTTTGACTTACTTTTCCAAAGATTGTATGAATTAAAGGTGCTTCTTTTTCAGTTTTTAGGGTAAGAGTATTGCCTGAAAACTTTTCTGCGTCTTTTACTGATTTTATTAAAGTTCCATTTTTAGGGTTTGGCATTAATCCACGAGGCCCTAAAATTCTTGCAAAAACAACCAATTTCGGCATCATTTCAGCAGTTGCTAAAAGTATATCAAAATCAACTTTACCTGTTTTTAATTTTTCTATTGTTTTATCATCTGCCACTTCAATCTTTTTTTGTTTACCTGAAGAAAAGGGAAGTGTACAGTTAGCAGTAGTTCCTTGTTTTTTTGTGACTATATGAAGTTCAAAAGTACCATCAAACTTGGTTAAATTAAATTCCTTAACTAATTTTATTGCTTCCTCAGGTTTATATAAATTATTTTTATTAATCTTGTTTTTTGCTTCAATATATTTTTTTCCGCGTATTTTTTCAACAATTATTTTTTTAGTCTTTTTTGTTTTCTTCGTCGATTCTTCGGATGTTACTTCACTAGGAACTTCCGGCTCTACTGCGGATATAATTTTTACTCTTTGTCCACCTTTTAACCCAGGAACATGTACTGTTTCTTGCTCGTGTTTTTTTGCTTCCTGTCTTTCTTTTTTCTCACGATAAGCTTCTTCCGATGTTTTTGTCTTTTCAGTAGTTAAATTACCTATAAATGCTGTTTTTGTTTTTCCCATATTAATTTTTTATATTTATTCTACTTTGATACCCATTGATTTTGCAGTTCCTGCAACAATTTTTGATGCAGCAACCAAATCTTTAGTATTTAAATCATCCATCTTTTCTTTGGCAATTTTTTCAACTTGTGCTTTAGTTAAAGTTGCAATAGTTTCTCTTCCCGCAGTACCAGAAGCTTTTTCAAGTCCTAATTCTTTTTTAATCATTGAGGAAACTGGAGCCTTTTTAATAATAAAGTCAAAACTTCTGTCTTCATAAATTGTAATAACGGCAGGAACAATTTGACCCTTCATGTCTTTTGTCTTGTCGTTATACCCTTTGACAAATTCCATAATGGCAATACCATGTTGACCTAATGCTGTACCAACTGGAGGTGCAGGAGTAGCCTCACCACCCTTAAGGTTAATTTTAACTAATGTCTTTATTTTTTTTGCCATATATCTATATTGTATATTGTTTAAAACGAATAGGGGAAAAAAGAAGTATATCTAATTTCGACTTTTCGTCTACCTCAATAGTTTTGAGGTAGAAGGATTATAACTTATCGTCTATACCAAATCAAGCATATTTTGAAGATTCTGAATCGACAGGCACGAGGCAAAGGTTTTGGCGATGGAATTAGTATTGGTTTTGGAGTAGGACTAATAGTTGGTCTAATCGTTGGCCCAGGTGTCCAAGTAGGTTTTGGAGTTGTTGTAGAAATTTGATTAATTGTTACATAAACTGAATAAGTATTATTTAGTTCATTACTTTCTTTTAATCGATTGTCAGAATCTAATTTAATTTCCATTTTTTTAATTCCAGGAGTACTGAATTTAAATAGATATGCTGAAGTGCAGGATACTCCGGGATTTAAAGAAGTTGAACCAGTACAAGTGTTGGACGAATGGATTTCAGAATAACCATCAGCCTGGTTTGCGTATATATATAGGGCAGGAGAAGCAATTGATGTTCCGATATTTGTTATTTTAAAAGATATTAAAACTCTATCTGTAATATTGGCTGGATTAGGTGTAACTACGATAGGATTGACAATAGCTAAATCAGACAAAGATTGAGGTGTAGAAGATGGTATCGGTGGGCGGGTTGAGATCGGGGTTACTGTTGGGTAAGGTAATTTTGTAGGTTCAATTGTAGGCGGAGTGATTGGTGGAGTGACCGGAGTTGATGCACGTGACCCCAAATATTGTTTTGTTAATACTGCACCAACACTTAAAGGTAAGGCCAACATTAAAAATATTAATGTAGCAACACTAATTTTTTGACGTGAAGTAATACTCAACCACTTTGACTTAATTAATAAAAGACTTTCTTGTAAACGCATGTACCTTAATAGTAAGATTACGTTAGTTAAAAACTCTTGTCAATTACTATATTTTTATTATCTCTAGGGTTAATTTTATTACCATTTTCTCATTGGGAAGTGCAAAAAGTTTGGATGTATTTGAAGTTTATTGAAATATTTTTTATCTTTTCTTTAGTTTATTTAATTAAGAAAAGAATCTTTATAGAATCCAAAAATAGTAAAATTTTTATAGTTCTTTTTCTTTTCTTAACAATTTCTGTCTTATCTTCATTATTGGGTTTAGATGTTTCAAAAAGTATTTTTGGGAATTTATATAGAAGTGATGGTTTAATTACCTTTTTTCATTTAGTTGCCTTTAGTATTTTAATAGGAGCAGTTTACAAAGATAAATGGAATACTCTAATTGCAGTGAGCATTTTTTTAGGAGGTGTAATTTCTTCCATTTTTGATTATTTTGGACAACCAAATTTCCTTGCTGGATTTATATTAGTGTCGCTTTCTTTCGGTATATATATATTTTATAAAACTAATAATAAATATGTAAAAACATTAATAATCTTAGGATTTATTGTTCAAATTTATAGAATGTTTTTAGTTGGTTCATATGTCGGAATATTAGGTTTAGTAATACTTTATCCTTTGTGGAAATTAACAAATAAGAGAAAAATTAATAAAATTTTGATTCTGGTTATTGTTGGTATTTTATCAGTATTTGTAAGTATTTGGTTGAATAATTTAAAGTCTAAAAAAGAATATGTTGCTGAAAGTAGAGTTAGAATTTACAGGAATGTATTTTTAGGGAGTCTTAAAAGACCAGTTTTAGGCTATGGTTGGGCGAATAGTGACTATGCATTTGAAAGTATAGTTTGGCCATTAAAATTTAATAATGATGTCTATGTTGATAAGGTTCATATGTTATTTCTGGAAATTTTCGCAACAACAGGAATATTAGGTTTAATAGCTTATTTATATTTTTTGTTTTCACTCTTTAAAAGATTAATTAATAAAAATAATTTGTGGACTAGGGTTCTTCTAACTTCCTTTTTAATGTATTTAATATATTCACAAACAAATGTAACTTCAATCTCTTACGAATTTATATTTTGGTTAATAGTTGGAATAATTTTATCACTATAGTGTATAATATTATCTATGTCAGACAGAATATATATAAAATAACCAGACTGGATTTTACCTAAAAATAGAAAAATAGATTCTGAAAAATTTAACCATTTGCGATTAGAAAAATTAGTTAAAAAAGGATTTATTATTGAACATAATGGAGATAATAATGAAACTAGAATTACAGGACAAATAATTATTAAAGGTAATATAAAAGATCCGTTAGATGTTTCTTAAATGATTTTGAAATTATTAATTGTTATAATGTATAATATAATCAGTGGAAGATAAACAAGAAGGTATCTCAAGGCGTAATTTTTTGAAAGTCGCAGGTGCAGGATTTATTGCACTTTTAGGATATAAGTTGCATGAAAAATTTTCCAATCTGGAAACAAAACCAACATTTCTTGAAGTAAATAAGGGTGATCCACTTCCATTAAAACTTTCAGGAAAAGCTGAACTTCAATATGTGGGAATTGATTATCATGAATCAGATGAACGTCTTTCAGGAAGATTACAAATTAGAATGATTGATGGAAAAATTGTTTCACCACTTCCTTTTGAGGAAGGAACATCAAGAATTAGAAAAGTTGGGGAAGTACTTGATACTACACTTTATAAAGTTAAGAAAAGTAGTAAATTATCAGATAAATTTACTGTTGGTGTTTATCCTAATGCAGAACCTCCAATAACTGGTTTAATTCGAATGGATTTACCTGAAGATATAGAACTTTATGGAATTTCAGTAATTACCGCCCCAATTGATTATATGAAAGAAGGGAAACTTCCTGTGGAACTTAATGGTAATACTTATTATAGTGGCGTTTATGGAAGTTCTGACAGAAATCTTAAATTTTTTGGACAGGGTTTTGCAGTTGGGCTACTTTCTGAAGATACTAAGAAATTTGAAGTTTTAGGCTACGTTAATGATGCCCGCGCTTTAGATGTAGTTAGTTAAAGTGTTTTTTTAACCTTCTTTTAAGATATTTAAATTTTTTGTATTTGAAGAAAATCAAGTTCCACAGGTGTTTCTCTTCCAAAGATTGAAACTAATACCTTTACTTTCCCTTTTTCCTCATCAATTTCATGAATTGTTCCAAGAAAGTCTGAAAATGGTCCATCTGTTATTTTAACAGCTTCAGAAACTACAAACTTTGTTTTATATCTTGGAGCAGGGGAACTTACGAATTTTTGAATGTTTTTAACTTCAATTTCAGATAATGCTGTTGGTTTATTACCAGCTCCTACAAAACCAGTAATTCCTGCAGTTGTCCTAACTGCAAGCCAAGTAGGATCATCTAGAACCATTTTAACAAGCATATATCCTGGAAATATTTTTTCCTTAATTTGAGCTTTTTTACCACCACGAATGATAATTTTATCTTGTGTTGGAACCAACATTTCAAAAACGTTATCTTTTAATCCCATTGTTTCAACCCTTTGACGTAGTGTTTCCATGACTCTTACTTCGTGTCCTGAAGATGTATGAACCACATACCATTTTGCAAGTGGGTTATCCGCTATTGAGATAACGATGTGTCCTGGAATTACTTTAGTTCCAGTTCCTCGTTCATTAATTTGTGTGTCTTTGTTTGTTTTATCGTCCATTTTATTATTTTGCTAACAAAAATTCTAAACTTTTAGTTAAAGAAAAATCTACGATTCCTACGAACGCTGCAACAACTACTGATATAACTAAAACCAAACTTAGCAATCTTACCACTTCTTGTCTTCCAGGCCAAGTGACTTTTGAAAGTTCCAACTTAACCTCAGAAAAGTAAGAAAATATTTTTTTCATTTTTAGTTAAGCTTCTGATTGTATTAATAATTTCTCTTTTTTTCAAGCATCCTTTGAAATTCAATCTTATATTTTTTCTCTTTCCTTCTTTCAGAAGGCTTTTTAAACCTTTCTTTATCCCTTAATTCCAGCATTAAACCAGACATAATGATCTTTTTGCGAAATCTCGCAATTAAAGCATCGTCTGATTCTCCTTGTTTTTTTGTTACTACAAACATATTTATTTCGCCCTTTGGCGTATATAAAATCGCCTCCTTCCATATTTTTTAATAGACCGTATAGACTGCTATTTTATCATATGTTATGATACTTTTTAATGGCAAAAGGAAAAAAGGCACTTATAACCGGTATTACTGGCCAAGATGGTTCATACTTAGCCGAACTTCTTCTTAAAAAAGGGTATGAAGTTAGTGGAATTGTTAGGAAAACTTCACATGAAGACTATGCAAATATAGGACATATTCAAGATGAATTAAAGCTTTTTCAAGGAGATTTATTGGACCCTGTATCACTACGCGAAATTATTCAAAAAGTAAACCCTGATGAGGTTTATAACCTAGCATCACAATCCCATCCATCTGAGTCTTTTAAACAACCAATCCATACAGCAGAAATAACTGGAATAGGGGCTCATAGAGTACTTGATGCAACTTTAGATGTTAATCCTAAAACAAAGTTTTACCAGGCATCTAGTTCTGAAATGTACGGTTGGGTTAGAGAAATTCCACAAGATGAAGAAACCCCATTTAATCCAGCAAATCCATACGCAGCTGCAAAATTGTATGCTTATGCAATGACAAGAATTTATAGAAAAAGTTATAACATGTTTGCAACTAATGGAGTTTTATTTAATCATGAATCACCTCGTAGGCATTTAGGCTTTGTTACCCAGAAGGTAGCCTATTCGGCAGCCTGTGCATCACTAGGGATTAAGAATTCAGAACATTTAAACGAAGAAGGGGAGCTTATATTTAAAAATGGAAAAGTAGCTCTTGGAAACTTGGAAGCTAAAAGAGATTGGGGTTTTGCAGGAGATTACGTTGAAGCTATGTGGTTAATGATGCAAGCTGAAAATCCCGATGATTTTGTAGTAGCAACTGGAGAAACTCATACAATTCAAGAGCTTTGTGAAGAAGCTTTCTCATATGTAAATTTAAATTGGAAGGATCATATAACAATTGATAAAAGATTTGTAAGACCTACTGAAACAGGACCTTTAGTGGGAGACGCCTCAAAAGCTAAGAAGATATTGGGTTGGGAGCCAAAAACAAAATTTAAGGCTTTAGTTAAAATAATGGTTGATGCCCATATAGCAAGGCTAAAATAATTTATTTTTTCTTTTGGGGTGGGTTTTCAGGTTTTTGTTTTTCTTCTTCTTTTTTCTCTTCTTCTTTCCAAACTATGCCTCTTTTTTTAATATTTTCTTCAATTGCCTCTCTAGCTCCTGGAATATCAAAAAGGCTATCTGGTGGTTTTTGAGGTTCTTCACTTGGTTTGATTTCTGTCATTTATTAGAAAATAATAATAGCAGATAGAAAAATAAAAAAGAAGAGTACAAGCCAGAGAACAGTCTAAACCAATATTTTGACGGCTTTACCCAAATCTTTTTTAACCCAGAAAGTATAGAAAGGGTAGGCAAGTACTAAACTCGCCGAAATTAAAGCTGAAAGAATAAATAAAGTTAAAAAAAGGACAGGACCTAAAATAGGAGTTTTATTCATGGGTCCAAACCAATTATTACCATTAATCATAACTAGGCCTATTAAGAAAATATAGAAAGTTAAAAGGATACTTTGTATAAAAGAAATATAAATTGTAGATTTATTATTTAAAATTTTAATCATTTATTCCCAAATATTTTTTGATCTAGATGCTGTCTCAAGATTTTTAAGATGTTCTTTATGAATTTTTTCTGCATCCTTTATAACTCTTTCATTAATTTGAGGAGTAGGTTCAACTGTTTTTATTGCACGACGATTATACAATGCTGTTACAGGTTTATCTAATTCATTCAATTTATTTTCTGACATATAAATCTTATTTTATCATCCATGTTTATTTTAATAAAGATTTTTAAATTTATTAATAATTTTTCCCCACATTTTCGTATAATGAGAAATATCTTGCAATTATTTTGCAGGGGCTAATAAACTACATAGGGAACTACTTTACAGAAAGTATTGAGGAATGATAATATGAAAATATGAGTGATACAAAAATGTTGCAAATTATTTTGGATAGGATTATATCTTTAGAAAAGAAAGTTGGTAATGGAAATAAAGAATTAAAAGAAGAAATTATAAAAAACAGAAAAAGAATAGATAAGTTTGGTATTCAACTAGCAGAACTTTCAGATGACGCACCCACAGTTGAAGAATTTGATGAATTGGATCAAAAAGTTAAGAGACTGGAAAATAAATTTGCCACATTATAATTATTTCAAATTCACCTAATCAATCCCAAACTTAATACGTTTCCATTTTTGCAGAGCTATACCGAAAAATTCGTACGCAATTTCTAACTTCTTAACCGCTTCGCTACGGCTCGGCCTTCGGCCTCGCCTCCGCTATTTTTTTTGCGCGCGTTTCGGACAAACACACCAATTGTAATTCTGTTTTTGAAATTTTACCAGGGTTCGGTTGTTTGCCCACCCACCCAAAGTATTGTTGGCGCTACCCCCTCTGCACTCGCTAGGGCGTCCTAGGGGCCGCTTTTCCCATGTATTAACTTGTTTTATCATCTTGGTTCATTATCTTCCTCGCCTCGTGCAAGGAACATTAATTGCCCCTTCGGGTTGCACTCGGCTTTTCTTTTAACAGACTTATTTTAGTTGCTCGTTCCGGGGGGCATTCCTTTTTTTCCGCCCCCGCGCTAATTTTTTCCCTTCTTTCGCGCGTGGTCGGCAGAAACCTGCTTCGCAGGATAGCGCCAACGGGAATGAACACAAATTTAGGAACACATCTTTCGCCGTTTTAACACAAAAAACCAGTCAGAAAAACACTTTGCTCTTGTACAACACCAAAGCGGTACCGCATACATTTTTGTGAGCAAGATGGTCTGTTTTGTTTTATAATGCAATGATGGCAGATTTACCAAGATTTGAAAAAGAATTTATAGCGGAAACCCCTAGACAAATAAATAACCGGTCATTGGAAAATCGTTTTGGGTTAAAAGCTACAGAGCAAGGGATTTCCTCAGCAGAGGAAATCCTCCCTTTTTTGAGAATTCAAAACCAAGTTCTACCTTCGCCTGAAACTCCAGATAGAGGACGACATAGATCGTCATGGTTTTTAAGCTATGCAAGATATGGTGAAAAAACACCACAACATTTTAGTTTAGAAGATAATTTTTCCTTACCCGTTACAAAAGAGCAAGAAAAAAAGATAAATGATGAGCTTATGGATGAATTGCGTTTGATTCCAGATGGAATAAAAAAGGCTGCCCAAATACCCCCCAGACTTAAAGATTTAAGTGAAAAGATTAAAGATTTAGATGGTTGGAATTTAGACACACTTTACAGTTTGGATACAATGGATGGCTGGCACACTTTTTGGATTAGTTTGGAGAAAAACGTTGGGGATTCGAGGATGTCAGTAACTTTAGATATAACTTATGGCTGTAGTTTGGATATAAAAATTCCAATAGAGAATTTTGATGAATCTGTGAAGGAAGTTAGGGCAGCGGCAAAAATAATGTCGAACTGGTTAGAGTTAAAATATCCCCCTAATTTGGAGTACGAATTTTCAATGAACCAAGGGCAGGTAGAAGATGATCCTTCTCGGACCTCATCTAGTTTTCCAGAATATTTCTTTAAAACTTTAGATTATTGGAAATCATTTTCTGGATCAAAACAGTTGAGAGGTTTAATTGGGCAATCAAATGATGACGCGAAACCTATTTTACTTTTAGAGAACCCAAGTTTAAGTGTTGCTTCAAATAGAATAGAATTAGATTGGATCTCGCACGGCGGAACAGTTTCGTATTCCGGCCTAATTGTTAACACTCATCCCGATGTCTACGAAACATTTAAGCGTGCAATTAGAGATAGAAGGGCGAATCAAAATTTAGTCGAAATTTTTCCGAATGAGGATTTTGATGATCGAAAGTGGTTACATATGTTTGTCAACATCGACCCAGAAAACGGAGCCACTTTAGTAGAAGATATAGCAAGTAATACAGGGAAAGAAGAGTTAAAAAAACTTTTAGGTTTAATTGAAGGACAATACGGAATTAGTTATGGTGGAGTAATCGATAAAAGCCAAGCAGAAAGAGAAGCTCGAAGACCGATGTTTATGCCAATAATTAATGAAAATGCAGCAGTTATTAAAGAGAAGTACGGATCTTCGACAGCTAGAAAATTTAGAGGTTATGCGATTTCTGCGTTAGTAGATGGAAGCAAACACGCTCAGGAAAAATATGAGTCATATCTAAAACTTATTTGACCTAGATATTTCTAGTTGAAAATAACACTTCACGGACTAAATTAAGAATATAAGGCAAAAATTTTAGCGTTTTGTTGTGAACACAAAAGGAAAATTCGAGTCAGCGTTTGCGGAGGCGAGGCCAAAGGCCGAGCCGTAGCGAAGCGGTTAAGAAGTTAGAAATTGCGTACGAATTTTTCGGTATAGCTCTGCCCAAAAGGAAAGATGTGCGGCGCGAGCCGCCGAATTCGGAAGGTGGCGAGCGGAAAAGAGCGTATCGAAGCCTAAAAAGAAGACCAAAACGCTAAAATTTTAACTGAAAGAAATTTCTGTCCGTATGACAAAATATATTTGCTATTGCCGAAAGAGTACCGATGAAAAAGATAGACAAGTTTTATCTATTGATGGTCAGATGGCTGAATTAAAAGAGTTTGCACAAAGAGAAAAACTTCAAGTCATCGATTTTATAACAGAAAGTAAAACCGCAAAGGAGCCGGGTCGGGAAAAGTTTGCCGAAGTATTAAAAAGAATTGAAAAAGGTGAAGCCAACGGGATTTTATCGTGGCACCCAGATCGTTTGGCTCGAAATAGTATTGACGGTGGCCAAGTTATTTATTTACTAGATACAGGCAAACTTTCTGACTTGAAGTTCCCAACTTTTTGGTTTGACAACACTCCTCAAGGAAAGTTTATGCTCAATATTGCTTTTGGACAAAGTAAATATTATGTGGATAGTTTGAGCGAAAATGTTAAGCGTGGTATTCGAGAGAAGTTAAGGCGTGGAATTTGGCCAAAAGAAGCTCCTTTGGGTTATTTTAACGATCTAAAAACTAAATTGATCGAGGTTGACTCTAAAAAATCCAAAGTTGTTAAAAAGGCTTTTGAAAAGTTTTGTAATAGCAATATTTCTTTCTCCGAAATTGCTAGATTTATGTACGTAAATGATATCAAAACTAAAAAAGGTGATTGTTTAAAAGTTGATCAAGTTAAACATATGCTTAGAAATCCATTTTATATTGGCACATTTTTATATTCAGGTGAGTTATATAAAGGCTCTCACAAAACTTTTATTTCCAAAGCTCTTTTTAACAAAGTCCAAAAGCAAATGGAAAATTTCGCAAGACCAAGGAATAAAGGCCATAACTTTCGTTTTACAGGGTTTATTAAGTGTGCAGAATGTGGCTCAGCGATCACCGCAGAAACTCACCCTAGGTTTTACAAAAGAACAAATCGGAAAGTCGTGTTTAATTACTATCGTTGCACAAAAAGTTTGGGGTCATGTGGCCAGAAATATATAACAGATGTAGAACTTGAGAAGCAGATTAGAAATTTGGTACGTAAGACTTCCTTACCAGAAGAAGGTTATCGAATTTGGCAGAAGTTATTAGAAGAAGACAAAAAGAGTGAAGAGTTATCCGCTTCTCAAAGAAGCATTGAATTAGAATCAAAAATTTCAAATCTGGAAGATCAGGAAAATACACTTTTGGACGGGTACTTACAACACATTGTTGAGCCAGAAATTTACAAGAAAAAGAAGAATGAAATTTTTGACAGAAAACTAAAATTAAATGATGAAAAAAGCAAAAACGGCGAAAGTGGCGGCGGACGCCTCGAACCTTTTGCAAACTTCATAAAAACGGCGAAAGATGGGGAAGAATTGGCGCGCGCAAAAAATAATTTGTCCGAACTTGCGGTTTGGACAAAAAACGCTGGATCGAACTTCTTTTTAGGAGATAAATTATTAAAGCTAACACTCAAAAAGGGCTTCGATACGCTCTTTTCCACTCGCCACCTTCCGAATTCGGCGGCTCGCGTCGCACATCTTTCCTTTTGGGCAGGGCTGGAGGGAATCGGACCCCCATTAGAAGATTTGGAGTCTCCCGGTCTACCATTGACCTACAGCCCTAAACAATTGTTAATTATACTTTAAAATAGGGGAATTTGGAAAAAAGTTACTTATGTATGTATTTAAAGGTAATTCTTGCTTTGGAGTTATTTATATGTTTTTCTAGGTTATGTTTTCCATGCTCACTTAGAGCTTTAAAATATAGATATTTTGAAGAACTTAAAGACCATTCACATTCTGAAATATTACATCCAAAACCTATTAATTTTAAATTTTCATTAGTAAGAGAACGATCTGAAAATCTAATAACATCATTTTTCCTGGATTTATGATTTTCTTTCATAGCCTTCTCCTCCAATTAATCTACTTTGTTTTTCGCAAGGATCTCCATGAAATTTCCTTAATAAATCTATTTTAAATTCTTTTCCATCTATATAAGTAGTTCCGTGATCTATATGACTTCTAACAATCATTCCTTCTCCATCTTTGTAATCATGTGTGACAATTGTTATTCCTTTTTTTACTTCAACTTTTGGCATACCGCCCTGAATCTTTATATAATCTTCCTCGGTTGCTGATTTTATTTTAGGTCCTATTAAACTCATAGTATTTGTTTTATTGACTGGATCATTTTAATTCTTTATTACTAAGTAATCAATATTAGCAGTATTTTGATTTCAATGATACGTTTTGATATAATCATTTTTATGCAAGAATTTGGAAGAATATTAGAAGAATTTAAAAGAAGAGGAGGTGTTGTTTTGTCTAATAAACGAGATGTAAATAAAAAAGTTCTTTGTCCTTTAAATTTTAGTTGCAAGAAAGCAAATACGCCCAAATGTGATATGAATTGTTTAAATCCACAGGTGGAGAGAGCCAGAAGAACAGAAGATTAAGTTTTTAATTATTTTAACTTTGAAGTTTCTTTGTGGAGAGTTACCTTTTTACATTTTTTACAGTATTTCTTAAGTTCAAGTTTTGAGCCTTTAGTTCCTTTTGTTTCCAGGTTAACTTTATTTCTAAAAGTTACATAATTTTGAGCTTTACATATAGGACAAATTAATCCAATCATTTTATCTGCATTCTTTTTTGCCATGCGAGTATTTTAACATGTATGTTTTGGATAGGGAATAGTTGATTTATATTTTAAACTTGAGCCTGGGGAGAGAATCGGACTCTCGTCGCGTCATTACCAATGACGTGCTCTACCACTGAGCTATCCAGGCATTTGGTACAATGGATTATATCATGCTAGATAAGCTAATTTCTTCAATATTTGTGTTTTTATTATCTCTTGTTCCAACTTTTCCCAATCAACCCCTTAATGAATTAAAAAATAATCAAACGACTATTATTTTTGTGGGAGACATTATGCTTGGAAGAAGTGTAATGGGGAAAGCTATAGAAGTTGGGGATAACTATTATCCTTTTAGAAAAACATCAGAAGTTTTAAATAATGCAGATATTACTTTTGCAAATTTAGAAAACCCTATTGTTAAAAATTGTCCTGGAACTATTGGAGGTTTTAAATTTTGTACAAATTATGAAATTGCTAATGGTTTAACTTTTGCAGGTATAGATATCGTATCTTTAGCTAACAATCACTCTGGAAATTATGGTTTAGAAGGATTAACTGAAACTAAAAAGTTTCTAAGTGATAATAATATTTCATATGTTGGGGATAGTAATTTAGCAATAAAAGAAGTTAATGGAACTAAGTTTGGATTTTTAGGATTTGACTATACTTTGAAAAATAATTTAGATAATGATTTGAAATTAATTAAAGATTCAAAAGGAAAGGTAGATGTATTAATAATTGGAGTTCATTGGGGTGATGAGTATAAAGACGAAGCAAATAGTTTACAAAGAACAATTGCTAAAAAAATGATAGAAGCAGGAGTTGATGTAATTATTGGAGGTCATCCTCATTGGATAGAGGATTATGAAGAAATAAATGGAAAATCTGTTTATTATTCACTAGGAAACTTCATCTTTGATCAGATGTGGAGTGAGGAAACAAAAAAAGGTTTAGTTGTAAAATTGACTTTTGATAGGACTAATCTAGTCAAAAAAGAGGAATTTAATACCTATATAAAATCAATAGGACAACCTGAAATAGTTGATTAAAAAAACTTCAATTATATTAGTGCCAAGGCTAGGATTCGAACCTAGGTAGCCTTACGGCAATTGCTCTACAGGCAATCGTGTTTGACCGCTCCACAACCTTGGCAAAAACAAACTAAATATTAATTTGAGCCTTCCCTGGGAATCGGACCCGGGTCGACGGTTTACAAAACCGTTGCTCTACCACTGAGCTAGGAAGGCATATTGGAATTATATCAGAAAAACGGTCCTGCGGAAAAAGGATCTCGGTGAACTTCCTGGATAATTCCAGGTGGGTGGACTACCAATTACTCCTAAGAGTAATTGAACGCGTCCTCCCGATTCAACGATTTAGTCAGGAAGATCTGACCTCAACCCTTATCAACAGGACCATGTATATTATATCAGCTGGGGTCAATGTCAAACCAGTGGCAACTGTGGGAGTAAGATTTTAAAAAAAAGATTTATTACAGGAGAGATTAGATTAGATATAAAAGATGATCCTCCAAATGAAGGAAGGATTAGAAGAAATAATATTATTATTCCAAACCTATTTAAAAAAGATTCAACTTCATATGCATATTTTTTAGGTAGGATTCCAATTAAAACTTTTCCTCCGTCTAGGGGATGGATTGGAATTAAGTTAAAAATAGCGAGTGATACATTTAATATTACAAATGGAACAACAAAATTAACTAATAATGGAAAAAATCTTGCAATTAAAGATACTAACAATGCTAAAGTAAGGTTAGAAAGTGGTCCAGCAAGAGAAACAATTGCTGAATCTTTCCTTGGGTTTTTAAAATTATAAGGGTCCACTGGAACAGGCTTTGCCCAACCAAATGGAATAACAGGAGCTCCCAGAGCTCTCATTATTGCAAGACCTAATAGAAGGGTAGTTCCTACTGGATCATAGTGAACCAGAGGGTTTAAAGAAAGTCTTCCTGAAAGTCTTGCTGTTGGATCCCCAAGTCTGTCAGCCATCCATGCATGAGATGCTTCATGAATTGTAATTGCTACGACGAAAGCTAGTATCCAAATTATTATCATGTTGATGAATATTTACTAAGATAGTATAATGCTTCCTTAGCTTTATGTCATATTCTTGTGAGAATTGCTTTAAGAAAACTAGTTTTGGGTCTTCACAAACCCATGGACGTGGTGTTGCTGGAAAAAGATGGAAGAAAAGAGCACAGGAAACAAAAAGAACTTTTAAACCCAATCTTCAGATGTATCATGGCATGAAGCTTTGTGCTACATGTATTAAAAAACTTAAAAATACTAAATCTTAAAATTTAAAAAGTAAAATCTTTAGAATATGCGCTTTTAAATTGATTCCAAGAAACAGGACCCTTTCCTTCAAGCTGCACTTCATCTAAAATCAAATTTTTCTCTTCCATGTGACAGCTTAATATTTTTAATCTTTTACCATTTGAAAGTTTTGTCCAAATTCCTGGCCATGGAAAGTATGCTTTTGACTTTCTCATAATTTTTTCTGGATCATCTTTTTTAAGATCAATAAATCCATCATCCTTTTTTATAAGTTTTGTATATGTAGCAAGACTTTCATCTTGTTTTTTTAAAGTAATTTTTTCTTTTTCATATGCAGGGAGAAGTTCTAGCAAAGAGTCACTTGATCTTTCAAAAAGTCTTTGTCTTACTGAATTTAGTGTGTCATCTGGGAGTAGCTCATCTTTAAATTGAGTAACAATTGGACCATGATCCATTTTGCTATCAAGTTTAATTATTGTTACCCCGATTTTTTCTGGTTCTTCAATTATATTTTCTTGTATTGGGGAAGCGCCTCTAAATTTAGGTAAAAGAGAAGGATGAATATTTAAAATTCCAAATTTGAAACTATTTAAGGTAGATTCAGGAATAATTTTTCCATAGGCTACCAAAATTCCAAGATCAGCCTTAGGAAGTTTTTCAAAATTAAAATGTATTGGAATATGCTTTTTGTGAGCCCAGTTATCAACTGCAGAATATGTTAATATTTTTTCTCTACCAACAGGTTTTGGAGATTGGGTTACAACTGCGACAATTTCATAATATTTATATATTTTTTCTAAAACTGGTAAACAATAATCAGGTGTTCCAAAAAATATAATTTTCATTTTTTTAAATTTCTACTTCTTCCCATTCATCAGTTTCAGAGAGTTTAAAAAGTTTTTTATTTTGTTCCAAAAGATGATCTATAAATAAAATTCCATTTAAATGATCAATTTCATGCAAAATTATTTGAGCATTAAAACCTTTAAATTCTTCAACAACTTCACATCCATCCTCATTTAAGTATTTGATTTTTACCAGCCCTTCTCTTTTTAAAGGTCCGTAATAATAGGGAAGTGAAAGACATCCTTCTAATATTTCAGGTTTTTTAGATTGTTTTTTGATATCATCTTTAGAAACACTAAGTCTTGGCTCAATTTTTATTATTTCAGGATTAATTACTACCCTTTTTAAGTTTTTATATCCTACTACAAAAATTCTTAAATTCTTTCCAATTTGTGGTGCAGCCAGACCAACTCCTTCAGGATCAATTTGAACTGATAGAGTATCTTTTAAATCTTTAATTATTGCTTTTATTTTTTTATCAATTTGGGTGACAGGCTTACAAGTAAGTCTTAACAAAGGATCTCCAGACTGGACTATTTTTTGTATCATTAGAAGCTAATTATACATTTTTTTTGTCGCTTCGTCGTCTGGAGCAATTTTTTCTAAAATATATTTAAAATTTTCGTTAGCTTTACTAGTTTCTCCAATATCTTTATAGAGAGATCCTAATACAAACCTTGCATCTCTATAGTTAGGTTTAATCTGAACTGCTTTTTCAAAATTTAAAATTGCATCTTCTAGTTTATTTAGTTTTATTTCCAAAAGTCCCAATTGATAGTAAAGTTTGGGATCATTTGGAGAAATTATAATTGCCAATTTAACTGTATCTTCTGCATTAGTAAGATAGTTACTATTAAAACTTGTAAGTTTGATATAAATTGTTGATTGAGTTTTTCTAAGATTTACATTATTTTTAGTTAAATTAACAGCCTTTTCTGATTCATAGGTTGCAAGTTTTGCAAATTCCAAACCTTTGTCATTTTCATTATTATTCGCAAGTAAAACCGCTATATCAGAATTAGATATTGCAGATTCATTCCAAAAAATTGCTTCTTTAGGAGAAATTTTCAAAGCCTTGGTAATTTCTTCTCTTGCTTTAACTGGATTATCTGACCTATTAAAAAGACGAGCTTTGTTGTAATAAATATCTGCTATAAAATAGCGTGAAATTTCATATAAAAATATAATGGCAATAATTGTTGAAATTAAAATATAAATTTTTTGTTTATTATCTAAATTATTTAATATTAGTTTTTCTTTCTTTTCGCCCTCTAATTTATTGGTTAAAGTTATTGCTGGAAGTAAGAAGAAAAGGAGAGATGTGGAAACTACAGAAAAGCCAAAAAAATTAGTTATTAGAATGCTTAGAAATCCGGCCAAAAGGGAAATACCAAACGTACTTTTGTTTTGAAAAAGTTGATAAACAATAAATCCAATTAAAGTTAGATAACTAATAAATCCCAACGTTCCTGTTGTTGCTAGATAATTTAAATATTCATTGTGTGCCTTGTTATATATAAAATCCCACTCAGTAGTTAAATTATGTTCAAGTGGTTTAAACATAGGGTAAGCAAAGGCAAATGTTTCAGGACCTGTGCCTAAAATTGGATAATTTGTCCAAATTTTAACCGCTCCTTGCCAAACAATTTTACGTATTGTTCCTGACTCAGTTCCACCACTTTCTAAAGCGGGGCCTGTAGAAGTATTTTCAGTTTTAGATTTTTTAAATTCACTAAATTTAAAAATTGAAGAATTCCAAGGCGTTCCAATTATTGAAATTAGTATTACAAATATTATATTAAAAATAACTAATTTTTTAATAAATTCTTTTTTAAATTTAAATAAAATTAATCCACAAAAAATTAAGTCAGCAATAGCAAAACCTAGTAATCCAGAACGAGATTTAGTAAAGAGTAATGTGACAAAAAGAATAATTGATAAAAAGTAAAAGAAAAATAGTTTATTTACTTTTATATTGTCTCCCTTTTTGATTAAGGTAAATCCAAAAAGAATTGGAATAAGAGTAACAATAGTTGCTGCTAACCAATTAGGTTGCCCAAAAGTTGAATAAACTCTATTTTGTACATCTTGCACCCAACATGAATTATTCCAACCAACCCCCATTAATCCACAGGTTGTGCTAAATCCAAAATGTTCTAAAATTGCTAAAAATGAAGCTATTCCTGTTGAAATTAAAAAAAATATAATTGATTTTTTAGTCATTTCTCCATCCATATTGGATACATAGCCCCAGTAAAGTAGAACATAACTAACAATAGAAAATAATCCTCCATTAAAACGGGAATAATATCCAAAAATAGAAGTTCTAAAATCTAGTGAAAAAATACTGCTTAGTACTAAAATAACTAAGAAAATGATTAGTGGCCAATCTAATATTGTACGACGAAAGATAATTTTTTTGGCTACTATAGATTTTACTGCCCAAACTGTTGTTATTAGAATTGTAAAAATATAAAGGGTTATAATCTTGTTAAATTCAAATAGTTCAGAAGTTGTTTTAAAAAATATTAAAGGAATTAAAAAAAGTAAAATGTTAAAAAGAATTGATATCATTAGTACTTGATTAGTATAGCTTATACTGCTATACAAAAAAAGCATAAAATGAATTTTAAAAGGATCAAATTTATTCGAATTAAAAATTCTGTTAAAAGGTTTAATCCATTAAACTTTATCTTGGGTTTTTTCTCATCTGATTTAGGGATTGATCTTGGGACTTCAAATACTTTAGTTTATATAAAAAATAAAGGTGTTGTAATTAGAGAACCGTCAGCTGTTGCAAGGCACAAAAAAACCAAAGAAATTTTAGCAATTGGCCTTTCGGCTAAAAAAATGTTGGGAAGAGCTCCTTCTACAATTGAGGTTATTCGACCATTAAAAAACGGTGTTATCGCTGATTTTGATGCAGCTTCCTCAATTTTGACCTATTATATTAAAAAAGTACATGAAACAGGTGGAACAATTCCAAAAATTCCAAGACCACATGTTGTAGTTGGAATTCCATCTGGAGTTACTGAAGTCGAAAGAAGGGCTGTAGCTGATGCCGTTCGTGATTCGGGGGCAAGAAGAGTAGATTTAGTAGAAGAACCTATGGCTGCAGCAATAGGAGCTGGCTTACCAGTAGAATCACCTGAAGGATGTTTTATTGTTGATATTGGAGGAGGTACATCAGAAATTGCAGTAATTTCTTTGGGTGGAATTGTTTTAGGAAGATCATTAAGGGTTGCAGGAGATGAAATGGATGAAGCGATTGTAAATTATGTTAAGTTAAAATATTCACTTTTATTAGGTCAGCCATCTGCAGAAGCTGTAAAAATTGCAATTGCATCGGCCGTTAATTTTGAAAAACCAAAAAATTATGTAGTAAGAGGAAGAGATTTAGAAACAGGACTTCCTAGATCTGTCAAATTGACTGATGATGAGATAAGAGAGGCGTTAGGCTCTACTATTCAAGAAATAATTGCTGGAATTTCAGATACATTAGAGGAAACTCCTCCAGAACTTATTTCAGATATTATGGAACGAGGAATATATTTAGCGGGTGGAGGATCTTTAATCTATGGAATTGATAAGGCAATTTCAGAAGCTACCAAAATGCCAGTATTTTTAGCAGAGGATCCTTTAACTTGTGTTGCTAGAGGTTGTGGAAAACTTTTGGAAAATCCCCTAATGCTTAATAGGCTTAAAATTACAAAAGGGTTGTAGTGAAATAATATTATTTAAGACTTTTTTAATTGATCTGAAATCGTCATAAGTGTATAAAATATTTCACGAGATATAGGATCAGATTTGGTTCGAGTTAAATTAGTTACTTCTCCTGGACGAACCTTTAGTATTTTTGAAACACGATTACATAGACTGAGATTTTCAGCTAACTTACATCTATCAACATCAAATTTCATTGATTTTCCTTCAATATTTGTGATTATTTCGACCATTTTCTTAAGTATTAATATACTCCTTTTAATTTTAAAAATCAAACCATATATTTTTTTGATATCATTGATTTATGCAAACACTTTCTAACAAGAAAAATGACAGCTGGCTTAGTTGGTTTTTGAGAGGGGTTTTGATTTTGGGAAGCTTGGTTTTAATTGCAAGACTTTTTGAACTTCAGATAATTAAAGGAAATTATTACAGAAATTTATCAGAAGGAAATAGAATTACAAGGGTGAAAATTGTAGCAACAAGAGGGAAAATTTTAGCAAGAGGTGGGGAAATTTTAGAAGGTTCTGATTTTTCTCATTTGACTGGATATTTAGCTGAAACTAATGAAGATGAAGTAGGTAAAATTGATCCAGCTTGTATTGAAAAAGGTCCAAAAAAATTAGGTCAATTGGTGGGTCGTGGTGGTTTACAAGAATATTATAATTGTAGTTTAAGTGGTGTCGATGGAGAAGAATTAATTGAGGTTGATAGTTTGGGAGTAAAATTAAGATCTTTAGGAATTAGAGAACCTATTGCTGGGCTAGATTTAAAAACAAATATTGATTTTGGTCTTCAAAAAGAAATTGCAAAAGATTTTGATGGAAACCCAGGAGCAGTAGTTGCAACTGATAAGAATGGAGAAGTGTTGGCACTCTTTTCTTCCCCATCATTTGATCCTAGTGATGTCGCTAAAAGTTTAAATGATTCTAAATTACCACTTTTTAATAGAAGTATTGGTGGACTTTTCCATCCTGGTTCTATATTTAAACCTTTAGTTGCAATTGTAGCTTTAGAAGAAGGAGAAATTGACAAAAATTATAAATTTAATGATACAGGTGTAATTACTGTTAATACTTTATATGGTAATTATTCTTACTCTAATTGGTATTTTACTCAATATGGTGGAAAAGAAGGAGAAATTGACTTAACAAAAGCACTAGCTCGATCAACTGATACTTTTTTCTATACAATTGGAGAATTAACAGGAATTGATAATTTAGTTGAATGGATGAAAAAATTTGGACTTACCAAATTAACTGATATTGATATTCCTGGAGAAATTTTATCTTTGATTCCTTCACCTGATTGGAAATTAAAAGTAAAAAATGAAAAATGGTTTTTAGGAAATACTTATCATTTTTCAATAGGTCAAGGGGATTTGGCTCTAACTCCTGTGGGGATTCATAGGGCAAATTTGGTAGTAACTTCAGGAGGCAAACTCTGTTCATTAAAAATTGTAGGAAACACCGTTTGTCAGAAATTAAAAATAAAGATAGATAATATAAATTTAATTAAAAGTGGAATGAAAAAAGCTTGTAGTACAGGTGGGACAGGATATACATTTTTCGACTTTCAGGAAAAATATGAAGGTATTGATGTTGCTTGTAAAACTGGAACTGCTGAAACAAATGATGATGGTAAAACCCACGCTTGGTTTACAGCCTTTGCTCCAGTTGATAATCCCGAAATAATGTTAACAGTAATGGTTGAAGGAGGGGGAGAAGGAAGCAAGGTAGCAGGACCAATTGCACGAAAGATAATTGATTATTATTTTGTCAATAAATAAAAATGGAAGATTTATTTGTATTGGGAAAATTATTACCAACTGATAAAAGAGCCGTTGCTGTTGTCGGATCAAGAAAAATGACCCCAAGGGGAATGGAATTAACTAAAAAATATGTTAAGGAATTAGTTAAGGAAAAAATAACTATAGTTTCAGGATTGGCCAGGGGAATTGATACAATAGCACATATTACTGCATTGGAAAATGGAGGCAGAACTATAGCGGTTTTGGGATCAGGTTTAGATATTATTTATCCTCCAGAAAATAAAGAGTTGGCTGAAAGAATAACTAAATCTGGATGTTTAATTTCAGGATTTCCATACGATACTAAACCTGAAGGGAAAAACTTTTTAGCAAGAAACAGAATTATTGTAAAACTATCTCTTGCAGTTTTGGTTATTGAAGGACTTCGAAGAAGTGGTACATTATCAACCGCCAGCCATGCTGGTAATGATGGAGTTGAAGTATTTGCAATTCCTGGTTCTGAAGCTTGTGACTACCTAATTGATAATGGAGCGACTGTTGCTAATAGTCCTAAAGATGTAATAAAGTATTTAAAACAAATAGAAAGTATTTAAATGCAGTTAATAATAGTTGAAAGTCCTACAAAAGCAAAAACGCTTTCAAGATTTCTTGGAAGTGAGTTTGAAGTGGATTCAACAAGGGGGCATATAAAAGATTTGCCAAAAAGTATATTAGGAGTTGATATCGAAAATGATTTTAAACCTGATTACGTTCCTGTTGAAAAGAAAAAAGAAGTAATTGCTTCTTTAAAGAAAAAGGCAAAACTTGCAAAAATTGTCTATATTGCAACTGATCCTGATAGAGAAGGAGAGGCAATTGCGGGTCATGTTGCAGAAATACTTTCAAAATCCAAGCTAGTAAGGATTACCTTTCATGAAATTACTAAAGAAGCAGTAAAAGAAGCAATCTCACGTCCTGGAAAAGTAAATGAAAATTTGGTAAATGCTCAAATCTCAAGAAGAGTACTTGATAGGTTAGTAGGTTATAAAATATCTCCACTTCTTTGGAAAAAAGTAAGAAGAGGTTTATCAGCAGGAAGGGTCCAATCAGTTGCCGTGAGGTTAATTGTTGAAAGAGAAAATGAAATAAAGGCATTTAAAACGGAAGAATATTGGGAAGTATTTGCTAAATTTAAAGATTTTACAGCTGGATTAATAAATGAAAAGATAACAAATAAAGTTAAAGCAGATGAAATACTTGCCAATTTAGAAAAGGCAGATTATAAAGTTTTCGATGTTAAGAAAAGAGAAGTTAAAAGTAATGCTTATGCTCCTTTTACAACCTCAACAATGACTCAAGCCGGAGCTAGAATTTTTGGTTGGTCTGCAAAAAGAACAATGAATGTAGCTCAAAGGTTATATGAGGAAGGGTTAATTACATATCACAGAACTGATTCAATGAATCTTTCAATTGATGCAGTTAATAAAGCTAGAAATTTTATCTCAAAAGAATATGGACAAAAATATTTACCTGAAAAGGCTTTAGTTTATAAAACCAAATCAAAATCAGCTCAAGAAGCTCATGAAGCTATAAGACCTACAAATATTGAACAAATTAATGAAGCTGTTGGCTTAATTCCTGACGAGAAAAAACTATATGAGTTAATTTGGAAAAGATTTATAGCCTGTCAGATGAATCCTGCCATCTATTCTGAAACAACAATTGATGTCGAAGCAAAACATAAAGAAGGGGTTCATATGTTAAGAGCATCGGGTCAAATTATGATTTTTGATGGTTGGAGAAAATTATTTATGGTTGATAAGGAGATAATCATCTTACCTAATTTAACGATTGGCGAATCTCTGGTAAAAGAAAAGGTTTGGAGTGAACAGAAATTTACTTTAGCCCCAGCTAGATTTAACGAAGCTTCTTTAATTAAGATATTGGAAAAATTGGGTATCGGTAGACCTTCAACATACGCTCCAATTATTTCTACAATCCAAATAAGAAGTTATGTTGAGAAAAAGGAAGGGAAGTTTTTTCCAACAACAATTGGTTTTGCTGTAACAGAATTTTTAGTTAAAAATTTCCCAATAGAAATGGATTTTGGTTTTACTGCAGAAATGGAAGAAAATTTAGATAAAATTGCAGATGGAAAAATTAAATGGGTAGAACTTATGAAAAAGTTTTGGAAACCTTTTGAAAAGACATTAAAAAGTGTTGAAAAAAATGCAGAGAGAGTAAAAATAGAAACAGAAAAATTAGGGAAAGCCTGTCCCGATTGTAAAGACGGAGAATTAGTTATAAGAGTTGGAAGATTTGGAAAGTTTATAAGTTGTTCTAAATTTCCAGATTGCAAACATACAGAGAAATTTTTAGATAAAATTGGTATGAAGTGTCCTGATTGCAAAGAAGGAGATGTAATTATTAAGAAATCTAAGAAGGGAAATTTCTTTGGATGCAGTAAGTATCCAGATTGTAAATTTGCCAGTTGGAAAAAACCTATTGAAGAAAAAAGTTAATTATTTTAATGTAACTTGACAAAAATAATGTAAATTGATAACATTAATGCATGTATACAGTTTCCATTACATCACAGGGACAAATTAGTATTCCTGCAAAATTGCGAGGTCTTTTTAATTTGAAATCTACGAATAAAGCCACAGTTATTTCTACAGAAGATGGGATTTTGATCAAACCCATTGTTGATTTTTTGGAATTGTCTGGAAGTTTAATTACTAACAAAAAGTCACTTTCAAATTCAATCATTCATGAATCATTTTCTAAAAGTATGGCAAATAGAAAAAAGAGGTCTTAATTGAAAATGGTTGAAATTATTATTGATACAAATGCAATTCTTCGTTTTATCTTAAAAGATGTTAGTACACAACATATTGAAATATATGAATTAATTAAAAAAGCAAAAAATAAAAAGTTAAGAATTATTATTCCTGAAATAGTTGTTTTTGAGACGTATTTTACTTTAAAGAGTTATTATGAATATGAAAAAGAAACTTTATTAAAAGTTTTAGAGTCATTATTAAGTGCGAATTATCTTAAAATTGAAAATAAACAAATTTTTATGGAAGCTGTAAAAATATATAGAACCAGTAACCTTGAATTTGTTGATTGTTATTTAGTTTCAAATGCCAAAGCCTTAAATTTGAACATGTTTACTTTTGATAGTAATCTCAAGAAATATTTAATAAAAAAATAAATTAATTTATTTTTTGTATTCTACAATTTCAGTTGATATAAATTCAAGTTTAATTCCACTCTTTCTAAACATTTTTTCTGATTCAGCTCCTGCATGATATTTTTTTTCAGCTACAACTCTTTTAATTCCCGAATTGATAAGAAGCATTGCACAAACTCTGCATGGAGTCATGTTTACATATACTGTTGCGCCATCTAGGGAAACTCCTCTTTTTGCGGCTTGGCAAATTGCATTTTGTTCTGCATGAACAGTTCTAACACAATGATCAGTAATGGTTCCATCTTCGTGAATTGTTTTTTTCATTTGATGTCCCACTTCATCACAGTGTGGAAGACCGATAGGAGAACCAACGTAACCAGTTACTAAAATTTGTTTATCCTTTACAAAAACTGCTGACGCTCTGCCTCTATCACAAGTTGCTCTTTTGGAGACAGATTTCATTATTTCCAAAAAGTATTCATCCCAACTAGGACGAATATAATCAGATGATTTTTTCAATTGTTTTTTCAACTTCTTCATATAATTTTTTGATTGTACCATTATTATCAAATTTAAAGTCGGCCATCAATATGCATTTTGATAAGTTTTGCTTTGTAGGATCATTAGATTGCATTTCTCTTTCTTCATCCTTTTTAAATTTTTCAAAAGTTACTTTATCTGATTCGCTGGCCCTTTCAGTTATTCGTTTGTACCTTTTTTTCTGATCAGCATCAACAGCAAAAAGAACAAAATTTCCTTTATTCCTTAAGCCTAATATTTCATCAGGGGTTCTTAAACTTTCAATAATGGAATTTTTCCCTACCTTTTTTGCATCTTTATAAAGTTCTAATGCTAAATAATTTGATCCAAATTTTTTTCTTAAATCATTAGCAACAATTACCATATTGTCACGATTAACTTCTAAATTTCTTTTTTTAATTTCTTCAATTAAATAATTCCTTACAGAATAATGTTTGAAGCTCCTTTTATTAACAAGATAATCAACAACAGTTCCCTTACCAGCTCCTAAGGTTCCTGTAATGCCAATAATTATCATTAATGGAAAAGTATACACAAAAAATGTATAGTAAACACTAATGAAATTTAATAATTTTGATAAGTACCAAAATTCTTGTAAAAAGACTGCAGTTTATCCTAATATTGGTAAAAATTTTATATATCCAACAATTGGTTTGATGGGTGAAGCAGGGGAGGTTGCTAATAAAATTAAAAAAATAATAAGAGATGATAATTCAATAATTACCAAAGAAAAAAAAGAAGAGCTAGTTTATGAGTTGGGGGACATGATGTGGTATATTGCCCAGCTTTCAACAGAACTTAATTTAAAACTTTCAGATGTTGCAAAGAAGAATTTAGAAAAGCTTGCATTAAGAAAAAAAAGAAACACACTTCAAGGAAGTGGCGATCATAGATAATAATATTTGTTACTTTATCTTTGTTAACACTTTAAATTCAAACGGAGGATTATTGTCTAAATGTTTTTCATTAAATGTTTCTTTCCAACTTGATAAATTTAATTTGGGAAATTTTACATCACCTTCAAATGATTTATAAATTTTTGTTAGGTAGATTCTTGTTGCTTTAGGTAACATCAATTTATAAATTGTCCCTCCGCCAATTACTATTAATTCTTTTTCATTTCTTTTCTTTGCAAAACTTAAAGCGTCGTTTAGGTTATTAAATACAAAACATCCTTTTGCTTTAAATTTTTTATCATCAGAAAGAATTATATTTATCCTTTCAGGTAATGGTTTTCCTATTGATTCATATGTCTTTTGGCCCATTAAAATATGATGTCCTAGCGTTATTTTTTTAAAATTTTTCAAATCCTGAGGAATACGCCAAAGAAGTTTTCCTTTACCTCCTATTACATTATTTTTAGCGACTGCAACTATTATTGATATTTTCATTTTAAGTTTTACTCATACAGATATTTCAGCTTTAATTGAAGGATGTGGTTTGTAGCCTTCAATTGTTATTGCATCAGAACTAATATGATTAATATCTTTAATTGTACTTTTTAGTATTAATTTAGGAAGTTTTTTAGGCTTTCTTTTAATTTGTTCTTTAGCTTGTTTTAAATGATTTAAATAAAGATGTGTATCTGCTAAAAACATTGTTACCTCACCAGCTACTTTATCTGTAATATTAGCAATTATTTCAGTTAGTAGCGCGTATGAAGCAATGTTAAATGGAAGTCCTAAAAATGAATCAACAGATCTTTGATACATTACTAAATTTAATTTTTGTCCTACAACTTGAAATTGAAATAATACATGACATGGTGGAAGTGCAACATTTTCAATGTTAGCTGCATTCCATGCATTTACAATTATTCTTCTTGAGTCGGGATTTTTTTTGATCAAAGTAATTGCATTTTTTAGTTGATCTATTTCTTTTCCTTTTCCATCTTTCCAATGTCTCCATTGATATCCATAAACCGGTCCAAGATCTCCCCATTTTTGAGAAAATTTCTCATCTATTTTAATTTTTTCTATAAAATTATTTAATTTAGTTTTCCATATTTCGGAGTATTTAGGGTATTTTTTTGTTAATTTATTTTTTTCTAAATATTTTTGAAAAGGCCATTCATTCCAAATATTTACACCCTTAGTAACTAAAGGTCTTAGATTTCTTTCACCTTTAATAAACCAAAGAAGTTCTTCTTTAACACCTCTAAACCAAACTTCTTTTGTAGTTAAAAGTGGAAAACCGGCAGATAGATCAAACTTTAACATTCTGCCAAAAACTTTTTTAGTTCCCGTTCCTGTTCTATCTTTACTTACTGTACCGTTTTTTAAAATGTCTTTAAGAAGCAATTGATATTGAATATCTACATGATTATTAACTTTAGTAGTTGACATTTATATGCATAGTAAAATATAAAGTGTTATATGAAAAGAGGTAAATTATTAGTTGTTGAGGGTGGGGTAGGTTGTGGAAAAACAACACAAATTGAACTTCTTAAAAAAGACTTAAAAGGTTGGGAATTTTATAGAGAACCAGGAAGTACTGAATATGGAGAAAAAGTTCGTGACGCAGTTCAGGGATTACATGATTATGAAGTAGAAGAATATGCTGCAATGTTTGGTTATATGGCAGCAAGGGCCAATTTAATAAGAGGTTTGGTTATTCCTAAATTAAAAAAAGGTAAAAATATTGTTCTTGATAGGTATTGGTATTCAACTTATGCATATCAAGGTTCCAATGGCGCATCTAAAAAAACAATAGAAACTGTTGCTAAAATAGCAACAGATAATTTAAAACCTAATTTAGTAATTTTTTATGATCTGGATCCTAAAATTGGAATGAAAAGAAAATCAGGTAGGAATGACTCTGACAGGTATGATATTAAAAAAATTGAATTTCATGAAAAGGTAAGAAGAAGTTATAAAAGTTTAGGAAAAAAGATTGGCGAAATATGGAAAAATATTGATGCCTCTAAATCAATTGATGAAGTTCACATTACTACTCAAAAACTTCTAAAAAGATATAAAATAGTCTAAATGGATAAAGTTAATATACTAATTAAAAAAGAAGAAAAAAGACAACAAGAAACTTTAATGATGATTCCTTCGGAAAATTATGCTTCAAAAGAAGTTAGAAATGCTGTTGGGAGTATATTAATGAATAAATATTCTGAAGGCTATGCTGGTAAAAGATATTACCAAGGAAATAGGATTATTGATGAAATTGAAAACTTAGCAATTGAAAAAGCAAAAAAACTTTTTAAAGTAGCTCATGTAAATTGCCAATCATATTCAGGATCCCCTGCAAATTCTGCAGTTTTATTTGCCCTACTTAATGAAGGAGATAAAATAATGGGTTTAAAACTTTCTTCAGGAGGACATTTAACGCATGGACACCCCAATATAACATTTTCTGGAAAATTTTTTAAATCTGTTCAATTTGGTACAAAAGATGATGGAGTTATTGATTATGAAGTAGTAGAAAAATTAGCTAAAAAAGAAAAACCAAACTTAATGATTATTGGAACAACTGCATATCCTTTAATTTTAGATTGGAAAAAATTAGGGGAAATTGCCGATTCAATAGGGGCATGGTTAGTTGCAGATATTTCCCATGTTTCAGGCCTTGTTTTGGCCGGAGTTTATACAAGTCCTGTACCTTTTGCACATATTGTGACTACAACAACTCACAAAACACTAAGAGGTCCTAGGGGAGCAATGATTATGGTTACTTCTAAAGGACTCAAAAAAGATTCTGAAATTGCAAGTAAAATTGATAGGGCAGTTTTTCCTGGACTTCAGGGAGGACCTCACAATAATACAACTGCAGGAATTGCCCAGTGTTTAATTGAAGCAGAATCAAAAGAATTTAAAGAATATGGTAAACAAATAGTTAAAAATGCCATTAGTTTAGCCAATGAATTGACTAAGGGAGGATTAACTGTTGTTACTGGAAAGACCCAGTGTCATTTAATTGTTATTGACCTAAGACCTCTTGGTTTATCAGGAAATGTTGTAGCAGAAGCCTTAGAAGTTGGTGGAATAGTAGTTAATAGAAATTCGGTTCCTAATGATATAGCTCCACCTTTTTATCCATCAGGAATAAGACTTGGAACACCTGCAATAACAACAAGAGGAATGAAAGAAAAGGAAATGAAATTAATTTCTAGTTGGATAATTAGTGTTATTAATCATTTTAAAGATGAAAAACTTCCGGATGAAAAGAATGAAAGAATTCTTTTCATGAAAAATTTTAGAGCAAAGATTTTAAAAGATAAATTATTGATAAGTATTTCCAAAGAAGTTAAAAGTCTTTGTAAAAAATTCCCAATATAAATATTTACTATGGCAATTATTTTCGATGGAAAAAGTTATGCTTTAAAAAAAGCAGAGGTTTTAAAAAAAGAAGTACTGGATCTTAATGCTAATGGTATTTTTCCACATTTAGCCTCAATAATAGTTGGAAACAATCCTGCTAGTAAACTTTATGTTGGTTTGAAAAAAAAAGCGGGAGAGAAAATTGGAATTCAAGTTGATGTTTATTATTTGTCAGAAAATACTAAAAAAGAAGATTTATTGATTCTTATTAAAACATTAAATGAAGATAGATGTTTTAGTGGAATAATGATTCAGCTTCCTCTCCCAGAAAATTTAAAACTTTTTAAAGAGGAAATATTAAATACAATAAATCCCAAAAAGGATGTTGATGGATTAAGAAGCGATAGTCAATTTTTACATCCTACTTCAAAGGCTGTTATTAAAATTATTGATGAAGCAAAAGAAAAAACAAAAAAACAATTTAAAGATGTATGTGTAGTAGGGGCAACTGGCATGGTAGGAGAGTCTTTAGTTAAAAAATTTAAAGAAGAAAATTATGAGGTAATTGAATGTGGGAAAAATACAAAGGATTTAAAATCAAAAACATTAATGTGTGATATTTTAGTTTCAGCAACAGGAGAAGAAGGTTTAATAAATGAGGATATGGTTAAAGATGATGCTATTATTGTCGATGTAGGATCCCCAAAAGGAGATGTTGATTTTAGTAAAGTTTTAAAAAAAGCATCATTTATTACCCCTGTTCCTGGAGGAGTAGGTCCAGTTACTATTTACTGTTTACTTGAAAATCTGATAATTGCATGTAAGATTTAGTTATAGCTAAGTTAGGCATAATTTTTATTAAAATTATGAATTATGTAAATAAACAAACTATAAATAAGTTTCAAAAAGAATTAGGAAGTAAAAATCCAACTCCAGGCAGTGGAGTAGTCTCAGCCCTAACGGCCTCATTTGCAGCATCTTTAGTTGAAATGGTATGTAACTTGACAATTGATAAAGTTGGTTATGAAAAAGTTCAAAAAGACATTATTAAATATAGAAAAGATGTTGTTGAAACGAAAAATAAACTTTCGAAACTCGCAGAAGAGGATAAAAGAGCATGTGACAAAGTTGTTTTGGCTTATAAGATTAAAAATAAAGAAAAAATTAGAAAAGCTCTAAATTATGCAATTAATGTTTCAATGAAAGTAAGAGAAATAACTAAAGAATTAGAAATACTGGCAGTAAAGGTGGGTAAGATTGGAAATAAAAATGCATTATCTGACGCAAAGATCGCAGTTCATTTTGCTCATGCTTCAGGTAAATCAGCTTTAGAAAATATTAAGACGAACAAAGAATCTTTAAAAAAGATGGATAAGTAGATAGCTCTTGCTAATTTGTAATTCTTAAATTAAAATATCACTTAAGCATACAGATTCAAGTTTCCTGGACCTTCCGAATCTGTAGAAGTACAAGGAAACAAATAAAATTAATATGGCAGTTAAAGTTTCATTAGAAGAATTATTAGAATCAGGTGCACATTTTGGGCATCAGGTTAGACGTTGGAATCCAAAAATAAAGGAATTTGTATTTGGTGAACAAGAAGGTGTTCATGTTTTTGATCTTGTAAAAACCAAAGAAAGTTTGGAAGCAGCACTTGATGTAATTACTAAAGCTTCAAAAGAGGGAAAAACAATTTTACTTTTAGCCACTAAAAAACAAGCTAAAGATAAAGCATTAGAAGTTGCAAAAGAAACTGGAATTTCATTAGTATCTGAAAGGTGGTTAGGAGGAACCATAACTAATTTTAATCAAATCAAAAAATCACTTGATAAATTAGCTGATATGAAGGTTAAATTTTCAACTGGTTATTATGCAAAATATACCAAAAAAGAAAGACTTTTGATTGAAAGAGAGATAACAAGATTGGAGAGGTTTTTTGGTGGTATTACTAATTTAAGGGATAAACCAGATATTATGATTGTTGTTGATATTAGAAAAGAAATAACTGCAATCAGGGAAGCTAATAGAAAGGGTATAACTACAATAGGAATCGTTGACACCAATTCTGATCCTAATATGGTCGATTACCCAATTCCAATGAATGACGATGCTACAAAAGCTTTGGCCTTAGTTTTAGAATATATTAAGGAAGCAATACTTGAAGGAAAGGGTATAACCAATAAAGTTAATGTTATAAAAGAAACTCCAAAAAAAGTTAAAAAACCAGAAGCTAAAAAATAAAAATGAGTAAAATTGATGCAACACTTATCAAGAAATTAAGAGAAGAAACAGGTGCAGGAGTTATGCGTGTTAAAAATGTATTAGAAGAAGTAAAGGGAGATGAAAAGAAAGCTCTTGATGTATTAAAGAAAGAAGGTTTTGAAAAAGTAGCTAAAAGAGAAGGAAGAGAGACTAATCAAGGAAAAATTTTTGCCTATACGCATCATACTGGTAAAGTTGCCTCAATTACTGAACTTTTTTCAGAAACTGACTTTGTAGCCAAAAATGAATTATTTGAAAATCTTGGAAAAGATATTGCTTTACAAGTTGCATCAATGGGAGAAAAGGATATTGAGAAACAGGAATTTATTAAAGATCCTTCTAAAAAAATTTCAGATTTAATTAAAGAAGTAATTGCTAAGACCGGAGAAAATATTAGACTTGGTAGGGTTATGCGTGTAGAATTAGGAAAGTAATGGACGAAACTCAAGTAACTTCAAAAATGCAAAGAGTCGTTGATTTGGTAGTTTCTGATATTAGTGGAATTCGAACAGGTAGAGCAACACCATCTTTAGTTGAAAATATTAATTGTCCCGCATATGGTGGAACACAGGTTTTAAAAGTAATTGAACTAGCTTCAATCTCTGCTCCTGATACTCAAACTTTGGTAATTTCTCCCTGGGATAAATCAATTATAGGAGACATCAGAAAAGGAATATTGGAAGCTAATATTGGAATGAACCCATCAATTGATGGAGAAATAATTAGAATATCTTTCCCTCCATTAACAACAGAAGATAGAGAAAAATATGTAAAAATATTATCAGGAAAACTTGAAAATGGAAAAGTACTTATTCGATCAGTTAGGGCTGATGAGATGCATTTAATTAAGAAAAATTTTGAAGACAAAAAAATTACTGAGGATGAGAAAAAAGATGCAGAGACTAAGATCCAAGAGTTAACAGATTTATATATAGGAAAAATTGAAAGTTTAGGAGAAGCAAAAAAAAGTGATTTACTTCAGATTTAAACAAAATCCACTACGGGTAGTTTTAAATTTTTCTGAATAATTTGCACATTTTTGGTTACATGAATGTTTTGTTTATCAAGATAGTTCGATGTATCTTTTAAATCTTTGCTTATCTTTTTGACATCTTCTTTGATAATTTTTATATCGTCTCTGATTGGTTTTAATTTTTCTCCTAATTTAGATTTTAATTTTTCTTCAAGTTTAGTATCAATCAAATTTCCAATTGAATTAAGATCGTTTTTGGTAAGCATAAATTAATATTACACCGTGTACTTTTGACGTCAATTATTGCATAATGACAAAATATGTTGGGATCAATCTTAATTTTTATTTTAGTTCTTTCTATTTTAGTTTTGGTTCATGAATTGGGGCATTTCTTGGTTGCTAAAAAGTTTGGTATTCTTGTTGAGGAATTTGGGTTTGGCTTACCCCCTCGCATTTTTGGTAAAAAAATAAAGGATACAATTTATTCTATAAATCTACTTCCTTTTGGTGGTTTTGTGAGACTTCATGGCGAATTGACAGATGATAAAGTAACGAACTCTAAACGAGCCTTTTTAAATAAACCAAAATTAATTAAGGTTGCAGTAATAATTTCCGGGGTTATTATGAACTTTATTTTAGCAATTGTTGCCTTTGCTATAGTCTATTCTTTTACTGGGATTCCAAGAGATACTAAAGAAGTTAAAATACTAGACATAGCTACAGGATCTCCAGCACAAATTGCACAAATATTACCAGGAGACAAAGTTTTGGCTGTCGATGGAGTAAAAGTAATTAGTGTCACAGAATTTATTTCTAAAGTTGAAGATAAAAAAGGTAAAAAGGTTATATTACAATTACAAAATAGAAAAGTAACAATAATTCCAAGAATAAGCCCTCCAGAGGGGGAAGGTCCATTAGGTGTTGCTGTTACAAATACTGAAGTTTATTTTGCTCCTATTTGGCAAAGACCTTTTTATGGTGCATATTTTGGATTTAAAGAAGCTATATTTTGGGGTAAAAATGTTTTAATGGGCTTAGGTTCAATTTTTACAAGTTTATTTAAAGGACAAGTTCCTCAGGATGTTTCAGGACCAGTAGGGGTTTTTGCAGTAACTTCAGAAGTTGCTAAAGAAGGAATTTTAAGTTTAATTAATTTACTTGGAATCATTTCAGTTAATTTAGCAATTATTAATATTTTACCTTTCCCAGCCCTTGATGGTGGAAGACTTTTGTTTATTTTTATTGAAAAAATAATTGGAAAAAGAATTATTCCTAAAGTTGAGAACTTTATTCATACTGTTGGTATGATTATTCTTTTAGGTCTAATTTTAGCAATTACAATCCATGATATTAGACGTTTAATAACTGCTGGTTCAATTTCAGGATTTCTAAATTCAATGATAAAATAAACCAATAATGAAGCAATCAATTTTATTTCCAAAAACAAGAAAAGAAGCTCCAAAAGATGCAGAAAGTGTCAACCATAAACTTTTAGTCAGAGCAGGGTTTATTGATCAATTAATGGCAGGAAGTTGGACACTTTTGCCTTTAGGTTGGAGGGTAGTTTCTAAAATAAATAACATAATTAAGGAGGAAATGGATGCAATTGGTGGTCAAGAAATGCTGATGCCACTACTTCACCCTAAAGAAATTTGGAATGAAACAGGAAGATGGGATAAGGCAGATGAAGTTATGTATAAATTAAAGGATAAAAGAAAAAAAGAATTTGTTCTTTCTTTTACTCATGAAGAAATAGTAATGGATTTAATTCGCAAAAACATTACAAGTTATAAAGATTTACCAATTTCAATTTATCATTTTTCGACCAAATTTAGGAATGAACTGCGAGCAAAATCAGGAATATTAAGAGGGCGAGAATTTATGATGAAGGATCTTTATTCTGCACACACATCAGAGGAAGATCTAATGGAATATTATGAAAAAGTTAAAAAAGCTTATTCTAAAATATTTAGAAGGTTAGGTTTTAACAGCGAAACCGGTTATGTTTTTAAAGTTACGAAAGCTTCAGGTGGGGTATTTACAGATAAATATACACACGAGTTTCAGGTACTTTCTGAAGCAGGTGAGGATACAATTTACTGGAAAAATGATGAAGATGAGGCCATTAATGAAGAGATATTAGAAGGAAATAAAGATGATTATAAAATGGCTAAATCTATTGAGGTGGGAAATATTTTTCCATTAGGTACTTGGTATGCAGAGAGAATGAAAATTTACTTTACTGATGAAGATGGAAAGAAAAAGCCCCTTTGGTTTGGAAGTTACGGAATAGGGTCTACCCGTGTAATGGGAACATGGGTTGAAGTTTCTCATGATGAAAAAGGAATAATTTGGAATAAAGAAATAAGTCCCTTTGATGTTCATTTGATTGAACTTACAGGCGGAAAAGCTAAAGAAGTATATGAAAAATTAACTTATACAGGAGTTGATGTTCTCTGGGACGACAGAAATATACCTGCCGGAGAGAAGTTTGCAGATTGTGATTTAATTGGAATTCCTGTAAGACTTGTTGTTTCAGAAAAAACAAAAGGTAAGATTGAATTTAAAATGAGAAATTCTAAAGATATCGAACTTTTAAGTTTAGATGAGGTTATAAATAAATTAAAATGAATGAAGATTGCGTATTTTGTAAGATTATAAATAAAGAAATTCCCACAAAAAATATAAGATATGAAGATTCTGATATTATTGCTTTTGATAGTATTGATCCTGTAGCTAAAACACACATACTAATAGTTCCCAAAAAACATATTATAAGTTTTCTAGAAATTAATGACGATTATGATTTTTCAAAAATAATTAAAGCTGCACAAAAAATCATTGTGGAAAATAAAATCGAATTAGCGTATAAATTAGTATTCAATGGCGGAAAGTTTCAAACTATACAACACCTGCATTGGCATTTATTATCAGGTAATCTAAAAGAAATATGATTGCAAATACTCTAACACAAAAAATAGGCGAAGCAATGAAGGCAAGAGATGCAATTCGTCTTTCAACTTTACGTATGCTTTCATCTGCATTTAATTATGAAAAGATTGCAAAACAACACGAACTAAATGATGAAGAGGAATTAAGTGTTGTAAGAAAAGAAGCTAAAAAGAGAAAAGAAGCAATTGATGCTTATGAAAAAGTAACAGATAAAGAAAGTGTGAGAGAAAGAATTGATCAGGAAACAAAGGAATTGGCTATTTTGCAAGAATATTTACCACCAGAAATAAGTCAGGATGAAATAATAAAATTGGTAGATGCAGCAATTTTAGAATTAAAAGTAAGTTCTATTTCAGATATGGGCAAAGTAATAGGATTAGTCAAATCAAAATCTCCAGGAGTGGATGGTTCTACATTAGCTGAAATAGTAAAGCAAAAATTATTAAGTTAATTTTTTTAACATTATGATAAAAGTAAAAGTGTCTAAACAATTAAATTATCCTGTTAGTGGAGTCAAAATTCGAAATTTTTTGCAAAATTTTTTCAAAGATCAGGGAATTGTGTCAGATGCAACCGCTCACGTTTTTTTGGTAAATGAAGCAAAAATGTTAAAACTTGCTAAAAAATATTATAAAGATAATAAGTTACATAATGTTTTTACTTTTGTGGAATCTGAGGTAGCTGGGTTTGTTAATCCTCCAATTACTGGAATAAATTTGGGAGAAATTGTAGTTTGTTTTCCAGTTGCTGTTAAAGAAGCAGGAATTGAAGGAAAATTGATAGAAGAAAAAGTATTAGAACTTATTGAACATGGTGGAATGCATCTTTTGGGTAAACATCATGAAGAATAATTAAAATAAGTTTTATAAAATGACTTTTTATTTAAAATACAGACCACAAAAATTAGACGATTTAGATATCTTATCGGTCAGAAATACTTTAGTTAATATTTTAAAATCAGGTACGATTCCCCACGCATATCTATTTGCTGGGCCTAAAGGAACTGGAAAAACATCAGCAGCAAGAATACTGGCCAAAGCCATTAATTGTGAATCAAAAAATCCACCATGTAATAAATGCGATCAGTGTGTCTCTATTACTAATGGAACAAACATTGACGTGATTGAAATGGATGCTGCTAGTAATAGAGGAATTGATGATATTAGAGCTTTAAGAGATATTATTAAATTAGCTCCCGCTAAAGCAAAATCCAAAATTTATATTATTGATGAGGCTCATATGTTAACAATTGAAGCTTCTAATGCACTTTTAAAAACTTTAGAGGAACCACCATCTCATGTTTACTTTATTTTGGCTACGACTAATCCTGAAAAATTAATTGAAACAATAAAAAGTAGAACTACTTTAATTCATTTTACCAAAGCTACAGCTGATGAAATATCTAGATCATTAAAAAGAGTTGTGGATGGAGAAAAAATGAAAATATCAGAAGAAGATCTTAAAATTATCGCCAAAATGTCTAAAGGGTCATTTAGAGATGCTGTAAAAATACTAGAGCAAGTAAGTGTTGATAAAAATTTATTAAAAAATTCAAAGAGTTTTAATGTAGATAATTTTTTGGAATTACTAAATAAAAAAGATTTAAAAAAAAGTCTTAATGAGCTATCAAGTGCCATTAAAGAAGGGATAAGTGTCGAATTAATAACTGAATCAGTTTTAGAAAAGTTGAGGTTTGAACTTTTGGCGTTATCCGGAATAGGTTCTAATGAATATAAATTTACAAAATTAGAACTAATTCAACTAATTGAATTCATAATTCAATCACAGGAAAATATTAAACTTTCCCCAGTTGAGGAATTGCCTTTAGAACTTGCTATAATTAAATGGTTTGGAGATGACGGGGAAGTTGATATTGGGGATGGAGATATAAATGATGATAAGAAAGATGAAACTACAGAAAAACAAAATACTAAAGTTTTAAAAGATGATATAAAACTTAGTGATACAAATATAGAAAACTCAACTCCTTCTGAATTTAACATACCTGAAGTAAACATCGAATACTGGACTAAAATTTTGGCTGAAGTTAAATTAATAAATGCATCAATTGAAGCGCTTTTAAGATCTTCTAAACCAATTGGGTTTGATGGACAAAGATTAAAATTAGGTGTTTATTATAAATTTCATAAAGATAAATTAGAAGAATTAAAAAATAAAAAATTGTTAGAAGATATTGCTACAAAAATTTTTGAAAAGACAATTAGGATTGAATGTCTATTAACTGAACCACCTGCAAAAATACAATTGACTGAGAGTAAGGATGATAATATACTAAACGTTGCAGAGGAGATATTTAATGTTTGATAAGCAAAGCTTGTCAAACAGTTTTTAATAAAATATGTTTGATAAATTTAAACAATTAGGAGAGTTAAATAAAATGCGTCAGCAAGCTCAGAGTTTGCAGAAAGAGCTTGAGAAAATTATAGAAACTGTTGAGAAAAATGGTTTAAGTGTTTCAGTTACAGGGGATCAAAAAATTAGATATATTAAAAAAGATGGAGAAGAAATGAAAGAGTTGGTTGAACTTATTAACGAAGCTATGAAAAAAGTACAAAAAGAAGCAGCCAAAAAGATGATGGAAATGGGTGGAGGACTTTCAGGACTTCTAGGTGGAATGGGTAAATAAATTAGTTATCTTTATCAAGTCGATCTAAAAATTGACAAGGAGAAGGATTACTTCTCCCCCTGGTAATAGCAGGATTTGTACACTGGACTCTTTTTTCTCCGGAAGCATTTAAATTCATTGGAAATTGGCAACTTGCACGAGACCCTTTTGGAGGACATTCTGGATAACCACCAGGTCTTGTTTCAAGTGGAGCTGATATACTATTAATTTCAACAAATTTAATATCAGGTGTCATTATTGGATATTGTACTGTTTTTGTGTGATTTTTCAAGTAAAATGAATAGTTATGAAAATTGCAAAAGCTATCTCTTCATTAATTGAATCTTTTGAAAAACTTCCTGGAATTGGTCCAAAGTCGGCTCAAAGACTTACATATTATCTATTACACGTTCCACAAAGAGAATTAGACGAATTTGGAAAAAATCTAGAAAGATTAAAAAAAGATACAGTATTTTGCACAGTTTGTAAAAATATAGCTGAAGTTGACCCTTGTCCAATTTGTTCAGATAATTTAAGAGATAAGACTATACTTTTAGTGGTTGAACAACCTTTAGACATTTTAGCTTTTGAAAGAAGTGGGAGATTTAGGGGAATTTATCATTGTCTTCATGGGGCTATTAATCCCTTGGAAAACATTGGTCCTGATGAGATTTTTATAGATGAATTAATCAAAAGAGTAAAAGATACCAAAAAAAATAAAATTGAAGAAGTAGTTATTGCTACAAATCCAACAATGGAAGGGGAAGCAACTGCGATGTATCTAGTAAAACAATTTAAAAGTATTAATTCAAAAGTAAAAGTTACTCGTCTAGGAATGGGAATTCCTACCGGAGCTGATTTAGAATATGCAGATGATGTAACATTAACTCAGGCCCTAGAAGGTCGTAGGGAAATGTAAATTATATGAATACAACTGCCCAAAGTTTTAAACAAGCTATTAAAAAGTCCGCTAGAACTATTGGAGATGAGCCGTTAGAGATTCTTAAAAATGCTAGAGATCAAGTGACAGGGTCTGAAGATTATTTTTCAGGAAATGAGAAAACTAATGAAGTATCTAAAGATGATTCTGCAATTAGAGATGAAGAACAGTACAAAAAAAAAGTTTCTGAACAAGACGGAAGGCATTTGGAGGCTTTAGAAGTAGAACTTAAAGATATAAGACGTCAAAAACTTTTTAATGAAATAATGCAAAAAATACAAGATGGAATTGATGTTTCAGTCGAAGAATTTAGTGAACTTACTTATGAACAGAGAGAAGTATTAAAAGCACAGATTGAGGTAATTAAAAATAAAAAAATACAATCTTTAAATCAAAACAATGGTTTAATAGAACCTGCTTCTAAAAAAGGTAGGAGACTTGGGATATTTGGACAAAAGCAGGCAGCAGAAAAACAAACTACTAGAGTAGAGAATCCTATTCAGTCTTCTACTTAAAATTTGCTACAATACTAATATGCCAGGACTTTTAATTTACAATTCTTTAACTAGAAAAAAGGAATTATTTACTCCTATTAACCCATCTGAAGTGAAGATGTATACCTGTGGTCCAACTGTCTATCATTTTACCAGTATTGGAAATTTTAGAACATATACTTCAGCTGACATATTACTTCGAGTTTTAGAATATAACGGTTTTAAGGTTAAATATATTATGAATTTAACTGATGTTGGTCATTTAACTGGAGATAATTTAGGAGATGCTGATACCGGAGAAGATAGATTGGAAAAAGCTGCTAAGGAAGAAAGGAAAACCGCATGGGATATTGCTTCAATTTATACTGAAAGTTTTCTTACTGATTTTAAAAAATTAAATCTAACAAAGCCTTTTGAGTTTGTTAAAGCAACTGATCATATTCAAGAACAAATAGATCTTATTAAAAAGCTTGAAGAAAAAAATCTTATCTATAAGACTTCAGATGGAATATATTTTGATACAGTTAAGTTTGAAAAAAATACAGGGAAAAAATATGGAGAACTTTCAACACTTGATCAAATTAAAGAAGGAGCAAGAGTTGAACCAAATCCAGAAAAGAAAAATCCTAGAGATTTCGCGCTTTGGAAATTTAGTCCAAAAAATGTTAAAAGAGATATGGAATGGGAATCTCCTTGGGGAATTGGTTTTCCTGGTTGGCATATAGAATGTTCTGCAATGAGTATGAAATATTTAGGAGAAACAATAGATATTCATACGGGGGGAGAGGATTTACGCTCAACTCATCATCCAAACGAAATTGCCCAAAGTGAGGGTGCAACAGGAAAACAATTTGTTAACTATTGGATGCATGGCTCATTTTTAAAAGTTGATGGAAAAAGAATGGGAAAAAGCTTGGGTAATGCCTATACCATTAAAGATATTGATGATAAAGGGTTTAGTCCTTTGGATTTAAGATATTTTTATTTAGGTGGAAAATATAATGAGCAATTAAATTTTACTTGGGAAGGTTTAAATTCAGCTAAAATAGCTTTAGAAAAAATCAAAAATCAACTTGAGATTATTAAATCAAATAAGGATCGTAATGTAATTTCAAACGAAAAATTAGAAAAGTTAGATAAATATAGAAATGATTTCATATCTTCGCTTAATGATGATTTAAATACTCCAAAAGCACTAGCTACCCTTTGGGAAGTTATTAAAAGTAATATTCCAAGTCAAGATAAATATGATTTAATTTTAGACTTTGACGAAGTTTTAGGTTTAGATCTTTCAAAACAGGCGGAAACTAAAGAAATTCCTGAAAATATAGAAAAATTAATTGATGAAAGGAATAAATTGAGAAATGAAAAAAGGTTTGAAGAATCGGATAATATAAGAGATAAGATTATTAAATTAGGATTTGAAGTTAAAGATCCTGCCAAAAATGAATAAACAAAATTTTGTTAATTTAGTTGGTAGATTTATTTTAATTATAAATTTATTAGGACTTATTATTCTTTCAGTTTTTGTAGTTTTAATTTATCAAAAGTCTACAAAACAAGAAAAATTAGTTACAACAACTGAAAGTACTAAGGAAAATGATACTTGTGGCTCAGATTGTAAAGCTTATATTGATTCTGCAATATTGAATGTTTCTCAAAAAGACATAAGTTTACCAACAACTTCTCCTACCTCTACAACTAAACCAACATTTTTACCAACAACTAAGCCTAAAACTTTTATTTCTTATATCCCAATTGCTGGTCCAGCAACAACAACATCAACAACTTGGGAAGATGTTTCTGGAACCGATTTTAACCTCGATCTAAATACAAATTATGGATCTAATGCTAAAACATCTTGGGAAGCTTTTATAAAAGTAGCCCATAATAACGGACAGGTTTTTGCAAGATTAATTGATGTTACTCATGGAATAGTTGTAAATGGTAGTGAAATATCTTTAATTAATAATTCAAATCTTACACAAGTTTCTTCTGGACCTTTAAGTTTTTGGTCTGGGAATAATCAATACAGGGTTCAATTAAAATCTTTAAATTCATTTGAAGTCACTTTTGGAAGCGGGAGAGTAAAGATTACTTATTAGTCTTAAAAGTTAATTTTTTTAATTCCAAATTTTTTTTCGGGAATGGATTTTTTAACAATCACCCCAACATAGTCAATTAAAGGAAAAGATTTTCTAACTTCCAACATAAATTTTTCTGAAAGATTTGTGGTGTAATTACCAAAGCCTGCCTTTTCACTTTGCGAACAAAGTTTACTTTCCCATTCACGAATTATTGAAAGAATCTTTGCACCTCCATTATTAAATTCTTCCTGTAGTGAATCTTGATCTAAACTATATTTCATATGAAGTTTGGTAAAGTCTTCAAAAGCCTTTTTTTCAGTTGTGATCATTCTCTCAAAATATTCTCTATATTTTGTCATATATGATATTTAAACGATTTAACCTATTGATTTCAAGTCCTAAAATATGCAATTATTAAAGATATGCCAGAAGAAGAGGTAAAGATTGTGGGTCTTTCTAAAGAAAAAGTTGGAGGGAAAGTTAATTTTAAGATTATTTTTGCAATAATTGGAATTGTTGTTTTAGCTTTAGGGATAGTTGCTGGAATTATTTTAGTTCGTGAGCAACAAAATATATCAGAAGATGCTCAGACATGTAATGAAGAATGTCCAAGTGCAGATGGAGTACTTCGAAACTGTCATCCACCAAATTCAAATGGTTCTGCTCAAGAAAGTGTCTGTAGTAGTAGTGGGCTGGTCGCTTTTTGCGGATCTAGAAATTATTGCTGTCCTTCAGCTGGAGCTCCGTGGACTACAAATTTAACTTTGTGTGCAACAGAGGCGCCAACACCTACAGAAACTGCGACAGCCACCACAACATCAACAGGATCAGGTTCTCCAACATCAACTACTAGTACAGGATCAGGAAGTGCATCAGTAACACCAACTGGTTTTTCAAGAGCAACACCAACTGCTATAGCTTCTGAAACATCAGCTCCAATACCGGTTACCGGAGCATCTTGGCCAACAATATTGGGTGCAGGAGTTGGTATTATTGTAGTATTAACTTCACTTCTTTTGGCTTTATAATAATTAATTGTTTTTTTAATAAATTAAACAAATGGAAAAAGGAATAATAATTACGATTGCAACTTTGGTATTAGTGTCAGTTGGTTTTATCATATTTAAACCAAAATTAAATCAAAAAGTTCTAGGTAACAAAACTGAGATAACTTATACTTTAAATGATGTTTCTACTCATTCAACAACAAATGATTGTTGGACTGTGATTGATAATGGAGTATATGATGTAACAAAATTTATTTCTCAACATCCTGGTGGAGATAAAATTCTTATGTCTTGTGGAATAAATGCAACAGATTTATTTAATGGAATTTCACCTTTAGGTAGAGTGCATTCAGAAGTTGCCAAAAGGCTTCTAACTGGTATGAAAATTGGAAATTTTAAGTCTAATTAGAAAGTATCTTCATGTGTTACAATTTAAAATATGCTAGAAGAAGGTTTAATTTTATCTGTTAAAAATTTAAATGTTGATTTTAATGGTCATAAAATACTTGATAATTTAAGTCTTGATCTAAAGAGAGATTCAACCTTAGCAATAATAGGACCAAATGGAGCAGGTAAAACTGTATTTATTAAAACTCTTTTAGGATTAATAAATTATTCAGGAAATATAACTTGGCAGAAAGATGTAAGAATTGGCTATGTCCCACAAAAACTTTCAGTTTCAAGAGAACTTCCTTTAACAGTATTGGAGTTTTTAATTTTAAAAGAAAAAGATACTAAAAAAATAAATGATATTTTACTTAAAGTTGGATTTAAACAAAAAGCAGAACATATTCATCATGATATCAGAGTACTAAATACTAAACTTGGTAGTTTATCTGGTGGAGAAGTACAAAGAATTTTAATGGCATATGCATTACTTGGAAATCCAAATGTATTACTACTAGATGAACCAACTGCGGGAGTTGATATTAAAGGAGAGGAAACTTTCTATGAACTTTTTAAAAATTTAAAAAAAGATAGTGATTTAACTATTATTTTTATATCACATGACGAAGAAATTGTTACAAAATATGCTGATAATATTATTAAACTAATACATGAACACTAATCTAATATTCTTAATTATTTTAGGAGGATTAATAGGAGCATCATCAGGATATCTTGGGTCTTTTATGGTTTTAAAAAGAATGTCTTTAGTGGGGGATGCACTTTCCCATGTTGCTCTTCCTGGTATTGCTATTGCATTGATTTTAGGTATAAATCCAATGTTAGGAGCAATCTTGGCTTTAACTTTAGCAATAGTTGGAATATGGTACTTAGGTGAAAAATCTCAAATATATCCTGAAGCTTTGGTTGGAATATTTTTTACGGGAAGCTTGGCAATTGGTATTTTATTAACTCCAGAACCTGAAATGTTTGAGGCTTTATTTGGAAATATTGATAAGATAACAAATCTTGATGGATTAATAATTATATTAGGAACGGTTATAATTTTTGTTTTAACAAAGTTAATTTCAAAAAAATTAATGTTGGGAATTGTTTCAGAAGATTTGGCTAAATCACAAAAAATAAATATTTCTAAAGTAAATTTAACTTATTTATTATTAGTAGGATTAGTTGTTACTTTGGGAGTTAAGTTTTTAGGGACTTTATTAACTGGAGCATTAGTTATTATTCCTGCAGTTACAGCCAGAAATATTTCAAAAAGTATTAAAAGTTTTCATATTTTATCAGTTGTTTTTGGAATAATAGCAGCTACATTTGGAATTTTAATTGCAAAAATATTAGGAATTCCATCTGGCCCAATTGTAGTTTTGGTTGGAATTTTTCTTTTTTTATTTAGTTTTCTTTTACGTAGCAAATAATTTTCTTCAAGTGTAAAATACACATATGTCATTATCTGTAGGGACGCGTATTTTACCGCCCCACAATTTGATTTTTACTTCAAAGTAACGCTACCCAAGGCTAGAAAGGAAAGAGAAATAGTTGAGCGAGACTGTTTAGGTGGGATTTTAGCTTCAAGAGTGCCAGAAGATAAATACCACACACCTGAACTCACTATATATTAAGAAAATCTTTTCAGATAAAGACATCGTTAGTCTGAGGTGTACGTATCATGTAAGGTAGAAGATTAATTCCTTGTTCGTGGCCATTAGCTAAAAGATGAAGCAACAAATTTGATTCATGTCGAATGCAATAAAATGGGCAAGTTTTTTTTGGGTTAATAGATTTAGCTTTTTCTACACGAGCAGTAGAATTCCAATAGTCTTTAAAATTTATTTCTATTGAACCGATTTTTTCGTTTTCATGTCCGCGTTTGTATGGGCAGGGGTAAATTCCTTTAGGAGTTACAACAGTTCTTAATTCAACACTTGGACAAGTTTGGTAATCTTTTGGTTGATTTGGAAACTTGTTTGTTAACAAGTAATCAGTGGATTTTGGCGAAATAACTTGAAATTCATTAGTATTTAATGCCTCCAACAATGGAGTTTGTCTTACTATCTCAGATTTAGTATTTATGGATAAGGGTATGAGGTTGTGGTGTGCATCTACTGCTGGTTTATATTCAAAATAATCACAACCAAGATCTCTGGCCAATTTAGCAGCAACAAAAAGTTCTTGCACATTTGTTTTAGGTCGAGCATTGGGTAAATTTCTTTCAATTAATAAAAAGCTATATCCAAGAATACCTTTTTTTACTTTTGCGAGAGTCTCAATGTTTGCAGTTGTTTTTGAGAATGAATTGAGAATGTGTGATGGCCGAAATTTAGAATATGTTTCCTGTGTCCCCGCATCCATTGAGACACGTGTCCACTGTACACATTCAGCTATTTCGTTGGTATATCTATTCATAAGTGAACCGTTTGTTGTAAGACCGACAGAAATTCCTAACTCATACGCTTTGATAATTGGTTCTGGCATCGATTTATGAGTAAGTGGTTCACCTCCACCAATGAATATAATTCCTTTAACATCTGTATCGTGAAATTCGTCTATCAATCCAGTCAATCTTTCGTCTTCAATACCACCTTTATTAAGAAGATTGGCGTTTATACATTCAGGACATGAGAAATTGCATGCCGTAGTCGGATCTAGTTCTACAACTAATGGACCTGATGTTTGTCGTTTTTCAATATATTCTTCAACTCTAGGTAAGAGGTTCGGTTGTAGCATTTTATGTGTAAAATTTAATACTTCAATTGACATGGCTATTTAATTTATTCACTATAACACCATCGTTCGATGGTTTTGTTACATAAACCTTAACAGGTAATTCTTTTAGGGAATTAGTGACTTGTTTTGTATTACAATTTGGAACTAGCGCAAAAGTACACCCTCCCATGCCTGTACCAGTTAATTTTGCACCAATGGCACCATATTTTAGCGATCTTGAAATACACTCTTCAATGAGATTTGTTGAAACTCCCATATAATCACGCATTAGAGTGTGACAGTGTGAAATTGAAGATCCAAGCTTATTTGCATCAATTACTTTTCCATCTAGAATATTTTTCATTTCGTTTATAGCATCATTTGTTGTATTGACATATTTCATTATTAGAGTTTCCTTGTTTGCATATCTTATGCGTTTTTTTCTTATAACATCTGCTGTATTTCTTGGTGTGAGAGTATCGACAATCACTATATCAAATCCGTCAGGGAGAACAAATTTTTCAATATTTTTTGGGGGTATAGTTGAACTATCTAAATATATCAAACCACCAATTCCGCATGAATACATATCCATTTGACCTGCCCCTGTTCTTAACTCCTCGGACTCGATTTTATAAGCTAGATCGCAAATGGTTGTTGTGTCCAAAATTGATCCATAAAAGTTTGCAATCGCAGCAACACTAGCAACTGAAACTGCAGCACTGCTACTTAGTCCAGCTTTTGCAGGAAGATTGCTTGTAATCTCTATAGTAATTGGATATGTTTTAATACCTAAATCACTAATTACTTTTATTGCAGCATTTGTATAATCCAACACATGGTGTGAATAATTACCGATTTGATCTTTTAATAAATCTATCTCAGAGTTTAATGAGCCTTTAGTTTTTAATTTGAATACATCATTATTGTTTGATACTGAAGCTTTAGTTTTTAAATCAATGGCACACAAAATCGAAGGACCTGTTATCCAGTCAATATCTTCTCCTGCCAAACAAATTCTTCCTGGCGTCGTGGCTTCAATTTCCTGAAACATTTTATATAGATTTGGCAGGAATTTTGTCGTCCTTAAAAATTTGTGAATTGTTGTTTCCAGTGAGAACAAGTTTTATAACAACAAAAATCGCGGTTTTATCGTTGGTGTTTGCAAAAGTGTGTATGCTATTTTCTACACGAATTAAGTCTCCCTTTTGCACAGTTTCCTTTTTTTCTGTTTCTTTTTCTAACCATCTTATTTCCAGAGACCCATCAATTATAAATATCAACTCTTCTACGACATTGTGCGAGTGCCATTCTTGGGTTGTTCCCGCAGGAATTTCATTATAGTGAAGTTCGTATTCTGGTTGAAGGTAATAGTCTACCTGGGTGCCATCAGGTTTTTTCCTATGAATAGCATTTAGTCGATTTATAATTTCCATTATTAAAAGCTGAGCCTAAGTTTACTACTTTTTGTTTGTAAAATCAAACCCCTATAGGGTGTGTTTAATCTGTTATAATTACGTTATGTCATCGCTTTCTTGTGGGACACTCATTTCACCGTCCCAACTTTTGATTTTCACTTCAAGTTTAAGATTCCGGAGCCAAATAAAGACAGGTTGATTTTAGAAAGAGATAATTTGGGAAGAATAATTCATTCAGAGCTTCTTTTTAACCAAATTAAAGAAGATGTAATTGATAGTTTATAAAAATTTTGTATAATCATTATATGATTAACGAGGAAGAACAAGGGACGAACTCTCAGCAATCAGAAAAACCATCTGCTTCAGAAATATTTAGTGGAAAGGATGTTGTAATTGGAAGAGAATTAGTAGAACTTCTTATTGCAGACGAGGTAGGAGTTCCTGTTTATTATCACAATTATCAGAATTTAGATAAAAAGATTAATGTAATGGTAGATAGAGAGGTGGGAAATGAAGACTATTCTGTAAGACAGAAAGAGGAAAATCATGACCAGCTTTTAGGAATAATTATTCCTACAGCTGATGCCAAAGACCAGTTTATATATATAGGTATCATGGAAGACGATTTTGTTTTTCAAGCAGGTAGCGATCTTCAAGCTGAATTTAACCCAGAGTCGAATGTTAGATATACATTTGGTTGGCAAAGATTTGGCGACAGAATTGCTCAGCATGAGAATGATTCTACAACCCCAGAACGCTATAAATTAGAGATTCTGTTCAAAGCTCATGAAGACTCCCAAAGATTTGATACGAAAGTTTTGGAGGCAGTAGAAAAAAGAAGACAAATTCATGAAGCGATACGAAAATCGAGAACTGAAATAAGGCAAAATCTCAAAGACAAACTTTTTGGTGGATCTAGTTAACAATCTTCGTGTTAAAATACTCTCATGTCAGCCTTAAAAGTCGGGATATACAGTTCACTATTCCAAAAATAGAATTTGCTTCATCTTTTATACTTCCGTTGCCTCGTAAAGCTAGGTTTATAACACAAAGAGATTGCTTGGGTAGAATTTTAAACTCAAAAATACCTCCAACTATATATAATTATCGGTCAACATAATAAGAATTTAAGGTGTAAAATGTTTGTGTATGGAGGCACCATTTGGAATAATTTTTCTTAAAAAGGCAGAATTGTTTAATTTAGTTTCAAGGTTTGATAAACAATATGGTGGTTCGCCTAGCAATAATCCTTGGTTGATTGAAAAACAAATCTTAAGATGGACATATGGACACCATAAACATCTGGGTAGTCCAATAAAGACAGAGCATTTATCGTTAGGTTCTCAGAATAACAAACTTCATGATTTTAAAATGATTGATTCAAAAGGTGGACTGAGGTCGCAATTTAAATATTTAGAAAAAAACAGTTTAACTAAGCCTCTGGAAAACTTGGTTGTAAGGGGGTTTGCCAATTATTTTAACGAGTCAGAAGGACATAATGCTATTGTCATAAACAAAGATGGTTTACTTGTAGGAGAAGTAATTGCTGACATGGAAAAGGACAATATTTTTATTAAAGCAAATTATCTCTTTTATAGTCATATGATGGATCATCTTGGTGCCACTGTAATGATGATTGTTACAACAATAGGTCTGATAAAGTTATTTATCAGTTTTTTTTATGTCAAATAAAATTCAACCCATAACAGACTATTTTTTATCATTATCAGCTAATCCTATTGTTAAGGCTCTTTCACAAATCAGCGTATTTACGGCACCAGTTAATTCACTTTTTTCTGGTGAATATAGTCGTCTTAAAGAAGAAGAACTCTTAACTGTTGTTCATTCGTTACATTCAAAAATTCAAACAATTGAGCAGAGGTTTATTGATAAGGACTTCTTTTCTTCATATGACGGAAAAAGAGCTTTTGGTATGGCATTTTCATCTTTATTAAAGGATTCTAGAAAGCAAAAATTAGAAGCTATGTCCAATCTGTTGGTAAATCTGAGTTTAAAATCAAATGTGTCTTATGATGAACGACTTTTATTTTTGGATATATTAGATAGTCTTAACCCGTTTCAACTTACTGTTTTAGGAAGAATATATGAATTTAATAAAGAAAATAGACCAAATTTAAGAAAAATAGAACCTTCTGGTATTGCAGATTATTTTGCAGATAAGGGAATTGATAGACAATTAACACTCCAAGCAATATCTATCCTTGCAAACAATTATATTTTAAATAGAGATTCTAGCCCTGTATTAGGAGGGGGAGGGTTAACCCATCATTTTACGGATTTTGGTGAAAAATTTTATATATTTATCTCAACAGTATTGGATAAAAATAGTGAGTATCTAAAGATAACTAGTTAGGTTTGATATCCAACAATTTTGACAATGTTGTATCCAATGCTCTGGCTATATTGTATGCTGTTCTAATAGATATATTCCTTCCCTTTTCAATATCCCAGAAATATGCTCTATGTAAGTTTGATTTTTCAGCTAGTTGTTCTTGGGTCATTCCCTTTTCCTTGCGTAGCCATTCAATTCTTTCACCTAACTTTCTGTAAATAGGTTTGTAATTCATACCCTAAGGGTAGTAGATTCCAAAATAAATCTTTACCAGATATATCTTGCTTTTATAGTCGTTGGAGGCGTATTATCAAGATAACATGTTCTGTTATCAGAATACTTAGATAGATATGGAAGAAATACGATTTTCAAAAAATAATGCAAAAAAATTTAGAAATATTTGGCTTGTAAGTTTATTGCTCTTTGTAGTTTCTATAATAGGTATGCTTTCAAATATTGCCACCGATAATACTGGCACATATTTTGGTCTGTTTACGCTCATTTTATCCCTTTCTGTTATCGTTGGTTCTTTGTCATTTGTTATATGGATATACAAAATAGGAAATAAAATAATTAAGAATATTATTAAGATTCTTGGAATGCTAACGGGAAGTATATTTTTTCTTATGATTTTATGGATGATCCTTTTTCGCTATGCGATTGTTGATGGAAGTTCAATGGAGCCATCATATAAACACAATGAAATATATCTTGTTAGTAAGTTCGCCCTCAAATCTAGTGATCCTAAACGAGGAGATGTAGTTGATTATTACTTTATTAATAAAAATAATGAGAGGATGGGTAGAATAGTGGGTTTACCACACGAAACCATTCTTGTAGCCTCTGACGAGCTTACAGTTGACGGTAATAAGCTTGATGAACCTTATGTTGATTGGAGTGAATGGACCAAGGGAAGAGAAGAAAACATCACCCTTAAAGACGGCGAGTTTCTAGTGCTTTTTGATAAAAGGGGTGGGGACATGCAAGTTATTAAAAAAGAAAACATAATAGGTAAATTTATATTCAAGCTATACGCTAAATGAAATCTATCTTCAAAAAGTTTTTTTCAGAAATAAAAAGAATGGCAGATAATTATAGTTCATTAATTTTAATACTGATTTTAATTGTGCTTATTGCTCCTTATGCATTTCAGTTAACAAACAAGTTAAAAAATAATTATGTTTTAAATAAAAGGTTCAAGGTAGAACTGAGGGAAAGAGAAATTGAAAAGCTTAAACAAGAAAATGTTAATAACAAAATCAATAATCTAATCCAACAATACAATATTGAAACACTTACGAGTGGTGGGTTTGTAAAACTATTATATGAATATTTGGATGCTAAATCAGATATTGAAAGATATTACAAAGATTATAACCTGTCTTGCGCAGACTTAGCCAATGGAGTGGAATATAAATCTGACTCCACTTTTTTTAATGATATAGACTTCTCTAGATTTACACGAGATATTGCTATTGAAAATTGTCAGATAGCTAATTCAACAAAAGGTCATTATGAACAATTTATTAAAGAAAAAGGTTTGATTGAAAAACTTATTTCTGAAAACCAAAATAATACAGATCTAGAAATCAGAGATTTTATATCAAACATTTCTAGACAATTAGTATCCATAAACTTAAAATTGAGTCTATTAGATTAACGAAATTATGAAAAAATATCTGTTGATAATATTTTTAGGAGCCCTAACACTTTCTGTATTTACTTTTATTAATAGATCTAACCCAATTATTAATGTTAAAAATACAAACCAATCACCTTCTATAAAAGATAGTTCTCAAGCAGAATGCCCTTTTTTTGTAGATAAAAACTTTCCAAAAGAATACTTTTCTAATGTATTTAATGAAGTAATGGTGTCTTACCCTCCTTCTCTGATCACTTCCAATCAAGAAATAATTCCCATTAAAGAAAGATTCAATCCATTAAAAGAACCTTTTGGCGGTGAATTTTATACGATTCCTAAAGGAGCATATCCTTGGACCGAAAGAAATTTTGATCTAGATAACGACGAGAAGAAGGAAAGGATTTTATCTGCAGATACTGCCATGAATCACACACCAAATTTGGCAGTAATTGTTAAGGATGGATACATAATTTATAAAACCAAGGGGGCAAATGTATATATAAGTGAGGTTGGTGACCATAATGGATTTTTTCTCCATGAAAATACCGATTGGAATAGTGGAGAATATAAAACCACTAGGTATGTTCATAAGGACGAAAAATTCATTCCTGTTTGGTTTCAAACCTCTTGTGTTGTTAGACCACAAAGTGACTAACTCCTTGTGTGTATAAGGACTACACATGTTTGTGCCCATCCTCAAGCATCCCATCAAGGCTAGAGTCATTTTCTACAAGCAAAACAACTTCAATGCAATATCAATGCAATTGCCTAGGCAAGGGCAAGGCTACGCCCTGTGCAAATGTAATGACTATATTGCTAAGTAGCAGGTTTGGTAATTGAACTATACCTACCCTCCATATTAATATTTTGGTTCCCTGTGGGTATTGATATTATTTGATAGATGAGATATATTGATATAGTCAAGAGAGATTGGAGATAGAAAAATATACAGAAAGATCTCCAGTTTTCTCCATTACACAAAGTAATTAATACACTAATCATTTAGCACAGCCATTGTCCCAGCTCCATTTGAGCGTTTGACCAAGGCACCGCATTAAGATTCAAAATTTTTAAGACGGTGTCTTTTTTGTTGGTCAAATATTTATATGATTAATGATACTAGTCAAGCTATATTAACAAGCCCAGAACCCCTTGTAGTGGCTCAAAAGTGTCCTGTGTGTAATGGTTTCGGAACTTTAAAATATGGATCTTTAATTTGTCATGGTTGTTCTGGTAAGGGTTACATATTGATACCTAACAATATTAGTTCAAAAAAGAACAAACAATAGAAAGTTGGAATCATGACACTATACAGAATTGAAGATGTTAAAAAGAAATATCCAAATTGGTTTTCCGCCGATTCTGAATTAACTTATGATGAACAAAAATGGATATGGGAAAATTCACTGTTACCTGAAGGCAATAACAAAGGCTTAGAACAAGTAGGTAAACAAGATAGCACAAGTATTAGTCTTATTAGAAGTGTTAGTGGTATACGGAATCTTAAAGAAAATGTAAACGAAAACCGACAGAAAAATGAAGCAATTAAGGATCTTCAAGATTACACATACAAAACCCCCCTTAAATTCATAGCGATAAAATTAGAAACCATATTTGGCATATGGGATAAAAAGCCTTTCCACTGGATATATATAGCAGAGAACTACACTCCTAAAGCAATAAATTCTGTTTTAAGAGAGATGAGAAAACGAAAAGAAAACGGAGGTATGCCATTAGAGATACCTGGTGCCTATTTTACTAAAGTATTAACAAAGTATCACTCCAAAAGAAAATTACCCAAACGAAAAGAGATTGCATATACCAATGGAGGCATCAAACAGCAAAATAATGAATAAGTTAAAAGTTCTAAAACTTAATTTCTATTCGTGCGAAGGAAATGATTATAAACATGAGGTGAATAGTTTTTACTTCAATTTGTTTGACAATATTTTAAGAGAAATACGACAAAAGTCATTGACAATAAAGTGTGATATAAATACACTAAAGTTAACTAAAGTATAGTATGAATGATGAATATCTTACATTAGAAGAAGTTTCAAAAAAACTAAAAGTGAATAAAATCACAGTTTACAGAATGGCAAAAAGGGGAAAAATCCCTGCATTTAAATTCGGAAAAGTATGGAGAGTTGATAATAAAAAGTTAGAAAGAATGATAGAAAGAAAATTAAATGGAAAATGACAAAAAAATTGTAGCTATATATGCGAGGGTATCAACTGGAAGGCAGGAACAGGAAGCAACTATTGAATCTCAATTGGATGAAGTTAAAAGGAAAATTATAGAAGATGGACATATATTACCTGATGAAAATATCTTTATAGATGATGGATGGTCTGGCGAACTTATAGCTAGACCAGACCTAGACAGAATGAGGGATTTTGCTTTGACGGGAAAATTTTCTGCTTTATATGTTTATGACAGGGGAAGATTATCAAGAAGATTTACTCATCAAGAAATAGTTATTGAGGAACTGTCCGATAAAGAAATTGGTTTTATTTCTCTTCATGATATTAATGCACTGACTCCAGAAGAACATGTTTTGCAAGCAATGCAGGGTGTATTTCACGAATATGAAAGAGTAAAAATTGTTGAAAGGATGAGAAGGGGGAAATTATTTAAAGCAAGGAACGGAATAGTAATTAGTGGCGATGCTTTGTATGGTTATAAGTATGTTAAAAAGACTGATACTACTCCTACACATTGGGCAATAGATGAAAACGAGAGCGAAGTGGTTAAGAAAATGTTTAGGTGGTTTGTGATAGATAAAATAGGCATTAACGCAATTATTAACAAGCTATCTGATGAGGGAATTCCAACAAAAAAAGGTAAGAGTAAACATTGGACTAAAGGACCAGTTAGTAGAATATTGTGTTGTGATACTTACTTTACTGGAGTGGCTTACTACAATAAATCAGAGTCAATTGTAAGTAAACGAAGGTTAAAGAATGAAAAGTATTTCAAAATCAAGAAAAATAGTCGTAAACAACGACCTAAAGAGGAATGGATTCCATTTGATGTGCCGATAATTATAGAAGATAAATCTTTTTTTGATAGATCACTTCAACTATTAAATTACAACAAAAAATTTGCCAATAAGAATAAAAAATTTGACTACATTCTTTCAGGAAAATTTTACTGTGAACACGGCTTCCCAATGGTTGGAGATGGTAAACAAGGCAGTCAAAGATATTATCGTAGCAGTGATAAAGTTCGCAGGAACGAATTAAGAACTTGTGATTGTGAGGGGGTGAATGTTTTTGTTGTTGAGGGTCTTTGGTGGAAACATATTAAGGATATAATATCTAATCCTGATTTTATAAAACTGAAAATTAAAGAATATGTTGAATCAAGAGCAGGAGTTAATACATCATTTGAACAAGACATACTTATAAATAAAACAAAGATCTCTAATTTAACTGATCAGGAGTCAAAATTTGCACAAATGTATGCTGAGAATTTGATTGATCTTGATCAATTGAGAGGATTGATTAAACAAGTAAAAGATAGGAAATTCATATTTACACGGAATCTTAAAAAACTAGAAAGAATTAAACCAGTAAAAGTAAGAATTAACGATGAAGAAATATCTCTACTTTACGATAAGGCAAGAGAGGTATTACAATCACAAGACTTTTCGGATAAAAATTTGGTGTTACGAGATTTAGTGAGTAAAATAGTATTAAAGAAAGGAGGAGAGGTAAATACATGGATAAATATACCAATAAATACCCAATACTTGGAACATGGGACTGAGCGTAGGGATAGTAGGTCTTCCAAATGTGGGGAAGTCCACACTTTTTAATGCTCTTTTAAAAAAGCAACTTGCATATGTTGCTAATTTTCCATTTGCAACGATAGAACCTAATATTGGAGTTGTTCCTGTTCCTGATGAAAGACTTACTAAATTATCTAAAATATATAATTCTCCAATTGTTCCAGCTACTGTTCAATTTGTAGATATTGCAGGACTAATTGCAGGAGCTTCTAAAGGAGAAGGACTTGGAAATAAATTTTTAAGTCACATTAGAGACGTATCCGCAATTTGTCATGTAATTCGAGTATTTACTGATCCTGACATAATAAAGCAAGGAGTAGTAAGTCCTAAAGATGATTTTGAAATAGTTAAACTTGAATTGGATTTAGCTGATCAGCAAACTTTAGAAAATCATGAAAAGAAAAAAAATAAAGATATTGAGAGTTTACCTTTATTTTCTAAAAAACCTATTTTAATTGTTTTAAATATTGATGAAAAAGATTTAGTTAAGGCAGAAGAATTGGAAGGTGAGTATGCTACCAAACTTGGTGTTTTAAAAGATCAAGTCGTTGCAGTATCTGCAAAAGTTGAATCAGAACTATCAGAACTTTCAGAAGATGATCAAAAATCATATCTTTCCGATTTAGGTGTTAAAAACTCAGGACTTGAAAGACTTATTCAAAAAGCATTTAAAACATTAGGATTAATTACCTTTTTAACTGCAGGTGAAAAAGAAGTTAGGGCTTGGACTATTAAAGATGGAATTACAGCTCAGGAGGCATCTGGTGTTATTCATACTGATTTTATGAATAAATTTATAAAAGCTGATATTTGTAATTTTAATGATTTTATAGAGAATAATGGATGGAAAAACGTTAGAGAATTAGGAAAGGTAAGAAGCGAAGGAAGAGATTATATAGTTAAAGATGGAGATGTTGTTGAATTTAAAATTGGAAGTTAACCTTTATTATTAGATTTCTAATTTACGTTCAGTATTTGAAAATCCATCTCTAATAATAACTTTTATATTTTGGTTGGTAGAGTAATAGACAATCTTTTCCAAGACGTGAGGTACTGGATACAATTCTATATTATTATCTTTTTTTAGAGATGTAATAAAATCATCAATTTTGGTAAGGCATGTACCATTGTGAAATTCTTCGATGCAATTTTTTTGAAAGACACAGCTATTGGTACAAGGTAAATTTCTTAATTCAATTGTTGTAATTTTTTCCTTCCCCATGATATAAAAATGATATTAACATCTCTATTGAATAAATCAAGTTAGGCGTGTTATACTTGTGGTCATGAATAATTATGAATTGACCTTGGTTTTAGAAGGTAAAACAACAGCTGCAAAAAAGAAATCTCTATTAGAATCTTTAGAAAAGACAGTTAACCTTTTAAAAGGAAAGATTGGAAAAGTTGAAGATTGGGGAGTTAAAGAATTATTTCATAAAATAAAGAAAAATAGCGAAGGATTGTTTTTAAATTGTGATTTAGAGCTTCCAGCCTCTGCAGTTAAACAACTGGACTTAAAGTTAAAAACAGAAGATAATATAATTCGATTTTTGATAGTTAAAAAATAAAATGGCAAAAAGTTTAAACAAGGTACAATTAATAGGTAATTTAACTAAAGATCCAGAATTAAAATTTACTCCAAATGGTGCTGCAGTTTGTACAATAGGAATTGCAACAAATAGAAGTTGGACTACTGATTCAGGCGAGAAGAAAGATGAAGCAGATTTTCATAGATTAGTAGCTTGGAATAAACTTGCCGAAATTTGTGGACAACTTCTTAAAAAGGGACGAAAGGTATATGTTGAAGGTAGGCTTCAAACTAGAAATTGGCAAGATAAAGATGGTCAAACAAAATATATGACTGAAATTGTTCTTTCTGACATGATTTTACTTGATTCAAGGAGAGATGGAGAAACTTCTACTGTAGTAACTGATGAATTTAATGTTCCTGAAAATTTAGATGAAAGCCAGGTTCCTGCTGCCGAAGAACCAACAAAATCAAAAGGGAAATCAAAAAAAGAAGAAGTAAAAAAAGAAGCTTCTGATGATATTCCTTTTTAAGATTTTTATTATTAGTGTTTAATTAGAAAATAATATGCCAGCAAAGAAAAAATTTAAAAAACAAATTAAAAAATTAAGACCAGTTTCAACAAAATGTGTTTATTGTGAAACAAAGGCTATTCCAAGTTATAAAAATTATGATCTTTTAAGTAGATATCTTTCTGATAGAGGAAGAATATTTTCAAGGGATAGAAGTGGAATTTGTGCTAAACATCAAAGAAAAATGGCTGATGAGATTCAAAGGGCTAGATTTTTAGGACTTCTTCCTTTCTAAAATTTAAGGTACTATTATTTATGTCAAAAATTAATATGAATTTTTCATATGTCAGAAAAGTAATTTTAGGAGTTATTGCTATTGGAGTTATTTTTACTGCAGGATATATCTTAGGTTCTAATGGATTTAAATTAGAAACAGCATCTTTTCCTAAGATTAAGATTTCAAGAGAAGTTCCTCAAGATAAACGAGATGTTGACTTTTCTCTTTTCTGGAGAGTCTGGGATACTTTAAATACTTCATACTACGATAAAAGTAAAATAAGTCCACAAAAAATGGTCTATGGTGCAATTAGTGGAATGGTTGCCTCGTTAGGAGATCCTTATACAGCTTTTCTTCCCCCCGAAGAAAATAAAGTTATAGAAGAAGATTTATCAGGGTCATTTGAAGGTGTTGGGATTCAAATTGGATTTAAGGGTAAAAATTTAGCAGTTATTGCTCCACTTCCCGGATCTCCTGCCGATGAGGTAGGGGTTAAAGCAGGGGATTTAATAATTGAGATTAAAGATGAAGAAAAGAAAATTGATGTTGGAACAAACGGGATGACATTAACTGATGCAGTAAAATTAATTAGAGGTAAGGCTGGAACCAAGATTACACTGTTTCTCTTAAGAGAAGGTGTTAGCGAACCAATTAAGACGGAAATTACAAGAAAAAATATTGATGTTCCATCAATAATTCTTTCCTTTGTAGATAATAATGGAGTAGTTATTCAGAATGGAACGATTGCTCATATTAAACTTTTAAAATTTGGTGCTGATACTTTAACCGAATGGACAAAGGCAGTAAATGAAGTTGTAGGAAAAAGGGGAGTTAAATCAATTGTATTAGATTTAAGAAATAACCCAGGTGGTTATATGCAAGGAGCAGTTGATATCGCAAGTGAATTTGTAAAAACAGGTTCTGTAGTTGTTATTGAAGATAAGGGTGGAATTAATAAACAAGAATATAAAACTAATAAAATTGGTGCACTTAATGATTATAAATTAGTAATTTTAGTTAATGGAGGAAGTGCTTCAGCTTCAGAAATTTTGGCAGGAGCTTTAAGAGAAATTAAAGGAGTAAAACTTGTTGGAGAGATAACTTTTGGTAAAGGTACAATTCAAGAGCCATTACAACTTGAACAAGGATCTGGACTTCATATAACAATTGCTAAATGGTTAACACCAAAAGGAGTTTGGGTTAATGAAAAGGGATTTGAACCAGATGTTAAAATAGAAGATAAAGTAGATACTCAAGTTGATGAACAACTTTTGGAAGCCATTAAAATTTTAAGCAAAAATTAAGGAAGTATCTATATTATATAAAGAAAGAATATATAAAAAATAAGTCAAAGAAATCAATCAAAATTTCAACTAATCTTTCTGAATTTAGTGAGTAAGAATATTAATTTACAATGGTTTTAGTAAGGGCAATTACTTTTTCCAGGTTTCCTTCAACAATAACTTCAAGGTTTCCCCATGATTTAGCTAATCTGTGATCAGTAACTCTGTCTTGTGGGAAGTTATAAGTTCTGATTTTTTCAGATCTCATGCCACGACCAATTACTGACCTATATCCTGCAATTGTTTTTAATTTTTCCTCTTCCTCTTTCTCCCAAAGTTTAGAACGAAGTAGAGAAAGAGCAATAACTCTATTTTGTTCTTGAAACCTCTCTTCTCTGGCTTGGACTACAATTCCTGTTGGAATATGAGTAAGTCTTACTGCTGTTGATACTTTATTTACATTTTGTCCTCCATGCCCACCGGCTCTTGTAAACTGCCACTCCAAATCACTAGGGTTAATATTAACGTCTGTTTCGGCAACTTCAGGTAGAACTACTACTGTTGCAGTTGAAGTGTGAATTCTACCTCTTTTTTCAGTTGAAGGAACTCTTTGAACTCTATGAACTCCTGATTCATTTTTAAGATCATCAAACACAGAAATTCCTACGAATTTTAAGGTTAAATCATCAATTTGTAATTGTTTCCAATTTTTCTTGGTTGCGTAACGCGAGTACATTCGGAGAAGATCTTGTCCCCATATTTTTGCTTCATCTCCACCTGTGGCGCCTCTTACCTCAAGGTAACAAGTTTGATTAGTAGGATTCATTTTACTTTACTTTTTTAGCACGAAGTACTTCTAAGTTTTCAGGTCTACTCATTTCTTCTTTAATCTTTTTCTCTTTTTTAATTCTTCTCTTTTCAGTTTTTGATACAACATTTTTAGCAACATGAGATAGCTTTGTTTTAAATGCTTCAACTCTTCCTGCAGCATCTAGGTATTTCATCTGTCCTGTGTAGAAAGGATGACAGACAGAACAAACCTCAACGTTTATTTCAGGCAAAGTTGCGCCAACAACAAATGTATTGCCACAAGCACAAGTTACTTTTGCTTCTTTAAACCATTTTGGATGAATATTTGCTTTCATATATTTTATCTATTACTTTTGCTTACAGTGAGTTATTATATCGCGATCTTTTAATTTCAGCAATGGCTACACCAATAGTAATAATAATTGCACCAACAATGAAAGTAGGTGTAATTTTTTCTCCCAACCAAAGAACAGCAATAGGAAGAGATAAAACAGGGTAGAGGTAAGCAAAAAGTGACTGTTCTCCTATTTCAATTGTTTTTTGAGCTTTGTTAGAGAGAAAATATGCAAGACTTCCGGATATTATGGCCATATAGAAAACTCCTAAATGGTAGTTAAAATTAACTGAGAGAAATGATTTTTGAGACGTAAGGAAAACAAACGGTAAAAATGATAAAAACCCTATTATGAATGAAAAATTAGTTAACGTTAAAGGGTTAACACCATTTTTAAGTAACTTTTTAGTAATAACTGCAACTACTACAGTTGCTATTACGTATCCTAAAATCAAAAGGTTACCTGAAAACTTTAAATATTCGTGCCCTCTTTGAATTATTGGTTCAATTACGGTTAAGATTGTTCCAATAACAGCAATTCCCATTCCTATTTTTTCTCGTTTTGTTACTTTTTCGTTTAAAAATACAACTCCGGCCATGGATATAATTAAAGGACTTGCTAATGAGATTAAACTTGAATCAAGAACTGTAGTGTCATTAAGACCAAAAAATAAAAGCCCTAAAGATACAGTTGATGTCAAAAAACCACAGAAAAGCATGAGCCAAAAAGTTTTTTTATCAGTTGGAAGATGTAATCCAAAAACTGCAAAAGATATTAATGCAATAATTGTTGATATTCCAAATCTATAAGTTAGAAAAACTATTGGAGAAAAACCACCTAATGTATATTTAATAATAGGACTGGCAACACCCCAAATGACAGCAACAATAAGAAGCATTAAATAGGCACGGGTTCTGGCAGAGTTCATTATTGTAATTCGACTATTCTATCTATACCGAACGAAAAACCAACGGCAGGAATTTTTCTTCCTGCAAACATTCCGATTAAATTATCATATCTTCCACCGCCACCAATTGATAAATCATTAGGATTTCCATTTAATTTCATTTCAAAAACTGTTGATGTGTAGTAATCCAAGCCTCTTGCCAGTGTAGAATCGAAGTAAAAATCAACATTTTCCTTTAATTTATATTCACTTTCCAATATTTTAAATATTTTAAGTAAATTTTCTGTAGGCTTTGTTTTTTCAATAAAATTTAATAAATTTTGAGGCATTTTATCTTTTCCGATTTTATGCATTTTGTCGATTAATCTAATATCTTCAACTTTTAATTCTTTAAAATTATTTCTGTCATTTATTGCAAGTTTAGCTTTTGAAAAACCTATTGCTCGAAAACCTTCAATTGCTGTAGCAATTACTTTTGCATCATTTTCAATATTTTCGCTTCCAACAATATCAAAATCAAATTGTGTCAACTCTCTTGACCTTCCTTTTTGAGGTTTTTCACCTCTAAAAACTTGACCTATTTGATATCTTGAAAAAGTAGGGGAAAGAAGGCCTAAGTTATTTGCTACAAATCTAGCTAATGGAACAGTTAAATCATATCTTAACGCTAATTTTCTTCTTCCCTTGTCTTCAAATTGATAAACCAATTTTTCTTCTTCACCATATTTCCCTAAAAGTGTTTCTGCAAATTCAACAATTGGAGTTTCTAAAGGTTCAAACCCATATTTTTCTAATACAAGACTAATGGAATTAATATAAGTTCTTTTCCTTTTTTCAACTTCAGGAAAAATATCGTTAAAACCCTTAGGTGTTACTGGACCTTTCTGCATAATTTTATTCTACAGGAGTAAAGATACTTCTTAAAGAGTATGTTTCGGAAATTATATTACCAGCAACAATTATTGTTTGACCCTCATTTAAATCAAAAACATCAGGTCCACTCCAAGTTTTAGGTAAGATAATCTCTAAAGTTTCTCCATCATTTTTAATTAAAGTCAATTTCTTTTTTGTAACTTCTGAGATTTTTCCCCATACAATTTCTTTTTTATCATCCATTAATTCACTTGTAATCAATATCCTTTTGGCAGATAGAACTTTATTGCCATTAAGAAGTCCCATTGCAACAATATAATCTCCAATTGCAAGGTCAGTTGCTTTAACTACAGCTGATTTTTTTAAAACGTTTATATAAGTTGTATCATCGGCAGTTCCTGCTTGAAGAATTTCACCGTTTATTGCCTTTATTTGAATTGTTCCACCCGAAATATCAGTAACTGTTCCAACATATGCTTTGGATTTTTTGGTTGGATCTACATATTTTTCAAATTCTTCAGAATAAATTATTTTAATTTTAGTTTCAGCCAAATCTCCTTTGGAATCAAAACTAACAGCTTTTATTTCAGAAAACCCAACTGGAAGTTTAACTTCTAATTCAAACGATCCATTCTCTTTTGCCTTTCCTAAAAAATCATTGTCGGTTGTTGAGATAACAACATTTGAAAGAGATTTTGTCATTCCATTAACAATTTTTGGACTTTCAGTGATTACGTCAAAATCAGACATATTTGCAATTGTAAGTATCAAATTTTGTTTAGGGGTAGTAACTGGAGTTTCAAGGGTTTCAGATTCTTGAGTATTTTTTTTAATAGAAGAAGTTGCTTTCCATATCCCAAAAGCAGTAATTAAACCAATAGAAATTCCTGCAAATATGGCTAAAGCTGTTTCTTTTCTCATTTTATTTTAAATAAAAATACTTAGAGAGCTAATATAAGCGTAAAAGTGTCCTCTTGTCAAGCCAACATAAAATATATAGAATGGCATTACCTATGGATATAACTTTTATTTCAGGCCAAACATTCAAAATTAAAGGTAGAACTGGTATTACTTTAACAGATCCAATTGGTCCAACAATAGAATCTTTAAATGGAGAAAAAAAGACGTTTACAGGGCCGGGAGAATATGAAGTTTCTGGAATTTCAATAATTGGAATTTCAACAGATGATGGAACTTTATTTATTTATGAAGTGGACGGCTTAAGAATTTGCCATGTTGGAAACTTAAAGAAAAAACTTCCAGAAAACAAATTATCATTTATTGGTGATATCGATATATTGTTAACTTCTATAGGACCTGAAACTATTGAAATAATTCAACAAATAGAAAGTTATTATGTAATTCCATTTGATTATGAATCACAAGAACAACTTGATAAATTCTTAAAAGATAGTGGATTAACTGTAGAAAAAATGTCTAAATTTAGCCTTAAAAAAGAAGAAATAATTGAAGAGTCCTCTGCTCAAGTTATTGTCCTAGAGAAAAATTAATGGCAGACATAAATCAAGTTAGAGTACCTCCGCACTCTGCCGAAGCCGAAGGAAGCGTCCTCGGAGCTCTTCTATTGGATAAAGATGCTGTTATAGCTGTTGCTGAATTTTTACTACCTGAGGATTTTTACGATGAACGCAACAAAGAAATATATGAAGCAATGCTTACTTTATATGAAGAAAGAGTTCCAGTTGATGTTTTAACAGTAACTGAAAAATTAAAAAAGAATAAGAATTTAAAAAAAATAGGTGGTGCATCATATTTAACAGATATTGCCAATAAAGTTCCAACTGCAGCTCATGTTGAGCATTATGGAAAAATAGTTAAAGATTCTTCAGTTAAAAGAGCTTTAATGAAAGCTGCAAGTAGACTTGTTGATTTTTCAATGGATGAGGGAATGTCATCGGGAGATCTTTTGGATAGGGCAGAATCAGAAGTTTTCTCTTTAACTCAGAAACATCTAACTAAAGCCTTTACTTCTGTAAGAGATACTTTGGCTGAAAGTTTCGATAGATTAGATGAACTTCATAAACAGGGAGAGGGTTTAAGGGGGGTATCAACTGGCTTTGAAGATCTTGATAATGCTTTAGCGGGAATGCAAAAATCGAATCTTTTAATATTAGCAGCTAGGCCGTCTGTTGGTAAAACTTCATTGGCATTAAACATTGCTCAACATGCAGCTGTAACTGATAAACGATCAGTTGGTTTTTTCTCACTTGAAATGAGCAAAGAGGAATTAGTAGATAGACTTTTAGTTGCTCAAGCTGATATTGATGCTTGGAGATTAAAAACAGGAAAATTAACAGAAGAAGATTTTACTAAACTATCAAATGCAATGGGAGAGTTAGCCGAAGCGCCTCTTTACATTGATGACACCCCAGCTCTTTCTATATTAGAGATGAGAACAAAAGCAAGAAGACTTCAGGTTGAACATGGGCTTGACCTTTTGGTTGTTGATTATCTTCAACTTGCAAGAAGTAGAAACTTGGAGAATAGGGTTCAGGAAGTTTCTGAAATTTCACAAGGACTTAAAAACTTAGCAAGAGAACTTAAAGTTCCAGTTTTAGCTCTATCTCAACTTTCAAGAGGTGTAGAATCAAGGGGAGTAAAAAAGCCCCAATTATCGGATTTGAGAGAGAGTGGATGTCTTTTGGGGGATACTTTAATAACTCTTTATAAATCAGGCGAAAGAGTCAGAATGGATTCATTAGTTGGAAAGACAAATTTCAAAGTTTTGGGTATGAATGATAATTTTGAGATTGTACCAGTAACTGTTTCAAAAGTTTTTGAAAGTGGCAAGAAATTATCTTATAAATTAATACTTAAAAGTGGGAGAATCGTCTTTGCATCGGGAAATCATCCTTTTTACAAACTTACGGGTTGGGAAAGACTTGATAAACTTAAAGTTAAAGATAACATTGCTGTTCCTAGAAAAATTATTAATAAGATAAACTTAAAATCTGCACTTTCTGATTCACGCCTGATTTTACTTGCTCATTTAATTGGCGATGGATGCTTTGTTAAAAGACAACCTTTACATTATACAAATTCAGAAATGAAACTTATTAAGATTGTAGAGAAGTCTGCATTAAAGGAATTTAATATAGTTCCTAGAATTATTAAACAAGAAAATTGGTACCATATCTATCTTTCTTCTAAAGAAAAATTAGCAAGGGGAAGAAGAAACCCAATTGTTAAGTGGTTGGATGAGGAATTAAATATTTATGGACAAAGATCAAGAGAAAAAATCATTCCAGATATTGTTTTCCAACAAAATGACAAAAAAATATCATTATTTCTAAAACATTTATGGTCAACTGATGGATGTATTTATGTTTATAAAGGAAAAGATAAGAGAAAAGTTACTCTTTATTACGCTTCGGGAAGTAGAATATTAGCTGAACATGTATCACATTTACTCTTAAGACTTGGAATTATTTCAACGATAACTACTTCAAAAAAGAAAGGTTATGAAGATATATATAATGTTCAAATTCAAGGTAAAGAAAATCAAATCAAGTTTATTAGAAAAATAAATTTTGTCGGTATAAAGGCTAATAAATCAATAGAAGCACTTTTATTTTTAAAAAGAATTAAATCAAACCCAAATAATGATGTAATTCCAAAAGAAATTTGGGAATATATTGAAAGTATTAGAAGAGAAGAGTGTTTAACAACAAGGGAATTTCATAAAAAAATGGGTTGGGCATATAGTGGAACACAAAGACATGGAAATGGTGTAGGAAGAGAAAGATTAGATAAAATTGCAAAAATATTAGAGGATAAATATTTATCAAATTTAGCAAACTCAGATTTATACTGGGATGAAATAGCAAGTATTGAAAAAATTGGAATTAAAAAAGTATATGATCTGACCGTACCTAAATATTCAAATTTTGTTGCAAATGACATATTAGTTCATAACAGTATAGAGCAAGACTCTGACGTCGTTATGTTTTTATGGCGCGAAGATGATGAAAAGATTGAAAATATTAGACTTGATGTTGCAAAACACAGGAATGGTCCTTTAGCTTCAGTTCCATTATTCTTTAAAGGAGACAGAATAAAGTTCTATGCAAGAGATGTAAAAAGTGGGAAATAAATAAAGATTGTAATTTATATGGATAAAGAGAGACAAGGTAATAATCAGACGGAGCTCAAAGTACCAATAGAGGTCAACAAAAAAATTCATCAGACCCACTTTCCAGTTTCGAAAGTACAATTACAAAATGAGGATTTTGATAGTGGTTACGAATGGATAAAATCAGGTATTGGGCGTTTGAAACGTGTACCCAAGAAAACGGAAAATACCTAATTCACTACCTGTGCCGAGGGGGGGTATTCAAATCGAACACTCTCGACAGGCTTAATTCTACATCAACCGAAACTCTAGCCTCACAAACAGAAACTCTAAATTCATATTTAGTTACGGGAGCAATTTACTCCATCAAAAATTTTGTATTTTTGCAGGGAACGCCACATTTCATAAACTCGCCAGCTAAATTGGTGTTATAAATAAAAATGGGTGGGTTTTTTACCTCAATGACTTTGTTATCCGTGAGTTTAAAAATAATTCTACCATGAAGCGCTGCAACCTCAACCACGCGACCGTTCTTTAATAGCTTTATGCCTTGTCGATATTTAATCCAACTGGGAAAATAAACTAAAGCAAGAACAACTGAAATAACAGAAATTACTATTAATATTTCACTAATATACTTGTGCAGTATTCTTGAATTAGTTCGAACGCATTTTGGCGAGGAGCCCCCCCGCGAAAACCGAACGACTTCGCCGGAAGATTTAACAATTTCCAATTTTCCTTTGGCGGAAAGAATTTATAAATTTATGCCAAACAAAACACTAGCCAGGCAACCAACCAACTCTTATTTTCCTAAAGATAAGTTCGTCAACTGTTATATCAGAGTCATTACCATTCTCTTCGACAAAACGAACATCTTTCAAGATTACAGTTGTCGTGTAGTTTCTGTTCCACGCTGATTGAGATTCGTCAATTTTCGAAATAGAGATAATTGCCTTTCCGGTTTTTCCAATCAATTTTTTAGATTTTGGTTGGTTGGGATCCACAGCATCATTGCAATACAACATTTTTATCTTATCTCCTATAAGAATCTCAACACTCAAACCATCCGTTTTCCCAATTTCAAAGGTTTTTTCCATGGTAGAAAGGTTAAGCTTTTCTTTTATTGCATACACAGAAATACCAGCAGTATTGTTGCTGTTAATTTTGTAAACAAAGATATTGCTACAACCACCACCGATCTCTTGAAAAGAGATGGAGGCAGGCACTTTGGGAGTTGGAGAAAAGACGTTCGTTTTTCTTGCTACAAAAAAGTAGCCAAGTATTGCGACCAGACCAACGATAGCTATCAAGAGAGTTGTTTTTGTTGTTTTGTTCATGTGATTAAAAAATTTTCTTTTCTTCTTTCAAAATCGCCAATTCGTTTTTGTCCCGAAAATTCAATACAAACTGTCCACCGAGCGAAGCGAGGCGAACCCCTCTTGCTTGCAATTTCCTCAATGGTGCCGAGGAGAGGAGTCGAACCTCCACGGGGTTTTATCCCCACAGGTTTTTGAGACCTGAGCGTCTGCCATTCCGCCACCTCGGCGTAAAAAGATTGACTCTTATTGTATCATTGACACTTTTCTTTTCAAAGAATATATTAAAAATATGATAAAAAATAAATTAACAGAAACAGAAAAACTTAGATTAAGGATGGATTATAAATTTTCGACGGTTGATGAAAAATTTGAAGAAGTTATTGAAAAAATTGAAGGTACTGATAAAAAAATTGACAGAGTTTTAACTCAACTTGATTCAATGGCTGGACAATTTAAAAAATTTGATGAAGAGCTAATGATGCAGTCAGGTAGAATAACTATACATTCAGATCAAATTAAAGAACTTCAGGGTGTAGTTTTCCCAAATGCGTGATAAAATAGCTTCATTATGTCAACAATAAATGCAACAGCATTACGAGCAGGAATCGCTTTTTTATATGAAGGAAAACCTTTTAAAGTTATAAAATACTCTTTGATTAAAATGGGTAGGGGTGGAGCTACTGTAAGAGTTAATTGTAATAATCTTGAAAATGGAGCCAACATCGAACATGCATTTTCTTCTAATCTTTCTTTTGAACAAATAAGTTTAAGTAAGAAAAAATTACAATATCTTTATAAAGATCCTAATTTTGCATATTTTATGGATTCTTTCTCATATGAACAAATTGAAATTCCATTATCGATTATTGGATCTGAACTTTTATATTTTAAAGAAGGAGAGGATGTTAATATCTTATTTTGGGATGAAAAACCAATGTCTTGTGAACTTCCACCAAAGGTAACACTAGAAGTAATAGAATGTGATCCAGGGGTTAAGGGAAATTCTGCGTCTAATTTTTTGAAATCTGCAAAAATGGAAAATGGACTATTAACAAAAGTTCCACTATTTATTAAAGTTGGTGAAAAAATAAGAATAGATACAAGAAGCGGAGATTATGTTGAAAGAGCTAAAGAGTAAAGTAATTATCTAAATTACTTCTGAAAAATCCAAAAAAGTGAGGCAATAACCGTAATTATTTGTGTAGTAAAACCTAGAGTGAAATTTGTATCTACCTGAATTGATTTTTGTAGTTTAATCCATTTACTTAAAAATATGTTTCTAACTCCCAAAAAGAAATATGGACCTTCCATAATATCTGGTAAAACTGAAGCAAAGGAACAAAGAAGAATATTTAGAGAAAGTAATGAATTGGGAAATTTACTATATGCTACAAAAAATCCTAATATTAAAGAAATAACTACATCAATAGTTACGATAATTGTAGATTTTTTAGTAGGTTTCCCATATTTTTCTGTCTCAGTATTTAGATGTGGGTTCCAATGGGGGATTCTTTCTAAAAGAAAGTGACTAGCAAAAGCTAAAGGAACCGCAATCCATGGATTTGGAATCTTTGTTGCAATTGCAATCCCTAGGGCTACATGTGGTGTTTCAAGCATGTTACTTAATATGATATTATCAACATTATGGTAATAGCAAATATCTTGGGGATTTTAATCTTTTTATTCTTACTTTGGAAGAAGCTTAAAGAAGACTATTCCTATGAAAGAATATTTAATTTAGCCACACTAATTTTAATAGGTTTATTAGTAGGTTTTTTAATTTCAAAAAAAGTTTTGCCTGAGTTTTGGTTTTTTCTGGAACTAATTGGGGTTGGAATTGGATTCGTAATAGGGGTTATAAAGTTTAAATTAAATTTTTTTGAAACATTCGAAGGGGTTGTAATTGGATTTTTACCCTTGCTTACATTATTTTTCCTTTCTGATTCTATTAAAAACTCTAGTCTTTCATCCTTTTTAGCTTTTTGGTTATCTTTGATTTGCATCTTTTTATTCTTTCTAGTGGATACTTATTATCGAAGTTTTTCTTGGTATAAATCAGGTAGAGTAGGTTTTTCTGGTGTTTTTATAGCAGGATTATTTTTTTTAATCCGTGCATTGATTTCTATATTTTTTCCAGATGTGATATCCTTATCAGGTAATTTTGAAGGTTATATTTCAGGTACTTTAGCTTTTATACTTTTCTTGTTATTATTTAACTTATCAAGGAGTGAAAAATGAGTACAAAACAAAATAAAAATATTAAAGATCATCAAGTACGTTTTCCTGCGAATTTATTAAGACCTGTTTCTGATTTTTTAGTTCTTCAACTTAAAAATTTAAAAATAAACAAGAGTAAAATTTCTTCAGAAGACCCTTTTAAAGATAAATCAAGAGTCTTGGATAATGCTGCTACAGACACTGAAGCTGAAGAACAATTTGGTCATGCAAGAGTTTCTGCAATTAAAGAAGAACTAAACAGAAAGTCAGATCAAATTAAAAAGGCTTTAAAAAGAGTTAAACAGGGTAAGTATGGAATTTGTGAAGATTGTGGAAAAATGATTGATACAGATAGATTGGGAGCATATCCTGAAGCTACGATGTGTATTGATTGCGAGAAGAAAAGAGAAAAATAAAATATAGATTTACTTCACATAGTAAGTAAAGTAAAGTAAAATACTTCGTAATACATGTTAGAACCAAAAATAATATTTGATGATCCTGATTTTTTTGTTGTTGAAAAACCTACTGGTTGGATTTCAAATGAGGCAGGAACAACTACAAATCAGCCGGTACTACAAACTTGGATAAAGAAAAATTTTAAGTATCCATTAAATGGAAATTTAGAGGCAAGAGATGGATTGGTCCATAGACTTGATAAAGAAACATCAGGACTTATTTTGATTGCCAAGAAAAAAGAGACATTTGAAGCCCTACAAGGTCAATTTAAGGATAGGTTGGTATCAAAAACGTACATGGCTTTAGTTCATGGTAGAGTAGATCGTTTAGAAGGGGAAATTAAAGAAACCGTTGGAAGGTTACCATGGAGAAAAGATAGATTTGGAATTGTTCCTGGTGGAAGAGAAGCTGAAACCCACTATAAAGTTATTGGATATTATGAAAACAAAATTAATAAATTTACTCTTTTAGAATTAACTCCAAAAACAGGTAGAACACATCAGATTAGGATTCACCTTAAACATATTGGGCATCCAATTGTTGCTGATGATTTTTACGCCGGTAGAAAAACTTCTCGGAGTGATAGAAAATGGTGTTCTAGATTGTTTTTGCATGCTGGGGGAATTACCTTTTTACATCCCAAGGAAGGAGAAAAAATAAGTTTTGAATCTAATCTTCCTTCTGACCTTCGTGAAACACTAGAAAAATTAGTGAAATTAGCCTAGTATTAATGTTAGTATGGTTATTTCTTTCACACTTGCTCTTTTTATCGTTTTGTCATCAGCTTTAATGGGGGGGTATATCGCCAAGAGACTTAAATTTCAGCCAATTATTGGATATATTCTAGCAGGAGTAATAACTAGCGCAATTTTTCCAATTTCAGGCCTTGGAATTGAGAAGTTAGCAGAAATTGGAGGAATTTTACTTTTATTTTCAATAGGTTTAGAGCTTTCAGTAAATAAATTTAAGAACATTCTAAAAAAGATTCTAATAGCTTCAGTTTTGCAAATGTTACTAGTTACAGTGTTTTTATTTTTTGTTTTAAGATTGTTTGGATTTAGTAATATCTCATCTTTTGTCTTAGCTATTGGCTTTTCTCTTTCTTCAACAGCTGTAGTAGTTAAGACACTTTTTGATAGAGGAGAGTCAGAAACGATTCATGGAAAGTTAATGATTGGTTGGCTATTAGTACAAGATTTAGCAGTTATTCCAATCATGGTAATTTTACCAATTTTGGCTAGCAATCAAGAATCTGTAATAGTTTTAGGTGGAATTGCAATATTAAAGGCAATTTTTCTAATTGTTGTATCAATTGTATTAGGTAAACATGTAGTACCTTTTTTTGTTCATAAAATAACGATTTTAAATTCTAGAGAGTTATTAGTATTAACATCAATTGCTCTTGCTGTAGGAACTGCTGTTGGAGTTTCTTTCTTTGGTATTTCAGCAACACTTGGCGCATTTATTGCTGGTTTTGTAATTTCTGAGTCTCAAGAAAACCATACTATTTTTGCAGAGGTAAGACCTTTAAGAGATCTTTTTGTTGCACTTTTCTTTGTAACTCTAGGTTTTTTTGTAAGTTTTCCTGTTATTATTTCTCACCTTGGAGTGATACTTGTTTTGGCAATAATTGTTATTTTACTAAAGTTTATTGTTGTTTCTCTAATTAATTATTTATTAAAGTTTAGTGGTAAAACAATGATTATTTCTGCAATAGGTTTAGCTCAAGTAGGAGAGTTTTCTTTTATTATATTTTCAACTGCAGCAGTATTAAAATTAATTCCTTCCGAAATTGCTTCAATCGGTATTGCTGTAAGTTTAGTAACTTTAATATTAACCCCATTTATATATAAAAAGGCCTTACCTTTATGGAAATTATTAAGATCAAAATTTAAAGTATTTTCTTCTCTTGAAAGAAATCCAAAAGAAATAATTGATTTTTCTGATCATATTATAATTTGTGGTTATGGCAGAGTAGGGGGTTGGATTGGTAGGGCATTACAAGATAAAGGAATTAAATTTGTGGTTATTGATTATAATCAAGAAATTGTAAATTCTTGTTTGAAAAAAGGAATAAGTGCAATTTATGGTGATCCTGTTGAAAAAGAAGTTTTACAAATGGCAAATATAACTTCTGCCAAGGCAATTGTAATCGCGATTCCTGATAGACTCTCTCATGAATCTATTATTGCTCATGTTGAAACTTTGTCTCCTAATGTAAAAATTATTTCAAGGGTTCATCTCGATGAAGACTATGAGAAGTTTAGATCATTAAGGGTTGATAGAATTGTTCAACCTGAATTTGAAGCAGCTGTTGCGATTACTAGAAATATATTAATTTCGATGGGTAAAGAAAAAGATGAAATTCAAAGATCAATTAAAAGTCTAAGACTATCACATGCGAAGATATAAAAGAATTAAAAACAAAAAGAGTAGAGAATTAAGAATAAAAAAGATTAGAGGTTTTATTTATTTATTTTTAATTTTATTAATTTTAATTATAGCTTTTGTTTTAATTAAGATTACTAGCTTAAAAAAATTTATTTATGTAAATAATGTTGATAGTAATGCTGAGATAACAGTAGTTGATCCTCAAAAACTTAAAATAATTAAGATTTTAATTCCTGAAAATACTCAAATTAATTCTTCAAGAGGTTTTGGTGTGTATAAGATTTCAAGTCTCTGGAAATTGGGAGAAAAAGAAGGTTTAAAGGGAAAATTAGTAACCGAGTCTGTTAGAAGAGACTTTTTGATTCCTCTTTATTTATGGAAAGATGGAGACAAAACAAATTTAAATTTTTGGCAGAGAATTAAAATTTATCTTCTGGATAAAGGATTTTCAAATTATTATGTTAATAATATAAATTTAATAGATAATAGAGTTTTAAAATTAAAAAAATTTACTGATGGAACAGATGGTTACATTATTTCTTCGAAAATTCCTGAATCAATTTTGATTAATTTTGTAGAAGACTATATGACCGAAACGGTTTCCAAAATTGAAATAGAGGATTTAACAGGAAATTCCATGACTGTTGAAAATATTTCAAAAATACTTGGAGTAATGGGAGGAAAAATTATTTCATATTCTAAAGGATTTGATAAAGATTTTGATTGCGAAGTAATTGGGAAAGATAAAATTCTGGTCGGTGTGGTTTCAAAAAATTTCGATTGTAAGGTAAGTATTGACACTAAACTATCAGTTGATCTCAAAATCAGACTGGGAGGAAGATTCGTCGATAGATTCTGATTTTTCTAATGGAAAAGACATACAATTTTCAAATTCTTTTCCTTTTTTTACTTCTTTAATAAAGACTTTTATGTTAGATGAACAAACTGATTTAATAAACACTTTATAGGAATTTCCCCCCTTAACTAATAGACGAATGCGAGCTGATATGTCGTCAGGAAGTCTACCAACATAAGTATCATCTAAAGTAGTTATAGTAGCTCTGTGGGAATGTGTTAATAATTTCACTTCGTCTCCTGAATATAGTTTAGAAATATTTTTAGGTGAGCCTAGGTTAATTAAGTTAGTTAATTTGGTTTTACCAACTTCTTCTAAAAAAACGGAGGCATCTATATTTTGTTCGCTTCCTGAATCAACGTTAGTTTTAAATCTTTTATATTTTTCAATTGATTTTTCAGCAATCTTGTTTGAAGGCTCAATTTTAAGAACTTTTTTAGATACACCTTTAGCTTTTGTGATTTCACCCGTTTCAAGATAAGCTCTTGCAAGACGGTTTAACGCTTCTGTGTCAGATCCATCTTCTTTAATAATTAATTTATTTATTTTGATGGCTTCTTTCCATTGACATCTTAAAGCTAGATTAATTGCTTTACGGGTCAGATTTTCTTCCATATTTTTTAATTTTAATAAGTAATTTTTCTATTCTATATAAAAAATTTTTCTTTTTAAAGTATAGAGATGGGAAAGAAGTTGTCAATATAGTATAATTGCCTTTATGTCAGGACATTCTCATTTTGCGACTATAAAAAGACAAAAAGAAACAAAAGATGCGGCAAAAGGAAATCTTTTTGGAAAACTTTCGAAAACTATTTCAATAGCGATAAAATCGGGTGGGGGAGCCAATCCTGACACAAACTTCAAATTAAGAGTCGCAATTGATAAAGCTAAAGAATTTAATATGCCTAAAGATAATATTGATAGGATATTAAAATCTGCTATGGAAAAAATGGACAATATAGAAGAAATAACATATGAAGGGTTTGGACCATGTGGAGTTGGAGTTTTGGTTGAAACTGTAACTGATAATAAAAATAGAACTGCGCAGGAATTTAAAAATATTTTTGAAAAATCAGGGGGAAGTATGGCTGGCCCAGGAGCAGTATCTTATAATTTTGAGAACAAAGGATTTTTACTAGTACAGAAAAAAGGTGATGTTGAAAATCAGATATTAACCTTAATTGATATTGGGATAGAGGATTGCGAAGAAAGAGAAGATGGCTTGGAAGTTTTTGTTCATCCTGACCATTTAAAAGAGACTAAAGAGAAGATAGAAGCAGCAGGATTTGTTATATTAAGTACAGAACTTAGGATGGAAGCTAAGACTTATTTAGAAGTAACAAATGATGATCAAATTGCAAAAATTACAAATTTTCTTGAGGAATTAGAAGAACATGACGATGTGCAAAAGGTATATTCTAATTTTTAAATTATGTCTAAACGCTTGCGTTTTTTAATTTCTTCTCTGGTTCTGTCTGTCGGATTTATAATTATTCAATTTTTGGAAGGATCGTTAAAATTTCCTGCAATTGGAATTTTAGTTCTATTAACAGGAGCTTTATCAGTTTGGTCTTTCTTTGAGGGTTTGGGTAAAAATATGACTTGGATTTCATTAATACTTCCAATGATGTTTACCTTAAGTGTAGGTATTTTTTGGTTTTTACTTCCAGCAAGCATATATACTCGCATACCAATAGTTATTTTTTATTCATTGGGTATTTATGTTCTGTCAACAACAATGAATATTTATACTGTTTCATCTCTTAGAACAATTGCACTTCTTCGTGCTGCGCGCGGAGTAGGCTTTGTCTTAACCTTAGTTACATCCTTTTTAATCTTTGATGCAATTCTTTCTATAAGACAAAATATTTTAATTACAATTTCTTTAGTTTTAGTGTCCTCGTTTTTACTGTTTTTACAAGGCTTTTGGTCTATTAACCTTGAGAAAGAATTTGATAAAGATGTTTTTCAAATGGCAACAATTTCTTCTTTAATCATGGCTGAACTTTCAACCTTAATTTACTTCTGGCCTGTAACTGTTGTTGTAGGTTCACTTTTCTTAACTAGCGGGGGATATCTCTTGCTAGGGTTAGGACAAGCAAAACTTGAAGAAAGACTTTTCTCTGCAACCATTAAAGAGTATTTAACCGTAGGATTAATTGTTTTAATTGGAATGTTTTTTGCCACCCGTTGGGGGGGATAGGGAAGTAGGTAAGAAGTACCCCATAATTATAGGTTATGTTTTCACGAGGCAGGGAAGAGTTTTCACGAAATAAACCCGAATGATATAGTTTGATGTGGATAACTTATTGCGACATAAACCCGAAAAGTACTATTCAATAATAACTTAAGGGAGGTGTTACTCTAACTAATTAGCTAATCTGTATCTTATGTCTTTATTAGATCTTATAAGTAATGTTCTCTGAAAAATAGTACTACCATTCAAAATTTATTAACTGAGTATAATAAACCTTACACTCGGTTTCAATAATGAAAGAGGACAGTGTAAGTAATAATTTTAATAAAATCATCTAGACTTGTTAACTTATATTTCCACTTCATTATTTAAAGATATTCTCTTCTTTTTATTAAACTCATTAACTTTTTTAACCGAAATTATTCCATATAAAAACATTTTATTAATCTTCAACAATTTGTTAAAAAGTAAAATATATGCAAATTGCTGTTTAGCCCGATAATATGGGATTTAACATAGATGATTAACTACCCGTCTTTTGTTCCAGACAGGTCTTAAAATCGATTTGGTGAGGTCACATTTATGCTTATATTTTTTAAGTATTTCTTAAATATTATTTACATTTTTACTATTATTTTTTTATAATTTAATTATTAATGTTCATATATAAATATAAAATGAGATTTAAATTAAATTAATACTAATAAACAATTTACTATAAATTTTTTACAAATATTTATTATGAGAATTTAGTCTAAATTTTAATTTAGGAAAATTTTAATACTATAGGAAATAATGAGATTTTGGTAAAATTATCTACCCCTACTCCCCCATTTTCCCTTTAACTCGTGAAAATTTTACCTTTTTATAAATTGTCATATTGTTACAACATGACTGAAGGGACTCCTTGTGGGTGGTGGGTAGATCAATCGGGTTCAAATTTGAAAGTAATTTGACTGATTTACGATAAAACATTAAACTGAGTATAATATGAAGAACTTTGTTCAACTACCTCATTTTGATGATTATCTTTTGTATATTAAAACTCAAAATTATTCAGATGAAACTGTCTATAACTATGAAAGAGATTTAGAGACATTTAGAAATTTTTTAGATTCTGGCCTCTCCTCCCCTACCCAATTTAATAAAATAAATAAACAAGTAATTAATGAATATAAAGCTTATTTATCATCATCAGATAGAGTTACTTCTAAAAATAAGTTTAAGAGTGTTAAAAAATTATCTTCTTATAGCTTAAATAGAATACTTTCAAGTTTAAGATCATATACCAAATATTTAATAGAAATGGACTTTGAGTCACCAATTTCACCCAATTCAGTAAAATTAGTTAAAACTGAAAAAAAACATTCTAAGGTTGCAGAATTTGATCAATTAGTTAATTTAATCGAATCGCCAGAGCGTTTAGAAAAAAGTCCAATAATTGGCCTTAGAAATAGAGTAATGCTTGAAGTATTATTCTCAACTGGTATGCGTATTTCTGAACTTTGTAATTTAAAAAGAGTTGATATAGATGGTAGTGGAAAAATTTTTATAATGGGTAAAGGTAAAAAAGAAAGGTTTGTTTATTTAACACCTAGAGCGGTAGATTTATTAGATAGTTATTTAAAAATAAGAACTGATAGTTTGGAAAATTTATTTATTCCACTACGAGGTCCAAATAGTAAAAAAAATGACAAGAAAATTTCAACAAACTATTTGCAGGCTAAAATAAAGGAATATAGACAAAAATTAAGAATAAATGTTCCAACATCAGCCCATTCATTAAGGCACGGGTTTGCAACTTATTTAGCAGAACAGGGTGCTTCAGCTACAGCCATACAATTTCTTTTGGGTCATGAGTCTTTAAACACAACCACTCGTTATTTGCACGCATCAGACAAATTTGCTGAAGAGACTCACAGAAAGTATCATCCACTTAAGGATAAAAAATGAATTATTCAATTGAATATATTTTAAATAATATAGTTTTTACTTGTGCTAGAGGTACATATATACAATCAGAAAGACAGAGTTTGGAAGGTGTACATGCAGTGTTATGTGCCAAGGAAATATTTAAAATGATTAATGATCGAAATATAATATTTACAGAATTTGAAAGATCTGTTTTTGATAAACACAATCAGGGTAAAGAATTGGTTACAACGTGGGCAAAATCAGTTAATCTAGATTCAGATACGGAAGTTGATATTTCAGTGGGTGTTGCAGATATCCTGGTGTATGGTGAAGACTTAGGAATTTTTGAAATTGGTACTACCCGTCCCACAAAAATGCTTTTGTTATTAAAATATATTTCAAAGCAAAATTCGTTTTACTCAGTTCATTTTTGGCCTTATGGGTCAAATAAAGCATTTGTTTTTAGAAATTGGATATAGTGTCGTACAATATTGACAGATGAATGTCTAAAATATAGAATTATTTTAATGCCTAAAGATAATTTTAATTTATCCAAAAAAATTGATAAATTTATAGATTATTTAGAATTTGATAAAAATTATTCTCCTTTAACAATTAGAAATTATTCTCACTACTTAAATAGATTTTTATTTTTTTTCAATGACGAAAAAATTAGTAACATTTCTAATTTAAATGTTGAATTAATAAATAAATACAAAAATAAATTAATAAAATTAAATCTTTCTAATAAAACTTGCGGTTTTCATTTAATTTCACTTCGAAGTTTTTTGAAATGGATGAATAAAAATGGAGAAAATGTTTTAAGTGTTGATCAGATTGATATACCAAAAGCGGAAGCTAATAAATTAATTTTTCTTAATGGATCTGATGTTGAAAAGTTGTTAAATACTCCCAATACAAATATGTTACAAGGCAAAAGAGATAGAGCGATCCTTGAATTGTTTTATGCCACAGGTTTACGAATTTCTGAATTAACTTCACTTAATAAAAATAGTTTTGATAATAGCAAAAATGAAATTAGATTTAATAAAAAGACAATATTTCTTTCTACTCGAGCATTAAATTGGTTGACTATCTATATAGAAGCTAGAAATGATAAAAATAAAGCATTATTTATAAGTCATAAAGGGTTAGTTACTCGTCTTACTCCCCGATCTGTTGAAAGGATGTTAAAAAAATATACAAAATTCGCAGAACTTCCAACAAATATCACACCAAAAGCCTTAAGGCATTCTTTTGCCACAGATTTATTATTAGCAGGAGCTGAAGTTGGTTCAGTTCAAAAAATGCTTGGGCATAAGAATATTTCTACGACTCAAATTTATACCCATGTAACTAATAAACAACTTCATGAGATTCATGAGACATTCCATGGAAGGGGTAAATAATGAAAAATAAAACTTTGTTATTTATAATTCCAATTTTTTTAATAGGTGTTGTCTTGGGATCTTTTGGATACACAAAATTATTTGCCAATAAAACCAATAATACAAATGAAGTTACAATAAACCCAACCCCAGAAATATCACAAGAAGAAAATTTAGATACTAATACTGACAAGGTAGTAAATAAAAATTTAATAAACATTTTACTTTTAGGATCTGGTGGAGGTGGACATTCTGGTGGAAGTTTGTCTGATTCTATAATATTAGTAAGTGTTGATACTAAAAATAAAAAAATTGGACTTATTTCTATTCCTCGTGATTTTTGGTTTTCGGGCCATAAGATTAATGAAGATCCATCAATAAAAGATGCGGTAACAGCAATAACTGGTTTTTCAGTTTCAAATTATATATCAGTAGATTTTAATGGTTTTGTAAAAATAATTGATGGATTAGGAGGGATTGATGTGGATATTAAGAAATCTTATCTTGATAATTTTTATCCAATAAAGGGGTTGGAAAATGAAACCTGTGGAAAAAATAATGAAGAAATTACGCTTCTTCATCAAAAATATTCAGGATTTGAACTTGAAAAAAATTTCACTTGTAGGTACGAAAAAATTGAATATGGTGTGGGGATAGCTAAAATGAGTGGAGAAAATACTTTAAAATATGTAAGATCTCGCCATGGTGATAGTGATTTTGGTAGAAGTAGGCGTCAGTTTGAGGTATTAATAGCGATTACAAAAAAGGTAAAAGTAGAAGACTTTGATAAATTTTTAAAAATAGTAAAAACAGATTTAGAATCTTCTAAAATAAAAGAAATAATTTCAAAAATCGAAAATGTTTTAGATTATAAAATATCAACAGTTCAATTAACTGATGGTAATGTATTAGTATCTTCAAAAAGTTTAAGTGGGGCTTATATATTAATACCCAAATTAGGAATAAATAATTTTATTTCTATAAAGGCCTTTATTTTGAATAATATTTAAAATATTTATTTAATCTCGTATGAAAGAGAAACTGTAATTGAGATTTCTGTTTCCCCAGGTTTTATATTTGCTGTTATTGGTTCTCCACCACCAAGTCCTTTATCCATCATTGCAATTGGTCTTGGATAATCTATTCCGGTACTTTCAGAAATATTAATAATTTTTCCTAAAGATATTCCAGCAGATGAAGCCAAGCCTTTTGCCTTATCCTTAGCTTTTTTAACCGCTTCTTCTCTAGCCTTTTGAGTTAGTTCTTCTTTTGTTTTTTCATTAATCTCAAAAGAAATATTGCCAGCTACATTAGCTCCAGCTTGTGTAGAAACAACTAATACATCGTTTATTTTTTCAAAATTATCTATTTTAACCTCATATGTAGTTGAAACTCTATAACCTGATATTTTAAATGGAGTTATATCATAACTATATTCTGGATAAACGTTATAGTTTACTGTCTTAATATCTTTTTCATCTATTCCTAATTTTTTAAGTTCATTGGTTAACTTTTTAGATTTTGAATTTACAGAATCTTGAACAACTTTTAAAGAAACTCCTTGTTCTTCAATCCCAAGAGAAACTTTAGCTATATCAGGAATAGCCGTTACCTTTCCTGTTTCGGAAACAATTAATGGTTCACCTTTAGTCTGAGTCAAAATAGAAATTGGTAAAGAAGGACCCCATTTTGAATATACAAATAGAAGTATGAAAAATATTAACAATGATCCTGCAAAATTTAAATGTTTCTCATTGTCCATAAAGTCATTATAGCATTTTGTTGACATAAAATCTAATCAATGTTTTAATGAAGATATGAACGGCTATAATGAAGACAAGCTATTAAAAAAGATAAAAATATTACTTGATGATACTGTTGATATAAAAATTGATGAAAAATTGGATGAAAAAATTGGTAAATTACCAACGAAAACGGAGTTATATAAGCAAACAGATAAAATAATGAAAGAATTAAAAACAGTAAGAGAAGAACAATCTTTATTATCTCAACACTCTAAAGATAATTCAGATAGACTTGATAATTTAGAAAAAATTCACCCGGCTGGAATTCACGATTTTGCCGTAAATTGATCAACAGAGAAATGCGATTCGAAGATTTGTAGTTTTTATTCTTCTTCCTCTTCATCACCTGTTTTTTCAAGGACTGTGGCTGCTGCGATTAAATCACCTTTATTGGCAAATCTCATAATGATAACTCCTTGGGTGGCTCTTCCCAATTGTGGAATGTTTTTAACAGGAAGTTTTATAACCTGACCTTTTTTAGAAGTTATTACTAGTTGGTCTGATTTTTCTGTAACCATAACAGCACAGGCTAACTCCCCTGTTTTAGCTGAAACTATGCAAGCTTTAACTCCTTTACCTGCCCTTTTTTGAATTGGAAATAGATCAAATCTGGTTCTTTTACCCAATCCATGAATTGAAAGAGTTAATACATCTCTGAATATTTTCTTTCTTTTATCCTTAATTACTTCTAATTTGTCAGGAAAAACTTCCATTCCAATTACACAATCATCTTTATCAATTCTTACTCCTGTTACACCTGTAGTAGCTCTACCCATAGGCCTAACATTACTTTCCGGGAATCTAATTGACATACCCTTCTTTGTAAGAAGCATTACATTGTCGTTCCCAAAAGTTAAATGTGCCGAAACTAATGTGTCAGTCCCTTGGAGTTTAATTGCAATTAAACCAGATGCTCTTAAATTTTCAAATTCTTTTAACTCAGTTTTTTTAATTATTCCAGCACTAGTTGCCATGATAAGATTTTTAGCATTTAATTCTTTACTCATTGGAAGTATTGATTTTATTTCTTCACCTTGTTCAAGATTTAAAAAGTTAACTAATGCTTGACCCTTTGCCTGTCTTGAGCTTTCTGGAATTTCAAATGCTTTTGTGCCAAAAACACGACCTTTATTGGTAAAGAATAAAATTGTATCGTGGGTAGAAGCGGTTACCAAATGATCAATTTCATCCTCTTCTTTGGTGGTCATTCCAATAACACCTTTTCCACCTCTTCTTTGGGCTTTGTAAGTATTTCTAGGAACTCTTTTAATGTAACCTGTCTTAGTTACTGTTACTAAAACATCTTCTTTTGCAACCAAATCTTCCTCACTAAACTCCCCTATTTTACTTTTATATATTTTTGTTTTTCGGGTATCTCCAAATTTTTGTTTTAATTCAGTTAATTCTTTATCGATTATTATTAAAATTCTTGCGGGATCTTTTAATATCGCGATTAATCCATCAATTAATTTTTTAATTTCTTCATATTCTTTTTCAATTTTATCTCTCTCTAGTGCTGCAAGGCGTCTTAACTGCATATCAAGAATGGCTGTGGCTTGAATTTCACTGAGTTTAAATCTTTTAACTAAATTTTCCTTTGCGTCTTCTTGAGTCTTACTTTCCCTAATTGTTTTAATTACAGCATCCAAATTATCTAGTGCAATTTTTAAGCCTTCCAAAATATGGGCTCTCTTTTTGGCTTCTGTAAGTTCAAAAATTGTTCTTCTAACAACTACTTTTTGTCTGTGTTTAATATATTCAACTAAAATTTGTTTTAAATTTAAAGTGTGAGGGGTTCCGTCAACGAGTGCAACGAAATTAGCAGGAAAAGTTGTTTGAAGTTTAGTATGTTTAAAAATATTATTTAAAACTGATTTTGGTTTTGCATCTCGTTTAAGGTCAATTGCAACTCTCATTCCATCTTTGTCTGATTCATCTCTTAAATCAGCTATTCCTACCAATTTTTTGTCTTTAACAAGTTCAGCAATTTTAGCAACCATCTCGGCTTTATTAACTTGGTATGGGATTTCTGAAATAATAATTTGTGATTTCCCATTGTTTCCTTCCGTTATTTCGGCAATTCCTCTTACTACAATTCTTCCTCGTCCTGTTGCATAGACTTCTTTTAAAGATAATGAATCATAAATTGCACCGCCTGTAGGAAAATCAGGACCTGGTAAAATTTCTGTAATTTCATCAATTGTCGAATCTGTTTCAAAAGAAATTGTTGCAGGGTTAACTTCTTCTTGTGTAAAAGCTTTTTCTTCACCTGATGCGATTAAATTAATTTTTTTAATTACAAAATCTGTTTCTTTTTCTCTTTCATCTTGATTTTCAATTATCACTCTACCTTTTTTAGTCATAGAAAGAATTGCATCAACAACTTCAGTTAGATTATGTGGTGGAATTTTTGTAGCCATTCCGACAGCAATACCTTCAGAACCCATTAAAAGTAGATTAGGAAGAAGAGCGGGTAAAAAGACCGGTTCTTTTAATGTTGCGTCAAAGTTATCGATATAATCAACGGTATCCTTTTCCATATCAGCTAAAATGTATTCAGAAATAGCTGATAGTTTCATTTCGCTATACCTCATGGCTGCAGCACTATCTCCATCAACAGATCCAAAATTTCCTTGACCTTTAAGAAGTGGATAACGTAATGAAAAATCTTGAACCATTCTCACTGCAGTGTCATATACAGCAGTGTCTCCATGTGGATGATATTTGCCTAATACCTCTCCTACAACTTTTGCAGATTTAGAAAATGGACCAGTATGTTTCAATCCCATTTGGCTCATAGCAAAAAGGATTCTTCGATGGACTGGTTTTAGCCCGTCTTTAACATCAGGTAGGGCTCTAGCAACAATAACACTCATTGCATAATCGACGTAGGATTTTGAAAGTTCTGCAGTTATTTCGGTGTTTAAGATTTTACCAATATCCATAGTTTGTTTTTAACAAAATTAGGCTCTTTTTGAGCCTTATTCATTCTACCTTTAATACAACCAAGAATCAACAAGTATAAGTAATAAAAATACTTGTAAATTAGTTATTACTGGTTTACTATAAACTAGATGTCAGGATATCACACAAATATAGAAAAGGCAGTCAAGGAAAATCTCTTCTTTAGAAAAGTTCTATTTACCGGAAACAAAAGTCAATTAGTTTTAATGACTCTAAAACCTAATGAAGAAATCGGAATGGAAGTTCATAATGAAAATGATCAATTTTTCAGGTTTGAGGAAGGACATGGAAAGGTAATTATTGGTACCGAAGAATTTATTGTTGGGCCTGACGATGTAGTAATTATTCCATCAGGGGAAAACCATAATATTATTAATACTTCAGAGTCTGAATATTTAAAGCTCTATACTATCTATTCCCCCGCTCATCATCCAGATGGGACAATTCATGAGACAAAAGAGATAGCTGAAGAAGCAGAAAAGGCAGAACACGAATAAAAACTTTTTTAATTTTTGACTTATTTGATTGCTAAAGACACTGCCTTTACCACACTTTTATCAAATGGACTTGGAATGATTTTGGTTGTGGTTGGAGTTTTAATTAGACCTGCTAAATTAATAGCTGCTTTAATTAACATCTTGTTTGTAATTTTTTTAACTTTATTATTTAAGGCTCCCCTAAAAATTCCAGGAAAAGCCAAGACATTATTTATTTGATTATCAAAATCACTTCTCCCTGTTGCAACTACCATTGCCCCACCCTTTCCTGCCTCATCAGGCATTATTTCAGGGGTTGGGTTTGCCATTGCAAAAACAATTGCGTTTTTGTTCATTAAATTTATATCAGTTCTATCGATTAAATTTCCCTTACTTACTCCAATAAATACATCTTTTCCCTTTAATATTTCATGAATACTCCCCTTTTCATCTTGAATATTAGTAAGCTTAGAAATTCTTTTCTTTTCATTGTTTAAATCAACTCTTCCATCATAAATTGCTCCTTTAGTGTCACTTACAATAATATTTTTAAAACCATATTCTAAAAGTAGACCACAAACCGCTGTACCAGCAGCACCAGCACCGTTAATTACTATTTTTACATTTTTGTCTTTTTTAACTACTTTTAAAGAATTGATAAGTGCTGCTAGTACTACTACTGCTGTTCCATGTTGATCATCGTGCATAACAGGAATATCAAGTTCATTAATAAGTCTTCTTTCAATTTCAAAACATCTAGGTGCATTTATATCTTCAAGATTAATTCCACCAAAAACAGGAGCGATTAATTTAACTGCTTTTATTATTTCTTCTGTATCTTGAGTATCTAAACAAATTGGAAACGCGTCAACTCCTCCAAATTTTTTAAAGAGTACCGCTTTTCCTTCCATTACTGGGATTGCGCCGTAAGCACCAATATTTCCAAGGCCTAGTACTGCCGAACCATCTGAAATTACCGCAATTGTATTTGATTTTAGGGAAAGTAAAGATGCTAGTTTTGGGTTTTTGGCAAGTTCTAAAGATACTCCTGCCACACCCGGAGTATAGACTAAAGATAAATCTAATTTATTTTCTAGGGGAGTTTTAATTAATGTTCCAATTTTACCTTTATATTTTTTGTGAAGCTTTATTGAATCTTTATATACATCAGATTTCATTTTGATTTAAGTATTTTAATGTATAATCATTAGACTAACAATATGAAAAATAAAACCACTGAAGTTATTTTTGATCTTGAAACTCAAAAATTTTTTGATGAAATTGATGATTTTGATCCAGCAAAATTAGGTGTTTCTGTTCTCTCACTTTATAGAAGAACAGTAGACAAAAACAATAATGAAATTGAAGGAGAAATGTTATCTTTTTGGGAAGAAGATTTGAAAAAAACTTGGGAGATTTTTAATAAAGCGGATAGAATAATTGGATTTAATTCAAAAAGGTTTGATGTTTTAGCGTTAAAACCTTATTTACCCTTAGAACTTAATAAACTGCCCCACTTTGATATTTTAGAACAGGTTAAAGATGTTAATGGAAGAAGAGTTTCTTTGGATTCAATAGCGGGAGAAACTTTAGGAAAAAGAAAAATAGATGATCCCAGAAATGCAATCACTTATTGGGTCAAGCACGATAAAGAAAGCCTTTCTAAACTAAAAAGGTATTGTGAAGAAGATGTGGTTTTAACACGCGATATATATGATTTTGGATTAAAAAATAAAAAATTAATTTTTAAAGACTATTGGAATACTGTAAGAACAATTGAGGTTGATTTCTCATATCCAGAAATAACAGAAAAGATAACAGACGAGGATCAGGGAAGTTTGTTTTAAATTTGAGATTCTCTGACTTCTTTTTCAGCAAAAGAAGCGTCTTTAAATTCACCAGTTTTAACCCATTTATCTGGTTCAATATTTTTGTAATTATCAAAAAAATCCTTAATCATTTTTTGTGTGTGTTCATGGATATCACTAATTTTTGTGTATGTTCCAAAAATTGGATCAACTTTTTTAACAGGTACTGCAATTATTTTAGTATCAATTCCCCCTTCATCTTCCATCTCAAGCATTCCAATAACTTGACACTTTATTGACACGTTTGAAATTAATGGTTCTGAGGTTAGTACAATAACATCAAGAGGGTCATTGTCTTTTCCTTTTGTTTTTTTAATAAAACCATAATTAAATGGAAAATAATTAGCCCCATGAAGTATTCTATCTACCTTTAATTCACCTGTTTCTTCGTCAACCTCATATTTGATGTGGCTTCCATGTGGGATTTCTATAAATACCTTAATTTCCATGTTTTTTATTATATAACCTAAACATCAAGTGTTGCAAGTTTAGCATGAGTTTGAATAAATTTCTTTCTTGGTGGGACTTCTTCACCCATTAACATTTCAAACATTTTTCCAGTTTCTTCATGGCTTTCAATTGTTATTTGTTTTAGGGTTCTGGTTTCAGGATCCATTGTGGTTTCCCAAAGTTGGGTTGGATTCATTTCTCCAAGACCTTTATAACGAGAAATTGAGAATTTTTTATCCTTGACCACATCTTTCATTATTTTATCTTTTTCTTCATCATTAAAAGCATATTGGAACTGTTTTCCTGTTGTTATTTTGTATAGTGGAGGTTGTGCAATATAAAGATATCCCCTATTAATTATATCTGGCATATGACGATAAAAAAATGTTAATAGTAGGGTTTTAATGTGTTCACCATCAACATCGGCATCAGTCATGATGATAACCCTGTGGTATCTAACTTTATCGTAGTTTAAGCTTTCTCCAATTCCAGCACCTAGGGCAATTATTAAATCTTTAATTTCTTCAAATTTAACAATTTTGTCTAAATGTGCTCTTTCGGTGTTCAAAATTTTTCCTCCTAAAGGCAAGATTGCTTGGAATTTTCGGTCTCTTCCCATCTTTGCACTATTATGTACAAAAATTCCACTAGACAATGCAAAGTTGTGGGTATTTTCGACTTCTAAATCATATACATCAATTTTACTTTTCAAATGGGTTATCTTTTTAATCCTGTGATTAAAATTGATAACTGCCGATTTAAGATTTTTTTCATTGTTGTCGAAAAATCTTGAAAGTAATGTTTGATATTTCATCAATAACTTATCATTTGTAGCTTCTCTTCTTTCCTGATATTTAGCTATATCGATCATCCCATGATCTTTATAAATTTGATTTAAAGTCTTTAACCCTTTTGTCAAATAAGTTTTGTTATAAGCTTCTTTTCTCTTATTTCTAAATTCATCAGTCCATTGTTCCTTCGTTTTAGCCCTCCTCCATACTAATAGATTTTCATCTGTCCATTGATTTTTAGATTTAAGACTAAGTAATTCTTTATGTTTAGGGTGTGTGTTAAAAAATCTAGTTACTTTTTCTGATTGTTTAGATCTATTAATTGGATTAGACCAATATTCTTTTTGGGCTTTGTTTAATTTTTTGTTGTTTTCTTTTCTGTATTTCTCATTTGTATTATAAAATTCAATGAACTTTTTTGTCATATATTTTTTGTAAACTTCATTTTGCCACTGTTTCTTTGCTCTAAGACTTAGTAATTTTCGCATCTCAGGTTGAAGCATTGTTTTACTTATTTTATCTCTATATTCTTTTGTTTTCCTTAACTTTGCTAATTTTTCCAAAACATCTTTTCGCTGAAGTGTTCTATATGCATGTTCTGAGTGATATCTTAAATGTTCTTCTTTTGACAACCTAATTAAATTATTTGGATTATTATTTTTTTTATTAAAATCAATATGGTGTCTGTGCGTTTCGTTTCCAATTTTATATATTTTGTTTTTCAAATTATAGTTATCAGAGAGAACATGAGTGAATAACCATCTCAATTCTTTTGGATCATAATACATTTCATAATCTTTAATAGTAATTCTTTGACCAAGTTTAGATAGTTGTCTTCTTAAAGGCATTAAGGAATCAGTTGATTTTAAATTAATCGCTCTTTTGTACTTACCATCTCGAAGCATAAATAAATGATCTGGAGTACAGACAATTTTTTCATTATTATCAAGTATTATCTTAATAACATTGCTGTTTTTTTTGGTTAATCTAGGATTTTTAATTTTTGCTATTTCTATTGATCCGGTATTAGAAATTGTATAGCAATAGTTGTCTTTACCATTATTATATTCCTCAACAAGTTTTTTAAAAGTAATGTCTTTTCCATCTACTAAAGCAACATTGGTATTACCAGAAAAGCATCCACCAGCTGAATCTCCCTCAACTATATACAGTTCAGAAACTTCTGCATCTCTACTTTGACAATCTGCAAGTTTACCAGGAAGAGATGCACCGTCTAGTGCTCCTTTTCGTAAAACTGCATCTTTTGCAGCTCTTGCTGCTAGTCTTGCTTTAGCGGCTAAACTTACTTTTTCAATAATTCTTTTAGCATCCTGTGGGTGTTCTTCAAAGTAAGTGTCTAATCCCTCTTTAACACAAACTGCAACATAACCCTGCACCTCTGGGTTATTAAGTTTTGCTTTTGTTTGAGATTCAAATTGTAATGATTCAGAAGGCATTTTAATATAAACCACAGCTGTTAAACCTTCCTTTAAGTCATCTCCAGTTAAAATTACATCGTCTTTTCCATTTTTTCCATTTGTTTGTTTTTTAACATATTCTGTTATTGAACGAGTAAGTGAAGTTCTAAAACCAGTAACATGTGTTCCACCGTCTGTAGTGTAAATCCCATTAACAAATCCTTTGACGTTTTCATTAAATCCGTCAGTGTATTGAATAGCTACTTCACAATTTATGTTTCCATCGTCTTTGTTCATATAAATTGCATCAGAAAGAGTATTTTTACCTCTATTTGAATGAGTTACTAAAGATTTAATTCCACCTTCAAAATAATAACTTGCTTCATCATTATCTCTGTAGTCTTTAAAATTAAATCCAAGTTTTGCGACTAAATAGGCCCTATCTTTTAGAAGAGCTTTGATTTTATTTTTTTCAAAAGCAATATCTCCAAAAATTGCTTTATCCGGAATAAATGTTGTAATTGTTCCGGATTTAGAATCTTTTAATTTTAACCCCCAATCCTCAATTTGTTTTGGATTTGCTAAACCTACTGGTTTTACCGGTACTCCTTTTTTGTATTCTTGATAATAAATTTTTCCATCTCTTAAGACTACTACTCTAAAGTATAGAGAAAGTGCGTTAACAACCGATGCACCAACACCATGAAGTCCTCCGGAAACCTTATAAGCTCCTCCCCCAAATTTACCTCCAGCGTGGAGTTTAGTCATTGTAAGTTCAAGTGCAGAAACTCCACTTTTGTGTTTATCAACAGGGATTCCTCTACCATTATCTTTAATGGTTGCAGATCCATCTTTTGCTATTTCTACCCAAACATTTGTAGCAGTTCCAGCAAAACTTTCATCAACTGAGTTATCAACAATTTCTCTTAAACACTCATGAAGTCCTCTTGAATCTGTGGAACCAATATACATTCCAGGTCGTTTTCTTACAGGTTCCAATCCTTCTAATACTTGAATTTGCTCTGCGTTATAATCTTGTGTTTTAGCCATGTTTTATTTATTTTTGTCTAATCTAATTATATCAAAAAATAGTTTATAAAAGACTACGAGAATGAGGTTATCAATAAATTGGTTAACTGTAAAGAGACATTACCATTAGCTTTTAAGTTTTTTAAGGTTTCAAGATAATTTTCTAAATTTTTAAAATCTTTCTCTCGGTGTTTATTTAGAATTAAATTTTCTATTAAAAGTATTGCTTCTCCCCTATCTTTAATTTTTTCCATAAATAGAAATTTATTATCAATTCCCATTTTTAAAAATTCTTCTAATTTTAAGTTAATATCATTAAGATCGTCATCATTATTATTAATTATATTTTCTCTAATGTTCTTAATAATCTGGCAACGAGAAATTATTGTTGGCAATACTCCATCAAGAGATTTGGCTGTCAAAATATAAATTAAATTTTTGTTAGGCTCTTCTAAATTTTTAAGGAAAGAATTAACTGTTTCGACTGTTGCAGTATCAATACTTTCGATTACAATTGCTGTTTTTTCAGAGAAAGAATATTTGGTTATTTTTTTTAAATTTCGGCAATCTTCTATTTTTTGTAAAGCAAAATAATAAACCTTTGCATTTTCTTTCTTTGCAAACTCTTCTATATCACTTTTACTACTCTTTAAAATTAAAAACGCGTGCATTTATTCCCAGTTTACCATATAATAAATTTATGCCCACAACTGCCAAGGTAGGTCCGACCAGTCTAACACCAACAGGAAATAATCTTTCGGATATTTTAGTTTCCATGGGTGTTTTAAAGCAAGATAGAGCAGCCCAGGTTAAAATGGCTGAAGTGCAATATGGAACACCTCAAGAAGAAATATTAAAAGAGCAAAATATAGTATCAAATGAAAATTTAGTTAAAGCAAAAGCTATTCTTTACAATATTCCTTATTTAGATCTTAACTCAGCTCCATCGTCTCCTGAGGCCATGGCTGTTTTACCGCAGGAAGTATCAAGTAAATTTAATGTTTTTCCAATTTCAGTTGATAAGATAAATAAAACACTTACTCTTGCCATGGCTGACCCGCTTGATTTAACAGCAATTGAATTTGTTGAAAGAAAAACAAATTTAAGGGTTAAACCTGTGGCTGTAGAAGGCGATAAATTATCTGAAGTAATAATGACCCGTTATTCTTCATCTCTTTCTCAAGAAGTGACACAGGCCATGAAGGATGTAGCTCCAGATAAAAAATCTACTCCTGATGAAAATTTTAAGATAGGATTTATTAGGGAAGAAAAAATATCAGAAATTGTGTCTCATATTTTGGAATTTGCTGTAAAATCACGATCTTCTGATATTCATATTGAACCACAAGAAAAATCAACTAGAGTTCGCTATAGAATTGATGGAATTTTACAAGAAAAATTAACTATTCCTAAAGAGCTTCACGATTCATTGATATCAAGAATAAAAATCCTTTCTGGGATGAAAATTGATGAAAAAAGAATTCCTCAAGATGGAAGGTTTAATTTCAAAGCTAACGATGAAGATACAGACCTTCGTGTATCTTCTCTTCCTACATCATGGGGAGAAAAAATTGTCATGAGGTTACTTAAAAAAACTGGTGGGGTTCCAGATTTACCAGAACTTGGTTTAAGAGGAAAAGCTTTGAAAAATTTACTGGATTCAATTTTGAGACCACATGGAATAATTATAATTTGCGGTCCAACGGGATCAGGTAAAACTACTACCCTTTATGCAATCATTGCAAAAGTTAATACACCAAAAGTAAATATCGTGACTTTGGAAGATCCTATTGAATATAAAATGCTGGGAGTAAACCAAGTACAGATTAATCCTGCAGTTGGACTTACATTTGCATCCGGTCTTAAATCATTTTTAAGACAAGACCCTAATATTATTCTTGTTGGAGAAATTAGGGATCAGGAAACTGCAGACCTTGCAATTCAGGCTTCGTTAACTGGACATTTGGTTTTTAGCACACTTCATACCAATGATGCAGCCGGAGCTCTTCCAAGACTTCTTGATATGGGGGCAGAACCTTATCTTTTGGCTTCTTCAATGACAGCAATTGTCGCCCAAAGGGTTGGAAGAAAAATTCATGATGCATGTAAGGAAACCTATACACCTGACCCTAAAATTATTGAAGATATTAAAAAAGTATTAGGTCCTTTATTTCCTTTAAATAAAGAGGTCAAACTATATAGAGGTAAAGGTTGTCAGGAATGTGGTAATACAGGCTATTATGGGAGAATAGGTATTTTTGAAGTTATTCCAGTTAGTGATTCGATAAGTAAATTGATTTTGGAAAGATCTCCTGCATCAACAATTGAAAAAAAAGCTAAAGAGGAAGGTATGATAACATTAAAACAGGACGGATATTTGAAAGTTTTAGAAGGAATAACTTCTATAGAAGAAGTTCTAAGAGTTGCTCAGGAATAATAAAACTTTTACTTATTTATTTATTTTTACTATTATTAATTAAGTATTAATTTAAGATACAAAAAATATTAAAAAAAATTTATGGCAATTGATATAAATAACTTATTACAACAGACAGTAGACCTTAAAGCATCCGATTTGCATTTAGTGGCAGGAGTTCCTCCAACTTTAAGAATCGACGGAGAACTTAAATCTGTCCCCTCTTCTGGCATTTTAACTCCTCAAATAATTTCTGATGGTTTAAAAATAATATTAACAAGTGAACAATTTGAAAGACTTTCAGTTAATAAAGAAATTGACTTTTCACTAACCTTTTCAGATAAAGCTCGTTTTAGAGTTAATACTTATACTCAAAAAGGATCATTTGCTGCTGCATTTAGAAGAATTCCACTAGAAATTCCTGATATTGATAGTCTGGGTCTACCTAAAATAGTTCATAGTTTTACTAATCTAAGGCAAGGATTAATTTTGGTAACTGGACCTACTGGACATGGAAAGTCAACAACTTTAGCAGCAACAATTAATGAAATAAATAAAAATAGATCTTGTCATATTGTGACTATTGAAGATCCTGTTGAGTTTGTTTTTCCACCGATTAAATCAATAATTTCTCAAAGAGAAATGAGATCAGATACTCATTCATGGCAAGTTGCTTTAAGAAGTGTTTTAAGAGAAGACCCTGATGTTGTTCTAATAGGAGAAATGAGAGATTTTGAAACAATTTCTTCAGCTATGACAATTGCTGAAACAGGACATCTTGTTTTTGCAACACTTCACACAAATTCTGCAGCTCAAACAGTTGATAGAATTGTAGATGTCTTTCCAGAGGATCAACAGAATCAAATTAGGCTTCAACTATCTTCAATTCTAGAAGCAGTTTTTTCTCAAAGATTAATTTCAGGACTGGCAGGAGGACGAGTAGTTGCCCATGAAATAATGCTTGGAACAACTGCAATAAAAACAGCAATAAGAGAGGGTAAAACTCATCAAATTGACTCAATTATTCAAACATCTCAAGAAGTTGGAATGGCAACTTTAGAACATTCACTAGCTTCCTTAGTAAAAACTGGAAAAATTTCCATAGAAACTGCAGAGATGTGGTCAGTCAGGCCTGAAGAATTAAATAGACTTGTTAAGGGTTCTATATGAAAAGATTTACATTCAAAGCTAAGGATAAAAACGGAAGACTTGTAATTGGTGAAGTTGAGGCAACAAGTGAAAGCCATGCAGCCAAACTTGTAAGAAGTAAAGGACTTTTGGTTCTTTCGATAAAACAATCTTTTGAAAGTCCATTTGCATTTATTAGAAAATTTAAAGATAGGATAACTTCATCCGATGTTGCAACATTTACAAGACAGTTTGCAACAATGGTTGCAGCAGGTCTTCCTATTACGGAATCATTACTTATATTAAAATCCCAATCTAAAGGATCAATGGGAAAGGTAGTTTCTCAAATTTTAGCTGATGTAGAAGGTGGAGAATCAATGTCCAAAGCCTTTATGAAGCATCCTACCGTCTTTAGTCCTACTTATATTGCACTTGTTAAATCTGGAGAAATTGGAGGAGTTTTGGATACTGTCTTAGTTAGACTTGCAGACGATTTGGAAAAACAACAAGAATTTAAAGGAAAAGTTAAAGGAGCACTTATCTATCCTGAAATTATTGTTACAGGAATGGTTATTGTTGCTGTTATTATGATGATTTTTGTCGTTCCAAAATTAACCTCACTTTATTCTGAATTTAATGCAGATCTTCCAATGCCCACAAGGATTTTAATGGGTATTTCTGATGCTGTTATTAAGTTTTGGCCAATAACATTAGGATCATTAATTTTTGGGGTATATGCTTTTAAAGCATATGGCAAAACCATTGAAGGTAGAAGAAAATTAGATAGTTTAATTTTCAAAATCCCTATTGTTGGAGAATTACAGAAGCAAGTTCTTCTTGCTGAGTTAACTAGAACGTTATCTCTAATGGTAGGCTCTGGTGTGTCAATTTTAGAAGGGTTAAATATCACATCTGGAGTTCTAGGTAATAGTATTATGGCAGATGCTTTAAAAGATACTTCAAAGCAAGTTGAAAAAGGATTCCCTATCTCCTACTCCTTTGCAAAACATCCTGATGTTTTTCCTTTTATTCTTTCACAAATGATTGCAGTTGGAGAAGAAACAGGAAAAATGGAGGAAGTATTATCTAAAGTGAGTCGTGTATTTGAGGTTGAATCAGACCAAAAAGTTAAGGCATTAACAGCAGCAGTTGAACCTATAATTATGGTTATACTAGGTTTGGGGGTTGGGTTTCTAGTTATCGCAATAATATTACCAATCTATAACTTGACAAGTCAGTTCTAAAAAGATGATACTTAAATTAGATAAAGATAAGGGGGTGATTATAATATGAAAAAAGGTTTTACATTAGTTGAGCTCTTGATTGTTATTGGACTTCTTGGAGCAATTGCCTTAATTGTTATTTCTGCAATTAACCCTATTGAACAAGCCAATCGTGCAAGAGATACTAGATTTAAAGCTGATGGTGGACAACTTATTTCAGCAATAGATAGATACTTTGTTGGAGCAAGTGCATTTCCTTGGATGACGGTAGATCCTGCAATTGAAACAGATGACGCATATCCTTTCATTACTGCCAGTACTCAAGGAGTTGGACTTTGTGGCGCAACTTGTGCCGCTGATGGTCTGCTTATAACTACTAATGAGTTAAAGACTGAATTTAGAAATAGAGACTTTCTTGATACTGGTACAACAGTGTCAGAACAAATTATGGTAGGAAAAGCTCTTGGTTCGTCAACATCTGTTTATGCATGTTTTGTTCCTTTATCAAAGTCAGTTAGAGAAAAGGCTTGTGCTGATGGAAAAGTATATACATTAGCTACAAGTGTAAGAACAGCAATAGCAGCAAATGATGCTAGTTGTGCTGCTGATAGTGCGACCTGGATTTCTGGGCCACAATACGTTTGTATGCCTGAATAAATTGTAAGATTATGTGGATTTTAATCCCGCTTGCATTGTTTGGGTTATTAATAGGATCTTTTATAGGAGCAGTCAGTTATAGATTGCCTAAGAATTTGAGATTTATAAAAGGCAGGTCTTTTTGTGATACTTGCAAGAAGGACTTGCGGTGGTTCGACAACATACCTGCCTTTTCCTATTTAGTTTTGGGTGGAAAATCATCTTGTTGTGGAAAGAAGATTTCAATTCGTTACCCATTAATAGAGATTGCTTCTGGAATAGGAACTGTTCTAATATTTTTTTGGTCTCAAAACCTTATATTTTGTTTACTATTTTTCATTTTACTTACAATTTTTGTGATTGACTTGGAAAATCAAATAATTCCTGATGAATTAAGTTTTTTAGTTTTATTAAGTGGTATTCTCTACTCTTTTTCATTTGAAAAAATATTTGTAGGTTTTTTCCTTTCTTTTTTGATACTTTTACTTTATTTATTAACTAAAGGCAAAGGTATGGGTTTAGGAGATGTTAAGTTAACAATTGGTTTGGGAGTCTGGTTAAATTTTTCTAAAGGATTTACATTTTTATTATTATCTTTCTTGACAGGAGGTGTAATTGCTTTCATACTTTTACTTATAGGTAAAGCTAAGTTAAAAACAAAACTTGCCTTTGGTCCGTTTTTGATAATTGGTTTTTTAATAACCCTATTGTTTTTGTAACAAAGTTTATATAAATGAAAGACAAAAGTTTTGAAAAGATTTTAAAAAGTAAATCTTCTCAGGGTATGACCCTGATTGAACTTCTAGTTGTTGTTTCAATTATTTCTATCTTAGTTTTTGTAATTACTGTTTTTCTTCGACCACAAATTTTTAAGGCGAATGATGCAAGACGCAAGGCTGAACTTAAAAGAATTGGTGTTGCAGCTGAAGAATATGAAAAGGATAATAATTGTTACCCCCCAACCAGTTTGGTAACTTGTGTCAATGGTGGTATAGGACTGCGCCCTTATATTGATGTTATCCCCTGTGATCCTGTAACCAAAAATTCTTATTTTTATGAACCTGATCCTAATAATGTTGCCTGTCCAAAATGGTATCGAATTTATGCCAGTCTACAAAATCAAACTGATGTTGATTATATCCCAAACATTGGACCAAGCTCTGCATATAGCTTTATCTATACTAGTCCTAATGCTCCTGCATTACCTACATCAATTCCCAATGTGAATATATATTATGGCTGCATTAATGGATCTTGTAGACAACTTATCGAGGGTGAAGAATGTACCCCTAACTGGGATTCAATGGATAATTGCAACTCACGTTGCCCTGAAAATCCATGCATATAATGAAATTTTTTACTAAAAAGGAAAAAAAAATAATTTTATTAATTTTAGTTTGTCTATTTACAATTGTTGGTATAAATATGAAGGTCTCTTTAAGAAGAGGTAGGGATAATACTAGAAAAAATGATTTATCCGTATTACAAAAAGCTCTTGATATATTCATAAGTAAATATCAAATGTTTCCTCCATCAGTTGATGGAAAAATCGAAGGTTGTTTTGGGCCAGATACTAAAGTAGATCCAAAAACAGGAAAATTAATTAATTTACATGTTTGTGAATGGGGAAAAGACGTTTTTGAAAATATTCAAACACTTCCAAAAGATCCAAATTATAAAAAAGGAGCAAGTTATCTTTATTTATCAGATACTAAAAAGTATCAAATTTATATTTCTTTAGAAGGTAAGGATGAGGCAGAATATACACCAGCGATAATTAATAAAAATTTGCAATGTGGCACTAAAATATGTAATTATGGAAGGGAGTACTAATATGAAGAAAGCTTTTACACTTGTTGAACTTTTAGTAGTTATGGCCATAATCGGAGTACTTGCAGCCTTAGCCGTGGGAAGTTTTAGAACTGCACAAATGAGAGGAAGAGATGCTCAAAGAAAATCAGATTTAAAACAAATTTCCAATTCTTTAGAACTTTTCTATGCTGATTATGGAAAATATCCTAGTGATGTAACTGGGAGAATTGCAGGTTGTCCATATAATCCAGCTCTTTCAACAGGCACTTCGTGTACTTGGGGAATTAGTGAATTTTCAGACAGTAAAACAGTTTATTTTAAAATTCTTCCAATTGATCCAACATCCCCCACGACAGAATATATATATGGATTAGTTAATAGTTCAAATCAAAAATATAGATTATTTGCAAGACTTGAAAATCCTAAAGATCAAAATATTGATTCTTCAATAACTGTTATTTGTGGTTCAGGGAAATTGTGTAATTTTGCTGTAACTAGTGCAAATACTAGTGTGAGCGAGTAGTTAAAATTTAGTATATAGTATATATGGTATGAAAAAGTTAAAAGGTTTTACTTTAGTTGAACTTTTGGTAGTAATTTCCCTAATAGGAGTTTTAGCTACATTAATTTTTGCAAATCTAAATGCAGCCAGAGAAAGAGCAAGAGATGCAGTGAGAAAATCAGATTTAAGAAACATCCAAACTGCCTTGCGTCTTTACTATAATGATAATGCTGGATATCCTAGTAATAGTGGTTATAACATTGTTGGTTGTGGAAGTGGTGCCAGCCCTATAAGTTGTGTATATGGTGAAGCTTGGACAAGGGATGTTACTTATATGAATATTCTTCCTGATGATCCATTATCTTCTCAAGGATACTCATATCTTGGAGTTGCTGGAAATGAAAGTTATACTTTAAGTGCTTGCCTTGAAAATAAAAGTGATGAGAAAGGAGAATCAACAACTAATCTTACTTGGTGTCCAAGTGGTTGGAAGTATGTAGTTAAGCCATGATGAAATTAAATTTAAAGGTTATTAAAAAAGGATTCACATTAATTGAAATGCTTGTTGTTATTTCTCTTATTGGAATTCTTGCAGCTTTATCTTTAGTTTCTTTTACTTCTGTACAAAAACAAGCAAGAGATACTGTTAGAAAATCAGATCTAAAACAATATCAAAATGCTCTAGAAGCTTATGCTAATTTAGTGTCTGGTCTATTTCCCTCTCGAACAGCAGTTTCTTCTGCTTATTCTACACTCTGTGGTGATTTAAATCTAAAATTAGAACCAGATATATCCTGTTCCCAAGATCCAAAAACAATAAACGATGCTACTTATTATGATTATAAATATATTTCAAATGGAACGAATGGAACAGCTACTGCAACAAAATATGTTTTGTGGGGGAAGATTGAAAATTCATCTACTACTAAATATATTATTTATTGTAGTGACGGTAAAATTGGAGAAAGTGCCACCGCACCTAGTACATCAACTTGTCCAATATGATAATTAAAAATAATAAAAGAATAGTAAATGATGCATTTACTTTAATTGAGCTTTTGGTAGTTATATCTATAATAGGAATTTTGGTAGCTGTTTCTGTCTTTGGTTTGGCTGGAGCAAGAGAGTCAAGTCGTGATGCAAGAAGAAAAGCGGATTTAGAGTTAATTAGATCAGGACTTGAACTTTATGAAGCAGATTGTAATGCTTATCCTGCAACAGCTAAGATTGTCTCAGGATCTGCACTTAAAGGTAGTCCTCCACCAACTATATGCTCAGCAAGTAATACTTATATCTCAGCTGTACCTGCTGATCCGATTACTGGTAGATCTTATCGATATGCAACTACGGCAAGCGGTTATGAAATATGTGCCTCGCTTGAACAAAGTGGTTTATCAGCGATTACTTGTGGAGGATCTTCTAATTGTGGAACATCATGCAATTACAAAGTTACAAATCCTTAAAAGAAGGCTACACTTTAATTGAATTATTAGTAGGAATTACAATAATTTCAATTGTTTTTACTATTGGCTATGCTGGTTTTAGAGAGTTTTCTAGAAGACAAGCTTTAGGTGGAGTTACTAAGGCTATTAAAGCTGATTTAAGACTTACTCAACAACTTGCTTCAACTGGTCAAAAACCAACAACAGGAACATGCACACAATTAAGTAGTTATAGATTTTATATTTATTCTGCAACATCAACATATAAAATTTATGCAAATTGTTCTAATCCAGCTTCCACTAATATACTTGTAAAAACGGTTTCTTTGGACAGTGATATTTCTATTACTCTCCCCCCTACTCCAGTTTATATTTTGTTTAAAGTTTTGGGTCAAGGAACTAATCTAACAAGTGATTATGTTATTGAACTAGATCATACATCAGGAGATTCTTCGACAGTAACTGTTGGAACAGGGGGAGAAATAAATTGAAAAACAAAAAATATCTTTTAAAAGGACAATCAATGTTTGAAGTTGTTGTAGCTATTTTTATCATGGCTTTAATTATTGTTGGTGTAATAATTTTATCTACAAATTCAATTTCCAATTCCTCTTTTTCAAAAAATAAGACACTAGCAGGAAGATATGCTCAAGAAGCTATTGAATGGTTAAGAAGTCAAAGAGATGCAGACATGACAATATTTACAGGAAGAGTATCAGCAGTTCCTTATTGTTTGACAGACATTTCTCTGGCTAATCCATGGTCTAATATTGGAACATGCACATCTACAGAAGTTATTCCTGAAACCAGTTTTAGAAGAGAAGCTAGTCTTAGTACTAGTCAGATTAGTTTGAAAAATGTTATAGAAGCTACTGTTGTAGTTTATTGGAGCGATTCAAAAGGATCTCACGAAGTAAGATCAGTTACAAATTTTACAGATATACGTGAGAAGTAAAATTAATTTAATACAAATGAAAAAAAATAAAGGGTTTTCTCTCATTGAAATTTTAATTGTTATTTCAATTTTTTCAGTTGTTGGAATACTTTCAACAAGAGCAATTTTACTTACAATGAGGGGTGCTAAAAAAAGTGATTCACAAGTAAGAGTTAGGGAAAACGTAAATTATGCTCTCTCAGTAATTGAAAGACAAATTAGAAGTTCTGAAAGTGTGACTTGTACTGCAAGTACTACAATTTTAAATTATGTTTCTCTTGAGGGTACATCAGCTACTTTTTCGTGTGTTACGGCAGGGACTGATAAATACATTGCTTCAGGATCAGCACGACTTACATCAGGTGATATTGTAATTACATCTTGTTCATTTGATTGTACACAGGTAGATCAAAATAAACCTCCAATTGTAAAAGTAAGTATAGTTGCTGAAGATGCAACAACAACTTCAATTGAGAAAGGATCAGTAACCGCAGAAACTGAAATAGTTACAAGAAATTATTAAAATTATTTTTTGGTAAACATTCCTAATTGATATTTTTTAACTTCACTAGTGATTAATTCTTTAGCTTTTTCCCAAGAAAAATTTGTATCAGTTAATTTAATTGGCCTTTTATTTTCCTTACCTTCAACATCATCATAATATGTTAAGGTTCTTAATATTAAATATTTGTTAAAATTTTTATATTTTTTTGTAGCAAAGGTAAACATTTTTGCAATATCAAATTTCTTAAGTAGATAATAAATATCTATATAATCTCTTTTTGCAGGTCTATGACTTACAGCTAATAATTTCATAGCAGAAATATCTTCAAGACTTGCCAATTTGACCCCGGAAACTATTTCTGCTGTTTTTATTAAGGGATATTGATACCAAAAAAAAGAACAATCTACTCCGTTAATATTTGCAAAAACAGTGTCCTTTTCTATTAAAGTTATTTTTGAATTAGTTGTAAAAACTTTATTAATTTCATCCACAAGTTCATTTGAATCAAAATGATCCTGAATAAAAAAATCAAAGTCAACAGAGGTTCTGTGTCCAATTTGTAGAGAAAGTGCTGTTCCACCGGCTAGATAAAAACCTTTTTTAGTCAAAAACTCAAGTTTTGGTAATACTTCTTGTTGGTTTTTGTCAAGAATTGATGTATAGAATTTCATTATTTATATATTTAAATCTAAAAGTGCCCTTTTAAAATCTTTTTGAGGCAAATTTATTCCAAATATGTAAAGCCAATATTTAAGAACACTTTTCATCCAAAGTCCACGTATTGGGATTGACACAACCCTCTCAACTTCATCCCTGGAATAATTTTTAGAAAGCCATAGAAGAGCTTTGTCGTCACCTTTATTTAAAATTTCTGTAATTATAATTTCTTTATCATCTTTAACATCTAACTTTTCCAAATTATATGAGGCTAAATAGGGTTGAAGAAATTTAGATATAGACATATACACTCATATTATACAGCAAAAATTAAAAGATTCATTAAGCCTTCTTTTTTAAAATTGGAAATTATTTCATCTAAAATACAACAAATTTATCAATAGAAAAATATATTTTATTAATTAAATTCAGATGGGTTATCTTAAGAAGAAAACAGGAGTGAATGTTTTCCTTTTGAATGAATTTTTTCCAAAGTTTCAATTCTATCTGAGTGGTCACTTAAATGTTCTGAGATTAAAGTTCTTTCTTCCCTACTGGCTACAACTTCTTTTAATATGGGGTCAATTCTATCAAAAAATTCACTTTTAAATTCGGTTAGTTTTTTATCAAATTTATCTTCCTGTTCAAGAAATCTTTTGTCTAGTCTTCGGTCCAAAAGATTGTCAATAATATTTATATCTTTATTTGTAAGTGACATTAATTTATTTAATCACAGAAATTTAAAGACGTCAATTTTATGTAAGCGTCACGCACATGACTTGACATGATCGTTTCAAAATGAGACGATATTGGTATATGAATGAGACGATATTAACAAACAGACAAAAATCTATTTTAAACTTAATAAGTCAATCTACAGGTATTTCTCGTGGAAATATACAAAAACTTATTCAAAAGATAGAAGTCATTTCTAAACCTACATTAATACGCGATTTAAATTTTCTTATTAAAAACAAATTAATTAAAGTTGAAGGAAATGCTTCGAGTACTAAATATTTTTCTTTTGAAGATAATCCCTTACTAAAATATTTTGATTTAGATACTTATTTTAAACTTGATCCTGATCAAAGACTGGGAGTAAAGAAGAAGTTTGACTATAAGATAATTGGCAATTTTAAAAATCTTTTTTCGAAAATAGAAATTGAAGAAATCAATAATATTAAAAAAAGTTTTTTGACTGAATCTTCAAAATTAAGTTTAGATATTTATAAAAAAGAACTTGAAAGGTTTGTAATTGAATTTTCCTGGAAATCATCAAAAATTGAAGGTAACACATATTCATTACTTGAAACAGAAGAATTGATACAAAAAAGCGTAGTAGCAGAAGGACATGCGAAAGAAGAGACTGTGATGATACTTAATCATAAACGAGCTTTCGACGCAATTTTAAAAAATTACAAAGATTATAATAAATTAACAGTATCGAAAGTAAATCAAATACATTCACTTTTAGTAGATAATCTGGGAATAAATTCTGGAATTAGAAGTGAAGCAGTGGGTATTACGGGTACTGTTTACGTGCCATTTGACCTTAAATATCAAATTGAAGATGCGCTTAGTATTACTTTGGAGTTAATAAATAAAACCAAAAACCCTTTAGAAAAAGGTTTAATAGCAACCACAATGATTCCGTATATACAACCATATTCAGATGGGAACAAGAGAACTACTAGAATGCTTGTAAATGCAATTTTACTTACAGGTGATTATTACCCTCTCTCGTATAGAAATATTAACGTTGAAGAATATAAAAAAGCAATGATCTTGTTTTATGAACAAGGAAGTATTTACCATCTCAAAAGACTTTTCTTAGAGCAGATCTTTTTTACGTATAAAAATTATTTTCGATAATAAAATTACTAATGAATTTACGGTGCTACTTCCACCCACTTTGTTCTTCTGAAAGCAAGTTTAGAAGGAAAAAGCATGACTTGATCAGGACCATATTCAAAAAGTTCTGCAGGATTACCGTCATTATTAACTAAATCTCTTCCTAATGTTATTCCACCATATGAAGCAACTGATCCCCTTACCCAAAGTGCATTACTTCCAGTATTGGTATTAAAAATTCCATCAGCTAAATAAATTCCTTCAAGTTGGGTAACTGCTGGATTAAGGTTAATATTACCATTAACAAATGTTCCAAAAAAACCTACCCCATCAGTTAGATTAATATTGCTTCTGATTGTTAAATATCCATCTACGAGTAATATTACTTTTCTTCCAGCAAAATTAATATTCGAATCAATTTCGATGGTCAAACTACCATCTGATTTAAACCATTCATAGCCATACTTAGTAAAACCAGTAGAACGCAAGGATGCATTAGTTGCTACTGTTGGAATTACATCACTAGGTATTAGGCTATTAAAATATAAATAATCAAAAAGCTTTCCTTGTGTTGTACTTGTATTTGCATTCCAAAGTTTACTTGAAATAGTTCCTATTCCAACACTTAAAGATCCACTATATGTAGGAACTCCTGGAAATCCACCTGATCCATCTAAAATAAATTGAGTTCCTGCAGGAAAAACACTAGAACTAATGTCTCCATTTGTTGTAACATCCCCGTCTTTAACTTGCCACCAAGGAGAAGGATTTGTGATAGTTATAGTTGATGTATCATTACAACGTGAGACTCCACTCATTATCACATCAGCTCTGACTGTAGTTGAACCTACACTTGCTCCAGTAGCTACAGTACTGTAAGAAACTGTTGTATCAGATGCAGGATTAACTGTAGCAATAGATGTGTTTCCTGAAAGGAAATTAACTTGTGAGACAGTTCCATTTGTAGGTGTAACTGAAGCAACAAAATTTACAGTATTACCTAAAGTTATACTAGGTGTATCTGGAAGTAAATTAACAGTACATGAAGGTGTTGGTACTGTAATTATTGAAGTATCAACACATGTTCCACCACCACTTAAAGTCGCAGTTGCAGTTACTGTGGTAGTTCCAGCAGTAGCACCAGTTACAGTGGTTGTAGTGGGTGAAAAAGGAGAAATAGTATCTGCTGTAGGACTCATACTAACATTAGTATTAGTTTTAGTAAAATCAACTCTAGAAATTACAGCACCATTATTTAATGTAGTAGTTGCAGTTAATACTTGAGTTCCACCGACTGTAACATTTGCAGTTGCAGGTGTAAGACTTATGGTACATGAAGGTGTTGGTACTGTAATTATAGAAGTATCTGAACATCTTGATGATCCACTCATAATTCCATTAGCAGTTATAGTTGCTGTTCCAGGAGCAACACCTGTTGCTATTGAATTATATGGAGAAGAAGAATCAGATGCAGGATTAACTGTGGCAACACCGGTATTATTTGAACTAAAAGTAACATTTGAAACAGTGCCATCATTAATATTTGATAAAGTTGCAGTAAATGTAGATGTAGATCCTATTAATAAAGGATTTACAGCTGTGGGGGTAAGACCTAAGTTACAAGAAGGTGTTGTTGGTGGGTCTGTTGGTCCTGATGTGGCTGTAGGTGTTGGTGAAGTATTCCTTACACAACAAGTAGTTGTCACAGCTGGATCAGACAAAGTACATTGAGATCCTGAAATACTGCAACTGCTATATCTATCATTAGCGGTCCAAACAGGAGATACATTTAAAGAATTCCATATACCAGCAATAATTACACTACAATCCAATATTTTTGTGGTTATACAAAATGTTTGACCCCCAAAAGTATAACATTCGTTTTTACAATCATAATTTCCACTTCTATTCCAAGTACCATTATTTGAACATGTAGGCCCACTTCCGCAGGCCATTGAAGATATATTAACTCTTATTCCATATCCTTGATCAATTCCACAAAACCAACCATCTCCACAAGCAGCAGATGTAGTATTAGGAAAAATTAAAAAAGCTAAAATTGAAAAAACTAAAATTAAAAAAGTATTTTTCATCATATTTATAGGCCAACACCGACAATAGGTATATTATATAATGGATCAGGAAAATTGTTTTTTGAATTAAGGGATGATATAAACGCTTCAGTAAACGTATGATAAGTTTGTGGATCAGTTTTAATATAAATTTTTTGAGGGTCTGCGATAATTGTAAATACTTTAATATGACTAGTCTTATCTTTAGTTTTTGTAAGGATTTCTTCATTATCTTTTGTTGTAATGTAAGTATCTCCTGTCCAGATCATAAAACTGGTATTATCCGCAACTTCGAATTTGTAAACATGTTCTTTTAGTTTTTCATCAAAAAAAGCAATTGAAAAAACAACTTTTCCATTAATTTCAGAAATATCTGTTAGACAACCCCTAATATCAAGTGCCTCTTGCTCATTATCTAGTTGGTATTGTTTGTTGCTTTCAGGAATACCTGTGAACTTAGATATATTATTTGAACCAAAACATAAACTTTTTATATTTTCATCAACTAAATTAGTATTTTTTTTGGTACTAACATCATTGTTTGTTAATTTTTTATGATAAAAAATAAATAATAATTCACCTAATATAAGAAGAATACCAATAATGATAAATAATTTAATACTCTTACTCACGATAATTTATTATATACACTATTTTTCTGAAGTTCCACTGTCTACTGCAAGGGAAAATATTTGTTGTAAATCAATAATATCACCTTTCCAACCCATATCCTTGAGTTCGTGATACATTTTTGCAATTTCTAGTCCGACATATAAATAATGATGCGGTTCTGCTAGGGGGTCAATTCCATCATGCCCATTGACATACGATTGTATATACCCAAATTTCCATGAATTTTCTACAAGCCATTTTCCAGTTTTTGTGTTTTCGAAACCTGAGTATAGACCAATAGAATGTTCATTTTCTGGTGTTGAAAAATCAATTGCTAAACCGGTTTGATGTTGTGACTGACCTGGTAGAGAAACTTTACTTGTATCCCCATTTACTTTATTTAGAGCATATTGTTGTTCCCAATAATTTCTGTAACCACTTCGAACATAAATACTAATTCCATCACTTTGGGCTTTATTAATTAAATCAATTAAATCATCTTTCATTAGTGAATGAACTCTAATTTCGGAATTTAAAACAGGGAAATTAAATCCACTTTCTAGTAATCCATTTAAATCAATTAGTCTAATTAAATTAGGTTCAACTTCCTGTAATAAATATCCTTCTTCTATGGGGTGTGTTGTATCGACAGTTTTAAATAAGATGCTTGGAGTTGAGAAAATTAAAGAATCCACTCCTTTACTTGGTTCCATACCTACAACATCAATATTCAGATTTTTTGGTATGGGATTTGGTTTTTCAATAACAAAAGTAGTATCGGGTTTTTGGCTTTGTGTAGTAATAAGCATATTATTTAATGGATCAATTGGAGAAACAATTTGCATCTTGTTTAAGCCATTGTGTTTAGTTGTTCCTTTTTCTACAAAATCATTACTTTTTGTTGTACCGCTACCAGCTGCAAGGGAAAGGATCAGGATTAAATTGAAGGAATTTCTTCCGTTATGTCCATATTCATAAACACCAGGCTTCAATTGAAAATTGAAATTTTGTTCACTACTCTCCGGACCTTGAATATCTCTGTCGTTTTTCATGTCCATTCTTGTTAAAACCAGTTTAATAATATCTAATACAAATATTAGAAATTAATATTAATCTTAATTTCTTATTATTATCTATAATTATAACATAATGACTTTTTGACCATTGTTGTGTTATATTTATATAAGAATGAAATTTAAAAATCAAAAAGGTCAGGCTGTTTTAATTGTTCTTCTTTCTTTATCTGTTGTTTTAATTGTTGTTATGTTTGTTGTATCCCGTTCAATTACTGATATTTCTCTTTCTACAAAAGAAGAAAATTCTCTGAGGGCTTTTTCCGCTGCTGAAGCTGGAATTGAAAGAGCTTTGGTTATAGGAAGTGCTCAAAACGGTGCTTTTGATGATGCAACATTTAACACTTCTGTTATTGACTTTGCTGTGGGATCTTCTACGGTTGTTTACCCTATTAGCCTTAAGTCTGGAGAATTTGCGACATTTTGGTTTATTGGCCATAATAATAATGGTACTTTAGGTTGTACAGATGAGACTTGTTTTTCAGGAAGATCTGTCAAACTTTGTTGGGGAGATTCAGGAACTGTAACAGGACCAGTACCAGCTGTTGAATTTACTGTTTACTACACAACTGCAGCTAATGATTTGACAAAAATTAGAGTTGCAAGAGCCACCCTTGACCCAGTTAGTAGAGCCAATAATTTTAATAGTGCTTCAACTGGTGTTTGTACTATTAATGAAGAAAGTTTTAAGTATTACACTACTATTGAATTATCACCTGCAGGAGGATTGGGAATCGCCGGATGGGCAACTCCAGGAATACTACGATACGCAACCGTAAAAATTTTGTATAATGATACTGTTGCACATAAAATAGGAATTGATGTTTCTTCCACTGGTTCAATATTACCTTCTCAAGGGGTAAAAATTGAATCCGATGGAAAGTTTGGGGATGCAAATAGGAGTATTGAAGTTTACCAACTTCACCCTATTGCACCTACAATTTTTGAAAATGCAATTTTTAGTTCGTCAGGGATAACTAAATAAACAAAGTTTGTTTTTGACAAAATAGAAAAAAATAAATCTGCCCATGGTTGGAATAGACATTGGATCAAAAAGTATAAAAATAGTAGAGCTAGTAGGATCAGTTGGAAAATTCCAACTAAAATCCTCAGGTGCTGTGGGTTACACTGGTCTTTCCCCTGATAAAATGACTGAAGAGAAAGATTTTGTAGCACTTTCTTTGATTTTAAAAAAGATTATTAAACAAATTGGAATTACTTCAAAGGAAGTTAATATTGCCCTACCTGAGCCATTAGTCTTTACAAGAGTTATTAAGTTTCCCCTACTTTCAGATGAGGAGGTTAACTCTGCTATTAAATGGGAAGCTGAACAATATATTCCAATTCCAATTAATGAAGCAATTATTCAGTACTCGATACTATCGAAAAATGAGACTACTGCTTCAACTTCAGTACTTTTAGTCGCAGCTCCAAAAGTAGTTGTTGAAAAATATGTTAAGATTGTCCGTTTAGCAGGTTTAACTCCAGTTTCAGCTGAAACTGAGTTAACTGCTCTCGCTCGAAGTATTTCACCTGAGAAAGGCGTATCACTATTATTAGATTTAGGGGCATCATCTGTGGATATGGCAATAACCAGAGATTCAAAAGTAATTTTTACAAGGTCAATTCCTGTAGCAGGTGAAACATTTACTAGAGCAGTTTCACAGTCTTTAGGAATTAATATGCAACAAGCAGAAGAATACAAAAAGACATATGGTCTTTCAGGAACACAACTTGAAGGAAAAGTAAAAATTGCGCTAGAACCAATATTTAAAATGGTTACAGATGAAATTAAAAAAGCAATTCATTTTTTTCAAAGTGAAGAAAAAGAAGAAGCACCCACAACAATTATTATTTCAGGAGGATCATCTTTAACTCCAGAGTTAGTATCTTACTTAACCGAAGTACTAGGTCTTGAAACAGTCTCGGGCAATCCATTTAATAAAGTTGCAGTTGACCCTGAAACCTCCAAAAGTCTTGCCCCTTATATTTCTATTTATGGGACAGCAGTTGGTTTAGCAATGTTAGAAGGGTAATTTTTTATTTATATGCTTGCTAGAAAAATAAATTTAATACCAACAGAAATGGCAGTTCCTGCCGGATCTTTAAAATTTGTAAAAGTTCTAAATAAATTATCTATTTTAGGAGTTATATCTTTAATTCTTTTAACTATTTCTGCAATCACCTTATTTGTATTTTATTCGATTGAATTGAAAAAAGTAAATAGTTCGGTAGCGTCTTTAAAAAATGAAATATCATCACTTGAAAAAAGTGAGCAAAAATTAATTTTAGTAAAAGATAAACTTGGGAAAATTGCATATGTTAAATCACTTGATTCTGCAGAAAATGAAATTAATCGGTTTAAAAAAATAAATGAAATAGTATCAGTTTCTTCTGATTCTGCATTTACTGAAGTTAGTATTGGATCGTCTAAAACTGAAGTATCTTTAATTTCTGGAAATTCTACTTCGTTAACTTCCATACTTGAATCCGTAGCTAATTTAAAAGATTATGGAAAAATAATTTTATCCTCACTTGGATTTAATCCAACGTCAGGATTTTTAACAAGCTTTATTTTTAATAGTAAATAATATATGGATAAAATAAACCCAGAAATAAATAAGTTTGTTATAGGAGATACATCTAAATTTATTTCGCAAGAATCAAAATTTATGATTAAACCTTTGGCAATTTTTGTAATTGTAATAGCTTTACTTGTCGGCTCGGTGTATTTTGGATTCGGACAAATTAATTCTATCAAAACAAAATTAACTGAAAGCAAAAAAAATCAAAAATTGTTAGCTACAAAGGTAAGTATTTTGCAAAATGTTACAAAAGTAATACCAATAGATCTTACATCTATTGATTTTGCACTTCCCGAAAAAGGAATTGCAATTTATGGGATGAGTCAAGTTAAATCTCAAGCAGGAGCATTGGGTTTAATTATTTCAAACTTAAGAACTGGAAGCGTAATTCAAGAAAAAGATGGAGTCTCAAAAGCCACAATCTCATTTGATGTAGAAGGAAATGAACAAGCAATCTATGATTATTTAGGTTTATTTTCTAAATTATTACCTTTAATGAAGGTAGATAAGGTTAGCATTAGTAAGTTAGATGGTGTGGTAAAAGCATCTACTACAATTAGTGTTTTTTCAGGAGAACTTCCTAAAAGAATCCCATCTATAACATCTCCAGTTACTGATTTAACAAATGATGAATTATTAACCTTAAAAGAAATTTCTACGTTTTCACCTCCCCAATTTGTCATACCAGCTCCATTTAGTGATATCGCCAAAGAAGATCCTTTTAATTAAAATATATTTTTTTAAAAAATTAAGATTGTTCAGCAACGGGGTTAACAAGAAGTATTATCTTTTTCTTTTCTAAAGTTGCCTTAATTCTTAAAATGTTTCTAATTGCTTTAATTACTTTACCTTGTTTTCCAATAACCATTCCACCTTCATCTTCTGCTGTTTTAACAGTTAATTTAACAATTGAACCATCATCCTCTTCAGTAATTTCAAATTTAGAATCCTTACCTAAAATGTTTCTAATTATAAAATCTAATAATTCTTTCATATCTTTATTATTTATTAGTTTAATTCAATAAATACTTACTTAAGTATTTTTTTAACTCCACCAGTAACAATTGCCCCATTTGCTACCCATTTATCAAATTTTTTCTTGTCAATCACAGTTTTTTTCTGATGAGGATCATATGAACCAATTATTTCAAGAGATTTTCCGTCTCTTTTACTTCTAGTTGGAACTGCAACAATACGATAGAATGCATTGTTTTTTGCTCCAAATCTTGATAATTTTATTGATACTGACATATTAAGAGTCTATTTTAACTTATTGAGATTGTTTTAACAATACGTAAGCTTTATTATTTACTTTACTTTATTTCAAGTAAAGCTTTTTCCGCGGCATTTTGTTCAGCTTCTGATTTATTTTTTCCAGTGCCTTTAGCAATTGGTTTTCCATTAATTATTACTTCAATAGTAAAGTTTTTATTATGATCTGGTCCTTCCTCAGTTATAACTTGATACTTTGGAGCTGGTAATTTATTTGATTGTACTTTTTCCTGCAACAAACTTTTTGGATCTTTAAGTGGAGAATTTATTTTCTTATTAACATCTATTAATATATTTTCCTTAATAAATTCTTCTGCCGTCGATATTCCTTGGTCCATAAACAAAGCTCCAATTATTGCTTCAACTGTGTCAGCTAAAAGTGATGAATTATTTCTTCCCCCACCTTCTTCCTCGCCCTTTGAAAGAAAGATTTCAGAACCTAATCCAATTTTTCCTGCAAGTTCTGAAAGATTTTTAGTGTTTACTAAATTTGCACGAAGCGCAGTTAGGTATCCCTCTTCTTTTTCGGGGAATTTAATAAATAATTCTTTAGAAACAACAAATTCTAAAATTGCGTCACCTAAAAACTCCAGTCTTTCATTGGTTCCTCTAACACCTATGTTTTCATTAACCCAGGATCTATGCGTTAACGCTTGAAGATAAAGATTTTCATTTTTAAAAATAGTTTTTAATGTAATTGGATCTGTCATTTCTTTTCAATAAATTTTGTGTATACAGTTCCTAATACTCCATTTACAAAAGGTCCAGTTGACTCAGCACCATATTCTTTGGAAAGTTCAACAGCTTCATCAATAACAACTTTAGGTGGTGTATCTTCATTTAAAAGTTCATAAATAGCAAGGTGTAATATAGCAAGGTCTATTTTATTAATTTTTTCAATTGGCCAGGTAGGAGCAGAATCAACAATTATTTTATTTATTTTTTTGGTTTGTTTTTTAATTTTTAAAACAATCTCAGGAAGATTCTTTTGAGGAGTAAAACTTTCTGCAAAAAGAAATTTTACTGCAAGTCTTCTTTTTTGATGTCTTGGGTCAGTAGCTGTTTTCATTTATAGTGTCCACAATGAGGACAAGCTTTATGAGGTTCTCGAAGTTTTCCACAAGAAGGACATTTAGAAATTGCAGAGATAGAAGCTTTAAATGTGCTTCTTCTCATTGCAGTTCTACCATGACTATGTTTTTTCTTTGGAAGTGGTGCCATATAATTAATGATTTTAATACAAAAATTCAAAAATTAAAATAACCAATTTGAAAAGAAGATTGTCAATTATTAAGAATTCTTGACACTGGATATATAATGGTTGAAAGATGTCTTCCGAATATGAACCAGAAATAAAAGAACTTCTTTTTTCTGATAAATACGTTTTAAAATCCGGAGTTTTATTGGTCGAAGGTTATAATAATTGTGCATTATATGATATAAATTCTGGGAATGTTTACTCGTTAAATAATAGTGCTAGGAATATCTTAACTGGTAAAACAGACAATTCATTCTTTTGGGAAAAATTAAGAGATATGAATTTGTGTACAACCAATACTGACAAAGAAAAGTCCATGTTGAATGAGTTGACGTATGTACCAAGTTTGCAATTTGCGTGGTTTGAAATAGTATCAAAAGCTTGTAACGAGAATTGTCTTCATTGTTATGGAGATTTTATGCCACCAACCTATAGAAAAGGATTGGATAAATTTCATTCTTTTGACAATTCAAATTTAAAAAAGGAGGAAAAATTAAGTTTTGTACAATGGAAAAGTCAAATAAAAAATGTTCACGATTTAGGTTGCGAAACTTGTCAATTTATAGGTGACGAGCCGTTCTTGTATAGAGGAGAAAAAGGAGAATCTGTTTTAGATCTTGCCGAATATGCAAAAGAAATAGGTTTTAAATTTATTGAAATATTTACAAACGGAACTTTACTTACTCGAGAAATGATTAATCGAATAAAAGACTTGGGAGTTAATATTGCAATTTCTCTTTATTCAATTGAACCTGAGATACACGATAGAATTACCAGAACAAGAGGAAGCCATAAAAAAACAATGGAAGCACTAGAAATGCTTAAGGAAGCAAGTATTCCAACAAGAGTTGAAACTGTTCTAATGAAACAAAATGAGACTAGTGCCGAAGAAACTCAAAGATTTATAGACAAAATGGGATTTTCTCATAAACGACTTGATGTATTAAGGCAAAACGGTAGAGGGGATAATCTTAATCTACTGCCGAGTAACGATTCACTTTTAAAACATGGTGTCATGGCTTCTCCAAATTTTAGTATTAATAAAGATATGTTGGCTCGAAATTTATCAAACAATAGTTGTTTGTCTGGAAAGATTGCAATAACTGATAATGGAGATGTCTTACCCTGCGTATTCTCTAGAGATCAGATAGTTGGAAATGTTTTAGAAAAATCACTGGCTGAAATAGTTGATGGCAATAGACTAATAAAAGTTTGGCAAAATACAAAAGATTGTGTGCAAGTCTGTAAGGACTGTGAGTATCGATATTGCTGTACCGATTGTAGACCTTCTTCTCTTGGAACAAATCAAAATGTAGGAGAATATTTAACCGCTCCATATCCAAAATGTGCTTATAACCCATATGAAGGTAAATGGGGAAAAGGATACTGGAAATTAGATCTTGAACATAAACCAATTTATATTAATATATTGGAAGGGGGTGAAGAAATAAATGAAAGCTGAACTTAACTTAGAACCAGAAATTGTTTTGGTTACACCGGCAAAAGTAGGTGGTTGTCCGCCAAATGATTGCCCGCCGAATGCGGCTTGCAGACCAAATACGGATTGTTATCCCAACAATTGTCGACCAGCATTGGGGCCATGTGGTCCGGATACACTGCCTTGCTATCCAAATGGTAAAGCACCGGAGCCACCAAGACCATTTCCAAGACCACCTTGTTATCCTGGTTAAGTGAGTCTTAGGGGTTTAATAAGAATACTCACCCAGTTTTTTAGAGATTGGGTAAGTAGTGTCTTTCCTGCAACTAGAGCATAATCATGTGGGTTTATATTGGCTTCAAGAGATGAATCTTGCACATTAAGATCTTTGATTTTTTCCTCTAAAATCATTTTTTCTATTCGAGGAATTGCAAACTTATCAAAGTATTTAATATGTTCTGGCCAAAAAATTTTACTGGCTGAGTATTCTGTACAAAATGCAAATATTTCAGAGGCAAATCTTGGATTTGGGAAAATAATATTAGTTTTGGTTGATATATTATCTTTTATGTAATAACTTTTCGCAGTTTTTAGAAAACTAAGATTTTCTTTTTTATCTGAAGGCCACCAAAGTTTATAACTATCCCAATAAACATGTCCAAACTCATGCAAAATAGTTGCATAATAACTTTCTTTTGTAAAATATGGATCTTTGGTTATTTTATAATATTTTTTATGTATCTCTGTAAACGGAGTTAATAATCCCCCACATGGTCCATTGATTACTTTTTTTGTATTTTTCTTTAAAAGATTTTTTATATCTTTAATATAAATTCCTGAACGCCATCCTATTTGATCAAGATCTATTATTTTATTAATATTATGTGGTAATTTATATAAATTATAACTGCGATTTTTTATCGAAATTTTTTCTAAGTTTAAATTTTTGTCAAAGGTCCAAAGGTAAACATATTTTGAGTCAAAACTAATTACTGGAATATTTTCTATTCTTTCTTTATATTTAAAAACATAATTTAGTTTTGGGTTCCAAAGAATATCTAGTGCCTTTTCAATTGCAAGCAAATCTTCTCTTCTAGCAATATAGTTTTCAAACATATAAGTCAATTATATCAATTTATTAGCAACTTCTGAAGAAATTCTAATAAGTTTTGTATCAGACCAACTAGCAATTTTTAAGTTACCGAATCCATGTTGTTTAATTCCTAATACTTCTCCAGGACCTCTTAAAGATAAATCAAGTTCAGCAAGTTCAAACCCTGATGATGTGGTTGTTAGAGCTGTTAATCTTTGACTTACCCTTTCTGATTCATTTTCTGTAAAGAGTAAACAATAAGACTGTTTATCTCCCCTACCCACCCTTCCTCTTAGTTGATGAAGTTGGGCTAGACCAAATCTATCTGATGCTTCAATTAACATAATAGTTGCGTTAGGAACATCAATTCCAACTTCAACAACTGGGGTTGTTACTAAAATGTTAAGTTTTTTCTTTTTAAAATCATCAAGTATTTTATTTTTCTCTGATTCTTTAAGTTTTCCATGAAGAAGTCCTAATTTAAATTTAGAAAATATGTGCTCCAGTTCTATAAAAGTAGATTTAACAGCTTTTACATCTTTCATTGTTTCTTTTTCAGAATCTTCAACCAAAGGACAGACCACAAAAGCTTGGGACCCAAATTCTTTAATTTGTGAACCAATCCAATCATAGGCATTCTTTCTTTTTTCATTTGGAACTAGCCAAGTTTTAATTGGAATTCTACCAATTGGAATTTCGTTTAAAGTTGAAAGATCCATATCCGAAAGCATATTTAAAGCAATAGTTCTTGGAATTGGGGTTGCTGTCATAGTCAAAATATGTGGACTTTTATTTTTTGAAGATTTTGTTAAGATTTCTGTTTGTTTTACTCCAAATTTATGTTGTTCATCAATTACAATAAGCCCCAACTTTTCAAATAATTTAGTTTTAGTAAGTAGCGCGTGAGTTCCAATAAAAATATCAACTCTTCCTATATCCTTTTTAATTTTGGTTCCAGTAATTAGTGCAATTCTTATTTTTAAATTATTAAATAAACTATTTATAGTTTCATAATGTTGGTTAGCTAAAATTTGAGTTGGTGCCATTAAAACTACTTGTAAGCCATTTAAAATAGTGACTAAAGCAGCAATTGCGGAAACAACTGTTTTACCACTACCAACATCTCCCTGTAAAAGCCTATTCATAGGAATATCATTTGTAAGATCAGTTAATATTTCATCTACTACTTTTGTTTGTGAATTTGTTAATTTAAATGGTAAATTTTTGATAAAATCATCAACTTCTTTTTTATCAACAGTTAGTTTATTAGTTTTTTTCTTTTGTAAAATCTGTTTTCTTCTCTTTGCTTCAAGTTGTAAATTTAAAAGTTCATTAAAAGCAAGTCTTTCTTTAGCTTTAACATATGAATTAACTGTTTCAGGAAAATGAATGTCAAAAATTGCTTTTTTATAATCAACTAATAAGTATTTCTTAATAATTTCTTTTGGTAGAAATTCATCTAAATTATTTTCGATATTGTCTAGAGTATATTTGATTCTTGATTTTAACCATTTAGATGAAAGTCCTGCGGTTTCCGAATATATTCCTACAAGTCTTCCTGTGTGAAGGGTATCTTTGCCTTCTTCTATTTTCTCAAATTGTGGTGAAAAAAAAGCAGGTTTTCCTGCAAACCAAGAAGCTTCACCTGAAACTGCAATTTTTGTGCCAGCAGGAATTGTATAAATTAAAAATGGTTGGTTAAACCAAGCAATTGTAATTTTTCCAGTTGAATCTTCAACTTGGCCTATTTGCATTCTTTTACCAGATTTTGTTATTTGGTTTTTTAAAGAAGAAATGTTTCCCACAATTGTTATAATCTCCCCTATTTTCACATTAGAGATATCGGTGACTTTAGAAAAATCTAAATATCTATTTGGAATATGAAGTAAAAGATCTTCAATTGTTAAAACATCAAGTCTAGCTAATTTTCCTTCATAATTTGGGCCTACAAAAGGTAGGATTGAAACTGAATCAGTTAGTTTCATCTAAGATATGCAATAAAAGGTAGTACAGAACCTGCTAGTAGTGCCAAACCTGCAATTATTGCTAAAACTGTAAATACTTTCTTTTGTTTTTTTGTAATCATATTAATTTACCAAATGTCTTTTTGCCAATTTTAATATTATCACCTTTTTTGATTTTGTAATTTAAGTATGTTACAACTTTATCATTAATTGAAACTCCACCCTGTAGAATTAGTCTCTTGGCATCAGACGATGATTTAAGATTTGTAAACGGTGCGATAGTTTCAGCTAAGTTTTCTTTAATTTTAATTTCATTTATAAATTCAGGGTCTTTTTTTTGAAAATTATTTTCAAAAGTTAAGGTTGAATCGGAAGCTTTCTTTTCACCCCACAAAAACTTTACAATTTCAAAAGCAAGTCTTTTTTTCTCTTCCATTGGATTATTTTTAATTTTTTCTTCAATACCATCAAGATTAGTTTCTGTTAGTAGTTCGAAACCTAAAAATATTACTTCATCTGGGAAGCTCATAATACCTGCATAAAAATCTTCTGGTTTAGAATCTAAAAATAAAGCGTTTCCTGTAGTTTTTCCTACTTTTTTACCTTTTTTGTCAACCAAAAGTTTGGTGGTTAAAACAAATTTTTCTTTACCTTTTATTGCTTTCATTAAAGTTCTTCCTATCATCATATTAAATAACTGATCATTCCCTCCAATTTCAAGATCAACATCCATTGCTACTGAATCATATCCTTGAAATATTGGATAAAGAAGTTCATGAAAATAAATTACTTCGCCTTTTTTAATTCTCTCTTGATACATATCTCTTTCGATCATTTGCTGATGTGTCAAATTTGAAGAAACTTCGATTAAATCTTTTGAACTAAGTTTGTCTAACCATTCTGAATTAAACATTATTTTAGCTGGATTTTCACCATCAAAATCTAATACTTTTGATGCTTGTTCCTTCCAAACCTTTGCATTTTCCAATACTTGTTCTCTTGTTAGTTTTTTACGTGCTGTAAGTTTATCAGTAGGATCCCCTATCATTCCAGTAAAGTCTCCAACTAAAAAAATAACTTCATGTCCTAATTTTTGAAATTGCCTAAGTTTCATTAATCCAACAAAATTACCAAGGTGAAGTGATGGAGCCGATGGATCAAATCCTTGATAAAGCTTTATTTTTTCCTTTGCCATTAATAAAGTTAATTCTTTTTTATCAGGCAGTACTTGTTGTACACCTCTTGTTAATACTTCTTCAATGTTATTCATATATGTTAAGTATTATTATAATTTAATAATTAATATAAGCAAATATAGATAAAAGTATCTCTCTTTGTTACAATGATCATATGTGGAGAGATAGAAGAAGAAAGGTATTTGGTTTACAAAAATCAAGAAATTTGGCTAAGTTTGCAAAACTTGGATTTCTAGGAATTATTCTTTTCTTTTTAGCTTCTTTTGTAATTTTACCCTTGATGGCTTTTAATCTTCCTTCTCCTGATAAAGTCATTCGAAGAGAAGGTTTTTCAACTAAAATATTGGATAGAAATGGAAAGGTACTTTACGATATTTATTCTGATCAAAGAAGAACTCCGGTTGCAATTGACGATATCCCCCTTTATTTAAAACAAGCAACAATTGCAATTGAAGATAAAAATTTCTATAAACATCAAGGCTTTGACATTTTAGGAACAATTAGAGGACTATCAAGAATTTTTACCAGAGGTTCTGCTCAAGGTGGTTCAACTTTAACCCAACAATTAGTTAAAAATGTATTACTAACTTCTGAAAGAAGTATTGTTAGAAAAATTAAAGAATTTATTCTGGCTGTACAAATTGAAAGAAAATATTCAAAAGATCAAATTTTACAAATGTATCTTAATGAAGCCCCTTATGGTGGTAATTTGTGGGGAGTTGAAACAGCAGCAGAAACTTATTTTGGAAAACCTTCCAAAGATTTAAATTTAATAGAATCAGCAATTCTAGCAGGACTTCCTCAGATCCCTTCAAAGTATTCTCCTTATTCATCAACACCAAAAGCCTATATAGATAGAACTATAAATGTATTAAGAAGAATGAGAGAAGATGGGTTTATAACTAAAGATCAAGAAGAAGCAAGCTTAGCAGAACTTCCTAATGTTAAGTTTGAAGCTAAGGGTTCTTCATTTAAAGCTCCTCATTTTGTTCAATATGTACAAAAGATTTTAGAGGAAAGGTATGGTGAAAAAGTTGTTGAACAAGGAGGTTTAAAGATTACAACCACACTTGATTTAGATCTTCAGGAAAAAGCCCAGCAAATTGTTGCTGATGAAATAGCCAAAGTTGAAAAACAAAGGATAACGAATGGCGGCGTAGTTGTAATGAGTCCTTCGACTGGAGAAATTTTAGCCATGGTTGGTTCAAAACGTTTTGATGATCCTAATTATGATGGACAAGTAAATGTAACTGTTGCCTTAAGACAACCTGGATCATCATTCAAGCCTTTTACATATGTAACAGCCTTTAAAGAAGGTTACACATCGTCTACCATGCTTATGGATGTACCAACGACATTTCCAGGTGGTGAAGGACTTCCTGATTATAATCCAGTAAATTACGATGGGAAATATAGAGGTCCAATTCAATTAAGATATGCACTAGGTAATTCAATAAATATTCCAGCAGTTAAGGTAATTGCCTTGGTTGGTATAAAGGATGTATTGGAAACTTCGTATGAAATGGGAATTAATTCTCTCCCACCAACTGATGAAACCTTGGCAAGAGTTGGACTTTCATTAACCTTAGGTGGTGGTGAAGTAAGACTTTTGGAGTTAACAGATGCCTATTCAGTTTTTTTTAATGGTGGATCGAAAGTTGAACCAATTGCGATTTTAAGAGTTGAAAGTAGTGATGGTAAAGTTTTGGAAGAAATAAAACCAAAACTTGGTAAAAAAGTATTGACCCCAGAGCAGGCTTATTTAATTGATAATATATTGTCTGACAATGAAGCTAGAAAAGATATTTTTGGTACAAATTCACTTCTTAATATTCCAGGAAGACAAATTGCGGTGAAAACTGGGACAACAAATGATAAAAGAGATAATTGGACAATTGGAGGAAATCCACAGATTGCTGTTGGTGTTTGGGTTGGAAATAATGATAATTCACCAATGTTAAATGTTGCATCAGGAGTTTCGGGTGCTTCTCCTATTTGGAGACAAGTTTTACTTGAATCATTAAAGGAATTACCGGTTGTTAATTTTGAAGTTCCGTCAGGAATTGAAACAATTGAGGTTGATAGTATGTCAGGTAAAAAAGCGCATGATGGATTTGTTTCTCGATTTGAGATTTTTGCCAAAGGATCAGAACCTGGAAACGATGATATCCATTTAAATCTAAAAGTATGTAAAAACGATGGAAAATTAGCTACTCCTTCTGATATTTCAGGTGGAAATTATGATACAAAAGAATTTTTTGTGATTAAAGAAGAAGATCCATTAGCAAAATCTGGAGGAGTAAATAAATGGCAGGAGGCGATTTTAACTTGGATTAATGGTCAGTCAGATATTAAATATCATCCTCCTACTGAATTTTGTGGTACAACTAATCCAGTTAATGTTGAATTTAGTTATCCAACTGATAGAACATCAAATTTACCAAATACTTTTACAGTTAGAATTAACGCCAATTCTACAAGTGATATTATCCAAATAGAACTTGAAGTTGATGGAGTAAAGGCAAGAACATTTACAGGACCTCCATATGAACATAGCTTAACTTTAACTGATGGAGTTCATAAATTAAGAGCTAAAGCAAAAGATAAGGATGGCCATGAATCAGACAGAATTATAGATATTGGAATAAATTCACTTTGGAATCTTACTCCTTCGCCGACCCCTTGACTTGATGGTTTATAATAAGTTAGGTGAAAGAAAAACTTGATTATACAAGGATTTCAACTAAAGTTGATGTATCTATCGGGCCAGATGGAAAGGTTCTTCGTCATAGTGTGATTTCTCCTGATTGGAGGCAAGTTAAGCCCAATAAATTAACGGATGCAATTAATAGATTTGAAAAAAAAGTTAATGAACCGTGTCTTTCAGAGTTACTTAAGAAAAATGGAAAGGTTATTTTTTGGATAAATAGTGGACAAAATGAAATTTTAGCTGCGACAACTGAAGGTTGTTAATTTTTTATTGTAATTCCAAATTTTTGTTTTAAGGTCATTATAATTTCATTTCTTATTTTTTCCACTTCTTTATCTACCAAAGTTTTATCAGGATGTTGATACCAAATTCTAAAAGTATAACTATTTTCAAAAATATCTTCTAATTCTACATCATTAATATATTTATTTGTTTGTTTAATTGAATGAATTATCTCACCTATGTAAGTTTTTTCAGGAATAATCAAAGTTAAATCTTCAATTTGTGGTGGAAATTTTACCCAAAGATTAATTTTGTATTTATTTTCTTTACCTAAAATACTATCTAAATCTATTTCAACGTAATATAAAAAATCATGCATTCCACCAAAACCTACTTGGTTATTATTTAATTTTAATATGTAAGAATTTGTAAAATTAAAATTTAATATTTCACTGACATAATCTGGGTTTTTAATATCTATTTTATTAAAGAAAGTTAAAATCAGGGATTTAAAATCACTAAAACTATTTTTTTCTTTTGACCAATAAATAAAACCAATTTTCCTTTTTTCAATATAATTATTTTTTTCTTTAAAATAAATTTTACCAATTTCAAAAAGTTGTACGAATTCTCCTCTTTCGTTGACTATTTTTTTTGCAGAATCTAATAAATTAGGAAAAAGACTGTTTCTTAAATATTTAGTATCAGGAGATGGTGGATTAATAATAGTAACGTTAGTATCTTTATATTTTTCTCTTACAAAAGATAAACTGATATTTTCATCAAACCCAACTGAAATTGCAGATTGTCTTAATTTATCTTCCTGAATAATATAATTTGGTGTAATATTTTTTGGAATTTCCAAAGATAAAGTTTTAGTTGGAATTTTGTCGTATCCATAAATTCTAACAATTTCTTCAATCAAATCTTCCTCAAGTGTTACATCAGTTCTATGGGTTGGTACTAAGACATCTATACCTAATTTGTCCTTTTTTATGATTTCAAATTGAAGATTTAGTAAAATATTTTTTATTTCATTAAAATTTAAAGTTAGTCCACTAAAATTATTTAAATAAGCAAAATCTAGATGAACCTTCCACGGTTTAATTTCTTTTGGATAATAATCATACATTTCAGGAGTAAATTCTCCCCAATTGTACTTCTTGACGAAGTATAAAAATCTAGAGATTGCAAAATCAACCATATTTGGGTCAAGTTCTTTTTCATGTCTAATTCCTGCATCTGTTAGCAAATTGTGTCTATATACAGTTTTTCTGATATTTGCCCTGTCGTAATTTGCAGCTTCTAGTAAAATATTTTTTGTATCACTCACTATTGAATGATATTTTTCTCCAATTGATCCAGCAACAGATAGAATCTCATTTCCTTTTGTCCAAACTAAATCATCTTTTGTAAGTGTTATATTGGCATCCATAAAAGTAATAATTTTTTCTCCATCTTTAGCTAGTCTAATTTCTAAACTATTACCAATTTTGTCTAAATCAAATGCGTGCATTGGTTCTCCCGTCTCAATCATCACGTAATTTGTAAGATCAACAATGTTATTTTTTGATTCTAATCCATAGGCAATTAACTTGTCTGATAACCATTTAGGGGATTTTGTAATTTTAATGTTTTTTATTTCAATCATTCCAACTCTTTTTACAAGTGGGGTTTGAATATCTAAATTAATATTTTTTAACTCTTTAATCTTTTTAACAGTTATGATTGGAATGTTTTTTAATTTTGTTTTGTAAATTGCAGAAACTTCTCTTGCAATACCTAAGATGCTATAACAATCTGCTCTATTTCCTCGAAGCTCTAAGTCTAGAATTGTTTCGCTATTTTTTGTCTCAATTTTATCAAGCATATGTCCAACCATAGTTAAATCAGAAGTTAACTTTTTGACATCTTTAGGTACTTCTACTAATTTATTAAGCCAATTAAGTGGTACTTTCATAATTTTTTAATTTCAAGCTTTGCTTATAATTTTTTATTTAAGATATTAATTTATTAATATCTAATATCCCCGTTATACAAACTTCTTATATCATTTATTTTAAATCTATCCATTACTATTCGATCAAGTCCCATACCGAATGCAAACCCGCTAATTTTCTTTGGATTATAACCAAAGTTTTTCAAAATTTGAGGGTGAATCATACCTGCTCCTAACATTTCTATCCAACCTCTGCCTTTACAAACACTACAACCTTTTTGATCACAAAATTTACAATCTATATCAAGTCCTACTCCTGGTTCAACTTCGGGATAATATTTACATCTAAATCTAATTTTACGTTCTTCTCCAAAATAACTTTTTACGAAAGAAAAAAGCGTTCCTTTCAAGTCTGTCATTGAAATACCTTTTTGTAATGCAAACCCTTGAAATTGATAAAACATTGCATTGTTGCTGGCATTAACATTTTCAAATCTATAACATTTTCCGGCAACTACTACTCTAAATGGAGGTTTGAGTTTTTCAATTGACCTTGTTTCGACAGATGAAGTATGACTTCTAAGTAGTGTTTCTGGTTCCTCAATATATAAAACGTCTTGCAATGATCTTGCTGGATGATCTTTTGGCAAATTAAGAAGCTCAAAGTTATAATGATCTGATTCAATTTCAGGTCCTTCCATGATCGAAAATCCTAGATTTTTAAATATTTCTGTCATTTCCAAGATAACAATTGAAGTAGGATGAAGATGTCCGACTTTTTTGATTTTTACTGGGATTGTTGGATCAAACCATTCTCTAAAATTAACTTTTAAATCATTCTTTTTATCAGCTATTACTTTTTCTAAAGTATTTTTAACTTCGTTTATTAATATTCCTATTTGTTTTTTGTCTTCGTCACTTAAGTTTTTAAGTTCTTTAGTTGTGTTAGTTATTTTTCCGTTTCTACCAAATAATTCAATTCTAATTTGTTCTAGATCATTTAAATTATCAATTTCATTAATTTGGGCAATTGCCTGATTTTTTGAATTAATTATGTCTTCTTTCATATTTAATCATTATCTAATAAAAAAACCTCCTTTTCTAGGAGGTTAACAAAATTTGCATGTTACCCCCTATTATTTCTTGGAGGTAAAGCTAACTTCTTTTACAATTTTTTCGAAAACACTAGGATTTTTAATTGCGATGTCTGAAAGTACTTTTCTATCAAGTTCAATCTTTGCTGCTTTTAGGTTTGCAATCAATCTTGAATATGAAGTGTTTAGATTTTTTGCTGCAGCTCCTAGTCTTACAATCCAAAGAGCTCTTAAATCTCTCTTTTTTAGTTTTCTTCCATGAAATGCATATGCACCAGCATGCATAACTGCTTCGTTGGCTTGTTTAAATCTTCTAGATCTTGCCGCATGATAGCCTTTTGCAAGTTTCTTAATCCTTTTATGTTTGATACTAGCTAAACTTTTTACTCTTGCCATATTATTTTGTTACTTTGGCTTTATATGCCTTTTTATTAACTTTTCCTAAATATTTTCTAAGTTTTCTAGCTAAGACTCTTTTAACAGGAGTCATCCTTTTAAGTCTTGAAAGTCTACTCTTACTTTTACCAGCGTTAAGATGCCTTTTAAAAGCTTTTCTTCTTAAGACTTTACCGTTTTTGGTAATTCTTATTCTATTTGTCAGTAACCTCTTTGTCTTTTGTTTTCCCATATGTGTTTGTTGGTGAAATTATCATTAACAAATTCCTTCCAAGGAATTTTGGTTTCATATCAATGTTAATTCCATCTCCTAAATCTTTTAACACTCTCGTAAAAATATTATATCCAAACTGTTTACTACCTAACTGTTTAATCTTAAAATAAACTGCTAATTTTACTTTATTTTTATCCTTCAAAAACTCATCCATTCTTCTTAGTCTTGTCTGATAATCCCCTTCACCTATAAATGGTGTAAACCTTAATTCCTTAATGTCAGAAGGTTTACTTTTCTTCTGAGCTTCTTTTAGTTTTTTCTCTTCTTGATATTTAAATTTACTAAATTCAATAATTTTAGCTACAGGTGGCTCTGCGTTTGGTGCAATTTCAACTAAATCAACTCCGCCATCTTTTGCCAATTTTATCGCTTTATCCTTCGAAATAACCCCTATTTGTTTACCTTCTGAGTCTAAAACTCTTAAGGTTGTAGCAGGAATTCTCTCGTTTAATCGCCAGTAATTATTAAAGCCTTTCAATTTAAATTTAAATTCAGATTAGAATTGTATCAGTTTATTAGTTTTTCTTCAATCTCTTTTTTGATTATCCTAATAAAATCTTCAAGGCTATCATTTTCAAGACTTTTCCCGTCTCTACATCTGACTGAAATAGTTTTTTCTTTTTCTTCTTTATCACCAACTATCAACATATATGAAATCTTTTCCATTTGAGCATTTCTAATTTTTTCTCCTAATGTTTCATTTCTTTCATCGATCTCAACTCTAATACCATCATCTCTTAATTTTTTAAATATACTATTTGCATAATTTAAGTTCCTTTCAGTTAAAGGTAAAATTTTAACTTGAACTGGAGTTAACCAAGTTGGAAAATTTCCCGCAAAATGTTCGATTAAAATTCCTATAAATCTTTCAAGCGATCCATATATAACTCTATGTATTGCAATTGGAGTTTTTAAAGACCCGCCTTTGTCAATATATTGAAGTTTGAATCTTCGTGGTTGTTGAAAATCAAGCTGTATTGTTCCCATCTGCCAACTTCTTCCTAATGAATCTTTCATTAAAATATCTATCTTAGGTCCATAAAAGGCACCATCACCATCTAATATCTCATATTCTATTCCTGATTCTTTAAGTATTTTATTCAAAGTCTTTTCAGCCTTGTCCCAAGTCTTAACGTCACCCATAAAGTTTTCAGGATTTCTTGTCCCTAATCTAAATGAATAATTAATATCAAAAATGGAATAGAACTTTTTAACTATTTCAAACACATTTTTATATTCAGATTCAATTTGATCTTCAGAAACGTAAATATGTGCATCATCTTGACGAAATTCCCTAACTCTTAATAAACCGTTTAAAGTTCCTGATCTTTCATATCGATGTAGTGGATCTGTGTCAGATAAACGAAGTGGTAAGTCTCGATAACTTCTATTTTTATGATCAAATACAATATGGGCATTTGGACAATTCATTGCCTTAACTCCATATTCACCTTCATCTTCAGTCTTTGCAACAAACATCTCACTCCAATAATGATCATAGTGACCGGATGTAATATATAATTCTTTTTTGTTTAGTATTGGAGACATAATTTCTTGATATCCCCTTTTAATGTGTTCAATTCTCCAGAATTTAACAAGTTCGTTATAGATAGTCAGTCCTTTAGGAAGCCAATAAGGCATTCCTGGTGAAGTATTGTGAAACATAAATAATTCCAACTCCTGTCCTAATTTTTTATGGTCTCTTTTCTTAGCTTCTTCTATTTGATATAAATAATTAGCAAGCTCTTTTTGAGAGTAAAAAGCTGTTCCGTAAACCCTTTGTAACATTTTATTTTTTTCATCCCCATGCCAATATGCTCCAGCAACAGATAAAAGTTTAAATGCTTTGACCTCTCCAGTTGAATTAAGATGAGGTCCACTACAAAGATCAATTTCTTCATCTCCCATTTTATATGTTGAAACCTTTTCTCCTCTTTTTTCTATTTCATCTATCCACTCGAGTTTATAAGGATTATTTTTAAATATTTTTTTAGCCTCCTCAATCTTGACGTCTTCTTGAATCATTGGAAGATCTAAATTTATTAATCTTTTCATTTCTTTTTCAATTTTTTCAAAATCTGCTTCAGTTATTTTTTCATCAAAATCAAAATCATTATAGAATCCATCTGGAGTTGCAGGACCCATTGCCTTTTTAAGTTTTGGATATAGATTTTGTAATGAAGTATGTAAGATATGTTCAGCAGTATGTCTTAATGCCCAAAGTTTTTGTTCTTCGAGTGTCATTTTCGTTAATTTTTCATCTAGTACTTTTGACATATATTTAATTTTATACCTTTTAAAATAAAAAATCCGCCTCCTTTTATTTAGAAGACGGTTGTTGTCGTGGTTCCACTTCTATTTATTCTCTTTTTTTATTAGTTAACTTAAACTTTTTGAATTGGTGAATTTCAAATAATAACGTTTAAATAATTTAACTTATTAGTATAATAGTAAAAATTAAAACAATTTGCAAATTAATTTGTATTTTGTTAAATCTAATTTATTCATCTGATAGGTCATTATATTCTATAAATCTACGTAGAAGTCTTCTTTCTGCCCTATTTTTTGAATGTTCTTTGGCATATTTATCTAATCGTCTTTTGCTATTATCCTTAATTCGATTTTCTTGATCTTTATACATAACAACAAGGCCTAAAATACCTAGAACTGTTTCACCAACTAAACGATCTATACTCTCTGGAGGCATTTTACTACAACCATGTTAACATGGGTAATGCCAATGTGAGTGGAGCAAGTTTTTTTCCTAAATTATGATTAATTTCTCTTTCCATGAAGTGATTATAACCTATAATATTTTCAAATATTTAAAATAAATATTATTTAATCCCAAAACTTTTCTTTCTTCTTTCTTCTCTTTCATCTAGAATTATTTTTCTAAGTCTAATCGATTTTGGAGTAACTTCAACAAGTTCAGTATCATCAATATATTCCAATGCATCATCTAACCCCATTATTTTTGGAGTATTAAAATGTTCTGCAGAACCATCCCCCTTACTTCTCATATTACTTAGTTGCTTTTCTTTACAAACATTAACGACCATGTCCCCTGCTCTTGAGTTTTGCCCTACAATCTGACCTTTATAAACTTTAACAGCAGGACCTATAAAAAGTTGCCCTTGATCTTGAACATTTACCAAACCATATAGTCTCGTTTCACCTGTTTCAAAGGCAACCATGGATCCTCTGTCTCTATTTCTTTCAAATCCATCATCTGGTAAAAAGTCATAAAAGGTTGAGTTTATTATCCCCATGCCTTTAGTATCTGTTATAAGTATGCCTCTAAATCCTATTAGTTCTTTGGTTGAAACTGTAAACTCTAAAGTTACTATTCCATCTTCGTTTTTAAACATATCATCCATTTTGGCGTGGCGAATGCCCATATGTTGAATAACGATACCTGAAAATTCTTCTGGAACATCGATATAAACTTTTTCAAAAGGAGTTAATTTCTTTCCATCAACTTCTTTTGTAATAACATAAGGTTTACTAACTGCAAACTCATACCCTTCTCTTCTCATTCTTTCAATTAAAATTGCTAAATGTAATTCACCTCTACCACAGACAGTCCAAGTTCCATCAGGATTGTCATATACTTTTAAGGCAACATCAGTTTCAAGTTCTTTATAAAGTCTTTCTCTTATCTGGCTACTAGTTTTAAAGTCTCCTTCACATCCACCAAATGGTGAATCATTTACTAAAAAGACCATTTTTACGGTAGGTTCCTCAATTTTTAAAACAGGAAGAGCAAATGGATTATTGATATCAGCAATAGTTTCTCCAATTGTTACATCAAGAATTCCAGTTACCGCGACAATATCCCCAGCTACTGCTTCTTTTTCTTCTAATTTTGTTAAACCTTTAAAAGTTGAAAGAGAAGTAATTTTAGCTTTTTTTTGAATTCCATCTCTATTTATATGAATTATCTCTGAATTGGCAGTTAATTTTCCATTTTTAATTCTTCCTATCGCAATTCTTCCTTTGTAATTATCTTTTCCAATGTTACTAACAAGCATTTGCAAAGGTTTTTCAGGATCAGCATCAGGAGCTGGAATATAACTTAAAATTTCTTCAAACACAGGAGTAATATTGGTCATTTTAGTAATATCTGGTTCATATCCAGCAATTCCATCTCTACCTGATGCATAAATAGTTGGGAAAAATGCAGTTGTTTCATCAGCTCCTAATTCAACAAAAAGGTCAAATGTCTTACCTTGAACCCACTCAGGTCGTGCACCTTTTTTGTCAATTTTATTTACGATAACAATAATTTTTAAACCCATTTTTAAGGCGTGTTTTAAAACAAATCTTGTTTGAGGCATTGGTCCTTCTTTTGCATCAACTAAAAGAAGTGCTCCATCGGCCATAGATAAAACACGTTCTACTTCTCCACCAAAGTCGGCATGTCCTGGAGTGTCTATGATATTAATTTTGGTACCTTTATATTCAACTGAAGCATTTTTAGAAAAAATTGTTATTCCTCTTTCTCTTTCTAATTCATTGCTATCTAAAATTGTGCCCATTTCAGCAACTTCCTTTTTCATTTCAGTATGTGACTGACGCAAAAGCGCATCCACTAAGGTAGTTTTACCGTGGTCAACGTGAGCAATGATTGCAACATTTCTAATATCCATATTTATCAATAAAAAAGCCGCATCTTTTGCGGCTAACTAAATAAGCCTATAAGATATTATATCATAAGTGGACCCGGCGGGAATTGAACCCGCTATTCATCCATGCCATGGACGCGTGTTACCGGTGCACTACGGGCCCTAATTGTAATATTTTATCATAACAATTAGTTTGTTTTGTGCCACCTTTGTACAAAATTGCTAAATTCTTCTTGACGATGAATAATTTCATTAATTATAAGTTTTGACAGCATTTCTAGTTCAATTTGGATACTAGTATTAAAATATATAATTGTACAAACACCCATATATTTTTTTCGAGTTGTTTTAATATAACTTGTTCTTTTATCTATGTATGTTGGATAGAATTGAATAGATGGAATATTTATTATTTTTTTCCAATAGGCAACTAATTTATTAATATTCTGGTCATTTCTTGCTTGTATTCGAACACGCATTTTGGAAGTTTCAATTTTGTATAAGTCAAATAATAATTTTAAATATAGTTGTATTATGTCAGGATCCGAGTTTGTTAATCGTAGATCTTTTGTACTTTTATATTTTGCCCCTTCTCCAAGGTATAAAATACACAATATAATTTTTTGTATTTGAGGATCAATATTTGAAATATATTTTATATTATTAGAATAAATATCCTTTAGTTTATTAAGCCGGTTTGTTCTTATTATTTTTTAAACCCTTTTTTTGCGATTTCCTAATCTTATTCTTTATTTTTAAAGATAATATTTTTTCTTGATTTTTTGAATATTTTAAGTTTTTGAACCATCCACTTAAAGTACTTTTGGGAATTTCTATTCTTAATTTTGTAGTGATTTCTGAATAGGTAAAACCATTAAGTCTAAGTTTAATTGCTTTAGATTTTTGTTCTTTATACACTATTTAATAGTACATCTGAGGAATATGTTGTACAACAGTATATGTGTATACGAGATATTAAATAATATGTTATTTTGTGGACCCTGCAAGGCTCGAACTTGCGACCTTGCCTACGTCAAAGGCACGCTCTACCAACTGAGCTAAGAGTCCAATTTGATTATTATATTACAAAAATTATGGCTTAGAAACAGCAATCTCCCCTGGATCGCAACTTCTGTAAATCTTACTACACATACTCCATGATAGTGTGGATAAGTTTTTGATTTAGCAATCCGCCTATCTTTAACAAAATCAAATAAAGACTTACCCTGCAGATCTTTGAGAATATGATTCACCAGAAAGAAGAAATGAAGTACCTTTCTTTTTATACTGAGACCAATAGTTTTTCTTGTCTGCTCTTTTGCTTGCTCCTTGCATCCAAACAATTGCATTATCAATCTTTTTTCTAAAATCAGAAATTATTTTAATTATATTTTCAAAAAAACTAATTTGATATTCGGATGCATTTACTGGATTTTGCATTATAGCTACCTTTACCTCTTGGCTTAAGTTTGCAGTAGATGATGCAAGTTTTAAAGCTTCAGTTGATACAGCTTGAAGTCTTAATCTTAAATCATCAATTTTTCTTTGAGTTTCATCTCGTTCTTCAGCAAATAGTCTTCTTTCAAAAAATATTTGTTCATTTATTTTTTGTTTTTGTTCTTCTTTGCCTGACATGACTTCAGAAACATCAATTGATCCTCCTGGAGTTAAATCGCCTGATCTTTTTTCTTGAAGTTTTTTCTGTTGACCTAAAAGTTGTCTGAAAAACTCATCACTTGTTAGTTTAACTTCACTAGCAGCGGTATTAACAGTTTGAGACCCAATTTCATTAATGGACTCCAAGATATTCTTGGTCCTTATTTGTTTTTGTGTCTTTGTTTTTTGATTTTTATAATCCATTGGCCTATTTTACATCAATGATGCAAGTTTATCCAAGGCAGACCTACGTAGTATAACTCTTTTTAAAATATCTCTTTGATCTTTTTCAACTTTAGTAAGGTCAGATCCTGTTGTTTTAATAAACTCATCTATTTTTTGATCATTAACTTCAATTTTTTCTTCTTTTGCAACTTCATTTAAAATAAGTTCTAGGGAAATTGCATCTTTTGCTTGTATAGAATATTCAGCTCGTAAATCCTCAGGAGTTTTACCAACTGATTTTAAGTATCCTTCCAAGGATAATCCTAATTTTTCAATTCTTGAAAGAAGTTGAGAAAGTCTTCCATTTGCTTCTTCTTCAACTAATATTTTTGGAACAGTAATTTTAATTGTTTCTAGTATTGCCTTAATTAAATTACTTTCCTTTTCATCTTTAGTAATTTCTTTACCAGGAACAATAATTGATTTTGATCTTAATTCTCCTTCAAGTTTTTTCTTGTAATCACCTAAGTAAATTTTAGGCAGTTCACATGTAATTGCTCTTATTTGCCAATCAGACCCCTTCTCTATTTTAATGGCTTCAAATTTAGGATAGATTGCAGGGTTTAATTTTTCAGAAGTTACTGCGTCTGAAAAAGCTTTAGGTAAAAGGTGACTTAAAACATGCTCTGTTAAAGTTTCGTTTGAAATTTTTTCTTCAACCTTAGCTAAAGGTGCCATCCCTTTTCTAAATCCTGGAACAGTTATATCTTTTGCAAGTTCTTTTATTACTTCTTCTTTTGTTGAGGAAACTAGATCAGTAGGAATTGTGAAAGTAATTTGAATATTACCATCACCTTCCTTAGCAACGACTGAAGTTATTTTTGAATTCATAAATTAGGATTATATATTAAAATTTAAAATAAAAAAATTAGGAATAAAAATAAAAACTTAAGATCCACCTTTATGCTGTGTAACAATCACATTAGTTTTAGGCAAACTAGATTTATCAAACTTTGGAGTCAAAGATCCACCAGCTTTTAAGCTTTGGTTTATTTTATAAAAGTTTGGTTTACTGAAAATTGATACTCTAGGTACCTTAATAGTATTTGTTTGTTTGTTGTTGGTTGGCAAGCTTTGCTTATCCATAATCTATATAGTATACTACATATGCCTTCTGTAAGGTCAGGTTTGTCCCCAAGGTAAGGCTTCGGTTTGGAGGTGAAGAATTTAAATTTAAATTAAAATATGAAAAAATTATTTATAGGAAATCTTTCGTGGGAAGTTTCATCTGATGACCTAAGAGCCTTTTTTGCGACATTTGGTACAGTTGTTGATGCCGTAGTTATTATGGATAGAATGACTGGTAGATCTCGTGGATTCGGTTTTGTAGAAATGGGTACTGAGGAAGAAGCACAAAAAGCATTAGAAGGTAACGGTAAAGACTTAAAAGGTAGAAACATGAACGTAAACATGGCTAAACCTCAAGAAGATCGTTAAAAACTTTTAAAGTTTTAATTATCACATCTCCCCAAACAGGATTCATATTATGATCTGCTTTGGGGTAGATGAGATAAGTCGAATTGACATTTAACTCTCCTAATCTCTTAACAAAATTTTCGCTCCAATTATATGGTACAGCGTCATCATTTGTTCCTTGGAAGAGTGTTATAGGAGCTTTTATTCTGTCTAAATAGTTAGTTAAAGAATATTTTTCAACATCATAACTGTCTTCAAATTTTGCTAATTCATTTCTAATAAATTTTCCATGATCATCTGATTCGTCTGTATAGTAAAGAATTGAATAAGGAAAAGGTTTTGTAACAGGTGCCCAAAGCACGGTTGGATAATTTTCTCCTGTTATTTCTAATGTTGTTATAGCAATTTGTCCCCCATTTGAATGTCCCCAGATAAATATATTTTTACCATCCCAGTTTGAAAAATTCTCTTTATTAATTGATTTTAATAAAGTTAAAATAGTTACATATGTTTGGAATCTGGATTCAAAAATATTTCCTGATTCAGAATCAGATCCACCATAACCTAAAAAATCTGGGGCAATTGTTATATATCCATTTTTAGATAAAAATTCTCCCACTCTTTTTGATCCATCTCCTGTTTTATAATTTTTTTGATCAACATAACCTCTAATTAAAACAATAATTGGAAAATGTCCTATTTCTGAAGGAATATTTATAAGTCCAGTAACTTTTTTAAGATTCTTGTTTTCTAAGGTTGGATCAAATTTAAATTCAAACATTTTAGATACAAAATTAGAATCAGTTACTAATGTCTCTGTAATATTAATTTTTGAAGGTTCAACTTTAGCCTTACTTAAGTTTTCAATTGTATATTTTTCTAAGGGTTTAGGTTTATTCCAACTTGGAAGTTCTTGATTTTTATTTAAATAGTTTTTATATAAATCACTTCCCCACCAACCAATAGAAACTAAAACTAGACTAATTAAAAAGTATAAGTATATTTGATAATTATTTTTCATTTTTTAATTAAGTATGTTGACATTTTTTGATACTAATATATAATTCTATCTTAGACAGAAACGCGTGGGCGCGGACTTGATTCCGATCTCGCCCAAAGCACTGTCTATTTTTTTGATTTAAAATTTATCTCTTTAATTTTAAAGATTCTATCAAAACTCATTTTCCTCTCAATGTTATTATTAAGAACAGGTTCATTTAATTTAGATTGCAAATATTTTAATACACGTAATTTAGGATTTTTGTTATCAGGTTTAATTTGATGAAATTTTATTTTAAAAGAGTAAGCTACTAAACCCACTAATACATCTACCATTTGTAGCATTGTAAAAGCATGTGATTCGGCTCTTATAATACCAAAAAGAGCATTCCTTCTAAGTCTTTTCTTAATTTTGATTTTAATAGATTTTTCGAAATTATCGTCTTTTGGTGTTGTAACATCATCTGCTATGACTGCAATATATTCAGAAATGTCTAGTGATTCAGAAATTAATTTTGCCGTAAAAGCATTATATGCACTATATTGGTTATCTTTGTGGTATTTTTTAATGTCAATGGAATCTTTATCAAAGACTGTGACTGAAAAATAGGTAAATTTAGTATCAAAATAAACGTCAATTAGTTTTTTATATATGTTTATATTTTTGTTTGCTATATCGGTTGATTTAAATTCAGCTTTGATTTTATATCTATTTTTAAGCTCAACTATTTTTCTGTGAAGTTCAGTGGGATGTTGTAATTTAATTAATCCCAAAGCAAACACTCTTTCGTTTGGAGTTTTAAGATGTCCAGATTCATCAAGAAAACCAAAAACGTGATTAACAGATTTTGGTCCAGGTTTAGAATTCTGCATATGTAATTAATGTTATATATTATTTGCAATTATTGCAATGGTATATTTTATATATTGCATTCGGTATTTATTTGGTTTAAAAATAAAGTATGAGTACCCAAATAATAGGCGAAAAAGTAAACGTAATTTTAGCTTCTAAAACTCCAGTCTCTCTTTCTTGGCGAGGCCGAGATTATAAAATTACAAAAATAGGACTTCACCACAATTTATATGAAGGTAAGACATTAATCCATATTTTTTCAGTTCTTTCAGGTACCCTTTTTTTAAAACTTAAATTTAATACCAAAAACTTAGAATGGACTTTACTAGAAATTTATGATGAGAAATTTTAATAAATCTAAGCCTTTAGTAGTTCACCTTGATATTAATTCTTGTTTTGCAACAATTGAACAACAAGCAAACCCACTTCTTAGGGGAAAACCTATTGTTGTTGCTGCTTACAATTTTCCTGGTGGATGTATATTAACTGCTTCAATTGAAGCTAAAAAACTAGGAATTAAAACTGGAATGAGGGTTAAAGATGGAAAACTCATTTGCCCTAAGTTAATTGTTCTTATACCGGATCCTAATAAATATAGAGTAGTTCATAAAAAACTTTATAATTTACTTTCTAAATTTTCAGAAAAAGTAATTCCAAAATCAATTGATGAATTTGTTTTTAAGCTTATTAATCCTAATACTTATTTTTTTGTGATTAAAGAAATTAAAAAAAGAATAAAATTAGAAATTGGAGAATGGATTACTGTTTCTGTTGGAATTTCTACCAATAGATATTTAGCCAAAGTTGCCGCTAGTTTAATTAAACCAGATGGGTTAGTTGAAATTAACAAAGATAATTATCAGTTAGTTTTTTCTAAATTAAAACTAACTGATTTAACAGGAATTAAGAAAAGGAATGAAGGAAGACTTAAAAGTGTAGGAATAAAAACAGTTTTAGATTTTTATGAAAGCCCTATTTGGAAACTTAAATTAGCATTTGGTGGAATTACGGGGCTTTATTGGCATACAAGGCTTCATGGGTATGAAGTGGATGATTTTGAATCAAAAAGATGTATGTTTGGTAATTCATATGCTCCACCATTTGATAAATCTAATATGCCTTTAGAAATTTTATCTAAACTTTGTCAAAAAACAGGTTTTAGGCTAAGAAAAGCAAATTTAAAAGCAAATGGAATCCATTTAGCACTTGAAGCAAGAGATGGAAATTTTTGGCATATGGGAAAAAAGATTTCAAAAGAATTATTTGAAAGTGGAGATATTTATAAAGAAGCAGTAAAGCTATTAATTTTAAGTCCAATAAAGACTTCTTTTAAAAATATTGCAGTCTCTGTCTTTGATTTAACAGAAAAAAGTATTTTACAATTAGAGATATTTGATGATGTTTTAAGAAAGGAAGATCTAAGCAAAAGTTTGGATAAAATTAACGAAAAATGGGGAAATTTTTATATTCATCCTGCTAGAATGATTAAAATAAAAGAGAGTATAAAAGATAGAATCTCTTTTGGATCACTCGATCAAATTTACTGAATCTCCAATTTCTAACTTATTTTTGTCAGAAAAACCTGCATTCACTTCTAAAACATAATTAATTGAAGAGGGAGCTGAATATCTTATTAGTTTACTATCTTCAATGCCTATTTCAGGCTGAACGTTTTTATCAATTTTAATTATTTTTTTATCATTAATCCAAATAATATCAAGAGCAATTTTAGTATCTTTCATCCAAAATGTAGGTTTACTACCATCATCGAAAACAAAAAGCATACCAGAATTTTCACCAAGTTTATCTCTTCCACCCAAGCCTTTTGCTCTTTCTATGTTTGTTTTAGCTAGTTCGACATCAATTTGAAGATTATTAATTTTTAAAATTTTTGTGTTTACTGTTAGTTCTGTTGCCTTTGAAGGGAAAAAATTATTAAGTTTTCCTTGGGATAAAAGACCTACAAAAGTTATAAATACTGCTACAGCTATAAGTGGAAGAAAAAGAGATTTAAACATTTAGTAATAACTTATTTTAATTCTTTTTCAATCAAGGCCAATTCTGCATCAATTGTATCTAAATTAGTTTCATTTAAATCCTTTTCAATAGCTACCAATTCGTCTGATTTGGAAGTCGATTCAATTTTATTAATACTAGTCTCAAACTTAACTGGAGATGTGAGTTTGTTTGATGATATTAAATATGCAAAAAAACCAAAAACCATAACTAATATCGAAAGTAAAACTAAAATACCTTTATCTTTCATTTAGTATCTCCTACTCTAAGACCTTTTAAATCCCCTACTGTTTGGACTAATAGTTTATGAATTTCTTTTAAGTTATTTTTAATTGATTTTATTGAATCTCTTACCAATTTAAAATCTTCTTGGGGAGTATTAGAAACTAGTATGTCATCTATAGATAGAGAACTAAGCTTGGTTTTAACTCCAGTAAGCATTAATTTAGCTTTCCCAATATCAGTTTTTGCTTTAGCTGTATTAATTTTTCCTTCAGTATCTGAAGCATCAATTTTAGTAATTCTTGAATCAAGTCTATCAATTAACTTTTGGATTCTTTCAACTGTAGCCTCAAGCCTAACTATCATTTTAGAATAGAAAGACATAATTCTTTCTCTTCTAATAGCTGTAATTTTTTGGTTAACTTCTCCTTTTTTGAATTCAACTTTTATATTAGCCCCTTCTCTTTTTTGAGAACCCACAGAAGTCGGAGTTGATGTTTGTGCTGAAACTAGTGGTACAAAGATTAAAAACGTTAGAAAGCTTATCAAAAATAGTTTTAATTTCATAGATAAATCCTACACTAATAACTTAAAAAGAGCAAGAATGGTGAAGAAAATGCCAATTGGAATAAACAAAAGAAGTACAGATAAAGTATCTTTCTCCTTTTTAGTAAATGCATGTATTGTATTCATTTTAAGTTACCTTTAAAGCGTTGGATATATTACTATATTTTAATCTTTAATATTTTAATGATACACCAAAACAAGATAAAATTTCAGTTAAGTAATCGAATTTACTTAATAATTTCCACAATTGTAAATATATGTAAAGTGTAGACATATTTGATATCGATTTTCGAATTGTTATGTGAATTTTTAAAAAGTGTTATATTTAATATATAAAGGTATATATGTTTAAACTTAATGAAGAAAAATATAAAGAAGTAATATTGTACTTGGCTAAAAATGTAGGTCAGGGCGGTGTTTATGGTAAAAAGAAAATGTATAAATTATTGTATTATGTGGATTTTGATTTTTTTGAAAAGTATGAAAAACCCATAACTGGAGATATTTATCACAAATTACCTATGGGACCAGCTCCATCGTATTTTGATGTAATTGCACTTGAGTTAAAGAAAGAGGGAAATTTACAAATAAATAAAAGCAAGTCTGGTAATGGATATAATGATGCTGTTGTCTATAAAGCATTAACTGATCCTAAGGTGGATATTTTTTCGAAAGACGAAAAGAAGATGCTAGATAGGGTTATTAAACTTTATGGTGATAAAACAGGTCATCAACTTGAAATATTAACTCACAAAGAGGCGCCATACTTGGCAGTAGATGAAGGTGAAGGAATGCCTTTAGAGTTTGCACATTACAGAGGAACTTCCTTATATGCTCGACCTATTCAAGTACAAGCATAATTATAACAGTTTTAGATACTCGAAACTACTTGTAGGAATAAGAGGAATGGAAGTTATTTCAAATAATTTTCTTTACAATATTGAATCGATTTTGATAAATCTCCTTTAGTTTCTTCAACACCAGATCGACCAGACCAAAGTGAAGCAACATTAAATCTGGATGGTCTTTGAGATGAGTCATTAGATCTTGGAGATTTATTTAATTTTTCCATTTCTGAGTCTGTTAAAAATATTGAATCAGAACGAGAAAGCTCATTTATTAAAGAACTCCAATCATTATCAGAAAAAGACCCTTGGTATTCGCTTTCTCTAGTTGGATACCAAGAAAGTATTTCTTTTATACCGGTCAATTGAATATTAGAAGCCATAGAATCAAACAAAGTATCAACAATGCGAATTGCTCTTGATTCATCTGAACTCTTTGTTGTATTTAGTAAACCTACAATTTGTTCAGCTCTTTGAGAATTATCAAAATAGTTAGAAAGCTTATCCCAGCTTTTAGAAAATATCATAAGCCCAAATGTTCCCAACCGATGTACTACAAACTTTTGATCATTCTTTTTTGTCAGAAGTGCGTTCGCTACTCTTCCCCACGATTTTTCTTCACTAAGTGTATCAAGCCATTCTTTAGTCTCCTGCCAATTCACAGGTTCTTGATATTTTTCTAGCTTTTCATGTAGATCAGCCATGGTCTTATTCTAGCATGTTTTATAGAAAAAAGTTATGTTAAACTGAATTAGAATACTAACAAATTTTTACATTTCCCCCCCCTTTAAATAAACGGGTTTCGTTTTTGCCGAATTCACCATACAATTTGCTTGCGTCGTCCACATTTGACGCGAGCAATTTGAAGCTAACTCCTGAGTTGTGTCGGAGACAGGACTTGAACCTGCAAGGAGTTGCCTCCACAGGATCCTAAATCCTGCGCGTCTACCAATTTCGCCACTCCGACATAGTTAATATTTTATCATTTATTATAATAAATGACCAAGCTTTGTTTATCACAAAAAAAAGCCCCTCCATAAAGAAGGGGCTTGTAGAAATTCTAACGCCGTATCTTGTAAACAAGTACAGCCTCAGAACGTGATTGGTACTATAATATAATATTATAGGTTTGTCAAGTTTTACAACTAGATAACCCTTTTTCTTGCTAATACGAAGTAAGAAGGACCAAAATTTAGCCTTGAAAACGGCTTTTGAATGATTTTTTCTATATCCAATAGTAAATTTAATGGGAAGAATTTTTTAATTATAGTTGATCTAATATTTGAAACAGATCTTACCTCAATTATTTCAAAACCAGCTGTTTTTAATTTTTCATATATCTGATCGGGATGGTAGTTAATAAATGGAAGAGTATTATCTTTAATATGTTTTTTACTTCTTAAATCTATTGGGAATATATTAATTGGGTAGGTGATGTTTCCTTTAAATATATTTCGTAAGCTTGCTTTAAGATGGCTTTTATTTGGAAATTCTAATATAAAATACCCTCCCCTAGAAAGAAGAGAATAAACAATGTTAAAAGCTTCATCTATATTGTCTATGTGATGTAAAACTCTAACCATTATACAAAGATCAAAAGTTTTTGATTTAATCCTATTTTTAATACTTGCTATTCCACATTGAAGAAAATCTACTTTTTTAAGTTTTTTATATTTTCTTTGGGCGCTAAATAGTAAACTTGCACATGGATCAGAAACTATAATTTTTTTGGCTCTAAAATGATAGGATGGTAAAAGTCTACCGAAACCTGCTCCAATTTCAACAACTTTTTCAATTTTTGGAATTTTTGAAATAAGTCCTTTAATAGCTATAAATTCTGATTTATGTTCATAATCCCTACCTTTCCAGTAGGAGGGATAATCGTAATTGTCGTATGCTGCTGACATAAGTTAAGTTATTCTACTCCATCCCTTCAATGAATTGGTTGACACCTTCTGCCCAGGAGCCGTTTGAAAGTGGTGTATATTTGCTCATTATTTCTTCAGGAGTAACATAGCCTTTATCTATATATTCTTTTTTAAGCCCTGCTGTGACAGTTTCAATTCCATTTTCAAATGAATTAAAACCCAAAGTTCCCTTACTGTGTATTCCCCACCCCCAACAATTAAATGTTCCTGGTGGAATTATTTTACAAAGATTTGATTCTTGTTGGGCTATGGCTGGAATTAATTTAAAATCTATTCCATATTCATCTGCCTTTTCTACAATAAAAGATGAATAATTAACAAGTGGTGAGTTATATCTTTCCAAGTATTGTCTGACAAGTTCAATTCTAGCATCAGATGCAGTAGCTACACCTAATACAGTTGGAAATTCTTTTGGAAGTGAAGCATAGACTCTAACTCCACTATTTGTTGTAACTGTACCCAATTTAATAGGTTCTTCTTTGTTTAGTGAAAAAATTGAAAATAAACTAATACCTAATGTTATTGGGGTAATTGTAAAAAAAACTATAATAAAAAAAAGGTTCTTCCAAAAACTAAAGGACGATTCATTATCTGAATTTAAGTCAGTTATCATTATTATGCAATTTACAGAATGACATAATTAAGTTTATGAGTCAAGTTTATAAGTTTTAAAAAAAATATAGTCTACTAAGTTTGGTATAATACGAATATAATTGCAGATGTGGCGAAACGGTAGACGCGTACCGTTCAGGACGGTATGGGCTTTACAGCTCTTGGAGGTTCAAATCCTCCCATCTGCACAAATTAGGCAACTTTACATAAATTAATACGCGGGGATGGCGAAATTGGTAGACGCGTACGCTTAAGGAGCGTATGGAGTAATCTTTGCAGGTTCAAGTCCTGTTCCCCGCACAATTACTTGTCTGTTTTCCCATGAAGTAAATTTACATGGTAATGTACATCTAACCATGTTTTACATGGAATAACGTTAATGTCTCCTCGCATGCATTTATCGTTATCATAAAAATAAACGGTACCTTTATAATCATTCGGCAGTTTTTCAACAACCGAAGGACTGTCGTCAACTATTCCTACTACTTGTGGGTAAAGAAAATGTAAAACCTCTGCTTTCCATGTATTCCCTTCACTAGAAATAATATCTTTTGGTCTAGCAATAATTGGTTCACTTGGAAAATTATGTTTATTTAACCAATGGGTTGTTCCAGATAGAACAGATTGTGGTCTAATTGTTAGATACCCAACTATCGGAATTATTTGATTAATTTTTTGTACCATATCGTTAGAATTTTCAATAAGTAGCAATTCTTCTTGCAGCAAATCATTTTCTCGTGCATTCTCCATCCATTCTATAGCTTCAGGGGTTTGCCAATATGAAACATTTTGAGTGTAGTGATATTTTGCGATAAGATCTTTTACTAATAGATTTTCAGGGTTTCCAAATTTTTTTTGCATTTCATGAAACCAATAACCATTTGTCCATGAAAGTGTTTCATCAATATCAAGTACTAAACCTTCCCTTCCCTCACTTATTAATTTTTGTTTGAATTGTTGAACTTCTTGCTCAATCATAGAATTACTAACTAAAAATAATCCTGTTCTGTAAAAAGTGATTTGAGTGTAAAAAAAGTGACTTTTGTTAATCTAAACATAAATTCTGTAAACATTACTAAAAATATAAACATGAATTTTAAAAAACTGGGAAAATATAAAATCAATCCTATTAAACTACAGGCAATGATTATTGATCTCTCATCAAATTCAAAAACCAGAAGTCCAATGAAAAACAAACCCACTACAACAGCTGCATGAATTACCTTTTTAAACAAATAATCAGATAGAGGATAATTAACTAAATTATAAAATATTGAAGTTTTCTTAATTTGAAATTTATTAAAATATATTTTGAATAAATCTATTGGTACGGCAAAAAATCTAATAATTACTTCAATATAATAAGTAAAAATATTTCTTGTTGCATCAAGCTCAATTTTAACCTTTTTCATTTTAATTACTCGTAAAACCAGTTATAATCAGGTTCACTAACTTCAATAATTTTACTTTTATTCATTTTATAAGTTCCCTCTTCGTTTACAGTTTCCCAAGTACCTTCATAGTAATGATATTCAGCTTCACCATCTACCCAATTAGTTGTTCCAAATTTAACAAAGACAACTGTTTTACTTTTTTCAAATGGCTCTGATATAAAAATATCAACATTTAATATATCTGTAAATCTATTTGTCCATTCCGTATAATTTGTTTTTTCTAAGTATTTATTACTTAAAAGTTTATATCCTGCTTCCATTCTTCTGGCCTTAAGATAAGTATAAAATGCATACACTGCATCTTCTGGAGATTTAGTGGAATCGACATCTATTTTTTCAATTTCCTGATCTGTTAAGTTAACAAGATTATCATTCACATCAGAAGCTGTAATGAAAAAGGATATCCCAGCTAAACTTTGTGTATTAATCCCTACTACTTGACCACACTGATCTACAAGTGGTCCACCACTCATTCCAGAGACTAGTGATATGTTTGTCTGAAGATAGCCAATATAATCTTTTCTACTTCTTCTGTAGTCAATAAAATTACCTCTTACTATTGTTACATCTCCAGTTACTTCAGAACCTAACGGATAACCAGCAGAGAGAAGTGGCTCGTTATCATAGAAGGTCATTGAGGAAGGCAACTCATATACTTTTTGAGGATATTCATTTTTTAAAGTTAAAACTGCAATATCCATATTACTATCCCCAACTATTTTTACAGGAGTTTCAAAAGTTCCATCAGGGAAAACTATTTTAGGACTGGGCTCATCAGCAATTACATGGAAATTAGTAACTACTTCAGTAGGAGAAATGAAAAATCCAGATCCTTCACCAAACCCACCAATTATTCTAATAACAGAACTTTTAAGTTTTTCTTTTACCTGGTATCCACACAAAAACTTTTTGTAGCTACCGTACTCTCGGTTTAAATAATCCATAATTACAACAAAAGAAAGTAATATATAAATTGAAATAAACATCCAAAGAAGAGTTTTTCCTAAATTTCCCCATTTTCTAAATGGCCAAGAGATAATCTTCCATAGTAACTTCAAAAAATAATAAGTTGAGTATGTTAAAAGTTTTATAGGGAATAAATAAAGAGGAAAAAGGAGTTTTTTAATATACAACTTAAAACTTTTAATTATTTTCTTAATGTTATTTTTCATATATGATGCTATTTGATATGTTTTGCTAATCTTGACATATATGGTATATAATATACATGGTCGGTTGACAGAAATGTCTAGCTATCCTCTCAGCGTATGATAGTACTCAAACCGAGAACTGACCTCAAAAGACCCTCTATTTTAGGGGGTTTTTTGTTGCTTTAGGAACTCTAACAATTCCATATCCTGTAATTTTACCGTCTTTATTGTAAAAATTATTAATAAGTTTATTTAAATATGAGTATCTTTCTGTGGATTTAGAACCTAAATAATCATTCAGATCGCCATAATTTACAAACTGGCGATAAACATTATAAGCAACTGTATCAGCAAGTTGTAGAAAGTTTGAATTTTTAGATTTTTCAAATCTAGGTGTTGTATGAGAAAATTTTTTATGGAATGATCCCAGATCAATTTCTTTACTTGAAATTTTAAGTATCTGGCCTTGGTTATGATTAGTAGATTTAATTTCACTATCCATTTGATCAAACACAATCACACAATTTTTATGAGGGTGCAGTTCTACTCTATCAAAAAGTACTTGGGTTAAAATCTGAAGTGGAGTAAAATTGTCTCTATTTTTTTTGTAATATCTTTTGTCAAGGACAAAGGCCTGAATTTGTATAGATTTAGCATATTTTTCCATAAAGTTATACCACTTGTCTTCTATAAATTTTTTTAATTTAATATCATTGATATCAAAAACATCTAAATAATGTTTCTTTCTTCTGTATGGATTTCTTAACCAATCAGATTTTATTTCAACATGTTTGGTTCCAAAACATTTGATTTTAGCCTTATTAATTAATGGGTTAAGTTCCTTAATCGTTTGGCTTGTTATGTGTAACCCAGCCAATACAAAATAATTTCTTCTCCAATAATTTAAATTTGTGGTATTTCTTGTTGGTGGATTGTTAATAAAATCATTTGAAAACGGTGTTTCCCAATCTTTTGAACCACTATCATCTATAAACAAAAAATTATTGTTCACAGAATAATTATATACTTTTTACAGGTTTATTCATTTCATTTTTCATCGATATTTCCAACAGGAAGTGACAGTTTTTTAATGTCTGGTAAAGATGATCCCATTATTCCTTGTAGTTCACCATACATTTTAGACATATTATTTACAGTTCTATTTATTTGTGTTTCTCTTTTCTTCCATGATCGTTCCATTGATCTTTTTTCCGTTAGTAGATCATCTTGCATTTCAACTACCCCTTCAGCAAATGCTTCAAACCTGTTTCTAAATGCTTCACTTTGGAGGTAAGTATAAAGAGACTCTAGTTTTTCATCTTTATTTTCTGCTGTAAACTTTGCTGATGCAATTGACATTACATTTCTACGAAGTATTCCGGCAAGGGAAAGTGCAAAAGAAAGAGATGTGATAATCACACCATTATCTATTTGAAAATTCTGAATATCTTTTGGAAGGTTAATTGTAACTAATACAACTAAAGTTGCATCAAATTTTCTCCCATCTTCTCTAAGTTTAGGAAGCCAAGAAGGACTCCATTTAGCTCTTTTTGTTTCCCAAAGAATTGTTCCTGCAGTTTTACCTGCTTGGTTTTTAACTACTTGGATGATATCTCCTCCTTCTACCCCTTTACCAATTGGAGTAATTTCGTCAAATGTAAATGCATTTTTAAGTTTATTTTCTAAGTCAATTTCTAATACTTCTCCTTGCAATTGTTGGGAACCTTGTTTTGCTTTAGCTTGTGCGTCAATAAGAGCCTTTTCAGTGTCTGTGAGTTTTTTCTTTAGTTCATCAACTTCCAAGCCACTTTTTTCTCTTTCTTGTCTTGCTCCTTCTTCACGGGCTTTATCAGATTCCTCATTTATTTTTCTTTGGGATTCTAAATCTCTTTTTTCGTTTTGATCTTTTAATTCTCTAATACTTTTAGTAAGTTCTAAAAGTTGGTTACCTAATTCTTTATTTCTGTCTCTTAGTTCTCGATTTTCATTTTCTTTATCTCTTACTTTTAAATCAATTTCTTCTATTGCTTCTTTTTTACCCTTTTCTCTTTCTTCAATACCAAACTGTTCTTCAAAATCATGGCGCAAGGCTTCAGAAATTTCTATTTCCTTTCCACAAAATTTACACTTAATTGTGTTTTTCATTATTTATAGTTAATTACAACTATACCCGAAGTTAATGATATATCAATATATGTAAAATTTAAAAAAATACCCTGTGGTCGTGAAGGCTTAATGCACTCGTTTAAATGAAATGATACAAACTATTGTACTACCTTATTAATATTTCAGAAATTTAATTATTTAGTTTTATCGACAACTTTTGAATCTGGCATGTATTTTTGAAGTCTTTTGACAGCATTCTTTACTCCCGAACGAGTTTTATAACTCTCTCCTAAATTAGCAAGTTTTCTGTTGTTACCGGCAGTTACTGTTGCTCTAAACTCCTTTCTTTTATCTTGATACATTGTTATTTTTGCTGGCATAATTACTCACCTCCTCAATTTGGACAACTAAATCTTGAAGTTGCCTTGTGAAATTTGCGCTTTTGAAGTCGTAGTATCTCTTACTCGGCAACTAATCTTTTAATTAATTGCATATATTAATTATATCACGCAAGTCAATTGTACTTAATTGTTTTTAGTCTACTTTTTGACATTATTTCTCTTGACAGTAGTGTTAAAATACAGTTACAAAAATGAATAACAAAATCAAACATCTTGAGATGATACAGTCGATAATCAACAGGATGGCTGGAAATCTATTTTTCTTAAAGGGTTGGGCTATTTCAATAATCGCTGCACTTTTAGCATTATTTGCAAAAGATCTAAATCAGAAATATTCACTCATTGCGATATTTTTATTGATAATCTTTTGGACAATGGATGGATTCTTTTTGTCTCAAGAAAGACTTTTCAGAGGTTTATATGAGGATGTAGCAAAACGAAAAGAAAATAAGATTGATTTTTCAATGGATATTAAAAAATACAGAAAGTTTGCGAAAAACACTCTAGTCTTTACTATATTCTCGAAAACATTACTTTGGTTCTATTTACCACTAACAATTGCAATGATTTCGGTTACTTTATTTATAAAATAAAATGGCTAAAAAGATATTTGTCAGTTATAAGTACAAAGACGACAGTGTTTTACAAATAGACCCTACTCAACCAACAACTGTTAGAGATTATATAGATATTATTGAGGCATACCTTCAAGAAGATCATATTTATAAAGGTGAAAGAGACAATGAAGATCTTAGATACCTCTCAGAAGATCAAATTGAGGAAAGTCTTAAAGATAGAATCTATGACAGCACAGTTACCATAGTTTTCATTTCAAAAGATATGAAGACGATCGAACCAGAGTTAGAACAATGGATACCTTGGGAAATTGCATATTCACTTAAAGAAAAAACAAGAAATGACAGGACAAGCTACACTAATGCAATGCTTGCAATTGTAATCCCAGATGAAAACAATAGTTTTGAATACATAGCTGAAAGGAAAAATTGCCAATATTGCCACTGTATTTCATGGAAAATAAATCAACTATTTACAATATTAGGGAAAAATATGTTTAACAAAAAAATTAAAAATACATATACTTGTCCAAGTGGAACATGTGGAACAATTCACACTGGAAACGACCATTCATACATTCAACCTGTAAAATGGTATGACTTTATGAATAACAAAGAATATTATATAAATCTTGCAATCGAGCGAAATAATCAAATCGGCAACTATGAAATTACTAAAGAGGCTTGAATGACTTTTGCATCAAAGTCTGAAATTAATTTTCATTTACCACTAGTTGGCAATTTCAATAATTTTTTGAACCAATGCTTTTCTAGCATAAAATGCCCTACTTACTGAACCATGTCCTGGTCCTTTGGTTCGTGCTTGTATCCACCTTCCATCTTTTCCTGTCAGACACTCAAAACCTTGTGTAATTAATTTATTACGAATAAAATCATAGTCATTTTTAATTTCTAGTATTATGCTGTCGTCTTCTGTAAAATCTAAACTAGCAACGCTTAAAAGTTTTGCTTCATGGGAATTAATGCCGTTGTGTTCAACTGCACAAATTATTATTGTTTTTAGTTTAGACCAACAATGACTTTCAAAAAAAGATTCTTTTTTCAACTCAGTTGGATTAATCATTGTTATAGCCATGGTTTCTTTGGGGAAAAGCTTATTATTTTTGTGTATAAAACTCACTGATTTAAGTTCATATGTAAGACCGTTTGGTGCTTTTGAGACATTATTTTCTAATCCAGCCAATCTTTCCAAAACTAAACCTTTCCATCCTTTATTTTGTTTACCTGTTTCGTATGTCGTAATTTTATATTTTAATGCAATTGCTTTAAGATCTACTCCAATATGTCTTCTAAGATTTTTAATTGCTGTGGCTCTAGTTATAATTTTCATTTTAAATGTTTGTTTTTAATGTTTTTGTCTAATTCTTCAAATCTTTTAATAGAAATATCTAAATACTTTTTCTCTATATCTATTCCAATAAATTTTCTACCAAATAAATATGATGAAATACCAGTTGTAGAACTTCCAGTAAAGGGATCTAGAATTAGGTCATCTTTGTTTGTACTTGCCAACACAATTCTTTTTAAAAGAATTTCAGGTTTTTGTGTTGGGTGTTTCCCAAATTTTTTTTCAATTTTTTTAGGGGTTCCTAACGACCATACTGAACGCATTTGTAAACCAGGTTTTTTTAATGCATCTTCAGGCCATGTGCCATTTTTCATTAAATTATAATTAAACATATGTTTTGAATTTTTATCTTTTCTTGCCCAAACTAGTGTTTCATGGCTTGCAGTAAAAAAACGACAACTTAAATTTGGTGAGGCATTAGGTTTAAACCATGCTATATCGTTTAATACATGAAATCCCGCTATTTGAAGAGCAAACCCACACTGGTAAATTGAATGGTATGTTCCACTGATCCAAATTGTTCCATGGGGTTTTAGGACTTTTCTTACAGCCTGAATCCATTCTAAATGAAATTCAAAATCTTTTTTTAAACCATTACTTTTATCCCAAATACCTTTATTGACACTAACTCTACGACCTGCGTGTACAGTAAAACCTCCATTTGAAAGTAGATATGGAGGATCTGCGAAAACCATATCAACACTGTTTTCTGGTATTTCAGAAAGTATATTTAAACAATTTCCCAAATAAAGCGTGAAATTTGGTTTTAAGTAGTAAGGTATATTCATATATCTAATTAATTTATTCTAGCATTTTATTCAATATAATCCACTTCTCCCTATAATATTTATTACCACTCCCCTACTCTTGCAGTTAATATATTTTTAAATTATTATTAATATAATGTATCCTGATATAGTTGGAGAACCTGATGATCTTTTTGAAGATGCTATTAAAGTAGTTTGTCAGTATGATAGGGCTTCTGCATCACTGCTTCAAAGAAGATTATCAATAGGATATGCCAGAGCTGCTAGAATAATAGATCAGTTAGAACAAGCAGGAGTTATTGAATCTGCTGATGGATCTAGTAAACCTAGAAAAGTGTTATTAAAATCTGCAAATGACTTTAAGTTAATTAGTTCTAAGAAGCAGGAAGAAGCTGATAAACAAATAAATTATGTTCCTTCAATAATATATAAACCAAAATCTGCAGAATTTTTACCACTTGAGGCTAAAAATTTGAAAGATCCCCTAGATTTACCACTTGGGTTTGATGAAAAAGATGGGTTTGTTAGTACCAACTTTTCAAAAATTGGAAACTTAATAATTACTGGAAATGTAATAAGTAAAAAATATAAATTTTTAGAAAGTTATTTAATTTTTTTACTTTCTAAATTTGATTTAACTTATGTTAATTTAATTATTCAAGATAACACAAAGATTTTAGAAAAATATAATTTTATCCCACACCTACTATGCCCTATTGATAGTCAATATAGTATGTCTACACTTCGTTGGTTAACAAGAGAAATTGATAGAAGGGTAGGAATATATAATAAAGATGAAAAAGTAAAATTTTCTAAAATTATATATATTGGAAACAGTTTAAACTTTAGTGGAAATGAAGAAGAAGATGCAATTAAAAGAATTACTTCAATTGGTGCATATGCAGGAGTACATATAATATTAATTGCTGATACTATGAGAGACTTTACAAAATTTATTAAAGACAATATCTCTGCAAGGCTTTTATTTAATAAGTTTGGAGAAAATGAAGCAACTTTTGAATTTAAAGAAAAAACTATGATTAAAACTGTTGAAGTTAAAGATAAGGATTTTAAAGATTATTTTAGTAGTTTTATTTAAATTGTTTAAGTTCTTCTTCTGTTATTTTAAATTGATTTTTAAAATTTAAGTATTTTTTAAACTCACTTCTTTTTATCCATTTAATTTTTCTAATTTCACTAGGATCAGGCCTTATATCTTCTTTGATTCCTGTAAATTTAATTAAAAAGTGTTTTTGACTTTGTCCTAACCAAATTCCATTATTTTCAATACATCTTCTAATAATTACTTTAATTGGCCAGTTGTAGGTTATTAAATTTTTACTTTTATTAAGAATTCTAAATTTATTAGTTCCCATCTCCTCTTGAAGTTCTCTAAAAAGTGCTTCTTCCTCTGTTTCTCCTTTTTCTATTCCACCTCCTGAAAAATTCCAATCGTTTTTACCATATGTGGTAAGTTGATCAATTAGATATTCACCTTTATTATTTGTGATTATTCCAATAACTTTCCTTCTATACAAATGTTTAGTAAATTTATTTAAAATAATCATGTGTTTAAATTTTACACTAATTAGCTAATATTTAATTTTTTTAGTAAAATACCATTAGATTTAATTTGACCGCTTGGCTCAGTTGGTTAGAGCGTCTCGTTTACATCGAGAAGGTCGGGGGTTCGAATCCCTCAGCGGTCACAAAATTTGTTATAATATTTTTTCATGCCGAGATAGCCAAGTTGGTCAAGGCACGTGTCTGAAGAACACGCAATATAGGTTCGATTCCTATTCTCGGCACAAATTGAAAACTTTAAAGAAATTACTTCAATATATTATATAAAGAATCTTGACAAGCGAATAATAACCGAATATTATTAATTAATGTCTTACTCAACTGATATAAAGGAAAAAATATATTCATTAAGACAAAAATCATTAAGTTATTCAAAGATACAAAAATTAACTAAAATTCCAAAGAGTACTTTAAGTGATTGGTTATCTGATGAAGATTGGTCCATAAAAATCAAAAATAATTTGACCGAAAAACATTTAAAGAATTACAAACCTAATTTAATTAAAGCTTTAAAAGTGATGGCAAAAATGAAAGATGATAGATATAGAAAGTATCGAGCAGAAGCTTTAATAGATTATAAAAAATTTAAAAACGATCCATTATTTATTTTTGGACTTGGTTTATATTGGGGCGAAGGTGACAAAAAGTCTGGAAATATGGTTGCTGTGACAAATTCAGATCCAAATATTTTAAGTGTTATTGCTAAATTTTATAGGAAATATTTATCTCTTGATGAAAGTAAGCTTGGAATCAAACTTTTTATATATAAAGATATAAACATAGATTTTGCTATTGATTTTTGGTCGAAATTGCTTAAAATTCCCAGGAATCAGTTTATCAAAGTTCAAATTTTGGAAAGTAGAGCAAAACTCACAAAAACAAAGTTAAAATATGGAATTTGCACATTATACTGTTCAAATACTGAATTTCATATTAAAATAAGGGAGTGGATCAGGCTTTTAAGTTTAGATATGCGGGTATAGCTTAGTGGTAGAGCGCGACATTGCCAATGTCGACATAGGGGTCCGATTCCCCTTACCCGCTCCAGATGTGACAGAAATAGACATAAATGTACATAAAGTTACTAGGAAGCTACATAAACAACATGTTAACTAAATCTGAAGAAATATCTAATGAATTAATAAGTTATTTAACAAACTTAAGTATTGACCAGTGGAATCTGAAAGTTTCTGATGAATGGACAGTTAAAGATATCATTTCTCACCTAATTGGTTGGAATATAGAAGCAAGTAAAGTTTTACCTGCTGTATGGAAAACAAAAGAGACCCCTTGGTTTCTGAATACAGATGATTACGAAAAATTCAATCGAACATACGTTGAAGCACATAGACAAGACTTTCCTCAAAAGGTACTACGAGAGTTTATTGGATCAGAAGAAATCTTTAGCAAGGTAATTCAAGAAATCGGAGAAGATAATTTAAGAAAACAAATAGATAAATACTATTGGGTTTTTGACGAAGGTGAGGATAGCCATTATCTGGAACATCTCAATCAGATTAAAACTGTTGTTGAAAAATATTGATGGATTAGCGATACCAGTTCTTGTAATCCTTAAAACTCGGAATATCCATTCTGATTTTTAATAAATTTAGTTTTAAAATAAGCTCAGGAGTTATTAGACGATACAAGTTAAGAAAAAGCCAAAGTGGCAATGGTAGGTTCGAGCTGAGTACCGTCCCCAGCTCTTAAATTTTTATTATTTTTCTTTTGTTTATTCTTTTAAGGGCTGTTTTACTTTCATGAATTGCAAGTACAACTATTCCAGATCCTAGTAATATTGGGGTGTCGATTGCAATAACTGATCCTATACCAATACCTATTAAAGCTCCTACTAATGCAGCATGAATTGCCTCGTCTTTTTGAATATGTGATATTGGAATATTCTCTTTCATTTTTAGTCACCATTTTCTGGAACAGGAAGTCTTTCTTGACCTTTAGCATCTCTCATTGTGTTTAATATTAGTCTTTTTAATATCATTGTAAAGCTAATTCCATATAAATCTAAAATATTAGACATAGCAACATCTAATTCTTTAGGTCCAAATGCAGGATTACTGTTACTATCTATAAAATAATATCTTCCTGATGAATCCATTCTAATATCAAACTTTGCATAGTCTGCCATTTTTGAAATATCAAAAGCTTTTCTAACATATTCTTTAAGTAAATTATCTTCATACTTATCATAATGAAATGAAGTGTAGCCTTCTTCCCATTGTGCTTCGAAAGTTGCAAATTTATATTTTTGGCCACTTTCTGGAAAAACTTTTTCCCCAATATAAACTTTTTTATTTAAGCCTTCTAAAAGAATTGCGGTAAACTCTCTTCCAACAATAAATTCTTCAACGATTACTCCTTGCCCATATGTTTGGATTAGAAATTTAATTCTTTCTCTTAAATGTTTTTCGTTTTCAGAGACTGAATCTTTAGTTATTTCAACAGCTCCATGAATTTCATTTAATTTTGAAATTAAAGGATACCTTAAAGTAGGATCAATTAAATCAGTTGGAGTATTAAAAAGTTGGTATGCAGGAACAGGAACACCATTTTGTTGTAATAGTTTTTTGACTAAAAATTTGTTGTATGCTAAAGATTCTCCTAGAATTCCTGCGCCAGTATAGGGAATATCCAATATTTCCAACACTCCAGGAATAGTTGATGATAAATATTCATTTCCTTTAACAGAACCTGTTAAATTTAAAACCATATCAGGTCTTTCTTTTCTTAACTTTTCAGGTAATAATTCATTTCCTGGATATAGTTTTACTGTAACACCTAATTTCTTAAGGTAACTTGAAATTACTTTAGCGTCAGTTATTGCATCCTTTTCTGTTATGTACTGAGCTTCAGTTGGAAAGTATTCTCTCTTAACATCACTATGAATTATCGCAACTGTTTTAGGTAAATCAAAACCATTATTTTTTAACATATGACTATTCTTAGTTAATTTGCTAAAATATGCAAGTACTTAAATTGACCCAGTAGCTTAACGGATAAAGCAGTTCCCCTCTAAGGAAAAGACTGGAAGTTCGATTCTTCCCTGGGTCACACAGTTTTCAAAAAAATAATTAGAGTGGCAAGGTAATTTTAACTGTAGTTCCACTTCCTTTTTGGCTATCAATTTTAATTTGTCCTTTATGTGCATTAATTATTCCCTGAGAGATAGCCAGTCCTAATCCAGAACCTAAAGTTTTTGCAGTTTTTGAACCTCTGTAAAAACGTTCAAAAACATGCGATAAATCTTTTTTGGAAATTCCAATACCATTATTTTTAATCTCGATAATGACATCACTTAGAGATTTTCGTAAAGAAATTGAAACAGTTTTTTTATTTGATGTATATTTGATTGCGTTATCTATTATATTTAAAATTGCTCTTGTAATTTTACCTTCATCACCAATTATAATAATACCTGGTTGTATATTTGATTTGATTATAATTTTTTTATTTTTCCCTAGTTTTAAGGCAATTTCTTTTAATTCTTCTACTAAATCTGAAAGGTTAAAACTTTTAGTGTTTTTAACACCACCATTTCTAATAGCATCATGGGAAGCCCCAATCCATGCTAAATCAAGAATATTTTTTACAAGTGATGACATTCTATCTACATCAATGAGCGTTTCTTTTAAAGTTTCTTTATATTCATTTTTTTGTCTATCCCTGGAAAGAACTACTTCAACCCCACTTTTTAATGTAGCAATTGGAGTCTTTAATTCATGGGCTATGTCTCCAATAAATTGTCTTTCTCTGTAAAATGATTGTTGAAGTCTATCTAGTAAATTATTAAAAGTAACTGTTAGTTTTTCTATTTCATCCTTTGATTTAGGATTTATTAATCTCTCATCAAGATTTTCTGAAGTGATATTTCCCATTTTATCCGCAATTGTGGATATTGGTTTAATTAATTTTATAGCTAGTAATCTTACTCCAAGAATTGTAGGTATTATAAGAATGATAAAAATAGTTCCAAGTGAATATAGTAGTAAATTTAATGATTTTTGTATCGCCTGAATTGGATGAGCAATGAGTAAAACTTCATAGAGTTTTTCATTTACTATTATTGGTTTAACTAAAAATCTCATTGGAGTATTTCCTATATTTTGGTTTATATAGCTTATAAATAGATTATTTTTCGCAGTCTCAAATAAATATTTATATGAAACATATGGAGTGTCGTAACTTATTGAACTATTTTTTATACCTCCATTTTGGTCTAATACAGTAATTACCATACCCGCTATATTATTAAATTGAGTCGGATTATGGGAATGTAACAAAAGCTCTTTATCAACCTCTTGGAAAAATATATGATTAGTTGCAACATAGAAGCTTGTAAAAATAATCCCAGTTGCAATGGATAAAAACAAACTAAAAGAAAGTACTATTTTAAAGTGTATGTTTTTTGTATTCATATAATATAACCCACTCCATGAACAGTTTTTATTAAATTATTTTTAAAACCTTTATCAATCTTTTTTCTCAATGTAACCACAAAGACATCAATAATATTACTCATTCCATCAAAATTATAATCCCAAACATGTTCAATTATCATTGTTCTAGTAACTACTTCATCTCTATGTCTCATTAAAAGTTCCAAAATAGCAAATTCCTTAGGTGTAAGAGTTATTTCTTTTCCATCTCTTGTAATTTTATGTTTTAAAGGATCAAGAATTAGACCATCAATTGATAAAATTGGAGATATATCCTGATGGCTTCTTCTAATAAGTGCATGTATGCGTGATCTAAATTCAATGAATGAAAATGGTTTTGTCATATAATCATCAGCACCGATATCAAGTCCATTTACTTTATCTTCGATTGTGGATTTTGCAGTTAACATTAGAATTGGAGTTTTTATTTCTTTTATTCTTAAACTTTTACAAACCTCAACCCCATCAATTTTAGGTAGCATTAAGTCAAGAATGATTAAATTATATTGTTCATTTTCGGCTAAATATAAACCCTCTTCTCCATCAAAAGCTTGATCAACAGCAAAACCGTCTTCTAAAAATCCTTTTTTGATTATATTACTTAATCTTCTCTCATCTTCTATTACTAATATTCTCATATATGAGTATTATATTAAATTTTTATTAAGATTTCATTAATTTACCTTAAATTTCTTCTGGAGATGGTTATTTTATTTGGAGAGAAAAGTTTATACATTATAATTTGGTTATATAAACTAAAAAATATAATTATGGCCAATATTATATATTTTAAAGGTATATTTGGCAGTTTGATATTAATATATTGTTTTTGGTTAGTATTCATTGTGTATCTTTCAATCCATGCATTCCATCAGAACCTGCTCCTCCATGTGATTGATGAGGTAAGGTAGTTCTATCACCAGTGAATAGTAAATAGTCTTCAAGCATTCCTTTTGGATACCATAGTGCATACCAACGATGTGATTCACCCACTAATTGTTCGTCATTATATTTATCACCGTAATTGGTAATCATAAATCTGTAAAATCCTCTTACAGCTTTTGCATGTGCACATCCACAATTACTAATCATAGTTACTTTATTAGCCTCACCACAGCAATAGCTACAGGTCATCATTAAGGTTATTAATTTTTGGTATCTCGCTTCCTGTTCTGGTGATAGTTTTAGACTTGTTTCATAGACTCCCCATTTTTTTTGTGCATTTATTGGATCATCAAATGAAATATCATCAGGTGCATAAAAGGGTTTACCTTTTGCAGTCATTACTACCTTAGCATCAGCTAGTTTATTGCCCGTATGTGAATTTGACATAACATTAGTAATTGTAGGCCATTCATATAACGAGGTAGTCTTTCCATCTGAATTAATTTTTGGAGCAACTATCTTCATCGAACTATTTAATGAAATAATTTCCAATGCAATAGCAACTCTAGTAATCATTAATTGATTAAATAATAAAAGCAATGTTAGTAACCAGAGAAAAAACTTTCTTCCAATTACTAATCTTATTTTAAATTTCTTAAATATCTTTTTCATTTTTGTTCTTGAACAGGTCTTACGATTGTATTTGTAGACAAATCCTTATAAGTAAGATTATTTAGTTGGTTAAGTTCTGTAAATACATACCAACCATCAAATTCAATTTTACCCACACTTTTCCATACATTTTTTAAATTAACATATTGATCCACTTCTGGAGATAATATAATAGTTGGTATTTTAGTAATTTTATATTTTTTAATTAAATCTTTCCCGCGTAAAGAACTTATATCAATTTTTGTTTCGGAATTTAGATATACTCCATAGCCACTTGTAACTATTGGTTTTTGTACTGCTTCTGGATCGTAACATTCTTGACAAGTGGAATCTGTAAGATAAATGATATCAACTAGACCTAATATTCTTCCCTTATTTAAATCTCGATATGGTAATGGAGTATTTCTAGTAATGTAAGTTTTATCTTTTTCTACACTACCAAAATTTGACCATGTACTTTTTGCATTATCATATAGGTCAAAATCAGAAGAAAAAATAAATGATGGAATTTTTGTAATTTTATATTGTCTAATAATTTTTTGACCTTCAGTTGTATTCCATGCAATCTCTTTTAATTCCTTTATTTTAACATTAGCCTTTTTAAATTCTTCAATAATTGGTTTTAGATTTGTACATTTTGTACAATCTGGATCAGTAATTAATGTAGCTGTAACATTACCCATTTCTAAGTTACTTGTAGTATCTTTATATACTGGCAAAACTTTGGTAAAGATAAAATTATCGTCTTTGATTTCTCCATTAACATCAATAAAATTATTCAGTTTTTTATTGGAAACATCACCTGTCACAATATATGTAGGAATCTTTTTAATTTGAAATTTATCTATTAATTCTTTACCTTCATTAGAGTTAAACTCAAATGAATTTTCTTCTTCCACTTTAACATTTAATTTTTTAAATGTGGAAATTGCATTATCGATATTAAAACAATTAGAACAACTAGAATCAGTTATTTTAGTTATTTTTACATTAACTGGTTTATTAGCTTCTTTAAGGGTAGCTACCTTTTTATTAAAACCAATAAAGGTTTTTGTTGAAAATAATATCCCAACTAAAGACGAAATAACAATAACACCTAAAATAATATTTGTTTTGGTAATTATTTTTTCTTTATTCATATCAACATCCTCCAACCATAGATTGCGGAGTGTCTGCACCACTTTCTGCTCCACTCTCAGCGCCTGTAGTATTCGTAGTGGTTGCTGGTACGGTTTTCGCTTTTGATGTACTTGAACCAGAAGAAATTTTTGCTAGTTGAAAACTTTGTAAAATAGTTATTAAGGCAACAATTATTAAAGCTATAATTTGTAAATTTGGTTTAGCAATACGTAAAACAAAAGCTTTATCGTTATTTGTTTCTAATTTTTGATTATCTTTCATAAATCACCACCTTTCTTTTGTTAATATATTAATATTATCAGTACAAACATTAAGATTTAGTGAAAATCAGACTTGAATTTAATACTTATTTTTTAATAAATAGTTAATCTCATGGTAATAATTTATTTATTGTAAAGAATCAAGCTTTTTTATTTCACTAATTAATTCCTGATTTCTTATGGCCATTTGTGGATCATCTTGCGTAAAACGTATAATGCCATTTTTATCAATTAATATATATGTATGTCCAGGAAATTGTCCTCGATGCATAGATGACTCTAAAGCTAAAACTCCATAAAGATTTGATGCTATTCGTTTATCATCGAATAAAACAGTACTTACCCCAAGTTCAGGCATTTTGTCTATTGCTTTTTTCCAATTTTCTTTGGGATCAGTAGTAATATTTAAAACCACTGTATTTTCTTCTTTGAAAGACTGATCTTTTCCAAAAGCTGAAATTTGGTTCCAGCAAGCGGGATAGCACATAAGACCTTCATTAAAAAATAATACAACATTTTTGCCTTTTAATTTATTTAAATTTACTATTTTTCCATCGTAGCTAGTTAGAGAAAAATCTGGTGCAGGTTTATCTTTGAGATTATCAAATATTGTTGATTCTACCGGTTTTGTTCCATGATGATCTGTCGCAGAACTAGTTTTTATTTTTACATCTTTAGTATTAGCAATTGGTTTTTCTATTTTAACTTTAAAAAATAAATTAAAAACAATAAATATACCAATTACTATTTCAGAAATAATTATAATTAAATGTCTTTTTGAAATGTTAATTACAAATCACCTCCCTTTTTGAATTCTTTAAATGCCTTTATTATTAATAAAATAAATATTCCAGAAAATATAAATCCCCATACAGATTCAGGAATAAACTTAGTAAAGTTTCCTATTATTTTAGTTATTTGGGCAATAAATATGTTTACTGATAGTTGATAATCATTTTGCATTGTTAGCTTGTCAGAAAATGCTAAATAAAGAATAACTATCCCTATCAATAAAAACATTAATCCAGAAAACAAATTCGCGATTGTATTCGTGATTTTAAATTTAAATATATTAAATGTAATAGGTTTTCTAAATGCAAAAAATTTATCTGTAAAATTCACCCTATCTAAATAAGCAGAAAGAATAAATAGAGGTGTAACCATTCCTAGAACATAAGTTAGTGTATATAAAGAACCCAATATATATGACCCTGATATTGCAGATAAAGCAAGTACACCAGCAAGAACAGGAGCGCAACAAGTTGTAGCAATTCCTGAAAATATACCTAACATAAAAACTGAAAAGATATCGTAATTTTTAAGCTTAGGATGGACAATTGATGAAAAAGAAAATTGTTTTCCTAATGTAAGAAGTGTTCCAAGGATTAAAATAAAAAAACCTCCGCTAATAAATATAAGATCGTGATAATCTCGTAATGTTTGACTAATTGCACTTATCCCTAACCCTATTGGTATAAAAACAGTTAGAAGACCTAATAAAAAAATAAATGTCATAAAAAAAACTTTTCTTTTTTGTTTAAAAATTGAGGCAAAGTATGTTGGAAGTAATACTGTAATACAACAGGGTGCAAAAAGCGCTGCAATTCCAGCTAAAAATGCTGCAATAAAAGATGCACTTACTAGTAAATCCATATTTAAATAATATTCTTTAATGTATTAAGAATTTGTTAAGATCATGAAGCAATACGAGCTCTAACAATTAACCTTCTTGGATTTCTAGGATCACCTGGAGGAATACAGGTAACAAGACTTATAAATGAATCACTATTATCTTGTTCTAAAATTTGAATATCTGTTGGAAGTACATCAAACATTTGTTCTATTACATAACGATAAGTTATTCCGTCATAATTGACCATGATTTCATCCCCTATTTTAAGTGTAGGAAGTGTTGCAAAAATAGTCTTATAATTAGTTGGACTAAAAAAAATAGGTAAGGCAGAATGACCAAAGATAACGCTATTTCCAATTCTACCTGGAAGAGCTGTACCTGGATAATGTATTAGTGATTTAGACAAATCTTCACCACCAATTGTAGTAATTGCATTTTTTATACCTAGTTTTGGAATAGATAATGTATATGTTTCGATTTTTGAAACAATAAAATCCTCAGGTTTTATTTTATCTTCAAACCAATTACTTGCTTTTAATGTTTTATCTTCCCATAAGGGAGATATTAATGGAGGGGGATTTTTTATTTGATATGAAAAGATGGGATACAAAATACTAAATATTATAGTCAATCCAGACAAAAAAAATATGATCGCTGCTATACGAATAATTAATTTACGTTTCATTTTGCTAGACAACAACCTCTTTTTTTATCTTTATTTTTTTCAAAATCGTCTTTTCCAAGTTTATATAGAAATTTAGCAAAAAAAGATTTAGGTTCTTCTTCTACTTTTATTTCTCTTCTCTTAGTTTTTAAATGTTTAGAACAACAATCTGACATTTTAAATCACCTCTTTAATAACCAATGATCAGGATTTGACAAAAACATATTTTTATCTTCTTCTGAACAAAAATAATAAGTTACATCTTTATGAATTACATTTATTTTCATTTCATCTTTTGGTTTAACCATTCCGCAAACAGGATCTTTTACTTTATCTTCAGTCATATTAATCACCTCCTTAAAATTTCCAACTAAAATCTCGATTTTTGATACTTCCAATTTCTTTAATTGACAAAGTTAAAGTTTTTGGTAATGGGTTAATAGCTTTAAATAGTAAAAAACCACTTCTATGGTGACCTCCAACTGGAGATCCATCCCAGGATTCTGGATTATAAATTTTCCCTTTATCATCAATCAATACTGAAATTTTTGTTAGATCTTCTGTTAATTCAATTGAATGAGTATTCAGATTAACACTGAAACGCCAAATATTAAAATTTTCTAAAATGTCTTGAGGAGGTGTTATTTCTACAATAACTGATCCTTCTGAGTTTGTTTGTGTATCAAGAACTATGTTACTTTTGTTTTTAATAATAAATTTAGAATATATTATTAAACTTACCAAAAAGATAGCAAATATAATAATGAATAATTTCTGCTTCATATTTGTTTTAGCATATAAATAATTCCTGCTAAATTAAAGATTAATCCTATCCAAAAAAACTCTATTTGATATTGAGTAATGAATGAAATAATTCCTACTACCCCAAGAATTGGTAAAATGTTTACAAGATAATGTGAACAACAAGAAACCATCGCAAAAGTCGATGTCGTTCCAGTTGTTGCTAATACTTTTGAAGATGGTTTTGTCTTATGCAAATTTCGTATATAGCTAAAAATCCCTATTTGTATTCCAAACCCAATAGATAACGGGATCACATAATACCAAAACTGCCTAAACTGATCCTTAGCAAAGACAAACCCTGAAACCAGTATTATTACAACAAAATAGACACTTAGCAGAATTAAACTAGCAATAAAACCATTAATGATTGATCTCTTCACAATTTAATATTACTAAATCTATCATTAAGATTTCATTAAATTATATATTTTTGCAAATATATAACCTGTTACCCATGTAAAAACAAGTGACGAAACTAAACCAATTAAAAAGGTTGACATTGTTAAACTGCCAGTGTCAAATTTTGTTAAGGCAACACCATGAAACCATGATTGTGCTACTGTAAACATTAAATTAGGAAATAAACCTACAAGTACACGACAGGCTACATAAAAAATACCTGTAGTTATAGCAAAAGCATTAGCAGTAGAAATTGGATTATGCTTCATTTTATCCTCACCCCCTCTTTATATTTATTATACGCCACAACTACCACCAGTTTTTGGTGGTTCTTCAACTAAACCCTGTTCAGATAACCATTTTTTAATATTTTGTGTTCCTGAGGCAGAAGAATAATCTTTGCTTAATAATAATTTGGCGTCAATATTAGAAAAATTTTTACCCTCCTTGTTTTTAAAATAAAGTGCTAGATCATAATAATTTCCTGGAAACCAAAAGGCATTGAAATATTTTCCTGCTTCATACATTTCTTCCCTGGTCGCTCCGTTTCCTGCCATCAATTCTAAGACACCTAAAAGCGCCATACCATGATTACAGTCAGGGAATGCAGTGGAGTTATTGCAACAAGGTCTGAAGATATTTACTGAGACCTCTTCGACCAATTTTTCTTGCTCAGGAGTTAAATTAATAAGTTTGTTTTTTGAATAATAATTCATTGTGTCACCTTTAGCTAAAGACCATCCACCGGTTGAGGCAAAATTAGCTACACCTTTTATTCCTCCATATTTCATCATGTCCCCCTCTTCTAGTATTTTGGATTTATTGTTTAATCCCACAGCCCAAAAAAAGTTAAGTAAAAAATATGAGTTATCCCTATCAATTTTAATTTTTTCAGATGAACCTTTCGTTAAAATCTGCAACTGATTAGCTGATAAGGATTGATTAGATTTTTCGTAAACATTTGTAAATTTGTCTTTATCTATAATTCCTGAGGCAATCATCTTTGGACCTAAATCATTAAAACTTACATTTATTTCAAATCCTTTTGTAGGATTAATTGCTTCAAATAATTCATTACTGGTTTCTTTAGAAGCTATACTTGGCGGGTTTTTTTTATTAATATCTAAATTAAAATTTTTAAACACATTTAACTTTAATAAAAGTACAATATTTGATAACACGCTAACAGCTATAAAGAATACTAAAAATTTGCTATTCAAGAATAATTTTATAATTTTATTTTTCTTCACGACTTTTATATTTTAACAATTTATAGAAAATGTAAATAATAACTCCAAAAACCAGAAAATCTACAAAAGGATTTTGAAAATATTTACTAACTTCAAATACTATCATTCTAATTTTCAGTCCATACCCTTGTGCCTCTTCCATTTGGAGTTTACCTTGGAAATTAAGAATAGTAATTAATATTGCTGTGATAAAAAATATAGCAGAACCTAAGTATTTTAATATTGTGTAATATTTTTGTCTATTAGTTCCACCTATTTTACTGACTGCTTTTTCATAGAACATGGACATAATAAAAAGTGGTACAACTATTCCTATTACATAAGCAATTGAAACAAAGAATGCCTGAAATAGACTCGGAGAAAGAGATGTTAAGGTTACTGCTGCAAAAAGTACCGGTGCACAGCAGGCAGATGTTAAACCCGACATAAGACCCAATCCAAAAACACTTAGTGTATTAACTTTTTTACCCTGAATTCCAGTTACATGAAATATCTGGGGTAAATGAAGAATTGGTTTTAGTGTCATTATTCCCATAAGAAACATTACAAATGCTCCAAAATAATATATTTCTTGGTGATATGAATCTAAAAATAAAATTGCAAATCTTAGTCCTAATGCAATAGGAACAAGAATAAATGCAAGTCCAACAGCAAAAATAAGTGTGTAATACATTACTCTTTTATTTTCTTTAAATATTGTTCCTAGGTAAGAAGGAAAAAGAAAAGTAATACAACATGGAGCAAAAAGAGCTAAAACTCCTGCTAGAAATGATGCGGTTAATGAAATTCCAAATAAAAAGTTAGTATCCATAATTTACTTAACAACTGTTGTAAGAGTAAATATTAATTTAGGATTTTCAGGATCATTTGTTGAAATATAGACATCACGACTTACATTGCCGTAAACAGGCATGATATAAGGCTTATAAATTGCTTTAACTATTGCGCTTTCACCAGGTGCTATATCAGCTACATATCCACTTTGTTTATGCATTCCAAATTCATTAGTTTCTATATTTTTATAAATAATTTTTCCAAATGTACAATTGCAGCTCGAGTTAATATTTAATATTTGTAGTGGTTTATTACCAATATTTTTTATAGTAAATTCAGCTTCTTTTGTGTCGTTTACTCCCATTACACCTAAATCTGCAGTACTTGTTAATACTTCTGCTTTTGGTCTATCTAAACCCTCTTTTGTATATACTTCCTGTTTTGGAGTAGGAGTTTGTCCCTTTGTAGCTAAATAGGCCAAACCAAAAAGCAATACGATAATTCCAAGTGTTCCTATGATTATGGTTTTAATTGACATATTTATATAGTTTTACATTAATGGTTTATGAACTTAATTTTTTTAATAATTATCTAACCTGATAATCAAATTGTATCTTTTGAAGTATTAAGATTTAATGAAGATAACTGTACTTTTTATTATTTGATCAACACACCATTTCGCATAAAATCCACTTAAAAAGTATTCTAAAATTTTATTAAATACTTTTGTTGGTAAATTATAATCAATAAACACTTTAAAAAGTGAGCCTTCATTTTCTTTCTTGATTTCAAATCCCATCATGTAATTTCCAATTATTATTAACTCTGGAATTCCAATAGTTTCCCAAGTTTTTTTATATGGTGGGTTATGCTCAGTAATTACTTCATCTAGAAATATGTTTATTCCGAATACACTTCCTTTCATTTTAATATGTGATCCCACGATTTTTCCTTTACCATCATCTAATTCTATTTTCGTTTTACCTCCACCCATCATTAATGATGGTTTATTCATATGCGATGAAAAATTCAAATGGTTATCGACATAATCAAAGATTTTTTGTGGGGATGTTTTGATTTTGATGTTTTTTTCAAAATGTTTAAAAAATTTCATATCAATTTTTTCTCAATATTTTTTAATGAAACTGCATTAACAGCAACAATAATTGATGAAATAGACATTAAAAGTGCAGCAAATTCTGGTTTTAGAGTTATACCAAAATTAGGGTACAAAACTCCAGCAGCTATAGGAATTGCCAGTAAGTTATATATACTTGCCCAAACTAAATTTTCTTTCATTTTTCTGACTGTTGCTTTACTTAAAATAATCGCGCGAAGTATATCCATTGGATCAGATTTCATTAAAACCACATTAGCAGTTTCAATGGCTACATCTGTTCCAGCACCAATTGCAATGCCTATATCTGATCTGGCAAGAGCTGGTGCATCATTTACCCCATCCCCTACCATTGCAGTAAACTTGCCTTCACTTTGTAATTTTTTAACATATTGTTCTTTATCTTCAGGTAAAACTTCAGAAAATATACGATCAATTCCTAAACTTTTACCAATTATCTCAGCAGTTTTTTTATTATCTCCGGTAATCATGGCGACTTCTAAACCCAATTCTTTCATCTTTGAAACTGCAATCTTTGAAGTTTCCTTGGCCAAATCCTGAACAGCAATTACACCAGCAATATTTTTATCAATAGAGATAAGCATTATTGTTTTACCTTCTATTAAGAATGAATCAAGTTCTTTTTGAATTGATTTAACGTCAACTCCCCTATCGTTCATTAATTTTATAGTTCCAATTAAAATATCCTTACCTTGAACAGTAGCTTCTACTCCATATCCTGAAATTGAATTGAACTTACTAACTTCTTTTAAGGTTAGTTTATCTAAAGTAATTCTTTCAAGGATTGCCTTACTTAATGGATGACCCGATTTTGCTTCAACAGATCCTGCAAATTCTAAAATTTCATCTTGAGTAAAATTTTTAGTGGTTATTATATTCGTAATTTTTGGTTTACCCTCTGTTAGAGTGCCTGTTTTATCCAATACAATGGCTTGTATTTTTGAAACTTGTTCAAGAGTTGGTGCATCCTTAATTAAAATGTTATGTTTTGCACCTAGCCCGGTTCCAACTGCAACTGCAGTAGGTGTTGCGAGACCTAAAGCATCAGGACAGGCTATAACAACAGTTGAAATTGCAAAAGTAAGAGCAAATAAAATTGGTTGTCCTAAAATAAAAAACCAAACAAAAAAAGTAATTAATCCTCCTCCAACAGCAACAATTACTAAATACTTTGCAAATCTATCAGCAATTTTTTGACCAGGAGCTTTTGAATTTTGTGCAGTTTCAACCATTTTAACTATTTGAGCAAGAACAGTATCTCCGCCAATTTTTGTAGCCATAAATTTAACAGACCCTGAAGTATTAATTGATCCACCAATTACTAAATCCCCTTTGCTTTTAGATACAGGAATTGATTCTCCTGTTACCAATGATTCATCAATTGCAGTTTCCCCTTCTACTATTTCTCCATCAACAGGCACTTTGTCACCAGGTTTTAATAGTAAAATATTCCTAATTTTTACTTCAGATGTCGGAATCATCTCCTCTTTTCCGTTTCTAATAACTCTTGCTTGCGGAGGTACTAAGTTAAAAAGAGCTTGTAATGCATCAGTTGTTCCTCTTCTTGATTTCATTTCCATCCAATGTCCAAATAAAACAAAAGTAGTAAGCATAGCCGAAGCCTCATAAAAAGTCTCACTACTACCAATAAAAGTTAAAATAATACTAAAAAGATAGGCTGCTGTTATTCCTACTGCAATTAAAACTGCCATGTTAAGCGTCTTTTGTTTAATTGCAATGTAACTTGAGTAAAGAAAAATCCATCCGCAATAAAAATAAACAGGTGTAGTGAGAACTAAAAGTAACCAGGATTTAGAAAATGATACAGAAATATAAGTTAATGCAACTATTGGGATAGTTAAAAAAAGTGAAATGAAAAATTTATTTCGAATGTCTTCTTCCATCATTTTTGCCATCTCTCTGCCTGCTAGTCCTGTATGGTCCATTCCCATACTCATGGTCATACTTATTTTGAATTTATTCCACCAACTTGATATTGATGATGATTGCATATTATGCATACTATGGTCCATTTTTGATTCTTCTTTTTCAACAGGAATCAAGGTCATTCCACATTTTGGACATACACCAGGTTTATTTGAAGTTACTTCTTTATGCATTGGACAAATGTACATATATTTATGTTATCACCTTTATCTTTTAATGCTTATGTCCATTTTTCATCATTAAAAAGTGGGTTAATGGACAGAGAAGTATTATTCCATAGAAGAATAAATTTTTAGATGGTACTTTAAATATTTTTATACCAACAAAAATTGTGAGTATTAAAATTAAAAAAAAGGCTAACAATTTAATTATTGAATTTTTCTTCATTATTTAATTATATTTTTTGAATAATTAAGATATTGTGAAGATATAAAGTTATTATTAAAATTCATTTTGTTTTGGAGGACATTTTGTATCTGCATAAGAACAAAATACACAACAATCTCCCCCTTTTGGTTTAAGTAACGCTTTACAATAAATGCATTTATAAAAATACTGACATGTGTTGGTTGGCATAATTACCTTTTGCTTACTATTACATTTTGGGCAAGTTAAAATTGCATTTATTTTTATATTTTTCATAATTTACTTTGTCCAAATACTATTTTCCCATACCAATTGAACTGAAACGAGCAAATTCAAAAAACAAAATTGTAAAAAATATCATCATGATGATTGGGGCATACATTGAAACATAATTTTTCTTTCCTGGTTTATAATTTCTAAGAAGTAATGAATTACTAACAACTGAGACAGAACTTAATGCCATTGCAAGTCCTGCAAGTTCTGGTTTTAGAATAAGCCCCATAAACATAAATACTCTAGCAGCAATAGGTATACCAATTACATTATAAAAAAGTGCAAAGAACATGTTTTGACGAATTTTGGCAACAGTTGTTTTTGATAAATCTAAGGCATTTACAACATCTCTTAAGTCGCTTTTTATTATAACTATTCCGCCCGTTTCCATGGCGACATCAGTTCCAGAACCCATTGCAATCCCTAAATCGGCCTGTGCAAGCGCAGGAGCGTCATTAATACCATCTCCCACCATCGCGACTTTCTTGCCCATGTTTTGTAATTTTTTAACTTCATCAGCTTTATTTTGTGGTAATACTTCAGCTAAGATATTAGTAATTCCAACTTGCATAGCAATCGCATTTGCAGTTCTTTGATTGTCACCTGTAATCATCCAAACTTCAATTCCATTTTTTTTCAAATTTTCTACTGCCTCTTTTGATGTTTCCTTAACTGTATCAGCAACAGCTATAATACCTAAAATTTCTTTTTTGGAAGAAAGTATCATCGCAGTTTTACCTTGATTCTCAAGTTTTTCAAGTCTTTTTTCAAATTTATCTATATTAAAATTTAAAGTATCGGTCATTAATTTACGATTACCCAAATAATATTTATTTTTATCGATTTCTCCTTTTACTCCATACCCCGGGATTGCTTCAAAGTTTATAACTTTATTTAATTTATATTTTTCTATTTCAGCATAATTAACTATTGCCTCAGCGAGAGGATGTTCAGATTGTTTTTCCAAACTAGCAGCGATTGTTAATATTTCTATATCATTTAAATCACTCAAACCGTTTATATCAGTTACTTCTGGTTTTCCTTTTGTAATGGTGCCAGTTTTATCAAATATAATAGTATTAATTTTGCTTGCACTCTCTAAAGGTTCACCACCTTTAACTAAGATTCCATGTTCAGCACCAACACCAGTGCCAACCATAATGGCAGTTGGTGTTGCAAGGCCTAATGCACATGGACAAGCAATAACAATGACTGCAGTAAAAGCCATCAAAGCAAATGGAAGAGTTGATCCTAAAATAAAAAACCATATTACGAAGGTTAAAGTGGCAATTGCAATTACTGCTGGAACAAACCATGCAGAAATTTTGTCAGCAACGGCTTGAATAGGAGCTTTTGATCCTTGTGCATCTTCTACTAATCTTATAATTTGAGAAAGTGTGGTTTCTGATCCTATTCTTGTAGCACAGAATTCAAAACTTCCTAATTTATTAATTGTTCCCCCAATTACATTATCACCAATAAATTTTTCAATAGGCAAACTTTCTCCTGTGATCATTGATTCATCAATTGCAGATGAGCCTTTGGTAATTACACCATCAACTGATATTTTTTCTCCTGGCCTAACCACAATAATGTCATTTTTAATTACATCCTCAATAGGAATATCTAAAGTTTTACCATTTCTTATTACTCTTGCAGTTTTTGCCTGGAGTCCCATTAATTTTTTTATTGCCTCAGATGTTCTACCTTTCGCTTTTGCTTCCAAAAATTTACCTAAAAGTACAAAGGTAATCAAAAATGCTGCAGTTTCAAAATACAAATCTGGAATTTTTTCACCCATTAAACCTATAAAAGAATTTTTTGTTGCATAATAGCCCACAAAATTAATAAGGCTATAGAAGTATGCAACTGAGGTTCCAATTGCAATTAAACTATCCATATTGAATGTTTTCATTCGAAGTGCCGAAACCATTCCTTTATAAAATCCAGCTCCTATATAAAATTGAATTGGAGTAGCAAGTATAAATGAAATTATTCCGATATAAGGAAATATAAAATTTCCCCCAGGTAAAAATTTAAAAAAGTCCAAAAACATAAAATAAATCATCGGAGAAGATAGTAATAAACTAATTAAAAATCTTTTCCATTGACTTTTAATTTCTTCTCTTTGTCGTATAGATTGATTTTTTGAAAATTCTTCAGTATCAAGTACTGCACTATAACCTGCTTTTTCAACAGCGTTTACAAGTTCAGTGGAAGTACATATATTTGAATCATACAAAATTGATGCCTTTTCAGATGCAAAATTAACTCTAGCTTCAGAAACTCCATCAACTTTATTAATTTGCCTTTCGATTAAACTAGCACAAGAAGTGCAATGCATTCCTACAATTGATAGATTTATTCTGTCAATACCTTTTTTAACTATTAATGAATTTGTTAATTTTTCAGAAGTTACTTTTTTTTTATTTAAAGGGTTTAAAATAGTGCCATCATATCCAACATTTTTGATCGCATTTATTATTTGATCATCTGTTACATTATTATTTACGACAGTAAGTCTTCCACTATCAGTCTTAATATCAATTAAAATATCTTTTATGCCATTAATTGATAAAAGTTCATTTTTAATTATCTTTTCACAAGAAGAACAATGCATCCCTTTGATTTTTAAATTAATTATTTTGTACATAATTTTATTTTACTACAATTTCACCTCTTGGAATTCCCATAGCACAAGTAATAGGAAACGTTCCAGTTTTTGTTGGAGTAAATTCAAATACAACAGTTTTACCTTTAGAGAAACCTTCAACTATTTCCGATAATCCCGGAAGCGTTACACTTCCCATACACCCCTGTCCATTTTCTAGTGCTTCAATTTGAAGTTTAACAGGAATTCCTACTTTGACACTAAATTTGTTTGGTTTTATATCAGTATTTACTGAGTAAGTAGCTTTTAATACTTGGGTTTTACCTACAGTTAACACTTCACCTGTGGTTGGTGTCAGATTTTTCTTAGATCCTCCCCCACAACCACACCCACCACTACTTCCGCAAGATGGGGCATTTGGAGCTGTTGTTGACAGGCTATCTTGTAACTTTAGGCTAGTATCAAATCTACTATCATCAACTACCGTAAATGAACCATTATACATTCCCATACTGCACGAAAACCTGATAATACCAGTCTCTGTTGGAGTAAATTCAAATATATTCTTGCCAAGTTTTAAACTAGCTCTAATACCTAATTGTTGAGAAACAATACTACTTGCACATGAGTAAATACTTTCTGAAGTTACAATCCAGCGTACAGGAACACCTTTTATAATTGTAAATTTATTTGGACTATACCCATTAGCTTTTTGAGTCATATTAACAACCTGAACACCTTTTACAATTCTTACATTTTTATCTATGGAAGAATGAGGATTAGTTGCAAAAACAGGTTTTATTCCTAATAAATTAAGGCCATTCGAAACATTAAAAATAGCTAAAAGCATAACAATAACCCCCGCGGTTTTAAAAAACAGTTTTGAAGATTCTCCTTTGACGATTGATGTTAACCCTCCAATACTTAAAATACCCGGTGTTGTGCCTAATGCAAAAACACCTAAAGTTAAAGCTCCTTGCAAAGCACTTCCTGTACTTATTGCATAAAGTTGCATTGCTTGGGTAAAACCGCATGGCAAAAAGAATGTAGAAGCTCCAAGAAGAGAGGCACCTTTATTACTATATTCACCTTCAATTTTTTTCTTTATGCCTAATAATTTATATATTCCTTTTGGAAGTGTAAATGAAATTCTCTTTAAAAATGGAAAAATATCTATAAGTTGACTACCTAAAAGTAACATAACAAGACCAACCGAAATAGTTAGAAGGCCTAGAACGGATGTTGATAATTGAAAAAATGATCCAGCTAAACCAATTATTCCTCCAAAAATAAAGTAAGAAATAATACGACCTAAGTTAAAATAAACATGTGGAACAAATTTATCAATTCTAGAGCTTTGAGGATTTTGTTTTGAAAATTTTGCAGATATCCCTAAAACTAATCCTCCAACTAATGCCATACATGTTGATATTCCTGCTACTAAGCCAATTATAAATACCACAGGAAGTGAAGAATAGCTTCCTTTAACTGTGTTTGCAAGTTCAAATAAGCCTAACTTTTTTGTAATTATAAAAAGTACTGTAGCGATAAAAAAAGCTAATCCTAAATCTAAATAATCTCTTTTATTTTTTGAAATAAATGGCAATTTTGCACTTTCCCCAATACAATAACCAGCATTTTCTACAGCATTTTTGACATCAAAATAATTAAGTTTGTCTTCAAAAATTATGTCTGCTATTCCATCCTTATGACTTACTGTTACATTGTTAATTCCTTTAATCTTTTTTAATTCTTCCTCAATTAAAATTTCGCAAGATCTACAATGCATGCCTTTAATGTGTATTTTTTCATTTGACATGAAGTAAGCTTACTAAATTAATTATTAAGATTATATGAAGATTATACAAAATTAGTGCATTGGGTTTGTGAAATAATGATTCTTGCTTCTCTTCTTTTTGTGATTTAATATTCTTTTTAAGATGAAGTTGAAATTCATTTTGATGTTTATTTTTTCTTTAATTATATTTTCATATAGGATTGGAAGTGTTCCCGCTGGACTAACAATTGATGAAGCTTCATTTGGATATAATGCAGTTTTACTTTCAAGAACAGGTCACGATGAAAATGGAAGATTTTTACCTGTTTTTATTCTTTCCATTAATAAAACTGATTGGAGACAACCAATAACACAGTATTTTATCACCTCTTTTTTTAAAATATTTTCACCTTCCGTTTTTACACTTCGTTTTACAAGTGCAATTATTGGTGCTATTTCTGTTTCATTGATTTATTTAATAGGTGGAATTTGGGCAAGTATCCTCCTTATTTTTACTCCAGTATTTTTTATGCATACACACTTAGGGTTAGATAATATTATGCCTGTTCCGTTTATTCTTGTTTGGCTTATTTGTTTATTAAATTATTCAAAAAATAAAAATATAAAAAATTTGATAATTGCAGGAATCACAATAGGAATTAGTCTTTATAGTTATAAAGGCATTCGTGTTTTTATTCCTATTTGGCTTTTAACTAGTTCAATATATATTTTTTTGCAAGGTAAAATGAAAGCGGTTTTCATTTATTTATTATCAGCACTACCGTTTTTTGTAATCATTCCCTATTTTGAGTTTCAATATGCAGGAGCAATTTTAAACAATACTAAATTGGATTTTTCAGAGCCATTTAGATTCATTTATAGATTTTTGTCTAACTTTGATTTCTCATTTATTTTTGGAAAAGGTGATCAAATGTTAATTCACTCAACAGGATTACATGGTGCTCTTTTATTGATATCTTTGCCATTATTTATAATTGGACTATTGAATTCATGGAAAAAGAATATTTTTTACAAATTTTTAATAATCTCTATATTTTTAGGACCAATTCTTTTTGGTTTTTTTGGTTTAATACATAGAGCTAGCAAAATGATTTCGCTAGTTCCTTTTTATAGTTTAATATCAGCTTTTGGAGCAAATTGGTTATACAAAGAAAAGAAATCTATTTTTATTTTACTTTCAGTTTTAATTTTATTTAATTTTTTTAGTTTTCTTAGTTATTATTGGTTTAAATATGGTCCTAGTACAGAATATCTTTTTTATGGTATGACAGCTGGACAGGAATACAAAACTTTAAAAGAAATTTCAACAAATTTAGATTTAAAACCTTTTGTAGATTCCGTAATAACGTCAGACAATTTTAGCTCAGGTGATTTTATGAGAAGCATTTATTTTACTAAAATTCCGGATTTGTGGAATGGAAACATTAAAGACCTTCCAAAAGGTTCTGTATTAATGACAGATAATCAGAATATAAAAGGCCTGGAGAAATTAGATTATAAAGTTAAGAACTTCATTTTTTACAAAAATTAAGTTATTAATTTTAAAAAATAGTTTAATGTTAATTGCTGGGAGCAACACCATAGATAATAATTTCTGTTCCTGGATTATCTTCAGTTGCTCTACCTGATTTTTTATCTCCTAAATTAGGTGTCGTCCAATTATAAATTAAACCTGCCTCCTCAGTTTTCATATTTATACAACCATGACTCATAGGATGCCCGAAATTACTATGCCAGTAAGTACCATGAATCCCAAAACCTTTATAGGAAGGTACAATATCATTTGCAAAAAACATTACAAATGGAACATTTGGTAAGAAATAATAAGTATTAATTTCTTTTTTACCACCTTCCATTTTGGTATATCTAAATTTACCCCAAATTTTAAATGTTCCTGTCGGAGTTTTACCCCATTTACCTGAAGAAATTAAAAAATCGTATATCTTTTGATCCCCTTCATATGCGTATAATCTTTGATTGGTTAAATCAATCTCAATTCTTTTAGGTTTATCATTTACTCCTAATACTTGTAATTTATCAATTTCAGTTGTCTCTATTTCACTTGAAACTACCTTTTGACCCAGGTATTGACCATTAGTATCACCATAGTCATATTCACCTGTTATTTGGTCAGGATTAATTTTTCTTTGATTATTAGAAAATAAATAAGTAAGTAAGGCAATGGAAAATATAAATAGAACTAAAATAATTAGCTTAGTACGCATTAAAATTAATTATAAACTTAAATTATTGTTTGGACAATCAAGATTTTTATAAATTATTTCTAATTAAGTTACATTGCGGGGAAGCAATATTAAAATTTTCTGCTGCATGACTACAACTATGATATTCTTTACAGTTTCCATTAATAAGTCTATTTGGACAAGGCCCCACTATTCTTGCAATAGCCATTCCTGGAACAGGATCTCTACCATCATATTGATAATAAATACCATCTGAGAGTTCTCCATTAATTGCTTTTTCTAATTTCCAGACACTTACTTCAATTGCTTTTGGGAAAGTTTTTAAAATAACTTCCTCTGCATCATATATTGTTATATCTTGACAACAACCACCTCTACATCCACTTTCTAGACATTTATTAATTTCTTTCATTTTGCATGTATTTTACCCCACTTTTTAAAGTTTTAAAGGTATAATACATATATTATGTTAATTGATCGGGCAGAAATAACAATTGAAGCTGGACATGGTGGAGCCGGATCTGTATCTTTTGGACTAGGTAAACACTCAGGTCCTAATGGCGGTACTGGTGGAAAGGGTGGAGATCTTTATATTAGGTCAACTTCAGATATTACTTTACTTAATCAGTTTAGTAGAGAATTTGATTTTAAAGCAGAAGATGGAGAAAGGGGTGATAAATTTAACAAAACAGGTAAAGGTGGAAATGATCTTGAATTATTAGTTCCTGTCGGAACATCAATCATAAATAAAGAAACAGGAGAATTAATTGTAGAATTAACTAAAGTTGATCAGAAAGAGTTAATTTGTAAAGGTGGAATAGGTGGAAAAGGAAATTTTGAATTTAAAAATCCAAGAAGAACTACTCCTGAATTCGCCCAACCTGGACTACCTGGTGAAAAATATAAAGTAATACTTTCTTTAAAATTAATTGCAGATTATGGTTTAATAGGGCTTCCCAATGCCGGCAAAAGCAGTTTATTGAATGAATTAACTGCAGCTAAAGCTAAAATTGCTAATTATCCTTTTACCACTCTTTTTCCTAATATTGGAGCAATCGGTAACAAGTTTATAGCAGATATTCCAGGATTAATTGAAAATGCCTCAATAGGAAAGGGTCTTGGCATTGGTTTTTTGAAGCATATTGAAAAGGTCAGTGTTTTACTTCATTGTATATCTGTTGAATCTAGTGATATCTTAAAAGACTATGAAATAGTAAGAAATGAACTTGGAAAATATAATAAAGAACTATTAAATAAAAAAGAAATAATTTTACTTACTAAATCTGATTTAATTGATGGCAAAGAATTAGAGAAAAAATTAAAAATTTTAAAGAAAAAATCAGACAAAGTCTTTACTATTTCAATTCATGATTGGGAGGCAATAGAAAAGCTAAAACAATTGCTCAAATGAAAAAAATAATCTGCTCACTATTTCTTGTTTTCTTGTCTTTTTTTGTAATTTTTAAAGATTCACTTGCATTTAATGATCCCCTGTCAACTCCTAATAATATTTATGGAATAGGAATTATTAATTATTCAGATTTAAAGGATGCAAGTTATCTTGTTAATTCAACTGGTGGTGACTGGGGTTATGTAACTATTGTTATAACTAAAGAGCAAAGAGATAAAAACATTTGGCAGGATTTTTTTGATGAAGCCAGAAAACTTCATATCATTCCAATTGTAAGAGTAGCAACTAAATTTGATGGTAAAAATTGGGAAACACCAAATATTAAAGATATAGATAGTTGGGTAAACTTTTTCAATTCTTTAAATTGGGTTATTGAAAATCGTTACATCGTAATTGGAAATGAGTCAAATCATTCTAAAGAATGGGGAGGAAAAATTAATCCTGAAGAATATGCACTTTACTTAAAAACATTTTCAGAAAGATTAAAAAATTCAAACAAGGATTATTTCATTCTTCCAGCAGGACTTGACCAAGCAGCAACAAATTCAATAATTACAATGGATGAAAAAATATATATTCAAAGAATGGTTAAGTCAATTCCTAATATTTTCGATTACATCGACGGCTTAAATAGTCATTCATACCCTAACCCCAACTTTTTAGGAGCTGAGACTGCGATAGGCAGGAAATCAATTAGAGGTTATGAGTGGGAATTAAGTTTAATTAAAAGTTTTGGAGTTACGAAAAAGTTACCCGTTTTTATTACTGAAACAGGATGGGTCAGAACTATTAAAAATGAAGAAATAATTACTAAAAAATTTAAATATGCATTTACTTCTGTGTGGAGTAAAGATCCTCAAATTGTAGCTGTTACTCCGTTTATTTTAAACTATGGTCAAGATCCATTTTTTGAATTTTCTTGGAAAAATATAGATGGTAGTTTTTTCAATGTATATAACGAAATTAAATCAATTAATAAAATTGCAGGATTGCCAATTCAAAAAATAGAAGGTGAAATAATTATCAATTTTTTAAATCCTTTTGGATCACCTAATACTCTAAGAAGAGGGTATTTTATAGCTAAAAATACGGGTCAAAATATTTGGAGTAATTTAAATATTAAAATTATTGATGAGGAGAAAGAAGAAAATAGTGTTATTGGAATTAGTAAACTTTATATAGAACCTAATAAATCAGGACTTGTTGTTTATACCCTTAAATTTCCAGAAAAAGCAGGAACTTATGATTTAAAATTGGGACTTTTTGTTGAAAATAAAAGAATAGGAAATATCTTTGAAGGAAGTATTATTTCAATAGAAACTCCAGTTGAAAAGGATAATAATCTTTCAGATTTAATAAACGTAACAATTACAAAATTTTATAATTTTTTAAGTTTAACTTTCTCATTAGGTTCTAAGATGCTAAAATAAGTTTTGCGTTGGATTAATAAGGGCCCATAGCTCAGTGGTAGAGCGGTTCCCTCTTAAGGAAAAGGTCGATGGTTCGAATCCATCTGGGCTCACAAGTATTATTTACTCCACATTCCCCAAATGCCTGTAGATAATGTTCTTCCTGCTGATTTTTCGATAATCATTAATTCTCCATTTGTGATTTTTCCATCTAAATTAGCAAGTTTATCCTTTAAAATATTAGCTAAAGTTAAAGATGATGTTGATATTGCATATGCATTGCAAATTACAAAAATAGGATCCTTAGAAAGTAAATTTATACAGTTTTCTAGTAATTTTGGAAAATCTTCATTAAATTTCCATGTTTCTCCATTTGGACCATGACCGTAAACAGGAGGATCCATAATAATTCCGTCATAGGTAACTCCCCTTTTAATTTCTCTTAGTGTGAATTTTAAGCAATCGTCAATAATTATCCTTACTGGCTTTTCCATTAATCCTGAAAGTTTTTGATTTTCTCTAAACCAAGTTATAGCTGGCTTTGAGGCATCAACATGTGTTATTTTAGCTCCAGCACTACATGCAGCTAAAGTGGCTGCACCAGTATAGCCAAAGAGATTTAATATATTAACTTCTCTCTTTTCTTTCTTTATTTTTTCAGAAATTAAATCCCACTGCCAAGATTGTTCAGGAAATATTCCAGTATGCTTAAATGGGGTAAGTTTAAGAATAAATTTAAGATTATTATGTGTTATCTGCCAACTATCAGGCATTTTTGGATTATTTTTAACCCACTTACCTTTATCATTAAAAGTTCTAGTAAAAACTGCATCAGCTTTGTCCCACTCATCTTTCTCCATTTTTTTATCCCAAACAATTTGAGGATCTGGTCTATCCAATATAAAGTCAGCAATTTTTTCAAGTCGTCTTCCGTTACCACTGTCTATTAATTCATAATCCATATAATTTTTTTTAATTTGTTTACAAAAATCTAACTTGCATACCGTCTTGTACTTTTGTTTTTAAAGGCATTTCTTGTCCAGGAAATTTAGCTCCATTTCCCCAAATTTTAGCAATAGTTTTTCCTTCTAAAAATTCTGACCCAATTTTTTCTGCAACTGATAGTAAAGTATCTCCTTCTTTCATTATAGTAGGATTATCAAAATTTGGTTTATCATCTCTTCCAACAAGATAAACCGTTACAAGTTTTAGATATTCCCAAATAGTCTCTTTAAATTTTTCTATACCAATTCGCTTTTCTGCACTAATATATAAAAGATCTGAATATTCCTTTTTTTGTTTAGTATCTGCTTTATTTACAACAAATATAGAAGGTTTATATACAATTCTATTTGAAAATGCATCAACTAGTCTATCAATTGATAATTTTTCTTTTAAAGTAATTTCTCCATTTTTAATTCCAAATTCATTAGCAATATTAGTTACTGTTTCGTTGTCATAGTCTTGTTTGATGTTGGAGTGTACTGAAAGTCCACCAGCTATCTTTTTTTCAATTTTTACATTGGGTTTATTCTTATTGATTCTAATTCCAGCTTTTTCTAATTCTTCCACTAACTTTTTAATAAAATCTAATCTTTCCACATCAGTCATAATTACAAGTAAATCAGCTCCTCTTGCAACAGACATAACTTCTCTTCCTCTTCCTTTTCCAATTGAAGCTCCTTCAATTAAACCAGGGATATCTAAAATTTGAATGTAGGCTTCTTTGTATTTTAACATTCCAGGTATAACTGAAACTGTAGTAAAAGCATATGCTGCGACCTTACTTTCAGCATTAGTTATTGAGTTAATTAAAGTAGATTTTCCAGCAGAAGGTGGACCTATTAAAACAACAGTTGCATCTCCTTGTTTTTTAACAGTGAATCCTCCACCACTTCCACCACCTTTTCCTGATGTTTCTACCTCTTTATCCTTAAGTCTTGCTATTTTGGCCCTCATTGCACCTATAAAGCCATTTGTTGCCTTGTGGTGTGGCGTTTTCCTTAATATTTCTTGTATTTCCTCAATTTGTTGGGATATATCTGCCATTAGGGTATAATTATACCAGTATTTTAAGTATTTATACGCGCCTGTAGCTTAACGGATAAAGCAATAGTCTTCGGAACTATTGATGAGGGTTCAATTCCTTCCAGGCGCACATAAGAACTTCTTGACATTTTACATACTACTTGTGTTATATTATCCAAAGTAAAAAATGAAGTTTATAGTTATCTCTGGCGGTGTTTTGTCAGGCCTTGGTAAAGGAGTAACTTCAGCCTCAATTGGACTTCTTTTAAAATCTAGAGGTATTAAAGTAACTGCAATGAAGTGTGATATGTACTTAAACATTGATGCAGGTACAATGAATCCTATTGAACATGGTGAGGTCTTTGTAACAGATGATGGAGTAGAAACTGATCAAGATTTAGGACATTATGAAAGATTTTTAGGAATTAACTTAACTAAAGAAAACTACACCACAAATGGCCAGATTTATAAACTTGTATTAGATAAAGAAAGATCTTTAGATTATGGTGGCAAATGTGTTGAACCTTACCACCACCTTCCTCCTGAAATAATTAAAAAGTGGTATGCAGCCGGAGAGAAGCATAATGCAGATGTAGTTTTAGTTGAACTTGGAGGAACTGTAGGGGAATATGAAGGACTCCTTTTTTTTGAATCAATTAGAAGACTCAAATTAACCAACCCTAAAGATATTATTTTAGTTCATGTAGGATATTTACCTGCACCACCTTCTATAGGAGAACTCAAAAGTAAACCACTTCAACAATCGGTAGGCCAGCTTAATTCATTAGGCTTAATGCCTGATTTTATTGTCTGTAGAAGTGAAAAAGCGGTTGATGAAAAAAGAAAAGGAAAAATTGCATTAGCATCAGGTCTTTTAATTGAAAACATTGTTTCAAATCCAGATGTAGATAGTATTTATGAAGTTCCATTAATTTTAGAAAAACAAGGCTTAGCTACTAAAATTATTAAAAAACTAAAATTAAAACACTCTAAAAAAGATCTGTCAGCATGGATTGCTTTAAATAAAAGTATAAAAAGTGCAAAAAAAGAAGTAAAAATAGGGATTGTGGGAAAATATCAAAAAACTGGAGACTATGTCTTAACTGATAGTTATGTTTGTGTTGTTGAAAGTTTAAAACATGCAGGTTGGAAGTTAGGAATTAAACCAAAACTTATTTGGATTGATTCAGAAGAAAAAGATGTAGATTATTCTAATCTTGATGGAATTATAGTTCCTCAGGGGTGGGGAAAAAGAGGAGTTGAAGGTAAAATTAATGCAGTTAAATTTGCCAGAGAAAATAACATACCCTATTTAGGTCTTTGTTTTGGTATGCAAATGGCTGTAATCGAGTTTGCAAGGAATGTATTAAATTTTAAAAATGCAAATACAACTGAAGCTGATCCTAATACAAAGTATCCTGTTATTCATACAATGGATTATCAAAAAGAACTTATTAAAAATAAACAATATGGGGGAACTATTAGACTTGGCTCTTGGCCATGTAAAATTAAAAAAGGAACTAAACTTTCCAATATTTATAAAAAGGATTTAGTAAATGAAAGACATAGACATAGATATGAATTTAATAATATTTATAAAGATAAATTTGAAAAAAAAGGTTTAACTATTTCAGGAACCTCTCCTGATGGAAAACTAGTTGAAGCTGTAGAAATTACTAATCATAGATTCTTTGTTGGGACACAGTTTCATCCAGAATATATTAGTCGTCCCCTAACACCACATCCTATTTTTGTCGAGTTTTTAAAATCTACTCAAAGATAAATTTCAGATATTTTGATATAATAGCCTAGTAACAAATATGTCGGAGTGGTGGAATGGTAGACACACGGGCCTTAAGAGCCCGCGATGCTAATACATCGTGGAGGTTCGAGTCCTCTCTCCGACACACAGGCTCAAAATGATTGAGGTTTAAATTTTTTCTCCATATATTGAAACTAAATAAGTTCGAGTCCCCTTAAGATTTGTCAGAATAGACAATGTTAATTTAATTCTAAATTTAAGGAACAGAGGGCTCTTAATTCTTTTTCTTAAAAGCTATCTTGAATTCCCTACAAACTGGTGGTCCTAAATTGGCGTTATAGAGTTCACACTCTTCTTTTAGACAGGGTTTTAAATCTTGTGCTTCACATAATGGTTCTTTTCCGTTATTTTCAAGTATTATATCTTGTTGTTCAGTAAACAAACCACCTTTATGAAACTCATTGGATTCGTCCACAGGAAGTGAATCATAATCTATCTCTCCACTAATAACTCCAGCAACATTTTGATTGGATTCTGGCCAAATAGCATATGGAATAATTGCACCTTCCAATAAAGCATCTATTGTATAGTTAAAATAAGTCCGGTCTCTTTTTGATTCGTCAATCAAAAGTTGACTATAAAGTTTATTCTCTTCTATTTCGTTCATTGTGACTAGACAAGTGTCTAGGATTATACATATTAAGCTGTCGTTGTCAAATAAAAATAAATTGTTGTTTATAATTTGGATATGCTAAAATAAGCCTGTTGTAGGTTTTTAGAATTGAGGCTAAATGGTTCAATCCTAGTAAACTTTTCGACACATATATAAATATTTCTAATGATGATGAAATCATAATTATATCTTCAAAACCTTGCAATAATTTATGTTATAGGGTATATTTATTTAATGGAAAATAAAAATATAGACAGATTTTGTGAAATTTATGATTACGATATGTCAACTCACCCAATTGTAGGTGCAATCTCATTTCGTGAAATCAAAGAAGGGATTATTTATAGAGGAACCATTAATTCTAAGGAGAAACAAATAGATATCGATAGACAAGATTTAGACTTTCTAATAGAGGCTAATTCAAAGAGAAGAAGAAGCATTACAGCTAAAATTCATTTTAATTGGGCTGGAAGAAAAAAAGTGCCTGAAATTGGAAAGGCAAGTTCTGCATTTTTATTCAAATACAATAACAAATTAGTTATTGACTATTTTGTAGAAAATCAATCACATATAAGAGGTTCTTCATCTGTTATGCACAATTATATGAGAGAAAATTTCAACTATTGTAAACAAGAAGTCTCGGATTTAAGATCAGGTCATATTGTACCGTTTAATGTGACTACTAAGGATTGTGGATGGCTGCTTTTATTAGACTGTTTTGACAATGCTAATGTTAGACAAGAATTTTCTAAAATATCAAGTATTATTGACACTCTTTATGGCAATAGAATAATTCCAATTACTTCAAATGGATATTTAATCTCATAGTCGTTACATTAGTTAATAGGTGAGAATAATAAAACTTCTGTTTGTAATTTAGATATGCTAAGATAAGCCTATCTTAGCAAAAAATGTTACGGAGTGTGGCTCAGTTGGTAGAGCGCCGCGTTTGGGACGCGGAGGTCCCCGGTTCGAGCCCGGGCACTCCGACAAAAATAATATGTCTTTAGTTAAATATAGTATGTTTACAGACTCTCCATTTTTTATACTGGATTAGACTTCACTGTATAAAAATATAAATATATGATTAAAGAATTTTTTATTTCTCGACAAACATTAGAAGAAGAAGGTTATTGTGCTCCTGCAACTGTTAAATCAGTTGCTTTAGCCTTTGGTTTTAATAATTACAGCTTAAAAGATATGAAAAAACACATTTCAAATCCTGCATGGGGAACAAAACCTAGTGAAATAGTTGATATGTTTAGTGATATTCTTCCTAAAAACCACATTTTAGCAAAAAGGAATTGGACCTTTAATGAATTGGAAGAAGTTGTAAATTGTTCAGAAAAAGTTGGAGTAATTGTTGATATTACTGATAAGTTAAAGAGATTTTCCAAAACTGATGGAAAATTTGTTTCTGAAGACACTGTTGATGGACATTATGTAATTGTGTCAATGGTTGTTAGTATTAAAGATACAAAATACGCATTAATTATTGATGGCTCAAAGGATGAAATTGTCCAAAAAGGTGACGGCTTAATTCTTACAAACTACGAAAATATTTATTTTGTTGAACAAAGTTTATTTGAAAGTATGTGGAGTGATGAAAATTTTGATGGTTCGGAAAACAAACATTGGGCTTGTGTAGCCGTGCATCCTCATGATAATTCTTTAGTCTTGGAAAAATATTCAAAATAAAGGTAAAATATAGTAGTCGCGGGTATGGTTCAATGGTAGAACAAGAGATTTCCAATCTTTTAATGCGGGTTCGATTCCCGCTACCCGCTCAAAAACACTCAAGATTATTTGGTGGCTGTAGCTCAGTTGGTTCAGAGCGCTTCCCTGTGGAGGAAGAGGTCGGGAGTTCAATTCTCCTCAGCCACCCACAATAAAATAAGAAATTTCTTCATTTAAATAAACATTTTCTATATTTTTTAAATTTTCAACAAAAGGGGTACAATGATATATACAAAATGATAGGAGGTGATTAAAAATGAAAAAATATTTATATATTGTTTTTGCAATTTTTCTACTAGTTGTTTTTACAGGAATTACTCTTGCTAAAAGTGATAAATCAGAAAACTCTGAAGATGAAAATTCTAATAAACCTATTTATGTAGGAAGACAACTCGAAAATACTATTAGGAATACTGAAAGACTACAAGAAAGGTTGCTAGATACTAATAATGAAGATGTTGAAGCAGAGGTTGAAGACATAAAAGATGAACAAGTCGACGCAGATACTGAAATTGATAATTCGCTAAATGACATGAAGGCAAGACCTAGTATTGTTAAATTTATAATGGGACCAGATTACAAAAATGCAGGTCAGGTAAGAAGTCAAATAGTACAATTAAGAAATCAGATAGAAAAATTGACTCGTTTAAAAGATAAATTATCAACAACCAATGTTGCAACTATTGATGAGACTATAGCTTCTTTAAATTCAGATCTTTATGATATTGAATTGAAGCTGTCTGAACAATTAAAAGGATTTAGTCTATTGGGTTGGCTAAGCAAATTATTAGCAAATTTTACAGTTGTAGCTACACCAACTCCAACCGGATCATCTGTTCCAACAGTTGTCCCGTCGCCTTCAGCATCGCCTGAAGCTTCGTCATCACCTGTTCCAACAGAAACGCCTTAGGTTTATATTTTAAATAATTAATAATAATTTATTATTTAAGTAATTTTTGGTGCTTTGAAATTGTCTTTTATAGAGATTAAATATTTTTAATTGGGAAGAAATAACAAAATACTAAAGTTTAATTACTTTCTTATGATGGTATAGAAGGTTGGATGATAAAGGAAAATAGTCGGAACATCTTCAACTAAAAATTTTTGAAAATCAAGGTAAATTTTTCTTCTTGTTTCTTGATCTAACTCAGTTCTCCCATCTTCTAAAAGTTTATCTATTCTTGGATTTTTATAATTTGATATATTTGTTCCAGTTTGAGTTGAATGCCATAAACTATATTGATCAGGATCTTTTGGTATATCAACTGTTGCTAAAAAGGCTTGATAATTAGTAGGGATTGCAGAAACCACCTCAATTTCAGTTGTAATACCTGCTTCTTTCCAATCATTAGCTATAATTTCAGCTGTGGATAATAGATTTGGAAGGGTAGAAAGCTTTATTTGTAAATCCTTTGCTTCTTTTGTCTTTTCAATATCTTTTTGATATTGCTTAACCTGGGGGTTATAACCCCACGAATTAGGTGAGATTGGGCCTATTGCTCTAATTCCCGGAAGGTTTGTTTTATCTATTGCGTAGTTTAATGCTTGTCTTACTGTCTTTTCAGATAATTTCGGGTCTTCGGTATTTAAAAATATTCCAACAAAATTGTCAAAACCTTCAGATTTTTCTAATTTTACAATTTTCCAACTATCAAATGGTTTAGGATCTTGAAGATTTTTAATAATATTAACTTCCCCTAATTTAAAAGCTAATCTTAACCTATCTTCTGTGGGATAAAACTTATAGGTTTTTCTATCACCCTTTTTATTTTGAATTGTTAACTTTTGAACAAAGCCACCGGTTAAAGAAATCTTTTTAACTTTCCATCCACCAGTACCTAATAGGCCCTTTTTAAATATTGGTTTTGAAAGAATTATTGGAAAGGCGGAAAAATTACTGTTTAGATTAAATTTAATTGTTTTTTCATTAGGTTTTTCAATTTTTGCATCTGAAAATTCGTAATTAATATCTGAGCTAACCAATTTTTTACCATCTTGCCATATAATATTATCTTTGATTGTAAATACCCATGTCTTTCCTCCGTCAGGTGTTTCCCAAGATTTTGCCAGATTTGGGGCAACAGTCCCATTATCTTCAATTTTTGTAAGCCCACCTGAAATCAAAATTAATATGTCATCAGGAAGATTGTTTGGTGTAAATCTACCTACAATACCAATTTTTTCATTTGTTGATGCAATTGAAGGCATTAGAATAAAAAGTAAAAGAAAGAAAACAATACCAAATAAAGATCCTATTAAAATAATTGCTTTAAATTTTTTAAAAAAGGCCCCTAGTAGTCTTATTATGTATCTTACGGATAACATTTACTTTTAAAGAAAAAGAGAAACAGCTGATAATATTAGAAATATTGCGGTTACTACAAAAGTTAATTTAAAAACTAACTTTTCTATTCCCCTTCTCGTAAATGAAGATGAATTGGTACTCCTCCCAAATCCAGTACCTCTAACTTGTAGTAAAACAAAAATAATTAAAAATAATGCACTAATTGCTTGAATTATTTGAACAACCTCTTTCATGTCTTTATTTTATCACGAAATGATAATTTGTGCTTACACTATTCTTATTTAATCAACCAATAAATAAAAGAAGAAATTAAAGAATGAAGTAATGAAAATGCCAGGAAAGCTAAGATTCCTGTTAAGGCTATTGTGGGGACATCGAACCATATATTTGAATAACCACCAAAACTAAACCCTATTATTTTAAAGCCAGGTACAATTAAAGTAACAATGTAAAGAACAGCAACAGCTGCTACCCACCTAAAAAGCCCAAAGGTAATAAGATTTATAGGTAGCATTAATATGTTTATAACAGGTTTTGCTATTAAAGAAGCAATTGTTAAGCCAAGTCCGGTTAAAAGTAGTGTTTCAATTCCTTTTTCAAACATCATTCCAGAAGCGATGGAGGAAACTAGAAATATAGAAACTGAATCAATAACAAAATGTCTTAATATTCTTTTCATTACAAATTTAGTTTAGTAGATTTTTCTTAATTAGTAAATGATGGTACCTTCTAGCAAACCTATGAGATTCATTTCTAATTCTTTGTAAAAAATGTAAAGTTAATCCGTTTAATATTAATTTTCTTCCGTCAGAAAAAATTAACCTATCAGGGTTTTTGGCAATTCCGACAATAGGTACATTTATTTTAAATGCCTTAATTTGTAAAAGTCCTCCATCGACAATAATTAAATCTGGTTTTCCCCAATCTTTCAAATGTTTAATTCTTCTTCTTGAAACCTCCTTCATCGAATCAAAATCACTTGAACCATTTTTTTGTCTTACCTTAAAATGCCTGTAATATTCTTTTTCCGCTTCCCCTTTAATGAAAACAACCATTGAGGCTGTAGTATAACTTCCACTTAAATGTGCAATATCAAAACATTCAATTCTATTTAATTTTTTTAAGTTTAGTATTTTCTTTAAACCTTCAATTTCTTTATAATTAATATCTTCTCTAAGGTTTGGATTTTTTAGATATAAATCATCTGAAAGTTTAGGTTGAGTAATATAATCTAGAGCTTTAATCTGATCTCTTACTTGACTTGCCTTTTCAAATTTTTCTTCTTTAGAAAGAGTTATCATTTTTTTCTCAAGGGTTTTTCTTAATATGTTAAATTTTCTTGACAGTATTAGTTTTATATTTTTTATATTATTTTTGTAACTTTTAATTAAAATGTCTTTTTCTTGTTCATTCTTAATTGATTCAACAAAATTAGGACATGGATTACATAAGCCGATATGACTATATAAACAAGGTCTTTTGCCTAGTTTATGTTCTGAAAATGGGAAGATTTTTCTAATTAGTTTTAATATTATTTTTACATTCCCAGATGATGGAAATGGTCCAAAATCACCATCTTTTCTTGAAGTTAAAACTTGTGGGTATTTGCCTTTAGTAATTTTAATGTAAAGAGCATGTTTATCATCTTTCGAAATTACATTAAATTTAGGTTTAAAATTATGTATTAAATTCGATTCCAAAAGCAAAGATTCTAATTCAGAAAAAACCTTTAAGTAAGAAACAGATTCTGATTCATTAACCATTTCATAAGTTTTAGGTCCAAGTTTTAGTGATAAATAACTATTTAATCTATTTTTTAAATTTACAGATTTACCAATATAAATAGGAAAATTTTCCTTCCAGAAGATGTAAATACCAGGAGTTTCAGGAATTTTCTTGAAGGAATTTTTACTTATTTTAATTTTTTTAAGTTTGGAAAGATTCTCCATTTTTTTAATCTAAAGACAATCGTTATTAAAATAATAAGTGAAACTACAAATATAAATAATAAATTATAAATTATAACCTGCTGTTTATTTGTAGACACTGTTATTTCTTGTCCATCGACTTGTAGCATTACTTTATCAGGAGTTTTGGTAGCTAAAAAGGAAAATGGAATATCAATATATGATTTATATATTTGAAATGGTAATAAAATTTCGACTTGATTTTGGTTAGGTACTTCATTTTTATCAAAGAATATTCTTTGTCTTAGACTATAGACAGCAACTGGGCCAGGATTTGTAATATTAATATTTAATCTATTTGGTATTAAAGGAATAAATTTATCCAAACTTGCAATAATTTTTAGTTTTGAATTCCTCTCTTGAGGTAAACTACCAAAAGAGACAAATACATCCTTTTGAGGATTTGAACCCAACTTATATGAACCAGCAGCATATGGAATACTATCATTTTTACCATGTATAACAAATGTAAAATGTCTTAAATCAAGTTTATTAAAGTAATCTACGCCACCAGTAGTTGATCCCCATGTTGGGTCAACTGGTATCCAAGCTTCAGATTTAAAGTTATAGTACTCTGGCCAAGCATGTAAAACATCGTTAACCAATGAAAGAGGTTGAATCTCAGGATTTTCTGTATATGCATATCCATCAATTTCTCTTGCTGGAATCCCTGCAGCTCTGGCAATTGCTATAAAAAGATCAGTAAATTCCATGCAAATAGCTGAATTTGGATTTTCTAAGGCTTTCACTGCGCCTAATCTTTCTACATTTGCCTTTACCCTTGAATAATCATATTTTAATTTTGTTGATACAAAATCATATATTTTTCTTGGGGTATTATAAGTTTTGGCTAAATTAACAATTTCAGGATTAGTTGTTTGCCAAAAGAAAGTTTCTATTAAATTTTCATTTAATGAATCTTCAGTAGGTTTAGGATATGACCTTATTGATGCGAAGATTTGAACTTGTCCTGAAGCAACCACATCTAATCTCTGACGAGAAGATAATTTATATTTTGCAATCCAATTACCATCACTATCTACCTGCATACTAGTAGGTTTAGGATTAATATTTTGATAATAAATTTTTTGGAATGCAGTATCTGGAGGTAAACTAATTTCTGTTGTAGACTCTTTTGAAAGAGGATTTTCAAGGTGATAATTTAGTGTAAATGAAAATACTTGAAATTGGCCAAATCCAGCTGTTATACCTGTCTTTTCTATATCTTCCTTAAAAAATAAGTAATTAAAGTAACTATTAGAAATATTCTTCTCTCTAAAATTTGGTGAAATATATGCTTCCTGACCAAAACTTTCTGGGATAAGTAATTTTAATGAATAATTATTAAAATTAGCATTTTCTGATAGTCTCGGAATTGAAATTTCCCAAACTTCTCCTGTCTTAACTGCGAACGAACTTTCTTCAAAGTTTAACCAAAAGGTTCTTAATGCTCCTTTACCTACTAGAGAGTCATTAAATTTAATCTCTATCGTTGTTGCTGTATCATTTTTCGCAGAAGATACATTTAAAGGACCTTTTTCATCGTAACCTCTAATATTTTGTGGGTTAATACCATTTAATACAATTGAGTATGTTGTTGCATAAATATTGGAAAATAAATTTGTTAAAGTTATTTTATTTGAAACTTCTGTAATCCCATTTTCTTTTACTTTATATGTTGCTTCTAGATTTGTAGCAAATTCACCTTCAGCTAATACTTTTGAAATAAATGGTTTTGAAAAAGATATGGCTAATAGAAAAAATGTTAAAATTAAAAATATAATCTTCTTCATTTGTTTTATTGTAGCAAATACTTACCTGTTACAGAATTTTTATTTTTTGAAATATCCTTAGGTGATCCTACAGCAATTATTTCACCCCCACTATCTCCTCCTCCAGGACCTAAATCAATAACCCAATCACTATTTTTAATTACATCTAAGTTATGCTCTATTACGCAAACGGTATTTCCCTTAGATACAAGTAGTTTTAAAACTTTTAACAATTTTTCAACATCCGCAAAATGAAGCCCTGTTGTAGGTTCGTCTAAAATATAAAATGTTTTTCCAGTTTGTCGTTTTGAAAGTTCTGTAGCAAGTTTAACCCTTTGTGCCTCTCCACCTGACAATGTTGTTGCAGGTTGTCCTAACTGCATGTAGCCTAATCCGACATCTTGCAAAGTTACTAATTTTTCATATATTTTAGGATGTGATCCAAAAAAATCTAATGCGTCAGTTATGGTTAAATCCAAAACTTCTGCTATATTTTTACCCTTATAGTTAACTTCTAAAGTTTGCGAGTTATAGCGTTTTCCTTTACAAACCTCGCAAGCTATCCAAATGTCTGGCATAAATTGCATCTCAATCTTTGTTTGCCCTTGACCTTCACAGGCTTCACATCTACCTCCCTTTAAATTAAATGAAAATTGACCCTTTTTAAATCCTAATACCTTTGACTCTTTTGTTAATGAAAAAACATCTCTTATTGGATCAAAAAGACCTGTATATGTTGCTGGATTACTTCTAGGAGTTCTTCCAATTGGTGATTGATCAATTAAAATTGCCTTATCTATAAAATCTAGTCCCTCAATTTTTTTATAACTTCCCACATCTCCTCTAAAAAAAGGGTTTAATTCTCTTTGAAGTGCTGGAAATAGAGTTTCTACAAGCAGAGTTGATTTACCAGATCCTGACACACCTGTAATGCATATAAACTTTCCTAAAGGAAATTCAGCATTTATAGATTTTAGATTAAATTGATTTGCACCAAATATTTTAAGATTATTATTTACTGGTAATAAACTAGAATTAACTAAGTTTTGTATATTTATTTTTTTTCTACCAGAAAGATAAGCACCTGTAATTGATTTTTTATTTTTCATAATTTCAACAGTTGTGCCGTGAGCTACTATTTGACCTCCTAGTTTTCCTGCCCCTGGACCAAAATCCACCAAATAGTCTGCGTTCTTCATCATTTCTTGATCATGTTCTACAACTACAACAGTATTTCCTAAGTCCCTTAATGCTTTAAGTGTATCTATTAATTTACGATTATCTTTTTGATGTAATCCAATAGTTGGTTCATCAAGTACATATAAAACGCCAGTTAGACCAGATCCTATCTGACTTGCGAGTCTTATTCTTTGTGCCTCTCCACCTGATAAAGTTCCAGCTACTCTATCAAGAGTTAAATATTCTAAGCCTACTGAAATTAAAAATGTTAATCTAATTTCTATTTCTTTTAAAATAAGTTTTGCAATCTCTTTCTCTCTTGAATTTAAAATTAAATTTAAATTCTTTGTCCAATTAACCATTTGAACAATTGATTTTTTAGTAACATTTGATATTGATTCTTCATTAATTGTTATTCCAAGACTTTCTTTTTTAAGCCTTGCTCCTAAACAGGATTCACATAATCTTTCTCTCATATATTTTTCAAACTCTCCTTTTATATATTCAGAGTCAGTTTCTTTGTACCTTCTCTCAATGTTTCCTACAATTCCTTCATACTTTTGCCAAATTTTGGTAGGCCTTCCCCATCTATTATTTCCTTCGACCTGGTAGTCAATATTTCCTGTGCCGTAAAGAAGAATTTGAATTTGATCTTTTGTTAATTTTGCAATAGGGATGTGAGTATTTATATCAAATTTAAAACACATAGAAACAACGGTCTTTGCATACCATGTTTCATGCTCAAACATTGTCGAAAATGGCAAAATTCCTCCCTCCATAATTGATAGTTCCGGAGAAAAAACTAAACTAGGTTCAACTTTTAGTAGTTTTCCTAACCCTGTACAAGTAGGACATGCTCCATGAGGAGAATTAAAAGAAAAATTTCTAGGTTCAATTTCAGGTAATGAAATATTGTCTTTAGGACAAGAAAACTTCTCAGAAAAAAGATTGTCTTCAAACTTTTTTGGATAATCAGGAATTGAAAATCCAGAATCTTTAATTTGAGATAATATTAAATATCCATCTGCTAAGTTTAAAGATTGTGAAAATGAGTCGAAAAGTCTTGATCTTAATTCAAAAGAAGTTCCCGTAATTTTATCAACAACTACATCGATTGAATGTTTATTAGTCTTGATAAGTACAAAATCATCACTTAAATCTTTTATAAATCCATCAACTCTTACCTTTGTATATCCTTTCGCTTTTAAATTATCAAAAAGCGCTGAAAATTCTCCTTTTCTGTCTTTAACAACTGGTGCTAAAACATAAAACCAACCCTTTTTATCTTTCTTTGTCACATTACTAATTATTTGTATTGATTTATCAACAATTTCTTCCAAAGTTTGCTGAGATATTTCAGAGCCACATAAAGGACAATGTGGGTGACCAACTCTTGCAAATAGTAATCTTAAATAATCATATACTTCAGTTACAGTTCCAACTGTGGAACGTGGATTTCTAGATGTTGTTTTTTGGTCAATTGATATTGCTGGAGAAAGACCAGTAATTGAATCAACATCGGGTTTATCCATAATACCTAAAAATTGTCTAGCATAAGTTGATAAACTTTCTACATAGCGTCTCTGACCTTCTGCATATAAAGTATCAAATGCAAAAGAACTTTTTCCTGATCCTGAAACTCCTGTCAAAACAGTTAATTTGTCTTTATGAATATCAAGATCTACATTTTTTAAATTATGTTGTCTTGCACCGCGAACTTTAATTAAATTATCCATTTTTATTTCTAAGTTTTATTTAATCAACTAAAACTTCCTCTGCTAACGCAAAGGATGTTACAATTATACATCATGAATTTAATTCAGACACTTATCCTTTCTATTGTCGAAGGTATAACTGAATTTTTACCAATTTCTTCAACAGGGCATTTAATTTTATTCTCAAATTTATTAAAAATTACGCAAACTGAATTCATTAAGTCTTTTGAAATTATTATTCAATTGGGCGCAATTTTGGCGGTTGTCGTAATTTATTTTAAAAAATTAATAATTAACTTTAATTTTGATCTTTGGAAAAAAATAATAATTGCATTCATTCCATCAATAGTTTTTGGTCTAGTTTTCTATAAATTAATTAAGGGTTATTTAATTGGAAATTCTATAGTTGTTATCTTAAGTTTATTAACAGGAGGTGTAATAATGATTCTTTTTGAAAGATTCTATGAACAAAAAAATCAAAAATTTTATAAACCTAAAGATAAAGTATTAACTAATAGAGATTATTTAGTAATAGGTTTTTTCCAAGTTTTTTCAATGATTCCTGGTGTATCCAGAGCTTTTACGACTATCTTCGGAGGAATGCTTCTAGGAATGAAAAGAAAAGATGCTACTGAATTTTCATTTTTCTTAGCAATTCCTACGATGTTTGCTGCATCAACATTGGATTTATTAAAAACTGATTTATCAATTTGGACCAATACAAATTATTTAGTACTAGGCATTGGTTTTATGGGAAGTTTTATAACTGCATATTTAACAATTAAATTTTTAATCAAATTTGTTCAAAACCATAATTTTGTTAATTTTGGAATTTATAGGATAATTATTTCAATAATATTTGCAATTCTAGTATTGAAAGTGTAATATCCCAGTCATGAACAACATAGAATTAGGATTACCTATACCAAATGAGTTAATTGGTGCTTATCAATGCTCTGTCAGTGACGTAGACTCAAAACCTAATAGAATTTTAGTTATTAATAGTTTTTCAACTATACAAACTGCCTTAATTAACGCAAGAAGAATAGAAGCTTACTGTAAGGAGACATATCCAGGAAAATGTAACTCAAATTGTCCAATCTCTCAGAAAATTGAAGAATTGACAAATTTAAATTTAACAACTCAAGCTTCAATTATTGGACCAATAATTAGGAAATTTAGATCCTCAATTAAGTAATTTTATTTTATCTCTGATTTCAGCTGCTAATTCAAAATTAAGTTCTTTAGCTACCAATAACATTTCCTTTTTAAGATTTGTAATTAATCTTTTTTTATCCATTGGAGTTAGTCCATTAATATCAATCTCTGGTAATTTTGCGTAAGTGTTGGCTCCATATCCTAGTGCTTTTTCTGTCTCACTTTCACCCTCCTTTTCTATTAATTTTTCTCTAAAAGGTTTTTCTATTGATTTAGGAGTGATATGATATTTTTTATTCATTTTAAGTTGATACTGCCTGCGTCTCCTGACCTCACTTAAGGCTTTTTCTATAGATCCTGTGACACGATCCGCATACATAATAACTCTTCCCTTTACATGTCTTGCAGCTCTTCCCATTGTTTGAATTAAAGAAGTTTTACTTCTTAAAAATCCTTCTTTGTCAGCATCTAAAATAGCAACAAGTCCTACCTCAGGAAGGTCAAGACCTTCTCTCAAAAGGTTAATTCCTACTAACACGTCGTATTTCCCTCTTCTTAAATTATCTAAAATATCTGTTCTATCTAATGTATCTACATCAGAATGAAGATATTGGACTTTTAAGCCTTGTTCATTTAAATATGCAGATAAATCTTCAGCTGTCTTTTTGGTTAATGTGGTTACCAATACCCTTCTTTTATCTTTTATCTCTTTTTTAATTTCTTCTATAACATCCTTAATTTGATTTGTGGTGGGTTTTATTTCTACCTCAGGATCAGGAATTCCAGTAGGTCTTAATAATTGTTCAATAATATGACCTTGGGATAAACTTAACTCCCATTCATCAGGAGTTGCTGAAAGTGCAATAAAATTAGGAATTCTTCTTAGAAATTCATCAAATTTTAAAGGTCTATTATCAAGTGCAGAGGGAAGTCTAAAACCATAGTTAATTAAAGTGGATTTTCTAGAAAAATCTCCTGCAAACATTCCCCTTATTTGTGGAAAAGTAATGTGACTTTCATCAACTATTACTAGCCAATCATCATCCACTGATTTACTAAAATAATTTAGTAATGAATATGGAGCGTCACCTTCACATCTTCCGTCAAAGTATCTTGAATAGTTTTCAATGCCTTTTACATACCCAACTTCTTTAATCATTTCAAGGTCATAATTAACTCTTTGGAAAATTCTTTGAGCTTCTAAAAGTTTTCCTTTTTCTTTTAAATATTTAACTTGTTTATCCAAATCCTTTTTAATATCATTGAACGCTTCCTTGTGAATTGTAGGATCGGTTATAAAATGTTTTGCTGGATAAAGAGCAAAAGAGGAACTAATTTTTTCTATTAATTCACCGCTTACAGGATTAATTGTATTTATAGATTTAATTAAATCATTTTCTATTTCAATTCTTACTGCATTTTCGGTATAGGCAGGATAAATATCAATTTTATCTCCCCTGACTCTAAAAGTACCCCTATGGAATCCAAATTCACTTCTTTCGTACTGAAGATCAATTAATCTATCGATTGTTTGGTTTCTATCTATTTTCATTCCTTTAATCATTTCAAAAACAAATTTAGAGTATTCAATAGGTGAACCAATGTTATAAATACAAGAAACTGAAGCTACAACGATTGTATCCTTTCTTGTTAAAAGATTTGTAGTTGCTGCTAATCTTAATTTATCAATTAAATCATTAATTGCAGAATCTTTTTCGATGTATGTATCAGTTGATGGAATATAGCTTTCTGGTTGGTAATAATCATAGTATGAAACAAAATAACTAACGGCATTTTTTGGAAACAAATCTCTCATTTCTTGGTAAAGCTGAGCTGCGAGTGTTTTATTATGAGAAATAATTAGTGTTGGTTTTTGTAATTTTTCAATAACATTTGCAACAGTAAAAGTTTTACCACTTCCAGTTACACCTAAAAGTGTTTGATATTTTACATTTTTAGAAATATTTTTTACTAAATCATTAACTGCTTTTTCTTGTTCAGGAATAGTTTTGTAGTTTGATTTTAATTTAAATTTCATAGTATATATTGTATCAAAAAGATGTAGTTGACGTATTCGGGTAATATATGTAAATTATTAGTTACCACTATGGCACCAATAATTTACAAGAGACAAGGACAAATTTTAGATTTTATTTCCCAACAAATTGAAAGTACTGGTTTTGCCCCAACATTAAGACAAATTGCAGACGCAATAGGAGTTAGGTCACTTGCCACAGTTCATGAACATGTTGCAAGTTTAATTGAAAAAGGTCTTTTAAAAAGAACTTCAGGAAGATTAAGAAAGATGGAGCTTTCAGCTCCCGTTAGTTTCAATAACGAAGGAATGACTGTTCCAATATTAGGTTTCATTGCAGCAGGTCAACCAATAGAACCTTTCACAGATCCAAATGCACATATGTCAATTCCTCCAAACTTTACAAATAGACAAAAAAGAGTATATGTTTTGCAAGTTAGAGGTGAATCAATGATTGAAGATCATATTTCAGATGGAGATTATGTTATTTGTGAACAAGTTGAGACTGCTAATAACGGCGAAATTGTAGTTGCCCTTCTTAATAATGGCATGGCTACTTTAAAAAGATACTTTAAGGAGGCAACTAGGATTAGACTTGAGCCCGCTAATGTTAAAATGCAACCTATCTTTGTTAAAAATGTAACTATTCAAGGTAGAGTAGTAGGACTTATTAGAAGATACGGAAGAATTTAAATTTAATTTAAAAATTTGTTTTAATTAATTTTTTTAAAAAGCTTCAAGTAAATTTCTTCCAGTCATTTGAGTAGGTATAGAAATTCCTAATAATGACAAAACAGTTGGTGCAACATCTGCTAGTATCCCACTAGGTAGAAGATCACCCCTCCCCATAAATTCTTTGGTAACCATTATTAGAGGAACAGGATTGGAACTATGCTCAGTTTCTATTTGTCCAGATTGGCTGTCAATCATTTCTTCAACGTTTCCATGATCTGCAGTTATAATTAATACTCCATCGTAGGCTAGAGTAAAGTTTGCAAGTCTTGCCACGCACTCATCTGTAATTTCACATGCTTTAACAGCAGCTCCAATGTTGCCAGTATGGCCAACCATATCAGGATTTGCATAATTTATCAAAATAAACTTAAAATCTGACGAATTTTTAAGCTTTTTTAAGACTTCATCTGTTAAAGTAATTGCACTCATTTCAGGCTTTAAATCGTAAGTTGCAACCTTTGGAGAAGGAATTATCAATCTTTCTTCTAAATCAAATGCAATTTCTTGCTGACCATTAAAATAAAATGTTACAAATCTTTCTTTTTCGCTTTCGGATACTCTTAATTGTTTATAACCATTTTCAGATATAACACGCCCCAATGGCATATCTACTGTTTCTGGAGTAAATGCAACTTGAGCACCTTCATCCATTAATACCTTTTCATATTGAGTCATGGTTGCAAAATAAAGATTGGTTAATTTAGGACCTCTTAAAAAAGGCATTTCCTCTTTAGTTGGTAAACTTACTAGATGAGATTTTTTGTATTTAACTAAAAATGGATCGAAAGACCAATGTTTTCCTGCTTTACTAAAATCATTAAAAACAAAAGATCTTGAGAGTTGTCTTGGCCTATCTATTCTGAAATTAAAAAAAATTACAGCATCATTATTAGTAATTTTAGTTAAAGGAGCACCTTTTTCATCACAAATTAAGGAAGGTTCAATAAATTCATCAGTTTTTCCATTTAAATAAGAAGCATCGATTGCTTCTTCAGGTGTTTTTACTAAATTACCTTCATCATTAGTTAATGCTAAATATGCTTTGGCAGTTCTTTCCCATCTAAAATCCCTATCCATTGCCCAATAGCGACCCATTATAGAAGCTATGGTTCCAACATTTTCTCTTTTAGTAATTTCTCTAATTTTATCTATATATATTTTTGCAGCTGTTGGAGGAGAATCTCTTCCGTCAGTAAATAGATGCAAGAAGACTTTATTGAATTTATTTCTAGAACAAAGTTGAATTAAAGCAATTAAATGTTCCAAGTTTGAATGTACTCCTCCGGCACCAATAAGCCCCATCAAATGAAGGTTTGTATTATATTTTTTAGCATGTTCTATTGCACCTAATAAAACTTTATTTGTAAAAAAAGCACCATCAGCTATAGACATATTAATTCTAGCCAAATCTTGATAAACAATTCTACCAGCCCCTAAATTAAGGTGTCCTGTTTCAGTATTACCATCTTCACCGTGGGGAAGACCCACTGCGTCACCTGAAGCTTGTAGTTGAGTGTGAGGATATCCTGCAGTATATCTATTGATATTTACACAGTTAGCAAGAGAAATTGCATTACCAGGAGAAGGAGCGGAAATTCCCCAACCATCAAGTATTGTAAGAATTACAAATTTTGGATTTGCATTTAGTTTCATTTATTTTTCTTGAAGTATTCAAGTTCTATTTCAATAGCTGAAAGTCTATTATATTTTGCTACTCTTTCTCCTCTTGCTGGAGCTCCAAATTTTGCATAATCAGAGGCGATTCCGACAGAAAAGTCAGCAATAAATGTATCATTTGTTTCTCCTGATCTATGAGAAGTAATTATTTTAAAGTTAGCTTCTCTGGCAATTTTTACTACTTGTAATGTTTCAGTAACTGTCCCGATTTGATTAGGTTTAATAATAGCAGCATTACACGCTTTTTCATCTATTGCTTTTTGTAATCTCTTTGGATTTGTAACTAATAAATCATCGCCAGCAATTAGACAAGTATCAGAAAGGGCTGCATAGAATTTTTTCCAACTTCCCCAAGCATCTTCTTGAAAAGCATCTTCTAAGATAGCAAGTTTATATGTTCCTATCAATTCTTTGTAATAATCTAATAACTGATCGTCGGATAAAGTTGATGATCTATCTCTTATTGTATATTCTCCATCTTTATAAAAACTATTTGCGGCAACATCCAATCCTAAAAATACGTCTCTACCTAATGAGTAATTAGTTTGTCTTACTGATTCAACAAAAACTTCAAAAGCATCTGCATTAGTAAAAAGATTAGGAGCATATCCTCCCTCATGACCAACAGAATGAATAGCTCCTCTACGAGATAAATTCTCTCCAATAGTTTGATAAATTTCTACACTCATCTGAAGTCCTTCTGAAAATTTTTTGTTAGTTGCGGGTATTACCCAGAACTCTTGAAAATCAAGATTTCCTGCTCCATGCGAACCACCGTTAATCATGTTAATAAGTGGGGTTGGTATTTTAACTCCAATTGCAATTCCTTTTTCAACGGCAAGTTCATTAATCCATGAATAAAGAGATTTTCCTTGAGATAAAGAAGCTACTTTACAAACAACTTCAGAGATTGCAAGTATTGCATTTGCTCCGTATTTTGATTTATTTTCAGTTCCATCAATTGATATTAATTTTTGGTCAATATTAGATTGTTTAATAGGATCCATTCCAATTAGAGCAGGGCCTAAAACATTATTTATATTCTCACATGCCTTTAAAGTTCCTTCACCCCTATACCTTTTTGTATCTTTATCTCTAAGTTCTAATGCTTCGTGACTTCCTGTTGAGGTCCCAGCAGGAACAGAAGATGTTGCAAACCTTCCATCATCAAGTTGACAATAACTTTCAACAGTTGGAATTCCTCTGGAATCTAGTATTTCTCGTGCCCAAATTCTTTTTATAGTACTCATATTATTTTTAATTTATATGCTTTTTTCCACTTCGTGTATCATATTTCTAACCCTTTTAATTGCATCAGGATTAACAGAAATACTAGTTATTCCAGCTCTAACTAGTATCTCAACCATTTCATCATATGTCGATGCCGCTTGGCCACAAATAGAAGAAGTAATATTGTATTTATTACAAGTCTTTATTGCCTTTTTTAAAGCCCACAAAACTTCGGGGCTCATCTCATTAAAGGCAGTTGCAACGGTTGAATTGTCCCTGTCGGTGCCTTGAAGTAACATAGTTAGATCATTTGAGCCAATTGAGATTCCATCAATTCCTACTTTAATAAAATCTTCTAAACAAATTATATTTACAGGAAGTTCTACCATCATTAAAAATTTAAAATTAGGATCTTCAAAAAGACCAGCTGCCAAAACTAATCTTCTAACACGTCTTAACTCATCAGGGGACCTAACAAATGGAATCATTAGATGTAAATTGGAATACTTTTTTCTTACTTCAGTTATAGCTTGAAGTTCAAGATTAAATACTTCTGGATCTGAAATGTATCTATATGCCCCTCTAAAACCTAAAAGTGGATTAGGTTCCACAGGTTCCCAATTTTTACCCCCTTCTAAACTTCTATATTCATTGGTTTTAAAATCAGTAGCTCTATAAATTACTGGTCTTGGATAAAAACTTTCAGTAAATGTTGAAATCTTTTTAACCATTTTATCTATAAACAAATGCTGAGTTTTTCTTTTTATAGCTTCTTTAGGATGAATTCCAATATCAGCGATCATAAATTCAGCTCTTAAGAGTCCTACACCATCTATATCCATTTTTGATACCTCCAAAGCTCTATCAGGCTCAGCAAGGTTAACATATAGTTTAGTAGCTGTTTTAATATTTTTAGAGGATTTTTCCTGTTTTTTATCTACTACTTTATCTTTAATAAAATTATTTAGGCCTGAATAAATATTACCGTCAGTTCCATTAACCGTAACTATGTCGTTATCTACAAGGATTTTAGTAGCGTTTTTAGTCCCAACTACGCAAGGTATGCCCATTTCTCTAGAAACTATTGCAGCATGACTGGTCATTCCACCTTCATTAGTAATTATTGCTGTAGCTTTCTTCATTGCGGGGACATAATCAGGGGACGTCATCGGAGCAACTAACACATCTCCTTTTTCAACCTTTCCAATCTCCTTTGGAGATGATAATACTTTTACAATTCCTGTACCAATTCCAGGAGAGGCCGGAATTCCATTTAAGATAGGCGCAGAGTTTTCTGTACTAATAATTTTTTCTTTAATATTACTAATTTGCTGTGGTTTTATAGTTGTGACAGGCCTTGTCTGAACGATATAAAGTTTGTTCTTTTCCCTTGCCCATTCCGTATCCTGTGGAAAATAATAATGATCTTGAAGTTTTTGGGAAAGTTTAGCAAGACTAATTATTTCCTTATCAGATAATTTAATTTTATCCTGCAGTTTTTTGTCAACTTTTAATTCTTCAGTAATTTGCCCCTTTTTAATTAATTGAATCTTTTGATCATTTACTTCTTTACTTAAAATTGCAAAAGTTTCCTTTTGCACAACGTAACGATCAGGAATAACAGATCCTTGAACAATCATTTCTCCTAAACCCCAGACAGCTTCAATTACTATCCTATCTTTAAAATTACTAACAGGATCAATTGAAAACATTACACCTGAAACATCTGATTGAATCATTTTTTGAACTAAAACAGAAATTCCTACTTTTTCGTGTTTGATTTTATTTGTAATACGATAATAGATAGCTCTTGAAGTAAAAAGTGATGCCCAACATTCCTTGACTGCGATTTGGAGATTGGACTCCCCCTTTATATTTAAAAAGCTTGCTTGTTGGCCTGCAAAACTCATTCCAGGAAGATCTTCTGCTGTTGCTGATGATCTAACTGCAACTAAAGCTTGTTTAAATTTACCAGAAAGTTTTTTGTATGATTTAATTAAATCCTTAAATACATCAGCGGGAAAGGTTGAAGAATTTATTAATTTTTGAATCTTTTTAGATGCATTTTCAAGTTGAACAGGATTTTCTTCATCAATAACTTCTAATATTTCATATATCTTTTTAGATATATCGTTTTCTTTTAAGAAAAGATCGTATGCAGGAACTGTTACAGCAAAACCTGCTGGAACTGGAAAACCATTTTTAACCATTTCACCAATATTGGCTCCTTTTCCTCCAACCAAGGGAATTGATTCTTTATCAGTATCTTTAAAATCAACAACTAAAGGCAGTGTGGGCATAGTATAAATATATCATTAATGAACGGGTTGCGAAAGTGATTCTTTAAGTTTGATTATCCAAGGTTCTGGGCCTGGGTCAGAATCATCTAAAATAGATATATAAAAACCTAACCATGCACAAAAATGTGCGAGTTCAAGAGATTGTGATAATACACTTGAAGTTTTAAGTTCGTAAGTTTTCGTTGTTAAACCTTGTTCTTTAAATAATTCTTTAGTAATCTTGAAACGTAATTTAACTCGTTCATGGATAAATTTACTTTCAAAAAATAAATATTTCTTGCTCAAAGCTGAAATAGGTTTTTGAGTTGCCTCAACTAAAACATGGTTAACCTCTGGAAAATCATAAAATTCTGTAAAATTTCTACTAATTTCACACATTGCATTTCGTCCTGCGTTTAAACTACCTAGAAATGGTCTACCACTAAATAGTACGGGAATAGAACCATGAAGCCATTGGGCTATTTCTTTTGCATTCCAATTTTTTCTTGTTTCAATTAATTCATCAAGAGCGGAATTTAATTCTTCACTAGTTAGTTTTAAAACTCCAACTTTTATTAAAGCACCAATCAGTCCCCCTAAAGACACACCTAAACCACTTTTTGGAAATCCTGTTGGATTTGTTTCTTCAGGATTTATAATTACACCTAAAATTTCATTGTTTGTAATCATTTCTCTAATTTTTCCACCAGTTGCAATTGCAACTATTTGACTTCCTATTTTTTTTGCAGAAATAATAGCTGACAAACTTTCTTCTGTATTACCTGAATAACTATTAATAACTACTAAAGTATTTTTGTTAACCCAAGAAGGTAGGTCATAGTCATTATAAACAACAAATGGTTTATCATAAACACATTCCAAAAGTCCCTGAATAATTTTACCTGCGTTTGATGAGCCTCCCATACCAGAAACAATTACGGAATCAAAATTTAAAGATGGGATATTAGATTCCATTGCTTGTTTGAAAGTAGTTTTAATTTGTTCAGGAAAAAGAGTTAAAGCTTTTTCAACTCCAGAAGGATCTAGTTTTTGAAAGTCTTCGTTTAAATTCATATTTTTATAATAATTTAATTATAGCATTGGACAGTGACTTGTTTGAAACAAGAATATCCTTATCATTTATTGACCAGTGATTTCCCTTAAAGTTTAATACTTCTGCACCAGACTCTCTGGCAATGAATGCCCCAGCTATATAATCATAAATTTGACTTCCTGAATTTATATAAATGTCAGTTATGCCAGCAGCACAATAACAAATATCAAGTCCGCAGGCCCCAAAAGTCCTATTTGTTCTGATGTGATTATTTAATTTAGAAAGCGTTGCAACATACCATTCTTTATCAATGTTTTTCATACCTCTTCCAAAATCAACCAATGCTTTATCTAATTCATCTAATTTTGTAGGTAATATTTTATTACCATTAAGATATGCACCCTTCCCATTTATAGCATAGAATTTTTGTTTTAAAATCGGAGCATTAACTATAGATAAAACAGGCTCATTATTATGTAGTAATGCTATTACTGTAGCAAAAAAGGGGTTGCCAGCTCTATAATTTGAAGTTCCCTCGATAGGGTCTACTATCCATACATATTCAGAATTTAAATTTTGTTCGCCTTCTTCGGTAAACAAAGCAATTTGGGGAGTTTTATTTTTTAAATAAGATTCGTAGATTTCATTGCACTTAATATCATCATCAATTCCATAATGAGAATCTGTCTTATGGGTCATTTTTTTTGTTTTTCCAAAATTTTCTTGAAGGAACGAACTAACTTCATCAACCACTTTATCAGCTATATTGAATAATTCGCCCGGATCTGTCATATTGAAAGATATTCTCTGATACCTGCATTGTATTTAGCTGTAAAGGCTTTATTCACCTTTTCAACTGGATCATTTCCTAAAAATTCTAATAATTTGTTAAGTTTTTCATTTTTAATTTTAATATCTTTCTCGCTAATTAATTTTTCAATATCATTTTCAATTTCAAAATAATGTAACTTATCTTTTAATGGTAACTGCCAAAATAGTAAAAATCCTCTCTCAGGAAAGTCTACCCCCAATACCTTAAAACAATGAAGCATGAATAATTTTTCAAATTCTTTAATTAAGGCATCAGTTTTTTCCTTTGTCTGTGGTAAATCAGATATATTCACTGGTTTAGAACCAATTTCAAAATACATTTTTGCCTTTGGTTCAGTACCTGAAGGTCTTAAAGTAATTTTTATAGAAGTATAATTTTCAAAAAGTTCAAAGTGGAAAATCAAAACATCCTTGGTAATTTTATCTGTTTCGGAAAGAAACGGCAATCTGTCCCAAAAATCTTCTACATTATTAACAACATATTTACTAAGTTTGGTCAATTTTTGAGATCTTAATGTATCTTGAATACTTCTTATCTGAGACATGCCTTCAGCACCCGGTAAACGAATTTCTGTTAGATAATTTTTAAAATATCCATATTTTGAATAAGTATCGTCAAGATAATCAACTAATGTTTGGTTATTATCTTTAAGTTCAGAAGCAAGTTCAGCTAACCACAAAGCACCAATTGCGGCATCCTTATCTCTCAAATAGTTCCCTGCAATATAACCATGACTTTCTTCTAACCCAAAAATAAATTCATCAATCCTTCCTTCTTTTTCAATTTTATTCATTTCTTCACCTATATACTTAAAACCAACTGGTAGTTCTCCAATTAATTTAATATTATTTGCTTTACAAATTTCTGTTGCTAGATTTGTTGTTACTGTGGTTTTTACTACGATTCCACCCTTTTTACCTTGCTCTTTCCACTTTTCTATTGAGTACCTTGTTAAAATTGAACCTATCTCATTGCCATTAAGATAAACCCACTTATTTTTATGTTTTACCATAACTCCAATTCTATCGGCATCCGGATCACTATTTAAAATTAAATCTGCGTTTGTATCCATTGCAAATTTTAATGTAGTATCGAAAGATTCTCTTACTTCTGGATTTGGAATATTAAAGGTAATATTTTCAAATTTACCACTCTGATTACTAGTTTTAGGATCACTTGTTATATTAAAACCTGCTTTTTCAAGTAATTTAAAACACGAAGTAGAACCTACTCCGTGCAATGGAGTATAAACTAATATTGCGGATCTAGACTTAGATAAAGAAAGACTATTAATTTCTGTAAAATAAGCAATATCTTCTTTTTCACCCAATAATAAAAATAAGTTCTTGTTCTTAGCTTCCTTAATACTAATCGTCTTTATTTCTTTTACATTTTGGGTAACCTCAGTAACCAAATTTTCATCTTCTGGGGGAATGAGTTGTCCACCATATTCATCATAAACTTTTTTTCCATTATGTTCTGGTGGATTATGACTTGCATCAAACATATCCCCTGCGACAGCCTTTGTAAATCTAATAGTAAATGATAATTCAGGGGTAGTTCTTGGTGTATCAAAAATTAATACTTTTATTCCATTTGCTGTGTAGACTTCGGCAGCTGCATAAGCTAAATCTTTTCCTGTTAAACTTTTAACAGGATTTTCTAGATTGTCGTCAAAATGTTTATTTGTAAAAAATTCTCTTACTCCAAAAGTTAATACAACACCTCTTTTTTTGGCTTCCTCTCCATAGTGATTAATCAAATATTGTGAATGACCCTGGGCTGAAGCCTGTATTGTCCATTTATTAATTCGATTTGGACCAATTCCTACTTCTCCTCGCCTACCACCAGTACCAAATGCAATTACCTGGTAAAAACAATCAAGTAAGTAGTCCCAATCAAAAGATTTAATTATGTGTACTAGTTGAGCTTTATAGCCGGCAAACATTTTATCCTCTAGCCATGTTGCAATGTTTCTTATAGCTTCATCTTTATACTGTTGGCCCACATTAAGTGATTTGAATCCTATTTTTACTTCTTCAATAAACTTATTTGAATCCATTTTTTGATATGAAACTATCCTAACTTTTTCACTATAAGTAAGTCAAGTGAATCTTTTAAATTAGCCTTAGATGTTTTAACTTTAACATCAATATTACTTAAATCATTAATAATTTCTTTTAGTAGTTTATCAGAGAATTTATTTGACTGTGATTTTAGTTTATTAAGTCTCCAATCAGGGTAATTAGGACTACCCACTTTAGCCCAATAAAGATCACGAAGATGTCTTGTAAGCCAAAAAAAAGTTAATTCTATCGGTTCGTTAGTAGAAAGTTCGTGTAATAATTTTAAACAGACATTTGCATTAGTAGGATAAAAAGAATCTGCAAATTTAAAAACTAATCTTGGTAATTCAAACTTTTCTATCTTAATGTCTTTAGGCAATGTTTTAATAAAAAGTGCTGGGATATTACCTTCGTTGTAAATAATTAAATTACCATCATATTTTGAAAGATTTGAAATATCTTTTTTAGTTAGTAATTTATAATCTTTTAAAATATAAAATCTTTCAGCTCCAAAAAAACTTTGATTTGCAATTGAATCTAAATTGTAATCAGCTACTTCCCAACATCTATTTTTAGCTTCTTTGGTAAATTTAGTAAGTCTTTCATAAGACTTTAAAATATCATCTCCATGAAGAATTATTATTTTCATTTTTAGTTTAACTAATTTTTAAATAATCAGAAATTAAGTTTTCTAGTTTATCATGAAAACTTCCTTTTCTACGATGTGTATGAGCAACTAATGCTCCAGAAAAGTTTTTAGGGATATGAGTTAATTCATGCAAGAGAACTTTATCTTGTTCTCTTTGATTTAATTTATCGAAATGTTCAGAAATTACTTCAACTATATATGCAGGTTCGACATTTAATGTTCTCTGCCAAAGTCGTGGAAGTCCCCAAGCTCTTGCATAAGCTCTGGCCTTTGAATTAATAGATCTGTAAAAAAACAACCTTCCATAACTAAGCCACTCTAAATCAAGGGACTTAATTAATTTATTAGTTCTCTCTTCTATATCAGGTGCCAAAAGCCACTCAACTGACTTTGTAGATTTCTGTGCCTTCTTTTGTCTCTTCATCAACTTTTAATCCTACCACATCTTTATTACCAGCGTGATCTACTTTTTTATGCTCAACCTGAATTGAATCAACTGCCTGTTCAAAAAGATCTTCGCCATTTTGAACAAACTTAATTTTATCCCCAACAGAAAGATCACCTGAAAGTTCAACTACTGCGACTTTTATTTTGTCATAAAAGTGAGATACTTTACCTACTTTAAACATATTTTTTTTAATTTTTAATATTCACCTCCAATCAAAGGGAAGGAAACAATTTATCCTCATAAGTATAATCGATTAGGTTTTTTTACTCAAATCTTTATCTAATATTTTAAATTTGTTAATACTTATTGCATGAGTCATAGCAATTGCTAAGGCGTCAGCTGCATTATCAAAATGCGTTTTTTTATGAGCCTTACTTTTAACCTTACTTCCTAATATTTTTCTTACAGCAATTTGAATTTCCTTTTTATTGGCACGACCTGAACCTGTAATTAACTTTTTGATAGTTCCTGGTGCATATTCAGCAACAAATGTTTTAGTTTTAGAAGCTGCTAAAAGCATAACACCTTGGGCCTGTCCTACAGCTATTACAGTTTTAGCATTATTAAAAAAGAATATTTTTTCAAAAACAAAAACATCTGGCTTGTGTTTTTCAAGCAAATCTAAAGTTTCTATATAAATTTTTTCTAATCTATTTTCCTTTAGCCCATCTTTATGTGTTTCAATTAAACCCCAATTAATTACTTCCAAACCTTTTCCATTTACGTTTATTAAACCAAATCCTGAAGTTGCAGTCCCTGGATCAATTCCTAGAATTATCATATTTAATAAGTATACATTTTATTTACATCTTTTCTCTAAAAAAATTTTAATATTTTTTAAACGACCTTCAATTTCTATTTCTGCTTCTAATAGTTGATCAGAAGTTCCTACTATGGCTAATATATTTCCCTGATCATCTAGATTAACAGTATAGTCTTCACCAACAGATTTAAAAACTCTTTGCAAAATCTTATTTTGTAGATCAACTAAATGTAATTCAGAGCCTTTTTCGTTATTTTTCAGATACCATTGTTTTTTTATGGTTTCTGATTCCACCATGAAATTATTTTTTTACTGAAGCCTTTTTAATTTTAGCCTTTTCTCTTCGTGTTGCTCTTGAATAAATTTTATCTATTTCTTTTGTTGATTTACTTCTGGTGTAATAAAGTTTAGAACGATTAACTCCTCTTGTTCCTTTTTTAGTAACTTCAATTTTTTCAATTGAAGGAAGATCTACCGGGAAAATTCTTTCAATACCGATTGTTGCTTCACCAATTCTTCTCACTGTAAACATTTTTCTATCTCCTTCACCTCTAATTTTGATTACCATGCCTTCGAACACGGCAACTCTAAATTTTTCACCTTCTTTAATTCTTTGGTGAACTTTTATTTTGTCACCAATTCCAAATACGATTTCTTTATGTTTTAAAGTTAAAGCCATATGTGAGGTATTATATATCAAATAATTCTTACTCTCAATCTAGAAAAAATTATAATCTAAGAAGACTACTTATAGATTTTGTTTAAGAATTTCTGATATTTGTTTAGATAAGTTATCAGACCACTTTATTTTAAGTTTAGGTTTAATTTTTCTATTATCTTTTTCAAAAAGTAAAGTAGTCTCAATATCTCCAGGATTTTCTTGAAAAATTTGCTTTAACATTAATAATTCATCTTTTCCTATTGTCTTTGGAATTTTGATTACAATACTATTGTCAATTTCTCCTAAACTAATTGAATCCACTAACATATTTGTAGTATCTTCTCTAGAATCAACCTTGCCACAAATAATTAAAGGTTTTCCGTCAACCCAATGATCTTTAGTTTCCTGAAATATTTTAGGGAAAACTACTAAATCCAAAATTCCTGTTGTATCTTCAACTTTAACAAACGCCATTTCAGCATTTGATTTTTTAGTTAATATTTTTCTAACTTCTCTAACAACTACTGCAACTTTAACTATTTTACCCCTTTGTTCATCAGGATTTAATTCAAATATTTTATGTGTTGCTTGTAATTCTAATTTTTCTAAAAGTTCATTAATAGGTTTTCCTGAAAGTGAAAAGCCTAAAAGTTCCCTTTCTAAGTTTTGAATTTCATCTTCAGTATATTCTGGGATTGTATTATCGATAAAACTAACGTCATTTACTATTGCGGAAGTTTTTAAAGAATCTTCTTCAGAAAAAAGTCCTGATTGTCCATTATTTTCTTTAGGTTTAACTAATTTTGATTTAATTTCATCAACTGACGCCAAAAGTGCAGTTCTTTTGCCAAATTTCTGCATTGCACCCACTTTTATTAAACTTTCTAACACCTTTTTATTTACCTTTCTAGCATCAACTCTATTAATAAAATCTGAAAATGAGTTAAAAGGTCCATCCTGTCTTGCCTCTAATATGATCTGAATTGCTACGTTTCCAACATTTTTAATAGCAGAAAGACCAAACCTAATTGCCCCATCGACAATTGAAAAATCTACATCTGATTCATTTATATCTGGAGGTAACACATTAATTTTCATCCTTCTACATTCATGAACAGCAGCTGAAATTTTATCTGAATCGTCACTTTCCGCAGTTAAAAGTGCTGTCATATATTCAATTGGATAATTAGCTTTCATATACGATGTATAGTAGGCTACCATTCCGTAAGAAGCTGCGTGAGCTTTATTAAATCCATACGCTTGGAATGGTTCAAAAAGAGTCCAAAGTTTTTCAGCAAATTTTTGAGTTTGACCATGTTCAATAATTCCTTTAATAAACTTTTCTTTTTGTGCAGCCATTTCTTCAGGTATCTTTTTACCAACTGCTTTTCTAAATTTATCTGCTTCTTCCCAAGTGTAACCAGCCAAGTCTAGAGCACAAAACAACAAATCATCTTGATAAACAATTAATCCATATGACATTTTTAAAAATTTCTCCATACGAGGGTCTAAATATTTAATTAACTTATGATTATTTTTTCTAGCAATATATTCTGGGATAACAGCCATTGGACCAGGCCTATATAAAGCTACCATTGCCATTAAATCTTCAATTCTTGCAGGTTTTAGATCTTTTAAGAATTTAGTCATTCCAGAGCCATTTAATTGAAATGTTCCCATGGTTTCACCACGAGACAACATTTCGAAAGTCTTTTTGTCATTAAGTGGAAGATTAAGTAAATTAATATCAATTTCTTTTTGCTTTTTAACAATTTGAATTGCAGAACCTAATATTGAAAGATTTCTAATACCTAATATGTCAAATTTAATTAATCCTACGTCTTCACATGCATGCATTTCATATTGTGTGATAATTTTTTCTCCCGACGGTTCTCTTTGAATAGGAGCAAAATCGGTTAGGTTGGAAGGTGCTACAACAACACCAGCAGCATGAACTGACAAGTGTCTTGCATTTCCTTCAACTTGACGAGCTAAATCAATAATTTTTTTTGTATCAGCATCATTATCATAAAGAGTTTTTAAATCAGGAGTTTCATTTAAAGCTCTGTCAATCGTCATTGGAAAGCCTTGTGAACCTAATGGGATTAACTTTGCCACTTTATCTCCAGTTATATAGGGGTAACCTAAAACTCTTGCAACATCTCTTACAGCTGCTTTAGCAAGCATTCTTCCAAAAGTACAAATTTGAGCAGTTTTTTCAACACCATACGTATCTGCAATGTACTTTAAGACCTCTTCACGCCTATTATCTGACACATCGAAATCAATATCAGGTGGGGATGGTCTATATGGATTTAAAAACCTTTCAAAAGGAAGTCCATATGTTAAAGGATTAACAGTTGTAATTCCTAATACATATGAAACCAAAGATCCAGCAGCAGAACCTCTAGTGTTAGTTATAATTCCCTGAGAACCACACCAATTAACCATATCCATAACAATTAAAAAGTAGGGCGCATAACCTTTGTTATTTATAATATCCAGTTCATGGGTAAGTCTTTCCTCTGCTTCTTTTGTAACTTTTCCAAGTTTAATTGGAAGCTTTTCCCAAGCTAATTTTTCGATATATTTTTTATCAGTTAAACCTTCAGGAAGATTAAATTTAGGAAATGACCAAGATCCTAATGGAATTTCCAAGTTGCACTTTTCTGCAATCTTAACTGTATTTTCAAGTGCATCAGGATAATCCGGAAACATTTTTTGCATTTCTTCAGGATCTTTAATGAAAAAGTCGGGATTATCAATATAGCGCATTCTTTTTATATCAGAAGTATTTTTTCCAGTTGCAATACAGACTAGAGCATCTTGAGCTTCTGCATCTTCCTTTTTAATATAATGAGCATCATTTGTAGCAACTAACGGAATTCCTAATTCTCTGCTTAATTTAACAATTCCTTTCTCATAAACTACATAGTTATCAGCAATTTGACTTAAAGATTCTTTAAGTTCAGGAACTTTAATTGAAGGTAATATTTTATCAAAAGAATGTCTTTGAATTTCTAGAAAATAATCTTTACCAAAAACTTTTAAAAACCATTCAGTAGTTTCTTTTGCTTTCTTAAATTCGCCATTGATTAAGTATTGAGGAACTTCTGCTTGAGGACATCCAGATAGACAAATTATGCCTTTCGAATATTTTTCTAAAATATCTTTAGTAAATCTAGGTCTATAGTAATAACCTTTAAGATGAGCAATTGATGTTAAATTCATCAAGTTTTTATATCCTTGGTAATCTTTAGCCAGAAGTGTTAAATGGTAATTATCCTTAACTTTTTTTTCATCGTCTAAAGGAAAGTTTGTCATGTAAGCTTCCATTCCGATAATAGGTTTAACTTCTTGTTTTTTTCCTTCTTTAAAAAAATCTATTGCTCCATACATTGCTCCATGGTCAGTTATAGCAACAGCATCCATTTTCTTTTCTTTAACATATGAAAAAAGCCGTTTTATTTTAGAAAGTCCATCAAGAAGTGAGTATTCAGTATGCAGGTGAAGGTGAACAAATTTAGTCATCAATCTAATTCTACTACAACTCCGCTTCCCATAACTCTACCATTTTCGTCATGTGGTCTTAAATCTTTAGTCTTCTCTAAATGATTTAGAATATTTTTTAAATTATCTATAAACGGAGATTTAGGATCAAAAATTTTATACACTATACAATATTTAACATGCTCAGGTAAATTATTATTAATCTCATTGATGATTCTTTTTGTTCCTTCACTTTCAGTATTAATACCAACTACTATAAATTCATCCCCCCCCCATCTACTAACCAAATCGGTTTTTCTAACAGATGATTCTAAAGAATTACAAGCGTTTTTTATTATTTCGTCAGCACCAGAATGTCCAAATTGTTTATTAAGTCTTTTTAAACCTATAAGATCAAGGGCTATTAAACTATAATTACTGAATTTATTTAATCTTTCTAAATTTGATGAAATTAAATTAAATTCTTCTACAACACCAGTCCTATTAAGAAGGTTTGTAAGTGTATCTCTTCTAGAATTTCCCTTATAAAATTCTGCCAATTCATACTCATTCAATACTATTGAACCTAGTTCAGGATCACTTAACAAATTCCTTCCTTTGGGATTATCACCAAGTTCTCTATCAGCATTTATTGCTGCGCTAGTTTCTATATCTTTTTTTGAATCCATCATATTAATTAAAATTATCTTCGATTAGTTTTTGACCTTTATAAATAGAGAAATATAACACAAAACTGGAACCTAAAGCAAGTAATGTTAAAAGAGTTCTAACTCCAAAAAATTCAGAAATTACTCCTGAAAACATGACTGGAAATATAGTAGCAATTGTAATTAAAAACCATAAATTGCCAAAAACTCTACCTCTTAACCATTCAGGTGTGACTTCTTGTAAATAAGTTAGGGTTGGAATATTAACTCCCACAAACCCTACACCTACTAATGTGACCAAAATTGGACCGGTAATGAATCTAATTACACTAGGAACATATGAAAGTCCTAAAGAAATAGTAAACACAGAAATTACTATTACCAAGAGGCTAATATCAATAATTTTCTTTTTCCTCCATCCATTTTTAATGAGTCTATTAACATAAATTGAACCTAGTATTGCTCCTACTCCTGCAGGAACTACCACTAAAAGTCCAACGTATGAAATTGAAACTTTTAATATTTCTCCAGCAATGATTGGAAGATTAATAATTATCATTGTAAGACTTACTTGTATTAAAAAAAGGAGCGAGAGTGGATAAAGAACTGTTTTTTTATTTTTAATGAATCTATAACCTTCAATTATGTGATCAAAAAAAGTTCTTAATAAATCTTCAAAATTTTCTGGAATTTTTCTAATTGGAGCAAGATTTGGTAAAAAATATACACTTATAAATGCAATAAATAAAAATACACTACATAAAATTAAACTTCCATTAAATCCTATTATTTTTTGAATTATTCCAGCCAAGCCAAACCCAGTAATCAAAGAGGCTTGTTGAGTCAAGAAAAACAAACTATTTGCATGAGCTAATTTTTTTCTACTAACAACTGAAGGTAAAGTTGCACTTTCAGCTGGGACATAAAACTGATTTAGTAAGGAATAGACGATAACTACAGCATAAAGAAGAAATATTGATTCTTTATGTAAAAAAATGTAAGCTAAAACTGTTAAAGCTTGTAAAAGATTCGTAACAACTAGTATTTTTTTCCTATTTATTAAATCTACTGTTGCAGCTCCAATTGGGCCAAAAAAAATTGCAGGAAGAGCATATGAAATCCAAAGTAATGAAGTTGCAATTGATGAACCGGTTACTGTATATATTCTTGCTAAAAACAAAAAATTCATCATATTTACAGTTACCTGTGAAAGCATCTGACTAGTCCAAAGTAATTTAAAATTTTTACTCATGTAATTTTTCTAATAATTTCTGTTGAATTATTCTTGGATCACCTTTACCATTAAGTTTTTTTTGAATTTGCCCTATTAAAAACCCTATCACTTGACCTTTTCCATCTTTAAAACTTTTAATAACATCTGGATTTTCATAAAGTACTTTACTAATAGATTCTTCTACATCAGAAGAGTTAGCATAATCAACTTTAGTAAGTTCTAATATTTTTCTAATTAAACCTGCAGGTTCAGAAAAGTCCTTATCAAGGTTTTTATTGACCATCAAGTTTGCAATTGACGTAATTAGATTGGGTGATAATTTAAACGCTTCTTCGAAATAATTTGCTCTTTTTATATCTAATATTAATATTTCTGTATATTCTTTAGATAACTTATATTTTTCTGCAAATCTTTTTCTTTTAACCTCAGGAAGTTCTACCAGTTTAAGTTTTATCTTTTCAATCTCACTATTGTCTAGCTCAACTGGAGGTAAATCAGCTTCTGGAAAATATCTATAATCATGTGAATCAGCTTTAGTTCTTTGAGAAAATGTTGTCTTTTTAATTTCATCATAACCTCTTGTTTCTTGAATTAATTTTTCGCCACTATTTAAAGCCTTACTTTGCCTCTCTATTTCAGCATTAATCGCTTTTTCTAAAAATTTAAAGGAATTAATGTTTTTAAGTTCTACTTTGTAATTTGGTAATTTTCCGTCAAGAGAAAGGGAAATATTAGCTTCAAGTCTCATTGATCCTTTTTCCATATCGGCGTTACTAATATCTAAGTATCTTGCTATAAGTTGAAGCTCTTTAAGAAAAGCTATAACTTCAATTACACTATTAAAAACCGGCTCAGTTACTATTTCTATTAAGCAAGAACCTGATCTATTAAAATCTATTAGAGAAACTTTTTCTCCATCAATTGTTTCATGAACTAATTTACCAGCATCTTCTTCCAAATGAATATGATTTATTTTTTTCCCTAAAAGCTCTCCTCCAATGCAAAAGGGTGAATCAAGTTGACTTGTCTGATATCCTTTTGGAAGATCTGGATAAAAATAATGTTTTCTATAGAATCTACTAAAATTATTAATTTTTGAACCCAATGCTAAGCCTAATTTAATTATTTTTTCAATTGCTTCTTTATTTATATAAGGTAAGGCCCCAGGAAGGCCTAAACAAATAGGGCAAGTATTACTATTTGGTATTTTTCCGAAATGATCCTGTTGGCACCTACAAAACATTTTCTGTTTTGTGTTTGGTTCTATATGAACTTCAAGGCCAATAATTATTTTGTATTTATTCATAAATTTTAAAATGCTACTTTAGGCTTATAATCTGTTGCTAATTCAAAAATCTTTCCTAATTTAAATAGAATATCTTCTCCAAACCTTGGTGCCATTAATTGAAAACCTAACGGTAATTTCTTGTCACTAAAACCTGACGGAATAGCAATTGCGGGTATCCCACTTAGATTTGCAGTAGCTGCGTAAATATCTGTTAAATACATTGAAAGCGGATCATTTGTTTTTTCTCCTAACTTAAATGCCGGGGTTGGAGCAACTGGGGCAATAAGTGCGTCTACTTTGGTAAATATACTGTCAACCTCATTTTTTATGATAGTTCTAACCTTCATAGCCTTTTCATAATATGCATCGTAAAAACCAGCTGATAAAACATAACTACCCAACATTATTCTTCTTTTTGCCTCTTCTCCAAAACTATCTCTCAAACCACCATATCTAATCCCATCAAATCTACTTAAATTAGAGGAAACTTCAGCTGGCTGGATTATGTAATAAACAGAAATTCCATATTTAGTTGAAGGCAAACTGACATCAATAAATTCTACATTTTCATTTTTATAAATTTTAATAACTTCACCAATATTTTTTTCAATTTCTTTTGATAAACCACCAACAAAAAATTCTTTAGGTATTCCAATTTTAAATTTAGAATTTTTATTATTTATAGATTTTTCTGTAACTGTTGCGTCTAAATAATCTTTTCCTTTAATAACATTAAAAACAGTTTCTACATCAGAAACCGTATGAGCCAGAGGGCCAACTGTATCCAAGGAAGAAGCCATTGCAATAACTCCATACCTTGATACAGCTCCATATGTAGGTTTAAGGGAAAACAAATATCCATAATTTGCAGGTAACCTGATAGAACCACATGTATCTGTACCAATTGAAATAAGACTCATACCCGAAGAAAGAGCAGCGCCAGAACCACTTGATGAACCACCAGCAGTATATTCTTTGTTCCAGGGATTTAAAGTAGTCCCAAAATCAGAATTTTCTCCACTACTACCATGTGCAAAAGCATCACAATTTAATTTTCCTATAGAAATTACACCAGCATTCTCTAGTTTTTTAACTATAGTTGCAGAATATGGAGGAATAAAATTTTCAAGTATTTTAGATCCGGCTGTTGTTCTTATTCCTTTTGTCAAAAAAATATCTTTATAAGATCCTACAACACCGAAAAGAGGTAGGGTAAAATCTGAATTATCGATCTCTTTAGCTTTTTTATATGCTCCTTCTTCATTGATAGTTAAAAATATCTTATATTCATCATTATATTTTTTAATTTTTTCTAAATATGTATCAACAAGTTCTACAGCAGAAAACTTTTTAGATTTTAATCCTTCTTGTGTTTCTTTAATTGTTAATGGCAAATTCATTTATTAGTTCTACCTTCTAAAATTGCTGGCACTTTAAAAAAACCATTATATCCATCAGTATTTGAAAGAACTTCTTCTTGAGTTAAAGTTTCTCCCAATTCATTCGAATTTTCTCTATAAACATTTGTAAGTCCTGTAGTTTGACTTGTAGGTTTAATTTCTTTTGTATTGACTTTGGATAGTTGACTTACATATTCGATAATTTTTGAAAGCTGTGGTAAAAATTTCTTTACTTCACCTTCTGATAATTTTAAATTTGATAACTCTGCAACATGAAGTACTTCTTTTTTTGTTAACCGTGTCATTAAATGTATCATACTATTCTCAAGACATTTTTTGAAGGGTTGCAATTCTTTCAGCAATTGGTGGATGAGTATTAAAAAGATTGGCAAGTTTATTAACAGTTCTTTCTTGACCTAAAGTATTTGATTTAAATGGACTTACTATATAAAGATGAGCTGTTGCTTTATTTGCAGCTTCTAAGGCTTCTGTATCAGAAGATATCTTTTTCAAAGCAGAAATAAGTCCATCTGGTTGTCTAGTTATTTCAACCGATCCAGCATCGGCCATAAATTCACGCCTTCTTGAAATTGCCAACTGAATTAACTTTGCAATTATTGGGGAAAGAATAGCAAAAATAATTCCTAGTATTAAAATGACCGCTCCCAATTGATTTTTATCATCATTGTCTCTGCTTCTACCATGCCAACTAATTCTAAAAAACCAATCGCCAAGAAGGGCAATTAGCCCAACCATTACTGAGACAATTGACATTAAACGAATATCTAAATTTTTAACATGTGTTAATTCGTGAGCAATAACTCCTTCAAGTTCAGTTCTTGTAAGTTTATCTGATAGTCCTGTCGTAATGCAGATTACAGAATGTTTATGATCCCTTCCTGTTGCGAAGGCATTTGGGGCAGAATCTTCAATTATATATAATTTAGGTTTTGGAAGTCCGGCTCCAATACAAAGATTTTCAGCAACTGACATAAAAAGTTTATCTTCTTTATTTGTTGCAAGTCTTGCCCCTGAAATTCCTAAAACAATTTTATCTGAAAAATAATAACTTATAAAAGTTGAAATACCTGAAACTATTAAGGCAAGTCCTAAAAATCCAAAGCCTCCTGGTTTGTAACCTAAATAAATTCCTAAAGCTTGTGAAATAAAATAGACTGAAATTAAGACAAACAAAAAGAATAAAACAACAATAATTGTTGATTTTATTTTATTTGCCAACCTAACTTCGTAAATATTTTTCATCACAAATTCACTTTTGGTGACTTCATTTCATCAGAACTTACAGTGACATGGTCTCCTGTTTCTGCCGTTTCAAGACCCTTCAGTTCATCAAACTTAAACACACTTGCAACAAAACTTGATGGAACTGAAACTCTTTTGACATTATAATCAGCAGTTAAATCAATTAATAATCTTCTTGAATACATAACTTTATCTGATGTATCACGTAATTCATCTATCAATTTATTAATTACTGTGTCAGCTTTAAGTTCAGGATTATCCTCAACTGCAATTGTAAGTTTTGGTAAAAGATCTGAAATTGCTGAACTTGCCTTTGCCATTTTATTAACATCGCCAGATTCAATTGCTCCAGCTATTTGTTTTCTTGCAGAAGTCAAAAGTTCGAAAACACCTTTTTCGTGTTTTAGATATCCTTTGGCTGAGGATTCTAAATTAGGTATTAAATCTGTTTGCCTCTTAAGTTGATTTCCTATTTCTTGAATAGATGCTTTAATTCTAGTCTTACTTGATACAAAAAAATTGTATGTTGAAATAACCCAAAAAACTAAAACTAATATAATTCCTATTACTACATAAATCATAATTTAATCACCTCCTTAAATTTTTCCAAACTTAAACAGTTTACTATATTTTTTATCTCACACCAACCCCTTCTAGCAACAGAAACTCCATAGGTCATATTGTCTAACATTGATACATCATGAGAATCAGTACCCAAAGTCATTTTCACACCATATTTCACAGCTTCACGAACTAAGGAATCTGGTAAATCTAGTCTTGCTGGGTCCGCATTAATTTCTAAAAATTTATTATTTTTGATACAAAATTCAAATATTTTAGGCCAATCAAGTTCAATCCCCTCTCTATCATTTATTTTTCTAGCAGTGGGGTGGGCGAGTATCTTAATTCTAGGATAGTCTAAAGAGTTTAAAACTCTTTTTGTCATTTCATCTTTGGAAAGATCAAAACTAGAATGTACTGAAACTAACGCGAAATCTAAGGTTTCGAGGCCTTCATCAGAAATTGGCAAACTACCATCTTTATTTATATCGATTTCGAGGCTATTGAATACTTTAAATACTCTATTATTACAGTTATTATTAAATGAGTAATTTAATTGATCTACATTTTCACGCTTTCTTTTTAGTATTTCCACAACTTCCTTTTCAGTATGATTACTTTTACTTGGACTATGTTCAGTAAATGCTATATATTCATAATTTAATTTAATTGCTTTTATAGCAATATCCTCCATTGATGAAAGTCCTAAATCATGACTTGTCTCAATATCAAAATTACTATGTATTTGCAAATCTCCTTTTATATCTTTAAGTTCCATTAATTTTGGTAAGCTATGACTTTCTGAAGCTTCCAACTCTCCCATATTTTCTCGTAATTCTGGTTCAATATAATCAAGTTTTAATAAGTTGTATAATTTTTCTTCAGTCTCAAATTCCAGTATTTTATTATCTTTACTGCTAACTTTTTTAACACCATATTCAGATAAACTAAATCCAAGGGTTTGTGCATACTCACGAAGAGCTATATTATGAAATTTACTGCCTGTAAAGTGTTGTAATAATGAACCATATGAAGAAGGCTTAATTACCATTAAGTCTACTTGAATATTACCAGGAATTAAAATTGAAGCAGTATGATCCCCTTTCTCGATGATTTCTTGAACTTTTGGAAATTTCACAAATTGGTCAATTACTTTTGAGGAATTCTTTGAGGCTACTGAAATATCAATATCCCCCACTGTTGCAGCCATACGTCTTAAAGAACCGAGTGAATCTACCCTCTCTACTTCCGAGCATTTTAAAATCCATTCAGTGACTTCAGAAGCAATCATTTGAGCATAAGGCAGAAGATGTCTTTTGTTTTTCCTAGATATGTCAACCATTTTAAGTAAATCATTAATTTCTGATTTATTTTTCTCATCTATAAATTTTATTGCAGTCTTAATTCCAATTTTAGGTAATTCCATTAATTTAAAGGCTTCTTTTGGAATTCCTTTCATTAATTCCTCAAAGTGTTTAGACTTTCCTTTTTTAAATACTTCATCAAGGTGGGAAGCTATTGAAGGACCAATTCCAGGTACATCATCAAGTTTTCCATCATCCCAAAGATCCTTTAATTCAGACGTAGAATGTTCAACAGCTGTAGCTGCTCTATCGTATGCAATTATTTGAAATTTATACTTTATTGGGTCTTTAAGTTGATAACAAGCTGAAATATTACGTAACAACTCTGCAATCTCTAAGTTGGACATAAATTTATTATAAACTATTTACTCTCGTTCTCCTCTTGATACTCTTTGGGCTTCACAGTTTAATTCTGGAAATACTTCTCGTCCTAAAGCTTGACATCTATCATTAACATATATTGGACAATTTGAATAACAGCGTATTTCAAAATTTTGTATTTCAATAAATTTTTCTTCCATATTGTCGACTGCTAAAACTATCCTATTTGGGATCAATCTCGAAGCAACTCTTAATGAACTAGCGTGTTTATGAACTCTATGATAACCAGACATAATTATAAAGATAAATATATCACAGTTTTAAAATTGACAATATAACTTTAAATATGTTAATAATTGATGATAGTGAAATTTATTCTTCTTCATATGAAAAGGGGGTGGTATTAATGAGCCCTGAATCTGCAGAAAAAAGTAAAATTATTAAAGAAATTCCTACTGATAGATTGGTTGGTCCCGTAAAACAACCAACAATAGGTACAAAATTAAATAATGGTCATACACCATTACAACCTGTTCAAAAAATGACAATAGATTCTAATAGCGAAGCTAGTCATTCAGTAGAATCATTGTAATTATATAAATTAATAATAAAGCTAATCTATTTGGTAGCGAATTTGAAAATTATATAGTAGAATACATGTGTGTTTATTATGTGGGGTCGTAGCTCAATTGGTTAGAGCGCTTCCCTGTCAATAGAGGCAGCTTTTTAAAGTAATTTAAATTGAAAAACTAGGCTAATTCGGGGAAACCTTTAAAATGGTAATCCCGAGCTAAATCAATGTTTTAACAAACGTTGTAAATGTGTAGAGACTATATACCTAGCTCCTGGAATTTTTTCCAGGATGATAAGATAGTCCGAACCTCGCGGAAACGCTTGGAATTATTGCACGGAAGAGGTTGCGAGTTCGAGTCTCGTCGATCCCGCTCCAGACTTTAGGCACAAAATTGTAAATATATAGCTATTATTTATTAATAAATAGGTTATTAAACACTTTTATTTCCAAGCATATATGTGGCCAAACACCTTATCTTGTTGATTTAATTTTATCTTAAAACCAGCTTTTTCAAGTTTGTTTTTAATTTCATTATGTTTCATTGGGGAAACGTTATCATGATATTCCATAGATATTTTGTCGATATTTTTTAATACGTTTACAGGTGTTGTCATAAAAATTAGACCTTCAGCACCTTCACAATCTATTTTTAAAAAATTTATTTTGTTTAATTTTTCATCTTTAAAAATACTTGTAAGTGTAATTGAATTAACCTTTTTAATATTCTTACTTTTTGTTTCAAATATTGTATTTCCTCCATCAGAGATATTTAAATGCAAATTTCTAGGCTTGTTTGAATCTGACAAAGCGTAATTTCTAATTTCTATATTTTTGTATTTATTACAATTTTCTTTTATATATTTTATATTGCTTAAGGTAGGTTCATAGGCATACACTTTAAATGCACCTTTCTTTAATGCAAACAAAGAGAAAACACCGACATGTGCGCCAATATCCACAACTATGTCATTTTTTTGAATATCAACTTTATCTTTATATATGTATCTTTCAAGTAAAAATATTTCATCAACTATAACTGACAGGGGGCTTTTTGTAGAAGATTTAATTATTAAACCATTATTAAAAATTACTCTTTGAATATTAATATTTTTAATTCTTGAATATAGTATTTCATACCAGTTTCTATACAAAATAAAAAATTTAATCCAATATGTGAATCTTTCTATCATCAGACAATTATATCAATTAAACAACTAAAGTTTTAAATTCGTACCATTGACCCCGCCCCAAACTAATAAGCAAACTGTGTTTTGTACTTTTTGTCATTTAATTTATATTAATATATTGAAAAACATAGTTAAATTCGTTTAGCCTATCTGCAATATATCCTTTGTTTTTGTCTAAATTAAGCCTCCAATAGGTTCGTATATCGTCTCGTAGCCCCCGCTCCAGACTTTAGGCACAAAATAGACAGAATAAAATGTCATTTATTGTGTTAATTGAAGTATTTTAAATATTTTTCAATTTGCTTTTTAGTATGCTCCATTCCAGTTATATGCTTCTCAGCTACATACCATGAAATTAAACTAAGACTTATTCTTAAACCATAAAGACTTATTCTCAATTTATAGTCATTAGGAATTTCCGCTATCTTCTTATAACCTTCTTGTAAATTGTCATGACCAAAATAGTCTAACCAGGCAAAATCATAAACAGGATCTCCACTTTTACAATTCTCAAAATCAATAATTCCTGTTATTTCACCATCTCTCACCAAATAATGTTTTGGACCAAAATCACAATGCAATAGGTGAGGAGTTACTGTTCCAAAAACTTTTGTATTATCGTTTAAAATAATTAGGATCCTATCTATTTGATGTCTTGAAAGACCTATTTTATCTGCAGAAATATATAAATTTTCTATTTCTTTGTCACTATAATTTTTAAGCACATAATCAGTCCAGGTTTTATTGCTTCCAACACCACCTTTAATAAAACTCCCAAATCTTTCCGGTGCTACAGAATGTAGTTTTGCAAGTATTACACCAGCTTCTTCATTTATTCGTTTGATTTGATCCCCTGATAATTTCTCCTGTTCAATAATTTCATTAAATGAAACACCAGGAAGTTTATTTTCTATACAAACCTTAAGTTTAGTTCCATTGTTTTCAAACTCATCAATGAAAAACATTTGAGGTGTAGGAACTCCTACATCACGTGCAGCATTTAATGCCCATTTCTCAGTTAAAAATCTGTTTTCTTCTCCTCTTGAAATTCTTACAATAAAATTACCGTCTTTAGTTTTTGTATCATATACTTCGTTAACTTCTCCTGCCACAATACGCTTTAAGCTATCGACACCAACTCCCAATGCATTCGTGACAATATCATTAACAACTTCTGAACTTACGCCAAAACGAGTATGCTTTTCTTTTAAATATTGTTTGTATTTCTCATGACTGTTGTCTTTTGTAAACATGTTTTAGTATAACATTACAGACTTTTAGTTCTAAACTCGTACCATTGACTCCGCTCCAGACTTTAGGCACAAAAGGAACCTATTTATTGTTTTTCTTAAGAAGTAGGAAAGCTAATATTGAAAGTATTACAGCTTCAACATATTCAGCACCCTTCGTTGTAGATGTACCAATCCATGAGTTTGCATATACAAAATTCCCTAAAGAAAGTATCAATAACACAATTATCATTAATATTCTTAATTGATTATTGTTTTTAATTTTTTCAAATAATCCACCTTTCATTATTTCAAATTTTGATAAATTCACTCTTGGAAGTAAAAATATAAAATATAATAATAAAATTGAAAATATACCTGCTATTAAATGAAAAGGACTTCTTAAAGCAACATCAATACCATTTACAAATCCAAAAAGAGAAAAAACTATAAAACCTAGAAACAAAAGATTACCAAGTATTGGTGACATTGTTTATATTGTAAATCTTAAAATTACAACAATCAAATAGTTCTAAACTCGTACCATTGACTCCGCTCCAGACTTTAGGCACAAAATAAGAGAAAACTGTTTGAAAATGGTTGATCTATTTCTCGGAGCTAGGATTTTGAAGAGTGTAATCTAATTGACTCATAACAAGTGCAGGAAGTACCCATCTTTCCATGGTATCACTATCAGTAATCACTTCCGTGCTATCTCCAGAACTATTAATTGTAAAGCTGGAATTTGACAATTTGACCATAGATTGTCCTTCCCAAATATACTTAATGACTTTAATAGCACCTTCAAGGTCGGTCGTAACAAACCCTAAACGTTCCAGTTTATGTTCTTGTTCTACCATTTGCCACACTATACAACAATTTTACTTGATGTCAAACCTTTAAAAATATCTAATTTTCTTGTTATATTATATTCCTAGTAAAGTTCTAAACTCATACCATTGACTCCGCCCTAGACTTTAGGCACAAAAGGTGTATATTTTCACACTTTTGATATAATCTACGTATGAAGTTGGTTAAATCCACTCAAACTAAAAAATTTAAAAATAGTGACGTTTGTATAGCAATTGAATATCCTCTAAACGACAAAGATATAAATGTAGCAGTTATTAAATTAAAAGGTAGATACCCAAATAAAGGAAGTGCAATAAATAAAAAGTGTAAGGAAATGGCATATATTAGTAAAGGTAAAGGACAAGTTACAGTAAATGGTCTGACTAAAAAATTATCAAAGGGAGACGTTGTTCTTATAGATAAAGGTGAAAAATACTTTTGGAATGGAAACATGGAGATGGTTATGCCTTGCACACCTGCATGGACCCATCAACAACATTCTATTGTTGATTAAAGGTTATTCTAAATCCGTAAAATTGACCTCCTCCGCATTTTAGTCACAATATTACTTTATTGACAAGAATTTAGTATATCGTTATTATTGAGTTACAAAAAATTAATATGGCTATAGAGATATTAAAACGTGAACTTGATAAACCTCTAATGGATAAAAGCCCAAAGAGAAACGCTTTTTATACACGAGAATATCCTCTTACAGATGAGGAAAAGAAAAGACTTCAAACTTTCCGTAACATACTACCAAAGAATAGATATAGTAAGAGTGTTTAAACTGCTTCTGTTCTAAACTCGTACCATTGACCCCGCTCCAGACTTTAGGCACAAAAATACTAAATGTTTTCTTGGATTTTTCTTAACACTTCAGTGGTAGATGATATTTTTTCTAAATCTAATCCAATAAAACCAATACCGATTTCTTTGGCTCTTAATTCTTTTTTGGTCCAGTAATTATCTGCTGTTTTGGTTGTTATTAAAAAATCAGGATTAATTCTTTTATACATTTCCCTATATAAAAAATCATTTTCAGAAGAAGATTTATACTCTATTGCAAATTCAATTGGAAATACTAAGTCTACACTCATTAATTCTGATAGCACATTGCAGCGCCAATCAAGTCTATTTATTGGTCGATTTGAACTCTTTGATTTAAGGCTTTCATCCCTTTCAACACCAACAACTAATATGCTACATGTTCTTTAGCTTTTCTAAACAAATCAATATGACCGACATGTAATATATCAAAACAACCCGTAATCAAACCAACTTTTTTACCACTACTTTTTTTCTTTGATACCTCGTCAGCTATTTCATCAAGATTATGCAATTTTCCAAAAAATGGATTTTCCACAGTCATATCGCAGATTGTAATACACAAATATCAGTAAAACAAAGTATTACAAAATTTTAAACAAGAGGTAAATGATCTGACACATCGTTATCTAAAACTTCAAAATTATTAACTTTAATACCTTTACTGACCCAAATATAATCAACAACATTCCTATCTAGCTTATTTAATTCATTTGAAAACGGTCTAGTAGTTTTTATTTCGAATTTATCTACTAAACTTGTGAAATTTTTCCTAAATACTTTCATTGAAGGCGTACCTGGAAACAAATTAAAATCTCCACATATGATAGCTTCACCTTCTGCTTCTAAAGCTAACTTGTTTATTTTTTCACAAGCTTTTAATGATTTTTCATTACCCAATTTATTCCTTGTCCAAATTCCATGATAATTTAATACTCTTAATTGTTTTTTACCAATTTCTAGATCCGTTACTAATACAGTTCTATAATCTTCATCGGGCCATTTTGAGCGATCTGTTGTATATGTAAAATGATTTTGCAAAAAAATGTTTTGGCCTTTAGTAATTTTAAATTTCGATTTAGTATAATTACCCATTTCAGCTAAACCCCCTAAATCAAAATGAAAAGCATCATGTCCATGAAATCCTTTCATATCAAAACGATCCATGATAGAGTTAGGCCCAAAGAAAGCATAAATAAGTTCAGTCGTGGCAGTGTCAACTGGCCTTTTTGTAACATATTCGTGTAAAACTGTTGTATCTATTTCTTTAGTTACTTCCTGCAAACATAAAATATCTGCTCTTTGATCTTTTAAAAATTTAGCAAGTTTTAAATTGTTGGATTCAAATAACGCTACGTTTAAAGTAATTAATTTCATGATTTTATTATAAACATAAATTACTTTTAATCTAGAGATATTCTAATAAAGTTCTAAACTCGTACCATTGACTCCGCCTCAGATTTTAGGCACAAGAGTGTATCTTACTCGTAGCTACAATATTAACTTGAAAAAAGATGTAAATAATGTTCAATTTCTTCAGGTCTTTTTAGTATTAAAAGTTTTTCCTCATACTCCAATAACATAACTTTAAGTTTATTCCTTGAGAATATCCTATTATTTTCCTGAATTTTTTTAGTTGAGTACAAACCTGAATGTTGTCTAACAATGTTAATACTTAATCTCAAATTTTTGGCCAAACCATATTTATCTATTTGATTTTCATCATTAAAAAATCTTTTCCATTGATTTTCAAGACACAATAAAAAGTTAGTATCGGTAAAAATAATAGAATCGGCTCTATTAAATACATGTTGTGAAAAATATTTTCCTTCGAGAATCCAATTGTTGTCAGATATAATTGAAATGATTTTACTTTCAAAATCTTCTCGAGGTGTCTTTATTAAACCACCAGCGGAATTTAATTCAAAAAGTAAGTTATCTGTTTTGTAAAGTTCAATTTCAGTAAATTGAGACAATCTTTCTGCAACAGTCGTCTTTCCTGACGCAGATGGCCCGATTATGTTAATTCTCTCTTTCATAGATTTGTGAGCAATTATACATCAACAGTTCTAAACTCGAATCTTTAACTGATTAGTGTTATATTTCTAATTATGAAAATAGGAGAAGATTATATTGGTATTACAACTTCATTTTATTGTAACGACGGAAAAGGAAATTATCTTCTTCACAAAAGAAGTAAAAACTGTAGAGATGAACAAGGAAAATGGGATCCTGGTGGAGGTAAATTAGAGTTTGGTTTAACACCTGAAAAAAATGTCTTAAAAGAAGTTAAAGAGGAATATGGTTGTATTGGTGTAATTCAAAAAATAATCCCCCCTCACACAATAATTCGTAAACATAACGGCAAAAAAACTCATTGGATTGTTTTTCCATTTTTTATCAAAGTAAAAAAGAATGAAGTTAAAATAAATGAACCTAACAAAATAGATGAAATAGGCTGGTTTAAACTATCAAAATTACCTAAACCACTTCACACGGGCTTTAAGTGGACATTTAATAATTACAAAAAATTATTTAATAACAAGTTCTAAATTCGTACCATTGACTCCGCCCTAGACTTTAGACATGAAAATTAAGAATAATATAAAATTATTTAATATTGGGTGACAATAAATCATCGGTATCGTCTGAATGTTTAACAAGAACTCTTCTACCTGTAATCTTAGCAATTAGAGTGCCAGTATTTCTTCTAGTATTCTTTCTTACCTCATTTATATCAATTTCACTCTCAATTCCTTCAAATTGGTCTTCTGTATGTCTCCATGCTGCCTCCCATAAAAGTTTTGGACGAGTAGATTCAGTAAAATAGTCTGGTATTACCAAAACATCTCCGTTGTCGTAAATTTGTCCCCCATCGTCCACTGTGGGTTTATCTTCATCTTTTGTATCAGGATAACAAAAATTGAGGTTAAAAACTATAGTACTATGTGATAATCTACTTCCACCTACTGCAACTTGTCCGTTATATACCACAAATTTGTCTTGCTCATACTTATCAGTAGTTATCTGACCATCACCTGTTAAAATCTGTGCTGGTCTTTTAATATCATGTAATGGTGGGTTTTCAGTCATATACTCTTTAATACAATATTTTTTCTAAAAAATCAAATTAGTTCTAAACTCGTACCATTGACTCCGCCCTAGACTTTAGGTACAAAATAACAAAATTTCACTTTAATAGTATAATAATGCTATTATTTTTATTATGAAGTTCAATAATCAGCTATTTATAGGTATTTTTTTTTCTAATATTTCTTTACATCATTCTATTAAGTATTAAAAATTATATTAAGGGGGAAGGTTTAAAATTCTATTTAGTGGACTTGTTTATAAACGATCCTTTTTTTAAAACAAATCCAACTAAATTCGAAAGGTTTTGGTTACTAGTTTCAATTATTTTTGAAATAATCTTATTTGTTATTTTATTTTTCCCTTTATTTATAAACTCGTACCATTAATCCAACATAAGTCGATCTATTTCTGATATAATATAGCTACTGTGAAAAATTGGAATACTGATGTTTCTAGCTTCAAGAACAAAAGAGGAAAGATTATCTGGGAACTATCTCAACTTATAAATTATGGGTTTGATGATAAGCAATTATCGGAAAAGAATATTAAATTATATTGGAAAGAATTGAAACCCAAATTAGACCCTGAACGTGCTAGAATGTTAAAATACTTAATATGGGGAAAACTATCCTTACTCCCGAGCAAAAAAAGTTATTGGGGATTATCTCCAAAGATAAATTCATAACTTCCCAATTCTTCATGACAGGAGGTACCGTACTATCCGAATTCTATTTTAAACATAGATATTCTGAGGATTTGGACTTTTTTTCTGAAAATAAGTTCGATTCCAAAAAAGTGATGTCTGCTATAAGTAAAATTGGAGATAAATTAAATTTAAATAAAATTGAACAACAAAACTTAACAGGTCAAAACACTTTTTATCTATATTCCACTCCCAAAAAGTTTGTAAAAATAGATTTTTCAGAATTTCCTTTTTTACACTTGGGGATATTTAAAAAATTCAATAATTTAAGAATTTCAAGTGTAGAAGATATAGCAGTTAATAAACTACATGCAATAACTACTAGACAAAGATCGCGTGATTATTTTGATTTATATTTATGTCTAAAACAATTAAAGTGGAAACATACAGATCTCTTAAAAAATTACAGATTAAAATTTGATGTAATTTTACCCATCGAACAACTTATAACATCATACGTAAATGTTGTACAGGCTACAGATCTTCCAATATTTCTAGGTAATGCGAAATGGAAAGAGGTAAAAGCTTTTTTTCTTCACGAAGCCAACGGGCTAAAAGGTGAGATACTAAATTAAAGTTCTAAACTCGTACCATTGACTCCGCCTCAGACTTTAGGCACAAATTTAGATTTTACCTGTCTAAATGCATAGATTTACAAATATTTGCATAGATTTACAAATATGATGTATAATATTATCTAGGTATGAATGATAATCTTCTAACGATTAGTAAAACAGCAAAGCTACTAGATGTATCTATTGATACATTACGTAGATGGGATAAAAATGAAAAATTCTCTTCTATTCGTACCAGTAAAGGTGGAAATCGATATTATCGCAAATCCGATGTTGATTTATTTGTCAAAGACCCCTTAACCATGGCACAAAATTGGGCCACAAGTGCAATTCCTTATCGGCCAGAGGAGCAATATTACTGTAAAACTCGTGATGTTTTTCAGGCTAGACTGGAGCATTTCCAGACCGAGTTGTCAAAAGATATAAATAATAAATACACTTCATTAATTTCTGCAATTACAGGAGAAATAGGTAATAATTCTTTTGATCACAACTTAGGGAATTGGCCTGATATTTTAGGTGTTTATTTTTCCTACTCTTTAACAGAAAGAAAAATAATATTAGCAGATAGAGGACTTGGAATACTTTTTACTTTGAAAAAAGTTAGACCGGATTTAGAAAATCATAAAGACGCATTATTAGTAGCCTTTACGGAAACAGTTTCAGGGAGAGCTCCGGAAAGTAGAGGTAATGGCCTTAAATTCGTTAGAAACATAGTTACACAAAACCCTATAAAACTAACTTTTCAAACAGGAAACGCGTTCCTAGAACTTAAAAATTATAATCAAGGCATTGAGGTTGAAATTTCAAAAAGCTCTATACCTGGATGTTTGGCTGTTATAGAATATTAAATAAGTATGATAATTAATCTTAAAAAATTTGGAACAACATTAGTGTCACGGCCTTCTGGTAAAGAAGCATATCTAGCTTTTACTCCGACCTTAAGAGAAGTTAAAAATAATGAAACTATAGAGGTTGATTTTGAAGGAGTTGAAGTTCTTACTCCTTCGTGGGCTGATGAATTTTTGACCCCGCTCATCAATCTTTACGGTAAAGTTGTTGGTTTAAAAAATACAAGCAATCCTTCTGTTATTGAAAGTTTAAAAATATTAGATTTAGATAAAGTTTAATTAGTATGTTCTAAACTCGTACCATTGACCCTGCCCTAAACTTTAGGCACAATAGATGTATTCAGAATACTCACATTTTAAAACATTTAATTGTTTTTTTGAATCTGCTGTGATAGTATTTTGCATCTGAAATAAGTATGAAAATTGAATGTCCATTTTTATTTTATCGAAGTGAAGAAAACCAAGATTATTTGGTTAGCGCGCCTATTCACGCGATAACCACCTTCAAAAAAAGAACTGGTTTCTTACTAAATATGGTGTTAAAAAGGTCGATTATATAAATGTTCCAGTCTATGTAAAAAACCCATCAGTTGAAGCAAATGCACACTGTATGGTACCAAAATTTGTAAATTGTACTACGTATAATGAATAGACCCTCTTGACTTCAATTTGAATCTAGTTTAAATTGCAAGATACATTCTGCCCTTACAGAATGGTGGTGATTATTATTAATCTTAAAAAAACCTTAAAAACAATTAAATTAAACGAATCCACAATAAGTATGGTTTTAGGAGCAATTGTTGTTATTATTGTTGGAAGTTTAGTTATCAAGTTTTTAAGAAGCGACAGAGGAACAATTCCAACTGAACTTTTAAATCAAGGAAATTCAACAGTACTTACCTCTAAAACTCACAAAGTAGAAAAGGGTGAAAACCTTTGGGTTATAGCTCAAAAATATTATGGTGATGGATTTAAGTGGGTTGATATTGCAACTGAAAACAAATTAGCTAATGCAAGTATTATTGAAGAAGGACAAGAATTAACTATTCCAAATGTAGAGTCTGAAAAATCAATAACTACTGATAATCAAGTAGTAAGTACCGATTCAATTACAAGTGCTACATATGAAGTAGTGAAAGGAGATAACCTTTGGAATATTGCAGTTCGAGCCTACGGAGATGGTTATAAATGGGTGGAAATTGCTCGTGAAAACAAACTAGTTAATCCTAATTTAATTCATTCTGGAAATGTTTTAGTTTTACCGAGGTAATTATTTAGGTTTAAAATGTTATAATAATCTCGCATTTGCGGGATTAGTTAAACGGCTTAACGCTACCTTCCCAAGGTAGAGAAAGGGATTCGACTTCCCTATCCCGCTCAAAATTAATTAGACGAATTATCTTTTGTAGCAATATAAGGGTATTAAATCTTTTTCTCAACATCTTTAGGTTCAAATTGTTTTTTCAAAAGTTTATAACTATTTTCTTTAGCTTCTTCAACTGTCATACCCCATCTAGTAGCCATAACTTGAAAATCTTCATCAACTAAAGATGCTCCACCTTTTGAAAGTACACCTCTGCCCATATCATCATCTGGAATTCCACAACCACAGTTGTAACACATATAAAATTTAATTCACCTCCCTTTTCATACTTTTTAGACTTTAATATGTATAATAATATCATGAACTTAAAACTTGTTAAAAAAGTAAATGAAGCAAAAGGAACAAAATCCTTTTTTTTTGAACCAGACAGTATATTTACATGGACACCTGGACAATATATTTATGTAATTTTACCTAAATTAAATTATCCTGATATTAAAGGAGATACTCGTGACTTTACTATCTGTTCTTCTCCTACTGAAGGAAATTTACTTCAAATTACAACCAGAATAAGAGAAGGATCGGGATATAAGAAAACATTGGACGAATTAGCAATTGGAGGTATTGTTGAAGGAAAAGGACCATTTGGTACCTTTTTATTCGATCCTTCTATTTACAATAAAAACAACATTTTCTTAGCAGGTGGAATTGGAATTACTCCCTTTAGATGTTTTATTAAATACAACATCGATAAAAAACTAAATATCTCTATGCACCTTATTTATTCAAATACCAATAAAGATGAAATTGCGTTTAAAGAAGAATTGAAAACTTTAGTTAATGCAAATAATTTTTTAAAGTTAGATTTTATAATTTCTTCTGAAGAAGGTCATTTAGATGAAATTAAACTTAAGGGACTTCTTCCAAAAGGTATTTACATTGAATCTAATTTTTGGATTGTAGGACCTCCTATTTTTGTAACTACTATGGAAGCTATTTTGAGGAATTTAGGAGTAGCTTCTGATAAAATACGAATTGAGAAGTTTACTGGCTACTAAATGCCACCTTAGCTCAGTTGGTAGAGCAGTCCCTTCGTAAGGGAAAGATCCTCGGTTCGACCCCGAGAGGTGGCTCAAAAAAATTAAAAAAATATTAATTTTCTTTTTCCCTTAATTTAGTATGTAAATATCTTGCTTAGTATCAGATACACCAACTTTAATAGCTTCTCCCTTTAATATTCGCTCATATGGTCTACATTTCATACATCCATTGGTTGGACAAATAAAATGATTAAGTTGTCTTGCAAGTTTAATTCTTCTTGCAATTGTAATAACTTTTTCATATGAATCATCTATATTTGGTAATTTTTGAGTCGTTAAATCGTTATTTCTATCAAGGTACCAATATGAGGCTTTTGTTACTTTTCTTTTTTGTGTATTAGTTGCTAAAAGAAGATAAATAGGAAGTTGTAAGGATTTTTCATTTTCTTCATTTTTACCGGTTTTAAAATCTATAATGTGGAGTGAATCTGTCTTTTCTAGGTATTCAAGCCAGTCTATTTTCCCACAAAGAATGATATTATCTTCTTCTGAAAGGTAATAATTAGGAAGATTTATTTCACTAGTAGTAATTTTTACAGCCTTTTTTAATATTGGTCCAGGGTTTTTTTCAACTCTTTTAAGCATGGTAATTCCTCTATCTTTATAAATTTTTTCTTCTTCTTTGGTTTTAAAACCACCTCTTTTACCTTCAATTTTCTCCCAAACTACATCAAACTTTTTTAATAAAGAGACTTTTAACCTATCTTTAACTGGAAGAACCGACAATGATTCAATAACTTCATGAACTGCACCCCCCAATGACAAAGCTGGTGCTGTAATTGATATTTTACGATTGGTATGAGGATCTTTATAAACATTTCGAAGGTAATAGCTCTTAGGGCAAGCTAAAAAATCAGAAATTGAAGAGTGTGATACCCAAGTAGCTTTATATTTATCGGGCACCTATTTTTTCCTTTCTTCTTTTTTTATCTTTTTTTAATGCCTTTTTTATTTCATCCACTTTTTCTAAAGGTAATATTCTACCGGCCGTATCTATGTTCATACTAATTATTTGACTTACTTCTCCTGGAATTGTTGCAATAAGACCACTTGACGTCCTTACAACAGTTGCCCTTGATGTTATCTCTCTTTCACCCTCCTCTATATTTACTTTACTTTTTCTCCCAATAATTTCTGCAATTGTTACAATTTGATTATCAATATTATCTTCTTCACTAAAACCAATCACACCTTTCCTATTGGAAGCTTTTTTGTAAGCTTCAACCTGTCGATTTTGTTTCATTAATTTATCACTAATATTTTCTGGAGTCATACAAGTATTATACAGGCGTAGGTCAACAAATGTATTTAATAATTGAAGTTTCTGTTATGAATCAAATTTTTTTTATTACAGCACATTCAAAAGTACTGGCTACTTCTTCTTTTCTTGTCACAATTATTTATTATTTATTGAAATAAAAACTGGTTTATGATAGTCGTTTAATTCTCTTGCAATTCTTGCTTTAATCTTTGCTTCTTGAGAACTTGAAATTTTGGGTTCAAGTGGATTATCTAACCCACGAAGTTCTGCTAATAATTCATTGTTACTTTTTTTACCAGTTTTTAAATTTTCTACTCTCATAATCTAAAATAGCAAATCAAATTTAATATGTAAATACATAAAAATTGATGTTTTATAGTATACTAATAGCTATAAAAATGAATAAGTATTCAAGGCGTGCAAGTGTAGAAGAAAAAAAGAATATTAAAAATGCATATCTTTACGTAGTGTTATCAATTGCTGCAATAGGTTTTTTAATTTTTTTAGGACTTCCCACATTAATTAAATTTGCAGGCTTTTTAGGAGACTTGGGAAAATCTAATAAACCTGTTGATATAACTGATATAACACCTCCTGCACCACCACAGTTTGATTCAATTCCAGAATATACTAATAATGAAAAATTAGAAATTGCCGGAACGTCTGAAAATGGGGCTGTTGTTACTATAACTGCAAATGGTGATTCAAGTGAAGTTGTTGCAAATAGTGATGGAAGATTTAGTTTTTTGTTTAATTTAAACAAAGGTGATAACACAATTGAAGCCAAAGCAAAAGATACTGCGGGAAATGAAAGTACTAAAACTAAAATTATCAAAATAATATTTGATAATACTGAACCTAGTTTAGAGAACTTAAGTCCATCTGATGGATTATCTTTTTATGGTTCCGGGCAAAGGCAATTAGTAATTAAAGGAAACACAAATGAAAAAGTAAATTTATTAATTAATGAAAGAGTAGTATCTGTTAAAGACGACAAAACATTTTCCTACGCAACCACCCTTTCTGAAGGTGTAAATTCATTTGAAATAAAAGCAACTGATATGGCAGGTAACGAAACCAAATCATCCTTTTCTGTTAACTTTACTCCCTAATCCTAAAAGGATAAAAATCCAATACATTACCCAAGGATAAAATAGACTATTCGCAAATGTAGAGTGAATTAAAACTATCAAGAAACTAATAGTTAATAAAGGATAACTTGGAATTGAAAAGATAAAACTTATAAATAAAAATAAACCTACAATTCCAGTTGTAGCTAAAATAAATAATATTGAGGAATCTGATCCAAAACATGAATGAGAAGTAATATTAGTATCATTTAAATAAATTTGTCTTGCAGGACACAAATTATTAAAACCAATCCCGATAACAGGAGATTTAGTTATAATTTTTAAAGTTTCTTTGTAATTTATAATTTTTAAATTAGTAGATGAAGTTCTTACTAAATTAACTCCTTCTCCACCCATGTTTTTGGGAAGAAAAAATATTGAAATTAAAAATAAAAATACGATTAAATATTTTTTAAAATAAATTAGTAATAGTATAAATATTAGATATGAAACCCTTGAATACGTAAATAAAATACTTATTCCTAAAAATATTAAGCTTAATTTTCTATTTTCTTTTAAAGCAATAATCGATCCTAGAACTAAGATAATAGATGTAAAAGTAGGATCCAAAAAAGTTCCCACTAATCTATACAAATGATCATCCCAACCTAAATATTTTAAAGCAACAAGGTTGGGCCAATTTATATATTGGATCCATCCAAAGACTGCAGTCACAATTGAAATTGATAAAAGTGAATTTATTATAAATTTTCTGTCCTTTTGTGATTTGAAAAAATTGTATATAAAAATTGGAATCATTGAATAAAACAAAAGTCTTACTCCATACATCAAACCCTTTACCAAAAGATCACTTTTGAGAATAAATACATTTATACCCCAAGAGAAAAATCCAAAAAGAATAAAGGAAAGTAGGTAGATATACCATGAAGGTATTTTGGGCTTTCTAAGCAGTGTATAAACCACAATTAAAAAAACAGTCACGTCAAGAAAACTAATTGGTCCTAATTTTGCAATTTGTCCAAATGGAAAAATTACTAGGCTTGTAAAAAGTAAAGCTTTGTCCATGATAAAAATGAATGTAGAGATTGCATCAAACTAAACTCAAAACCTCTACCTAATAATAGATTATAGATTAATTTTAAAATTGGGTAAAAAATAATTTTACCTAAGTTTGCTTTTTTACCTTCCTTATTATTTTCTAAAGCATGTAAATCGGACTGAAAATTTATTTTTTCTATGTAATCATGTAGATTTTGAGCTGTTGTGTGAATAATATAATTTTTTAATTGTTTTATAGGTCCTTTAACCTGCCATACTTCATGAACTCTCCGAACCCATTTACCAGAATTTTTCTTTGCAAGCCTCAAAACTCTATCATGACCAATAATTTTACTTAAAAATTTAATTCTTCTCTTTATATAATAACCTTCATATTTATTTGGTAAATTATTTATTTCATTTACAATTTCATTTTTTAATTCATTGGTTACTATTTCATCTTTATCTAAAAACAATATCCAATCAGATTTTGATTTTTCTAAAAGATTATTTCTTTCTAATGAAAAATTGCTAATATTCTTTTTATCAAGAGTAATTATTTCTAAATTATTTTTTTGAATCATGTTTGTTTAAGTATTTTAATAGTCCAATACATAGACATCGGAATTGTGACAATAGTTCCAATTATTGTTGAAACTGCAGTTCCTCTAATACCAAACTTATTGGTTAAGGGAAAAATTGTTAAACCTAAACCTAAAATTCCAACAAGTGTAATCCAAGTAATCCAATTTTGTTTCCCAATTCCTAAAAATAATGGGAAAACCGAATTAGTCAAAGCTTTTAAAATTCCAAAAATAGCCAAGATTTGCAAAACCCCTACAGTATCAAGCCAATTTTTACCGAGTAAAATATTTACTGTTTGATATGGAAAAAGGAAAATTAGAATACCAAAAGGAATAACTAACGCAAAAGTTCCTAAAAATGTTTTCAAAAATACCGATCTCAAGTTTTTTAAATCTTTTTTATATTTCGAATAGTAAGGAAAAGTAACTTTTGAAAATATTTCACCCATTTCAGAGACAGGCAAAGAAGAAATTCTATATGCTTGTTGATATAACCCAAGTGGATATACTCCCAATACTTTCCCAACTACCAAGTCATCTCCATGCTGAAATATATAATTAAAAACCCCTGCAAATGTAATCCAGATACCTTTTTTAATTACAAATTTAAAACTTTCCAAATGAAAAATAAGTTTGGGTTTGGGTGAGATAAAGAAAAGAGAAATAAAAACTTCAACTAAAGCTCCTGCGATAAGACCACATATAAGTGAAAGTTCACTTTTTGTTAAGAAACCTAATAAAATTGCTGTTATAGCTTCTACAGAAATAAGAATTCCTTTAAATATAAATTCTTTTTTAAAATTTAAATTTTTTTGAAATTTAACCTCAGCTGGGTTTATAAAACCACGAATTAAAGGTACAAATGCTGTTAAATAAAGAATTTTAATTGCTGAAGGATTATTAAAAAACTTAGAGATTAATGGTGTTAAAAGAAAAATAATTAAACTTAAAAATATGCCTCTTATTATAGACACAATCCAAGAAGAACTAATATGTTTTTCTAGACCGTCTTTTTCTTGTATCAAAACTACGTTAATCCCAGTCTCTGTGATTATTTCTAAAAATCCCAAAACTAAAGATGCTATTCCAAATATCCCAAATTGTAATGGACTTAAAATTCTTGCAAGTATCAATGTCTTTATAAAAGCAAATGCTTTAGCACCAATTCTTAAGGCTCCCATCCAACTTAATCCATAAATTATATTGGTTTTATTAATCATTGGAATTATTTTATTTTACTTCTTACGCCTATTGTACCAGCTAAAAATCCATACATAGTAACAAAATCTGTTAAAACTTGAATTATAGGTAAATATAGCCTAGCTAAATTTCCCTTAATTAAACTTTTCCATTTTATTATTGGATAAAATAAGTATAAAGTCACCAAAATTATAAAATATGGAAGTGAGGAAGGATTGAAAAAAGAATAAACTAGTAGTAGTGTTCCTATTAAATAGCGGGTAAATATTGCTGATATTCTAATATTGTGCGACGAAAGTTGTTTTGTTGGATGCCACCAGATTTTAGCTTGTCCATCCCCTTTTGAATAAACAAAAACTTTTTGAAGAAAAGTTTTTAAATAAAGTGTCTTAACTTCACCCCACTCTACCCTAGCAGATTTTTCGCGTATAATTTTCACGCCATTTTTCACGCATTTATAGAAAAATTCTGTATCTTCACCACCTCTTTCTAAATTTTCATTAAACCCTCCAACTTCTTCCCAAACTGATTTTCTAAAAGCAACTGACCTTGCAGAAGGCAAAAAGGCTTGATCAAATTTTTGAGGTAATATTCCAAGATATACTCTTATAGCTTTCTGAAATGAATTTATGTAAGGCATATTATAAAAGCCAGCAATTAATCCTACTTTTTCATGCTTAAAATGGTATGTTATTTTTTCTAGCCAGTCTTTATTTGCGATACAACCTGAATCAGTTGTTGCAATAATATCACTATTTGCTAGTTCTATTGAAATGTTTCTACAATGCGCAATAGTTCCTTTCTCGATAAAAAATTTTATTCTATTATCTTTTTTTAAAAAATGACGAATTATTTCTACAGTTTTATCTTTTGATCCTCCATCTACAATGATAATCTCATCTGGTCTTTTAGTTTGGTGAGTAAGAGAAATTAACAAACTACCAATAGATTTCTCTTCATTTAGGGTAGTAATGCAGATGGATATTTTCATTTTTTGTGATTAGTGTAAATCAATATAAATATTGTAAGCCAAAATAGTATTAATTTAGGATAATAATTAAATTGAGAAAGAATTGAGATAGAGCTTAATAAAGATAATATATAAAGAAGTTTTTCAAATTTAGTATTTTTTACAGAAATAAAGCACAAAAGTATTAAGGGCATAATTGAAACATAAAGAAATCTCATATTAGATGTTATTATTTGCCTAGAAAAATCAGAAGGGAAAAACAAAAAGGGTATAAAATTTAAAACTGATATCACAATTAAACTTTTATTAATTTTTGACTTTGAAATAAATAAAAATATAGGAATCAAAACCCAAATTAGATACTCAGAAATTAGTGCCTCCACGAAGAGATATAAACCATTTGATGTAAGTAAAGGTTTATATGTTTCTACTAATTGAAAATCACTACTTCCTGTAAATCCCAAGATGTTTATTGGATAGAAAGGGTTATTAATTAATAAATAATTTCTAAAATACCAAAAACCACCAATCGTCAAAATTGGAAGGAAAAGATAGATTAAATTCTTTATATTAATTTTTTTAAATATTACTTTGAAATAAACAAGAAATAAAATTAATAGATAAACTAAACCTGAATATTTAACTCCAATTATTAATCCCAAAGATAAGCCTAACGGCAGTAAACTTTTTAATTTTTCATTTTCAAATTTTTTAATAAAAAGTAATGCTAAAGAGAAAAATATCAAAAGCCAAATATCTATCGTCTGATTAGGAATTAACCTAATAATCGAATTAAGTGTAATTACTGATACAGAAAATATATTTGAAACATATTTATTAATTCCATATTCATCGGAAAGGATTTTTAAAACAAAAAACAAAATAATAATTGCAACAATGTTAAAAAAACCTAATGGGATCCCTAATAAAATAAATATTGAAAGTATTACTTCTCCTACTGCAGGATAAAATCCCAAACCATGACTTAAATTTGGAGGATTTAAAATATTGCCTTTTAAAATACTTTCTGCAATTGGAATATGATAAGTAAGACTATCAGATTCATTTAATAGATTAGGGTTTGTTGTTAATGCATTGAATGAAAAATAAATAATAATAAATATAAATATCCCTATAAAAATTTTTGTTAATATCTTCATATCATTTCCATAATTTTAAATAACTATTTGTAACATCATTCCAAGTTACATTTTTAATTTTTGAATAGTTTTTTTCAATTTCATCCCAATAGTCTGCCTTTAAAGGATTATTAGGAAACGTCATTATTTTACATTTTAAATTTCTAGCTTCTAAATAAGATAAATATCCTGAAGGCACACAATATTCTGCTTCTTGTAAATATTTTTCTGGATCTTTGCTTCCTAATACTTTCCCGAATTTTCTACATTTATCTTTGAGGTCTCCTACACCTATAAATGTTATTTTATAGACAGGATGTAACTTTAACCACTTTAAAAATTCAAGAAGTCCAGTATCTTTTTCAAGTCTTCCTAAATAAATAATTGTGTTTGAAATTTTATGAATAGCAGACTCAATATTAATTTTATCTACTGCTCCATAAATAATAATATCACTTTTAATTCCATACCACTTATTTATATAATCGCCTACTGAAATAGTTTTGAGGGATAATTTATTTGCAATTCTTTTTTGAAGTATATTTATAAACGGTATTGGATATTTTCCTTCCCAACCATGAAATGTAGTAAATACACGTTTATTAGGATATAAAAACTTAAATGGCAAATACCAAATAAATACATCATGAACATGAACTATTTCGCTTTCCAAAATTTTCTTTCTATTTTTGAATAACCAAAACCATATATATAAAAGTCCTAATATCTTTATGTGTGGGTAATTAATATCTTTTTCAGAAATAGTTTCAATTGTATTTCCCAATCTTATTAGATTGAGGGTTATTTTATAGCAATGTTTTTCAACTCCACCTACGTGAGGCCAGACAAATTTAGATATAAAAAGTATTTTCATTTCTTTTTTGCAACTAAAACAACCAAATTTGGCTTGCGTACTTTTAAAAATTTGTTTATTAAGTTTTTTATAAAATATCTGTCTTTAAATGCAAATAAATATATTTCCTTTTTAATCTCAAAAGACGATTTTTTTAACTCATTTTTTATAATATTATGATTGTAAATTCTAAGATGCCCATTTAATAATTTATCTTTTTTTGATTCATTTAAGGGGACAGAAACTATTAACAAGCCGTTATTTTTTAATACTTTTTTAATTTGTAATAACGAGATATCTATTTTATTTTTAGGTATGTGTTCTAATATATCAATCGCTAAAACACAATTAAAAAAATTATTTTTATAAGGAATTTTAAATATGCTAGCCTTTTTAAAATCCCCTTTATAAAATTTTTGAGCAAAATTTATAGCATAATTTGAAATATCAATTCCATATACTGATAAATTTAAATTAAGCTTCTCAATTAAATACTCAATATAACCATAACCGAAACCGATATCTAATATGTTTCCAGATATTTTTTTTAATTGACTAATTATCAATTTATTTTTATGAATAAAAACTGGAGATTTCAAAATTATCTTTCTGTTATTCTTTAGTTTTTCATCCCAAAACTTATCTGTATTTGGATTTGGTAAATTATCTTCTTGACAACAATATCTTTTAAGTTTCATATTTATATTGGATGAATAAACATACAAAATTATTTCTATCTAGTCTAATATTTCTAATTGCTTCTATAGTATATATATTTCTTCCTAGAAATTCTCTATCTGCCGAAACTTTAAGTAGTTGGACAAATTCTGCTTCAATGCCAGATATCAATGGTGTTGCTAGTCACTATTCATTTATATCTAATAATAAACTTTATATATTAGGTGGAGCTAATTCTGAAGTGATATCTAGTGGTTTATACTCAACAATATCTCCGAACGGATTGTTATCTTCTTGGACTAACACCACCTCGCCACTTAATCAGCTTTGGCACTCTGGAACAACTTATGATAGATATGTTTATATACTTGGAGGAGCAAATTCTTCAATCCAAAACATTAAAGATGTTGTTGTTGGAATTATAGGATCAGATGGAAATATATCGTCTTGGAAAACTACAACACAGTTACCACAAACTTTAGCACTTGGAAGTGCTATCACTTTAAACAATAGAATTTATTTTGCGGGAGGATCAACTAATCGTTTTGAATATCAAGCCTCAAGAGATGAAATATATTTTGCAACAATAAACCCCACAGATGGAACTTTAGACTCATGGACTCTCGCAGGAAATTTACCAGAACCAATGGTGGGTTTTGGAATGGTTGAAATAAATGGCTATGTTTATATTATTGGAGGCAAAAACTTATCAAATCAAATATTGGATTCCGTTCAAAGAGCCTTTGTCAATCCTGATGGTACATTGGGTAATTGGAATTCTATGTTTTCACTTCCAAAAGCAGTGACAAGATCAGGAGTAGCCAAGACAAGTAATTTACTGGTTTCTGTAGGAGGAATCACTGTCTCAGGGATTACTGACTCAGGGATTATTGATGATGTTTTTTTTGCCAAAATAAAGCCTAATGGAGAAATTGATGAATGGACAACAAGCCCTTACAAACTACCAAAAATAAATTGTTGTTCCCCACTTGTTTCTTGGAATAATCATTTATATTTAACAGGGGGACATTACGGAACTCCGTATGGTTATTATAATGATGTCTTTACAGCTAAAGTCATTTTTGACACTCCAGAATACATATCTTTAGACGTGCCAAATTTAAAACAATATGAAGGTGGTTGGCAAAATGATTTTTATGGACATACAAATAAAACAATTAAAGATTATGGTTGTGCATTAACTTCAGCTTCAATGGTTTTGAAATTTTTTGGACACAATATTGATCCTAGAGAGTTAAACACCTGGCTAAAAGATCAAAATGATGGTTACATTAGGAATAATTTAGTTAACTGGCTTGCAATTTCAAGATACACAAAACTTCATGAATCAATATCTTCTCCAACACTTGAATATTTAAGATCATCATTTGAAGCTAATAAAATTCTTAATAATCTTCAAAACAACCTACCCACAATCGTTAAAGTTCCTGGTCATTTTGTTGTCACCAAAAGCCAAACTGAAACTTCTTTTGGAATAAACGATCCTGGATATAATGACAGAGATGAGTTATCACCTGAATATCCTGATAATCATATCCAATCCTTAAACACCTACACACAAAGTCAAACAGATTTATCATATATGATGTTTATAGCCGATAAAGATATTACATTTAAACTTTTTGATTCTTCCAATAATCTTGTTAATAATACCCAGACTTATATAGAAGAACCAATAAATGAATTAGACGGATCAAATAAAAGTGGGGAGCCCCTTTCAATCTTAATTTTTTCAAAACCTCCATCTGGTGAATATAGTTTAGAAATAACAGGTCCAACTGGACCATATCAATTTGATAGTTATTTATATGATGTTAACGGTAACGTAACACAAAATACATTTAATGGATACATTTTTGATAACGAAAAAGGTACTTATTTAATTTATTTTAATGGTAATAAAAACGTAGGAGTTTCATATTCTGAAATATACAAATCCTTACAAAAAGCATTTGAAAATAAATTTATTTTAAATAAAGGAATACTAACTGCAATAAAAGCTCAAATTCAAGCCTCAGAAAAACTTATTAGTAATAGTATGATTTTTCCTTCCAAAATTATCATTCAAACCTTGATAAAACAAATCCAAAATCTTACGCCAAAATTTATTGACCCAGAATTTTCTTTATCTCTCCTGTCAGATTTGAAGTCCTTAATTTATTGACAATAGATCCTAAAACTACAATTTGTAACAAAATAAAATAAATTAAAAATAATGGTTTTCTAGAATCAGTCCCAATAAAAATTGAGTGAAATGAAACAAAATAGAAAGCTAAATAATTTAATATATGCAGTTTTCTCCAATTTGTTTTTAACCAACCTGAAATATTTCTAAATTTCACTGCAATAACTGCAATAGTTACTAAATAAAAACCAATTCTACCTAAATTTATATAATGTTCATATGTTCCTTGGCATAATACACAAACATCAACAAAAACATATAAAGGGTCTAATTTCCCTATTGTGAAATATCTAAATAATAAAAACAAAACAGGATGAAGAAAAACAAAGATATAAGCTAAAATTCCATTCAACATATGAAATTTAATTGCTTTCCTGTTTGCACCAAGATAAATTTGTAATGCTAATAAGCCTAAAGCAATAATCCCTGTTATTCTTTGAAGTAAATTAATAATCTCTGAATTTGTCATTTATTAATCTTATCACGAAACTTTATTTTGACAATTTATGCTTGCTTTTTCTTGTTTTGCACATATAATCGGACTATCTAGATTGCTATGACAAAGGAAATTACTGAACACATTGAAGTTGTTGAGAAACTTTCATATATTAAGGTTTTAACTGAAAAGTTTAACCAAACAACACAAATCGCGGCAATTGCAGCATATGAAAAATCAGGTTTAGGAAACAAGGAAGATGCCGACCAAGCAGCTGTTGATGTCATGCGTAGATTATTAAATGGAATGGATATATGTGGGATAATTGAAGTAGGTGAAGGTGTAAAAGATAAAGCTCCAATGCTATATATAGGTGAATTGGTTGGTTCGGGTAAAGGACCGGGTCTATCTATAGCTGTTGATCCAGTTGAAGGAACTACTGCAACAGCAAAATTGATGTCTGACGCAGTTTCTGTATTAGCTGTGTCTGAAAGAGGAGGTATTTTAAGACTTCCTCCTGAACTTATTTATATGGACAAAATTATAACTGGTCCACAAGCTAAAAATTCTGTTGATATAAATGCTCCTGCAGCAAAAAATTTAAAAAATATTGCAGAAGCATTAGGAAAGAAAATTTCCGATTTAAGAATTAAGGTACTAGATAGGCCTCGTAATGAAAAATTAATTAGAGATATAAGAGAAACAGGTGCGAAAGTTGCATCAATAGATTATGGAGATCTAATGCCAGGAATTGGAACTTGTATACAAGGTTCTGATATCCACGCAGTAATGGGAATTGGTGGTGCTCCTGAGGCAGTATTGATTGCAGCTGGAGTTCGTTGTCTTAATGGAGGTATTCAAGCTAAACCTTGGACAGATAATAAAGATACTAAAAAAATCCTTGAAGAAAAGGGATTTTTTTTAGACAATGTTTATACGGAAAAAGGTCTAGTATTTGGTAATTTAATTATTTTTTGTTCAACCGGTATAACAAAAGGAGAAATACTTGATGGAGTAAGAACTTTTAAGGGTGGTATTAGAACACACAGTTTAGTTCTTGCAGCTCATAATGGTTATTCATCTGCTAAATTTATCGACGATACTGTTATTACTAACGTAAATGAAATTGAATTTAGAAAACAATAATTATTTATTTAATAAAACTAAAAAAAAGAATACATCTGAAACATGGATAAAGACAAACAAAAAGAAAGAAATTTTTTCTACAATACCCCATATATTTCTTTTCCTAAATATCCTAATAAATTAAAATTAGATGATCATGAAGTCTATGATTATATTTGTCCAGAGATAATGAGTGGATTAATTGATAACCTATCTAGAAAAATTGATTATTCAAAATTTGATACAGTGCTTGTTAATATGAAGGGTGGAAAATTTTTATATGATGAAATTGTAAAGAGAAAAAGTGAACCAATAAATCATGATGTGATTGAATATCACCAAGTAAAAGGAGGTTTTGGTGCAATTGTTATTATCCCTGTACCTAGAAACCTGGACGACAAAAAATGTTTAATAATAGATGATATTTTAGATACAGGGGGAGTTTTTAAAGAAATAATTAAAAATCTCTCTGAGGATTCTCTCTGTGTTGCCCTAGTACAAAAAATAAATATAAATAATCAAATAGAGATTAAAAATAAAATTGTTGGAACAAGAATTGATAATGTTTGGGTAGGAGGTTGTGGAATGAATCTTGAAACCGAAGGAGATGGTTTACCTAAAGACTATTTAAGAGAATATTCAGGATTAGTTGCAAAAATACTCTAGTGGGCGCTGTAGGAATCGGACCTACGACCTCTTCGATGTGAACGAAGCGCCCTACCACTGGACCAAGCGCCCTCTAATTATTAACTTAATAGTTTAACACTTTAATAATTATTTTTATAGAATTGACATCATCTGTGAAAACTACTAATCTTAAACATGTTGTGTATAAAAGTTATTTTATTAAGGTATGAAAAACATTTTTCCTCTGGCATTATCTTACGACGACGTATTACTTATTCCTAAATATTCAAAAATCAGTAGTAGAAACGATATTAATCTTGAAACTAAAATTTCTAAAAGAATTACTTTACAAATTCCTTTAATTTCAGCAAATATGAGCGATGTTACTGGTGTTGAAATGGCAATAACTTTAGGAAAATTAGGAGGTCTTGGAGTAATCCCTAGATTTTTGCCTCCTGATGAACAAGCTGAAAAAATAAGCTTAATTAAAAAAGGAAAAGTATTAGTTGGAGCCGCAGTTGGAGCCGCAGTTGGAGCTAGAAACGGCATAATTGATAGAGCTGAAAAATTAGTTAAGGCTGGAGCTGATATTTTATTTATAGATGTAGCTCATGGCCATATGCAAAAAAATTTAGATGCTACAACTAAATTAAAGCAAATATTTGGTAATTTTGTTGATATTGTTTCTGGTAATGCTGCTACTTATGAAGCGGCAAATGACCTTTTTAAAGCAGGAGCCGATTCAGTTAAAGTGGGTATTGGTCCTGGTTCAATCTGTACAACAAGAATTGAGACTGGTTCTGGAGTTCCCCAAATAACTGCAATATTAAATTGTGCAAGAGCTGCAAGAAAGTATAAAAAATATATCATTGCAGATGGTGGTGTAAAAACTTCAGGTGATATTGTAAAAGGTTTGGCAGCTGGGGCATCAGCCATAATGGCAGGTAGTATTTTTGCAGGAAGTGATGAAGCTCCAGGAAAACTAGTTATTAAGGATGGAAAAAAGTTTAAAGTTTATAATGCTTCAACTTCTTTAACTGAAAAAGTAAATCATTCCAAATTAAATAAAGATGAAGTTGAAATTCACTATATAAAACAAATTGAAGGTGTTGAGTCAATTGTTCCTTATAAAGGATCTCTAAAAAATATTATTGAAAGAATAACTGCTAATTTAAGATCTGGTTTTAGCTATTCAGGAGCAAAAGACATTAATTATCTTTGGAAAAATAGTTCATTTGTACAGATAACACCACAGGGTCTAAGAGAAAGTGGTGCACACGATGTGCTACTGTACAACACCAATTAACTTCTCTTATAATGATTAGTATGCTAAAACGTTTAGGAGCATTTTTTTTAGACATTTTAGAAGTTGTTGTTTTGGCTGTAGGAATTTTTTTAATAGTTTATTTATTAATCTTAAGACCTCATAAAATTAAGGGTGCTTCAATGGAACCTAATTTTCCTGACGGAGAGTATTTACTAACCGAGAAAGTAAGTTATTATACAAAAGAACCACAAAGAGGAGATGTAATTGTTTTTAAACCCCCTATTTCAGAGGATGAATTTATAAAAAGAATAATTGGTCTTCCTGGGGAAACGGTTTCCATTCAAAATGGTAAATTTTTGATTAACGACAAAGAGTTAGATGAACCTTACATTAAGGTAGATACGAATTCTGGAGGATTTTTAAAAGAAGGTGAAAAATATTTAGTGCCAAGTGGAGAATATTTTGTTGCTGGAGATAATAGACCTCATTCATCTGATTCCAGAATTTGGGGACCCATTAATAAAAAGGTAATAACCGGTAAGGCTTGGGTTGTTTATTGGCCACCAAAATCTACAGGTCTAGTTCAAATGCCTAATTATTAAGCTTTTTTTAAGAAGTAATTGCTTTGTAGATTAATTGAAGAGTATTTTCTGTCTCATCTAAAGATCCTTTTAATATAAATGTAATTCTTGTTTCTCTTCTACTTCTAGCAAGTCTTACTTGTTGACCACCTAAGGCTTTCTCAAAACCTTCTTTCATATTATCAATCTCATCAGAAACTACATGCATTTTAGGTAAATTCATTTTTGGTTTTTGATCAGCTTGTGATTTCATACGTCTTGCAAGTTCTTCAGCACGTCTTACTGAGCCTGATTCACGAAGAATTATTTTATAAGCTTCAACCATTAAATTGGTATCGTCAATTGCTGCTAATGCCCTTGCATGACCTTCAGAGATAAGCCCAGAAAGAAGTCCATCTTTTAATGCATCTGGTAAGGTTAGGAGCCTTAAAGAATTAGACACATAAGCTACGGATTTTCCAATTCTAACTGCTACTTCTGAAGTAGTTAAACCAAACTCATCCATTAATCTTTCAAATCCCTTGGCCCTGTCAAGTGCATTAAGATCGACTCTTTGCACATTTTCAACAATTGCCATTTCAAGCATTCCTTTAGGTGTAGTTTCTCTAATAATTACTGGAACATGGGTTAAACCAGCTAATTTTGAAGCTCTCCAACGTCTTTCACCCGCAATTATTTGGAACCCTGCTGGAGTTTTGGCAATTACTAAAGGCTCCAAAATTCCATGTTCTCTTATAGAATCTACTAAATCTACTAGACTTTCAGGAGTGATTGCGCCACGAGGTTGAAGAGGATTTGGTTGGAGTTGATTAATATCTAATTGAATTATTTCTTCAGCCATTTTATTTTATAATTATATTTACAATTTTCTTACCTAATTTTGTAGAAAACTTAACCACACCACCAACAACTGCGTAAAGTGTGTGATCCCTACTCACTTTTACATTCTTACCAGCTCCAATTTTAGTTCCGTTCTGTCTTATTAAGACTTCTCCAGCAGTAACTTTTTGCATGCCTGATACTTTTGTACCAAGTCTTTTACCTTTTGGACTAACATGTTGTTTAGCTTTTCCAGCTGCTTTATGAGTTGACATATCTAGATGACAATATAATGTATGTTTTCACAGTTGTCAAGTGACCAGAAAGATACTGATTGTATTATTTAGTTATAACAAACTGTTGGTTTAGAATGGTTTGTTCCCCATTTCCGATCAGGTTCATCAAGTAATAGATAGGCCATTTCAAAAAGTTCATCACTAATTTTTTTATGTTTAATTTTCTCATCTATACTTAAAATTTTAGAATTCTTAGTATCTTTATATATCATCATTAAACCATTAATTGCAGCCAAATTACCAAGTTTAATATCTAATCTGTCTGCTTCTTTTTCCATATAAATATTATTAATTAGGAGATTTTTTCGATCAGAAGTCTTGTATATTGAGGTCTAAAACCAATGTGTTTTCTCTCACGTGACTTGGCTTTATATTTAAACACTCTAATTTTCTCTCCTTTTTCAAGTTCAATTAAAACTTTTACCTTTACTTTAATTTTAGTTAAAACTGGAGTTCCAATCTCAACCTTTTCTCCATCTACAAAAAGCAAAACTTCAGGATCTATTTTTGTTAAATCAGAAAGTTTATCCACTAAAATTTCTTCTCCTTCAGAGACTCTATATTGTTTTCCACCGATTCGAATAACTACAAATTTATCCATACGTGTTGTATTTTATGTTTTTATACAATAAAATACAAGCAATAAATTTATGCATAAAGAAAAAAATGAATCTCAATTAAGAATACCAACAACTTTTACTGTTTCAATGACCCGAACAGAAGCATTTAATCGAATTCAAGCAGTAATGTCAGTTGATGGAATAGAATTTAAAATGTTGGGTCTAACCGATAATAATAGAGTAATAGAAGCAACTTTAGTAAAAACTGAGCAAGGTTTAAAGGCCTTCAATAAACTGCTCCAAGAACTTAAGTAAATATATTTAAAAAAAATATCATCTTTTAGTTCCCACAACTATTCCAAGAGCAGTCATTGTAGCAAGGAGAGATGAACCTCCCGCCGAAACTAATGGATAGGGAACACCTGTAATTGGAAGTAGCCCCATGTTCATACCTACATGAATCACAACTTGTGCAAAAAGAGTTAAGAAAAGTCCTGCAAGAAAAGCTCTAGCTGGAATATTTATTGCTTTTTCTGTATATGAAATTATCCTAATAAAAATAAAAACTGTTAAAATTAACAATATTATTGCTCCAATAAAGCCCATCTCTTCTGAAACAGATGCAAAGATAAAATCTGTTTGTCTTTCAGGAAGAAATAAAAGCTGGGTACCAACTCCCCTACCAAGTCCCCTTCCAAATAATTTTCCGGAACCTACTGAAATTGTTGATTGAATGGCATTGTATCCTTCACCCAATGGATCTTTGGAAGGATCTAAAAATGAAGTGATTCTTTGTTTTTGATAAGGAGCAAGAAACATAAAAATTATTGGGATCAATGCAAATACGGAAATAATTAATAATAAAATGCTTTTTTTATTTATATCAGCTGACAAAAATATTCCAAAAAATCCAATTGCTGTTAATGCTGTCACACCAAGCGATGGTTGGACCAAAATTAAAAATAAAGGTAAAATCATTAGAAGAATTGCTTTAACAATTCTTTTTATATCCAATTTTTTTTCTGTTAAGTAATTGGCAAAGAAAACTAAAAGAAATGGTCTTACAATTTCTGATGGTTGAATTGAAAGAGATCCTATTGGAATCCATCTAACCGTTCCTCTTGTCACTTGACCTATTATTAAAGTTATTAAAAGTAAAACTATACTTCCAATATAAAAAAATTTACTAAAAGCAGAAACTACTTCAAAATCGAAAAGTGAGAAAAACAAAAAAGCTACAATTCCAAAAATAAAATACCAGTAATATGAAGGAAAGATTGCGGGACTTATCGAATTTAAAACGAAAATGCTAAACAATAAGGTTAAAAATATTGGAAAGACTAAAAGTCCATCAAATTTCATCTTCTAATGATATACCAAATTCTCCTTTAACAATCTTATTAATAAGTGTCTTTTCAATAACCCATTTTTTAAGATTATCTGTTTTTGGCATCCATGGTGAAGATAAATTGACTTTATTATCTATTTGAACTCCTAGTTCTTTTCTAGCAGCTTGAATTTTTCTTATTAAATCTCTTGTATCAGCTTCCTCTTTTAGTTCTGGTGTAATTAAAAGATCTAATTTGTTTATTTTTTCACCCCAAGAAATTGACTTAATATTTAGTTCATCCAAAATTAATTTTTCAAGCCCGTTAATTTCCAATTTATTATTTTTAATTTTTAAATTATTTAAAGGTTGTCTTACAGGAATATTATTTTCTTTTCTTAAATAATGTCCTAATTCAACTATTTCTCGTACAATTTGCATTTCTCGTATTAATTTCTTATCACTTGGTTTTTCTTTTTTATTTAACTTAGGCCATACTGCTAGATGCACTGATTCTTCTTTTATTAAATTTACATATATTACTTCTGCTAAAAATGGTGTAAATGGGGCAAGAAGCTTACATAAAGTTATCAAAACATGATGAGTAGTACTAAAAAAATCTGAATTTTTACGATCTCTTGACCTTCTTATATACCACAAGGATAAATCATCAACAAACTTTTCAATCTCAGAGCTTGCGTTATAGGCACTAAATAATTCCAAACTATTGGTTACTTCCTGAATTGTTTCATCTAATCTAATTAAAATCCATTTGTCTAATACATTTTCAGAAGATATATTTTTAATTGGTTTCCACTTATCTGTATTTGCATAAGTTACAAAAAAATTATAAATATTCCAAAGTTTTAAGTGAAACTGTCGCCTTGTTTCATCAGCTAATTTATAACCAAATAATAAATTTTGAGAAGGATCTTGTCTAACAAACATCCATCTCATAACATCAGCTCCAATTTTATCAGCAGCTTCATTAAATTCAATTGCATTACCCCATGATTTATGCATAGCTCTTCCATCTTCACCCAAAGCCGTTGCATAACCTAAAACCTTTTTAAATGGATTTGTGTCTTCTAAAACTGTACTCATGGCAATCATTGAATAAAACCAGTTTTTAAACTGACCTGGAAAACTTTCAGTTATAAAATCAATTGGATACCATCTTTCCCATTCTTTTCTATCTATAAGATATAAAGGTTTAGATTTATTGTCTTTAGAAATTGTAGAGAATGGCACAATTCCAGCGTCAAGCCAAGGATTTCCTACAGGCTCAATTCTTGAAACAATCTCCCCACATTTTGAACATTTAATTTTTACCTCATCTATTTGTGGTTTATGGGGTGATTTACCATCAAACTTATCCCACCCTAAAACAGCTTTTTCTTTTAGTTCTTCTTTACTACCTAAAACATCAAAATTACCACATTTGGTGCATTCCCAAATAGGAAGAGCTAATCCCCAATATCTATTTTTCTTACTTATAAGCCAATCATGCATGTTGTCAAGCCAGTCGATTTCTCTCTTTAATCCAAACTCTGGAATCCAACTAATTTTGTTTGTTACCTTCTTCATTCTTTCACGAAGTGTTGGCTTACCTTGATCCATAGATATATACCATTCATCTGTAACCTTCCAAACAAGCTCTGTCTTGCATCTCCAACAAGCTGGATATCTATGTGTATATTTTTCAATCTTAAATACAAACTTTTTTTCTTCCATATAATCTAAGATAAGTCTTGGATTCTTTTTTGCATTTTGTCCACTTAAAAAATCAAAACCCTGAATATATGAAGCGTCATCATTTATTACAGGGATCATTGGAAGACCTAATTCTTTACCTAGTTTAAAATCTTCAGTTCCAGCAGAAACAGCGGTGTGCACCATACCCGTACCCTCTGTTGTGGTAATTGGCATTATTAAATCATTTGTTGCAATAACTATGTGAAATTTATCTGAAGATTTAGAAACTTCTGCTACTGCAGGTAGATTGTCAAAAGCACCTGAATATTTTAATCCTACCAGTTCTTTACCTTTGACTTTTTTAATTTCTTTGTATTCATGTCCTACTAATATCCTTTCTTTTGCTTCGTCTGCTAACCAATACCTAAGACCATCAACTTCTACTAAAACATAATCGATTTTTTTATCTACAGCAACCGCAATATTTGCAGGTATTGTCCAAGGAGTTGTTGTCCAAACTAATAAATTCTCATCTGTTCCATCGATTGGAAACCTCATATAAATAGATTCATGAGTTGATTCTTTATAGTCTTCAGTTAACATCTCATGCTGGCTAATTGCAGTCTCACATCTAGGACACCATGGTACAGAATCCTTACCTTTATAAAGCCAACCATTTTTATGGCAAACTGAAAGAAAATGCCAAATCATATAATTATTATCATCAGACATTGTGTAATATGAATTATCCCAATCAGCAAAATAACCTAGACGCTTACTTTGCTCAGTTTGAATAGCAGAATACTTTTTAACTCTTTCTTTACAAAGTTCTACAAATTTATCCACTCCAAATTTTTCAATATCCTTTTTATTCTTAAATCCAAGTTCCTTTTCTACTTCTACTTCAACCCAAAGACCTTGACAATCAAACCCATTTTGATGTCTTTGTTTAAATCCTTGCATATTTTTAAAGCGAGGCCATAAATCTTTATAAGTCCTTCCCCATGCATGATGTACCCCCATTGGATTATTTGCAGTTATTGGACCATCTTGGAAAGAAAAATATTCTTTTGAATCTTTATTTATATCTAAATATTTGTCAACAATACCATTTTTATACCAACGACTAAGCAGTTCTTTTTCAAGAACTATGAAATCAACTTTAGGATCTACTGGGTCGAAATAGGCCATGAAGCTATTTTACAACAGAAATCTAAAGTTTGCTCTAGATATCTTTGAATTAGAATTTATTTGAGGTTAATTTATCAATTTTTCTACTTCTCTACGATAAATTGCAGGACATCCATTCTCTCCCAAAGGACAATCTTTATTTAATTTGCTTAAATCAAATCTTTTCATTGCAATACTAAAGGCTACATAAACAAAATCATTTCTACCCCCATCTTCTTTTTCAAAGGATATTTTTCCCTCATCAAACTTCTTCTTTAAAAGACTATATGGACATTTTTCACAAGAAATCATTTTTCTTTAAATCGGGAACAATTTTTCCTTGTATTACAGTCTTTAGTACATTCTCTCGATTTTGTAAATTGCCTAATTCTTACACCACTTGGATAATTTTTGCCTACACCAGTATCATTACAGTCTGTTCCCATACCTTGATATTTACATATTTGAAAATCAATATCATTTGCATTAGTATCTCTATGTATTTCTGGCATATATAATTTATTTGAATTTTACTAAAATAATTAACTTCTCTCAATTCCCCAAATATTATTTTTTAAACTCTCAGGTCTATTTCTTAGAGGATTTTACTGAATTAAACCCTCAGTAATTCTTCTTAAACCCATCTTTTTTGTATCAGATTTTCCATTTTCTATACCTTCATTGATTAACATTCTTCCAATACGACATGCTATTTTTGAATGTTCACTTATTTCTAACTCAGATCTCTTCATAATTTAATGAATCTTTCTTAAGAAAGCCGGAATTTCAAACTTTTCTCCAAAACTATCGTCATCTTTAGAATCATTGTCATCATTATCTTCATAATCTCCATTTTTATCACTCATATTTCTTTCATCTTCACTTGTTTCTTCATTGTTTTTATTAACTTCTGAAATAACTCCTTGAACAATTGGTTTAATATTAGGCCTCATTTGAGCAATTCTACTTCTTGTTTCATCAAACCCTGTTGCAATGACAGTAATCCTTACCTGATCTACTAAATCATCTTTTATAACTGCTCCAAAAATTATATTTGCATCTTGATCTGCAGCTGATGAAATTATTTTTGCAGCCTCATCAACTTCAAACATAGTTAAGTCACGTCCTCCAGCAATATTAAATAAAACCCCTCTTGCTCCTTCAATAGAAAGATCTAAAAGTGGAGAACTAACTGCGGCACGTGCTGCCATTTGAGCCCTATTTTCACCAACTCCAGTTCCAATACCTAAAAGTGCTGTACCCGCTGAATTCATGATAGTTTTAACGTCAGCAAAATCAACATTAACAAGTCCTGGAGTAGTAATTATTTCAGCAATTCCACCAACACCTTGTTCCAATACTGAATCAACAACCTTAAAAGCATCAACTAAAGACATCTTTCTATCAATAACATCCATTAACCTTTGATTTGGAATAACAATTAATGTATCAACTGCTTCTCTTAACTTTTCAATACCATCTTCAGCAGTTACTGTTCTTCTTGTTCCTTCAAAAGCAAAAGGCTTGGTAACAATTCCAACTGTTAAGGCTCCGGATTCTCTAGCAAGTTTTGCAATAACAGGAGCAGCTCCAGTTCCGGTTCCTCCACCCATTCCAGCTGTAACAAAAACCATATCAGTATCAATCATTAATTCTTTTAGTTTTTCCAATGATTCTTCAGCAGCTTGAGCTCCAATTTCAGGATTTCCACCAACACCCAATCCTTTAGTTATTTTTTCACCAATTTGAATTTTAGTTGGAGCCTTGTTGGCAAGAAGAACTTGCGCATCAGTATTTACTGCAATAAATTCAACTCCGGAAATTGCACCATTTTCAACCATTGAAGAGACTGCGTTTCCACCACCGCCACCAACTCCAATTACTTTTATTTTTGCAAGTCTTGCAGAATCAGGTTTTACTAAAGCCATATTAAATTTAAAAATTACTGAGGCAGGTTAACTATTGGCATTATATCGACTTTCAACATAATGTCAAAGCCTATAAAAATTTGTTAAGGCAGAAGATCTTTTATAGATTCAACTATCTTATTAAAAAGTCCCTTTCCAGGTAAACTAATCTTCATTGGAAACTTTTTTCCTGACTCACCAATTTCTTGTTTTGAACCATAGATTAAAAGTCCAATTGGAACAGAAAAAGATGGATCTAAACAATCATCAATTAAACCTGAAATCCCAGATGGAGCACCTAATCTTGTAGGAAGAGTAAGCATTCTTTTGGCACAATCAATAATCCCAATAGTTTTTGCTCCACCACCGGTAATAATTGCCCCTGATGGAATTCTGTTTATTATTTTTTCTCTTTCAAGTTCAAGTCTTACCATTGTAAAGATTTCGTTTAACCTAGGTCTTATTATTCCTTCAACCAATGTTTTTTTAGAGACTTTACTTACTTCAGAAATTCCCAAATTTTGAAGATCTAGTTCATCTTTATTTTCTTTATCATTTTTATTTATTTCGGATAATGAAAGTTTTATCTTTTCAGCACTTTCTAACGAAACCCTTAAGCCAATTGCAATATCGTTAGTTACATTTTTTGCTCCAACCGGAATAACTCCAGAATAGGATAATGCTCCATCAACGAAGGCTACAACTGAAGTAGTACCAGCTCCAATATCAATTAAAACACAACCTAATTCTTTCTCTGTTTCAGTAAGACTTGAATATGAAGCAGCCAGCCCTGAAAAAACTAAATCAGATATTTTGATACCAGCCTCTTGAAGCGCTTTTGAAAGATTTTTAACTGCAGCGTTTGACGCTGTCACAACATGTGTTTCAACCTCAAGCCTAACTCCACTCATACCAATTGGGTCTTTAACACCCGATTCTCCATCAACAATAAATTCGCGGGGTAGAACATGCACAACTTCTCTTGATGCAGGAAGTGATATCGCCGACGCTGCTTCAATTACACGATCGACATCAGAAATCGAAATTTCTCCTGTTGGACCTGAAACTGCTACAACACCATGTGAATTTTGAGAATGGATATGTGCACCACCTAAAGCTATAAATGCTTCCGATAAATTGTGTCCTGCCATTCTTTCTGCAGCTTCTATAGAGGAAATTGCCGATTCAACAGATTCTTCGATATTAACAATTTGACCTTTTTTGACACCCTTTGATTCAACTGAAGCAACTCCAATAATATTTATGGTTTCTTCAAAAGTAGCCTCATCTATTGAAACCTGAGCAACAACTGTTGAAGTCTTTGAGCTTCCAATTTCAATTCCAGCTATAATTTTACTTTTATTCATAATTAGTCTATCTTAATACGGGATTTTTAAAACGCAAATCTATTTCTTTGATATCTTCCATTCTAATTCCTTGTGAACCATCATTCAAGCGTGAAAATATAAGTCTTAATCCGCCAACTAAACTATCCACATCACCCTCTAACGGAAAACGAACTAAAACACCCTCTTTTAATGTTAGTTTTAATTCTTCTTTTTCAATAATTCCTTCCTTAACAGAATAAAGCCATGCTACTTTTTCAACAATCTCTAAAGAAAATTTATCTTTTTTATTAATATTTTCCCCAAGCTTTATATCTACTCTACTTTTAACTATTGTTGGTAAATTAGACTCTTCAGTAATTTCTAAAACAGTTTCATCTTCATCGATTAGATAAAATTTACTACTTAAACTATCTTTAATTGTATATTTTGGTTTTTTTAAATTTAACTCAATTATTAATTTACTAGGGAATCGATACTGCATTGAAAAATCTCGAATTAAATAACTTTCTACCAAAACTTTTGTAACTTCTTTTTTTACTTTTTTATAATCCTTTTGTTCAAAAGTTTTTAATTTAGTTTCAATATCAAAAGGACAAGCATCATATTGACTTGAGCATTCTATTTTATTAATTTTAATTAATTTTTGAATCAAAATTGGAATAAATATAATAAATAATAAAATTAATACGATTGAAAGAATTTTAAAAATATTTAAACTACGTTTATTAGCTTTTCTTTTTACCACAAATTTATTATACATTAGATACAAATAGTAAATAATTTTAATTTGTATTTGAGGTATAATTATCAAAATGTCAAACGAAAGATTTACTTTACGAGCAGCAGTTTATTTGATACTTCTAAAGGAAGATAAAATATTGCTTTCACGAAGATACAACACAGGTTGGATGGATGGAAAATATAGTTTGATAGCAGGACACATTGATGGAAATGAATCTGTTGACAAGGCCATGATAAGAGAGTCATGGGAAGAGGCTGGTATTAAAATTGTCAAAAAAGATTTAAAACCAGCAACAGTACTTCATAGAAAATCATCGGATCAAGAATACATGGATTTCTTTTTTGTTACAAAACAATGGACTGGTAGACCTACAATTAAAGAGCCTAATAAATGTGATGATATGGATTGGTTTCCACTAAATAATCTCCCTAATAATCTACTCCCCCATATTTTGGAAGCTATTAAAAATTATCAAAACAAAACCCCTTTTTCAGAGAGTGGATGGGATTAAATATAATCTTCGATTAAATCCACGAGATTTTTAGAAGCAAAAACATCTGGGCTTACTAAATTAATAGTATTTTTAATAATCTCGGGATAATCACTAATTAACTTACTTATTTCTTCTTCCAATTTTTCTGGTGTCAATTTATCTTGTTGTAATATTCTGGCTAAACCCAAACTCTCCATATATTTTGCATTTTCTGTCTGTTCATTATGATAGCTCCAGGGAATTGGAACTAAGATAGAAGGCCTTTTTAAGGCAATTAATTCTGAAACTGTGTTTGCTCCTGCTCTTGAGATAACTATGTCCGATTTTTCTAATATTGAAAACCATTCAGACGGTTCGGCTTGTCCAATATGTAAATATTTTTCATTTACAATTTCTTTAAATTTATTAAAATCTTCATTTCCTGTCTGGTGAATTACAAAATACTTATTCAAAAGACTTTCTAAAATTGGTTTGACTGCGTTATTAAGCCAAGAAGAACCACGAGAACCACCGGTTATTAAAATTGTTTTAACTTCGAGACTATTAGTTTTTTTTGAAATTTCCAAGATATTTTTATTTATTGGATTCCCAGTTAAAATTAATTTCTCTTTAGGAAAATACTCTTCGCTTGTTTTTCTTGAGATAGCAACTTTTTTAGCAAATTTTGATGAAAATATATTAGCCCTACCAGCTGAAGATGTCTGTTCGTGAACAATGACAGGAATTTTTAAAACCCAAGACCAAAATGAGACCAATGATCCAGAAGATCCCCCTAAAGAAAGCGTTAGATCTGGTTTTATTTTGATAATCAAAAATAAGCTTTGGACAAAACCAAAAGGAATTTTTAATAAAGCTAAAATAGTGTATCTAGTAAACCTATTTTCTATTTTTCCAGATATTAAATTATAAAATTTGACACCCAGTTTAGGTAAAACTTTATACTCTAAAGATTCAAGTTTATTTCGTTCTCCTGCATGTTTTCTGCCTACCCAATAAATATCCCAATCTAAATTTCTAGTTTTAATTTCTTCTACAATTGAAAGTCCCGTGGTAGCACCATGACTACCTGCGAGAAGTAATTTTTTTAGTTTCATACTTACTTATATTTAATAGTATACCGCAAGACGCTAAAATCATTAAAAGAGAAGTACCACCATATGAGAAAAATGGTAAAGGAATTCCAGTTAGAGGGGTTAGTGCTGTCATTGAAGAAACGTTTAATAGAATTTGTCCACCAATCCAAGCTGTGATACCAATTGCAAGTATTTTTGAAAATTGATCAGGTGCACGAGATGCGATTCTAAATGCCTTAAAAACAAAAAAAACAAAAATCGCAATTAAAAGTATTGAACCTATAAAGCCGATTTCTTCGGAAATTGCTGCAAAAATGGAATCTGTTGCAGCTTCGGGTAAAAACAAATATTTTTGACGTGATTGACCAATTCCAAGACCGAAAAGACCCCCTGATCCCAATGCAAGTAAAATCTGTCTAATATGATAATCTTTTCCCAAAGGATCTGATGTAACTTTTAAAAAAGTTAATAATCTATCTCTCCTATATGGAGAGGAAAGAATTAAAGCTCCTACTGAAATTAATCCAATAACTAAAGATCCAAAAAAATATAGAACTGGAACGCCTGCAACAAAAATTTGAGTGATTCCAATAATTCCAACAACTAAAGTAGTACCTAAATCAGGTTGTAACATAATTAATCCACAGGAAATCGCTAAAGGTATAAAGTAAGAAATTGGTTTTTTAGAAGATTCTGAGACTCTAGCTAAATATAGCGCTAAGGTGAGTTTTACAATTTCGGAAGGTTGAAAATTAATAAATCCTATTGATATCCAACGTCTGGCTCCAAGTGCTTTTAAACTTAAGCCGGGGATTAAAACAATCATTAATAAAAATATAGAAATAAAAAATAAAGGGATTGCCAATTTTCTCCAAAAACTATAGTGAATTTTTGAAGTAATAAGTAATGCAATGATTCCAATTCCTGCCCAAACTATTTGTTGTTTAAAAAAATAGAACTTATCATTAAAAAAATTTAAGGCTTGCGGAGCTGAAATATCAGCCACAAAAACAAGACCTAAAATAACTAATGTAATAATTGTATAAAATAACGTTTTATCAAAAGGAAGCTTTGGTTTTTGAAGTGTAAATTTTCTTCGCATTTTTATTAATACGTTAAATTGTAGCTAACCAGAGTCCAAAAATAGCTAAAACAATACCTGCAAGCCAGGCTCTCATTACAATTTTAGGTTCTTCCCAACCAATTGCTAAAAATGTGTGATGAATAGGAGCTAACTTAAAAATTGGTTTCTTTAAAATTTTCCAACCTAATATTTGAATTGCTGATGAAGTTATTTCTAATACAAATATTCCTCCAATCACAACTAAAGCTATAATACTACCTGTTAATAAGCCTACAACAGCAAGGGTGGCCCCAAATGAAAGTGCACCACTATCCCCTAGCCAAATTCTTGCAGGATAAGTATTAAAGTATAAAAATGCAATTAAAGCGCCAATCCAAAGGGCAATAAAAAGAGAAAGTGGAGTATCTAAACTCCCTGCAGCTATTACTCCAAAAGCAATTAAACAAATCATCAAAAGACCAGGCGCTAACCCATCCAATCCATCTGTAATATTAAATGCATTTGTGAAAGAAACTATTACAAACGCAGCAAACGGAACATACCAAATCCCTAGATCAAGTGTTCTTCCTATTATTGGAATATGTAATATATTAACTCCAAGAGACTTATACATAACAAAAGAAATTATTCCAGCTAAAACCCATTGGGCAATAAATTTTTGTCTTCTGGTTAAACCAAAAGCTAAGCCTAAAACTCCCTTTGTGGGCTTTCCTAACATTTTTATATAATCATCAAGAAGCCCTAATAGTCCAAATGAAATAAAAGTAAAGAAAATAATAAAAAGTTCGATTCTTAAATTATATGCAGTCTGAACAATAACTCCTAGATATGAACTAATTGGAAATAAAATTGCAAAAAGGAGAGTAACAACTAGAATAATTAAGACTCCTCCACCTACAGGAGTTCCTGCTTTAATGTCATGCAATTTATCAAAAAGTGGAATTTTCCCATCTCTAGGAGCCTCTTTTTTTCTAGTAAATTTAATTTTATAAAGAAAGTCAATAAAAGGAACAACTAATGTAGAAGTTATCAAAAATGAAAAAAGAATAAGTCCCAAGGCAAGTGGTAAAAAGTTATTTGTACCCATACTGTATGAAAATTATACCAGCTTATCTATAAGCTTGTCTAAACCAATTGATCTTGAACCTTTAATTAATACATAAGTATCTTTTGAAAGAAGAGGTAAAAGGATTGATAGTACTTCCTTCTGGTCGTTAACTAAAAAGGTTTTACTTTTTGATTTTTTTACCTCATCTATTAAATACCTTGAAAGAATACCAACTCCTATCACTACATCAAATTTTGACTTTGAAACTTCTTTACCCACTCTTCTATGTTCCCCTTCTTCTAACTTTCCAAGTTCCAACATATCTCCCAAAACTGCAATCTTTTTATTATTTCCTGCTAATTTATTAAAAACCCTTAAGGTAGAAAGAGTAGCTTCTGGATTACTATTATATGAATCGTCTAAAATGATAGCACCAGATTGATGTTGAAATTGAAATAATCTATGTTTTGGATTTTGATAAGTTTTCAATCCTTTATCTATTAAATCATTTGATACTTTTAATATCTCTGCAACCTTTTTTGCCGTATTTGAATTTTGTATAGTTGGATCTACATTAGTATCAAAATAATAAACCTTTGATTTAGCTAATTTAGCCATATCTTTAGTTAATATATTTGAAGAATTTAACACTGCAAAACCATTTTCAGGTAAACTTGAAATTAATTTTCCTTTTTCTCCAGCCACTCCTTTTTCGTCACCAAAAAACTCTGTGTGGGTTGGAAAAACATTAGTAACAACTCCAATTATTGGTCTAACCAACCAAAGATAAAAATCCATTTCATGAGGATATTCAACTCCCATTTCTAAAATTAGATATTTTGTATCTATGAAACATTTTAGAATTGTAGATGGAATATTAAATACTGAATCAATATTTTCTTTTGACCAAACAGTATTTCCTTTAAGTTTTAAAATCCCTGCAAGCATTTCTTTGGTGGTGGTTTTTCCTGCGCTACCTGTAATACCAATAACTGTTAGACCAAAATAATTTTGCAAAATATATACATATAACTTGGCAATTCTTCTTTTGATTGGATGAAAAAACAAATCTAGAATTACATTTTTTAGTCCAGATTTTAACCTTAGATGAACGAATGGGAGGTGTGGTCCAACCAATGATTGAAAATATTTTTTCATTTTGTTTATATATTATAGCTCTACTCTTTCAATTTTTTTTGATATATCTTGTCCTAAAAATAGGGCTGCTGTTTTGACAAATCTTTCATTTACATCAGTTAAAAAATATATATCACTACCTACTTTATCATTAATATTTCTATCTGATTTTATTACATATTCATAAATAACTTTTGAAATCTCTTCAGCTGGATCAACCAATTTAATTTTTTCTCCTAAATATCTTTTTATCTGATTTTTAATAAGTGGATAGTGGGTACAACCTAAAATTAATGTATCTATTTTTCCTTTAAAAACTAAAAAGTACCTATCAATAAATAAATTAATTTCAGGTCCTTCTATAAATCCTTCTTCAATAAGTGGAACCAACATTGATGCATGAGCTCGAAGAGAAACTTCTTTATATGAGCTACTATTAATAGTAGCTCTTGTGCCAACAACACCAATTTTTCCGGATTTTGTAACCTCTAAAGCTTTTTTAATTGCTGGGTCAATAACACCAAAAACCGGTACGTTAGAATTCTTCTTTACAATATCTAATGCAAGTGAAGAAACAGTGTTACAAGCAACAACAATACAAGAAACATTTTTTGATAGTAAAAATAAAGTGTCTTCCTTTGCAAACTTTTCAATTGTTTCTTTACTTCTGGTTCCATATGGAACCCTCGCGGTATCTCCTAAATAAATTAAACTTACATTTGGTAGAAGTTTTTTGATTTCTTTTACAACTGTTAGACCACCAAGACCTGAATCAAATACTCCAATTATGAAAGGTTCCACACTGCCTCCTTAAATTTATTTCCTCTATCTTTATAATTTAAAAACATATCGAAAGAAGCTGCAGCAGGAGACAAAATTACTACACCATCTTTTTGTGTTATTCCAAATGCTTTTTCAACAATTTTATCAATACTAGAAGTTCCCAAATCTATAATCTTTCCTTTAAATTTAGCATCAACAAGAGCTTTTTTAATTTGATTTCGAATTAGACCAATAAGGATAATATTTTTGCAATTTTTTCTTTTTGAAATAATCTTGCCTAATTCTAGGTAATCTAAACCTTTATCAGACCCTCCTAATATTAATGTTTCATCCTCAGTAAATGAATTAATAGCTGCAATAGTTGATTGTGGTCCTGTTGCGAAAGAATCATTATAAAATTTAATATCTTTAAACTTTCTAACAAATTCCAATCTATGTTCTAAACCTTTAAAATTTTTAACTACTTCAAGGATTATTTTTTCATTAATATTTAAAACTTTAGAAACTGAAACTGCTGCTGCTATATTTTCTAAATTATGTTCTCCTCTTAAGATTAAATCTTTTTTAAATTCATTTTTTAATGTCTTTTTGGAAAAATACATAATATTTGCCTTTGTTTTTCTTGCAAAACTAGAAGAGACTTTATATTCCTTATTTATAATTGCCCAATCTGAAGTATTTTGATATTTAACAATATTTTTCTTAGCTTCTATATATTCTTCTTTACTTTCATGCCAATCTAAATGATCTAAAGTAATATTTAAAATAACTGCGATATCAGGACTAACCGGAAGATCAATTAATTGAAATGAGGATATTTCCATAACAACATAAGAACTACTTTTCAATTTAGGAAGTAATTCTAAAAGAGGTTTACCAATGTTTCCTCCCAAAAATACATCAAACTTTGCTTTTTTAAGTATTTCATAAATTAAGGTAGAAGTTGTTCCTTTGCCTTTTGTACCGGTAACTGCAATAACTTTTCCATTAAATTCATCAAAGAAAATATGTGTTGGAGTAGTTATTCTAATTCCATTTTCATGAACTTTAATTAATTCCTTTTTATAAGGATAAATACCAGGCGAGCGAACTATTAAATCAAACTTTTCTAAGTTTGATAAATAATTTTTATCAAATTTTTGATCTAATATAGTAACATAGCTTCCTTTATCTTTTAAGAATTTTTCACAATCTTGTCCTTCAAGACCATATCCAATTATTGCAACTTTTTTATCTTTATAATTCATTTTTGTAATTTTTTAATTGATAAATTATCTGACAAATAATTATTTTTAGTAATTACACTTCTACCAAGTTCCTTCTCCGTCTTTTTTCTTGCATATCCAGCAACAGATCCACCACGATTTGCGACTTTTTTGTTTTGAATAAACCCCTTTGGTTTTTCAGTTGTTGAAATTTCAGTAGTTACTCGTTCCCCAAGCATGGTAAAAATTAATTCTAGATCTGTCATATTATCTCTTAAGTTAATTTTTGTTTTATTTGGTATATTTTTAAGTTTTCTATATTCACTAGGGGTAATACCAAATGTAGCTTTTGATATTTCCGCTGTCAGAATTGCATAATCTAACTTATTTTTAATACCTCTCTCTTTCCATTCATCAGTTAAATTTTGACGAATTGCCATTCCCCTTAAACGTTTATCTATCCAATCTTTGGGATACCCTTTTTGTTCATAAATACTTTTCATTCTTTCCTGTGCAAGCTCAGGATCTTCAATTTCCTGAATACGATCATTACCCACACTTGCTAACCACCGTTTGAAAGGCTCTGCATTTGGAGACGGAATTGATTGAATTATTCGAAATAAACCTTCAGTATCTGAACAATCAGTCATCCTCATTTTATTATCATCGGCTTTTAACTTGAACTGTCGACAAATTGTCGATAGTTGTGCACCATCATTACTATTCATCCTAATTTTCATCTTAAACCAATAATCACTTGAATCTGTACTTTTTGTTAAAATCGAAACCACATCAATAACAGAAAAATACCACTCATTTTTGTACCATTTTCGTCTTATTTGTTTATTTTGAAAAATTACTAGACTACTATTTCTCTTCATATATTAATGTATTGTACTTCAGGTTCTAACTTTATTTTAAATTTATTATAAACATCATTAGTAATTTCATCTGCTAATTTTTTAATATCATTAAAATTACCTTTACCTTCTGGATTTGTTAAAATCAAGGCGTGTTTATCTGAAACTTTTACGTTTCCCAATCTTTTTCCTTTCCAACCCGCTTTTTCTATTAAGTAACCTGCAGGAATTTTAAAGCTATTTTCAAATGAGTAAAATTTTATATCTTTATACATTTTCACAAGTTCATTTTTTTTACTCAAATTAACTATTGGATTTTTAAAAAATGATCCTGCATTAGGAATTATGTCTGGATTTTCTAATTTTTCAGATCTTACTCTCAATATCTCATTTCTAATATTTTGTAATTTTAAATCAGTATCTACGTATTTTTGAAGTTTAAGTGTTACATTAGTAATAATAAACTTTTGAGAATTGTCTTTTTTCTTAAAAATACTTTCTCTATAGCCAAATCTACAATCATCTTTTTTAAATACTATAAATTTATCATTTTTAATATCATATGCAGTTAACTTAAAGAGAATATCTTTTAATTCTTGTCCATATGCTCCTATGTTTTGAATAGGAGAAGCTCCGACTGTACCAGGAATACCTGAAAGGCATTCTAATCCTTGTAAGTTTTTACTAACGGAAGTTTCAACTAATTTATCCCAAATTACGCCCGCCTCTGCTATTATTTTTGATCCGTCAACTTTTATACTATCTCCTACATATTTAATAACTAAGCCATTAAAATCATTGTCCGATACCAAAATATCACTTCCTCCCCCTATTATAAAAATTGGTAAACTATTTTTCTTTGCAAACTTAATTTGTTTGACCAATTCTTCTTTATTATTAACCTCTTTATAATATTTAATCTTTCCACCTACTTTCATTGTGGTTAAATCCTTAAATGAAATATTACCTTTCAAACTTTCTAGTATTTCTTTAGCCCAAAGATTACTATTTCCAGCTCCCATTACTAAAATAATATCTCCAGGTTTAATATCTTTTTTAATTATTCCTATAATTTCATCTATTGAATTAACTCCTATCGCATCTTTATGATTAGTTTCTTTTGCTACAATCTTGGGTGTTATCCCAAATGTTTTATTATCTCGTGCTTTAAAAATAGGACCAATAATTACTTTGTCAGCTTTTTCAAAACAACTATTATATAGTTTGAATAAAGCATTGGTTCTATTAAAACCATGTGGCTCAACAATTGCCCATATTTTAGTTTTTGAATTAGCATTTTTTAAAGCTTCTAAAGTTGCTGTAATTGCGGTTGGATGATGTGCATAATCGTCATACACTTTAATTCTATTTTCCTCTCCAATTAATTCCAATCTTCTTTTAATACCTTTAAAATTTTCAAGAGAATTAATGATATTTTCTTCAGAAATATTTAATTTTTTACCTAAACAAAAAACCATATTAGCATTTTTTTGATTATGTTCACCTAAGACTTTTAAATTAAATTTTTTATTAAAACTATCTTTTTGAGTAATTAATACTTTATCTCCTGTTAAATTATTAATAAACTTATCAAAACTTTCTCTAAGCTGTTTTACATCTTTAAAATAATCTGGATGATCAAACTCTATATTATTAATAATTGCAATTTTAGGATAATAATTTAGAAAATTATCATTAAACTCGTCTGCTTCTACAACAAAATATTTTCCTTTACCAAATCTATAATTTGCCTTCCATTCTGGAATATTTGCTCCTAGTATTACTATTGGGTCAAAACCATTATCTTCAAGAAGTTTTCCTACCATTGCAGTTGTTGTTGATTTCCCATGAGTTCCTGCAATTGCAATAACAAACTTATCCTTCATTAAATATTTACCCAAAAATTCCTGCCAAGTTATAACTATTCCCCTTTTTCTACCTTCTATTAATTCTGGATTATTTAAACTTTGGTAAAAAACAGCAGGGGTAACAATAAGTAAATCAATATCCTTCAAATGATCTTTACTATGACCTTCTTTTTGTAAATCACAGCCTGTAACTTTATAGCCCATTTTAGAAGCTAAGGAAGCAACACCTGAAACACCACTTCCCGAAATTCCCATGAAATGAATCTTTTTAATTATTTTTTTCATTTAAGTTTTAGAATTGTATTTGCTAATTTAAATGGATCATGTCTAAATAAATGTTCGTTTTTTAGATATCTTGATACGTTTTCATTTATTATTTTCATATTGGGAGCTATTTTTTTGCATTTTTCCTTATCTACTATTACCAAGTTTTGACCTTCTTCTTTATAAACCTTAAGGATCTCTTTGTCTAAATGATTTTTATTAACTATTAAATAATCGATAGCTTTATTATTACCTAAATAAAAAAGAAATGATTTCAAAAAATCTGAAGCTTTGAAATTATCTGTTTCTCCTTCTTTTGTGGCTAAATTTAACACAATGATCAACTTAGCTTTTGATTTAATTATTGCTTCAGTTACACCTTCAACTAATAAATGAGGCAGGATACTTGTATAAAGATCTCCTGGAGAAAATACAATTTTATCTGCATCTTTAATTGCATTTAAAACATCTTCATTGCTATCCACTCTTGAATCAAAATAAATTCTTATAATTCTGTCATTTGGATCAAAATTTTTATCTTTAACTCTTGTGTCAATGTTTTTTTCTCCAATTACAATATTACCTTTTTTGGTTTCTGCAACAAGTTGAACATTCGTTATAGTTGCGGGTACAATTTTAGCCATAATTCTAAAAAGTTCTCTTTCCGCTACTATTCCCCTGTCTTGACCTGAATAAATATGATCTAATCTTGCTGTTATTAAATTACCAATTGAATGACCTTTTAAAGGTCCAGATGATTCTTCTAACCTATCATCAAAAAGTCTTTGAGCTACTTTTCTTTGATTTTCATCTTCCATTAAGGCAAGCATACAACGCCTTAAATCTCCAGGAGGCAAAACTCCCAATTCTGTTCTTAATCTTCCAGAGCTACCACCACTATCCCAAGTACTAGCAACAGCTGTTATTAATTTTGTTTCGTTTAAATCTCTAAGTCCATCAAGAAGATGAAATTGACCAGTACCACCTCCAAAAGTAACTATTTTCTGTTTATATTTAGCCATTTATTCTTTTACTCATTTTTCTTTCTGCATTTTGTAATTGCTCTGGCGTATTAATTCCCTGCCATTCATTTGCATCAGGTAATTTATAAACCGAAACTTTTTGATTTTGGCTTAAAGCAAACTTAATCAAATCAGTTAAATAATATTCTCCTGTCACAGGACTTTTGTTAATCTTATTAATATTTTTTCTTAACCAGTTAGATTTAAAAACATAAAGACCATCATTTACTTCTTTTACCTTTTTTTGAGATTCATTTGCATCTTTTTCTTCAATAATTCCAATTAAATTATCATTTTTATCCCTAATAACTCTTCCTAATCCAAATGGATTTTCTTGAATTAAACTCACGAATGTTAAAGAAGCATTTGAGTTTTTATGTGTTTCAATAACATTTTTGATTGTGGCTGGCTTATAAAAAGCACTATCATCACCATATATTACTAAAATATCAATATATTTTAAATCTATTTTCTTTAAAGCTTTTAAAACAGAATTACCCGTGCCTAGAGTAGTTTCTTGAATAGCGTAATTGCATTCTTTCGATATTTCTCTTAATACTAAATTCCTTTTATATCCAACAACGGGAACTAAATTAATAACCCCTGCATTTCTTAAGTTTTCCATCGAATATGAAATCATTGGTCTATCACAAATATTATGTAGAACTTTCGGCAAATCTGACTTCATCCTTGTTCCTCGACCTGCTGCAAGGATAACTCCAGCCAAATCTTTATAACCATTCAAAATATTTTTGACAAACTTTTGATCACTCCAAGGATGTTCAAAACCCCCATAAGCCATAGTTATTTCATGACCTTTTCCACAAAAAACTAATGCATCTCCTTTTTTGGCAATCCTAATAGCATATGAAATTGCTTCACCACGTTCAGGAATACAGATATAATTTTTTGCATACTTTTTCATTTGTTTTAAAATATCAAAGATATTTTCACTTCGAGGATCTTCTGCGGTTAAAATTGAAATGTCAGCAATTTCACCTGAAATCTTACCCATTTTAGATCTCTTTTTAATATCTCTTTCTCCAGCGCATCCAAATACTGAAATTAACCTCCCTTTGGTAATAGTTTTTAAATAACCTAAAACTGCTTCTAAAGAATCAGGTGTGTGAGCAAAATCAACAAAAATTTTAATACCAAGAGAATTTTCTATTTCTTCAAGTCTTCCGATTGGAAGTTTAAATGAATTAAGTGCGTTTTTAGATTCTTTTTCAGAAATCCCAAGTTTTTCACATACTTCAATTGCTGTCTGGGCATTTATATTATTAAAATCACCTTCCAATATTTTTAACTTTGTAGACTTTGGACTAATAATTTGAATTTTGCAGGATTTTAAAAATGACATCTTAGTATTTTTATAATTTTTAAAAGTTTTATGATAATCAAGGTGTTCCGGAGCAATGTTAGTTAATACCCCAATGTCAAACTTGATTCCTGCAATCCTGCCTTGTTCAATTCCATGTGATGAAACTTCTAAAATTACATAATTAAATCCTTTATCAACAAAACCCTTTAACATTTTATTTAAGGTAATTACGTCAGGAGTAGTGACATGATATCCAGGAACTGAAATAGAACTTATAAGCCCTGCCTTTTTACCTAATTTAGTTAAAATATGGTAGATTAAATGACAGGTTGTTGTCTTTCCTTTGGTTCCAGTTACTCCAATTATGGTTAATTTACTTGAAGGATTTTTGTAATATTCTGAGGCTAATTCTCCTAATTTTTCTCTCGAATTTGAAACTTTTATATAATTTACACCAGAAGCTATTTTGATATTCTCTCCGCTATGATATTCAGTTTCGCCATAAATAATTTTTGCCCCGTTTTTAATAGCCTCATCTATATGATCATGTCCATCAGAAATTTGGCCTTTAATTGCTACAAATGTATCCCCAGATTTTATCAACCTTGAATCAAATGAAATCATATTTTAATCTTCTCTTTTAATGGAAGCTCCAAGAGAAGTCAAGCGGTTTTGGATATCTTCGTAACCTCTATTTACTACTTCTACATTTTCAATTGTACTAGTTCCTTCAGCTACCATGGCTGCTAGTATTACTGAAATTCCAGCTCTTATATCTTTACAAAAGAGTCTGTCTGAAATTAATTTTGTAGGACCTGACACAATTACCCTATGAGGATCAGCAATTAAAATATTAGCTCCCATTCCTATTAAATCATCTACAAAAAACATTCTCCATTCATACATCCAATCGTGACATAGAATTGTACCTTCAGTTTGTGTGGCAAGAACTATAAACGGACTCATTAAATCTGTTGGAAACCCTGGCCATGGACGGGTTTGAAACTTTCTTCTTTGGGCTTTTAATTTTGAAGGTAGAATAACTAAACTTTCTTTTTCAATCTCATATTTAATACCCATATTACCTAGATAATTTAGAATCATATGATAATTATTTATATTAAAATCATTAATTTTTACTTTCCCTCCAGTTATTGCTGAAGCTATTGCAAATGTACCACCTTCAATGTGATCAGGCATTACTTTATGTTCAGCTCCATGTAAGTTTCCTCCAGAGCAAACTAAAGTATTAGTTCCAATTCCTGAAATTTTAGCTCCCATCTTACACAAAAACTTGGCCAAATCTTCTACATGAGGTTCTGCTGCTGCATCCTCAATTATTACCTCTTCATTCATTGAAGATGCCATAATAAGTCCCATTTCAGTCGCTGTAACCGAAGCTTCTTCTAAAAATACTCTACCAGATAATCTTTTATCCCAAGAAAGATAAAACTTTCCATCTTTTCTTTCAAAATTTACCCCCAGTTTTTGCATTAAATTAAAATGGGTATCAAGAAGTCTATCTCCTATTTGATCCCCCCCAGGAGGAGTTATTACTGCCCTTCCGAAACGAACTAAAAGCGGAGCTGCTAAAACCACAGACGCGCGAAGTTTGGCACATAAATCAGAATCTGGTTCAAATGAATTTAATCCCGATGGATCAATTTCAACCACATTTTTCTCAAAAGTAACTTTTGCTCCCAATTTTTCAATAATTTGCAAAATTACTCTAACATCTGAAATATCAGGAACATTAGTTAAAACAGATTTTTCTGTTGAGGCTAAACAGGCAGGGATAAGTTTAAGTGCAGAATTTTTGTTTCCAGAAAGTTTTATTTCACCTTCTAGTTTATTTCCTCCTTTAATTAAAAACTTTGCCATGTAAGTAATATTATACCTAATTTTCAGGCTGAATGCCAAAATAGTTAAAAAGATCCTTTGCAATCGAATACCAAAGAGGAGCCGCGGTTTCTGAAGCCCACTGAGAACTTTGTGGCTCTTTTAAAGTCACCAGCATAATAAATTTAGGATTATTAGCTGGAGCAAAACCTACAAAGCTAGCAATTGTTTTTTCAGCATCATAATGACCAGAAATTGGAATTTGAGCAGTTCCAGTTTTACCAGCAACACTAAACCCTTTTAAATTTGTCCATTTAGATTCTCCATAGGAAGCAGCATCAACCATTATTGCAGTCATTTTTTGAGAAGCATCTTCTGAAATAATTTTTTCTTTTGTAAATGAATTATTGTTTTCAACTACCTTAGGAGTTATTAGATATCCTCCATTGGCAATAACCGAGGCTGCTCGAATAATTTGAATCGGGGTTGTGGCAATTCCTTGTCCGAATGATGCTGTGACTAAATCTACAATATTCCACGTCCATTTTTTACGTAAAGAAATATTAGATTCTCCTTGTAAATCAATGTTTGTTGCTTTTCCAATTCCAAATTTATCCAAATAATCATAAAGTAAGTTATTTCCTAATTTTTGTGCAACAAAACTCATTCCAACATTGTCTGAATGAACAATTACATCTCTCATTGTAGAATCTGGATAATATTTTTTATCCCACGTTTCAATAAAATATTTATCTACTTTTAAAGGACCTGTACATATATCACAAATTGTGTCGGGTTTTACTACCTTAGCATCAAGTGCAGCTGCCATAACTACAATTTTAAATACAGAACCAGGTTCAAATGTATCAGAAATTACTGGATTCCTATAAAGAGAACCATCAAATTCATTATATTTCGCTGGATCATATGATGGATATGAACTCATTCCTAATATTTTTCCTGTAAAAGGATCCATCACTACAACAGATCCCTCTTTTGCCCCATACTTTTCAATCCCTTCTTTTAGTTTTTCCTCAATTGAATTTTGGATTCTTTTATCAATAAAGGTAATAAGATCAGTTCCTGCCAAAGAAGTCATTTCAGAAACTCCACCAGAAAGAAGAGGAACGCCTCTTAAATCTTTTTCTCTTTGAATATAACCACTTTTTCCAGAAAGCAGAATATCATAAAATCCCTCTAATCCAAAATAACCGGTATCGTTTCCCTCGTCATTTTTGCCTACAAAACCTAAAAGTTGTGCGGAAGAAGATCCTTCTGGATAATATCTATTTTCTTCAGTTTCAAAACCAAGCCCAGTAATTCTTAAGTTTTCAATTTTTTCTTTTATATCAGCAGTAATTTTATGTCTTATTGGAACCCAAACTACACCGTCCCTATTTAGTATTTTTTCTATCCTATCAATTTCAATAAGAATATCTTCTTGTGGAACTAAAAAAGGTGCAATTAAATTAGCAATTTCGTTTGTGGGTTTGGATAATTTAGGTAATTCCGCAAAAAGTAACCAGTTAGTGCGTGTTACAGCCAACCAAGTACCATCATTTGCATAAATGTTTCCTCTTGAAGCCTCAATTTTCTTTGAACCGGAGTATTGTAAACTTGCTTCCTGACTTAATTCTTTACCTTTAACTATTTGCCAATAAAATAATCTAACTGAGACCGAAGCAAAAAATAGAAAAAATACAAAAGCAGCAATTTTAAGTCGCATTTTAAATAATATAATCTTAGAAAATTTAAAAATTAACGAACAGGAAGTTTGGCAAAACCACTATCAACCGAAAAATAATAAACTCTAGTAGGTTTAGCAAAACCCAATTCTTGTGCAATTTTTTGATTACTCTTTTCAGAATTTTGACTAAATATCCCTTCCGAAAGATTCATCTTTTGTGTAGAAGCCGTCTCTAATTCATCTTCTAATTTCGCAATTTCAGCACCTCTTCCTGCCTGTTCTATTCCTAAGAATACTAAAGATGCAAAAAGTACTAAATTAATTCCTAATATTATTTTTAATTTTTTCATAATTTTTTATTTCAAGCCCTGCTTTTAATGTAATCACAAGCTCCGCTTATAATTTCTTTTCTAAAATATATAACTTTGCACTCCTTGATTTTTGATTATTAAAAATTTCTTCCTGACTTGGTAAAACTACTTCACCTTTACCTTTAAAAAAATCTTTAACAATTCTTTCTTCACCCGAATGAAAAGTTATTACTAAAAGTCTCCCACCATTTTCTAAAAGGTTAAAAGCTTTTGGTAATACCTCTTCTAAATTTTCAAGTTCACTATTAACTGCAATTCTTAAGGCTAACATGGGTAGTGTTGCTGGATTTAAACTTCGTTTATGTGGCAAATCTTCTAAACATAAATTTAATTCTCCAACTGTTGTAATAGGCCTAACATTAACTATTCTTTCAGCAATTTTTTTTGCGTTAGCAAAATTAACAATCTTTGCAAAAAGATTTGTCAATTGAGTTTTATCTAAAACATTTAATAAATCTGATGCCTTCACCCCTTGTGAGTTAGGATTAAGTCTCATATCAAGAGCTTGACTAGAATCACTAAATGAAAACCCTCTATTGTCTTCTTTTAGATGAATGTTTGAAACTCCTAAGTCAAGTAAAATTCCGGTAACTTTACTAAAATTATTTTCTTTAGCAATTTTATCTATATTGGTAAAATTTTCTAATACAAATTTGCCCGTTTCTTTTAATCTATCTTTAGCAATTGCTAAAATTTTAGGATCTCTTTCAATCCCCAGGACTTTACCACCTAAATTAATAATTGCTTGACTATGACCACCTGTTCCTAAAGTTGCGTCTATTATTTGTGAACTTTTATTAATGTGCAAACTCTTTATAACTTCTTTAACCATTACCGACTCGTGGTAATTATTTTTCATTTTTACTTAAATTTTCAATATACTCTTTAGTTGTTTGTGCCAATTTAGTTGATTTCTCGTCCCAAACTGTCTTTGGCCAAACCTCAACTCTGTCTATTAATCCTACAAAACAAATTTCTTTTTCAAATTTTGCATACTCAGCTAATATTTCAGGGATTATGATTCTACCTTGCTCATCCGGCTTTTGCTCAAAGGCAGATCCTAAAATAAACCTTTCGATATCTCTAACCCCCAAATCTCTTGCTCTTTTACCTCCTGTTAGTCTAGTTGATAGATTTTCCCAAAAATCTGAGCTTACTAAAATTAGACAATCCTCATACCATTTGGCTAAGATAGGGTTATCTCCTAATTCATTTATAAATTTTTTAGGTACCGCGACTCTACGTCTGTCGCTTAATATTCCCAAATAGGTTCCTATTAACATAAATTTACTTTCTTGGGCAGGAACCACTTTTCACCACTACAAACCATTTTGATATCTTTTCACAACGATGTCAAGAGGTATTTCACGAAGAATTATGTAACTTAAGTATTATTTATAGAAGATATTTGCACCAACTTTTTGCCAGCCTTCAGCCGTGCCTGAAGGAAGTGTATCTGAAGCAAAAATTCCGTAAGGACCAGAGGTAACTGTTGATGGTCCGCCACTTATGAATCCAAAAGTTTCCATTGTTACAAAAAACATACCTTTTGGTTTTTTATCCAATGTATACTTAAAAGTATCATCAATTGAGGTTAATTCTAAATCTATTGACTGTAGATGAAACTTAGTAGAAAATTTTGCTAATAATTTTCCTTTAGAATCTCTTAATCTTATAGTTAAACTACCATCATTTACACCCTCATCATATCTAAACTTACCAGAAGACTCGGAGCCTAACAAAAGCTTCCTCTCAATCTCTGTAGCCCCTTTTAAATCGATGTTACCAGGTACACCTTGTGTTCTACCATCTGGAAGCGAATATAAAAGCTCATAATCGAGAGATGTAACTTTGGCAAGTTTAATTTTTTCAATTTTTAGAGTTAAATAATGACCATCAGAAGTTGGAGTTAGCGAAGCTACTGGTCTATCAGAAAGACCTACTTCAATAACAGCATTAGAATCATCTACAGGAGTTGCTCTACCCTTTTTAATAAATACAAAAACTAAAACTAAGATAAGAAGACCTGCTACAAAAAGAATTATCGGCAAGATTTTTTTCATCTATATATATTTATCCATTTTTTTATAAGAAGTGTCAAGATGTAAGTTTTTGTGCTAGTATGTTTTTGTGGCTATAAAAAAGATTTATTACAATAAATTAGTTAGAGATAAAATTCCTGAAATTATAAAATTAAAAGACGCAAAGGCAAAATTTAGAAAACTTACTCCAAAACAATTTAAAAAATACTTACTGCTTAAGGTTGAAGAAGAAGCAAGCGCATTAAAAACAATAAAATCAAAAGAAGAAATTACAAATGAACTGGCAGACGTTATTGAAGTTATAGAAGAAATAAAAAAATTCATGAAAATATCTGAAAATGAAATAGAAATTGAAAGAAAAAAGAATATGGATAAAAAAGGAGGTTTTAATAAAAAATTATTTTTAATTTGGTCAGAAGATACCGGATATAAAACAAATGAAAAAAGAAATGCTAAATAATTACTTTAATTTCTCTGAAAAATAAGAATCAAGTTTTGAAATTTCAAACCTATCCTGTTTTCCAGTATCCCTATCTCTAACTGTTACCTTCTCATCTTCCAGTGTTTGGAAATCAACAGTAACACACCACGGAGTTCCTATCTCATCCTGTGCAAAATAACGTTTACCAATATTTCCTCTATCATCCCAAATAACTACAAGATTTTCCTTTAACTTCTCATATATTCCTTTTGCTTTTTTGACCAATTCTTCTTTGTTTGCAAGAAGTGGAAAAACAGCAACTTTATATGGAGCAAGTTTAGGACTTAATTTTAAGTAAACCCTTCCCTCGTCCTCTCTGTATGAATCAATCAGGAAAAAAAGTGTTGCTCTATCTACTCCCCCTGAAGTCTCAATTACCCAAGGAGTATAAACTTCACCAGAAATATTATCCCTATAACTTAAATTATGATTTTTTAAATCAAAATCACCTCTATGATGAATTCCTTCCATTTCGCTCCAACCAAAAGGTGATTCATATTCTATATCTGTTGCATATTTTGCATAATGAGCCCTTTTTTCAGGTGCATGGTCTGCAAAATGCAATTTTTTCTCATCCATTCCTAAATTTATATACCAATCCATTCTTATCTTTTTTAATTCTTCATAAGTTTTCTCACTTATTTTTTCGTCTGGTTTAACAAAATACTCAAGTTCCATTTGCTCAAATTCACAAGACCTGAATGTAAAATTTCCTGGGGTTACTTCATTTCTAAATGCTTTACCAATCTGGGCAATACCAAATGGAATTTTTACTCTTGTTGAATTAACTATGTTTTCAAAATTAACAAAAGCTCCTTGGGTTATTTCACCTCTTAAATATGCTTTATTTTTTGGTTCAGTTGTTCCTAATAAAACTTCTGTCATTAAATTGAAAGTTTTTTCTTCGGCCCAATCTGATTTACCATCATGTTCTTTTTCGTGATTTTTCAAAATATTTTCTTGATCTCCTCTAAATCTTTTATGACAAATCTTACATTCAACTAAAGGATCAGAAAAAGCTTTTAAGTGTCCTGATTTTTCCCAAACGATTGGATTCATTACAATTGAAGCATCAATTCCCACAACATCATCTCTTTTATAGACCATTGTCTTCCACCACTCATTTTTAATATTTTTCTTTAATTCAACCCCCATTGGGCCATAATCCCAAAAACCTTGATAGCCGCCATAAATTTCACTACTTTGGAAGATAATTCCACGTCTTTTAGCTAAGCTAGTAATTTTTTCCATTAAATCCATTTTCTTATTATATGTTATTTTTGAATTACTTTGAAATATTCTTCTTTTAATAATCTTTTAAAGAACAAAAACATAATCTCTTTGTTCTTTGTTTGTGAAACGTGAGCTTTTATTGCTTTAATCTTAGTATCTAAATAAGAACTTACATCTACGGCTAAATCCATATCATTTTTGTCTAAACCTTCAGGAAAATAGACAAAGTATTTATTTCCCATTAATTTTTTAATACTTTTAAGATGTGTAAAATATAATATTTGTTTAACAAATTTAAGTCTTTCAAAAAGGTATGATGTTTGCATAGAAACAGCAATATGATCTAAATGTCCTGAAACACCATTCATATTATAAGTAAGAAGTGTGTCAGGTTTTATATCAAAAAGTATTTTTTCAATTTTCTCAACAACCAAATGATAATTATTATTATTTAAAGTCCCATCATCAAAACCCAATAGGTAGAGATTATTGTTGTTTATTCCAAGAATTTTAGTTGATTTTTGAAGTTCTTTTTTTCTTATTTCACCCAATTCACTACTACCATTAGCGTTTCCTGAAGTAACACAAATTAGATAAACCTTACACCCTTCTTTCAAAAAATGGACAATTGTCCCTCCCGGTCCCATTGCTTCATCGTCAGGATGAGCAAAAATACAAACAATTTTTTTAGGTGGTATCATTTTGTTCATTGTAAAATCTTTTTACCGACTCGGAAAGAGTTAATTTGCCTTTCAACAACTTCTTCCAAAACCATGTCTGCATCTATTAATTTTTTATTTTCTGGCCAGTATCCTAATTCCTTTAATAATTCATATAAAAACTCATGTCTTAATTTTTTTAGTTTAGTTTCATTTTCTAATCTGCAAAGAAATACTGTTAATAAATTAAAAACATTATTATGGATTTCGTCTTCTCTTGTTATCTTTGTTATTACTTCGCAAAAATAATATGCAAGTGATATTTTATTCAAATTGGTTCTTATTTTTGAAAAAGTATTTATTGTTTCGACCTCAGTGATAATATCCATTCCATGTCCTCTTGAGGCTGAAAATTTAATATGACTAAATACTTCTAAATGTCCTCTTTTTTTGGATTTTAATTTCCTTATTCCTTTGGCGAGCAAACTTATCTTTCCGTATGATTTACTAAAACAGGTAAGTATTCTGTCTGCCTCTGAATAGTTTTTTCGAGCTAGTATTATTCCTTCTGAAGAATAAGTCCTAATTTTCATTTAGGCAAATTTCATGCTTTCCAAGTTACTAACTCTTTCTTCTAGTTTATCAACTCTTCTTACTGATGATTCATTTATAGCAACTTCTGCAATTCTTTGGGATAGATCATTTTTTGCTTTTGTAATTCTTATTGCAGTTCTTTTTTCAGAGCGAGATATTTCTATCTTTAAACCATCTTGAGTCACAACACCATATTCCTTAAATGCCTTAATAAGATCAATTTTTGTAAGAGATTGCATATTTTTAATATATCACAACTTTATTCTTATTTCTTTATCTACATTAAGTAAAAATTCTTCTTCTAACTTCCCAGATCTTAATATATAAAGTGGAGCATCTGTTCCAGGTTGTTTTTGGATAAACATTTTTAAATCTGTTGATTTCTTGAATGGAAGTGAGTATTTAAAAGTTACTTTGGATACCCCTTCTGGTCTTAATTTAAAATATCCTGAAAATACTGTTTTTCCTAATTCCTCATATGAATCGTATTTTTTTTCTAAACCTTCAACAGCAATTAAAGTACTTCCTTTTGGAACATATACTCTTACCCAATTAGGAAGAACTGAATTTAGCCAACCATCATATTTTTCTGGATTTTTGTAAGTTATGGTAACTGTCTTTTCAATTGACCCATCTTTTGTAACAATTATTTCTTGATCAACTTCTTGTTTAACATAAAGATTGGATTTTCTTCCACCTAAATTAGAATCATTTATATGAAGATAATCTCCTTCATAATTTTCAATTCTTCCTGCGATTCCAAATCCTTCAACTGCGCTTTGAGCTTTTTCATCGTAAAGATAAAAAAGCACGTGTTTTTCCATAACTGATTTAAAAATAGAATCCATAAGTTTTGGAATTTTATCTTTAGGCTGTCCAAAAGCATTAGCTAAAATTGAATTCATCAAAGGACCAATTATCTTTTTCCTGTTATCAGAATTTGCAGGTCTTAAAATAATTTTCCCTGTAATAGGATCCCAAATAATTGGACCTTCAACATCTGCAAAACTTTCAAGTTCATAAATAACTTGTGGACAATTACATTTAGGTTCTATTTTTGTAGAAAAATTTCCAAATCCTGGTACACCAATTTCACCCAATGCATCCAATAAATTAACCAAAAGGCCCGTATCAACTGCAATTATTCCATCAATATTTTTTAAACCTACTTTTTTTGACTCTTGGGTAAAAAGATCCATTGAGACTTTAAAATCCGGGTTATAGTTTAAATCACGTAAGCGAATATTTTGAGATAATACATAAGGACCCTTTATTAAGTCTACAATTGCAATAGGTGCTGGAAGAACTGGTTTATATCTTGCATCTAAATTATAAATATCATCAGAGGAAACTGGCTCAAATTTGGCTTTTGATACTTTCATAACTGAATATGCAGTTAAAAAACCTCCAGTTGCACGAAGCTCTTTGTCATTTTGAAAAAGTACTAAATAATTTCTATCTGAATCAATTCCTAAAAGGTAGGGCATACTTTCCAATAAAGGCTTACTATCTGAAATATATGAAGAAACTTTTTTGAAAAGATCAAGAATTGATCTTAATTTTTCTCTAACTGGAATATTTTTAATTTTTTCTGGATATCTATCAGGATTAATGTTTGAAAGTTCTTTTTCAGCCTCTGCAAATTTTTTACTAATTTCATCTGTTTTAGGAATTATTCCGGGAATGGAAGATATTACAAAATCAATTCTTTCCTGTGCGGTTTTTTCTCCGTCTTTTTGACCATTATCTTTAAAACCTAATTCTGCCAAATAGGGATCGATTGTATCAAGAGTTATTTCTCCTGCATCAAAAACTAATCCTCCAGCATTTAAACCATGGCCTAAATCGGAAACGTATGAACCAAAATATGGAACGATTTTCATCCAACCAATTAATTTATATGAATTTCTGACTTCAGAAACAGAAGTTTTAATAGTTAATATATTTGTTTTAATTTTATTTACATCACTAAAACTTGAGGCTACAAGTATTGGTTGAATTTTTGCATATTCTGCTTTAACTTTTGTAAAAAAAATTAGAAGTGGAACTATAAAAATTGCCAATAAAGCTAAAATTACTGAAGGAATAACAATAACAATTGGTTTTATTTTTAACTTTTTTTTAGATTCTAGAACCTCTCCATTTTTTTCTGGATCAATTTTAGGAATTAGTATGGTGGGCTGGGGTTCCATATTATTAATTCATTGTATATCAATGGAGAAAAATTATCGAGCACCCCTTCCAGAAATCATAACCCACGGAGTTTTAATAATAATTAAAAAATCAAAAAATAAAGATTTTTTTCTAGCATAAAACGCATCCATTTCAATTCTTTTATCAAAATTAACATCACTTCTTCCTTCAACCTGCCAATAACCAGTAATTCCAGGTTTTACTTTTTGCATCTCTTTTACATATTTCTCAGTGCCAGGATATTTTTCCATCTGCTCATCTAATTCTTCTTTTAGATAGGGTCTAGGGCCAACTATACTCATGTCTCCCATTAAAACATTAATGAGTTGTGGCATTTCGTCTATTGAATGTTTTCTAATAAATTTACCTACCTTTGTAACTCTCGGATCCTTTTTTGGTTTGTAACTACCTCCAGAATGTTTTTGAATATAGGCAATTTTATATTTAGGATGAGTTTTTTCTAAAATGTCTCCATACAGAATCATTGATCTAAATTTATAAAGTCTAAAGGTCTTTCCATTTTTCCCTAATCTTTTCATATGTGAATTGGTTTTTTCGACAAAAATAGATCCCTCAGAAGTAATTTTGATAGCTATGGCTGTAGCAATTATTATAGGAGAGAAGACAATAAGAAGTATTATTGAGGCGACTATATCTATTGTTCGTTTTATAATATCAAAAAACATAAGGCAATTTAAAGAAGTTCTTTCCTTCCCTGATCCTTCAAGAGTTCGACAATTTTTTTGACGGATTGTGCATGGCTCTTAGAACATACAAGTAACGCTTCCTTAGTATCAACAATTATTAAGTTATCAACATCAATTGCAGCTATTAATCTACCATTTGAGTGAATCAAAGCATCGGTTGTATCAATATTTATTACTTCTCCACCTTTCTCATCACCCTTAATTACTACGTTTCCATCAACATCTTTTGGTAAATTCTTCCAAACCTCATTCCAATCTCCAATATCTGTCCAACCATAATCTGCAATTATCATAAAGAAATTTTTGGACTTTTCAGATATAGCATAATCGATCGAAATCTTTTCAAATTTCTTGTATTCCCTTTCAATAATCCCCTTTTCATCACTTTTACCCAAGTTTTCTTTTATAACCTCAATTCCTTGATAAAGTGTTTTTGCATAATTTTTAACTTCATCTAAAAATTTGTCTGCTCTCCAGACATAATGATTTGCGTTCCAAAAATAATCACCAGACTCTGTATATTTTTTAGCTATCTCAAGGGGTGGTTTTTCAACAAACTTATCCAATTTATATACATACCTTCCTTCAGATACTGCAACTTTTTCTCCTTTTTTTAGATGGCCCATTCCTGTATGCGGATACGTTGGCCTAATACCAATTGAAATTAAACAATTATTCTCAAAAGCATATTTACTAGCAGCAAACATTGTTTTTTCATAATTTAATTGAGGGCTCACTATATGATCAGAAGCAGCATTAATAATAACAGCCTCGGGATCTTTATTCAGTATATAAATAGCTCCTAAAGCATGTGCCGCCGCACTATCTTTTCTTTCTGGCTCAACTAACACATTTTCTGTTGGAACTTTAGGTAGAAGCTTTTTAATCTCGTCACCATATGGCTTGGAGGTAGTGACTACAAATATTTTATCCCAAGGTAAAAATTTACTTAATCTTTCACCTGTAATTTCAACTAAAGTTTTATTATCAAATATCTTTAAAAATTGTTTTGGAGTCCTTTCAAGAGATTTTGGCCAGAGACGAGTTCCCCCACCCCCTGCTAGTATAAGCGCGTACAAGTGATCTTTGTAGGTTTTCTTTAAATCTTTCTTTTGAAAAATTTTTAGCATTTTCAACTAGGTACTTATGATTAAAGCTTATTTTACTACATTTTGCAATTGCAGATGTCAAACTTTTAATATTTTGGTCCTCAAATAAAACCCCAGTCATGCCATCCACTACTGTATCTTTTGCTCCACCCCTATTGTATGCAATAACTGGGACACCAAAACTTTGAGCCTCAATTGAAGTCATACCAAAATCCTCTTCTTGAGACATAATTAATGCTTTAGCATTTTTATAGTACTCACACAATTCTTTGTCAGAAATATTTCTAACAAATTTAATATTATTTTTTGCTCTAAGCTTTAAATTATTAAATTCCAAACCATTTCCAACTATAACGAGAGGAAGTTTTAACTTATTAAATGTATCGACAACTAAATCGACTTTTTTGTAAGTAACTAATCTACTTACAACAAGGTGATATTTTCCTTCTTTAAAATCTATCTTTTCTTCAAGATTTTTAGATAAATTGACAGGTGGAAAAATTATTTGACTTATCTTTCCATAATAATTTTTTATTCTCCTTTGAACTTCAGTAGAAATTGCAATTATTTCATCTGGTTTATTACTTGCAATTTTGTCCCAATCTTTTAAATAATTAACAACTGGTTTAGAAAAAAATTTCAAGATTGGATTTTTAAAATACAAATTGTAATGACTCCAGAGATATCGAGTGGGAGTCAAAAGATAACAAACATGAAGAGTGGCAGGTTTTGTAATAATTCCCTTAGCTGCTTCAGATGTAACTGATATGACTAAATCATATTTACTAAAATCAAATGTCTCAAAGGCTAGAGGCATCAAGTAACCTATATATTCATGGTTACTTTTTGCAAAAGGAATATTTTGTAAAAAAGTAGTATAAATTTTTGGGAAGACTTTTGCCCAAGAAGCACGACTAGGATCATAAACAGCTGTATAAAGTGGAGCTCTTGGAAACATCTCATGAAGTGTTAAAAGTGCTCTTTCTGCTCCCCCCCATTTATTTACCCTATCATAAACAATTGCAACATTTTTGTTATCTAATAGATTCATAAATTTTTATAGTTTCTAAAGTCGTTTTTTCCCATGAATATTTTAAAATAAATTTCTGACCATCTTGAATCATTTGTAATCTTTTAAGAGAATTAATTTTTAAAGCTTCATTGATAGCATTAGCTATTGAATCTGAACTATTAGGGTCAAAATAAATTGCATTATTTTTATAAACTTCTTTGAATACAGGAATATTTGATGCTAAAAGTAATGTTCCTGAAGATAATGCTTCTAAACCTTGAAACCCAAATCCTTCAATTAATGATGGATAAATAAATCCAACTGAATCTTGGTATAATTTTACAATTTCTAAGTCATCTAAAAACCCTAAAACTTTAACATATTTTTCTAATTTCTTTTCTTTAATAATATTAATAAGATTTTTACTAAAACTATTTTTAGAAGTACTTATTTTTAAGGTAACTTTAGAAAGTCCAATCGCATCAATTAATTTTGTTAAATTTTTATGTGGATAAGCATTTCCCACATAAACAAAATATTTTTTAGTTATACTTTGTAAATTAGGCTTCAAAATTTTATAATCTAAACCTAGATAACTAACTTTAATTTTTTCCAAATCTAATTTAAAAAAATCATTAAGTTCATCTTTAACAGTCTCTGATGGAACAATAATCTTATTAGAATTAATTAAAGCATTTTTAAAAACAAATTTATAAACAAATCTTTTAATTAAATAGTAGATCGGATTAAGAGTAGTTGTTTCCAGGCCTTTAGATTTATGCATTATCATGTCATGAATTGTTACTACGTAAGGCTTTGGAGTTAAAAGTGGGGCGTTAAAATGAAGGAAATGAGAAAGGTCTGGTTTTTCTTTAAATATTATAAATGGAATAGTAATCTGTTCTAAAAAACTATATGGTTTTAAGTCAACCAAAATCTTTTTAAAATTTTTGGGGAAACTTAACTCCTCAAAATATTTTTTACGCAGTAAAACTGTATACTCATTGTTTTTATCAATTGAGGATAAATTATTTAACAAATTTATGGTATATCTACCTAAGCCACCATTTTCTAATCCATAAAATCGACAGTCTAGGAGTATCTTCATCTTTTTTTTAATTTAAGAGGTTAGTCTTACTTTGATAAACCTTACAACTTTAAATAACTTAATTCCTAAAATAACAAAATAAGAAAATAAAAGTGGATAATTATTCCAGAGATTTTTTCTATAAAACCTTTCCATTGAAGCAACTCCTGCTAGACGAAGTTTCATTTTTTGTTTTGGATCAACTTTATGATTCCATTTTTTAACCTTACCTTTGGTTACACCTTTTAAATGTGTTATGTAAGTATCTGGATAATAAACAAGTTTATATCCAGCTTTATGTATTTGATAACAAAGATCGATATCTTCTCCATCAAAAAAATACTCTTCATCAAACCATCCAACCTTATCTAAAATTTTCTTCCATGTCAAAAAGAAAGCTCCTTGAATAGCATCAACTTCATGAGTTGCATTCTCTGGAATAGACTCATAATAATACTCTTTATTCATTTTTAAAATTAAATGACTAAATGAAATCCACGGAGTAGGAAATCTTCTTCTTATGTCTTTATCAATTTTTCCATTTTGTAAGACTAATTTACAAGTTACTGCACCAACATCAGTGTGTTCTTCTAAATATCTAACAGTTTTTAAAAATACATCTTTATGAACTACAGTATCAGGGTTTAAGAAAAGTACCATTTCACCATTGACTAAATTTTTAGCTCTATTGTTTCCTTTGGAAAAACCACTATTAGGCCCTTCGGTTAATTTTACCCAAGGAAAATTTTTTCTAATCATATCTGGACCACCATCAGTTGAAGCGTTATCAGAAACAATAACTTCCATAGATACTTCGTCCATATAAGTTTTTACAGATCTTAAACAATCTGCTAAAAGTTCTTTTGTATTGTAATTAAGAATTATTACTGATAGCTTTGGTTTGTTCATATATTTTATCTAAGTATTCCCCCATTTTATACCAACTATATTTTTCTTCAACTAGTCTTCTTGCATTATTGGCAATTATTTCTGCTAATTTTATATTTGATAGTATTTCAAGGGTAGCTTTAGCTATGTCCTCGGGCGTATCTCTTACAATAATATTAACGCCATCCCTAGCACCTAACCCTTCTGCTCCAACTGAAGTAGTAATAAGTGGAAGTTTAGCCGCCATTGCACCAAAATGTTTAAGTCTAGTTCCGCCTGGACCCCTTAGAGGAGAAACAAATACTGAAGATTCATAATAAGCTTGTCTTATTCCGTCTTGATCATCTTCTTTTAAATTTCTAACAATAATATTTTTTGAAGCTTTAGAAATTATGTTTTCAGGAACATATTGGCCAACTATTAAAATCTTAGCTTTTGAATTTTTCTTTAACACAACTGGAAATACTTTCTCTAAAAGAAGTTCCGCAGCCTCAGCATTTTGTAACCATTTAAAATTCGCAACAAATAATATTTTTTGGTCTTTTTCATCCCAATTAGTTTTTATTTTAAAAAATGAAAGATTTACTCCATTAGGGACTAAATCAACAGAAAGATTTGAAACTAATTTAAGCATTTCCCCTTTATCAGCTTCTGATACTGCCACCACTCCATCAGCTTTTTTCCAAAAATTTGTTTCCCAAAACTTTAGTTTGGTTACATCAATTGAAAGAAGCCATTTTAAAAGTGGATTTTTTATACTTTCAACATAATGTTTATAAACTAAGTATTCAATTGTTTGTTCAACTAATAAAATTGGGATCTTCGTGTTTGGGATATGAGGCATTACATAAAAAGTTTCCGCATGAATTAAGTCATAATGATTTTTCTCTATTTCTTCTTTTACTGCATATTTTTCTTTTGGTGAAAGATTTCTTATAACCAAAAATGGATAGGGACCAAATCCTGTTAATAAAATGTTTCTTAAAGTCCAGGGAGACTTGGACCTTTTGAAGACTTTAATTTCTTTACAATATTTTTCTAATTCTTTGGTAAAACGTTTTTCTGAATCATCTTTAATTAAAGAAAAAAGAGTAATCTCATGTTTTTTACTTAAATCTTTAATTAAATTGTAAGAACGAATTTGTCCTCCTGAAGAATCAGGAAAAGGTAGGTAGGGAGTAAGCATTAAAATTTTCATATTTTAATTATTTATTTACTAATTCTTTATGTAAATCAAGAATTATGTATTTACTAGTTTTTTGTAATGTCACAAATCTTTTTTCAAAATCAGTTGTATCTTTTGAACCCAAATCGATCGAAACATAATAATCTGCTCCTCTTTCTATAATATTATCAATTGAAGCGTCAATTGCTGGCCAGCCTTTTCTGTTCATTTGATATAAAAATGCCGTATCTCCTGTATAGGGAGCAATTATTAAAGCGTCTTCAGGAAGTTTAGTATCAACAATTTTTCCCACCTCAATTAATTCAGGGTGATTTATTTGATAAAAGGGCTTGATTTTATCCCAACCAATTATCATCATAATAAGTATTGATAAAAATAGAATTATTTTAGACTTTTTCCAAAGCCAAATTGATCCCAAAGACAGCATAAGTGAAATTGCAGGTATAGTCATAATCTGATAATAATCATGTCTAACATTAGCTGTAGCTACTACTGTTACATAAAGAAACATTCCTAAAATAAAATGTAGAGAAAATTTGTTTTTAAATTTAGCAATTATTCCTCCAAAAAATGGAACTAATCCCCAAGTACCTAATATCAATATCCCCAGTCTCTCTCCAAATATCCATCTAAAAAATGCTGGGTGAAACCTTATTCTATCTCCATTAAAAGCCCACTTAAAAAATGGGATTCCTTCTGGAAAATTTGATATCCAAAAACGCCATAATAAAAGAGGTAAAAATGTAATTAAAGAAAATATTACTAACTTTTTAAATAATTTTACTTTCCACCAAAAAATTGGGATAAATGGAATGAAATAAAAAATAAAGAATGGTTTAATAAGTAAACTTAATGAAAAAAGAATACCAGATAGAATTAAATTTAAATAATCTTCTTTTTTAGAAAAACAAATTAAAAAATACATTCCAGAAAGAGCAAATGAAACACCTAATGATTCAGGAAGTACTGTCCGCGTAAAAAATATGTTATAGGGAATGATTAAATAAAAAAACGATGCAATCAAACCAATTCTTGATGAATAAATTTTTTTGCCTATTAAAAAGAGGAAGCAAGCTGAGATTAGGGCGAATAATACTGATAATAATCTTCCCCAGGTTTCTAAATTAAAAAAACCTACAAAAGAGAATGCAGTTGCATGAACTGCATTATAAATCGGGAACTCAACCATTCTCAAGCCTTTTGGATTATCGATTCCACTTTGTATACTACTTATGTCGTCATAAGTAGGGTAAAGCATGTTTATACCATTTTTAATAAAATTACGAGATACCGCAGAAGTATCCGATTGTCGCCAAGAATGCCAGTCAGCAATTGGATTATTGATTTTATAAAGCCTTATAATTAAGCCTAAAAGAACTATTAATGAAAGAATAAAATACTCATTTTTCACGAGAGTCTTTAAACGTATAAATATATTGTTCATATTAATTTAATTTTGTTTTTAGTATTACTAAGTCGACCAATCATTAATCCCATCATTAACCAAAAAATTATAGCAAATTTAGAAGCTTCAAATATATCAATAAAAAAAGCTGTTAATAAAATACCTATTGTTGAACCTATTAAACTTGTAATTAATATTAAATCAAAACCTTCAAAATATCTTTCGAGTGGCCACATATTTTTAATAGATTTAAATATATGAATAAATATTAACCCAAAAGCAAAAAAACCTAATAATCCTACTTCTCCCAATAATCTTAAATAATCATTATCGGTTGCAAGATTAATTGATGAATATCCAGTTCCAAGAAGTGGGTTTTTTGTAAATGCTCTAACAGCTCTGGGCCATTCTACATTAAATCTTATTGAAGTTGATCTATCCTCAAAAACTTGAACTTCCTCTGTGTCCGCGGCTATTACAATTGATTGAACAGTTGATATTTTATTTAAAGTCACGTCAATAAGTCTTTTAAATCTCACACGAAGGTCAGCAGAAAATCCAAAAATTAATGCACTTATTAGAAAGATAACCAATATTTCCTTATATTTTTTAAGTAAATAAAGAGTAATTACACTAGCTAAAACAAATGAAACAATTGAAATCCGCGAAACTGCCGATGAAAAAAGCCAAAAACCAAAACCAATTGATATAGCCAATATTATTTTTGTAAATTTATTTTTTAACGTAAAAAAACAGGCTATAAAAATTGGGATCGTTAATACTAGATATGAAGCAAGATCATAATGACCAGCAAATGTTGAATTAATATGTGACCCTGGTGTCCAAAGAAGTGCAATTCCTTTTGAGTATTCTTCATTCTGAGTAATAATTACCGGCAGGCTGAAATATTTTTGTCCAAAACCATACAAAAATACCAATAAATTAACTAAAAGAAGAATTTTAATTAAATATTCTGAGAAATTTTTGTCCTCATTAGACTTTAAATATAAAAATCCAACAAAGAACATTGATAAATACTCAATTCTTCGTAATAAATGTAAGAAACCTATACTAGATACAACAGTTTTAGTTAAATAAAGTCCCGATATTAGTGAAATTAAACCTATACCTAAAAATATTAAAATAGATCTTAAAATTTTATTTGAAAGTATATTTTTAAAAAACTCTTTTCTAAAATTTTTAATTAGTGGAATAGAAAATAAAACCAATGTAATTGCAATTAAAAAATCTTCCAATCGAATTGAAACATATGTTCCAGGAATTCTAAAAAGTGGAAACTTAGGATACAGTGGAACTGAAATTAATATTGCAGTTATTAAATATTTATATAAAGAATTAGATATTTTTAAGAATTTTTGCATAAATCTTGGCTATATCTGGCTTTGATAAACCATAGAATAAAATTCTAATAAATGCCCCAAATTTTAGGGTAAAAGTTAATATTGGTAATTGCCAATTCGGCATATGTTTTTTGTAAAAAAGTTTTAAATTTTGCATTTCCATTGTCATTGCTTTTTCACTACCTGTCGTAATCATTCCATAGTGTAAAGTCTTCCATTTTGGTAGATACCAAACTTCCCAACCAACCTTAACAAATCTATATGCAAGTTCTACTTCTTCAACATATAAAAAGAAATCTTCATCAAAAAATCCTGCCATATCCATTGCTTCTCTTCGCATAAAGAAAAATGCTCCTGTAACCCAATCTTGTTTATGAATCTTTTTAAAGTAATCTTCGTTTGTGTGAAAAAATGAGAATCCATGCATCGGGTGATATGGTTTAATTATTTTATCTATATATGGAATATCATCCAAAAACGTCATCCAAGCAATAACTCTTGAAAGAGTTGGAAAATATCCACCTGAACCTTGATATGTTTTCTCATCAGGATTTACCAAAGCGCAAGAAGATAGACCTACTTTAGGATGCAAATCCATCCAAGCAATCATTTCTTTAAATATATTTTTGTTTAATATCTTAGTATCATCGTTTAAAAGAAGAATGTATTTTCCCTTGGCAATTTTCATGCCCATATTATTGTTTTCACCAAAACCTCCATTTACTTCTCTTCTTATTATTTTTACCTCAGGAAATTTTACTTTTATTTGTTCTCCCACTTTATCTTGTGAAGCATTATCAACAATAATAATTTCGTTTTTAATTCCTTTTAAGGCTAAATATGCGGTTTTTAAACAATCAGTCAAATAATCAATCTTTGAAGATATTATTACAATAGATAACTGTATTTCATTTTTTGACATAGCTGTATTCTCTCACTAAAACAAATGTAGTCGCAAGAGTTAAACCTAATACTAAAAATCTAATCCAAATTGAACTTGGAACATACCTTATAATTATTTTTTGTCTCCAGTTTCTACCTTCAATAATTATAGTATCTTTTTTAAGTTTTGGTTCAAAACCGTTAATATAAATTGATTCTCTCAAAGGATGGACAATTTCTTCTAAGAAGGTGCTCATTGTTTGATCTCTTATAATAGTTTGTGATTCTTCAGGTGGGTAATTTAATCTTGGAGTATAAATATTAAAACCTTTATTGAATTCTTTTTTGTAATGATTAATAACTTCTTCTCTGGTCAAATTTGTAAAATAAGCTCGTCTTAATGAAGTTTCAGAATCGGCAGGTTCTTTTGATCGTAAAGAATCAGTAGGAGGCTCTGGAAATTCCGGGTTGGGTAAATTTACATAGACAAAAAGTAAAACACTAGAAATAAAAAATAAAATAACTAATAATTTCTTCATTTATTGGAATAATCTAGCACGACCAAGTTTATAATTTAAATCTTTAATTGGTCTTTCACCAATTAATTTTGCAGGAACTCCGCCTACAATTGTAAAATCCTCTACATCTTTAGTAACCACAGCTCCTCCTGCGATGACTGCCCCTTTACCAATCTTTACTCCAGGCATTATGGTTACTCTTGGACCTATGAATACATAGTCCCCAATTTCAACAGGAGCTAAGATAGCTGAAAAATCAACTTTTCCTAAATCATGTTCTGAATTATAAATCATTACAGAGGAAGCTATATCAACATGATTTCCTATTGTTAGTTTATCTCTACCATCTAAAAATGCATGATCCCCAATAATTGTGTCTTCTCCTATTGTTATATTTTTAGGATCAAAGAAACTTGCCCACATATGAATAGTTGATCCTTTTCCTATTTTTATTCCAAAAATTCTATATTTTAAATTTCTAACAGAATGAGAAGGGAAATGACCAATCCAGCGAAGCAACATAAGTGTGAAGTCTAACCAATAATTGCTAAGTCTATCTACTATTTTAAGTATAGCCTCATTAAATTTTAATTCTTTTCCGTTTTTATCTTTTAAAAATGTCATATTTAAAATTATTTACTTTTTAAAATTATTTCTAATGTTTTCTTGCTACAGACTTCCCAGGAGAACTTTTTAGCCTGGGCAAGACCTTTTTCAACTAACTCATTATATTCTAATTCACTCATATTTAATACTTTTTCAATACCTTCTCTAATACTTTTCACACTATCAGGATCAATTAATATGCCTGCTTCTCCTACAACTTCAGACAATGACCCTACATTAGAAGCAACAACTGGCACTCCTAAGGCCATGCTAGTGACAATATCTAATCCGAACCCTTCCCAAAAAGAAGGAAGAATAAAGACTTTAGCACCTTTAATAAGTGCTGGTTTGTCTTCTTCTGGAAAAAAATCAGTAAAAATAACTCTGTCTTCTAATTTTAATTTCTTAACTCTTTCAAAAATCTCTCCATACATCCAACCTTTCTTGCCAGCGATGACTAACTTGATATTTTTAGCAATTTCAGAAAAAGCATCTATCAATCCAATAATATTTTTTGATGGTTTAAGGGTTCCAAGATAAAGAATATAGTCATCAACTATGGAGTATCTATTTTTGATTCGTCGTACAAGGTCATCAGAAATTTCGATTTTAGATTTATCTCTCTCGTATCCTAATAGCGTAACTGTAGTTTTTTTTGATGCAAAAGGATAATGTCGTACAATATCCTTTTTAGTACTTTCTGATATAGTAAGTATCTGTTTGGAGACCAAAATACTAATAGCACTCCAGCACTTTAACTGCCAAAGTACCTTTTTTTCAAATTGTCCCGAAAACTTGAGGTAACCTAGATCCATTATTGAACATACGCGAGGAATTGTCAATAATGGGGGTGTGTAATGACTTGGAGAGAATAAAACTTCAATTTTTTCAGGATTTCTAAAAAGGTAAGGGGTTAGTTTTGTAATTATCCAGAGTCCTCCTCCCGGAATTACCTTTATTTTAAAATTTTCTCTTTCTTTTGGAAGATCTTCTAAAGGTACATTTTTAAGATAAACTATGAGATTATGTTCATAAGGCTTATTTTGAGTTAATTTGTATAATCCCCAAATCATTTCAAATGCATATTTATTAACCCCTACTCTATTTTTTACATTTGCTTCATTTCCATCAATTCCTATTATCATTATAATAATTTAAACAAATTTTGCTCTATGCGACAAGATATTTCCAAGAGTCATAAGGCTTTCTGCATTATTTTTTAAATCTCTCTTCGCAACAAGGTAAGATCTTAAGAAAAAATCCCAGGTTTTTTGAAATCTAGAATTTACTCCTCCCACTTTACCTATATAACTATCAGTATTCTGTATAAAAATGTTAATTTTTCTATTATTCCTGTCAAAATCATCGGCAACCCAATTACCGATACGATTTAGGTTCATAGCTATATCCATTACTAGTTGTTTTTGTTCACTCATTTTAAAATTTTATTAACAATCATATTAAATTTTCCTCTTATTTCTTTCAAAAGTATGTCACGGCTAGGATTTTCTTGATTTGGTCTTAAATTTATCATAGAATTATAATCAATTTCACCTGTCTCTAAATCTAAACCACCTCCCCATAAATTAACTTGAATAGATCCATCTTTTAGAAGTTCTTGTTCCTCGTCTACATGTCTATCCGCTCCAGCACATAAAATCTCTTTTTCTATATCAACTACCACTTTCACATATCCTTGAAAATGTTCTCTGATCTCCAAAAGTTCATCTTTAGTAGCTTTCGTAGTCAAAATCAGCACCTTCATATTTAGATTGTATCATTGACTAAAAATTAAGTCAGTAATAATATGAATTCATGACAAAGAAAGATAAAAATGAAGTTGTTGAATTATTCAATCAAGGTATGTCTGAAATAATTCTACCTGTTCTAGATGAGATGAACAAAAAGATGGCCACAAAAGAAGATATTAAATCCATTAGAAGTGAGATGGCCACAAAAGAAGATATTAAGGATGTTGGAGCACAATTAGATTCAATTGAAAGAAAGGTTGAAGCACAACAACTTAGGTCAGATCGTCATGGAAAAGATATAGAAACCCTCAAAAAGGCCTGTGCATTTGCCTAATTTTAAATAATTTCTTTATAAACTTTTAGTGTTTCTTCTGCTGTATGTTGCCAAGAGAAGTCTTTTATTCTTTTTAGACCTTTATCTATAAGTGTTTTAGGTTTTTCAAGACTTTCTGTAATTCCATCTGCAATTGAATTTACGTCATAAGGATCAACCAATATTGCTGCTCCTCCTGAAACTTCAGGCATACTAGAAACATTTGAGGCAACAACAGGAACACAACAATTAAAAGCGTCAAGTATTGGTATGCCAAATCCTTCGTAAATAGAGGCAAATACTAAAGCTTTAGAACCTGTTAAAAGAGCTTCTAGATCTGAATCGTCTACATGTCCTAAAAATCTTACCCCTCTTTCATCCAATAACTTAGAACCTATCATCTCACCCACTACAATCAATTTTAAGTTCCTTCCAGCTTTAGAAAGGTGATATCCTTCAATAATTCTCTTTACATTCTTTCTAGAGTTAACTCCAATCGTAATAATATAGTTTTCATGAATATTATATTTCTTTTTCACTGCTTCTACTTCTTTTTCACTAGCCTTAAAAAGATTTGGAGCTTCTGGAATTACTCTTATCTTTTCTTCATCAAATCCTAAACTAATTAGATCACCTTTAGTACAAAGACTGGGAACAATAATTCTTTTTGATTCCTTAGCTACCCACTTTAATCTTTCTCTATGTGTTTCAACTATTACCCTTGGTGTTAGTTTTGGAAACTTAATTGGAATTAAATCATGAATTGTTGTTACTTTTGAAATTTTAGTTGGAGGCTCTGCCCAATCAGAAGTATGGATTAAGTCTACTTCCCCTATTAATTTTTCAATCGGTAAAATATGTAGTTTATTCCAAATCAAGTTAGCCAACGTTGGAGGAATTGGGAATACTTTAACATTTAAATTACTTCCTAATTTGTTAATCTTTTGTTCTAATTCTTTTTTCCTTCTTAATGATCCTCCATACAACAAATACTCATTTTCTTTACCAGCACCGCTGGCCAAGCTTTGCTTATTAATTTTTAATAAATTCCTAACCAGGTTTTCTCTATAATGAGATACACCAGTTCCATAAATAATTTGAGATAAATCAATTGCAATTTTCATAAATTATTATTTTTTTATTTAAAGTATTACTACTCTTTAATAAGATATTCTACTTCACCCACACTATTAAAGCTAAACGTTTTACTTTTTTTATATCCATAACCACTAAGCTCTTTTCTAACAATTTGGTTTGGATCAGTTAAATCTTCAAGATAATTAAAATAATAAAGTCCTTTGTAATTTTGCAAGAGTTTTGAAACTTTAGTTTTTGTTAACTCAGAATTAACTGAAATTGAATCTGCGGCTGAAATAACTTTATTTCCCTTAGTTGAATACCACTTATATGGTGCAAAAGGTTCAGGATAATTTAAAACTATTGCTTCATTTGTTTTTAAGTTTGATTCGACAAAATAAACCGCTTCTTTCCAGTTTTCCCTTTGTTGAGTTTTATCAGTTACATAAATCCCCCATCCTATTAAATTTACTAAAAGCATTAATGTAATTAATAATTTGCTTTTTGTTTTAGAAACTAAAATATAAAAAGCTGGTACAACAAATAAAAATCTAAAATAGATAAATGCAGGAAATACAAATGAGACTACAAAACCTATTGCGGGTGGAACTAGAAACCAAAGCCAATAGATTAAATTTTCTTTCTTAAAACTTTTCTTTAAAGAAAGAATAAATGGAATAGAAGAAAGCAAAATAAGTCCATAATAAGTTTGTTTTGGATAAAAAGAAATTCTTCCCAAAATTAATTTATTCCAAAAAAGAATCAATTGTTTTAAAGTAGCTCCACCTGCAACATTTTGCCAAGCTGGTAGTGTTTGTAATAATCTACTTCCACTTTCTGATTGAAACATAAATACAGGTTCCCAAAAAAGCCCTAATAAAATTAGTGGAATATGAGAAAGTAAAAACATTTTCCACCAAGCTAAATTTTTTTTAGTTAAAATCGCATATATCCAAAAGACAGGAAGTATAAATACTGGTACATAATCTGTAAAAATTAAGGCACAAATTGTTAAAGAAAGTAGTAAAAATTTATTTTTAATAAAAAGATATACGGCAAGAATAGATAAAAATCCTGCCATTACATACATTCTTGCTTCCTGAGAATAATAAATATGAAGTGGAGCTGTTGCAATTAATAGTGTAGCCATTTTACTTTTGGTTAATTTATAAACTAAATAAATAGTTCCAAGACCAAAAAGAACTGATAAACTTCTTAAACCAATTTCAGAATACCCAAAATAGTTTGTCCAAAGTTTTAAAGTTAAATAATAAAGGGGTGGATGATTATCAGCTAAAGAAAACTTAGTAAAAATATCAAAATAACTCATATTCTTAACTACCAATGCCCCAATTGCTTCATCAAGCCAAAGAGATTGATTAATTGATACAAGTCTTAAAACTGTACTTAAAATAAGTATTAAAAATATCGCCATACCAACTTATGATATCATCATTCTATATGAGATTCCTCACCGTAGGACTTTTTATAATTCTTCTTATTTTTACAAGATTTTTTAACCTTGAAAAAACTGCTAGATTTATTTGGGACGAATCAAGCGATCTTGTGAATATCAGAAGAATTTATATCCAAAAAGACATAACTTTAATAGGTCCAATTTCTGAAGATGGAAACAAAGTTTTTGGATCCTTAACATATTACATGTTAATTCCATTTGCAGTAATTGGAAACTTTGATCCGGCAAGTACAGCTTACGGTGCAGCCTTTTGGGGAGTTATCACGGGAATACTATTTTTGATAATTAGTTACAAACTAAATAAAAAATCTGAAGTTTTAACTTTACTTTTAATAATTTTTTGGTCAGCAATTCTAATTCCGTCTCGTTGGGCATGGAATCCTAACTTTATGCCTTTTTGGTCAGCTCTTTCAATTATTATGCTTCTTTCTAAAAATAAATTTAAATACATTCTATCAGGATTATTTTTAGGACTTACTATTCACCACCATTATCTTGGAGCATTTACTACCTTTGGACTTTGGTTAGTAATTTTAAAAGATTCTATAAGAAGTAAAAATTACAAAGACATAATAAATTTTTCATTTGGGTCATTTTTTGCAATTTCACCATTCATTCTTTTTGATCTAACTCATAAACCTGATTTATTTTTATCAAGAATTCTTTATTTTAATAATCTAGATAGTAATTTAGGAATTTTAGGTACCTTCTCAAAAATTGGAAACTATGTGATTTCAAATAATTATTTAGTATTATTTTCAATTATTTTTATTGTTCCTTTAGTTTGGATAGATATTAAAAAAAGATCTTCCTCTTTAAATTATTTATTTATTTTTATCTTTTCTGGTTTACTTTTAACTTTAACTAAAAATTATTACGATCATTACCTATTAGCTTCTCTACCATTTTTATTTACTTATTTAATTTACAAACGAGAAGGAATAGGAAATCTAATTTCAAAAATACTTATATTTATAATCATTATTTCTTCTTTAATTAATTTTCCTAAAATAATAAATAATGTAACTTGGGAAACAAATATTCCTGCAATTAGAAATATTGCCCAAATTATGGGAGACGAGATAAAACTTAAGGACTTAAAAAATGTAAACACAGTAGTACTTCAAAGTCCTGATCCAAATACTTATGGCAGAAGATACAGAGATCTTTTATTAATTAAAGGGATTAATTTAAAAAATAAGAATGAATATGAAATTTCAGATCACCTTTTTGTAATTACATACAAACCTTATGAGGAAATTTTAAAAGACAGCGCATATGAAATAAAGATATTTAAAAAAGGTAAACTAGAAAATTCTTGGGATATACCAAATTCATCATGGAAAGTTTTTCTTTTGGGTAAATAACTTTATTATTTGGATCCTTTTTTAAAAAAAAGATAGTTTAATATTCCTATAAAGATTCCAAGATCGTAAACTATTTTAAATAGAATAAAACCAAATTGGCCCGATATTACTGCCTTAAATAAACCTACTAATATTGAGGTTGGAAAAGATGAACGAATGAGTGCAAAAATTGTCCCTAAAATTCTAAATTTATAAGGTCTTTTACCCACCCATTTAGCAGATTTAAATACTTCCTTTAAACTTTCAGGGTTTTTATGATAAAAAATTGCGTTAGTTGCTACATCTGATTCATAACCTAATTTCTCAGATAAACTCCAATCATCATTGTAACCTCCTGGAGTAAACCCACCAACTTTATTAAATTCTGACCTTAAAATAGCTCTAAATACTTTCTGTTTATCAGGATAGTTATTAGGATGTCGCATTTTTTCTTTCCAACCTTCATTTATGTTCCAACACCTGGCCCAAATATTATTCCAGTTAGCTACATATTCATTTTTGGAAAATGTTCCTTTAGTTTTTCCAGAAATTATTGGTTTGGTTAACATTTTCAAAAAGTTTCTATCAAATGTCATGTCAGCATCGACAAAGACTAATATATCTTCCTTAGATTGCTTTGCCCCTAAGTTTCTACCAGCTCCTGCACCTAAGTGTTTTTGAGAAAGAATCTTTAATGGAAAATATCTTTCTAAAGACGATGATTTAATTTTCTGTATGGTTAAATCAGTAGACCCATCATCAACAATGATTACTTCAAAATCTTTAATTGTTTGTTTTGAAAGTGACTCTAAACAAGTCAAAATTACTTCTTCTTCGTTATATGTGGGAATAATTATTGATATTTTCATAAGAATTTATTTTTTTGTAATTTTATAGAGACTAAAATCGTCTCCTATTTTTTCTATAACTTCTATATTATACGGCTTTAAAAATGTAAGTTCCCACGGAACTGATCCTTTAAAATTGTAATTATTTTCAGCTAACGAAAAAATCTCAGGTGAAGAAGGATAATCTAAAATCCCCATTGGAGTTTTATTGAAAATATATTTAGTAAGATATCTTAAGGTGTATCCTCTTGTATCAAAATCGTAAAGAGTAACAATATTAAAATTATTTGATGATTTTTCTGCAATTATTTTAGACGTTTTAATAAGTTTGGTAAGATTAAGACCTTCTGACATACCTACAGGTTTATTAAAATTAATCAAAGAAGAATTAAGGTTAACTATTATATAAATAACTATCAATAATATTCCTAAATGTTTATTTTTTTGAATAACAATATAAACAAGATATGAAATAGCTAAAATTACTAATGGCCAAAAATGTAAAAAATGATAATAAGTAAAACCAGCATCAGAAACTCCTCTAAATGTATCTAGAGTATATTGCCACAATGTTTTTAAATGATAAAAATTGTGTTTTAAATCAAAAAGTACTTGGGGTAAATCTCCAACAACCGCACCTATTAAAAATACTGACAATGTCTTTAATTTTTCTTTTGAATATTTAAATAAAACATAAAGTACTATTAAAATTGTTAAAACATATAAGTATTCAAGCCCAAACCCAATTCCAGATAATACACCTAATAAAAAAATGTCTTTCCAACTACTTTTTCCTTTAACAACTTTATATAAAAGATAAAAGGTAAGTATTCCAACAAGTGGCAAGTAATTTAAAACCCAAATAAACATGCTGTGATAGATCATTAAATAACTAAAGACAAATAGTGTAAAGGAAATTGCTGCTAATTTTATATTAAATATTTTTTTAACGACAAAATAAAAGACAATTGCAGTAATAATATTAAGAAAAGCAAAATATAAAGTTATGGGTAACGGTTGATACTTAAAGATAAAAATTAGTGGAACAAGTGAATAGTTAAATATCGCACTTGTAAATAATTTTTGTCCTAAACTATTAGTTCTAAAATATTCTTGCCCCAAAAGGGATGGTTTGTCATTTATATATTCTGAAGATACTACTAAACTTCTTGCTTGTTCAGGACCAAACGTAACTCTATTTGAAAAATTATAGAACCTGACAACAAAAGCTAAGATAAGAATACTAAAGATTAGTAAGTATTTCTTCATATTTTTTAGTAATTTTGTCCCAATCAAATTTTTCTGCTTGTTTCCTTGGTTTATCTTCCCAATTTAAACTTAAGGCTTTTTCTAATTCTTTTGAATAACTATCGATATCCTCAGGGTCAGCAAATAAACCTGCATCACCACTAATTTCTTTTCTTATTGGATCATTAGTAACTACAACTGGTAAGTTAGTAGCCATTGCTTCAACTATTACATTCCCAAAAGATTCAGTTGGAGTAGAGGCAAGAGTAAACAGATTAACAGATCTATAAACCTCAGGCATTTTTTCATATGGCATTTCAATAATTTGAAACCTATTAGAACCTAATAATTTATTACCTTTAATTTCAAGTTCATCTTTTAAGTTTCCCCCACCTCCAGCAATAATTAAACTTACATTATCTAATTTTGAAACAGCATCAATTACCAAACCATGTCTTTTTTGTTCTGTAAAAGCTCCAACAGATAAAATAATTGGGCTTTTAAGATTAGTTTTAAATTTTTCTCCTTCTGGTTTAAATTTATTTATGTCAACTCCATTCGGAATATAAACAAGTTTTACAAAAGGATTTACCTTTCTAGCCCAATTTAGGGCTTTTGAAGATAAAGCTACAAAATAATTTGGAAATGTACAAAGATTTATTCTATCATCTAATCCCTTTCCGGATTGACCAGAGATAACAACTTTCGATCTTTTAAGCCAAGTTATAATTCTTACTAAAATAGCTTGTAATCTACCATTAGTTGGAATTATTAAATCGTAATCATTTTTTAACAAACTAAAATAGTTAACATCAGAAATAACATCAACTTTATGATTTTTAGAAAATCTTTTAGAAAGTTCTAATACGTAAGTTTCAGCACCTCTATTAACTTTGTTTTGGTATTTATTTAAAAATGCAATTTTCATTAATTAATTTAATTATTCTTACTACAAATTGAAACCCTTTCAGACATTTCTACACAATTATAAAATCTTTCTAAAAATACTTTCATCTCTTCCCAATTATAATCAGGTTTTGTACCAACTACTATTTGTTCTGGCATTTTTGTCTTTATATCAGAAAATATCTCTTCTTTAACATCTGGAACACTAAGGTACCAAGATAAATATGGGATCCATGGTTTAGTAACTGGCATTGAATCAGTTAATGCATAAATGTTGTCCCAATAATTTAGAACGAATATGTCATTATGGTTTGGGTTTAATATATTTAATTCAGTAGCCACATCTTTTACATCTTGCTCATAGAAACGAACTTCTCCACCCAAGTTTCGAGATAAAAACCTAATAAAGATTACCACAACGATTAAAATATAAAATAAAATTAATAATTTTTTAAATTTATCAGTTTTAAAAGAAAAACTTTTTAGGTTTGCTAAGGCTAATGCAAAAGAGATTGATAAAAAAGGAAGTGCTGGTTGAAAATGGAATAGACCCCACCTAGGATAAACCCCCATTAACCCAGAGACTATCCAGGGAATAAGTGTCGGAGAAAAAATAGAAATGGTAAAAGGTAAAAATGCTAATCCAAGTTGTCTCAATGTAGGTAATACTACCTGGCCAGAAGCAGTGGGCAAATAAAACACACCAAACTTAATAGCCCAGAAATAAAAATCAGCTAAAATTCCAAAAGATAAGAGGGATAAAACAAACACAGTAAGTACTGCAACTAAACCAATCATAAATTTCTTAATAATTGGTACTAGATTTTTTTTGTTTTTAATATTTAGTAAAATCAGGGGAATTAAAAAATAAATAAATGTTTGTTTTGTCAAAAAACCCAATGCAAACATAATTCCAGTTAATAAATACTTTTTTTTATTTATTAAATAGAAAAGTAATAATGCAAAAGGTACCAGTGCTAAATCGAACCAGAGACCATTACCTTCAAAGAGAAGTTGTATCGGAATGTAAAAGGCTAAAGCCAGAATTGCAGCATTTTTGTTGTAAATCTTTTTAGTAACCCAGAATAACAAATAATAATTAACTATTATTAAGGCCCAAGTAAAAATCTGTAGTTGGGTAATTCCAGTTCCAAACAATTTATAGAATAAAGTTAAAACAATAATTAACAAAGGATTATGGGCAATTGCTATGTCTTTATATGGAAGCCATCCATTTAAAATAAAATATGGCCAAGCAAGCATTTCGGGCCAAGCTGTAAACATTAACATAAATATAATTTTATCTTTTTTCTACCTCAATTGTATTATCACCCTTATTGTAGACGAAACTGTATTTTGAAGCTATTGTTTTATTGATAAATAAATCAATGGTTCCTGACTCTAACATTAAATTAGCATCTCTTTCTAAACTAATATCAGATATATTAATCTTTTTAATTTCGGGGTTAACATTAATGTTTCCTTCTACACGAGAAACAACATTAAACATAGATACCTTTTGCCAATTAGGAAACTCCTGCCATGCAATTTTAGGTAAAATACTTCTTCCTCCAAATATAAAAAGAATAAGAATATAAATTATTGATGTTTTTATATTCAACTTAGGTAAAAACATAGATAAATATATTAATAAATATCCGAAAGGCATATAAATGTAATACATTTCTCTTCTATTAACCAAAAGTGACGCAGGTATTAATGTAATTAAACCAACAAGTAAAAGTGGCAAGTATTTATACTTTTTAGTAAGAATCGGAAGTAAAATTAAAAGAATTAATATTTTTATATCTACAAAATATAAAAATCCCCTAAACAAATCAACTACTTTAGAAGCTACTGTATATGAAAAGTTTGGTGTAAGTACCTTTTGTGTAATAAAAAAGTAACTGGCATAGATCCCATATAAAACTGAAATTCTAAATAAGTAATAGATCTTTTTTCTATCTAGCTTCTTGAAAAATGATATTGCAAAAAGAACCAAAGGAACTGTAAATGCAGTTTCTTTTGTAAAAAGGGCCAATATAAATGAAATAACACTTAAGTAGAATTTTTTAGGATAAGTTAAAAATAAGTAGATTGTTAAAAAACAAAACAGAGCAACTAAGTGTTCATGTATATTTGAATAATAGAAAAGATAATTTTTATTAAATATTAATGATACAAAGAAAGCTGTAAAATCATTTTTAGTTAATTTTTTAACAATTAAAAATAAAATAATTAAATTAATAGTATTTGTTAAAAACATAAAAACATCAAACGCGTAGTTATTAGTACCAAATATTTTAAAAAGTGAACCAAAAAAAACGAAACCTGTTAATTTTCTAAAACCAAAAACATCTCCATTTATTAAAAAATCAAAAGACATCTGTAAAATATTATGATTCTTTAAATAGGCTAAGACTGCGAAATCATCAACTGAAAAATAAGAGTTGGTTCTTAATCCAAAAATTAAATATCCCAAACTTAGAATAATAAGAGGAATAATAAATAAATATACCGAATTAAAGTATTTCTTAAACATTAATAACCTACCTTGCTAAAAATTCTCCTGTTGATTTTTCGAAATGGAGTTTCAACAACTGCTCTTGAAATATATTTAAATGATTTAGTTTTCCATGGAGAAGAAATAAACCCAGGTTTTCCTTTAAATAGACTTTCAGGATAATAGAAATCAAGTGGAAATTTTTCTCCAAGTTCATATTTAAATTTAAGTTTTCTTTTTGGAACATTTAGATCATCAATTCTTCTTTCCCCTCTTGGAAGAAATGTTGTGTGTAAATATGGTGTATCTAATAATAATTGTTTATCTTCGTCTCTATCCTGTATCATTTGGTTTTCATCATCTACCCAACCCCAAACACCATGGACTCCTTGAGAATGTAATCCTGAAATTTTTTTGTTTATTGCCCTTAGGTTAAAATGTCCTGTTTTACCTTTAAACGTATACTTTCCAGCTTTTCCTTCTTGAAAATGAAAAATATCACCTACTAAATTTATTGTTGGAACAATTATAGATTCATGTTGGTCATTATCATTTCTAATTGTTTCAGTTAGTTTAATAATTTTTTCATCCCACCAAATTTCGTCAGCATCAACTACTAAAAACCAGTCAGAAGAGGTAGCATCAAGCATTTCTTGTCTTACTTTTGTAAAAGTCTTTGAAGTTACCTCTCCATACTCTTTAAGTTCAATTTTAGTAGGATATTTATTTTTAAGTAATGTTGCTATTTCCCAAGACCTATCAGTTGATCCAGTATCCCAAAGTAAAAGTTTATCAACATGGTTAATTACAGAAGTTACAGAATACCAAAGCCATCTTTCTTCGTTTTTGAATAAAGTATGAGCAAATATTTTCATACTCTTCTATTTTAAACTATTTGGATTAAAATATTCATTATTAATATGTGTGGAATCGCAGGGATAGCCTATTTTAATAATAAAAGAGAGGTTCATCTCCAAGAACTTAAATGTATGTCTGCTAAAATTGCCCACAGGGGTCCAGACGATGAGGGATTTTATATATCAAGAGATAGAAGTGTTGGATTAAACAATAGAAGACTTGCCATAATTGATCTTTCCAAAAAAGGTCATCAGCCAATGAAATATCAAAATCGCTTCGTAATTACTTTTAATGGAGAAATATATAACTACAAAGAATTAAAATTAAAACTTGAAAGGGAAGGCTATAAATTTAATTCAGACTCAGATACAGAAGTAATCTTAGCTTTATATGCAAAATACAAACAAGGATGTTTAAGATATTTAAGAGGTATGTTTGCATTTGCTATATATGATGAAATTGAAAAAACATTATTTCTAGCAAGAGACAGAATTGGTAAAAAACCCCTTAAATACTCTTTAAATGAAAATGGAATTGTATTTGCATCAGAAATTAAAGCTATTCTAACCTACAAAAATATTAAAAAAGAAATAGATTATCTTTCATTACAAAAATATTTTCTCTATGGTTATGTTCCTGCCCCTATGACAGGTTTTAAAAATATTAATAAATTAGAGCCAGGAAGTTATATATTTATGAATCTTAATAAAAAAACCTACACTAAGAAAAGATATTGGCAACCAAGATTTAATAAAAAACTACAGTTATCTGAAAAAGAATGGTCTAGAAAAATTTTAGATACCCTAGAAGATTCTACAAAATTAAGAATGATATCTGACGTTCCAATAGGTGCTTTTCTATCAGGTGGGGTTGATTCAAGTGCTGTAGTTTCCATGATGGCTTTAAACTCCAAAAATCCTATAAAAACTTTTACCGTAACTTTTGAAAATCCAAAATATAATGAGAAAAAGTATGCCGACTTAATTGTCAAAAGATATAAAACAGACCACACTGAAATACTTGCAAAACCAACTTCTATTTCTAACTTACCTGAAATTGCCTATCAGTATGAAGAACCATTTGCAGACAATAGTTCTGTTGTATCTTTTATGGTTTCTAAAGAAGCAAGAAAACATGTAACTGTTACCTTAAATGGAGATGGAGGAGATGAAAATTTTGCAGGATATCCAAATCGTTATTTAAGACTTAAAAGAGATGTTGATTATGCTAAATGGATATCTAAGTTAAAACCCTTGACAGTATTAAAGATAAAAAGAGTTTCAAACTTTTTAGATAAATCAAAACTACCTTTATATGAAAGATTCACAAGTTATAGTCAAATTTTTTCTTTAAATGAAATTTTTACACTAACCAAAGGTGAACTTAAAGATACATTAACTTCAAAATGTTTATATTCAAAAGCTAGAGAATGTTTTGAAAATTTTAAAGGTAGGGATTTAAAAGATGCAGGTTTAAAATTTGATTTACTTTATTTTTTGCCTGATCAGTTATTAACAAAAATGGATATTGCTAGTATGAGATATTCTCTAGAAACAAGATCCCCCCTCTTAGATCAAAAGTTAATCGAACTTGCTTGCAAAATCCCTTTTAGTTTAAAAGTTAAAAACGGACAAACTAAATATATTTTTAAAAAAGCATTAGAAAAAATTGTGCCAAAAGAAAACCTATATAGACCCAAAATGGGTTTTACAATTCCCCTCGAAGATTGGTTTAAGGGAGACATAAATTCATATACTAAAAGTGTACTTTTCTCCCAAAAAACAATTTTGAAGAATTTTTTTGATATAAGTAAATTAAAAAATCAAAAGTTTAGCCAAAAGACTTGGTCACTGATAATGTTGGAGCTATGGTTAGAAGCATACTTAAAATAAACTAGTTATTTATCAAACCAATAATATTTAATTACAATTAGCCAAGTATAAATAGCTAAAATTGTATTAGTAATTCCAAATGTTAAAGTTGGACCTATTGGGCCATATTTGGGAATAAAATAAAGATTAAGTAAAAATATTGCAGCAAGCTGGAAAAAACTAAAAGCTCCTATATAAACAGTTTTCTTCATAGCATATACAATTGCAGTAACAGATGGAGCTGTAAAAATAAATGGAATCATTGAAATAGTTAATGCTTGAAAAATTGGAACAGCACTTAAGTATTTATCTCCAAACAGAATGACAATAAAAGGTTTAGCTATAACAACCCAAAGAACTAATCCAGCAATTATTGGAATTAAGGCAAGAGTTGCTTTAATAATATATTTTTTCTCCTGATCCTTATTATTAAAGCTAGCAAGTCTTGGAGCTAACACCCCTGAAAAACTTGATGTTAAAACAATTACAAAACCTGCAAGCCTATTGGGTATTGAATAAAGACCTGTAGCAACAGCTCCAGTCATTACTGCAAGCATTTGAATATCAAGTCTTCCTGAAATAGATGAAATTATTCTATTTACTCCAATCCAACCTGAATATTTAATAAGTTTTTTATATGTTTCCCTAGTTGGTTTTGATTTTAGAAAATCTGGCTTTATTAAAATAATTCCCACTATTGTTCCTACAATTCCACCTAAAACAAACGATATTAGGGAGTTACCTATTGTAAGCCTTGCTAGAAACATAAAAACAAAAGCAAATCCAAGACGAGACAAGTAAAGTAGGTTATCAGCAATTATAGAATTCAAAAATTTCTTTTTGGCTTGAAGAATAAAAGGAACTAACATTGGGAGAGCAAGAGATAAAGTAACTACACCAGTTAAAATTGCAACCATAGGGTCATTGGTTGCCAAAAATTTAACTGAAACAAACTTTGAAAAAATAATTACTAATAATGAAACTATCAGTGTAACGATTAAACGGATAACTGAAGATGCTTTAATATATTCTTTCGATAATTCAATTTTTCCACTTGCATCAGCTTCAGCTACAAAACTTACGGCTCCAGTTGAAATTCCCAAATCGGTAATTGACGTTAAGATAATTACTAAATTAACAGCTGCTGAAAAAATACCAAAATCATAAATAGAAAGTGCCCTCGCAATTATTAAAGTATAAACAAAACCTAAAAATGCAGAAAGCACATTTCCTCCAAAAAGAATATAGGTATCTTTGGCCGTTGAAGAAAAAACCAACAGTTTTGCTTTATTTATATATTTTTTCATTAGTTTATTTATTAGTAAAACCATAACCCTTCTTTAAGAAAAACTTAGCAATTTCTTTTAAATAAAAATATGGATTATCAAGATATACAGCGACAGGTCCAGTTCTTTTTAATTTTGATTTGTTTCTTTTAACAAAATCTCTATATTTCGTAATTATAATTCTAAAATCCAAGTCATTAATTTCATTCCATTTAATTTCTTTCTCCCAATAATATTCAAACTCTTCTTCTCCAATCCAGTTTGAATATTGAAATTCACTACTGTATAAAAGTGGATAATTTTTTGGAATTATCTGCACGATCTCTTGTTTTTGGTAGAAAAGCCATTTATGATGGCTTATTCCAGGAACTCTCCTTATTCCTGTTAGCCAATTAGTTATATCAACATGAGAAAATATAATATCATTACCAAAAGATGGAGTTACTAAATATCCTCTTTTTGCTACTCTACTCATTTCTTTTAATGCTAAAAATGGATACAGTAGATCCTCTATAGTATGGGTGCAAATACAAAAATCAAATTCATTATCCTCAAATGGAAATATATCAGTATTTAAATCTAATCGGACAAATTTCTTAGCATATAGTTTCTGACTGCCCATATGAGACTCGCTTGGATGAAGAATATCAACTAAAGTGTCAATTTTAATATCAGTGTGTTGTTTCATACTTCCACCAACATCCAAAATCCTATCTTTAGGTTTAAGTTTAAACTTATTTATTATTTCTATATCTGTTAGGGCCATATTTTTATTTTTCACATTCTATTATATATGAATCAATCTAACCATTAAAATAATATAATTATATTATTAGCAATACTCATTACCCTTCTGTTATTATATATTCTAAATGAAGATCTCATTAAGGTATAAGTTTTTTATACTTCTTTTAATAGCTTTTCTTCCCAGAATTGTGGGTTTAAGTAAACATAGTATATTCGCTGATGAAGTCACCTGGATGGTAAGGGGAAAGGGGGTATACGCTGCCATTCACTCACGTATTTTTTACTATTTTGATAACGGTTGGTGGCTCGACAAAACTACATCGGAACCAATAGGATTACCTATGTCTTTTTTGGGAGGAGTTGCAATGTCTTATTTGTCTCCTGGATATAGTAACTATTCATTAAATATAACCAAAGATTTTATCGCTACACGTATACCTTCAGTATTTGTTGGTTCATTATTTGTACCAATATTCTACTTATTACTACGAAAACATATAGATGACAAACTTGCTTTTATTACTTCACTTCTCATGTCTCTTGATCCTATATCAATTGCCTTAAGTCGATGGTTTCATCAAGACATGGCTTTAATGATCTTTTCAAGTCTTAGTCTTTTAACGTTTATATATAAAAAGAATAAAATTACTACAATAGTTTCTGCGTTTCTTGCAGCAATGGCCATACTTACAAAACCACAAGGGTTTCTTGTGCCAATAACATTGATTATTTTTTCTTGTGTCCAATTTTTAACAACAAAAAAAGTAAATATCAAAAAGTTCATTTTTTGGCTAATATTAACAAGTATTTTTATAGTTTTATTCTTCCCTTTTCTTTGGAACGAACCAATCAATGGAATAATTCAATATTTAGCAATTCAATACACTAATGCTGTAAACGGACAGATAACATTTTTTAACGGCAATATCACTACAAACCCACTATGGTATTATTATTTTGCAATTTTTCCATTTAGAATTCCTGAAAGTATTTTTATAGGTTTTATAATAGGATTTATATTGACACTTTTTGGTTTTAAAAAAGGTTTTATAAAAAATAGTTTTGTTCAAATAGCTTTAATATATTCAATTTTATTTATTACGGTCATTTCAATCTCTAGTAAAAAACTAGGAATAAGATATTTATTTGCTGTATGGCCGTACATTTATGTACTAGCCACATATGGTTTATTTAAGCTTTCAGATAAATTAAAGTGGATAAATAAAAAAATATTTTGGATTGTTGTGTTTGTGTTTCAAGTTTGGGGAATAGTTAAATTTTATCCATCTTATTATCTTTTCTACAATCATTTCATTACCCCCCAAAAAATGCAAAATTTAGAATCAATTGCATTCTGCGACAGTGTAAAACCTGCCATAGAATATTTGGAGCCTAATTTATACCACGGAATAATAATTATGCTTATGGGTTGTGATTCTACTATCAATTATTACACAGGGAATACTATTAAGAGTGTTTACAATGTAAACGATAATCCAAACTATATTATTGAGGAAAATTATGACGCACAATTAAATCCTAATAGGGTTTTACAAATTGAAAACAGTGAATATAAAAAAATTAAAGAAATATATTTCAGAGGACTAATTATTGCAAAGATATATCAAAAACCCTCAGATATTCAATAGATTTAGTGAACGAATATGGTAACTATCTGTAAACGCAGTATTTGTGGTCAGTCTTTTATAAAAAGTACGGCTTTAGCATCTTGTCTTTGATAATTATCTTCTGCTTTAAATGTGTATTCTCCAACAAACTTAAAATTCTTTAAAACTGTTTGAGTTTTAGGATTATTAAACATTTCTCTCCAATTTATTCCCATATAATAGTTTTCATCGTCTATTAAATAACTTGTTAAATAAATTGCATCTATTTTATCCATAACAGGAATAATCATTGAAGGCTCTAATGGAAACCAAACTGTTTTTCTTTCTCCATACCAACTACCCCAAGTATCAAGGTTGGTGAGAATAATATCAGAAGGATCAGTAATCTCTTTTAATTTATACGAAAGAACTGCATAAACTGGTGGTTTGTTTTTATTTATTGTTTTTACTTTAAACCTAGAATCCAAAAAAATTACTCCCAAAGTCTGTCCTATACAAAAAATAAAAACTAAAATTAAGGAAATTAACTTTACATGTTTTTTGTTTGCTAATTTTGAGACAATCTCAAATAAAGTTGCAATAGCGATTATATAAACAAAAGGTATAACTGGATGGATATATCTATAAAATGGAATAGTTAATGCAGTTATTAAAAAGGTAACTAGAGTCATGAAGATAGCTGATATTTTAAAATTATTCTGTAATTTGTCTTTTCCCCAAGTAAACAGTCCTACAAAGAAAAGTCCCCAAAGATATGAATTTGCAATTTCTGGAAGTGCTTTATAAAAATTATAAAGGTTATAAAAAACCTTTTTAAATACATCTATTATTGTTAATGAAGAAACTGTACCACCTCGTAATCCATCCGAAACCGCATTAAAACTTGAATAAGTTAAAATTGACTGCATACCCCTCATAAAAATTGGTGTTACTGGAAATTTAAATGAAAGTGGATAAAGCACTAATTTATCAAACAATAATCCAATTACACCCAACCCAAAAAAGTAAACTAGTGCTTTTTTAAAACTAAATTTTAGAATTAACCAAAGAAAGATTAATCCTGCGATAAAAATAAAGGCCTGGGGACGAGAAAAGTACATTAATCCCATTACAAGAAAAAAAAGAAATGTTGTCCATCTTTTTCTTAATACTAAAAGATATGTTGCTAAAACTATCTCAAAAGCAAAAAAGGGTTCAGATGCACCAGATGTTGCATAACCGATAAAATTTAAGTTTAGTAGGACTACCAAGGAAGATAACAGCCCAACAAATGGATTAAATATTTTCCTACCCAACAAAAACACAACCAAAGAAAGTAATAGATAAAAAGTAAAAGAAAAAGCCAGAACAGAAAAATCATTGGTTCCAAAAATATTCATAAAAAGACTCATTAAATATGGAATAAATACTGGTATTCCACTTGTACTAAAGAAACCTTCCCCCCAGAAAGAGAAGTCTGTTGAAAATCCGTTACCTAGGGCTAATTTTTTAGCAATAATTGCAAATTTTGCCCCATCTGAAAAATGTAGGTAAATATTATTTATTAAAAAATTCATTGATAGCTTTGCAAACATAATCAACCTCTTGTATTTGCATAAATGGGTGGCACGGAATGGATAGGATTTCACTTATTAATTTTCTGGTCACTGGAATTTCTAAATTATTATACCTTCCCTTAAACATTGGTTGATCAGGAATACTGATTGGATAATGTATTAAAGAAGGTATACCATTTTTCAATAAATATTCTTTTAATAAATCTCTTTTAGAAGTTTTAATAACAAATAAGTGAAAATTAGAATCATCAAAATTACTGGGCAAAATCATTTTAATGTTTTCATTTTTTAACAACCTATCAACATATCTTTTTGCAATTAAACTCCTTTTATTATTATCTTTATCCAAAAACCTTAATTTTTCTCGAAGCACAGAAGCTTGAAGTTCATCTAGTCTACTATTTAAACCATATCTAGTATGCATGTATTTAGTTTCTTGCCCATAATCTCGAAGTTGATACATAATTTTTGCCATTTTCTCATCATTTGTTGAGATAGCTCCCCCATCACCAATCGCTCCAAGATTTTTAGTGGGATAAAAACTAAAACAGGATATATCACCAAAAGTTCCTGCAATTTTACCTTTAAATTTAGTCCCATGTGCTTGGCATGCATCCTCAATTAAAAATAATTTATGCTTTTTACAAATATCATTTATTTTTTCAATCTCTAGTGGTTGCCCATAAAGGTGAACTGGCATAACCGCCTTGGTTTTTTTTGTTATTGCTTTTTCTATTAGATTTTCATCTAGTTGTCCATTTTCTTTAATATCAACAAAAATTGGAGTTGCATCAACTGCCATAATTGCAAGAGTTGTTGCAACAGCCGATAAAGGAGTTGTTATTACTTCATCGCCATTACCTATTCCAATAGCCATTAGAGAAATTTGTAATGCCTCCAAACCATTTGCAACTCCGATACAGTATTTGGATCCTAAATATTTTGAAAATTCACCTTCAAAATTGTGAACTTCATCCCCCAAAACATATACACCTTTCTTCATAACTCTATCAAAGGCGTTTAGATAAATACCCTTTCTTTCTTTATATTCTTTTGGAAAATCTAAATAATTGATTTTTTTCATTTATATATTGATTTTAAGAAATCTTCATAATTTCTAACATAATCACTTTCTACATGCCTTTTGGAAGCAAGTACTAGAAGTATAGTATTTTTTTTGAAATCTGACATCTCATGCCAAACACCAGGTTCCAAAATAACACCTACGTTGGGTTTATCTAAGTGTATTGTCTCTTTATTCTTACTGTCATCTAGAATTATATCAATTGATCCTTGTATGCAAAAGATTGCTTGCACTGTCTCCTTATGAGTATGTGCACCTCTAACTGCACCTTCAGATACACCATAAATAAAATAAACTCTTTCAATTTTAAAAGGGATTTGATTAAGGTATTGTAACTGACAAAGTGATCCGTCAGTTGTCATTAATGGAGCTTCAATTAATTTTGCTAGTTTCTTAGCCATCCTTTTATTTTCCAATAGAAAGGACCAAAGTATTTGGCCAATCTTTGCCTCAACATCTGTGTTTTATTTTCATTATTTTGTGGAGGTTTAATTTCAAAATTTGTATCATATTTTTTGACAATTGCGTATTGTTTTCTCAATTCCTCTTCATATGGTTTATATATATTATTAACAATATCGCTAGATAAAGTATAACCTAATACCCTACTGAAGTGATCTGGTCCCAATATTTGGAACTGGTGAAAATGATAACAAATTAGTTTTTCATTATTAAGAAAGACGTTTTCATTTTTATTACTTACTTTGTATTGAAATATATTCCATGGTGCAGCGTCCACACCGATATTTTTTGAAATTATCAAATTATCTTTATATAATTTTGGCCACTCATCTAAATACATTTGATCTCCTAATTTTCCATCTTCAAGTTTCCAATAACACCAATCAATACACTGTTCTCTCCACCTTTTTAGACACTTGATTCCGATTTCATCTTTTCTAAAAACATTAAATGCTACATTAAATCTTCCCGCACTTTTAGATAAGTGTTCTCTACCTTTAGGAAAACGGTGCTCAACTGCAAGTATAGATTTATCTTTTATTTCGTTTACTGCGAGAGTAGATGAAGAATAAAAATATAAATCACCATCTAAATATACTACTAATTTAGTAGATGGATTTTGGTTAAAAACATAAAGAGGCCAAGAAGGAGTACATGTCCAAATATATTCAACTCTACTTCTAGTGTGTTTTATAGCTTTTAGGTCTTTATCTTCGAAATCACTAAATGGTACAACAGTTACTCCTTTTAGTTTCATTTTATTTAAAATCTCTTCGGTATATTTATCAAACGCAAGAACCCAAAGTTTTGCGTTTGGGTTGTGCTTAATTAAAGATGAACGGAGTGCTAAACCTTTTAGTAAAAAGTTTATATCGAAGTAAGTGCAAAATATAATTTCATCGTTCTTCATATATTATGAAATATATTATAACTTATTGAAACCTTGTGTCTATCATAAATGTAGGCATCCCATTTTTAAACCACTCAATAATTGGTTTATGTTGTTCAATAACCATGGCTAATTTTTCATTTGTAATTTCAACAAAATCAGATTGAAGTAATCCCATCTGTTTTTCATCAAGTAGAATCATAAATAAAAGAGTATCTGCAACAGTTTTTCTTTCTGGTTCAGGATATTTTGCAAACGCGACCAACCTTGTATTTTTTAAAAGACTATCAATATTTACCTCTTCGTTAGATATTTCATTTCTTAACAAGAAAGGTAATATTTCATCACTTTTCTTATTACCAACAAATGAACCAGGTATGTGAAGTTTTCCATCCCATTCTAATTCACCATTTCTAGCTGTACTATCTTTTCTAATTTTTAAAACAGGGTTACCATTTGGGCTAACAAGAAAAAGTTCGGCACATAAATATGAGCCCGAAGCTTCTAATAATTTTAACCAAACCTCTTTTGGTAAATTTCCATTATTTTCATTTCTCTCTTTGACTATTCTATTTGTAATATCCGTAAATAAATTTAAGAATTCAGATGAAGAAATATCCATATCTTTATAATCTGTATTTTCCATAGTTTCATTTTAACACAACGATTATTCAATTTAAATCTAGGTAATATATAAATTGTATTTTCTTACATAGATGAAATAAATGGCTTTGTCTTGTATCATATAAAGATAATGTCAAGTATAACTACAATAACACCAAAAACAAATCCTTTTGATATCAACTGGAAAGAAATTTGGGAAAGCAAAGATTTGTTTTATTTTTTAACCTGGAGAGATATTAAAATTCGTTACAAGCAAACAATACTAGGGGTTTTGTGGATTATTTTACAACCACTAATTTCAATGGTTATTTTTACAATTGTTTTTGGAAATTTTGCTAAAATTCCATCAGATAATATCCCATATCCAATATTTGTGTTTATTGGTTTGTTATTCTGGCAATTTTTTTCTTCTATATTAAATAGCTCTGCAAACAGTCTTGTTTCAAACGAAAGTATTATTAAAAAGGTTTATTTTCCCAGAATAATGGCTCCAATTTCATCAACATTTGCCCACCTTATTGATATGATTCCAACTATCATTATTTTATTTGGGCTTTTAATTTATTATAAAGTAAGTCTTACAATTGAATCATTAATTTTTTTACCACTCCTTCTGATGTTAGTTTTGTTCTTTGCTTTGGGTATAGGAATGTTTCTTGCCCCATTAAATGCAAAGTTTAGAGATATTAGATATATACTTCCATTTTTTATACAACTAGGAATGTATGCCACTCCTGTAATATATCCCTCAAGTTTATTCGGTGGATCAATGAGATATATAAGAATATTTAATCCCATTGCTGAGGCAATTGAAGTTACAAGAATGTCTTTTTTTACAGTTAGAACCATGGATTGGCCAATTCTTATATTATCAATTGTGATTACGTTTCTAACATTTTTAATTGGATTTTATTTTTTCAGAAAACAGGAAAGTAATTTTATTGACATACTATGAACAAAGATATAGCAATAGAGGTAAAAAATTTAAGCAAAAAGTATAAGATAGGTATTTCAAACCCAAGTTACTATACATTAAGAGATTTAATATCAGATATACCGAAAGCAATTAAAGATGGTTTTAAGAAGGGGGTTAAAAAAGAAGAAATATTTTGGGCTTTAAATGATATATCTTTTTCTCTTAAAAAGGGTGAAGTTTTGGGAATAATAGGTAAAAATGGGGCTGGGAAATCTACTTTACTTAAAATTCTTGCCAGAATCGTTCCTCCTACTCATGGATCTATTGAAATTTCAGGCAAGGTTTCAAGCATGCTTGAAGTAGGAACTGGATTTAATCCAGAGTTAACGGGAAGAGAAAATATATATCTAAATGGTGCCATTTTAGGTATGAAAAAGGCACAAATTGATAAAAATCTGAATAAAATTATTGATTTTTCTGGAGTTAGAAAATTTATAGATACCCCAGTAAAAAGATACTCCAGCGGGATGCAAGTAAGACTTGCATTTTCAGTAGCTGCCCATCTTAAACCCCAGATTCTTCTTCTTGATGAAGTTTTATCTGTTGGAGATATGGCATTCCAACGAAAATCACTTGCAAAAATGTATTCTATTACTAAAAACGAGGGTACTACTGCAGTTTTTGTAAGTCATGATTTAAATTCTGTGGATATGTTGTGTGATAAAGCGATACTTCTGGATGATGGAAAAATTGTAAGTTTTGGGAAAACAAGAAAAGTTATCTCTGATTACGTAAAGGATTTTTATGAAAGCAGGAAGAAGGTAAAATTAAACACATCAAGAAGATCAGGACCAGGACCATTAAGAATAATTAAATTTTGGATCGAAAACATGAAAGGCCAAAAAATTGTAACACCATTTAACGGAAAGCCATGCAAATTTGTTTTTGAATATAAATCAACCGACAATTTACCTCAAAAAGATGTAGACTTTGGTTTTTCGGTTCACACACTTACAAGACAGGCTCTATTCCTTCACTATTTTTCTTTTACAAACCAAGTTATGGAAAAGTGTCCTGCAGCTGGAAGATTCTATTTTCAATTTGACAAACTTCCGTTAGCACAAGGAAGCTATATTATTGCAACTCGAATATTAATTGGAGATAAGGAGGTAGACTATGTACCCGACGCATCCGAATTTTCTGTAGACGAAGGCGATTTCTACAAAACAGGGCTACCTGTTAGACAGAAACACAGTCCGTTTTATGTGGATGGCCACTGGTTATTTTAACAAGAGATGAAAAACAAAGTATTTATTGTTATTCCTGTCCACAATCGAATTAATTATACAAAAAAATGTTTGCACTCATTAGAAGGACAAACTTACAAAAATTTTGAGATAATTATTGTCGACGACGGATCCACAGATGGCACAGAAAAATATATTAAAAATAAATATCCTTTTTGGACAGTCTTAAAAGAAAATGGTGATCTTTGGTGGACTAAATCAATACATAGGGGTATTTGTTATGCTTTGAATTATTCAAAAAAAGGTGATTTTATACTGTCATTAAATAATGATTGTTATGCAAAAAAGAATTATCTTGAGAATATTATAAATTCAAGTTTAAAAAATAAACGATCGATAGTAGGTTCATTTGTAGTCGACGCGAAAAACCCTAAAAAAATTATAGAATCAGGTATCAAAATAGACTGGTCGAAACACTCAATTACTGGGGTAGTTAATAAATTTAAAGATTTAGATAAACATATAAATTCCAATAACATAATAATTCAAATTGATACACTACCAGGCAAGGGAACTCTCATTCCCATAGAAGTTGTTGAAAAAGCTGGTAATTTTAATTACAAAAGACTTCCTCATTATATCTCTGACTATGAATTTTTTATTCGAGCAAAAAGATACGGATTTAATTTAATAGTATCTATTGATTCAAAACTTTACAATTTTTCTAAAGCAACTGGCACCACACACCTTGCAAATTTTAAATCTAGTTACAAAGAAGTTTTACATGCTCTCTTTGCAAGAAAATCTAAACTTAACATTGTTGATTATTTAAATTTTATTCTACTATCGTGCCCAAAAAAATATCTATATATTAATCTTAAACATTTTATGTCAAGAATATTATATTTTATTTTCAATCTTTTTCCATTTTGTTATGTAGGATTAATTGTATCTAAAATTTCTCTATTCTTTCATAATTTACCAATTGTAATTAAACAATTAAATAAGCAATCAATAGGTAAATATAAATGCAAAATCTGTCATGGTTGTACATATCTTAAACACAAAGGCTTATTTGACGATAGACATGGATATCCCAAAAAATTTGATATTTATAAATGTTTCAATTGTGGTTTTATACAAACGCAACCTCAACTATCTTTCGAGGAATTATCAGATATCTATACTAATTATTATCCAAAAAGAGATGCTGATATAGACGGTATTATTGATAGTGCAAAAAATATACCAAATAAAAATACTATTTTAAAAAATGGGTGGAGTACTACTTGTCATTATCAAACAAAAACAGGTCAAAAAGTACTTGATGTCGGCTGTGGCACATGCCAATCATTACTTGAAATTAAAAGATTCGGCGGAAAAGCTTGGGGAATTGACCCTGATAGAAATTCAAGGGAAGTTGCTAAAAAACTAAAATTAAATTTTCATTTAGGTACGATTCATGATTTTAATGCTAAAGAGAAGTTCTTTAATTTAATTACAGTTTCTCAAGTCTTGGAACACGAAGCTGATCCATTATTATTTTTACTAGAATGTAAAAAATATCTAAACAATTCAGGCAAGATAATTCTTAGTTTTCCTAACACTGGTTCACTATCACAAAATATCTATGGCAAAAAGTGGATTCATTGGCATATTCCCTATCACTTGAATCATTTTAATAGAAAATCATTTGTTACTTTGGCTCAAAAGGCTGAATTAAAAATAGATTCGATAAAAACTGTCACACCGAATCTGTGGACAATCCTTCAAATTAAATTTACCCTGAACAATATCCGAAGGGGGCAAAGGGATTCAATGTGGGACAGTGGAAACAAGAACACTAAAATAATTAAGGTTTCAAGAAAAAAACAACTACTGTTAAAATTAATACCTTTAGTAAATAATTTACTTTTTTTTAACAGGATAATTGATCTTTTGAATATGGGTGATAGTTTTGTAGTTACTCTTAAAAAATAATTACTTATCTTTTTATTTTTTTTCTAATAGATATTGAGTAAAAAATATTTTTTCATCTATCCCGTTGACATCAATAATTTCTAACGTATAATCACGTTTAACAATTTTTAATTTTAAACGGCTAAACATATTTTCCAACTCGGTTCTGTTTAATACAATTAGTGTATATTTTTCATTTGAATTTTTATAAATAACCGTCTGTTCAACAAAACATGTTTCGTTATATTTAGATACAGGCATTCTTAAAATCATCACATATTTATTAGATACTCTTTTCATTTCGGTTAGAGATTCTTTCCACCTATCTATTGTGTATTGTAATGATGCCGAACTAAATACAATATCATATTGGTTATCGTTTGCTTCAATGTTGTCCGCGTATGACTTAAAGAACCGACCTGAAGGACTTGTTTTCTTGCACAAATTTACTAGATAATCATTTATTTCACATCCGGAATATTTAATGTTAATTTGGATAAAATTTTTAAAAAAATTATAATATTCACCACTTCCACAACCAACATCCAACAGCTTCAATTGGTTACTAACCTTAAAAAAAATGTCTTTACATTCAATATTAAAAAAATATCTAAAATCATCAACAGCTGGCGAAACTTTAGATTGAAGAGAAGTATCTGTGACAGTATCTGGTAGATATCCGCTTCGTGTCAAAGTAATTTTGTCTACCTTACTGTAACTGATTTTGGGGAAATTATTCATATTAATATATTAATTATTACTAATTACTACATTCAAAATAGCAATCAGATCTTTGTTTGTTCCAAGTTGTTTTTTTAAGCTTTACATTGTTAAAAACTTCTTTTAAGAATTTTTTAAGTTCTATTTCAGATATAAACTCATTTTTATGTTCCCAATTGCTAATATCCTTTTTATCATGGTTGAAAATTGGTGTTGATCCAAGTAGCATACCATTTTTCTTTAAACCATTTTTGATATTTTTAAGTACTTGAATTCCGACTTCTGGTGGAAAGTGCTCAATCACGGCGTATAAAGTAACTATTTCAAAATAGTTACTCGGTATCTTCCATCTGGTTATATCTTTTTTTTGGAAGAGAATGTTATCTTTCCTGTACAATTTGTTTGCGTGGACTATCGCATTTCTATCTTTATCTATTGCTAATATTTTTTTTGCTTTATTTGTATAAAATACCCCATCAAACAATCCATCACCACAACCAATGTCTAACAATGAATCATTATTATTTATCCTGTCCAAAGTATAAAACGCTCTTTCCAACCAGAAAAAATTTTCAACTCCTCGAAGATAATCATATCTATGGTCATACCAAGAAGTACCTAATACACTAAACAATAATGTATATGTCTTACCTATTATCTTTCCAAATTCTATGTTAACAACAGCTAACACAGAAATAGATTTTTTGATTAAACCTCTGAGATTTGGATGCTTATTCCAAAATTTAAATATTTCATTTTCGTAAATCATTTGATGATATTAACATAAACAGTTATGGATTTAAACATAACCTGAAATAATTTTTACTAATTCTTTCATTCTTATATTATATGTATGATCTTTTAGTGTTCTAGATTGGCCATTTTTTGCAATTTCCTCTCTTTCTTTATCATGGGATAAGTAATAATTGATTTTATCAAACAGCTCTTTATTACTATCATATTCCACAATTTCTTTATTGACCTTAAACAAGCTTGATAAGTTTTTTTTCTTATCTGTGATTAACAAAGCACCCATACCAGTTGCTTCAAAAAGCCTCATGTTATTTGCATAATTCTCAGCTACATCAATATGCCTATTTATAGTTATCTTACTTTCGGCTATTTTCTGATACATTTCCATTGCCCACGCCTGACCATGATGATATCTATATAATTTTGAAGAATGAGGTAATAATTCTTTTCCATATCCCCATACATCTAATCTTAATTTATTAGCTATGAAATTTAACATTTTTGTCCCTTTAACATGAGATGGACTAATTCCACCCACAAAAGTTAAATCATATTTTTTATTTACACTCTTTATCTTTTTAAGAATTCGACTTTCAAAAGCCAAAGGTAAATATTCACTGTTAATACCCATCTTCTTAAATTTATCCACATAATGAGGAAATGATGTTATAATTAAATCAAACTCTTTTAAATTTACTTTTGCTGATAAAGGGCATGCTATTTGTCCAACTAGAAGTTTACAATATCGCTTGGCTTGCCTGAGTGTATCAGGATTTAAAATACTTAAATCCTGTATATAGATAATATCTACATTCTCTTTCTTTATTTGTTCAAGAGCAACTTTTTGTACCCAATCAGGTCTACCAATAAATTTATGAATATAAGGTAAACTTTGTAATTTTGAAAAAAGATTTGTCTGACTAACCTTTATTCCATTTTCCTTCGCCCATTTATATTGTAAAATTTCATCATTTACAATTAAATCTACTGCTTTATGGCCTATTTTTTTTAAATTATATGAATAAAAATCCGAAGTCCCAAAACAGGCATCTAATAGCTTCTTTTTAATTTGCTTATATTTTTTTGTCCTGAAGTCTTTATTTTTATTCCAAAAATTATTTAAAAAACCTTGATAATATGTATCAATAATTACAAATTTCATTTTGTTGCGACAATATATATCGATGAATACCTTTTATTTATATCTTCATTCTTTCTATAATTTCGTTCCTTTACTTTTTTAAATCCTACATGTCGTAATTTTGAAATAATCGAGGTTTTATCAAAAAATATTTTGTGTTCTCCATTTCTGTAAAGCAACCACATAATTATATCAAATGGGGTATCATATATTTTTTTATATTGTTGAGGAATGTCATTAATTTTATTTCTTAAAAACTTCAAATCATTTTTTAAATATGCATTTATATATGGATTCAAATGGGGAACTGTAAAATTTAAATCTTTTCCTTTCTTCAAGACTCGATGACATTCAGATAGAACAAACAATAAATTATCAATATCTAAATGCTCAAAGAAATGATCAGATCTTATTTCTTCAACTGAATCATCGTCAAACGGAATGCCTTTTGTTAAATCCCAAACTAAATCTGCATCATTAGTTAAATCTATTCCTACATATCCATCACTCTTCATCCCACTACTTCCTAAATTTAATTTAATACTTTTTAGTTTTTTCATTTTCCAATAACAACAAATCTAATGACTTCAATATTGAAATGTCATTAAAATATTTAAAATATCTCCTATTCTTAAATAATTTTAACATTTCATAACCTAAAAAAGTTCTCAACAAATATCCAAGCTTAATATATCTTGAAAGTCTGAAAATATTTATATTTGGTAATGGATGGCTACAAACGGCATCGAAATCTAATGTGTTATCGTTTGACACGCTAAGATTCTTATCCTCAGGATATATTCCAAACATTCGAAAGTAATTTTTTTGCCATTCTCTATTTTCAAATAAGTTATTTGGTAAAGCTAGTATTTTAGAGACATTATTAAATGACAAAAATGGTGACCATGACGGCATACCAAAATAGTCTGGAATAGTCATCAAATATGACAAAAGTGAAAATTTTATACGAATAAATATTAATAAATTTTTGTTTCGATGTAGAAGATGTTTTTTAAAATCAGAATAAAATTTCTTATAATCTTGAATTTTCGGTTTTGTCTTTAAAATTGAAGGGTTTATTCTAAGGTCGTGAGAATAACCAATTTTCCACACATCAGAAAGACTTAAAATATTAATTGGGTTTATATTGCCACTCCAAGCATCACCATATATCCCACTTAATACACTCATATTATTTTTTTTATGAAGCATTTTTCTAATTTTTTGATAAAATTCAATATGATACATTCCATGTAAATGGGTCGATATACCATATAATTGATACCATTTTAAATAATAAACTAGATATTTAGAAAGGTATATATTTTTCCACCAAATATTTAGTTTTTCAGTAACATATTTTGCATTTACAATTTCAGAACTAGGTTTATATTTATCATTGATTATTCCATATGTAAAAGCTCTAATTCTTTCTTTATTAGAAATAAGTGAATTCAAAAATCTAGAATCAAAACCTCCGCTAGTAGGAATAATTATATTACCTTTAATTTTTTTTTCTGGTATTTTAATATATTTATTAATGGTTTTAACAACTAAATCTGAGGTTGATTTACGTTTGTTAATACTAATTTTTTTCATATATATATCATCTTTAAATACTCGTCTTATATCCTCATTTATAATTAATTTACTAAAATATCTCATTAATTGAACATTATCTACTGGGGTTTTTTCGAAACTAACGTATCCAAAATCTAAATAGTTATATAATCCACTGATGTTTAAAGTCATATTATTAACATCGTAAGTTTTTTTATATAACGTACTAATTATTTTTAACTTTTTGTTGTAGTAAATAGGAATTGATCCAAGCCAATCATTTTCAATTATTATTGAATTATCATTAAATTTTATTAAAACATTTCTATCATCGAGCTTCTTATATAATGGAAACGAAAGCGAAATAGTATTTTTATCAAGATAGCATTTATTTAAATTCCCGATACCCCAAAGATAAATGTTGTATCCTAAATTTATGAAACTTTTTATCGACAATCCTGAATTAAAAATATCAATATCATCACAGTTTATTTTACTTTTGGAAATAGCAAAACCTATTATCTTGTTATTCATGATAGTTTACTTTTGATAAATGATTTAAATTGTCTATATTTTAAATTATCAATTATGTTATTCTTATTACCTATTTTATTTGTTAATACGCTTATCGCATTTAATATGAATTCTCTATGTGACCTATTTCTAATTAAAACTGACAACAGTAACAAATTACTATTATTAACTTTAAAATTCATTTGACTAAAATAGCCTTTATAATAGGAATTAAACATATCAACAGACAGTATATTAAGAATTGAATTATACTTATTTGAATCTTCTAGAACATTATTTATGTTTTTTAGATACTTTTTTTCTAGTAGGTTCAACTTACTTACATTTAAATCTTGGTAATTAGTGTGAACAGCATAAAGATTACCGCTTAATATATTATTTCTACCTATCTCCAAAACCAATATATTTCCATAGCTTTTTTTATACGAGGAGTGAATAAAATTTCCTAAGCTATAATAAATTAGCCCATTCTTATATTTTTCATATCCTTGTGGTATGTGTGGATGATGAGAAACAACAACCTTTGCTCCAAAATCAATCAATTCTCTATATCTATTTCTTAAATAAGAAGAAGGTAATGGAATTTCTTCACCACCACCATGTCCGTATATAATTACAATCTTTCCTAATTTACACAGCATCTTTACAGTTTCAGTAATTTCTGTATTGTAAATACTGTAGTATCCAAATTGAGTATCACTTGAAACACCAAATTCATCTTCAGCGACAGCTAAAACAACAATTTTATCAGTCAAATTTACATATTTTTTTGACTCATCTTTATTTCTTCCTGCACCAAAAAAAATAATATTTTTTTTTATTAAAAATTTCTGTGTTGACTCTACCCCGTCTAATCCATAATCAGATATATGATTATTTGCACCACCAAAATAATTAATATTTAGTATTTTGCATAACTTATCAATACTTTCAGGAGTCTGAAATAGATTGGAACCAGCTTTAGGTAATGGATGTTTAGTCTTTTCTTTAACTAATATTGGAGCCTCAAGATTTGCAATTCTAAAGTCTGCTTGTTTAAATAAGTCAATTGTAGATTTCGAAATATTATAATCGTCATCGTTTAAACAAATATCTCCACAGAATAATATTTTATTCGACGTTTTAATACGAGAAAAAAAAGGTTCTTTATTTTTCATTTAAAGCTTTATAGGAAAAAAAAAATAGATTTTCTTTTATTTGAGTAGAATTACAAACTACAAAATTATTGTCATGTCTCATTTTTGTCTCTTTTGGTCCTTCATACCAATATTTAGATTTAACTTCTTTATCCTCAATACATTTAGAAGGAGTTACTGTCCAAAATTCTATTTTTTTCTCAATGGCACTCGATTTAATCGTTTCTAAAGATGTCGTATCAAGAGTCTGTCCGCCATAATAGCAATTAATTAAAAACGACCTCATATATCCCTCATCATCATACCAAATCATATCAGGATCATATCTTGCTAATGATACGATTCCCCCAGGAGGGTTTTCACACCAAATAACAGCATCGTACACTCTTGGCAATCTAAACTTTATCCAATTATATATATCATCTTTACCAATAGAATAATTAATTTCGTTCCAGGTAAGAGTTACTAAACTATTAGTCTTATTAACTACAATTATATAATTTCGAATTATTGATAATAAAAATAATACTGCAACAATAATCTTAACAAATTTAGGAAACATATTACTCTTTATAAAGATATATGAAGAAATTGTAATTGAAAGTAATATTAATATTTGCATATGTTGATGATACCTAATATAAAAGCCTGATAATAACCTTAAGCTAATAAGCTCAAATATAAAAATAAAAAGATAGAATACAACTAATTTCTTTTCTTTAACAAATTTTTTACAAAATATTGAGAATGTCGAGAGAAGTGCCATAATCACAATCGGCTTACCGCCGGGAATAAGGCTTAATATTATACTTTTTATATTAACTAAATTTATTTTAGTGGTCCATTCCCCAAAAAAGGAAGCTCCTGTATTGCAATCCATTGCGTATTTACCCCAACATGGAAAAAGAAATGGATAAATAGGATTCCCATAAATTATTATATTTTTTATATACCAGTATCCTCCAAACATCAAAAATATTAACGTCAAATAGACAATGTTTTTTATATATTTTTTAGTAAATAGTTTTTTTATTATTGAAAAGTTAAAGATTAAAAGCGCCAGAACTATAGGAATAAATGCTGTAATTATCGTATATTTTGTACCAAGCGACATAGCTAAAAATATTGTTGCTAAAATTAATATTTCAAATTTATTTTTCTTTTCAAGTACATTTAATGAAGAAAAAATCAAGCCTAATATAAAAAGGGCATAAGCAGAAATATCAACAAAACCAACAGTTGATGTAAAAACTATATCCTGAGGAAGGCTAAAAAATAACAATACGAAGAAAATGCCAGTAAAAAGATTGAGACGTTTTCTTAAAAAATGTCCAACAAAAACTATCGACGTAATAAGAATTGAAAATAATGTAAGTCTTACAATTGAATAAGTTTTGGTAAGAGAAAATCCTAAAACAAAGAATGTGTCAATTAATCTGGGTGCGTTATTTAGCACTCCCCCATCAAATCTCCAAACATCAGCAAGCTGATAATTTGCAGTGTATGGAGATATAAAATGATAAGCCATTTCATCACTATAATATGGAGGTAGTGAAGCCTTAACAAAAACAGCAGGTAACAAGGGTATTACTATTATTAAAAACGGGAAGAGAATTTTAACTTGCTTTATTAATTTTACATACTCTTTATTTTTAATATACCAAGGTAATGTTAAAACCAAAATAAATGTGGCACTAATTAATATTACTAACTGTGTTGGACGTATTAGAAACCCTGCCAAAAACCATAGAAATATAAAAAAACCAAAACCAATTAACCAATTTAAAATTCTAGTATTATCAGATAGTTGACGATTTTTGATAAAATATTTTTTAATAAAAGTTCCAACCACGTCAAAGAAAAATATCATAATTATAAATATTAAAATATTTCTAATATTTAGCGGTTGAAAATAATCAGAGAGTTTAGGTGACATATTTAGTCTAAAAATACTTGTATGCATTGTATCATTATGCATAGAAATTTCCTACCAATACTTGTATCATTATTAAACTACTATGAAATTTGCAGATATAACTACACCAGTAAGAGCTAAGTTAATAGCAAAAACCTATAAAGATTGGATAAAACCAAAAGATAATGTACTAGATATAGGTTGTGGAAATGGAGTTGTAAGTCTTTTGTTAAAAAAACTTCTAAAAATTAACATAACCGGATGTGATAGAGAAAAATATTTGATTAGAAATATAACCTACAAATGTATGGTAAATGATTCTACATTACCGTTTAATAATGAAGTTTTTAATGTTTCAATGTTTAATGATGTCCTCCACCATACCTCTTACAAAAATCAAATTGGACTAATTCTTGAGGCATTAAGAGTATCAAAAAGGGTAACTATTTTTGAATTAAAACCAACGATTATTTGTAAGTTTTTAGACTTTACCTTAAACAAGATACATAATCCAAGAATGGATATCCCTTTCACATATAGAAGTGAAATAAAATGGGAAAATTTATTCAAAAATAACAATATTAGTTACAAAAAGAAAACTGTTAAATCTCCAATTTTTTATCCATTTTCTCATGCAGCATATTTATTAACGAAAACAAAAACTCTATTGAAAAGTTGAGACATATATTTCAAACAAAAACCTCATTATTCCGTTAATATTTCTTTTATCTAACTCTCTATAAAGTTGTTTATAAGAATTCCATTTCTTTAGTAAATTTTCACTATTTAGCGAGACATTCTTCTTATGATATCTATATTTTACAAGTCTTTCTGGAACTATAATAATATTTTGTACCCTATCAATTACTTCTAAAACATACTTCCAATCTTCACCACCATGATTATAATTACTATCAAATTTTAAACCTTTTATTTTATTTGCTTTAAAAAGCATATGGGAAAGTTGACACAAGTAAAAACCCCCTTTGGGCATCTTTCCACAATTTAAATAAATAAATATCATTTGAAAAACATCTCTTATCAAAGAAAGTAAATACACTTTTAACTTGAATGATTTAGATAAACACTTGGCAAAAATTGGTTTAGATAACGCGACAGTTACATCTGATTGTGTAATTTTTAATTTATTAACTGATTTTTCTAAAAAATTAGGATCCCACACATCATCTGAATCTAAAAAGGCTACATATTCTGAATCTAAATACTTTAAAGCTTGATTTCTAGATGGCCCAGATTTTAAATTCTTTTTATTTCTAATTATTTGTACTTGAGGAAATAGCCCACTAATAACTTTTTTTACAGGCTCAGGATAATTGTCATCGATAATTATAATTTTTATCTTAAATTTACCTTTTTGACTATAAACACTAGTCAAAGTCTCAATTAATAAATCGTATCGACCATAAGTTGGAATTATTACGGTTACAGAATTTTTACTTTCTTGCATAGATATATCCAATGTCGTTTTCTATTGAGTGATACCAATGTTTTACTTTAAACCCTTTCAATTTCAACAAGTCTAATAAAAGATTATGATTTTGTTCTGGAATAAGTTCATGAAATTCCATTGTTATTTTTTTAATATTTTTAAATACATCATCTGGACAATTATTTAAAATGTCATATTCTGCACCTTCACAATCAATTTTAAGTAAATCACACTTCTTAATATTATTTTTTATAAAAATATCTTTTAAAGCTATAATTTTAACGGATTCAAATTTTTTCTCTCCCCTGGTTTTATATACACTTCTTTGACCAGATATACCCATATCATATAGTTTGATTTTTCCACTTTTACCACCAACGGCATTTTTAATTGGTATTATTGAATTTTCAAATCCGTTTAAATTAATGTTTTCTACTAATTGGTTGTAAGTTTTTTGGGAAGGTTCAAAAGCAAATATTTTTGAAGTTTTATTTTTATTCGCAGCATAAATTGAAAATACTCCGATATTTGCACCTATATCAATAATTGTAGAATGATTTTTCAATTTATAAATTTTGTAATCATTATTATTAAATATTTCATTTATTATTAAAGTGTCCATAATATGAATTACTTTAAAAATTATTCCGTTTTTTAATTTCATAAAATACCCCTTTCTGAAATCTAAAAAACCAAATGCAGATAATGGAATTAAAATCCAATTTTTAAATGTATGTATCATCCCGATAGAATTACTAAAGTATAAAAATTTCTTTATAATTTTTGGTTTTTTAATTGGCTTCTTCATACAGTATATGTTTTATTCAAGGTAATCGATTAACCAAATGTGTTTTAACTGTTTCTATTAAAAACACCCAGATTAATACAATTGACATTATAGCTCCTAAAAGCATTTTTGTACCCATATGTTTATCTGGTAAGAGATATATCACTAACCCAACAATCAACAAAAAAAGTAAAACTATTGGAACCAAATAGTTATTATTTATCAATTTTGATACAGGGTTATGTACAGATTCTATAGCAAAACCTAAAAACGTTAGTGCTAAGAAACTAAAAAGTGTGACCGTAAACAACAGAATGAAAAGACTTGTCAGACCAAAATTCGTTTGAAATGCAAGTAGAGACAAAATAAGAAATATTACCATCAGATATATGAAAAGTACTGGCTTCAATAAAATAATTGATTTTAGATGTCTCCAACCATCAGACCATCTTGATAAATGGGGCTTATTTCCTCTTTTATCTTTCATAAATTTTATAGGTACTTCTTGATATTTACCTCTTTTTATTGCAGTTTTAAGAAGTAGTTCGCTTGCCCACTCCATTCCTGAATTTCTCATATTCAAATTGTTATAGAAAGATCTTTTGACCATTCTCATACCTGAATTACAATCTGTTGTTGGAAGGTTATACAGTAATTTTATTAATAATGTAAGGATTGGTGTTCCAAAATATCTATTTAAAAATGGCATAGCTTTTTTTTGTATTGTTCCCTTAATTCTAGATCCTAGGATTAAATCTGGATTGCCCCTAATTAAAGGTTTAAACTTATCAAGATTTGAAAAAGGATAACTTAAATCAGCGTCTGCAAAAACGACATAATCTCCCATAGAATTTTTAATTCCCCAATGAAGTGCTGCCCCATATCCCTTTACGGGAACTTGTATAATTTTAATACCTTTAATTTTTCTAATAATTTCTAAAGATCCATCAGTACTTCCATTATCTGCCACAACTATTTCATACTTGTTTTTAAAAAGTTTATCAGCATTAATTTTTGCATCAAAAATAGCTTTCTTGATTGTTATTTTTTCATTAAGACAGGGAATTAATATAGAAATAGTATATTTCATTACAAATCGTATTATACACAGATATGAATTCGAATTAAAATATATTAAATAAATCTGTGCAATACCATATAATTAAACTGTTTGTATAAAATTTAATAAAATTCAAAAATACCAAAGAGTATTTTCGACATAAATCAAAAATGTTTATCTGATTCAAACTTGCCAATCATCATCAATGACGTATAATATCAACCAACTCAAATATATGACAACAGGAAACAGTAATTTAAAAAATTATTATCAACAAGATACCAAAAATCTAATTAAATTTTTGGTTCCAAATAAGGCAAATGTATTTACAGCAAATCAAAAAAACTTAATTCCTTCCAAGAATGATGATTTTATAATTATCAATGAATTAATAGGAGATATAGCAGATATTCAAAGTTTTTTTACACAAATAAGAAATAATTGTGATGAAAATGCAAGAATACTGGTTACCTATTACAACTTTCTATGGCAGCCGATTTTAGAACTTGCTACAATCCTTGGGTGGAGAAAAAACATTGGTCAGCAAAATTGGCTTGGTCATGATGATATTAAGAATTTACTCGAACTTTCCGGACTGGAAATAATCACCAGCCAAAAAAGACTTTTAATTCCGATTTATATTCCATTCGTTTCAAATTTTGTAAACCGATGGATTGCTCCTCTCCCACTAATAAATAATTTCTGCCTAAAAACATGGACATTAGCTAGACCAAAGCAAGCAAACAATAAGAATTATGATGTATCAATTGTCATCCCCACCAGAAACGAAGAAGGTAATATTCCAACATTAATACAAAAAATTCCCTTTTTTGGAAAATCACAAGAGATAATATTTGTAGAGGGTCATTCGATAGACAATACATGGACGGAAATTGAAAAAATATCCAAAGAGAAATATACAAAAAAACTAACCATTAAAAAGTACCAACAAAAAGGTATAGGCAAAGCTGATGCTGTAAGATTTGGATTTGATAAAGCAAAAGGTGACATCTTAATGATTCTTGACGCAGATTTAACTGTGGATCCAAAGGATTTACCAAAATTCTACAAAGCATTATCAATGGGACAAGCAGAATTTGTCAACGGATCGAGACTTGTGTATCCGATGGAAAAACACGCAATGAATACCTTAAACATTATTGGTAATAAAGCATTTAGTTGGCTGTTTACTTGGATACTGGGACAACGATTTAAAGATACACTTTGCGGGACAAAAGTTTTATTCAAAAAAGATTATGAAAAAATCAAAAAGAATAGAGCTTTTTTTGGTGATTTTGATCCCTTTGGTGATTTTGATCTTATATTTGGGGCAGTTAAACAAAACTTGAAAGTAGCAGAAATTCCTATTCGTTACAAAGAGCGCGTGTATGGTTCAACTAATATAAATAGGTTTAAACATGGATGGTTACTGTTGAAAATGTTCGTATACGCATACAAAAAGTTCAATTTCTAACAGAATAACTATTTACTTGCAATCAAATTAGCATATGACATTCTACCTTGATTTTTACCATATATACGTTCTCTATAATCCTTTTCTAAAAATTTTATTTTCAAATTATATTTCTTCAAGAAATTGAGATAATCTTTATGAGATTCACCAGCTTCTTTTAAATCAAAACGAGAAAACTCACTTAATAGTATTATTTTCTTTAATCTTGAAAGTGTCTTTTTCATACCTCTGATTACGCTAAATTCAAAACCCTGTGTGTCAATTTTTATAAAATCAAATTTTATATCTTTAAATAAATTATCTATTGTTACACACTTAATTAGTATTTTTTTTCTTCCTTCGTTATTATCATATGTTAAATGATCGACATTTAAATTATTAGATAAATACAAGGTCAACAATCCATCATGATCACTAACTGCCAAGTTGTAAAGAACAATATTTTTTCTTCCATTGCACAAATCCTTAAGATGTAAAAAATTTTTCTTTTCTGGTTCAAAACAGTAAACCTTACCTTCATTACCAACCAAATTTGAGAAAATTAATGAATAAAATCCAATATTTGCTCCTATATCTAATACCGTCATTCCTGGTTTAACAGAACTTTTAATAAATTTTATTTCTTCCTTTTCAAATATATTTTTATAAATAAAATATATAAATTTATAAAGACCAAAATTAATTTTATATATTTTATTGGCAATTTTAAAGGGAAGCATTAAGTTTAATATTTGCATTTTGATTCTATTAATCCTATATCATCTGTTCCAGAAACCAACTTGTATTTATTCTTATATTGTGGATATTTATCTATAAATATTTTAGCAGAACTTTCTAAAATATAAAGTTTGTCCCAACAACGATCAAACAATCCAACAGAGCTTCCTTCGGGGGTACTTATCTTCTCAAGATTTGTACTTAGTTCATATAAATTATTGTTTACTAGTTTGTTTCCAAAAACCCACCCACCTGTCCAATCTCTTATCCAAATAATTGCAAAATCTTTTGATCTACCCCATAACCAAACTGTTCCATTCTTCGATGGATTTGAATATACGTAGTTTTCAATTGCTTTTGCTTTATCTGATGATCTTACGGCACTAGAATAAAAAGACTTTATATTTACAACAACAGGCATTATTAAAGTCAATACACCAATAATAGTGAGTAACTTATTTTTATCTCGCAAATTATACGACAAGAGATAAATTACAATCAAGTAGTTGGTAAGTTGATAATAGCTTAAATAGTATTTTGAAAATATAAAAATTGTAATGGTTACGCCAAGAAGCATTATCAGTTGAGGAGAAATTTGTTTATCTTTTTTAAACGCCAAATTTAATAAAGTTAACAAAAACATAGCAAGCACAACAAATGACGGCACTTTTTCTCTACTTACCAACATTTTTACGGATAAAGTATAGGCATCAATATTAAAAAAAGTCTTTTCGCCACTTCCCTGTACTCCAACAGTTGTGGCCAAGGTGTTTACCCATCTAAACATTCCTACATAATTTTGTCTTATGGGCCAAGTAAAAACAATAAATGCAAATATTACAATTAGAACAGATAATAACGAATTTAAAACTTTTTGTTTTATATTCAAATTAGGTAATGTAGCTGGAAGCATAAAGCTAATTACTACTAGTGGTAAATTAGTAAATTTATTAGCAAGAGATGCACCAGCTATCAAAGATAATAAAATAAATATAAAAGGAGAACGATTTTTTTGAAAAAACGAAAAGACAAAAAGCCAAACTGACACAAATAAAAACGATAAAGTTTCAGGTACTATTGTAATTCCAAAATGCGGAAAACTACTAAAGGTAAATAATGCAAGCCAAGCAAACGTAATTAATAATATTGATCTCGTGCTCTTATAAATCGAAATTAAAAATATACCCACAGAAATGGCCAGCAACAAAGACTGAAAATACCTGATGTAATGAAATACACCATATATATTTTGATACACCCAATCTATAAATGAAACTCTTATAACAAAATGGGTGAATATCCTAAGAGGAAGCAAGGCGTAAGAATGTAATATTATTGTTGGAGTTCCGGGATGTGTATTAAATCCAATAGTGTCTGAGACAATATATTGAAGTGAATTTCCAAGATAAGGTACATCTGGGTCAATAGTAAAAAAAGTAGACAATGGACCCATTTTTAGAAGCATTACGGAAGTCAATAAAAATGTAAAAACTGAAAAAATTATAACTATAATTATTGGTTCGCGTTTCATATACACGTAATTATTTTTCAGCATAAATTAGAAGTGATCCAGAAATTTCTTTTAGAAATGGTATTTTTTCAAGTACTGTGCCAGCAGTTTCTAAGAAACTAATCATAGATTGTGGAGCCCATGGCAGCAAAAAATCATAGTTTTTGACAGATACAAGACTAAAACCAGTATCATGCAATATTTTTTCTACATCTTTTTTCAAAAGTGCTTTCTCACCTGGAGAATATTCCATTACTTTTCTTAATGGTTTAATATTTGTAGTGATATTAATGATCGGATTCAATAAATTTGGTTCAGTGAAAAACAATCTTCCTCCATCTTTTAAAACTCTGTAACACTCTTGAAGTGTTTTTTTGGTATTAACATGATGTAATATCGATATACCACAGACAATGTCAAACGATTTATTCTTAAATGACATCTTTTCACAATTTTCTATCTTATATGTTAATCCTTCAAATTTAATTATTTTTTTACTTCTTTCAATAACAGCTGGGGTAATATCTGTAGCAACAATTTGAGATTTGATTCCTTTCAATCTTTTTGTAAAAACTCCGTCACCGGAACCTATCTCTAATACTTTATCCTTAGCGACCGGCTTACATATTTTTCTAAAGAGCACAGCTTTATTGTCATATCTTTTTTGTCCAGCTGGAGTTTTTTGTCCACTCCAAATATACTCTAGCTCTGTAAAATGTTTTATTTCTTGCTGTATCCTACTCATATTTTATATAACATCATCTAACTTATCAGAAAGTAATAAGGGTTTCCATTGTGAAAAAGTATTTTCCAGTTTAGAAGCATTACAAAAAATAACATTATCAATGAGAAGCGTCGCTCTCCAAAGTGAATTGTAAATAGTAGGCGATAAATAATTTTCCAATTTGTATATGACAGGTCTAGTCTGTGTAAGTATTCTCCAAATAATTTTTGGTAAATATAATGGTTTATATTTTAATTTCATTTTGTTATATAAGAGAATTGATATTTGTTTTAATGTAAGAGACTCTGTGCTTACATTAAATATTTCCCATCTTCTTGGTTTAGGAGGCTTATCAAGCATTAGAAGTACTGATTTTGCTGCGTCATCAACATGAACAAAACTAGACAGTCCTGGCCAATTCAAACGCATGAGCGGTGAATTTTTTTCAATGAGTCCTTTAAGATAGTCAAAAAAACTATTTTTCCTTGGATCTTTTCCATAAACAGTAGGATATCTAATAATACTTAATTTAAATCCATGTTTAAGACAAGATTTTTGAACTAATGTTTCTGCTGTTAACTTACTAAACCCATAATTATTTGTTGGTACTGGCGTAGCGTTTTCATTAAAAGTATTTTTACAATTTAATCTTCCACTCATTATTGCAGTTGTACTTATATGAACAAAGTGTGTTTTTGGTCCCAGACCTTTTAAACATTCCAATAAATTTCTTGTTCCAATATCATTGCATCTGTAATCTGAAGAGTATGTATCGGTATTTCCTGCAAGATGTATTACGATACTTGGAGATTTAATAATTGGTTTTAAATTTGCCTTGGTAACAAGATCTACTTTAATTGTCTTAACCATTAAATTCGAAAGTATTTTTCTTCCACTAGTTTCTAATTCACTATTTTTTTTCCAAATTAAACAAAGAATAGATGATGGTTTGTATTTCCTTACAAGTAATTTAACGACTCTTCTTCCGATAAAACCTGTTGCACCAGTTACAATAATCATCAAAAAGCAGTATATCATAGCCTACTTTTTTAAAACATGATACAATTTTTGTTATAATTAAAATCATAATATGAAAATATTTATTAGACAAATAAAAATAATTGTATCTATTTTTTCATTTTTTTTTATAATTTTCCTAGTGTTATCTTGGAGTTCGAATCCTAGTGCCCCCTTGCAATATAATTTAAAACGCATACAAGAAAAGGTCATTCTTAAATTAAGAATTACACCTCAAAGTAATTTAAAATATCAATTGAAATTATTAGATAAAAGACTAAATGAAATTATATTTATTATCGATATGAATGAACACTCATACATTTTAAAATCTTCATTAAGATATTCTACGACAGCTGGTCAAATTACTGAATATATACTCAAAAATAATATAGAAATAGATAATACCTCAATTTTATACATATTTAATAACCATCGTGAAATATTCCAAAACATAATTGATAATTATCCTAAGGGGCTAGACATGGAATGGAAATACATTCAAGATGATATAAATTATCTTGATATATACTCCAAAATGCTCATTAAAGATTAATTATGAAAATAAGATTTCTTCAAATAAGTATTCTTATATTATTAATGGGAATATATTTTCTAGCTTTTTTATCAACATTTTCAAAAAAAGGAACTTTTTATATGGATGAGCCAGCAGTTGTTATGTCCAGTTTAAGTAAAAATCGAAGCATTTACAGTATTTTTAAAGATGCCGCTGGGATAGCCCAACCACCATTGGAACATTTAATTAGAGAGAAAATATACCAACCAATCGGTGACAATTTAGGATTGTCTAAAACTTATCCAGAATTTTTTCATAGATTTTTATCATTACTTTGGTGGTTATTACCTATTGGATATTTCAGTATTAACATCAAAAATTTTTCTAATAAAAAAAGGTTTATTGTACTTTTATCATTTCTATTAATAATTTCGTCTGAGTTTTTTCGAAGTTATTTAACTGAAGCAAGACACTATTCAGCAATTGCTGCATCTTTTGCTACAATGATCATTGTCTTATTATCAGATAATGTCCTCATCTACAAATTACGTTATCATTTTTTATTATTATCTTTAATACCACCATTATTACATATCATTTCTTTTCCATATTATCTAATTCTTGTATTTTATTTTTTTTATAGATTTGCAGTTGAATCCTATAAAAAACAAAAAAAATATTTTTTCGACATGGTTACTCTTTTTTCTTTATATATAATATTTTCCATATGGATGTACCTACAGATAACTAACCTTAGTTCGCAGTGGCAACAGCCAAGTATTAATAATATTAATTTGATATACATTAATTCGAGGCTAAAGTGGACATTAGATTGGTTATTCTCTGGTACTATTTTTTATTTATTGTTCAAACTGATACCAAACATTATTAAGAGTCATCTAGTTCAATTTTTTGGTATTATTACCTTATATTATTTTGTAAACATAAGACAACTGTTCATTATTAAAAAAAATATTTTTGAAGTATCATCGACTTTTCTATTAATTACTTGTTGCATCTGGCCATTAACAATAGCATTAGTTACATATAGAAGTGGAATGTTTTCTGGAGAAAGATATTCTATTGCAATACTGGTTATTATATTTTTCGGATTAAGTACATTCATAATTAATGTGATATATAAAATCAATAATTTAGGGGCTAAACAAACATCTCTAATTATCATCGGATTAACAACTATATTTTCAATATTAATAAACATATTACCAATAGAAAACTTTTCACTTATGTCTGATGAAAATAAATTTGTTAAAGAAAATATTAATATTATTATTAACCCTGATAGTTATTTAATTTCTGACAATGGTTCTTATTCTACTTCTATATCTTTACTTTCAATTATTAATAAAGTTCCTTTCAATACAAACTATATTATGTGTCGATGGGGAACTTTTTATTCAGACGATGGTAAAAATAATATTAACGATTGGTTGTCAAATCACTCTAATAATAATATATATTTATTAACTACCGGAAACGCACTGACTGATAACAATGAGATTATATGGAAATCGGGCAATGAAACTTTGTATTTAATCAAATCTATAAATGAATCCGATCTCTGTAGTAAAAATGATTACCTACAAGTGAGTAAGTGCTATATTAGGTGTACAAAAGGTCTAGAGCCTAGCAGTGACAGAAGAAGTATTTTAGGAGTTATACCACACTTAGATATTTATCGTGAATAAATTATCCTTTATATAATATTCCCAATAATTTTTCTTCCAAGATTATTAAATTTATGTAATATTAGCACAAATATATTTTTTGTATATTTTTTTACAATTTCTTCGTCATTTTCCAATATTTCATTAAAAAGTCTTTTAGTTTTTGTGGATGATTCTATCCTAAATTTAGATAAATATTTATCTATAACAACTGGCATTTTATCTTTTCCAATTTTCAACCACATTTCATATTCCATAACAAAATATTCTGTCCCACAAAATAATCCATATTTCGTTAAAGCTTTTTTTGTCAAAAATACTGAAGGTTGCATTAAATAATTAGTTATTAGCAAACGTTTGAAGTTATTACATTTTAAAAGCATATTTTTGTAAATTGTAACTAGTTTTACTATCTCATTTCCCATTTCATTAATTACCCTCCCCTTTCCTACAAACCACAATATATCAGTGTTTTCAATATAATTATTTGCAACTAGTTTGAAAGAATCTTTTTCATATACATCGTCTGCATTTATAAAGGTAATAATGTCTCCAGTAGATTTTTTTAAACCCTTGTTAATTGCATCCAACTGTCCATTGTCTCTTTTAGATTCTAGTTTAATAATATTGGGGTGTTCATATAAATAATCTTTAATTATTTTTAATGTTCCATCTGTAGAACCACCATCTTGAATAATAACTTCTAAATTTTCATATTTTTGATCAAAAATTGAATCTAGTGTTTCTTGAATATATTTAACTTTATTATATGAAGGAATAACAACAGAAATTTTTGGAAGTTTCATTTTTTCATTAAAGCATCTCTACGAATTAAATCTTCTAACTTCTTTTCAATCTTTTTAGTTTTTAAATATAAAATTGCAACCATTGAAATAACAAGAATAAAACCTCCTGCAATTAATAAATCTAAAAGCCTTGAAACAGCAAATGCTTGGCTATAAGTACGAAGTATCTCTGGAAAGATAACTGCTAGAATTACCAATGTCCAAATAACAAGCCATGTCGCAATTTCCATTCCATTAAGACTACCTTTTTTATAATGCACAATTGAAAGATAAATCATTAAAAGAGCAAATATAAAACCAGTGATTTGTAATCCTATTATCATAATTAGTTTATTTTAAAGTTAGCTTCCAATAAAACAAGTTTCCTAATACTCCCAAAGCATCTATAATACTAACTCCCTTATAATTATCATAGTATACTGTCTCCACTGAAACCTCGCAATGACTTAGGCCTCTCTTTTTAGTTCTAATCACCATTTCAGTTTCCACCCCATAACCAGTCGAATCCCATTTAATCTTTTTATAACCTTTTTGGGTTAATCCTCTAAATCCACATATTAAATCCGACACGTAAATACCAAACATAAATCCAACTAAGACTGAAGCAAGTTTATTACCCATATAACGATCGAGTGGTACACCAAAATTTAAATTTCTAGAACCAAAAACTATATCAAACTTACCAGTTTCTAATTTTTCAACAAACTTATTTAAATCTGAAACTTTATGTTGTCCATCAGAATCCATATATATAACGGCATCAGCCCCTTTATTAAAAGCATAATCAGAACCAGTTTTCAAAACCGCACCTTTACCTAAATTAATTTTGTGTCCTAAAAGAGTTACATTTTTTAATTTCGCTTCTCTAATCTTTTTTTGTGACCCATCAGTGCTTCCATCATCAATAACAACAATTGGATATTTAGTTTTTGAAATTTCTTTTAATACCCCAATAACTTTACTTTCTTCGTTATAGACTGGAATGACTATATATATTTTCATTTATTATTTATTTTCTGTATACCAATCAATTGTATTTTTTAAACCTTTTTCAAAAGTAGTTTTGGCGCTAAATCCAAATTCTTTTTGTGCCATAGATATGTCTAATTTCCTTTTTGGTTGCCCATCTGGTTTTGTTTTGTCCCAAGAAAGTTTTCCTTTAAAGCCTGTTAATTTCTTAATTAACTGTGCCAAATCTTTAATTGATATTTCAAACGCTGATCCCAAGTTTACTGCGTCAGGTTTATCATATCTTTCGCAAGCTAAAAGTATTCCCTCAACCGCATCTTCCACATATAAAAACTCTCGAGTAGGTTTTCCTGTACCCCAAACAACAACTTCTTTGTCATTATTTTGTTTTGCTTCAACGAACTTTTTAATTAATGCTGGGATTACATGAGACGACTTAGGATTGAAATTATCTCCAGGTCCATACAAGTTAACGGGGAGTAAAAATATTGAATTAAAACCATATTGGTCTCTACACGCAGTAGATTGTACTAATTGCATCTTCTTAGCCAGACCGTATGGAGCGTTTGTCTCTTCAGGATACCCATTCCAAAGATTAGTTTCTGTAAATGGTATGGGTGTAAATTTAGGATATGCACATATTGTTCCCAAGGCTAAATATTTTTTAACCTTATTTATCCTTGCAGCCTTCATCATAAAGGTTCCCATTAAAATATTATCTTCAAAAAGATCTGCAGGGAATTCTCTATTAAACCCAATTCCTCCTACTTTTGCAGCTAAATGAATTACAACATCAATATCCTTAGTAGCTTTTAAACAATCTTCATATTTTCTCAAATCATATTTATTAATATCTGCTATACGAACAAGTTTTGGATTAAGTTCTTTTAATTTTTTAACTAAATAACTTCCTAGAAATCCATTCCCACCAGTAATTAATACTCTTTTATTCTTCCAATATTTTTTATTTAAATTCATAGATATTTTTATTTTTTTTAAATTAGACTTTTACGATAAAAAATAACCATTCACAAACAACATCTGGGCAACTAAAAGAATTATACTAAGAATTACATAAATTCCAAGCTTTAATAATTTAGGAAGTTTTGAAACTTCTTGAGCTAAAAAGAAAAATGCTGGAAAGATAACTAAAACATAACGAGGAAGAGACGAAAAACTTCCTGAAAGTGTTGGAATTAAATAGGCTAAGACTAAAAATATCCAATATTTGATATCTAACTTCTTAAAACTAATAAATATTAAGGCTAAAAACAAAACTGCAATAGTTATTTCTAAAATAGTAGTAAAAACTACTGGAAAATAACTCCAAGTTAGATTTGGAATGATCTTTACAAAATATCTATAAAAGACTTGAGGTAACATTATTAGGTGATCTGATCGCTGCTCTCCAAACCCACTGGCTGAATTGAAAAATTTTAAATAATCTCCCCAAGTTATATATGAATAGTACATATAACTTAAAAGCCCTAATGGAACTAGTAATATAAAATTGATTCTCTTTTTAATAAATACATATAAATAAACTAAAACTATACCTATTATTCTTGTAGCTGATGAAAACATTCCTAAAATTCCTGATAATAAATACTTTTCTTTCCTAAAAAAGTAAAATGACCAAACAACAAGTGTTAAAAATAAGCTTTCTGTGTAGACTCCAGCAAAATAAAATGAGGTGGGGAAGAGTAGTAATAGGATTATGGCAAGTTTTGAAATTTTTTCTGAATAATCCAATTTTGCCAACTTATACATTCCAAAAAGTGCCAATAAAAAGCTTAAATTTGATATTGTCAATCCTCCCCAAATCCCCTCCCCTAAAATTTTAACAAGTAGGGGATAGAGTGGAAAAAAAGCTTGTTCCCCTCCCCCATACCCCATTTTTGCAATTGATAAATAATGTTCCCCATCAAAGTTGGCCCAACTCCAAAGATAAGGATTAGATAAATATTTTCCCATTCCCCCACCTAAAAAATTATTTTGAAGTTTAAAAAAAAATGGAGCTAAGAATATGGGGATAAATAAAAGTATTCTCCAAACAAGAAAACTTTTTAAGATAAATAACTTTTCATCCCTGTTCATATATGTCTAGTGTTTCTTTTGCAGTTTTTTCCCAACTAAAGTCTTTAATTCTTATTAAACCATTGCTAATTAATTTTTGTCTTAAATCACTATTACTTAATATTTCATTTATCTTTTCTACTAAATCATCTGTACTCTGAGTATCAAAATACAAACATGCATCACCACCAACTTCTACTAAAGCCTGTGTTTTCCCAGCAATAACAGGGCAACCTGCAGCAAAAGCATGAATTATAGAAAGACCAAAACCTTCATAGCAAGAAGGTTGGACTAATACGCTAGCTATGTTTAATACTTTATTTGCCTCTTCATCAGTAATATAACCTAATCTTCTTACCTTATTGGAATTAATTAAGGTCTCATAAACAGGTTTTAAATGAATTAATTCTGGATGGTTTAAATCCATTGTTTCAATCTCTTTTATTTGTTTACCAGCAATAACAAGTAGAATATTTAATTTCTCACATGCCTTAACTAGTGTAGGAACGTTTTTATTGTAATTAATATCTCCAAAATAAAAAATAAATTTTTCAGGCAATTTAAAAACATTTTGGGATTGAACTTTTTTATCACGTAGTGACAAAATTTGTTTATATTCTTTCTTTGAACCTAAATAAATTACGTGTACGATTTTTGGATCAACTCCTAAAAATCTACAAATGTCTTTTTTAGAGGTTTCAGAAATTGTAATTATCTTATCAACATATAATTTCACTAATAACTTGTTAATTAAAAAATTTACTTTTCCTTTAATTCCTGACTTATAAACCTTAGGGTAAATTAAGGGAATTAAATCATGAATCGTTAAAACAAATTTCGTACCTTTTGGTTTAGTAAACGGTAGTGAAATAAAAAATGGTCTAAAAGAGGTAAAGTGAATAACATTATAATGTCTATTTTTATCTATTTTTGAATCTATCTGAATGTCGTTTTTATTCTTAATCTCTATATCTAAAGCTTTAATAAGCTCATTTGTATGAACTCCAATACCCCTAACTGCATCCTCATTACTTGAACTTCCACTCTGAATAGCAATCTGCATATGCAGTAATTATACCTCAAATATGATAAAATATAGCTATATATGATCAAAATTCCTCTTAATTTACAGTCTATCTTATGGTCTAAAGATATAAAAAACCTAGATCTTCAAAAGGACAAAATTTATATTATTCATCAAATTTTAGCCTATGGTACATGGGATAACATCAAATGGCTTTTTAATACATATGACACATTAATTATTAAAAAAATTTTCTCTCTTAAACCTGAAAAGGATTATTCAGAAAAATCATATAATTTTGCTAAAAACATACTTCTTGAAATTAATAACAACTTAGATAAAACAAAATATGTCAAAACTTTTCCTAGATTTATTGGATAAAAATCGTAAAGATACATTTTCTAAATTAAAAGTATTTAGTAATATAGGTGTCTTAGGTGGTGGTACTGCACTAGCACTTCAGATTGGTCATCGTAAATCATATGATTTTGATATATTTATCAACAAAAAAATCGACAAAAATGTATGGAGAAAGTCAAAAGAAGTATTTAGCAAAGATTGTATTAAAATTTTGGAAAATGAAGACCAATTAGATCTAGTAACTCCAGATAACATTAAGGTCACATTTTTTAATGATGATTACAGCTCTTTATATGCCTCAATTAATAATGAATCAATAGCCCTTATGGATATAAAAGATATTGCAACCAATAAAGCATTTATTCAAGGTAAAAGACCTAAGTGGAGAGATTATGTAGATTTATATTTTTTGTTTAAAGATAGTTATATTAGCCTAGAAGAATTAATACACCTTTCCGTAAAAAAATTTGGCACAGATTTTTCAGAGAAACTTTTCCTAGAACAGCTTGTTTATTGGGATGATGTGGGAAGCTATCAAATCGAATTTATTAAAACAAATGTTGAACCTGAAGAGATTAAAACATATTTAATTAATTTAGTAAAAGAATATAAAAGAAAAATTATAAATTAATACTCAACTCTCACATCATGAAGCCAAATCTGTGAAGGACGAGATAACATAAAAACAATTGTATCTGCTAAATCACTAGGATTTATAAACTTATCTTGATTGAAATGTTCTCCAGTCTTATTAAACAACTCTGTATTAGTTCCACCCTGATAAACAGTAGCTACCTTTATTTTTGAACCCTTAAGGTCTGCTTTTAGACTTTCAGAGAATCCAGTAACCCCCCATTTTGCTGCAGTATAAATATTTTGCCCTTCTTGTGCTGTTACACCTGATCTTGAAGAAATGTTTAAGATAATACTTTCCTCATCAGCCTTCTCTTTAAAATGCTTAAGAAAAAGTTTTGTAACATAAATCATTCCTTTTAAATCTATATCTATTACACTATCTATCTCTTCATCAGGAATGTTTTCAAGTAAATTTAATTTCTGCCAAACACCTGCGATGTTTAATAAAATATTTACACCATTAAAATCAACTAATATTTTATTAACAGCTTCTTTTACTTTTTCATTATCTGAAATATCACAAATATAACCTTCTACCTTTGGAGAACCCAATTCGATACATTTATTTTTAACTTCATTTAATCTCCCTTCATCTCTTGCAATTAATGCCAAGGAAACCCCCTCTTTTGCCAATTTTAAACATACTTCTTTTCCAATACCGTCTGAGGCTCCAGTAACTACTGCAATTTTATTTTTTAAATTCATATTATTATTTTAATGTAAAACCAGCATCAACATAAATAATTTGTCCAGTCATTGAATCATTTTTTAATAAAAATATATATGCATTTATTAAGTCTTCCATATTTACCCACTTTTTAAGATAAGTTCCACCCAACCATGCTTTTATTTTTTCTTCAGGTTGACTATCATAAACCCTTGTTTTAGTATATCCAGGAGCAATCGCATTTACTAAAATCTTTGGTGCAACAATCTTTGCAAATGTACGAGTAAAACTATTTACTCCAGCTTTAGAAACAGCATAGCCGACACTTCCCCCACCATATTCCCAACCTTTAATAGAAGATGTATTAATTATTTTTCCTTCATCCATTATTTTTACAGCCATTTTAGAACACATCATTACCGAAGTTGTGTTTACATGTAGAAGTTTAAGTAGATCTTCACTAGTTGCTGTTTCAAATGGAACGTATTCTGAAGGATTGGCTGCATTGTTAATTAAAATATCCAATTTACCAAATTTGCCTTTTACAAAATCAAATAGGTTTTTTATTTCTTCATCTTTCTGTAAATCAACTTTAAATTTAAATCCGTTTTCTCCTAATTTACTTAAGGTTTCATTTGATCCGTCCTCATTTATGTTATAAGTAAAAACGATTTTACATCCTTCTTTCGCAAGAGCTATACATAAAGCTTTACCTATTCCACTACTACCACCGGTAACTACTGCAATTTTATTTTTTAAATTCATCTTTACAATAATAACATTTTTTAAATTATATTATTTATAAACTTCTTTTCTATGACCAAGTAATAGAATAGTTATCATTTTACCATCAATATCATATATCAAACGATAATCACCTATTCTTAATCTAAATGAACCCAATTTAAATTTTGTTAATCGTTTATTACTAAATAGAATTTCCTCTTTAGATATTAAATCTAATCTTTCAAGAATTTTCCTTTGGGTAGATTTATCTAATTTTTTTAATTGTCTTAATGCTTTTGTTTTGAATTCGTAAGAATACACAAATTAATTATATACCCAACATTTCTTTAACCACATCTGAAGAATAAGATCTTTTAGATTTTCTAGAAGAAGCAATAGCTTTTAAATAACTTGGACTAGAAAGAGCTTCCATGTCCTCAATTAAAGATTCCCATATGTTATTTGGGATCAATACACCAAGAGGTTCCTGATTTCTCATCACTCTTACAAATTTACCTTTATCTTTTGCTCTTGCAAACAATTTTGTTATTCCTGCTTGAGCTTCCTGAACGGAAGCAAAAGATTCCATCCTAATTAATTGTTGAGTCATATGTCATAATTATGACATAATTATGACAGGTGTCAAGAGGTTGTATACTTAAAGTAGGCAATGGGAAAATGAAGACTAGATAGAAAGCTCCAAAGGAATCCATTTACACCATCAAGTATCCCCAAGTGTCTAAAATATAAATTAAAAAATGTAAAAGTTGGTTTAATAAATATATAACTCAAAAATTCAGCTAAACCTTTTGAAACTTTTTTATCTTTTAATTCTTTTGCATGTAAATCTGTATAACGATTCATTCTCCAAAAATATTTTTTTAAAGTTGGAGAATCAAAATGTAACAAATCATTATTTAACCAGCCTACTTTCCCATTAATTTCTATTTGTTCATGCACTGATTTTTGAGGAAACTTGGCAAAACCATTTTTAACAAGTCTTATTACCCCATCAGGATAAACACCTGCATGAATTAATGGTTTCCCTAAAAACATATTCCTTCTTGGTATAAAATACCCAGTTATTTCACCCCTATCTCTTCCTATTTTTCCATCTCTTTCTTCAATTAACATTTGGTGTCTTAAAAAAAGTTCGGAAGGTTTATTTTGTTTTAATTTATTAGTTATTACATCCTTTATTTCTTTTGAAAGTTCTGGAGTTAATGCTTCATCAGCATCCATTTGTAAAATCCATTCATTTGAAGCTTTTTCTAATGCAATTTGTTTTGTTATATGAAAAATATCATGATGTGGTTCAAGATATACTTTTGCTCCAAAACTTTCTGCAATCTTTTTTGTTTTATCTTTAGAATATTCATCAACAATAATTATTTCATCTGCAATTGTCTTTACAGATTCTAAACATCTCCCAATATTTTCTTCTTCGTTTCTTGTTGCAAGTACTACAGATAGTTTATTCATATTTATTTAGCTATAATTCCTTTGATTTTAAAATAATCTGCAATTGACTTATTAATCCAATCACTTTGATCTGATTTTGTTTGTGCATTAGCAACCAATCCAGCTTCTGGTAATTTATTTATGACAACTAATTCATCTTTACCAGAACTTGAAGCTTCTTTAATTTTTAAAATCATTTGATCAAAAGCTAAACTATAATTTCTTGCAATATAGACATCTCCACCTAAAGTAGAAGTTAAACTAAAAGAAGAAATAAAAAGAATAAATGAAAACAATAATGTCAATAATTTATTTTGCATTATACCTCTTGCATGCCAAGAAACAATAAAAACAGACATTAGTACTAAAAACATTAAAGTAATATCTGACCTATCAGGTGGGAGCCTACCTAATGTTTTAAAGGCAGGGAAAACATAAAGAATACTTGCTATCACCAATAAACTTAAAATTGATCCTATGTTTAAATATATCTTTTCTTTATCAATATAAATCCTTTTATTAAATTGGCTAAATACGTACGATAAAACTGCAGTTAATGATGAAAGAAAAATAATATTTTTAATAATTAAATAATAAAGTAGTTTTGGACCTTCTTGAACAGAATAAAAGATACTTCCTAATATATTCATCGAATCAGATCCTCCACCAACTGCTCTTATACTATTTCCAGGTGACAAATAAACTATTAACAGAGAAGTTATTGATGAAATAAACATAATAAGTAAATATTTCTTCGATTTTTTGAAGATGAATACATAAACTAAACTTCCCAATAGTATTAAATTAACCATTAAACCAAATGTCTCATTTCCTCCGACCGCTAATAATGTAAATAAAAATACTAATAATAATTTCTTTGAAGAAAGAGCCAGTAATATAAAAATAATTGGCCAAAGATAAGTTATGGTTCCTGAAAGCCAGTACCAAGTTTCCATTTTGTTAGGTGTAATAAAATAAAGAGAAACTAAAGCCATGGATGATAATATATAAAGATAAACATTCTTTAATTTAAGATTTAAAAATGACCTGAAAAATGACAATAATGCGAAAAATAATAAAGAGAGAGTAATAATTGAAAAAAGAGAGGAATTTCCAGAATTAGAAGAATATGCTCCAAAGAAAGTTTGTAAAAATGTTGAGGTAAATCTTCCACTCCAAGACAGATACCAACTTAATTGCGCTTTCCAGAAACCTTGACTAAAAACCGTTGATCCATAGGCAAAATCATCAGCAGACATTCTATTAAATGGAATTATTGAAAAAATTTTTAAAAATCCCATTAAGGCTAATACTGACATTGAAAACCAAGCATATTTTTTCATATTAGTTAATTAGCTACTATTCTAAAGTATTTAAAACTATTTGATCCATATATTTCTTTTACAATATTAGCTTCATTTGAAATTTCTTCAGGAGTCCCTACTAAAAGTGAGTTTGGATAAATTGGTCTCATCTCATCATATTTAATACTTAAAAAGTGATATTTGTCAAAATTTTTAACTGTTGAAAATCCATATCCATCTCTCGCTGTCAAAGTATGATTTTTTTGAAAAGTTAAAGGATCATACTTTGTATAGAAAAGAAATAGTATGTACGGTTGGTCATATCTATCAGTAACCACTATATTTTTATACTTATCTTTGTTTTCATTAACATAAGTAACCAATTCTTTTAAACCATATTGACTAGAATATGGATATTCTTTTGCCATATGAACCCAATACATATGTTCATATCTTAAAAATCCCAAAATAGTAGCTACAGATATTAAAACTAACAATAAAATTCTTATTATTTTATTTTTATTTTTTGTTATTAAACCAATAATAGTCAGCAGTCCCAGGCTACTTATAATAGTTAATGGTATTACCATGTTTTGAGCTCTAAGTGCGTGCGGTGATTGAAAAGTTAAAGCAGCTGCCATTGGTGCGATAATTAACCAATAAAATATAAGTTTAATCGGCTTTTCTTTGAATCTTTTAATTAAAACTATAATTCCAACAGCTAAGAATAAAATATCGGTTAAATACATTTCCCCTGTTTCAGGAACTTTATTTCTTTGAATGTCATCTCCTGATAAAAACAAGAATAAACCATGGAAGTGTTCACCCCAATTATCCATAAAAGCTAAACCATAATTAACTACTTTATTATGAATTAACTTTGCAGGAAGACTCCTAAAATCACCATGTTCAGTTCTCTGTTCTTCAATTCTTGAAAGTGGTCCTGGATCTGCAAAAAGTCCTACCCCAGTGACTCTAGAAGATACAGCTCCCTTTGTGAAATCTAATATAAGAGGTATTAATAGTAAAAATGATACAGACAGGCTTATTATTATTACTTTAAGGTTCTTTTTAACAAATAAATCTCTAAAGTAGATTACCAACAGTCCTAAACCCAGTAGTGGAACTACAATTCTTGCAGCATGATATGTATATAAAGATAATATAAATGAAAAAAAGCTAAGTATTAAATAGTAAGCTTTTTCCCTGGTATTTATAAACTTAATAAATAACCAGGTTCCCAAAACTATAAAAAATGTAGCCAGATTTACTTCCCAACCACCTCTACTAAAATGAATATGCCAAGGTGAGATTGCAAGCATACCACTTGTAATAAGTGCCAAATTTTCGTTTTCTTTAATATTTAAATACTTTTTAAAAATCTCTAAAGTAAGATAATAGAGAACTAAAACTGTTAATACACCAGCAAAAGCTCCCGGAATTCTTACAGCCCACTCATTTAAACCTAATAATTTTACGAAAGGAATAACTGTATAAAAATAAAGCCCTGGTTTATAGTCATTAAATGATTGGAAATGGATAGGCCAAGAATTTCCATGTTCATCCATTCCTGTTTTAATTAAAGAATATGCATTGTATCCAATAGCTGCCTCATCAGCGTTAAAGGCGGGGTAGGAATCAAGCCTCCAGAATCTTAATCCAAAAGCTAAGACAATAATTAAAATAAATAATAACTTTTTCATTTAACTTCTATAATTCTAAATGCCGTATCCCTATTATTAAGATATTTAATTTCCTTAATTAGCCTAAACTCCTTTTCATCATTTGAGTCAGCTGGCGGAATACGAAGTGTATCTGCAACAAAAAGAGTTCCCCTATCTCCCCTATTTATAGACCAATCAATTGGACCAAATTCAATATTGTCTAATTTTGTAATATAACCAACATCTCCAATGTACTCACTATTTACAAAACTTGTATTTTTTTGATATTTAGAAGGATCATATTTTTGAAAAAATAGAAAGAAAATATATGGCTGTGCAAAACTTTGCTGAACAACAATTTTTTTGTAATTTCCTTGTATTGGTGTAATTGTCTCTACAACTTGTGAATAGCCATATGACCAAAGTTTGGAGTTGTGTGCTGAAACGTGTACAAAATAAGAATCTAAAAAGTAAGTTATGCTAACTAAATAAACCAAAAAGACTATTGAGTAAAAATAAACTTTATATTTATTTTTGTTTATAAAGGTAATTAAACCACTAAGTCCAAATGTACAAATTATTATTAAAGGTATTGCCATATTAAAACTTCTAACTGCATGCACCTGATCACGTGACAAGACAGCAGGAAGAGGAGCTAATATTAGCCAAAAAAGAAAAAACAAATGTTCTTTCTTAAGCTTATTTTTAAATATTTCAAAAAATCCTAAAATTAAAATTATTAAATCAGATAAAAGTAACATTCCTTGATAAGGTGCAGAATGCCTTAGATTTGAAAAATCTCCTTCGAAAAATAAAAACCTTCCTGAAAAATGATTAAACCAGCGTCCCATTATTCCCCGTTTAAAATTTAGATCTTCTGAATGGAATAGGTAATAACTTAAACTTCCAATTTTCTCTTTTCCTTCATCAAGCATACTTTGTATGTATTCTTTAGGCCTTGGGTATGAAAAAACACTAAATACTTCAAGTCTTCCTGTTAAACCAGTAAACATACTAAGAATTATTGGAGATGAAATTAATAGACCTAAAAGAAGCGATTGTGTTAAATATTTTTTTGGAAACTTAACTAAATCTTTAAAATAAAAAATTAATAAAAGTACTACCACCAAACCAGATGAAAGCTTTGCACCTTGGTAAGCTAAGAGTGTAAGAGCAAAGAAAAGAGAACTTATAATTAGGAATTTATTCTTTTCTAGTGATTTAAGGAAAAAATAAATTCCTGCTAAAGTTAAAGTAAGTGACAAATTTACTTCCCACGCTCCACGAGAGAAATAAATAAGCCATGGATTAAAAGCTCCTATAAAACCTGTAAATATGGCAAACTTTTTTCCAAAGAATCTATTTGCAATTAAATATATTAAATAAATTGAAATTACTCCAAAAATTGCAGAAGGTAAACGAACTGAAAATTCACTTAGACCTAAAACAGCAACAAATGGAACTGTCGTATAAATATATAGTCCAGGTTTATAATCCCCAAATGATTTAAAAATTAAAGGCAAGGTTTTTCCATATTCATCTTTTCCTGTTTTCAAAATTGAATATGCGTTATACCCTAAGGAAGCTTCATCTGGAGTTAGATGTGGAGGGATATTATCTAGGTTCCATACTCTAATAATTGCTGCCAATAAAATTATTAGCCACAATATATTTTTATTTAAAAGTTTAATTATTTTCATATAGTTCAAAGGCAACACTTCCATCCAAAAAATTAATTGTCTTTATTTTACTCCAATCTGCTGGAGCGTTTTTGGGACTTGTTACAAGAAGGCATTTTGCTTGCCTACAATCCACTATTCTTTTACTTTCTTGAATAAACTTATAACCTTCTTTAGGTATCTGCCAATCATTAACAAAATAGTATTTATCAAATCCATCAACCCAATACCAACCTGCTTGATAAAACCTATTTAAATTTTTATCATTCCTATACCAATTAGAATTAAATGCACTATAGAAAAGAATAAATTCATGCGGTTCTCCATATTTTTTAGTAATTATTATCTTTGCATAATTATCATTATTCTCTTTTATGTAACTAACTACTTCTAAATATCCATATTGCCAACTTTCGGAATATTTATTTTTATAATCAGTAAAATATTTCATTAAATAATTTTCAAAAAATAAAAATAATATAACTACATATAAAAATATGAATAATAATCTATTTTTTCCTTTAATTTTTTTAATAACATAGTTAACACCAAGCGAAGTTAAAATCATTGGTATTGGAAGCATAGTAATTGCACGTAATACATGTGGGTCTTCTCTAGTTAAACTACTAGCAATTGGTCCTAATAAAATCCAAGATAAAAGTAAATAACTTTCTTTGGTTTTTAGTTTCAATAAATAAATAAACCCAATTATTAAAAATGGAAAATTAATTAAATAAATAAGACCATTTTTTGGAAGACTAAATTGATAATTTGATCCACCTTCTAAAATCAAAAACTTCGGGGAAAAATGGCTAAAATAATTTTTAATAAATTCTTTCGAAAAATACGTAATTTTATTTGATAGTATTCTAGGGATTGGGTCAGGAGCCTTTATTTTTTTTCTTAATTCAATTATTTTATTTGTTGCCCCTTCATCTAATATTGCCACCTTAGAATACCTTGCAGATCCTGAAGAACTAACAAGTTGATAAAACATTGGAACAAAAAAAATTGCTAAGAAAATTAGTATTTTTTTGGCTATAATTTTATTTCCTTCAAAAAAACCTTTAAATTCATTTTTATAAATTAATAATAAAGATAATAAAAATAACGGAGTAAAAATACGATATGAGTTATATGTCCAAACAGTTAAGCTAAAGAAAAGCGTAGAAAATATTAAATACTTAACTTTTAAACTATTAATAAATTTAATAAGGAAATAAACCCCTAAAATAAATAAGAATAAGGCTAAGTTAGCCTCAAAAGCAGGTCTTCCTAAAAAGAAAGTCCATGGTTCAATTGTAACCAAAAAAGCAGAAAACAAAGCTATCCTTTTATAACTTTTTACAAATTTAAGATTATCTTTTAAAAGTTCTACCATTAATAAATACGTTACCCAGATAGTTCCAATCCCAGCTAAAACTGAGGGTAATCTAACAGCAAAAGAATTAATTCCAAAGAAAAATTCTGAAATTGAAGTTAAATAAATATAAACAGGTAATTTAAAATCCCCATAAGCTTTAAAAATTAAAGGCATTATTTTCCCCCACTCATCTTTTCCTGAAGTTAGAATTGAAAAAGCATTATAACCATGACTAATTTCATCCCAATTTAAAGAAGGAGGGTTGGAATTTATAAACAAAAACCTTGTAACAACAGTTAAAATTAAAATTAAATAAATCATGGTTCAATTAATAGAAACGCTTCTTTTCCGTTTAAATAATATATTGTTTTTACAATTTTTCCCTTTTCTCTTGTCCCATCTAAAAAGTCCCAAGGAGAACCAATTAATAATACATTTTCTTTATTCATATAATCTTCTTGATTTGGTCTTCTGAATTTAATCTCTGATCTATGATTTCCAGTCTCTAAAAAGAAATCCCTATCCCACTTACAATAAATTAAAACATAGAGATAAGGTAAACCAGTATTTAAAGGCCCTTCTTCCCCAAAAGTATCTGTAATTACTATTTCTTTATATTTATCTATATTTTCACAAGCGTAAATAACAGCATCTTTATACCCATATTGCCAAGACTCAGAATAAAATCTTGGAAACTGTTTTGTGTAAATATCAAATAAATAAATAAAATTAACCAGAACTAATACAAAATAAATCAAAACTACCTTTTTAAATTTAAATCTATTCAATAAGTATTCAAAACCAGAAGCCATAACTATTCCAAAAAAAGGAATCCATACCAAAGCTCTTAGGGGATGTTGTTCATTCATGGTTAGGGAAGCAGGAAACGGTCCTGCAAAAAACCAGAACAGGGCAAGTGATTTTAATTTGTTATTCTTTGATTTAGCTAAGTAATATATCCCTACTAAAAATAAGGGTAAATCTATTATCATTAATAAACCCAAATCAGGATATCCTGGAGGTGTAAATTGCATTCCTTTCCAAAACAAAAATCTTAAATCGTAGTAATTTAGATATTTACTCAACCAGTGACTGTAAACTAAATAGATATCATTGTTAAATAGCCTTTCACCCAAATTTTTATAATTTCCGTTGTGCATTATTTTTACTAAAGAACTTTCTCTTAATATTGATGTTGAAAAAGCTCTTTGACTAATCGCAGGAGTGAAAAATGCGAGTTTAATAAAAGGAATTGCAAAAATTAAAGTTATCAAAATAAACGTTATTATTTTTTTCTTGGGTTTAAAAATAAAGAAAAGAAAAATGACAATAAGTGGAACAAATAATCTTTCTGCATGATATGACCAAACAGAAAGACTCATAAATACCGCTGCTAAAATTGCATTTAACATATTTTTATTTTTAGACCAGGAGATAAAAACTGTAGTACCCAAGACAAGAAAGAAAAGAGCCGTAACTGCCTCAAAAGAAGCTCTTGAAAAGTGTATATGCCAAGGTAAAATTGCTAACCAAAAACCTGCCAAGATAGAAGATTTAAAAGACAATCCTAGATTAATTAACAATAAAATAAATACAACAACAGTTAGAGATCCTATCAGTGCTACTGGAAATCTAATTCCAAATTCATTTAAACCAAAGACGGCAATTGATGGTACAGTTAAATAAATATTAACTGGTGGTTTATAATCACCCGCTGATCTAAAAGCTAAGGGTAATAACTCACCAAACTCGTCTCTGGCAGTTTTTAGGATTGAATATGCATTGTAACCAATAGCCACCTCATCCATTGAAAAAGACACTGGATATTTAGTTAAATTCCAAGTTCTTAAAAAGAATGCTAACAGAAATATACTAATAATTATTAATTTTTTAGCCATATAACTCTTCCTATTATAAATAACATATACAAAACCGCCAATATTAAATATTTTCGATTTACAGATTTAGAAGCAATGTTAATATATATTAATAAAACAGGAAGAAGGAAGGCTAAATTTCTTTTACCAAGTAAAAATGTAAATAAAGATATTCCCAGTGTCCAAAAAATAAGTTTAAAGTTTCTATTTTTTATTAAGCTTATTAAACCCAAAACCCAAAATGGGAAAAGTATTCCTGCTATTGGTTCTACGCCAGAAGGTGAAAATCTAGTTCCATCTCCTGCCTGGAAATAAGGTCTAGGTGAGGTGTAACTTAAAAATGAGAAAAAGTTATCAAGCATTACATAGACTTTGTTATAATAAATTTTTGATAATAAGTCTTCTTTTTCATTTCCAAAAGCATTCCACCTAACTTCTTGGATTTTCATAAGATTATCACTAGAAAAAATCGAACTAATATTTTTTTTGAAATATGAAGGTGCCATTTTCCATTCGAGTACTATACTTTTTAAATTAAATAAATTCCACCAAAATCCTGCTGTCAATATTATTAGTAATAGTGTTTTTTTATTCTTCATTTTTAAAAAAAATTACTTGAATACGAACTTTCCAAGTTTATATTTTGGCATTTGATCCACCCAATTAACTCCAATTTCTTCAAACTTCCAAAGTTTAGTTTCCTCTTGATAGAACTTGGGGTCAATCTTTCCTGCAAATGCAATATAAATATGAGGCTCTGAAAGTGTTTTAGAAACTATTATCTCATCAAATTTATCAGAATTATTAGTTATCTCAACTGCTTTTTCTAAATTACCTGAAAGCATACCGTCGGCTGATTTAGTTGGACTTTCAATTAAATATTTTTGAAAAAAGACAATAAAACCAAATAGAACAACTAGACCTAATAAGTATTTGACATTTTTGTTACTTTCTATTAATTTATAAATCCCTAACCCTGCTAAAATTTGTAAAACAGGAATCATTGATATTGCTCGATTAGCAGCATAGCCTACTCCTGTTGATAAACTTGCTGGAAGTGGTGAAATTAAAAGCCATAATATTAAAAAATAAATAATTTTTTTGTCTTTAAATTTTTTAAAATTAATAATTAAAAAAAATAATCCAAATATTTCAATATAAGATAAAACTCCAAAACCTTTAACCATTCCATAAGTTGTTTCGGCTGGACCATCTAAAATCAAAAAACTAGGAGAAAAGTATTGAAGATAATTATTTATAAATCTACTTATAACGACTTGGTATTTATTATGAAGTAACTTTGCTAGAGTTGGGTTCATTCCATTTTGAATTAAAACAATTTTTGCCTTAGCACCATCTTCTAATGCACCACTGGTAATACTTCTTTCCGCGACTCTTGCACCAGCTCCTAGATTAAAGGTATAAATTGTTAATATTACAAACAATCCAAAAACTAATAGTGGTTTAAGTATTTTTTTAGATAAATTGTTTTTAAAAAATACTAATAACAAAATTATTATTAAAGGTGTAATTAACTTGGCTGAATGATAAGTAAACATATTTACACCAAAGACAGTCATGGATAAATAGTATTTTTCTACTAAAAATAAATAAATTCCCAAAGGAAGAAATAGTGTAATTAAATTGGCTTCAAACGCTCCTCTACTCATCATAATATGCCAAGGACTAATAGTTAGTAAAAACGCAATTAAAATACCATATTTTTTATCGGAAAAAAGTTTATTTGAAAGTAAGTACAAAACATAAACAGCTAAGGTACCAATTAAAGCATTTGGAAGCCTTACTGCAAACTTAGTTAATCCAAATATAAAAACAGAAGGAATTGTTAAATAAGCATAAATAGGTGCTTTATAATCTCCAAAGGATTTTAGAACTAAAGGAAATGCATTCCCCCATTGGTCTTTACCTGTTTTTAAAATTGAATAAGCATCATATCCAAAAGAGGCTTCATCAGGCGTAAATCCTACTGGATATTTATCAAGTGCTACAACACGAAGAAGAAAAGATAAAGCTAAAATGAGAGGTAATATCCACTTTTTCATTTAATCTCATTATATCGCGTGTAGAGCTTCAAGAGAAGGATAAACAATAAAAATCCTAAAATTCTTGGCATTAATCTGTCTCCAAATGATAAAAATGAAATAATTATATTTATCTTTGGAGTAAACCAAAAGTTATACATTCCTAATAAACTAATAGTTGTAATTAACCAATACTCCCAATTAGCTACAACGCCTGTTGTTAACAAAATGGTTAAATATGGGAAAAGTGGATAAAGATATCTTTCATGCATATTTGTCAAAAGCACAAAACTCGCAAAAGCTGTTAAAGCTAGCGTCCATGCAACTACTTTTAAATCACTATTTTTATAAACTTTAAAAAGAAGTGGTATATAGGAAATAGTAAATAAAATATAACCCCAGATTTGATAGGTAAACCCAAAGAAAGGTAGAAAGTCTTTGATTTCAACCGCAGAGTCCTTCACCCCAAAGATAGTTCCCCATAAATTAAATGCATTAGCAGTAACCACGTGTAATTGATCAATAAAAACTTTATCCTTATAAAGATAATAAAGCCAAAAGAAAGGTTCACCCTGTGAGAAAGGTAAGGTTATTAATGCAACCACAGTCAAAGACAACACTAATGACAAAATATACTTTTTGAAAGAATACTTTTGACGTATTGCAATAATTAAAAATATAGGAGCAAAAATTAAAAGGGAAGCTTTAATATAAATTGATAATACAAAGGCAATAATTGCAAACAATAACTTTTTTTTATTGAGTAGATAAAATGCAAGAAGAGCAAAAAAATTAATCACTGAGTCATACTGTCCCCAAACTGATGAGTTATACCAAATAACTGGGTTTATTAAAAAAATTAAACTTGCCCATTTTTTATTTGTCCATTTATAAATTAAATAGGCAATACCAAAATCCGCTAGAATGGCGGGGAGTTTAAGTATGGCTGGATATAAATTTGTTTCAAAGAAAGTAATTACAATTGATGGAAATGCAGGAATTTTTGTATTAATTATCCAAAAGATGCCAAAGATAAATTCAAAAAATTTTCTAATCCCTGCAAACATATATATCGTCCCAGGAGGTTGATTTGGCCAAGTAAAATTCCAAACATTTTCTGTATAAAACTTTGCGGGACCATACTGCCAAAACCTAATACCCCAATCAAAATGATTATTTAAATCAGGATGCCAAATTAAAAAGGATAATATAAGTCTAAAACAGAAAGCTACAAAAAAAATCCAAAATATCTTCGATCTAATTAGTTTTCGCATAATCTTTTAAAAATAAATAGATTAGATAAATAAAAAATATCAGATTCAATGTTAGTAGAATTTTTTCAAAAAAATGATTCGAAAATATGCTAACCAATATATCAATTTTTGGTACCCACCAAAAATGATATAGGTTCAATAAATGCATTGTAGAAAAGAAGTAAAAAAGTTTCCTAATTTTTTTATCAGCTACAGCTACAGGAATCAAAAGAACCAAAACAGGGTAAAAATATCTTTCATGCATCCTTGGTAAAAACATGAATGCGATAAATGATAAAATCGTTGCCATCAATAAAATAGACTTCGTTCCAAAATTCTTTTTTAGTAACAAAATAAATGGTGCAATAGCAGAAATGATATAAACTCCTTTTCCTAAAATATTTGCAGGTATTCCCAAAAATAGAGACGTATCAGGCCTATTATCAAAACCAAAAAATAATGCCCAAAAATTAAAGGCGTTGGCAACCATATATCCAAGTACACCATTCAAACTTCTTAAATAAAATGATATTACCCATGTTAATAATCCATTTGGATGGAAAGGAAAATATAAACTAAGGATAAGAATTAGAGAAAACAGCATACCAATAAATATTTCTTTAATTTTACCTTTCCTAAAAAGCCAATAAACAAATACAGGGAAAGCAAAAAACGCTGTTGGCTTAGTCAATAATGCCAAAGTATAAATAAGCATCGAACTTTTTAATTTTCCTTTATGAAGTAAATAAAACGCACCAATCATTGGAAGCGCAAAGATACTTTCTGTCTGTCCCCAAAGACTGGAGTTGTACCAAAAAACAGGAAAAAAGGCAAATATTTTGGCAGCCAAAAGTCCGGCTTTTTTATCTTTAAGATCTTTAGCAAAAAGATATAAAACGTATATTATTCCTAAATCAGAAAATATTGCAGGTAGTTTGTTAAAAACATACCACCCCTGAGGTGATTCTAACCAGAAAATCAAATTTGAAGGGAAAATTTTAATGTTTACATTTAAAAACCAGACAACTTGCCAAAAGATATTGTGTAAAATACCTGTAAACCAAAAAAGATATGACGTCACTGGTGGATAAATCGGTTGCGTGGCATTAGCAATATTATGATCATAAAAACCAGTTAATCCATTGGAAACTAGATCTCTTGTCCACCAATAAAAATCATTGACGTCTCCATGATACCCTAAGAAAGAAACAACAAGTCTTAATAATAATGCCAGTAAAATTATCTTAAATATTTTTTTCATGAAATATTAAATCTACTTGATTAATAATCATTTTGCTTTTGTAAATAAGTAAAAAGCTGGTTCACCTGATGGAAATGCTATTGATTTAATCAAGGTCAGTCCATTTGGTTTTTTAGTAGGATCCATAATCAGGTTCCAAGGAATTTCTTTTGCAGAAGCTAAATATAAATCTTTTTCTGTAATTACTTTTTCTAACCCATAAATTCCATTTTCATCTTTATTCGGAGACCCAAAATAAAATTTACCGGTATGAGAAATTTTTCCAAAACCGGCAACTTCTACATCATTTCCTATAGGAAACTCTTTTTGCCAAAGAGAAGGTGGATACTCATACCAACCAGCAAAAAATATCCAAGCAGGTTCATCTGCCATTGTAATTATTACTTTATCGTAATCTTTTTCAATTCCTTTAATGGTTTGGATTGATTCTTTCCAACCTGTGTGCCACCAACGTTCAGAATCCCAAGGATAGTGAATATAATATAAATGTAAGTAACTTCCAAACTCTAAAATTAAAATAGCAAAATAAATAATTATTACTATTTTTTTCATTTCAAATAACTTTTTAACTCCATATGAAATTAAAAATATTAGTGGTGGAAGAATCAAGATAAGACGAGTGGCATGATTTCCGCCATCACGTGTTATGGAAGCCGGAATAATTCCTGCAATAATCCAAAATAGAATAAATAACTTTAATTTGAAATTTTGATTTTTGTCTGAAATAAATAGAATTAAACCTAATATTATTGCAATAAATTCTACTTTATAAAATTCTCCTACCCCAGTTGACGAATGTCTTGGATTAGGATCTCCCTTGGCAAACAAAAATTCAACTGAAAGGCTTTCTAAAAAATTATTTGAAATAGTATTTCCCCAAAATACAAATTTATTATGCATTATCCTATCTAATAGTTTTGGAGATAAGCCAGTTCCAGTTTCACCTCTAAACCTACTATCTTGTAATCTTAATGTCCCCACTTCAGGTTCCACAATTGGATCTGAAAAAACACTTATATAATTAAATCTTTGTCCTCCACCAGAAAATAAAACTGCATAAGAAGTAATTCCGCCTAAAATTAAAAGAGTTATTAATGTATTTATTAAATATTTTTTTGGAAGAGAAAATATTTCTTTCTTAAAAAAAATAATTAAAAATACTAAAAGAAAAGGAGTAAATAATTTCGCAGTACTATAAATTAATGGTGTTAAAACTAAAAGTCCTGCAGAAAGCCATAAATATTTCCCATTCTTCAAACTTTTAAAGAAGATATAAAGTCCAAAAAGTAAAAACGTTAATAACATTGTAACTTCAAAGCCAGTGCGGGAATATTGTAAATGCCAAGGATTAATTGCTAAAATTGCTGCTGAAATTAAACCCAAATTTTTATTATCAGTTAATTCTTTAATTAAAAGATAAATTCCTAAAATTCCTAATATCCCAAAAATGGCAGCAGGTAGACGAACACCTAAGGCGTTTATTCCAAAAATTGCTACGGTTGGAACTGCAGAGTATAGATATAAAGGTGTCCTCCATTCAGCTAAACTTTGAAAATGCAGTGGCATAAAATTTCCTGAATAATCTTTCCCTGTTTTTAAAATAGAATATGCATGATATCCAACATCTAACTCGTCCCCAAAAAGTGAGACAGGATCAGAAGAAATCTTGTATAACCTCAAAAATGAAGCTACTAATAAAATTACTATTAATATGACGTTTTTAAAAATTATCTTTTTCAAATTCACACTTAAATAATACCACTATTTTAGTAGTTTAATAATTTAAAGTTAAAAAATTTTAATAAGTTTTAAGAAAACATAGAAAGGATTGCCTCATCACTAACTTTCCCTTCCTTAATCTCTTTCTTTCTAGCCTTTAAAACAATCTTAAGACGCATCAATGCCATGAAAACTACTCTTAAGTAACCAGGGTGTTTTAAACTTCTACTTAATAATCCTACAATGTGTTTTTTGATTAAATTTTTACTGTGAATATTTTTCCAAATTACTAATAATTGATTTCTTTCCTTTACTCTTCCAACATATTTTTGTGGAAGTTTTGATATTGTTGACTCATGATGATGGATACAATTACCATTTGGTTCCCAAAGATTAATATAGCCTCTTTTGATTGCTCTATAACCTAAATCTACATCTTCCCAATAAAAAGGAGATAATAATTTTTCATCCATACCACCTAGTTCTTTCCATAAAGATTTTCTAAATAATCCACTTCCACCGCTAACATAAAGGCAGGGATGAAGTGCATTATCCTCTTTTCCCATGGCAAGTTGAATATATCCGTCTCCAAAATATCCTTTTTCATATCCATAATCTTTTTCATGCAAAGAAACCGCAAATACTTTCTTATTATCAAAATGGGGCAAAGAAGACTCCAAAAAATTAACTTCTGGAATTACATCAATATTTATAAGAAGAATCAAATCTCCAGTGGATGCTCTAACTCCTGTATTTACACTAGCTGAAAACCCTCTATTTTTGGTATGTTTTATAAGTTTAATTCTTCCTTTAAAATTTTGAGTTAAAAATGAAACACTATCATCCCAAGAACCATCATCAACAATAATAATTTCACAAATATTATTTTTAGGGTTATTAGAGGCAGCTAAAAGTATTGGAAGATTTTTCTCCAAGATAGTTTTACCGTTTAAACTAGGCATTACAACAGATACTTTCATATTATTTATTTTCTAACCTTTACCAAGTGTAACATTTTTAAATGAAATTTTTTATCCACTTCCACCTTAAAACCGGCTTTTTTACAAAGTGTAGGAAGAAAGTTTTCTCTATATGTTTGAATATGAGTATCTTTCCATACCCAACCTCTTGGATAAAAGGTTAACCATAACCACCAAACTATTTTAAATAAATCATTATCAGAAGGAACTAAAAATACCCCAAAACCATTTTTCTTTAATACTCTTTTAACTTCAAGTAATACTTTTAAAGGATTCTCAACATGTTCTAATACTTCCATAATATAAACAGCATCAAATTCATCTGATTTAAATTTGAGTTCCTGTGCATCCCCCACTATAAATTTCATTTTTTTATTTTTCTTCCAATGTTTCTTTGCCCAATTAATTGAAGTCTTAATTACATCAATACCAATTAAAGAAGAAGCATTAGTTGCATCCAATATTACTTTTGAAAACATTCCATCTGCACATCCTATGTCTAAAACTTTATCGACAGGTTCTGATATTTTGGTTACTTCCTCAAACCTTCTTTTGTGCCAATATCTTTGAAAAATATCTACCTTTAAAGACTGATAATACCAATCAGCAGGAACATTCTCATGAAGTTCAACAGCTTTTGATTTTTTTTTAATTTTATTCACTTTAATATTTGACATACATTTTTTTTAAAAAACTCATAACTATATTTTAAAGATGATTTTTTAGCTTCTGTTGAAATATCTTTATAAAGTCCACCTGTTTTTGTGATTTTTTCTGTAATCCTTATTAAATCTTTCTTATTTTGCCACAAAAAACCATTTTCACCACTAGTAATTATTTCTTTATAACCACCGGCATTATAAACAACAGGAACACATCCTGCTGACATGCTTTCAATTAAACTAATTCCAAAATGTTCTACTTTTTCAGGACTACTTGTTTCATTCACCTCGTAACCAGCAGCTGACCAAAAAAATTTGGATTTCCCATATATTTCTTTTAGTTTATTAAAATCAGGACTTTCTACAAACTCAATATTAATATTTTTATTTAAAGTCTTTAATCTATTCAAATAGTTTCCAACACCAACTTCAATTCCACCTGCTAAAATTAATTTCCAATCAGTAAAACCTTTCTCTTTTATTAAGTTTTTAAAAACATCAATTAAAATTTCATGACCTTTATTCTGAACAAGATTTGAAAATCTTCCGACATATAAAATTATATTTTCTTTTCTTTTAGATTTAATAGAAAGAATATCAACAGGTGGGTAAATAACCAAGCTATTAACTCCATATTCTTTATCAATCACTTTCTTTGTAAAATTTGAATTACAAATTATTTTATTAATCCTAAAAAGTTTCATCTTATTTAAAAGTGTTTTTCCGTTAACATTTTTAAAAGGAACTTGAAAATGAAGAAAATTAGTTCTAGCTCTTAATGTTGGAATACTTCCATCGCTTATCCAAAAACAAATATCATAGTTTTCACCCCTTTTGATATCATCAACAAAATTGATATTTTCCGATAATTTAATACCGAATCGATTTTGTATTTTTTCTTTCATTGATTTATCTTTCCACTCAATATCAACGACATACCCCTCATCTGCCAAAACTTTAGCAAAAAATATTGTGTATCTTTCCCCACCCCCAAGTGTATCTAGATACGGGTTGAAAATTGCTGCTTTTCCCATAATTTAGAATATGAAATTAACCTGCTGTAAACTTGATAGAATGCATATATTACTCCTAATGAACCATCCATAAAAGCCCTTTGTTTAAAAAATCTTAAATAAAATTCGCGACACCCTGCTGAAAAGAATCTAAAAATATTCATTTTAGGATGATTTGCGCTAAACATTAACTGTCCTTCAATTTCGGACCAATTATTTGTTTTATCTAACATTTCACTAATTGTTAGATCTTTATGATGAATTATAGAATTATCAATTTTACCTAATTTTCCCTCAAATTCAGGTGTCTCATGAAGATCACCTTGCCATTTTTTAAAATTCTTCTTTAAAAAAAGTCTCTTTTGATAATCAGGATATTGTCCGCCATATTTAAATTCTTTACCAAAAATAATATTTTTCCTAGGTATTTTAAATCCCGTAAACATAATTTTTGGATTATTAATAATATTATTAATTTCTTTTTGTAAACTCGTGGTTACTTCTTCATCAGTATCAATGTAAAGAATCCAATCACCAATTGCTTTTTTATGTCCTAAGTTTCTCCATTCAGAAAAACTTCCCTGTTGGTTTTTTGTTTCAACTCGAACTATTTCGTCAGCCCATGAAACTGAATTTAGACATTTTTTAAATAAACCATCATTAATTTTTTCTCCTACTAAAATAATTACTGAAATTTTCATTTTTTGCTGTTTAGCCATCTACCTGAACCAAATCGATGAAGATAATAATCAGTTACACCTTTTTTCTGCCATTCACGACCTGTAAATAAAAGTCTAATGCTATCTCTTAAAAGTGCAAACTTAGTCCTTAAACTTGAGTATCGAGATCCAAAGATAAGTCTATTTCTAATTAAAAAATAATCATTTGAAGGACTTCCGGAATTTCCTGTACTTACTGAAACCATATGCCAAAGCTTTGTTTCTGGAGTATAGACTACTCTGAAACCAGCTTTTTTAACTTGTTCTGAATAATCTGCATCTTCCCAATAAAGAAAAAATGTTTCATCCATTGTTCCAATTTTTTTAATAACTTCTTTAGTAATTAACATACAAGCCCCATTTGCAAAGTCTGTATCTTCAATTTTTTCATATTGACCTTTATCTACTTCATCAACTCCCCTATGTGATGAGTAAACATTGTTTCTATCTAAAATTCCTCCTGCATACCAAATCACTTTCCCTTTTTCACTTTCCTTGTATCTATCCTTATGAAATTCAAACCCTGGAGCAAAATACATCTTGGGGGAGATTAATCCTATGGTTTTGTCTTTCTCAGCTAAAGAAACAATTTTAGTTAAAATATCTTCAGATAAGATCAAATCATTGTTCATTAAAATTACATAGTCAGCTCCACGTTTTATTGCATCTTTAATTCCATAATTATTTCCCCCAGCAAAACCCTTATTTGACCCAGTCTCGATAAATTTATAACCCATATTGGAAAGTGTGTATTTTGAAAGTTCCTCTATAGTTTCATCCGTCGAACCATTATCAACAATAATCGTTTCAGCAATTAAACCTTTTGTATCAAGCTTGGATACATCTTTAAGTTGATCTTTAGTCATCTTGAGGGCATTCCAAGTTAAGATTACTATCGATACTTTAGGGATTTTGTTATTTTTAGCCATAATTTTTTAAAAAAGTTGGTACTTTCTAATATTTTTGAATTAATTATCCACCAAGAAAAATCTTTGTAAGATTTTTCAAATATTTCATGAACTTCGGTGATATCTAGTTTTTTCTTTTTAAAATCCTGTTTTTGCCACAGTTTTGAATAAAGAACGATTTCTGAAAATGCCTGTAATAGAGAAAGGTTTAACCCATGAAGACCATCTTTAAAGCCTTCCTCTGCAAAATATCTTCTTAAAAATTCTGCAGTTGGTTTAATTATTAAATCTTTCCAAGAAAACTCCACTCCTTTTTTATTTAATTCTCTTGCCTGAATGGTAGTATATCTATTCATCCTTGTAATATATTCTTCCAATGATGAATAGGTCTTATGTTTAATTGCTAATTCCTCACTACAGTCAATATCCATGCCTTTCCCAGAAGTTACGGGGACAGAATGAATTATTTCGTTCCAAGAAACAGTTCCTTTTTTAAAAAACCTAATATTAAGGTCAGGCCACCAACCAGTATGCTTCATCCATTTACCAAAAATTATGTTACGACGAGGAATTCTATAGAAATTGGCCTGTGGCTCTTTAATTTCATTTTTAAGATAAATTTTTAATGTTTCAGGTATTTCTTCATCAGCGTCTAAAATAAAAACCCATTCATACTTAGCCTTCTCAATTGCAAAATTTCTAGCAGGCTCAACATAACCTATTTTTTTATGCTTAAATACTCTTGCTTTAAATTTTTTAGCAATTTCTCTAGTTTGATCCGTTGACATCATGTCAACCACTACAATCTCATTTGCAAAGCCTTTTAGAGAAGAAAGGGCACGAGATAGCCTCTTTTCCTCATTATAAGTGTTAACTACGACAGAAATCTTAGCCATACCCTTAATTGTATCAAAGAAGCCAAAACTATTCGACTTGGAATATATCTACAGAAGAATTTTCAAATATTTTAGTTATACCCAATTGTCCTTCTCCATAGAATGCCCTTTGGCCCTTTAACCAGTAAACATATTTAATATTATTTACTTTTAAAAAGTTTTTAGCTTTTACTAAATCGGTTTCTTTATACCAACCTTGAATTTCTAAAAGTCTTTCTTTCCAGTTATATCCTAATATATCTAAATTGACTTCATCTTCTAAAGATACAGGTTTATTTGTATAGGCTGAAACATATGATGTTGAATCATATAAATAAAGTGGTCTTGGAGGGTTATTTATTGCATCTTTGGCTTTTTGACTATCAAAAGGATAAGTTAAAACAACACCAGTCGGTTTTTCTCTTAAATAACTTAAAGCAGAAAGTTCTTCTGGAGAAACTTTGGCAGGAGGTCTATTTGGAATATAAACATCTTTTAATGTTAAAAGGGTTGTTGGAATAGTTAAAAGAATAATTACTAACACAATATACTTTTTAGCTTTTGAGAGAACTATTCCAGATAAAATACTTGAAAAGAATAAAGAATAGTAAAAAAATTGAATAGTATTCCATGGAGTTCCCTTTTGCACAAAGAATGTAGGTATTAAAATACCGGCTAAAATAACGGAATAGAAAAATAGATCCATTTTCGTTAATTTAATTTTTCGTTTTAGTAGATTAAATAGAAAAATTATTCTAGTTCCAAAATTTCCAACAATAAAAATTGTAAATGCTAAACCATAAGCTAAAATTCCTTTAATCCAAATATGTCCGGTTTTATATGTTGTCATTGCAGAATAAAATTTATCCCAACCTAATCTATCACTATAACTGGCCATTGTTTCTAAAAACCAAAATGGTTGCCAGGAAATCGAAGAAGTAGCTTCTTTATTAAAAGGAATAAATATTAAACTTGATATTAATAATGCTCCTATAAATATTTGAAAATAACCAGAAACAAGTAATGCTCCTAATACTAATAGCCCAGCATAAACTTTAATTTGAATCAAAAGTCCAAAAAAAACAATTGCAAGTATTTTTTTATCTTTCAAAATAGCAATTAATCCTAATAAAATAAATATTAAAGACAGGGCAAACGGAGGATTTATTAAAGTTGAAATCCCTTGTTGTGACCAAAATGTTGATTCCCCTTTTCCTAAAATCCAAGATAAAGATCCGCCGAAATATACAAAGAACATTGAAAGAGTAGCCGATAACTTATTTTTTATCCAAATATTCACAAACTTATAAGTCAAAAGTCCAATTAATAATGCAAAAATTGGTGGAAGAATTTGAAAATATATTAAACTTATCGGAATTTTGGTTAATTTATTTATCAATACCAAAAGTAAATCAAAACCTATATGATAATTTTTTAAAAGCTCTCCAGAAAAAACAGAGTTTTCGAATGAACCTCTCGCTAAACCTTGGGAAAGAGCAATATGCCAAATTCCATCATGTCCATTTGGCCCCCAAAAACCTTGACCGAAGGAATAATTAAGGCCACTTTTAACCATTGTCAAAGACAATGATAAAGATCCTAACAAAAGAATTGTTAGAAATAATATATTTCTTTTAATTTTCTGGCCAATAGTTTCCATTTAAGTTAATTTTACTTGGTTCTTCATTCCATTCCAATCTTTTTGGAAGTGGACCAAATTGTTTTTCATTAAAATCAACTAAAATAATTGCAGGAAGACCATCTTTGTATCTAAAAACTTCAATAATTCTTCCCGCTTTCGGTACTTTATAACCAAAACAAACGTAAAGAGTGTTTTTTTGTCCAGTTGGAGGGCAATCATATGGCATGTTAAATATTAGTTTTTCAAATATGCCTTTTTTATTTATAAAATCGTTAGGATTTTCTTTTCCATAAAATAAAAATGGAACATAATGACCTCTTGAAACAACAATCTTTTGATATCTATCTTTATAAGTTTTGTTAATAGATAAAACCATTTCTTTAAGTCCCACATCATTGTTCCACGGATGATGATAAATTTTATGAACCGTGTATTGGTGAAAGAAAAAAATAAAATTACCAACATATAAAAACGCCAAGATTCCGATTACATATTTTTTGAACTTTTTTTGTTCAAATAAAAATCCAAAACCTACTCCGATTATTAGCGACAATGCATAAACCAAAAATACAGACCTTGTTATACTTCTTACTCCAACTATTGTTGCTGAAGCAAGTGGAGCCGAAAAAAGCATAATAAATGGCACTAAAATTAATTTATTTTTCTTAAGTTTTGAAAAAGCGTAAATTGAAATTAATAAAATTGGCAATTCAATTAAAAAGATAAGACCTACTTTTGGTATCGAATGTCTTTCAGATGTAATACTTGTTTCCAAAAATAAAAAACTTGGATCAAAATATGAAAAGTATCTATTTGCAAAATCAAGGGAAAAAGAAGTAATTTTATTATGAATAATACGAGTAAGTAATAAATTAGTTCCAGCACTATTGTCTTCGGCTGCGTTTTCAAAAAGAGCTGGTTTATCTATAATTGTTAATATACTCTGAGACCTAGCTCTAGACTCAACAGGAACAAAAGAAATTATTACTGTAGTAAGTACTATTCCAAGAAGCATTAACAATTTTTTTGAAAACTGTCTATATAAAATAATTGTTAAAGTTAAAAATATTACAGGGATTAATATTCTATATGCTTGATATGAAAAAATTGCCAAAACAAATGGAACTAATGTTAATATGAAATTTCTAATATTTTTAGACTTAATAAATTTTAAGAAAAATGTTATTGCAAGAACTGTAAAAAACGCTCCCATTATGTTGCCATAGGAAACTCTAGAAAAATGAATGTGTGTTGGGTTAATTGCCAAAACAAAAGATGAAGCTAGTGCATAGGTTTTATTATTAAATATAGTCAGCGCTAAAAAATATATTGCTATTATTGATAAAGCACCGAAGACGGCAGAAGGAAATCTTGTAGTAAAAGTGTTTAACCCAAAAATTTTAACTATTGGGGCTACTGCATATGAATAAAGTCCATATTTATAATCCCCCACAGATTTAAAATAAATTGGAAATTTATTCCCATATTCATCTACACCAAAATTTGAAAGAGAATAACCATAATAACCTAAAGCCATTTCATCTTCATCAATTGCTTCAGGGTAAGTTTCCAGTTTCCAAAGTCGAAAAAATAGAGCTAGTAAAAATATTAATATTAAAATCCAATTTTTTTTCACTTTTGTCCCCATGCTTCAATTTCTCCTGTATATGCCTTAAAGGCAAAATCCTTTAATTTACTTCCATTTATAATTTTAAGTAAATTTTCAAAAATAAATGGAGAATAATATTTAAGTCTATTTAATACATATTCGATACTTAATACATTGTAAGTTTTTCTAGTTTCTATATTTTTAAAACCAGCTTTCTCTAAAATTAATCTTAAAGATTTCTGGGAAAAATACATGATATGTTCTCCTGGTTTATAGTGATACCACAAAGGTCCAAGTAATTTATGCCATAAACCCCCAACATCCGGTGTAACAACTAAAACTAAACCATCCTTTTTTAAAACTTTGTGAACTAATTTCATTTCTATTAAGGGATCTTTAATATGTTCTATGACGTCTTGATAAGTGACAGCGTTAAAAGAATTAGGTTTAATGGTAGTTTTATCTAAAGTAGAATTTATTACATCTAAACCTCTTTTTTTTGCAAAATCATATGCAAATTTAGAAACTTCTAAACCCATTATATTTTTCCAACCTAATTTTCTTGCCCCATCTAAACAATCTCCCAAAGCAGAACCAACATCTAATAATAATTCTTTTTTACCCAATTTTTTATATAATTTATTTAATCTGTCTGAAAAAGTTTTTCTATTTACTTTCATTCCTTCAAAATAATTTGCATAACCCCCTTTTGGATTTTCATTTTGAAAATATGATTTATCGTATTGAGCTATGATATTCTCTGCAGGGTAAAAATCCCAAACCATGCTGCACTCATTACATTTTGCTAATTTGTAACCACTCATGGCCCAATACTCAGAAGAGTTATTGTTTCCACATATCGGACAGGTATGTTTAATTCGTTTTACCATTTTGTATCCATCTAGTACAAAAATCATCATTATTCATTTTCTCTATATTATAGTCTGACACCAGATGATTTCTGCGATATGTTGTCAGATTAGATTCTTCGCACAATTTATCGTTATAAATTCTAAAAACTACACCAGAATCACTTTGATTTTGTATAACTACATAATTTTTGCCATTAAAATTACAATTGACCTTACTATCGAACATATACGTTCCTTCTAAACTAGTTATTGGACAATTTTTGATGATAATAATGTTCCCAACAAAATAACTGTCTTTTTCCTTTGATAGTAATTTTTCTGTTTCTAATATTTTGTTTGAATAAAACAAATATTCATTAAATATTGAATATGGAGACGTTGTCACAACTACAACCTTTTGATTTAAATTATTTCTGGCTAAATAACTTGCAACAATTCTACCATTTAAAAAATTATTATCCTGTTGTTTTACTGGATATCTAAAAAAATAAAAAATCAAGAAATTAACAAATAAAGAGAAATAAATTAGAAAAACTGATATTGTAATAATTGATTTGTAATTCTTTTTTAAATTTTTGTACATGTATGTTAAACCTAGAGAGATTAGAATAATTAAAGCAGGAATTAATAAAAATCCTCTATAAAAAAATGAATCTCCATGAAGACTTAATGCGGGAGGTATAGAAGAAACAATAAAAAGAGTAATTAGTAATGGAATGAGTTTTTTATAATTGCTAATTCCATATATTCCAATAACGATAAATAAAAGATCTAATACATATATTAAACCATGGTCTTCAAATGTATACATTCCTCTAGCATCACCCTTCCAAAATAGAAAATCTGATGAAATCCAAGACATATATTTTTTGGAAAACTCTAATAAAGTAACTGTATATTTATTTATTAATACGTTTTTTAATGGGTAATCAATCGAGGCTCTTCTGTATTCATTAACCTTATCTGAAAAATAATCTGCATTTAAAATTAATATCTCATCTTGGCTTCTGGCAGAAAATGTATTGAGGTTCAACTTTTTAGATACCCCAAAATAAATTCCTGCAAAAAGTATAAAGGAAAGCAAAAAAAAGATATAGATTTTTATATTACGTTTATTATTAATAAAATAATGTATTATCAAAAGGACAGGTACTAATAATAGTAGTAATGGTTTCGCCCCAAAATACGAATAAAATGCTCCAACAAAAAATAATAACGAATAGAAAATTTTATATCCTTTAAATTTAAATAAGAAATACATACCTACAATAATTAGTAATAAAGAAAAAGGTGCTTCAGTAGGAACTCTTGAATATGCAAACATCCATGGATTAATAAAACCTATTAACAGAGTAAATATAATAATTATTTTTTCTTTAGTTAATTCAAACACCAAAAGAGACAAAAATATAATAGTAATAACATTTATTATTACAAAAGGAATCCTAATATTTGTCAGATTAAGTTTACTAAAATAATAAAGGGGTGAAATCATTATTGATGGTAAACCCGCAATCCCAGCTTTTGTATTATTACCAAAAATCATAGTTTTCCAACCAGTACCAGAAGAGTCGACCCCAAATAAACCAATCGTTTTTGCACTTAATGAGACTTCAACTTGATCTGCATCCATTCCACCTGGAAATCTATCAATCCAAGTAAATCTTAATATTAATGAAAACAGAATTATTAATAACGGTATTATTAATAACTTATTTTTTACTAAATATTGTTTTAAAACTTTTTTTAACATCCTGAATTAAAGATAACCCCATCATTGATACCATGGAAGTAGAATAAACAATTAAACCTACAAGAGCTAAAGTAAGCATAGAATTAATATTTAATGGTAGGTATCTTCTGATAATCAAGAGTGTTATACCCATGACAAAGGATCCTACAATTGGTTTAATCATGGAATTCATAATTGAAAAATTTACATATTTTTTTGCAACAATAATTGCAACCACTGATGAAAAACCAACTAAAGAGTAGCCTACTGATGCTCCAATTACTGAATATTTAATAGCTAAAAATGGAATAAAGGCCCAGGTTAAAACTGTCCACATAATCATTAAGTAAAATGTTATTTTGATTTTTCCAATTGCATTTAAAAGATTTGTCAATTGAGTTGTAGCTGCAGCAAAAAGAAAGTTAATTGAAATAAAAATTAGAGGAACAAGTGCTGGAATCCATTGATTATATCTAGGAACTATCCTAACTAAGATTGGAGCTAAAATTACTATTCCAACTAAACTTGGAAAAACTAAAAGACAGATAAAAAATATTGACCTTGTTACACTTTTTTCAAGGTCGGTTTTATGATCCTGCATTCTTGAAAATGCAGGAAAAGTCACACGAGTCACCGTATCCATAAAAAAGGTCAAAGGAAGTCTTGCTAATTTTTGAGCAAAGGAAAGTATTCCAATGCCAACTGGACCAATTATTCCCCCTAGTATAATTGTCATCCCATCATCTTTAAAGGTTGCTAGAAATGTATTAATTTGAAAAGGAATACCAAATTTGAAAAGCCCCTTTAAAGTGTTTTTTGAAAAAGCAAGACCAGGTTTCCATGGTTGAAGTGCATAAATTGCAACAAGTCCTACCAATCCTCTTAATATTACTGCAACAGTAAAGCTTTTTAATCCAAAACCTTTCATTGCTAAAATTACTAAAACAACGTTATATACAATTTGTTCCAGAATTTGTGGAAACACTAATTTAACAAATTCAAGTTTTCTTTCAAGCAAAATTGAGGGAATACTTTTTAAAGAAGAGAAAATAAGTGATAAAGAAAGAGCATAGAGAAGTATTTGTCCATCATGAGTAAGTGAGTATTTTTGTACAAAAAATGGAGTTAAAAGAAAAACTATTCCAATTATTGTAAAGATTAATATTTGTTGAACAAAAAAAGTTGTCTTTAAATCAGTTTCTGTGGGGGTTTCTTTTTTCTGGATCAGTGCCGCAGCCAAACCAATGTCAGAAAAATAGACCAAAAAATTAATTATTGCACTAACAATTGCAAAAACTCCAAATTCATATCCACCTAAATAGGCAAATAGAAAAAACTGTGCAACAAGACCAATAATCTGAAGTAAAAACGTTCTGCCAGTTAAAATGACAACTCCACGTACAGATCTTTCTTTAACTGTCTCAATGCCTATTTCTTCTTCCACTTCTTAAATTGTAGCATTAAATAGGCTCCAAGTCCTAGCCACGAAACAAGAGAGATTAAATTTGAAACTGTCCTTACAGGAGTATTTACAAATTTAGCTTCAACTGAATGTTTCCCACTAGGAACCTCTATCCACATTCTTCCCCATGTTTCTTCTTTTGGTACAAAATAATCTACCTCTTTTCCATCTATATATACTTTCCAGCCTGGAAACTTAAATATATTAATTCTGACTATTGATCCTGTTGTTTCAATTTTAAATTTTGCAAAATTAGTTTTTTCTTCTGTATTGGTAATTTCACCCATACCATTAACTATTTCAGCTACTACCTTTTGGGGTTCTTTAGGAGCCGTTTCAGCCCAAATAGGTAGGTAATCATAAATTCCTGCAGTTTGCTGCATATCCCAAGCTACTCCCGAAAGTTTTTCCTCATCAGTTAACTTGCCCAGTTTCCCATGCTCTGGTAGAAAATAGTTCCAATTAAATAATATTACAAAAAATATTAATGCCGAAAGAAAATATTTATTTTTTACAAAGATAGTAATTGCACCAGCTAAAAATGAGAATGAAAAAATAACTATAGTTAGAAATCTCCAAGGAAATTGAACTAAAGCCAAAGGTGAGACCAATTTATAAATTGGTGTTGATTTATTGTGTGTCATAAAAACAGCAAACCAACCAACCAAAAATAAAAACAGTATCAGGTAGTCAGTAGTTTTTAAATTTTTTAATTTTATTTTTTTGTTTTTAACTAGATAAAAACCAATAAGCCAAAGAGCTAGAATTACTAAGGTAATAACCCAATGAACATGGCCAACCTGAAAAGGCATTCCGTCATCCTTTACTCCCCAAACAGAAGGACCATATCCCCAAAACCTGGTTATTAAAAGTTGTTTGATACTTACAAAATGTGCAATGTATTCATAGTATCCAGTAAGTTGGGATTTTACTTGTGTAAATTTATTTTCAAATATTGCAGGTAATGAAAAATAAGATGAAAGACCTAAAGCTAAAATTCCACTTATTATTAGCTTAGGAATTATTTTAAAATTTTTCTCTTTCCACATCCAAAGAAGACACCAAAACCCAAATATTGGTGTAAAAATAATAACCATCAAGTTATGTGTAATTAAAAGTCCAAACCAAGAAAGAGCAAGTAATATTAACCACTTAATAGTTTCGTTTTTTTTCTTACTAATTAACTTATATGAGTATAGAAATATTAACGGAAAGAAAATTAATGCCCAAGCCTCATTCATTGCTCCTCTCACATAAACATCAACTGAGTGGTATGGTGCCCAAATATAAAAGATTGCTGAAATAATTCCACCAAAACGATCAAAAAATTGTTTTGCTAAATAATACATTCCAATACCACTTGCGATTAAAGATAGTGCAAAAGTTAGTTTTACAGTTACAATAAATGAAAACCCTAATAATCTAAATATCTCCCCCACTAGATAGGGAAGTGGTGGATAAAAATTATAAAGTGGAAATCCAAAACCATATCCCATATCTGGTACCCATCTACAAGGAATTTGGAAATCTTTAAAACACTTCTCCATTTCAAGTTGTCTCATTATTTGAAGGTCATCATGCATATTAAAATAACCTTTTTGAAAAAGAAGAGTACGAGATGCTAATAATCCGGCGATTAAAACTACCATTATAGCTAAAAATTCTTTTGATTTAAATAAATTTTTAATAAATTTCATAGAAAATAAATTATATACCCTGCCAAATAAGACCAATACCATCAATTTCTTTGTAAGAGACAATTCCATCAAATCCAGCAGGGACAATGACTGAAAATATTTTTGTCTCTTCTTTTTTAGGTGGAACGTCAGCTTTAATTTTCAAATAATCAAAAATATATTTAAAACCAAACGCATCACCTAGTTTTGTTGTTAATGAAATTCCATAACCTTCTTTACCACCTTTTTCTATTATAAATTTAGTAATCTCTTTTTTAGCACTTAAGTTATATAGCCTCTTTTGATCTTTTAAAGAAATAAGGTTTAGAAACAAAGCAATAATCAAAACAGTTATTATTAAAAATTTTCTTTTTAAGATTTGTTTAATAAATATGCCCAATAATAATATTAAAGAAGGAACTGTCATCATTAAATAGTATTCTGAGAATTTCCCCTGTTGAACATAAAAAAATATTGCTGGAATAGTAATTGTAAATAATAAAAGGAGTGAAAGATTTCTTTCTTTTTTGTTTAATAAAAGTTTAATACCGCTAACTAAAAGTAAGGCTAAAAATCCTTTTGAAATTATACTGTCTAATAAATTTATTTGTCTTGGATAAACAATTGAAGAAACATTATATGCAATAGTTTTTATTATCTTTCCAAGACCAGTAAAGTAATCTAATCCATCTCCTTTAAAAATTAATATAAATCTTTTAAGGTTTGTAAAATTATTAAATACATCAAAAGTAATATTTGGTAAAAGGCCTATAAATAAAATACCTAAAGACATCAATAGTATTTTAAGACTTGGTTTTTTAGGTTTTATAAGAATATAATAAATTAAAATTGATAATAAACTTAAAAATATTCCAAAATGTGACTGGAATCCAACAATAAAACCTACAGCTAAAAATAAATAACCTAAATCATTTTTTATCGAAAGATATGCACCAGCTAAAAGAATTATTTGGGAAAGATAAAAAAGTGATGGAGCCCAAGGTATCTGGTCCCAAAAAATAAGTGATGATGAAATAGATACTAAAAATAAAAGAATAAATGCTACTTTTTCATTTATAAAGTATTTGGCAAAAATAAAAATTGCTAAACAAGTTAAAATTCCTAAAGATACTGAAAGGTATACTCCAGAAACAGGATTGCCATGAGTTAATAATGCAAAAAAACTCCAAAGATAAATAAATCCTGGACCTATTGAAAAATTTCCAACAGAAGTAACAGGTCCTAATAAAACTAAATCTCCACTTAAAATATCTTTTGCTCTAAATGCTAACCATTCCTGATCAGCATCAAATAATGTCTTTGATTCAAGATTGTTAAGTCTTAAAAATAATCCAACAGTTAAAAGAAGTAAGACCAATAAAGTTTTATAATTTAGAAATCGTTTCATTTGTAATCTCAAATAACATTAATGATTGATATGATCCATCTGGTCTAATTGCTTTTGGGTAAGCTGTAATAAGTTTTAAATTTAGATCTTTGTAATTTGCATTCATCCGTTCATTATTGGCAACTAAATAAGTTAAGTTACCAAATTTTCTAGATTCAATTAGTTGTGTTGGTACTTTATTTAACTCTAATCCAATACCTATGACCAAAACATTAGGATTTTTCTCAAAATTAATTTGCAATCCATCAGGTAATGTTCCAAAGTACCCTTCAGTTCCTACAACTATCTTACTACCAGGGTTATTAACTACCTCATCTTTTAAATATTTTGTAATTTCAGAAATTCCTTGTCCAGCAGTCCATCCTTCTAGATATTCTGCTCTCTCACCTCTAGGTAAATTTGCTTTTTCGGGGCTTACAAATAGCTTAAAATCAAACCAAATGCTATGAAAGGTAAAAATAACAAAAAGTAAAATCGCTAATTTACTTAATATTTTATCTTTGTTTAAAAATAATGATGAAACCAAAATTATAAAATATGGTAGGGTAAAATAAACATATCTTGCAGTCATTGTCTTACTAAACTCGGCTGAAACAAATATTGGAAATAGCATCCAAATAGATAATATAAGTGCCTCTTTTTTGTATTTTTTCCAATTTGTAAAGTAACTTAATAACCAAGTGACAAAAATTGCCCATCCTCCATAAATAACGTAAAACTGTCTGATTCTATCTAAAAATGGTTTTAATGGATCAAAAAATGAAGTTAAAATATGACTTACTGGATAAACATAATCCAAGTTCCTAATTGCTATCATTTGAAAGTTAGGACCAAGGCGAAGTATATTGTAAATTCCAAAACCTATTAAATAAGTTGGAATTAAAAGTAAAATAAGTTTTACTAATTCTTTTTTAGATTTTGCAAAAATTAAACCTAATGGGACCATTAAAGAAAAGTAAAGAGCGGGAGATTTGGTGAGCCATGCTCCCCCAAGGAAAAAGCCTGTAATCATAGCAAGGTCTAATCTTTTAAATTTAACAGTTAATATTGAGAAAAATAATATCCAAACTCCAAAGAAAGATAGCATAGAATCAGCAAGAGCTATCCGATCATAAAATACACTGAAAGGAAAAATTGCATAAATAAAAGAAGAAATTAAAGAAACTTTAAATGATTTAAATAATAGATGTGATAATGCAAATATTCCAACTAATGTTCCAATTCCAAAAAAAACTGACACTATTCTTCCTGCAATTAAAGGGTTTGAAAATACTTTCAAAAAAGGAATCATAATCCACATAAATAAAGGTTGTTTTCCATCAGACAGTGGTAAGAATCTTAAAGTAGATTCTGATCTCATTACTTGTGCCCACCTAATATAAATTGCCTCATCGCAAAAAATAGGTAAACTAGTTAAATTGTAAATTCTGATTCCAAACCCAACCGCAATAATTACCAAGAGTCCCAATATCACCCATCTCCATTCTTTAAATATTTTCTTCATTTAAGTAGTTTATCTTTTTTTTCTTCAAAACGATATTTACTAATAACTTTCCTTCTTGTTTTTCCTTCAATCTGTCTTCTCGCACTTCCAGCAATCCCCCCGCCTTCTCTTGCTACAATCCTATTTTGACTAAAATTTTGCGGTTTTTTACTTTCTGATATCTCAGTTGTTGCTGTTTCTGCTAACATATTTAAAACTAATTCTAAATTGGTCATATTATCTCTCAAATTCTCTTTCTTTAAACTTTTATATTTTTTATAATCCTTCGTTCGAAGTCCGGCCCAAGCAAATGTAATATCATCAGTTAATATTGCATATTCGTTTGAATTTTTAACACCTCGTTCATCCCATTCATTAGTCAAGTCTTTCCTAATTTCAATACTTTTAAGTCTTAAATCAACCCATGACTTTGTATAACCTTTTTTAAGATATGTAGCTAGAGCTCTTTGAATTGCTTTTTCTGGATCTTCTGTTTCTTCAATTCTTTCATAACCAACTCTTGCAAGCCACAATTTGAAAGGCTCTGCACTTGGAGAAGGAATTGATTGAATTAATCTTAGAATTATTTCAGTGTCTGCAACATCAGTAACACGCATTTTTCCATCAGACGCTATCATTTTCAAACCGTTACATTTTGTAACGGTTTCATTGGACCCTTCGTTAAGCAATCTTTTTTTTAAAACTCTCCAATAAACTTGAGGATTTGAACTTGAAGTTAGAGCTAAAACAACATCTACAACAGAAAAATACCATTTTTCTTTCTTCTCATTCCAATGTCTACGAATTTTATTTTGTTTAAATAAAACGACCTTATTTTTTTTCATCTTTTGTTTAATATCAGAATTTTATCTCTATCTTTTGCAATTAAAGTATATTCCTTTGCATTGATTTTTTCCTCAGTTAGTCTCCAATCTCTGGTAATTAATAAAAATTCTTTTTGGCTATTAAAGGTCATCCTGATACCATCTCTACCCATAATTCTTTCTACTCTATCTTTTCCACTATAAAAAATTGCTTCTGGAACTGCATCATCATCAAGATATAAAGGCAAATTATATTCTTTTGATTTTGTAGAAAGTATATTTATATCTGAAATATATGCAGGTACATTAATTATTTCATACCAATTTCTTTTAATTTGATTCCATGAAATTAACATAAACAAAATAAACATAAGAATATATTTGTATTTTTTTACAGTTAATTCGATTAAACCAAAAAAAACTAAAATCCAAAATGGATGTAGAGGTATTAAATGCCATATATGACCCTTATTAGAAAATGCGAAAGGCAACAAAAAAGTAATAATAAAAACAATTATTGGGAAATATTTTTTTCTAAAGAGTAAAAGACCAAAACCAAATGACAATATTCCCCACCAAAACCAATTTCCAATACCATTGTGTAAATATATTTTTGTTAACAAAATATTCTGCCAAATATTTGTACCACTTTTATTACCCGGATACCCAATTGCAAAATATCTGCTAATCAAATCTGGGTTATTAAAATAATTAACAACAAACCAAGGCAAAACTATTATTAAAAATAATAAAAATGGAAAAAATAAATTCTTTAAAGTCACTTTCTTCCAAAGTATAATTATTAATGCTGGAATAATTGTAAATGGAACTAAAGTCTTAGTTAAGAAAAGAAACCCCAAGCTAACTGATAAAGGAATTAAATATGTAAAGTTTTTACTAGCTTTAATGCATAAATAAAATGAAAGAACAAATAAAAAGGTTAGTGGTACATCTAAGTTTCCCGATCTTGCTCTAAACAAAAACCAAGGAGAAGTAGCTAAGGAAATTGCAGCAAAAAAACCAGCCGATTTACCAAAGATCTCTCTTCCCAAAAGATAAAGAACAATTATCGTTAGAAAACCTAAAATTGCAGAGGGAAACCTTACTGAAAAATCACTTATTCCAAATATTTTATAAGCGATATCTTGTAGCCAAAAACCAAACGGTGGATGGTCATAAAAAGCTCTTCCATTAAAACTTAAATTTAGTAAATCACCTTTTAAATAGATGTTTCTTGCAATAACTCCATACCATGCTTCATCCCACGAAGAAAGAGATACAGCACTTAATTTATAAAAAAATACTGGTAGTAAAAAAAATAAAGAAAATAAGAGTATCACTTTATTTGATATTTTCCTGAAACCGCATTTAATTTTACTTTTAATAAATCTCTAAATCCTTCATATGAATCTTTAATTGGATTTACTTTTGTTCCCTCTTTATGATGCCAATCAACAGGAACATCGCAAATTTTATATCCCAACTTATTGGCTACATATAAAATTTCCAAATCAAATCCAGCAGACACTGAAGCTCCTTGCATTTTTCCATTTTCTTTAAAAACTTTTAATCTTTTAAATATTTCTCTACTAGCTTCATTTTTAAAAGCTTTAAAACCACATTGTGTATCTTTGTATGGAAGTTGTAAAAATAAATATCTTAACAAAGAAAAACCATAAGCCATGATTTTTCTTACAATTGGAGCTCCCTCTCTTCCACTTCTAGAACCAATTACTACCTCGTATCCTTCTTTAACTTTATTAATTACTTTTTCTACTTGATCAATCGGAGTTGCTTGATCCATATCAGTAAAAAGAACTATTTCTCCTTCTGCTTTAAGCATTCCTGTAATTACTGTTCTCCCTTTTCCTCTATGGGGTTCTTTTAGTACTTTAAACCCTACATGTTTTCTTGAAAACTCTTCTGCTATTTTCACTGTTTCATCCATTGATCCGTCATCAACAACTATTACCTCCCAAGTATATTCTTGGCTTGATAAATAATCATGAACACTATCCAATACTCCTGTACGAAGATTGTATTCTTCGTTGTATGAAGGTATGACTACACTTAAATATGGTCTATTATTCATATTCTAATTCTTCTTTGGACTATTATTCCTCCAAACTTAATTTCTTTTTCCACCTTACCAATTCCTTTTTGCCTTGCTAGCCAAGCTTCAAGCCTATCAGGGTGTGGCGGATCCACCTCATATAAAGTATAGAGTAAATCAAACTTTTCTGTAAATTTAAGATTATCATTATTTCTAATATTTTTTTCCCATAAAAATAAGTAGTCATATGAGTAAGGAATTACAGGTGGAACATAGACATCAACATTAAAATTATTACCAATTGAATCTTCATAAATCCAATTTATTGCTTCTAGCTGATTTTGAATAAATATTTCGTTAGAGTTATTAACGTTGGTTGTTAGTTTAATTTTTATTTGAATTAAATTTAATAAAATTAATAAGATGAACATTAAAACAATTCTTTTTGGACTAATTTTAAAAAAATAGGAAATTCCCCAAGAAAAAAATAGTACGAAAATTAAAAAATATCCTGTTAAATAATAATTATATAAATTTCCATAATTTCCTCTATATAATAAGTAACCTATTAATGGAATCCCTAAAAAAATTGCAAAAAGTTTACTAATTTCATTATTCTTTTTCAATTTTAATATTCCAAATAATGAAATAGTTAAAAATATACTAGCTATTAATATATTATTGTTAAATATTAATGAACTTATAATATCCCATATTCTTTTTATTCTAGTTTGTAAAAATTGTAAGAAGTTAATTTCTATTTGACTATCCTTATGATTAGTAATTTGAAGCAAAATATTATTAAATAAAATATTTTCGTGTCTAAAATTAAAAATTACTTGTGGAAGAAAAGTTGTAATTAATAAACTTAATGATAAAACTGCAGTTAATTTATTTAATTTTTTCTTTTGCCAAAAGCTAAAAATTAAAAGTATAGGTAAATAAAATATTGCACTAGCAAGTTCAAAGTGAAATGAAATCCCAACTAATAAAAACATTAATATCCAAAATATTGGTTTATTATCTTTTTCTTTTATAATTTTAATCATTAAATAGAAAATTAAAATTGATGTTAAATAAATCGGAGTAGGGTTTGATAACCACCTACTAGATAAAATTAAATAATTTGAAAATGATCCAATTAAAAGTGCTATAAAACCAACCACCTTTCCACCTATCTCTTCCCCTGACTTATAAAGAAAAAATAAAGAAATTGTCACCAAAGATGATAGAAATATTGATGGAATTGCCGGATTTCCGTTGCCAATAAAATAAAATGGGGCAATTAAATAATAATAAAATGGACCTAGAAATACTCCTTCAAGTCCAGTAACAGGTCCTATTAGAAAAAATTTATGGTTTTTTATTAATTCCCAAATAATTAACGCGTCTCTTCCTTGATCATAATGAAAATCCAACAAGTCTCCTATTCTATAAATTCTTAAGATAAATGCAAAGAGCAAAATTATTAGAATTAATAAATTCCACGGAGTAAATTGTTTTCTAAGATTTTTTAGCATACTTTCTCACAACATCCAATACTTTTTCTGAAGCTTTTTCAAAAGACAATCCTTCTATTTTTGCAGCTGATGCAATTTTATGACCTCCTCCACCAAGTTCTTTAGTAATAGCTGATGTATCAAAATCTGTTCGTCCTCTAAAACTAATTGTCATATATTTAGGTCGTTCTTCTACTCCTATAAATCCAAAATCTGTTCCTTTAACAATCGGAGCAAAAAGACTTGAAGATTTAGCCTTTACATCTTCTAAATCTCCACCTGTTTTATAGACTTCATAAGGCACAAAAGACCAAACAAATCTTCTTTCTTTATCTATTTCCATTCTGGAAAGTACTTTTGAATAAAATTTCAAAATATCAAAATTTTCACTTCGATAAATTTTATTTACTACCATATTCTTATCAGCTCCAAGCTCCATAAGTTTAGAAACTATTAATAAAGTCTTAGAAGTAACGTTTGGATAAGCTAATGCGCCAGTATCTCCAATAATTGATGTCAATAAACATTCAGCAATTTTTTTGTCTAGTAATATTCCCCAATCTTTATATATATCAAAAAGAATTTCTCCTACTGACGTAGCTTTACTATCTAAAAGTTTTATATCTCCAGTTAAAGTACTTATAAAATGATGGTCTATTACTATTGTGAAAATATCAGCTTTAAAAAAAATATCTTTATCAATTAAGAGTGATAGATTCGGGGTATCTAAAGTAATAAATAATTCATATTCAGAAAAATCAAATTTTTCAAAATCAATTCCGACCTTTATATCTTGATAACCTTTTAGATAATCTACTTGTCTAGTTACTTTTTTTGAAGGACAAATTACATCAACCTTTTTTCCCATATCTTCTAAAACCAGTTTCAACGAAAGAGTACTACCAATCCCATCCGGGTCTGCTCCTCTATGACAATTTAATAAAATTGTATTTGCTTTTTTTATTTTATCTAGAATTAATATTGATTCTTCGTAGTTCATAATTTATTTTTTAACTATGCTTATTTTGTATGAATTAACTTATATATTATAACTCCATCAACTTCCCACATACTATCAATCTTGCTCCAACCAAAATTAGCTACTTCTGCTTTTGACGAATGTGTTGGATCGCATTTTTTCTCCTCCATCTCACAAACTACGAAAAGTTGAGCTTTAACACTTTCTGGAATTTGTGGATCAATCTCAACCATCTTTGAATTTTCTTTTTCTAGAAAATACTGATATCCATCTTCATAATTTCTTTCAGCAACAACCGCGAAATTAAAAGCTTCTCCTAAAGATTTATTAATAATATCTTTAGAAACATTTTCACTTCTTTGAAGTTGTCTATTAGGACTAAATAGTATTGGACTATTTTTTAAATTAACAAAGACTAATATTAAAAATATTAAAATTGCTAATATTTTAAATTTAGTTTTATAAACAAATTGCAAAATAAAACCTAATAATATAAATAGTGCCGGAAATATAAATCCAAAATAATGATCATAAATGTGTTGTTTATATAATGCCAAACCTAAAAGTGCAAAGCCTAACCATATTATTAAAACCAGTAAGGGTTTATTAAATTGTTTTATTCTTTTTCTGACTGCAATAAACCACGCCAAAGATAAGATGATTAGAGGTGTAATAATTTTGCCAACAAGTAGATTTTTTCCTGTTAGAAGTGATGTATTAATATCAACAAATATTGGATATACATTAGGTATAGCCTTCCAGGGTTTTATAGAAACAGTTTCTTGTCTTACTGTCAAAAATTTATAAAAAGCCTTGGTATTCATCCAATCATGTCTAATATCAAAAATAAAAAGGGGACTCATTAAAAATAAAAATACTGATCCGGCAATTAAAGTGTATTTAACCGGAACTTTAGAAATTAGCCAAAAAATAAATAGTACTGGAGCAAGAAGTAAACCTAAGTAATGGGATTGTAAAACAAAAGCATATGAAATCACTGTAACTATTAACCAATTGTATTTTTTTTCTTTCCATACTTTCCAAATTGAATAAATAGAGAACAGTGCAAAAAAAGGCATAATATTAGGATTCCAGGATGACCTTGAATAAATAATTACTACTGGAGAAATTGCATAAAGTATTGAAGAGAAAATTGAAGCAGTCTCTCCAAACCATTCTTTAGATACTTTATAAATTAGAAAAATTGTAATAACACCTAAAAATGCAATCTCAACTGCAGGCCCAACTGGAGAAAAATTAAAAAGAAATAAAAAAGGTGCTATAAAATAATAATAAAGTGGGCCTAAGTACATACTTCCAATTGATGTTCCAGGACCTATTAAAATAGGGTCAGCCTTAACTAATAAATTCCTAACAACTATTACATCACGTCCTTCATCTCCTAAAAAGGTCATAAACTCATTTATCTTATAAAGCCTTAAAAAGGCACCAACTAATAAAATTAATACCAATATCCAATTATTTTTTAACCAACTAATAATTCTTTTTTTCATCTTAATTTTCTCCAAAGTTTAAATAGATCTAAAAAACTTTTAATTATTACCTTAATATTTCTTCCCGTACCTTTTCCTTTAGTTCTTGGATAATGAGTTACTGGAATTTCAATAATCTTGTAATTTGCTCTCTTTACTTTTATTAAAAACTCACTTGAAATAAAAGCTCCTCTTTCTGATTCTAATTTTGGAATTTTATCAATTACTGATTTTGAAACTAATTTAAAACCACAATCAATATCATGAACATGAAGTCCAAAAAGAATCATAACAGCAAGTTCCCACATTCTAGAAGTTATTATTTTAAACTTAGAAACCTGTCTTTTTTTATAATAACCAATAACTAAATCTGCATTTGTTTCTTTTTGTTTTTCTATAAACTTGGTAATCTCATTAAAATCAAACTGTCCATCTGAATCAGTAAAGGCAACCCAAGAATATTTTGCATTATAAAAACCACTTTTAAGGCTCGCTCCATAACCTTTATTTTCATTGTGAGTTATTACTTTAATTCGAGAGTCCTTTGCTAGATTATTACTAATTTCTCCAGTTCTATCAGAAGATCCATCATTAACTATAATTATTTCCCAATTTTTAGCCACTTTTTCTAAGATTTTTTTAGTTTTTTCTACAGTTTCTTCAATACTACCTTCTTCATTAAAAGTGGGGAAAAAGACTGATAATTCATCAATTTTATAATCATTCATAGATATCAAATTCTACCACGAAAAGGTAGTTTTGTGATATGATTTAAGCGTGCAGAAGAAAATTTTAAAGATAACTATTTTAATATTATTAACCATAATTCCTACTTTTTTGATCTGGATTCCATTTTTTGCCAGAGTTAAGTCTTTTTGGACTATTCCACTTCCCCAACAAGGAATGGCTACAATTGTCTCTAACTTTGATGGTCCACTTTATCTTATAATAGCCAAGACTTTTTATAACCCAGATTTAATTGGAGCAAATTATCAATTTCCACTATCAAATGAATACTATTCAGCCCATTTTCCACTTTTTCCAATTTTTATTAAAACTTTTGCAATTTTTTTGGGACACCCCTATTCAATGCTTTTTGTAACCTTAATCTCCTCATTTTTAGCATTGTTTTTCTTCAACAAACATGCAAGAAAATTATTAGATAAAAATAATGCCATGTGGTTAACCTTTATTTTTGCGATTTTTCCTGCAAGATGGTTAATAGTAAGGTCGGTTGGTTCTCCTGAACCATTTTTCATTGCAGCAATCCTGGCTTCTACATATTTTTTTGGAAAGAAAAAATATATTTGGGCTGGAATTTGGGGAGCTTTAGCTCAAATGACCAAATCCCCTGGAATACTTTTATTTTTAGCTTACCTTATTCAAATTTCAATCCCGCATTTTAAAGAATTAGCCACAGGTGGAATAAAAAAATTTATATTAAAGCTGGATCTTAAAAATACCTATCCAATATTTTTTATACCACTAGGCCTTTTGGTTGTGTTTACAATTTATGGATTTACCTATGGCGATTTTTTCACCTATTTTAAATCAGGGGATAATATTCATCTTTTCTTCCCACCTTTTCAGATTTTTAATTTTTCAGCTCCTTGGGTAGGAACTTTTTGGCTTGAAGAAATAATATTTATCTACACGATAGGAGTTTTAGGAGTTTATAAACTTTATCAAGAAAAATTATTTAATTATTTTTACTTTTCATTAATATTTTTTATATCTTTACTATTCGTAGCTCACAGAGATTTATTAAGATATGCCCTTCCATTAATCCCTTTTTTAATTTTAGCCTTTAGAGAAACATTAATTAAAAAGGAATTTAAGATCGCTATGGCTGTTATTATAATTCCAATTTATCTTTATTCACTTGCTTTCATATCCCAAAATGCTATGCCAATTGCAAATTGGGCTCCATTCCTATAATTCGATAGTGTTTGAGAGGAAAAATACTTTTAAAATATGCTCTTATATGGAAATTCCTAGGCATTGGAGACTAAAACAATCAAGGTACAATCTTTTGGGGGAAATGTGTCCCAATCCTGATTGCCAAGAATTTATATTTCCTCCTAGAGATGTCTGTCCAAACTGTAAAGGTGAGGCAAAAATTAAACCTAATGAAATCAGTGGAGCAATATATGATAGAACTCTTAGATTAGCTGGTAGTACCAAGCAAGGCTAAATTTAATTCTGATACTTGTTCATATATTTTGTCTTCATCTTTTATATATTCATTATATTTAGTAATTATTTCTTTTACCCCAGATCTAACAACTTCTTTTGATAATAAAATTTCTTTAGAAGAAATAAACGAATGGTCTTTGACCTTAAAACTTGAAAAATCATTTGAATTTAAAAAATTATCAGAAATTTCCAAATGATATACAGAAACTTTAATATCAGCGATAGAAAGATGCATAAAAGGCTTTGGATTTTCAGGAATAATCTCAGTTGGGATATTTTTATTAACTGCCAATTCTGAATATACTTCTTGTTGAAGCACTCTTAATATTGACGTCTTTGGATCTTCACTATCACTTGAATAGGTCATTGGTAAAGTTTTAGATCCTGTAGGTTTTCCTAATTCTATCTTTGGTGGAGTTATATCCTCACCCATTAAGATACTGTTTTTCTGATTCTTAGGTGTAATTACTAAAGCTGTACCAAATCTTCTGGTTACTCCAGTTTTTACATTATGTAGGATTCTATGCATTGTAGAAAGAGAAGTTTTAAATGATGGAGGAAGCTTTTTAAAAAGTCTTTCCATTGGAATTTGATTGTCTGAAAGAAGTGTTAAAAAAGTTAAAGTTTCAGATAATTTACTATTAGGTCCTGCTGATTTAATAATCCCCCATCTTTTAATTAAATGGTGCATTCCAGGATATGATATTGGTAAATCATAATTAGTAACCCTAAAAACTTCATCAACCGAACCATATTTAAGATAAAGTCTAATTATATTTTTGTAAAAATCATTTTCTCTTTCTCTAATTTCTGTTTCTTGAAACATCATATGAGTGAAGATATTACTACTTTTTCTTCCAAATTACCTTTGTATACATAAGGTAGTTATATGGTAAGACTAGAAATGCAACAACAAAAGCAAGAACTAAAAAGTCGTACTTTTCTCCAACTAATTTTGTCCCAATTGGTCCTGCAATTGATTGAATAATTAAAGCCCCTGCTGAAGTTAAATTAAATTGTAAAAACTTTAAAACTATCGCCTTTACGCCTTTAATTTCACTATCTTTAAATGTCCAAATATTATTAAAAATATAATTGTTAAAAATTGCAAGCTCTGTTGATAAAAGCCAAACTAAAACTTCTGTTAATCCTAAATTTCTAAATACTCTTAAAAATATAAAATTAACAATAAACCCAGTTCCTCCAACTATTCCAAACTTTATAATTTTTTGTTTATCTTTTATTCCTAAAATAATTGCAACTTTAAAAGTTGAAATCATTTCTTTAGGATTAAACTTTGATTTTTCCATTGTACGAGGTGCAAATTCCAAAGGAACTTCAACTGTTTTTTTAGAAAGTTTTATTGATTGATATAAAAGATCTACTTTATAAGCAAATCTAGTAGGTTCCATTAATTTTTCAAGCTTAATTTTATCAAGCACCCCTTTTACTCTAGTTAGTCTAAAACCAGTAGTTAAATCATGAAGAGATGGTTTAAGTAAAACTAACCTAATAAAAAGATTACCAAAAAAACTTACAGCTTTTCGAGATAGCGCCCATTCTTTTGGAACAGATCCTCCTTTAACATAACGGCTTCCAATACAATAATCAGCACCACTTAAATATGCCTCTACCATTGGTTTAACAAATCTTGGAGGATGTTGAAAATCAGCATCCATTTCCATTACAGCATCAGCATTGAGTTTTTCCATTGCAAATTGCATTCCTCTAATATAAGCCCAACCTAATCCTTCCTTTTGTTTTTGAAGTAAATGTAAGTTTTTATATTTAGATTGATATCCTTCTACCTTTTTTCCTGTTCCGTCTGGAGAATAATCGTCAACTATCAAAAGATGCATATCAGCATCTTTTATCTTTGGAAATTCTTCTCCAAAAAGAGCTTCAATCATCCTCCCAATATTTTCTGCCTCGTTATAGGCAGGCATTACTATTACTATCTTTTGCATATTAAATTAAACTTTATCATCTTAAACTGGTAAAATACAAGAGACATGTTAAAAATCGATATAATTACACTTTTTTCAAAAATGTTTGTTGGTCCATTAAATGAATCAATTATGTGGAGAGCGCAAGATAAAAAATTTATTGAGTTAAACATAGTTGACCTAAGACAATTTGGAATAACAGAAAGAAAAACTGTAGACAATAGACCATATGGGGGTGGTGCTGGAATGATTTTAAGAATTGATGTAATTGATAATTGTCTTAAATCAATTAAGGCAAAACCAAAAACTAAAGATACCAAAATTGTTCTTTTAGATGCTGGGGGAGAAAAGTTTACCCAAAAGAAAGCTTATGAATATTCTAGTTTAAAAAGACTGATTTTAATTTGTGGCCATTATGAAGGAATTGATCACAGGGTTCATGAAAATTTAGTAGACGAAATAATATCAATTGGAGATTATGTTTTAACAGGTGGGGAAATTCCTGCTATGGTTGTTGCAGATACAGTAACAAGATTGGTTCCTGGAGTTATTAAAGAAAAATCTTTGAAAGAAGAATCTTTTTCAGATTCTTTAGAAGAAGTGACTGAATACCCCCAATATACTAGACCAGAAATATATAAAAACTTAAAAGTACCGAGTGTTCTATTAACTGGAAATCATAAAAAAATTGATAAATGGAGAAAAATAAAGAAATAAATCTTTTAAACTTTACTTCTTTTTATAAACTCATCAACCATTTCTCTCCAGGTTTTAAATTTAATTCCTAATTTTTCTTGAGTAATTTCAGTCTTTAAACCTCCAAGTCTTGAACGTGGAGTTCGTCCTTCTACTTTTAAAAATTCTTCCATTGATCCTTTTTGAACAACATTAGTAACTCCCCTAGCTTTTTCAAGTAAATAACTAACAAATTCAAATGGAGTTGTAGTATCAGATGAAACAACATGATAAATTCCAGTTTGTTTAATTTCGATAATTTTTTCTAATGCCGGAGTTAAATCGTCAATCAAAAGAGGTGTTAAAATTTGATCTGTAAAAATTGGGAATAATTTTCCTTCATCAAAGAGTTTTAAATAACTTTTTGCGTAATCTAACTTCAAATCACAATTTTCTCCATAAAAAGGATATGCGATTCTAACAATTGCATACTTACATCCTGAATTTCTAACTACAAACTCAGATCTATTTTTAGTCCATCCATACCAACCCATTTTTTCAGTTAATTTGTCAGGTGTTAATGATCTTTCGGAATATGGACCAGGATAATCAGAGGTTCCATTGAAAACAAAGTCAGTCGAAATTTGTATTAAAAATTTATTATATTTTTTACATGCTTTTGCTAAATTTTCAGGACCATCCACATTTAATCTATAACAAAAACCATTTTCATCTCCTCTTTCTTTTTCAGCTACATCAACATTAGTAAAACCAGCAAAGTTAACAACTGCATCAAAATTATCTTTTTCCATTTCAAAAAAATCATTAACTATCTTTTCATCAGTTATGTCTAATTCAATTTCATTTGGAGCCACCTTTCTATTAGATAAAATAGATGAAGCAAATTTAGAACCCACTAAGCCGGAAGATCCAATTATAAGTAACTTTTTCATATTCATTTAAATTTATCTGGAAAAAGTTCTCTTAATTTAGGATTGTTTTGATCACGTTCTGAAAGAATTGGGTTATCAACTGGCCATTTTATAGCAAGGTCTGGATCATCCCATGCAACCCCTTTGGCTTTTGCATCGTCCCAATATTCATCAATTAAATAAAAATAATGCATCATCTCGTTCCCAAGTGTACAGATTGAATTACCAATTCCACCAGAAGGCAGGAATAATGCCTGCCTTGGGGAATCTTCTTTTGTATTATCAATTGTTATATATTCTACTTTTCCAAAAGTAGAAGATTCTGGTCTCAAATCCACAATTGGAGCATATAGAATTCCAGTTACAGGATAAATTAATTTATTCCAATCTTCACTATGAACTGCCTTAATTACTCCTGGTTTTATATAGGCATGTGTCCACTGGACAGGATTAAACTCAATGCCTGTTGCTGCCTTTAATTCTTCTTTATTATAAGGCTCATGAAGAAATCCTCGACTATCACCCAAGATTGGTCTTTGAATCAAAACAACCCCATCAATTGAAGTCTTGATAATATGTTTCTCTGGATCAAATCTCATCATACTTATAAATATGATTTTAGTTTAAATTGGTGTTAATTTCAACGAGGTTATTAGTTTTTTCTAATAAATTTTGAAAATATTCTTTACCATCATCAGTATTTTCCTCAGGTGCCCAACTGGCAAACTCCTTATCAGTTTCTGCTATATATCCACCCTTTGCCTGCCTTTTTGACTCCAATATTACAAATGGCTCATCAGATATGATAGTATGCCAAATATTTGGTCTTATTGTAACAATGTTTTTTCCCACTTCTGACAACTTAACAACTTTATTAACTTTTCCATCATCATCAAACATGACAACTGAAGCTTTTCCTTTTAATAGTCTAAAAGATTCTGTTTTTTCAAGCTCATTATGTTTATGGGGTCTAACATAGTTCTCGGTAGAAATTGCATTAATCATTAAGTGTTGTTCTGCCTTAAGTGAATCATGAATTCTAAAAATAAATCTTCCTCTTTCAGAAACCTTGGCAATTCCTAATGCTAAATTTGCTAAATCTTTTGAAAGATAATCGCCTTTGTGTGATTTAATATATTTATCTAAATCAACAGCAGAAGGTATTGATCCATCAAAATCTTTTTTAATTGAATCCAGAGGTTCCATTTTTAAATTAAAGAAATTATTTACCAGAACGAATTAAGCCTAATTCCTCACGAGCAAAATTAACTGATTCAGCAACCATTGCATCAGGAGTTCTAAAAACATCTATCCGAACTGCCATTTTGCCAAAAAGTTTCTCACCTTCCTGTTTTATTTCATCCCCCACTCTTTCAAATTTTGAAAAACCTACTCCTACCAAACTAGCAACACTTGCCCTATTAAACGATTTTTTATCAAAAACAGGTTTATCTATGGCTATTCCAGCTTCTTCCATTGCCTCTCTTTTTGCAACATCTTCAGTTGTATCTCCTACAAATTGTGCAAAACCACCAGGTACTGTTAAAAACCACATACCTGTTTTCAATGCTTTGTATTCTTCAATTTCTTTAGGATCAGTTAGATTATCTGGAATGATTATTTTTGCATCCCAAGCAGCTGGTCTCCATTGCCAAAAACAATGGACATAATAGTCATCATTAATTTTTTCAATTGGGGCAACTAAAGATCCTGGAGTTGCAATACCTGTTCTTGTGTCTAACTTTCCATCTTGCCACAAAAGACCATCATTAAGATAGTTGATAAGATTTCCCTCAGTATCATACTCTACAACGGCGTAGTGTTGTACTGAACCAAAGTTTGGATTTTTTAATCCAGAGTTATCAATATTCCAACCAATACCCTTTTTCTTTTCATTTTCAGAATTATGATTGTCAATAAAATCATTAATCCAATCCTTTATTAATGTAACTGGTAGTAAAGTTTGCCTTGGTCTTTCTATTGGCTCGGAAGGAAGAACATCATAATATGAAACCTCCCCAATTTTAAAATTAGGCTCAATAGAAATCGTTTTCCTATTTTCAGAACTATATTTTTCAATAGGTAATTTAACTTCTACCATATTTGTGTATTTTACTTAAAAAAATGAATCTAGTCAAGACTACAGGGTGTATTTTATTAAAGTTTCAACCCTTTAATTTCCATGAGATTAAGGCGTGTTAATGCCGAAAGAAAGTATGCATCATCACATTTATTAATTAAATCAGAAAGTTTTTCAATAGGCCAAAGAACTATTCCCTCATCTTCTTCAAATTTATCTCCTTTTTTGACATCTGTATAAAGTTCATTTGAAAGATCAACAACAATTGCATATAAATTAGGTTTATTGTTTGTCATACCGGAATCAGGGTTGAGTCTTCCTAAAGAAATTATTTGATCTAAAACAGCATCATTATTCGCAACACTTAAATTTAAATCTTTTTGTAAAGACCTAACTATAAAATCCAAAACTGACTCATTTAGGGTTGGAAGTCCTCCTGGAAGAGTGTATTCAATTGCTCCTGTTGGAAATTTTAATTCTCTTTGTGTCGCCAAATGTGTAATTTCTCCCCTTCTTTTAATCAAAACTAATAGTTTTGCACCTGATTTGGGTCCCCAACCCCAAGAATAGTACCCTTCCATTCTTTTCTCTTTCTTGGTATTTTCAACTTCAAACCAAGATCCAATACCATATATCCCATATTTTGGATCTCCATGTTCAATTTTTTCTAGGCTTAGGATAGTGTCCCCATCTAAATGGTCTTCTCTTCCTGCTAAATCTTCAACATAACCAAAAGTTGAAGGGTTAATTCCTAGAGATTTAATTTCCTTTTTAATTTTCTCTGAACTATTTTGGTACCATTTTTTACTTTCCAGATTTCTAATAACAATTTCATATCTAATTAGATTTTGTTCAACAAAATGTTTCTCGGTATCAATTTTTCCTACAGAACTAGCTACACCCTTGCTATCATCATTTTTTTCAACTTTTCCGAAAACAAATTTAGTTTTACCCGATTCTCTATCAAGAGAGATATAGGCTGAAATAGTCTTTGAAGAATCCATTATCATTGCTTTCCTTTTAAGAAGAGGTCTCCACCAATCTTGGTTTTCCCTATACCATTTGATTGTTTCTTTTAACCCTTCATTAAAATCATCTCTTCCAATTTTTGGCTTCCAACCTAATTCTTCTATAATTTTTGTAGCATCAATTGCGTATCTTCTATCATTACTATGGCGATCAGAAACGTTACGAATCATATTTTCATTAGCACCATATAGATTAACTATCTTTTTAGCAATATAACCATTACTTCTGTCATTATTAGATCCCACTAAATATGTTTCTCCCTTTTTACCTTTTTCTAAAATTAATTCAATTGCAGAGGAATGATCTCTGGTATGAATCCAATCTCTGACATTTCTACCATCTCCATGAAGTGGAACTTTAATATTGTCAATTAGATTACAAATAACTATTGGTGCAAACTTTTCAGGAAATTGAAATGGTCCATAATTATTTGAACAGTTTGAAATTGTAATATACATTTTAGTTTTTTCATAAAAATCCATAACAATCCTATCTGCTTCAGCTTTTGACAATGCATATAAATTATCAGGTCTTGGAGAATATGGAGTTTTTTCAGTAAATTTAAGATCTGAATCTAAAGGAAGTTCTCCGTAAACTTCATCAGTTGATATTTGATGGAACCTGGTAACTCCTGCTTTTTCTGCTTCTTCCAGTAAAGTTAATGTTCCATGAACATTTGTTTGCCAATAAGTTGAAGGATCAAAAACAGATCTATCAACATGACTTTCAGCAGCAAAATGAACCAAAGTGTCAACCCCCTTTAAGCTTTCTGAAACTATTTTTCTGTTATTGATATCTCCTTCAATAAACTCAATTTTTTTTGAAATTGGTCGAAGTGTTTCAAAATTTCCAGCATAGGTTAACGAATCCAATACTTTAATTTTATCTTTAGGATGTTTTTCTAGCCAATAATAGGTAAAATTTGAACCAATGAATCCTGCACCCCCTGTTATTAAAATATTCATTTTAAATCGAGAGTTTTTAGATACTCTCTAAAATCACCATTTAGATCTTTGTGTTTTAGAGCGAACTCAACAACAGTTTTTAGATATTCCAATTTATTACCTGTGTCATAGTAAACTCCGTTTTCAATTTCACAAGCATATATTGGAATTCCTTGTTTTCTTAAGACATTAATTGCATCAACTAACCATATTTCTCCACCCTTGGAAGGTTTTAGGTCTCTTAATGCTGGAAAAATTTCGGGAGGTAAAATATAGGCTCCATGTGTAGCTAAATTGGAAGGAGCTTCTTCAGGAAGTGGTTTTTCAATTATTTCTTTAATCTTAAAGACTCTATCCTCAACTGGTTCCAAGTCTGCAATGCCATATCTTGATAGTCTATCTTTAGACTCAATCCTAACCCCAGAGATAACAACTCCTCCATATTTTTCATATACTTTCATCATTTGTTGTAGTCTTGGAGGATTAGAACTAATAAATTCATCGCCCCAAAGGACTGCAAAACTTTCCTTCCCTATAACAGACTCAGCAGATAAAACTGGGGTTCCATTACCATAAAGGCCTTTCTGTCTTACATATATAAAATTAGCCATTTCAGCAATTCTTTTAACTTCTTCCAAGAGCTTTTCTTTGCCACCTTGAATAAGATTATTAATTAAATCGGCATTTGGCATATCGAAATGATCTTCAATTGCTCTTTTTGAAGAACCAGTAACAATTACAATGTCTTTAATTCCACTCTCAACAGCTTCTTCAACAACATATTGAATAACAGGTTTATCTACGATTGGAAGCATTTCCTTTGGCATAGCTTTAGTTTGGGGTAGAAATCTAGTTCCAAAGCCTGCTGCGGGTATTACTGCCTTTGTTACCTTTTTCATAAGCTTAGCTTGTCTTTCATATAGGGTACTTGTGATTATACAGAACCTAACCTCTTAAAATCAATGATAGGATCATAACAAGACCTAAAATTGCAACAGCTACGTATTCTAAAATTACGGAAAGGTATATATCTTTATGAATTACATGATGAATTATTCCCCAAGAAACATATGATCCGGCTAATGCAATAGCTACTCCAATTTGAAAACTTTTATCATATGAGAATAAATAAAATCCTAAAACTCCTGCAAAAAATATTGCAAATAAAGAAATATAGTGAGGTATATGTTTTTTAAATGATTTCATATTAATTTTTAAAAAATTTTATTTATAAATGTTTATAATATTTTACCTGCTTTTAAGATTAAAATAATTGCCATAATCATACCTAAAAATGATACATGAGCAAAACTTCTGCCTGCAATTCTAGCAATACCTTTTTTTGATACAAAAAAACTATCAACCAAAAATACCACCACCAAAAGTCCCACAACACTTAAAGATATTGCCCTAGTTGTTGCAAATGGAGATATTATAAATTGTTGTATTTTTGATGTAGTAAAAATAGCCTCAACAGTAGAAACAGGTGAAGCTATTGCAATAATCGGAATTGGAGAACTAGTTGGAGAAATAGTCGCAGCAATAGTAGGCTTTATTGTTGGTTTAATAGTTGGATTATCATTTATAGGATTGTTGGCAGCTACAGGCTGGGCAATATTATCAACATAGGTTGATCCAAAAAATTGAACTATTATAGTTGTATCAACTCCAGCTAAATCTCCTTCAACTACCCCAATCCCAATTTCTTTGTATTTTGAATTTAAAATATTTTCCCTATGAGTTGGGGAATTCATCCAAGCATCAACTGCAGAAGAAGCACTACTAAAGTCTCTTGCTAAATTTTCACCAGCGTATCTATATCTATAACCAGCACTTGTAAAAAAACTCCAAGGCTGTGTTCCATCTGGAGCTATATGTGCCCAATAATCCTTTATAATCATATCATTTCCCTTAGATTGGGCAGCTACAGAAAGTGTTCCATTTAATGTTAATGAAGGTAAGCCTGCTTGGGCTCTTTTTTCGTTTGTAAGCCTTATAATTTCATCAGGTGAGATCTGGGAGGCATATCCTAAGATAGATGGACCCAATTTAGGTATAAAATTTAAAACAGCTTGGAAAAGAATAAAAAATGAGGCTAAAACTAATAAACCACTTGGATGTAAAATTTTAGCCTTGTGGTTATTACTTGCTCGAGGCAAAAATAAATGAAGTGTTTTTTCTATAAAATCCATACACATTCATCATATCTTTTCGATTAGGAGAATTCAATCATTCTTCAATGAAAGTTTAGTTATTTTCAAACAAAATTGTTGGAGATGGTTCAGGACTTGGAGACGGACTTAGTGTCGGTGTTGGAAAAACTTCTGGAATAGGCGTAGGTGATGGACTTGAACTTGATTCAGATTCTACAGTTTGTGTAGAAAAAGAAGAAATTAAATCTTCTTCTGAAAGATTTGTATATCCTGGTGTTCCATAATTATTTCCTTCAATATCCCAATATTTAGTACTATTGCAAGCAATATTTGTACAGGTATGCCATCCAGATGATAGATCACTATTTCTTTCCATAGACTGTTCGACAGTTGCCGGCGAAGTATGTGTACCAGCAACCCATGACCCCATAGGGGTTTGGTCAATAATATTACCTGAAGCATCCTTAAGTATTAATTGCTCCCCAGGACTTTTAGTCAAATGTAGACTACTATCAATTTGATCTACTACCAATGAATGACTCAACGCAGATTTATCATCTATTGATGCATAATGACTTAGAAGAAAATAACCATTAGCTTCAATCTTTCCATTTAAAATTATTTCGTTAGGGCCAGGACCTGCACCATAAAGTTTCCAGCCCGTTATATCAATAACTTCATTAGTAGTATTTCTTAGTTCTATCCATTTATCTAATTCATGTACAGTTGAACCCATCCACATTATTTCATTAATAACAACACTCCCTATAACATCAGGTGTTGACCAATTACTAGTCGCTGAAAAAGTACTACCCCCAATTACAGCCACATCAGAAAAATAAGCATTTATAGGTTTGATTTGAAAAAGACCGAATCCTAATAAAAAGTAAATAAGTAACAAATCAATGGGTTTGTTTTTATGCAATTTTTCAGATTCTTCATATTTTTTTTCTACTTCTTTTTCAATTGTCTTTTTAATATTTAATAATTCACTAATAATAATGAGAAGGGCAGGTAAAACCACCAAAAGACCAAAACCTAAAGGTTTTTTTATCCAAACAGATAAATAACCTAAAAAGGGTAAGGAAAAAATAACTTTACCTTTTATTTGAAATGAAGAAATTTCAGCAATATCTTCAATACTATTAGCATCCCCTTTTGTTTTAAAGACAGTCTCACCATTCTTCTTTTCAACTGCTACCAATCGGTGAGTAATTGATACGTTTGGATCTTCTGCTGAAATATATGTAATAATCTCTCCTTTTTTTAAAATTTCAGGATCAACTTTTTGAGTAAAAACTACTGAACCTACTTTGATTGCAGGTTCCATCGAACCGGACATGACTCTTAAAACTTGAAAGCTCTTAATTGGGTTAAAAGCAGTAAAAACCAACAATAAAACTATCGAAATCAAAACAACAGTTAATAACCATTGAAAAATATTAATTATTTTTTTTAATATATTTTTAAGCATATTTAAAACCTTTTATAAGTTACCCAAATCAGACCTATATTCTAGGCCCTTTCTGGGTAACCTAAAAAACCTCAAACATAGTTTAAGGTGTTTGTACAAGGCCAAATACCGCATTCATGGTAACACTATCTCCTTGTATACTATTCCCTGCAGTAGTAGGAATTGACCACTCAATTTTAACACTGGCTGTTGTATTCATTTCCCCAACACTTTCACCAATCATTGGACCAAGTGTATAAGGACCATTGAATTGATCAACAGTACCATTTAAACCAGTATCTACAAAAAAACCATTATGATCACCATCATAATAAACACGGAAATTTAAAACTCCAGCAAGATCACTCCAACCAGAAGTTCTATTTAAATCAATTGTTGCATTGCCATTAATAGTACCATCATTCGCAATGTCTATTATTTGTACTCTAGTATCACCTGGTTTTAAATTATTTAGACCTGCCTGAGCCATAAAGTTATCATAACCTATCCCAATTGTTGTATCCAAATAAGTTCTATAATCAGTACTAGAAATATCAAATCCATCAACCCAATTATAAGTGGCTGATCTTGGATCTTGATCTATCTTAAGATCCATAGTTCCAGAAGAGAAAGTGGTTCCAAGAATTGACGCTGTATCACTAAAATAAGCAACTGTAGCAGTTGTTACTCCAGCGATAACCAAAGCAATCATTGTTAGACTTAATAATATTTTTTTCATGTTTTTTAATTATTCACCTCCTTTCATATATCCAAAAGAAATATGGAGAATTTTTAAAAAAAGAGTAATATCCTGAAGAAAAACAGGCTTTTCATCAACTGACAATGTATTTAACATACCAGTCATGAAACAAAGCCTTTTGGGGACAGTCAAAAAGTTAATTACAATATACACTAACCATTAGAATAGTTGTCAAGTAGTATCCGTGTTATGTTATTGTAATCTATATGAAATAAATTGTCTGGGTTCACCAAACATTTGAACAATTACAGTACGTGTCTGACCATTTACTACTCCAGTTGCTAAAGCTATTCCAGTTTCTTTGTAACGATTAGAAAGAAGGTTTTGTTTATGAGTAGGTGATGCTAACCACGCACCTATTAAAGATCCAGTATCACCATAATCTCTCCCTAAATTTTCTCCAGCTAATCTACCTCTATATCCTGTTGCTAATATAAATTTCCAAGGAGTAGCCCCAGTTGTTGGATTATTATGAGCCCAATAACCATAGGAAATTAAATCTTGTGCTTTTCGTTGTGCAGCTAAAGTTAATAAATTATTTTTCTTTAAAGCTAATTGTCCATTTTGGATACGTGTCTGATTTACTTCATTATAAACATTTTCAACAGAAAGACCTGAAGCCTTTACTAAATTGGGTATAGCTAAAAATACAAATGCAAAAATAAAAATAGCACTTGAGATAATTATGCTTTTAAAAAAGTTATTCTTGTTCATCAATGTAAGTGTGAAGATTAGTGAAGTAGCTTGCGTGATGAGATAACTGACAAAAATATGTCAAAAAATGCAAAGTTTATTACTATCTATTTGTCCTTTTTTACTCTCCCAACATGTTTGGCTTAGATGGAATAATTGCCAAAGCAGCAAATACACCTAAAATATAGCCAACTGTAACCAATGCAAAATAAATCATAATAATTATATTTTTTCTAACTTACTACTATTGTGAAGATAATTAAAATAGGTTGCGTGATAAACAAACTGACAAAAAATAGTCAAAATTGACAAAAAATGATACCATATGCTCCTAAATGTCAAAACTTGAAAAATTAGTAGTCACCAAACAATATCTTGATGCCGAAAATAAGTGGGGACAAATACTTAATAATGGAGAAAGTCTTTCAATCCTATTTCCCCCTGTTTCAGATTGCCAACGTAGAATTAGCCAATTTATTAGTGAACACAACAATGAATTTCTATTCTCAGAAGTAAACCCCCTTGATCTAGCTACTGAAGAATTAATTGACCTTGAAGCAAGTTTACTGATTCAAGCTAGGTTATTGTCTGAATTTAAAAAATTCCAAAGTTTTGAATCTTTAATTCATCATTTAGATAAAAACAAACGGCATTTAATAATAACCTGTCCACTAGCTGATTTTTTGTTTACTCAAAAAGGCAAACAATATCTATCTTTAATTCAAAAAATTATTTTTCAATATACACCAACTCTTACTTGTTTTTTAGCATTTGAGACTGACATTATTCACCCTGATAATGCTGAATTGGTACGTAATTACCACATGCTTTTTCAACATATTGGTTATTACCCACTTTACTCATCTACTGATACATCCACCTTTATTAATTATCTATGTCTAAAATGGGAAATTAAAATAAAAACAAAGGTTAAACAAGAAATTATTGAAAAATGTGGTGGATATTTTTGGTTAGTAAAAGAGGCTTTAAGACAAATTCGTGATAATGGTTCTTGGGAGATAAACTCAGAATCTTTCCAATATCGTTTGCAAACAATCGCCCAATCTTTAAAAGAGAGTGAATATATAACTATCGCCAAAATCTTAAGTAAAAGCCGTGGATTTGATGATGTTCAATTACACAGCAGAAAATATCTACAAAAGATAGGATTATTAGATAATAAATTCAATTTAACTGTCCCACTTTTAAAAGATACAATAATTAAGCTTGGAGCAAGTAAAAGAAAACTTATACTTATCAAAAATGAAATCTTTTTAAACCAAGTGCCTGTTAGTAATTTCTTTTCTCGAAAGGAATTCCGCATTATTAAATTACTTTTATCTCGCGAAGGAGAAACTGTCACTCGTGACGAAATTGCAGATGTAATTTGGTTAATGGATGTTAAGGAAAAATATTCAGAATGGGCAATTGATCAATTAGTTAAAAGATTACGAAATCGTTTGTCAGAACTTTTAATACCAAAAACAGTATTACGTTCTGTTCGTGGAAAAGGATATTGCTATGTTCAATCATGAAATAGAAATAAATATTGACCAAAATAAAGAATCGCAAAATGATAGGGGTAATCTTTTTTCTTTATTAAAAAGAAATATATTAATAAATACAATTAAAGAAAACCCTGGCAGTTGTAATTTACCAGAAGTCGTCGAAAACATATTAAAAGAAACTCTAATTTTTCCCCAAACTGAAAAGGTAGAATTAACAGGAAGTTTGGCCAGATTTGCGATTGGATTTGGTTCAATGGAAAGACACAATCAAGGAAAAGATGGTGCGAGTAAATTACTAAGAGAGGTTAATATTTCAACAAATAAAAATAATTTTGAAAACAATCCATGGAAAAACATTATTACTGATCTTTCTGAAAGTGATTTGGATATGGATACTTGTTTTTATTTTAGACCAGGTTATTCATTATTGGATTTATATAATTCATTGGAAGAAAAACACAAAGATTCTAACAATTTAAAGGTAGAAAAAACAGATATTATTAGCACTTTTTCATTTAATCTAATGGATAACTTTCAACTAGCCATTACTCATGAACCAATTATCACTAACCCTGGACTTAATAAATTAACTATTGATATATCTTACAAACCAGTAAATGAAGATTATAAACAAATCATGCATATTGATGTTAGTGAATCCCCGATAGATGCAGAAAAAGCAAGAAGACAAAAAAGACATGGTGGCAGAACTACAAAATCGCAAGATAGAGGTCGTCTAACATTAAAAATAGAAAATAAAAAAATAATTTATGAGGTAACAAATGAAGCTAAAATGGCACTTAAGGGGAGAGAGAGAATTAGTACTTCTGGAAAAAATATGAAAGATATTTTTGAATTATCACTGCGTTCCTTGCGAATAAGATTAATTCATACACCTGATGATCTTTCTATTAAAATAAATCATCTTTTCCCACTTTTCGATTCTAAAAGTTTATTTTCAATTAGAAAAAATGTTCAAGAATATGTATCAACAAATAATAACAAGTTGACTACAAAAGAAATGTCTCTTCCTTTAAAAGACTTAATTTTATGTTTTAACTACGATCCATATATCACATTACATTTCTTGCAAGATAGTAATTTTTATTTATTATTTCCAGGACTAAATAATATTACTTCCAAGGGTTGGCGTAATTTATATTTGAGCGATTGGTTAAATCTAACAACCGTTGATGGTAATTTTTTAGAACCTGACAAAAGATCGTTAAATAGTTTAGTTAAAGATCAAGATGAATATAGTAAGAGAAATTTATCCAATGGATTCATTTCAATACTACACGCAATTAGTGAATTAAAATATCCTAAAAAAGAATTTGATTTAATGAATTCTTTTAATTACTTTGATACATCAAAGATAGTTGAATTTAATCAAGAAAGAATAAAATCAAATAAACCTACTAAAGCTATTTCTTACCTTTTAAATTTCTTTAATGGTGGTCTAACTGAAATAGAAATTCAAAGACTTTATAATTTATATTCAGATAAAAAAATTGAGACTGAAGAATTTAGAAAAGTATTGCGTGAACTTAAATTGGAATCAAAAATAGATAAACAATTACGTACAGTAAACATCCAAGGAAGAAAAAGATCAGTAATCTTATATGGTTTAAGAACTGTAAAATCACAAAACCCGTTACAATTAGATAATTTAATAGATAAAACTAGTGAAGTTACAAAGCATCCATGTTTAGATCGTGCTAATGAATACTTGATTAAAAACTTTAAAAATTTAGAATTTAATGATAAAACCATAACTTTAAAAAGTATTCATAACTTTCTAAAAAGTAATGGAGTATTAACCTTAGAAGCGCTTAGATCATTTTCTTACAAAGATTTTTCAGATTTTTATAATAAATATAATAACGAAGAAAAAAATAAATTAAATCAAGGAAACTTTCAGATTTATTGCAGAGGCCTTCAAATTATTTCTGAAGATGTTTTAAGATATCCACTATTTTCAAATTATTTACGTTTAGATAAAAAATAGAAATAAAGAACTGGGAGAACAATTATTAGAGTAATAATTCCAAGTGTTATTTTAGTTCTATCCTTCGCAAATTTAACTACCTTTCCAATAATTCCATTGGGAGTTTCTGTTGCAGATGGATTATTAATAGTTTCAAGATTTGCTTCCTCACCCAACACCTGTCCAGTACCTTCTTTAGGAAGTACTGTAACCTTACCAGATCCATTTTGAGATGGAACAGGTGTTATAACTGTAACAGTTGTACTTCCATCCCCTACTAAACTTGATGAATTATCTGCTTTATCTAAAGCTCTTAATGCATAAAAGTAAGTTTTGTTAAAATCTGGTGTATGTTCATCATAGGTCATATCAGAATTTGAAGATCCTGATATTCTAGCAATTTCATGTTGGTTATCTGCTGAAAAGTCTACAGTCTCTCCTCTATAAATAACTACTTTTGAAAAATCAGTGTCATTAGGATTTATCCAATGAATTTTAAAATCATCACTATCAATTGTATCTTTATAATAACCAGTTACAGGTGATGGTCCTGAAATATCATAGAAAGAACTTGTTTCATCTGTAGCACCAGAAATTTCTACTTTAAAATAGTATTTTGTTTGATCACTAACTTGTGAACTTGTAACTTCAACTTGGCCAGAAGCTCCATTTATAATTGGACCTAATGTTACATAACTTCCACCCTCTTTTCTGTAATAAAACTGAGCTGAAATACTTGTTGGATCACTAGTTACTGCAGAATATGAAAGTTTAAAATTATTTGTATTAAAGTAACTTGGAAGTTTACTTATTGAAACCTCAGGTGTTATTTCTGCAACAGCTGGTCTAACCAAAAGTCCTAGACCTAATAATAAAGAGATTAAAAATGTTATAACTTTACTTTTTTGCATATTTTCTATTTATATAAATCCCTATACCCAACATTGTAAGTGCCATTATAATCCATAGAGTATCACTTCCTGTATCGGGTAATTCTATAGAAGCTCCTAAAACTTGTCCCAATAGATTTCCACCATAACCTATTCCTGTTCCTATAACTACACTTGAATTAGCTACATTACATTCAATAGTTTCTAAACTTTCTTCTCTTTCTTCTGACCCAATTGTTCCTTTACAAGTTGCAAAGTTTTTATATGATGATCCTTGAAATACACTTGATAACACTTTTGCTTTGTAGGTAATTTTAATTTCCTGACCACTTATTATGTCTCCAATACTCCATTTCAAAACGCCTGAGGTTATTGTCGGATCTGAGGTTGACACATCATTTATTAAGCTAGATCCTGAAACATATTCAAAACCACCAGGTAAAATATCAATTACTTCCAAGTTATTAATTGTTACATTACCAGTATTTTTAACTTTTAAAGTATAAATTACTTCATCGCCAATTCTTGCTCCAAATAATTTATCATTACTTTTTTCAATCTTAACCTCTTTTGATGGTACAAATCCAAAATCTGCTGCATCAAAGTTTGCCCCAGAGACAACTGCAATTGGACCATATGGATCGGTTGTAGTTGGTGCATATCCTGTAGGTACTGTTAAATCAACAACATCAACCCAATAATTACCTGGTAAAAGATTGGTAAATAGATATATACCTGATCCATCCGTTGTAGTTGATCCTACTAATATATCAGCCTCACCTAAATCTTGAATTCCATCACCATTATCTAAATAAAGATCAGTCTGAACTCCAGAAATTCCAGGTTCTCCAACATCTTGAATTCCATTACCATTATAATCAGTCCAAACAAAGTCTCCAATTTCTGCAAGTTTGAAATTACCAAAATTTTGCACTACATTGTTATTATTTTGAGGTACATTAACAAAGTGACAATTAGGATCTGTTGGATATGTTTGTGTCCAACCTGTCTTTAATTCCTCACAAACTTTATATGTAGCTGGGAATAGATGATTAAACCAATACCATCCTAAATCAGAGCCAATAGTTGTGTCAGTTGTGGTTGTTTTTACTAACTTTGTATAATCGTTTGTCCCATTATCCCAACCATATAAATTAATAGCCCAATTACCAAGTGGATTGTCATCAATATTTTCAATTCCATTTCCATCTTTATCTTCCCATTTATATCCGTGAATTGAACCATTTGGAGTATTTATAAATGTACAAATTATAGTTTCACCTTCTCCTAGAATTATTCCATTTACACTATCTAAATTATCATATGTACCTTTAAAAGTTTCTCCTAATTTACAATAAGCGGTAACTAAATCGTATCCATCTTGTTTAGATTCAATTGCCAAATATTCTCCAGTTTTAATATCATCAGTTATATTTTCTCCATTCAAATCAGTTGTAAGTGGAGATGGATCTTCTGTGTCAGTACTGTTTCCATTTATATCAATAACCCAACCAACACCCGGTGTTTGATCTGAAGTAGTAGTAATATAACCATCTTCATCAATAATTTTCTTTACTTCAATTTTTCCTAAATCTCTCGTATTTGTAACTGTACAAGTTTTATTTTCTCCCAAAGCTATGGATCCATCGCAATCATCTGAGAATGATGATGTATATCCTGTGACAACATCCTCGGAAACAATATAACTTCCTACATCCAAAGAAGCTGTTGTTCCAGCTGAAGATCCTGGGAAAGAATCCTCACTTACATTGTCTCCATCTATATACATTGTAAAGTCGCCAGATACTTTTGCACTACTTCCTACAACATTTTTGACAACTGTTAAATGTGGAGTTTTGTCATCATTATGAATTGTACAAGTAACATTTTCTCCTTCATCTAGTGTTAAACTTCCACCTAATACACTAGGACACTTACTATCACCTGTAATATTTACAAAATTATATCCTTCCAAAACTGTCTCATTTAGAGAGATTGAAGTATTAGCATCAACTGTAGTTGTGGATCCTGAAAGTACCAAATTTCCTCCAACCATTAAACTAAAATCATCTGGATTTGCGTCCCCACCATTGTCATTTGTTACATCTTTAATAAGTGTAATTGTTGGGGCTATATCATTATTAGTTATCGTGCATGTTGCAGTTCCACCATTTGGAATAACTACATCAGTACAGTTATTATATCCGGTTGAATATCCTGAAACTGATGGCTCAACTACTGAATATGTTCCGGCATTAACATTTAAATCATTCTGACCGTCAGATTCAAATGCAACAGCTGTTCCACCATTTACTTTAAATGTAAAATTACCATATGTTTCATTTCCACCATTATCTTTTACGAGAACTTTTTTAACAATTAAGGTAGCTGATTGATCATCATTTGTAATAGTACAAGTTACATTACTATTAGCAGAAAGGGTTAAATTATCATTTACTAAATTTCCACCAGTACATGACCAAGAACTTGCAGAATATCCAACTGGACCTGATTCTGAAAGAGAATATTGTTTATTTGCTAAAATTTTACCAGTAATTGAAGGTCCATTTCCTTGAACTTTTAATGAGTTAGAATCATATATTGCAGAGAGTTCCCAATCAGAAGGTTCTTTGGTTCCACCACTATTATTGTTTACAACTTTTTCTAAAGTTAAAGTTGCTGTGTCAATTGCATTACAAAGAGTAATGTTAGTATCAACATCTTTATTTACTGTGACTGTTACGGGAAGCGTAATTCCTTCAGGAGTATTACAAGAATATCCTGTACTCCCTGTAGTAAACCATCCAACAAAATGATAATCAGAAACATCATCATTCTCGGTAACAGTGTGGGTTACTCCAGTTATAGTAGTTTCAATGCCACTTACAGTAGAGCCCATGCTATACGCTTGACTTGTGTCAACTTTAAAAGAAAAACCTAAAGTATTAGCTTGACTATTACCACCTTCAAATGTGTTGTCTCCATCACTATCAACTTTTTTATTAACTGTTACACTTCCAGTATCTCGAGTATTTGTAAATGTACAAGTTCCACCACTTTCTGTAACATCTAAAGAAGCAGTTGAACCTACAAATGTAGGACAAACTCCACCAGTTGAAGTTAATGTGTATCCTAATACAGAACTTGTTTCCTCAACTGTATATGATCCTGTATTAAGTAAGGCACTATCTTCATCATGTAAACCACCTTGAACAAGATTTGTTATATTTTTGAAAATTGTAAATGTCCAATCAGAATCATTTGCAGTGCCTCCAATAAATATTTTATCAAAGAAAATATTCCCTGTTTTTCGAGTATTGTAGATTGTACAAGTAACATTATCTCCTGCAGAAAGATTTACTTCTCCATTAGCACAATTTGAAGAATATGATATGTTGTAATCAGAAAGGCTTGTATCAGTTCCGGCAGTTTCACTAACTTGATATTGACCGGCGTTTAATATTAATGATCCTGTTGTACCTCCATCACCAACATTGGAAGCATAAACAGTAGATCCTATTAGAAGATTGAATTTACCAGGATCATTTGATGGAGTTAAATCTTTTATCACAGTTAATTTTGGATATTTAAAATTATTGAATGTACAAGTTACTGTTTCTCCCAAAGAAAGTGAAATATTATTAATAGAACTACCATCATTACAGGTTGCTGATGTTAAATCCCAACCAGTGAGTTCATCTTCAACCAATGAATAATTCCCCGCTGAGAGTGGGCCACTATCATATGGTGTATCTAAATCATTTAATTGAAATGAATCAACTAAATTAGTAGATTTTGAGAGTGTAAAATCAAATTTTTGAGGATCTTCCAAAGGATTTGTCACTTTATCTACAATTATTTTTCCTGGAATATCATCATTTGTAATAGTACAAATAATATCTTGTCCAGGATTTAAAGTAACTGTTCCACCAAGACTAGTTGGGCAACCAGTTCCTGCAATAGAAGTGAAAGAATAACCAGCAAGTCCTGCCTCATTAATAGCATATTCCTTATTTGCATCAACTGAATACTTTTGTCCAGAATTTGCAGCTACCCCACCAATAGTTAGACCAAAATCATTAACTCCTGCAGTTCCACCATTATCTTTAATTACATTTTTAATTAAAGTAATAGTTGGGGCAATATCATCATTTGTAATAGTGCATGATTTAGTATCTCCTAATCCAAGAGTGATTGATCCATTAGAAGCACAATTACCACTAATTGTCCCTGTATATCCTTCCTGATCTGTTTCAGAAATAATATAGGTACCTACATTAAATCCATTTTCAATTCCACTTATTACACCAGTGTTATCAACAAAAAGTGGGAAATCACTAATTTCTTTGTTTCCACCATTGTCATTAACAACAACTTTTATAACCGTCAATTTTGGTTGAATGTCGTTATTTGTAATAGTACAAGTTGTTATTTGATCAGTAACCACAGTAACATTTGTACAATTATCATAAGTAGTTGCATAACCAGAAACACCCGGTTCAATCACACTATAAGTTCCAGGAACAACTGTTAAATCATTTGTTCCACCTGTTTCAAATGCAATTAAACTTCCTCCATTTACTTGGAATGAAAAATCAGAGGCAACTTTTGTACCCCCGTTATTATTATTAACCACTTTAGTAACTCTAAGTGTTCCTTGACTATGTTTATTGTTGAAGATACAGGTGGCATTCGTTGGTGTTGTGCCAGAAGCAACAACTGCAGTAGCAGTAGCACTATTAAAAGTACAGTTTGTACCAGATCCTGAATCAAATTCATATCCAAATACAGACGATTCAACTATAGAATGGCTTCCATTGGTAACATTAATGAATAAGACCTGACCACTAACATCTGTTGCTATGGTTGTTGTACCATCTAAAGTAAATGACCATTCTCCTATATTTGCATTGCTTTCAAAAATACCATTACCATCTCTATCCACCATCTTTGAAACGGTAATATCTGGTAATTCAATTACTTGATTAGCAGGTACAGGAACATTTTGTTGTCCAGTTTGTTCAACCGCACCACCAGCAGGATTTAGCCTACTGTGTTGGGAAGATCCATTACATTGTCCTGCTTCATTTGAGAGTTTTAATTGATAATTTACTTCACCTTCGCCATCACTAGAACCAGATATATCAAGAGTAACCACCCATTCACCTCCTGTGGCGGTTGGACCACTTACTTTTGTAATCGATGGAGTTGTGCCTGAAACATTATTTATTGATCCTAATTCGAAATAATTGTCAAAAAATAAACAAACTCCATCATCTTGACTAAATTGTATTTCAAGCTGTCCGCTTGCAGGAGAATTTTCAACTTTCGTGTTAAACCGAAAATTAATAGTTTGTCCCTCGGAATAGGAGGTTATATTTCCAGCCGTCCATGAACCATCAGATTTTTGGCCCTCATGACTTTTAGCAGTAATCTTTGGTACACTATCCGTAAAAGTAACACTCGAAATAATTACACCTCCGCTTTTAACCTCAACTTTATAATCAGGTCTATAGGTTCCATCTAGCTGATAAGGATAAAATAAACCACCCGATTCATCTGAAGTTACTTTATCACTAAATTTAAAATTTCCTGTAGTTGAAGTTATTTCAATTGTATATTCTTTATTTGGAACAAAACCATTTCCAGTAATTAAAGCTGTGTCTGTTGGAGCATAATCTGCCTTATCTGTTATTAATGTTGCACTTCCATCTTGTTGAATTGAAAAATCAAATTCATTAAGTGAAGTAGATTTTGTGTTATCTAAGATAATAGCATCAAGTTCTACATTTTCAGTTGTTACTGCTTTAACTTCTGGGGATGGAGAAGTAGTAGATGATGGTGAGGAACCTGTCGGTTCGTTTGTTTGAACTTGCTCTTCTTGTGTTTGTTGTGTTGGTTCTTGTGTTGGATTTTCTGTTGGTAAAATTGTTTCTCCTGGCACTTTAGTTGGTTCTGTTGTTGCTGAAATAGTTGCTTCTACTGTTGGTTCAGCTGATGGGCTTGCTGTTTCTTCAATGGTAGTAGGAGTAGGTTCAGAAGTTGGGGAAGCTTCTTGTGCCAATACTGCTAATGGAGTAAAAAGAGAATTAAACAGCAAAGAAAACGTCGAAATAGCAGAAACCAAGCGTCTTAATAACTTCTCTTTCATTTTTTATCGGGCAATACCCGTGTTATATCATTTTACTATGAGTAAAGTCAAATTTTATTTGCTATTACAATTAACCTTTTTAAAGTTGTTCCTGGAGGATAACAAGTTTGAAGTGTTAAAGTTTCTGTATCTTTTAATTTTTTTAAATATTTTGTATCAGTAGCTACTACAACTTTTACTTCATCAACACTATATTTATATAAAACTTCTTTATAATAAACATCAATTTCATCACCCTTTTTAAGTTTTCCTAAAAGGTAAAAAACAGCATTATAATTTCCAACATTATAAAAACTATCAGTAGAATGAGCAAAAATATAAACATTTCCTCCTTCACCAGGAAGTGATGAACCTTTAGCATGTGCAACTCCTTTTTTTAAAACTGGTATAAAAATATTTCTATTAAATGGATCCACATTTTTAAAAACTGGAGCTACGGCATCTATTTTTGGAATTACAATTGAAAAATCTTTATTTGGTGGTTCAATTTGTTTATTTTCTGTAACATTTCTTTTTGTATTAATTTGATAATTTAATTCTTCTTTAAAAACTGGGTAGAAAATTAAATAAATAATAATTAGAGAAACAATAATTAGCAAATTCCCTATAAACTTATATAAATTATAATTTTTACTAAAAATCTTTTTACTACTTTTATTACTTTTGGTAGCCATTAGGATGAAGTTTATGCCAAGCAAAGGCTGTCTCAATAATTTTTGTTAAATCATACTTAGGATTCCAACCTAAAACTTTTTTGATTTTGGTATTAGATGCAAAAAGTGCATTTGCATCTCCTTCTCTTCTTGGCCCAAATTTAACATTTACTTTTAAATTTCCAAATCTTTCAACTTCCTGAATTACTTCTTTATTAGAATATCCTCTTCCAATTCCCATGTTATAGACATTACTTTCATTTTTTTCTTCTAATGATTTCAAAGCCAATGCGTGTGCATCTACTAAATCCAAAACATGTACATAGTCTCTAATACATGTACCATCAGTAGTTTCATAATCATTGCCAAATATTTCTACTTCTTCATTTTTTAATGCTTTAATTATTATGTTTGGAATCAAATGACTTTCTTCAGGATGTGCTTCACCTATTGACCCATCTAGTGCTGCACCTGCTGCATTAAAATATCTTAAAGAAATAAATTTGACTCCATATGCGCTGTCATAATCTTCTAACATTCTTTCCATTACGTATTTTGTTTCACCATATGGATTGAGTGGATTTTTAGGATCTGTTTCTTCAACTGGAAGTTTAATTGGATTACCATAAACTCCTGCAGAAGAAGAAAGAACTAATTTTTTACAATTACTTTCAACCATTACATCTAAAAGATTTAAAAATCCAATTACATTATTTTTGTAATACTTTGATGGATTAATAAAAGACTCTCCCATTTGAATAAAACTTGCCATATGAACTACTGCGTCAAACTTTTCTGTTTGAAAAAGAGAAAATACTTTTTCTTTTTCCGTAACCAAATCAATTACCTTTAAATCAAAACCTTCAACGGCTTCTTTATGACCACAAGAAAGATTATCTAAAATCATTACTTCATGTCCATCACTTTTCAGTTTTCTAACCATGAAAGAACCAATATATCCTGCTCCACCTGTAACTAAAATTTTCATATTTTTATTTTAAATCAAATCTATTTGCAACTTCCTTTATTTTTTTTGGCATTTTAGAAATATTTCCCACAAGCCCAAATACAAAAACCCCAGCCCCTATTGTATCAATAATAACATCCCTTAAATGAGGCTCTCTTCCTGGAGTAAAAGATTGATGAAATTCATCAGTTAATCCATATAAGAAAGCTATCAAAATTGAAAGCCATATTGCTTTTTTCTTTTCAATATCTGAATTAACCATTGCCCTATAGAGAAGAGTAGCTAAAATTCCATATTCAATTACATGGGCTGTTTTTTTGATAATAAAATCTTTCCAATAAATTTCAGTTGCAGTTCCTACCTTAAAAGATGAAAAGGAAAAAATAACTAAACCCCAGAGGATTGGGGGTAGCCAAAACTTAAGTATTTTCATTACTACTATTATATTCTGTTTTCATTTTTTTATACAAATTTACTCCACCAACAGCTAATAACAATAATCCAGCAGCAATTAGAAAAATTGCAATAATTGGAGGTTTTAAAGTTGTTGATGCTCCTGCAACCATTCCTTCAGGAGTAGATCTATTGCTATTTTGACTAATTAGTGTTGGCATATTTGTAAAAGTTTCTTCTGTAGTTTCTGTAGGGCTTGGAATTGGTTTTATTGTTGGAGTTTTTGTTGGAGTTGGTTTAGGGGTTGGTGAAACGGTTGGAATAGTTGTTGGTGTCTTTGTTGGGGTAGAAGTTGGTTCTTGTGTAGGAACTTGTGTTGGTGATGGAGAAGAAGATGGAGTTGGTAATAAAATTATTATGGCAATTTCAGGTTTTAAAGTATCAACTGTACAAGTCGATCTAAACCTGTGTGCTTTGAGAATATGGTCACCATTAACAACATCTACGTCACTACCAATTTTAAAATCGATAACATAAGTTCCATCAGAACTAATTTTCAAATATTTTGAACAAGTTTTATTAATTTCATCTCCACTTAGCGAGACTAGTTTTATCCAATCTATTCCGACTTTATTATACCCAACATAGCTACCGCCTTCGTCTATTCCAATTCTAAAATACGAATCTCCATTCGGTAAATCTGAAACCACTAAAGTTGCAGAAACAACCTGTTCTTTATCAAAAATGGTTGAATTGGATATATTATCAATTGTGAATGAAAATGCTGCATTGATTTTTTGAGGGAAAATTAAAAAAATTAGAAAAGTTAAAAAAATATATTTTATTTTACTGGGCATGTAAATAGAAACTTAATTTAATAATTTATATGTAAATAGTATGTATCGTATCCATCATCCTGTTTTACCCTAACGTATCTTAATGTTCCCCCACCACAAGCAATTGCTCCTTTATATAAAACTCCTGGTTTTACAGCTTTCACTGTATAGTCAGAAATATTTATCATATCTACTCCAGTATGTGGGGCTCCGTTATAATAATTTAATTTTGCAGCATAATACGTCATTCCATATCCTTGTGTTATCCTAATAGGTTCATTTATGGGCCATTGCCACGAACCCGTAAATGAAAATGGACTATCAGGTGAGTTGTCCCAGATTACAGATCTGGAAGACAAAAAGCTTGCAGGATTTTGATGATTTTTATCTTTCACTACTTCAAAGTGAAGATGTCCACCAGAAGAACATGGAGAGGCACCTGATATTATACTTGCAATCCGAGATCCTTCATCTATCTTTCCTGATTCAATTTCTTGACCTCTACCAACTAAAATGGACTGTATAGCCTCAAGTTCTGCTCTAGCTTTTGCAAGTAGTGATTGATATTTCTTTTCATCATTTTTGGTAATTTCTAATAGTTTTGCTTTTGATAACTTTTGAGAATTTAATTGTTTTTGTTGAGTTTCTAATTTAGCTTGTAAATCTTCTTGAGAAACTTTTTCTTCTTTATAGGTATCCTGCACTTTTTGTAATCTTTGGAGTAAACCTTTATCAGCCTCTTGAATCTTTTTTAGATAAGAATATCTTGAAAACACTTCACTTAAGTTAGATGAAGATATTAAAAGGAAAAATGGGTCTCCAACTCTTCCCATTTTATAAGTTTCAACTACTCTTTCCGAATAAGCACTCGTTAATGATCCTAAAGAACCTTCTAATTGATCAATTCTTCCAGAAAGTAGTGAGATTTGTTCCTCCGTTTGAGTAATCTTTAATGTGGTCAGTCTAATCTGTGCATCAAATTGATAAATTTGACTTGAAAGGGTTTTTGAAGAATTACCAAGTTTAGTTAAGTTTGATTCATAACAAGAAATTCTTTGATTTAAATCTCCTGTACATTCTTGGGCTTTTACACCAAAGGTAAAAAATGCCAACAATGTTAAAAACAAAGAAAAAAAGAATGCTCTCATTTTGCTTTTTTAAGAGATCTCTTAACAGCAACTAAACTTCCCACTAAAGCTAAAGTAAAACCTACTAAAGTTTCGGTTCCTAAAATTATTGCAAACAATAAGAAATAAGTTATAGGACTCTTGGGAAGTATTGGAATTTCACCAAAATATGAAATAAGTGATGGAGAAACATAAAGCCACATTATAAAAGATGTCGTCCAACCAATTGCAACTCCTAGAATCGCATAGATAATTCCTTCTAATACAATTGGACTACTAACAAACTTTGGTGTTGCTCCAATTAAACTTAATATTTCAATTTCCCCTTTTCTTGAAGTCATTCTCATACTAATAATTACTAGTAAAACCAAAAATGATGTGGCAGCTAATACTCCTACAAACACAATTCCCCCAAGTCTTAAATAATAACTTATCGTTTTTAGTCTTGTTACAACATCCCCTAGCGATTTCTCTCCTCCCAAATTAGCAGTAAAACCAACTTGGTCAACAATTGCCTCACTCCTTACTTCTTCTATTATTTTTTCAGCTAGTTTTAAATCAGTCACAGAAAATTCAAGTGATGCAGGAAAAATGGATGGAGACACAAGTTCTGCTAGTTGTGGGTTATCTTCTGTTGCTTTTTTGTAAATTGCTAAAGCTTCTTCTTTAGGAACAAATTTTACATCTTTAATGCGAATATCAATTGCAAGTTTATTTTGTAAGGCTGAAATTCCATCGGCTTTAGCATCATCTTTTAAAAATGCAATTATCTGAGGTCTTGTTTCAAAATATGAAAGAGATTTATTTGATGCATAGACTAAAATTGCGACAGTAGTTGCAACAAAAAAAGTTAGGGCTAAAACAAAAATTGCAGACACAGCTTGAAACGGAGATCTTTTTATGGCTTCAATTGCAGTTTTGGTATGTATACTCATCTATACTTTTCCTTCCTTTAATTCTACACTTCTATGTTTACTATGTTTAATTAAACCTTGATGATGTGTTGCCATTATTATAGTTTTACCTTCTTTATTAATTTTTTCCAATAGTTCCATTATTCCTGCTGCTGTATCCCAATCTAGGTTTCCAGTAGGTTCATCAGCTAAGATTAATTTAGGATTTACTACCAAAGCTCTTGCAAGTGATACTCTTTGTAATTCCCCACCTGAAAGTTGAGATGGAAAAAGATTTGCTCTTTTAGAAAGGCCAACCAGTTTTAATACATGATCAACTCTTTTTTCCCACTCATTTTCCTCAACTCCAGTTACAGCTAATGCAACTTCCACGTTTTCAGCTACAGTTCTTTCAGGTAATACTTTAAAATCTTGAAAAACTATCCCAATTTTTTGTCTTAGAAGTGGAACATCTTTTTCTTTAATTTGAGTTATATCCTCTTTATCAAAATAAACTTTTCCCGAATCAGGTAAATATTCCCTTAAAATCATCTTTAAAATTGTTGTTTTACCGGCTCCTGAAGGTCCTGTTAAAAAAACAAACTCTCCTTCTTTAATTTCAAAAGAAACATTTGATAGAGCTACGATTGAACCGAAGGATTTTGATACATTTTCGAATTTGATCATATAGTAAGGTTACTATATGAAAAGAAGTTAATCCACTACTTTGATTTTACCAACATCAATAAGCCAGCCTGCTTTTTTACCTGAAACAGTTTCTCCCCAAATTTGAACTTTTTTACCTACAAATGGACCCATATCAATAACTGATGAAGTAAGATATGCATACTGGCTAGGTCCACTTCCACGCACCAAATGATACATTCCTTCTCCACCAATTCCACCTTCAGTTAATACTCCGTCTGTAGTTGTACTAAATTTTGATTCATCGGCAATTCCTGCTTCATTTTCTGTAACTTTTATACTATCTCCAGATTTAATTAATTTTCCTCCACCCTTAACTCCAGAGAAAAGATATCCAGTTCCAATTCCTGCAAGAACTACTAGTACAGAAACTACACCTAAAATTAAATTTTTCTTTCCTGAGGTAGGATTACTAAATTTTCTAACAACAGAAGGAGCTACTTGTGGTTTTGGTTGTGGTTCAAGTACTTCTTGCATACATATAAAGTTATCACATGGCCTAAATGACTGCAAGTTTCAATTCGGCCTCAATGAATTCATCTAAGTCTCCATCTAATATTGAATCGGGATTTCCTGATTCAACTTCAGTTCTTAAATCTTTAACCATTTTATAAGGATGTAGCACATAACTTCTTATTTGGTTTCCCCAAGAAGCTGGTCTATATTCTCCTCTTATATCTTTAGCTTCTTTTTCTTCCATTTCTTTTTGCCTAATCCAAAGTTTTCCACGAAGTAGCCCTAAAGCTATTTTTCTATTTTGTTCTTGAAACCTTTCAGTTCTAGCATTAATTACAATCCCAGTTGGAATATGAGTTAACCTTACTGCTGTTGATACTTTATTTACATTTTGCCCACCATGGCCTCCTGCTCTTGTAAACTGCCAATCCAAGTCTTCATCTTTAATCGAAACTTCAGGTAAATCAGTTGCATCAAGCTCAGGTAATACTTCAACTAAAACAAATGAAGTTTGTCTTAAATTATCTGCATTAAAAGGAGATTGTCTTACTAATCTATGTGTTCCAGCCTCGCCTTTAAGGTATCCATATGCATAAGATCCTTTAACTGTAAATGTTACACTTTTTAAGCCTGCTTCCTCTCCTTGAGTTGAATCAAAAACTTCTGTCTCCCATTCTTTTTTCTCACAATATCTTAAATACATTCTAAAAATCATGCTTGTCCAGTCCATTGCCTCGGTTCCGCCTTGACCTGCATGAATTGTTATTGTTGCATTTTTAATATCATATGGACCAGATAGAAATGATTTTAGTTCTAATTTAGCTAAAACTTTTTCAGCTTTATTAATTTCTTTTTCAAAACTTTCTTCTAAAACTCCGGCATCTGATAATTCTTTTAATGTATGTATTGTCTCTGAAATTTGGTTAAATTCTGAAAGTTCATCTTTTAGATTTGATAAACTTTGAAGTACTTTTTTGGCTGCATCTTGATCATCCCAAAGTTTTGGATCAGATGAATCTGCCTCAAATTGTTTTAAATCATTTTCTTTTTTAGAAAGATCTAAAACATTTTTAAGTTTTTCCAAACGATTATTTAAATTGTCTACTCTTACCTTGAAGTCATTCATTGAATGCATATTATAGCTTTTATTTTTTTAATTTCAGTAGGATTTAAACTTTGTAAGATTTCTATTGCATCTTTCGCGGTAGGAGTACTAAAAGCATTTGATTTAGGTATTTCATCAGTAATACCTAATACATTAATTAATTTACTTCTCCCTAAATCAAGAGCTGTTTTAATAGGTTTAGGAGCATTTTTCCATCCTAAAACTTCGGTTATTGCTGTTTTACCACCAATTAATAAAAAACCTTCAAGAAGTAATGCTAATAAAAATCCAAAAAAAAGTCCTATAAGTCCTCCTTTTAAAGACCATTTAACAAAATGTTTTCTAAAACTAGCCATTGAGACAACCAAAAGAAAAAGTAAAACAATAATTGCCCCCACTTTTATATAAGATGGGGCAAAAGAAATATTTGTGACAAATGATAAAACAGTACCCCACAAATTTTTTAATAAACTCATATAGAATAATTATACCCTAAAAACTTTAAGGATTTGTTGTTGGAGAGGAAGAAGGTGAAGCTGTTGCACTAGGTTTTGGTGATGCTGTTCCTGATGCTTTTGGAGTTGCCGTTGTTGATGGTTTAGAAGTTTGTGTCCCTCTTAAACCAGTTACTATTAATATATCTACAGTTTGAGTTGAAGATGTTTTTACATTTACTGTCTTATAAATTTTCTCTAACTCTTTTTTAATCTCATCCTGAACAGTTTGAGGAGTAGTTTTTAAAAATGTCACTGTCGTTTCAGTATTATCAGTTGAACTAGCATTTCCAACTTTAATATCAGAATAACCTAAAACTTTTAATTTTTCTTGTAAATAAGCTGCTTCTCCAGTTATTCCTGTTCCATTTTGAATTTCAATTGAAATTTCACTCTTTTTTACAGGAGCAGGAGTATTTGTAGGAAGAGGGGTTGAGGTTTCTTCATTTGTTACCTCAAAGGATGGAGTAGGAGTAGCTTCTTCTTTGTTACTTGATCTTGTAAAGAAAAATATCCCTGCACCACCCAAAATTAAAAGACCTATAAAAATTAATAACCATTTGGATTTACCACCCTTTGATTGAGGTTCGACGGTATAGCTAGTAGGCTGAGGTGGAGTGACTTGATTAACTTCATTAACTTCGGTTTGATTTTGTGTTTCTTCCATTGTGGTTCGGAGTATATCTACATTATATATAGGATGTCAAGAGGTTAATTTTAATTTCTCCATAAGAATTGAATAAAAACGAAGATTATGGATGGTTGCAAGTCTTCCCGCAGTAAAATCTTTAATTTTAAAAAGATGTGCTAAATAACTTCTTGAATACTTTTTACAAGTTAAACAATCACAAGCTGTACTAATAGGACTAAGGTCATCTAAGTTTTTCCCTTTTGAAGGATCAAAATACGAATAAAAATTAGGTTTTCTAACATCTATTTCTTTAATTGTTTTGGCATTATAGACATAAAGTCTGCCATGTCTCGCATCGCGAGTCGGAAGTACACAATCAAAAATATCAAAACCCATTTTAACTAAATTAACTATTTCATGAGGTTTACCAACACCTAATCCATAAAGCATATAAGTCTTTGGAGAATTTTCACACATTACTTTAGCTACCTCATAATCAAATTCTCCATTTTCTTTTATTGGCCAACCACCGTAACCCAATCCATCAAACCCAATTTTAATAAGTTCTTCAATGCAATATTTTCTTAAATCTAAATATTTTCCACCCTGAACAACACCTAAAATAAAAGGCCTCTGACCTTTATTTAATTTTCTTTCTTTACAAATTTTTTCAAATTCTTCCTTGCCTTTTTTAGCCCAAAGAATAGTTCTATTAACAGATTCTAAAGCCTTTTTATAATCATCTGAAGGATCTGTAAAATCATCTAAAACAACAACCATATCAACACCTAAATCCATCTGAAATCTAATTGATTTCTGTGGTGTTAAAAGTAATTTTTTCTCTCCTGATGCTTTAAAAGTTACACCAATATTAGTAACCTTACCAAACTTTGGATTTTTTTTAATTAAACTCCCAACCTGAAAACCTCCAGAATCTGAAATTACTGAACCATTCCACCCCATCATTTTCTTTATTCCACCATTTTTTCTAATTAAATCTGGCCCTAAATCTTTATAAAGATGATAAGTATTTACTAAAATACCTTGAGTTTTTGTATTTTCGATGTCTGTTGTATCTAACGTTTTAACAACAGCACGGGTTGCATCAGGAAAAAAGATTGGGAATGGAGGAAGCTTCATTTTTTACCAAGAGTAATAACGACATCAAAACTACTTGTTACAACCAAAGTCTTAGTTTCTTTTGCAACTTGATAGTTTTTCGATAAATCAGTTGTTAGAAGATTAATAAATTCCTTTTTAGCATCTTTAATAGAAATTTCTGTTTCAGTAAAATCTGAAGCACTAGCATTTCCAGTATCAACATTTTTATAACCTAATCCTTCAAGATATGTTTTAGCTTTACCTGCAGCTCCGGAAACTCCACTACCATTTAAAACTTGAATTTTTAGAGTATCTCTTTTTAAAGTCCCGGCAGAACTAGCAGTTGGGGAAGGTTCAGTTATTGAAGTTCCAGAAGAAATTGGAGTAGGAGTAGAATTTTCTTTATTTAATTTTGAAACACCAGAAAAATAAGTAATAAGTCCTCCTACTAAGGCTCCAACTAAAAGGGCTGTTGGGATTATAATCCAGAGATAATTTGGTTTTTCAGTTTCAACTTTTTCTTTTTGGACCTCTTTAACAGAAACTTCTTCTTTTTTCTCTTCAATAACATCAGTTTCTTTTTTATCTTTTACATCTAAAGTTTCTGGTTCTTCTTTTTTGTTTTCATCTTTAACTGGAGTTGTCTCTTCGTCAGAAGCTACTTCTTCTACAACCATAAGCTTTTTTGCTTTTTCTTCCTTATCTTTTGGCATACATTAATTATACAACAAATTTATTTATTATTTTTTTCTAAATATAATTCAAATAATTTAAATATTGTAATTGTTGGTCCATCTTTAATTTCACTATTTTTAATCATATTTTTAATTTCAGTTATATTTACTTTTTTAACTTTCATTCCTTCTTCATCTGGATCAGGTTTTTGACCTACAACTTTTAAATTAGTTGCTAAATAAACATGATATTCTTGAGTGTTATGTCCTGGAGCCAAAAAAAATCTACCAATTTCTATAATATTTTCAGAAATTAATCCTGCTTCTTCTTCTAATTCATGTATTGCAGCTTCTTTAATGGATTTGTGATTCTCAAAGTGTCCTTGTGGAAATTCCCAAGAGTAAAGGTTAATTGGATATCTATATTGGCCAACAAGATAAAAATATTCTCCATCAAAAGGTATTATTCCAACAGCCTCACTTTTGTGTACAACTCCCCAAGTTAAATTAAGTCCATTATCTGTTGTTACTTCATCTTCAGTAACAGTCATATAAGGATTTTTATATACTTCTTTACTTGATTTTACTTTCCAAGCCATAAAAGTTATTTTACTCCTAGAAGCTCAACTTCAAAAATTAATGTAGCGTTTGGAGGAATTACACCACCAGCACCCTGAGTTCCATAACCTAATTCAGATGGAATTGTTAATTTCCTTTTTCCTCCAACTTTCATACCAACGACACCCTGATCCCAACCTTTTATTACTTCCCCTGCCCCTAAATTAAAGGTAAATGGTTCTCCACGATCTTTTGAACTATCAAATTTAGTTCCATCAGTTAATGTTCCTGTGTAATGAACTGTTACCGATTTTCCACTAACAGCCTCCACTCCAGTTCCGACAACCAAATCTTCAATTTTTAATTCATTTTGCACTTCATCATTTTGCACAACTACAGGTGTTTCTGCAACAGGCACTTTGTAATTTTTTAGAATATAGACAATTCCAAAAGTTACTACCCCTATTACAATTACATATCCTAATACGTTTAAAATGTTAAATTTGTCTTTACTCATTAATAAATAACAATATTACACTTTTTATAATCTTTTTAAAATGCTAAGAATTTAAATAAGTTAGACTCCTAAATTTATTTCGTAAGAAAGTTTTGTTTTGTAACAATTGATCTCTTTAATCTTCTCTCCAACTTTCTTCTTGCTACCCCTGCAATTTCTCCACCATCTCCTGCATCTTTTTTTAACTTTTTAAACCCTTTTGAATCTTCAACTCTATGAATTTCAGTCGTAGACCTCTCGCCAAGCATAGTAAAAATTAATTCAAAATCATCCATATGATCTCTTAGATTTTGTCTTTTTAAACCTTTTAATTTCTTATATTGTGATGGTGTAACACCAAAAGTAGCTTTTGAAATTTCTGAAGTTAAAATTTTATAATCCAAATCTTTCTCAATACCTCTGTTTTTCCATTCATTAGTTAATTCCTCACGAATAACAATACCGCGCATTCTTTTTTCTATCCATGAATCAGGATAACCTTTAGCTTTATACAAATATCTAGTTCTTTTTGTTGCTAGTTCTGGGTCTTCAATTTCCTGTATTCTTTCAAACCCAACTTTGGCCAACCAACGTTTAAAAGGTTCTGCTTTGGGAGAATTGACTGATTGAACTAATCTAAATATACCTTCAGTATTCCAACAATACATTTTTTGTTTTCCACCAAGTGTATTCATCTGAAGCATAAGGGGTGGTACAAATTGTACCCCCCCTTTATTTATCAATTTAGCAAGCTCTTTATCCCTACTTTTCATTTTTTTGAAGTATTGTGCAGGATCTTTGGATTCGATCAAAACTTGAATTACATCATTTATAACAAACCACCATTCACCTTGATAAATTTTTCTTCTTATTCCTTTATTCCTGAATAATGCGATTTGAGTATCAGTCATTAATTAACAATAATACGAATCATTACCGAAGTCAATATTAACTCCATCAGTTAAATTTTTGGAAATATCTAAACATGTCATCCATTTTCTTTATTACATCAGTATCGACCTTTATTTTATATGCACCAGCAACGTGTTTATGAGTAGCATACTCATACATAGTTGCGATACGAATAATATTGGGAGATACATATGCCAACATGCTTACCAAATACGGCACATGATAAATAAGTCCCCAAACACTTATAACATTGTCACGAGATTCATCAGATAAACTATCAGGTGAAGGAATTTTATTTAGAGAGAAATTTTTATTAATCTGGTCAATAACATGAGAACGAACCCAATCAATTTGTGTTTTAGTTTCAAATGTACCATCACCCCAATATGAGCGAATCATGTATTTTAAAAATCCTGCCATGTCACCCAAAGATGATTTTAAATTTCCATCATTTTTTTCTAAAAAATAGGTTAGAAGTGTTGACGTTGTAAAAGGTTTAGAACTGTCTTTTTGTTTATACATATTTTCAATTTCATCTTTTATTGGTTCGTAATAATTAAAAATAGCCTCGTCGGAGAAAACATTCCCAATTTTAGGATGATGTTCAGAATAAAGTTGTGTACCGGGAACAGCAACCATTTGTGTATTAGCCACGTTAATAACTGCCTGTATCTCATCGGGAATACGTTTATAAAAGATACCATACAATTTAAAAATTACTTCTTTATCTTTAAATGTATCAGATAAAATCTGTAAAGGTATCATACCTATATATTTTTCATCACCTGGAAAAACCTCTTCTTCTTTTATTGGTATTGCTAAAAGTTCTATAGCATCAACATCACTTAAATAATTCGTGCTTTTTTCTCAAACAACTGTTTTGTTTGGATTGTTTGAGTAAAATTTTTCAACCGAGGATTGTATTACATCTAAATAAGGAAGATAGTTATCGTTACCTATTTCACCAGCTTCTTTAATCAAAGATTCTTCGATATTTAACGCATCCCTACTACCACTCATATCCACCAAAGACGCTAGATTATTTGACATAAAGTTTAATGCTGTTATATTCTCATCTTTGTTTGGCAAAAAACTTCCAAAAAATAAAGCTCCTGTTCCAATGGCAAACAATTTTAAAAAGTCTTTCCTTGATATTGAAATATTGTTTGGTACAACCTCGGGAATATTTATATCTTTTTTATCCATATTGTGGGTAGTGACATCGTTTAAATTTTTTTCCGCTCCCACACCAACATGGATCATTACGTCCAATTTTAGGTTTGTCACTTTGTTTGTTGTTTATTTGTTTATTTGAATTGTCCTTTTCTACTAAACCAGTCATATCTGTTTTATCAATATTTTCAGTTGCAATATTAAGTGGAATTTCAGGTTGTGGAACATTAACCCCAATTCTAAATAGTCTTCTTGCAACTTCTTCATCAATTTTATTAAGAAGTGTTTCAAACATCTGATATGCTTCACCTTTAAATTCAACTAAAGGATCTCTTTGTCCATAAGCTCTTAGTCCAATTGCTTCTCTCAGGTCATCAATTGTATCAATATGGTCAATCCAATAATGATCAATTGAACCTAGGTAAGCATATTTTTCAATTTGGCGCATCATGTTCTCACCTACTTGTGTTTCTCTTGCCTTATGCATATCCTTAAAAACGGTTTCTATAAATTCTTCAACTTCTTTAGAACTATTTCTTTTGGTAAGTTCATTTTTAAATTGTTTTGTAGAAGTTGGATCAAAAGGAACAACTTCTAAAAATCCAGCTACAACCGCATCATAGTCAATTGGAGTTATTTCACTTTGAGATATTTTTTTAGCATGAATTCCAAGTTTCTCTAAAACTTCATCTTTTAAGTTTTTACTATCCAAAACTTTTCTTCTTAATGTATAAACTATCTCTCTTTGTTGATTAGCTACATCGTCAAATTCAACTAAACGTTTTCTAGTATCAAAATGAAATCCTTCTACTTTTACCTGAGATTGTTCAATAGCTCGACTTACCAATGGATTTTCAATTGGTTGATCTTCTGGAATTTTAAGTCTATCCATTAAGGATTTAATTTGTTCTCCACCAAAGATTCTCATTAAATCATCTTCCAATGAAAGATAAAATTTTGAAGATCCAGGATCTCCCTGTCTTCCCGCACGACCCCTCAATTGATTATCAATTCTTCTTGATTCATGTCTTTCAGTCCCTATAACATGTAAGCCCCCTGTATCAATTACTTCTTTGTGAAGTTTTTCCCATTTTTCAATATCTTTTTTAGTATCAGGTTTAATACCACCCAAAATAATATCAACACCACGACCAGCCATATTGGTGGCAACAGTTACAGCTTTTAATTTACCAGCATTTGCAATAATTTCAGCTTCCCTTTCATGATTTTTAGCATTTAATACATTGTGTGGAATTTTTCTTCTTTTTAAGTATTCAGAAATAATTACATTTTTTTCAATTGAAGTAGTACCAACCAAAACTGGTTGTCCATTTTTGTATTTTTCTTCAATTGCATTAACAATTGCAGTATATTTTCCAGACAATGTTTTATAAATTGCATCTCCTTCATCAATTCTTATCATTTCTCTATTAGTTGGAATCGCAACAACATCTAGTTTATAAATTTTTTTAAACTCTTCAGCCTCAGTTACTGCAGTACCTGTCATACCTGATAGGTGTTTATACATCCTGAAGTAATTTTGGAAAGAAATTGTTGCCAGTGTTTTACTTTCTTGTTGAATTGTTACCCCCTCTTTTGCTTCAACTGCTTGATGCAAACCATCTGACCAACGTCTACCTACCATTAGCCTTCCTGTAAATTCATCAACAATTATTACTTCATTATCTTTAACTACATAGTCTTTATCTTTAAGATAAAGACTTCTAGCTCTAAGTGCATTTTCAATATGGTGAATACTTTCAAAATCTTTTTCATATAAATTATCAACTCCTAATACTTTTTCAACCTTACTAATACCATGTTCAGTTAAGGAAGCACTTTTACTTTTTTCATCAATTTTAAAATCAGTTTCAACATTTAATTTATCTACAATGCCTGCAAACTGATAATATTTTTGAGTAGGTTCCATGTCAGGCGCAGAAATAATTAATGGGGTTCTAGCTTCATCAATCAAAATTGAATCAACCTCATCAACAATTGCAAAATAATGACTTCTTTGACTCATTTCATCCAGGCTTTGAACCATGTTATCTCTTAAGTAATCAAAACCAAATTCATTATTAGTTCCATATGTAATATCAGTTTGGTAAGCTTCTTTTCTGGAAGCTGGTCTTAGGTGAGCCAGTCTTTCATCACCATGACTATTATCTGTAAATTTAGAATCAAATATAAATGATTTATTTTCCTGGACTATTACTCCAACCGAAAGTCCTAAAATTTCAAAAATTGGAGCATTCCAACCAGCACCAAGCCTTGCTAAAAAATCATTAACTGTTACCAAATGAACACCTTCTCCTTTTAGAGATCTTAGATAAAGTGCTGGAACTGCAGAAAGAGTTTTTCCTTCACCTGTTTTTTGTTCTACAATCTTTCCTTCAAAAAGTGCAATTGCTGCCATTAACTGAACATCATAATGTCGTTGGCCTAAAACTCTCCAAGAAGCTTCTCTTACTAAGGCATAGCTTTCAGGTAAAATTGATTCTAGAGTTTCACCTTTTTTAATTCTTTCTTTAAACTTTAAAGTTTCTTTCTTAAAATCTTCGATTTTAAATTTTTCATACTTACTAGAATGTTTATTAATCTCTACAACAGGTTTATTAAGTCTGTCTACTTCCTTTTGATTAAGGTCTAAAAATTTCGAAAAGAATTTAAACTTAAACATAGATAAGTACTATTCTAACAGAATACATCCTGTGGTAAAATACGCTTTAGTAAACTTAACTAAGAATATGGAATTAGGAAAAGAAGATAAAGAAAACCCTCGACAACTTAAAGATGTAAATTTTTATATTGTCCCTGGAGGTATGTCTCCCACAATTCAAGAATGGCAAAATGATTTTGGAGAATTAATTAATAACATGGGGGTAAAAAAGGAAAATATTCATTTATCTCACCTTACAAATACAAATAAACCCAAAACATATTTTGGCCCATATAAAGATTGGAGAGAATCTTCAGATCTTCCAATTAATCCTGAAGAATCTAAAAATTCTGTTATTATTGCTCATTCAAGTGGAGCAGAACTTGCCATGATTTGGGCAGAACATCATAAAAATTTAGGTCTTATCCTTTTTTCACCATATGTAGACTCAAATGTTGGGCCTTTGGGAAATGGTTATTTAGAAAAATATAGTGGAATGTTTAATAAAACTAATAAAGATGGAAAAAAAGTTAATAGAGAATTTAATTGGGAAAGAATTAGTAAAAACAGTAACTTTGTAATTATTGTCCATTCAGAAAATGACAAATTAGTACCAGCTCACCAAAGTTTTAATGTTTACAGAAGATTAAGAGGTGATACAGAAAATAAAAATATAATCTTTATTAATTCAGAAAAAGGTGGACATTATCCAGTAAAAAGCCAATTCACGGAAGTTATGAAAACTGGAAAAATTTTTGAAAGTTTAGTCAAAAATAGTTTATTTTCTACAAATAAACATTAAGTTTGCTTGAGGATAAAAAAAATCAACTATTTTAAAATTTTGTTTTAATTTTTCTCCAAACTTTAAAGCATCTTTTCTATTATCTTTATAAAACAAACGGTTAAATATTACTAAACCATGATTTGACAAAATCTTTTTAATATTATTTAAAAACTTTTCACTTTCAAATTTTTTAGGAAATTTATTTCCACAATAAGTATCAACAATTATTAAATCAAAAATTCCTTTTGTTAATTTAAAGGCATCTTGAATTTTTATATCAACTTTACTTTCTTCTAATCCTAAATATGTATTTCCCAACTTAACCATCAAAGGATCTATCTCGACACCAACAATCTTTACATTAGGATATTTTTTTCTAATTAATTTAACTACTGTTCCACCACCTAATCCTAATATTAAACAATTTTTAATATCTTTATTGTTTATTTTTTTTAAAGTGGATTTCCAAATTGATTCAACTACTCCCCCAGATTGTGTTAATCCATTAACTTGAATATATGTTCCAAAACCTAAACTTTTAACAACTTTAATATCTTTGTTAAACTTTGAATGTCTAACTTCTAATACTTTAGTACCAAACATAAGACAATTGTAATACAATATCGTCATGACAGAAAATGTACCAAAGGGAATATCAAAAAAAGATATTAATCATAAATTAGACCAAGAGTTTTTAAGAAGGTTACAGGTAAACTTTATTGTAGAAGGATTTAAAGAAACTCAAGCTTTGGTTCAAAAAGCACAAGAGAAAAAAGATAGTAATTTAAAAAACAATAAAGCTAATTCATAAATTTATGCAGCCACTTGCAGAAACATTAAGACCTAAAACTTTAAAAGATTTTGTTGGACAAGATCATCTTGTTGGAAAAAGTGGAATAATAACAAAACTTCTAGATATTCAAACTAAAAACTTTCCATCTTTAATTCTGTGGGGGCCTCCAGGATGTGGAAAAACAACACTAGCAAGAATCATTGCAAATAGTATTAAAAAACCATTTTTCGAATTATCTGCAGTTAATACTTCATCTAAGATGATTAATGAAATTGTTGAAAAAGAGGATTCTCCAATTATTTTTATCGATGAAATTCATAGATTTAATAAATCTCAACAATCAAGACTTTTGCCATATGTAGAAAATGGAAAAATATTATTTATCGGTGCTACAACTGAAAATCCATCTTTTGAAGTTATAGCTCCACTTCTTTCAAGAACCAGGGTATTACTTTTCAAAAATTTAGATAATGAGGAATTAAAAAAAATTATTAAAAAAGCTTTAAAACATTTAAAGGTAAAAATTAAAAATGACGCAGAAAACTTTTTAATAGATTCCGCAAGTGGAGACGCTAGAATAATTATTAATGTTTTAGAAATTGCCAAAAGCTTAAGCAGGAAGCCAACTTTAAAAATAAAAGATATTGAAGAAGCACTACAAAAAAAACAACTTGCATTTGATAAACATGGAGATAACTTTTATGACACCATTTCTGCATTTATTAAATCTTTAAGAGCTAGTGATGTCAATGCAGCTATCTACTACCTTGCAAGAATGGTAGAAGCAGGACAAGACCCGCTTTATATTGCTAGAAGAATGGTAGTATTTGCCTCAGAGGACATTGGAATGGCACAACCTACTGCTTTAGTAGTTGCTAATGATGTTTTTAGGGCTTGTGAAACTATTGGTTACCCCGAATGTCAAGAAAATTTAGCACACGGTGTTGTATATTTAGCTACAGCCAAAAAAGATCGATCAAGTTACAATGCTTATATGGAAGCATTATCAGATGTTAGAAAATTAGGTAATCTTCCAATTCCTTTAAAGATTAGAAATCCTGTTACAAAATTAATGGGAGAAATAGGTTATGGAAAAAATTATAAAAAATATGATGTAGAAAGTTATTTACCAGAAAGACTAAAAGGGAAAAAGTATTACAATAAACAATAAGAATGAATGAATTAGATAAATATAAAGAAAAAATAAAAGAACCATTAAGACAAGCTACTCTCATGTTTTTAATTAAAGATAACAAGATATTACTAGCATTGAAAAAACGAGGTTTTGCTGTAGGTAAATGGAATGGAATGGGTGGTAAACCAGAACCAAAAGACAAATCAATTATAGAAACTGCAATTCGTGAAACACTTGAGGAAGTTAATGTAACACCTATAAATCCAATACGTGTTGCAACTTTGAATTTTTATTTTCCAGAAAATCCAGTTTGGAGTCAGCAAGTAGCTGTGTTTTTAGCTAAACAGTGGTCTGGAGAAGCGACAGAAACAGACGAAATGATGCCAAAGTGGTTTAATGTAAATGAAATCCCATTTGAAAAAATGTGGGAAGATGATAAATTTTGGTTACCTCAAATAATAAATGGAACTTTTATAGAAGCTGACTTTTTACTTGATAATAATCAGAGAATGATTGAGAAAAATATAAGAGAAATCACCTTACATTAATCTTTTCTTTACCCATCCATTTTTGAAGTACTAATGGAATTGAAATTGAACCATCTTCATTTTGAAAATTTTCATAAATTGCAATTACAGTCCTACTCGTTGTAACGATTGTTCCGTTAAGTGTATGGACAAAAACATTTTCACCATCCATCTTTGTTTTAATATTTAATCTTCTACTTTGAAAATCAGTGGTGTTGCTGGCACTTGTAATTTCTCTATATTTATTTTGTGATGGCATCCATGCTTCTAAATCATATTTTTTAGTTGCAGCGTTACCAAGATCTCCGGAAGTCATTTTTACAACTTGATAAGGTATACCCAGTTCTTGATAGATTTCTTCTTCAATTGCTAATAGTTCTTCATGAATTTTTGTAGAATCTTTTGGATCACAAAAAACAACCATCTCTACTTTTTTAAATTCATGAACTCTTAAAATTCCTCTTACATCTTTTCCGTAACTTCCAATTTCTTTTCTATAACAACTAGAAAGTCCTACATATTTTAGTGGTAATTTAGAAGATTCAATCATTTCATCAGTGTGCATTCCAACTAAGGTAATTTCTGCTGTTGCAATTAAATCAAGATCTTCATCTTCCAAGTGATAAATTTGTCTTTCTTTATCACTTCTTGCTTGAAATCCACAACCTACAATATTTCGCTCTTTTGCCACATTTGGAGTAATAACAGGAATAAATCCTTTTGAAATTAATTTTTCAAATGCAAACTGTTCTAATGCTAATTCAAGTAATACTGCATCATTTTTAAAATAGAAAAAACCTGACTGGGCAACTTTTGCTCCTCTTTCTAAATCAATTGTGTCAGTTATAATTCCTAAATCTACATGATCTCGTACATTGAAAGAAAATTCTGGTAGCTCACCTACTTTTTTAATAACTTCATTTTCGTCAGCATTTCCTACTTTAACATCAGATGCAGAAGGATTTGGAATTTTAAACATAAGTGTATTAAATTCTTCCTCAATCTTTTTTAAATCATCCTCGACTTCTTTTAATTCTGTTTTTAAATCTTTACCCCTACTTGATGATTCGTGGCTTTTACTTAATTCATTTCTTTCTGCCCTTAATTTTTCAGATTTTAAAATCGAATCTCTTCTTTTCTCATCAACTTTCAGAAGTTTATCAACCACGTTTTCATCAAAACCTTTGTCTTTGGTAGCTTTTTTTATAAAATCACTATTTTCTCTAATAAACTTAATATCTAACATATAAAGTTATTATAAACTAAGTTTACAGGCTTTGCCTATAACCCAAGTTCAGAAGAAATTCCTTGCATAGATTTTAAAACGATTTCTATGAACTGATTTAAAGGTATTCCAAGTTTTTCTTCACACAAACTAATTTGTTCTCTACTAACTCCTTTTGCAAAAGATTTTTCAGGCCATTTTTTTAATACATTTTCAACTGTTACAAAAGATAATTTTTTCTCAGGTCTGACAAGTGCAACAGCTACAATTAATCCTGTTAATTCATCGCAACAATACAAACTCCATTCTAATTTTGTGGTAGGTTCTGGTAGACCATCTCTATATTGCCATGCATGAGTTTTAATAGCGTTAATTAAAACTTTATCTTCTTTTCTTTTTTTCAATTCTTCAATCAAAAATAATGGATGAGTATCTGGATGTTTTTCATAATCAGCATCATGAATTAAACCTACAATTTTCCACAGATTATTATCTTCCTTAAAATAATCAGCTAATCCTCTCATAGCAGCTTCGACTGCAAACATATGTTTAACTAAATTTTTGTTTTCAGTTTGAGAAGTAACTAAATTAAAAGCCTCTTCACGAGTCATTTTTTCTTTGAAGCAACTGTCTTTGGAGAAAGTTGTTTTCGAAGTCTAAAGATTATCACACTGCGAACAAGGTTACAAATTAAGGTTAATAGCCAATAAACGGTTGGTACTATAATTATCGCTTGCATTATTTTTAAAGATGATGCTTTGTATGGATCAATTATTTTAGGAAAAACTGATGGAGCTCCAATAAAAAGAAGTAGAGACAAAATTGAAATTGAAATTGATTCTGTAGCACAATGAACGATATCTTTCTTCAATCCTTTAATCTCGTGCAAAATTTGTTCTTTATCTTTTTTCATATTTCAGGTCTTAATAAAGGAAATAATACAGTTTCTTTTATAGGCTTGTCAACAAGGAAAGAGAAAAGACGCTCAGAAACACCAAATCCTGAGACTGGTGGCATACCATATTCTAATGCTCTTACAAAATCCCAATCATTCATTTGTGCTTCTAAATCCCCGCTATCTCGAAGTTTTTGTTGTTCTTTAAATCTTTCAGCTTGATCAATAGGATCATTTAATTCTGAATATCCATTGCCCATTTCACTCCCTGCAATAATTACTTGATATCTTTCAACATTTTCTGGTTTACTTTCAATTCTTTTAGCAAGTGGTGAAACTTCAACAGGATGTCCCACTAAAAAGACTGGGCCTACAATTTCTTTTCTTACATGTTTCCAGAGTAAATCAATTAACCTAGATTTTGAAAGATTTTTATCATAATCAGTCTTTAAGTCTTTTAGTTTTGTTTCAATTTCTTTAATTGTAGCTTTACTTATATCAATCTTAATTTTTTCATTTATAGTTTCTGTATAGTCAATTTTTTCCCAGTTTCTTTCTAAATTAACAGACTCTCCACCTATTTCAAATTTTAATTTTCCAAAAGTCTCTTTAGCAACAAATTTATACATCTCCTCTACTAATTTCATTGAATCTTCATAATTAACGTAAGCCCAGTAAAATTCCATTTGGGTATAATCTTGAAGATGTTCACGACTTAGGCCTTCATTCCTAAATTGTCTACCTATCTCAAATGTTTTGTCAAAACCTGCAACCATTAATCTTTTCTGCCAAAGTTCTCCCATTGAAATTCGAAGATAAAGATCGATATCTAATGCATCATGATGAGTAATAAACGGTTTTGCATCCGCTCCTCCTGCAGTATTTTCTAAAACTGGAGTCTCAACTTCTAAAAATCCTTTTTCAATCAAAAAATTTCTCATACTATTCCAGAATATTGATTTTTTAATAAAAATGTCACGAAGTTCATCGTTTAACAGCAAATCAACATATCTTTGTCTGTATCTTTCTTCTGTATCTTTTAAACCATACCAGGTACTTGGAAGTTGTTTTATGGATTTAGTTAATATTTGAAAATCCTCTACTGAAACTGTAATTTCTCCTGCTTGAGTTTTAATTACTGAGCCATTGACTGCCAAGAAATCCCCAGTATCTATTAAACTTAATATTTCAAATTTTTCATTTAATGTCTTTTTCTGAAATAAGATTTGGATAATTCCACTAGAATCTTTTAAATCAGCAAAGATAACTCCACCATGAACTCTTAAGGACCATACTCTACCTGTAATTAAGACCTCTTTGTCCATTGATTCACGAGCAATAGATATTAAAATATGCTTTCCTTTTAGATTAATTTTTGAAGGATAAGGATTAATTCCTAAACTCTTTATCTTTTCTAATTTTTCGAGTTTATCGTCCATTTCGTATATTAAGTATAAAGCGAGGGTTATTCTATAGCAAGAATCTCATATAAAACTTTACCTGCAGGAGCTTCAACTTCTAATTTTTCTCCTACTTTTTTTCCAATTAAAGCAGAACCTAAAGGAGAAGTTGGAGATATCTTTCTATTAACAGGATCTGCTTCCCATTCTCCAACTATTTCAAAAGTATTTTTAATTCCATTTACTCTAACTGTAACTTTTGCACCAACTCCAGCTCCACTTCCTGATTTTGGTAAAGAAGCTACAATTTTTGCATTTTTAATAACATCATTTAATTCATCGATTCTTCCTTCCAAAAATCCTAATTCTTCTTTAGCATTTTGATAATCACTATTTTCAGACAAATCTCCCTGTGATCTCGCATTAGAAAGTCTTTCTATTAATTGTGGTCTTTTTGTTTCCAGCAAAACCACTAACTCATCCTTAAGAGCTTTGAATCCTTTTTCTGTAAGTTGTATTTGTTTCGCCATATATCTATCGAAAAAAATATCCCTCCTTTTTGGAGAGAAATAATACTAACCGGTCTAGATTCTACCCCCTATTAACATCCAATGTCAAGAAATCAGAAAGTATCAAAATATAATCATTTTTGATAGAATATAAGATTATAAAGTTATGGCCCCATCGTCTAGTGGCCTAGGACACCAGATTCTCATTCTGGGAACCTGGATTCGAATTCCAGTGGGGTCACATATATCGCAAGGTTCAGCGCGACCCGTTGGCCTGCGCTGAAAAGCCCGATACTGCTTGTTAATTTTTGATCGAATTGTTCGAAATGTCGTTTTAGATCCTGTAATACGCAAATTCCCCTCTACTTTTTCCTTGCATTTAAGCCACGAGAAGAACACCTATCCTAGGTGTTGAGGCTATTTTTGAATTGTTATCGCCCTTTTTGACAGAATAAACTTCGTTTTGATGAATGAAAGTGCTTCCTGTCTTTCCTCGGCAGTTCCGATCTAAAGTATGTGTAAGAGATAGTTTTTTGTCATCTCATTTTTATCTGCTGAAGTTTGAGGAATTCTGTTGAATTCAGCTAGATGTCCATCTATAAATTCCTGATGGAGTACTTGGGTTTTGAGCCGGTGGTACCGTTCAATATCTTCTTGAATTTTTCTTGTTACTCCGGTGTGATTAAATTTGATTTTGTCGATATTGGCAATTAGTTGTTTTACCAAGTCGTCTTCAGTAATGTATGGCTCATCGCACTCGTAATTTAATGATCGGCCACAGTGATAATAGGTATGTTTGGCATATCCACCATGTTTTAGTTTTCTGATTTTTTCCTGAACTTCTTTCAGCCTTTCTTTTATCTCGTCTTCCTTTTTCATTTCAATTTTTTTAGTAGTTCCTTTGGCGTTTTAACAATTTCTCTAAAAAGAATCTTTCGTGCATACTCTTCATCTTTGTCTGAAAGAGCATAAACTGGTTTGCCTAGTGCTACTGCGTATCCAATTTCTTGAGTAGTGCTATTTCCACAATATCCATCTTTGTTAAAAACAAAAACTACATCAGCATTTTTTATCTTTTGAAAATGGTCAAATGTTAAACCTGCGACTACTTTTTCTTTATACGTTTCTGATAGACCCTGGAATTCCTTAATTAATTTTGGTTCACGAAGTGGAAATGGTGGTTCAAACACGACAACACCCAGCTTTCTAAGTTCTGCTGCAAATTTTATGACTTCTGTTTTGAATCTTCCGCTTCCGCAAATAACAACACTTTTCATAATTTTATTTTAGTCTTTTTACTAGTTCCTTTGGAGTTTTAATAATTTCATCAAAGAGAACATTTCTACAGGGTTCATCTTTATCTTCACTAAATACATATATTGGTTTCCCTAAGGCTTCAGCAAATCCCAACTCCATTGTTCCACTATTGCCCATATAACCATCTTTGTTAAAAATATAAACCACTTCTGACTTTCTAATAAAACTAAAGTGGTGGTGAGTTAACCCCAAGAACGAATATCTTTTCAAGTTTGGTGGAAGATCATCTATTCTTCTGTCTTGGTTTAATATTGGTTCATGCACGGTCACTCCAAGTGCCTTGAGGTCTTTGCTAAATTTTCTGATTTCCTTTTCAAACCTTCTTGAACCACAAATTACAACACTTTTCATTGGGCAAATTGTACCACAATTTTACGATAGAAATTATTAAGATATTTGATGGTTTGGTATACTTCAGTTGTGCTAAACAATAGAGGTCAAACTTTTAAACTTAAAGACGGAAGAAAATTAGGGTATGTCGAATATGGAGATCCAAAAGGTAAGCCTGTTTTCTTTTTTCATGGTTGGCCGGGATCTCGTTTTGCAGGGAAAGAGGCAGACAATGCTGGCAAAAAGTTAGGTGTAAGAATAATTTCAACAGATAGACCGGGAATTGGATTATCGGATTTCAAAAAAGACAGGAGACTTCTTGATTGGCCAGACGATATTGTTGAGTTAGCAAACTATTTGAAAATAAAGAAGTTCTCTTTAATGGGAGTTTCTGGTGGTGGGCCATATGTTGCTGTGTGTGCATACAAAATTCCTGAAAGGATAATAAAAGCTGGTATAGTTGTCGGTCTAGCCCCCATAACTAAAAAGAATTTAGAAGGAATGTCGTCTCGAGGGAACGTTGGTTGGGCAAACTATCATAGATTTCCTTGGTTAAGAACACTTTCAGCCTTAAATTCGGCAATTCTTTTTAAATACGTTCCTTTTCTTGGCAATCTTCTCGCCTTTCCGACTAAACAAGATCATTTAGCGTATATCGAAGCTGTCAAAAATAAAGCAGGAGAAGAATCCAGTGTTAAAGAAGCATTCAATCAAGGGATAAAAGGCCCAAGCGAGGAATTGAGGGTTTATACTGACAACTGGGGTTTTAAAGTGAAAGATATTAAAGGAAAAGTATATCTTTGGTATGGAGCAAAAGATAAATGTGTTTCCTTAAACATGGCCAGGTATTATGAATCTCAGATCCCAAACAGTAAATTATTTATTGATAAAGATGGAGGTCATCTTGCAAGGTACAACTTTGAAGAAAGAATATTAAAGACGCTAACACTATAAATGATTGAAAAACACCCATTCGGGAATTTTGTTCCTAAGAAACCAAAATATCTAATGTTGGGCAGTTTCGTAACCAAGCCGTCAAACCCATACGAATGGTTTTATGCCAACGGTAGAAACCAATTCTGGCCAATAATGGGGGAGGTTTATACTTCTAACTTCAGCACCAAAGAAAAACAACAAAAGCTTTTTATACAACTAGAGATGGCTCTTGCGGACATAATTTTATCTTGCGAAAGAAAGAAAAATAGTAATTTAGACATAAATCTGTTTAACATTGTCTATAATACGAAAGCAATAACGACCATTATTGACAAATACAACATAAAGAAGATATTTTTCACTAGTCGGTATGTAGAAAACCTATTTAGAAAACAATTTAAAGGTCTTATCGAACAACATCCTAAAGTAGAATTGGTTACATTACCCTCACCTTCACCTCGTTACGCCATGGTTACCAAGTTGGAAAAGGTGGCTAAATATAAGGAGTTGCTGCCAAGACTCTAGTTAATATATCAAACTACATTATTATCATTTGAGACACCCTTTTTATAGTGTCTCATTTGTCTCATTTAGCCTTGATATGATACACTACGAAAGTTACTGGTTATGGGACTAAAGGGTTCCAGACCCGTATGGCTCACTATTTTAAACTATAACTTCAACAATCTTTATTTTTTAATGATGAGGTGATAAAGTCCTTCAATATGCAATATGATTGAGAATAATAAAAATATACCTCCAGTGGAGACGGGGAATTTATTGGTCATGATTAGGGAAGCCACAAAAAGTGATTTAATTATTGCGAACTGGGATGAATATGATAAATCATTTAATGATTTTACAAATGGATTTAAGGCCTCTGGTCATTTAGTTTTCGGATATCTTGATGGTAATAATGAATTTTATCCAGCAAATTCTAATAAAGACATCTTCTATTCATATGATCTTACAAAAAGTATCAAAATAATTTCATGTAATCCTCAACCAATTATTCAAAAATTTAAAATTGAGGGTTATGACAAAAATACAGGGAAAATAATTTTTGAAACAAACAACACTTCAAATAATTAAATGAGTATTAATTATTTTAACTCTTTTTTATTACCCCAAATTCTTTAATAAAACTTTCTTTTGTATGATAAAAAAGTGAAAGTGGTTGAGGTATTGATAGTTCATCAAGTTTTGGAGCTCCAATAATAGTTTTATCATGTGCTCTTATTAAATCTGGATCGTCTATAAATTGGTGAGTTTCAAATCCATGTCTTTCACCCCATTTAGTAGAGAGTGTACATAAACCCCAAATCTCATTAATTTTAATTAACCGAGAATCATTTTGAAGTTTAACTGCTAAATCGTTTAAATCAGTCTTTAAATTTTTAAAAAAAATCTTCATTAATTCTAGAGGTTTAGAATTAAGTTTATTTAATTCTTCCAAACCTTCTCGAAAATGAATAGATATAATTCCACAAGAATCATGAATAAAAATTGATAAATGTTTTCCAATTGGAATTGCTTTATCTTTCAACTCTTCATAATGTGTCCCTTCAATAAAAAGGTATTGTCCTAATGCAATTCTCTTCTCGTTATCCATACTAATTTTAAAATTAAAATTTATTATTTTATCGGCCAAGATTTTAAAGCATGCGACAAAACATCTTCAATTTCACTTGCAAAAATAAACTTAATATCATTTTTAACTTTTGTAGGTACGTCTTCCATATCCTTTTTATTATCTTTAGGAAGGATTATTGTTTTTAATCCCGCACGATGTCCTGCAATTGTCTTTTCTTTTACCCCACCTATTTCCATAACTTTTCCTCTTAAAGAAATTTCACCAGTCATTCCAGTATCTCTTCTTACTGGAATTTTAGTTAAAGCAGAAACCAATGCTGTAGTAATAGCAGTTCCTGCAGATGGTCCATCTTTAGGTACTGCTCCTTCTGGAACATGAATATGAATATCTAATTTTTGAGAAAATGTCGCTTTTAATCCAAGTTCTTTATAATGAGCTCTTGTCCAAGTGAATGCAGCTTGAGCTGATTCTTTCATTACATCTCCCAATTGCCCTGTTAAAGTAAGTCTTCCACGCCCCGGCATTAAAGAAACTTCAATAAATAGTATTTCTCCACCTGCGGAAGTTACTGCCAAACCTGTCGACATTCCTACTTCATCTTTTTTCTCTGCGATTAAAGATGAATATTTATATGGTCCTAAAAACTTTCTAACATTAATTTGTTTAATTATTTTAGGATATTTTTTCTTTTCAGCAACAAGTCTTGCAGTTTTTCTGCAAATTGCAGCTAAGTTTCTTTCCAAATTTCTAACTCCTGCTTCTCTTGTATACTTTGAAATAACTTCTTTTAAGGCACTGTCTGAAATTTTTATATCTTTACCATCCAATCCATGAGCTTTGAGTTGTTTATTCCAAATAAACTTTTTAGCAATTTCAAATTTTTCCTCTTCTGTATAACCTGCAAAATTAATTACTTCCATTCTATCGCGTAAGGCATTTGGAATTGTATCTAATACATTTCCTGTTGTTATAAAAAATACTTCTGATAAATCAAAGGGCACTTCTAAATAATGATCTGAAAATTCTCTATTTTGTTCAGGATCCAGTGCTTCTAAAAGTGCCGAAGATGGATCTCCTCTAAAATCTGCTCCTACCTTATCAATTTCATCAAGCATAAAAACAGGATTTCTTGTTCCTGCTGTTTTAATTCCCTGTAAAATTCTTCCTGGAAGCGCTCCAACATAGGTTCTTCTGTGCCCTCTTATTTCTGCTTCATCTCTAATTCCACCTAAAGAGATTCTTGCAAATTTTCTACCTAAAGCTTCTGCAATTGCTTTTCCAATCGAAGTCTTTCCGACTCCAGGTGGACCAATGAAACATAATATGGTTGGTTGATAATTACTTTCTTTACCAGCTTTTTTCTTTAAAGATAGAAGTTTCATTACAGAAAGATATTCCAAAATTCTTTCTTTGGTTTTTTTCAAACCATAATGCCTTTCATCCATAATTTTTCCAGCTTTTAAAATTGAAACATTATTAGTACTTAAGGTACTCCAAGGCATATCGCAAAGCCAATCAAGATAATTTCTTAAAAATCCTGATTCAGGATTAAAACTACTCATTTTAGAAAGTTTATCTAATTCTTTTTCTGCCTTTTCTCTTACATCTTCTGGCATTTTGGCATCAATAATTTTTTTCTTGTATTCTTTTACTTCCTCTGACGCAATTTCTCCTTCTTCTCCTCCAATTTCTCCCAATTCTTTATCAATTGCTCTTTTCCTTTCTCTTAATATGTTTTTCTTCATTGCGTCATCAAACTGTTTTTGTGTATTTGAATTAATAGTTTTTTCAATCTCTAAAACAGTTATTTCTCTTGAAAGAAGTTCATATACTTTCTTCATTCTTTCAATTAATGGAAATGTTTCTAGAATTAACTGTTTTTCAATTGGTTTAATATCCAAAACTGAAGCTACTTGATCAGTTAATTCAAATGGGTTTGAATTTTCAGAGATTAACTTAACAACTGTCATTACCTCTACCATTTTCCCTAATGCTAAGGCTTTTTTAAAGGCTTCGGCTAATTTTTTAGATAATGCTGAAACTTCAGTTGAATCATCATTTTGGTCAGGTAATTCTTCAACATTTCCTACTAAAAAGGGACTTCCAGAAACAATTTGTGAAAGTTTTACTCTTACTTGACCTCTTACTAATGCATGTGTTCCTTCATCTACAGACATCATTTGAGTAATAGTTGCAAGAGTTCCAATTTCATATAAATCAGATTTTAAAGGTTCATTTATGCGTGAATCTTTTTGAGTAAAGATTGCAACTAATCTGTCTTTCCCGAATGCTTCATCAGCAGCAGAAACTGATTTAGATCTTACAAATGAAAGTAATGTATCTGTGTGTGGAAACACTACTGACCCTCGAATTGGTATTATCGGTACAGTTCTCATCGATTTAGCAGTCTAACAAAGTGTTTGCTAGATGTCAATTGTGAAATTATAACTCCAATAACAGCGCCCCCGAAAATATCAATAGGATAATGAACATGGGCCATAATTCTAGCAACTCCAACCAAGCCTGCCATGATTAAGTAAAGTATCCCAATCTTTCTGTCGTGCTTTAATATCGTAGTTGCAAGAGCAAAAGCCAAAGCTGTGTGTCCTGATGGAAATGCTCCATCCCCTGGAATTGTTAATGTTAAGGGAATTAAATTTTGAGACTGAAAGGGCCTTAGTGTTGGAAAAATAATTTTTATTGTTTCAGCTATCCCCCAAGCTAAGGCGCATGAAAAAATTGCATGAATTACGGTTTCTTTTTTAATCTTTCCATCGATTACCCAAAGAACTAGTAAACCAAAACACATGAGCCAAATTAAAATACTTGCTAGAAATGTAACCATTACAAATAATGATATACTAAATTTACTATGATAAACAAAGTTTGTCATATATTACATATATGATAAAAAGTTTTTTAAACGCATTTAGAGGAGTATCTGATGCCGTTAAAAGTGAGCACAATTTAAGAATTCACTTTCTAGCCTCAATCATAGTATTTGTCTTTGCTTATTTTTTAAAATTTTCACCCCAAGAATTTGCAATTTTAACTTTGACAGTATTTTTAGTAATTATCTTAGAATTAATTAATACCATGATTGAAAAGGTAACTGATATTATTTCTCCTGAAATTTCTGAAAGGGCAAGAGTTATAAAAGACATTTCAGCTAGTGTAGTTTTATTTGGAGCAATTGCATCAATAATTGTTGCTATATTTTTGTTTGTCCCAAAAATATGGGGTTAAAAAAAAATAAAAATCTTAATAAAGGCTTTATACTTATTGAATTACTTATAGTCTTAACAATAGTTGGAGTAATTTCAGTCTTTTCTGCAGTGAATGGCCCCACACAACTTCAAAAAGTAAGAGACGCTGTAAGAAAATCCCAAATTGATAGAGTTAAAAAAGCAATTGAAGAATATCACCAAGATACGAATTGTTACCCTCAAACAATTCCAACCTGCACAAATAGTATTAATAATGAAGAGTTGGTTTATCTTGACAAAATTGGTTGTGATCCTAAAACAAAACTTTCCTACACCTATGTTTCAGAAATTAGTGAATGTCCTAAATGGTATCAACTTTATGGCAATTTGGAATATACATTAGATAAAATTATAGACAAAATTGGCTGTCGTGAGGGTTGCGGACCAGACTGTAGATTTAATTATGGAGTTTCATCTTCTAACCAAAACTTGGATCCATATTGTAAATATCTAACTGCATCTCCAGTTCCAGGAGGCGGTACTCCTGGACCAACAACAATCCCTGAACCTCCATTACAATATGTTTGTGCACCAAATGGTGCTTGTGAGGTTTTTGAAAATCCTAATTTATCAGGTTGTCCTGATATTTATATAAATGATCCTTTATGCCAAGGAGCATGCGATAAAAAGGTAAACACTTGCCATGATGACAGAGGAAAAACAAATTAAATATTTAACTATTTAGACAAAACATAGATTAATCCAGTTTTGTCATCAGATATAAAAAGTTTTCCATTTTTATCAAAGATTAAATCTGTTGGTCTTCCTAAGACTTCACCACTTCCTTGAATAAATCCTGTAACAAAGTTGGTCATGTTTTGAACAGATCCTGCAAACATGACAAATCTTAATATTTTATTATCTGTGGAAACTAATAAATTACCATCACCATCGTAGGTAAGACCTAATGTTGAATCCAAACTTATTATTTTACCAGTTTCATCAAAAGTAAAAAAACTTGATTTTGATTGAACTTTTTCGAAAACTTTCAGGTCAGTACCATCTAAATTTGACTCTAAAATTTGAGAATTAAAAGGATCTGAAATATATAATTTATTATCTTTTATTTTTAATGTTCTAGGTAAATTACCCCCATCATCTGGAAACTCAATAATATTTTCTTTTGTACCCACTTCAAAAGAATAAGGATCATACTGGTACCTTGAAACTTTATTAGATTCAGTTACATATAAATATTGTCCATTAAATATTAATCCATGTGGTTTTTTAAGTCCTTTTAATACCTCAATTCTTTCATCCATTTTTAAATTTCCATCATAATCAGGAAGCGCCACAACTCTTCCAGCACTAGTAATTGATGCAAAAAGTGTTCCATTACTATCGAATGCTAAAACTCTAGGCAATTCTCCTTTTAAATCTGCAAATAAACTCAAATTATAACTTGAAGGAATTTTGATAGGAGAAAAAGTCTTGTCGTTTAAAGGCAAATATAGTTTTATATTTTTACTAGGTAAAATTAAATAAGGATAATAATTTTTTAAAATATAAAAAGCTCCACCACCAATAATTATCAAAAACAGTAAAAATCCAACCAACCTTTTCACCTTAATTCATTATATATCAACTATGTAGTAAAATAGCAGTTATCATTGCGGGGTCGTATAACGGCAGTACACATCCCTCTGGAGGATGTTATCTTGGTTCAAATCCAAGCCCCGCAGCCAAGACGTGCAAGTTTGGAACGGTGCCCTCAACATTCACACCTTTAATTTGTGGGTACCTTTAGAATATGGTTGGTTCCTTTTGCTTACTCTGTCATTTAGGATTCAAACGACAACTCATTTCTCGTAGAGAAGGCCTGTAAGTGATACAATATTGCCATGCTTAGCCTTAAAACATTGGATGTAGACCAGAGAACGGTTCTTATAATAAAACTCTTACAAGAACAGGTTGTCGATCAACGAAAAAAACTTGCGTATTGGAGAGATCTTACCAAACAACCATCTCAGATAGACACGGGTTATATCTCACAATATTTGCTTAGCTTAATTACATCCATATATGGTGGACTAATGAGAGGTAAAGGAACAGATCTTGATGATGGTTCAGAAATTAAAGCAGCAAACTTTTTAGATTCTTTAGATAAAAAGGGTGCCACAGCGCCCAGATGGAATTTATCGTCAAATAACTTAAAAACAATGGAGTCCTTCTTATCATTCCCGGCTCTATACTTGGTGTCAATGGATCTTAACCCCGCTGGTAAATTTAGAACTCGAGTTTGGAAACTTGACCCAAATAAACACATTCTATTTAGAAAAAGGTATCTAGAATGGATGGAAAAATTGGGTAAGGTTAAACTTGGAGATCCGGGAAGGCCAGGTATAAATTTTCAATTATTTCCACCTCATAATAAAACAGATGAAAGTTTCGCCAGACATGGAAATGGTAGAACAAATGGCTTTTCTCCAATTAAAATCGAACTTGAAGGTGTTCAGGGAGCAAAGAAAATACTACATGCAGAAGAGAATAACGGTGTTATAGAAGTTATTTACCTAGATTCCAACATTACTGTATAAATTTTCGAACAGCAATTTAATATTTCTGTTTGCGTCATATTTTTTCTCCTCATAATTCTTTATTTTTTCAGCAATCTTAAGCAGTTCTTGTTCGCTAGAACTATTCTTTTTGGGCCATGGAAGTTTGATATCCATTAGCTCAGAATCCTTAATTCTATTATGCGAGGATGACGTGCCAGAGGTTAATGATAAAACTTGTTTTAAAACAATATCAGTTAAGAGTAGTGTCTTAAGTAAGTAAGTATACTTTTCTTCATATGGCTTAATAATTTCAAATTCGCTAGAGCAGGTTAGGATTATGTTTGTATCAAACACTACAGTTACTCTTGGAATTCGTGGGTTAATCTTAGAAAACAATATGTCACCTGGGTAGCACTCTCTACCTGGAGAAATAGGATTGTATTTCATAACTTCATCTACTTTGATCGTAGAGTCTTCATTAATATGTAAAATGCTTATATGCTTGACCGTATCAGAAGCAGATTTCTTTTTTCTATTTTTTGTACAAAACTCAGCGATCTTTTTTAGGGGAATGATTTCAAATTCCTCTGAGTTAATTTTTTGGAAATTCGACACCGTATGTAATCTATCTGCACTATAGAAATTAGCATTCCATTTCCCATTAATGAGTTGTTCAAACGGGAATATTACCACTGAGGGCTTCGTACTTAAAACCTTAATTCCGTGATGTTCCTTTGCTGAATTATATAATTCAGCAATTGTTTCCAAGTCATTAGTTCCAGAATAAATTTTGGTTGCAGTTCCTACCTTTTCTTTAACTTCATAACCTATATCGCTTGCTGTGGCCATAAATATTCCATTTTGTTGAAATTTTTGCTCATATGGCTTCTGAATATACAAAATAGAGCATTTAGTTCTAGTTCCTGCTTGCGCAAAAGTAACCGCTGGTAAATCAATAACTCCTCGCAAAATAAACCTTGTCGATAAAAGGTCTCTATAAACCTCATTCATTCCTTTCGATGACACTATTCCATCTGGAACAACTATTAAAAGTCTTCCGCCTGGCTTAAGAAGTTTCAAACATCGATCAAGCATGATTAGTTCTGAATAGAGAGTTTTAACATTGGAGTATTCTTTAATTTCTGAAAGAAATTCGTATTTATCAGATTCGGAAATAATTTCGTCTATATTAAATTCGGCACCAAAAGGTGGGTTTGTAAGAATTAAATCAACCTTACCCACGTATTGATCTATGAAAGAATCCCCCAATATACTATTCCCTTGTTGAACCAGTTCAGGATTAAGCCCAGATAACAAATAGTTTATTTTAGACATCCTGACCATCCGGTCGACTTTGTCTTGACCTATGAATCCATTATTTTTTCTTAAAGAAATTATTTTGCCTTTATTTTTAATATTCGAAGATTCAATAACTTCGACCAATTTTTTATATGAGTAGATAAGAAATGAACTGACACCACTTGTTGGATCAAGAACTATAAACGAATCAGGGTTTTCAGATAAAAGGTTGTCGTAAGAAGACTTGTCGTTTTTAATATCTTTAAATGCAATCTCGATAGCTGTGTTCACGACTTCCACCGGGGTCATGTATTGGGCGTCTTCTTTATGGTTTCTAAAGTTATCTCGAACAAAATGTCCAAAAGCTTCATTTAATATATCTATATTTTTATTTGTGCCTCCATTCTCTGTAAGATTAATGTTATTAATGACTTTAATAATTTTTATCGCAAAGTCATTATCAGTAGTCTGAATATTGAGGTGGGCGTTTGATCCAAAAACGTTAGAACCGTCTTTGTTAATGAACATCTTATTTTCAGCTATGTCGGAAAACACAGATTGGAGGGCATTTGCAATGTTTTTCTTATCCCCAAATTTGGCTAGAGCAACCTTTTCTAAATGGGCTAGATCTAGAGAACTAGAGTTATTTTTAAGATCAAAGTATTTAATAACGAGCAATTTAAGTATCTCATCAAGCTTCGTGTTGGCGTCATCATACCGCCCTGTTTTGTGAAATTCTTCTTTTAACTCATCCAGGGCAGTATTAAAATTGTCTAGAAGAATTTCGTTAGATGGTTTTAGGGTAAGTTGAGTCATAAATAGATTATTATCTCATTTTCAGATTAAAATCAACTATAACTATCTGCATCAACCTTTTGTTCTTGATATGCAGATATAAAGCGATCCTTAATACACAACTGTGTATTTAAAGCTTTTACGAGATCTCTTTTTTCTTGAATTGTTCCACTAGTAAGAATATACTTGGCGAAATTTACAGGGTCTAAAGGTCTACTGTTTGGATTAATATCTTGTTCATAAAGTATCTCTTCCCTTATAGATAAATATGAGGATGCGCTTGTTTTTAGCACTTCAGTAAACTTTAGAAAATTTGGATGGGCAATATTCATAAAGTTTATATATCGCAAAATCTGTTTTATCAGTTTATCCTCACTAATATATGGTTCAGTACACTTACTAAGTGGACGTGCACAATGATAGTAAATATGTCTTCTTGGTTCTGCCCATTTTCTCTTTCTCAGTCGATCCTCCCCAATAATATTTGATCCGCAATTGCCACACTTAAATAAACCTTTAAATGTAATCACTTTTTCTCCCCAGCCTGATTTTGGGTATGTAATTAACTGTTCTTGTACTTTATCGAATACTCCTTTAGTAACTAAGGGTGGATGTTTTCCTTGATACCACACTCCACCTCCGACAGGGTATTCAAATCTCCCATAATAGAAGGGGTTTTTGAGCATCTGGTAAATCTGACTGAGCGCGACTCCTTTTCCTTTCCGTGTTGTTATCTTAATCTGATCAAACCATCTTTTGATCGTTCTTCCACTATCACCATTCTTTGCAACCCTCTCAAACATCTCGGTAATAATGTAGCCTCTGTCTGGATCGACAATAATGTCCTTCAATCCACCCATAGCACGGTTGTAGTAGCCGATTGGAGGTGGCCCAGGTCTCCACCCCATTGAACATTTTGCTCGGATACCTCTTTTAACATTAATCCCTTTCTGGTCGTTCTCAAGCTTTGCTTGCGAGCAGAGAATCATAAGTAAGAACTTTTCATTCGGATTATTTGAGAAACTTTGCGAGAAAGTTTTGATTTGATGTAGTTTCTCTTGATCCATAAGATCCACAAGCATTCCGAGATCTCCGGCGTTTCTACTAAGTCTGTCTGGTGCCCAAGTCAGTATGCCTGTAAACATTCCAGCTCTTATGTCAGTAATAAGCTGACTAAACACTGGTCTCTGCCCTGACATTTTTGCTGAATGACTTTCTTTGCGGATTTCTTTTATGAAGAAATTTTCTCGTACTGCCATTTCGCTCATCTCTTTAATCTGGGAATCTATCGACATTGCTTGACGCTCATCGTCCTCACTCGATTTTCTGGCATAGAGACAGTACTCGGTTGATGTTACTAAGTTTGGTTCCATTTGTTTAGAAATCTCTTAAATTTATCTGCTTGTTTAAAGAACTTTCCGCAATATTCGCCATCCTTAGTAAGGGCGTACTTATAGAAGTAGTACATACACATGTGGAGGTGTTTGAGAGCCTTTTGCTTTTGATCCTGATTATTCATCAGGTACAAGGTACCGCAAAGGTGGTGGAAGTCTAGCCCTCAAAAATACTATAGCTAGGAGATATCTATGGAGATTTTCAAAATACGAGCGATCTTGCTCAAAACTTCTAGGGAGGGGCCGTTTCTGCCTTGCTCTATATAGCCCATATACGCTCGACTTATACCAACCTTATCCGCAAGTTCTTCTTGGGTTAGCCCAATTTGATTGCGTCGTTTCTGGATTTTCTTTCCCAATACCTTTGGTAATTTTGCATTCTTGCGCATGTGTTAATTGTCGAAAACATTGAACTCATAGTCCACTTAGCCACAGTTAGCAAATAGCCTTGAAAGAAGCTTGATTTTATGCTAAATGTAAGTTAGCATTCAGGATATAAGAAAGGAGGTGAAAATATGAAAAAACTACTATTAATTATCGGAGGAGGATTCCTGTTAATAATCTTTCTAGGTCTAGTTGGCAAGAACTCCCCAAGCGAACAGTCAAACGGCCAAACAGAGGTCAAAGAGCAAAAAGAAGCAAAGCTGGCGTTTGTTTTCGATGTTCCAAGCCTTATGGGCAAGAATATAGATGAAATCAAGAAAGATCTTGATTCCTATAAAAAGAAGTCCTTGGAACCAACTTCGGATCAAATGAAGCTGGGGGTTAAAGAATGGGAGGTTGAGTTTGAGAAGGACGGAAAGAGCCTATTGGTGACGTACGACATCGCTACTAAAAAGGTTAAGGACTTCTTTATTAGTTCTGATGATCCTTCTGGGAAGACTAAGGACAAAAATCACCTATTGGAGCTCGGAAATCTCAAAGAGAACGATTCAAGATATAAAGTCGAATTTGTTAAAACTCTTAAAGATCCTTCATTCTTTACAGGAGTGAAAATAAGCCCGACTCTAAAATATGAATATGAAATACTCTCACGAGTTGAAGGAAAAACGGATGAGAATATTAGTATTCTGATCAAAGTTGGAGAAGCTGATCCACAAGGAATCGCTACTGAGGTTCAGAAAAGTTGTAAAAAGCAATGCAACATAAGCCTTTTTGATGATAAAAAGGCATTCGAGTTAGATGCTGAATATACCAATAAAATACTTAGTTACGACGTAACCGTAGCTGAGAGAGAGGCTTGGAAGAAAAAGAACACCGTATTCCTAGCTGATCACCTAGTTGCAACTGTTGGATACAGTTTCGGACCTTACGCAGAATATCCACTTAAGGACTCTTACTACAGAGAGCTTAAGGGCGAGAAATAAATTACAACAGAAAGATCGAGAGGTCTTTCTGTTGTGCCTAGAACTTCATATCGAGCATTCCGGCAGTGATAGGCTTTGACAGGTCTCTATATTCTCCAAACATGTCCATTCCCCAGTGTGAGACTGGTGGTCTTGGTGGCCCAGCGGATTTGTAAGTCGGTCTATCTGACTCCAAAATTTTCAAAATAATGATAGTAAAGGCATCTACGAGGTCATCGTGTTTCTCTATACCAAAATTAACAATTTGGCTGATAAGATTCTCTGCTCCGTGTTGAGGGAATAAGACTTTCCCTTGGCGAATGTAAGGGGTGGCCATCTCCAACCTGGTCTGCTTATTCATTCCAGAGATTGGTACTGCTTCAGCCATTACTTTTTCGAGGGTAAGCTGTTGGACTAAAGAAACCTGATAATTTACATTTTCTACATAGGCTGTAGGCACTCTTTTGAAGTCTTGATTTAATAAATCACAAACCCGTTTTATTTCTACGATAGTATCGGTGAAATTAATTCGTTTGTTTACGATGTATGGCAAGATATAAATCTTCAAGTCGTCACCGTAGCCAGTTACTATAAAGGGAATGAGGGCTGTAAAATCGGCTGTACTTTTTTCTGAGATGGCAAGATCCACGCCAATCCCAAGCAACCAATAATTTCGCAAATCAGGTAACACTTCGTAATACTTTGGCCAGCTTCTTTGGACAATTCGCTTGTCGTCGGAAATAAATTTCAATAAATACTCTCGGTACCAAGCGGATTCGTCGGCTACCTGTCGTCTCTTGGTTTCTATATGCATCATGGATGGATACTTGCCCGGCCAAGCAATATTGTCGTTCTTATCCAAAAGAGGGTACTCTCGGTAAACTCCATCCATTTTTCCAGAGTTAATGCTCTCTTTAAGTCGCATCATGAGAGAATCTTCGTGTAAGAGGTTTCCCACGATAACTATTTTTGTATTCATTTCGCCAATAGGCATGGCTTCTCCGGTATACCAGTTCCACAGCTTATCTCGACCCTCTCTGGTTTTGACCGATTCTAAGTCCTCTACGTCGTCAATGACGATAAGGTCAGGCCTGTATTGGTAGTGGCGAAGCCCTCGGATACTTTCGCTTTGGGAAATGGCCGAGATTCTTGCATTGTATTGAGGGATAACAAACGAATTAGATCGCCACTCATCAGCAACCTCGGTAAATGGCCCAAAGTCTCTTATTAGTAGCTCATTGGAAGAAAGCTCTTGCTTAATGTTGGTCAAGATCTGTTTGGAAAGGTCTTGGGTTTGACTCACAACCAGCGTATATTTTTTGGCTGGCCTGCCAAGCATTGCCCAGATAGGGTAAGCCAGAGTGGCAATGGTGGATTTAGCTGAACCTCGAAAAGCCGTTATCACAACCTTTAAGATCCCTTCGTTTTGAAGGAGGTTAAATATTTCTTTTTGGAACGGAGCTGTAGGACAGGTTATGTAGTGGGTAAAATACGTGACAAAGAACCACGAGAAGCTCTCCCTTGTGAGCGCTCTCCTAAAATTAGGGTCTATTTGAATTAGTTTGATTATTTCTTGATGGTCATTCATGTTCTTCCTTTTCCTGTGGGGCTAACGCCACCATTTCTAATGCTTTATTTAATAATTCTTTTTGTTCGTCGGTTAACTCAATATCTTGGTTTTTATTTGAAGCCATGATTTCTATTTTGGTGGCATAGGCGGGGTGGTGATGTTTAAGCCAGAAAATTATGGCCGTCATGTTTTTGTCCTTAATGGCACTCATCATTTGAGACTCGGCCATGTCATTAACAAGCAGGTTGCCATCTAACAATGCCTGGTCACTGGCTTGAGCAAATTCAGAGTGATTCTTGCGCCAACGATAGTAGGTTGCCCTACTAATATTTGCTTTTTCACAGGCTATCTGAACGATCGGAGTTTTCTTCAAGATCTCCAAAAGTTGCTCTTTATTTTTAGATTGGCGTTTTACAATTGATTTATCCATAGATTTTTTTGGCTTTCTGACTTGTAAGTTTTTCCCAACGCTTTATGATTACTTCCGTATATACAGGAGACTTTTCCATGATGTAGCATCGTCGTTTCATTTTGGTTGCTGCAATGAGGGTTGAGCCTGACCCCCCAAAGGGCTCGACAATTAAATCGCCACGCTTGGTAAGCATCTTTATGTATGGAATGAGGATCTCTACTGGCTTGGTGCCAAACACAACGCCTTGGCCCGAATGTTTCTCGTCTGAAGCATTAAACTCTATAAAATCGGTTGGTTGATTCTTCTTTCCATGTTCATAGCCTTCCCAGTGTGGCTTACCTGATGTTGCATATAATGCAGTCTCGTATTCGTTTTGCAAAAGCTCTTCTTCCGCATCTTTATTGATTTGTTTACCCTCACTCGTTCCAACTATAGCTATATCGTATTTTGAGAAAAATTTAAACTTTGCCGAGAAACCTTGATGCCTGTTGGGTAATCTCCATATCAACATGTTGCGCACCTTCCAATACTTCTCGATCTCGTCCCACATGGCCCGGGTGTTCTTCCAATTTTCGTACGAGATGATACTGAAGTCTGGTTTTGCTACCTTAGCGATATTTGCCATCCAAAGAGATATAAAGTTGTCTGGCAAAACATCAGTCTCTAAATAGCGACGGTTGCGCTTGGCCCCGAAACCCGTTACGGGTTTTCCGTGACGTTTTGCGCCAACGTAATCGAGCAAATAAGGTTCATCTGTCAGACACATATCCGCTTTTTCACCATTCATAAGTTTTAAAATATCTGCTTCTATGGTGGAATCACCGCACATCAGGCGATTTTCGCCAAGAGCGTAAGTATCACCTTTCTTTGTATTAATCTGATGGATATTCAACTTTAGAAGCTCCTTTTCAAGACTAAATTCTTCGGGAACATCGACATCGAAAATACCGTCAAGTTCCCCACTGGAAAAACCAATATCTGCAAGGAACGACTCATCGAACTTAGCCAACAAGTCCCAATCGAATTCTCCAACATTTTTATTACTCCGGATGTTATATTCAGTAAACTCACCATTTGTAAGTTTCCTATTTGGAAGTCTTACATCAATTTCTTCCTCGCCCCTTCCTAAAAGCATCATTATTTTTATTCGCTGGTGGCCAGCCACAATTTTATTGTCAGTATCAATGGCAGGAATTTCGACTAAATTGAATTTGTTTAGACTGTCTTTTAACTTCTCTGCTTGCTCATTAGATAATTTACGCGGATTTGATTCATAAGGAACCAATTCCTTAACCTTCCGCTTTTCTGTGTGCCAAATTAGATTTCCCATATAGGGTTATTCTGGGCTTCTTTAGGAATCATTAAAACGGGAATGGAGGAGGAAAATGAGGGGAATTGGAGGAAATATGGAGGAAAAACTAGTGTGTTACAACACTAATGTTTATGAGCTTAGATCCATGACCTCTTGTACGTCTCATTTTTACAACAAAGCCATCTTGCTTCAGGGCTTTAATGAAATCTTTCCTTATATATCCGACCCCCTTAGCATCATCTGCAACTTCAATTTGCTCTTTAACTATCTTATCGCTAACAAAATTATCTTCGCTTGTAAGCAAAAGTTGAAAGTATTTACCCGCTTTAGTACCAAGATTTATACGACCAAGTATATTGACCGCCTGGTATACAAATGTACCCTCCACTGTAATCTTAAATCCAAAATTCTCCGGGGATGAGTAGTTGACGAGATCAACATTATCCATTTCCTTCGAATATTTCGATATACTGCTAACTGGTAAATTGATATCTAGCTTTGGAAGCAAAAGGTTTGGAATTGTCATTATGCCTGCAAAGTTCTGAAGGATTTCCTGCACAGGAGCAAAGATATTGGGCAAGAGCTCCAATTTTTCAAAATCAGTATCAGTCAGTTTTGTGTTTCCTAGTCTAGGCATATTATTCAGATAATTTTCCTAAAACTTTTCCCTGGATCATAATTTCCCTGGCAATTATCGGTTTGTATTCAGAATTATGACTCTCAGGCAGGAGAACTACATATTCACTCATCTTTTTAAACCTTTTTAGGGTTGCTGTCTCTTCGTTAGGGTTGAACGCCACTACAATATCGCCATTGTCAGGCACTGGTTGTGGAACAACTATGACTATATCTCCAGTGTTGAGGCCAGCCTTGGACATACTGTCTCCTTTGACTCGTAGTAAAAACGCATCACTTCGGCCATGGAGTTCAGATTTTGAAACATCACGATAGCCTTCGATGTTTTCCTGAGCGAGGGCTGGTTGACCAGCTCTAATCTCGCCAACCAAGGGTAGGTTTATTACTTCCTGATCTGGGAGAGGAGCGAGTAGAATCTTTATAGCTCTACGAGCCTGTTTGTCACGATGTATATATCCTAAATCCTGTAATTTCTCTAACTGAATGGATACGCCTCGAATAGATTTAATCTGAGTTGCCCTCATTATTTCGGGTATCGATGGCGAGTAGCCATTCTCTGATTGAAACTTAGTGACAAAAGAAAAAACTTTCCTGACGTTGTCGGTGAGATTATTCATAGTGGTAATTAATTCTACCATTGACAATTCTACTTAGCAAGTATATAAATAATGTTAGACTGCCTCCTAATATAGGAGGCTTATTAGTAAGGAAACAATTATGGCAAACTACAACGTAACAAAAAATTCGGATGGAGGGTGGGACGCAAAGCGAGATAATGCCCAAAGATCGAGCTTCCATGGAAATACCCAACGTGAGACGGAGACTGTAGCTAAACAATTTTCAAAAAACTCCTGCGGAGGAGAAGTTAGAATCCAAGGTAGAGACAATAAATTTAGGGACAGCGACACTGTTCCTCCAGCTCATGACCCCAATCCTCCCAGAGACAAGAGACACTAATATGGCATACGAAATAGACTATATACCAGTAGGCGATGGAGAAAAAAGCGGAGACGCTATTTTACTTCGTTTTGGAAATCTAATTGGCCCGCGTTCTGAGCAAACGGTGGTTGTTATTGATGGAGGTTTTAAGGATTCTGGAGAAAAAATTGTCGAACACTTGAGTACATACTACGGCACAACTGAAGTCGACCTAGTGGTGTCGACTCACCCAGACGCGGATCATGCCTCCGGTCTATCCGTCGTCTTAGAGAACTGTACAGTAACCAACTTACTCATACACAAACCGTGGGAACACGCGGAAGACATTAAAAGTCTCTTTAAAGATGGCCGAATCACGGCGTCGGGGTTAGAAGAGAAGCTGGAAAAGTCTTTGCAGCATGCAAGTGATTTAGAAGCGATGGCAAGAGAAAAGGGCATTAAGATTGTTGAGCCCTTCCAGGGGGTCACCGGATTCTCAAACGTAATGCTGGTATTGGGTCCCTCTCAAGAATATTATGAAGGGTTACTTGCCCTATTCCGATCTACTCCAAGTCCAATTGAGTCATTAGCTAAATTATTGGCACCAGTACAGAAAGCTGCTGAAGAAGTGATTAATTGGCTAGAGGACACTTTCGAAATAGATTTACTTAATGATGACGATGACACTACCTCAGCAGAAAATAATTCCAGCGCAGTCATTCTTTTTACTATTGATGGACACAAACTCTTATTCACTGGAGACGCTGGAAAGACGGGGCTGTTGTCGGCGGCAGAATATGCTGAGGGTCAAGGTATTGCCCTTACAGACCTCAGCTTCCTTGACGTTCCCCATCATGGTAGTAAAAGGAATTTAAGTAGTAAGGTCTTAGCCAAAATTAAAGCCGGTACAGCTTTTGTCTCCGCCGCTGAAGGTTCCCCAAAACATCCAGCAAAAAAAGTCACAAATGCTCTTAAAAAACATGGTGCTCGAGTTTACGTCAATAATAAGGGAAACACCATACAACACGGACACAATGCCCCAGATAGATCCAATTGGGGTCCGGCACCGGAGGAAATTTTCCATAGCAGGGTTGAGGAATAATATGAAATTTGATAGATACGATATCTTTGCGCGAGCTCTTCCAGCAGTTCTTGCGTCGGTACCATTTTTTATCCTCCACTACTTTTTATTTAGCCCAGCTTTAGGCGCATTTTGGGGAGAACTTCTTGGACTCAAAGTTGCCTCTGATGTCACATTTGTTTTTGCCTTACTATTTTTGGCGATGCAGTTTAATCGCATTGTATCGAAGGAAGTCTTTGAAAAAAGAATGTATGGTGACGGATTAAAATTTCCTACAACTAATTTCCTTCTTCATCTTGATTCATATTTTTCATCTGACTACACCCAAAAGATCCACAATCGGATCGAGTCTGACTTTAGTATAAATATCCCTACTCGTTACAGTGAAACAAAGGATGAAGACAAATCGAGGAAGCTTATAGCTGAAGCAATTAGCCACATTCGCGTAAAGGTTGGTAAAGGAAACTTGCTTGGACAACACAATCTGGAATATGGTTTTGTACGTAATTTCTCCGGTGGCAACGTTCTTGCAAGTGCTGTATCTATGTTGGATATAATTATTTTTAAGTGGATTTACCCAAACAATACGGCACTCTCCGTTTCGATTGTTAGCTTTTTTATCTACTTCACTCTTAGCCTCCTTGCAGGAAAGATGATAGAAAGCGTTGGTAGAAGTTATGCCAAGGTTCTGATTCAAGAGTATATGGCTCTGCAATGATATGTTTCTATCTGATAAAGCGATTCAAGAGTTTAAGGACATAGTTAAAAAGGAAAAAGGGGTTGAGTTATCAGATGCCGAAGCTCGGGATCAGGGAGAAAGACTTGTTTCATTTTTCGAAATATTAATGGAGGTTTCTCAGGTAGAGCTTAGACGAAAGAAAAGACTCGAGAAAGAACCGGAAGGTTTTCATTTAAATGAAGGTGAGGGCCCGTATAACTGTCGGGTTTGTTATGAATCTGTATCGGGAAAAGGGGTGTGGTGGGACTTAAATGGTATTAAATGCCTAGATTGCCAAAGAAATATAAACGAAAGCATTATCCCAGCCGAAATATGTGATAACGACAAATTATGGATAAAAGACTGGCAATTTCAGTCTGATTATGACATTCATCCTTCAACAAGAAGAAAACTCATCAGAACAGGCTTATTACATGGCCGCGATCTAAAAAGAGACAATGGATCAATATACTATACTGTTTATCTGGTAAACGAGAATTTGGAGTTCTTGAAAAAATATCCTAAAAAAAGAAAAGAAAATGTAGAGTTTATCGCAGTTGGGAAAAATAAGGTTCAACTATGATCGACATGGCAAAGTACTGGTATTCTCCAGCCTACGTAATCCATATGGCTGAGGAAATAATTAAAGTGTATGGTCAAGAGAATATAGACAAAGATACTCTTTTTCAGAAGGTTGGAGAAATGAAATGTGCAGCAATCATGTTACTTGGTTTACATAAAGCATTTGGTACACATTTTTTCATGCAGTCTTCTCTAGATCAGTTCCCTGATGTGTGGACGCTTTATCAGGAGGAAATTCCAGACAAAAATGTTGATACAAAATATCAAACCGTTGAAGTAGTCACATACGAAACACATACCAGCATTCCAGTAGTCGACTTTATCTTAAAAAATAAGCTGGTAAATCCCAAGAAGGCATACGATGAAGAAACAATAATACTTTGTTATATAAGAAAAGCTGGTACTTTTATTGACTTTGACCTTCTCTATAAAAAACTTGGACAGCATAAATTCAAACCAAGTAGAGTTTTTGTCATAGGTAATAAAATGGAAAATCCTCAAATATTTAAATTAACCCAAGTTTGGCCAGTTATTCATCATGAGGATATAGACTATGTTGAGGCAACAAAGGCATACCCTCTGCCTCACAGAAGGTTTTTCAAAAAAGGTATATCAAAAAAGATTAATAACAAATTTGCTACTTCTAGAGTAAGACCTAACCCCTATGAGGTTTTTAACCTCGGTGAACAGTTATTAAAGAAGAAATATAATGTTCACTAAAACGAATAGCTTAAGGAGTAGGAACATCTGACCAACCCTCTTTACCCTGAGTGAATTCTCTTCCGTCTGGTGCCACACATCTTCTTATTCCTGTTCTCTCGTAATATTGTTCTGAGGAGAGTTGACCGCCATCGCGGCCAATGGCTTTAGCGCAATCTTCGTATTTTTTAACCCATGAGTATTTTTCTTTGAGTGTAGGTGCTAAATCGCCACCAGGAAGAAGTTCAGGATCAAAACTACTGTCAGGACATCCATGGTTGCAGGAGTTGCGTTCACCTTCATTTAGTAATACATCTGCAATTTGCCAAGCAGTCATACTCTGAGAAATCATATATCTAGCTTCTCGGTCAATGGTGTTACTGCCAATGGTAAGAGCATTCCCTTTGCCTGAAGTATTGTCTTTTGTGTGCTCTAAAGCGTATTTAAAAGCTTCTTCGTCTTTAACGAATCCGTAATAGCGAAGATCGCCAGCTACAGCCGTTAAGGTTTTATCTTTACTAATCGTAAATCCAATTGATTGAGTATTTTGTCTTGGAGCCCCAAACTTACTTTGCCAATTTCTATACCAGAGAGTAGACGCGAAGATTGCAACTATTACAAGGACTGCCAAGTATATGAGCCAGCGTGGGAATGATTTAGTCTTTTTTGGCATATAGTATCTAATCAAGTATAGAACGTACCGCTAATTAGTTCCACAGGCAAGTATATCAAACTACATCAGTATCAATTTGTGAAACAGCCTTTTATAGTGTCTCATTTGTCTCGTTTAGCCTTGAAATGATACACTTAGCTTGCAGGGTTATAAGGATCTAATGGGTCTCGACCTGTATGCTCAGCAAGTATATGCACCCCTAGTGACCCGGGTGCCTCGAATAGCCCGTGTTTTCCGTCTAAAGAGTCATTTTGGAAAGTGAGAATTATAACCATCACCTACCCTCAAAAATCCTTCGTTCGAATCCCTACTTTGTTTGAGTTTATGGGATATAATTGACTAGATATGATCAAAAAGCTTCTCAAAAACAGATATTTGATTGTCGGCGGGGTTCTTCTGGTTCTTGGGGTTTCAGTGTTTCTCCTGTCTGAGAAACAACCGAATATGGATAATTTCAAAGCCCCAGGAAGGAGTTGGAACTCTTCCAAAAAAGTAGAGGACTATTTTATTGAAAAATTGAGAATGACCCCCCAAGAAGCATCTGAAATAAGATCAAAACCAGGAGTTGATGGAACTATTGATTTAAGGATAACCACAAATACCACTTTAGGTGGAGTTATTGGAAATCTTTATTATTATGGTTTCATTAGAGATGAAAATTCTTTCCGCTATGCATTAGATCACACAAAAGACACGACTCCCAGCGATAAGGCAATTAAAGTTGATGTAAATAAAACAATTGACACTAATGCAGAATACAGGATTTCAGAAGAGATGAGTGCATGGCAAATTGCTGACATTTTATTAAATAGACCTTCCGGACATTTCGCTTTTGATGAATATAATTATTTCTTTATGCCCTGATTTTGTTAAAAGTATTACTCAGAAAATATCACTAATAATTTCCTAATTTGCTCCAAATGATCAATAAAATTAAAATCGTATGTTAAAATCAGATAATGCTTACAAAAGATGAAATAGATTTTCTAGAAAAAATTCCAGCAAATAAAAAAGTATATATTTATCTATTTAATCCTCAAATTATTAAAATTGTCAGAAATTTAATCCAATTAATAAATAATTCCAATCCAGACCTAGAGATCAAACACATGGGATCTGCTGCATTAAAAATTTCAGGACAAAATGATATCGATATTTATGCATTTTCAAATCCAAAAAATTTTAGTAAATATCTTCCCCAATTAATTAAACTTTTTGGAGAACCACTTCATAGACATGAGACATTCATTGAATGGAAATTTAAAAAAGATAAGTTTGACATTGAATTTTATTTAACTTCTAAAAATTCGGAGACAATGAAAAAACAAATTAAAGTTTTCGAAATACTTAAAAAGAATAAAAACATTCTTAATGAATATGAAAAATTAAAAGAATCAATGAATGGAAAACCATTTAAAGAATATCAAGAAAAAAAATATAATTTCTATCACAAAATTATAGATAATTAAACTTAATAATTTATTCCAAAAATAGTTCCAAGTGATCAGACAAAAAAATATTAATGCTACAATATAGAATAGACAATGTCTTCAAAATCAATAATTATGTTAGGAATGGTTACAGGATCAATTATTGGTGGATATATACCTACAATTTTTGGAGTAACATTTTTATCAATGTGGTCCCTTTTTGGAAGTTTTATCGGAGGAATTCTTGGCATCTGGATTACCTATAAACTAGTTATCTAATATGATTTATTATTTATTTCGTCATGGCCAAACCTTTTTTTCAAAATATCACCTTAAATATGGAAAAAAGAACGACACGGCAGAAATTATTCCTGAAGGTATACCAAAAATTATAAATATTGCTACAAAATTAAAAGAAGAGAAAGTTAAAGTTATTTATTCTTCCCCTATTAAAAGATGTGTTCAGACAGTGGAAATTATCAAAAAAGAATTCCCAACTATAAAAATCATTTATTATCAGAATCTTGAGGAAGAGAAAGTATCAAGAGGTTTGGAAACATTTAAAGACCAAACCGAAAGAATTAAAAAATTTTTAGATGAAATTAAAGAAAAAAAACTTGAAAAAGTTGCAATTTGTTCTCATGGATGGCCAATTGCGGTAATGATTGCACTTCTTAAAAATAAACATGTTAATAGACTAAGTCTATTAAACTATCCAAAATGTGGTGTAATAGTCACAATTGATGCTAGATAAATTTATGTATTTTGTTTACATTTTGGAATGTATAGACGGAAGCTATTACACAGGTTCTACAAACGATATTACAAAAAGATTTAAAAATCATATCAATGGCAAAGGTGGAAGATATACAAGAAGTCATAAACCTATAAAGGTTATTTATAAAGAAAACTTTAAAACAAAGTCAGATGCTTTAAAACGAGAAGTTCAAATTAAAAAACTTAATAAAAAAGAAAAATTAATATTAATAAATACTTGAATTATTATCTTCTTAAAGAATATAATAAACATATATGAATTTTAAATGGTTTGAAGGCTTAGAATTGTTACTATTAATTCCATTTTTGGTATTTGATTTAATTTTAAGAGGAATCGCCCTTTGGAAATCAGCCAAAAGTGGTCAAAAGGTTTGGTTTGTTGCTCTTTTAATCGTAAATTCAATTGGAATCTTACCTTTAATTTATTTATTACTTCAACACTGTTGTCCAACACCTTCTAATAAGAAAAAGTAACTCAAAGTTGTAAATCCTATAGTAGCAATTGACATTAGTGTATATTGCTGTTACTATATTGAAATCGATTCGAAAGACTGCTTTAAGTTCTAATCCACTTTTAGATGGTTTCTCCAATTGAGACAATTTAATTTATGTACAAACAATTTAACAGTAGATCTCGTGGTGACCGTGGAAATTTTCAATCCAGGGGGAGTTTTCGTGCACAAAGAAAAGGTTTTGGAGGCAGAAGATCAGGAGCCGGTAGAGTTGCAAAATTTTTTGACCCTACTAGTGTAATTTTCTCTCAAAAAACTTCAAGTACTGTAATTGAAAAATATATAAATATAAATTCGTTTTCTGATTTTAAAATTGACGAAAAATTAAAAAGAAATGTATTAGACAGACATTATGGTGCCCCCACACCTATTCAAGATCAATCAATTCCACAAATACTAGAAAACAAAGATTTAATTGGAATTGCAAATACCGGAACAGGTAAAACAGCAGCCTTTTTAATTCCACTTTTAGATAAAGTTATAAAAGATAGATCCCAAAAAGTATTAATTGTTGCTCCAACCAGAGAACTTGCGTCCCAAATTAGAGATGAATTTTTTACATTCTCTAGAGGACTTGGAATCTTTTCTGCACTTTGCATTGGTGGAGAAAATATTAATAGACAAAAACAGGAACTTCGAAGAAATCCCAATTTTATAATAGGAACACCAGGAAGACTTTTGGATCATGTGGATTCAAGAAGTTTAAGACTTGATGATTGCGCTTCAGTTGTACTAGACGAAGCAGATCATATGGTAGACATTGGATTTTTAAAAGATATTAAATACATAATTTCCCTTCTTCCTAGAGTTAGACAATCATTATTTTTCTCAGCAACAATTGATGGAAAAGTAAAAGAAGTTTTAAATAGTTTTGTCAAAGATCCTGTTACTGTTTCTGTAAAAACTAGAGATACTGCAGAAAATGTTAAACAAGAAGTAATTAAGGTTGGACATCAAGGTCAAAAAATAAACATGCTTCATGAACTTTTAATTAAACAGGAATTTGAAAAAGTATTAATTTTTGCCAGAACAAAACATGGAGTACAAAATCTTTCCGATGAATTAATTAAAAGAGGATTTAAAGCTGATGCAATTCATGGAAATAAAAGACAAAGCCAAAGACTTAAAACGTTAGATAAATTTAAAAGAAGTTCTATTAATATTTTAATTGCAACTGATGTAGCCTCTCGTGGACTTGATATCCCTAATGTAAGTCATGTAATCAACTTTGACCAACCTGAAAGCTATGATACTTATATTCATAGAATAGGTAGAACCGGAAGAGCTGATAAAAGTGGTGTTGCCTTGACCTTTGTTTCTTAAAAAATAAATTTAATTTATAAAAATTAAATAGAAAAAATTTCTAACTAAGCTTTTTTATTTCGTAAAAATAATTGCATTAGGAATTGCTCTACCCGGACCAACTTTATAACCCCCATACCAAAGCGCTGTTGAACCACCATTATCTAAATTCATTGCATTATCCATCCCCAAGGCTTTTAAAGCTATTGCACTTTCAGCAACCGTCGCTGAGTGAACAACTCCAATATATACAGTGTTTCCCCTACTAGCTACAAAACTTCTTGACCCTTTACTTCCTTTTTTAGGATCACCATCCCCACCAAAGCTAATATTTCCATTAAAGACTAAAAGTGGATAATTCATTATTACTCCATTAACTCCAGTATCTCTTCCCCATTGGCTTGCAGCAGAAACAAATCTTATATATCCAGATCCAAAAATAACTGCTGGATTTGTACTATAGACATTATTTCCAGAATTAAAATAATATTTATCTTTATTCATAACTAAAAGGTCAAAAGAATTTTCTTTACCTACACAAGTTGAATAATCTTTAGGACAAAAATATGTTCCATTAACTCCTGCAAATCCACCATTTCTTGAAACATAATCAGAAAGGGAAAGAGCTGGACAATTACTACTACAATCAGAGGTAGATGCAGTATCAACTATTACACGAGTTGATCCAATATCCGCTGCAATCAAACTTATTGTAAATGTCCCCGAATCTGTTTTTACACTTTGTCTAGAATATCCTGCTCCAGGTGGAACATTATTAATAATTGGTACAGGAGTAGGAGCTCTTGTAGCTTTAACTGTTGCAGAAGTTGTTGGAGTAGTAGTAGGAATAATTGTAGGTGTAGCTGAAAGAGTTGGGGAAGGAGTAGCTATTAAAGTAGGAATTATTGAAACCAAAGCATTTTCATCAATCTTTTTTATTGGAAAAAATGCTGAAACAATAAAAATTACAATAAAAAGAGTAGAAGCTAAAATTGGAATTATTAAATCAATATATCCTTTATCATTTTTATTCATAGGCATTTCTAGTATACTTCAAAACTAATGGCAAATTTAAATATAAATGGAACTAATTTAGTTAAAGAAATTCTTTTAGCCAGTAAATACAAGGAACAAGAAAAGGAAGAGGTCATAAAAACCACCAAAACAGCTTCAGCTTTAGCTTTTGTTTATGAAAAAGCTAGAAATGCTGTTGAATTTAGGGCAGACCATTTAATAAGACAGGCAGCAATTGAAAGAATACTTCGAAGGAGGCTTTTTTTGAATCAAGATAGTGAAAAAATCGCACTTTTATTAGTTAGGGAACTTTCCTGGGCAAAATATTTAAATAAAGAATCAATTTCTTCTTCAAAGGTTACTCTACTCACCGGAATTATTGAAAAATACAGATTAGTTTTAAAATCTGCAGATCAAAACCTAAAAGATACTCTTGTTGGACTTTGTTCTTGCGAAATAGAAGAAAACGTAAGCTTTAATCCAATTAACCAAATACTTATTAATTTTGTATCCTCATCAATTTTACCTAGAATTGATTTTGGTGAAGATGACAAATCTACCAAAAGTATGCAAGTTTATATTGCCACTGAAAGAAGCTTTGCAAAAAATAGCGAGATACTAATAAGTTTTAGATTATTAAAAGTATTAGACCCAGATTGGAAAGGACCTAAAGAAAGTCTTTTGGAAAATGATATCAGTAAACTTTTTCAAACCCTAACAATTATTGATAATCATCTAAATTATAAATATAAAGACTTATTACGTAGAAAAGTTACACAAATGACACCCCCATTTAATCTAATTCGAGAATTAGTTGAAAATTCACCAGAAAGTTTTGAAAAGATAACTTCAAATTTAAGTTTACTTGAAGAGAAAGCAACAGAAATATTGGAAATTAGATATAGACAGACTCAAGATAAAGTCATGAGAGCTTCAAAACGAAGCATTGTATATATATTTTTAACCAAAATGGTTCTAGCAATTTTAATTGAAGTACCGTTTGATATATTTTTTGGAAAAGTAAATTATTTAGTACTCGGAATTAATATTATATTTCCCCCATCACTTATGTTTTTATTAAATTCAAGCGTTAGGCTTCCAGAAAAAACTAATACCGATTTAATTATTGAAAAGGTAAATGAATATCTATATCTTAATGAAGAAGATCTAAAAACAGAAAAAGTTAAAACAATTTTATATAAAGGGAAGGCAGAAAAAGTTTTTTACTATACATTTTTATTTACATCCATATTGATACTATTAGGCCTCCTTTGGATTTTAAATTTGTTGCATTTTAATCCAATAAGCCAAATTATTTTTCTCTTCTTTTTGTGTGTTGTCTCATTTTTTGCATTTCGCGTTAGAGAGATATCAAAAGATTATCTGATTAAAGATAGTGAAAGAGAGTCTTTTTTTGAAACTCTTTTGGATTATTTATTTTTACCAATTGTAAAAATTGGGCAGTGGCTTTCAAACCAGATTGCAAAAATTAATATATTAAGTTTTATATTTGATTTTATTATTGAAGCTCCATTAAAAACCTTCTTGGAAATATTAGAGGATTGGCTTCATTTTGTGAGAGTCAAGAAGGAAGAGATCCTTAGTTAATAATTTAATTTCTTTTTTAATGATTTTTTTCATATCTTTTTTAGTTTTTTCATCTAAATATTCTAATAACTTTTCATCATATGGAGCATTGTGAAATTTCTCCAAAAATTCACAATGATGTTCACTAGGTAAATTATCTAAACAACATCCCAACACTTTATGATGAATTATTTCCTCAACTAATTGCCAAAATTCCTGTCTTTCTTCATTTGAAGAAGATATCTTTTTTATTTTTCTATCTATTTTGTCTAAAACAATTAATTTATCAAAAAATAATATACTCATATTTGTATTAAAGATTCACTAGAAATATTTAACTTATTATATTCTACAGGACCTAAGGAAATTTTATTTTCTGGATCATCAATGAAAAAAATTAATACTGCCCCTTTTTTATAACGTGGTCCTCCTAAATATTCCATAACTTCAGGACTTCCTCCAAAATGTTTACCTGTCCAAGCAGCGGGTCCTGAATCAGCAATTGAAGCAACAACACTATTACCATTTTTTGTATTTACTATTAACACTTTTCTATATTTATACCAATCTCTTAAATATGGTTGTCGACTAGACCAATCAGGTAGATATAACGTTTGAACTACTGCATACCATTTTTCAGTATCAACAAGATTGGTAGTTAATTCACCTTTTGAATGAGCAAAATAACCCCAAGCTCCAAGACCTGGAGCTATACCCTCTTTATAATAGGGACCATGGTTTTCCAAAATATCGCCAGGATATCTTTTCAAATGTTGTTCAGCTCCAATGTATCCATATGTAGTGTTTAAATGTTCTCCCTCAAGTGATGCTTTAGCTGGAATATTTGTAATATCTTTAATTAATTGTTCCAATCTTTTTTCTTCGTCACGAGCTAAAGGTCTGACAACTTCAGGTAACATAGATTTTAAATTATCTATTAATAATTTTTGAGGAATCTCTTGTGTTTTATTATCTTTCAAATTCTCAACACTTTTAATAATTTCTGAGGGAGTAGGAAGTTGTCCTGATCCAGTAGGGGGAGCTAAAAGAAGAGTTCCTGTTAAAGCTCCCGCCCCTATTAATCTTGCAGAATGTTGTCTAATTTTTCCAAGTTCAATGCCTTTTTCTAAGAAGAATTTGTGTGCTTCGGGGAACTTTTCCTTAAAACTATTTTGAACTTCAATATTTTTAAGTTTTAACTTCTCTCGAAAATTATCAGTGGCAGTATTTTTCATCTTTTTAATAAATTATTCCATTTTATTAAGTCTTTTAATTGTTTCTTCCTTTCCTAAAATAATAATTGAATCATTAATAGGAGGCGTAAATTTAGTACCAGTTAAAGAAATTCTCAAACTCATAAAAAAATCTCCAATTTTAAAATTATTTTTGGTAACCTCATTCATTAAATCGCTATTTAAGGTTTCCAGATCCCAACCTTTTATATTTTTTAAAACTAAAAGAGCCGATTCTATGTGTTTTTTATAATCTATTCCAAACAATTTATTATCAACCTTAGGTTCTTCAAAGAAAAAATTAGCTAAAGAATCAAAATCTGATATTTTTTTAATTCTTTCTTTGACTAATTTTGTAATTTGAATTTTTTTATCTTTATCCATTTTCTTAAAATCAGAATTTTGAATTTCAAATTTTTTACATAAATTGCTATTAGAAATTTTTCGAATATATTCTCCATTAAACCAATCAAGTTTATCTCTATTAAAGATAGGGTTCGCTTTTTGAAACCCTAGTGGATCAAATAAATTAACAAATTCTTTTAAAGTAAACAATTCTTTGTTATCTTTTGGAGCCCAACCTAAAAGAATAACAAAATTAAATAACGCTTCTGGAAGATAACCTTCGTTAATTAATCCATCAACTGAAGTACTTCCCTTTCTTTTTGACAATTTTCCCCCATCAGGATCCATGATATCAGTTAAGTGCCCAATTTCAGGAACAGTAAATTCTAAATATTTGTAAACCAATAAATGTATCGGAGTTGAAGGCATCCAATCATGGCCTCTTAATGCATGAGATATTTTCATATCATTATCATCAACCACTACAGCTAAATGATACGTTGGAAAACCATCTGACTTAAGAAGTGTCGCATCTCCAACCGTTGAAGTATTCCAAGATATCTTCTTCTTTAAGACATAGTCAGTAAATTCTATATTTTCCTTATCAGGTACTTTAAGTTTTATGGCTCCACTTTTTAAATCTTTATCTCTACATGGATCTCTTAATTCCTTTGAAAATCCATCCTCTTTAGCATTTTTTGCTTCACACTGACAATAAAACGCGTGGCCATCAGAAACCAACTTCTTTGCAATTTTATTGTATATCTCTAACCTTTGAGATTGAACACAATATTCATCCCATTTAATATTAAAAATTTTTAAAAGTCTTTTAATATCCTCAACTCCACCCATCTTTTCTCTTTTTTTATCGGTATCTTCAATTCTTAAGATAAAATCTCCTTTATTGTGTTTTGCTAATGCGTAGGCATAAAAAGCAGTTCTTAAGTTTCCAATATGCATCGATCCAGTTGGACTTGGAGCAAATCGAGTTCGAATCATAATTGAATTGTATCATTTCACAGGTTAAACTTAAAAGTATTATATGACCACACTGACCCAAGCATCCATAGGTTCTAGAAAAATAATTCGTTATTCTATTTATCTAATAATTTTTTTAATAATTGGAAGGATTGTACTGATTGCTGGAATAGGAATTTATAAAAAAGTCTTTCCACCAGCTCCAACTCCAGCCACCGTATCATTTGGTAGACTTTCAAAGCTTCCATTTCCTGAAAAACAAAAGTTTGCATTAAATTTTACAGTGGAGACTCCAGAAGGAGGAATTCCAAATTTTCCTCCTCAATCAAAAGTCTTTTTCATGCCTAAAATTTCGTCAAATTTATTATCTTTAGATTTTGCAAAAGAAAAGGCAGAAAAATTAAATTTCAATCCAGACCCTCAAAAAATAACTGAATCTATATATAAGTTTTACCATAAATTTGCCCCAGCAGTACTTGAAACTGACATCATAACTGGGGCTTTTTCAATTAGCTATGATCTTAAAATTGACCCAACTCCTCTTTCTGTTAGACCAAACCAGCCAGAAGTTTCTGCTTCAACCATAAGATCATTTCTTTCAAATGCAGGATTATTACCAAGTGATTTAACAGGTCAAATTGAATATCAATACTTAAAAACAAAAGACGGAGTCTTTGTTCCGGCACTTTCATTATCAGATGCCAATATAATTAGAGTTAATCTTTTTAGGAAATCGTATGATAACCTACCTGTTATTTCAAATTCCTTTAAAGAATCAAATATTTGGTTTCTAGTAAGTGGTTTAAGAGAAAGAGGAAAAGATGTCATAGCTGGGGAATATCATTATTTTCCAGTTGACGAAAGTCAATCAGCAACTTATCCAATTAAAACAGGTGATGTAGCTTGGCAAGAATTTTCAAGTGGAAATTATTATCCAGAGTCCCTTGGAGCAACTGTAGAAAATGAAAATATAAAAATAAGGAAAATATATTTAGCATATTATGATCCAGGAGTTTACACAGAATTTTTGCAACCTGTTTTTGTTTTTGAGGGAGACAAAAACTTTGTAGGGTTAGTTCCTGCTATAACTCCAGACTATTATGGTGAATAGGTAACTTTTTCCCAAGAATAGTTACTATAAATCCAATCAATCAATTCTTTTGTTTCACCAAATCTATCTGAACTTCCTAGAACAACGATCATTACTTTTTTTCCATTTCTATCAATATATGTAACAAGATTTTCTCTAGCATTTTCAGTCCATCCAGTTTTAACACCTAAAACTCCATCTACACTTCCTAATAATTTATTTATATTTACTAATTTATGAGACATTTTTCCATTTACACTCTTAACTAATTCCTCTTTTGTTCCTACAATTTTTGAAAAAACAGGATCCTTCATTGCCACTTTTGAAATTGTTATTAAATCTCTAGCGGTTGAATAATGGTTAAATTCATCCAATCCAGAGGGATTTGAAAAATGAGTATTATTAAGTCCTAAATCTTTAGCCTTTTTATTCATTAAAGCTATAAAAAGTTCTCTTCCACCTGGATGATTATTAGCTAAAACTTCAGCAGCATCATTTGATGAGTAAATTAAAAGTCCTTTTAAAAGATCTATAAATTTTATTTCTTCTCCCCAAACTAATCCCATTTTTTGACCAACTATATTAATTTTTCCTACCTTTAAAACTTGATCTGAACTGTAGGTATCAAGTGAAACCAATGCTGTCATTATCTTTGTAGTAGATGCAGGAAAAAGGGTCTTTTGTGGATCTTTTTCATAAAGATAAACTCCTGATATTAAATCAACCGCTAAAACAGATTGGGCAGAAAGTATTGGATAATTAACACCTTCTTTTAATACAGGAATATCTGAAAAGGCCTGGGTTTTAGCTATTGGATAGATATTTGGAATAATATCTCTAAATCCAGAATTTAATGAAATTGCTGAAGTTGAAATTAAAATAAACGACAATAATGATAAATAGAGAAGATTAATTTTCATTTACTTTAATTCCGAGTTCTTTTAGCTGGTCTTTGGAAGTTTCACTTGGCGCATCCAATACTGAAGTCTGACCAGACGATGAAGTTGGATATGCCATAACTTCCCTTACACTTGGTTCATTTAAAATAGCCATCATAAATCTATCAAGTCCTGGGGCAATTCCACCATGAGGAGGAACACCGAATGTAAAGGCCTTCAACATATGTTCAAATTGATCCTTTTGTTTCTCTGAAAATCCAATAAGCTTAAATATTTTTTCCTGAACCTTTGGATCACTTATTCTAATACTCCCACCACCAACTTCAAGGCCGTTTAAGACCATATCATGTTGTAAACCTCTCACTTTTCCAGGATCTGTTTCCAATAAATTTAAATCATCAGGATGAGGAGACGTAAACATATGGTGAGATGGTGCCCATTTTGCTTGTCCTGAACCATAAAAAAAATCTTCTTTTGATTGTTCTGTAAAGAGTGGAAAATCCAAAACCCAACAAAATGCTAATTCGTTTGGATCATTTTTATCCTTTCGAAGATCAGGTTTGTCATTACCATATTTTTCTTTAGCCTCTTTATGAGAAATTCTTGGCCAAGGACTTTGAAAAATCTTTTTTTCAGGAAATATTTCTTTAACAAGTTCGGAAAACATCTTTTCGGCTAAATTTAAAATATCTTCTTGTTCCACAAAGGACATTTCCATATCAAGTTGTGTAAATTCACCATAAGCTCTATCTTTTCTAGGATCTTCATCTCTAAAACATCTAGCAAATTGAAAATATCTCTCCATTCCAGCAACCATTAAAAGTTGTTTATATTGTTGTGGAGATTGGGGAAGAGCATAAAATTTACCTTGTTGTAATCTTGAAGGTACTAAAAAGTCTCTAGCTCCCTCAGGAGTAGTTTTAGTTAAAATAGGTGTTTCGATTTCTACAAAATCATTATTAGTTAGCCAATTTCGTAAAAACTGTGTAACTTTAGAACGAATTCTAATATTTCTGGTCATTCTTGGTCTTCTTAAATCAAGATATCTATATTTGTTTCTTATTTCCTCATCAATTTCATATCCATCACCATCTATTGGTAAAGGTAGTTCCTGAGCTAGAGAAATAACATTTAATTTTTCCATTTGAATCTCAATTTTGCCTGTATCAATATTGGCATTTACTAATTTTTCCGGTCTTTTTACAACCTTCCCTTCAATCTCAATAACACTTTCTGTTGTAACTTTTGCTAAATTTGTCCCCACACACTGAATTATTCCTGTTCTATCACGAAGATCTATAAAAGTAATCTTTCCATGATCTCTAATTGTTGATACCCAACCTTCAAGCTTGACCTTTTCATCTACATTTTTAATAGTATCCACAACCAATGTTCTTTGCATATATTATGTATTGTAAATTTAAGATTAACTCTTGACAAGGAGCATATGTATTTCATAATATACAAATTGTTCCTAAAAAAATTAAGATGAAGCTTATTAATCAAATTAAAACAATTAATTTCCTCTTTATTAAATAAAGGGGTTTGTTTTATTTGAAATTTATAAAAAAATACAAACCTCTTAAAAAAAGAGGTTTTTTTATTGAAAAAATATAAATATGGATAATGAACAAAAATTAAAAGCCGAATCCTATATGTTCGAATTGCAAAAAAAAATAGCAAACCCAGGTCAAAAGATTGATCTAACTTTATGGTCAATTGTCGAAGATCGTGATGGTAAAATTTGGATCAAAAAAGAAAGTCCCGATGGAATAAACGGGACAATGTATCCAGTACTATTGACAAGGGGGTGAATAATATATGACAGAAAAATATTTATTAGGAGTTAACACAGAAATATTAATTAAACCTGTCAAACCAGGTCTTTATACAGTAGCCGACCAGGCCAGAGGGTTTGGTGTTCCAGAAACAGAATTAACAACTGATAAAGAAAATGCTGTTCCTCCAGCAGGTTTACCTGAGAAATTTTGGGAAAGTTTAGGAATAGGTAAAAAAAATTAAGTTATATTAATATCTTTAATTTTTAGTTGGATTAAAGACCTATTATTCCAAGTATTTTCTTCTGTGGTGTAGGCAATATCAATCAATTTTGTTTTTTGATTTATTTTTGATAAATCATAATTAAACCATACGGCATCTAAAGTGATTTTGCTTTGTCTAATTTTTAATTTTAGATGTTTCCCATCTGACCCTATTGATTTACTTTCTATTATTTCTGCCTTTTTAGTCATAAAAACAGGTTGAAAATTTCCATAACCTGTTGGTTCAAATTTTTTTAACAAATCAATAAGTTTTTGATCTATTTGCCTAAAATCAAGACTCATATCAATTTTTAATTTTTTAGATAAAATTCCATCAGTTAATAAGGGTTTTGATATTTTAATTAACTTTTTAGTAAATTCCTCAATTTTTTCAGTCTTAATTGAAAATCCAGCAGCCATTGGATGTCCTCCACCTTCTAAAATAAGTTTTGTAGATTTAATTACTTCAATAATATTGAATCCGTAAATTGATCTTGCTGATGCTTTAGAAATTTCTTTATTAATTGAAAAAACAACTGAAGGTCTATAATATTTTTCAGTAACTTTACCAGAAGCAAGTCCAATTACCCCTTCATTATAATCTCCTGAAATAACGATAATTTCATTACTTTCTACCTTTACTTGTTTTAGAGCTTTATTTAATACCTCATCAACAATTTTTTGTCTTTGAACATTTGTTTCACCTAATATCTTCGCTAAATCAAATGCTTTTTTAGAATCTTTTGTACAAAGAAGTCTTAATGAATCTAGGGCATTGGCAAGCCTTCCCATTGCATTAATTCTAGGAGCTAAAATATAACCTATTTCATAAACACCAACTTTAGTTAATTTTGATTCATTAATCAAAGCTTTCAGACCAATTCTCCCCGTCTTACTTAATTCTTCAAGTCCCCACTTTACAATTGATCTATTAACACCAATAAGTTGCATTTGGTCTGAAATAGTTCCAATAGCCGCTAATTCCAATCCCTTTATTTTTTTACTAAATTGACTAGATAAAACGTATGCAAGCGCTGATCCACAAATCTTTGTTGAATGAAGGATAAATTTTGTAGTAAGTTTCTTATCACCTAAAGTATGATGATCACAAACAATAACATCAATTCCTAAGTCTTTAGCTTTTGAAATTGCATCATATGCAACAATTCCATTATCGACAGTGATTATTAATTTTATTGGAGAACTTTTTTTATCTTCTTCATATTTTTCTTTTAATTTATTTATACTTTCAACTTTAATACCATATCCTTCAGAAAACCTATTGGGAATATATGGTAAACAATCAAAACCTAATGAATATAGATTTTCCCAAAGAATTGCAGTAGCGCATATTCCATCACAATCATAATCTCCAAAAATTACTATTCTTTCATTTTTCTTTTTAGCTTCTTTTAATCTTTTAACAACTTCTTTTAATTTGTTTTTGTTAATTCCAAATTCTTCCAAAGAAATATCAAGGGGATTTCTAGGTTTTAAAAAATCTTCTTTTTCTTTTTTTGACTTTATTCCCCTATTATCAAGAAGAGTTTTTGTAATGTCTTTAGATTCACTTAATATCTGCCATTTCATACTGGTATAATAATATAACATATGAATTTTACTCTTCCAGAAGCTGTTTTAGAAACACTAGACAAATTTGATTCAAAAGGATTTGAAATTTACATTGTAGGTGGTGCTATAAGAGATCTTTTAATGGGAAAAATAGTATCTGATTGGGATTTTACAACTAATGCTACCCCAGAACAAATTTTAAAAATTATTCCCGATGGATTTTACGATAATATATTCGGTACTGTAGGAATTACAATTGAAGGTTTTACCAAACCATTTGAAATAACCACCTATAGAACTGAATACGGGTATTCTGATAATAGAAGACCAGATAAGGTTTCTTGGGGTAAAATATTAGAAGAAGATCTTAAAAGACGTGATTTTACAATTAACGCCATGGCTATAGATAAAAATCTTAAAATTATTGATCTATATGATGGACAAAAAGACTTAAAAAATAAATTAATTAGAGCAGTTGGTGATCCAAACGAAAGATTTAGGGAAGATTCTCTTAGAATGATGAGAGCTGTAAGAATTGCTGGGGAATTAGAATTTACAATTGAAGAAAAAACTTTTGAGGCAATTATTAATAATGCTAGTTTAATTAATAAAATTGCTAAAGAGAGGATAAAAATTGAACTCTTTAAAATTTTAAAATGTAATAATCCTTACAAGGCAATTTTACAATTTAAAGAAAGTGGACTAATGGAAGAATTGTTACCAGAACTTATTAAATGTTTTGGAGTAGAACAAAAATCTCCCAGTAGACACCATATTTATGATGTTGGAAATCACCTTTTAATGGCCTTAAAAGAATGCAAATCAGATGATCCAGTAGTAAGATTTGCAACACTAATTCACGACATAGGAAAACCACAGACTTATAAAAAACTCTCTACCGGGGTAATTACTTTTTACAATCATGAAATGGTTTCTACTAAAATTGCAATTAATATTGCAGATAGACTTAAATTTTCTGCCAAGGAAAGAGATAAATTTGTAATTTTAGTTCGTTTTCATCAATTTACTGTTGATGAAAATCAAACAGATTCTGCAATTAGAAGATTTATTAAAAACACAGGAATTGAAAACATCGAAGATATGCTTTCTTTAAGAGTTGCGGATAGACTTGGTGGTGGAGCTTCTGAAACTTCTTGGAGACTAGAAGAATTTAAAAAAAGATTGACTGAAGTTCAAAAACAACCTTTTTCAATTAAAGATTTAAAAATTAATGGAACTGACATAATGAAAACTCTAAATATTAAACCAGGACCAAAAGTGGGCGAGATATTAGAAAAATTATTTAATGAAGTGGTTGAAAAAAAGATTGAAAATACAAAAGAAATCTTAATATCAAACCTTAAATCATGTTCTATCAATTCCCCCACCAAAACTTAATTTCTCTGTTCTTCCATCAGACCTTTTAACTTTTACTATAATATTTGGATTATTTTCTTGGATCACTTTAACTTCTAAAACTTGGGCAAACAAAAATTCACCTTTAATGCTACCGTCACCTTTTGAATTAATTCGAACACGAATAGTTTGATCTTTTGTTAATTTATTTATTTCATCTCTTTCCATCGTAGGGAGGATTATATAAGATAAATATTATTTTTTCCACTTCTTCTTTTGAATGTCATCCCAAGTAACAAGAATTGGAACAGCAACAAATGGGGAAGAATAAGTTCCTGAAATTGTTCCTATAAGGAGGGCTACTGCAAACCAACGAATAGTGTCTCCTCCTAATAATACTAAGGAAACAAGCATAAAAATAATTGTAAATGAATTATTTAGTGACCTTACCATCGTTTCTGTAAGTGCCCTATTTGCAATATTATAAAATTCTCCACCTTCTTTTTTCTGCTTTTCCCTAATTCTGTCATAAACAACAATTGTGTCATGAACTGAAAATGAAAGTGATGTTAAAACAGCTGTTACGAAAAGAAAATCAACTTCAACTTTGAAAAAATGCCCCAAAATAGAAAACATACCTATTAAAACTATACTGTCATGAAGTGTAGCTAAAGTCGCAGATACTCCAAATTTTAGACTTTTAAATTGAATCACTATCCAACAAAGAATTAATGAAGTTCCAATAATTAATGCATAAACTGTCTTTTTAATAAGCTCGGGTCCTATTGATGGCCCCACCGTTTCAAAACGAAGTTCTGTAGCACCTTGGTTTTTAAAATCTAGTCTAATTTTATCAATTTCTTCATTAGTTTTTACAGGATACTTAAAAGTTTTAATTTCTCCATTTGTAAATTTATATTCAGCAACAACTCCTCCTGTAAAATCAACTCCAAGATTTAGTCCCCATTTAATAAGACTGAAAGTTCCAGACACTAAAAAGACTAAAGAAATAATTAAATAAAGTAACCTAAATTTCATCCAGTTCATTTTTCTTTAATAAATAATCTCAATAAGTTCCTGGTTACAATTATGCCAGTAAAAAGTGAAATTCCAATTCCTAAAGCAAGTGTTATAGCAAAACCTCTGACAGGACCTGATACATTCAAAAAACTCCAATCAAGAGGGTTAGCTAAAATAAATGCCGTTACCAGAGTCGCAATATTGGCATCTCTAATAGAATCCCAAGCTCTTCCAAAAGAAACTTCTAGTGCATCATAAATTGGTCTTACTTTAGTTTCCTCTTTTAATCTTTCAAAAATTAGAATATTACTGTCAACCGCCATACCAACAGAAAGTAAAAATCCTGCAATTCCGGGAAGTGTTAAAACTACAGGAATTAATTTATATAAAGCTAGAGTTATAATTCCAAAAACGATTAATCCAATATCTGCAATTAATCCATATTTTCCATATAATAAAATCATAAATAGACTTACCATTATTAGACCAATTATTCCTGCTTTAATACTTTTATTGATTGAATCAGCACCTAATGTAGCACCTACAGTTTTCTCTTCGACCAATTTTATAGGAATAGGTAAGGCACCTGCGTTTAATTGAACTTCTAGTTTTTTAGCCTCTTCCAGAGTAAAATTTCCTGATATTTGGGCTTGACCTCCTGTAATTTTTTCATTAACGACGGGAGCTGAAACTAAATCATTATCTAAAATAATTGCAAGGGGTTTTCCAATATTTTTCCCTGTTATAATTTCAAATTTTTTTGCACCCTCTTCATTAAAAACAATGGAAATTGCAGGTTTCCCTGTATTTTTATCAAAAACTACATCAGCAGATTTTAAATCAGCACCCGTTAAGTTAGTAGGATTTATTATTGCTGAAGGTGAAGCTTCTTGTACCTCTGCAAAAACCAATTGAGCTGTTTGACCAATTAAATTAACGGCTTCTTTTGGATCATTTACCCCTGGAAGTTCAACAATTATTCTATCTTTACCTTCAAAATTAGAAGTCTGTACATTAGGTTCTGAAACACCAAAAAAATTTACTCTTTTTTCAATTATATTTCTTAAAGAGTCCAAAGCTTTTCCCTTGCTTCCAGTGTCAAGTTTTGAAGTATCTGCCTCAAAAACTAAATGACTTCCACCTGATAGATCAAGTCCCAGTACTAGATCAAATTTTTTATCAATTTTAAAATTACCTAGTTTAAAATTAAACCTAGCACTAGGATAGCTTATGAATCCACAAGCTAAAGTTAACAGAAGTATTAATATTATCCTAACCAACAAGTTCTTCTTCATCTCCAATTATCATTACACGACTCCCAGAAAGTATCCCTAACAAAAATGGATCTCTTCTTTTCTTTCTATATTCAAGTTCTTCTCTAGTCATAACTGTATAATTTATTTCCCTGTTTATTTTAGATTCATGAATACGTATTACAGAAGCAAGTTCAGGAAGAACAACTTCCCCAACTACCAAAATATCTATATCGTCTTCATTCTTTTTAGATTTTCCTCTAGCAAATTTTCCAGAAAACATAATAAAACTTACTTTTCCAAATTTTGATTTAGAATCAACTAAAATTTTACCTAATCCTGTCGATTTTGAAGCAATTGATAAAATGTCACCAAATAATGGATAATCCGTCCTTAAAAAATAATAAACTCTATTTCCACGAGGTTCTTTTTTTAAAATTCCCTCAGATTCTAATTTTTCAAGCTCACGTCTAACAGCATTTATTTCTTCACCTATTTCACGGACAATCCCTCTAACATGATACATTTCAGCTATGTTGGAATAGAAAAGCTCCAATATTTTGACTCTTACTTTCGAAGTAATAATGTCTGAAAGACTAGCCATATTTTTATTTGAGGCAGACTAATAACTTACACTATTAACTGATGGTACCACTTCTATCCAAATTTGTCCTCTAACAAACGGTATTTCAACTCCTTCACCATCTAAAAACTTTGTTCTTGCTACTCCAGTTGCTTTCTCCCATGTACCTTCAATTACTATACCATTTTGAAAGACTTTTGCCTTACCAGTTCCAGTTACTGTATAAAGCATATGATGTTCTTTGTCTACAGGACCTTCTTCTTTAACATACATAATAACCACATTCTTTGTAGATAATTGCTGTTTACTTTCTAAATCAATGTGTTCTTTACCTCCTGTAAATCTTAAGTATTTATTATTTACAGAATCATATTTCCAATTTACATTATAGTCAGACATACTATCCCAAAATGGAAACTCTATATTACTAGCCGTTGCTGTTTGTGGTTTGTCATCTATAAATTTCCAAGATTTAAAACTATCACTCCAAGCTTTTTCGTTTTCATCAACAGCACCAAAAACTCTTTTTGTTGCCTCTTCATAAATTTTATCAACAGAACCAACTTTTTGATGTTCTGTAGCAAGGTTCATACGTCTGTCATCAGTAAATAATGCTGGGTAACCTGTATTTGTAGCTCCATTCATGTCAGAACCATACCTTCCATTAACCCAACCAATTTTTTCCAGAAGTCTATACGCATCTACTCTTGGATCGATATCTCCATAGGGTTTTACACCTCCTGGACAGTTATTACAAATATTGTTTGCTCCTCCCCAATGAACAAATAATGGATTACTACCGTACTCTAATGCTAAATTAACAAAATAAACTCTAGCACTTCTAATTTGGCCAATTATGTAGTCATTGTCTGCAACCCCACAATAAAAAACTGCTAAAAATCTTGTAATTCCACCCTCAGCAACTGCTTCATAAACCACATCAGCATTTGAAAGGCCTGATTGTGGACGTGATTCCAAATGGTTTTCTATAACTGCTAAAATTGGACGCCTTGTCTCCCAAATATCTTTTTCTGCCTTTGTGTACATCGCTCCATTTATAGGACAAGCATCAGTTTTAGGTTTTGAAAGATCAACTCTAGATACTTTACCGGTACTGCTAGTACCAGTTTTCACAATAGATGTATCTTTGACAAGAAATGTAAATCCAGCTAAAGACACTCCTGTTGAAACTAAGAATAGTCCTAAAAATCCTAAAACTAGTGTAAAATTTTTTGAACTTATTATTTTTTTAAACTTTTCCATATTTATTTTATTTTAAAGCAATTTTTAATGCATTACTTTCTTCTTTAGAAAGATCTAACTTTGTCTTTCCTAAAAATACTTCTTTTAGATAAAACCTTGTCCTCTCTCGAGTATGAAGGCTAGTAATAATAATACCATTTTTATTTCCATCTAAAAGTGCCAAAGAAAAACTATGATCTCCACCTGTTTCGTTAAATGGATTAAATTTCACTAAACCAACTTTTTGAATATGCAATTTAGATTCATCTTTTAATTGTTCTAATCTTAAATTTAATTCTTTGATACCTATTGAATTATCGCTTTGAATATCTTGAATATTTTTAAAAGTCTTAATAAAATCTTTATCCTTAGAATTCTTAACTAAATTTTTTAGAACAAAATAAGCCCAAACAATTAAAATTGTCAAAATAGTCAGCCAAACAATTGCAATTACACTTAGTATTAGGTTAATATCCATATATATTAATATAAAGGATAACTTAATCTAATGGCAAAAAAAAGAACCAAGAAACAAAAACAGATGGCTGAATCTAGGCATGTCAATACCCAATTAGTTTATAGCTTCAAGGGATCATTTGATAAAAAATCAAAAATTAAAAACGCCAGTATTACGGAGAATTATGAAGGTTTAGGCTCAATCAAGAAAGATCTATTTAAAAGCCTTATTATTGCCTTCTTAATCCTAATTAGCCTTACAGTGATATACTTACTTTCGTAAAGTTTTAAGGGGGTGATTTAATTATGATGTACTGCGTAAAATGTAGAACAAAGAGAGAAGGTAAAGATTCACAAGCCGTAACCATGAAGAATGGTAAAAAAGCTACAAAAGCTGTTTGTGAAGTTTGTGGAACAACAATGTTCAAGATCGGTGGAAATTAATTTTGAACAAGTGTTTAAAACCTTCAGGAGGAACTACAAGCTAGTGCCTCTTGAAGTGTTTGGTGATAACCCATATAAAACATTAATCTCCACGATTCTTTCTTCCAGAACTAAAGATGAGGTAACCTTAAAAGCTTCAAAAAGATTATTTAAAATTGCACCAACATTAAAAGAATTATCTAAATTAAAAGAATCACAAATTAAAAAACTAATATACCCCGTTGGATTTTATAAAACAAAAGCAAGACATTTAATTAAATTAGCTAAAATGATAAACAAAATTCCAAACACCAAAGAAGGACTAATTAAACTTCCTGGGGTTGGAATAAAAACTGCAAATTTAACTTTAAACAGAGCTTTTAATGTCCCAGCAATTTCAGTTGACACCCATGTTCATAAAATTACTAATTTATTAGGCTGGGTAAAAACAAAAACACCGGACCAGACTGAAAAGGAATTAAATAAAATTTTACCTAAAAAATACTGGAAAGATATAAATCGTTATTTTGTTTCAATTGGAAGACAATATACAACAAAAAAGAAATTGATTAAATTTTTTAATTCTCAAGGATTATTGTAACTGGACCATCAAGAAAAGTATCAATTTCCATATATTCTCCAAACTCACCTGTTTCTACATGAATATTTTTTAATTTTAATTTTTCAATAAAGTACTCATAGATTTCTTTTGCTTTAATTGGCTCTTCTACTTCTATAAACGAAGGTCTATTTCCATCTTTTGTGTTTGCATATAAAGTGAATTGAGAAACTACTAAACAATTTGAATTTGTATCGACAATAGATAAATTCATTTTATTATTAACGTCTGACATTATTCTTAATTTAGAAACCTTTTTAACCAATTCATCAACTTTTTCTTTTGTATCTCCCTTTTTAACCCCAAAAAGAATGAAAAGTCCTTTTTCTATTTTTCCAACAACTTTATTTGTATTTTTAACTGTTACAGAAGCTTTATTAACTCTTTGAATAACGAGTTTCATATTAAATCTAATTCTAACAAAAATCCCTTAATTTCTTAAGGAATTTAAAAAATGCTTTAGAGGCTAGTAAGCCAGGTTCTGTTTCTCGACAATTATCTATCTACGCCCTCATACCTTGAGCCTCGGGAAGACATCCTTAGATTCGCCAAAGGCGAAATGGCTCGTTCGGAGGTTGCAGCGAGGAGGATTGCCCGTTTCACCCAAATTCTTCCTTTAGGGAAGAGCTTGAATCGTCTCTGTTGCTCTAACTGGCCTCCCTTTTACGGGAGTCTCCAGCTTACGCTGGACACCCTGTCTTCTGCTGCCTGGACTTTCCTCTATAGTCTTAACAACTACAGCAATTGTCCTGCCTCTAAAGCAAAAGGTATTATATCAAAATTCTATCATTCTTTCCCAAATCGGCCTTCAAGAAGAGTTTTTGCAATTATTACTAGAGGTATTGAAATTATCATTCCCACAATTCCAGCAAGTCTTGAACCTATTGCAAGTGCAAGAAGTGTAACAATAGGTGAAACACCCGTGGATTTTTCCATAATTTTTGGTACAAAAACATAATTTTCCAGCTGTTGAATTAAAAAGGCCAGCCCAATTGTAGCAAAACCTACAAACGGAGAAATACTAAATCCTAATATTATCGCGGGGATTGCAGCAATAACTGGTCCTACAAAAGGTACTATTTCAAAAAGTCCTGAAAGCATTGCTAGTGGAAGCGCATAAGGGATACCTAAGATTATAAAACCGATATAACTTAAGGTTCCAACTAAAAGCATTAAGAAAAACTGTCCTCTTGCCCATCCACCAAGTCTATTCTCAAGTCTATCTACTAATGTAGAAATACTTTTACTTTTTTCTCTACCGAAAAGTGGTTCTAAATTTTGATCAAATTTATCTTTCATTAATAAAAGATAGAAGGCAAAAATAGCAATTGTTAAAATACTTAATATATTTGTAAACAATGAAAAACCCGCCTTAACAATTTGGCCAGGAACAGAACCTAGTTGGGATATAATTTGTTTTAATACTTCTCCATTTGCATATTTATTTATTCCTAAATCTTGTAAATATTTTGGAAGATTGTTTGCAAGATTTGTAGTTTGTTCTACAAGTGGAGGAAGTAGAGTAGCAACTGCCAAACCAAGTACTCCAAAGATGACAACATATGAAATAAGAACTGAAATACCTTTTGGAATTTTAAATTTTGAAAGCTTGTTTATCAATGGATTTAAGACAGACATTAATATTAAAGCTACAAAAAGTTGAAGAACTATATCTTTGATAAAAAACAAAAACCACAAAAGACCTAAAAAGGCGACTGTAAAAATTATTGTTTTATGAGAAATTTCAATTTTTCTAGGCATCGGAAGTATTATCCCATTTTTCGACTAAATTTTCCACATTTTTAGGATATTTTGGACTTGTTATGTCAAACCAATTTATCCTTTTATCTTTCTTAAACCAAGTAAGTTGTCTTTTGACATATTTCATTTCATTCTTATTCCATTTGTCAATAAATTCTTCATAAGTTAAACCTTCTTTAAAAAATGCTTCAGATTCTTTATATCCCAAAGAATTCATTGATTGATGTTTCCATGAAACTCCAATCTTAAGTAAATTTTCAACTTCATCAATAAACCCTTCATTCATTCTTTTATCAACTCTATTTTTAATATTTTTAATATGAATATCCTTAGGTGTAGTCAACCCAATAAATAAAGTTTTTACATTTTCATCTAATACTTCTTTTCTATCTTCAACTACCTGTTTTTGTTTTCCATTTTCAATATTCCATACCGCAATTTCAATTGCACGAATTAATCTTCTAGAATTTTTTTTATCTGATAAATTTAAAGATGCCGCTTTTGAACTATCAAGAACAGCAAGTTTATCGAAAAGTTCATCTATAGTTTTATCAACTAATGTATTCCTTAAATCATCATTTTTTGGTATATCAACTGTGGGAATTCCATCTACCAAACTCTTTATATAAAGACCAGTTCCTCCAACAATTATTGGTAATTTATTTCTTACCCAAATATCAGTAATTGCCATTTTCATTAATCTAAAATATTCAGACACGCTAAAATTTTTATTTGGATCGGTTAAATCATAACCCCAAATTTTTATCCCCTCTCCCCATTCTTTTCCGGTTCCAATATCCATATACTTATACACCTGTCTTGAATCAGCAGAAATTATTTCGCCATTAAATTTTTTAGCTAAATCAATTCCAAGTGTAGTTTTACCTGTAGCAGTTGGCCCACAAATGACAAGAATTTTATGTCGAAGTTTAAAACTATGTTTATTCATATTAACTACTTGCACTAGAATATTTTTTTAAGGCGAAATTCCAAAATTTAAATGAAAGCATTAAAAGAGCAATCCCAAATATTAAAGTAGAAACAATCCCCAAGGGATTAACTAGACCCATTAACGCTTTTGCAGGAAGAGTCATCATTACACCAACTGGAATTAAAAACGTAAGTATTCCTTTTAAAGGTTCTTTATAAATATCAACAGGAAGTCTGCCCATAGAAGTTAAGTCTCTATAAATCATTATTGTATGATCAATTTCCAAAGTAATTATTCCAAATGATAAAACTACTACATGAAATGCAGTAGCTATCAATAATCCATTAATTATTAACAATATATAATAAAATATTTGTAACAAGGATGGGGAAAGAAGGGAACCTATATAAACTACAACTGCAATAATTGGGGGAATTGTAATTAAATCAACCGGATCAGGTCCACCCATTAATACTCTAAAAAGTGCGTTTACAGGCTTAACCAATATTAAATCCAAATCTCCCGAAATAACTAGTGGTCTAAAGCTATATACACTTCTGAAGAAAAACTGGGCTAGAGTATCTATTAATACATAAGTTGCTGTAAAAAATAATATTTGATTACTTTCATATCCTGCAAGCCCTTTGGTTTGACCAACTAAAAAATATAAAAATCCAAAATAGAAAATATATCTAATTACTTTGCCTAATAAAAATAATGGCAAACTACTTCTACTTGCTAACCAAATAAGAAGAGAATTTTTAGCCATTAAGATCCATATCTTAAAATAAAACTTACATTTTTTGCTGATACTTTTTATATTAATAATCATCTTCCAACTGCTTCATATACCTTTAATCCCTTTAACCAAATTCTTTTCATTATTATTAATAAAATAAAACACCAAATTGTACCTATTCCCAAACTTACTAATATTTCTTGATAATTTAAATTACCCAAATATATTTTAATTGGTACAAACACAAGATATGGAAATGGAGTTATTTTAAGTATTTTATAAACCCCCATTGGTAATACATCTAAAGGAAAAAAAGAACCTGACAAAAATTCAGTGACTACCACAATAAATAAAAATTGTGACCCCCAAGCAATTTCTGGAAACCAAAAGGGGATAAAGCTTATTATCATTGAAATTGCGAAAAAAATTATAATTGCAACAATTATAGAAATAATAAAAAAAACTACATAAAGAAAACTTGTTTGAAAAAATAAATTAGGTTTCAAAAATATTAAAAGTAAAGTTATTTCTAAAAGACTAAATATAATATTTAAGAATTTACTAGATAAATCTCTTGTTATCCAATATTTAAAAAAATTTACAGGTTTAACTAAAAAGTTTGAAAGTTCTCCTCTTGATATTTGCCCTGAAACATCTACAGATCTAGAAGATAATGTTATTGCTCTTATTACCAATAACATAAACGCATATGTTAATATTTTTTCCTTGTTATAGCCTAATAAATCTCCTGTTCTATTTTCAAAAACTGCATTCCAAAGAAAGAAAAAAACCAGTATCTGCATCACATTCCTAATTCTCCACATAACAAAATTTAATTTATATGCAAACTCTTGTTGGAAAGAAATCCTAAAAATTGAAAGAAACTTCTTCATTTATTTAAGTCCACCTTTAAATACTTTTCTTATTACATCTTCAATTGGCACTTCTTCAATAGTTAAATCAGTAACTGGAAAATTTTGTAATAATTCTGATGCGGCCATAGCTACAGTTTGTCTAGGAACTGAAATTGTTACTTCTGGAAAAGAATATTTTTTAACGAAACCTATTTGGTCTAATTTTTTAATATCATCTTCAGAAGAAAGCGTTGCTTTAATTATTTTCTCTTTAGCAAATTTTTCAGTTAATTCTTCTAATATTCCATCAAAAATTATTTTCCCCTCATCAATTACTATTACACGTCTTGCAAGATCAACTAAATCATTCATATTATGAGATGTAAGTAGAATGGTGGCTTCATTTTTTTGATTATATTCATATATAAAATCTCTTAAATTTTGTTGAGCAACTAAATCTAATCCAATTGTTGGTTCGTCAAGAAATAGAACTTTGGGTTTATAAATTAAAGCTGCAATAAGTTCCATCTTCATTCTTTGACCTAATGAAAGTTTTCGAACCTGAGTTTTTAAAAATTTAGAAACATCGAGTAAACTTACTAGTTCATCCAGATTTTTTTGATAATCTCTATCTGATATTCCATATATTGCTTTATTTAATTCAAAAGATTCAATAACAGGAAGGTCCCACCAAAGTTGGTTTTTTTGACCCATCACCAAAGATATTTGTTTTAAAAAATCATGTGATTTTTCCCAAGGATCAAAATCTAATACTGAAACAAAACCAGATGAGGGGAAAAGTAAACCTGATAATATCTTTAAAGTTGTAGTTTTACCTGCTCCATTTGGACCAATAAATCCTACTAATTCCCCGGGTTGAACAGAAAAAGAAACTCCATTTAATGCTTTAATTTTTCTTTTAACAGGAGAAAATATTGATGAAATAGATCCTTTGATTCCAGGTTGTCTTTCAGAGACATCAAAGTTTTTTGTTAGTCTATCAACAATAATAGCCTTATTCATTAAGACAAATTATACACTTTATCCAAAAGGACAAGATTTTCTTATCTTATCACTTGTCTTTTTAAAGTTTTACCTGGAGTAAATCTTGGAGACCTATGAGTTTTAATTGTAACTAAAGTATTTGTTTTTGGAATTTTTACTGTTTTTCCCTTCATTGAAATAACTCTAAATGTTCCAAAACCTGAAAGAACTACTTTTTCACCCTTTGCTAAAATTCTACCAATTTCAGCTAAAAATACATCAACTGCTTCTTCCGCTCCTTTTTTAGTTAAATGAGCTTTTCTCGCAACTTGTTCAATAATATCTCTTTTAGTCATTTCTGGTTGAAATCTTAAGCTAATATAAACAAAATGTCAAGATTCTTCGGCAAAAAATTAGATAATTTTTATTTTGCAGATGTGGTACCTATGACACGAACTTCACGAACCGCGGTTACCTTAATTTGTCCAGCATACTCAGCTTCTTTTTCAAGTTTTTTAGTAATTTCATGGACTAAAACGGTTAATTTATCATCATCAACTTCATTTGGATCAACAAAAACTCTGACATCTCTTCCTGCTTGAAAGGCGTAAGCTACATCCACTCCATCAAAATTTTTAACAATTTCTTCAATTTTATCCATTCTTTTAACATAACCTTCATGAGGTTCATATCTTGCTCCAGGTCTTGATCCTGAAGCTGAATCAGCAATCCAAACTATATAAGATTCAACAGACGAAAATGGTTTATCCTCATGATGTTCAGCAACTGTTGCTATTACATCTTTAGGAATACCAAATTTCTTTAAAGTAGAAACACCAACATCAATATGATTTCCTTCCTCATCTGTCACAACTTTACCAATATCATGAAGTAAACATCCTAAACGAACTACATCCACCTTTGCACCTAACTCTTCAGCTACTGCAATTCCTATTTTTGTTTCTTCAATTGTATGATGACCTAAATTTTGTCCATATGAAGTTCTAAATTTGAATTTTCCAATAAGTTTGAGTAAATCAACAGAAAGATTATATACCCCACATTCTTCTGAAATTTTTTTGCCTTCTTCAAGTAAAACATCTTCCATTTGAGATTTTGTTTGTTTTACAACTTCTTCAATTCTTGTAGGTTGAATTCTCGTATCTCTAATTAAAATTTCCAAAGCCCTTTTTGCAATTTCTCGTCTTACTGAATCAAAAGAAGAAATTCTAATTTCATTTGTTTCATCAATAATAATTTCCACACCAGTTTCTTTTTCAAAACTTCTTATATTTCTTCCCTCTGCACCAATGATTCGTCCTTTGACTTCTTCATTTGGAACAACAATTGAAGAAACCGTATATTCAGCAACAAAAGAAGTAACCCCATGCTTTAATGCATCAGCTAATATTTCTTTTGATTTTTCTCCTGCTTCAAGTTTTACTTTTTCTTCAGCAGATCTAATTTTTTTTGCAATTTCAGAAGATAAATCTCTTTGCACCTCATCAAGTAATGCTTTCTTTGCTTCATCAATAGTCATCTTTGAAACTTTTTCCAAAGCACTAATATAATCATCCCTTTTTGTATTTGTCATAATTTAACTTTCTTTTTTGTTTTTAGAAGATAAAAAGAATAAATAACTTTTTATTAATTTGAAAAGCTGTGGGAAGAAACTTTATTGTTAGTCCTTCTTACCATATTCTTTACTTCTAACTAAGTATTTTACTATTTATGAAGCAATTGGTCAATTGGATTGTATTTTTTAAGGGGACGTTTGAAAATATAAAGAACCATCCGTTAAAGTTGTACTAATTGTATATTTGCCATCTATTCCAATAGAATATTGATAGGATTGTTTTGTATATGGATTAATTTTAACCTCAGAAATATATTTCGGCACTAAATTATTTAATGATATTGGATATTTCTGATAATCAACCTTATACAACTCTAGTGCTGATCGGGTCGAGGAGATATCGTACCTTATTTGCTTATCCAATGCCTCATTTGTATTTCCAAAATAATTCATCGCCTGTCCACTTTTTTCCTTGGCCTGTTGCAAAGCTTTGTTTGGACTTCTTGTCGACAAAATTACCACCATTACAACTCCCAACAAAGCCAATACAAGAGGTATTGTAATTAACCATTTGATCCATTTAGACCAGTCAACCCAAAACCAAACTAAAATTAATCCAACAGGATACAGAAACAAAATAAAAAATATCGTAATTATAGTCTTTACTCTCTCATTCATGACTTAATTATATCATCACTAATCACTTTTTCAATAACATCCCAACCAAACCCCTTGCCTGATAAATATTGAATAATTTTTTGTTTTTTAATTTTTTCTTCATATTTATCCCATTTATATTCTTTTTTCTCTATTAACTTTTTTGCAATCTTTACTTCATCAATTTCACTTTCTTCCAATGTGTTTTCAATAATTTCATTTTTAATTCCTTTGGCTCTTAATTCAAATTTTAAATCTTTTTTAGATTTATTCTTAAATACAAGTCTTTGATCAACCCACCATTTAGAAAATTTAGTATCATTTATAAGTTCTAGTCGATTTAATCGATTAAAGAGTTCTTCATTCAAACTTTCATGAACTTTTTTTCTTTTTAAATAATCTTTAATTTCTTTTTCACTTCTAGGTCTAACTATTACAAATCTTAATAATTTATCAAAAGTTTTTTGAAACTCAGCTTTTTTAATTATTTCTTCTATTTCTAAAGTAGTCAATTCCTGATTTAGTTTTAATCCTAACTTAAGAAAATTTTCTAAATCTAACCCAAAACCAAATTCTCCATCAATATAAATATTTACTCTTTTTTGATTTTTTTGAGGCTTAAAGGCTGTTATTGTTGGCATTAACCAATGTTACTACGAAGTAATAATAAAATCCTATTCTTCTTTATTCTTTTCCCCTATCTCTGTTGGAAGTTTTTTACCAGAAACTGCTAATTCTCTAATCTTTTTTTCAATTTCTTCTGCAAATTTATGATTATCTCTAATATATGTTTTTGCTCCTTCTCTTCCCTGTGCAATTACCTTTCCATCATAGTTAAAAAATGATCCACTTTTAGTTAAAATTCCAAGATCAACTGCTACATCTAAAATGTTGCCCGGTTTACTAATCCCGTCTTCATTCATAATGTCAAACTCGGCAACTCTTAAAGGAGGTGCAACTTTATTTTTAACTACTCTAACTCTTACTCTTGTACCAATTACTAAATCATTATCTGCCTTTATTGATTCAATTCTTCTAATATCAAGTCTTACTGAACAATAAAATTTTAGAGCTAAACCTCCTGGAGTTGTTTCAGGATTTCCAAACATAACTCCAATCTTTTGTCTTAATTGATTTGTAAAAATTAAAACAGTTTTTGATTTGGAAATTGCACCAGTTAATTTTCTTAAAGCTTGACTCATAAGCCTTGCTTGTAGGCCCATTACAGCATCTCCCATTTCTCCTTCAAGTTCTGCTCGTGGAACCAAAGCCGCCACAGAATCAACAACTATTACATCAATTGCCCCAGATCTTATTAATGTCTCTGTGATTTCTAAAGCTTGCTCACCGGTATCAGGTTGACTCATTAAAAGATTATCTAAGTCAACTCCAATTATTTCAGCTCTTATAGGGTCAAGTGCATGTTCTGCATCGACAAATGCACACTGTCCACCCTTTTTTTGCGCTTCAGCAATAACAGATAAGGCCAAAGTTGTTTTACCAGAAGCTTCTGGACCATATATTTCGACAATTCTTCCTCTCGGAAGTCCACCAACACCTAATGCTAAATCAAGTGCGATAGATCCTGTTGAAATTACTTCAACTTGTGCTCTTTTGTCAGCATTTTCCCCAAGTCTCATAATGGAACCTTTACCATATTGTTTTTCTATCTGATCCATTGCTAGTTTAATAGCTTGAAGTTTTGCGGCTCCACCTTCTTGTTTTATTGGAGCTTCTACTGTTTCTGTTTTTTTCTTTGCCATTCGTAATCTACTTTATATTACGAATGAAAGCCAAATGCAAGAAGTATTTTTTAATTTCTTTCGGGGATCTGGGAATTGAACCCAAGCCTGACGGCCCCCAGCCGCCAATTCTACCATTAAACTAATCCCCGTAATTTCTATTTTATCAAACTAAATTACTCATATCTAATTGCCTCAATTGGAGAAAGTTTAGCAGCTCTTTTAGCGGGAAATATTCCAAAAAAAATTCCTATTGCTGATGAAACAAATATTGCAACCACTACTGCAACAATATTAATACTTGCCGGGAAAAATATTCTAACTATCAAAACGATAATTATTGCAACAATTAATCCTATAACTCCACCTAAAAGGGAGAGCACTACAGATTCTGAAAGGAATTGTAATAGAATATCTTTTTCTGTTGCTCCAATTGCACGTCTGATTCCGATTTCCTTAGTCCTTTCAGTTACTGTTGCATACATAATATTCATAATTCCAATACCTCCCACAAAAAGAGAAATTGATCCTATTGCAATTAATACTGAATTAATAATTGCAAAGATTGAATTAATTGAAGATAAAATTTGAGATTGCTCCGTAACTGAAAAATCATCCACTTTATATCTTTTCAAAAGTGCATTTTTGGCATCTTCTTTTACATTTTGGATAGTCTTATCAGACGATGCCCCAAGGTAAATTGTAAAAAAAGTTTTATCTGGATTTATATTACCAAAAGTTGAACTATATGGTACAAACACACCACTATCCATTTCCCTATCACCTTTTTTCTTAGCCACTCCAATTACTATATATCTTTGGTCGTTTACTTTAACTGTCTTTCCAATTGCTATTGTTGGATCAATAAATAATTTTTCGGCAATATTATAACCTAATACTGCCTTTTTAGTTTTTCCCAACACATCAGATCTTGAAAATTCTCTTCCCTCTAAAAGTTCTAAATTTAATAATTTAAAGGCATCTTCATTGGTTGCCATAACATAACCTGTAGATTTTTCTCTACCTGTCTCAAAAACCAAACTTTTCATAAACATAGGAACTACATAATTAATATCTGGAAGTTTACTTAAAGTTTTTACATCCTTTTCATCAAAACTAGCTCCTCCAGCAAAACCTGCACCAAAATTTCCACCAACCCCGCTTCCTTCTGAAAAAACATTCCCAGGAAAAATAATTAGTAAATTTGCACCCAAACTTTCAAACTGACCCTGAATATAATTTTTTAATCCTAAACCTAACGCAATTAACAAAACCACTGATAAAACTCCGACCATAATTCCTAAGGAAGTTAAAAGTGTTCTTACTTTATTTCTTTTAAAATCATCAAACGATGACTTTATTAAATATTTATATTGTTCCATATTTTATTAAATTATTAAAGATATCTACTAACTACTTTGCCATCTTTTATATATATTTCTCTTCTTGTTCTTTTTGCCACTGCTTTTTCATGAGTTACTAAAACAATCGTTACTCCAGTTTTTTTGTTTAAATCTTCTAAAATATCTAAAATTTCATCTCCCGTTTTACTATCCAAATTACCCGTTGGTTCATCAGCTAAAATTAAGTCAGGACTCATAATTAATGCTCTTGCGATAGCTACCCTTTGTTGTTGGCCACCTGAGATTTTATTAGGATAAAAATTTAACCTTTTTTCCATCCCAAACCTTGTTAATAAATCTGTAGCTTTTTTTAAAGGATCAAAATTTAATTTTCCTTTAAAATAAATTGCAGGAAGTGCAACATTTTCTAGTACTGTTAATTTATTGATCAAATTAAATTGTTGAAAAACAAAACCAACAAAAGTATTTCTAATCTTTGAAACCTCATCATCTGATAATTTTGAAATATCTTTTTTATTAATTAATAGTGTTCCAGAAGTTGGTCTTTCTAGAAGTCCTATTAAATGCATTAGTGTAGATTTTCCAGACCCCGAAGTTCCTAAAATACTTGCATACTCACCTTTTTTAATACCTATTGAAACATTATCAACTGCGGTAACTTTATCTTCCCCTAAAGTATAAGTTTTACTTACACCTATAAGTTTAATCATATACTTTTAAGCCCTCTGAAATTTCTCCAATTACTTCTATATTATCTTCTGATTCAATACCACCTGTTACATAAACTTTTCCATTTTTAGTATTTGTTTTTAAATATTGCCCTAATTTATCTTGCTTTAAAAAATTAGTTGATACATATAAAACGTTTTCTTTTTCAGAAGTTACAAATTTTGCATCCCCTGTCATGGCAATTTTAAATTTAGAATTAATTAAATCAACGTTAGTAAAAGATACTTTTACCGAATAAACAGATCCTGTCTCTCCCAATTTTGGTGTAAAAGAAATATTATCAACTTTTCCCTCAAAACTATTGCCATCAAATGAATCTAAAATTATTGTAACTTTTTGACCAACGGTTAATTTTGTAACTTCAGTTTGATCAGCCAAACTTTGAAAATACATAGTATTCGGATCAATTATTTCAGCTTCTACAGAAGATACATTTGTGTATACACCGACAAAAGGATGAGAAAGAAAAGTAATAATCCCGTTAAATGGAGCATATAAACTAGCTCCGTCTAAATTTCTTTTAGCTGAAATTACAGCTTCATATGCTTTGTCTTTGTTAGCCTCGGCCATAGTTCTTAAATCCTTTTGGGCATATGTTTCGTCATTTTTATGATCTTTTAGTTGATCATGAATATTTTCAACAGTAGCATCATAAATTCTTAAATTAGAAAGTGCTACTTGGTAGCTTGAATTTAATACTGTCGTATCTAATTTACTAATTAACTTTCCCTTATAAACTTTATCACCTTCTTTTACCCCCACATAAACAATCCTTCCTGAAGTTTCAAATGAGAGCTTTGCATAATTCTCTGCAGATATTTCTCCTGATAAAATAAGTTCTTCTTTAACATTTCCTTTTTTAATTGTATCTACTTTAACATTTAAGTTTTTGGACCTTGAAGAAAAAAATATAATTACCCCAATTATCATAATAAAGAGTATTAATAATTTTTTCCAATTTTTGACAAAAAATTTAGTTGTCTTTTTCATTTTCTGAAATATTAAAATTAACGCTTTGGAGATTGTTTTTTGCGTCTTGCTTTACCACCTGTACCAACCATTCTTCTTAAACGAACTCTAGAATCTCTAGTTAATAAATTGTTTGTTTTTAAAGAAATTCTATATTTTTCACTATCTAATTTAACCAATGCTCTTGAAATACCGTGAACAATTGCTTCAAGTTGGCCTTCTTTACCACCACCTGCTACATTCGCAGTAAAATAAAACTTACCTAAAGTATCAGTAACTTTAAAAGGTTTATTTAATGAAAGCTCACTTACCTTATTTTGATATATTGAAGAAACTTTTTGACCATTTATTAAACTCTCCCCAGTTCCTTTAAATAAACGTACTCTAGCAGAAGAACTTTTTCTTCTACCAACTGTAAATGTATAAGTTTTTTTACTTGAAATTTTTTTCATATTTATGTTTCTCTCCTTTTGTTACATGCAATCTTGCCATTCTATCAGATTTTAAACGATTATCAGGTAGCATCCCGGAAACTGCAAATTCAATAACTCTATTTGGATGTTCTTTAAACATTTTTTCAAAACTAACTTCTTTAAAACCACCTGGGTAACCAGAATGTCCTCTATAAACTTTTTGTTCTTTTTTTCTACCTGTTAATTTTACTTTTTCACAATTAATAATGACTACATTATCTCCAGAATCCATATGTGTTGAATAATTAGCTTTTTGTTTTCCCATTAAAAGAGTAGCTATATTAGTTGAAAGCCTACCTAATATTTGATCTTTTGCATCAATTAAATGCCAATTTCTTTTAATTTCTTTTTCCTTAGGTTGATAAGTCTTATACATAATTTATTTTGTTTTTTTATTTACTTTTTTATCTTCACCATTTTTAACCTTTTTATCTTTTTTTGTCTTTAAATCCTCTTTTTTAAGTTCTTCTTTTTTTAATTTCACCTCAGTCCATTCTAATCTAACCATCTTTGCTAAATCTCCTTTTCTTTGAGAAATTGGAATAATTCTTGTAAAACCGCTGTTTCTTTCAGGAAAATAATTAACTACTTCTGTCCATATAATGGTTGCAATTTTCTTATTCCCTTTTAGTCTTTTTAAAATCTGTCTTTTGGATGCTAATGTCCCCTTTTTAGCCAAAGAAACTAATCGATCAATTAAACCGATAACTGCTTTTGCTTTTGCTCTGGTTGTATTGATTTTTTTATTTATCACCAAACTTTCAACCAAAGAAACAAACAAAGCCTCCCTCGTTGCTCTCTCTCTAGAGAGTTTTTTACCAAAAACTTTCTTAACCATAGTTTAAAATGAAACCCCTTTCTCACCTAGTGCGGCAGAAATAATTTTCAAAGATTTCTCTCCTAAATTTCTTACTTTTACTAATTCTAATTTATCAGCTTTTGCTAACGCTTCGACGGTTTCAAAACCTGCCTTTGCAAGTGCATTTGCTACTCTAGTAGGAAGACCAATTTCTTCAACTGAAAGTTTTCCAACTAATCCTAAATCACTTGAGATTACTTCCTCCTTTACTTTTTCAATCTTTTTAGGTGTTACTATTTGTTCAAAGTACTCAACTAATGTTTTGGCTGCTTTTTTAACTGCTTCCTTTGCATCAATCGTTCCATCTGTCCAAACTTCTAAAGTAAGTTTGTCATAATTGGTAAGTCTACCCACACGGGTTTCCTCAACTTTGTAATTAACTCTTAAAATTGGTGAAAAAGATGCATCCAATGGAATTAATCCAATTTCATTTGATGTTCTTGTATCAGCTGGTAAATAACCTGTTCCTGCTTCAATTGTCAAATCTGTGTCTAATTTTGCTCCTTTATTAAGAATTGCTAAAACTAAATCGGGATTTGTAACTTCAACATCTGCTGGAAGTTTAATATCAGATGCTTTTACCTCACCTGCAGAAGTAACTTTTAAACTTGCGCTAACTGGTTTTTCTCCAGTATATGAAATTCTTACTTTTTTTAAGTTAAGACAAAATTCTACTATATCTTCTTTCATGCCAACTAAACTAGAGAATTGATGATTTACTCCAGCAATTTTTACGGAGGTAATAGCTGCGCCTGGAAGAGAAGTTAATAAAACTCTTCTTAAAGAATTTCCTAATGTAAACCCATAACCTTGCTCCAAAGGAGTAATGGCTAATTTTGTATAATTTTTCTTTTTTTCTTCTTCTATTATTTCAAATATTTGTTGTGACATAAAAATATCACCTCCTTTAAATCAAGCTTTAGATTCTACCACTATCGTGAGTAGAATTCTACTATATCTTGCTCAGAAACTAATTCTTTAATATCCAGTCTAACGGGATCTTTAACAACTTTTCCAACACTAACTTTTCTTTCAAGCCAGCTTGGTGTCTCAAATTCAGTGTCTATCACTAATTTTTTAATATTTGGAATTTCTAATGTTTTTGGTGCTAATGATATTACGTCACCAACACTAACTTGATATGATGCAATATTTATTTTTTGACCATTAACTAATATGTGTCTGTGGGAAACTAATTGTCTTGCCATTGGACGACTCTCGGCAAAACCTAATTTATAAACTGTGTTATCAAGTCTTTTTTCAAGTAAGATAAGTAACGCTTCTCCAGTATTGCCTTTTGATTTTAAAGCTTTTCCAACATAAATTCTAAATTGTTTTTCTAAAACTCCATAAATTCTTTTGACTTTTTGTTTTTCCCTTAATTGCCTACCAAATTGAGATTGATTTCTGCCAGGACCTTTTGGCCCATGTACTCCAGGTAAAACATTTAAACGGGTCAATTTTGCCCCTTTACCAAAAATATCTATTCCTTCTCGTCTACTTAGTCTATCTTTAGGTCCATTATATTTTGCCATATGTTTATTTTTATTACCTTACAACAAAGTTAAAAACCTTGTTTATACTCTCCTTTTCTTTTTAGGTCTTGGCCCATTATGTGGAATTGGAGTTACATCAGCAATAAGAGTAATTTTAACCCCAGATGCCTTAACTGCACGAAGAGCAGCATCTCTACCTGGACCTGGACCTTTAACATAAATTTCAACTTCATCAACACCTTTGTCCTTAGCTTTTTTAATTGCAGTTTCAATTGCAGTAGTAGCTGCAAAAGGGGTGGATTTTCTAGTACCTTTAAAACCAGATGCACCTGCTGAACACCAAGCAACTGATCCACCAGAATTATCACAAATATTTACTAAGGTATTATTAAAGGAAGCAGAAATATAAATTTTAGCAGGTCCTTCTTTTTTAATTTCTTTTATTTTTTTAGTTGCCATATTTAGTATTAATTAAATTTAATTATTTAGTCGCTGTTTGTGTTGTCTTAGCTAAAACTTCTTTCTTAAATGCTCCAACTGTTTTTCTTTTTCCTCTTTTAGTTCTAGCATTAGTTTTTGTTCTTTGGCCTCTTGTAGGAAGTCCTTTGGTATGTCTAGTTCCTCTGTATGAACCAATTGCCTGAAGTCTTCCAATATCAGCTTTAACCCTTCTTACTAAATCTCCTTCAGTTGGAAATTCTTCAATTTTCCCAGAAATTTTATTTAATTCTTCAGGAGTTAGGTCCTTAATCCTTTTAGAAGGATCAAATTTAAGACCATCTAAAAGTTTTTTAGACAAAGGCCAACCTATCCCTTTAATTCTGGTTAAACCAAAGTCAATTCTCCAATTATCATTTAATTCTATTCCTGCTATTCTTGCCATTTTTTTAAAATAAATTATCCTTGTCTTTGCTTATGGCGAGGATTTTTACAAATAATACGTAAAACCCCAGCTCTTTTAATAAGCTTACAGTCTCTACATCTTTTTTTAACTGATGCTATAACTTTCATATAATTTTATTGATTTTTTAAAACGTTTAAAACTTAAAAACTATCCTTCCTCTATCTTCATCATATTTTGTCATTTCAACCTTGACTCTATCTCCAGGAAAAACTCTTACATATGCTTTACGCATCTTACCCTTAAGGGTGGTAAGTAAGCTTTTTCCATCTTTTGTAACTACCCTAAACATTGTATTAGGTAAAAGTTCAGTTACCATTCCCTCAATCTCATAATTTCCATCCGTTTTCATATATAAACTATTGCTCTAATAAAAAAAATAATCACTTAAGTGATTACTTTATATCCTTTCTGGGTAACAATTACTGTATCCTCAAAAAGCCCTGCTATTTTACCATCCGCAGTTGAGATTGTCCACCCATTACTTTCTTTGACTAATTTGTGGCTACCTAAAGTGTACATTACTTCAATTGCCAAAGCCATCCCAGGAACGATTTTTGGGGTTTCAATACGAAGCCCAGACACAAAACATGGAATATATGGATTTTCATGTAAATTTTTACCAATTCCATGCCCAGTTAAATCTTTAACCACAGAATAACCACCTAAGGTAACAGACTTTTCGATTTGCTCTGAAATATCATAAATATAACTTTTGTTTGGAACAACAGAAGAAATTGCCTTTTGCAAAGATTTTTTACCAACTTTTAAAAACTCCTCAACTTCTTTATTTGGGTTAATTGCCAAACTTATTGAAGTATCTGTATGAAATCCTTTGTAAAACATACCCAAATCAATACTTACCAAATCTCCATCTTTAAAAACTATATCTTCAGATGGAATTCCGTGTACAACACCTTCATTGATATTAATGCACGTTGTCCATGAATATCCTGGAACCATTTTAAAAGAAGGTTTTCCCTCACATTCTTCTATCAACTTTTCAGCTAATTTATCAATTTCATAAGCTGAAACTCCTGCCTTTACTTCTTTTTCCAATAAATGTTTGACTTGAGAAAGTTTTTTGCCTCCTTCTTCCATTAAATTTAACTCTTCATCAGATTTAATTGTTATTTTGTTCATTTTTTACCCTTTCAACAATTTCTACTAAGTCTTTTTGAATTTCATCAATTGGTCTTTCCCCATTAACTTTTGTTAACTTTCCCATCTTTTCAACATAATCAATTAATTCTTTTGTATTATTTTCATAATATTCAAATCTTACTTTGACTGAATCTTCATTATCATCTTTTCTTTGAATTAAATTAGAACCACATTTATCACACTTTCCAGGAAACTTAGATGGTTTAGTAATTAAATTGAAATTTTCTCCACAAGCTTCACAAACTCTACGTGAAGATATTCTTTTTATTGCTTCTTCTTGACTTACATCAAGTGAAATAACTAAATCTAGATTATCTCCCTTTGTAATTAAAAAATTTGAAAGTGCTTCAAACTGAGAGATAAAACGAGGGAAACCTTCAAACAAAATATTTTTAAGATCAGGTTTTTCATTACTTAAAAAATTAATAACATGCATGGTCATTTCTTCAGCTGGAATTAATTTACCTGAATCAATAATTTCTTTAATTCTTTGATCTTTTTCAGCCAATTTTCTTGCAACTTCTCCTGTTGAAAGATGATAAAGGTTAAATTTTTTACATAAAAGATCTGCTTGTGTACCTTTTCCTGAGGCTGGAGAACCAAGTAAAACTATATTCATCTTGAAAACCCTTCATATTTACTCATTAATAAATCTCCTTCAATTTCTCTAACAATTTCTAATACAACTGAGATAACAATCAATACTCCAGTTCCACCAATTGCTAAATTAGTACTTCCTACTGTTTTTTGAAATAAAGATGGTAAGACTGCAACAGAACCTAAAAATATTGCTCCAACTAAAGTAATTCTACTTAATACATATGACAAATATTTTATAGTTGAACTTCCAGGTCTTATCCCTGGAATAAACCCACCGCTTTTCTGCAAATTTTCTGAAATTTTTTCAGGGTTAAAAACAACAGAAGTATAAAAGTATGTAAATCCAACAACTAACAAAAAGTAAATTACGTTATAAGAAATTGATGTTGGATTAAAAAACTTTTGGATTGCTCCAGATATACTAATAATTGCAGAATTATTTGAGGCACTTAAAAATTGAGTGACCATACTTGGCATTAAAACAAGAGAAACTGCAAAGATTATTGGAATTACTCCTGCCTGATTTAAACGAAGTGGCAAATATGAAGAAGATTGTCTTAAACCTCTTGATGCTTTTGCATAACTTATTGGAATTTGTCTTATTGCCTCATTTACAAAAATGATAAGACCAATAACTGCAATTGCACTTACTCCAAAGATTATTAGTTTTAAAATATCTTGTGAATTAAAGGTTGAAATTGTTTGACCTAATGTAATTGGAAGTCTTGAAATAATTCCAACAAAAATCAAAAATGAAATTCCACTTTTAAATGCATATTCTGTAATTAAATCTCCAAGCCAAACAGCAAACATTGTTCCAGCCGTCATTGTTAGACAAAGAATTATTAATTGGGAAATGCTTAAATTTCCAATTACATTTTGAGATTTTAAAAGCATATACATTCCAAAACTTTGCATAATAGCAAGAGGTACGGTTAAAAATCTTGTATATTGATTTATTTTTTCTTGTCCGTATTCACCCTCTTTTTGTAATTCTTCTAAGGAAGGTATTACATAACCCAATAGCTGCAAAATAATTGAGGCATTAATGTAAGGATTTAAACCTAATGCCATTATTGAAAAATTAGCTAAAGTTCCACCAGAAAAAACATCTAAAAGAGATAAAAGTGGGCTACCTGCAAATAAAGCTGAAAGACTATTTTTGTCAATTCCAGCAGCAGGAATATGAGCTGCAATTCTAAAAACTAAAAGTATAAGTGCGGTAATCAACACTTTTTTCCTTAACCCTGGATGAGTTACAACTTTTTTAAAAAAATGGGCAATAGATGAAAACATTAATTTTAAAATAGATAAAACTATTTCGACATTGGCACTAAAATTTCAAGATCTTTCCTTAAACTTCCCTTTCCTAAAATCTTAACTCCGTAAGTAAAGGCATCCTTTTTACTTATAATTCCTTTTTCTATCAAAGAATCAAGATCAACTTTTGATCCTTTTTTAAAAACTTTCAACTTATCTAAAGAAATTGTTATTGGTTTTTTCTTAGCAAGAAACTTACCCTTACCACGAAGTAAAGGAAATTTCTTTAAAGTTGATTTTTTAACTTTTACTCCTTCAAAAAGAATATGTATACTTGTTCTAGCTTTTTGTCCTTTTTGACCACGACCAGAGGTATGACCTCCTTTACCACTTCCATAACCTCTGCCTAATCTTTTAGCCATTATTTTTTACCTCCTTCTTTTTGAAAATCTTTCTTTAAAATCAAAAGTGATGCTTTTTCCAAAGCTAAAATTGTTGCTTTAACATTTGATATTTTATTATTACTTCCTAATGTTTTTCCAACAACATCCCTTAAACCAGCTGATTCTAATACAACCCTCATAGGACCACCCGCAATAATTCCTGACCCTGGAGGAGCTGGTTTTAATAAAACTTTAGAAGCTCCAAATTTGGCTCTCATAGAAAATGGAATTGTAGTACCCTTCATCGTAATTTTAACCATTTTTTTCTTAGCAGCTTCTATTGCTTTTCTAATAGCATTCCTAACATCATGTGCTTTTGCATTACCTACTCCAACTTTTCCTTTTTTATCACCCAAAACAACTAAAGCAGCAAATCTTATTTGATTTCCACCTTTAGTTTTTTTAGAAATTCTATTAATCTGAACTACTGTTTCTGTAAATTCTCTTTCTTCTCTATAATCCATATTTATATTTTAATTTTAACTTCTAATTAAGTTAAAATTCTAAACCTCCTTCTCTTGCTCCATCAGCGACAGCTTTAATCTTTCCATGATATTTATAACCACCTTTATCAAAAACTGTTTTTTTGATCTTTTTTGTCTTTGCCTTTTCTGCTAAAAGTTTACCTAACTCCTTTGCTCTGCCTATACCATCTTTTTCTAATTTACCAAGTTTTCCTAAACTTTTATCAGACATTGATACAATTGTTAAACCTTTTTCATCATCAATAATTTGAGCTGAAACAAATTTATTTGATCTAAAAACAGAAAGTCTAGGCCTTATTCCAGTACCATTAATTTTTGATCTTACTCTAAATTTTCTTCTATCAAATTTTGTTTTCATAATTTTTTATTTATGCTTATTGGGCTGCAGCTTTAGCTGCCTTTCCCGCTTTTCTTCTTATTATTTCATCAATATATTTAACGCCTTTTCCTTTATAAGGTTCTGGTGGACGTGAACTTCTAATATTAGCTGATACCTGACCTACAACTTGTTTATCAATGCCTTCTACTGTAATAATACTTTTTTCAACTTTAAAAGTTATTCCTTCAGGGGCTTCAATTTTAATAGGATGAGAATATCCAACTGTTAAAACTAAAGTATTACCATTAACTTCAGCTCTATAACCAGTTCCCACAAGTTCCAATTGTTTTTTCCAACCCTCAGTTACTCCTTTTATCATATTAGAAATTAACATTCTAGTTGTACCCCAAATTGATCTTGCAATTTTACTATCCTTTGCAATTCCAACTAGAACTTTACCTTCATCAATTTTGACATTTACTTCCTTAGTAAAATTAAATGATAATTTACCTTTAGGACCTACTACATCAACAGCATTTCCGTTTATTTCAACAGTTACTCCATTTGGTATTTCGATTGGTTGTTGTCCGATTTTACTCATATTTTTATTTTTAAATTACTTTAGCTATTACCTCTCCACCAACTCTTAATTTCTTCGCCATTTTCCCTGAGATAACACCCTTAGGGGTAGTTAATATATAAATATCAGGGGTTTTTATTTTTTCAATTTCATCTGCACTCATATAAATTCTTAATCCTGGTCTTGAAATAATTGTCACATTAGAAAGAACTGGTTTCTTACTAAATATCGTTAATTTAACAATTATTTTTCCATCTTTTTCTTCAACAGAATCCAAAAATCTTTCAGCCTTTAAAGCTTTAGCCACTTCTAAAACTAATTTTGTCTTTGGAAAGACAACTTCTTTTATATTTGCCATTGCAGCATTTTTAAGTCTTATTAAAAAATCTCCAACTTGATAGTTTGTCATATTTTACCAACTTGCCTTTCTAACTCCAGGAATTTCTCCATTTAGAGCATGTTCTCTAAAACAAAGTCTACATATTCCATATTTCCTCATATAACCTCTTGGCCTTCCACAAAGCTTACATCTATTTCTATATCTAATTTTATATTTTAATTTCTTTGTTTCTCTAACTTCTTTTGATTTTTTCGCCATATTTTTAAAATTTATTTAGTGTCGTCAATTCTTGATAAAAGGCATACCCATTAGTTCTAATAATCTTGTTCCTTTTTCAATTGATCCTGCATTTGTAACAAATGTAATTTCCATTCCATGTGGATTGGCAGCTTTTGTGATATCAATTTCAGGAAAAACTGTATGATCAGTTAAACCTACGGTGTAACTTCCAAATCTATCAAAACTAGTTCTTTTAACACCTCTAAAATCTCTTAACCTTGGAAGTACAATATTAACAAACTTATCAAAAAAATCATACATTCTTTCTCCTCTTAAAGTAGCTGCTAAGCCTACCACCATTCCTTCTCTAATTCCAAATGTAGCAACTGAAAGTTTAGCTTGTTTTTCAGCTAACTTCTGACCTGCAATTGCTGTAAAGTCTCGTATTAAACTGTCTTTTAATTCTTTATTTTTTAAAGAATCACCAATACCTACGTTAATATTAATTTTAGTAAGTTTAGGAATTGCCATTACATTTTTAACACCAAATTCACTTACTAGTGTTTTCTTTATCTCTTTGTTATATTTTTCGTTTAATCTACTCATATTTCTTTTTATATATATTTATTTTAAATTTATATTTCCTTTTTACATTTTTTACAAATTCTTACTTTTTCATTTTTTACAAGTCTTACACCAACTCTTGTTACTTTTTTACAAAGTGGGCAAATTAAAGCGATTTTAGCTAAATTAAGAGGTCTTGGTATATCATAAACTCCACCTTTTTGTCCTTGTGAACCTTTTATATGTTTTTTATAAATATTTACACCAGGAACCACAACGGTATTTTCTTTAGGTGATATTTTTTCAATTTTTCCCTCTCTACCTTTATCCTTACCTGCTGTTATTTTTACTGTATCTCCAACTTTTAATTTCATGTTATTTTTTTTAAACAACCTCCCTTGATAATGATGCAATTTTATTAAATCCTACTTCTTTAACTTCCCTTGCTAGAGGTCCTAGTATTCTAGTTCCTAAAGGCATTCCCTGTTTGTCAATTACGACTCCTGCATTATCATCAAATCGTATATAAGTTCCATCAAACCTTCTTACTTCTTTTTTTGTTCTAACAATTAAAACTTTTACCTTTTCATGATCTTTTACTGTTCCATTTGGATCAGCACCCCTAACAACACAAAGGACAACATCTCCTAGGGTTGCTATCTTCCCAACTCTTCCAGGAACTCCAATTATCATTAATTTCTTTGCTCCTGAATTATCTGCTGGAACTAAAAATGATCTTAATTGAACCATATTATTTTTCTAATACCCTCCATCTTTTTGTTTTACTAATAGGTCTTGTTTCTACAAATTTAATGGTCTCGCCAACTTTTAATTCTTTCTCTGAATGAACTTGATATTTTTTATTTCTCTTGAATCTTTTTTTGTAAATTGGATGAGCCAAAAATCTTTCCACTTCAATAGTTACCGTCTTTGGCATCTTTGTTGATATTATTTTTCCTGTAAATATTTTCATAATTATAAATTTATAAGCTTCACTTATTTTTTATTACTTTCTAAAAATTCCTTTTCTTTAATTATTGACATAATCTGTGCAATTTCTTTTTTTAATGCCCAGGTCTTTTTCAAATTTTTTTCTTTACCAGAGAGCATTTTAACCTGATTTTTAAGAAGTTCAAGCTTTTTTTTCAAAACCAAAGCTTTTAATTCTTTTATTTCTTTAATTTTAATACTCTGTAATTCTTTTATTTTCATATATTTTTATTAAGTTATTTCTCTACCATTTTTGTAGCTATCGGTAATTTTGCTGCTGCTCTTAAAAATGCTTCTTTAACAATTTCTTTTGAAGCCCCTGCTACTTCAAACAAAATTCTACCAGGTTTTACAACTGCAACGTGTTTTTCTACGTCTCCTTTACCTCCACCCATTCTTTTTCCTGCAGCTCTACCTGATATTGGTTTATCTGGAAAAATTCTAATCCAAACTTTACCACCTCTTTTAAGATGATGTGAAATAGCTTTTCTAGCAGCTTCAATTTGTGCTGCACTAACCCAAGCAACTTCCATTGCTTTAAGTCCAAAATCTCCGAAAGAAATTGAACTTCCTCGAAGTGCTGTACCTCTTCTTCTACCTCTAAAATTTTTTGTAAATTTTTCTCTTTTTGGCTGCAACATTCAAACTTCTTCCTTTCTATGTATCCAAACTTTAACACCTACATAACCTCTTTTTGTCAGTGCAGGAATTTCTGCATAATCAATATCTTCTCTTAAAGTTTGAGTTGGAACGGAACCTTGATGGAACTTTTCTACTCTTGAAATTTCAGCTCCATTAATACGACCCCCTAATACAATTTTAATTCCTCCAGCTCTTGCCATCATTACTCTTTCCATTGCTTTTGTAACCGATCTTCTATGTGGAATTCTTTTTTCTAAATCTGATGCAATTCTTTCTGCTACTAAATAAGCTGAAAGTTCAGGTGACTTTACCTCATTAACTTTTAAATCAATCTTTAAACTTTCAACTTTAGTTACTTTACTAGTTTTTAAAATTTCAACTATAAATTTTTTCAATTCTTCAATTCCAGATCCACCTCGACCAATTACTACTCCTGGTCTTGAAACAGAAACTATAATAACTATACTTTTAGGGAGTCTTTCTATTTCTACTCCAACAATTCCAGCAACTGTCAATTTTTTCATTAAAGCTTCTCTTATTTTTATATCTTCTAATAATAGATGTTTATATAAATTGTTATTCGAAAACCATCTAGATTTCCAACCTATTGTTCTTCCTGTTCTAAAACCAATTGGATTAACTTTTTGTCCCATTTTTATTTCCTTTCTTTACTACCGTTTTAACGATTCTTTTCACTTCTTTCTTTTTATCTTCAATTTTTTCTTTTTCTTTATTTTCTTTTGAAACTATTGCTTCCTTAGAAGCCAAGATAACTTTAATATGACTCATTCTTTTTTTAATTGGATGCCATCTTCCACGAGACACTGGCATTCCTCTTTTAAGTCTTGGTCCTTCTCCAATTTGTATTTCTTTAAAACTTAAATTATTAACATCAATTCCTTTTTGGCTTGCATTAGCAACGGCCGATTTAATTACCTTTAACACATATTCTGATGCTCTCTTTTTGATAAAAGGTAAAACTTCCAAAGCCTTACTGGGTGTTAATTTTTTAATAACATCAACTACTGGTCTAATTTTTCTTGGACTTAGTAATAAATATTTTTGTTCTGCTTTAAATTCCATATTTTTTTTATAATTTCATAAATTACAAGCTTCGTTTATGTTTTATCCATTGTTCTTTTAACAATTTCTCCGTGTCCTTTAAATGTTCTTGTTGGTGAAAATTCACCTAATGTATAACCCACCATGTCTTCGCTAACAAAAACATCAATAAATACTTTCCCGTTATGAACTTGAAAATATTTATTTACAAATTCAGGTGGAATTTTAGAAGATCTTGACCATGTTTTTATTGGATTTTCCTTCAAACCCATGCCAGACTCTAGCTTTTTAATAAGTCTTTCATCTACATATGGTCCTTTTTTACTACTTCTACTCATATTTATTTTTTACCTCTCTGTCTACCTTCAACAATTGTGTGTCTAGAATATTTCTTTGGATTTCTAGTTTTACCTACTGCTTTCTTTCCCCAAGGTGTTTTAGGATACTTCATACCAACCCTACTTCTTCCTTCTCCTCCTCCATGCGGATGAGCATCAGGATGCATTGCTACACCTCTTACAGCGGGTCTAACACCCCTCCACCTATTCGCTCCTGCCTTACCTAGTTTCTTGTCTTTATCTCCAACATTTCCTATCTGACCAATTACTGCTGAACATTCCAGGTCAAATCTTCTAATTTCACCAGATGGCATTTTAATTAAAACACTTTTTTCATCTTTTCCAAAAACTGTTGCTAAATTTCCTGCTCCTCTAGCAATTTGGCCACCTTTACCTTTTGTTATCTCAACATTATTAACTTGTGTTCCGACTGGAATTTTAGCAAGTGGAAGACAATTACCAACCTCCAAAGGTGCTTCATTTGAAGAAATTACTTTCATTCCTTCTTTCAAGTCGTTGGGTGCTATTATATAGCTACGCAAGCCATCCGCATAGACCAATCTTGCAATTCTTGCATTTCTATTTGGATCATATTCAATAGCCTCAACTGTAGCCCAAATTTCTTTTTTGTCTCTTTTAAAATCTATAACTCGCAAAAATCTTTTAGAACGACCACCTTGGTGTCTTACAGTTACTTTTCCATTACTTCTTCCTGAATGTTTTTGTAATATTTTTTTAAGTTTCATATATTTATATTTATTTATCTTTTTATATTATTTTATTTTTTTGGTTCCTCAAATATATCAATTTTCCCAAGTTTTAAAGTTATCATTGCTTTTTTCTTTGCTACTTTTGTAACTTTCTTTCCCCTCATGGTTCTACTAACCATCTTTTTATAATTTTGAGTATTAACAGAACCTACCTTTACTTCAAAAGCTTCTTCTATTAATTTTCTTATCTGATTTTTAGCTAAAGTAGGTAATACCCAAAAACTATAAATGCCATTTTTGGCTTTCTGCATACTTTTTTCTGTAAAAATTGGTTTAATTTTCATAATTTTAATTTCAAGCTTCGCTTATTTCTTTATTTCTTTCTTTGCAATTTTTCCTACTTTAGTTTCTTTTTTTGTTTCTGTTTTAAAGATATTACTTTCTATCAAAATTAGACTTTTAGACATAACTTTAAAAGCGTTAAGACTTTCAAAATCAATAATTTCAATATCTTTGATATTTTTAAAAAATCTGGCTAGTTTCATACTTTCTTTTGATAAAACTATTAAAACTTTAGATTTAACCTCTAAAGTTTTTCTTAAAGCCAATAACATATTGTTTCCCTCTGCGGTTTTACTAATTTTTTCTAATCCTTCAATTAATATCGCTTTTTTACTTTCAAATTTATTAGAAAGTGCAGCTAAAAGAGCTTTTTTCTTCATTTTAGAAGGTAAATTCAAAACTCTTTTTACTCCTTTAGGTCCATGTGCAACACCACCACCAACAAAAATAGGTGCTGATCTTGCTCCATGTCTTGCTCCTCCAGTACCTTTTTGCTTATAAAGTTTTTTTCTGGTCCTGTTTACTTCAGATCTTGTTTGAACTTTTGCTAAACCAAAATGGGTTCCATCTTCATAGACTCTTATAGCCTGTAAAAGCAATGATTTAGAGAATTTTTCACCATACTCCTTAGGTAGATTTACATCTTCCTTTGCTTCCCCTTTAATTGTATAAATTTTAGCTTTCATATTTTTATTATTTTACTTCTGCCTCTTTAATTTCTTCTTTTTTAATTGCATCTTCTGGAGCTTCTTCAACTTCAACAACAGTTGCTACTACTTCATGTTCCAAATCTTTTAATGATCCTGATTTGATTTTGTTAACAGCCAAAAATATTCCAGCTTTTCCTGGAATTGGACTTGAAATTGAAAGTTCATTTTTTTCTGCATCAACTGAAACAACATGGAGGTTCTTCATTGTTACCTGTTCACTACCCATTCTCCCTGCCATTCTTTTTCCTTTATAAACTCTTCCTGGAGTCGTTGTCTGACCTATTGATCCTGGAGCTCTTTCCCTATCTGATTGTCCATGAGTTCTTGGTCCTCCTTTAAACCCGTGTCTTTTAACTCCACCAGCAAATCCTTTACCTTTTGTTATTGCAGTTACTGATATAACATCACCTGCACTAAATATGTCTCCAACTTTGATAATATCTCCAACTGCAAAATTTGGTTTTTCACTTAATTTTATTTCTTTTAAATATCTTGGAGTTGAATTTGATTTTTTGGAGTGTCCTTGAAGCGGTTTTGTGGTATTTTTAATCTTTTTAGTCCCGAATCCTAATTGAACTGCCCAGTAACCATCTTTATTAATATCTTTAATTTGGATAACTGTACAAGGCCCTAATGTAACTTTTGTTACAGGAATTCTAAAGCCTTCTATAAAGGCTTGTGTCATTTTCCCTTTGGTTCCAAACAATGTATTCATATTCTTTTTACAGAAACAAAAAAACGCCAAAAGAGGCGCTTTAATATCTTAAATCGCATCTAATAAGCTTTTGTGGTTAGATTTTAAAAACCACCTCCATGTTTCTAGTGGTGAATTATATCAAATAACATACCTATTACGCAAGCCACACTTGTATCTAAAATAATGGATGAAGATTACATCTTAATCTCAATAGAGACTCCAGCAGGAAGATCGAGATTACCCAAAGAATCAACAGTTCTTGGAGTTGGATCTAGGATATCTATAAGTCTTTTGTGGGTTAACACTTCATAATGTTCTTGGGCATCTTTATCTGTAAACGGGGATTCTTTAATAGCCATGACAGATCTATCTGTAGGAAGTGGAGTTGGGCCTGAAATTTTAGCACCGGAAGCAAGGGCAGTATCAATTATTTTTGTTGCTGCCTCATCAATTACTCTATGATCGTAAGCTTTAAGCTTAACTCTAAGTCGTTGCATAGATTTTCTTCCTTAAGGTGCGATTTTATCCGCCAAAGGCGAATTAAGCTATGATTTTGGTTATCACTCCAGCACCAACTGTGTGACCACCCTCACGAATTGCAAATCTCAATCCCTCTTCCATAGCGATAGGAGCAATAAGTTTAATTTTCATTTTTGCACTATCTCCAGGCATAACCATCTCAACACCTTCAGGCAAAGTTACATCACCAGTTATATCAGCTGTTCTTATAAAAAATTGTGGTTTATAACCTGTAAAGAATGGTGTATGTCTTCCACCTTCATCTTTACTTAAAATATAAACTTCTGCTTCAATCTCAGTGTGTGGTGTAACTGAACCCGGTTTTGCTAAAACTTGTCCTCTTTCAACTTGTGTTTTTTCAATACCTCTTAAAAGTACTCCAACATTGTCTCCAGCCATGGCTTCATCAAGAAGTTTTCTAAACATTTCAAGACCAGTTACTGTTGATTTCAATGTATCTTTAATTCCAATTATTTCAATTTCTTCATTAACTTTAATTTGTCCTCTTTCAACTCTTCCTGTAACGACTGTTCCACGACCTGAAATTGAGAATACATCTTCAACAGGCATTAAAAATGGTTTTTCAGTATCTCTTACTGGAGTTGGAATAAATTCATCAGCTTGTTTCATTAATTCTAATATTCCTTTTTCTGCTTCTGCATCACCCTCTAATGCTTTTAAGGCTGATACTCTAACAATTGGAGTTGTATCTCCTGGGAACTGATACTTTTTAAGAAGTTCTCTAATGTCGGATTCAACTAATTCCAAAAGTTCTGGATCATCCATTGCATCACATTTGTTTAATGCAACAATTATAGAAGGAACATTAACCTGTCTTGCTAAAATAACGTGTTCTTTTGTTTGAGGCATAGGCCCGTCAGGTGCGGAGACTACTAAAATTGCTCCATCCATTTGTGCAGCACCTGTAATCATATTTTTAATATAATCAGCATGTCCTGGAGCATCTATATGAGCATAGTGTCTTTTATCTGTTTCGTACTCAACATGGGAAATATTAATAGTAACTCCTCTTTGTTTTTCTTCTGGAGCTGAATCAATTTGATCAAAAGCATATGCTTTATTTACTCCACCTGGAAAATTTTTTGCAAGAACTGTAGTTATTGCTGCAGTTAAAGTTGTTTTACCATGATCGACATGACCAATGGTACCAATATTTACGTGTGGTTTAGTTCTATCAAATTTTTGTTTTGCGTCTGCCATGAAATTGTTATTATAATTATTCTCGCTTCAAAAAACAAGAGGCATCCATTTGCCTCGTGTAGATGTATTATACTTAAGGCTAATTAATAGTGTCAACACCCAATTTGTTTTTATATCGGGAAGTTGATACAGTTTTTAAAAAAAACTGTATCTAATATTTTTAAACCACGACACGATGTTGACACAACTCTTGCACCATTAGGATCATCCGACCAAATAAACTTAATAATATTTTGACTAAAATAGAGATATATCAAAGAAATAATCACTACAATAAACAAAATTAAAAAACTTAAATTATGAAATAATTTCTTCATACCAAAATTATAACATTAACAATTAATAATTGATTAGAAATTAAAAATTTTCCGAAAGAAAGCTTACCCTCTAGCCACCCAAATTAGCATTAATTATTGAGATATATAAATAAATGTTTATCAAAAAAATGTGTTAAAATTAGTTAATGGAAAAGTCCAAACCCTTTGTTTCAATAATATTTGGAATATTTACTATACTAATAATAGTTTTAGTTCTTAATTTCATTTGGCGGTTTAAGGAGTTAAAAGCTGGTCGTATTTGGAAACCCGATTTTGAATTTAGCAATTTAGGAGAACAAGTTATGAGTGGTTCCAATTGTGAGCGATTATCAAATCTACCCGATCAAAATATATGTTTCGTATCACAAGCTAATTTGGAAAAGAATTATAAAATTTGCGAAAAAATTATAGTATCCGATCTAGATCCAACTTCTTCATATAATAAAGGCCTCTGCTATGGCAATGTAGCAAGAACACTAAATGATGTTTCGATATGCGATAATACCTCATTATCTTATAAGAAAATTTGTATTGAAAATATGGGTAGATAGTTAATTTAAATTGAAGGTTTGCAGTTTTGTTTTCCTGATTACCCTCTAGCCATTTCAACCTTACCAGCTTTAGCTACAATTTGAGCTGCAATATGAGCAGGAACTTCATCATAATGGCTAGGTTCTACAAATGCTCTTGCTCTTCCTTGAGTTAATGATCTTAATTTTGTTGCATAACCTGAAAGTTCAGAAAGAGGAGCTATTGCATAGATAACTGTTTCTCCTCCTTTTTCTTCACTGCCTGAAATTTGAGCACGTTTGCTTGAAAGATCACCCATGACATCTCCCATATATTCGGCTGGAGTAAATACCTCAACCTTCATAATAGGTTCCAATAGACCCATGTCAGCTTTTCTAATTGCATCTTCGACACCTAAAGATCCTGCAATCTTAAATGACATTTCAGAAGAATCAACATCATGGAAGCTTCCATCAAAAACAATAACTTTAAGGTCAACCATTGGAAATCCTGCCATAATTCCATTTTCAAGCTTTTCTTTAACACCTTTTTCAATAGCTGGAATATATTCAGAAGGAATAGCTCCACCTTTAATTTCACTTTTGAATTCAAATCCTTCGCCTCTACCTCTTGGCTCGACTCTAATTAAACAGTGCCCATATTGTCCACGACCTCCAGTTTGTCTTATATACTTTCCTTCTCCTTCAGCAATCTTTTTAATTGTTTCTTTATAAGCTACTTGTGGTGCACCAGTTGTTGCTTCAACATTAAATTCTCTTTTCATTCTATCAACCAAAACTTCAAGTTGAAGTTCACCCATTCCTGCAATAATAGTTTGTCCTGTTTCAGGATTACTTTTGATTTTAAAGGTTGGATCCTCATCAGATAGTTTATTTAAAGCCAAACCCATTTTTTCTTGATCTGCCTTTGTTGCAGGCTCAATTGCAAGTGAGATGACAGGTTCTGGAAAACTAATCGATTCAAGATGAATGGGATGAACAGGATCACAAATTGTGTGGCCTGTGGTTGTGTCTTTAACACCAACTACAGCTACAATTTCTCCTGACATTGCTTCTTCAATTAATTCCCTTTGATCTGCATGAAGTAAAACTAATTTTCCAATTCTTTCTGTTATTTGTTTACTAGAATTGTAAACTGTTTGTCCTTGTTTTAATGTTCCTGAATAAACTCTGACATATACTAACCTTCCTACGTGTGGATCGGTTACAACTTTAAAAGCCAAACCTGAAAATGGAGCTTCATTTTTTCTTTCTCTTTTTTCAGTTTCACCTGTTTTAGTATTTACTCCTTCAATTGCAGGCATATCAACAGGAGATGGTAGATATTCTAAAACACCATTCAATAGGAGTTGTGCTTCTGCAGTTCTATTATCTCCTCCAAATACTGGGAAGAATTTTCCAGCAATAACTCCCTTTCTTATAGCTCTCTTAATTTCAATTTCAGTAGGTTCCACCCCTTCTAGATATTTAGTTAAAGTATCATCATCAAACTCAGATACTTTTTCAATCAATTCTTGTCTATATTTTTTAGAAATTTCTAAAAGTTCTGTTGGAATTTCTTCTTCTGTTAAATTTCTATCTTCAACTGCCTTATAAGTTAAGGCTTTCATGCTTATTAAATCAATAACTCCTCTGTGCTCATGTTCTTGACCAATTGGATAAATAACAGGAGAAGCATTAGCTCCAAGTCTTTCTCTAATTGATTTTATTGATCCATCAAAATCAGAACCAATTAAATTTAATTTATTTAAAACACAAATTCTTGGAACATTATATTTATCAGCTTGTCTCCAAACAGTTTCGGATTGAGACTCAACTCCAGTTCTTCCATCAAAAACCATTAATGCTCCATCCAAAACTCTTAAAGATCTTTCAACTTCAGCAGTAAAATCAATATGTCCCGGTGTATCAATTAAATTAATTCTATAGTGACCTTTTTCTACAGAAGAATCTTCTTTTAAATCCCAAAATGCAGTAATTGCAGCAGAAACAATTGTTATTCCTCTTTCTCTTTCTTGGGCCATCCAATCAGTAACAGTAGTTCCCTCATCAACTGATCCTTGTTTATATGTTCTACCTGTTTCAAAAAGTAATCTTTCAGTAGTTGTAGTTTTACCTGCATCGATATGAGCAATAATTCCAATATTTCTGATTTTTTCCAAAGAAACATCACGATCCTTAGTAATCGTCATAACCATTGCAGATTTTTTCTTTACTTCTTCAGCCATATTTTTATCTTCTTCTTCCTAAACTCATTTCCCTTCCCTCTGCCTCTCTTCTTAATCTACGTCTCAATTCTGCTTCAGCTGCCAATCCAATTTCTGTTAATTTAGAATGTCTATCTAATAGTTCTGATGTTAATTTTAAATGATGTGATTCAAAAAATTCTGATTCTTTTGAAACAGCATTTTTTAGTCGAACATTAATCATTTGCCTATCATACGCTAAAGATCTTAATTCAACGAGGCTTGTTTGCCCAAAAAATGTTCTTCTTCTAATAGGTGACATTTCAAAAAATTACCACTTAAAGTGTGAAAATGCACGATTTGCATCGGCCTGTTTTTCCATTTCCATTCTTTTCTTTACTGCTCCACCTTCACTGTTACTTGCATCTATTAATTCCTGTGCAATTTTATCTCCATATGTATGAAATTCTGAATTAGATCTTGCTCTTGCTGCTGCTACTAACCACCTAATTGCTAATGATTCTTTTCTTTCCTCTCTTACTTGCATAGGAACCTGATAAGCTGCTCCACCAACTCTTTTAGCCCTAACTTCCATTTCAGGCTTTATATTTTCAATTGCTTTTTCAAATATTTTAATTGGATCTTCTTTTGTTTTTTCAGCAATTATTTTTAAACCATTATAAATTTCTCTTTGTGAAACACTCTTTTTGCCATCATGCATACTCCTATTAATAAATTTTGCTAATAATCTACTTTGATAAAGTGGATCAACTTCGACTAATCTTTTTCTTGATGGTCCTTTTCTTGGCATTATTTAGTTCCTCCTTGGCTTTTTTTAACTCCATACCTACTTCTTGATGTTTTTCTTCCAGAAACTCCAGTTGTATCTAACTTTCCTCTAACAATTGTGTATTTTACACCAGCTAAATCCTTTACTCTTCCGCCTCTTACTAAAACTACAGAGTGTTCTGCAAGTTCATGTCCTTCTCCAGGAATATAAACTGTAACTTCTTGTTTATTTGAAAGTCTGACTCTTGCAACTTTACGAAGAGCTGAATTAGGTTTTCTTGGAGTCATTGTTCTAACTGTTAAAACAACTCCTCTTTTAAATGGAGATGAATTATCCCCAAACTTTCTATCTTTAGCATTAAACCAGCGCTTCAAAGAAGTAGTTTTTGACTTCTTCTTTAAAGATTTTCTTCCATGTCTTACCAATTGATTTGCTGTAGGCATAATATATTTAATTATTTGGCAAAAGTGCCTTTTCTGCTGTAACTGGGATTAGTCTTCCAATAATAACATTTTCTTTAAGTCCTAATAATTTATCTTCTCTACCCATTAAAGAGCTTTCCGTCAATACTTCAGTTGTTTGTTCAAATGAAGCAGCTGATAACCAGCTTTCTGTATAAAGTGATCTTCTTGTAATACCTAAAACAATTTGTTGTGCAGATGAAGGCTCTCCACCAGCTACTAGGGTCTTTTCATTTTCTTCCTCAAAAGATGCCTTACTTGTTAATTCTCCTGGTAAGAAATGGCTATCTCCTGCGGTAACAATTCTTACCTCATCACTCATTTTTCTGGCGATTACTTCAAAATGTTTGTCATTTATTCCAATTCCTTGGGATTCATAAACCTTTTGTAATTCTGCAACCAAGTATTCCTGAGAAGCTCTCAATCCTTTAATTGCCAAAATATCTTTTATATCCAAAGGTCCAAAAGCCAAAGCTGTTCCCGCTTCAATTAATTGATTATCTTTTACTGCCAACTCTAATGTCTTTGGAATAATGTATTCTCTCTCTTCTTTTATCTTTCCAGTACCCCTTACTACTACTTTCCAACCTTCTTCTACTTCTGAAACAACAGTTTTACCAGATATTTCAGTTATTGAAGATGAAATTTTTGGAGTTCTTCCTTCAACCAATTCTTCAACCCTAGGAAGTCCTTGGGTAATGTCGACCCCAACTACACCAGCTGAATGTTTTGTTTTTAATGTCAATTGAGTTCCCGGTTCTCCGATTGATTGTGCAGCAATAACTCCAACAGGAGTTCCAACTTCAACCTCTTTTTTGGTAGAAAGATCCCAACCATAACACTTTGCACAAAGTCCATGTCTTGATAAACATGTTAATGGAGATCTTAAAACAACTTCTTCAACACCAGCAGCATCAATTTTTGTTGCTAATTCTTCGTTTATTGAATCACCCTTGACAGCAATTACTTTATCCTTAGATGCTTTTACATCATTTACCAAATATCTTCCAACAATTCTTTGAATAAATGAATTTGGTCTATCCAATTTTCTAATTGTTAGTCCTTCTTCAGAACCACAATCAACCTGTCTAATAATAAGGTCGTGTGAAACATCTACTAAACGTCTAGTTAAATACCCTGCATCTGCAGTTTTAATAGCTGTATCTGTTAATCCTTTTCTAGATCCTCTTGAGGAAGTAACATATTCAAATACTGACAAACCTTCTCTAAAGTTACTTTTAATTGGAAGTTCAACAATTTTACCCAACGGATCGACAACCAAACCTCTCATTGCTGATAATTGTTTCACTTGATCTCTTGAGGCACGACCGACTTTAGCATCAATAACAATCCTAATAGGATTAGTAGGTTCCATCAAAGCCCAAGTTTTATCTGCAATATCTTCTGAAACTTCGATCCAAACTTCTTTTATTTTTCTTTTCTTTTCTTCCAATGTAACTAACCCTTGATTAAAGTTTTCTTCGATATCAGTTACTCTAATTTCAGCTTCCTTTAATAATTTCCCCTTTTCAGGAAGTAATACTGCATCAAATATACCAAATGAAATTCCTGAAAGAGTTCCAGCTGAAAATCCTAGATCTTTAACATCATCAATCATTTTTACAACTATTGATGCATCGCATTTTGCGTAGGCTAAACTAAATAATTTCTTAATTAATGTTGAGGTAGCTGATTCATTTACGAAATCAAAAACACTAGGCAATATTTCGTTAAAGTAAATTCTACCTACAGAAGTTTCAACAATTTTTCCTTCAATTCTAACTGAAATTAATTGTCTCAATTCAATTCTTCCACTTTGATGAACTAAAATTGCCTCATCTTCATCTGAAAAGACATTCTTACATTTTTCAAGTTTAGGATCAACAGATGTTAAATAATAAATTCCTAAAGCCATTTCTTTTGATGCAGGTGTAGAAACTGGTGAACCATCTGATGGACGTAATAAATTATGTTCAGGAAGCATTAATGTTTTAGCTTCTTCTATGGCTTGTCTAGATAAAGGAATATGAACTGCCATTTGATCTCCATCAAAATCTGCATTAAATCCAGAACAAACTGCTGGATGAAGTCTAATTGCTGATCCTTCAATTAATACAGGATAGAAAGCTTGAATTGAAAGTTTATGTAAAGTTGGTGCACGATTAAGTAAAACTGGATGATCTTTAGTAATTTCTTCCAAAATATCAAAGACTTCAGGTGGTCTTCTATCAAGCATGTTTTTAGCTGATTTTACATTTGGTGCAATTCCTCTTGAGATCATTTCACGAAGGACAAATGGCTTAAACATTTCAAGAGCCATTTCTTTTGGAAGTCCACATTGATTAAGTTTTAAGTCAGGTCCAACTATAATTACACTTCTTCCTGAATAATCAACTCTTTTCCCTAATAAATTTTGTCTAAATCTTCCTTGTTTTCCTTTTAACATATCAGATAAGGATCTTAATGGCTGTCTACCTCTTGCTCTTCTTGTTGCTTTTCTTTGTGATGCATCAATTAAAGAATCAACTGCTTCTTGAAGCATTCTTTTTTCATTTCTTAAAATTATTTCAGGAGCTCCTAATGTAATTAAATGTTTTAATCTATTATTTCTATTGATTACTCTTCTATATAAATCATTTAAATCACTGGTTGCAAATCTTCCACCTGAAAGTTGCACCATTGGTCTTAAGTCTGGAGGAAGTACTGGAAGTACTTTAAGTATCATCCAAACAGGATCAATTTTAGCTCTCTTCATTCCATCTATAAGCTTTAATCTTTTAACTAATTTTATATATTTAGTGCTCGTTACTTTAGTTTCATCAATTTCAGCTCTTATCTCTACTGATTGTTTTTCCAAATCTACTTCTGCAAGAACAGAAAGAACTGCTTCAGCCCCCATCTTGGCATCAAAGAAATCTGCTGCTCCGTAAGTTGCTAATTCGTCATATTCTTCTTCAGATAAAATACTTAAAGTCTTAAGTCCTCTAACTAAACTTATTAAATTTTCAAAAAGCTTAGAATTTCTAGAAAGATTTGCCTTTTCATCTTCAGAAATTGAAGTTTCTTTCTTTCTTGAATCTAGTTCAATTTCAGATATTGCTAGAGACAATTGTTCTTTGTCTTTAATCTTTCCCTCAATTTTTTCTTTTGCTTTTTTGGCCTCACTAGAAAGGATTTCTTTCTTTTCTTTAAATACTGTAATAATTTGTTTTTCATTTTCAGAAAGTGCAGTTTCTAGTAATTTAATTGCTTCTTTTTTCTTATCTTCATCAACATTTAAAGCCATATATCTAGCAAAATAAATAACTTGTTCCATAGCTCTTGGAGCAACACCTAAAATGGTCGATATCTTGGAAGGTGCACCTTTGAAAAACCAGATGTGAGCAACTGGACAAGCAAGACTAATATGTCCCATTCTTTCGCGTCTTACACGAGATTGTGTAACTTCAACCCCACATTTATCACAAATTACACCTTTGTATCTGATTCTTTTGTACTTTCCACAATAACATTCCCAATCTTTAGTAGGACCAAATATTTTTTCATCAAATAAACCATCTTTTTCAGATTTTAGAGTTCTATAATTAATTGTCTCAGGTTTTAATACTTCACCTCTACTCCACCTTCTTATATCTTCAGGTGAAGCAAGTTTAATCATGAGGGTTGCAAAATCCTCAAGATTTTTCAAATCAAACAATTGATCAAGTGTATTAGTTAACATTTACTACCTCCATTATTCCTTTAGGATCTACTAATTCTTCAGTTGCAATAACTTCAGCCCCTAAGTTTTTAGCAAGTTCTTCACCAGCTTTTGTATCTTCATCAATAATATCTTTAGTTAAAGTTACCCCTTTAGGAATAATATTTAGGCCCAATGCGTTTAGTTCTCTAACTAAAACCTTAAAGCTTTCAGGAATTGTTGATTCTGGAATATCAGTATTTTTAACTATTGCTTCAAAAGCCTTGGCACGACCAACAATATCATCAGATTTAATTGTCAACATTTCTTGTAATATATGTTGTGCACGGTGTGCCTCAAGTGCCCAGACTTCCATTTCTCCTAATCTTTGGCCTCCCATTTGAGCTTTACCACCCAATGGTTGTTGTGTAACAAGAGAATATGGACCAGTTGATCTAGCATGAGTCTTGTCTTCAACCATATGAGTGAGTTTTAATATATAACCAATACCAACGACCGTATCTTCTTTAAAAGATTCGCCAGTTCTTCCATCAGTTAATCTGGTCTTTCCAGTGACAGAAAGGTTCGCGTTTTTAAGTTCTTTGACTAAAGTATCTTCAGTAATATGATCGAAAACTGGAAATGCTCCTTTTTCATTCATCTTATGAAGTGCTAAACCAAAATGAGCTTCTAGTAATTGACCTAAATTCATACGAGAAAGAACTGATAATGGTGAAATAACAATATCTACTGGAGTACCATCTGACAAATAAGGCATATCAGAAACTGACATTATTTTAGAAATTACTCCTTTATTTCCATGTCTACCAGCAACTTTATCTCCAACAGTAATTTTTCTAATTTGGGCAACTTTAACAGTTATTTTTTCAATTACTCCAGGTCCTAAATCATCACCCTTGTTTCGATCTAAAATATTAACTCCAACAACAATACCTTTTTCACCATGTGGGACACGAAGAGAGGTATCTCTTACTTCTCTTGCCTTTTCACCAAAAATAGCACGTAGAAGTCTTTCTTCTGATGTTAATTCTGTTTCTCCTTTTGGAGCAATCTTTCCTACTAAAATATCATTAGGTCCTACTTCTGCCCCAATTACCACAATTCCATCTTCAGCTAAGTTTGCCAGTTCTGCCTCTGAAACATTTGGAATATCTCTTGTTCTTTCCTCCGCGCCTAGTTTAGTGTCTACCACTTCTGCATCATATTCTTCGATATGAATTGATGTTAAAAGATCTTCTTTAACTAACCTATCTGAAATTAATATGGCATCTTCAAAACCATATCCGCCAAAACTTGTGTAGGCAACAACTAAATTTCGACCTAAGGCTAATTCTCCATTTTGACTTGCAGGACCATCTACTAACAAATCACCTTCTTTAATCTTTTCTCCAGGTGAAACAATAATTCTTTGGTTATAACAAGTAGAATGAGCTGTTCTTTTAAATTTCATTAACGAATAACTTTCTTTATTACCACCATCAATTACATCAACATCTTCTGCTGATTCATCAATCGAAATTTTTTTATCTAATTTAATTACTACTTTTTCATTATCAGTATATTCAACAATTCCAGAATGTCTTGCAACAACTGCTCTTTTCATTGCTTGTGAAATTTCTCCCTCCATACCTGTTCCAACAATTGGTGCTTCAGGAGCAACCAATGGAACAGCCTGACATTGCATGTTAGATCCCATTAAAGCTCTATTTCCTTCATCATGTGCCAAAAATGGAATTAAAGAAGCTGAAGTTCCAACTAATTGTCTTGGAGTAATATCAATTAAATCTACAAGTGTTGAAAGTCCTTCTGTAAAATTACCTAAATATCTTAATGGAACTCTCTCATCTTTAATAAAGCCTTTATCATCAATCGAAATTCCAGAATGAGTTATGTGATAATTTTCTTCATCATCTGCTGTTAAATAAGTGATTTCATCAGTAACTCTGACTTTTTTACCAACTTTTTCTATTTTTTTATAGGGAGTTTCTAAAAATCCGAACTCATTTACCCTTGCATAAAGAGATAAATATGTAACTAAACCAATATTTGGTCCTTCAGGACTTCTTACTGGATCAAGTCTTCCATATTGTGACGAATTAACGTCTCTTATAGAAAAAGATGCTCTTTCCCTGTTAATTCCACCTGCTCCAAGAACTGAAACACGTCTTAAATTATCAACCTCTGAAAGAGGATTTGTATCATCTAAAATTGTTGAAAGTTGGTTACTTCTAAAAAATTCATTTAAAGAAGAAATTAAAGGTCTAGCATTAATTAAATTTGATGGAAGTGGTCTATCATCTGGGGAAATTAAGCTCATTTTTTCTTTAACTGATCTTTCTAGCCTTAAAAGTCCAATTCTAAAAGCATTAACAGCAACCAATTCTCCAACTCTTCTTAATCTTCTATTTGAAAGATGATCAATATCATCAACTCTTCCTTTACCGTTTTGAAGTCCAACAAGATAGTTTAAAGAAGAAGTAACATCTTTTAATGTCAAAACATTTACATTCTTTTCTGCAATAATACTTCCTAATCTTTTGTTAATTTTATGTCTCCCAACTTCTCCTAAATCATATCTTCTTTTATCTAAAAATAAACTTTCAAAAAGATTAACTGCATTTTCAACCAAAACAGGTTCTCCTGGTCTTAATTTTCTATAAATTTCCAAAAGTGCTTCTTCTCTTCCTTTAGTAGAATCTTTTTCAAGAGTTTTCTCTATATATTTATGTTCTTTATCTGAATCAATTTCAGAAAATAATCTAATTATCTCTTTTTCATTCTCTAGCCCTAAAGCTTTTAAAAATACTGTTGCCAATACTTTTTTCCTTCTATCAATTCTTGCATAAATTAAGTCTCCTCTTGTTACTTCAAATTCAAGCCATGAACCATGAAGCGGTCTTACTTCTGCTTTATAGAGAACTCTCCCTGAAGAAGGATCAAGCTCACCAGAAAAATAAATTCCTGGGGATCTGACTATTTGATTAATGACTGCTCTTTCAATTCCGTTAATTATAAATGTTCCACGATGTGTCATTTGTGGAAGATCACCTAAAAAAACTTCTTGACTTACTTCTTTACCTGTTCTTTTATTTATTAAATTTGCAGTTATTTTTAGAGGGGAAGAATATGTTGAACCTTTAAGCTGAGCATGAGAAGCAGTTATTGAAGGTAACCCCAAAGAATGATCACCTAATGAAAGTTGCCAATTTTTACCCGTAAAATCATCTATTGGAGAAATTGCTTTAAGTTCTTCGGCTATACCATTTACTAAAAACCATTGCCATGATTCTCTTTGAATCAACGTTAAATCTAGTTTAGGTAGATTTTCATCTTCTTTTCCGAAATTTCTTCTAGGGTTAATTTTTGACTTCATTTAAATATTTTTGGCAAAAACGAAAACCCCGCAGATGCGGGAATAGCCTACAAATGTAGGCCTAAGGCTGATTATATATAAATAAGAATTGGTGTCAAGCGGTAAAATTATATCTAAATTAAGATACCTTCTTTATGTCTAGTTTAGATATTTCCTTACGTTTGCATTATGTTCTTCTAAATTTTTGGCATAATGAATAACACCCTTGCCATCATGAATGTAATACCAAAAATCTGACTTTTCAGGATTTATAGAAGCATTTATAGAAGATAAACCTGGGTTCGCAATAGGAAGAGGAGGAAGACCTAAATTTTTATAGGTATTGTAAGTAGAATTTATTTCTTTATCTAAATTAAAAACATCACCCCAATATTTACAATCAATAATCTTATTTTTACATTCAATATTAGCCTTTGCATATTGAACTGTTGCATCAACTTGAAGAGGCCAACCGGCATCAATTCTTTTGTATAAAATTCCTGCAACAATTGGTTTCTCATCATCCCCTAAAGTCTCTCTTTCTATTAAGGATGCCATTATTAATTGTTCTAAAGTCACATCACTTACTTTTTTATCAAAAGTGGAAAGCATTTTAGCTACAATTGCAGATGAAGATGCTGACTTTGAGAATAAATATGTGTCTGGAAATAAATATCCTTCTTTCCCAATTGTTAAAGAGTTAAATTCTTTCATAAAGTCACTATTTTTACTTAAAGAACTTGCAAATTTTTGAGAAATCTCTTCTCTTCTTAATCCTTCAGGTATTGTTACCCAAATTTCTGCTGGACCTTTTTTTAAAGTTTCTAAAATTTCAATAAGTGTTAGATTTTTTGAAAGACTAAACTCTCCAGCTTGAATTTTATTCTGTGAACCAGTTAATTGAACATAAAATTTAAAAACAATGGGGTTTTTAATAAAACCCTGTTTATATAAATCATTTCCAATCAAAGAAACTGAGCTTCCTTTAGTAATTAAAAAATTAACTTGAGTTTTATCAGTTGATACAGGAAGAAACATTTGTTTAACAAAAATAATTCCAACAACAAATAATGATAGAGCAAAAAAAAGTAAATAAATTATTTTTTTAAACATTTAAAGAAATTAATTTTTAATTATTAAACTTCATCAATGAGGGCACGACGATATTTCTTTGTTTTAGTGTCATGAATATAAATTCTCCCGCATTTACAGGTTACTATTTCTCCATACTTATGAAGTTTTTTTGAAGCTTTATCCAAAGGCATACCACAACCTACACATTTTCCCTGAGAAAGCAACCATGCCTGTATTGGCGCAATTACATTTTTAAACATAATCTATGTAAGATTGTAACATAACTGTTGCAGCAAATGCATCCTCATTTAATTTTCGTTTTTTTCTATTCATACCAGATTCGATTGACAACTTTTGCGCATCATGAGTGGAAAGAGTTTCATCAAAGGTTTTTGCATTAATTCTTTCTGCAAATTTTTTTGACTCTTCTCCCATTTCCCCTTCAGAAACTCCCACTACAACTTGTTCTATTTGTAACACTTTTATTATTTGTAATATCTTTTTAACAGCACTTTCAAAACTATCTACTTTAATTACCTTATAGGGCTCAGCTAAAGTAGAATTGCCAAGTGCAAGCCCTATTTTTCTTCTTCCATAATCAATTCCTAATATTTTCATATAATTTAATTTATTAAATAGACGCATCAGAAACAACTCTTGCCCTAACAATTAATCTTCTTGGATTTCTAGGATCCCCTGGTGGAACACAAGTAACTAAAGTTAAAAATGAATCAGTTGTATCTTGTTGCAAAATTTGAATATCCGTAGGAAGAATTTCAAATAACTCTTCGACCTTAAATTTGTAAGAAACACCATCAAAATTTACTAAAATATCATCTCCTTTTTTAAGTGTAGGTAAAGTTGAAAAAATAGCTATATAGTTTTTAGGATTATAAAAGATAGGTAATATTGAATGGCCAAAAATTGCAGCGTTTCCATTTTTGCCAGGTAGTGCTGTTCCTGGATATTGAACTAAATTTTTGGAAAGATCATCTCCACCAATTGAGACTACAGCATTTTCAATTTTAAGTTTTGGAATTGAGATTGTATAAAATGCAACCTTAGAAGGATTAAAGTCTTTATTTCCAGAGGCTTCTGGAAACCAATTAGATGCTTTTGTAAAATCTTTATTTTCCTGTTTATTATTAGTTTTATCTTGAATAATAAGTGGAGATAGTAAGGTTGCATAGGTTCTCGCTTTGGTTAATTGGTATTCAACAATCGGCCAAACAGAAGCAATTAATATAATTAATCCCGAAATTCCACAAATTAAAGAAGAAATTTTGATTATTTTTCTTTTACGATGGTAACTTGAAGCATTCATCTTTCTGCAGAAATCTCAACTGAAATATTTTTATAAAGGTGTGGTAAAGTTCCAAGTTTTCCAGGAAGAAGTGGTTTTATACGAAATTCAGCCCTTACAAATCCAGGAACATTCCCTAAATAGCTTTCTGCTAAGTTCGGATATTTACCAACAATTTTTTTGGCAATTTCATCTGGATTAATATTTGGCAATAAATTTACAGAAATTATTACCTCAAATTTTGTTTCATCCGAGGTAGAGGAAAAATCATACAAAATTTGATCTTCATGCAATACAAACCCTGAAGGAATTTTTCCCTCAAGTTGTCTTTTTGAAATATCTGTCAAATTCTTTTTAGAAACTGTATTACCCACAACATTTAGTTCCAAGGATAATTTTATTGTTGAAGCTTCATCTCCTACTTTATTACTAAAATCTTCATTCTTTACCTCAATCTTTAAAGAAGGTTCGATTAATAAATCTTCCTCGGAAATTTTTTCTTTTAGTTTAGTTTTTGCTTCATCTAATAGTTCGTTTGTCAAATCTTTTAAAAGAGTACTTCTATCACTTTCCGAAACAGCAGAAATTTGTCTACTAGTTCCTCCAGTTAAATTATTTGTTGAAGTTGCATCAACCTCAGCTTTTGGATAATTGGCAACCTTAAATATTTCGTCTTTAGCTAAATTATATTCAGATCCAATACTTCCCGCCTCAACATCAATAACTGTTGTCCCAGGTTCACTTGGAGATAAAGCTCCAGAAATTGATGCAGTTTTGGTTGTAACAAATCTAAGATCAGTAGCTGATGTAATTATTGTTCCCGATGGTAAATTTATAGCAAAGGCTGTGCCGTTTTGAATTTTAACTGAACCTTTTGCTTTTTCACCAACTGTTTTTGTTCCAGTTGTAGATTTTGTTTTATCACCACTAACGGTTTCATCAACATTTTTAGATGAGATGTCTGTTCCAAATTCTAAATTTATTCTTTCTTCTAATTTTTTAGGGGAAACAAAAACTGTGACAGACGCTTTTGGTAAAAACCACCAAAGAACAAATCCAATAACAAAAATGGTAACTAAAGTTATTCCACCAATGATAAATGGTCTTTTGTTTGTGGCAAAATTCACGGTTGGTTTTTTAAATTTAAATACTGGAAGTTTTGGTAATTTTAAATTAAATTTCTTTTTAATTTCACCACCTCCACTACCAACTACAAACCCTAAATCCTCAGGAGTTATTCCTTTTGGCTCACTCACATTTTCTAACTCTTCAGGTTTATTAAAAGTAGATTTCTCTGTTTTTTCTACAACTTCATTATTTTTTAAATTGTCAATTTGTAAACCAATCTTAATACCTGTAACTTCTTCCATCTCAGATCCTCCTGCTAAACAAACTGCCAAAATTTTATTGTCTGGTTCAATTATTTCTAATTTTGGAGTATGTAAAAATCCTGATTCTCCAATTTTTCCCCATTCGAAAGATTCTAATGCTGATTTTATTTCTTCTAATTCTGGTTCCTTTTGATTATATAAAAGTATTCTAGGAGGAAAGCTTTCTTGATTTACAGCAAGCCTACTTAATCCCTCCAAAAGATCTTCCTCTACTGATACACTTCTAGCAACAATTGTGGTTCCAACTAATTTTCCTAAATTAAAAACTGAGATATCCAAATTTTCATTACTTATTCCAACTGTTACACCCGAAAGAGGAGATTCTTCTTTTATTTTAACAAAGTGAGCAATAGCCTCGGGTAAAACCACAAAACCAGATGGTTCAAGAGATAATTCCTGACAAATTTTTTTAAGACTAGTAAGATGCTCTTCTTTTATATTTCCGCCTTCAACCCAAAGTGAAGGAACACCAAAAACAGTCTTTGAAGGTTCGCCTATATCCTCTGGTAAATTTTGAGTACAAGAAGAAAGTGAAGCATCAACTGCTTCAATTAAATTTTCTTCATTTTCCCACCTGGTACTTGGAGAAGTAGAAATAACTTCAACTTTTCCATCATCAATTTGCCAAACAGCTGAACTTATCCATTGTGCTTCCAATAGAAGAGCCCAGAAATATTCTTTTTTTTCTTTTGTTTTATTAATTAATGATTTAATGTCCATTTTGGGCAAGTTTAAGATAAATCCGGACCACGCCAGAACCAACTTTCTCTTGTTTAATTATTTTAGCACGCCCAAGTTCATTTGTGTTTCCAACATGGGGTCCACCACAAACTTCTCTACTAAAATCTCCTATACTGTAAACCTTAACTTTTTCTCCATATTTTCCATCAAAAAAGTGAAGTGCACCTAAAGATTTAGCTTCATTTAAACTCATTTCAGAAAAAGAAATTGGAAGAGAAGAATTAATTTGTTTATTCATTAATTCTTCAACTTTTTCTAATTCTTCATCTGTAAGTTTTTCAGGATATGAAAAATCAAACCTTAATCTTTCTGATGTAATATGACTTCCCTTCTGGGTTACACCGTTTCCTAGTATTTCTCTTAGAGAGGCATGTAATACATGTGTAGCTGTATGAAGTTTAGTTGTTTCTTCATTATGATCAGCTAAACCTCCTTTAAACATTCCAACACTTGTCGATCTTGACATTTCTTTATGTTTCTCAAATTCCTTTTTAAATTCTTTCATGTCAACTTTTTGACCTTTTTCTTCAAAAAGTTCAATTGTTAATTCAATTGGGAAACCATAAGTCTGGTATAAATCAAAAGCTAATTTTCCATTAATTTTTTCTATTTTTTCAACTTCTTTTAAACCTTTTTCTAGAGTACTTTTAAACTTTACCAATTCTTCCAAAATCACTTTATTTTTTGTAAGTAACTCAAAATTATTTAATTTTGTAGCAATTTTTCTTATTAGTCTTCTTAATATATACCCTTGTTGTTTATTTGAGGGAACCACCCCGTTTTTTGTTAAGGCTTCTGACGCTCTTAAATGATCAGCAATAATTCTGAAATTTTTAATATTTTTTTCATATGTACTATTTGTTATTTCTTCAAGTTTATTAATTGTTTTATTAAAAATATCTGTCTTAAAAACATCAGGATTATTGTTTAATGCAGCAGAAATTCGTTCCAATCCTCCTCCAAAATCAACATTTTTTTGTGGTAATTCTTCCAAACTTCCATCAGCTTTTTTTCTATATTGGATAAAAACGGAATTACCTATTTCTAAAAATCTTCCACAATCACAATTAGGATGACATTTTTCACCAAATTTTTTATCATGTTTAATAGAATCAAATTCAAAAAATATTTCAGAATCTGGTCCTCCTATTTCGCCCTCTGGCATTTGGTTAGGAGTTCCACTCCTACTCCACCAATTTTTATCTACACCATAAGAAAAAATGTGATCATCAGAAAGTCCCAAGCTTTTCCAGATATTAAAAGACTCAGTATCTTCTGGTACTTCGAGTGATCCTTCAAAGAAGGAAACATAAAGTTTTTCTTTAGGCAATTCCAATTCTTTAGTTAAAAATTCCCAAATCCAAGATAATTGTTCCTTTTTAAAATAATCTCCCAAACTCCAATTTCCCAGCATCTCAAAATATGTTAGGTGTCTATTATCTCCAACTTCATCAATATCCACAGTTCTTATAGAAGGTTGATAATCTACTAATCTTTTTCCCATTGGATGCTTTTCTCCCATCAGATAAGGAACCAAAGGTTGCATCCCAGAAGATGTAAAAAGTGTTGTCGGATCATTTTCCAAAACAAGTGGAGCAGGAGGAATAATTACACTTCCCTTTTTTTCAAAAAAATTTAAATACTTTTCTCTTATTTGATTCGAAGTTATCATGCCTCAAATTATATCAGATTAGATTATTCTTGTCCGTGTGTTTGAAGAGATTTATTTTTCTTTAAGATTTCCATTATCCCAGTTAATTTGTCAGGACGAATCAAGCCACCTCCTAATATTGCATCTTCCAAAATAGAATTTAATCTTTTTATTGCTTTTCTTAAATCTAAAATGATAAAAACAACCTGTGCCCCAACAACCACCAATAAAACCGTTAAAGTTATCACGACTATGACTAAAAGTCTTTGTACAGAATCCATAATTATTATTTTTTAAAAATCTACCTTTATATTACGACTTATCTGGGTTACTTTTCCAGACCTAGATGTTGCAATAAATTTTAAATCTTTCGTTTCTTTCATAATTTCTATTTCTCCAACAAAATTACCATCTTGATCAACAATAATTGGTTGATTATTTACTGTAATTTTAACATCAGTTGCGGTTTTTCCCTTAACTTGTACCTTGCTGGACAATACAATTTGATTTTCGATAGGAGTTGTAATTTCTAAAGTTGGTGAACTTTTAAATTTTGAATATTCAAATCCTAAATATCCTAAAACCATCAAAATTAATACTCCAATTCCAACTAAAAAAGTTAACTTTGGAGACCAAGTAAACTTGGATCCAATATCTGGCTTTGGATTTATGTAAAGTTTTTTAGGAGGATAGTCACGTCTTAAAACTGCGTTTGCGTTTTGTAAATTAACATCTAATGTCACTGCTAAATTTTTTACAAAACCTGAAACTATTGGGAAATCAGGTAATTTATCCCAATCATTTTTTTCAATTAATACAATAAATTCACGTTTAATTTTTGTTAAATTTTCAAGTTTTAAAAGAGAAAATTTTTTCTTTAATCTAGCCTCCTTTAAAATCTGACCGACTGTTTTCATTTTTATTTTGTAAGTGAAGAAAGAAATTCTGCAGCGTCTTTAATTAACACCTTTCTTGGTTTTGAACTACCATCAGATATTTCAATAACACCTGCACTTTCAAGTTGATCAATAACCCTTGCAGCCCTGGCATAACCAATTGACAATCTTCTTTGTAATAAAGATGCAGAAGCTCTTTCATATTGGCAAACAACTTTAATAGCTTCAGCAAAAAGTTCATCTGTATCTCCAACAACACCTGGAATAGCGGGATGGCCTGATTTGGTCATTGTTGTAACTTCCTCGGTATATTGGACAGGAACGCCCTGGTTCTTAATAAATCCTACAAGTTTTTTGATTTCATCATCAGTTACAAATGCACCCTGAATTCTTGCAGGTTTAGCTTGATCAGGAGGAAGGAAAAGCATGTCCCCCTTACCTAATAACTTTTCAGCTCCTTGGGTATCGAGTATTACTCTTGAATCAACTTGTGAAGAAACAGCAAATGCAATTCTACATGGAATATTTGCTTTGATTAAACCAGTAATAACATCAACCGAAGGCCTTTGTGTTGCTAAGACCATATGAATTCCTGTGGCACGGCTCATTTGAGCAATTCTTGTAATTGCATCTTCAACTTCAACAGGAGAAAGAAGCATGACATCAGCAAGTTCATCAATTAATAAAACAATGTATGGAAGAGCTTGAAAACCACTCATTTCATTATAAGAATCAATATTTCTAGCTCCTGCTTGAGCAAAAAGTGTATATCTTCTATCCATTTCGCGCATTAGCCATCTTAGGGCCGAGATAACTTTACCTGGATCAACAATTACAGGAGAAAGAAGATGTGGAATATCGTTATATCCAGTAAGTTCAACTCTTTTTGGATCAACCATTATAAATTTAACTTCAGAAGGGGAAGCTCTAAAAAGAATTGATGCTAAAAAGGTATTAATACAAACAGATTTTCCAGACCCAGTTTGACCTGCAATTAAAACATGGGGCATTTTGTTAATATCAGCAATAACTGGTTTCCCTGAAACGTCAAGACCTAAGGTTACTGCAAGCTTAGATTTTTTAGATTGCATCACCTCAGATTCTAAAATTCCCTTAATAGGTACAAATTCAGGAGCTTTATTGGGAAGTTCAATCCCAACTAAGTTTCTTCCTGGAATTGGAGCTTCAATTCTAATAGTTCCAGTAGGAGCTGATAGGGCAAGAGCTAAATCTCTTTCTAATGCCGTAATTTTAGATAGTTTTGTTCCAAGTGCTACTTGAATTGCATACTGGGTGACAGCCGGGCCTAAATTAACTTCAACAATGTGGGCTGAAATTCCAAATGATTCAAGAGTTTTTTCAATAATATCAGCGTTTCCATTAATATCCCCTCTGTCAACTTTTCCAATTTGTTCACCAGAAAAAATATCAATTGGTGGATATTTCCAAATAGCATCCTCACCACGAATATTACTAACAAGTTTTTCTTCTAATTCTTCTTTTGGTTTTTCAGAAAGGTTCGATTTACCAACATTTGCATTTGGTGAATTTGACGTAACTCCTGAAATTTTAAAATCTTTCCTGCCTGAAATTCTTCCACCACCTGCTGATTTTTGTCCAAAAATAAAAACTGAGATTTGCCCCCAAACAACCTTTACTATCTTAAATACTTGATCAAAAGAAGTATTAAAAAGAATTATTAATCCAGTTATAAAAATACCAAAAAGAACTATAAAAGCTCCAGCTGGAGTAACCAAGGTTGAAATACTATCCCAAAAAGTTAAACCTAATATACCCGATCTTCCAATTGATGCAATTGATAAAAAAATTAAAATTGATCCAATTATTACGTTTGGTTGAGAAAGAGGTACTTTAATTTTACTCATTAAAAAAGCAAAAGATAAAAAGATGAAGGGAAGAAATATGGTAGCCCAGCCAAAGACCATCATCATTATATCGTTGAATTTATATAAAATAAGGCCACGACGAGAAAAAGAAATAATAATTAAAAAAGCTACCGCAAAGAAGAAAACTTGGGCAATAGAAGACATTGTTTGAGGTTTAAGTTTTAACTTAAAAGACCTTCTATCAAATCTTTTTTTTCTTTTACTTCCCATAGGCAAGATTCATTATATACAATGAAATACGTTGTGACCAGTTATACTTCATAATATCGATAAATTTTAAAGGTAGATTAATCTTATTTTTGGTATACTCTAACTTATGGAAAATAATAATTTTGATCAATCAAGAGAACAGAAAATAATAAAAACTCCTGAAAAATGGGGTTTTAAAGATGAATTCAAAGAATATTTATTATTACTGGCATCAAAAGGACCAATTGCATTGGAAGCTTCAAAAAAATATCCAGAAAGTATTGAGTTAAGTCAAAATTTTCATGAAACTCTAAATAAAATGAGGGTAGACACTAAAGATGGCTTTGAAAGATGGGCATTTATGGGAATAAAAGAAGACAAAAGATCAATATTATTACCAACAATACCTATCAAAGGAGCAAAAGATCATGTACCCTCAAAAACAATGGTTAAAATGATAAATTGGGCAAAAACAAAATTTGGAATAATCAATATATTTGGAGATATTCATTCACACCCATCTGGTAGACTACATTTAATTGATCATAAAATACCTTTCAGAAACAAACATAAGTTAATAGAGGGTTTTTCATTTGGAGATCTCTATGGTTTGATAGCTCAACGTGACAGGTATTTAATGATGGTAGTTTCTGGTGATTTCAATATACTTGCATGTAAGGCTAAAGAGAGTCAAGAATTAAAAGTAGGATCAATCTTTACTCAAAATGAATTCGAAATACTTTGGAAGAAAAAAATGGGCTTTTCAGACTATTTAGAAATTAATTTAGCGATAGCAGAAAAACATAAATTGGTTATATATCAGGGCAGAAAAAATAAACGGTTGACAAAAATATTTCCAAAATAATTAAATTTATACCTCTACCACCACAGGAAGAATCATTGGGCTTCTACCAGTTGCTTTGAAGAAATAATTTTCTAAAAATCTAGTAGATTCCTCTTTTAATATTTTTGTATTTAAATTTTTTCTATTTCCCACTATTGCCATTAACCTTTGAGTTGCGTCGTTTATAAGTCCTCCACTAATTCCTTCAAATACAAATCCTCGACTTACTATCTCAGGTTTTCCTAAAACTTTTCCTTGTTTTGTTGCCTTAAATACAACCACAACCATACCTTGTTTTCCAAGTAAGGTTCTGTCTCCTAGTACAACTTTGCCGATATCCCCAATTCCAAGGCCGTGAACCATGACTTCTTTTACTGGTATCTTTTCTCCTCTTCTTGCGTTCCCATTCTCAAAAACCACGCCTTCACCTGGTTTTAGTTTAAACACGTTTTGTTTACTTCTACCTGTTTCAACAACTAGTTTTTCATAAGCATGCATATATCTTATTGTTCCGCCCGTTGGAATAAAATATTTTGGATTTGCAATATCAAAAAGCATTTTAATGTCTTCTTGTCCACCATGACCTGATACGTGAAGTCCTTCTTTTAATTCGTAATAATGAACATCAACTCCTTTATCAATTAACTCGTCTATCACAAAATCCTGACTTTCTTTACTATATGGTGGGGCAGGATCTGCTGAAAAAATAAATGTATCGTTAGTTGAAACACTTAACCTATCATCATCACCAGTTGCTAACCTATAGACAGAACTTCCAATTTGCCCATAACAACCTGCAATTATATAAAGCAAATCTTTAGGTTGAAGTTTTTTAGATTGTTTAATATCAACAACTTGATTATCTAAATATTTTAAATAACCTAGTTTATGAGCTGATTCTGTTTTATTTTGGATTGATCTTCCCACAAAAACAACTTTTCTTCGCAGTTTAGAAGCAACATTAATCATCTGTTGAAATCTTCCAATACTTGAGGACATGGCAGAGATATAAACTGCACCTTTTGCTGTTTGGGCAATTTTATACATAATATCTTCAATTTCTGTTCCACTAGGAGTAAATCCTGGACCATTTGACCCCAAACAATCAGAAATTAAACACAAGACTCCGCTTCCTGCTAATGTTTTGGCCTTTTGAATATCAAAAGACATCCCATCTACTGATTTTTGATCAATTTTATGTTCTGGGACATGCATTATTTTGCCTTCAGGAGTCTCTATCAAAAAACCCACTGTATCGGGAACTGAGTGAGAAACTCTAAACGGGGTTATTTTAAATGATCCAATTTCAAAAACAGCTGTGTCGGGATTAAAGGTGTTTATTTTAATGTCACCTAAATTTAAATCATTGTCTTTAAATTTTTCTTCAATAAATTCAGTAACTAAAGGGGCACACCAAATTGGTGCATTAACTTCACGAAGTAAAAATGGAAGTGCTCCAATATGATCTTCATGACCCTGAGAAAGAACGATTCCCTTTAGTTTATGTTTGTTTTTAACAATATATGAAAAATCAGGTATAACAAGGTCCACCCCAGGCATTTCTAAATCAGGAAATCCTACCCCACAATCAACAATGATCATTTCGTCCTTGTACTCATGGACATATAAGTTTTCTGTGACTCCTGTAGTACCTGAGAGGGCTATAAATTTAAGCATATTTTTTATAATAATTTAATTTGTTCAACCTCCACTTTATCATTTTCTACTCTTAAAGTCTCAGTCAAAATACTTTTTAAATTCAAAAAGTCTTGCTTTTCAGCTTCTAATATATTCCCATTTCGTAAGGATGCAGCAGGATGATACATAGGAATAACAACTATCTTTTTGTCTTTAAATAAAATTTCAAATTTTTTTCCATGAACATTACTAATAAACACATTTGATAAAAACTTAGCCATTGAAAAACGCCCAAGAGTAATTATTATTTTTGGATCAATAATTTCAATAATTTTATCTAAGTATTTCCCATAAGAAATAATTTCTTCAGGAAGAGGATCTCTATTTTCAGGTGGTCTATGGTGAACAATATTTGTAATAAATATATCTTTTCTCTCAATTTCTGCTAGAAAAAACAATTTATCAAGAAGTTTTCCAGCCTGTCCAACAAACGGTAAACCTTGAATGTCTTCCGTCCTTCCGGGACCTTCTCCGACAGCTAATATATTAGCCTTAGTATTACCAGATCCAAAAACCAATTTATTTGCACCCTTTTTAAGAGGAAGTGATTCATCTTTTTCCATCTCATCTTTAAGATTATGAAGTTTTTCTTTTTTAGTCATTCTTTAATTATTCATTAATTATTTATAAACTCTATTTTATCTGTAACAGTATCATAAACTGCAAAAGAAATATTATTTTCTAAAGCTCCCGGTCTTACAATTTTAACTCCATCTATTTCCCACATTTTTTGTGAATGTAAATGTCCTGTAAAACAAACATCTTTTCCAATATATTTTTTATCATTTTTTAAAAATTTATGAACAATATAAATTTTTTTGCCATCTAATTCAATCTCTAAATATTCTTTAAATTTTTCCTTCATTAAAGGGTCAATATCTGCATTACCTAGACATGAATATAATGGAATTTTATATTCCAATACCGTTTTCACACTTTCTAAATTATCCCAATCTCCAGTGTGAATTATCGCTCCTACATTAATAGATTTTGCAAAACACATTACATGTTTTAAATTTGAAATGTTTCCATGTGAGTCACCAATAACAAAAATTTTCATTTCAAATCAGGATTTTTACAAAATTCAGTTTCCAGCATTAAACTTTCATCTGAAAAATTTATTGAAGTCCTTTCTTGTTTTAATTCTATTGCTAATTCTCCTATAAATTTAATAAATGACTCTTTAAATTTATTTTCAACGACTGAAAAACGAGGATAAATAGATGTCCAAATTAAAACGGCATCTTCTTCATAATTTTTATCTTTCCCGGCAACTAAAATTTTGGTTGGCGTTATTGTACCTGAAAAAATATAATCAATTCGTTCAGATACATGTTTTATTGCTTCTTCAATTGTATTAATGTTGATATTTTCACTTTGATATCCAGCTTTTAAACCCACTAATGCCGAGGCTTCAAAAAATTCAATATTTAAACCAGTTTTATATGACATGAGGCAATTTTAACACAATTTACAAAGGAAGAAATTCTTTAATATTTTGGAGTGTTACAGTAAAAGAAGTTCCTTTACCTTCAACAATTAATCTTGCAACTTTTCTAACAACTCCTTCAATTGTTCTCTCCATCGTACGAATTCCAGCATCATAGCCTAAAGGTCTAACTAAACTAACCCAAACGTCATCATCAATTTTTAAAGTTTCAGAGGGAATTCCTGCAGCTTTCATTGCTTTTGGAAACACATACTTTTGTCCTATGGTTATTTTTTCTTGATCAGTATAACTAGGCATCATAATGGGTTCTAATCTATCCATAACAGCCGTTGAAATACTTGTTGTGTTATTTGCAGTTGCTATAAAAATGCATTCTGAAAGATCAAAAGGATAATCAATATAGTGATCAGAAAAAGCATGATTTTGACCAGGATCCAAAAGTTCTACTAAGACTCCCATAATTGATGCCCTTCCAATATCAGTTACCCTGTCAATTTCATCTAAAAGTATTACAGAATTTTTAAATTGTGTAGTTCGAAGTGCCTTAATAATTTTTCCAGGCTCTGCCTCTGGATGCATTTTGGATTGACCACGAAGATCCAATGGATCTCCCATGCCACCAAATGGGATTCTAGCAATTTTTCTTCCCAGTGCCTCTGCAATTGAATATGCTATTGTAGTTTTTCCTGTTCCAACCAAACCTACAAAACAAAGAATTGGCGCCCTATAAATATCTTCACCTTCATTTTTTTCTTGTTTTAATTTCATAACTGAAATATATTCTAAAATTCTATCTTTAATTTCTTCTAAGCCAAAATGATTAATGTCTAATATCTTTTTAGCATTAATAAGATCAAGATTATCTTTGGATTTCTTATTCCAAGGAAGACTTACAATCCAATCAATATATTTATTCATTCTGTCGTACTCAGGCAAAAAAGTTGGAGAATTTGTCAATTTTTTAAGTTGTTCTAACCTAATTTGTACACTTGACTTTAAATCATCAGGAATTGTTGATTTAGTAATTTTATCTGAAAGAATATCAATTTCATTAAAGGCAGTGTCTGGCATAATTAAAGTATATCAAGTGAAAAAGTTAGAACAAGTAATATTAATGAAGCTATCAAATTATCTATCGTTTCTATCTGTTTGAAAATATCTAGTAGTTGGAAAATGTGGTCCAGATGATCTTCTATCGTCTCCTCCAGTACTTGGTCTTCTGTCTCTATCTCCACCAAAACTTCTTCCACTACCACTTCCCCTACTAAATCCTCCAGAGGGTCTTCCTCCACCTCTAAAACCTCCTCCACTTCTTCTGTCTCCTCCAGTACTTGGTCTTCTTTCCTCTTTTGGTTTATCAGTTGATGGATCCATTCTCATCGAAAGATTAATTCTTCCCATATCATCAATTTCTTTAACTCTAACTTGTACTTTATCTCCAATTTTTACAACATCATTGGCATCATTAACATATCCTTCAGTCATGTCTGAGACATGAACCATTCCATCTTTTCCAGGTAAAATATTTACAAAAGCTCCAAAAGGCATAATTCTTGCAACAGTTCCTTCATATATTTCTCCTGCAATAACAACTTTTGCAAGACCTTCTACCCATTCAATTGCTTTTGCAATTTTAGTTTCATCCATACCTGAAATTGAAACACTACCATCATCTTCAACTTCAACTTCAGTTCCAGTATCTGCCATTAATTTTTTGATAGCTTTACCACCTGGCCCTATTAACTCTCCAATTTTTTCAACTGGAATCTTTACAAGCTTAATTTTTGGAGCAAACTTTGAAACTTCTTTTCTAGGTTCCTTGATTGCATCCACAACAGCTTTTAACATAACAGCTCTTCCTGTCTTTGCCTGATCTAACGCATCTTTTAAGATTGATGGAGTTAAATTTAAAGTTTTAACATCAAGTTGTATTGCAGTAACTCCTTTTTCTGTTCCTGCAACTTTAAAATCCATATCTCCATTAAAATCTTCAATACCCATGATATCTGAAAGAATTGCAACATCTTTACCTTCAATAATTAATCCCATTGCAATTCCAGCAACAGGAGCTTTTATTGGAACACCTGCATCCATCAATGCCATTGATGATCCACAAACTGATGCCATTGAAGTTGAACCATTGGAACTTAATACTTCAGAAACTACTCTAATTGCATATGGAAATTCTTCATTACTTGGAAGAACTGGAATCAATGCTTTCTCAGCTAAGGCTCCATGTCCAATCTCACGTCTACCAGGATTTCCAACGCGTCCTACTTCTCCAATTGTAAAAGGTGGCATTGAATAATCATGCATATAACGTTTTTCTTCTTCCCCTCCAGCAGTTTCTAAAAGTTGTCCCATTGAAGAAGCTCCAAGTGTTGCAATTGAAAGAACTTGGGTTTGACCTCTTGTGAAAAGTCCTGATCCATGAGTTCTTGGCAAAAATCCAACTTCAGCTGTAAGTTTTCTAATTTCTGTTAATTTTCTACCATCAGGTCTTGTCTTTTTCTTTAAAATTTGTTCTCTAATGTAATCTTTTTTAAGATGATCAATAATTCCTACTATAAATTTCTTATCTGACTCATTCTCAAATTTCTCTTTAACTGCATTAACTAACTCCATAAATTCTCCCGATGCTCCTTCGTGGTTTGCCATACCTTTAACAAGATCGGCAATTTTATCACTTACTAATTTGGTAACTTCTTTTTCCAAAGCAAGTGGTGCTTTTTCTTCTTTGTAAACATCTCTTTTAATACCAATTTCATCAGCCAATTCAGAAATTGCAGTATTTATTTTTTGTGCTTCTTCGAAAGCTAACTTTACTCCATCTAATATAACTTTCTCGGAAACTTCTTTTGCACCTGCTTCAATCATTAAAACCGCATCCTTTGTAGAAGACACTACTAAATTTAATGGGGAAGAGGTTAAATCTCCATTTACAGGATTAACAATAAATTTTTCATCTTTAAGTCCAACATTAATAACTCCAACTGGGCCTTTCCAAGGTAAAGTTGTAATGTGAACTGCAGCTGACGCTGCAATTGCTCCTAAAATTGATGGATCATTAACCCCATCAACTGAAAGTACAGCAACAATTACTTGAACTTCCTTTTTGTAATCTTTAGGAAAAAGCGGTCTAATTGATCTATCTATGAGTCTTGCGGTTAGTATTTCTTTATCAGTAGGTCGTCCTTCTCTTTTGACCCACCTTGAACCTTTTATCTTTCCTCCTGCATATAATTTTTCTTGATATTCAACTGAAAGTGGAAAATAATCAAATTCTTGTTTTAATGGAACGTGAGTAACAGTAGCTAAAATTACAGTATCTCCATACCTAGCCATGACAGCACCTGAGGCCTGCTCTGCTAATATTCCTGTGGTTAAAGTTAATTTTCTTCCACCTAATTCGAATGTCTTTTCGTATTTCTTATTCATCTAAAACCTATATTTTTATTATTAATGAAGCCTTTATTTGTTGAGTTTTAACTCTTTTATTAAAGCTTTGTATCTTCCTTCGTCTTTCTTTTGTAAGTATGACAGAAGTCTTCGTCTTTTTGCAACCATTGAAAGAAGACCTCTTCTTGAATGAACATCTTTTTTATGTTCTTTCAAATGTTCTGCTAGTTTATCAATCTTTGTGGAAAGAAGTGCAATCTGAATCTCTGGAGATCCTGTATCACCTTTTTCTCTAGCAAACTTTTTAATTAATTCTTTTTTCTCTTCAACTTTTAATGCCATTTATATTTTTTGTCATGTATTGCTAAAGTAAGTCTATAAAGCATTCTATAAGACAAACCTTGCAAACATCTTTGTTATATTACCATAAACTTGATTATTCCGCAAAGGATAAAAATTTATTAACTTACTGAAGTTCCTGTATAAACTTTTGGTTCTGTCCAAGACTGGGGTATTTCTTCTACTTCTTCTTCTTTTTGTTCTTCAACTTTTGTAGTCTTTTCAACTTGTTTTACTTGCTGTGATCTTACATTTGTAAAAGGCTTTGTTGGTATTGATCCTTTAGGAAAATTGTCAGAAGAAAGTATTTTTGGCATCCTTATTCCACCCAATTTAAGTAACTCTGCGAAAATTTCAAAAGTTAAAGCTGTTACATCAGATCCTTGAAAGTTTTTACTTGAATCTTCAATTCCTGATAATAAATTGGTTGCAATATCTGGATCAATTGAAAGACCACTTTCTTTAATTAAATTAGCCATTAATTCTGAGACTCCTGATGCCGGACTTGCAAATGATAATATTTGAAGATCACTAGTTACCTCTAAAAATCTTATTCCAATATGTATTATTTTTGCATCTTTAAATTCAGGGTTTGATAAAATTGGAAAACTAGTTTCATTTTCCCCTCCAATTAAAATTACAGTATCAGCGCCAACTCCTGAATAGGAAATATCAATTTGTTCTTTAGTTGGTGAGTTAAGGCCTGACTTTGGAGAAACTGTTAATTTAAACTGTCCATTTTCAATATCATAACTTACTTTATCCACATCCTCTGCTTGATAGTTGGTAAACTTGATAGTTAAATTTTTACTTCCAACTTCTGTCCCTATTTTATCAACACCAATAAGTCTACTAAACTCTGCTGTCATTGGATTAAGGCTTGAAATTGAAACATTTTTCAAAGGTCTTAAGGTAAGATAAAGTGAAAGTCCTGCAGACACTTGATCAACAAAGGATTCTGATGGTAAAAGTATTAATACTTCTGAGGCAGAATCTATTAGATTCTTAAATGAGTTGTCCACTGACGGATACTAACATATCTCCTGTTTGAAAATCAAGCTGGGGTGTAAAAAAAATCCCAAATTCCTCACCCTGAGAAACTCCGGGTACTTCTTGTTTTTGTTTTTTTATTGAAATTACTTTTACTTTACCAAGTTCTACTTCACCTCTAAAAAGTCTTAAATCAGAAGTTTTCTCTATCCTACCCGAAAATACTTTGCATCCTGCAACTTTTTTTCCATCAAATGGAAAACTTGTTGTAATTTCAGCTTTGCCTAAAATTTCAATCAAACCACTTTTAATAATTTGGTTAAGTCTTTCTAAAAGCTCATAGATAATTTCAAATCTTTCAATTTTTACTTTATCCATTTCAGCTAACTTTTTAACACTTGATGAAACTTTACTTTCAAAAACAAAAATAATTGCTTTATTGGCTTTTGCACTTAATACATCAGATTCAATAACATCTCCAACAGAGGCTTCAACTACAGCAAATCCATCGGGAATTGAAGCAACTAATGCTTCCAAAGATCCTGCATTATTAGCTTTAAGATAAAGTGGTATTTTATTTTTATCAATTTTAACTGTAGTCTTTTTTTCTTGACTAGACATATCTTGTCTTTTATCTGTAACAATCGCACCAACTTGAGGAATAGTTTCAAATCCCAATATCTTACAAGGTTCTCCAGGAAAAACTTCTTTTAAAGGATTATTTTTGTCACCAAAAAGTCCCTTAACTTTGCCCTTGGAATTTTCTGCATATATTTCACTCCCTATGGATAATTTACCATTTCTTAAAACCACTGATACCATATTCCCACCTCTGTCTTTTGAAGTTTCAATTACAACTGCTTCAAGTTCTGCATCATTATCGCTTTCAACACCATCTACTTCTGAAAGTAAATTAATTAAATCCAAAAGTTCAGTCAAACCTTCCTTTTTCTTTGCAGAAACTCCAATGTATGGAGTTTGTCCACCTCTTCCTTCAAATAATAACCCTTCTTTTTCAAGTTCTCCCAGACAAACGTCAATTGAGGCAGAAGGTAAATCAATTTTAGTAATAACTACAATAAAAGGAATATTAGCTTCCTGAATATGAATAATTGCTTCTTTGGTTTGTGGTTTTACCCCATCTGAACCATCAATTATCAAAAGTGCAATATCGGCCAGTTTTGAACCTCTTGATCTCATTGCAGAAAAAGCAGCATGACCTGGAGTATCTATAAAAGTAATTTTATTACCATCTTTAGTTGTGACAACTGAAGCCCCAATTGACTGTGTAATTCCACCAGCTTCACTAGCTGTTACAGAAGTTTGTCTTAAAGCATCAAGAAGTGAAGTTTTACCATGATCTACATGACCTAAAACTACTACTATTGGTTGTCTTTTTATTTTCATAGATATTAATTTTAAAGATACTTAAATTTCTCATTTTTGTGTATCTTTGGAAACTTCCTCTTTAATAAACACTTCTTTTTCTTTAGAATCCTTTGTTTCTTCAATTACTTTTTCTTTTTTTATTTCTTCTTTTCCTGTTTTTTTAGTAGTTTCTTTTTTTTCTACTTTTTCTTCTTTGACATCTTCTTTTTTATCTTCAACTGTTGGAACTTCTACAGGAACACCTAATATTTCAATCTTAAAACCGGTTAATTTAGAAGCAAGTCTTACATTTTGACCTTCTTTTCCAATTGCAAGTGATAGTTGATCCTCAGGTGCAGTAACTTTTGCTTCTAATGTCTTTTTGTTTATTTTTACAACTAAATTTTCAGCCGGAGCAAGAGCTAACTTAATAAGTTCTGAAAAATCTTCATTCCATGGAATAACATCAACTCTTTCTCCACCTAATTCATTTGTTACAGCCTGGACTCTGACTCCTTTTTGACCAACACAACTTCCAACTGGATCAACTCCTGAAGTTGTTGAATAAACTGCAATTTTTGTTCTAACACCAGCTTCTCTGGAAATTAATTTAATATCAACTGAATTAGCTCCAATTTCTGGAACTTCTCTTGCAAAAAGTTTAACAACAAAGGCTGGATCTGCTCTTGAGAGAATTATTTCTCGGCCTTTAATTGTTTCTCTAATATCTTTAAGTAAAAATGTAAGTCTTTGACTTTGAGAAAGTCTTTCTGAAGGAATCCTTTCTTCAGCTGGCATAAACCCTTCTGTTCTACCCATATCAACTCTAACATTTGGACCATCAAAACGTAAAACGATACCAGAAACAAGTGATCCTATCTTACCTGTAAATTCTTCCATAATAACTCCTCTTTCAGCTTCCCTTATTTTTTGATGAATTACTTGTTTTGCAGTTTGAGCTGCTATTCTTCCAAAACCTGGAGGTGTTACATCTTTTCCATCTATTAATACTTTTGCCCCACCATCTAATGAATTGATTTCAGCATCAATGACAGTTTCCTCTGGATATTCAATTCCAGATTCTTTAGCATCTCTTCTAAAAGCTGCAACTATTGCCTGTTTTATAGCATCGATTATTACATTAGCATCTAGTCCACGTTCAGCAGCTATAGCTTTTAAAGCTTGTGCAAATTCTGTTCTTGGTGTTTGTGTATTCATTTTTTATTAAAAAAGGTGGGACTTTTCCCACCAATAAGTGAAGTTTACTATTTTGAATTATCTAAGTCAATGAGACTGGGTTATCTTTGAGATGCACGATCCATTCTTATCGAGGCTTGATCTATTTGATTTGCTGCACTAGATATTTTACCTCCTGTTATTCTAAATTCTTCCATTGAATTAGTTAAATTATCAGAAAATCTCTTTAAATCTTCACTTGACCCACTAAAATCATTAACTTTTCTACTAAAATCATCAACCACATCAGCAAAAATAGTAGCAGCCTGGAAAATTTTTTCTGAATTTTGTGTTTGTGCTGATAATAACGTAAAATCGTTTGATTTTTCTTCATCTCCAAGTTCGTATAATTTATCTGCAACCATCCTCTGTAATTCTGAAAGGTTATTATATCTGTTATCAACAGAAAGTTTCCTATAAACATGAAGTACATCTCCAACAGTTTCAGATTTTAATATATCTTCTTTAGAATAATCCTTATTTTTAATCTCAACCTCAGTTTTTTCCATCAACATAACTTTAACCACTATTATCATTCCTGTCAAGATAATAATTAAATATTATAAACTCTCTTCTTTCATCTCTTCTATTAAACTTTTTTGTTCTCTTGTTAATTTTTCTGGAACTAAAATATTTATTTTTACATACTGATCGCCCAACGATCTATGGTTTGGATTTGGAGCTCCTTTACCATGAAGTCTAATCATTGTCCCACTTTGAGTTCCATTTCTTACTTTTAATTTAACTTTATCCTCAATTGTAGGAACTTCAATTGTTCCCCCCATTACCGCCATTGAGTAAGGAATTGTTACATTAATATAAATGTCATCCCCATCTCTTTCAAAAAACTCATGAGGTGTAACATTTATTGAAAGCATAAAATCACCAAAACTTATTCTTGTTCCTTCATCAACTCCTGCAGGAATTTTAATTTTTCTTTTTTTCCCTTCAATTGAGAATTCCTTTGTAACACCTTTAACAGCTTCTAAAAAGTCAATTTTTACTGAATATCTTGGAACTTGTCTTTGTTGTCTAAAAGGAGACCCTCCCCCAAAGAAACTTTCAAAAATATCAAATGGATCTCCAAAATCCATATTTCCAAATGGGTTTTGTCCACCTCCCGAAGACCATGTGTATGAAGTTTGTCCGTTTTGTCCACCAAACCCAGCGAATGGATTTCCTGCTGCACCTCTTCCACCGGGGGAAAAAGCATCGTGACCATACTGATCATAAGCACTTTTCTTAGAAGAATCAGAAAGAACTTGATATGCTTCGTTTATTTCTTTAAATTTTCTCTCAGCTTCTTCCTTATCAGTTCCTTGATGACGATCTGGATGCCATTCCAAAGCTTTTTTTCTATATGCTGCTTTTATTTCAGCACTGGAAGCAGATTTACTTAAACCTAAAATATCATAAAAATCATTTTTTGTGGTCATAAATTATCTTTCTTCTTTCCTTCTAGGGCTTTTTAAACTTTCTATACCCCTCCATAAAGTAAGTTTATCTGCAACATCATGTCTCCCTAGTTTATCAAACCAAGAAATACCATGTAAATCAAGCAAATTACCTAAATTGAGTTGGGCATTTGTTACATTTTCTTCATTCCATTCTGAAGGATCTATTGGAATCCCTAACTCTTGAGCCGCAGATCTCTCTTCATCATTTAGGGAATTTATTGTTGGAGGATTCATTATTCTACTACTTCGCCTTCTTCAACTTTTTCATCACCCTTTTTCTTTTCATTTTTTTCCTCGTCTTTTGTTTCTCCAGTTTTATCACCCTGTCCTTCTTTTGGTGGGGTTTGATTTGCATACATTGATTGACCGACTTCACTTAAAGTATCTGAAAGCTCTTTTGTTTTAGTCTCTAATTCTTCCTTATTTCCTGATTCTAAAATATCTTTTAAGGCTTTAATTTTATCCTGTACTTTTTCAACAACTTCTTTAGGCGCTTTTTCCCCTGCATCTTTAATTGCTTTTTCGGCTGTAATAATCATTGCATCAGCATTGTTTTTAGCTTTTATGCTTTCTGTCTTTTTCTCATCATCTGCTTTATTCTTTTCAGCATCTTCTTGAGCTTTCTTAACTTCTTCATCAGTTAAACCAACTGAGCCGGTAATTTTAATGTTTTGAGTTTTTCCTGTAGCTTTATCTTTTGCAGTTACTGTTAATATTCCACTAGCATCCAAGTCAAATGTAACTTCGATTTGTGGAACACCTCTTGGAGATGGTGGAATTCCGTCTAACACAAACCTTCCAAGTGCTTTATTATCATTTGAAAGAGGTCTTTCACCTTGTGTAATATGAATCTCAACTTGTGTTTGATTATCTGCAGCAGTTGAAAAAATTTCAGTTTTACTAGTTGGAACTGTCGTGTTTCTTGGAATCATTGGTGTTGCTACCCCTCCCATTGTTTCAATAGCTAAAGTTAATGGAGTTACATCTAAAAGAAGGATATCTTTAACATCACCTGCTAAAACACCAGCTTGAATTGCAGCACCAACTGCAACAACCTCGTCAGGATTAACTGATTTGTTAGGTTCTTTGCCAAAGAATTTTTTGACTTCTTCAACGACTTTTGGCATTCTGGTCATTCCACCAACCATAATAACTTCATCAATATCCGTTACTTTTAGTCCAGAATCTTTTAAAGCTGACTCAACTGGTTTAATGGTTTTCTGAATTAAATCATCAACAATCCCTTCAAGTTTTGATCTGGTTAGTTTCATTGTTAAATGAAGGGGTTGACCGTCCTTTTGAGTAATGTATGGTTGATTTATTTCAACTTCCTCCGCAGCAGATAGTTCAATTTTTGCTTTTTCGGCTGCATCCCTAACTCTTTGTAAAGCTTGTTTATCAAGCCTTAGGTCCATCGAATTTTCCTTTTTAAATTCTTCTGCAATATAATCAACAATCTTTTCATCAAAATCGTCTCCACCTAGGTGTGTATCACCATTTGTAGCCTTTACTTCAAATACTCCATCACCGAGCTCTAAAATTGAGATATCAAAAGTTCCACCACCCAAATCATAGACTGCAATTTTTTCAGCTTTCTTTTTATCAAGTCCATAAGCTAAAGCTGCTGCAGTTGGTTCATTAATAATTCTCTCAACCTTTAACCCTGCAATTTCTCCAGCTTGTTTCGTTGCTTGTCTTTGAGAATCATCAAAATATGCAGGAACTGTAATAACTGCTCTATCTACTGTTTCACCTAAATATTTCTCTGCGTCTTTTTTAAGCTTCATTAAAACTCTGGCTGAAATTTCTTGTGGAGTATAAGTTTTACCTTCAATCTCAACATCAGCCATTCCTGATTTTCCTGAAACTATTTTGTAAGAAACCATTTTAGCCGTTCTTGTTACTTCTTTATCTTCAAATCTTCTACCCATTAACCTTTTGACTGAAGATACAGTATTTGTTGAATTTAAAATCATCTGACGTTTTGCAACATCACCTACTAAATTTTTAACCATTTCAACAACAGAAGGTGTCGTATTTTTCCCAGTATCAGAAGCACTAATAACTTTAGGAGATCCACCCTCCATTACAGCAACACAACTATTTGTTGTTCCTAAATCAATTCCAATAATTTTTGACATATTATTTTTTAATTTCTTTCTTTATTTTGAACACCTTAACCCTTGCGTGTCTTACTATTGTTCCATCTGAATACTTCCATCCTGACATTATAACTTCTGAGATATTATTATTATCTTTTTCTTCCGAAGTTTCAACTATATCAACAGCCTCAGATGTTTCCTCGTTAAACTTGTCGCCAATATTAATCTTTAATTTTTCAAATCCTTCTTCCTTTGCTAAAGTTTCAAGTTGACCAATAATTATTGCAATTCCACTATCACTTATATGATTTTGGGCTTGTTTTAAATTATCTAATATAGGTAGTATTTTAGTCATGAAAGAAATACTTGCCAACTTAAACACCATTGATCTTTCTTCATCGGTTCTTTTCTGTAAATTTGCATAATCAGCCATAGCTCTAGCTAATTGGTTTTTCATATTTTCAAATTCATTTTCGTTGTTATCTTTAACTTTTAATTTAGTAACTTTTTGTGTAGAATTTTTCATTTTATTTATACCCCCATCATTTCTTCCAACATCCCTCTATAGTATCTTAATGTTGGTATTAAACTTGCATATGATTGTCTAACAGGTCCAATTACTCCTAAAGCTCCGTTTGTATCTTTAACTCTAAAATGTGCAGCAACTATTCCAACTGGAAAATTTCTAAAACCCATTTCTTCCCCAAACAATACATCAAAAGGAATTTCTAATGGAAACCTTTTAAAAAATAGGTCAATCATCTGGTCGGATTCATCCATAAAACCAAAAACTGAAGCACATACACCCAAATCTGCAAATTCTGGATATAAAAATATATTTGCATGTCCTGCCTGCCAGACTGAACCGTCTTCTGTTGCTGCAATTGCAAGGCCTCCAGTCCTATGAGCCAAGGAATGAGTTATTTCACCTAAAAATTTATCTAAATTTCCTTTTGAATCCCAAACTTCTTCTTTTGCTTTTACTTCATCGGTTAAACTCATTTGTTTTTCTTCCATAAGTTGATCAACATAGAATTTCATAGCACCAGATGTTGGAACTCTTCCGGCTGAAGTGTGTGGTTGTTTTAAATAACCTGATTTTGTAAGTAAACTCATCTCATTTCTAATTGTTGCAGGGGATACTCCAAGATTATATTTTTTTTCCAACGAATCAGATCCAACAGGTTCTGCTGTTTCTATATATTCATCAATAATTACCTTTAATATTTGTGTTTGACGAGAAGTTAAACTGTTCATTTTTATTAACTTAGCAGTACTATACTCTGAGTGCTAACTATTTGTCAAGAGGCTTTTTTAATTATTTATTATTCTGAAGGATCAACTTCAGTATTTGAACTTCCACCAACAAATCTTTTAAATAAAGTTTTGAATGTTTCTAGTTCTTTAGATTTCATTAACACTAAACTAATTAAATAAATTGAAATTCCAATTAGTCCTACAAAGATAGTTAAAATAAGTAAATTTCCAGCATATCTTGTATCTAGTACAAATTTTTCAAAAGGTAAATCAAGTGAAGAAATGAAGGAAAGTTTTTTAACCCAAACTGATTTATCAAAAAACTTTAAAATAAAATACATTGTTGATCCAGAAATTAAACTTGAAATAAATATTTTTATTATTGGAATATATAAACTTTGCTTTGCTCCATTGTGAATTCTTTTTGTAATAAGCAAAAATAAAACAATTGATTGAATAATCGATGAAAAAGAAAAGGCGGCTGCTAAACTCCAAACCGGTAAATGCAATTTAACTACAAAAATAAAATCTAAAATTATGTTGACAAGTAAAGTAGAAATCGAAACAATTACGGGAGTTTTGGTATCAGTTAATGCATAAAAAGATCTTGCTAATATTGAATTTATGGCTTGAGAAAAAATACCAAAAGCAAAAGCTGAAACAACTAATGAAGTTTCAACAGTAGAATCCCAAGTAAAAATATCTGTTCCAAAAATTAGCCTTACTACAGGAACCCTTGCAACCATTAAAAAAACAACGATTGGTGCCATTAAAAAAATTACTTGGTTTAAAGTTTCAAAAAGTGTCTTTTTAAAAGCTGGTAAATTATCTGCTTGCCTTGCTAAGGTGGGAAGTGCAGCTTTAGCAATTGAAGTACCAAAAAGCCCAACAGGAAGAAGTTGTATTGTGTTTCCAAAAGTAAAGAAGGTATAGGCGGGAACTGAAATTAATGAAGCCAATGTTAATTCAACGAATTTAGCAACTTGCAAAAAAGATACCTCAATTATTCTAGGTAAAGAAAGCTTGGCAATTTTTTTAACTTCTGGTGTAATTTTTAGTGAACTACTAAATCTAAAACCAAGTTTTACAGCTAAAGGTAGTTGGATTAAAAAATGAGATCCTGCACCAATAACAACACCTATGGTAGGAGCTAATAACCCAAGGTTTTTTGAAAAGAAAAATGTTGCAATTATTATTCCTAAATTATAAAAAAGAGGTGCTAAAGCAGGTACAAAAAATCGTTTTGAAGATTCCAAAACAGCAGTTAAAACATATGAAATTACAAAAAAACCCTGAGCTGCAAATAGAATTCTAGCCAAAGTCACTATTTTGTCTTGATCCGAAGGACTAAAACCTGGAGTTATAAGCTTATATAATGGATGTGCAAAAGTAATTACAACTGTTGCTAATATAACAAATAAAACGCCTCCCCAATTAGCAACCAATCCTGCAACCTCCCAAGCTTTTTTATGACCTTCAAATTTATTTTCTTTTAATGTTTTTGTAAAGACTGGTATGAAAGCTGATGCAAAGGTCCCAAAAACCAAAACTTCAAAAATTGTATCCGGTAATCTAAAGGCCGCAAAAAAAAGACTTAAATTATCAGGAGTAAAAAAATGGGCCAACACCCTTTGACGAACCAATCCCAATAATCTTGAAGCAACTATCATTATCATTATTAAAGTTGCCGCAGATAAAACAGAATGTTGTTGACCAAAAAATAACGATTTAAATTTCTTTAAAACAAATTTTGTTTTAGTTGTTATTGTTAATTTCACTTTTTTTGATTATACTACCCACATGCCAGTAACAAAAACAGCCAAAAGAGCATTACGAGGCTCAAGCAAAAAAGAGAAGGTAAATACTTTAATTTTATCTAAGCTTGGAAAAGCTTTACGTTCTGCCAAAAAGACAAAAACGAAAAAAAATATTGAAACCGCAATTTCTTTAGCTGATAAAGCAGCTAAAAAAAATACAATCCACAAAAATAAAGCTGCTAGAATCAAATCTCAGCTTTCTAAACTCCTAAAATAAAGATTATTAAATACTAGCTTCTAAGACAGGTTTTCATATGCTATATTTAAGCTATGCCTGCTAATAAAAGAAATAAGATAAACCTTCTTCCTCAAGAAGAATTTGAAACATCTACTTTCGGTAGAATTTTAAAATGGGCACTTTCTTCTTTTAGAATAATGGTTATTGTGACCGAACTTGTAGTCATGGGGGCCTTTCTTTCTAGATTTTGGCTTGATGCAAAAAATTCTGATTTAAACGATGAATTAAATACTAGTAAAGCTCAAGTTTCAGCATATTCGGATGTAGAATCAACAATAATATCAAATCAAAAAAGACTATCTATCGCAAAATCTCTTTACACACAAAAAAATATTAGTGAAATTATTGAAAAAATCTCCAAATCAATTCCATCAGATATATCCCTAAATTCAATTTCAATTAGTGAAGGAGTTTTAACACTTAAGGCATCTTCCCTTTCAGAAAGATCAATTATGCAATTTTTAGTTAATCTTGACAGTGATGAAGATCTATCTGACGTAAACTTGTCGCAAGTTTCTTCGGGTGTTGATAATAGTTACATAACAATTTTTACAATAACAGCCAATGTAAAAAGTTTCACGACACAGAAAGGAGCAAAATAATATGGCAGTTGGATGGAAAAAAGATTATTTAAGATATAAGGATTTTTTCTTAAATGTATTAAGACTTTATAAAAATAAGCCAAATTTTAAAATTTATTTGGAATTAATACTTTCTCTTTCTGCAATAGTAATCTTTTCAATTTTTGCAATTCGTCCCACAATCATTACAGTATCTGAATTAAATAAAGAAATTAAAGGAAAAGAGGAAACGGTAGCAAAATTAAAAGAAAAAATAAAAAATCTCCAAACCGCTAGTGTGAATTTGCAAAAAGAATCTGGTAGACTTCCATTAATTACTCAAGCCGTACCAGCCTTAGCAAGTCCAGAAATTTTAGTTAAACAAATTGAAACATTAGTTTCTCAAGATGGAGTTACAATACTTAGATTTTCTGCTTCAGATGTTTTATTAGTTGGTAAAAAAGAAGATATTAAAAAATCAAAAGATTTCGTAAGTTTATCCGGAGACGCTGATGAGCTTCCTTTTTCAATATCTGTAACTGGGCCTTACCAAAATCTTTATTCATTTTTAAAATCTGTTGAAAATTTAAGAAGGCCAGTAAAGGTTGATTCTTTTTCGATTACCTCAAGTGTTACTGATTTATCAAAAGTACTAACTTTAACAATAACTGGAAGATTACCATTTTTGTATGAAGAAAAATAAAATATGAAAAATACTAAACTGCCTAGTGTAATAGTTCTTTTAATACTAACTTCGATTACTATTGTTTTTTGGGTATTTTTTAATATTTATTATGTTGTTTCCAAAAAGACTCCTGCTACAGTATCTGAAGAGATACTTTCTCCAATAAACCCCAAGCTTGATACAGAAGTAATCAATCAAATGGAGAAAAGAAGTTATCCTTAAAACTACTTCCCAATGAAGAAAATTAAAAAATTACCAACAATTTTAGGAATATTAATTTTAATATCTGGTTTAGTAGCTGGAATTTTTTTAGTTAATTCTAGACAAGTTTTTAAGTTAGGAGCAAGTGCTGATTTTGCTCCAAAAAATGTAAGGGTAAGTAATATTACCAATAGTTCTTTAACTATTACTTGGACTACTGACAAAATAAGTAAAGGTTTTATCAAATGGGGCAAAAGCGAATCGGCTTTAAGTAAAACTACGTTGGAGGAAAATGCTGAAAAAGAATTTATTCATTCAGTAAACCTTCCAGCAATAGAACCCAATACTGATGTATTTTTTAAAATTAATTCAGAAGGTGAAGATTTTGACAACAGTGGAATACCTTGGCAATCAAAAACATTATTAGAAAAAACAAATCAGACTAGTTCACTAACAGGATCTGGAATAATTCTTTCCCCTGATGGGTCCAGCCCAGCAAAGGCAATTGTTTATTTATCAGTTAATGGGATAGCCCTTTCAAATTTAACCTCCCAGGAAGGTACTTGGATAATTCCAATTTCATTGTTTATTGAATCAATTCCTGAAACAACAGTTATTGAGATTTCTGTAATTGATGGACAAGGAGGAACCGCACAAGCTGCAATTTATCCTACAACAATTAAAAATACTCCAACGATTGTTATAGGTAAAACATATGATTTTAGAAATTATGTTCCTACAGTTGACTCAAATCTTCCTGAAAGTAAACTTACAATACCTGAAACAATAGAGATTTCATCAAGATTTGAGGTAGATAATTCAAGTCTTACTTTATCTTCAAATAATGTAGTTACATTAGATTCAATTGATGAGGGGGAAATAATTACAACAACTGACCCTCAATTCTTCGGAACTGCACCTGCAAAAACTGGGATTGAAATTTCAGTAGAATCAGAACTTCAAACTGATTCCCTAACTTCAAGTTCAACTGGAAAATGGAGTTGGAGTCCACCTACTAATTTGGATCCAGGTCAACATACAGTGACAATTAAATGGAGAGATTCAAACGGAATTTTAAGAACCCTGACAAGAAATTTTGTAGTTCAAGCTGGTGAAGCACCCGCATTTGAAGCAACTCCTTCAGCTACACCTAACATAACCGCAACACCTACAAGTAGTGGGATAGCAACTCCAATAACATCGCCTACTGGCACTTCTAGGAGTACTAGTATACCAACAACAATTCCATCTACCACCCCTACAATTAAAGCCAGTGGAACACCAAAAGCAACAATTTCTGCAACACCAACCAATCCTTCGCTTCCGGAATCAGGAAACTTGACACCAACCATTGGTCTATTCATAATGGGTGTAGGAATATTAATGTCGAGTATTTTTGTTTGGAAAAGACAAGATGCCTAAAGATAATAATCAAACACCAATTACACCAACCACCAACAGCGATGATCAATCACCTGTTTTCATGGAAGAAACCCTTCCTCCAATGCCACAAGAAGCACCTATAACTCAAGATATGGCTCCAGTAGAAAATAAACAGGATACAAAACCAAACGAAACCCCAGTTGAAACTCCAATTGTGGATTCAGGTTCAGCTGCACCTCAAGACGATGCAATAATGCCTCCAACGGTAACATCAAAAAATAAAAAAAAGTTTGCAGGAGGAAAAGTAATCGCAACAATTTTAGGGCTTTTTCTTTTAATTGGTGGTATAGGAGCAGGAGTTTTATTAGTTAAACAAAATCAAAATATAAATGAAAAGGCTTGGACACAGCAAACTTGTGAAAGTCAGGATGCTATTTTATGCCCTCTTCCTGACTATCAAGCTACCTACGAGGCAGGCAGAGCAAATAATGTTGGTATTTTAGAAGAATGTTATTGCAAATATATTGGTGGAGGTGGAGGTAGTGGAAATACAGATAATCCGACTTCAGGAACATGTCCAAATGGCAATCCTTTTAACAATGAATGTGTAATTATTTATTGTCCAAATGGAGACACAAACAATGATGGAGCTTGTGAGGTACCAGATGTTGGTGCATGGTATGGATCAAAACACACATGTGGAACAAAAACATTTGGAACTAATGAATGTGGACAAGTTGATCCTGTTGATGATAATGGTGTTTATTGCGAATTACCCGGTTGGGATTACGACATAAAATTAAGTAATTGTTCTGGACCTTTACCACCAACCACACCACCTACAGACAATTCAGGTACTGCATCATGTTCAGATGTTAAGGCATATACAGAAAGTTGGGTTTTGATCCCACAGATTAATCTTCCAAGTCTAAATGTTGGGGATAAAATAAATTTATGTGTTACTGGTACTTCAACTGGAGGAAGTTTTGATATGGCAAGATTTAAAGTTAATGGAGTTACCCTACCAGATACAACAACTATAAGGCCTGGATCAAATGATTATTGTTATCTTTACACTATTCCAACAGGAACAAGCACATTTAACATAATAGGTCAAATCCATCATACAAGTCTAGGATGGAAATAAATTATAAATAATATGAAAAATAAATTATCAACAATAGTAATAATATTAGTAACGATAATTTTAGCTGGAGTTGCAATTTTTACTGCCATTAGATTGTATCAAACAAGAAATACTTCTGTTGCACCTAACGCCCCTTCAAGTAAACCAGAAGCATATGGAGGGTCTTGTAGTTTATCTTTTACCTTAGCAACACCTACCAGTACAGCCTCAGGTACAGCTATAGCAACTGCTACAAGTACGGCCACATCGACTGCTACATCAACTTCAAGAGCGACAAGTACTGCTACATCAACTGCTACATCAACTTCAAGAGCGACAAGTACTGCTACATCAACTGCTACAGCTACAGCAACAAGTACAGCCTCAGGACAACCAAACTCTTGTAATGGAACTTGTGGATCAAATAGTAATTGTAGTTCTGGACTATTTTGCTATTCAGGTTATTGTAGAAATTCTTCTTGTCCTACAGATACAGATTGTGTGTGTAATGGAACAGCTACACCAACAAGTACATCTACTTCTATTGCACAAGGACCAACATCAACATCAGAGCCACAACTCCCAGAAGCAGGAACATCATGGCCAACAATTCTTGGTACTGGATTTGGAATATTTATTATTCTAGGTGCACTTCTATTGGCACTTTAACGCCAACTTGGAAACCAATAATAACTTCTATCTAACCATTCAGGAATTTTAAGTCCTATCCAATGTGGATAGAAATAAATAAAAAGAAGTAGTGTAATTGTAAAAATAGGAATAATTGTTTTTGGAAAACGGCGCAAGATAAATCCTGTTGCTATTGTCAAAAATGGAATAGATGGTAGGTAATGATATAGAAACATAATTCTAGGAGATGCAATCCAGGGAACAAAAAAAATAAGGTAAGAAAATATAATAAATCCCAATTTCTTGTTTCTTTCTTTTGCTGAAATGAAAAATGAAAGTATTATAGAAAATAATCCAAACCAAAAAACTGCAGGGTTTCCAAAAGCATAAATTCTTGAAACAAATTCCTTAGTTTCAGGGCCATTATAAAGATAAATAGGACGAACAAGCATTGGCCAAGTATAAGCAGGCGAAGTATAAGGATGTTCTGCTCTTAAATTAGTGTGATACCACCACATTTGTTTTTGCACTTCAATGAAGTTTTCCCAACTATGACCCGTTTTAAACATTATTCCATAACTTGCAATATAAATTGCAATTGGAATAATAAGAAAAGATAGATAAGATATTTTTAATTTCTTTTTAAAAACAAAATGAGAAACAAAAAATATTGGTAATGTATAAATTGCAGACCACTTGGATGCAATTGCTAGACCAAACACAACTGACGAAAGAAAGTTTTTATCTTTTAAGAAAAGGAGAATTGAAAGAAGTGAAAAAAACAAAAGGTATGAGTCATTCATTCCTATCCTACTCATTACTAAAACCAAACCATCAAGTGAAAAAATTGCTGAAGATAAAATTCCTACAAGCCTGTCCTTAAAAACTAAACTTGCAATCAAATAGACTAAAAGTACCGATCCAACACCCAAAATTGCTTGAACAATTCTCCACCCAAATGCATTTTCTCCAAAGATAATCATTCCAAGGGTCATTCCTAGTTTTGCAACAGGTGGGTGAGTCCATTCATATGCAAATCCTTCAGGATGTGGATTCCACCACTCCCAAGCCTTAGGATCACCATGAAGCACTAACCCAGCAGTAAAAGCATGGTAGACTTCGTCAAAGTATTTTTCTTTTGGAAGATTTAAAGAATAAATTCTTGTAATAATTGAAAAAAATAAAATACCTAAAAGTAAAATCCTAGCTTTTTTACCTGAAATATCTTTTCCAAAATAATTAATTTGTGATTTAACTTTATTTAATTTTAGCCTGAATAAGTCTTCGTATTTAAACGAAAATTTAATTTTTTTAAATTGAGAGATGATAAAAAATAATAACAATGAGAGATTTGTAATGATAAAAAATTTGATAATTACTGGATTAAAAATTTCTTTAAAATTATCAGTTATCCAATAGTAAGAATAAGATAAATTAGCAAGATAAGTAAAGGAAAATCCTGCATATACAACTAATACAACAGGGTTAGCTAATGAGGCTAAAAGAAGTGGTGCCAAGATTGGCAACAAATGTCTTTCATGCATCCTAGTTAAAAACAGAAAAGAAACAAGAAGAGAAATTGCTGAAATTGTATACTCTAATCCCCCTTTCTTTCTTAATAAAAAAAGAACAATGACAATTAATAAACAACTGATTCCTGCCCCAATCCAAAAAGATATATTATCAGGTTTCCAAAAATCAAAAAGTCCCCAAAAAGAAAATGCATTTACTGACCCATATGGATATTGGCTAGCTGAAACAGAAAGTCTTTTTAGAATAAACTCAAAAATGTTAGAAGTATTATTAAAAGGAATAAATCCAAATATAAAAACTACTAAACCAGAAATTATAAAGAATATAATTTCTTTTCCTTTCCATTTATTTTTTATAATTAAATATAAAATTCCAGGTAAGATAAATGCCGCCTGTGGTTTAATTAATGTTCCAATTGCAAGAATAATTGCAGAGAAAACCTTTTTATTTTTAGATGCCAGATAAACTGCCAAAAGTGAGAAAAATGCAGTTAATGAATCAACTTGTCCCCAAAGAGAAGAATTAGCAAAAACTGCAGGGTTAAAAAGATAAATTAAAGATAGAATTATTCCCCATTTTTTTACACTTAAATTATTGGCAATTTTATAAATTAAATAACCAGTTCCCATATCAGCTAAGATTGCAGGTAATTTAAATAAAATAACCTGAAAAGCTGGAATTAGATTTAATTTTCCTAAAAGCCAAAGTATATAAAGATACCCTGGTAGATAATCAGACCAACCAGAATAAAAATTATTAAGACCATTTTGTACTAATGAATTACTCCAAGCAACGAATGTTCCATGATCTAATTGTAGTGTCCCAAAATTAGCTAAAAATAATCTTAACGCAAAGGCAGAAAAAATTATTAAGATAATGTTAAAATCAATGTAATGAAAATTAATAACAAATTTTTTAAAAATATTTTTCATAGTTTCTTTTCAAAAAACAATTTTATATTAATTCCATTATTAATATTTTTTGGAATTTTATTAATATACAAAAATATATATCCTAATCCAAGAAATTGGTATGATCATTATTTATATCTATCAAAATCTCTAATACATGGCTGTGTCGATATACCAGATCTACCTGTATTTTATCACGATAAATTAGAATTTAATGGTAAAACTTATATCCCTTTTCCACCAGGAGCATCTTTGGTTTTAATCCCGTTTATTTTACTTAAAGAGAGTATCACGCAACAACAAGTATCAATATTGATAGGAAGCTTAGACATCTTATTAATATACTTATTACTTTTAAATTTTACCAATAAAAAGAATGCAATTATTCTCTCTATTTTTTTAGGATTGGGGACCTCATTTTTTTGGTCAGCTGTAGTTGGAACTACATGGTTTTTTGCCCACGTTGTCTCAATATTCTTTATAACAATTTCATTGATTTTACATTTCAATAAAAAACATTTTCTCTCAGGAATTTTCTTTGCTCTCGCTGCACTAACCCGTATTCCAATGGTTCTGGCTGGTATATTTTACTTGTTACAATTACTTAAACGAAAGAAAGATTTCATTTACTTCTTAATAGGGGCTTTTATTTTTATTCCAATTTTATTTTTCTATAACTGGGCAAGATTTGGTAATTTTTTAAAAACAGGATATAACGAGGTTTATCTGCAATATGCAAATTCTAATTACCCTTATACAATAAGGCAAATAATAAACCCCAAATCAACTCTTTATGGATACTTTGATATCAAAAATATTCCTATGCATCTATACACATTTTTTATTATGCCACCCGATATCAATATATCTGGGAGAATTGTTAAAGAAATAAAACCTTCACCTTTTGGAATGGGAATTTTATTTACTTCTCCACTTCTATTTATTGCATTAAAACCAAAATTTAAAAAAGGTTTGGAACTAAATTCAATAATAACAGCCCTAATTGTGGCTGTCCCAAGTTTTTTACATATTATGCAAGGCTGGGTTCAATTTGGATACAGATTTGTTTTGGATTTTATAGTTTTTTTGATGATTATATTGGCACTTCGTTTTAAACCAACAAAATTAAATCTACTATTAATATTAATCTCAATTATAGTAAACTTTTGGGGAGTTATATGGGCAATAAATTTAGGTTGGTAACAATTTTCATTCCACTTATTATTTTAATAATATATTTTCTTTCTTCTGCTGGAAAAACACCATTTAATCACTTTACATTGCTTGCAGATTCTTTCTTAAAAGGACATTTATATATCGAAGGGGATTATCCTTGGCTCGAAAAAATTCCCATTGGTGACAATAAATTTTATGTAGCTAATCCTCCAATGCCAGCTATTCTCGCTATACCTTTTGTTTTTTTCTCAAATAAAAATTTCCCTCAACAGTATATTTCTCACATATTAGGTATGGGAATAATCGGATTAACAATGATTATGGCATATAGAATTAAAAAGAAATTAAGTTTAATGATTTGGTCAGGATTATTAATTGGACTAGGTTCCATAGTATGGTTTTTATCTTCAGTCGGTTCAGTTTGGTATCTTGGTCAAATTACCTCAGCATTCTTTTTAACTTGGGCATTAGTCGAAATATTAGGTAAATCAAGGCCAATATTACTAGGAATATTATTGGGCGCTACCTTTCTTTCAAGAAGTCATGTTGCCTTAACTTTTCCGTTTATTGTCTTTATGAATTGGGAAAAGTTTAAAAATTTAAAACATTTAAACATATTAATTTTAGTTTTTTCAATCTTTGCCAGTTTTGGATTTTGGTATAACTTTGTAAGACTTGGAAATCCTTTTGACAATGGTTACAATCTGATTCCTGATGTCAGTATATCATCTTGGTTTGCTCAGGGTCTTTGGAACCCAATATATATACCCAAAAACTTTGATATATTATTTCTAAAAATGCCAGTAATTACAAATACTTTTCCTTATATTGTCCCATCTCTTGCTGGGATGTCTATAATTCTTACTACTCCTGCTTTTATTCACTCTTTCTTTGCTTCAATAAAAGATATCATCACAAAATTATCGTGGATTTCCATTTTAATAATATTATTTATAGTATCCTCGCATGGTGGAACAGGATTCACACAATTCGGATATCGCTTTGCGGTTGACTTTTACCCCTTTTTAATGTTGCTTACAATTAAGGGTGTGGCCGAACACAACGGACCAAAATGGCACCACTGGTTGTTACTTATTATTTGTATAATTGTAAACACTTGGGGAGTATTATTTATTAATAAATTTGGCTGGGTAGGTTGGTAGCGGTTTTTAAAATTAAAATTCCATTCTTATCATAAACAACCGGATAATCAAATCTTAATTTTTCTTCATTTATTAGATATTCTCTTCTTTCCCATCCACTTATATAAATGTAATTTATCCCAAATTTCTTTATCAGCTCTTTGTATCCATCTCTTGCATCGAAAATTGCCAAGATCGCCATTTCTTTATCAGTCGTATCAGTAATCCCGTGTGTCCACAAATAACCACCAAATCCTAGAAATATTTTACGACCAGATAAAGCAGTTATTATATTATTTGAGTTTCTTGCCGTTAGAAAAATCTCATTGGGACGACTGATCTCTCTAATTTCTTCGGCAATTATTAAATCATTTCTTTTAAATATTCCACCGAGCATCCTTGGATCATTAATTGAAATTAGAATACCGGTAACGACTGATAAAAATAAAAAGCAGTAACCTAAAATTTTAACTACAATTATTTTACTTTCAATCAATTTAATTATTAAATATGAAGCTAAAATTGAAATCATTATATAAGGGTACAAAACAAATCTACTGTTGTCCCAAACATATGGCTGAAAGATAATTATATTAGCTAGAAATATAATAAATACGTTTACTAAAATAATGTTTCTATTTTTAAATATCTTTTTAAAAAACAACATTACTGATATTATTGACCCAAACAAAAAAGGAATACCAAAATTAGTCAAATAGAAAAACAATTTATTATAAGTTCCATCAACAGGCGGCCATTCTGAAAAAGAAAATCTAATAAAGCTTTTAGATCCTAATGAAGTGAATATTACAGGTAAGATAAAGGCTCCGGAAACAATAAATATTAATAAGCCATATTTAATCCAAAAAAATAATTCTGATATTTTTTTAGCTTTTATAGTTTCCGATACAACAACAAACAGAAGCGCTAAAGCAAAAACCAAAAAGGCATAAATATTTGCATATGGTAATAAACCTGCTATAAATGCGCTTATAGCAAAGATTCTTAAATTTGTCTTATTGTTTATTAAAAGTATTAATAAATATGTAGCAAAAATCCAAAGTGGTACCCCCACAAGCAAAGTTCTTTGGGCCATAAGCATTTCGGCAAATATACCAGCATACCCAACGCCTAACTGAGGAAGGTAGGAGAAACGGGTCGTGGCATTGATATAAGTAGACAAAGGTAATTCATCTAATATAGGTTTTGTAAAACCTAATCCGCCATTAAAAAGAAACAAGAATACTGAAAGATAAGATGCCCTATTATTATTTAATATTTTAAAAGCCAATAAATAGAGGGAATTAACTAAGAGTAAACCAAAAATGGTAGAGGGAATAATTAGTGAATATCGTAATCCAGAACCTAAGACTAATAATTGAGCTGAAACAAAGTCAGCAACAAAATGATAATTAATGGTTTTAAAAGAAGCAATTGGGTTGATCGGAGGAAAATTATCTCCATAGGCGAAATTACTAATTAACCCTAAATGAAAGGGTAAATCACCACTCGTCGAGGGACTACCGCTTAAATAAGATTCACCAGATTTTAAATGAGTTTGACTTATCACCAAACCAAAACAGATTAGCCAAAAAATATTAAACAATATATATCCTTTATCAAAACTTATTTTTAATTTGTAATTCTTAAACGTAAATAAATAAAGAGATATTCCACTAAGAAGCGTTATCCAAGTTGACATTTTGATAGAAAAGATATGACTCAAATAAAAAGATAATAATGCGTTTATTAAGATTCCGGTAAGCATAGAAAAAAATAACAATTCTTTTGTATTTAAATGCTTTTGTTTAAAAAGTTTAAACAAAACAGTGAAACCTAAACAAAATGAGGATAGAAAATAAATAGATATATATACAAAACTCATAAAATATGATTATTTAACCACTCTTGAAAATCTTTCCAACTACCAGACTTTGGAATAAATACATATTGGTAATCATACTTTTTTAAATTTTGAGAGATTTCTAAAAACTTTTCTGGGATTGAAAAGAAATTTATTTTGTTTCTAGATTCAAAGACCAATCTTCCCAATATTAGTAAAGACTTATTATCTAAATTAGTTTCTACATGAGAAAAGGTAATATCATAAATTTCTTTTAATTTTAAGGGGTTTAATATTATTTCTTTTGATAAAACTTTTTCCTTTATAGCACTAATAACTTTTTGTTGACGAATTTCTCTTGCCAAATCTGTTCCTTCCAGACCTTCTGAATTTCTACTTCTCACAAATTTTAATGCAGTTTCTCCATCCATTTTAGTAACACCTTTTTCAAAAGAAACAGTTTCATATCTACAAGCATATGTTTTGGTTAAAGATAAATTTTGCTTATCATCTTCACATAGATCATTCTCTTTACCCGCAATTGGATACTTTGAATCTGTAAAGGAATTTTCAACCATCACATTTATTCCACCCAATGTATTTATCAAGTCTTTAAACAAAGAAAAATCTACAACTACTGTGTATGAAATTGGTATACTTGTTATTTCCTCTATACTTGTATTAACAAGTTCGAAATTATTATTAGATTTTTGTTTTCCCCAATAGTAAGCACTATTTAATTTAGCGCGAATTGCAGGTACCCAAACATCTCTAGGAAGAGATAGTATATTTACTTTTTTTGAATTTTGGGAAAGAAATGCAATCATCATTGTATCTGTTAAATCAGGAGCCGTGTGGCCTTCTCCACCTTTACCTAAAATTAAAATTGATGTGATTCCATTTGAAGATTTAATATTTCCATAATCAAATTTAGAAAAAAAGATTGATCTTAAAACTAAGAAAAAGATAATTGGCAAAACTACCAAAATGACTAAAAATACCAGGACAACTTTATACTTACCCATGTTACTATTGTATTTGTTATGAACAACACAAGCAATATTATCAAAAGAGCCAATCAATTCACTCACCTGTGGACCAAAAATGAAATTGAGTTTGTTACAAACAATATAAAGAAAATGAGTTACAAAGAAATGGGTGCATTTATATCAAGAACTTCTCCATCAATTCAATCAAAGGTTCGATTTCTACCAATCCAACAAAAGGTTAATAAATATAAAATAAATCAAAAATTTTTTACCAAATGGTCTGAACCAATGGCTTATATATTAGGATTCATAACAGCAGATGGAAATATATGCAGGACAGGAAATTCACACATGATCCAAATTGCCTGTGATGACAAAGATATAATAGAAAAAATCAAAATTGAATTATCTTGTGATACACCAATACAGATACGATCAAGACTAAATGGAAAATCATCCTATCAACTTAGATTTTCAGATAAACATATTTATCAAAATTTAATTAAACTTGGAATAACACCGAGAAAAAGTTTAACTATTAAACCACCTATTAAAATACCTCATGTGTTTATTAATGATTATATTAGAGGTTTTTTTGATGGGGATGGTAGTGTTTGGATATCGAAGAGAACCAGACAAGAAAGGCTTGTTAGTGTTTTTTATACTGCAAGCATAAAAATGATTAAATTTATATTTGAAATAATAAAAAATAACTTTCCATTATTTACCGGAAAAATACAAAGAATACTCACACCAAAGAAAAATAGATTCTATTATTCTATAACATTGGGACACAGGGATTCATTACTTTTGTATAAGTATATGTATAAAGGATCAAAAATATTTTCAAACAGGAAACATAATATTTTCAAAAAAATATATGACAATCAATTTATCAGAGCTTAATAAAGAACAATTAAGAGCAGTAACTTACACCAGCGGACCCCTACTGGTCCTTGCTGGAGCCGGAAGTGGAAAAACAAAATGTCTAACATATCGGGTAGCTTTTTTTATATCTAAGCTAAAAGTACTTCCTGAAAATGTTTTATTAACCACCTTTACTAACAAAGCAGCCAAAGAAATGAAAGAAAGAATGAATGTTCTTTTAAACGAAGCAGGGCTACCTACTGATTCGGTTCAATCATTACAAGCTGGTACGTTTCATTCATTTTGCGCAAAAGTTCTAAGAATTGATGGAGAAGAAATAGGAATTTTTCCAAATTTTTTAATATATGATGAATCGGATCAAAAAGATTTGGTTAAAGAAATTATTAATGAATTAGGATTAAAGGAAAGTACTAAACCTTCTTCAATTTTATATGCTATTTCTGAAGCAAAAAACCAGATGCTTAACCCAGATGCCTATTTTGAAATAGCAAGGGGAGATATAGCCCAAACAGTTTTTCAAGTTTATAAATTATATGAAAAACGCCTTAAAGAAATAAATGCCTTGGATTTTGATGATTTACTTTTAAAAACAGTAAAACTTTTTGAAGTTCCCAAAGTTATTAATAAATGGAAAGAGAGAATAACCCAAATTTTTGTTGATGAATGGCAAGATACTAATAAAATTCAATATAGATTAATTAAATTATTAGATGGAAAAAGAGGTTGTATTACAGCTGTGGGAGATGCATCTCAAAGTATTTATTCATGGAGGGGAGCAGATTTTAGAAATATTAATTATTTAATAAAAGATTATCCTACTATAAAGATTATTAATCTTGAACAAAACTATAGATCAACACAAAATATTTTAGATGCTGCAAATTCAGTTATACTTAAAAATACCTCACATCCAATATTGAGGCTTTGGACAGAAAAAAGCGGTGGAGAAAAAATTGTACTTTATCCTGCCAGAAATGGGTTTGACGAAGCAGATTTTGTAGTAAAACAAATAAATAAACTCATTAAAAACGTAAAATATTCTGATATTGCGATTCTTTACAGAACTAACGCTCAATCCCGTGTTCTAGAAGAAGCCTTTCTTCATGCGGCAATTCCATATACCTTAGTAGGGGGAGTAAGATTTTATGACAGAAAAGAAATTAAAGACATACTTTGCTACTTAAGACTTTTGTTTAATCCAAAAGATTCAGTTTCAGAGAAAAGAGCCGTGGCACTAGGAAAAAGAAGATATGAAAGTTTTAAAGAAATTAGAGATATTGATAAAAAAACAACTTTAGAAATATTAGATGAAATTATTCAAAAAACTGAGTATTTAACAAAATTTAAAGAAGATGACCCAGAGGATTTGCCAAGACTTGAAAACATTAAAGAATTAAGGTCTGTTGCGTTAGAATTTCCTGAACTTTTAGAATTTTTAGAAAATGTATCTTTAGTTGAAGCTGGTCCAATTAATGAAAATGGTAATGCGGTTACTTTAATGACCCTACATTCTGCTAAGGGGTTAGAATTTCCTGTTGTTTTTATTGTTGGCATGGAAGAAGGACTTTTCCCTCATTCAAGAGCTCTTTGGGAGAAAGAACAACTTGAAGAGGAAAGACGTTTAGCCTACGTTGGTATAACAAGAGCTAAAGATACACTTTTTTTAACATATGCCAGTAAACGACTTTACTTTGGAGAAAAAATCAGTAATCCTCCTTCAAGATTTATTTCAGACATCCCAGAACATTTATTAGATGGAAAAATAATAAGGTTTGAGGAAGAAAGGGTAGAAATATCAAATGATGACCTTAACTTTGATGATATATTGGATAAATATTTAAAATGAACCTTTTTTAAAGAATTACTCATTAGGTAAATGTATAATTAAGAAATGACACATCCATTACAAACTAAAGAGTGGGGAGAATTTAGAAAAGATTGGGGAAATAATATCTCACATTATGAAAATGGTTTAATAATTTTTAGTAAAATTCCACACACAAGACTAACTATTGGTACAGTCATTAAAGGTTCGGATCCCACTAAAAAAGATATCGAAGAAATATCAAAGATAGCTAAAGTTAATAATGCCATATTTGTAAAATTAGAACCTAATGTGTTACATCGTGAAGATTTAGAAAAAAAACTTATTTCTTGGGGTTTAGTTAAAGGAAAAACACTTTTTACCCCAACTTCTTTTTGGATTGATTTAACATTATCTGAAGAAGAACTATTGAAAAGTTTTTCTAGTAAAACTAGATATAACATAAGGCTTGCCCAAAAACATGGTGTAGTCATTAAGGAGGATAATTCAGATAAGGCGTTTGAAAAATATTTAGAATTGACTTTTGAAACTGCAAAAAGACAAGGATTTTATGCCCACACCCAAAAATACCATAAATTAATGTGGGAGCATTTAAAGGAAAAAATTGCTCATTTAATCACAGCTACTTATAAAGGAGAGATTATTTCAGCTTGGATTTTATTTTCTAATGATGGATTTCTATATTATCCATATGGAGCTTCAACTGATAAATACAAGGAAGTAATGGCCAACAACCTAATGATGTGGGAGGCTATTAAACTAGGTAAGAAACTAGGTCTAACTACATTTGATTTGTGGGGGAGAGAAGAAGGAAAAGGGTTTACTAAATTTAAAGAAGGTTATAATCCTAAAATTGTAGGATTTATTGGCTCTTGGGATCTTGTTATTAATAAACAACTTTATGCAATTTATAAAAACTTAGAAGAAATTAGATGGTTTGTATTAAGATTTAAGAAGAAAATTATTAATCCTAAATTTTAATGACAGATATTCGTCAAACTCTTGAGTATGCCAATTATTTAAAATCTAATGGTTGGATAGTAGAAAGAATTAATGGAATTAACTATTTTATTAAAAAATTACCCTTACTGGGAAGTATATTAAAACTTCAAAGGCCAAAAGAAATTGATTTTAAAATAATAAAAAAATTATCCAAAAAGTATGGAGTATTTCAAACAATTATTGAACCCGATTTAGGAATTACCGTCTCCCTGAAGGGTAACCCCTCCAACACTAGGCCCTTCACTAAGAACAAATCCATCCATGATTTAATGTTATCACGCGGCTTTAAATTGTCAAAAAGTCCATATCTACCCACAAAAACACTGCAAATTGATTTATCTCAAACTCAAAAACAAATTTTTGAAAAATTTAGTAAAGACTGCCGATACAGCATCCGAAAGGGAAGTGGTCTTATTATTAAAGAATACTCGACCCCAGAAGAAATAAAAAAATTTAGAAATGCATGGAAAAATTCTGTTAATTTTAAAAGATTTGTACCATCCGTAAAACAACTAATAAACTTAAAGAAATGTTTTCCTCGTAATTACTCTACTTTCTTAGCGTCGCACAATAATCTTGGCAATATTATAGGAGGAGCGATTTTCACGCGCTCTGCTAGAGATTTTTCATACTATTGGCAAGCATTTACTAACTATGAGGGTAGGACATCCCTATCACAATACCCACTTCTCTATCATGGAATACTATGGGCAAAAAAACAAGGTTGTAAAGTTTTTGACTTTGAAGGAATATATGATTTCAGGTTTCCAAATAAAAATTGGCTGGGTTTTACTCATTTTAAAAAATCATTTAGTGGAAGTGAAATTCTCTACCCTGGCTGTTATACTAAATTTAATCTACTAAAAGATGGGGAATAAAATAAAATTAATCATATTTACTATTTTGATTCCGGCTGTCTTATTGGAAATTATTTTTATTGCCTTTTTTGTCTGGGGTCAAGATTATATATTTAACACAAATATATTACCTATCATTGTAGGAATATCCTCTATATTATGTGGAATATTTGTAAGCATAAAAATAAGTGAAAATGTTTTGGGTAAAATTGCATATGCCATCTTAACAAGCATAATCGCCACTATTATTTTTGGATTGCTGTCAATTCTACCACTTATTTTTTTAGCTTTTATCTTTACTAAAACCGGATAAGTTGAAATTTCTTATCTGGCCAATTATTATCTTTAATAAGATAATAATATTCTATAAATTAAAATAAGACGCATGAAAATAATCGAAAAGAAAACTTGGCCTGATAGTTTTAATAAAATTTTATCGAGTCAGAAAACTTTTGACGCAAGACTAGATGATTTTAAAATTAAAAATGGAGATATTTTAGTTCTTCGTGAATATGATCCTACTAAAAAAGAATATACAGGAAGAATTATTGAGAAAAAGGTTTCCTTTATATTAAAAACTAAAGATCAAAAATATTGGACTACGAAAGAAATTCAAAAATACGGTCTACAAATAATTGGTTTCAAATAAGTTTATTCACTTTTACAAAACATTGAATATTCACATTTTCCTTGACAGAAAAAATGATTACTACATTTAAAATCTGATTTACAAATTTCATCCCGTACTTTAAATATTTCTTGAGTAGCTTTATCTAAATCTTTTTGTGTTCTAGTTGTAGTAATTTTTTCTTGGCTATCTAAGTAGTAAAGAGACAATTTTATTTCTTCTGGTTTTCTGTTAAATGGTTTTGATAATATTTTTGTTGCAGCTAATGCGTAAAAGGAAAGTTGCAAATTATTATCAACTTCCTTTTGAGTTGGAATCGTAGCTCCTGTTTTATAATCCATAATTTCCAGACTTCCATCTTTTAATTGATCTATTCTATCTATTGTTCCTCCTATTTTTAATGTTTTATCCAAGGGAATTGTAAATTTTTGCTCTAATAATATTGGCAATTTTTTGGGGTTAAAAGATTCTTTCAAAAATCCTGATAAATATACCTTTCCTTTTTCAAAAAATTTTCTTTCGTGTTCTTTCGAACTAAACCCATCATCAATCCAATTATTTTTTAAAATTTCACAAATTAATTTTTCAGTGGGTTTAGCTCCATCTTTAACTTTTCTATAAAATTCATTAAATGTCGAGTGAATACTTATTCCAAAACTAATTGATGCTGAAGTCGGTGTTGGAATTTTATAGATATACCTTAATTTATAATGCATTGGGCAGGTTTTAAAAGTTTCAATTTGAGAATAAGATAAATAATTAATATCTAATAATTTATTATTTATAGGTAAATTAACCTGTTCACTTCTTTTATTATCTGAAAAATCTATATTTTTATTATTTTTCTTTAATTTTGAGTCATTTAATTTTAAATCTTCTAATGCCTCAAATATAAATGGGGATAATTTCTTCTCTCTTTTCCCTTCTCCATAATAATCGGCTGCAGTTAGAAAAAGCCTTTCTTTAGCTCTTGTCATGCCAACATAGAAAAGTCTTCTTTCTTCCTGTAAATGAAAATCACCTTGAGGTAAAACTTCTTTTATCAATTCTTCAGGAATTGGAATTTGCTCTTTTCTTTCAGTCGATGGAAATCTTTGAGCAACTAGGTTAACCAAAAACACAACAGGAAACTCCAATCCCTTGGAAGAATGTATCGTTAAAATATTAACTGCGTCATTTTCTGTCCAATCAGTGTCAGTTGCTAAAGGTGACTCTCCTAGTTCTTGTAAGAGTTCAATCCAGTCAACAATTTGGTTAACACCAACTTTTTCATGATCTACTTCATATGATTTTATTTTGTCAAAAAATTTAGCAATATTTTTAGCTTTCTTTTCCCCATCAGAGTCCTTCGGATTTAATAGATTTTGCAAAAGCCCTGAAGAAAGTAAAAAATCATATAAAATCTCGCCAGCTGTTTGTTTATTTATTATTCCTAAGTGTTTATTAATTAAAATAACTATTTTTTCGATCTTTTCTTTAGTGTCTTTTCTTAACTCTAATTGATCTAATTTCCCACATGCATCAAAAAAAGACTTATTTTTCTTTCTTGCCAAGTTTCCGATTTTTATTAAGTCTAATGGGTTAATGTCAAATAATTCAATAGATAATAGTCTATAAAAAGATTCCGAATCTTCAAGATTATAAAGTACTTTAAAGTAAGAAATTAGATCGATAATTTCATCCTGTTTAAATAATTTTGCAGGACCTAAAAACTGATGATGGATACCTTTTCTTTCAAAAGCCCTGATAAATGGGTCTGCATGATTATTAGCTCTTATTAATATTGCAAAATCTTTATATGTTAATTTGTTAGTTTTCTTTTTTACTAATTTGATTATTTCTTCAGAAACCAAGTCTGCTTCATTTTCAACTCTATCTGCATGAATAAACTTCAATTTTTGATTTCCCCCTTTTTTAATAGCTACAAGTTTTTTTTCAATTTTTTCAACAACCTCAAGTCTATCGGGATTATTATGTTGAATTAAACTATAACTTCTATTTAAGATTTCCTGGGTGCTTCTATAATTTTTAGTTAAAACAATTATTTCTGTTTTTGGAAAATTTGATCTAAATTGTATGACATTTGAAACAGCAGCCCCTCTCCAACGATAAATGGCTTGATCATCATCAGCAACAACAGTAATATTTTGTCTCTTTCCGGAAAGTAATATTGTTAATTCATTTTGAGCATAATTAGTATCTTGAAATTCATCAACCAAAATATATTTAAACTTTTCCTGATATTGCCTTAAAACATTTGGTCTTTTGTTAAATAATTCTAAGGTTTTAGTTATTAAATCTCCGAAATCAAACATACTTTTATTTATTTTTAATTCATCATATTTTTTGTAAGCATTAGAAAGTTCTAAGGTTTTTTGTATTTCTAGTTTTTCTTCCTCAGAAACTTTTGTACTTTTTGATTTAACTTTAGATTTCGCCCAAATAAGGTATTCTGTGGGAGTAATATTCTCATCTTGAAGTCTTGAAAAATGATTCAACATTCCTTGTATAAATTTGTTGGGATTTCCTAAAGGTCTAAAATAATCTAAATCAAATTCAAATAAGTTAGTTCTAATAAATTGAATTGAGGTAGCCTCCGTCATTAACTTAAATTTAGGGTCAAGTCCTATGTGAATTGCGTTATCTCTTAAAACTCTGTCGCAAAAGGAATGGAATGTCATCACCCACATCTGTGTATAACCATATGGAAGTGCTAAATCAATTCTTTCTTCCATTTCTTTAGCAGCTTTTTCAGTAAAAGTTAAAGCAAGTATCTCTTCAGGTTTTGCAAGATCTTTTAATATTAAATTTTTAACTCTTTCTGTTATTACAGTAGTTTTCCCAGTCCCTGCCCCTGCAATGATTAAAAGCGGACCATCTTTGTGATTAATTGCTTGAAGTTGTTCTTTGTTTAGTTTTTTATCTTGTATACCCACAAATGCATTGTAACATGAAGTTTTTCTTTTGAATTATCTTTTTTTAACTTAATTTTTTCTTTTCTTTTTCATCACCAAACCCTTGTGTATTAGTGATTTTTTGACCCAAATTAGTAAATGACGATGAAACACTCCCCATCATATTTGTAGCATTTACTAAATGTTTTTGAAGTTTATTTAAATTTTCTTCTACTTTCCCATAATCTTTCTTTATGGCACGTAAAGAAGAAAGTATTTCTTGAGCTTGTTTTTCAATCTTTTGTCCTTCAAAACTCATAAGTATTGCTTTTATGTAAGCATAAAAAGTTGTTGGAGAAACAGGTAAGATTCTTTTACTTTGGGCATAATCAAAAAGAGTTTGACTATTAACTATTTCATAGTAAACAGATTCTGATGGAATATACATTAAAGCATAATCTAATGTTCCTTCATCAGTTAAAATATATTTCCTACTTATATCATCTATGTGTTTTTTAACATCATTTTCAAATGGTTTGGCAAAATTTTTATCTGTTTGCATTTTTCTAAAGTTTTCCATTGGAAATTTTGAATCAACAGGAATAATCCCGGCTGAAGTTTTTATCGCTGCATCAACTTTCTCCCCAGATTTAAAAGTATATTGAAGATTAAACGATTCTTTAGGAAGAAATTGTTTTAAAAGCTCTTTTAATACTTGCTCTCCAATATTTCCTCTTAATTTGGGAGATGAGAGAAACTCTTGCAAATCTTTCATTCCCCTACCTATTTCACTAAACTCCCCAATATTTTTATTTACATCCCCAATTACGCGAGCTGCATTATCAAGTCTTTCATTAAAAGATTTATTTTGAACTTCTAAGCGTTGCCCTGTGCTTCTTAGCCATTCAACTAAATCATTTGATGGTTTTTGACGAATTATTAAAACACATAAAAAGATAATTGCAATTAATACTATAATTAAAAGGAAAGTTTCCATAAACTAACATTATATGCCATAAGCATAACTTGTAAAAGATTAAAGCATTGCTTGTACATAATTATGAAAAAAGATTTACGAAAGAAAAACATACTAAAAAGAAAAAACTTCATGCCAGCCTTGATTGCCACACTTTTTCTTTGGCTAATTTTGACTTTAATTGTTTATTTTTTAAGTCCTAGTTCCCTATTTATTCTTCCTCTTTTTTTCTTCGTTTTTTTTCTTTCCTGTCTTTTTACATTTTCTTTGATTTTAGGAAATAAAAGACGAGGCTTACTAATTTCTATTCTTTTATCTATCTTTTTAATATTTAGATATTTAGGAATAGGTAATCTTTTGAACTTCTTTCTACTTTCTGGTCTCCTAGTTGCCATCGAAGTGTATTTTTGCTATCGTTAGGGCAAAATGAGAGTATCCAAAAAAGCTTTAAATCCATATCTTCAAAAAGAAATTATAAATACATTTTTTCAAACAATTTCTGATCTTAGTAACCCTGAGGAAATTAAAATTTTTTTAACTGATTTCTTAAACGATGCCGAACTTGAAACATTTTCTAAAAGACTGGCAATTGCTTACTATTTAAAAAAAGGAAGAAGTTATTCAAATATAAAGGATAATTTAAAAGTTTCTTCAGCCACTGTTGCTGTAATTGAAAAATTATTAGACACAAATGGTTTTAAGCTTGCGTTAAAGAAGATGGAAGCTGAGGAATGGGCAAACCAATGGGCTGAAAAAATTAAAAATATTGTTAAATAATTAGATAGTATTTGACAAAATATAAAAATATATCTATATTACCCATAGTTTAGTTAAATCAACTATAAAATTAAAAATATGTTTAAAGAATTACAAAAAATAGCACACATTCTCTCGGCAGAGAATCTGAGAGAAATTGCAGTCGGACATGTTCCATTAGGAAATACTGAGGAATTAGAAAGAACTCAACCTACTAAACTCGATTTAAAAGTGATTGTTCCCCAGGAAAAAGCTAAGGAAAGTAATTAAAAAAGGTAATAAAAAATCTTTATATCACACATTTTTTCTGTTTGGTCAAAATACTTACTTCGAGTTATACTACAAGTATGAACAAGAAAAAATATTATGTAACCACAGCCATTGACTATACTAATGACGTTATTCATATTGGTCATGCCTACCAAAAATTATTAGCAGATGTATTGGCTCGTTATCATCGTCAAGTTGGAGATAAAACCTATTTTTTAACAGGTACTGATGAACATGGACAAAAAGTTGAAAAGAGTGCCAAAGAAAAAGGAATACAACCCAAAGAATTTGTCGACAAAATTGCAATTGAGAATAAAAATGAGTGGAACAAGTTAAATATTTCATTTGACAGATTTATTAGAACCACAGACGAAGATCATATTAAGTTTGCTCAAGAATTCTACTTGAAGGCAAAGGCTAATGGAGATATTTATAAAGCTAAATATGAAGGTTTTTATTGTGAAGGTTGTGAATCGTTTAAAGATGAATCTGAATTAATCAACAAGAGATGCGAATTTCACTCCAATAAAGAAATTCAAGAAGTTGTAGAGGAAAATTATTTTTTCGCTCTTTCAAAATATCAAAAATTTTTAGAAAATCATTTCAAAGAACATCCTGAATTTGTTTGGCCAGAGTCAAAGAGAAAAGAGATTTTATCTTTTATCAAATCTGGTTTAAAAGATTTTTCAGTAAGTCGTCAGAATGTATCATGGGGAATTCCAGTTCCTGATGACCCAACTCACACAATTTATGTTTGGTTTGATGCTTTGATCAATTATTTAACATATGGTATTGAAGAGAATTGCTGGCCAGCAGACGTTCACGTTCTTGGTAAAGACAATCAAAGATTCCATGCTATTTATTGGCCAGCAATGTTAAAGTCCGCGGGGTATGAACTTCCAAAAACAATCTTGGTACATGATTTCATTTCACTTAATGGTCAAAAGGTAAGCAAGTCACTTGGAAACGTTATTCTTCCGACAGAATTGATAAATAAATTTGGAATCGATGGAACTAGATACTTTTTTCTAAGATATGGGCCACTGACAAATGATATTGACATAACACTAGAAAAAATAACTGAAAGTTATAACGCTGATCTTGCCAACGGTCTTGGAAATTTAGTCTCAAGAGTTGCCAAACTTTGTGAGAAAATTGGGTTTGGAGGCATAAGTAAATCTACTAAATTTATTGGAAAGGTTGATGATTCTATTGAAAGTTTTCGATTTGATAACGCATTGGCAATTATTTGGGACAAGATTAAAGAAATTGATGTATCAATCAATAAAGTTGAACCATGGAAAATAACAGATGAGAAAAAACTAACGGGTTTTCTACAAAAAACTTGCAGCCAAATTATTTCAATTGCCTATTCCCTTACGCCCTTTTTACCAGACACATCTAAAAAAATGCTAGATATCTTTTATCTTGATAAAATAAAATCTTCAGAAGGATTATTTCCTAGACTAGGATGATTAAAAAAATGAGAAAGTACATTTTAAGACACGAAAAAGGAGTTTTAAGAGCTCTTGAGATTTTACCTGGTTTTTTTTCTTGGAATGTTATTTTATTTCCTTATTGGGGAATATTAGTAATTCCTAATGTTGTAGCCTATTTTATTCTCCTTTTTAATATTTATTGGTTTTATCAATCTTTTTTAATAGCAATTACATCAATTATTTCACATATCAGAATTCAGGCATCTATTGATTATGATTGGATGGAAGATTTAAAAAGTTTTCCTGACTGGAAAGAAGTTAATCATGTAATAATAATTCCAACTTATAAAGAACCTCTTCATATTTTAGAAAGAACAATCAATTCTTTAATTAATCAAACATTTCCCACAAAACAAATAAGTGTAATTTTGGCAATGGAAGAAAAAGAAGATATAAATGTTCGGAACTCTAAGTTCGAAACTTTAAATTCCAAATTTGGAGGAAATTTTAATCATTTTTTGACAACAGTGCACAAATTGAAAAAGGGTGAAATATCTGGTAAGGCTTCAAATGAAAGATTTGCGGCAGTTTGGTTTAAAAAACGCTTCATTGATGAAGCTAAATTAAATATAGATTATTTTACAGTTACTAGTTGTGATGCAGATCATAAATATCACCCAAATCATTTTGCTTGTCTTACTTTTAAATTTTTAGATAATCCCAAAAGGTTTCGTATGTTTTGGCAACCCGCAGTAATGTTTTACAACAACATTTGGGAACTACCAGCAATAACCAGAGTTCCTAATACGTTTGGATCAATTTGGAATTTATCACAACTCCCCCGTAAGGACAGACTAATTAATGCACAAAATTATTCTCTTTCATACAAACTTTTAGACGAAGTTGATTATTGGGATGCAGACAAAATTCCTGAGGATTGGGGTATATTTTTTAAAGCTTATTACAAAGTTAAAGGAGGCTTAGAAGTTGAACCTATTTATCTTCCACTTCATGCGGACGCTGCCCAATCTACATCTTTTTGGAAAACAATTAAGGTTCAATATGAACAATTTAAAAGATGGGCTTGGGGGGCATCTGATGATTCTTGGATTATTAAAAATTATTTAATAGATAGTGAGATTCCTTTTTGGGATAAAACAACAAGATTAATGCACGTTATCTCATCTCATTTTTTGTGGCCTGTTAATTGGTTTATGATAACTATTGGTCTTACTATTCCGACACTTCTAAATCCAGCATTCGGTAGAACTACTTTGGGTTATATGGTTCCAAAATTATCATCCCTAATTCTAACCATTGCTCTTTCATTTCTAATTGTTTTACTTTTTATAGATTATGTTTACAGACCAAAAAGAACACAAAAAGTTTCAATTTGGAGAATAATAATTTCTCCTTTTGAATTCGTCTTAATGCCTATTGCAGGATTTATCTTTACTGCTCTACCAGGAATTGATGCACATACAAGACTTATGCTTGGAAAATATATTGAATATAAAGTTACCGAAAAAGTATAGTTTTTATTTCAAATCTTTATAATACTCAATAGTCTTTTGAAGCCCATCAATTAAATCAACTTTTGGTTCCCATTTTAAAATACCTTTTGCTTTTGTAATATCAGGACATCTTTGCATTGGGTCATCGGGTCTAAATGAATTTGAGAAAATTACTTCAGATTTTGAATCAGTAAGTTCAATAATTTTATTAGAAAGGTCACCAATCTTAAATTCATCTGGATTACCTAAATTAAATATTTCTCCCCTAGTTCCATCCGTAAACATCGCCTTCTTAATCCCGCTAACCAAATCCGTAATATAACAAAACGACCTTGTTTGGCTTCCGTCACCATCAATTTTTATTGGTAATCCATTAATTGCCCAGTTAATAAAATTGCTAATTACTCTCCCATCATCTTTTCTCATATTTGGTCCATATGTATTAAAAATTCTAATTATTCTTGCATCAATTCCATATTTATTTAAAAATACATAAGTTGCAGCTTCTGCAAACCTTTTGCTCTCATCATAACAACTTCTTGGTCCAAATGAATTTGCATTTCCCCAATAGATTTCTTTTTGAGGATGTTCAAGTGGATCACCATAGATTTCTGATGTTGAAGCAATTAATACTTTAGCTTTAATTTCTTTTGCTATATTTAATATATTTAAAGTCCCCAAAGAATTAGCTAAAAGTGTTTCTTCAGAATTGTTTTGATAATCAATAGGTGAAGCTGGAGAAGCTAAATGAAAAATATATTTTAAGTTTAAATAATCAAATGTTAAAGGTTTGATAACATCAGCCTCAATAAATTCAAAGTTTGGATTAGTTAATAGACTTTTAATGTTTCCCCTATTTCCAGTAATTAAGTTGTCAAGGCAAACTACTGCAAAACCATCACTGAGTAAACTATTACAAAGATGGCTTCCAATAAACCCCACCCCACCTGTTACCAAGATTTTTTCCATATGTTAGAATTATATAGCATGAACAGAATTAAAAAAATAATCGCTAAAATTGATACTCCACTTTGGCTTGAAATTCTTTTTGCAGTATTACTTATTCTTCGTATTCCATCATTTTTTGAACCCTATTATTATGGCGATGAAATGATTTATTTGACACTAGGAGAAGGAGTAAGACAGGGTGTTCCACTTTATCTTGGTCTTCACGACAATAAGCCTCCCCTACTTTATTTAACTGCAGCTGTAGCTGGAAACCTATTTTTCTTTAAAGTAATTTTAGCTTTCTGGTCTCTTATTACGGTTTACGGTTTTTGGAAATTAATAAGTTCAATTTTTCCCGAGAAAAAAACTCTACATAAAATTTCAACTATTATATTTGGGCTTCTTACTACTTTACCACTTTTAGAAGGAAATACAGTAAATGCGGAATTATTTATGATAGGACCAATTATTTTTGCATTTTGGATACTTTTAACCAAAAAAAATAACTTTAAAAACGTATTTATTTCAGGAGGCTTAATTTCAATAGCAGCACTTTTTAAAATTCCAGCTGCTTTTGATATTTTAGGAATAGTTGCCTTCTGGGCTATATTTGTTAAAAAAGATACTTTTTTTGAGTTTATTAAAAAATGTATTTACTTAAGTTTAGGATTCATTGTTCCAATTGGCCTTACATTTATTTGGTATTATTTTGCTGGAGCATTGAAAGTATATTTAGTTGCGGCGTTCTTACAAAACTTTGGCTACGTTTCAAGTTGGAGACCGACAGATATCGCTAAACCATTTTTAGTTAAAAATGCCCCTCTTCTAATCCGGGCTGGAATTTTCGTTTTAGGTATTGGGGTATTATTTATTTCCAAGAAAAAATTTTCCAAAAACTTTATATTTGTTTCAGCTTGGCTTCTGGCTACTCTTTTCGCAGTCACCTTATCAGAGCGCCCTTACCCACATTATTTTGTACAATCAATTGCCCCTGTATCAATTTTATTGGGCATGTTGATAACCCTAAAAACAATTGAGCAAAGTTTGGTTGTAATTCCATTAACTCTAGTTTTTTTCGTACCTTTTTATTACAAATTTTGGTATTACCCCACAAGTACTTATTATTTACGATTTATCGACTTTGTAAGTGGAAAAATTACAAAGGATGTATATTTTTCTAAGTTTTCTCCAAATGTAAATATGAATTATAAATTAGCTGATTTTTTAATTAAGTCATCAAATAAAGACGATAAAATATTTATTTGGAGTAACGATGCCCCTGCAATTTATTCTCTTTCTAGAAGGTTGCCTCCTACTAAATATGTTGCAGATTACCACTTTTTAGATTTTTCAAATAAAGAATATGTATTTGATGTTCTTTCAAAAAATAAACCTAAATTTATAATAATCACACCAAACTCTTTTAGATTTCCAGAACTTTCTGATTTTGTCCAAAAAAATTACTATTTAATTTCTGAGGTTGATTCCTCCCAAATATGGCTTTATATAAAAAAATAAAATTTGGACCAGAATTTGAGAGGCTTCCTTTAAAAAAGCTTTTTGTTTATTCATTTGTTATTAACTTGATTACAATTCTGTTAGGATTATTGGCAAAGTTAATACTTCCTCCTGAAATTCCACTTTTTTATGGGCTACCTCAAACATCAGAACAATTAGCCAAATCAATTTTTATAATTCTTCCAGCAACAACCGCGCTTTTGTTAACCTTGGTTAATGCAATTTTATCAATTAATATTGGGGGGGCATATTTGAAGAAAACTTTGGCGTTTACATCAATTGCAATAAGTTTACTTGCATTAATTGGAACATTTAAAATTATCTTTTTAGTAGGATCAATTTAATTTAATAATGGCTAAACTAATTAGTCTTCTTTTTATACCACTTTTCTTTTCATTTTTGATTTCATATTTTATTACTCCAATAGTAATTAGGTTTGCAAAGAAACTTAAAATTATGGATGACCCAAGAGGAAAAACTCATCCTAAAATAATTCATGATAAACCCACTCCAAGAGGTGGTGGAATTCCTGTATTTATCGCAATTTTAATTGCATCACTTGTTTTTATCCCAATAGATAAACATCTAATTGCAATTTTAATTGGAGCATTTGTCATCTTTGTAATGGGATTTTTAGATGATAGATATAACCTAAACCCATATTTAAGACTTGCAATTGGAATGGTTGCTGCTTTAATTCCAATATTATCAGGTATAGGAATATCATTTTTAACTAATCCTTTTGGAGGAATACTTGATCTATCAAATCCCCTTATTTCTGACCTTTTCGCTCTTATTTGGATAGTTTTTATGATGAACATGTTAAATATGGGGGCTAAAGGAATTGATGGGCAACTTTCAGGAGTTACAGTTATTTCGGCAATTACAATAGCAGCCCTTTCTTTTTATTATTCAGCAGACATTACCCAATGGCCAGTAATAATTTTAACAGCAGTAACTGCTGGGGCATTTTTAGGTTTTTTCCCTTGGCATAAATTCCCTCAAAAAATTATGCCAGGATATGGTGGCGCAACACTTGCTGGATATATGCTAGCTATTGCATCAATTCTTTCTACAACTAAAGTGGGGACATTAATTGTAGTTTTAGGTATTCCACTAATTGACACGGGTTATTCAATTATTAGAAGAATTCTTTCAGGAAAATCTCCTGTTTGGGGAGATAGAGGCCATCTTCATCATAAACTTTTAGATTCTGGTCTTTCTAAAAAACAGGTTTCACAAGTCTATTGGTCACTAACAGCAATCCTTGGAATTTTAGCTTTAAATTTGAATGCTACTAATAAGTTATATACAATTGTGGGTGTTGTGTTTCTAATAGGAGGAATTATTATATGGTTAACATATCGCTCCAAATAATCCGTATAGCAAGACCAGTCCATTGGATTAAAAATTTTGCCCTCTTTGCTGCTTTATTTTTAACTGGAACATTATTTGAAAAGGGATTATTTTTAAATGTTATTTATGCTTTTATTGCTTTTTCATTAGCAACCTCAGCAACTTATATCTTTAACGATATCATGGATGCTAAAAAGGACAAACTTCATCCAATAAAAAGATTAAGACCAATTGCCTCAGGTAAGCTTCCTATCCCTATTGCAATTTTGGAATTTATATTTTTAGTTTTTTTATCTTTAACAATAGCTTCATCTTTAAATCATCTTTTGTTTGTATTAATAGTAAGTTATTTGATAATTCAAACTCTTTATAGTTTGGGTCTAAAAAATATTCACGTAATTGATATTTTAATAATTGCTACAGGTTTTATAATGCGCGTTTATGCAGGAGCATTTGTAATAAACGCCCACCTTTCAGTTTGGTTTCTGCTTTGTGTAGTTTCGGCTTCCCTATTTCTTGCAGCTGGAAAAAGAAGAGCAGAAATTAACCTTTTGGAAGCAGTTGATGGAGGAACAAGAAAAAGTCTTTCTAAATACTCTAAAGAACTTCTTAATTCCTATGTAACCATGTTTGGAAATGCTACTTGGATGAGTTGGAGTCTTTATACTTTTTTTGAGAGTCCAAAAGCTTCATTAAATTTTTGGCTGGTATTAGCAGAACTTTCAAGAGCAACAACTATCAGTAAACTTATGATGTTAACCATTCCCGTTGTAATTTTTGGAATTATGCGTTATGAAGCCTTAATCTTTGAAGGGAAATCAGAAGCACCCGAAAAACTTCTTTTAACTGATAAGGGACTCTTAATTGGAGTAACACTTTGGATAGTTTTAATTTACTGGATTATTTACTCAGGAGTGTCAGTTGCTGGAATCTAAAATTTTCTTTGTAAATTCTCCTAAAATCCAACCTCCAATATTGTTTATATTAATTTTATACCACTTTCCCGTTTCATCAGTTTCTAATATTTCATATATTTCACCCGTCTTAACTTGAGTGACTTCCGGAAAATTAAGTCCAGGCTTTTCTCTAACTCTCAAAAATCCAGTTCCTGTATCTAATATTTCAATTTTTTCTTTTGGGACAGGGATTTCTGTTGGTATAGGAACAATTGATTTGGCCAACTTTATCGAAGCAGTTAATTTATAACCCTTAACAACTCTAATTGGAAGTGATTTTTCAAGGTATTTTTCAGCCGAAATAACTAAATTATGATCCCCTGCTGGAATTTTAATTCTTAAAGGTGTGTAACCATACACTTTACCATCAATTATTACTTGAGCATTATCAGGAACTGAAACAACAGTGACAAGACCATCTTCTCCATTAATTTTTTCAAATGAAACAACCACCCCACTTGAATATTCTTCTGTTTCTTTAAAAGTTCTTTTTATTATTGTTTTAATTCCAGATTCTAAATTAATTTTTGTTTCATAATCATCCAAAACCTGCCCTTCAATTTGAACAGGTTTAACTCTAATTGTTATTTCTCCAGGTTCTAGGTTTGCTTCATATGGGGTTTTTCCTACTTCTTTACCATCTATATAAACTATGGAGGTAGGTTCTGATTCAACTAAAATACCTGCTTCTTGAGGTTTAAAAGCTCCTAAAAAGAGAAGGATAGAAGCTCCAATTATTGATAATCCAATCAAAGCTAAAAAGATTACAATTATTTTTCTCTTCATAATAATTTTTATAGTTTACCAGAAAAGACTTAGCTTGGTCATTTATAAACTAAATGGTAGAATAAAGCTACCTTTTGACCAGGTGGTGAAGTGGCTAACACGGCGGTCTGCAAAACCGCTACTCGTGGGTTCAAATCCCACCCTGGTCTCACTATCATAAAAATCTCCTAAAATTTGACTTTTGGGTACTTCATGGTATAGAATAGCCACATCTCGCAAGAAATTGCGGGATTTTTATTTGCTTTAAGCTCCCTCTTAAATATATGCAAAAACTTATTATACATTTGCCTAAGTATCGCCTTACTGTTAACTACAAGTTATCAAAAAGGCGCAGATCTTCTTTGGATGAACCTATTATTCCTACTATCAAAACCCTGAACCTAAAATATCGTGTTGGAGGCTTGACTAGAAAATTTTTCAGACACATATTTGAACATAGGAAAATTAAAACTATTTTAGGCTCAAACATAGCCTTAATGTTAATTGCCACTTCCTTTATTCCAAGTAATGCAATTGGAAGCATTAATCCTCCTACAAACGAGGTTTTAATTGTAAACGAAGCTGAAGCACCTATTTCTACAAAAGTAGCTATTCAACTTCCTGTGGAAGTAAAAAGGGTTACTCAAGGATATGGCTTCTTCCATCCAGGCATAGATCTTGACGGAACAACCGGGGATCCAATTAAGCCTATGAAAAATGGAAAAGTTATTAAAATTGACCATTCAAAGTTTGCATATGGAAATTCAATTATTGTCGACCATGGAAGCAATTTAACTTCTTTATATGCTCATTTATCAAAGATATATGTAAAAGAAGGTCAAGAGATCACAACTGATACTATTTTGGGTGAAATGGGATCAACAGGAAGATCAACAGGAGATCATTTACATTTAGAAGTTAGAGATCATGGAATTCCAATAAATCCTCTATCTGTTTTGCCTAAATAAAATCTTCTTACATTTATAATTGTCGATTATTCGTTTTGAAGGTGGAAAAATGTTTTCTGGTAAATTTTCTATGTCGTACCATTTCCAATTGCCTATTCCTTCACCAACAATTTCTTTCGGTTCACTTTCTGTTCTTGCTAATATACCAACAGTAAGACCATCTAAACCAAATATGTTCTCATAAGCTACAGATATATATTTTCCGAATAAAATTACAGAACCACAAAGACCTGTTTCCTCAAATAATTCTCTCTCTGCAGATTTAACAAATATTTCATCTTTTTCTACCTTACCACCAGGTAATGCATTCATACCTTTACCAAAATCTGAAAATCTTTCACCGAGTAATATTTTATTATCTGAATTGAATATTAAAACACCTACAGCAATTATTGGTCTGTTGCTTTCTCTAATTTCCTTTGACATGGGGAAATGATTGCATGAAAATTATATTTTTTCAAGAGATCTCCAAAGATACCAAGAAGCAACTGTTCTATAAGGCTTCCACTGTTTCTCGGCAAACTTTACAGATTTTATCTTATCCCATTTTTTACCAGTTACCTTTTCAAATCCTTTTTTAATTCCTAAATCATTTGTGGGAAAAATATCTGCTCTTCCTAAAGTAAACATTAAAAACATTTGCGCTGTCCAAGGTCCAATTCCTTTCACATTTGTTAATTCTTTTTCAACTATTTCATCTGATAACTCATTTAGTTTTCTAATATGAAGTTTTTTTTCTTTAATTTTTAAAGTCAAATCTTTAATTGCCCTTACTTTTGACCAAGCCATACCACAATTTCTTAATTCATCATCGGGTAAAAATAATATTTTATTAACAGTTAATATTCCCCTTATCTTTAATTTAAGTCTTTTATAAATTACGCCTGCCACCTTACCTGAAAGCTGTTGACCAATAATTTCTCCTACTAGTCCTTGAAAATAGTCTGTATGGATTCTAGGTTTAATTGCACAATGTCCCCATTTATTAACTAAAGGACCAACATATTTATCTTTTAAAAGTTTTTCTTCTGCTTTTTTCCACATTACAAAATTATAACTTATTAAATTATTGTAGAAGTTGAAATTGTAGATAAACTTATACCTGATGTTACCAATGTTTGAATCCGACCTCCAAGAAAATTGTTATTAAAAACTTTTACTGGCTCATCATAATGTCTTTCTTCTCCACACTTCTCACAAAAATATAGACCAGTAGAGCTCATAAACACAGATGCAATTGCTCCGCAAATGCAAACTTTTAAACCATCTGAAGTGTACATTTTAGTAGTCCATTCCGCCCATACCACCTTGTGGCATTACTGGAGCTTGTTTTGGTTCTGGAATATCGGTTACTAATCCTTCTGTAGTGAGTACCATCATAGCTACACTTGCAGCGTTTTGAAGTGCTGATCTTGTTACTTTAACAGGATCAATTATTCCCATTTTAGTCATTGAACCAAAATTTGAAGTTAGGGCATTATAACCAAAATCAGAGTCAGATGAGCTTTCTACTTTTTTAAGTACAGAGACTTCATCATCTCCTGCATTCTTTGCAAGCCATTTAATTGGTTCTTCTAAAGCATCAAAAACAATATCAGCTCCTAATTTTTCATCTCCTGCTAGTTTTAATTTCTTTATTACTTTTCTAGCCCTCAAAAATGCCGTTTCTCCACCAGGAACAATACCTTCTTCAATTGCAGCTTTTGTGGCTCCTACTGCATCTTTGACTCTTTCCTTTTTCTCATTAAGTTCAATTTCTGTTGCAGCTCCAACATTTATTTGAGCAACACCTCCAGAAAGTTTTGCTAATCTTTCTTGTAATTTTTCTTTATCAAAATCAGAGTCAGACAACTTAATTTGAGATTTTAAAAGTCCCACTCTCTTATCAATTGCTGATTTTTGTCCTTTTCCTCCAATTATTCTTGCATTGTCTTTATCAGCCCATATTTTTTCAGCCTGACCCAAGTCAGTTATTTCTATTGATTCAAAAGTTTTACCAGTATCTTCAGAGATTACAGTCGCGCCAGTTAATATTGCAATATCTTCTAAAGTTTCTTTTCTTCTATCACCAAATCCTGGAGCTTTGATAGCTAATACATTAAATGTACCTCTTAATTTATTTACAACCAAGGTAGCCAATGCTTCTCCTTCAATTTCATCAGCAATTATGACTAAATTTTTTGAAACTTTTACAAATTTTTCCAAGAAGGGAAGAAGTTCTTGAATTGAAGTTATCTTTTTATCAGTTAGAAAAATATAAGGATCTTCAATTTCAGCTTCCATTTTTTCTGGATTAGTTACAAAATAAGGAGAAGAGTAACCTCTATCAAATTCCATTCCTTCTTTATATTCAATATCAATTGTAAATCCTTTACCTTCTTCAACTGTAATAACTCCATCTCTTCCAACTTTATCCAAAGCCTCAGCAATTTTTGCTCCAATTTCGTTATCCCCTGCAGAAATTGTAGCTATTTGAGTAATTTCCTCCGTATTTTTAATAGGTTTTGCTTGTTTTTTAAGTTCTGAGATTACGGCTTCAACTCCTTTTTCAATACCTTTTTTTAATATCATTGGATTTGCACCATTATCGATTTTTTTCATCCCATTTTGAGTCATTACTTGAGCTAATAGTGTAGAGGTAGTTGTACCATCTCCTGCATTATCATTTGTTTTACTTGCGGCCTCTTTAACTAGTTGGGCGCCCATATTTTCGAATGGGTCAGGAAGATCAATTTCTTTTGCAACCGAAACTCCATCATGGACAATATTTGGAGCTCCCCATTTTTTATCAAGTGCAATGTTTCTACCTTTTGGTCCTAATGTAGTAACAACTGCTTTTGCAACTAAATTAATTCCTATTAGTAAGGATTTTCTTGCGTCTTTTCCGAATTTTAATTGTTTTGCCATGTTTTCTATTTCTGTTCAACTACTACACCCGCCAACTTACTCCATGCACTATTCCAAGCTTTAGATTTACTTAATCTATCATACTTTTCTTGAGTTGAAGCCCTTAATTCTTTATTTAAAAGATCTTGACTAAACACTAAATTACGTCCAGCAATCACGGCCACTTTCTCTCTTACTGAGAGGGCAGCATCTGGATAGCGTTTTTCTAAATCATCTAATTGATATTTTCTTACTATTTCTACCATAATTAAATTTGGACGGCCAGCACATCTTCAAACTTTACAAATAAATATTCCTTGCCTTCAATTTTGACCTCATTTCCCCCCCATTTTTTATAAAGAACTATGTCCCCAACTTTACATGGAGAAGATTTTTTACAAGCCATACAACCTTTACAATCAACACATTCATCATCTCCGGTAGCTAAAACTTTCCCTTTTAATGGCTTTTCTCCTGCATTATCAGGAAGATAAATACCCGACGCGGTCTTAACCTCTTTTTCCAGAGGCTCAATTAGAAGATATCCTGCAGTTGGTTTTAAATTTACTTTTGACATTTTAATTAATTAGCATTTAAAGGATACGAGTGCTATTCTACGCACACCAGGTTCGTATGTCAAGAGGTCAATCTAGATATAACTACTTTACTCCAATTGTTTGGATGAAATATTGCTTGTGTTGGAGTTACAACCTCTCTAGAAATTTTATTCTTCATATAAAGATACTGTAATTTAAAAGTTAATTTTTCTACAAAAGAGAATGTTTTAGACGATATCACTTTTTTAAATTTTAAATTTTTATTTAATTTAACTGCCTTTGGCCAATAATCTAATATCCATGAATTTCTATTTAATAATTTTTCATAAGTATTATCTTTATTTATGAGTGGTACTATTTGGGCTATTTCATGGGATGAATAGATATTTCTGTTTTCATTTTTCCAAACTAAATCCTCTTCATCTAACCACATATTAAGACATAATTTATCCCTCTGATTATTATCCTTAGGCTTTCTTACTTTAAAACCATAAATATTAATTAATAGATAACTAATAAGTCTTGTCGTCCAAAGAGTTTTATTTTTAGTAATAATCATTAAATCTATATCAGAACCTTTATCTGCATTGTTCATCGCAAGTGCTCCTGTTATAGCTACTAATTTAATTGTTGGAATTTTACCCAAAACTAAATTTACTTTTTTTGCAATTTTAAATTTATTTTTTGAATACTTTTTTCTTTTTAATCTTTTTTTAATTATTTCTTCTCTCCCTTTTAAAAAATAGAAACTATTTTTTTCGACTATAACTTTTTTTGTTTTTATATTTTTACTTAACTTCCATTTTTTAAGTTCAAGAGGCGTCAATGGATAATCAAAAATGTCATGATAAATTACTGAAGAGATTTCACTGGATCTTAATTCCATACTGTGATAATACCTGAATTACACCAGAAGAAACAGTTTCTAAGGCTTTTTCAGGTTCCATTCCAGTATTAACAGCATTTACTGCATCTTTAAAGTATTTATTAATTTGAGTATTTATTCCAGTTGGACCATCCCAAGTATTACTTTGTAAAAACCATGTTTGAGCAAACCTCCCTTGCATCACCGTTGATCCTATTATTGGATGATTTACTAATAGAGATTCCATATCAGTACGTGGATATGGTTCCCCAAATAATCTAGTTTTTGAGGCTTGGTTATAGAATTTTTCCAAAGACTCCTTGCTTGATATAAATTTCAAAAAGTCCCAAGCTACATCCTTTTTCTTACTCCTTGCCCAAACACCTTCCACCCAATATGATCCATAAGATACATCGGCTTCATTTGCAGATGTTTTAGGTAATTGAGGCACGGGAACAGTTCTAAATTTTAAATTTGGATTTTGTAATCTTATCTCAAATGCTCTCCAGCTTGGTCCAAAATACATAGCAGATTTTCCAGCTGCAAAAGAAACAGTAGATGAAGGTAGTGTTGCATCCCAAACTCCATCAAATAAAGAAAATGTTGTAAAAAACTGCAAAGCATCTTCAGCAAGTTTCCCTGTTGGTCTTGCTAAATCTGCTCCATTTTGAAGCATCATCAAAGCTAATATTTCAGGCCAGTGGTCTACGTTTTCAGTTCTTCCTAGCGCAACTCCAGCTTGAGTAATTGTTCCATTTTGATCTTTAATTGTGAACTCTCGTGCAAGTTGTCTTAACTCATTCCAAGTCGTCGGAGGATTTTTTCCAGATTTTGTAAAAATTTCTTCATTTATATATAAAGAAAGTCCATCATATTCTAAAGGAATCCCAACAATTGATGGACCAACTGTTAAATCAGATGTGGCAACAGGATAAAATATTTGAGAAAATTCAGCAGCTGAATAAACAGTTACAGGCATTTTATCTAACTCACTTTTAAACATTGGTACCCAACTATTATGAAATCTGAAAATATCAGGCCCAGTTCCCTTGGCAAGAGCGTTTGTAAGTCTTTCTCTATAATCTTCCTTTGATTGTCTAACATACTTAATTTTTACCTTTGGATTTTTTGCTTGATACTCAGAGATAAGTGTCGAAACAGAGCTTTCATCTTCCCACATCCCCCACCAAATTACCTCGTTTGAAGATAGAATCGAAGATTTACCTGAAATTAAAAATTTAACTGCAAAAAAAACAGCAATTAAAGCTAACAAAATTCCGATTACAATAAAAATTATTTTTTTTGAAAACTTTTTCTTAGGTTCAATAGTTGTTTGTGGAACTTGAATTTGTGGTGTCTGGTTCTCTTGCATATACCTTTAATGTTATCATACAACTATGGCCAAACTAAAGAAACAGAAAAGACTTAAAAAGATATTTTTATTAGTGTTTGTTCCATTATTTTTTATAAGTCTATTAATTGCAATAATTTTTATTCCTTTTAATAAAAGGGTTTTTCCAAATATTTTTGTTGCAGGTCAATATGTTGGAGATAAAAGCAAAAGCGACGCAGTTAGTATATTAGAGAAAAATATATTAGTTCCAGACAAAATTAATCTTTACGTTAAAGGAACTAAATATGAAATATTAACATCTGAAATTTCTCTTGAACTAGATTATCCAAAAACAGTTGATAGGGCATATAACTATTCAAATTCAGGTAACCTTATAAATGACCTAATTACTAAAATTAAACTAATAATTAAACCTGTCAATTTAAGTTTAACTTTAAAACTAGATGAAGATAAATTATTAGAATCACTTCTTATCATTTCAGATAAGGTTGGAACAAAACCAATTAAATCTTCTGTAACAATTATTAACAACGAAGTAATTGCTGATCCTGGAAAAAATGGGGTTGAAGTAGATATTCAAAAATTAAGATCTGATATAGGGAAAGTATTTTCTTTGTCACTAGATAATAATATTCAAGTTGATTTAAAAGAAGTAAACTCTTCTCTTAATACATTTGAATTGGAAAATTACAAATCAAAAGCTATTAAACTAATTGGTAAAAAAATTGAACTAAAAATTACCAACAGTAATCCTGGCGATACGTTTGAAAACATAACTCTAAAAGATACTACTTTAGTATCTTTTCTTGACGCAAAAAAAGATTTTGATGAAGAAGTAATAATCGAAGAAATAATGAAGGTCTCCAGAACTATTAATAGAAATCCTCAAGATTCAGTATTTATTGTTGAGAATGAGAAAGTATCTGAATTTATTCCATCAAAAGATGGTATTACGGTTGATGAAAAAAAATTATTAGAGGAAATAAAACAAAAAACGATTGATCTTGAAACAGGAACAGAAACTACAGTAGTTATCGATATTCCAATTGCTAAATCAGAAGCAAAAATTAAAAATGAGGATGTCAATAATTTAGGTATTAAGACTCTTTTGGGTAAAGGTGTGTCTCACTTTAGAGGTTCAATTACAAACAGAATTTATAATGTAAACTTAGCATCATCAAAATTTAAAGGAATCCTGGTTCCTCCAGGGGAAACATTTTCTTTTAATAATGTATTAGGTGATGTATCAGCTTACACAGGATATAAAGCTGCTTATGTTATTAAAGATGGTAGAACTGTTTTAGGTGATGGTGGTGGAGTTTGTCAAGTTTCAACAACACTTTTTAGAGCCCTTCTTGCAGCTGGCTTGCCAATAATTGAAAGGAAACCGCATTCATATAGAGTCGGATATTATGAGCAGGGATTTCCACCAGGTCTTGACGCAACAGTTTATGCTCCAACAGCAGACCTTAAATTTCTAAATGACACGCCAGCCTACATTTTAATACAATCGTCAATTGATAATCCTAGTTTTACTTTAACTTTTGAAGTATATGGCACTAGTGATGGAAGGGTTGCAACAACATCAAAACCAATAATTGCATCATCAACTGCTCCAGCAGAAGATCTTTATGTTGACGACCCAACGCTCCCTCTTGGAATAATTAAGCAAATAGAACATAAGGCTTGGGGTGCAAAAGTAATTTTTGATTATAAAGTAGTAAGAAATGGAGAAACATTAATTGATCAAAAATTTATAAGTAACTATAGACCTTGGCAAGCTGTTTATTTAAGAGGCACTGGTGTTGTCAATTAATTTTGGTTTTTTGCCTTTTTTGAGAAATTCCACAATTTCTTCATTAGTAAATTTATTATCAAAACGTATTATTATTGGCGGTCGATTTACATTAAAAGTATGAGTAGGTTTTAAACTATACCAAATTTCGAGTTCTTTCATTCCATCAAAATTTGGATCAACTAATCTAGAATTTGCCAGTTTTTTGGAAAATGATTCCGGCATATTGGTATAATACTATAAATGGAGTTGGTAAACCTACTAAATATCATTTCAGTAATTTTTGAAAAATGGGGCATTTTAATTATTTTTTTTGGATCTTTAATAGAGATTACCCCTTTTGGTTGGGCCGTTCCTGGAGGAGTAATTTTAGCAGTTGCAGGTTTTCTTTCAAATAATAATCAAAATTTATCAATTATTCCAATTATTATGACTGGAACATTTGGAGCCTGGATAGCTTTGATGCTTGCCTATATCTTTGGATTAAAATCTGGCATGTGGTTAGTTAAAAAACTTCATCAAGAAAATAATGCAAGGTTTGCAAAATCATTATTACAAAAAAATGGAGGTGTAATACTTACAACCTCAATGCTAGCTAACTTAACCAGGTTTTGGATTTCATATATCGCTGGAGTTGAAAAATATAGTTTTCTAAAATTTAATATTTATGCTTTCTTAGCTTCATTAGGGTGGGTTTCTGTAATGACACTTTTGGGATTTTTTGCAGGTTACGAAAAAGAAAATTTGATAAATATTACAAAAAGTATTGGGATAATAACTTGGATATTACTTTTAATTGCTATTTTTGTAATTTATAAAGCTATCAAAAAAGAATATAAACACTTCAAAAAAGACCTTCCTCATGATGAAATAGTCAAATAATTATTTTTGACGAATTCCTGTACAACCACATTCCCCTTCTTTATTAATTAACACACAACCTGGAGGACAAGCATTTATCTTGACATTTATTACTAACCAAAATATTAAATAAATTACTAAAATTACAAAGACTGATGCTAAAAAATATTTGTATATTTTTCTAGACTTGCTCATGTGTAAAATTATATCATGAATGATAAAATACCCATTGTAATGAAAATAATTAAAGAAAATAAAAAAGCAACTAATATTGTAGTTAAATCCCTATCTGAAGGAAAGCTTGTTTTTATGGCTTCAGAAACTGTTTATATTGCTGCAGTTGATGCTACAAATTTAGAAGCTGTAAAAAAGTTGGTTTTATTTAAAAACAGACCCTTTGGAAAACCTTTTTCAATTGGAGTAATTGATATTAGTATGGCAAAGAATTATGTAGAAATTAACAACACAGCAAATAAAATTTATAAAAGGTTTTTACCAGGTCCTGTAACTGTTATTTCCAAAGGAAAACATAAAGTAGCTAGTGGAGTTGAGGCGGAAAATGGAACTTTAGGAATAAGGATTCCAGATTATAAATTTTTTCAAGAAGTAATTAAAAAATTTAAAAAACCCATTACAACAACTTCTGCTAATGCTTCTTATCAAAAGCGTCCTTATAAATTAACTGATATTTTAGATAATATTTCTGAAAAACAAAAAGGGTTAATTGATTTAATGATTGATGCTGGTGAATTACCCCATAATGAACCATCAACAGTAATTGACACAACAATCGATGATACACCTATAGTTCTAAGACAAGGGGATATTAAATTAAAGGATAAAAATGAAATACTATCAAGAAGTGAAGAAAATACACAAAATTTAGCCAAAGAACTTTGGCAAAAATATGAGGATTTCAAAGGTAAACGCGCACTTATATTTGCACTTGAAGGAAAAATGGGAGTTGGCAAAACCCAGTTTGTAAAAGGACTAGCGAGAGCCATGGGAATTGATGAAATAATAACTTCCCCGTCATATGACCTTGAGTATGTTTATGAATCAAAAATTAAAAAAAATAAACTAGTACATATGGATACATGGAGGATGATAAACCCAACAGAAGAAATTATAAATTTAGATACAAAAAAACTTATAAACGATAAATCTATTATTGCAATTGAATGGGCTGATAGGATAGTTGATACAATCCGTACTTTTGCTGAGGATGCAATAGTAGTTTGGGTAAAAATTAATTATGGAAATAACACTAACGATCGCATAATTAGTTGGGGGGTTATATAAATTGATAATTTTAAGCCTTGATACATCTTGCGACGAGACTGCTGTTGCCATAACCTGTAATACGAAAGTTCTTTCGAATGCGGTTTGGAGTCAAATTTCGCTTCATTCCAAGTTTGGTGGAGTAATGCCATCTCTTGCTCAAAGAGCTCACGAAGAAAGAATTGATTTTATTACTAATAAAGCCATTAAAAAATCTGGAATTAATATTAAAGACGTTGATGCAATTGCTGTTACTATTGGTCCAGGCCTAGCAATTGCCTTAGGAGTAGGTATTAATAAAGCTAAAAAGTTAGCTAAACAATACAATAAACCATTAATCCCAATTAACCACGTTGAAGCCCATCTTTTAAGTTCCTTTGCAACTTCTTCACCTAATACTATTCTAAAAATTTCATTTCCTGCATTAGGGCTTGTTATCTCAGGTGGAACCACTGAGCTCATTCTAATTAATGATATTGGTAAATATGAAGTACTGGCAGAAACAGTAGATGATGCTCTAGGAGAAGCACTTGATAAAGCAGCAAGACTATTAGGATTTGGTTACCCTGGTGGAGCAATATTAGAAAAAATTGCTAAAAATGGGAAAGTTACTAAATATTCACTCCCCTTGCCTTTAGTTAATGATAAAGAAAAAAATAGATTTAGTTATTCTGGGTTAAAAACTGCTTTTGTGAGACTTTACGAAAAGGAAAAGAAATTAAATAAACAAGATATCTCCGATCTTGCAAGTACTTTTCAAGATACAGCTTTTGAACACATTATTAATGTTTTGAAATATCAGATAATAAAAATTCAAAATCAAAAAATCGATATTAAAGATTTACTATTAGGAGGAGGGGTTGCTAATAATGTTGTCATCAAAAATAAACTAAGAAAATTATGTAGAGAAAAAAATTTAAAACTGCATATTCCTTATACTAAAAAACTTAATGAAGATAATGCAGCAATGATTGGAGTATGTGCTTACTTAAAAACAAAAGATGAGAGCCTAATAAAATATCTGAAATTTGAAAGAGTTGATAGAAATCCAAAACTTAATTTGAGGGACAAAAGTTCTTAATAACACATATCTTACAATTGTTTGTATTTGAGGATAAACAAACTTCACTAATCATTACTCCATTTTTTGAATGTCTCAAAGGATCTGAACCAACAAAAACTAACCTTTCTCCTGACCCAAGATTTAGGTTTGAGGAAGATCTTTCTATAATTGTAGGACTGAATTTTTCTTGCATAAGTGGGTATATTAACTTTTTTGTCTGCAAAATGCAAATTAGGATGCTACAATAATAGGCATGGAGCCACAATACGATCATAATAAATATGAAGGGGAAATATACAACTTATGGGAAAAGTCTGAAAGTTTTAAACCTTCTTTAAAGGGAGAGCCGTATACAATATTGATGCCTCCACCAAATGCTAACGCCTCACTACATGCCGGTCACGCAATGTACACAGTTGATGATATTTTAATTCGTTTTAAAAGGATGCGGGGTTATTCAACTTCTTGGATACCAGGAATGGACCATGCGGGTTTTGAAACACAATTTGTATATGAAAAACATTTAGCTAAAGATAATAAGTCTAGAATGGATTTTGACAGAGAAACACTTTACAAAAACATTTTTGATTTCGTCAAAGAAAATTCAGGACTTATTTACAAACAATTCAAAAGACTAGGGTTTTCAGCTGATTGGAGTAAAAGTATTTTTACACTTGATGATAATGTTGTTAAGTATGTTAATAAAACCTTTGAGAAAATGGAGAAGGAAGGTTTGGTTTATAGAGACAGTTATATTGTTAATTTTTGTACTCACTGTGGAACATCTCTCGCGGAACTTGAAGTAAAACACGTAGAAAGAATCGATCCTCTTTATTATATTAAATATGGTCCATTCGTACTGGCAACAGTCAGACCTGAAACAAAATTTGGCGATACTGCTGTGGCGGTTCACCCAAATGACCAAAGGTATAAAAATTTTATCGGTAAAGAAATTGAGGTCGAAGGACTGCTTGGTAAATTTACTCTTAAAGTTGTTGCAGATAAAGCAGTTGATCCAGAATTTGGAACAGGGGTTGTAAAAGTTACTCCAGGACATGACCCAGTAGATTGGGAAATCGGAAAAAGACATAATCTTGAAATAAAAAGTGTCATAGATTTAAGAGGAAAATTAACTTCTTTAGCTGGAAAATATGAAGGTCTAAACGTAAAAGATGCAAGGATAAAAGTAGCTGAGGATCTTCAAAAAATCAATTTAATTGAAAAAATTGATAAAAATTATCTTCACAGTGTTATTACTTGTTATAAGTGCGGAAGGGATTTAGAACCTTTAACTGTTCCAAATTGGTTTATAAAAGTTAAGGATCTAAAAAATGAAGTTAAAAAAGTAGTTGAAAATGAAAAAATAAAATTTTATCCTAAAAGATTTAAAAAACATATGTTAGCTTGGCTTAGCGTTATGCATGATTGGCCAATCAGTCGTCAAATTGTTTGGGGTATTAGAATTCCTGTTTGGTATGATATTGACAAAAATAAAGACATTATCGTCTCATTTATAGACAAACGTGGTAATAAAAAATTTGGAAATATACACGATTTTGATTTTTCAGAAGTTGAAAAAGGTCTTCAAACAGTAAGGGCTTCAGTTAATTCTAATTATATAATTAGTACTACAAAACCTAACGGTAAATTTTTGCCAGAAACAGATACGTTTGATACTTGGTTTTCATCGGGACAGTGGCCACTTGTTGTAATTCCTGAAAACGAATTAAGTTCTCGTTTCCCTACTGATTTTATCGGAACTCTATCAGATATATTAAAATTCTGGATTTCAAGAATGATAATGTTTTCAATCTATCTTAAAAAAGATATTCCTTTTAAAGATGTATACCTTTGGAGTATGGTTGCAGATTCTAAGGGAATGAAAATGAGTAAATCTAAAGGTAATGTTATTAGCCCAATTGATTTAATTGATAAATACGGCGCAGATTCCTTAAGAATGTCTTTAATTTATGGAACTCCCGCGGGAAGTAAGGTAATTTTATCTGACGAAAAAGTAAAAGCTATGAGAAACTTTTCTAATAAAATATGGAATTTAGGAAGATATTTACAACTTTCTTTTGAAAAAAATAAAGAAATTTCGTTTGAAAAACCAAAATCTATAGAAAAGGAAGATGAAAAAATAATTAGAGAATTAGACACATTAACTTTAAGTGTCACCAAATCATTAGATAAATATAATCTAAATACAGCACTTGAAAATATTTATGAATTCGCTTGGCATAATTTCGCTGACATTTATATAGAAAGAACAAAAGAAAGAATTGAAAACAAAAACATTAGTGGATTATATACTTTAAAACATGTTTATCTCACAATTCTTAAACTTCTTCATCCTTTTGCCCCGTTTGTTACCGAAGCTGTTTGGTTAGAACTAAGATATTTAAAAGACTCTAATAAAAATTTAATTAATACTTCTTGGCCTTTATAAAACCTTCTTGTCATAATTATTAAAATAGCCTAATCTTAATTTATATTAAATATGATAAAGAAGAAAAATTATAATAAGGATTTTTATTATTTTTTATATATTACTTTTGCAGTATTAATTATTTTACTTTCAATTTTTAACCTACAAAATATTTCTCAGAAAAAAAATAAAGTCCTTGGAGCAACAACAGTAATAAGTAAAATTGAATTAGAAAATGAAAAATTCTTTTGGGAGGAGTTTCAAAAAATAAACCCAACTTATATAGACGGATGGATAGAGTTAGGAAGATTAGATAAAGTTAAAGAAATTGATCCAAACTATTTTATTTATTAATTCCTTCATCAATAAATTTATCAATTAAATTATCAAAAAGAGATTGTATCTTAAAAGGAGTTTTATTAATCCCCTTTTGAACTATATTGGAAATAATTTCTAATAACTTTCTTTCTTTTTGTAAAGAGAATACAAATTTATCTGAATCAACTGGACTACCATCTTCCATAAAATCTAATTCTGGTGACATATTTTTTTACTAATTTTATTCCGTCTTTGAAGCTTCAGAGGGTTTTGCTTCAGCAACTACCTCACCTTCAGCAGGAACTTCACCTTCAACTGTTGCACCTTCAGCAGGAACTTCACCTTCAACTGGAACAGGAGCTTCAACAACTTCTTCTTTAGTAGGAGGTTCAACTTTAACAACAATTGATTCCAAATCGGTTAATATTGTAACTTTTTTATCTACTTTCAAATCTTTAACATATATAGCTTGATCAACTTCTATTAAGGTAGACGCATCAATAATAATTTTTTCTGGTAAATCAGTTGGAAGGGCTTCTACTTCTATTTCACTAATTTGTTGTACAACTGTACCTAAGTTTTGTTTTTCAGCTGGAGACTCCCCTTCTACTTCAACTGGAACTTTAGCAGAAATTTTTTCTGTTAAGTCTACTTGTCTAAAATCAATATGAAGATAAGATCCAGAAACAGGATCGATTTGAATATTTGAAATTAATACAGACTTTCCATCAATATCAATTAATTGAGTCTCCCCTGCTTTTTTAAATATTTCATCAAATTCTTTTGCATTAACTGTTAAAGCATGTGATTTTATTTTCTTACCAAAAATATTAGCAGGAATTAAACCTTCTTTTCTTAATCTTTTTACTTTTCTTCCAAAATCTTCTCTTTTAGTTGATTTAAGTGTAATTTTTGTCATTCAATTAATGTTTAACTTATTTAAAAAATAATCTGGCTGAAAAATCTTTAGCCAGAGTTGTATTATAAACTGGAAGTGCCTTACCCGTCAAGGTAAGATCTTTACTACTAATATTTACCCTTAAACCATCATTTTCGGTACCAGCTTGTTTTCTTACTAATAATCTAAATTCACCACCCTGGTTTAATTTATTATTCGGTAAAATCCAAACGATTTGAATCTTGCTGGAAGTACTTGGAAGAAGCTCAAATAAAAAACCAATTTCTTTTCTATTATTTATTTCAGTTGTATCAAATTCTAAATCCTTGTAGTTATTATTTGAATCAAAAATTCTAAGACTAACAACAGAAGCTTCTTGAGGAATTAATAATCTAGTGTAGCTTTTATAATTTCCTGGTGCTCCAATTAATTTCCCTGCGTTATTTTCATAATTTATTGATAATTCATGATTAATATATTCTTTGTTAATCTGTAACTTTATGTCTTGAGATCTTTTAATAAAGAGGTTCGCCTTATTAACTCCAAGGTTTGCATCAATTAAAGAATAATTATCAGAAAAACATCTTGATCCACAACTCGTATTTGTGTCTATTTGTCCTGAAAAACCAAGAGAAGATATTGCTTCTTGAGAATTTTGATCATGTAAAAATACTTGTATATGTCTTTCTTCTAAACTTTTATATATTTCTTTAAAAAGTAAAAAATATTTACTACTTGGTAAATTCTCTAATTCTATTATTAAGTTTTTAGAAAGAGATGTTAAAAAACTTGCCTTTTTAATTGATCCTGGGAAAAATTCGCTTTCTACTTCACTTTGTGTTGTTTGATAAAGATTTTTATCATCTATTGTCTTTTTAAAATCAACAAGATTAATAGGCCCTGTAATTTTAAGTAAACTTTGTATGAAATAAAGATCAATTGCAACAACTCCATCTACCTGTTGATCAGTTTCTTTATCTAAAAACCATTCAACTTTTTGTGATGATGTTTTAAAATCTGGGTCCCAATTAGAATCTCTCAAAAACCAACCTCCTTCACCTAAATATTTAAGGATTGGTCCTGGTGGATCAACATGACCCTTAAGTTGTCCGTCTGCACTATATACATCATTTACTACAATTTCGGTTAGACGTCCCTTATCAAAAGTAATAATTGCAAATGATCCAATAAACCCTCCGGTTGGTCTTAATTCCATGTTGTTTTGAAAAAGTATTAAATATTTTTTCGGTTTATCAAGTCCTAATAAATTTGAGATTCTCGAAGTTAAATTTTTAAATTCATATATTTTATTTTTTAATACCCCAATATCTATATTTTCTTTTAATAATTTATTTCTAATATAATTTCCAATAAACCCCTCTTGTTCATTAATATCACTTTGTAAAAATCCAATGTCAGTATGGATTTTATCTAAACTCGCAGAGATTCCATTTGAGTAAAATTCAAAATCATAAATTTCATCCCCCATAATTTTTGATACAAAATCTTTTGTTAAAATTAAAAGTGACAAACTTTCTTCGCCCAAATTAGTAGTTTTAATTAACAAATTTGAAGTGTTATAAAAAATCGGAATTCCAAAACTTAAAGATTTTGAAGAATAAGAAAAAAAAGTAGAGGCTTTTATTAATTTACTTGATAATTCACTATTCTTAGTCACCAACTTTAAGGATAAAAGTGAAGTGCTTAATGATAAAAAAATTAATACAAGAGGAATTAAAAACACTAAAAGGATTGTTATAAACAAAAGGGTAAGTTTTTTATAAAACTTTTTGTTTGAAAAATAACTTTTTTTCTTATTTGTAATTGTATTTGACTTAGTACTAGTATTTACTGGCAATAAAATTGCATTATTATTTTTTATTTTGATTTCTTTTTGTTCAGGCAAAGATTTATTAAGATTTATAAAATTCTTTAAAGAAAGTGTTTGACCAGATATACCAAACGACAATGTCTCTTTTACAATTCTTTGAGAAACCTTTTCTAAATTAACCGTGTTGGAAAAATCAACCTCTTTTGGAATTAAAATTACTCCGAGATTAAGATTTAGGTCTAACAATTTTTGTTCGTTTTTATCATCTAGGGGGTAAAGAACAATAATTCTGCAATTTAAATTATCTATTAATCCTTTAATATTTTCGATAGAATCAAAGTCATCCAATAAATTAATTATCAAATAACCAAAATTTTTTAAATCATTTCTTTTTAAATCATTAAAAATGATTGCATCAATATATTTTTCTTTAAATATGTTTTTTAATTTTTCTGATAAGAGGTTTTCTTTTGAATAAATTCCAAGCTTTAGACTATTGTCTTCCATATCTATTAATCCTATCACAACTAATAGGATGAGACTATTTTAAAATTTTCCGTAAACTTAAAGATTTAAAAGTAATTATTAAAATTTATTTTCCCGTTGAAGCTGATGCGTCTAATTCCTCATTAACTAAAGTGTCTGCTAATTCATTGTCTGATCTATAAGCCCAAATAAACTTAATTTTTAAATTATTGTTAGTTAAAATATCTAAAATCTTCTTGTGAAACTTTTTAAGTTTTTCACTCTTCACCTTATATTTCCCATTAATTTGTCTTTCAACTAATTGAGAATCTAAATTAACAATTAGCTCTCCTTTTAAATTACTATCAATTATCCAATTAAGTGCCATCAAAACTGCTTGATACTCAGCAATATTGTTAGTTTCAGTTCCTAAAAATTTACTTTCTTTGTAAACTATTTCATTATCTTTCACTGCAACAAAGGCAGAAGCTGCTGGTCCTGGATTTCCACGAGACCCTCCATCACAATAAATAATCATATATTAGTATTTTACTTTTTTTTAGAAGTTAGTGACAGGGCTAAAACAAAAGTGAATAATAAAATATTTTGTTGAAGGGTTATCCAATAATGATCAGATAAACCTGTGATTAATATTGCGTATAAGGAAAATATATAAACCTTAATTCCTTTAGAAAAAATAAAAGAGCGAATTAATAAGTAGACGAATAACATTAACCCAATAATTCCAGTTTCAGAAAAGATAAGCAGATAAATATTATGAACGGGTTGAAGTTCCCAAGAGTTTAAAAACCCATTAGAAACTTTTACTAAATTAGGAATAAAATTATTTAGACCAACTCCAACAAAAAAGTTTTGTTTAATCAAATGAAGTGATGATTTTAACAATTCTATCCTATGTGAAAATGTCCTTGATCCAAAATCAATAAATAAAAATGTGTAATTTAAGTAAGGATTTACATAAATTAAAATCAAAATAAATATTGTTAAAAATACATTCAAAGAAAATGTGAGTAATAAATTTGTGATAATTAAAATTGATAAGATATAAAAATATTTTTTATTAAATAGATTTTTAAATTTTATAAAAAATATCGAGAAAACTAATAGAAAACCGGCAAAGGAATTAGGATGAGAGAAAAAAGCATAAGGCCTTAGCATTTCTGTTCCTAACATATTAAACGCAGATATACCCGGATCCCCTAGTCTAAAACTTCTTTCGCCTAACAAATAAAATGGTCCACCAATGGTTTTTCCTAAAAGCCATTGCACTATTCCTAAAAAACATGCAATAAAAATAGAATATGAAAGTGGTTTAATAAAATTATCAAAAACTTTAAAATTTTTAGATTTAATAATTAATAGACCAAGAAGAATCATTTCAGATACCTTTATCCATTTATATATACTGGGTATTTTATATTGGGACACTAAAACATTGATAATAATAAAGGATACAAATAACAAAGTTGTGAATAACTTAAACTTAATTTTTTTAATATTAAAAAATAATAATAAAAATATAATGATATCTGTTAAATATATTGTTGGAATTAAATAATCAATTTTAAAACCAAATACTGTCGAGGTTAAAAAATTTAAATGAAATCCTAATTGGGTGGGGATTAAAAAAGATAATAAATTAAATAAAAATACCACTATTTAGATTTTACTACTAAATATCTTTCTGGTTCTTCTCCTTGAGATTCACTTAAAACATCTCCTCTTTCTGCTAAGTGCATATGAACAACTCTTCGTTGAGATGCATTTAAATTATAAATAGGTTGTGGTTCGTTTGTTTCAATCGCCCTATCTGCTGAAATATTTGCAAGTTCTTTTAATTTCTCTTCTTGTTTTTGTCTATAATCTCCTACATTAACAATTATTCTAAACCACTCACCTGTTACTCCTTTTAACATAATTCCTAATACTGTCTGAATAGCGTTTATGTTTTCTCCTCTAAACCCAATCAGAAGTCCTGTTTCGTCAGGAGTTGAAAGATTAACTTCAAATGTATCTTCCTCTTTTTCAACCACTTCAATTTCTGCATTTACTCCAGCTAAGGATAATAATTTTTCAGTTAACTCCTTTATTTGATCTGTTGTTTTTACTTTAGTCATAATTATTTAAGTTTTTGATTTTAACAAACCAACTCTATTAATTAAAGGGGTAAGCCCTCCCCAACCTGATGTTTTATATTGTTGATAAATTTGAAATATAGAAAAAAGTAACCAATAAAGAGCAAGACCTGATGGAAATTTAATGCCAAAAAGAATAGTCATAGCAGGGAATGTGTAAATCATTGATGATTGCATTGCAGTTGCCATATCATCAGCCTGTCCTTTTGTTTTTTTGGCAAGTTGTTCTTCTTTCTTGACCAAAGGAGAAGTCATTTTTGCAGAGAAAAACTGCAATAGTCCTGCTAATATTAAAATTGGGCCTGGAATTGGAAAAGGAAGACCTGGAACATTAAATACATCAGGCTTCCTAACATCAAGGTACAAAAATCCTGTATTTATTGTTTGTTCTTGGCTAAATTTTAATGGTTTGTATAAAAGTTCATTAAGTTTTGTCATTGCATCACCATTAACTGAAAGTGCTTTAGTAAAAACAGTAAAGAGAGAGATTAAGATAACAATTTGTAATATATAAGGCAAACATCCTGCTCCAGGATTAATTCCCTTTTGTTTATAAAGTTCAGTCTGAGCAGCCATTAAGGCTTTTTTGTCACTTCCATATTTATTTTTTAACTTATTGACCAAAGGTTCAACCTCTTTTATCTTCTTCATTGAATTCATATAAGGAGCTGTTAGGGGATTTAAAATGACCCTTAAGAATAAACTAAAACCAATTATGGCAAGACCCATATTTTGGCCCAAGACTTTATAAAATAAAATAAGACCGTTTGTTAAGGGTTGAATCAAACCAACTGTAAAAATATTCATATATTTATTTTTTTAAACTTTAAAAAAATTATTGCAGCTTAAAATTCTTTTAAAAGAAAGCAAACCACCCTTGATGATACCATATTTTTCGATTACGACAACAGAGTATTCAGAACATGTTGGTTTATATCTACAGCCTCCTCCAAATAGATACTTTAGAATAGGGGAAAAGGTAGCCTTGTAACAAACAAGAATAATTTTAAGAAAAAATATAAATATTTTTCTTAAATACTTAAAAATAGCTTTAATAAATTCATAAATTCTTTGAAATAGCTTCATTGATTTCCTTTTCTATTAATTCTCTATCAATTTTTAAAATTGATGGTTTAATCAAAAATATTACATCTAATCCAGGTTTAATCTTTTCAAAATTTAATCTAATATGGTCAGAAAAAAATCTTTTAATTCTATTTCTAACCACGGCTCTCTTTGATATTTTAGTTGAGATAACAAAACCAAAAAGAGAAGGGTCTTCGTCTTTTCGATCATAAACTCCTAACCCAAAATATTTAAATTGAGAAAGTTTTCCATCAATTTCAACCCTAACAAATGAGGATTTATATTTAAGTCTGTATTTTGAAGCAAGCATTAAAAAAATTAAGTAATAAAAAGGTTATGCGTTAACTATTTTCTTTCTACCCTTTAAAATTCTTCTTTTCAAAACTTTCCTTCCGTTTATCGAGGAATTTCTTGACATGAAACCAAACTTTTTAATTCTTTTTAATTTGTGTGGTTGATACGTTCTTTTTGTTGACATGAGGTGATTATAGCAAAGATAATAGATATTTACCAAGCCTTAAAATAAATATTTATTAATATAGTAACTTTTTGCCACTTGACCAATGTGGATAACTTTTTTACTATGTGCAAGATACACAAGCTACGCTTATGCATCTTGCTCCTGCCTTTTTAATTACTCATGGAAACTGTTGATAAAGACAAGGTTTGGAAAGACACACTCGAGGTTCTCCGAGTATCTGTTTCTGATGCCACTTTTGGGACATGGTTAACCCACACACATCTTTCTGATGTAAAAGAAACTGGGGGTAGGGTAGTTTGTGAAATTGGATGTAACTCTATTTTTGTTAAATCCCAAGTAGAACAAAGGTATTTTGGTCTAATTCAAGATACCTTAACAAAACAATTTGAAAAACCCACTGATTTAACTTTTATAGTCAAGCCAAGACATGAAGAAAAACAAGTAACCACAAATACACCATCTCCTCTTTTTGATCAACCTAAAATAAATCAAGAGGAAATAAATTTAGCCACAAGAAGATCAAACGTAAGACCTAGTTTTACTTTTGAAAAATTTGCAGTTTCAGGTTCTAACCAACTAGCACACGCAGCTGCCGAAGCTATTGCTCAAAGTCCAGGAAATGCTTATAACCCATTATTTATTTGGGGTGGGGTAGGGGTGGGGAAAAGCCATTTAATGCATGCTGTTGGAAACTCAATGATTTCAAAAGATACAAGTTCAAAGATTATTGCCTGTACTGCAGAAGATTTTACTAATGATATTGTTGATGGAATTAGAAACAAAACAACAGCAGAAGTAAGAAAAAAATATAGGAAATTAGATGCTTTGTTTATTGATGATATTCAATTTATTGCTGGTAAAGATACGGCTCAGGAAGAATTTTTCCACACCTTTAATGCTGTAACCTCAGCTGGGGGACAAGTAATATTAACTTCCGATAGGCCTCCTTCTGAAATTAGCAAGCTTGAAGAAAGACTTAAAAGTCGTTTTGAGGCTGGCTTAATTGTAGATATTGCACCACCTGATTTTGAGTTAAGGTGTGCAATTGTGCAAATTAAGGCAGAGGAAAGGGGAATTAAAATTGATTCAGAGATAGTACAGCTTATTGCCGGAAACATTGATTCGGCAAGAGCAATACAAGGATTTATTGTAAATTTATTTACGCAGGTTAATTTCAAGAAATTAGAATTAACATATGATGCAGTTCAGTCTATTCTAGGTAAAGGTAATGAGAAAAATGAAAGAGTAATTAAATCAAATCCTGAGGATGTTATTAATATTGTTTCAAAATACTATTCTGTTGGCAAAAAACAACTTTTAGGGGAATCAAGGGCAAGACCAATTGCAAGGCCTAGACAAATGTTAATGTATTTACTTAAAACTCAATTAGGGATTCCTTACCAAGAAGTGGGTAGACTTATTGGAGGAAGGGATCATACAACAGTGATGCACGCTGTTAATAAAATACAAGAATTGGCTTCAAGTAGTGTGGATATTCAAGAGGATATAAGGGGGATTAAAAAGTCACTTTGAGGATAAGATTTGAAAGTTCTCCACTTATCCACAAATTAGATTAATTTATACACAAATCTATCCACAACAGGTTAGCCATAGTTATTAACACGAAATTATGACGAACATTAATCTTAATTGATTAATTCCTTACACATATATACCGTCCCTACTACTAGTACTACTAGTTAAAATATGATAAAAACAAACTATGAAATTAACTGTTTTACAAGAAAATTTAAAAAATGCAGTAACTATAACTTCTCATTTTATTTCTCCTAAAGCACAACTTCCAATATTGGGAAATATCTTAATTAAAACTGATAAATCTAAACTTATATTATCTTCTACTAATTTGGAAACATCTGTTTCAACTTCAATTGGAGCTAAAGTTGAAAAGGAAGGAGAAATTACAGTTCCTGGAAGAATATTCAGTGATGTTATTTCAAATCTTTCTTCTGGAACGATTGAAATAGAAGTAGAGAAAGAACAAATAAAAATTACTTCAGGAACATTTAAATCAAACATCTTAGGTGTTAATTCTTCCGATTTTCCAATAATTCCTAATTCAATTGGAAAAAATTCATTAACTCTACCCAAAAATAAATTTTTAGAAGGATTAAATAAAACTCTTTTTGCTGTTTCAACTGACGAAACAAGACCTGTTTTAACTGGAATCCTTTTTGTATTTAAAGGCAAAAATTTACATTTAGTATCAACAGATGGTTTTAGACTTTCTCAAAAGACAATCAAACTAGAAAAGGAATTTGAAGATCAAAAAATTATTGTGCCTAAAACAATACTTCTTGAAATTTCAAAACTAGGAAGTAGTGATGATATTTCATTTTCGTTTAGTAAAAAAGATAATCAAATTGTTTTTGTAAGTGGGGAAACAGTATTCTCTTCAAGAGTAATAGAAGGGGAATATCCAGATTTTGAAAAGATATTACCAAAGTCATCAGTTTTAAATGTCTTAATTGATAAAGAAGATTTTGAAAAAGCAGTTAAACTAGCATCAGTCTTTTCTAGAGACGCCGGAAACATATTAAAATTGTCAATTGATAAAAATACTTTAAAAGTGATTGCAGAAAGTTCAACTTCAGGAAACCAAGAAACTAATTTGGAGGTTAAGGTTGAAAAGAAATCTGAATTTGATGGGGGAGTAGAAATATCCTTTAATTATAGATTTATTGAAGAAGTATTAAGAGTAATATCATCTGATGATATATTAATTGAATTTGGAGGGCCCAATACTCCAGGAAAGTTTATTGATAATAAAGATACAGATTTTCTTCATTTAATAATGCCTATTAAGACTTGATTTAAAAAAATAAATAATTAACTCTATTTTTTAGAATATGCCGATAAATAAAGTGAGGCTGTTATTTCTTTATCAAATCCTTTAACAGAAGCCATTCCTTCTAGAAGAAATACTGGTTGTATTATTTCAGAAGTTAAGCTTTCTTGTAAATACACTAAAGATACCTTGCCTATTGTGATATTTTTTATATCTTCAGACTTTAAGTCTGGAAGATTAACATTTGAGTCATTTAAACTAACTAGCACGGAATCATTAATTGTTTCTATTACTTCTTTATAATCCTTTATCTTATATTCAATTTCTCCTAGCTTATATTCTGAATACAAGGAGGCTTCTAAGTTTAAAATCTCTCCGTCTTTGGTAAATTGAACATATATCTGTGAATTTTGAGGATTGGTTGTAAATATAGGCAATGTTCCAGAAGATGAATATAAATTAACTTGTGTTATTTCTGCATCTTCTTTAGTAGTTTTTCTAAAATTTTCTAATCCGTCCTCTGTTTTTAAATAGGCAAAATTAGAGAACTTAAGTGAATCTTTGTTTATATTTAATTTTTCAGACAAAAGATTTATTGCAATATTTTTATAATCTTCATCTGACAATTGTTTATTAATAGCGTTGTCAATCATAGATTTAGGATTAACAGCTGGGGTAACTTCAATTTTTCTTATTTTTGAATAAATAATTAAACTATATTTGTCACCGTTCCATATATAAATTTTTCCATTTTTAATATCATTGAATTCTAAAGGACTAATTGTAAATCCAAAATTTTTAGAAATTTTATCCATCTCTACTTGTGTAAAAGAATTTAAAGAAGATTGCTTAAGATAAGAAATATTTTTTGGAAAATTGTCAAAATTCTCCTTTTTTAAAGAATGGGTTATTTTTAAATTATTTCCAAAATAGTTCTCAATCTTAGGAGGAGTAATAAACTGTTGTTTTGAGGTATCTACTTTATTTTTACTTGAAAAAATAACATAAACAGAACTGGCGATAGAAATAATTATTAACAATATAATTAATTTAGATTTAAGATTTAATTTTCTCATCTTTATAATTCTACGGTATAGACCCACAACCAATACCATCATTAGAACAACCCCTTATTATTGATTTAGGAATAAAAGGTGGAATCATTTGCAAACCACCCTTAAATTCATAATGTAAATGGGGACCAGTCGAATTTCCCGTATCCCCGCTTGCTCCAATCATTTGTCCTAATAATACTTCTTTTCCGTTTGGTATAGAAAAACCAAGTAGATGAGCATATGTTGTTGTAATTATTTTACCACCACAACTTGAAGTAATAACCACGTGGTTTCCGTAACCCCCAGAATCCTCATAAGTAGTAGCTATCCCTGAATGAGTAGCTTTTACTTTTGTTCCTGTTGGTAAAATAACATCAATTGCCTCTACTTCTCTATGACTATAACTACCGTCAGGAGTCTGGGTAATTTTTCCACTATCAACCGGCCAAATACTAGGGCAATCGTCAGGTGGGTTTCCAATCTTGACTCCGGCTGATGCACTTGATTTAATTCCACTTTGACCCGCAGTATCTGCTGTAACTGTAATAATGTCTACAATTAAAGAATCTTCAAAAGTTCCTTTTGAATATTCTTGTTTATATGAAAAAGAAAAAGTTTCTCCTGGCTGTATGTCTTCAAGTGTTGTGGGTATATTAGGACTCGTTGGAGGACAATTTATTTTTGGTCCAGTTTTAACAACTCCACATTCATAGGTTAAACGAATGTTTTTTAAAACATCCTTTTTAGCTTTAATTGTAATTTTATACTCAACAGTTAGTGGTAATTCAGAATTTTCAAAAGGTCCCGGTGGAACCGGAGTTTTGGTCACTTCAATGTAAGGGTTAATAATGTTTGCAAATGTTAAAGCGCTTGGTGGAACCATATACGCTCCAGAATTAATAATGAACATAAAAAAAGCAACTGTTGGAGGGATAACCAAAAGAGTAACTATTATTGGTGTAGCTATTGTAACAGCAATACTTCCAAAGATAGCTCCTAATTTTCCAAAAAAAATACTTACCCTAGCAACACTCTTTAATGCCCCTATTGCATATAATCCTCCACCTGCAATCATAGTTAAACCAATCGGACCGCCTATTAAAAGTCCTCCTCCGACTATGGCTGTTGGTAATAAATTTTCTTTAACCTTTTTCCAATTAATTTTTTCGACTATTTTTCCCAAGATCCACCCAACTGCTATTGATATTCCAAGTGTTACCCAACCAGCAAGTGTAGATAAAGACGCAAAAATTGTTGGCAATAAACCACCCGCAACTTTTGTTGTAGTTTGAACAACAGCTTGACCAGCTAGTTGTGCACCTGTTTGTGTAGCTACTTCAGTCGTTATTGTACCAATAACAGGTGCCGCCCCAGTAGAAACAGTACTTATAATCGGGGCTGTTTCAATTACAACTGATGCTGTGGGGGCAAGACCGAAATTAATCCCAGTTAATTTGCTTATTCCGCTTAAAATTGGAGCTGAATCCGGAGCAAATTTTAAAGCCATTCCTCCAAACCAATTTGTTGATTCCCATGTAACAGGAGAACCAACCCCAAAAGTTGAATAAAAAAGGCTTTTTGCTTCTATTGATTGGAATATTTTTCCTGCTGCTGATTCTGGTGCAAAACTTGCAATTTTTCCTTCTAAATAAGTTCCAGCCTTGTTTAAAAGAAAACCCTTTGTTTTATCTGTTCCAAAATCCTTTATAGTTTCCAGAGTTGAATTTTGATCTTCTAATGTTTTTTGGTGGTTTTGATTAATTTCGCTTAAATTAACAGTGTTTATAAATCCTTCTTTCGGGCTTTCAGAAAAAGTAACTTCTATTTGACTCGGATCCGCCCCGAAGATGGTTGAGGCAAACTGTTTTCCAAAAGCTATTGTTGTAATTTCTTTGGCAATTTGATCAGGAACAATTCTATTTACAGCAGTTGAATTTACAGTGTTTTTTAAAATATTAAGAGTTTCTTTATTTGTAATAACTTTAGGGATTATATTTTTGTCGTTTACAATTCCAGTTAATATTGCAGACTGTGTTATTGGGGAAATATAACTCGGATTATCTAGTTGAACAATGTTTTCAATAATTTTTGTTGCTGTTTGTTTTGAAATTAGTTTTATTTCTTCGTTTGTTACTCCTTGTCCTTTAAAAACAGGTGAAACTCTCTCTTCTATTACTTTTGATAAATCTTCTAATGTTTCTTTAGGTTTTGTTTTTGCTTCATTTTTGTAAATATCGAATGCTTTTTGTTCTTCTTCTGTAAATTTGGGTAAGTCTTTAATCTTTACTTTTGCATAGATTTTTTTATCTTGATTGCTTGAATCTTTAAGGTCTGAAGCAATTTTTTGTGATTCCTCTATTTTTCTTTTTAACAAATCCTGCTGATCTTTTATTTCTTGTTTTCTTTTTATCGTTTCTCTAACCTCTTTATTTGATTTTTCAATTATTTCTTTCCTTTTCGTCTCACGTGCAACTTGTTCTTCTTGAAGTTGTTTTGATTCATCTTTATTTAAGGTTGTTTTTGTTTGCTCTTCAGGTCTTGGAGCTTCCTTTGGCGCTATTTTTCTACTCTCAATCTCTTCATAAATTTTTGCATATGCGGGTCTTATATTTTTTGTATCTGTTAAAGTTTCAACAAAATTTAATAGATCTTTTTTACTTGTTGTGTTTTTGTAAATAATTCCAATTTCAGGAATTGACCATGTGGTTTGGCCTTCACCATAAAACTCTTCAAGACTTAGTTCTTTGGGAAACGATTTCTCACAAGCCTCAAGAATCTTTTGAAGTGTTTTTGTTTCAATTTTATTAATATCATTTACTGTTGCCATTTTTTAGTTATTCTTGTTTATTCCAGGGTTTAACATTTGGAACTGTGGGTACTAAAGTTTCAAGAGGCTTTGTTGTAATTAATTTATGTTCATCGGCAGATGCAACAACTCTAATTGGTGCATGGTGTTGTCCTGCAAAAAAGATTCCTTCACCAATGTTTGCAGCCAAAAGAAGTTGTTTTTCTCCTTCGGAAAGATAAAAAGTTTCCCCAATTTTATCTATTGCCGCAGGTGACTGCTTTAATAGAAGCCTTAATGCAGAGTTTGTAACAATTGCTTTCCCAATGTCTTGACTTAGGAAGTCTTCGATGTCCTGAGTGATTGTAGTAAGTCCCAGATAGTATTTTCTAGCTCTCTTGACAACACTCCAAAGAAATTGTGCAGTGTCAGGATATTTCATCATTTGCCATGCTTCTTCAACAACTAGTATTCTTCTTTTTATATCCTTTTTAACCCTGGTCCAGATGTAGTCTAAAATCATAAACATAGCAATTGGTCTTAAGGCATCTTGCATATCTTTTACAGAAAAAACAGTAAATGGATTATTAAGGTTTATATTTGTTTGTTTGTCAAAAATCCCAACAAAACTTCCTCTTACAAACTTTTCAATTCTAGCAGCAAGGTCCAATGCTTCTGGGGACTCCATCCCTATTAATGTTTTATAAAGATCTTCAATCAAAGGAGGTTCCTTGGTTTGGGTTATTGGATCAGTTGTAATACCTTTTGCTTTATAAGTCATAATTATTGCTCTATCAAGTAAAGCTTCTTGAATAGGGGAAATTTTACCCATGATAATTGCAAAGAGTGAGTGGAGCGACAAAACCTTAAGTCCTAATTGGTTTTCTCCCTCTTCTTGAATTTGTGCTAAATCAAAAGGATTAATTTTTGAAGGAGAATTATATGAAAAAGAAATATACTGTCCTCCAACAGCATCACAAAGTTGTTTATATTCAGCTTCTGGGTCTAAAATTATTACCTCTGTCCCAATCATTAAAGACCTGACCGCCTCCGTTTTAACGAAATATGATTTTCCACCTCCAGATGTAGCCAGCACTGTGAAGTTGGCATTCTCTAAAGAAAATCTATCAAAAATAATGAAAGATTCATTTTGTGAATTTATTCCATACAAAACTCCTTTGTCTGAGGAAAGTTCCGCTGAAGTAAACGGAAAAGTGGTAGCAACTGAGGTGGTATCCATATTTCTAGTAATAGAAAGACTATCTCTACCATATGGAATTGTTGAAAGAAATCCTAACCTTTGGTCAAGCATTGCGTGTTTTGCAATAATTAATAAAGATCCTAAAGTGGATTCAATTTGTTTTGTAATGTTATTTAATTCATCTAATGTGTTTGCCGATATTGTTATATAGAAAGAAAACTCATAATATCTTTCAATTCCTTTTACCAGTTGTTCTTGTAAAGACCTTGCATCTTCAAGTTTTGCTGTGGTTGATGGGTCAACAATTTTCCCCCTTTCAATGTCTGTTGAAAGTTCAGCTTCCATTTCTGCAATTTTACGTCGAAGATCATCAAGAACAGATTTTCCGGCAACAGGATAAACGTAAAAACTAATATCAAGTGAGCTATTAAAGTTAATTATTGGTTCAAGCCAACCGGGAGCTACAAATCTTGGATATCCTGCAACGAATAGTGTTTTATAGTAAACGTTATTTACTTTAATAAAATCAAAATCAACTTCAACATGCTCTGACGCTATTGCATCACAAAGGCTTAGTTCTTTGTTTTCAATAGCAAGGTTTGGATCAGTTACCTTCGGTTTAATAATTGTGTTTGGTTCTGAAATGTTAGTACCAGTAATAGATTGAATAGGTTGCTGTTCTGGTGTTTTAACATCAGGAACAGGTGAGACAGGCATATTAATGTTTTTGTCTAGTTTTGTATTGTTTGTTGTGTTATCCATATTTTTTTATTAAATATCTTTTTTAACAGCTGGTGGTTCAGGATTATTAATTTGCCAGTAAAGATCTATTAGTTCATGTGTTGTTAGTTGCTTAAGTTTTAAACCAAGCCTTCCTGCTTGTCTTACTAAATGATCCCTTTTAGGAAAAAGCGTAACCTTAGCTTTTTTTAACACATAACCTTTAGGAAAAGGAAGTGGACCACTTTTAAGAATAGTTTGGGCTGATTTAGTAACACCTAATTCTAATTGATTAAATGGAATTACAATAAAAAATCTTTTACCAAGAACAGTTTTTTTCTTAATAGATTCTGTAATGAAATCTCTGTAGCTTTGAGTAATTGCAATAAGTTTAGGGTTAGTAATTTTACTAGCAGCTTCATCAAAAAAATTAATATATCCTGAAATATCTTTCCTTTGTGTTCTAATCATTATTTGTATTGAAAAAGACAAAGAATTTATTAAAGCTGCAAAAGCAGCTACAACCGCACCCTGTTCTTTTTCTGACAAAAGTCCAAAGTTTAAAGATGATGTTTCTAAAACAATTGCAGCCCCACCATCTTTATAAAGGACAATGTCATCAATTATGTCAGCTATGGGTAAATGATCTTGAGTAGTTCCCTTTAAAGGAATATCGGGTGTTCCAAAGAAAGGAATTTTTGAAATTAAACCTTTTACACCCCCGTTACTGCCTGTTTTGTTGTTGTTATTATTGTTTTTCATTTATTTTTAAAATTTTACAGGTACTCTAGTTCCTTTAATTGCAATTGGTGGAATAATTTCTCCTTTAGTTTCAAAAGAAACTGGTTCAAAAGTAAATCCTTCTTTTTCAGTTGAAATTTCATATCTTCCATTGGCAAGTGGAGTAACAATAATAAAATGCCCTGCTTTGTTACTTCTCAAAGCTCTAACAGGTCTTCCATTTAAATCTTTTATTTCCAATATTGCACTTTCAATAATTTTTCTATTTTCATCCATTACTTGTCCAACAACAGTATTAACAACAATTGATGGGGAAGGAGGAGCAGCATCAATTGAAAACTCAGCTTCATTTGATGTAATTGCTTTATCCTCAGTATTTATTGTTCCTACTGCTTCCTCTTTAATTAAACTATTAGGATTAATTTTATTTTCTTCAACAAATAATTTAGGTGCAGATCTTGTAATTACTGTTGGAATTTGAACAGGGATATTTAAAGGATTAGTTGGATTTGCTATTGGACTCGCCTGTTGGGTGATGGATGCAGTGGTGTTTTTAGTAGGAATTGCTAATGTCCAAAGAGAACTAATTTTTGAAAGGAATGATTTTTCAGCCTGCTCAAGTTTATTAGGTTCAGATTCTGTTGAAGCTGTTAATGCTTGTGTTGTTTTAATTTCAGGGGCAGGAGCATCTTCTGTAAAAAAAACAGCAGGTTTTATTGTTTTTTTCCAATTGTAAATAGTTGGAGAGTAGATTGATCTAAAAAATGCCACAATCCATTTTTCTAATGGTCTTTCTTCAAAAGGCAAGAAAGCTAATGCAACTCCCAATAAAACAAAAAATAAAATTAAAGGCCATTTTATTATTGGGTGAAGTGGTGTGGAGTAAAAAAGCAAACTAACTAAACATCCACCAGCAACTTGAAAAAATTGTTTTAAAGTCATATCTCCCACCAATTTGAATTGATATGAACTTATTTGTTGTGGTATAGGATGTTGTTCCATAGGCAGTTACCTCTATATATAGGTTATCCTGTGAAGGAATACTTGCAATAAGTACACCTTTTCACAATAAACCAGTTTTAGATATTTTTATTAAAAAATGATAGAATTGCAATATGCCCGACGGAATGACAACACCAGAAAATTCATACGATAAATTTAAAATTGGAGAAGCATCACAATTAATAGGTATGGGAGATCCAATCATCCCGGAATCAGTCTTAGCGATTACAAATCCAATTAATCTTCTTGAGGATGATAAGGAAAGACAACGCCAATTGGATGAATTTATTAGAAATCTTCAGATGGGTGGTAGAGGAGCAACTAATATAACGGCAGAATTTGGTGAGGCTTTATTAGAGGTTGATAAATCACCAGAAAAAGTATCAGTTTTGTATACAGAGATGATTAGTGAGAGTATGGGGGCAATATTTGATTTATATGAAAAGAATGTAAAATCTGATGAAAAAAACGCCTATCCTTATGATTACAGAACTGCAGAATATATGCAACAAAATATAAAACAAGCAACCACTTCTTTAGAGAGAAGATCTGAAATAAAAAATTCTAAAGAAGCTCAAGTCTACATATCGGAATTAAAACAAGATCTTATATGGCTTGACTCTTTTTTACACACGACGGTAGCCCAAACGGCATCATTACCTTATAAATTTGATGTAATTATGTGGATGCAACTTCTAAAAGAAGGGAGATATTGTGCATTTGTTACAAATGATGATATGGAGGCATTGATGAGTGAAGGGGTTCCTGGAACACAGCTTTCTCAGGAGCAAGTGACGCTTAAACAAGCAAAAAAAATCGGAATAGCAGTACCAGAAGAATATACAAAAAACCTTGATAGTCAGGGAGAGTCCCTAGAAGGCAAGCCTCTTGTAGAAGGGCCAACTAATCTGAGAGAGATGGCTGTAAAAATGTATGCCTCCAGTTTTAAACTTAGAATGGGTTTGGCTGCTGCTTCCCAAGCAGACTTTGCCGATGCAAATCCTGAAACTACAACTTTTAAAGAACAAAATTTTTCAAAAGAGGAGCTAGTGTTTTATAAAGATTTGTTTTGGGATAAGGATGAGGGTCAATTTTTAACTCCTTATGTTACGTCAAAAGGAGATTACACTCGTGAATATACAACACTTCTAGAGGCAGCGCTTATTAAAAATGCTCATTTTAGAATTAAAGATATTATTGCACTTCCTAATACACTCCTAGAAAAAACTGAAATGATAAGTAACCTAACTAAAGAGATAAAAGCAGAAGCCTTAACAAGAAGATCTAATTGGAGAACAAGACAAGAAAAAGATGTTGTTTCTATGCTTGCCACATTAATTATACAACAAGGTTTATTACAAGATTTTGCTTATGGACATTCTTATAGATATTGCTATGAATATCAGTGGGATACAGATCCAGTTACTGGTAATCCAACTGTCAAAAAAGGTGTTGAGATGGGTGGAATATATAGCCTATCAGGAGATTTTTCGAGTTTAGGGTGGGCAAGAAGAAAACATGTTTATGACGGAATGTCTAATTCTTGTACGAAATTTTTACTTCCAACCTCTTCCAATGGAAGAAAAGAAACTTCAATGTTATCACCATTTGAAATGATTCATTTTGATCCAACTTTATCTAATGATGAATTTTTGAATGAACAGTGGAAGTTTTTGTTTAGTAATGAATCAAAATATGTTGAAGAGCGTAAATCTTTAGGTTATAAATCATTACATCCTGATGTAGCAGAGCAACTTCAAAGATGGGCTTTTAAATGGGAAACACCTTATTCAGATAAATTTTTATTGGATTTGGAAGATAGGGATGGATCAACAGGAGAAAATATTGTAATTCCACATCTAATGCCTCCAGCTTTGGGTAATATCGCAAATTTTTGGGAGTCAATATCTTTAGATCCTAAAATAAAGCTCAATAAAGGCGCCAAGAGTGTTTTTCAAGAATTAATTGAAGGTAAAGAAACATATGAAATAGATTGGGGAAGATGTGAAACCCAAGCTCATAGTAGGTGGAAAGTTGATATGGATATGTCTTCAAGATATATGAATGTGCTGATATCAGCAGTTGATGAAACGAAAGATCCAATTTTAGGGCTCTTTCGGGAAGGTCCTGGTACTTTTCCTGCTAAAGAATTGGCAAAAAGAATAAGGTTGAGTATGAGAGATGGCAGTAATTTTACATCGACTGACTATGAGGTGGCCCTAATACCTTTTTTTGCAGTTATGGCATGTGCTGAAAAATATGGTATAGGTGGAGCTTATGGATGGCAACAAACAACCAAAGAAGACCAGGAAAGTGGAACGACCAATGCAGATAGGTTTTTTACAGAAATGGCATATTGGAAGAGAGCATTAAAATGGCTTCCTGGTGACAGACCAGAGAAAGATAAGTTTGATCAACGAATGAATTATGGGAACACAATGGCACTGCTTGCCGAGTTTTATGAAGCCATTATCTCTAGAATGCATAAAGCTTCATCCGAAGAATCTTTTGCACTTGCTAAACAAAACCTGGTAAAAACTACTGATCGTTTAAATAAGTTTGAGCATCTTAACAAGGGAACATTTAAATTTAAAATTGATAAAAAGAAAGCACTTTTTAAGTAATACTTATTCTTCTCCAGGATTAGCTTTCAGCCATTCCTCAATAAATTTAGGGAATTTTTTCCCGTCTGTTTGTCGGTCTTGTAGCCAGCTACCCATCAGTTTTTGTGCTGCTTTGACAGATTTTCGTCCAGCACCTTGTTGGAAAGATCCAACTATTGGAGCTCCCGTCGCACCCCAAGCAGCTTTCATTGGGGCTTGAGCTTCTCCTATGGCAGTACCAAAATCAAATTTCTGACCCATAATTAGCATCTTCATTATATCAACTGCTTTTGGAATCATTGTTATGAATGTAAAGCTTACTGCGAGCCAAAGGATACCAGCCATATCTTCAGAGGAACCTAAAATTGGAGGAGCCCAAAGATTTTGTTGTTTGGTACCAAAAATTTGAGTAAATTGTCCGAGACTTGCAGCCATTGACGCAAAAAGTGTTTTCCAAGCTAAAAACATAAAAAGTCCTGTTAGTGGAAAAACTAATGTTTCTGCAATTACTTTTTTAAGCCAAACTCCGAATCCAATAGTAGGAACTACTGCACCGAGAATAATTTGTATAGGTGCTACAACAATTGAAATAAATAAACTAATCAAATTTTTAAGAAGTATCCATGGCACTTTTATTGTATAAACAATCATAAGTATAAGTACCCATATGGTCATTAATATTGTTAATAATGAAGCTATCGTACCAAACACAGAAAGGCCAGATAAAGTTCCAACCAGGGTCACTATAGCAGCAATAAAAAATAATATTGCATAACCTAACATGTAGAAGAAAATATAAAATCCTCCAAGTAAATTTGTTCCACCTGTTGGGACAATAAAATCCCAAGCATCCTTAAAAGATTTTGCAAAACCAGCCAAGTTCATAAGAGATGCAAACAGACCTCCAACCACATAGGAAAGATCAATTACGAAACCAGCAATTGCATATGAAAATGTGGCAAGAACCAGAACTGTGATAATTTTTGGTAGCGCAACTTGTACAGATATTACTAATTGTGGTGAGAGTTTAACTCTAAACATAATCATAAATGCAAAAATAATAACTACAAATACTGTTAACGCATATGCCATATTTCTAAAACCTTGCCAATATTTTTGAAGACCATCAACAGCACCAAATCCAAAACCTTGGGCATTCGCGACAGGAATAGATGTGAATTTTGAAATACTATTTTTAATATATTTCATTCCAGATAATGGTCTATTTTGATAATCTGAAAAAACTAAAGTAATAGCACTTTTGCTGTTTTGGTTTTCCAATCCTTCACTAAATGGGTTTGTACTTATATTTAGTACGTCTATTATTTCCGTGACAGCTTCAGTTATTTTAGTAATACATTCAATTTTTGCTGATACACCGAAAGTAAAAAGACATGTTGTAACACCTTGTGTTTTATCTCCAAGAAAATTTATAGGTTGTGAGATTAAACTGTAAACAATCCACTGTACTTGCGCAGCAGTATATCTTTCTCCAAAAATTTCATTAGGGGGAGAATCGTTTTGATCATAAACTTTTTTGTACCAATCAGTAAAACCCTGGTTGTACCAAGTTTGGGCATGAGCAACAGGTACTAATGGTTGAAGTAATGATGTAAAAAGTAAAACAAAAGAAGATATAACTAATATAATTTTTTTGATTTTTGAATTTATTATGGCAGGCATGTTTTTATTGTACTACATTTTATTTACAAGTGTTTGAGTTAAAATATCCAACTGTTTGTTGAATAAAAGGAGCATTATCTGGAAAAACTTGACCTATTGGATGTTTTCCCGGTTCAGGACAATATCCTGCATATCCAACCTGGCTGGTTGCAACGGTGTTTTCGTTCCATAAATCACAACTCATAACTGCACCTGTCCCATTATTTAAATTCCAATTGTAGCAAGTGTCTGGAAACTGAGAATATGCTTGGGTTGGATCAAGATGAGTTGGGTATTTTACACTAGTGGATAAACCACCAGACCAAACACTTAAAGCTTTTGCGGTTGCATATATTCCATCGAGTACATTACATGGTGATATGGTGGCCTTAGTTCTTGTGGAATCGATTTTTTGAACTGCACTCCAAAGACTATCATCTCCATAAAAATAATATGGTATCCATCCAAAAGGTATCTGTGCGACAGATGTTGCATTTTTATCACAGCCAGGTACTTCACCACCACAAAGTGACCATTTAATAACATTCTCTTCTGACCAGTCAATCCCCCTAGAAAAAGCACCCTCGTGGTAAATTGTGCCTAATATTACTGAACCTGGTACCCCGAATGTTTGTCCTGCTGATTCAATTATCTTTTTGAAAGTTGGTGATAAAGAATATCCACAAACCTTACATGATTGTTCTGTTGCATCTGGGATATTGGGGAGAGTTGTTTGATCACAATTACCAATCTCTGTTTCTCCAAATGAAATTGGCTCACCATACCCTTTAGGTCTTAGAAGTGTTTGAATACCTTTTAAAAAGTATTCAGAAATTCCACCAACATGGGGAAGATTTAATGTTGCAGATGAAGATTCCGCTCCAGTGTAAGAGATGTCTGTTGATCCAGGAAGATCTTTTAATGTTCCTATTTGATCTCCAAGTTTAGGAAACAATCTTTTAACAACTGCAGTTGGACCTGCAACAAGTCTCGACCAAACATCATCAATTATTGGAGTATTTGAAGTTGTTGAAAGGGAAATATATATACTTTTCTTACATGTTTGAACAGGTTCCTCACAGAAACAACCTTGTCCACAAATATACCCAGTTGGACAGTCTTGCTGACTGAATTTCAGGTCACATGACCAATCAGGTGGAACACATTTCCCCTGAAGTTCTTTCGTGCATTGTGGTGCATATCTTGTTGATGGATTTCCGACACAAACAGGTGGATCAAAATCACAAGTAAATGAAGCTGCATATTCTAGATTTCCAGTTATAGAAGTTGCAAAAAGACTATCACCATTGTTTGATCTAACATCAACTGTTGTGCATGATGTTGGAGACTCCACTGCAGTATTTGCTCCAACCTTTTCGTTAATTTGTTCATTACTTATATATGTGTTTTGTAAAATTGAACCCAATTGATCAGATTCTTGTATGTGTGGAAAAAATAGAGTTGCAGGAGATTGATTGTTAAATTTTATATTTGTTACACCAGAACCTGTAGCAGAAGAAAGAGCATCTACTTTAATATTGCCTTCCAGGTCTTCAGTGGAAGATAGGGGAATGTAGGAATAAAGGCTTGAATAATAGTTGGGACTTAAAGGATTTTCTCCACAAAGAAGTATTTCTTTACCGCCAATAAATGGTATCAAACTTGGAATTGGTATTTTAAAACAAGCTTTTCCTCTCCATTTTTCATATGCTTTTTGGTAATCTACAGAGTCTTTATAATCCGATCTTGCCGGAGGTAGGTGGTTTTTCCACTCATCCAGGCGATGGGTTTGTTTTACTAATGAAACCAAACCTTCTTCATAGCAAGGCCCTGGTATTCCACCAATAGCTTTTCCTAATATATTAATTCCATATGTGCATCCTACAATTTGGTTATGCTGAGTTTTGGAGGCATTCTTAACAGTTTGAGCCCTATATTGTTGTTGTACTTCTTGGGGAAGAAGTTTATTTATTGGACCTGAATAATTAATGATTTTATCATTAACAGTGGGATCATCTTCGTTTAAAAACGGATATTCGGCTCTATTTGTTACACCATTTAGGTACCAACTTACATATTCATTAACCTTTGTAACGTCATCTAAAGTTTCTTCATTGGATTGACTGTTTATTACCTCTTCCGTATTACCCATTATTGGTAGTTCTGCTTCTGAAAGATTAATTGTAATTAAGTGGGGAGGAACATATTCAGTATATGAGCAAGTTACCTTACTTCCATTTCTTTTACAGTTTGGATCATTAGGATCAAACGTTTTTGTAATAGTTTCCTCTAAGGTTAGAGTGTTTCCACAAAAGGCTGCATAACTGGCCGTTTCACTTTGACAAAGAGAATTTGCTTGATAGGGTCTTAAAGAATGAAATTCTGGATCAGCAACATTATTGCATGGAATTTCAGTTGGAGGTATTTGAGCAGACGCAAGTTTGGCTAATAGAAATAAACTTGAAAGTGTTAATAATGTAAAAAGAAAATAAACATATTTAGACAGATTTTTCATTATGCATTATGGTCTAATAATCTTAAAAGTTGTGATTGAATCTGTTCCCGTAAAATTAGCAATAATTTTTAAAATTAAGAAAGATCCAGCTAACATTATCAGTCCTCCAATTGCAGTAGTCAACGTTTTTTTTGCTCCCTCAACAGCTTTAGGATCCCCTCCAGAAGTTAAATATTTAAAGCCTCCAGAAAGAAACATTATAAATAAAACAATTCCACCCAATGCGAGCAAAGAAGTAACAACATTTTCAAAAATACCTTCTAAATTAGATAGAGTTGCGGGTGCGGGTCCCATATAAAAGTAAGTTTACCTAAAAACTATGAATTGAGCAAGAGAAGATTAACTACCAGCTGTAGGAATAGTAAGATCAAATATTCTTATGTTAAAGAAAGTTGCTAGAAGTTGTGCGATTGCCCAAGCAGAAAAGACTATAACTAACCCAACTAAAGCTGCTGTAATTTGATTTCTTGCACCTTCTGTTTGTGCTTTATCTCCACCAGACATTATCCATTTAATTCCACCTATAACTAATATAAAGAAGAATACTAAGGCTGCAACTACTAAGACTAATCTTAACCCTCCACTTACGATATCTCCTATATTTAGATCTTGAACAGATCCAACAAGATCACCACCTGGTTGTAAATTTATTTTATTAATCTGAGTTATATAAAGACTGGTCAACAAATTATTCATACGTATATTTGTATTATTGAATTATTAATGGTCCTATGTCAATAGTTAAAATATTAATACCAAAGAAAACCTCAATTATTTTAAGTAAAGCAAATGTTGAAAGTAAAAGAACAATCCCAATAATTGCATTTGTAATCTTTCCCCTTGCTCCTTCAATTGCTGACTTTTCACCACCTGATGCTATCCAACTAATAGCTCCTAATAGCATCATAAAAAGAAAAATTACTATTCCAACTACAAACATTAAACCTACAGCATTTGGAAGGAAAACTTTAAGAAATTCAGTACCACTAGGGTCAATTAAAAAATTTTCTAAAACACCATCTTTAAACACCGGGTTAGTTATTTTTACATTTGGGTTTAAACCACCAGCTAGATAATTTTGCATATTAGTTAATTAATAATGAATTAAACATAGTTGTAAAATCCAAGATATCCGTAATACCTAGTAAAACACCAATTAATTTAATAATAAAGATTGCAAGTATTGTCACAGCAATTCCAATTACTCCAGAAGAAATCTTTTTCTTTGCAGATTCTAAAGAATTTTTATCTCCACCTGAGGATATAATTCCAACAGCACCTATTAAAAAGATAAAGATAAACCAAATAATTGCAATAATAGTAATAAGACCAATTGCTGAAGAAAGAAAATTAACAAAAACAGAAACTCCATCCTGTCCACCTTCTAACCCAAGAGGGCCAAACCCTTTAAAACCTCCATCAGGTGATAATTTAATTTCTGCTAGTTTATTCATGGTTCTGGTATTACTGGTTGTAATAAAAACATAGGATCTCCAAATATTAACTGTCCAAAAATAGCTGCTAATACAAAAGATCCAGCCGCAACAGCTAGACCTATTATTGTTTGAGTTATTTTAGCCCAAGCGCCTGCAACTTTTTTACTATCATCTCCTGCACTCATAAAAGCATATCCTGCTAAAACTAAATTAAATAATGCGTATATTCCTGCAACAACAATTAATGCACGAAGCGAAAATTGAATAAGCTTTCCTATTGCAATACCTGGGTTTGATCCAAATTTATCAAGCCCTTTTGGTAATTTTACTGTTCCAAATGGATTTTCTTGTGCTAATAAGTTCATTTTTTTGAAATTCCTAACAAATTAAGTCCAGTTATACTTTCAATTAATTTTACTATCCAATAGGACATAAACACAACTATAAAGCCAATTAATGCAGAAGTTACAGCTTTTTTACCCTTCTCTATCTTTTCAGGACTGTCGCTTCCTGCTCCTGCAATCATTCCAATCCCACCCATGATAAGTAAAAACAAAAGTATTACTCCAGCAATTGAAATTGCTCCAGTTATTATCGCTGAAATATAATTTCCAATATTTGTAGGATCTGTCAATTTACTGCCAGTTCCTAAAAAAGTCGTACCAATATCTATTGCTAATTTATTCATATTACGGGTGGAAGTAAATCAACACCATTTTGTGTTCCAAACATTTGATTAAATATATCAATACCGAAAAATGTTCCAATAATTCTAATTATCCAAAAAGATACAAATAAAATTAATATTCCTATTATGGAACTTGTAATTTTTGATTGGGCTGCTTGCATTACCTTAGGTTCTCCAGCAGATGTCATCATTTGATATCCTGAAACAATAATATTTAAAAGTAAAATTATACCTGCAATTCCATAAACATAAGGAAGAATTTCAATAATTATGTCTGCTGGTTTATTAAAAACTGAACTTACAGATATTCCAGCTTTATCCTCAATGTCATCTAGTCCTGGTGATAATGAAAGCATGTTTATTTTTTATTGTCCAAATCCAAATTTGTCTAATTTAAGTATATCAATTCCTATAAATCTTAATATAAAAACTGAAAAAATCAACATAATTAAACCTGAAATAGCTGAGGTTAACAATTCTTGTCCAGCCTTTAATCTTTCAGGGTTTCCTTGTGATGTCATAACCATAAAAGAAGCATAAATAATTAATAAAAATGCAATTCCTCCACCTACACCAATTGCCCAACCCAATATCCAACCCATAAATTCATTAGTGTTTTCCACTGGTATACAACCAATCGCTGTATTTATACCTGTTTTGCCAGATTTGGCGATACATTCTGGATTTTTACTAGCTCCACTTCCATAACAGTCTTTGCTACATTCTCCAAGATTAGGGTAACTTCCGTTTGGATCTGCAATACATTGACCACTTACACAATTAAATTTAACTACAGGTGCTTGATATATACAACAAGTTCGAGGGATTTCCGTGTGATTACTGGCTTGCGGGGTACAATCCATTGTTCCTAAATCGGTGCTATTTGCATTACAAAATGTTAAACATTGTCCTTCAGCTGCATCACATAAAGGCCCCGCATAAATAGAATTAGGTTTTATTGAAAAATTAATTACTGTTAAGGTCAAAAATAAAAAAAAGATAATAATATTTTTTTTCATATGTCAATTGTAGTTTAACACAAGCAAAGTATGTGGCAAATAGGTTTTTAAGAAAAGTTTGGATTGGTTATTAAGCTGTTATAATTAAATCTATGTCCAAATTTAAAATACTAATGATTTTTGTTTTTATTCTAATTTTCTTATTAAGTATCTGGCATCTAACATCTGGCATTAATGTCTTAGCTGTGGATTGTTTAAATATTAATCCAAATACAGTTTCTGCTGGTGATGCTGACTTTTGCATGACAGAATTGGAAAATATTAAAAAACAATATGCACCAGCTCAAGAAAAAAACAAACAAGATTTAGCAAAATTACAATCAAAATTAAATGATTTAAATAAAAGAATTACAGTAATGACAACACTACTTAAAAATCTAGAATCAAATATTTCTAAAAGAGAAAAAGAATCTTCCTATGCACAGAAAATATTGGGGGAAAAAGCAGTAGGGCAATATATAGATATAAGACTATATGATCCTGTTATGTCTATAATATCTGCGTCAGACGCCTTAGAAGTATTTAGAATAATTAAAATAAGAGAAAAAGTTGCCGATGCAGATAGAAAAACAATAGAAAAATATTCGGAGGAGATTATTAATCTTAAAAATGACAAGTTAAGTCTTGAGAAAAACAAATTACTGTTAGCATCTTTGCAAAAACAAGTTAGTGAAGATACTAAATTTTTAGCAGGAGAAGTTGCTAAGGTGGACACTTATTTAGCAACTCTTTCAGCAAAACAACAATCATTTTTGGCACAAAAACTTGAATCATTAGGACTTTCTAGGTCTGCATATAATATGAAGGGAGGATGCTCCAGTGATATAAATCCTTTTAAAAGTCCTGGATTTAGTCCTGCATTTGCATTCTTTAGTTTTGGTGTTCCAAATAGAGTTGGAATGAATCAGTTTGGAGCAAAAGGAAGAGCTGAAGCAAATCAGGATTACGAAGAAATACTTAGGGCTTACTATAATGCTGATATAACAAGAGGTTATAGTACTGGAATAACTATCAATGTAGTTGGAACAAATGAATTTGGACAGTCATTTAATGAAAATTGGAACATAGAAGATTACGTAAAGCATGTCTACGAAATGCCTACAAGTTGGACAGCTAAAGATTCGGCTGCTCTTAAAGCTCAGGCTATTGCAGCCAGGTCATATGCTCTTTCATATACGAATAACGGTACTAAATCTATTTGTCCTAGTCAAAAATGTCAAGTTGTGAAGAAGGAGATAAATGATGGTAACTGGCAAACTGCAGTAACTGCTACTAGTGGAGTTGTTCTCACAAATGGAGGAAAACCAGTAACTGCGTGGTTTTCATCGACACATGGAGGTTATGCTTATACATCAGGAGATATCGGTTGGTCAAATACTGCGTGGACAAAAAGGTTGACTGACGCAATAGGAGGTATTAATGGTTTTTCAGATTTATTTAATAATGCTTACGACAAATCTTCGCCAACTTTTTATTGTGATTGGGGAAGCAGATCTCAATACAACAAAACAGCATGGTTAAAACCTGATGAGATTGCAGATATTGCAAATGTTATTCTTCTTGCAAAAGCTGATGGTTCTACTCAAAGACATCTTGCCCAGCCAGATAAACCAAATCCTGATGGAGTCGATACTTGGGATGCCTCAAAAGTTAAAAATGAACTTACAAGTCGTGGAATAACACCATTTGATTCGGTTTCAAATATATCTATTGGTGTAGATTTTGGAAGTGGAAAAACAACTTCAGTTTCTATAGATGGAAGATCTTTTGACGGTCAAGATTTCAAAAGTTATTTTAATCTTCGTGCGCCTTCTAATATTCAAATAGTTGGACCACTCTTTAATATAGAGAAAAGATAATTTTTTTTGAGTTAATCTGATATAATTCAAATTAGAATGCCAGACATTTTTATTTCAAGTAAGAATAACAAAAAAGAAGATATTAAAGATAATAAAGAATCCGGTTCTTTCGTTGAAGAAAAAAAAATAAAAACTGATAGAGGTTTTAACAAACCTCCTGTTGAGGAAATTCTCAAAAGAGAAGCTTATAGAGGACTTCATCCTATGCAGGGAAAAAAACCTCTTTCATCATTCCTTTTTAGTCCTGATGGAATTAATTTTGAGACCATGGAAGCGGAAGAAAAAGTAGTTCTCTTTTTAAGAAAACATTTAATTACAAATATTCCTTGGATTTTTGTGGGTCTACTTATGATTTTAGTCCCAACAGTAGTTTCAGCTCTTTCTATTTTTGACTCAGTTCCTGCTAATTTTAAATTTATCTTTGTTCTTATTTGGTATTTAATTACAATGGCCTACATTTTAGAAAGTTTTTTGACTTGGTTTTTCAATGTTTACATAGTAACCGATGAAAGAATAATTGATATTGATTTTTATAATTTAATTTATAAAGAAGTAAGTGACGCCAACATTGATAAAATTCAAGATGTCACTTATAAAATGGGAGGAGTTATTAGAACTCTATTTAATTATGGGGATGTATTAATCCAAACTGCTTCAGAAGTTCCCAATTTTGATTTTTTAGCAGTTCCAAAGCCTGATATGATAGCCAGGGTTTTGCAAGACTTACGCATGGAAGAACAACAAGAATTAGTAGAAGGGAGAATAAGATGATACCAATAATTGGAATATCTGTTTGGGGAATATTAAAAATTGGTATTTTAATTTTACTAGCTCTTTATATAGTTTTTGCTTTTGTTATAGTCAGGCAAGTTCAATTGATGACAGCAACATTAGAAGTAGGTTTCGAATCTCAACTTAAATTTTTATCTTTCATGCACTTTCTTTTTGCTATAGCAGTTTTAATATTTTCATTTTTAATTTTGTGAGAAATGCCCTTAAAACTAATATCAAACAAAGGTAAACTTTCTTCCCTTGGTGTTGGATCAATCTCCTACCATTTGGGAAAAATTCATATAAATTTAGAAAACTATTGTCAAGCCATTCTATTAAGAGATGGAAACAATATTAAACTTTTAGAAACTAATTCTATAGGTTCTTCAATTACTGGAATACCTAAAGAAGGCGACGTTTATACATTGGGATCAATTGAAAATTTTAAGAATAATGAAAGTCTTGAAATTTTAACTGTAAAAGTTGAAAAACAAAATTTCTCAATTCCTCTTCCTAAATTTCCTAGACAAAACTTCTTTGTTAATAATAATAACTCAAACAATGAAGCAACCCCACAAGCGAGAAAAACAACATTAACAGTTGGAGTGGTTTTATTGATTTTACTTTTAGTAAGTGTATTTTTTGGAGTAAGACAAAAAAGATTAAATGAATTCCAAGAAAAATCCAAAGTTTTACTTACACAGGCATTATCAGATTATGAAAATTCAATTAATTCAATTTCAATTGATAAAGACAAATCTAGGGAACTTTTTATTTCTTCAAAAGAAATTGCATTTAAATTAGAAAAAGATGGATTTAAAAGTGATGATCTAAAAAAATTAATAGAAAAAATAACTTCTCAAGAAGGAGAGATCTTGGGGGAAATAAAAGCAACAGTAAATGAATTTTTAGATTTAACTCTTCAGACGAGTGGTTTTAATGGCGATGAAATTGCATCCTCTGGTGAAGAAGTTTTTGTAATTGATAAGAAGAACAAAAATATAATTCAGATTGGAATTAAGACTAAAAATGCAACGATTGTAGCAGGATCAGGAGAAGTTGGAGAAACAACCCAAATTGGAGCATATGAAGAAAGACTTTTCCTTCTTAAAAATGACGGAATTTATGAAGTTAATAATACAAGTAAAAAAGTATTAGAAAAAGACTGGAGTGATGTGTTGTTTTATTTATACGCTGGAAATATTTATTTAATTGATAAAACAAATAATACAATTTTAAGATATGCAGGAAGCTTAAATAGTTTTTCAGCAAAATCAGACTGGCTAGCTCCAGGAATTGAAGCTGATTTTTCAAAAGTTAAAGATATATCAATTGACGGAGCAATCTGGCTTCTTTCAAGTTCTGGAAAAGTAGCCAAATTTATACTAGGAAGTCCACAAGCTATATCCTTAAAAGGACTAATAGGTCAACTTGATAATCCAACTGCAATTTATACAAATGAAAATTTAAAAATGGTCTATATTTTAGAAAAGGACAAAGGAAGAATTGTTGTTATTGAAAAAAAAGGAGACTTTAAAATCCAATACACATCGGATGATATTAAAAATGCAAAGGATTTAGTTGTTTCTGAAACTGAAGGCAAAATAATTCTTCTAACAGGACCAAAACTTATGTTTATAGAACTAAAATAATTAATTTGGTGGAGATGGAGGGAATCGAACCCTCATCCGAAAAACTTAAAAACAAAACTTCTACAAGCTTATTTAGTTAATAATTTTTCCTTTAAATTTATCCAACTAACAGGAATCTAAAGTAAGATTTAATTATCTTTTAAAAAATTTCTCTAAATCAAAAGAAATTAGTTAGCATCTCGAATTGGTTTACACCCAGTCAGTTCAGTCGAGAACCAAACGTCAGGACGCTAATTAAGAATATGCCAAAGCATATTGGAAATTAGAAGCATAACTGTTAGGTTTTGCTTTTATTTTTTGATATCTTTTTACAAGTGTTTATCAAACTTGGCTTGCTGTTTTGTTAAAGAGCTTCCCGTCGAAACCGGTCATCCCCATTTTTTCTCTCGTTCTATATCTCTTTCGATGTCTTTTTCCTTAATACTTTCTTTCTTCTCGAATCTTCTTTTAGGTTTTCCTAAAGTTAATTCAAGTTTAATAAGACGGCCTTTATTATACATCGCAGTAGGCACAATTTGCAACTTTTTCTGCTTTGTTTTTGTTTCTAATGATAAAATTTCATTTTTATGTAAAAGTAGTTTTCTCATCCTGGTAGGCTCATATTTTTCTATTCCAGTAGCTGGTATATTTGCATTAATTAAATAAACTTCTCCGTTTAGAATCCTTACATGTGATTGAGATAGATCTACTCTTTTATCTCTAAATGATTTGGCTTCAATTCCATGCAAAGATAAGCCAGCCTCAATTCTTTCAGGGGTTAATTCATATTCAAACCTAGCCTTTTTATTAATAATTCTCATATAATGACAATTATAGTATGGATTTAATAAATTTTCTTTTTCCCAAAGAATGTTTGGAATGTAAAGATACCGGAAGGTATATATGTAGTAATTGTGTCCAAAAAGTTAGAGTAGGTGGGTTAGTAGAAATTGGTAATTTAAAAGTTTATTCAGTTTGGAAATATGAAGGAGTAATTAGAAAAGCAATAATTTCCTTAAAATATAAATTTGCAACAGAGATTGCAGAAGAGTTGACTGTTAATATTTCTAATTATTTACCTTTAAAATCCAAGTCTTACATACTTGCTCCAATTCCTATGCATTGGCACAAGAAAAATATTCGTGGATTTAATCAAACAGAAATAATTGGAGAGAAATTAGCAAAAATAATGGATTGGAAATATATTCCAAATTTATTACTTAAAAAATCAAAATCTCTGCCTCAAGTAGGTTTAAAGAGTGAGGTTCGTAGAGAGAACTTATCAGGTGTGTTTGAAATTAACTCAGAAATTAAAATATCTAAAACTTCTAAAATTTTACTTTTTGATGATGTTTTAACAACAGGTTCCACAATTGTTGAAGCTACAAAAGTTTTAAAGTCTTCTGGATTTAATAATATAATCGGATTAACTATCGCAAGATAATTTTATTATATTTTGCGGAGGGTACAGGGGTCGAACCTGTTAGAGCTTGCGCTCACGAGTTTTCAAGACTCGCGCGTTGCCGTCCCGCCCACCCTCCAAATATTTTTTTAGACGTTAATTAGCGGAGGATACAGGAGTCGAACCTGTCGGACGCAATTAAGCGTCAAAGTTTAGCAAACTTTTCCCTGAGCCGTTCGGGATATCCTCCAGCAAGGCAAATTTTCTCATAAATTCATTGAAAATACCAATTAATTTAAGCTGAATATTAATGTTGTAGTATTTAATTGTGCATGTACCAAGATATCCTTTTCTGTGTTTTTTATCAGTGGGTTTTGTGATAGTTGGTTTGTAAAATTTATCTGAAGAAATATTAAGTAGATCACTCCAAAATTTAACAAGATTATTATAATTTTGATTTGAATGAATTTGTAAATGAATTCTAAATTTAGATTCATCTAATTGAAAACTATCTCTCAATAAATTAATAAAACTTAATATTAAAAGAGGTTCGCTGTTAGTAAATCCTAAGTGTTTTGTGGCTGGGTATTTAGCCCCTTCACATCCATATATAACTCCACATAGTATTTTTTTAAAATCAGTATTAATATCTATTTTCTGAAATGATTTCGTTTCAGATTTTTTAACGATTTCTCTTTTTAACTCATTATTTTTTATTAGTTTGGTAAATTTACTAGAGGCCAATCCTCTACACCATGTTGATATGGTTGAGTTATCTATATTCAATCTTCTTCCTACTTCTCTATATGATAGATTGTCCTCAACAACCATTCTTCTGGCTTGTGTTATGTTGTGATTTGAGTACCTTTTCATTTGGCAGTTATAGTTAATACTAACTAAACCCGAATATTATGTCAATGATTAATGTGTATTTGTTTGCAATGAGGTATAATTATGTCTATGGAAGCTGCCAATCAAGATAAAGAGGAAGAAAAGGGCACATTTAAAGAAAATAAGCCTGAAGTGGAGAAAGATTTAGTTACTTGGACTGCTCCAGGAAGACCCTTCAAAAGAAGAGATAAACAATTTTATTTAACTACAATTTCAATTGTAGGTTTGGTAAGTTTAATTATCTTTTTAGCAGAAGGAGCAATGCCAGTAATTTTAATCATTTCATTAGTTTTTCTTTATTATGTTATGAGTACTGTTCCTCCTGAGAATATTGAATATAAAATTACCAATAAAGGAGTTAAGGTTGCAGGCAAAAGAACAGACTGGGAAAGTTTTGGTAGATTTTGGTTTAGTAAAAGACATGATAGCGAACTTTTAATTTTTGAAACATTTCAAGTTCCAGGAAGAATGGAACTTGTGATTGATTCTAATTTTAAAGAACAAATTAAAAAAACTCTTTCAGAATACTTAACTGAAGAAGAAATTTCTCCATCAACCCTAGATAAAGCAGTTGATTGGTTTTCTAAAAAACTACCCAACTAAATTGTCCCCGTAGTTTAACGGATAAAATATCAGATTGCGGATCTGAGGCTAGAGGTTCAATTCCTCTCGGGGACACAAGGTATAATTAATTTTTAATTAGAACTTTTTTTTGGAGGGTGGGCAGGACGGCAATGCGCGGGTTTCGAAAACCCGTGGGAGCAATCCCTAACAGGTTCGACTCCTGTATCCTCCGCCAATCTGTGTTAAAATACCTTTTATGAAAATTATTAATAATGAAATTTTGGTAGGTGGAGCTGTTATTTTTAAAGAAGGAAGAGGTAAAAAACATTTCTTACTTTCTAAAAATGCAGAAGGAAATTGGGAAATATTAAAAACTACAGTTAGAAGAGGTGAGTCTTCAGTTAGATCAGTTATTCGTTACACATCAGAACAAGGGAACATGGCTACAAGAGTTTTAGATGAAGTAGGAAGAGCAGTAGGAGCAGGAACAGTTAACAACAGAAGTATAACTTTTAAATATATTTATTATTTAATGCTTTTTAAAGCAGGTGCTGAAATTACTGGCATGGGTGAGATTTCTTGGTTTGATAAAGATCAAGCAATTAAAAAACTAACTTTAAAAAGAGAAAAAGATATGATTAAGACCGCAAATACAATGATTAAAGAATGGGAAAAGTTAAACAAGAAAAAATAATTCGTGAGTTTTCTTCAGGGGGTGTAGTTTTTAAAAAGAATAAATGGTTAGTTACGAAATCTTCAGTTAGTGATCTTTATCCAAAAGCAGTTTGGAGGCTTCCCAAAGGTTGGATAGATGAAGGTGAAACTCTAGAGGAAACAGCAATTAGAGAAGTAAAAGAAGAAGGTGGAGTTGAAGCTAAAATTATAGATAAAATTGAGACTATTAAGTATTTCTATAGCTCTTCAGGCAAAGGTAGGATTTTAAAATTTGTGACATTTTTCTTAATGGAATGGACAAAAGATTTAATTGGAGGTTTTGGAGATGAAACATCAAAAACTATTTGGCTTCCTTTTGAAAAAGCATATAAACTTTTAAGTTTTTCTAGTGAGAAACAAATTCTTAAAGAAGCAAAAGAGATTTTAACCCGAGGGTTATAAGAAAATACAAATTTGGTATTGCTTATTTATTCGGATTTAATTAGGATTAATTAATGGGTATGTCTAATCGTGAGTTAACAATATTAGGTGCAGCACTGTATGCCTGTGAAGGTGCCAAAGAACGAATTGATAACAGAGGTAGAAAACAATATGCTATTGATTTTACAAATAATGATCCTAGATTAATAAAGTGGTTTTTAAAATTTCTTAGAAATAATTTTAAAGTTGAAGAAGATCGAATTAAGGCACAACTTTTTATTTACCCTGACCATAATGAACAAAAATTAGTAAATTTTTGGGTAAAAACGACACAAATTCCAAAAATTAGGTTTAATAAGGTTATGCACTTGATTCAAAAAAGTGGACGCTTTAAGCCAAGTATTTATGGAACAATGAAGGTGAGATATCATCATAAGGAGCACTTCTTAAAATTGAAAGGTATAATAGACAGAGTTTTCGAAATTTGAAAATGGAGAGGTCGCATAGCCCGGCCTAGTGCGCGTCTTTGGAGAAGACGTATAACCGCAAGGTTATCGAGGGTTCAAATCCCTCCCTCTCCGCCAGTAAGTTATATAATAAAAATATGAAAGGTTTTATAAATTTTATTAGAGAACAAGGTGTTGTTGGTTTAGCTGTTGGTTTTATTTTAGGTGGTGCTGTTTCTAAATTAGTTAGTGCAATTGTAACTGATTTGGTAAATCCTTTGGTTGGTTTTGCCTTAGGATCAATCGTAAATTTCAAAGATGCATATTTGAAAGTTGGTTCTGCAAAATTAATGTACGGTGATTTAATTGGCACCTTAATCGACTTTATTATTATTGCACTTGTTGTCTATTTTGGGGTAAAACTTTTAAAACTTGATAAACTAGATAAGAAAAAAGAATAGTTATTATTTTATTCAAAAATATTAAATTCAGATTTACTTCGGTATTTATGTTAAACTACGCCTAGAATGAACAACAACCAAATAGAAGAAGTTAAAAGCAAGGTTGATATTGTTTCTTTAATTTCAGAATACATAGAACTTAAAAAAGCTGGAAGAAATTATAAAGCCAATTGTCCATTCCACGGAGAAAAAACTCCCTCCTTTATGGTCTCTCCAGAACTTCAAATATATAAGTGTTTTGGCTGCGGTGAAAACGGTGATTGCTTCACTTTTTTAGAAAAACATGAAGGAATGGAATTTGGTGAAGCTTTAAAATATTTAGCTGATAAGGTTGGAGTTAAATTAATTTCTTTTAAATCCGATGCAGCAAGTGAAAAAGAAAAAATTATTGAAATTAATAAAAGTACTCTAAATTTCTATGAATATGTTCTATTAACTCACCCACAAGGTAAAAAAGCTTTAGAATATTTGATTAAAGATAGAGGATTAAATCTTGAAACTATAAATAAATTTCAAATTGGGTTTTCTCCAGAAAGTTTTGATGCATTACCTAAATATTTGACTGAGAAGAAAAATTTTAAATCTATTGATTTGGAAAAAGCAGGAATAATTATTGGTGGTGGAGGAAGAGCCTTCGATAGATTTAGGGGCAGAGTAATTTTTCCTCTTTTTGATCATAGGGGACAAGTTATTGGTTTTGCAGGAAGAATTCTACCTTGGGTAAGACAAGATATGGCTAAGTATATTAATTCTCCCGAAACTCCTGCATACCATAAATCTAAAGTTTTATATGGCTTAAACATCACCAAGAATGAAATAAGAGATGAAAAGTATGCAATTGTTGTTGAGGGAGAACTTGACATGATTTCTTCTTACCAAGCAGGTATTAAAAATGTAATTGCTATTAAAGGTTCTGCATTAACTGAGGATCAAATTAGATTAATTGGAAGATTTGTTAAAAAGATTGTCCTTTGTCTTGACTCTGACTTTGCTGGGGACGAAGCAGCAAAAAGAGGAGCAATACTAGCTGAAAATTTGGGATTTGAAGTTAAAGTAGCACGTCTTATTGGATTTAAAGATCCTGATGAAATTGCCCGTGCTAATCCCGAACTTTATAAAAAAGCAATTGAAGACTCAATTGGTATTTGGGATTTTTTAATAGATTTAACGTTTAAAAAATATAATTCGGGAACTGGAGAAGGGAAGGCAAAAATAAGTGCTGAAATAATTCCTTTAATTTCTTTAATTCAAGATAATATTGTTAAGGCTCATTATATTGAAATTCTTTCAAGAAAACTTTCTGTTCCAGTTGAAGCTGTAACCGACGAAATCAATAAACAAGAAACTGACAAAACAAAAACTAAATTAGAAGATTTAATAATTACTAAATTGCAAAAAAATAGAAAACAACTTTTAGAAGAAAGATTATTAATTAATGCGATTTCGACCAATCCAAGAGTAATCCTTAAAAAAGATATTAAAAATTTATTTTCATCTGTTTTTCCTTTAAGAATTTTGGAAGAGCTTGAAAAATATTTTACCAATAATGACAGATTTAATTTGTCTAAGTTCACAAACGACTTACCAAAAGAACTGGTTAGTGGTTTTTCTGAAATAGTTTTAGAAAACTCAGAAGATGAAAACATTGAAAATATTATTAAAGAATTAAGAATTGCAGATCTAAGACATAAAATGGAGGAATTGGGTGCAAAAATTAGAGAATCCGAAGATGATAATGATTTAATTAAGCTTTCAAAATTACAAAATACATTTGCAGATACAGCAAAAGATCTTTCTGCACTTGAGGAAGAATAATTTGAGCGTATAATTTGAAAAGAAGCACTAATAAAATTTAGTGCCATTTGTATTTTTTAAAAATTAAAATAAACATGATACGAAAACAGATTGTAGAAATTATTAAAAAGGCCAGAGATCAAGGATTTTTAACACAGGAAGAAATATTAGAAATTTTTCCAGATGCTGAAAATCGTATTAATGAACTTGATGATTTGTATGATCAACTTCTTTCAGAAGGAATTGATGTTTTTGAATCAGTAACATCAGACGAAACAGATACAGTTGAAACTTCAAAGGAAAAACTTGATAAAGAAATAGAACTTCTAACAAGGCTTGAGGGTATTGAATCGACAGATCCAGTAAGACAGTATTTAAGAGAAATAGGAAGAGTACCGCTTTTAAATGCTGAAGATGAAATTGAATATGCTAAACGATATGAGAAGGCTGATAAGAGGGCGAAAGATAAATTAACAGAGAGTAATTTAAGATTAGTTGTTTCGATTGCCAAAAAATATATAGGCAGAGGTCTATCACTTCTTGATTTAATTCAGGAAGGAAATCAAGGACTTATTCGTGCTGTTGAAAAATATGACTGGAGAAAAGGATACAAGTTTTCAACCTATGCTACTTGGTGGATTAGGCAGGCAATAACTAGAGCAATTGCTGATCAAGCAAGAACAATTAGAATTCCCGTCCACATGGTTGAAACTATAAATAAACTTTATAGGATTAGTAGAAGATTAATGCAAGAATTAGGCAGAGAACCTACTCCTGAGGAAATTGGAGAAGAAGTAGAATTAGAACCAGATAGAGTCAGAGAAATATTTAAAATTGCTCAAGAAACTACTTCTCTTGAGGCTCCTGTAGGAGAAGATCAAGAAAGTATTTTGGGTGATTTTATTCCAGATGAAAGTCAACTTTCACCAGTTGATCAGGCTAGTAAACAACTTTTAAAAGATCATTTAGATGAAGTTTTAGGAACATTAACTGAAAGAGAAGCTAAAGTTTTAAAACTTCGATTTGGTCTTGAAGGAACAAAACAAATGACACTTGAGGAAGTTGGAAAAGTTTTTGGAGTAACCAGAGAAAGAATAAGACAAATTGAAGCCAAGGCATTAAGAAAACTTAAGCATCCAAGTCGTCGTAAAAAACTCCAAGATTATCTGGATTAATATCGGATAATCTCAATATTTGACATATCCGATACGATATGTAACAATCAAAATATGATTTTAGATTTTAAAATTTTTACCAGTATTCAAGAAAAAAAGAAAAAAATAGATGAAGTTCGGCCATTATCAAAATCTTTAGTTAATAAAATTAGAGAACAGGTTATCATTGAATGGACTTATAATTCGAATGCGATTGAAGGAACAAGGCTTTCTTTAAAAGAAACGGAACTTGTTATTGAACAAGGACTAACAATTAAAGGAATTCCCTTAAAGGATCATTTTGAAGCATTAAATCACAAAGAGGCAATTCTTTTTTTAGAAAAAACAATTAAAAAAGGGAATATAAAACTAGACAGTTTTCTTATCCGTCAAATTCATCGGCTAATTTTATATAAAATTGATCAGGAAAATGCTGGAAAGTATAGAGATGTGCAAGTTAAGATTTCAGGTTCATCATATTTACCTCCATCAGCTTTGGAGGTGCCGATTAAAATGAGATCCTTTGACAAATGGCTTAAAGATTCAAAAAATAAAAGGGATTTAATTGATTATTCTGCTTTAGCACATTTTAAATTAGTTAATATTCATCCTTTTATTGATGGTAATGGAAGAACTTCGCGGCTTTTGATGAATTTAATTTTAATGAATAAGGGATATCCTCCAACAATAATTTTAAAAAGTGATAGGCCAAAATATTATCAAGTTTTAGATTTTGCACATAAAGGTAATGTAAAGCCTTTTATTGATTTCATTGGAAAAAATGTAGAAAGATCATTAACTTGGTATCTGGATGCAGTAACTCCTGAAAAGAGAAAGGAGGGTGTCGATAAATGGCAATTATTGTCACAAATTGCTCCCAAAACTCCATTTTCCCAAGAATATTTAAGTCTTTTGGCAAGAAGGGGAAGAATTGAAGCGGTCAAAAAAAATAGAGATTGGTATTCAAATTTAAAAGCTGTTAATGAATATATTAAAAATAAATAATTTAAAATATTAATATCTTTGTCCTTTAGGTTTTGGAACAAATGGATGAATTTCTGAGACTTCTTTAGGCATTTGTTTATAAGTAAATAATATTTTATCAATGTAATTTCCCAGGTCTCTATAAAGATAAATATTATCTAATTCAATGTCATCTGCAGTTACAGTATTATTAAGTTCTTCATCCACTGTTTTAACTGTGGTTCTAGCATGAACTATGACAGTTCCAATTTTAAGTTGTTTCCAGAGCATGTTAGGAGAAAATGTTTTTACCTTTACCGCTTCGTCCCAACTTAAAGTTCTTACATTAGTTGCAAAAAAATTTGTTGGATCAAAACGAACAATTCTTCTATCTGTAATGTAGGAAATGTTTCTTTTTTGAAAATTATTAATAATTTTAGTGCCAATAATTAGTATAGTAATAGGTACAATTACTCCTAAAATACGGAAAACATTTACTTCTTTAGGAATAGCACCTGCAAGATAAAAAAGTATGATAAAAGTGATGACTGTAACTAAATAAATTTTAATAAGGCCGACAATTCTTGCGATTGGATGAGGTTTTGTAACGTATAAAATTTTTTCGTTTTCTTGTTGCCCGTAAAATGATGTTTTTGTATTTATCATTTTAAATTTTTAATTGTAATTATTATTTTAACAAAGAGTTACAATAGTTGGTATGGGACAATTTGTTTCAAGAGCTGGAGAAAAACTTCAGTTTGCGCTAGATACTTTTAATTTTTCTCCAAAAGATTTAATTGTGGCTGATTTTGGAAGTTCTACTGGAGGATTTGTTGATTGTTTGCTTTTTAATGGGGCAAAAAAAGTTTATTCCGTCGATACTTCATACGGGGAACTTGCTTGGAAACTTAGAAATGATCCTAAGATTGTTGTCATGGAAAGAACTAATGCAATGCATGTTAGCTTACCTTTAAAAGTAGACTTAATTACAATAGATACTGCCTGGACAAAACAAATATTAATTTTACCTAACGCATTTAATAATTTAAAAGAAAAAGGCATTATAATTTCTTTAATTAAACCACATTATGAAGCTCCAAAAGAATATCTTGAAAAAGGAAGACTTAAAGATGAAAAGATAAATGAAGTATTAGAAAAAGTTAAAAATGACATTATTGCAATTGGTGGAAATTTAATAAATTTAATAGAGTCTCCAATTGTAGGGGAGAAGGGAAAAAATAAAGAATTTTTAGCATTAATTTCAAATTGATTTGGAGAAATTAACTGGTATAATTTTTTTTAAACTAGTGAAAAAAATAAAAAGAGCAATTTTAAAACTAAGTGGAGAATTATTTAGTGAAAAGAGTAACCATATTAGTTTTCTTCAATATGACTTAGTTGCTAGAAAATTAATTAAAATCCAAAAAGAAACAAAAATAGAGCTAGCTGTTGTTGTTGGTGGGGGGAATATCTTCAGGGGTAGAGAGGCAAATAATAGGGTTGACCATAATGAAGCTGATTCTATGGGGATGCTAGCAACTGTTATTAACGGTATAGGTCTAAAAGAAGCACTGGTAAGAAATGGAGCATCTGATACTAGATTAATGACTTCAATTAGTATTCCCCAAATGGCGGAGCTTTATATTAGAAATAAAGGCAGACATCATTTAGCACATAGTAGATTAGTTATTATTGCAGGAGGATTGGGAATTCCAAATTTTTCAACAGATTCAGCTGTTGCTCAATTTGCAGATGAATTACGTTGCGAAATGATTTTTAAAGCAAGTACTGTTGATGGAGTATATGATTCTGATCCGAAGGAAAATAAAAGAGCTAAAAAATATTCTAATTTAACCTATCAACAAGCCTTAGATCAAAGACTTAAAGTAATTGATGCAACTGCCTTTACAATGTCGGAAAAATCAGGGATTCCAATATTTGTATTTAATATTAAAAAACTTCATAGATTACCAGACATTATTAAAGGGGATTTATCTTTTGGAACTTTAATTAATTAAATTATTAATAATTTAAATTTTTATATTACAAGTAATCCAATAAAACCAACAATAATTAGATAAATTAAACAGGGTATTATTACCGCCTTTAGTACAAATCTAGTTTTATTATGTAATCCAACAACTGCTTCTGCAGTAATGATATCAGCAAGAGCAATCATGTTTCCTGCTGCTGCACCAACTAAGCCCAGAGCAAGTATTTTTGCAGTATCAAAATTCATAACATGACTTGCAGTATTTAGAAAATTTCCAAACATAATGTTTGATACTGTTGCACTACCTGTTAAAAAGCTTCCAAATGCACCAACGAAAGGAGCTAAGAAAGGAAGGAATGAAACCTCAAATCCTTTAGCTATCATACTAAGTAAAGAAAGTTTTCCTGATAAATTAAATCCCGAATTAATAATTAATTGTGCAGCTACTGACATTAAAGCAATTACTATAAATGGCTCCAAACCTCTTCTAAATGCAATTTTCAAACTATTTGTTGTTAATTTTTTTCTACCCCAAAATAAAGAAACTGGTAGCCCTGCGAAAAGAAAGGCAAGACCTGGATTAAAAAGATTTAAATTGTATATTAAACCCCAAGGAAAGTTAATTTTAATTTGTCCTAGACTAAATTTACCAACTATTAAAAGTAGAATTAACAGAAAATATGGAAGAACTATTTTATAGAAAGGAAGTTTCACTTCAGGAGCATTTGTGTCCTGCAAAGTTCTTATCTGTTTAGGTATAAAGATTTTTAAACGAATTGTAATTAACACTAACCCTAAACCAACTAAAGATCCAATTATTGATGGAAATTCTTGACCTAAGGGAACAATAAGTAAAGAGGGTACAACAAAAGCGATACCTGACCAAATAGCAAAAGGTAAAGCCTCCCAAAAACTTCTTTTTCTATCATTTTGTTGGGAAGTAATAAACATAAGCATAAAGACAGGAACTAAAAATCCGACTAAATTAAAAAGTGCTGCAAAATGTGGTACACCAGTAATATTAAGTCCTTCAAATCCTACTCTTATTGGTGTTCCTGCCGCGCCAAAGGCAACAGATGTAGAGTTTCCAAGTAAAGATAATATTACAGCTGTTAGAGGTGAAGTTCCAAGACTAACCAGAAGGGGGGCGACAATTGTTGATGGTGTACCAAATCCGGCTGTCCCTTCAATAAAATTTTCTAAAAACCAAGCAAGAAGTATTACTTGTACACGGTAATCTTTCAAAAAAGTTTCCATAAAAAAGCGGACGTTATCAATTATTTTAATATCCTTTAAAACTTCTAAGAAAAATATTGCTCCTAATATAATTACAAATATATCTAAGGAAACGAGTGTTCCTTTTATGATTGAATTTATTAAATAAATAGGGATCATCTGCCAATAAAAAATTTGCAAGATCAAAATTACTAAAAACATAGTTAGTGTTGACCAGAGAAGTGGAACTTTTTTCCAAAGAAGAAGAAAAAGAAACAGTAAAAAGGGTAGTATTGATAGAAATGAAATAAAATTAAACTCCATCACAAATAATTATATTATATTTATCTCTTTTTAGAATAAAATCTTTTGTTAAAATTAAAAACTTGAGTAAGATTTTAAAGTTAACTAAGACCCTTAATTTTATTAATAATTTCAGTTGATGAAGTTGGATTTAAAAAGTCAGGCACAGTTCTTTCTACTTTTTTAAAATTAATCCCTAAATTGCTACAAAGTTTGGCTTTTATATCAATTGCCGAATCATCACTATTGATGACAAAAACATCAGGGTTTAGTAACTTTAATACTTTCCCAAAATCAACCTTTCCTTCTCCAATCTCTCTATTATTTAAAATTACATAGTCAACATCTTTGTATGAAGCTACTAAATACGCTCTATTCATTTCTGGATTAATTGGCCTACCTTCTCTTTTAAGTGTTTTTAAAGTTGAGTCTCTTCCTATACCCATAACTACAATTATTTCAGTGTCATTTAATAACTTTCCTTTTTCTAAGGCAACACCTTCACCAACTAAACGTAATTGTTCTGTAAAAATGGGGTGTCCAGGTTGAGCAACATCCATACATCCAGTAGCAAAAACAATTATTGAATTAGGATTTTCAATCTTTATATTAGAAATCTCTTGAATTCCCTCTGGAGTTTCAGAATCAAAAATTATTTCTTTATATTTTCCTACCCCTTGTTCTTTATGCATACAAAGTATTTTAGCAAAAAAATCTATAAATTAAAGTTTAAACTATAGTTTAAACCAACTAAATGTTTTTATTAAAGAAAAATTATTGGGAAATATTAAAAACAAAAGAAAAAGGTTATGGTGTTTTTCTTAAGAAAAAGATTACAAAAGGAACAATTATTGGTGATTATATTGGAAAGGTAATCGAAACTTCCAAATATAACTTGAAAAATGATAAAAATGGACTTTATTTAATGTACTATACAGACAAAGCAGCAATTTATCCAAATCTTAAAAAACCTGGAATTCATCTTCTAAATCATTCTTGTAAACCAAACTGTTGGATTTATACATATTGTGGCCATACTTTATTTTTTGCAATTAGAAATATTAAAGCAGGGGAGGAACTTACTATTTCATATTTACTTCCCCCAAAAGATGCGACTTGTAATCCTTGTACCCACAATTGTAGATGTGGAAGTAAAACTTGCACGGGTACAATGCATTTAACTAAAGAAAAATTTAAAAAATGGCAAAAATTTCAAGACAAAGAGAAGAAAAAGACCAAAATAGCTAAGTTTGTATTTGGAAAAAATCTTCTAAAACTTAAACTATATCCAAAAATAATTCCCAATAACTCAATTTATAAGGTAATTACTTACCTTTGAGCATTGTATTGAATCTTTGAAACTTCATCTTCTGCTTCTTGTCTAATTTTAGCTGTTTCTTCGTCTGCAGCCTTTTGTCTTTCATATGAAGCAGTCTTATCAGCTTCATCTTTTGTTTTTTGTGCCTGCTGATCTATTGCTATTTTTTGTTGTTGTAAATTCATCATGGTAGATTTTATCCACGTACTAATAATCTACTTACAAAAATTACCAACAATGAGCCTGCTACTGCTACCACAAAAGACATTACATTAAATCCAGTGACTCCAACTCCAAAGAACTTTTGTCCTAAGTATCCACCTACAACAGCTCCAATAATTCCTAGAACAATTGATCCTAAAATGCCTCCTTGAGAACTAGGTGCAATAAAGTTTGCAATAGCTCCTGCTATAAGTCCAAAAACAATCCAATAAATTATATTCATATTTATTCACCTCCTTTTTTTTACAATGTACTCTCAAAAACTAAACACACCAAGAGACTAATCTTCTTGCTGTGGTTTACCAGAGAGTATTCGTATTAATTTAACAACTCCCCAAGCTAAAACAGCGTACACAATGATCGCGACTAGTGTTGATGGTTCAATAACTGATGTTGTTTCAATTCCTTGTGTAAATCCTCTACGAAATATTCCCTCAAAAGGTAGAATAAAAATTCTAGTTATACCATAAATTAAACCTACAAAAGTACTTCCTAAACTTGCCCCCATTAACTTAAGAATAAGACGAAAAGCTAATAGTATTTCCAATATTCCAAATAGAAAATAGACAATATATTCAGTTGTTTGAGAATTAGTTGCTTCTTTTTTAACTGGAGTTACTACGCCAGTACTATCTTCCTTGGTTGTTACAGTTTCTTTTATAATTTCTGCCATACTTCATTCACCCCCTCATATATTTTTTACTAACGATTTTATTATCTAATTTCAACCCTTTTAATTATTGTTTCTTTGGGTAAATAGGCAATTAAAACTTTTTCTACTAGAGTAGTTAAACTTAATTCTTCAATAATAGCTTGAGCTTTAGCATGCTTAACGATGGAAGGATTAATAAAAAGAGTGATCCTTTGCTTATCTGTTGTTGTCATACTTCATATACTACAACTAGTTGTAGTACTTGTCAATAGATTATTTTATACCTAGGTTAGTTATGAATGGAGTTGTTTTAAAGCTTCATCAATCAAAAATACTTGATTTTTTCGAAGAAGTGGAAGTTTGTCTTGTGTAAAAAAACCATATTCTGATACTTCAGAGGTTGGGGCAAAATCTCCACCAATTAAAACTCCTATATAACACATATCCAGTCGGGCAGTATCACGATCGGTACGAGTTTTAAGAGATTCATCAACACTTACGACTAATCCTGATTCTTCCTTAATCTCTCTTTCTAAGGCTTCGCGTGGATGTTCACCAGATTTTAAGTAACCACCAGGTAAACTCCAAGCATGGGACCTATATGTGTGTTTGAAAAGAAGAATTTCATTTTTATCATTAAAAATAATTCCAGTTACACCAACCAGAAATTGATCTTGAAAAAAACGCATGATAGATAACTGTAAGTTTTTAGGAAGATGAAGGGCTTGATAGATTTTAGCTAGTAGTCTTTTCACAATGCATTTTGGTCTTCTGGTTCAACACTTTTACTGTGTTTTAGTTTTTCGTTTTCTAGTTCCAATTGGTGTACTCGTTTGGTTAACTCTAAAACCTCATCTTTATCCTTTTTAATTTCCTTATTTTTACCTCTAAGTTTTAAAGAAGTGGAAACTACATGTACAAGGTAAAGAATGTAAGAAAGAACAAGACCTATTAACAATGAACTCACAATTACGTAAAATAGGGGAATATCTTTAAAAACATACATACCTAAATTAACAGAAACTGGCATGAAATTAAATTTTGAGATATATACTAGGGTTGACCCGACAATCAAAAATAAGATTAAAGTAAACATACAATACTTTTATTATACATTATCTTTTACTTTAACAAGAAAAAGTAATAAATATTTAATAAAATTTTTATTTTTTTAATTATCGTTTGACAATACTTTTTAAAAAATTCATACTGAAAGGGTGATTCAAGGATTAAAAAGATTACATCTTATCCATTATAGGTGGATTTTAGCTATTACATTAGTTATTTTTGTTACTGTTGGAGTTGTCCTTTTTGGAATAGATTCCAAATCTGCGGAGCAAGCTGTAACAAAAGCTACCCAATATAAACTTCTAGTTATGGCCAGAGCCTCTGCTCGATCAACTGAGAGAATGCTTGCAATGTTTAAATTGGAACTAACTGTACTAGAAAGAAAAGAAGAGATTAAAAATCAGAATATAGTTGGGACTAGAAATTTATTGACAAATGTACTTACAACTGTCAATTTACCAATAGTTCATCAGTTGGGTCTAGTTTCTAAAGACGGCACTCTTTTGGTTATCGCCAATAAGGAAGGAAAAATAACGGGTCAGGGAGATTCTCTGGTAGATAGAAAATATTTTCAGTGGGCTAAGACTGCAAAAGAGGGAGAATTTTTTTTAAGTGAACCAATAATTGGCCGTGCAGGTAGTAATAAAGACAAATGGGTTGTAGTTTTGATTACTCCAATTATTGATAAAAGCGGAAACTTTAATGGTGGTCTTTTTGCTTCAATCCGTCTGGAGGATTTAACAACCGGTTACATAGATGTATTGAAAGTTACTCCAACGACAGTTGGATATGTAATTAATGAAAATGGCATAGTACTAAGTGGCCAACCTGAAGACTTGGTTGGATCAAATATCAAAGAATATGCACAGAAAGAAAAATGGAAGAGATATGAGACGTATATAAATGTAATAGATCAAATAGCCAAGAAAGAGGAAGGTGTTGGAGATTATTACTTTGCTGGAGTAGACAAAAAAGTTGAGAGATGGATTACTGGTTATGCTCCAGCTCAAGTTGATGGAGATACAATAATGATTATCATAGCTGTACCTTTTGAATGGACATTGGGTCTAATTGCTGACTTTTATAAAAATCAAATAATCTGGTTGATATTTTTAATTGTCATAGGATCATTAATTGCCTTCTTTTGGATAAGTGGTTTATATTTAGCCAGATATGATGGTTATAACCATGGACTTAAAGATGGAGCAAATTTTAAAAAAGGAAAAGATTAGGATTTAATTTTTCTAGTTCGACAGGAGGGACAGACTTCATGTATTTCCCCCATTGGGGCAGCTGTTGGGTCATTACAAATGTCGCATTTAACAATGTGATATCGACTTAGATCCAATATTTCTTTAGAAGAATTATCAAAATTAAAAATAACAAAGATAATTCCAATTTGAATTGCTGGAAGCCCCAAAATCATGCTCCAACCAGGAATTCGTAAAGAAAGTAACCATACTCCACCTGCAAAAAGTATCATCGGAGCGATGTAACGACTAATTTGTTTCACAATTAATATTGTACACGAGTGATAAAAAAGTCAAATCCTTGGCTTCACAGATTAGTGTCTATGAGTTATTTCTGTAATTTTTTAGCCCAAACCATAGCTCTTTCCAATTCATTGTTTGCAAGGGGTCCTTCTTTGTTTGTAACAATAAATCCTTCAGGAGGGACAATTAAATTTCCGCCTTTATCCTCTAGTATCTCTGCAATCTTTGGAGCAGCATAGTTAAAAGTTTTAATAATTATTTTCAAGACAAAATTTACGTTCTTTTCTCCGAATCTTGTGTCAAACACTGCAACTTTAACTTTAGTTAGTTTTCCTGCTGGAATTTGATCTAAAAACTGTTGTAGTGGTACTGTAGCTCTACCTCCTTGGGTAGGGGAACCAACTATAAGTAATGTTACATTGTTTAAATCTTCAAGATTGGTTTTACTTATTTGTAGAAGTTTTGCAGAAGGAATATTTTTTGCAATAGCTTGTGCTATTTTCTCTGTATTCCCAAATTGTGAATCATAAATAATTAATACTTTCATATTTTATTTTATATATATTATGGAAGAAAACCAAAATCAATCTTATTGACGTCCTGTGATTATATTAAATTGTTCTAGATTAATTTTACCTGAGGCTAAATCAACCCTAGCCTTTTTTATTGCATCCAAATTAATTCTCTATCTAGTTCTACCTGTCTTGGACTTTGGCTTTTATGACCAATAGTTGGTCTTTAAAGCTTTTTTTTGAGCTGCCTCAATCAATTTTGATGATTCTGACATATGTATATTATAAAACTAAAATAAAAAACAATCTATTAGATATATATCTGGATCGAGAATCGTAGCACTAATCTAACCACGCAATTATCTTGTATTTTCAAGGCTCTCTTTGACTTTAGGCTTGTAGCTCAAATTAGGGAAGAAATAAAGAAAATAAAATTTACAATGCAAGTAATTCCTTGAATACAAATTTTCCGCCTTGGGAGGGAAGCCCAAATCTATTTACTTCATGGCTACCTGGTTTGAAGAGCAAAATTATTCCCATAATTACATTTGCAAGAGGAACAAAAACTAGTAGACTTAGCCACCCTGATTTATCTAAATCATGTAGCCTTCGTGTAAATACGGAAAACATAAACAAAAATAACAAAAGAGACAATATTGTTGAAATAATATTTATTAAAGTATTACTGGGTGTCATTTTCATGATTTCACTTGCAAGCCAAAAGGCACCCCAAGACATCAAATTACCAACTAGATAAGCTAGCGAACCTATTCTTCCTGAATATAATCTTTTGAAAAAATCCATAATTTCAGTTTATGCTTTGTTAAATTAAAAACAAGTTGTCATACGATAATTTTGGGTATATTAAGTGCCAACTGGCCCCGCGCAATAGACGATGTTCGAACTTATTTTATTTCTGTGGAGAGTACTTGAAATTCACGTTATGTTGTTTAACAGGAAGCTGATATCCATCAGTTTCAAAAGGATAAGCAAGAACTCCGCTGGGGAAAATTGCATCAGGACTATAACTTTGCCAATAGAAGAACGAGCCAGGTTGAACAAGGTGAAGATGTATGTCCCCCCTTTGAATGTTCGGATTTACTGATGTATCCGGTACATCGAAGTAGAAGTCAGCAAAGGAGTGAGTACCAACACTACCCAATGCCGGTACAGTGCCAGCAAATCCAATTAGTTCCCCACGTTTTACCTTGTATCCGATTAGGGCACCGTATGAAGCTGCATTACTCGTGGGTGAAACCGAATAGTTTCCATCCCAAAATATTTGGTATCCCTGGGCTGGCGCTGCCATGAGGTCGTTACTTGCCCTTTGAGTGTGTCCGGTCAATAGAGGTGAGGTTAATAAGTGATATACAGTCAAATACACTCCCGGCCAATCAGGACTTGTAGACTCGAAAAATAATTTCACATCATCGGAATGGGCAGATATTCCTCCCGACACAATCTGGGTACTGGTATCTCGAAAGCCAACTAGCATCATATCGAATGGTGCGAGTACCGGCGAACCGCCTTTATAAGTTTCAAAACTCATGCCAGGCTTATGTTGGTAAGGTTTCCAGCCTGGGTGGCCACCAACCTTTGGGCCTAGTGTAATTATGTCAGGGTCAGCACCCGTACCATATAACTCTGTATGGGTATTAATACCATCCATACTGGGTGGTGGTAAAGTTATTGCAGATGCGCTTGTTTTAGGCACGCTTTGAATAGGTATTGTAGTTGACGTAAGGGCGGAAGTGGGTGTTGAAGTCGGGGCTATGGCGGTATTTTTTATTAACAGATACACACCTGCTCCAACAATGATCAAAAATATAATTATGATTAAAATCAATTTCCATTTATTTTTAATGGTAGGAATTTTGCTAATTGGTTGTGGGTTTGGTTGAGTTACTGGAATTTCATTTTGAATAGGATTGGGCGGAATATTGGGATCCATGAATTAATCATTCCAGAAAGCAACAAGGAAGTCAATCTGAGGCTAATTTACTCCCGTGACGGTCTAAGCCATTTTATGATTATAGTCCTATCTTGCTCGAGAATCGTAACTCTAATATAACCTAAGAATTGTCACTTGTTTAAATCGAAATTTGAAAGAAATACAAGAACATCGTTCATAGGATTACTAGATGGTTTTGGCAATATTTGACAATGATAGCCTTGTTTTTGATAACTTACCCCAACACAATCCCATTGAAAATATCTTGAAGTTAAATTCATCCAAAGAACAAATAAGATAAACGCAGATAATAATAATAAACCAACTTTCTTCATCATATTTTATTATATATTAAGTGCCAACTGGCTCGAGAATCGTACCACTAATATAACCATGCAATTATCTCATATTCTCAAGGCTTTTGAAGATTTCAAATTGGTGTCCCAAGTTCGGGAGGAAATAGAGAGAGTAAAAATAATTGAAAAAATTGTGATAACATAGAATATATATGGAAAATCAAGATATTCAAAACCCAACTCCAGAATCAACCTTAACTCCAGTACAAGTTTCTGAACCAAGAGCCAAATTCCCTGTCGTGTACTTAGTTTTGTCTTTATTTGTTCTTGTACTTTTAGCTTCGACGGTGTTTCTTTATTATCAAAACATACAACTCAAAAATATGCTTGCTAGCTACCAAACTCAGCCTGTAGTTTCACCTACCCCAACCACATATCAATCTCCAATTCCATCAACCACGGCGGACCTAACCGCCAATTGGAAAATATACACTGATAGCAAAGTGGGTTTCAGCCTAAAATATCCGAATGGGTGGTCTTACAAACTAGGTGATACAAATTCGACTACTGGCAATGTAATCTTTGACACAAATTTGGCAAGTGGCAACAAAAATACGAATTATATATTTGATGTTAGTCTCGAGACTATGGACAATCTAAACCAGTGGACAAAATATTCAACAACAACAGCTCTCGGTTCTCAGACGGTAAATGGATTGTCTTTTGAAAAATATGTCGTTGCTGACATGTATTATTCATTGAATTACATTCTTAAACAAAACGGAAAAATTCTTCGATTCCTTTTATACCCGTATGATTCTAATCAATATCCGACAGAGCTAAAAACCAATATTGATCAAGTCCTCTCCACTTTTAAATTTATCAATTAAGTTTTGACCAGCCATTTAAGTCTTAATGAAGCTGAACTTGGTATATTAAGTGCCAACTGGCTCCCCCGGTAGGACTCGAACCTACAACCTTATTCTTAACAGGAATCTGCTCTGCCATTGAGCTACAGGGGATTATTAATGTACAAACGTGATTATATCAATTAAGGCCACTTTTTGAAACAGTGATATAATAATTTTTTATATGTGGCTAACAGAAGAATTAAATAATCTAAAAAAATCAGGACTTTATAATAATATTTTAACCATAGAAAGTCCTATTGGGGGAGAGATAATAATTGAAGGAAGGAAACTACTTAATTTTTGTTCTAATAACTATTTAGGTCTTGCAAATAATCCTCGTCTTAAAAAAGCAGCAATCGCTGCAATTAATAAGTTTGGTGTTGGTCCTGCTGCAGTTAGAACAATTGCAGGAACTACTACTTTACATAAAAAACTTGAAAAAGACTTGGCAAAGTTTAAAAAGTGTGAAGCTGTTCTTACCTTTCAAAGTGGTTTCATGGCAAATTTAGCTACAATTCCTGCTTTAGTTGGTGAAGGAGACTTGATTTTTTCGGATGAACTTAATCATGCCAGTATTATTGATGGTTGTAGAATCTCAAAAGCTACAGTTATTCGTTTTAAACACGCAGATACTGTTGATTTAGAATCTTTACTTAAAAAAGCTTCTAAAAAAGTTAAGAAACTAGTAATTACTGATGGAGTATTTTCAATGGATGGAGATATTGCACCCTTAGATAAAATTTATAAAGTAACTTCAAAATATGGAGCACTTTTAATGGTTGATGATGCACATGGTGAGGGAGTATTAGGTAGAAATGGTAGAGGAATTGTTGATCATTTTAATCTTCATGGAAAAGTTGATATTGAAGTTGGAACAATGAGTAAAGCCCTTGGAGTTGTTGGAGGTTTAGTTGCTGGTAAAGGTGAAATTATAGAATGGTTAACCCAGCGCGCTAGACCATTTCTTTTTTCTTCAGCTATGACAATTCCTGATGTCGGAGCCTGTATTGAAGCTGTAAAAATTTTAGGAAGCTCCGGCGTCTTAGTTAAAAAACTTTGGAGTAATGCGGATTATTTAAGTAAAGGTTTAAGTAGATTTGGGTTTGATACAGGTAAAAGTCAAACTCCCATAATTCCTTTAATGTTGGGGGAAGTTACTTTGGCAAAAGAATTTAGTAATTTACTTTTTGAAAACGGAGTATTTGCAAAAGCAATTGGCTATCCGACAGTTCCAGAAGGGAAAGCAAGAATTAGAATAATGAATACTGCGGTTCACACCAAAAAAGACCTTGATAAAGCTCTTTTGGTTTTTGAAAAAGTAGGTAAAACTTTAAAAGTAATTTAACATCTTACATTAGCTCCACAATTCTGACAATTAGATATTAGTTGTCCAGATGGTCTTCTGTTAGTTGCACCACAACTTGGACAGGGAAATTCTAAGGATCCATATTCATCTGAATATCCAAATGCAAGTGTTTGTGTTTCAGTATTTAGGCCATTTGTATTTAAAAGAGTGATATTTGATTTTCCACATCCTGATTTTTCAAGATTCATTCCAAATCCTGCTTTTTCCATTTCTGTCTCAATATAGGCTCCATATTCAAATGGATTACTATAAATTACTGATAGGTTTTTCATAATTGGTTTATTTACAATAGTAGCTTTTTTTAAAGCTTTGGCTTTATTTTTGACAGCTGTTCCATCTAAAATACTTTGAAAAATTTCTTTTTCTGGTAATTTGATTATTTCAGACAGATAACTAAAAGGATCTTTCTCTGGTGGTATTTCTAATTTAATTACAATTGATTTTAAATCATCTAAATTTTGTGGAAATAGATAATTATTTGAAGAAACAGATACAAGCAGTTGACCAAGTTTTAAACAATCATCTTTTGACAAAGTTGTACTTATTCCATAAGATTCAAAATATTCAAATTTTTTGCTTTTAGTAATTCTTTTTGCACCTATGTCAATTCTTGTTTCAGGCCAAGGATTTGGTGGACTAATCCAAACATAAGCAAAATTTTCGGTATCTTCAAGAAGGAGTTTTCTTATTTCTTCACCAGCAGGAGTTAGAGGATCGTTTCTTACAAACATTTCTGAAACATCTCTTCTATCTATTCCTGGAGCAATAACTTTATTTCTCTCTCTTTTTATATAATGATGTGGATTCACTCGTGGATTTCCAGTGTTTGAAGCTTCAATAACAAGAGAAGCTGTGTCATTATTTAAGGAAGCCAATTTCTGGGGAGTATCGTATCTTCTTAGATCTAGTGCAATAAATTGTTCTTTTGACATATTTTCCTGCTCGGGTTTTAGTGGGTTCTGGGTTTACAGTAGCGGCACTCCCACGGAATTTCACCGTGATTCACCAAATTTATTAACACATTACAGTTTATGTTACACTTTTTGTAAAGGGGTAATTTGAAATAAAAGGGGGGTGAATAAAGATATGAAGAAAAAAGATTCAGCTAAACTTTCAAAATTTTTAATGATAGGTGCTTTATTAGGGGTAATGTTTTCCTTTATAGGCTATTTTGGATTAGATATTTGGCTTGCATCAACTCAGTGGTTATTAGTTTCTGCGGTAATGGCTCTTTTTGGAGTTTATTTGAAGCTGACTTGAGGCTAGCGGTAATCATGCGGAGAATATACGGTAATTACTCTTAAACTTGACATCTATTAGTGGTTAGGAGTATTTTTAGAGCACATGAAATCTAGCAGGAAAGACATTGTTATTGGTTTTATATTAATTATTGCTTTAGTTGGTGGAATTTTCTTTTACAAAAATTTAAAAACTCCAAAAGTACTTCCAACTTCCACTCCATTAACAATTAAATCAAAGATTGAAGGACTATTTAATTATGTTATCCCTGATGATTTGGATTCAATAGAACTTAAAGATGTTACTGGGGGAATATATAGAGGAATTGCTGCAAGAAAATTTGAAAAAAGAATCTTTACAATTACAGTATTAGCTGATCTACCAGATTTATCTTCAAATGAATTTTATGAAGGATGGGTATTTTCAGGTGATAAGTTTATTTCAATTGGAAAATTAAGAATTGCTAAGGGTGGATTTTTAGTTGATTTTACTTCAAATACTGATTATTCTTCTTACAATAAAGTTACTGTTACTAAAGAAAAGGTTAATGATAATAAACCTGAGAGCCTAATTCTTGAAGGATCTTTTTAAACTTTCTTTCTTGAGGTAAGATTATATTAATGAAAAAGTTCACTTTCATTCTAATACTTGGGATACTCTTCATTTCTTTTGCTATTTTTTTTCTTAATATTTATATTAAGGGGGTGGGTAGGTAAATGCGGGTTACTATATATTCAACTACAACATGTCCTTATTGTAAAATGTTAAAGGATTATTTAATTAGTAAAAATGTATCTTTTACTGAAAAGTTAGTAGATCAAGATGATTTAGTTAGAAATGAAATGGCAACTGAATCTGGTGGATTTTTAGGTGTTCCTTTTACTGTCGTTACTAAAGATGATAATACAAAAGAAACCATAATAGGGTTTGATAAAGGTAAAATAGATTCGATTATTTAAATGATATTTGTAAATTTTAAAACCTATGAAAGTGGAACTGGTGGGAAAGCTTTATTGCTTTCAAAAATTATTGAAGAAGTTTCAAAAGAATCTGGAGTTAAAATTATTCCAGTGGTTCAATCTTCTGATATAAAAGAGATTGCTTCAACTGTTTCTATTGAAGTTTGGACACAAAAAATTGATCCAGTTGAGTTTGGTGCCCACACAGGGTCAATTATTCCAGAAGCAGTCTTTGAAGATGGTGCGATTGGAACATTTTTAAATCATTCAGAGAATAGATTTAATGATTTTGAATCCTTAGCCAAAGCTCATGATAGAGCAAAAGAAGTTGGACTTAAAACTTTAATTTTTGCTAAAGATTTAGAAGAATTAACAAAAGTAAGTTCTTTAAAACCTGATTACATTTCCTACGAACCACCAGAATTAATTGGAAGTACTGATATCTCAGTTGCAACAGCCAAACCCGAAATTATTCAAAAAGCTTCTGAAATATCAAAACAGGTTGGGATTCCTTTAATTGTTGGTGCTGGAGTACACTCTTTTCAGGATGTTAAAAAATGTTTAGAATTAGGAGCTGTTGGTATTGCTGTTGCATCAGACATTATGAATGCAGAAGACCCCAGAAAAGAACTCTTGGATTTAGTAGAAGGATATAGATAAATAATATGAAAATTTTTACAGGATCAGATCATAGAGGATATCTTTTAAAAGAAAAGGTAAATTCTTGGGTTTTTGATTTAGGTTATACTTTTGAAGATGTTGGGCCTTTAATAATTGATCCATTTGATGATTTTACAAAATATGTAAGTGAAGTAGCATCGTTGGTTGCAAATACAAAAGGTTCAAGAGGGGTGGTTCTTTGTGGGAGTGGGGTAGGAGCTGATATTTTAGCCAATAAGTTTGACGGAATTAGGGCTTCAATTGGAAAAGATAAAAACCAAATAAAAAAGGGTAGAAGTGATGATGATATGAATGTATTAGTTTTAGCTGCAGATTTTACTAAAGATGAAGAAGCAAAAGAGATGTTAAAGGCATTTTTAGATACAAAATTTAAAGGTAAAAGTAGATTTAAGAGAAGGCTCAAAGAAATAGAAAAAATAGAAGCAAATAATTAAATTTTTACTTCAAACCTTTAATATCTGGACAATCATTTTGATCACAGTTAGGTTGTCTACATTCCATTGGACCAATATCTCTTGCAGTGAGAAAACTACAAAGCCCATTTTCAAATTTTTGTATTAAATCACCAGCGATATTAACACCAATAATTTGAACATTTTCATTATTAAATTGTTTTTGAGTATTTAAAATTCCTTTTTCAATATCTCTTCTAGAGCTAACCTTGGATCTGTGTATACATTCTTTCATTTTGCGCGATTTTATCCTGTGTGTGTGAATGTCAATATCAGAGGTGATATTATTAAATAATGCTTAATTTGCCCAAACTTACTGATTTAGATATTTCAAATAAAAAAGTAATACTTCGACTTGATTTGGATTTAAAAGAATTTGACCCTAATGATTTAAGAATTAAGGCTTCGATTAAAACACTTGATTTTTTAAAAGAAAAGAACTGTCAAATTACAATAATCGCTCATAGAGGTAGGCCCGATGGAAAATTTGATCAAAGTTTAAGTTTTAAGGAATTCAGAAGCTATTTTAATAAATGGAATGCTAAGGTAGAAGAAAACTTAAGATTTGAGAGAGGTGAAGAAGAAAATAATATAGAATTTGCAAAAAAATTAGCTACATTAGGTGAAGTTTTTGTAAATGAAGCTTTTGCAAGTTCTCACAGAAATCATGCATCAATTGTTAGTCTTCCAAAACTTTTGCCTCATGCTTTTGGATTTAGGTTTATAGAGGAAGTGGAAAATTTAACTAAAGTTTTTGATAATCCCAAAAGGCCTGTAGTTACACTTTTAAGTGGTCTTAAAGAGGATAAATTAAAATATTTAGATGGATTAGAAGCTATTTCTGACAAAGTTTTAGTAGGAGGAAGACTACCTGATCTTTTAGGAGATAATACTTTAAGTGTTAGAAACCAAGAGGGTAAAGTTATAATTGGAAACTTAGTAATGGATAAGGAAGATATAACAGTTAATACTATTGAAAGATTTGAAAAAGAAATTATAGGTGCTGGAACAATACTTCTTTCAGGACCTTTAGGTAAATTTGAAGAAGAGGGACATAGACAGGGGACTGAGAGGATCTTTAAAGCAATTTCCGCCTTACCTTCTTTTAAAGTTGCTGGTGGTGGAGAAACTGAAAAAGCAATTAACTTACTTAAAATCAGTGACAAGTTTAATTGGATTTCAGTTGGGGGTGGAGCTTTCTTAGAATTTTTAGTAAATAAAACATTACCTGGAATTAAAGCCTTTGATAATTAACGTGCTATTATTAATTGATGGGGAAAGAAGGTGATAAATTAAATGAAATTAAAAACAATTTCTAAATGGTTGGTTTTAATAGGTGCAGTAGAAATAGGATTAATGGGTATTATGAGTTTTGATCTAATAGGAAGTTTATTAGGTAGCTGGCCATTAGTAGTAAGAATAGTTTATGTCTTAATTGGTTTCGCTGGTTTTTGGGGAATCTATGCGACCCTTACAAATAAGAAGAAAAGATAAACCAATAGATATTCTCATATATAGTTAATTATACGCGATGGATTTTTTTTGATTTAAAAGATATTATGTTATATATACTGCCCGTGGTAAGAAAATCTTACCATAGGGCTTAAGCCTATGGTAAAAGTTGGAATAAATGGTTTTGGTAGAATTGGAAGATTAGCTTTCAGAATTGGTGTTACTAAACACTCGGACGAATTGACTTTTTCAGCAATAAATACTTCAGGAAGTATGCCTCCATCAGGTTGGGCACAACTAGTTAATTTCGATACTATGTATAGAAAATTTGAATATGAAGTTAAAAGTGATGAAACTTCTATTTCAATTCCAGAAAGGGGAATAAGTGTTCCAATTTTGGCAGAAAAAGATCCCGGTTTAATTCCTTGGGGAAAATATGGTGTTGAAGTTGTAATTGAAGCAACCGGAAAATTTACTTCTGAAGAAGATGCTAAAAAGCATGCATTAGGAGGGGCTAAAAGAGTAGTTATTTCAGCTCCTGCAAAGGGAGATAATGTAGGAACCTATGTGATAGGAGTTAATGAAACAAGTAAAGATGCTGTGATTCTATCAAATGCTAGTTGTACTACAAATTGTGTTGCCCCTGTTGCTGCCGTAATGCATGCAAAATTTGGAATTGAAAAAGCAATGATGACTACGGTTCATAGTTATACAGATGACCAAAATTTACAAGATGGATCGCACAAAGATTTAAGACGAGCTAGGGCAGCTGCTTGTAATATAGTTCCAACAACAACTGGAGCAGCAATTGCAACAACTGAAACCATACCAGATCTTAAAGGAATCTTTGACGGAATGGCTTTAAGGGTTCCAGTTGCAACCGGATCCATAACTGATTTTACATTTCTTTTAAAGAAAGATGTGACAGTAGAAGAGGTAAATAATGCATTTAAAGAAGCATCAACAAACCCCATATATAAGGATATTTTGGCTGTTTCTGAGGGATTTTTAGTATCATCAGATATTATAGGAAGAAGTGAATCGGCAATTGTTGATTTGCCATTAACGCAAGTAGTTGCAGGAAATATGGTCAAGGTTTTTGCATGGTATGACAATGAATGGGGGTATGCAAACCGTTTAGTAGAACAGGTAATTAGAGTAGGAAGAACACTAGAAGGTGGAATAGCTCCAACTGACCCATTAACTCTAAGTCATACAAATGGATAAATCTAAAAATAAAAAAAAGATAAAACAAATTAGTTATTTTGGTTTTGCAGATGCAGCTCCTAATGATCCACTTTATAAAGAAGCTTTTGAAGTTGCCAAATATATGGCCGAAAAAGGTTTTGTTGCAATAAATGGAGGAGGACCTGGAACAATGAGAGCAGTTTCAGAAGGAGCCAAAGCTGGTAAAGGAACCGCAGTTGGGGTTACTTTTTATCCTAAAGATATTACAAATTTTGAAGGAAGAGATCCTGAAAATCCAATGGATATGGAAATAAAATGTCCTAATTATCTTGAAAGAACTTTAAAACTTTTAGAATTAGGTGATGCATATGTCTTTTTTAGAGGAGGGACAGGAACAATTTCTGAATTTGGTATGGCATGGGGCTTAGCTAGACTTTATTTTGGCCATCACAAGCCTCTAATTTTATTTGGAGATTATTGGAACAATATTATTAAAAGTTTTATAGATAATATGAGAATAAGATCGGAAGACTTGAAAGTATATAAAGTTGTTAATAGTCCAGAAGAAATTATTGACGCTATTGAATACTTTGATAGGGTGTTAACTGAAAACAAAGTTATTCATAATGATGAGAAGGCTTTTCAGATATAAATTTTAGTTTATTTTTATATTTAATATTCATGAAATACACAATTGAAGATCTGGAGAAAATTGCTATAGAGGTAAGAGAGGATATTGTCAAAATGATTTTAAAAGCAGGTGCAGGACATCCTGCAGGATCTTTAGGTATGGTTGAAGTCTTTGTGGCACTTTACTATGCCATTTTAAATCATGATCCTAAAAATCCCAATTGGGAAGATAGGGATAGATTAATTCTTTCAAATGGCCATATTTGTCCCGCTCGTTATGCAGTAATGAGTCATGTAGGTTATTTTGAACATAAAGAACTTTTAAAATTTGGTGGATTTGGCAGAATTTTGCAAGGTCATCCGGACAAAAGATTTTTACCTTCTCTTGAAACAACTTCGGGGCCATTAGGCTGTGGACTTGCTCAAGGATGTGGTATTGCCATAGGGGCTAAGATGGATAAAAAAAGGTTTAGAACTTTTGTAATAACTTCAGATGGGGAACATGATGAAGGAAATCATTGGGAGGCTGTTGCCTTTGCTGGGAAAAACAATTTAAGTAATTTAACTTTAATTGTTGATAGAAATAATATTCAGATTGATGGATTTACTGAAAATGTGATGCCACTTGAACCTTTAGCTTCTAAATACCAAGCTTTTGGTTGGTCTACTATAGAAATTGATGGTCATAATTTTTCTGAAATTGTTAATGCAGCAAATAAAGCTCGTGCAATTTATGAAAACCCAACAGTAATTATTGCAAAAACAATTCCAGGTAAAGGAGTTCCTTTTATGGAGGGAAATCCTAATTGGCATGCAAAGGCACCAAGTTCAGATGAAGCAAAACAGGCAATTATTGATATCAGAACAATGCAGGGGAAAATCAAAACTTATGGGGAATAAATAAAAATTATTATGGTTAACAATAAATTAAACTTATCAGATCAATTATTTAAAAAAGATATAGAAAAAAAATTCATGAGAGACGGATTTGGTGAGGGACTTTTAACGGCAGGTGAAAAGGATGAAAGAATTGTTGTTTTAACAGCTGATTTAAAAGAATCAACAAGGGTTAATCTTTTTGCAGATTCCTTTCCAGAAAGATTTATTGAAGTTGGAGTTTCCGAACAAGCGATGGTAACAATTGCATCAGGTCTTGCTAATTACGGAAAAATTCCATTTTGCAGTTCATATGCTGTCTTTAGCCCGGGAAGAAATTGGGAACAGATTAGAACAACAATTGGAATAGATAATTATCCTGTAAAAATAATTGGAGCGCAATCAGGACTTAATATTGGTCATTATGGAGTAACACATCAAGGCCTGGAAGACATTGCTCTTGCCCGTGTTATTCCAAACATGAATGCTATCGTTCCAAGTGATTATATTGAGGCAAAAAAAGCGACTTTAGAGATTGCAAAGAGTGATAAACCTTACTATATGAGACTACCTAGAATTGATAGTCCTGTCTATACCACAGATAAAACTCCATTTAAAATTGGAAAGGCCAATATTTTAACTGAAAGTAAAATTCCAGAAGTAGCAATTATTGCAACTGGTTTATTGGTTTATAAAGCGCTTTTAGCATATAAAGAACTAGAAAAAAATGGAATAGAAACAATTGTAGTAAATATGCATACAATAAAACCTTTAGATGAAGAAACAGTTATAAGAAGTGCAAAATTAACAGGAGCTGTTGTTACAGTTGAAGAACATCAGATAATTGGTGGATTGGGATCCGCGATATCAGAAAGTTTATCTAAAAATTTTCCTGTACCAATGGAAATATTGGGAGTAAAAGATAGGTTTGGACAATCAGGAACTCCAAAAGAGTTATTTGAAGAATATAATTTGACTAAGGAAGACATTATTAAAGCCGTTAAAAAAGTTATAAGCAGGAAAAATTCTTAAAATTAATAAGCTCCACCTTTAAAATCGGGGTAATTCAATTTATACCAATTCATTGCTTCTTTACTACAATCATTCTTTACTGTCTCAATTGTAGGCATACAATCTATCCAGCCACCTTCAGGACAAGAATATGATGATACTTTAGGTTTATTGGTTGGAAGTATTTTGACTATTTTATTTTTTGGGTATACGAAAAAGAGAGCAACTAAGGTAGAAAGTAAAACTAAGATGGAGAGTAAAATGATCAAAAATTTTTTATCACCACTAGAGTTTTTACTCATAATGTCATTATAATGTATATCATATGCAAGAAACTGTCCAGAAAATTTTAACGTCTAATAGAGGTATTTTAGCTGCAGATGAATCAACAAATACAATTACAAAAAGATTTTTATCATTAGGTTTAACTTCAACCCCAGAACTTAATAAAAAATACAGAGAAGTGCTTTTTTCAACTCCAGATCTCGAAAAATACATAAGTGGAGTGATTTTATTTGATGAAACAATTAGGCAAGGATTAGGTCAAATGTTAAATCAAAAGGGAATATTAATTGGTATTAAAGTTGATGGGGGTTTAGAAAACTTTAATAATACGGAAGAACAAGTCACAAAAGGATTAGATGGTTTGTCAATTAGACTTGATGAATATAAAAAAATGGGTGCAACTTTTACTAAATGGAGGGGAGTAATTAAAATTTCAGATATTTTTCCAACAGATCAATTTTTAGATGAAACTTTAGGAGGAATGGTCAAGTATGCAAAATTAGTTCAGGAAAAGGAAATGATTCCAATAGTTGAACCTGAAATACTTTTAGATGGAAATCACACAACAACAAGATGTGGAGAGATAACTGGGAAAACATTAAAAAGATTATTTGAATTACTTTTAAAAGAAGGAGTTGACTTGACTAAAGTAATTTTAAAGACAAATATGGTTTTACCTGGAAAAGATAGTGGAGTTACAGCAGCCCCATTAGAAGTTGCTGGTGCAACCTTAAGGATATTAAATTTATCTGTTCCTAAAGAAATTCCAGGAATTGTTTTTCTTTCTGGTGGGCAAACTCCTGATCAAGCAACAAATAATTTAAATGAGATAGTTAAAACCAAAGGAGATTCTCCTTGGGATATTTCATTTTCATATGGTAGGGCTTTACAAGAAGAAGCAATGAAGACATGGGGTGGAAAAGATGAAAATAAACTTAATGCTCAAGAAGTTTTTACAAAAAGACTTCAAATTGTTTCTAAGGCTAGGATGGGAGAACTTTAGATATGAGTAATCTTGATTTACTTTCTGTAGGAGATGCTAATTTAGATGCATTTATTACACCTTCTGAATCAGAATCTCTTTGTGACATTAATACTAAGGAGTGTCTAATTGCTTTTTCGTATGCAGATAAAATTCCTGTTAAAAATTTAGAATTTTCTGTTGGTGGAAATGCTGCAAATAATTTAGTTGGAACTAAAAGATTAGGAGTTAATTCTGGTGCAGTACTAACCTTGGGGGATGATAGTACAGGAGTCCAAATTATTGAAAAATTAAGGCAGGAGAGTGTTGACTTAACCTATGTTATTCAACAACCATCGACGCTTTCAAACTTTAATATGGTAATTTCATATACAGGGGAGCGAACAATTTTTACATATCATGCCCCAAGATCATATGAATTTCCAGTAAATCTACCTAAAGTTCCTTGGATGTATTTAACTTCGATGGGAGAATCTTTTAAACCTTTCTATAATCATATAACTGAGTGGTTAGTTAAAAATCCAGAAACTAAGCTTTCCTTTAATCCAGGAACTTGGCAATTAAGAGGTGGAATTGATGCAATTGAAAATGTATTTAAACTTTCTACTTTGGTTTTTGTAAATAAACAAGAAGCAGAGAAACTAACAGGATTTGAAGCTAAAGATAAAGTTACTAAAGAACTTCTAATGGCCCTTTCAGGATTGGGACCAAAAATAGCAGTTATTACTGATGGTGGAAACGGATCATTTGTTTTTGATGGTAATAGATTTTTACACTGTGGAATACTTCCGGTTGATGCATATGAAAGAACTGGAGCAGGAGATGCTTTTGGATCAGGATTTTTGTCAGCTGTAATCAAAGGCAAAACTTTAGAAGAAGCTTTAATTTGGGGAACAGTTAATTCAGCTTCAGTTATTGGTTATACAGGAGCACAAAGAGGATTATTAACAGAAGATGATATGAGTACATGGGTTGACAGGGCAAAATCTTCGGGAGTTATGGTTGAGGAGATGTAGTTGGTTCGGATTCAATAAACTTAATAGTAGATAGAATTTGATCAAAAACTTGAAAAAGATTTGGATCCTCTGTGCCTAGTTGGAAATAGTATCGTATTCCATTATGGTCAAGCAAAACAAAAATTAGGTTTGGTCCTTTAAGGATTATTGATTTTTCCCCACCAAGTTCTGACTCAAATTTTTCTGTTCCAGGTTCTGCTCCAGGTTGGTTTAGTCTGTATGTTGCGTCTTGATCGAGTGATTTTTCTGGATTTTCATAAGAAAAAAGATAGAGGGTGGCAATCAAACCCTCTACCTCAACACTTTGGGAGCTGGGGTTGTCTACTGGGTAAGATATCCACGATCCATATCCACCATCGGGGGACCCTAATACTTCTTTGTGTGTATACCATTTTTCGGGTAATGCAATCGAGAGCCCTATTTTTGAGAAAATATGGACTTTCCAATCTGTAGTTGGATCTGTTGTTGGTATTGGTTCAGTCGATGTAATCGGAGTAGGGATAACCTGTAATTTTGTAATTTCTTTAACTAAATTTTGTGTTTGATATGCAAAAAAACCTGCAATTAAAACAGAAATGATAAGTAAAATTGAAAGTAAAATTACTAAAAAGCTACTATTTTTTTTAGGTTCAGCTGTTTCCATTTTTTGTGCTGGTTCTATTTGTGGTGTTGGTGTTTGTGTATTTGTGGTTATATTTTGTTCCATGCTTTAATAATAACATAGGAAATGTTAAATTTAATGTATGAAAGTCTTTGTAACCAGAAAAATTCCTGGAGAATCTCTTGAAGAACTTAAAAAAAATAATTTTGAAGTTACTGTCTCAGAATTTGATAGACCATTAACTTCTGAGGAACTTTTAGAAAAATCAAAAGGAGTTGATGCACTTCTCTGTCTTTTAACAGACAAAATTGATGGTGATTTAATGGATGCAATTGGACCACAACTTAAAATTATTAGTAACTATGCAGTTGGTTTTGACAATATAAACATTGCTGACGCAACTGATCGTGGAATTGTTGTTACTAATACCTCATGTGTAGAAGTAGATGAAGCAGTAGCTGAACACACTTGGGCTTTAATTGCATCACTTACTAGAAGAATAGTTGAGGCAGATGAAACAACCAGAAGGGGAGCATTTAAGGGTTGGGAACCAAATATATTTTTAGGAGTTTCTTTAATTGGAAAAACCTTAGGAATTATTGGTTTAGGAGGAATTGGGACCATGGTAGCAAGACGAGCAATAGGCTACAAGATGAATGTTATTTATAACAAAAGGAAAAGAGACGAAGAAGCAGAAAAAAATCTAGGAGTTAGATATTCCGACTTAGATACACTCTTTAAAGAAAGTGATGTTGTCACACTTCATGTTCCATTAACAGATGAAACTAGGCACATGATTAATAAAGAAACTCTTAATAAAATGAAAAAAGGAAGTTTTTTGGTTAATACTGCAAGAGGACCTATTGTTGATGAACATTCCTTAGTTGAAAGTTTAAAAGATGGACATTTAACTGGTGCTGCACTAGATGTATTTGATAACGAACCAAATATAGACCCAGAACTTATTGGTATGCCAAATGTTATTACAACCCCACACATTGCATCTGCAACACATGAAGCAAGGGAAGCAATGGGAAAATTGGCAGTTTCAGCAATTTTAGAAACTTTTTCTTCTAAGGAACCTATTAATATTGTTAATAAAGAGGTTTGGGAAAAAAGGAGAAAATGATATTTTCAAGAGGAAAGGATGCTGATTTTGAAGATGAAGTTGAGGAAGAAGAGATTCCTAAGAGAAAATTTAGAGATTTAAGACCAGAAAACCGTAGAGCTCGTAAAGAACCTCCAAAGCCGTGGGGTAAAAAAGAAAGATTAATTGTTTTAATAATACTTTTAGTTACAGTATTAACTTCAGGAATATTAGCTTTAACTGCAAGAAATTTTAAATTACCAAATTTTCCCAAAATTGGCATTCCGAATCTTTCTAATTTTAATATTTTTAAAGAACAGGTAATAATTGTGGGGAATAAGGGGACAAAGGTAAACTTAGCTAAAATTGAAAACACCAAAAAACAATTTAAAAGTTTAACTGATGATTATTCAGGAATTTATGCATTTTATATCTATGATCTAAATGGAAATTATTTTTATGGAGAAAATTATCAAGAAAAAATGCAAGCAGCATCATTAATTAAACTGCCTGTAATTTACTTAACATACCTAGAAAGTCAAAAAGGAAACCTTGATATAAATGAATATAGGTCTTACTTAGAAGCAATGGGTAAAAGATCAGATAATCAAGCTTTTATAAAAATGGTTTCTATTTTAGGCAAAGAAAATATTAATAAAGCAATAATTAATCTTGGAATGAGTAAAACCTCTTTAGAGGAAAATATTACAACACCTGAAGATATCGGTTTGTTTTTTAAGAAACTAAAAAATTATGAAATTTTAAATAAAGAAAATACAGATGAATTTTTAGAATTTTTAACTGATACTTCTTTTGAAAAATGGCTAAGACCAGGAATACCATCTGAAATTAGACTTGCCCATAAATATGGTAGAGAAGTACATGCAGTAAATGATGCTGGGATAGTTTTTAGTGATAAACCTTTTGTTCTTGTAATAATGACTGATGGAGTAGTAGAAAGTGAAGCTGATAAAATATTTCCAGAACTTAGTAAATTATTGTATAATGATCAAATAAATGAAAAAACCAATTGAGTACATAAAGGAATCTTGGACTATCTACACTAAAAGAGAAAATTTTCTATTTTTCTCAAAAGTCATGGCTATCCTTGTAATTGTTTCCACAGGTTTAAGTTATCTAATTAATTACCTTTATCCAATTAATGTCTGGAAAGATTTTAAGTTTGATAATACTCCAATGTTAGTTGGTTTTACTTTTTTAATGTTACTTTCAATCGTAATTGGATTCTGGGTTAAAACGGTAACCTATTTGGCTATCTTAACTAAACCTACTGATGATATAAAAACTTTCTTTAAAAAAGGATTAAAAAGTATTTGGAAGTTTTACTTAATTTCTCTAGTAATTGGAATATTGATATTTTTAGGAAGTTTACTATTAATTATTCCAGGGATTATTTTCGCGGTTTGGTTTTCCTTCTCAATCTTTTTAATTTTAGATAAAAATTTAAAAATTAAAGACTCTTTATTAAAAAGTAAGTCGTTAGTTAAAGGAAAGTTTTTAAAAATCTTTGGAAGATTTATTGTATTTGGTTTTGTGATCTTAATAATCCAAACCATATTAGGCTTAATTCCATATATGGGGACAATATTAGTAAGTTTTCTGGCTCCTCTTTTTATACTTCCTTTCTATTTACTTTATAGAGATCTACTCGTTAGTAGTTGAGGGGGCTGGTTCTAAAATTTTAGGGCAAGACAGTTGTTTTTCTTCTAAAAACCATTCCATTCTACTAAAACATTCTTTTTTTATTAATCCTTCTGGTGGAATCCAATTAACAGAATCTTTGTTATTAAGTAGGCTTCTTGTAATTTTATTCCAAATTGGTGCAGCTCCTGTTATTCCTGAGGCAATTCTACTCATTGGTGTTCCATCATTATTTCCTACCCAAACAGCAACTAAATAATCTTTATTAAATCCAATTGTTAAATTGTCTTTTAAGTCATTACTGGTTCCAGTCTTAACTGCAACTTCAGGATGGTTTGGAATAACCAACATAGAATTTAATCCAAACGATGGAGATCTTGCTATATTATCTTTAAGTACATCTATTAACAAAAATGCAACTCTTGGATCAAGAACTTTTAAATCTTCAACATTAAATCTACTCTCCTTTTGAGATAAGAGATTCTCTTTATAATTTTTAACTTCAGTAATTACTTTAATTTCATTTTTAACTCCCATATTTGCAATAACAGAATAAACTTGTGCTAAATCTACTAATTTTACTTCTCCTCCACCCAGTGTTAATGAAAGGCCAAATCTAGATCTATCGGTCCAGGTAGTAATTCCCATTTTTTCACCCAGATCAATCATCTTACTAACCCCGTAGGAAGCCAATATTTTAACTGCTGGAATATTTCTAGATTCAGCTAGAGCTGATCTTACTGAAATCTTACCTCTATAAGTTCCATCATAGTTTTTGGGAGTGTAAGGAGGAAGTCCAGAAACTGAAAAAGTTATTGGAGAATCATCAATAGTTGAGGCAAGTGTTAAACTATTTGACAAGCTTAAAGCATAGTTTATTACTTTTATTGAAGAGCCAGGTTGTCTTAATCTTGTTGTAACATTTACATTTCCTCCGTTTTTTGTATCAAAATAATCTTTACTTCCAACCATGGCTAATACCTCACCATTTTTAGGATCAACTACTAAAACAGCTGCATTTCCTACGTTTAAATTTTTAAGTTTTTCTAACTCTTCTTTAACTACTTTTTCAGCCATTTCCTGGATTTTAAGATCAAGAGTAGTTGTAACAATTAAACCTCCTTTTAAAACCATTTCTTCACCATATTCATCAATAAGTTTTTCTCTAACATACATTACAAAATGGGGGGCTTTGATGTCAGTTTTATTAGGAGCAAAAGTAATTCTTTCTGATAAAAAAACCTCTTCTTCTTCGGAAGTTATAAACTTGTTAACTCTCATTAGGTGTAAAACTTCTCTTTGTCTTGAAAAAGTTAGATCAGGATTTGGTCCAAAAGGGGAATATCTGGTAGGACTTTGGGGAAGCCCTGCTAATAGTGCTGACTCTGAAAGAGTTAGACTCCCAACATCTTTTCCAAAATAAAGTCTGGCTGCTTCTTGTATTCCATATGCAGTACCTCCATAAGAAACTTCATTTAGGTACATTTCCAGTATTTGGTCTTTAGAAAAATTTAATTCAACACCGATTGATAAAATTAATTCTCTTAATTTTCTAACATATGTTTTCTCAGATGATAAAAGTGCGTTTTTAACAAGCTGTTGGGTTATGGTTGAGCCACCATTAAGTTTTCCTTCCTTAAGATTTTTAATTGAAGCTCGAATTATTCCTCTAATTGAAAAGCCGGGATGTTGATAAAATTCAGCATCTTCTGCGGCTAAAGTTGCAAGTCGTGTATTTTCTGGTATTTGGGATAGAGTTACTGGAGTCCTGTTTTTATCTTTGTAGATGGTATATAAAAGTTCACCGTTTCTATCATATATTTTTGTAGAAACTGATTGTTCTCTGGTAATTAAGTCTCTAGGGGAGGGAAGGCCTTTTAAAACTAAAAAGTAGAAGGTAAAAGAAAAAACTAATAGAAAAATAAAAGGCAATAATAATCTTTTTTTAATTTTAAATTTTGGTAATTTAACACTAACTTTAGGAATAGAAATTTTAATAGGTTTTAATTTTATTTTAAAAGTTAAATTAATAATTCGTCCTATTGCATAGAAAATAAAGATAGTAGCTATTAAAATATGGGTTAGGCAAAAATAAAAAGGTTTACCTACAACAATTAAGATTTTAGTAAGTAAACTAAAGGCAGTGGTGGTTTTTTTAATTTTTCCAGCCACAGGCATATTATATCAAATTATGGGATAAAGTGGATATGAGAAAGTTAATCTGTTAATTTAAAAGTTGAGAGGATTTGGTTTATTAAAGATTCCTGTGGCTCATTTGATGTAAAATCTGAAGTATTAAAATTAATAACGTAGTTTTTATTTGTGGTAATTAAATAGTTACTTAAGCCAGTACTTTGTAATTTAAAATAAACAGGATCTTGAGATGCCCAAACAAAATTGTTATTTTTAATATTAAGATTAACAAAACTTACGTATTTACTAATACTTTGTGGATCTTGAGGGTCAATCTGTCTCAAAAAGTAATCTTTAGTAGGATATTTGTCACCATTATATCCAATAATAACTGTGATAGCTTTGTTTTGATCGATTAAAGTAAACGTTGTGTTAGTAGTATCTCCTAGAATTTTAGTGTTATTTGGGTAACGAAATGAGAAACCATATTTATCACTTGTATACATCTTTGTATTTATATTTGGTTCAGGAGTTGTGTTTGGTGTAATTGTAGGTTCAATTTGGACAACTGGAGTCGGAGTTGAAGTACCTACTGTTTTTAATTCTGTTAGTTCCTTTGTTAATTTCTGTGTTTGAAATATTAGAAAACCTATTATAGTTATAGAAACAAACAAAAGAATTGATAATAAAATAGTTAGAAAATTACTTTTTTTGGGTTTTTCTGGTGTTACCATCTGTTGGTTATCAACTACAGGTATTGTTGATGTTGCTGGTATTGTAGATATTTGATTTTCCATACTTTTTTAAATTATATATTTAATTTATTTTAACGGATATCTGATCATTGCGCTAGAGGAAGCAATTGGACAGTTCATACAATATATCGTTTTTAATGGATCTGTGTATGTTGGTCTATTTTGGGTTTCAATGTTTTCTGGAGGAGTATCTTTTCCTGAAATCTGTCCTGTTGTTTTATCCAACTGTAAATCTAATGGAACAATATTTGAAGTTGTTGGCACGGTTCCTTCTATAAAATATTCAAATCTTAAAGGACATCCTGCCTGGGCAGGGTCAGTTGAAAGTGGTGCTCCTCCAGTGTCTGCACAAATATTAGCTCCAACTACACCACTTGGCTGTAATGGCCAAGAGTGTCCATCATCCTCTGAATCGTAAGTTCCTTTTTCTGATCTATCAAGTGTAAATTTCATAATTTTATTCCAGATAGGAGACGCTCCTGATACTCCAGAAACTGCTCCACCCATCGGGGTGTTGTTATTATTTCCAACCCAAACAACAACAACTGCTTGTTTGGTGTAACCAACTGTCCAATTGTCTTTTCTATCATTAGTGGTACCTGTTTTAACAGATACCTCGGGATGATTCTTAACAACTAAATATGAGTTTTCTCCAAAAGCTTGGCTTCTGGCGTTATTATCGTAAAGGATGTGAGAAATTAGAAAAGTTACGGTTGAATCAATTATCCTTTCTCCTGTTAATTTGTTATTTGAGACTTTATATTCTTCTAAAACTTTTCCTCTCCAATCGGCTACTTTAGTTATTGCAACAAGTTCTTGTTTGATTCCATCATTTGCAAAAACACCAAAAGCACTTGCCATATCGTATGGTCTTACTTCTCCACCACCTAAAGTTAACGATAGACCGTAATTTTCAGGATCAATAAAAGTTGTTAAACCCATTTTATTTGCAAATTCAACAAAGTTTTCAAGTCCATTTAAGGCTAGTGTTCTTACGGCTGGAATATTATATGAATTACCTAGTGCAAAACGGGTTTGAGTAAGTCCGTGATATGTTCCATCATAGTTTCTGGGGCAATAAAGAGATTGACCAGCAACTGAAAAACAAGTTGGTACATCAGTAAAAGTTGTAGCAGCAGTAATTTTTTTATCTTTCAAAGCTAGTGCGTAGTTAATAGGTTTTATAGAAGAACCTGGTTGTCTTTTGGAAAGAATGACATTTACTTTTCCATCTTCATCTTCTGCAAAATAGTCTTTACTTCCAACCATTGCCAAGATTTCTCCTGTTGATGGATGAACGACAATTGCAGCACCATTTCCAACTTTTTGTTTTTTTAATTTAGCAACCTCTGTAGCTACCTGATCCTGGGCAAATTCTTGTAGGTCTAAATCAAGAGTGGTTGTGACACGAAGTCCACCCTGTTCAACCATTCTCTCTCCATATTTTTCAACTAATTGATCTTTTACCCAAAGTGCAAAATGGGGGGCTTTGGGCGTCTCTATTTTTGCATATTTTAATTCTTCCTTAGCTGCATTATCTGCTTCTTCTTGTGTTAAGTATTTATTATCCACCATTTGTTTTAGAACTTGGGCTTGTCTTTCCTTCGCCAGTTCTGGATGTGCCCCAAATGGAGAATATCTCGTGGGACTTTGGGGAAGACCTGCAATTAAAGTAGCCTCAGCTAAAGTTAGATCTTTTGCTGTTTTATTAAAATAAAGTTCACTTGCAGATTCAATACCATATGCTGTTGAACCGTATGGTATTTGATTTAAATACATTTCTAGTATTTGATCTTTGGAATATATTCCTTCAACTACCATTGTTAGAAAAAATTCTCTTATTTTTCTTCTAATAGTTCTCTCTGGTGTTAGAAGTGAGTTTTTTACTAACTGTTGTGTAAGTGTTGACCCTCCTTCAAGTTTTCCTCTAGTTATAATTTTGTAAAGAGCTCTTGCCATACCTGTGTATGAAAAACCATAGTGTTTGTAAAATTCTTTATCCTCAATTGCAATTGTTGAAGTTTTAACATAGTTGGGTAAATCATTTAGATTTACAGGACTTCTTCTCGTATTTGTATAAATTTCAAATATTAATTTTCCATTTCTATCAAGTAATCTAGTTGAAACAGGTATATCGGGGGAGGAAAGTTTTGTTGGAAGCGGAATTCCCCAAAAAAGCCAGGTGGAAAAAATAATAAGCACTGAGAAGAAGATAACTTTTTTTCTATTTCTTTCTTTTGAAAGATAGCCTTTGATTTTTGATAAAAATTTCTTCATAGTATATGAAGTATAATAAAAGTATGGACTTAAAGCTAGAAAAAAGAATTTGGTGGAATTATATAGAAGAGGATTTACAGGAACTATTGGTTCTTTCTGAGTTTCTATCAAACGTAGTTAAAAGCTGGGGAGGGAATTTGCCTGCTGGAAGTAAGGTCTTTCATGATTATTCATTTGTTGTTTTTCCATCAGCTAAAGCATATGAAGGTTTTTTAAAAAAAGTATTTTTAGATATGGGATTTATTACAAATGAAGATTATCTTGGGAAACATTTTAGAATAGGAAAATCTCTAAATCCATATCTAGAAGAAAGATTTAGAAATGGTGAAAGTGTTTATGATAGATTGGTTAAATTTTGTGGAGGCAAAGAATTAGCCGATACTTTGTGGAATGCGTGGACTACAAGTCGAAACCTTGTGTTTCATTGGTTTCCAAACGAGAAGAAAGCAATTTCTTTTGAGGAAGCTGAAGTGAGAATAAAACTTATCATCGACGCTATGGATATGGCATTTAAAGGGTGTAAACTTAAGTAACTGTTGTTATTATGAAATCTTTTAAAAACGCAATAGGGCTCGCTGTTTATTTATTAATAGTTTGGGGATTTTATAGATTTTTATTTCAACTTCCAGAAACAATTGAAGAAATATTTATTAAACCTGTTGTTTGGCTTCTTCCTGTTTTTTTCTTATTAAGAAGTGAAAAAGAAAAAATTTCATCCCTTGGAGTCACAGTTAAAAACCTCTTTCCAGCGGTTTACTATGCATTAGGCTTGGGTGCATTTTTTGTTATGGAAGCAATGGTAGTTAACTTTGTTAAATATGGTGGGCAATTTAATTTAGGTGCAAACATTGGAAAACTACCATTTGTTACTTCTTTAGGTCTTTCATTTGTAACCGCATTTTCAGAAGAAATCACTTTTAGAGGTTATATTTTTACAAGAGTTTGGAAATATTTAAAAAATGAAGTTTTAGCAAATGTTTTAACAAGTCTTTTCTGGGGGATAGTCCATGTTCCAATTGCTTTTTTTGTTTGGAAATTAGATTTAACTTCAGCTTTAATTTATTTATTTTTAACCACACTTTTTGGGATGGGAAGTGCCTTTGTATATGCCAGAACCAAAAATATTCTTTCTCCAATCCTTCTCCATGTTCTTTGGCAGTGGCCAATAATACTATTTAGATAAGTTTGCAGAGGTTTGCTAAGAGGTATATACTTGCAAGTACTCATGAAAGCAAAAATCGTAGGAATAATTACTACACTAATCGTAGCTTTCACCGTACTTACGGTATCGGTTTTAAAGAGTGCCTCAGTTCCTTATGCCTTTTCTCCCATGGTACTTTCTGAATCAAAAGTAACCGATAAAGACATAAAGATTGATTATGTTTTAGCCTACCCCGGAGGAATTCTTCCTGATAGTCCTCTTTGGTATATTAAAGCCTTAAGAGATAAAATCTGGTATGTAGTTACCTTAAATCCTTCCAAAAAAGTTGAGTTAAATTTACTTTTTGCTGACAAAAGACTTTCTATGGCAGCAAGTTTATTTAAGCAGAATAAACCTGATTTAGGGTTTTCAACTCTTACTAAAGCTGAAAAGTATTTAATTAAGGCTATACCTAAAGATGCAAAAGACACAGCCTATCTTAATAAGCTTGCTTTAGCTTCTCTTAAACATAGAGAGGTCATTGAAAATGAGATACTTCCTATTTCTTCAGAAGATTTAAAGCCTGAAGTTATTAAATCTATAGATTATTCAAAGGAAACATACAAAAAAGTACGTGATTTATTAAGGTCCGTTGGGCTAAATCCTTCCCCAAATCCATTCGAAGTGGAGTAATAAAGTGATCAAAATTTATTTTTGATTTCCGTTTAATTTCCGCGAGCAATTTCCCCCTTGACTTTTTTGTGGCTAATTTAGCTTAGAGGTGATATATTTTGAATTAAAAGTTGATAGTTGACTGCCTACCCCTAGTGTTAGATTATCAATTTTATCACTAGTCCTAGTGTTTTTTATTTACATACGTGAAATGAAAAAACATTGTTATTTAAGTAAAATATGAATTGTCCATTTTGTAATACAAATGATACACAAGTCCTTGAATCAAGGGTAACTGATGATGGGCAAAGTTTAAGAAGGAGAAGGGAATGCAGCAAATGTGGTAAAAGATTCACTACACATGAATCTGTAAAACAATCAGTATTGTGGGTAATTAAAAAGGACGGAAGAAGAGAACCTTTTGATAGAGAAAAAGTTAAAAGGGGAGTTTTAAGATCAATTGAGAAAAGGCCAGTTTCTTTAGAACTAATTAATGAAATTGTAGATGAGGTTGAAAGAGAGATGTTAAAGGCCGAAAAAGAAGAGATTTCAAGTAAAACAATTGGCAATGCAGTTTTAAAAAGACTTAAAAAAATTGATAAAGTAGCTTGGCTTAGGTTTGCAAGTGTTTATTTGGAATTTGAAGATTTAACGGATTTCGAAAAGTTAATAGAAAAAAATTCTTAAAAAAATGGTAAGACTTAAAAATAAAAAAATTAAAAAACAAATAAGTTTTGAAAGTTTTAAAGCTCCAACATACGAAAAGATTAAAACTCTAATTAATAAAAAGATTGGTGCAAGACCTAGTATTCCTGATGATTTAGCAAAAGGGGATTGGACTGAACAAGCATTAAAAGTTTTAGAGGAAAGATATTTAATTAAAGATAACGATTTAAAACCAATAGAAACTCCTGAAGACATGCTTTGGAGAGTCTCTTGGGAAATTGCATCTTCAGAAGCAAGATGGGGAACTACTAAAAAAGATGTAGAAAAGATAGCACGAGATTTTTATGGTCTCATGGTTTCAAGAAAATTTTTACCAAATTCTCCAACCTTAATGAATGCTGGAACAAATAATGGTTTACAGTATTCTGCTTGTTTTGTTCTTCCAATAGAAGATTCAATGGAAGGAATTTTTGATGCTTTAAAATATCAAGCAATTATTCATAAAACTGGAGGAGGAACAGGATTTGCATTTAGTCGATTAAGACAAAATGGATCGGTTGTTAAAACTTCAAGCGGTACTGCTTCAGGACCAATTTCTTTTATGAGGATTTTTGATGCTGCAACAAATGAAGTTAAACAAGGGGGAAAAAGAAGAGGGGCTAATATGGGAATTTTGCGAGTTGATCATCCTGATGTATTGGAATTTATTCATTGTAAAGAAGAGGGAGGTATTACTAATTTTAATATTTCGATTGCCTTAACTGATGCCTTTATGAAGGCTTATCAAAATGGAGAAAATTATGACTTGATAAGTCCTAAAAACAAAGAAGTTGTTGGAAGCCTTTCTGCAAAGTTGGTTTTTGATGAGATTGCAGATGGAGCTTGGAGAACTGGAGATCCTGGTTTAATTTTTATTGATAAAATTAATAGTAGTACTGCTAATCCTGTACCATCAATTGGTGCAATTGAAGCTACTAATCCATGTGTAACAGGAAACACTTTGGTGTCTACAAACAGAGGATTAGTAAAAATTGAAAATCTTTACTTAGATAAAAGAAATACAAAAATTTTAACAGATAGTAGACTTTCAGATATTAAGTTTCAGATTCCTTCTAGGATTTTGCAGACAGGTAAAAAACAGGTTTACAAATTAACAACATTTGAGGGGTATGAATTAAGCCTTACAGGGAATCATAAAGTTTTAACTGAAAGAGGTTGGGTTGAAGCTTTAAAGTTGAGAGAAAATGACAAAATATTTATTTCTAATAGGAAGGGTAGTTTTGGTGTTGAAGGATCTCTGGATGAAGGACAAATTATTGGATGGTTGGTTGGTGACGGAACAATGAAAAGGACTCAAGCGATTCTATCCTTTTTTGGTTACGAAAAACAGGAATTGGCACCAAAGTTTGCTCAAATGGTGGAACATTTAGTTGATGGAAAACAAATGTTAGCTAGGAATTATTCTGTTTCAGTAATTAATATTAATGACAGGGATGAAGCAAGAGTTCAATCTACAAGGTTAGCTAGATATATGAATGAAATTGGTATAGATAAAGATTCAAAATTAAAAGTTCCAGAAACAGTTTTGTTAGGAAACGAGGAGATGCAAAAAGGATTTTTGCAAGCATTATTTACCGCAGATGGTCATGTTGGTGGGAATGCAGAAAAAAGTGTCAGTGTGAGATTAACATCTATTTCAGATTCATTATTAAAAGATGTACAGAGAATCCTTCTAAATTTTGGGATTGTAAGTAAAATTTACACAGAAAGAAGAAAAGAACAAAAAAGATTTTTACCAAATGGTCGTGGGGGATCTAAGGAATATTTGTGTAAATCATATAGTGACTTAGTAATTTCAAAATCATCTTTAAAAGTTTTTAAAGATAATATTGGTTTCTTGTCTGAATGTAAAAATATAAAACTTGTTACATTGTTAAATGAATACAAAGAAGGGCCTTATAAAGAAAATTTTATTGCTAGATTTAAAAAATTAATAAAAGAAGGCGTTGAAATGGTCTATGATTTAACTGAGCCATCTACGTCATCCTTTATAGCTAATGGTTTAGTTGTTCATAATTGTGGAGAACAGCCGTTATATCCATTTGATGCCTGTAATTTAGGGAGCATATTTCTAACATATTTTATTAAAGATGGAGAAATTGATTGGGATGAACTAAAAAAAGTTACTAGAACCTCAGTTAGATTTTTGGATAATGTAATTGAAGTTAATCCATATCCATTAGAGCAGATTAGAAAAACAGTCTTTGCAATAAGAAGAATTGGTTTAGGTATTGGAGGTTGGGCTGATATGCTTTTGGAACTTGGGATTCCATATGATTCAGAAGAAGCAATAACCCTAGCTGAAAAAATAATGAAGACTATTCAAGACGAAGCAGTTGAAGAAAATGAAAAATTAGCCAAAATTAGAGGAGCATTCCCACTTTTTAAGAGTTCAATCTATAAAAATGGAAAACCTAGAAGAAACTCAACCGTTACAACCATTGCCCCAACTGGAACAATATCGATAATTGCAGGAGCATCATCAGGAATTGAACCACTTTTTGCAATTGCTTATCAACATATTGTTAAAGATAAACATTTAGATAGAAAGATGACATTTGTAAATCCTAAATTTGAAGAAGTTTCACGAAAAGAAGGTTTTTGGAGTAAAGAACTAATGGACAAAGTGGGAGAATTAGGAGTTATTCGTGGTATTAATGAAGTACCTCAAAAGATAAAAGATATTTTTGGTACAGCTCATGAGATTAATCCTGAATGGCATATAAAAACACAAGCAATTTTCCAAAAATATACAGAAAATGCTGTTAGTAAGACAATTAATTTAAAAAGTGATGCAACTGTTGATGATGTTAAAAAAGTATATCTTGACGCATGGAATGCAGAATGTAAGGGAATAACAGTTTTTAGAGATGGATGTAAAGATACTCAAGTTTTAAACCTTGGTATCAATAGTCAAAAGAAAGAAATTGAAAAAGAAGAAGAAAAATCTGAAGAGCCTTTAAGACATAGGCCATATGTTGTTAGAGGTTCAACATATAGGTTGTCAACTCCTGTTGGTACTGCTTTTATAACCATAAATGAAGATGAAGAAGGTCAACCCTTAGAAGTATTTATTAATGTAGGAAAAGCTGGTTCAGATGTTGCAGCAATGGCAGAAGCCTTGGGTAGAACAATTTCAACAACCTTAAAATTTAGAGGAAATATATCAGCTAAAGAAAAGGCAAGAGAAATTGCAGAACAGTTAGCGGGGATTGGCGGGAGAAGATCAATCGGTTTTGGACCTACTAAAATAAGGTCTCTTCCCGATGCTATAGCAGGAGCAATTTCAGTTCATTATAACTTTGGTATTAATGGATATCATAATAGTCCAAATATTTTTGGAGGAAATCAATCAAATGGAAATATTGTAAGTGAAGTAATTGCATCAGCACCACATGTTGAAGAAAAACAACAAGAGAGCCTCTTTTTGCAAGCATCTAAAGAAAAAGTGGGAGATATATGTCCATCTTGTGGAGCTTCTGCCTTAGTATTTGAAGAAGGTTGTAGTAAGTGTCATGCGTGTGGTCATTCTGAATGTTAAATGTTAAAATATTTTGATATTCATGTCAGTTTATACACGAACAGGGGATAAAGGGAAAACAGGAACTTTTAATGGAAAAAGAATTTCCAAATCTTCAACATTGATTAATACAATTGGTAGTTTAGATGAATTAAATTCATATTTAGGCATTATTGGGGGATTAACCGAAATTCAAAAAAATATATTTACAATAAATTCAATTTTATCAGGAGCAAAACTTACTTTTCCAAAAACTGAAACTTTAAAGTTAGAAGAAGAAATTGATGCTATGGAGAAAAAACTTCCAGTTTTAGCTAGTTTTATAATCTATGGAGGAACTTCAAAAGCATCCCAAATTTATTTTGCAAGAAGCCTTTGCCGTCGTGCAGAAAGATCATTGGTTAAGTTAGAAATTATGGACCAAAAATTAATAGTATTAGCTTATATAAATAGACTCTCAGATTATTTATTTACTTTAGCTCGTTTTACTAATTTTAGGAAAAAAGTTAAGGAAGGTACTTGGAAATAATGCTACAATTAAAAGCATGGGACTACTGCCTGAAAGAGAACCAATTAAAAAAAGTTATGAGAATCCTGACGAGGCTTCTCCTTTAAATATTGAAAGAAAAGAAGTTGTTTCTCCAGTTCTGACTCATTTTAAAGCTCAAGTTAAAAATGATAAAGGACAAAACTTGATCGAGACTCCTGAAGGAAGAAAGATGGAAATAAAGATTCCTGAAGATAGTAAAGAATCTTTGGAAGGAAAAATTAAAGGATCAAAAGATGAATCTTCAGCTTGGTCAGCCGGATATTGGTTAAGAATAATAAAAAAAGCTATATACTTTGGATGGAAGGTGGTGTTTGATAAATGATTGTTCCTGATTTAAATTCAATAATTTTATTTTTAATTTTAATTATCTTTTTGGTGTTTTTGATTGCCACTGTTAGTTATGTAGTCTTTGTTATTTTTAGGTTTAGAGGAAGGGAGGAAAAATCAGTTGATTCAGTATATTTACAAGTTTCAGTTCCACGACTAAACGAAACAAAGACTGATGCCATGGAACAACTCTTTTCATCTCTTTATTCGATGAAAAAAGGAGGTTGGAAACAAAAATTTTCAGTGCAACCATCCATTTCTTTTGAGATTATTGCCAAAGAAGAAGATATTAAATTTTATGTTTGGACACCTACAGAATATAAAGATTTGGTTGAAAAACAAATTCATGGTGCATATTCTGATGCTGAGATTATGGAGGTTCCTGAAGTTAATATCTTTGAAACTGATGGTAAAGTTTCCTATAAATCTTTACAGTTATCAAAAGCAAATTATTATCCATTAAAGACTTTTAAAGATTTACCAACTGATATTTTAGCCTCACTTACATCATCTCTTGCTAAATTAACAGAAGGTGAGGGGGCTGCAATTCAGATATTAATTTCACCGGCAGAATCTGAATGGCAAAAATCAGGTAGTAAATATATATCAGATACTAAAAAACAGGAAAGCAGTTCAGAAAGTGCCAAATATGCAGTTTCTGGTAAAGCCTTGGAAGCAATTGAAAATAAAGTAAGCAAAATAGGTTTTTTAACTTCGATTAGAATTGTTGTTACCTCAAAAACTAAAGAAATTGCCAAGATGAATCTTGATAATATTGTTTCTTCCTTAGGTCAAACATCTGGAGAATTTAATAATTTAGGCAGTAGAAAAATATACAATAAAGGTGGCTTCATGCAAGATTTCCTTTATAGGTACCAACCAATGTTTAATGTGTTTAAAAATCATATTTCAATTTTAAATTCTGAAGAGTTGGCAACCATTTTTCATTTTCCAAATAGACAAATTACAACACCACATATCCATTGGTTACACTCAAAAACTGCTCCAGCTCCAGCAGAGATTCCTGAAGAAGGAATTTATTTGGGTAAAAGTATTTATAGGGGAATGACAAGAAAGATTGCGATTGGGGATGAAGATAGAAGGCGCCATGTTTATATTATTGGAGCGACAGGTGTTGGAAAAACAGAATTAATGAAAGGTATGATTATGCAGGATATAAATGCAGGACGTGGAGTTTGTTTTATGGATCCACATGGAGATGCTGTTGAAGATATCTTAAAACTTATTCCACCAGAACGTGCTGAAGATGTTATTTATTTTAGACCATCAGATACAGAAAGACCAATGGGGTTAAATTTGATGGAAGCAAATACTGAGGATGAAAAACATTTTGTAGCCTCATCAATTATTAATATGATGTATAAACTTTTTGATCCTTATAAAACTGGAATTGTAGGACCCCGTTTTGAACATGCAGTTAGAAATGCAATGCTTACTATCATGTGTGAAAAGGGTGCTACCTTTGTTGAACTAATGAGAGCCCTAACTGATGCAAGGTATGTCCAAGAATTACTTCCTAAGGTCACAGACCCAATTATTAGACGCTACTGGACAGACCAGATAGCTCAGACTTCTGATTTTCATAAATCGGAAGTATTAGATTACATAACTTCCAAGTTTGGAAGATTTGTTACTAATAAAATGATCAGAAACATTATTGGTCAATCTGAATCTTCATTTTCGTTTAGAGATGTTATGGATAATGGAAAGATACTTCTTATTAACCTTGCAAAAGGAGAATTGGGAGAAGAAAATTCTAATTTTTTAGGTTTAATATTAGTTCCTAGAATATTAATGGCAGCCATGAGTAGAAGTGATACTCCAGAAGAAAATAGACGTGATTTCTATTTTTATGCTGATGAGTTTCAAAACTTTGCAACACCTGATTTTGCAGTAATTTTGTCTGAGGCTAGAAAATATAGATTAAATCTAACTGTTGCCAATCAGTTTATAGGCCAAATTGAAGAAGAAGTCAAAAATGCAGTCTTTGGAAATGTGGGTACAAAAGTTTCATTTAGAGTAGGCGTTACTGATGCTAATTATTTACAACATGAATTTACTCCAACTTTTGGTGAAGATGATTTATTAAATGTAGAAAGATATCATGCATATGTTAAAACAATTGTTCATAATCAGCCTCAAACTCCATTTTCAATTGATACAACAGTAGATAGAGCTAAAATTAAAGATATGGAAAATCCCAGAACTGCTGAAATAATTAAAGAAATGAGTAGATTAAAATATGGAAGAGATGCAAGACTTGTAGAAGCGGAAATCACTAGACGTGCAAAACTTTAAATGATATCCTTCAATAGTTTATATGAATAAACCAAACTCGATTACAAATAAAATTGGAATTATCGGTTGGGGATTTGTGGGGGAGGCAACTGGAGTGGGTTTTTCGAAAAATAAACAAAATAAAATTTTTTGGTTTGATAAATTTAAGGAAAGCCCAAACACTTTTGATGAAGTGATAGAAAATTCTGAATATATTTTTATTTGTGTTCCAACCCCAATGTTTAGAGATTATTCTGGGATGGATATATCAATTGTTAAGGGAGTGGTTGAAACAATTGCTAGTAAAGTTATAAATACTTCAAAAGTAATAATTATCAAATCAACTGTTCTTCCTGGAACAACCTTTGAATTTGCCAAAAAATATCCAAATGTAAATTTTGCCATGAATCCCGAGTTTTTAACTCAAAATAAAGCAAAGGAAGATTTTTTAAATCCTGCTAGAACTGTTGTTGGTGTTACCAAAAAAGAAGTTGGAGAAAGAATTAAAAAACTTTATTCAAGTATACTTCCAAAAGATCAGCCATATTTTATTACTGATTTAGTTTCAGCAGAACTTATTAAATATATGAGTAATGTAACTTTAGCTTCAAAGGTGCTGCTTGCAAATGAATTCTATGAACTTGCAAATAAAATTGGTGCAAATTATGAGGAAGTTTATAAAGCAGTAGAAGCGGATCCTAGAATTGGTAAACATTTAAGGGTTCCAGGTCCAGACGGAGATTTAGGATTTGGGGGAGCTTGTTTTCCAAAAGATACTTTAGGACTTTTATCTTTTGCAAAAAATAATAAAGTTGATATGAGTGCCCTTGACGCTATTTGGAAGAAAAACTTAAAAATTAGAAAAGTAAGAGATTGGGAACATATGGATAATGCTTTTGGTAGGGGAGCTTCAAAAAAGTAATAATTTGACTTAGAAATTAATTTCTGTAATACTTATTCTAGTGTTTGATTATGACAAAATTTTTGGAAAGAAGCGAGGTAATTAAATTAAGACTTCAGGGTAAAAGTTATAGTGAAATAAAGCAAATTGTGAATGTATCTAAAAGTTCATTAAGTTTATGGCTTAGAAATGTTCAACTTACAGAAAAACAAATCTCTGGATTAAAAGAGAAAAAAATAAGATCGGTTGAAAGATTTATTAAATCAATGAAAATAAAAAGACAGATTCGATTGGAAACATACTTAAATAATCAAAAACACAAATGGTTACCGCTTTCTGAAAGAGAAGAATTTATTGCTGGACTTTTTCTTTATTCAGGAGAGGGAAATAAAGTAAGTTCAAATAGTATTTCGATATCAAATACTGACCCATCTGTTATTAAATTTTCGTACTATTGGATGCAAAATTGTTTACTAATTCCGAGAGAAAAAATATTTTTAAAATTACATCTATATGATGACATGAATATTGAGGAAGAAACAAATTTTTGGTCCAAAGAAATAGGAATAGATAAAAAACAATTTAAGCGACCATACATAAAAAAATCTTCAAGAATTGATATCGATCAAAAGGGATATGGTCATGGAACTTGTGGAGTTTGGGCATTCAAAACAGAGATAAAAGAAAATATACTTATGGCTCTAATGGCAATTTTAAATCATTATGCTTCTAAAATGACTCGACTTTGATATAATCATTAAATTGGCTCGGTAACTCAGTGGTCAGAGTGCCAACCTTATAAGTTGGAAGTCGATGGTCCGATCCCATCCCGAGCCACTAAATTATTATTAACCAATGGATAAAAATACAAAACTTCTAGAATTAATAAAGAAAAGAGATGACTATAAAGAGAAACTTACTCAGATGTATAAATATTTTCATGGAGTAAAACACGAAAGCGCTCATTCTGAACTACAATACTCTGAAATTAAAGTATATGAGGACATGTTAAATTCTGTTGTGGAAGAGATAAATAATTTATAAATTAATTTTTATCGGGATTTGAGAAATTGTTGATTGCTTTTATAATTGCATTAAATGCATTTTGATGATCTGTCCATTCATCAAATGACATTGGGCCAGTACATTCTGTGAGAGGGGGGCGATTCTCGAAATTGTCTAGATATTCTTGATAATCAACACGAGATTGTATTAGTGCATTAAAATCTGGTAAATCACTTTTTTCTCCTTGATTTTGTAATATATCTTTTCTCACTATGGTTATAGCTCAATTAAAGACTGTTTTTTACTTGATTCTGTAGTTCCTGCAAGTTCAATATATCTTTCTGTGGTTGAAAGTCTTTTATGTCCTGCAACTTGAGAAATTAAAATTAAATCAACTCCATTTTTAATGTTTTCTACAATAAATGTGGTTCTTAAATCGTTTACAGAATATTTTGGAAGTTCTGCTTTTTGAATAAATCTGTCAACTGATGCTCTTATATTTCTAACTGCAAGTGGTTTTCCGGTCTTACTGATAAAAATATATTCGGAAACCACTTTTGGTCTTTCAATCATATACTTTTCAATTGCTTCTTTTGCTGGTTTATTTAAAGGAATTGTTCTTTCAGGTTGTGTTGCATAGCCCTCAATCTTTATAGTTTCTTCATTAATATCAGCAGTTTTAATATTAGCTACTTCTGAAATTCTTAAACCAGTTTGAAGTATTAATTCAATCATTGCAGATATTCTAGGATCATTTCTTACAGCATCTCTTAAAGCTCTATACTCTAAAGGAGTTAAAAACTTAGGCATTGAAGCCTCCACCTTAGGATGAGATACACTTTTAGATAAATCAGTTGAAAGATAGTTTTGTTCTACCATCCATCTAAAGAATGTTTTAACAGCATTTAATTTTCTAGAAACTGATTTTGGTGTATATTTTTCAGAAAGTAGGGTATCTCTAAATGAATCTAAATTAGAAAGTTTAACTTGGTCTGGAGTTGCAATACTACCTTTAGTCAAAAATTCCACTAATTGCTCAAGATCAGATCTATACGCTAAAATCGTGGCTGGAGACCTACCTTTTTCAGCCAAACTTGCCATGAATTTTGGCAATAAACTTTTAATTGTATCCTGTGTCATAATATAAATACCTTAGGCTTGGGGCAAAACTTTCAAGTCTAAGTCATAATTATACAGTGAATAAAAAATTAGTCAACATTATAGGTTTCCTAGTTTTATTAATACTTTCAGTTGTTTTAGTCTCATCTTTTTTCAAAAGTATCAAAAGAATTAGAGAAGGTGACGCAATAATTGAAAAAACAAAGGTAAAACTTGAAAAATTAAATGAAGAAAATAAAAAACTAGAAGAACAACTTAAAATTACTCAAAGTGAAGAATTTGTAGAAAAACAACTTCGAAATAAACTAGGTCTTGCTAAAGAAGGGGAGATTGTCCTAGTCTTACCAGACAATGAAACATTAAAAAAATTAGCTCCAGTAATCCCAGATGAAGAAGAAGTAACATTAAAACCTAATTGGAAGAAATGGATTGATCTATTTAAATGACTCCCTTGTTGCGGAGCTGGGAGTTGAACCCAGCCTGCGAGATTATGCTGTTCTGTAATCTCCAATTACTTGGAGTGCCGGACTATATCTTCATCCTATTTTTAGGAGCTCGGCGTGTAGTCTCTAGGGGGTCATTTTTAGACTTCCCTCGGGATTGACCTTTTAAAAAAAAGGCGTTCCCCGATATAGCCAAGTTTCACTTTTAACATTACTATTAAAGTGGCCCAATTTTAGTTAAGCCTCGCGTGCAGCCGTACACTACCCCGCATATAAAAACGTTGTTATTATAACATATGAGTTAATAATTTGGTAAAATACCAAGTACGGCAGGGTAGCTCAGTTGGTTAGAGCACTGGATTCATATCCCAGAGGTCGTGGGTTCGATCCCCACCCCTGCTACTTAATTAGATCCGCCACAATTTGGCGGATTTTTTGTTAGAATAGAAGATATGAAAAGAGTTTTGTCAGGAATTAGAGCAACAGGCAGGCTTCATTTGGGAAATTACCTTGGGGCGGTTCTTGGTATGCTTGAATTACAAGAAAGAAATGATCTTGAAACTTTATATATGGTTGCTGATCTACATACTTTAACAACACCATATGACAAAAATGAATTAAAAAACAATGTTAGAAATGTAGTTTTAGATTATTTAGCAGCAGGTTTGGATCCTTTAAAATCAACTATTTTTATACAGTCACAGGTTCCAGAACACACAGAACTATTTTATTTATTTTCAACTGTTGTGTCTTTAGCTCGCATGATGCACCTTCCAACATATAAAGATAAATTAAAACAGTATCCAAATGCTTCAACTGTTGCTCTTCTTAATTATCCTGTATTAATGGCTGCTGATATTTTAATTTATAAAGCAAGTTTAGTTCCTGTAGGGATTGATCAAGAACCTCACCTAGAAGTTTCAAGGGAAATTGCCAGGAAAATGAATGAAATTTATAAAACAGATTTTCCAGAACCAATTAGATTTGCAACAAAAGGAGAATATGTACCATCTTTAACAGGGGAGGGGAAAATGAGCAAGTCAGTCGAAGGAAGTTATATAAATTTAACAGATGATTTAGAAACTATTAAGAAAAGATTGGCAGGAGCACCAACAGATTCTGGAGTAGGTAAAAAGATTCCAGAAACTGGAGGAGTAGCTAATTTACTTAAATTTGTTGAGTTATTTGAGGATATAGAAAAACGCAAAAAATACGAATTAAGTTATCTTAGTGATGGAATTAAATACTCAGAACTTAAAGAAGAATTAGCAGATGCAATTTATAAAAAATTACTACCAATTCAAGAAAAAAGAAAACAATTTGAAGAAGATCCGAGAGAAGTAGATGGAATAATTAAAGAAGGTGCAGAAAAAGCAAGAAAAATTGCAGGTGATACATTAAAAGAAATAAAAGAAAAGATGGGATTGTTATGATAAATTTCGAAGAATTTCAAAATGTTGACATAAGAGTTGGAACTATTCTTTCTGCTGAGGTTCCAGAATGGAGTCATTGGGTTATTAGATTAAAAGTTGATTTAGGAGAAGAATTGGGTGAAAAAACTGCATTTTCGGGCATAATGAAGTTTTATAAGCCAGAAGATTTAATAGGAAAACAATTTCCATTTGTAGTTAATCTTGAACCTAAAAAGATTGGACCTGAAAATGAATTTTCAGAAGTTATGATGATAATGGCGACTCCTGGAGAAGACGATAATGAAGTTGCCCCCGTTCTTTTCAAACTTTCTAAAAAAGTACCAAATGGTACAAAAGTAAGATAGAATGTATAATTTGCAAAGTATGAAACCTTTAGAAAATAATAATATGAAACTTACTGGAAACGGTAAAAAAACTAACAAGAAACAGGTAATGGTTAAACTAAAAATTAATATCTGGACTGTTGTTTTTGGAATTCTTTTACTATTTTTTTTCCTTCCACCTATTTTTTCCCTTCTTGGCATTGGTTCTCCTGTTAGTACAAAAATTGATTTATCAGTTGCTTTAAACGATATAAAAAATGAAAAGGTTGAAAAGGTTGTTATTGAAAAAGATAACATCCTATTGACTTATAAAGATGGAAAAAACCTAACAGCAGTTAAAGAAGAGGGGGAAAGTTTTGCAGATTTGCTTCAAAAATCAGAAATTGATCCTACAAAAATAAATTTTTCAATAACAGATCAAACTTTAGCTAAAGCTTTAGCTGAAATTTTAGGAATTGTACTTCCAATTATTCTTTTAGGTGGACTATTTCTTTATATGATGAAATCTCAAACTAAAGGTGCACAAGATATTTTCTCCTTTGGTAGAAGTAAAGCAAAGATCTTTGCAAAAGGAAAACAAAGTATAACTTTTGCAGATGTTGCAGGAGTTGATGAAGCTAAAAAAGAATTGGTTGAAGTAGTTGATTTTTTGAAAAATCCTGAAAAATATAGAAAAATTGGAGCAAGAACACCAAAGGGAGTTTTATTATTCGGTCCGAGTGGTGTGGGAAAATGTGTAATTGGTGATTCATTAGTGTCGACTTCTAAGGGTCTTTTGGAGATTAGAGATATTCCAAAATATTTTTCGGTTGAAGAAAACGGATTTGTTCATGGGGCGACGTTGTCTTCGTTTGATTTCTCTAATTCTATCGATACTATTGCAAAGGCGTCACATTGGTACGATTTAGGTATATCAGATACCTTAAAACTTCAGACTTATATGGGACATGAAATAGAAGGAACACTAGAACATCCGTTGGTATTTATAAATGATCAAGGAAAGTTAGAATTCAAAAGGTTAGATCAAGCTAAAGTTGGTGATTGGATACCAGTAAAAACAAACAATCAGATGTTTGGTAATTATAAAGTGTTGGATACAAAAACAAGTTACTTATTGGGTTTACTCACTGGTGACGGGGGAATGTCGATTAAGGATAGAATTTATTTTTCGACAGCAGATAAAGAATTATTATTATTTTTTAAAACATATTTTAAAAACAAATTTGAATATTCAATCAAGAAAGCTAATAGTAAATATGATTATTATATAAGCTCTTCAAATATTAAGTCCGAAATTACACATTATGGAATGGACGAATCTTATTCACGAAATAAAAAAATTCCAGATCAGATAATGTTATCTCCGAAAGAAAATGTAGTTGCCTTTTTACAAGGGTTATTCGATACAGACGGTTCTGTATATAAAACTGGAAAAGTAGAATATTCAACGAGCAGTAAAAAACTAGCCAGGCAAGTAAGTGCTTTATTATTAAATTTAGGAGTGATGCATAAATTTAGAGAAAAAGGCGATAATCAATATTCGAGTTCATATGTTATTTTAATTTCAGGAACCAGTTTAATTAATTTTACTGAACAAATTGGTTTTAGATTGAAAAGAAAGCAAGATAAATTGGATTTATATCTTTCAAAAATTAAATTAAGGACGAATGTTGATTTATTTCCATTACAGGGACCTCGAATTAAAAAAATATGGAGGTATTTAGTTGAGAATGGTAAAAAACCGTCTAAGTTTGTTGACGAAAACTTTCATAAACAGATTTGTAGATACGCTGATAATGGTCGAAGACCATCTAGAGAAAGTTTAAATTTGTTTTTAAAAGCATGTGAGAGATCAGATCCAGAGATATTTTCAAATGAAGATTACAGATATCTCAAGCTTTTAACAAATTCAGGGTTGTTTTTTGATAGAGTAAAGAAACTGAAAAAGTCAGAAAACAGGGTCTATGATTTTACTGTTCCAAAAACACATTCATTTATTGCAAACGGTTTTATTTCTCACAACACTTTGCTTGCCAAAGCTGTTGCCGGCGAAGCTAATGTTCCATTTTTTTCAATGGCAGGATCTGAGTTCATGGAAATGTTAGTAGGAATAGGTGCCTCAAGGGTGCGTGATTTATTTGCACAAGCTAAAGCATCAGCCCCATCAATTATTTTCATAGATGAAATAGATGCAATAGGAAGACAGCGTGGAAGAAGTGGTTTTGTTGGTGGTCATGATGAAAGAGAACAAACATTAAACCAAATACTGGTTGAAATGGATGGATTTACACCAAATGAATCTGTAATGGTTTTAGCTGCAACTAATAGAGGAGATTTATTAGACCCAGCTTTATTAAGACCCGGAAGATTCGATAGAAGAGTTACTCTTGATATGCCTGATAAAGAAGGGAGAGGTGCAATTATGAAGATTCATGCCAGAGGAAAAAGATTTGGAAAAGAAATTAATTGGGAAAAAATTGCAGATAGAACAGTTGGATTTTCTGGAGCTGATCTTGAAAATATGCTTAATGAAGCAGCAATTCAAGCAGCAAGAGAAGAAAAGAGTGAGATTGATATGTTAGATGTTGAAGAAGCTGCAACAAAAGTTAAATTAGGTCCTGCTAAAAAAAGATTACAAAGTAAAGAAGACAAAAAAATTACTGCTTATCATGAAGCAGGTCATGCGATTGTGACTAATTTCACTCCAGGTATGGACCCAGTGCACCGAATTTCAATCGTAGCCCGTGGTATGAGTTTGGGGCATACTTTAATTCCACCTGCTGCTGATAGAACACATGACACTAAGACAAGACTTGTAAATCAAATCACTGCAATGTTGGGTGGCCGTGCTGCTGAAGAATTTATATTTAACGAGATGACTTCAGGTGCATCAAATGATATTGCTAATGCTACAAGGATAGCTAGAGCTATGGTAGTTGAATGGGGGATGAGTAATTTAGGACCTATAAACTTTGGACCTGATAGTTCAACCGGGGAATTTGGTCAAACAGAATGGTATGAACAAAATACAGTTTCTCCGGCAATGCAGGAGAAAATTGACAATGAAATAAAAAGAATAATGGACAATGGATTAAAAGAAGCAGAGAAAATTATTAAAAAACACAAAGCAAAACTTGATGAAGTTGCCTTAGCACTATTAGATAAAGAGACAATTGATAAAGAAGAGTTTGAAAAGATTGTGGGTAAAAAACAAACCGAGAATGGCCTCTAAAAAGAGTAGGCTCCAATAAGGGCAACAACCAAAAATTTAATAGATTTTCCTAATAAAGTTGCCAGTAAAAACTTCTTAAGTGGGTATTTTGTAATTCCTGAAATAATTCCAGCTAAATCAAATAGAGGATTTGGGATTATTGCCAAAATAAAAATAGTTAAAAAACCTGATTTTTTCATCCATCCTTCTATTTTTTCGTAGTTTTTGCTTTTAGAAACAATTGCCTGACCTCCGAACCCTGCCATAAAACCTGTTAATTCTCCAATTGTAGCTCCCATTGCAGTTATTATTCCTACTAAAAATGGATTAAAAATTGACCCTCCTATAAATGCAGTTAAAATTACTGGTGCAGGAATTATTACTGTGGAATTTCCTAAAATACTAATTAAAAAAATTCCCAAGTACCCATATCCTTCAAGCTTAACAAATGAATTTCGAAAATAAATAATTATGCCACTTATCAAAATTGAAGCTAAAATAAATCCAAATTTGATTAATTTTTCTTTAGTTAAATTTAACTTTGGAATCTTCATTAATTCTAGTTTACAATCAAGACAATGGATAAGCAAAGCTTGACGTCCCACAGCAAGAAACTTATTGTTTTTGATGGCAATGCAATAATGCATAGGGCCTTCCATGCAATTCCTCCATTAACTACTAAGAATGGGGAACCAATTAATGCCATATATGGTCTTGTATCAATGCTTATTAATGTTATTGATACCCTTAAACCTACCAATGTTATTGTCTGTTTTGATGAAAAAGCAAAAACTTTTAGACAAAAATTACTCCCCACATACCAATCTCAAAGGCCAGAGACAGCAAATGAACTTTCAAGTCAGTTTGGTAAAGCGCGTGATTTTTTAAAAGCTTCTAAAATTCCAGTTTATTCAGTTCCTGGTTTTGAAGCTGATGATGTAATAGGCACACTTTCTTCTAAGGCTACTGAAAAATCAGACTTTGACGAGGTTATTATAGTTACGGGTGATAGGGATATGTTGCAACTAGTTGATGATATAAAACATATTATGTTGTATATGCCAATTGGAGGACTTTCAAACGGTAAAATATTTGGAGAGAAGGAAACAATTGAAAGATTAGGAGTGACACCAGATAAAATTATTGATTATAAAGCTTTAGTGGGGGATGCATCTGATAATTATTTTGGTGTTTCTGGAGTTGGACCTAAAACTGCAATTAATTTACTAAATGAATTTAAAAAATTTAGTGAAATATACAATAATATTGATAAAATACCCTCTAAGTTAAAAGAAAAACTTGAAAAAGGAAAAGAATCTGCAAAACTTTCATATAAATTGGCAACAATTGTAAAAGATGTGCCATTAAAGCTTAATTTTGAAGATTCATCCAAATGGGATTTAGCAACGGATGACGTATTAGAATTATTTTCTAAGTTTGGTTTTAGGACTTTGTCAGATAGAATTAAGAAGTTAGGAGAAAAAATAAAATTAGAAAAACAAGGTAGTTTATTCTGAAAGAACATTATTTTAATATTATGAAAATAGCTTTAGTACATGATTATATAAATGAATTTGGAGGAGCAGAAAGAGTTTTAAAAACTTTAACTGAAATTTATCCTAATGCCCCAATTTATACAGCCTTTAGAGTAAAAGGATCAACTGCTGACATTGAATTGAGGCAATTAAAAGAAATTGGAGATAGAAAAATAATTGAAAGTTTTTTAGCTCCACTATTAAAGATTGGAAAACTATATAGTCCTTTAAGATTTTTAATTCCAGTCATTTGGGGAAGCTTTGATTTATCAGACTATGATTTGGTAATTGTCTCTTGTAGCTGGTATGTAACCAGAGGATTTAAGGTTGGACCTAATACCAAAGTTGTTGTTTATTGTCATACTCCACCCAGGTGGCTTTATGGATATGAAACTTCAGTTGGTTTTACAAAATACTGGCCAGTTAAAATTTATTCTGCAATAGTTGGCCATTTTATTAGAATGTATGATTTTAAAACTGCACAATCTATCGATAATTGGATAGCAAATTCGAAAAATGTGGCTGATCGAATCTTAAAATTCTATAGAAAAAAAGCAACTGTAATTTATCCTCCAATTGTAATTCCAAAAATAATTGAAGACATTCCAAATAAAAAGAAAGACTACTACTTAATTGCATCACGTTTGGTTGGAGCAAAGGGAATCGAAGAAGCAGTTTCAATTTTTGAAAGAATTGGTAAAAATTTAAAAATTGTAGGTGAATCACGTGGATTTTCTAATGTAAGTTCAAAAATTAAAAGCAATAATTTTAAAAATATAAAGATTTTAGGAAGAGTAACAGATGAAGAACTAAATAAGTTATATGCAGAAGCTAAAGCTTTTATAGCTTTAGCACGTGATGAAGATTTTGGCATGACTGTTGTTGAAGCTCAAAGTTTTGGTACTCCCGTAATCGCTTTTAATGGGGGAGGGTTTAAAGAATCAGTTATTGATGGTAAAACCGGAATTTTAATAGATGAAGTGTCAGAAAATTCTATTAGAAAAGCAGTTGAAAAAATTGAAAAAACTAAATGGAATAAGTTAGAGATAATTGGTAATTCCAAGAAGTTTAGTAAAGAAAATTTTATTAAAGAGATAAAAAAATATATTAATAATCTAAGTTAAAGTTATGCCTGAATTACCTGAAGTTGAAGCAATTAAAGTACAACTTGAGAAATTTCTATTGAACAAAAAAATTGTTTCTATTGACGTAATAAATAGAAAAGTTTTTCAAGGAGATGAGAAAAAACTAATTGGTGGGTTGGTAAAAAAAGTAAGAAGATTTGGAAAAGTAACATCAATTGATCTTTCTAATGGATATTCAATTTTAACTCATGTTAAATTGACAGGACAATATATTTATAGAGGACCTGAATTAAAGAGTGAAATTTTATCTAAAAAAGTTATTGGTGGGATACCTGGGGTCCACACTCATTTAATAATTAAGTTTGATAAAGGCATCCTTTATTATAATGATGTCAGGCGTTTTGGGTGGATAAGGGTGATTAAAACATCCCAAGTAGAAAATGAACCTTTTATTAAAAAACTTGGACCAGAGCCTTTCAAAAATTTAACCTTTAATATTTTTGAAGAAATTCTTTTAAAAACCAAAAGAAATATTAAAACTCTTTTAATGGATCAGTCTAAATTATCTGGAGTTGGTAATATCTATGCAAATGACGCTCTGTGGCTTGCTAAAATTGATCCTAGAAGGCAAGCTGATAGTTTATCTAGTCTAGAAGCTTTATCTTTATTTAAAGCTATAGAAATGGTTTTAAAGTCTGGGTTGAAATATGGAGGAGCATCTGAACTTGCATTTGTAACCCCCGATGGTGGGGAGGGACAGTATCAAAATTACTCTTTGGTCTATGGGCATGAAGGTGAAATTTGCAAATCATGTAAGATTAATAAAATAGAGAAATTTTTCCTAGGGGGTAGAGGAACATATATTTGTCCAGTATGTCAAAAATAAATAAACATAGAGTATCACTTAGTGATAAAAAAAAGTTTCATTGGGTTCATTTAGCCTCAATTGTGATTGTAACGGGTTATTTTTTGTTATCTAAAATTAATATAGTAAATGCGATGTCTCAGGACAGTTTAATTAATTCATTTTTTCAAATTTATTTATTTGGAAGCATATTTGCCTGTTTGTTTCTTTATACTCTTTCCCATAAAAAATTCTTTCCTGTCTCTGGAGATATAGAAAGAGGAGAAGAAAAAAATGAAAATAAGTTATTAAAAAAATATAGACGTCATGGAAAAATACTTGGAACTATAATAATTGGGACAATCGGGGGACCTATCTTTTCATCCCTTACTGCAAGAATACTTCTCAAAAATTATAGGCTTAAATATTTAGTTATAATGTTTGCAAATATTCCATCAACAATTCTAACTGTTGCTATTAGTAATGGATTTATAAAATTTTTCAATTTTTAATACCACCTTTTCAATTTTAAATTTCTCTGAGGTTTTCCGTGCCTCACGTGATAATTGTTGATAATTATCTTTGTCAATTAACTTTATTATTTTTTGCGCAAATTTTTTCGGAGTAGTTTTTTTAGCAATTATTAACCCATTTTTATCATTAATAATTTCCGATGTCGTTTCATTTTCAATTCCTATCACAGGTTTTCCAGAAGCTAAGGCTTGAATTATTGCTAGACTTTGTGCTTCTTTAAGTGATGCTGTAATAAAAAAATCAGATTTTTCAAAAACAGCTATTAAATTATTAGTGTAATCTTCTAATGTTACGTTTTTAGTCTTTAATTTATTAGACAATTTATACAATTTACGTAAATATTCTCCACTATTTTTCTTTTTTCCATAACATGTTAAATGGTAATTTTTAGGTAAGTGAGAGAAAATTCTTATTAGATATTCTTGATTCTTTCTTTCTGTATATGAGCCTAAAAATATAAAATCTACTCTTTTGGACGAATTGATATTTTTTATTTTAATTTTGAATAAATCGTTTAAATTCAAACCATTGTTTATTATTTTTATTTGAACCTTTTTGTCTATTTGCCTAATCGAATCTTCGACAGTTTTATTTAGAGCAATAACTCCATCTGTATATTTTAGAAATTTTTTTAGATTTGTATTTACATAAAATTCTTGGACTAATTTTACAAATCTAGTTTTGGATAATTTCGGAATAATATGTTCTATTGATTGTGTAGGAATATGATGGAAGGTAACTACTAGTGGAACCTTATTATTTAAGGTCCATGTTTGAACTAAACTGGAATTTAGTATTGAATTTTGTGCATGTACAATGTCAGGTGAAAATTTATTAAGACACTTAAAAACTTTAATAACAACATCTGGAGTAATAATTGGAAGAGTCAATTTTCCAATATCAATGGAAGGAATTTTTAATAACTTAAGATTTTTTGAAACATTTGTGAACGTGTATTTGTCACCTAAACACAAAAATAGAACATCATTCTTTTTAGATAAGGCATTAGCAAGTTCGTTGGAAACATATGCAGTGCCTGTCTCATTCTCAATTTTATAACTTGTAGCTATAACTATTTTCATTTCTGATATTATACTTTAAATAAAGGGAATACATTATAAAAAGAGCCTTACCTATATAAATATGATAACTAAGTTGGTTTTACAGAATTTTAGGAATTTAAAAAAAGAAAGTTTTCAATTTTCATCTAATTTAACTTTCATTATCGCTCCAAATGCAGCTGGAAAAACAAATATTTTAGAAGCTATTTTTATGCTTTCTACAGGCAAGAGTTTTAAAGCAAGAATTGAAGAAGAATGTATAAATTATGATACAGAAATTGCAAGAATAATCGGTAATTCAAATCTAGAAATTGTTTTAACAAGAGGATTTTTAGATATTGGTAAATCAGTTCCCAGTAGAGTGGCTAGAAAAAAGTTAACTATTAACAAAATTTCTAAAAGATTGATTGATTTTGCAGGAAACCTTAAAGTGGTTTTGTTTGCCCCACATGATTTAGATTTAGTAACAGATGCACCTACTTTACGAAGAAAGTTTTTAGATACTGTTATATCTCAGGTTGATAGAGAATATAGAAGAGCAATTTTATCCTACGATAAAGGATTAAGACAAAGAAACAGGCTTCTTTTTAGAATTAGAGAAGAAAATGTTTCAAGAAGTCATCTTTTGTTTTGGAATCAGCTTTTAATTAAAAATGGCAATTACATTACAGATCAAAGACAAAAATTTATTGATTTTGTTAATAATACTGATTTTAAACTAAATATTAATACAAATTACAAGTTAGAATATGATAGATCAGCAATATCTGAAGGTAGACTTGAACAGTATAAAAATGAAGAAATAGCTTCAGCAACTACACTAGTTGGGCCTCATAGAGATGATTTTCTTTTTAAATTGGAAGAAAAGGATCTTTCAGCATATGGAAGTAGGGCAGAACAAAGAATGGGGGTTTTGTGGTTAAAACTTGCAGAACTTTCATTTATTGAAAGGGAAACTTCTGAAATACCAGTGTTACTTTTAGATGATATATTCTCAGAACTAGACCATCCTCATAGAAAAGTGGTTATGGATGTAATTAAAAATTATCAAACAATAATAACAGCAGCGGATCCTCATTTTGTTGAAGAATTTAAAAGCAAGAAAAATTTGCAATCTAGTGGTAAGCATATCTTGTCTCTTCGTGATAAAATACAAATAATAAATCTATGACAATAGATAAATGGGAATTTATAGGACAAAATCCAGAAGGTAAAAAATACTTTAAGAGGATTAGGGTAAAAAAACCAAAAGTCTGCCCTGAACCTCCACCAAATTTTACTCCTAATGAAGAATTTAAAACTTTTTCCGAAGATAATCCACCAATTCTTACAGGAGCACAAGGGTATTCTCAGGCTATGGAAAAAAAGGAAAACTGATCTTTTCCACTTTTATTTCCGCAAGATTTGCGTTATATTATAGTTATGTATTCTCCAAAATTTGTAATTTCAAATAAAGTATTAAAAAATATTGGTCAAGTTGAAGCTAGCAAAGAAGTTATTGAAAATGCTCCTCTTGTTCCTTCGTTTGAAAAACAATTTCAGACAGATGCAATTGCCAAAACAATACATCACGGAACACATATTGAGGGGAATGAATTGAACTTGGTTCAAACTAAAAAAATACTTGAGGGACAGGAAGTATATGGGCGTCCTCGTGATATTCAAGAAGTAGTTAATTATAGAAATGTGATGACGCTTCTAGATGAACTTTCATTTAAAAGGGGAGATTATGATGTAACGATTCTAACTGATATTCATAAAACGACTGTTGAAAAGATTGTTTCAGCTGAAAAGGTTGGAGTTTTAAGAACCACACAAGTAGTTATTAAAGAGGAAGGAACAGGTAAAATTGTTCTTAAACCACCTGCATTTGTAGAGGTGCCATACCTTTTAGATGATTTTTTTAATTGGTTAAATTCGGATGAGGCTAAAGAAATCCATCCTATACTAAGGGCTGCAATTGTTCATTATGTGTTAGTCGCAATTCATCCTTTTGTTGAGGGCAACGGGAGGACAGTTAGAGCTTTTACACAGCTTGTTTTAATGAGAGAAGGATATGATATTAAAAGATTTTTCTCATTGGAAGAAAATTTTGATTCAGATTTAGCTTCATATTATGATGCTTTGTTTAAGGTTGATAAGGAATCAGCTAGTATTGTTCAGAGAGATTTAACCCCATGGCTTGAATACTTTACTGAAGTTGTTGCTTTAGAACTTTCTAAGATTAAAGAAAAAGTAAGAAAGTTATCACTTGATGTCAGGATGAAGACAAAATTTGGTGAACAAATTGCCTTAACTGAAAGACAAATGAGACTTATGGAATATATTTCAGACCAGGGTTCGGTCCCGATGCTTGATTTGAAAAAACTTATTCCAATGGTTTCTGAGGATACAATCTTGAGAGATTTAAACAGTTTACTTAAAAAAGGAATAATTAAAAAAGAAGGAAGTACTAAATCCTCTCGTTATGTTTTTGCTAGAGGATAAATGTAAAAAAATTTAAAAAAATATGACACCACAAGATCCACAATTTTTATATATGATCTTGGTACTTCCATCTCTTTTTGGATTAACATTAATGGGGGAAGGAATTTATAAATGTATACACGAAGAATGGAGTGGGTTAATTAGTATATTTTTTGGACTAGCCTTTATCGCGATGGTTGTCTTTGCTTATTTTTTCTTTTCTTCATACATGGCTAACCGCGGTGTATAATCTAGATAAATAATGAAGTTTAAAGAACTTGCAATTTATCTGGAAAAACTTGAAAAAACTTCTTCAAGACTGGCCATAACGGCGCTTTTATCTGATTTGTTTAAGAATTTAAGTTCTGATGAAATAAAAAACACGGTTTATTTGATTTTAGGTCAACTCGCTCCATCATATGAAAGTATTGTTTTTAATATGGCCGATAAACTTATTATTAAGGCTATAGCTAAGGCATACAATCAAGAAGAAGATTTAGTTAATAAACTTTATAAAGAGAAAGGAGATCTGGGTATAGTTTCTGAAAAGTTGGCAGATAATGTAAAAATTAAAATAGAAAAGGATCTTAAAATAAATGAAGTATTTACTAAACTATTAGAAATTGCTAATGATTCTGGAGAAGATAGTGTTTTAAGAAAAGAAGAAAAGACATCTGATTTATTAAAACATTTAGATCCACTTTCTGTGAGATTTGTGACAAGAATTCCAATTGGAAAACTACGTCTAGGTTTTTCAGAGAAAACTGTAATAGATGCACTAGCTAATCATAATAAATTAATCCAAAAAGAAATTGAAGAAAATTACAATATTAGACCTGATATTGGATATTTAGCCAAACTTATTAAAGAAAAAAAATTAGAAGATGTTAGTCCTGAAATTGGGGTTCCTGTCGTTCCAATACTTTGTCAACGCTTAAATTCAACAACCGAAATGATTAAAAAAATGGGAACTGTGGCTGTAGAGCCTAAATTTGATGGTCTGAGAATTTTCATTCATTTTAGGAGAAAAGACAATTTTTTAAGAATTTTTACACGAAATATGAATTTTCTTGATTCAAATATCTTTCCAGAACTTAAAAATTTTGGAAGGTTTGTAAAGGCTGATGAAATAATATTAGATACTGAAGCTGTAGGAATTGATTCTAAAAGAGAAATGTTTTTAGATTTTCAAAAAACAATTCAACGAAGAAGAAAACATGATGTTGAGAAAACCTCAGGGGAAGTACCTTTACAATTTCAAGTTTTTGATTGTCTCTTAGTTGACGGAGAAAGTTTAATTAAAATGCCATATATTGAAAGAAGAAAAAAAATCGAATCTGTAGTTATCAATGGAGATTTGTTAAAAATTGACGAATCAACAATTACTAATAATCCTGAAGTGATTAAAAAACTTCATTTTAAATATTTAAAAATGGGACTCGAAGGTGTGGTTGTCAAAAGAGCTAATGGACAATATGTATCAGGTAGAACTGGCTGGAATTGGGTGAAGATGAAAGAAGAAGAGGGAATGGAGGGAAGGCTTTCTGACACAATAGATTGCATTGTAATGGGTTATTTTGTAGGTAAAGGTAAAAGATCACGATTTGGTCTTGGAAAGATTTTGGTTGGTATAAAAGATGGAGATAAAATTAGAACTTTGACTAAAGTTGGGACAGGATTAACAGAAAAGATGCTTGTTGAAGTTAAAAAAAGACTAGAGAAATTAAAATCAAAAGAAAAACCTAAAGAATATGAAGCCCAGAAAGATCTAATTCCTGATGTTTGGGCTACCCCTTCTTTAGTTGTTGAGGTTTCTGCAGATAGTATTTCTGTTAGTAGCAAACATTCATTGGGATTATCTTTAAGATTCCCGAGATTTTTAAAAATTAGAGAAGATAAAGGAATAAATGAGGCGACAACACTGGAAGAATTAAAAGAGATACTTAAGTTGCAATAATTTTGATATACTTAATTTACATTGAAAGAAGGTGATTAAAAATGGCAGAAAAAACAGGTCTTGGTCTTAAAAAAGAAACTTCAGGAGCTTTAGCTTATGTTTTAGGCCCAATCACAGGAGTAGTCTTTTTAGTTTTAGATAAAGATCCTTTTGTGAGATTCCATGCAATGCAATCAATAGTTGTTTTTGTTGGTCTTTTTGCAATTCAATGGATGTTGGGTTTAACTATAATTCTTGCAATTTTAGTTCCTTTAGTAGGAGTAGTCAGCTTTATTCTTTGGTTAATGCTTATTTATAAAGCATGGCAAGGAGAAGAGTGGGAAGTTCCTTTTGTAGGAAAACTTGTAAGACAGTTAGTTAAGAAAGTTTAATCATTTTAATTTAAAAATGGTTAATAAATGACACCTCCAATCGTTTGGAGGTGTTTTAGTGTAAAATTAAAATAATGAAATTAATCATAGGTTTGGGAAACCCAGGTGAAAAATACAAAAACAATAGACATAATGTTGGGCAAATGGTTATTGAAAAATTACAATCAATTTCCCACAACAAAAATATTTTATTAAAAAAGTCTGGTTCTTTTATGAATGATTCAGGAGATTTTGTTAAAAGTATACTTACCAAATCTAAACTAGAAACATCCAATTTATATATTATTCATGATGATTTAGATATTACCTTAGGAAGTTATAAGATCCAGTTTGGAAAAGGTCCTAAAATTCATAATGGTATTAATGATATTCAGGAGAAATTAGGCACAAGTGACTTCTGGTATGTCAGAGTAGGGGTTGATAATAGAGATCCTAATAATAGAATTCCTGGAGAACAATATGTGTTAGAAGATTTTACAAATGAGGAACGAGATATTCTAGATAAAGTAATTGATGAAATATGCAAAAAATTGGTGATTTTATAAATGCTCCAAATGGTGTAGGCAGTAAGTTTAAGACTGATGATACTGATAAATATGTATCCAGAGAGTTTCAAAAATATGCCTATGAACTTGCTAAAGAATTAGGTGATCTTGACCATATATCTTTATATATGCGCATTGTTAAAATTAATCCAAGAGGATTAGTAGAATCTGCAAAAAGTTTTGTTAAAGATGCTAGTAATGCTAGGAGTAAACCTAGGTTATTTATGTGGAAACTAAAGCAATTAAAAATTGCCAAAACTGTCACAAAAGAAAATTAAATGTGGCATAATTAAAAAAGATGAAAAAGGATTGTATAAGTCATTTAATTTTTTTGCTTTTATATTTTATCTTAATAACTTTAGTTAAAAAATATTTTTCATTTTCATTTTGGCCATTTTGGGTTGGAGGACTAGTAGGTTTATTTTTATCAAATGTTGACCATTTATTACACGTATTTGTGTTTAAACCATATGAATTAACTTCCCAAAGGGTGATTGCATTAATGAAGGCTAAACGTTTTAAAGAGGCTTTAATACTTTTATATGATACTAAAAATGAAAGAACCAATTTAATTTTTCATTCATTAAATTTCCAAATTATATTTTTAATTTTAACGTTTTGGTTATTATCTTCTTCAGGAAACCTTTTTGGTAGGGGACTAGTACTTTCCTTTTTATTAAATTTAGTAATCTTTCTTTTAAGAAAGATTAAAACTAATGAAATTATTTTAATTGATAATAATAAATCTAAACTTTATTTTATTGGAGTATTTTTAACGCTTTTCATTTTCGGTTTTTTGTTTTAATATAGGCTCCACATGCTTAAGCCTGTTAATTCTTTTGAAAATGCCAAGAGACAACTTGATTTAGTTGTTCCACTTCTACTTAATGATTATCAGGATAAAAAAAGATTGAATAGGGCAATAAGGCTTCTAAAAAAACCTCAAAATATATTAAAAAAGAAATTAAACCTCAAACTTGATAATGGTAAGAAAAGATCATATCAGTCCTTTAGGATTCAGTACAATGATGCAAGGGGACCATTTAAAGGTGGTATTAGATTTCATCAGAATGTAACAGAAGATGAGATTAAAGCTCTTTCTTTTTGGATGAGTATAAAATGTGCTGTTGTTAATATTCCATATGGAGGAAGTAAAGGTGGAATTATTGTAGATCCGACTAAACTTAATTTAAGAGAATTAGAAAGGTTAACTAAACAGTATGCTAACTTTTTAACTCCTTATATTGGACCATGGCGTGATATTCCAGCGCCTGATGTAAATACTAATGGTCAAGTAATGGCCTGGATGCTTGAAATTTTTGAAAAAAGAAAAAGGCATCATTCACCAGCCACTTTTACAGGAAAGCCTATTGAGTTAGGAGGTTCTGAAGGACGTGAAGAAGCAACAGGAAGAGGAGGAGTTTATATCCTTCAGGCTTATTTAAAATCTAAAAAGATAAATCATAAAAAAATTAAACTTGCCATTCAAGGATTTGGCAACGTTGGATATTGGTTTGCAAAGTTTGCTTTCAATGCTGATTTTAAAATAGTTGCCATATCTGATGTTTCAGGAGGAGTAATCAATACAGCTGGACTAAATATAGATGAGTTAAAAAAACTCCATGCAAAGTTTGGTTGCTTAAAAGAAGTTTCATCAATGACCAATTATAAATTTATCGAAAATAAAGATCTTTTAGAACTTCCTGTAGATTTATTAGTTCCAGCAGCCTTAGAAAATGCAATTACCAAAGAAAATATAAATAAGATAAAAGCAAAATTCATTTTGGAAATGGCCAATGGTCCAACAACCTCAGATGCGGATGAAATATTAAAATCAAATAAAATTGATTTAATTCCAGACGTTTTAGCTAATTCTGGTGGTGTGACGGTATCTTATTTTGAATGGATTCAAAATTTACATGGATATAAATGGACTAAAGAAAGAGTAAATAATGAACTAAAAGAGACAATTACAAAGGCATTTGGTGATATTCAAGAAGTAGTTTTAGAAAAAAAGATAACATATAGGGAAGCTACATTTTACCTGGCTGTCAAAAGAATAATTGATGCAATGATACTTCGAGGAAGGGTATAATTTACTCTCTACAACAATCTATAGCTTTTTGAACTAAGGATCCTAATTTTGAAAACACAGATTCAGAACCTCCCTTTTTTGATTTTTCATCTAAAAAATCAATTTCATCATCATTTTTTTGTTTGATATCTTTTCCTCCAACAATCCCTAAGTTTAATCCCCAGAAAAGAGAATAAAGTTTATATGCTTTTTCAAACATATCCCAAGCTTTCTTTTTATCATTTTTCTTAAGTTCTTTGGTTCCAACTTCCATTAGCCTCATTGAAGCTGAAAGAAGGTGTTTGCTGATACACCAAACTTCACCTTCATAATCTTTAATAATCTCTTTTAAAAGATCAGTACGCATTAATCTAACTTCATTTAAAAGGTCTAAGTATTTTTTATCTTTAGTTTTTTGAGAAGTATAAAAAAGATGTTCTTCAATTGAAATCAAATTCATTATTCCAATTGAAAGGTCCTCACCTGAAGATAAATCAAGCTCCTTTTGGGCTGTTACCTTTTTTACCTTACTGAGTAAATCTTTGTAATTTTTAATCATATATGTAATAGATGACAAACTATGCCTATCGTATTAAAGTTTATATAAATAGCCTCCCCAGAAGTATAACACTAAACTAAAAATAATTAATACTGTTACTGGAAAAATTACTCGTTGAAATTGGAAAAGTTGCTTTCCTTTTATCTTTCTTATCTTTTTATCAAAGTAAACTCCTATTAAAAATGCAGGAATTCCTATTAAACTTCCAAATACTAATTTGTCAATTCCTAATATTGTATTAAACGGATGCCCTATTATGTTTGTCCAATAAAGTGGAGGATAAGTAAGAAGAGTCCAAAGCAAAAAACTTAAGTAAGTAATTATTTTTTTGTCTAGTTTTTTTAGGAAACTAAAATTCTTTTTACTTAACCAATCTACAGTCCAAAGAGTTAAAGAAACCATTAATCCTCCTACCCAAATTCCTGAGATTGAATCATCAATTCCAAAGTAACGAGAAAGTCCCAATCCTCCTGCAACTGCAATAGTACAGACAGGACACACTGCTAATGCTGGTTTAGGCATTAATAAATATATTCCCGGAACCATTAAAAGACTTAATACTTTAGATATTTTTTTCATTTTTAAAACTTTAAACTTTTATAATGTTCGATTATTTGTTGATCCCCAGTAAGACATTTTCCTTCAAGTGTAATTAAAAGTGGTACCCCCATTTCAGCCAGAGGAATTCCACAAGTTTTTGCCCTTTCTGCCATAAGACTAGCGTTACTTTTATTATTCCAAACTTCTAACTTTTTTATTTTAATTTTGTCTTTCCCATCCCAAGTTTCAAAAAAGTCATCTACAATTTTACAATGAGGACACCCATCTCCCCAAAAATATTCGTAGGTATTTGGTTCGGGAGTAGGGAATGGTTTTGAATTATCCTTTGTAATTAATAATGCACCACCTCCTAAAATTAATATAGTAACCACAATTACAATGATTCCAAATTTGTTCATATTATATTATAACCAGATTTACTAATTATTTCCTCAAGTTTTTTGATATCGTGTTCAATTTCAATTTCTAATGTTTCTTTAGCATATGAACATTTACAGGGCATTCCAGCATCGGTCAAATCAATTTCTAACATGGTTGCACAAGATGGACAGTTCATTCCTTTAATTTTGTAAATTTTATTAGTCATTTATTTAACTATTTCAAATGATCCAGTATACATTCCCATACTGCAAGAAAAGGTAAGTGTACCAATTTTATTGGGTGTAAATTCTATTATTTCCGTTCCAGTTGAAGGAAGGATTTTATTAATATTCATGCTTGGTATTACAAAACTTCTAGAACAGCTTTGTACATTTTTAGTGACCATTGTAAGTTTTACAGGAATACCTACCTTTAAACTAGTTGTATTTGTTTTATATGCATAATTACTTACTTCTATAGTTGCTTCTTGTACACCATTTACTACTTTTGCTAAACTGTTTCCAGAATTATCCACTTTTTTATTAGAATCAAATAACACTTTACTATAGTTTTGAAAAGTATGAACTGAGCCCTTTAGAATTTGTCCTGTATTAATTGCAATAAGTCCAATAATTATAATCACAACCGCCGCGATTTTTGAGAGAATTGAATTTTTAAATATAGAAGAAACAGTCAATCCTAAAAGGAAAAATACTGGGGAAGTTCCTAATATAAAAGCAAACATTATTAAGCTTCCAAATAGGGTACTTCCTGTTCCTATTGCAAGAATCATCATTGCTTGTGTTACTCCACAGGGAATTAATATAGTTAATACACCTAATAGAATTGGAGCAAAGATTGAAGAGTCTTTTGAAATTTTATTTAAATATTTAAGTACAAAAGTAGGAGGTTGAATTACTGTATAGCGAAATATCGGATGCAAATTTAAAAGTCTACCTGCTGTCGCAATCATAAAAATTCCAATTGCAATTTGTAAATAACCTTGAAGAGTAGGGGAAAATGTAAGTCTACCTCCAATTGTTCCCAAGATTGCCCCAAGTATTGTATAGGCTATTAATTTTGAAAGTAGAAAAAGAAAAGTATTTTTGATTTTTGAATTAGAATCAGTTAATACTGAGGCTAATAGTCCTCCTTGTACAGCTAAACAAGAAATTCCCCCTGTTGTTAATCCTGCTATAAATGCTAAAAAAACTTGGTTCATAATTTTACTACTTGATATCCCCCATAGGGGGATATATATTATCTTAAATATTAAAGGTAAATATGCAAGGGGCAAAAGGAAAAATACTACATAGATTAAAAATTGCTAAAGGACATCTGGAAAAAATAATTAATATGGTTGAAGGTGATGAATATTGCATTAATGTTGTTCATCAGTCGTTAGCTGTTCAATCCGCATTAAGGAAAGTAGATGAAGTTATCTTAGAAAATCACTTAAAAACCAACGTTGCCGATTCAATTAAAAGAGGGGATACAAAAAAAGCTATTGGTGAAATGATGGATGTTTTAAAAAAGAAATAGAAACCATTACAATTTTTTTGTATAAAAACGTTATATTTTTTTATTTAAAATTTATTGAGACTAAATATTAAATGTCAAAGTAATAATTTAATCAATTATTATCTTTCTAGTCGTAATATTGGGATTTATTGGTGTTACTATAAGTCCAATTTATTCTCTTGTTATTTTACACAATCCGTTTCATTTTGAGCAAAATTAGATTTTTATAAAATCATATGGAATCGAATCAAAAGACAAAATATTTTAAGAAAATTGTTTTTTTAATTAGTTTAAACTTTTTTAAGTGAAGAAATTATTGAGTCTATTTCATCTAATGTCTCTTGATTCCAAGAGATCGGAAGTTTGATTGAAATATGACCATAATTGGTGGGTTGTCCAAAACTACCATCAGTATATTTCTGACAAACAGTAAATCCTAGGCCGTTTAAATCTCCACTTCTTCTTAAGGTTCTATTATCTTTTGATGTTAATTCTTTAAAAAAATTATATCTACTACTTGGGCCTTCAAAATTTGGATCTCCTGAATATAAACAAAGGGCACCACCTGTTGCACCTTGAAATATGGTTATTTGATAGTCATCTTTGCTCAAATATAATTTTTCATCAGCTACTGTTTGATTTTCTTTTTTTATAACCCAATCATTTGAAGCCTGTAGACTGTATTGATCATAAGAAAGTCCGGCGCTTTTAGGTACACCCCCATTTGTGGTTACAAGTGGTTTTGTTGTTGGTGTTGGAGTAGGGGTTGGTGTTGGTAAATTTTCATTTGATGTGGTTGCTTCAGCTTGGGTTTTTTTTATCTCTTTTGTTTTTATTCCAAAATAGTACCCACCATATGTCATTGCCCCAATAACCAATATAACTAATATTACTTTGCCAAATATAGAAAAGAACTTTTCCATTATTTCTATTGCATTTTTGCAGTTAGGAGTTGACTTGTCAATATACTTACCGTTATAGTGATTATCGATATGTCAGTAATAAAAATAACAGACTCTGATTTTGATAGTAAAGTTCTTCAAAATAAGTTACCAACTTTGGTTGATTTTTATGCAGATTGGTGTGGCCCATGCAAAATGGCAGAACCAGTTCTAGAAGAATTAAGTGAAAGTTATAAAGAAAAAGTAGAGATAGTTAAATTAAATGTAGATGAAAATCAAGCTACGTCAGCTAAATTTGGAGTAATGTCAATTCCTACTACAATTTTATTTAAAGAAGGAAAAGAAGTGGGAAGACAAGTAGGCTTTGGAGGAAAACAAACTTTTGAAGAGTTAATTAAAAAGGGGGTGATTTGAATGGATCCACAAAATACACCAGTACAAGACCCAACAGCACCAGTTGTTCCAACTACACCAGTAGTAGAACCAACTGCACCTGTTACAACACCTGAACCAGAAACTACAGATACTACAGTAGTTCCAGGTCCAGTACCTGTTGCAGAAGTCCCAACTGAACAACCTGTAACTGAAACACCAGCTGTTTAAAATTATTAATTTCAAAAATTAATAAACAATTAAAAAACTTGTTTTATGAAAGATAAAATTTGGGATGTTGCGATTATTGGTTCAGGCCCTGCAGGTTTAACTGCGGGAATTTATGCTGTGCGTGGAGCAGCCTCTACAGTTATTTTAGGTGGTGAAATTTGGGGGGGACAATTAATGTTAACTAGTTTAGTTGATAATTTTCCAGGGTTTAGTGATGGAATAATGGGGCCTTCCCTAATGGAAAATATGAAAAAGCAAGCTCTTCGATTTGGAGCAGAATTTATCCCAAAAAATGTTACTGAAGTTGATTTTAATAAAACTCCTTTTAAATTAACTACTTCTGATTCTGATTTTTTTGCAAAAACTGTAATAATTGCAACAGGAGCAGAGACTAAATGGCTTGGGGTTCCTAGAGAAAAAGAATTGATTGGCCGTGGTATCTCATCTTGTGCTCCTTGTGATGCACCTTTTTTTAAAGAAAAAGATGTATTAGTAGTTGGTGGAGGAGATTCTGCAATGGAAGAAGCATTAGTATTAACCAAGTTTGCATCTAAAGTAACAATAATTCATAGAAGAAGTGAATTTAAAGCTTCTAAAGCAATGCAAGAAAAAGTCTTTACTAATAAAAAGATTAGTGTTATTTGGAACACAGAAATATTGGAAGTTATTGGATCTACAAAATTTGAAGGGTTAAAGGTTAAAAACATTACATCAAATGAGGTTTCAGAAATTAAAGCAGATGGAATGTTTGTTGCAATAGGACATACTCCATCAAGTGAGATTTTTAAAGGTAAACTAGAACTTGATGAGAAAGGATATATAAAAGTACATAGTGGTACAAAGACTAATATTCCTGGAGTTTTTGTTTCAGGAGATGTCCATGACTTTACTTATAAACAAGCAGTAACTGCTGCAGGGTTTGGATGTATGGCAGCTATGGACGTTTTAAATTATCTTGACGGAAATAAATGAAAAATTTGAGAGAAAAATCAAGTGTTTGGAAGGTCTCGATCATTTTATTTATTTTATCAATAATCACTTTTGCGGCAAGTCTTGGTATCGCCACAAGTAACTTCAAGGGAACAATTCAAGAGACATCATTCGGGAACTCTGAACAATTTATATACATAATGCTTGGTTCATTTGGCATAGGTGTAATTTCATTTTTAATTGCAGTAACAACATTTTCATATAAATACAATAAAGGTGAATTAAAATCGGAAGTTAGAAGCATTCCGTATTCTATTGTTAAATTTCTTCTAACAATAGCATTTTTACCAATTATCTTAATATTCAACATTCTTAATCTAAAAAAAGTATTTTTTGATATAAAAAGTAATGGATTATCTAAAACTTTCAATTCTAAATCTCTAATAGCAAAAACATTTCAAACAATTTTTATATCTGTATTATTATTACCGTTTTGGGTAGGTGGCTATTTTTTACTAGGAATGATTGCAGGATCATTCCTAGGATATGTTTCTGAGGATATAGCAATAGTTGGCACTGGTTCTATGTATCCCACATGGCCAAGAGGTACAAAAGGTAAGGAACCGAAGGAACTTGCTAAAGAAATAATTTCAACTGCTGGCTTTTTGCCATTTCCAAACGGACTAAAAATTAATGATAAAAGAATATTTGGTCATACTTTGGAACGAGGAGATATTATTACTTGGAGTAATGACGTAACAAAAGCACTAACAAGTCAAAATGATGGTGAACCAGCGGGCCTATTGAAGAGAATAATAGGCCTTTCAGGAGACACAATTGAATTAAGAAATGGAATTCTATACTTAAACAGTCAACCTCAAAAGGAACCATATACAGCCAAACCTCGATCAACTTTTGGTGAGAAATTTTTGAAAGAGTGTCAAGTTGTTACAGTTCCTGAAGGAGAATTTTTTGCAATGGGGGACAATCGAAAAGGTAGTGCTGACTCCCGAGAGATTGGATTTGCCCCCATTAAAGATATAAATCGAGTTTTACCAATGTCTAAACAGAAAGACAAACTTGACAAAAATTGGCGTGATACCACTCTAGATTTAGATGAAAGTATAAAACCAAAAATAGACAAAGAAAAGTTTTTAGAATTATTAAATAATATTCGAAAGGAAAAGGGAGTTTCTGAGTTGAAATATCAAACTAAGCTCGAAAAATCAGCAGAACTTCGTGGAAAAGCTATTCTAAAGTATGAAGATTTTGAACAGAAAAAATATACAATGGAAAAATCAATGGCTGATGCAGGCTATTGGAATACTTTTTGGTGGGAAGTTCCAATTCAAGGCTATTATGAAGCCGATGAGCTAATTGAAAACTATCTAGAAAGAGATTGGACTGACGCTAAAGAAACATGGTTTGATAAAAGATTTGATGATATAGGGGTAGCAGAAGTTGAAGGAAGTTTGAATGGTTGCCCAACTCAAATAATTGTAATACATGTTGCAGGCTATGTTCCTCCAAATTACAAACAATCAGACATTGATAGTTGGAAACCTTCGCTTGATGGATTGAGAAATATACAATCAGGATGGGCGAATTTAAAAAATAATGTTTCATTTTATAGTCAACACAAATCTGAAATTGACCGTATTAATGAGATTATAAGTATAAGAATTACAAGAACCAATTCTATTATTTCGACTATGACCGAAAACAAGTGGCTTAGTGTTGAACAAAATAGATGGATAAAAGAAGATCAAGATTTATATAACGAACAAGAATCTTTAGCAAACAAACTTAATAGTAAATAAGTGTGTTAGTGTATTTTATTAATATGAATACAAATTAATGTTTAAATTGTCATACCCAAGATAAAATTGTGGATTGACATAATTTTGATTTACTGGCAGAATTAACACATGTTAAAATCTTTTGAAAAAAATAAAACTTCATTATTTGAAAGATTTATTCCAGTATTATTGGTAGTTACAGTAGTTTTAGCTTTTCTGGTTGGTGCTTTATGGCAAAAGGTTGAGAATTTGGGTAAAAATCCGTCCGTTAATACAGGTAATAACGGAAATACTGAAGTTGCAAAGACATCTCCAATATCAGTAGATAATTTGAAAATTATGGCGAAAGATTTAGGATTAGATACTAAAAAATTCAATACTTGTTTAGATGATGGTCAAAAGACTGATAAAGTGTCGAAAGATGTTGTTTACGGTGGAACTGTTGGTGTTACTGGCACTCCTGCCTTTTTTGTAAATGGTAGATTTTTGGGTGGTGCATATCCATTTACATCATTTAAAGAGGTAATTGATAGGGAACTGGATGGAAAAGGATCAAATGATTACAAAACCTATTCAAAAGATTTGCAAACAGCATACGATCAAGGGTCGTTTATTGCAATAGCAAAAGCTATCAACATTGAAGGATCACCTGTTTTGGGGGATTCTAATGCTAAAGTTACCCTCGTTGAATTTTCTGACTTTGAATGTCCATACTGTATTAGACATTTTAGTCAGACATGGCCCGAGTTAAAGAAAACATATATTGATACGGGAAAAGTTAAAATTGTATTTAAATATTTTCCACTAGGTTTTCATCCAAATGCTCAAAAAGCAGCGGAAGCAGCTGAATGTTCTAATGATCAAGGTAAATTTTGGGAAATGCATGATAAAATTTTCTCCGCTTCGGTTGCAAGTCAATAGTTTTTAAAGATTTTCAATAATTTTGTAGACAATGATTGCAGCTGAGCCCCAGACATTGAATGATTTATTGACTCCAAACATAGGAAGTTCAACAATTACATCTGCAAGATCTAAAACCTCTTTTGATATTCCTGTAGTTTCATTGCCAACAATGATTGCACATGGAAATTTAACTTTTTCTTTTGTTAATGATCGATAATCAATTGAGTTTTTGTTTTGTTCTACTGCAATTGTTTGTATTCCCTCTAATTTTAATTTATTTATAACTTCAACTGTAGTTTCTGTCTTTTTCCAAGGAACCCATTCTTCAGTTCCCACTGCTGCTTTATGAATTCTACTTGATGGGGGATAATCTGAATCTCCACAAATAAAAACTTTTTCAATTGCCACAGCATCAGCAAGTCTAAAAATTGATCCTATATTATAAGTATCAATTATATTATCAAGTACTACATAAATTGGATTTCTTTTAATTTTTTTATCCTCACCATTTACAGGTTTTGTCTTTCTTAATTGTTTTGAATTTAGTTTTAGCTTCATTTATTTTTATAAAAAGTATTTCTTGCTATCGCTGCAAGTTTTTTTGTCTGTCTATCTTCAAAATCAAATGTATCTTTTGTATCTTCGATCCAGTCCTTAAGTCCTTCTGGATTTTTATTGTGTACAGCATTAACCACACGTCTCATTGTTTCTGAATCTAATTTACCCAATTCATTAATACTTACTGGGTGAAGAATTTGGTTAACAACAAATAAAGGACTAAGACCGGTTGCTGACCATTTATCATATTCTCCTTCAACCCATTTATTTATTTCAGATATTTCCATTTGTATATGATTTTACCACATGGCTAAACTTATTTATTCGTGGTAAAATACAAATTCACGGTTAATTAAATAACTGTTAAGGACGGTGAATGAATAAATGAACAAAAGATTATTTGTAGCAGGATTACCTTTCGCAGCCACGGAGGACGAAATAAAAACCCAATTTTCCCAAGCTGGAGTTGTTGTGTCAGTAACAATTATTACTGATAAATTTACAGGAAGATCAAAAGGCTTTGGATTTGTTGAAATGGAAAAAGAAGAAGAAGCAGAAAAAGCTATTAAAACTCTTCATGATACGGACTTTGGAGGAAGAAAATTAGTAGTTGCTGAAGCCAAACCTATGGAAAAAAGAGAATTTACACCTAGAAGTGGAGGAGGAGACGATAGAAGAGGAGGATACTCTTCAGGAGGACGTGGAGGATTTGCTCCTAGAAGTGGAGGAAGTCGTGGAGGAGGAGATAGAAGAGGTGGATTTTCAAGAGGTGGGGGTAGAAGTGGAGGATACTAAATAGATGACAAACCAACTAACAGGAAGTGTTTGCACTAGATGTGGAAAGCCACGTATAGTGGTTGACACTTATGAAGAAAAAGTTGATACATCAACTGTTACTTATACAATAACAGAATGTTCAGATCCTGAGTGTCAAAAACTAGTTGAAAAAACTTTAAAAGCAGAAAAAGTTAAAAGACAGTTTATTAAAGATGAACAAGAAAAGAGAGAAACTGCAAGAAAAAATGTTTTAGCGGAGAAAAAGGCTTCTAAAGGAAGAGAATAGGCTTTACCTCATTTTTTATACTTTATTTTGCTGACAACCTGGGACTATGTTAGAACTATTTTGCAGATGTGGAAGCTATAACCGGCGTATTGAACCCCTTAACAATCAACCACACTCCCAAAACCATTTCTTGTAAGGCGAGTGGGATTGCCAACAACACCTGCATACCCGAAGGTCCTAAAGTTCTTTCGCCGAATGCAATCAACAGAGTCATTGAGAACAACAACGCGAGTCCAACCAGACCCCAGGCGGATAGCCATCGAGGAATGAGCCTCGATTGATACATGACGTAGTAGTACATAGCCGCACCCAAACAGAAGGCAATCACTCCAAGCACAAACCCAGCCCAAACACGTACAGCAGAAATCAAGGTGCCCAGGACTTGAAATGTTGAAACAGCCTGAGGCGCAGCGCTTGCATATTCCTGACTTAATGACAGCAGGGAAAGTAAGCCGAGTGTGCCAACAATGTAAAACACCGCCTCAATAAGCCTGAAGCCAACTGACCCAAGAGCTAACCCTTCATTGTATTTCCGTAAGACGGGGTAAAGCGCAATCGCGATTCCGGCACTTCCGGCAGCCGCAACAAATGCAAGAAGTGCTCCAACTACAATCAGGTTCTTGCTTGCAGCAATCTGAACAAGGTAGTCTGGAGCGCCTACAATGGATCCCATAAGACCGCTACCCAGTAGACCTGCAACCGTTGCAACTATAAACAATATTCCCGTAATTCTTGCAATTTTTCTTGTATTCACTCTAAAAGTATATGTAAAACAAGAAACTGTTACAAGATTTAGTTTGAAACAATTTCTGAAGCTAAAATCTTGGGCTGGCCGTCTGGGACAATATTGGAACTAGTCTTTTACTAGTTGTTCAATAAATCCTCTATTCACAAGTTCGTCAAATGCTTCCGACACAATTTCAGGAATTTCTTGGAATATCATGAATCCTCTTTTAGGGTAAAGTTTTACACGCTGTGTATCGCCTACAACAATATTTATTGTGTCCTTTTTAGATATCCCTGTCTCAGAACTATAATCCTCATATGAAATATACGGAGATGTTATATAAGCCTTTATTTTAGGAAATAATTTTTCCCAAGTAGCAAATTGCCTTCGCTCCATATATGGTTTATGGACAAGAATAACGCTACTAGGAAAAATATTTTTTCTCTTAAGTAAATCCATAGAAAAACGCAAATTCTCTTCTGTGTTTGTAGACTTATTTTCAATAACGACATCTTTTTTCGGAACTCCCATTTTAAAAGCGATGTCTGAAAATATCTCTGCTTCCGATTTAGTCCAGTTACCATCTGTCAATCTTCCAAAACCTCCTGAGAAAAGAATTTTTGGTGCAAATTTTTGTAAATAAAGCTCCGCTCCTCTTTCAGCGACTCTAGTATCATGGCTACCTAATGCAATAATAACGTCGGCTTTTTTAACGACTTGATGAAGATTGTTATAATCCCAAAGAATTTTTGCCAGTTCATCTGTTGTTTTGTCTTTCATAATTTGCGTGCTGACCTTATGGTACTACATAGCCACGAATTATAAAAGGCAGAATTACTGATTCTGATATAATAAATTATGTTAATTTGGCAGGTTTTAATTTTAATTTTCTTCTCATTTGTTTTAATTAAGTCTGCAGAATGGATAATAGTTTCGCTTCGTAGAATTGCAAAGAAAAGTAAAGTCGGTGTTTTTGCTATTTCTGCTATAATCCTTGCTGTTGGTACATCACTTCCTGAATTGTTCGTTGGTATCACATCTGCAATTGAAGGTATCCCAAATATATCACTTGGAGTTGTTTTGGGAAGTAACATTGCAAATACTGCATTAATTACAGGGTTAGTTGCTTTGATCTTAGGAAAAATCAATGTACACGGAGATTATTTAAAAAGGGATGTCTTTATGGCTCTTGTTGCAGGATTATTGCCATTAGCATTAATGGCCGATGGAATACTTGGTAGAGTTGATGGTTTAGTTCTTCTTTTTGTGTATGCTTCATATACTGCAAGTTTTTTCAAAGACAAATTTGCAGAAATAACAAATGAACATAGTCAAGAAAGTTTCTTCTATAAATTTCTTCGTCAGATGAACCACATTGATTTTGATATTACAAAAGAATATGGAAAGTTATTTATTAGTCTTGCCCTTATGTTATTCTCTTCACAACAAATTATTGGAGCATCTGAAAAACTTGCAGTTTCAATTGGTATACCTATTTTTGTTGTTGGTTTAATTATTCTTGCAATTGGTACTTCACTTCCTGAACTTGTTTTTTCATTAAGAAGTGTAAAAGGTGGAGAACCAAAGATGTTCTTTGGAAATCTACTAGGTTCAACAATTGCAAACTCAACTTTGATAGTTGGTTTAACAGCAGTAATCAGTCCGATTACAATAACTTCATTTGCAGATTACAGAAATGCAATTGTTGCTTTTGTAATTATCTTCACTTCTTTTTGGCTCTTTATTAGAAGTAAACATAGGCTTGATAGATTTGAGGGGTTAATTCTTGTTGTGATGTATCTAATCTTTGTAGTTATAGAATTTCTGTTCTAGCTTCACTTTATTTGCTGGGTGTCTGGGACGACGTTGGAACTAATTATCTCTTTTCCAATATTTTAAAACCTAATGTTTGTAAAAAAATTTTAGTTTGAGAAAACAGGGGAGCCATGGAAAGAATTAGTTCTCCAACTATTGGTGTATTAAGAATCTTTTCTTGAAAACTTAGAGAATGTTGCTCTGGCCAGTTATTCATATTGTTCAATAAATTAAAATAACGAGGATATTGGGATAATATTTCACTTGAACTTCTTGCTTCGATTTTTACACTGTTATCTTTAAATGTATTTTTTATTTCCCTTTTAATTCTTGGTAAATGAACAGAGTTTCCCACCGTGATTAAATGTTTCCATTCGTTTTTACCTGCCAAGGATTTAAAAGAACTAATTTCTTCTCGAGTAGTAACAGTTTGTGGTTTTACAATTAAGTCTTCATCTCGGGGATTATTAAGTAAAATCTTAAGTCTTTTGACTTGCATTTCTGTTAATTTTGGTGTTACTGTTATACAAATTTTATCTATTTCTTCATGTCTATATAATTCTGCTGCAGCTAAAATATTTATCCTTGAAAGTCTATCTGGTCTGTTTTTACCTTCCCTGTCTGCAAGATAGCTATGTAGAAGAGCAATAGGTTTTTCTTTGTTCATAGTTTGGTATTTTAGGATTAAAACGAATTAATTTCAATTTAGAAGATATTCGGCTGGGTGTTTGGGACGACGTTGGAACTAATTTCGATTCTAATCCACTGATTATTAACCGATTCTTATTGAAAAAAATTAAATAAATATTTGTGGTAATACGTATCAGTTAATGAATTTACCTGTAGATCTATCAAAAAATTTACCATCTTTAGCACATTTATCAGTAATACTTTTACTACTTTCAAATATTCCGATTGGAAATATTTCCACGTCTTTACAATCTGACCAACCATTTGTTGTTAAGAGATAATCCCATTTCCCATTTTTCTTTGCTGATACCCAAAGCCCACCTGAACCTCCTTCAATTCCAATACTACCTTGAGCATAATTTCCCTTGTCACTATCAATAGTGATAATGTAATGATAACTATCACAGATATTTTTATTAACAGCAGAGTAGCAATTCTCTCTGGATTTCTTTACTATAAAGTTTTCAAGTTCTTGGTTGGTTTTGATCTGAGAATTATTTACGTCCTTAGGTTTATTTATAAAGAAGATATTTAAGATGATGGTCGTTATTACTATGATGACGGTAATTAAAATCAAACCGATTTTAGTAACGGCCCGTTTTTTAACACCTTTTCTTAACGGAAATTTTGAAATCATTATCATATCACGATATCAGTATATATTAATTTAATTAATGATTGCAATAATGTTAAACATATGGATTCTTAATACTGTCAGAAAAATATTCTGAGGCTAGCTGGGTGTCTGGGACGACGTTGGAACTAATTATCTTTCTTTTCCGTTTTCATTATAGCTTATGAAATAAGAGTTTGCTTCCATTTCTCCTGTTGAACCGTTTTCAAGAAATACTTCATAATTCTTATGCCCGTAAAGTTTACCGAAAAATGATGGAGTTGATCTTGTATCAAGATGGTGTTCAAGAAGTTTTTCACCAATTTCTTTATCAAAATCATTTTCCCTTCCATCAGATGTCCACATATAATTCCAACCTACAGGTTCGTGGTCAGGAAAATTACCTTCAATTTCCCAATCACAAGTTTGACATTTAGCAATCCCTTTTTTTGGCATAAGGCGAATTTTATACTGGTAAGTAGTAAATTACAATAAATTGGAATATTTAAACTAAATAATGATTTTTTTTAACATTCGGGCTCGAGCTGGGTGTCTGGGACGACGTTGGAACTTTTTGTTATAAATATTTTTAGTAATTAAGTCTATTAATTATATTTGATATGTGATCAATGGTTGGTTGGTTAATTATACTTACATAAGGAGCACCATAAGGGAAATATTTTGAATATTTATCAGGATTACTCATTACTTCCCTTCTACAGTTTTGTATTTGAGGGTTTAATTCATTTGTTAGTTTATTTTTAAGAATTAAACATGGTCCATCATCGAAGTTGTTCACCTTAAGTATTCCCCAATATGTTTTGATACGTAAACCAGTAAATATATATTTATAAACCTCGGCAAAATCTTCTGCTGGTGATAAACTCCAAACTTGTCCATCTCTTGGTGTATCATTTGGAATATTTCTTAATTGATAATATTTGATCCAATCTTCCTCTGTCATTTTACTTTCTATAAAATGTCCAAGTTCGTGGGTTAAAATATCGTCAATCTCATAGATTTTATCTTTATTTAAATATATTATAAATATTTCTCCATCCTTTATATCACGATAGCAATTAAATGAAGTGTGGCTTTTATATTGACCAATATATCCTCCACCTCTTAGGAAAATAGGACCCAACTCTGGAACATCCATTTCTCCATAGGGTGTATCAATTTTGTCATTTGGTTTGATAGCTAGGGTATTAACTATAACGATAGCAATATTTTCTAAAAATCTTTTTGGAAATTTAGATTTATAAATAACTTGGGTAATATTATTTTTAATATCATCAGTTAATGCAACTGAATTGGGGTAATCAAGTTGACCCAAAAGAAATGTATATCCAACATTGTTTACTTCTTCTAAGGGAACACCTTTATTGATACAAGGTTGTAATGTGTCCATGCGATTTTGAGATAAATATGTTATAGATTTTGGCTGTTTATTAAACTTAGCCATAGTATTGTCAAGGAAGTCAGATTTTACAAAATCAAAATAATATGCCAAAAGAACAAAGATTAAAAAAACTAACAAAGTTAATATTAAAATATATATCTTAGGGAATTTTTCGACAGGTTGAATAAAGTTTATACTAATTGGTTTAGTTAATATTTTTTCTTGATCAGTTGTTATATTTTGGGGTATTGGAGGAATATCTTGACTAGCTTGGACTTTATTTAAAAGATCCATAATACTAGCTTCTCAAAGTACTGATTAATTGTCAAACTTATTTAGAAGTAAACCTTTTTCCTATATACCCAACGCTTAACTGGCGTCCCTCACGGCGTAGCCGTGATATGCTTGACGACAGTGCGTTGGGGATTGTTTTTTAAAATAAAAAAGATTAATATCTTTTTGCTACTGGACTGATAGGCATATCAATAAATCATGGTGGCATCCACAAAGGATGCCGACAACAAATTAAAATTATTACTTCAAAAAAAGTTGTCTTGTGTTTTGTCTGAAGAAGAATTTATTGAATGTCGGTATTCGCTTATTAAATTAGGTCGAGCTTTAGCTAGATGGCATGAAATCTCCTATGGGAGAAAAAATGCCCGAATTTGTTAAAAGTGGTAGTGCTACACCTCGCGATAGCGAGGTGCTATGCTTGACTAATATTAGAACAATTCAACAGGATGGTTCTAATAAACCTAGGAAAAATAATTATGGAAAACCTGCCAGAATTTTTTCTTCCCCGCCTCATTTTTGTAAAAAACATCATGTTGTACTTTTAAAGAAAGACAGAAGTAATACATTTTATTCGGCTCAATCTTTTGGGATCTCATGCAATATGTGGTCTTGCCCTGTGTGTAGAATGTCAAAGACTAAAAAGTTAAGATGGCTTTTGATTCAAGTTATAAAGTTAAATAATTTAAATCACACGTTTACAATTACACTTGATCCATCAAAAATTCCATCAAAATATTTAACTAAATACAATAGCTCAGGTCATTATCTCTCATTTTTATTTAATAGATTTATGACATATCTTAGGAGGTTAATGAAAAGACCTATTAAATATGTTTGGGTAAAAGAATTCCAACAAAAAACTGGTAATGCTCACTTACATCTAATGTTTAATATGTATTTACCTATTAATCCGATTAGAAACTATTGGTCAAAAATTGGTGGTGGAGTGCAAATGGAAATTGAACAAGTTAGATCTATTGAGGGAAGTGCCGTCTATTTTTCTAAATATGTAACTGATATGGCAAATTCTATTGAAAACTTTACTGTTGGAGAAAAACATTATTCAATTTCTCGTTCTTGTATAAAACCTGTTAAAAAATATATTCCCAAAATTGATATTGATGATTTATTTAGGCAACTTCCCATTGATATATTTTTTCTGGTGTATAATCTTTTATTAAATCCTAGTACTGATGAAGAAATAATACTTGCCCCACATCAGGAAGAATTAGACATATGAAATATATAATTTATTGTCGTAAATCAACAGAAGATGATAGTCGTCAGGTTCAATCACTTGAAACACAAATTACATTACTTGATGAGTTGGCTAAAAGATGTAATTTAGATGTTGTGGATAGATTACAGGAATCTAGAAGTGCTAAAAAATCTGATAACCGACCATTGTTTAATTTCCTAATTGAAAGAATTAAAAGTGGGGAAGTTGAAGGAATTCTTACTGCTCATATTGATAGGCTTAGTAGAAACGGTACAGAGGCTGCAATAATTACAAAACTTCTTGAAGAGAGGAAGTTAAAAGAAATTAGAACTCCGTCAGATATTTTTAATTCACCACAAGATATTTTATTTATGGATATCAAATTTGCTTTCTCGTCATATTATTCAAGAGATCTAAGCGTTAAGGTAAAAGAGGGGATACAAACAAAATTAAAAAAAGGAGAATTTCCCAATATGGCACCTTTAGGATATTTAAATAAAGATAAAAAAATATATCCCAATCCAGAATTTGCGCCACTAGTTAAGAGAGTTTTTAATTTATATTCGTCTGGAGATTATTCATTAAATGATTTGGTTACTAAATTATATGATGGGGGTTTTAGATCTAAAAATGGTTCAAAATTTAGAAAATCTACATATGAAAGGATGTTAAAAAATCCAGTCTATGTTGGTTTAGTAAGATGTAACGGAATAATTTACAAAGGTATTCATGAACCTATTATTTCAGAAGAGCTGTTTGAATCTTGTCAAAATATTAATAAATTTAAGAGTCGTCCAAGACTAATTAAACATGATTTTCTATATAGAGGTTTTGTTAAATGTGCAGTTTGTGGTTGTATGTTTACAACTTCTTTAAAGACAAAACCTAGTCAGAAAAGATATATTTATTATTACTGTACTAACGGTAAGTTTATTTGTGATCAACACAAAAGTTATTTAAGAGATAATAAAATTAATGATTTAGCTCAATCTATCTTTGATAATATTTCTGAAACATTTGATTCTGAAATAGCTCAACTTTCACTCGAAGCCTATTATCAAAGCATCAAAGATGAAACGAAGTTTGAAGAACAAAGTAAAACTAATACAGAACAGTTAATTAAGAAGAATAAAGAAAAACAAAACAAATTACTTGATCTCTTATTAGAAGAGGGTGTTACCCAAGAAACATACGATACAAAACTAGAGTTACTAAAAACAGAAGAAAGAGAGTTAATTAAGAAACAAAACAATAAAAAACCTACCAACCCCGATGTTACTTTGGAACTCTTAAATAACTTCAAAAGTGAGGCTATTTCGCTTAAAAATGTGTTTTCTGGGGGTGATGATGAGGTAAAACAGGATTTATTAAAATCGGCACTTTGGAACTTTTCAGTCAAAGATGGGAAAGTGGCGAAAGTAAGGTATAAAAGATTATATGAAAAGGTCGCAAAAGTGTCAAAAAGTGACGATTTTGCACAATGGCTGGGGGACAGGGATTCGGACCCCGATACCATCCTCCAAAAAGATGTGTCCTGCCGTTAGACGATCCCCCAATAGAAACAATGCATATTGTATCAAATCTAGACTTTAAATTCTTTGCAGATTCCCTGAATCCAGCCAGTAACTTTTCTGTTAGTATCTGTACTGTTTCTTACAGTTATTCTTAATACTCCATTATAATTTCCACCTTTATTTTTTCTAAATGAATTTACCTTGTTTTTCTTAAAGTAGATTTTATTTAAATTTTGTATTGGAAATTTTGTTATTCTTGACCAAAATAATGGAAGTTCTTTTGGGGGTCTTTTTGTAGGTTTCATGTATATATATTTCAAATTTTATACCACTTGGCTTTATTAAAAGACATTTTTTGAGCCAGAGAAGATATATCCTAATCATCTTGGGATCACTATTACTAAAAATAAGCTCCTTACTGGGATCATGTACTTTTTGTTTGCTACCCTCAGTCCAATAAAGAACGATTCCAATGATTTTGAGGTGGAAATTATTTAATTTTACAATTTCCTTACTTGATTGATCAATTATTTGTTTTGTTTTCTCAATTCTTTTTTGTTTTAGAGCTATACTACCAAATTTTCTAGCTTTTGCGTTTTTTAATCTCAATCTTTTAACTTGTAGATTTGTGATTTTAATATTTCGTAACTACTCTGATAATGAAGATTTAGAAACTTTTAATTTTTTTAGTATTTCGGAATATGAATATCCAAGCTTTCTAAACTCTATTGCTTTTTGCCTGTCTATCAATTTAGCTCTCATTACTTAATAATAGACCGAAGTGATGACGAATATCAAGCATATTGTGGATGATTATTATAATAAGGTATAATACAGTGTTCGTGGGCCCGTAGCTCAGTGGTAGAGCGGTTCCCTTTTAAGGAAAAGGTCGATGGTCCGATCCCATCCGGGCTCACATATACGCCATTTTTTTAAAAATGGCCCCTTCGTCTATCGGTTAGGACACTAGGTTTTCATCCTAGTAAGGGCAGTCCGACTCTGCCAGGGGTCACATATTGCATTAATACTCTTTGTAGTATTAAATTAATTAATGACCGTTTCAAACACCGAACCACCTTTGGTTGATGTTAAAGTTACTAATCCTGTTACTTATCTTCGTCGTTGGTGGGAAAAAGTAATGGATAAGGAGGGAGTTTATTTTAGCTTTAGAATCCATCCAATTACAGCCTTTTTAATAGCTTTTGGTTTAACTGCTGGAATTTTTAGTATTGGAAGATATTCAGTAAATATTCCATTTTTAAAATATGAAGTAGAAGATACAACAAAAACATCTCCAACCTTTGAACCTATTTGGAAAGAAACTGCCTTTACAGGAAAACTCCAGTATAGCCCTGTTGGATCTAAATATTTTTTAATAACAACATCATCTGAAGCAATAACCTTAGAAGTACCAAATAATTTAGATCTATTTACCCTAATAGGCAAAAGAATCTTCGCGGTAGGGGAATACAATAAGCAAACTAAAATTTTAAAGGTTGCTGATGTAAAAGATTTAGAAGTTTTATCTAAAACTCCAATTCCAATCCCAACCATAATAGCTACGCCTGCAGCAACTCCTAGTTCTACACCTATCCCGACAGATGTCATAGACAATTCACAAACAAACCTATAAAATTTTCTGATATGGAAATTTTGTCAGGGATTGTAGGTTTTATTCTACATATTGATACCCATCTGGGGCAGATAATTAATGATTATGGAACTTTATCCTACTTAATATTATTTGCGATAATATTTGCAGAAACAGGGTTTGTTTTTACTCCATTTTTACCTGGAGATTCACTTCTTTTTGCGGCTGGAGCTTTTGCAGCCCTGGGATCATTTAATATACTTTTAGTTTTAGGAGTTTTGTGGTTGGCTGCATTCTTAGGAGATACAGTAAATTATTGGATAGGCCATTTTTTTGGTCAAGCATTGATTGATAATCCTAAAATTCCACTTAAAAAGGAACATATTGAAAAAACTCAAAAATTCTATGATAAATACGGTGGGAAAACCATATTTTTAGCTAGATTTGTGCCTATTGTTAGAACATTTGCACCATTTGTAGCAGGTGTTGGTAAAATGCATTACGGTAACTTTATTAAATATAATTTGATGGGTGGTTTGGTTTGGGTATCTGGTTTCACACTTTTAGGATACTTTTTTGGAAATATAGAATTTGTTAAGAAAAATTTTTCTTTAGTAGTTCTTGTTATAATTCTATTATCAGTAGTACCAATTATATATGAATTTACAAAAGCCAAACTCTCCAAAAATAAAAAATAATTTTATTTATTTATCTGTTTTAATATTTGCATTTTTAACATTTGTTTTTATTAATAGGCAAAGTTTGTTTATAAAGTTTGGTCCTAATTTAATTAATAACTATTTAAGGTCTCAAGATATTTTAGATACTGAAAATAAGATAAAAGATAGAATACTTATCTCTGATAGTGATATTTATATCGCAAGTGGATATATGTATGCAAACGGAATAGATCCAAGAAAATACAATTTTCAACATCCTCCATTTATTAAATATTTGTTTGGCTTATCTTCAAAATACTTTAATTTACCACTTCTACCTAATATCTTTTTTGCTGGTTTTTTGATTTTGGGAGTTTATCTTTTGGGTATCAATGTTTTTAAAAACCCAACAATTGGATTTTTAGCTTCAATCTTATTAATGTTTGACCCGGTTTTTAAAGAAGTAACAATATATGCATTACTTGATTTAGGACAAATTGTATTTATATTATGGTTTCTTATAATAAGTCTTTTCTATCCAAAACATTATCTTATTGAAGGAATTCTATTAGGTCTTGCTTTAGCCTCTAAATTTTGGACCCCAGTCTTAATATTTTTAGGGATTTTATATATTTATAAACTTTTGGTTATGAAAATAAATATTAAAAATGAACTCATTATTTTATTTATTGCATTTTTAACATTTTGCTTAACATATGTAGTTAGTTTTATTAAATCTGACGGACTTTTTAACATCTTTTTCTGGCAGGCAAAACTATTAAAGTTTATGCTAGAACATAACGTTGCTACCAAGTGGGGTAGTACTTTAAAAATGTTTTTTGGAGGATATTTACTTTGGCCAATTATATTTTTTGTAAATTTATATTTATTATTCAAAACTAAGATTAAAGAGGTTAAGTTTTTAATTTATTTATTACCAATACTTTATTTATTTTTGCTAACTTTTCAACTTTCCTTTACTCGTTATTTCATTTTGATCTTACCTTTTCTATACCTAAGTTTAGGAAAATTCGTAGTTTCTAAATTAAAAAAATGATTGTGTTATAGTTAATATATAAATATATGAAAAGGTTTACTTTCATTTTTACATACATCATTTTAATGGCAATTCCTGCTTCAATAGTTCTCTTTTTTGTTTATGACCTGATCAATATTGAAGCCCTTATTGTTGTAATATTAACCTCACTTTTTATAGGTGGAATCTTAGAAATCTGGGCAGTTAAACAAGGAAGGGGAGATAAATTTTATATTTGGGAATATAGTAATAAAACTACTCTCGGGAAAAAAATACTGGGTGTGGCTGTTGAAGATTTAATTCTTTTTTTAATCCTTACTCCAATTTTTTGCATAGCCATGTGGGAGTTCGTAAAAAAATATGTTGTCACAGGCAATATCCCTCTGAAAATAGTTTTACCTACGGGGTTGATTTTTATATTTATTACATATTTTTTTGTCTATCGAATTACTAATAAAAATAAAAAATAACACAAGAGTTTTAAATTGATTTTTACTATTTCATTTTGATCTTACCTTTTCTATACTTAAGTTTATCTAATTTATTATGCGAAAAATATTCCTAACAGCTTTATTTTTAATAGTCTTTATTTTTATCCCGTTCCCAACTTATGCTAAAGATTATTCAATAGAATCTGTTAATTTTGAGGTCAATATTAATAAGGATGGTTCTGCAAATATCATTGAGACGAGAAAATATAATTTTTCAGGAGACTTTACTTGGGCCGATGAATGGATTCCCCTAAAAGGTTATAACATAACAGATATAGAAATTTTTGATGATAATTTAATTCCACTTCAATTTGAAAAGAGTTTAACTTCAGATAAACTTTATCTTAAGTGGTATTACAAAGCTTCAGATGAGATAAAAACATTTATTTTAAAATATAAAATCGACAATGCTATCACAGTTCATTCTGATATTTCAGAATTCTATTGGCAATTAATTGGAGATGAATGGACAAAAGGAACAGGAAGTGTAACAGCCAAAGTTATCCTTCCATATGAGGCTAATGATAATAATATTTGGGCTTTTGGACATGGACCATTAAATGGAAAAATATATATAAAAAGTACAAAAGAAGTTGATTTTTCAGTCAATAATTTACCTGCCAAAAAGTTTTTTGAGGTAAGAGTGCTTTTTCCAAGAACTGACTTTATTGATGCGAAGATTGGCTCTTCAAATCTAAAATTGATTCTAAAAGAAGAAAAAGCGTTTGCTAACAAAACTAGAAATCAAAGTTTATTAATATTTGGAATTTTATTTATATTTTCTACCTTTATGTTTTATAGAATTATTGTTTGGTCTATAAGGTGGTATAAAATTGGAAAAGATGAGAAATTGCCTCAAGTAAACTTGGCAGGTACATTACACGAACCACCAACTGATCTTGCTCCAATTTATGTAGAAACACTTCTTAAAGGAAGCCCTACGGGAAAATCTATTGTTTCGACAATATTAGAATTAGTAAGGAGGAAGGTGTTAAGAATAGAGTTTATCAAAAATGGTAAGAAAACTTTTTTAAGTACAAAAGACCAATATCTATTAGTATTTAATAAAGAAGATAATAAATTATCAGAAATTGAAAAGGATTTGATAGATTTTCTATTTGTTTCAAGAAGTAAGAAATTAGATTTTGATGAGATTAAATTGTTAAATAAGAGTCATCCTACAAAAACATCTATCTTTTGGTCGAAATGGCAAAAAAATGCAAAAGATGGCCTTAATGATTTAGGATTTTATGAAGATGAAAGTTTAAAATTTCAAGCTAAAGCAGTTGTTGAAACAGTTTTAGTTGGAATTGCTACTTTTATAAGTATATATTTAGCTTCAGTTATCTTAATTTTACCTATACTTTTAATATATTTATTTTTTATGATTTTGATTTCCATTTATATGCCTAAGAAAAGCGCTTGGGGAGGAACTGAAATGGCTGGTTGGATTGCTTTTAGAAAATGGCTTAAAGATTATTCAGTTACAAAAAATTATCCAATTGATTCTGTAATACTTTGGGAAAAATATTTAGTTTATGGAACTGTTTTAGGAATATCAGTTAAGGCTTTATCACAACTTCCAATAAAATTTTCAAAAAGCTTTGAAGGATCTGGAATGTATTTTGTTGGGAATACAGGAAACGGGGATTTTACAACTTCTTTTGCAGGACTTTCGAACGGGTTTAATTCACTTTCTGGTAGCTTTTCAGGTTTTGGAGCACAAGGGGCTGGCTCATCAGGAGGATTTTCTGGCGGTGGGGGTGGTGGTGGAGGTGGTGGTGGAGGTGGCGCAGGGTAATATTCACCTTATTGACCGACACTTTTATTATGCTATAATAGCCAGTACAAGTTAAGGGTTGACTCGCCTTCAATTGGTTGAAAACTCCACTAAGAACCTTTACTTTTAAAGAAATTTAATTACTAATAAATAAGTCTTAAATAAGAAAGAGCCGTAAGTTAATTTTTATTTTAGTTTGCTCCTGTTCGTGTTTGTGGCTTATTTATTATTAATTATTTTGTTCCTTAGTACTTTGAAAACTAAATGTGACAAGTAATTTATCTGAAAATTTATTTTTTCGTTAGTATGTAAAATAATTTTCAGGTTCAAGTTGTGACTAGGAGTGTGTAAAAGATGTTTCCGATATCGTCAAAAATTCGGAACCGTCACTTTTTGAGGATTTGATCCTGGTCCAGGATGAACGCTAGCGGTGTGCTTTAAGCATGCAAGTGGGACGAGTTGTAGCAATACAACTAGTCGCGAACGGCTGAGTATAAAATAGGAATCTACCCAATGGTGTGGAATACCTTATCGAAAGATGAGCTAATACCACATGACCTCGCAAGAGAAAAGGACTTAACTGTCCGCCGATGGATGAGCCTATTTCCCATCAGTTTGTTGGTAGGGTAATGGCCTACCAAGACTATGACGGGTAGGGGATTTGAGAGGATGACCCCCCAGAACAGGACTGAGACACGGCCTGTACACCTACGGGTGGCAGCAACTGGGAATCGTGCGCAATGGACGAAAGTCTGACGCCGCGACACCGCGTGAAGGATGAAGGCCTTTTGGTCGTAAACTTCTTTTGCCATATGGGTGACCATATGGAGAATAAGCACCTGCTAACTCTGTGGATTTTTAAAAATTGGTGCAGAGTACTGATAGTAATATCGGTAGAGAAAACTTCGCTATATGCTGGAACATTTTGTAAACAGATAGATACTAACATTATCAAAGGATGATGACAGTGAAAATTTTATCTGAAACCCTAAAAAACAAGCGGTTTGTATGTGGGTTACAAAACTATCAGCAGGTAACCTTTTTGAGAAATCAAAATGGGCACCTCAGAGACTACACGCGAAGCTCCGTTAGATATATAATTATCTAATCGGATGATGATATAGTCCACGCTATTTATGTCAGATATAAATCAAATAATAGTTGGATCGATATTGGGAGATGGAAGTTTATCACCTTTAACTAAAAGGAATAAATATTCAACTCTAGATATTTCTCAACATGAGAGTAAATTGCCTTATTTAAGGTGGTTATATGATCAACTAACAAAGAAATTTGAATTAAATCCGATATATCAGAAAAAAGGTTTTGAGAATCAATATAGGTTTAGAAGTAAGCCAAATAAGACTCTTGGAATTTTTAGGTCTAAATTTTATGACAATTTAACAGGTTGTAAAATTATTCCAAAAGATATAGGAGATTTACTAAAAAACCCAATTTCTTTGGCAGTTTGGTATATGGATGACGGAACTTTAGATAAAAGATATAAGTATCATTTAAATTCTTCAATCGCAACAAATTGTTTCTCATTTGAGGAATGCAGTTTGTTGAGTGAGGTTTTAAATGATAATTTTAAACTTAAAACGTCTGTTAATAAGACTACAATGAGGGGTAAGATTTACCCCAGAATTTATTTTAAGTCTGAATGTATGAATGATTTTATTAAGATCATCAAGCCTTATATTAATTCAGTTTTTAATTACAAAATTGGAATTGAATAATCTAAACTATAGAGTAGCCAGCAGCCGCGGTAATACAGAGGGTGCAAGCGTTATCCGGATTTATTGGGCGTAGAGCGTTTCGTAGGCGGTTTGGTAAGTTAGACTTCAAAGACCACGGCTCAACCGGGGGAAGGGGTCTAATACTGCCAGACTTGAGGGTTTTAGGGGCAATCGGAACTGTTGGTGTAGGGGTGAAATCCGTTGATATCAACAGGAACGTCAAGGGCGTAGGCAGATTGCTGGGAAACTTCTGACGCTGAGGAACGAAAGCTAGGGGAGCGAAAGGGATGGGGTTTATAAACTCTAGTTCCTCCGTTAAGTAATTAACGGTTTAAAAATTCGACTATATGCTGGAATAACTGTGTATCTTAGACTAGTATTGACTTTGGTTTTAATTCGGATAATACTGAATTAATGCCCAAATTAAATACTGAAAATGTTTTAAGTGCAGTCAATCAGCAGGGAAGATCTCGAAAGAGAAACCCTCAGAGACTATATGTCGAATATCCTAGTAAGAATGTAATAAGTAATATAGAAGCAACTTTATTGGGTATCTTATACACTGATGGTTGTTTATCTAGAAAGAGTAAGAATGCTTGGAGATTTTATCTAAGTAATACTTCTTACGAGATTATACAAATATTTAAAAATTGTATGATTAAACTTTTTGGATTAAACACTAAAAGAATAAGAATATCTAAATATGTTGTTAATGGTAAGCCTTTTTATAAAGCAATTGTAGATAGTGCATCATCTGGAGAATTTTTAAATTCAAAATATGGTACATTTCGAACTCTTGCTTATAAAAGTGTAGATGGTAAAGTAATTTATCCTTCTACAAAATTACCGTTTAACAAAAATTCTAATCGCAAAATAATTTGCAAGTTTTTAAAAACTGCATTTAGTTGTGATGGAGGTATAAATTTATATGTAGCAAAATCAAAGTTTGGTTACAAATTTTTGATTAGAAATGCATATTTAGCTTGCAAACATCCACAATTACAGATTGATTATCATAAACTTTTAAAAGTTCTTGGTATTAAATCTAAAATTTTTGAAAAAGATGGAAAAATACTTATTCAAGGAAGAAATGAATTGAATAAATTTAGTAAAAAAGTTGGTTTTCTAAAAAGAGTCAAGATAACACAAAATTCTAAATTTTGGCAAGGTGCTGAAAAAGAAAAAGTGTTAAATCTTGCATTAAATTCTTACAATAATCCGAGAAAGATTATAAATCTTTCAAAGTTTAAAGGATAAAGATATAGTCCGACCTCATAAGCGATTATGAGACTACGTGTTGAATCGTAGTAAACAAACTATTTATAGTTTGTTATAACAAATTTGTAGAGACCCCTGTAGTCCTAGCCGTAAACTTTGCCTGCTAGCGATCCGACTTTGGTCGGGTTGCGTAAGCTAACGCGTTAAGCGGGCCGCCTGGGGAGTACGAACGCAAGTTTAAAACTCAAAGGAATTGACGGGAAGGCGCACAACCAGTGGAGCATGTGGTTTAATTCGAAACGAAACGAAGAACCTTACCCAGTCTTGACATATTACCGTTTTAGATTGCCAGAAATGGCGATCGATCCTTAAGTAATTTTGGATGGTATTACAGGTGTTGCATGGCCGTCGTCAGCTCGTGTCGTAGGTTAACACTTTGCGACCCTTCGAAGCAATTCGGAGTGCGAAATCTGGCTCATATCGGTGGAACTTCTTATTTTTAATAAGAACAATACCGAGGGAAGTCGACTTAAATTTTAAGTTTGACCCCGTAACGACTGATTTTGGTATTTTTAAATATCAAATGATATACAAGATAATACGCTTGTATAACACGCCAGCTCCCGATTTAATCGGGATGAAGGTATAGTCTAATTACAGTTACCTTTTAAAGTAATTGGAGGTGTTCCCTTCAGTGGGGTAACGAGCGCAACCCCTGCCCTGAGTTAAATAATCTCAGGGGACTTCCCTCATTTATTGCGGGAGGAAGTGGGGACGACGTCAGGTCAGCATGGCCCTTATGACTGGGGCAACACACATACTACAATGGAGCCGACAATGGGTTGCCAAGCCGCAAGGCGGAGCTAATCCCATCAAACGGCTTCTCAGTTGGGATTGAGGGCTGCAACTCGCCCTCATGAACATGGAATTGGTAGTAATCGCGGGTCAGCTATACCGCGGTGAATACGTTCTCGCCTTTTGTACACACCGCCCGTCAAGGCAGTAAAGTTAAAGGTACCCGAACTTCGATTTTGTCGGAGGAAGGTAAATTTAGCGATAAGGCTTAAGTCGTTGGTTAAGTTAACGTTGCGACTTTAGAGAGTGATCTCTAAAAAAAATCTTGCTGTATCGGTGAAACCTAAAGTAGTAAAATACAATGGTAATACCGAGGGAACCCCAAATTCTTTGGGGACTCCGTAGAGACTACACGCGAGCACTATGATAACAAAATCGTACTTGTTAGGAATGTTGCACGATGCAACTGAAAGAAAAAATACTTATCGAATTGCGACTAAGAATTTTAATTTTGCAAAAGTTATCCGAGAGGGTATCATAAAATTAAATTCTAAGGTTTGGATTTACAAAGAAGGAAAGAATCGCAATCTTTGGATTGTAGAATTTTCTAAATCACTTTTAAAAGAAGTGAATGTTAAATCAAAACAAAATAAAATCGATTACATTCGAGGCTATTTTGACGCAGAAGGGGGTATTTCTCAAAGTTCTAAAGTTAGATTTTATATTTATTTTTGCCAGAAAGACAAAATTGATCTGGAGGAAGTAAAAAATTATTTAATAGAATTGGGAGTCAGTTGTGGAGTAACACATAATCCAAGTAAAAAGGTTGATCCTAATTATTGGAGATTTTTTATACGATCGAAATCGTACAAATATTTTGCAAAAATAATTAGTTCAGATCATCCGGAAAAGATTAAGTTATTAGAGATGAAGATATAGTCCATACCACACGAAAGTCGTGGAATTTATATGAACAAGGTATCCCTACTGGAAGGTGGGGATGGATCACCTCCTTTCTAAGGAGTTGAAATACACACCCCTTTTTAAGATGCATGTTAAAGGATAGAAAAAACGGCATCACAAATCATATTCCTAGCCACAACTTGAATAGTTATATTTTAATTATTAGTAAGTCACACAAATTAGAAATTTTTACCGCTTTTTTATAAAGCGGTTTTTTTATGTCTTAATGTATTTTAGGGTTCTATTCGTTACTATTTATTTGTTAATATGACACATGGTGCTGAACATAAATTTGATTCGATAGTTATAATTTAATCCTATTCAATTGAATAAATACTAGTAACATATTAGTAATATAATTAGCAATCTAGGTATATTTTCTTTATTAGAAATTTTATGGTTAATAGTTAACTGTGAACTCTTTTTATGATAAACTAGCGATTAGTTTTGGGCGCATGGCTCAGTGGTAGAGCGCATTCCTGATAAGAATGAAGTCCATGGTTCGATCCCATGTGCGCCCACTTAAATTTAATACTATTGACGCGAGAGTAGTGTATCTAGTATAATGCTCACCAGTCTTTAAGAGTTCGGAATACTTAATGAAAAAACTTATTAAATTTTACAAAACCAAAGCGCATTTTTGCGTGGGGTAGATAATAATAGTTTTTACTTTTAGTTAACCGACTTTTAAAAATAGTCGGTTTTTTTTGACATATTAAAGTTTTGCCCAGCAAAATAAAGTGCAAGAATCAATCTGGGCCGTTGGCTCAGTTGGTAGAGCGCTTCATTTGCAATGAAGAGGTCGGGAGTTCGAATCTCCCACGGTCCACCAATTGGGATTTGAAAGTAGAAAAGTAACTAAAATACTTTTTTATCTTTACATCCTAATTGTTAAAATGATGTACTTTGACAACTGAAGGATAAGAAAAGTTTTGCAAGACCATTTGTCCGGTTTTGCAAAGATTAGAAAATAAGGCCGTTAATTTATACACCACGATTGTGGTGTTGTAAGGTTTTTACATTAACGCAGATAGTGGATGCCTTGGTCGTATCTTCCGAAGAAGGACGTACATAGCCACGATAGTCGACGGGGAACTGCTACGAAGTTTTGATCCGTCGGTGTCCGAATGGAGCAATCCTTCCTGATTTATATCAGGAAACTTGTAAGCCAAATTATCCAATTTATTGGATGAATAACTTACAATGAGGGAACCATCTGAACTGAAACATCTAAGTAAGATGAGGAAAAGAAATCAAAGAGATTGCGTCAGTAGCGGCGAGCGAAAGCGCAAGAGCCTAAACCTTGTTCATGTTTACATGAGTGAGGGGTTGTGGGAGCCCAATGTGGGATTAGAATTTAATAGTAGAACAATCTGGAATGGTTGACCATAGAGAGTGAAAGTCTCGTAAACGAAATTAAATTTTACCCTAGGGAATTCCCAAGTAACATGAGATACACATCTTGTGTGAATCCGGGGGAACCATCCTCCAAGGCTAAATAAAGATACGAACCGATAGTGAACTAGTACCGTGAGGGAAAGGTGAAAAGAAGGGTGAGACACCCAATGAAATAGAAACTGAAACTATCTGCGGACAAACCGACAGAGCACTTCGCAAGAGGTGTGATGTCGTGCCTATTGAAGAATGAGCCTGCGAGTTCTCGCTTACTGTGTGTTTAAAACGGTTTTACCGTTTAGGCATAGCGAAAGCAAGTGTTAATAGCGCGTATAAACACAGTAACCGGGAGACCCGAAACCGAGTGATCTAACCTTGAGCAGGGTGAGTCTTAAAGAAATTTAAGAGGAGGCCCGAACCCGTTATCGTTGTAATGATATGGGATGACTTGTGGTTAGTGGCAAAATACCAACCGAACTCGGAGATAGCTGGTTCTCCCCGAAAGGTCTATAGGGACCGCGCCATGCAAAAAGATTATCAGGGGTAAAGCTACTGGATGGGTTAGCAAGGGTAACCGAGTTAACTCAACCAAACTCAGAATACTGATAAAATAAAGCATGGTAGACAGTCATATCGGGCTAAGCTGATATGGCTAAAGGGAAACATCCCAGATTTTCAGCTAAGGCCTCTAAATCTACATTAAGTTTAAAAGGAAGTTTTTTCTCTCAGACAGCCAGGAGGTTGGCTCAGAAGCAGCCACCCTTTAAAGATAGCGTAACAGCTCACTGGTCGACTGAGAAGAAGCGCCTAAGATTTATCGAGGATCAAATGTAGTGCCGAAGCTAGAGATGTCCTACTTTTAGTAGGGCGTGGTAGGGGAGCGTCCCATATGCAGTGAAGGCAAATTGTAAGATTTGTTGGAGTGTATGGGAGTGAGAATGCAGGCATGAGTAGCGCACTAGACGGGTGAAAATCCCGTCCGCCGAATACCCAAGGTTTCCGTCGCAAGGTTCGTCCTCGACGGGTTAATCGGTTCCTAAGGTGAGGTCAGTTTAACTGGCGTAGCCGAAGGACAAGTAGTTAAAATTCTACTATTTTTTGTAAGTCGTTATTAATTGGGGGTTCCCAAACAGGAATACTGTAGCCTTCATGTGATGAGGGTTTAAACTGTGAAATAGTTCTGAATAGAAAATCTATCAGAATGTTTAATTGAGCAGTAATGTAAATTTCGCCGTGAGGTGAGAAATTACAAATATTTCAGTTTGCAAGAAAACACTCGCAATGAGACTTATAAGAAGCCGTACCGCAATCCGACACAGGTGGGTTGGTAGAGAATACTAAGGCGATCGAGAGAAGAATCCTCAAGGAACTCGGCAAAAAAACTACCCGTAACTTCGGGAGATGGGTTCCCTAACTTTTAGTTAGGGGCCACCAAAAGTTTGCTGACCGACTGTTTATCAAAAACACAGGTCTGTGCGAAGTCGAAAGACGAAGTATACAGGCCGACGCCTGTCCAGTGCCGGTAAGTTAAAGAGAGGAGTGGTACGAATTTATTCGTACTGCTTTGACCTAAAGCTCCGGTGAAACGACAGCAGTAACTATAGACACAGTTGTAGTTAGTAGGTTTTAACTCCTACCGTCTAAGGAAGACGAAAAGTTGACCATATGCTGGAAACACTCAAGTATCTGACAGTACCGAAAGGTAAAAATCTGTTCAGTGGAGTCAATCAGCAGGAAAGATTCTAAATTTATTTAGAATATCCTCAGAGACTATACGTCAACTGCTAAATTTGTGCTAACAATTTAGTAATGATATAGTCCGATCTCATAAGCGATTATGAGTCTACGTAAATTTATGAAAATCGTAGCAAGTAACATCATAAACTGTTCTAAGGTAACTTAATAGCTGCCTTAGTAAAATCTAGCTATATGCTGGAACATCTCGTTAAACTAAGTCTACTATGGTAAAATCTATCCTTAGATTATGGCAAGTAAAAATGATTTAGGTAGAGAAAATCAGCAGGAAAGGCTTAAAACAATCGGATGGATTGTTGGATTTGTAGATGGAGAAGGATGTTTTTCAGTATCAGTTTTTAAGAATAAAACTACGAAAAATGGATGGCAAATTTTTCCGGAATTTGTTGTAACACAAAGTGAGAGAAGTATATCAACTCTTCAAGAAATTAAAAAATTTTTTGGATGTGGAAATATATTTGTAAATCACCGTTACGACAACCATAACGAAAATTTGTACCGTTATTGCGTTAGAAATATTCATGATCTGAAAGATAAAATTATCCCATTTTTTGAATCAAACAACCTGAGATCTGCAAAGATAAAGGACCTTAATATCTTTAAAGAAGTAGTATTACTTATGATAAATAAGAAACATCTACAAAAAGAAGGTTTTGATAAAATACTATCAATTGCAGGTAAAAGAAAGATTTAAGAATCCCCAGAGACTATACGCTAGAACAATTCTATTTTTATAGATGCGTAAGATATAGTCCCAACTGCATGGAGACATGCAGAAACATTGATAACTTACATATTAAAACAATGTTTATAATTCTAATATTTATTTATTGGAACGAAGATTTCGAGCGAAGTTCCTTGCCAGGTAAGTTCTGGCCCGCACGAATGGCGTCACGAGTTAGCAACTGTCTTGAGGTTTCACTCGGCGAAATTGCGTTGGCTGTGAAGACGCGGCCTAATCCCACTTGGACAAAAAGACCCCGTGGAGCTTTACTGTAGTTTGGCATTGCCTTAACAATTTTTGATTGTCTAGTATAGGAGGGAGTTTTACGACAACAGTGTAATACCTCTCGTTGGAGATTGTTGGGCTTACTTAATTCGCCTGAAGACGGCGAAGGGAAAAGTGCTAGATGGGCAGTTTTACTGGGGCGGTACCCTGCCAAAGAGTAACGCAGGGGCACAAAGGTTAGCTTGTTACGGATGGAAACCGTAATTAAACTGCAAAGAGATAAGCTAGCTTGACTGCAACACCGAAGGGTGGAGCAGGTACGAAAGTAGGTCTTAGTGATCCCCCGATCCTTCATGGGAGGGACGGGGCTTAACTGATAAAAGCTACCCCGGGGATAACAGAGTAGTCGCGCCCGAGAGTCCATATCGACGGCGCGGTTCGCTACCTCGATGTCGGCTCATGATATCCTAGGGCTGAAGAAGGTCCTAAGGGTTGGTCTGTTCGCCCATTAAAATCATACGCGAGCTGGGTTCAGAACGTAAACAACATTGCGTTCTACACTAGTAATAGTGTAATATTAAATATCGACTAAAATCGGTGAAACCCCAAGGAAATTATTTAATTTTCTGGGTAATACCGAGGGTAAGTCAAAAGAATTATGTTGAAGAAAGAAGAATTAGCATATATTGCAGGTTTTCTTGATGGAGATGGATGCATAATGCTCCAATTGGTATACAGGCACGATTATGTGCTTGGATATCAAATTAGAGCAAGCATTGTTTTTTATCAAAAGACGCAATATAGAGATTTTCTTGTTTGGCTTAAAAGTAAGTTTGAGTTTGGCTATGTTAGAGACAGAAATGATGGAATGTCTGAATATACAATTGTAGGTTCAGAACCTGTCAAGTCAGTCCTTACAATGCTACTTCCTTTTATAAGGCTTAAAGAAAGACAAGCTAAATTAACTTTAGAAGTAATATCTAAGATGCCAGGATCTGGCAGAAAAATGGATGTAGATAATCTTTATAAATTATCACTTCTAGTAGATAAATTTCTAGAACTTAATTACTCTAAGAAAAGAACTAATACTTCTTTAAAAGTTAGAGAATTTTTAATTTCACATAATCTTTTGAATCCCGTAGAGACTGATTCGAAAGAAGAGACATCAAATTAATTGGTGTAATACGTCGACGCCTACACAAAAAGCCTAGAAGTATGGTCAAGTGACCTAAATTTCAGGAGTAGGATGAAGATATAGTCCGTGCAACTAGTAATAGTTGAATAACATGCGTGAGACAGTTGACCACATTTACATATTGTGGTGACAATCTAAGCTGTCTACTTGTAAAACGTTTCAAAAACCATAACCAATTTTTTGGTTTGAAGAGAGTAGGTAACATTCTGTTAGAAAGTTATAAGTCCTAACACCCCGTTAGGAATAAATTTGGCTATATGCTGGAATAACTTGAGTATCCAATAGTACTAGAAATAGTAATAATCTATTGGTGGAGTCAATCAGCAGGGAAGATCAGCCGATGAGGCTGAAACCCTCACAGACTACACGCCAAAACCCTGAGCGACTAAAAAGAAGTCGAAGGGTAAGATATAGTCGGATCCTTAAGGCGACTTAAGGTTTTTAAAAACATTTTGTTCGGTTTTTAAAATTTAAAACAATTATGTCGGACTCTATCCAGTGGGATCGTTCGAGTTTTGATGGGAGTTGTCCACAGTAGAAATTTGCTGCCAAGCATAGCAATATGTTTGGTCACACTAGCTAAAATCGGTGAAACCCTGTATCATCTATATAGATGGTCCTATCTAAGTACAGGACAATACCGAGGGAAGGTTTCTTTTATGAACAAAACTACATCAGCCTACATAGCAGGTTTTTTCGATGGTGATGGAAGTGTAAGAATACAACTACAACCTAGAAAAAATTCCAGTTTAGGATATCGCATTAGAATTATCGTTTCTTTTGCTCAGAAATCTGAGCATGGCGAAGGATTAAAATGGATTAGGAAGCAGTTAGGCATTGGTTATATTTATTCCAGAAATGATGGAATGGATGAACTTAAAGTTGAAGGGTTTGAATCATGTGAGAGAGTACTTAAAATGCTTTCACCATATGTTCAATTCAAAAAAGAGCATGTCAAATTAGTTTTGAAAGCTCTTTCGATACTTAAAGTTAAATCAAATGCTATTTTAGAAATATCAGAGATTTCTGACCAATTATCTAAAATTAATTATGCTACCACAAAGAAAAAACATACAAATGAAGCTGTTCGTGAGTTTTTGTCAAAGAAGATATACCCCCGTAACGACTGATTCAATGAGATTTTAAGCTCAAAGAAGAGATGGCATAAACGCCATAAGTAAACTTGCTGCTTCGCAGTAAGCAAGCTTGTGGTGCAAGCACCATAATAACGCTAGCTCCTTTTAACTATTAAAAGGATGAAGGTATAGTCTAATCCTCAAAGTAATTTGAGATCGATTGACGAGAGGACCTGGATGAAGGAATCCCTGGTGTGCCGGTTGTGTCATCAGACGCAGCGCCGGGTAGCTATATTCCTAAGGGATAACCGCTGAAAGCATCTAAGCGGGAAGCCTACCCAAAGATTAGAACTCGTTAGTTTAAAAACTTGAAGACCCCAGGCAGAATACCTGGTATAACCGGCAGGAGGTGGAAGTCCCGTAAGGGGTTAAGCCTACTTGTACGGATTGGTCGAAGAAGACCTTACAACACTTCATATCGTGGAAGTGTTTAGATTAACAAAGTTATTTTTTATATTTAGTATTATCCTTCAGTTGTCAGAGTATTGAGTCTTGGTGACTTGAGCGCGGTGGAACCACCTGATTCCATTCCGAACTCAGAAGTTAAACGCCGTAGCGCTGACGATAGTTACCGGGCAACTGGTCGCGAAAATAAGTCGTCGCCAAGACTGAGTACTCTGAAATAAGAATAAAAAACTTATTGTTTATGAGTATAATAAAAAGAAAGGCAGGTATGATTAGTGAAAACAACAAATACATCTAAAACTTCAAGTGTAACGATGGCTGATTTATTGGCCAAAAGCAAGACTTCTATTAAAAATCTTTCAATGGGTCAAAGAATTAAAGGAAAAGTAATTCAAAAACTTTCAAAATCATTAATTTTAGATATTTCTGGCAAAGCTGAAGGTGTTGTTATGGAAAAAGCTTTTGCTGAAGCCCGTGAATATATCAGTAAACTTAAAGTAGGAGATGAAGTAACAGCAGTTGTATTAGTTCCTGAAATGAGAGATGGTTCAACACTACTTTCGCTTCGTGATGCTGTTTCTGCTGCCTCATGGCAAGGAGTAGAGGATGCATACAAAAATAAAACCGATGTGGCGGTATACGCTAAAGGTGTAACAGGATCTGGTGTTTCGGTTGATGTAAATGGAATTTCTGGTTTTGTCCCAATGTCTCAAATTTCAAAAGAACTTTCTAAAGATACATCAAACTTAGTTGGTAAGTACTTTAAGGCAAGAGTCATTGAAGTTGATAGGCTTAAAAATAAATTAGTTTTGTCAGAACGCGAAGTAACTGACGCAAAGGACATTGCAATTGCTAAAAAAGCTCTTGAAAAGGTTAAAGAAGGAGAGATTTTTGAAGGAGTGGTTACGACAATTGCTAATTTTGGTTGTTTTGTAAAAATTACTGTAGAAAATTCCGAAATTGAAGGCCTGGTTCATATTTCAGAACTTTCTTGGGGCAAAGTTGCTCATCCTTCAAGTCTTTTTAAAGTAGGAGATAAAGTTAAAGTAAAAATTATTGGTACTAAAGATGGAAAGTTAGCCCTATCAGCTAAGCATGCGGAGAAGGATCCTTGGATTACTGCAGGAGAAAAATACAAAGCAGAAGACAGAATTAAAGGAAAAGTTACAAAAATTACTGATTTTGGTAATTTTGTAGAATTAGAATCTGGAATTGAAGGCTTGGTTCATATTACTAAGATTCCACCAGGGAAAAGATTTAGTGTGGGAGACTCGGTTAACTGTTATATTGAAGAAATAGATACGAAATCCAGAAAAATTTCATTAGGTTTAGTTCTCACAGAAATTCCAGTGGGGTATAAATAAACAAAGCTTGTTTGTTCTAAATAAACTTCGTGTATAATCGTTTTAAATGTCAAAGGTTAGATCTCAATTTATTTGTCAGCAATGTGGCTATTCTCAGGTAGGCTGGGCTGGGAAATGTCCAAATTGTAATAATTGGGGGTCTCTTGTTGAAACTATAGTAGCTTCAACAAAGGGTAATAATCAAAGACAAAAAGATGGAAAACTGCCTTCAAAACCAATTAATCTTTCAACAATTAAATCTTCAGCAATAAAAAGAATTTCAACAAAAATACCAGAACTCGATAGATCATTAGGAGGAGGACTTGTAACAGGTCAAGTTGTATTAATTGCAGGGGAGCCTGGGATTGGAAAAAGTACAATTTTATTACAACTTGCAGATAAACTTTCAAATTGTCTTTATGTATCTGGTGAAGAATCTGCAAACCAAGTTGCAATTAGAGCAAAGAGGTTGGGAATTGACAATAAAAATATAAAATTTTTAGAAGAAACTGATGTTGACAGTATTATTGATACTTTAGATAGTTTAAGTATCAATAAACCCACAGTAATCATTGTTGATTCTATTCAAACCATGTCAACATCTGATTTAACAGGCCTTGCAGGGTCTGTGGGTCAAGTTAAGGAGTGTTCATATAGACTTTTAAAGTATGCCAAAGCAAATGATATTCCCTTGATTTTAGTAGGTCATGTGACCAAGGAGGGAACTGTTGCTGGTCCTGCGGTTTTAGCTCACATCGTTGATACTGTTTTGTGGTTTGAGGGAGAAAAAACATCAAATTTAAGGTTACTTCGATCTGTAAAAAATCGTTTTGGTGCAACAGATGAGGTAGGTATATTTTCAATGGAGGATAAAGGGCTAATCTCTATGAATGATCCAGAAAAGTTATTTTTAGAAAGAGGAAAGACTGCTGTTGCCGGATCTGTTGTCTCAATCCTAATGGAAGGTACGAGATCACTTTTGGTTGAAATTCAATCATTGGTTGTGCCCACAAAAATGGCATTTCCAAGAAGAGTTGCACAGGGAATTGATTCAAGAAGATTAGAGATGCTTCTAGCTGTACTTTTTAGAAGAGCGGGAATTCCACTTTATGACTCCGATGTTTTTGTTAATGTTGCTGGTGGCATAAAAGCACAAGATCCATCAGTTGATCTTGCAATTTGTTTATCAATTGCCAGTTCATTTTTTGATAAACCACTTCCTAAAAATTTTTTGGCAGTTGGAGAGGTAGGGCTCTTGGGAGAAATTAGGGGAGTTTCTTTTCAGGAGAAAAGAATAAAGGATAGTAGAAGATTAGGATTTAGTGATATCGTTACCTCTAAAGATTACAAAGTTTTACCTCAATTAATTAAAAACTATCTCAAATAAGTTTCTAAGACGTTATAAACAAGTTATCCACAATATATTTTATGAAGGTTTTTATTCCGTATTATTGGGGTAATTATGCATATACTACACTATAGGGATGATATATTTTTGTCGTTAATATATTATGGGGTTTGACAAATGACAAATAAACATACTATACTGTCGGTAAGTTTTAGGGAGTTAGATCATTAACAAGAATAAATGATAAAGAGCATCGTTACCGCTGGGTTACCTTCCCGACATAGTCGGAAAAAACTCGCCACGAGTAGAGATGCTCTTTAAGATAAAATTTGTCTTAAGGACAGGAAAACCTTTAATCTTGTAAGACAAATCGTAATTAGACTAGGTCTAAATTTTGGGGTTGTCAATAGTCTTTTGGTCTTGTTGAACTTGGGGAAGGGTGGTGAGTAGGGCAGGCTTACTACCCTTTCCTAAGAATAATAAGACCTTTTTTTAAGGTTAAAGACTTCATCTATGGTAAATTATTAAGTAACATGTCTTCAATTAATTTTATTAGTCCTGATTTTGTTAAAAGTTTAAGAAAACTTCAAAGGAAACAAAAATTTGTTTTAAAGCTTTCAAAAACATTTGCCTTACTAGGTGGTCTTTTTTTTGTTTTATCATTTGCTCCATCGATTTGGTACTCTTTAGGGGCTAGAGTAGATGATTTCTCAGCTGCAATTTTAAAAACAGTGACAGGAGCAAAAAAAGAAGTTTCAAAACCTTCTAATAATGTGCTAGATTGGCAGCCTGCCTTTGATGCAAGACTTTCTCGCGATACAACTTTAAAAATTCCTTCAATTAGAGTTGATACAAAAATTAACGAAGCAACATATGAATCTTTTGAAGATGCATTAAAACTAAGTGTATGGAGAGTTCCTGATTTTGGGACACCAATGGATAGAAGTAGACCTATGATACTAGCAGCACATAGATTTGGGTATTTAGCTTGGAGTAATCTTTATAGACGTAAAAATTCTTTTTACAATTTACCAAAGTTAAAAGTTGGTGATTTAATAGAAATTACGTATAAACAAAGAAAATATACATATGAAGTTTATGGGGAGAGTAGAGGAGAAGAGATCACAGACTACACTGCAAATTTAATTCTTTATACTTGTGAAACTTTAAATTCAAAACTAAGAATCTTCAAATATGCCAGACTTCTCAAAATCTAACCCATAAGGAACCTTGAGAGTTACGTCGTAACCCATAACATTGACAAATCGTAATGTTATAGGTACAATACGCCCATATACATGAATAGACTTATAGTACGTAGTGTTATTATATTCTTTATATGTCTTGTGTTATTAACTGTTTCGGCAGTACCTTCTAGGGCCGAAGATGCACAGACTTGTGTCCAAGTTACTCAATATGGTGGTGGTGTTGGAATAGTTTGTGGTGCAAAACATGAGCCTGTTAATACAGGACTTGCTGATATTAATCCATTAGTTTTATCTTCAATTTTTCTTTCTCTTTCGGGATTTGGAATTTATTCATATAGAAAGTTATTGAGAAAAAAAATAAGATTTATTGAAGCTGGAGGAGGTGAAAATAATGAGTAAAGAATTAAATAGACGAGATTTCCTTAAGGGTGCAGTGGCCTTAACAGGTGCTAGTATCTTAGGAGCATTTGTGAAAATTGAAGGTGTTTCAGCAAGAGGTGAAGAACCTAAGGTTGAAGTATCCAATAAAGATATCGATGGAATTAAATTATCAGGTATACCTGAAGTGGTTGACTCTAACGTTGTTGATGTAGCTAAAGGTGTATTTAGAAATGAAACCGGAGTCGCACCTCATATTTATGCAGAACCAGGTGCTTTACATGTTGGTCCTGATTTTGGTTACACTGGGACTAAAAATCCATATGGTGTAAACAATAAAGGTTGGGAGGCAATGTATGAATCTGGCGGTACAATTCAACCTTTCAGTCCTGTCACACAAGAGATTATAAGATGGCCAGGAGAAGCTCACCAAAATGTTCCTGAAGGAGGATTTGTCTTTTTTACAGGAGGACAAATGAAAGTTGAAATAGGAGATATTGCAGTGGATATGCCATACAAACCTGCACATAATTATTTCTTTGTGGCCAGAGGAATTTATACAGATGGAAAACAAGATTCTGATTTGAATAGAACTGCAAAAATAACTAATTATAAGCCTGGACATTTACAAGTTAGAATGTATCCAAGTGCTTTAAAAAGTAATTTAGCTTTTATTTCCGAAGGACAGTTTTTGCAAGAAGCAGTTACAAGTCATATCACTGGAACAAATTGTGGAGCAGAAGGAGCTTCCAAGTTAACAGTGGTTGCTATTGATATTAATACAGGAGCAACACAGATATTAAGACATGAACAATTAAGATCCACTGATCTTAATGAAGCTTTGAAATCAACTAAAAAGAATTGGAATAAACTTTATAGTAACTTTTAAATAGTTTAAGTAATTTTTGTTTCAGTTGGGGCGACGCACGTGCGTCGCCCTTTGTGGTTAATTAAAAAAACAATACTATCAGTTTAGTACTGATATAATAACAATTATGAAAATAATAAAAAATTGGATTTATCCAATATTGATTATTATGATATGTGTTTTTTTGGCTTGGAAAAACTATGTCCCAAATACAATTTTATCTGGTTGGGACACACTTCATCCTGAATTTAATTTTTGGCTTTATTTGAGAAGATCTCTAAACGGTGTGTGGATGGAGCATCAAGGGTTGGGAGCAGTAGCTTCACAGGCACATCCTGCTGAAATATCTAGGTTGTTTGTTGTAGGTTTATTGAATTTACTTTTGCCTCAAAATTTAGTTAGGTATACATTTTTCTTTTTAAGTTTAACTACAGGAGTTTTAGGTATTTATTTTTTTACTAAACACCTACTTTCTTTAAGATTACAAAAATATGTACAGGCTTCAGCGTTTTTGGCTTCTCTTTTTTACCTTTTTAATCTAACCACGGTTCAGCAATTTTATGTTCCACTTGAAATGTTTGCAGTACATTATGCGTTGGTTCCGTGGTTATTTCTTCTGGCTAGTAAATATATTAATAAAAGCAATAATAATTTGTTATTTTGGTTTGGAATAATTACGTTTTTTGCTTCTTCGATGGCTCATACAGCCACTTTATTTTATGTTTATTTATTGTGTTTGGGATTGTATACATTTCTATTAAATTGCAAGAAAAGTTTTGTTTTAATGGCAATAACAATACTAATTAATTTGTTTTGGTTACTGCCTAATTTATATTTTATAAAAAATCATTCCCAGGAGGTAAGTAATTCTAAAATTCATAGCACTTTCACTGGAGAAGCTGCACTTCAAAGCGAAGTCTTTGGAACTTTTAAAGATTTGGCTCTTTCAAAAAACTTTCTTTTTAATTGGCAAGATTATAATTTCTCAAATAATCAATTTGTTGATTTGCTAGGTGTTTGGAAAAATCATTTAAATAAACCTTTTGTTATTCAAATTGGCTTCATTTTGTTTGGGATTAGTATATTTGGATTTTTAGTCTCAATATTTAGAAAATCAAAGTATTCAGCCCTTTTGTTTCCAGTATTTTTAATCTCTATCTTTTTTTGGATTAATTCAAATCCACCATTTGAAACGATTTTTGATTATTTTAAGAATAATATTAACCTATTTAGAGAAGGTTTAAGGTTTCCGTTTACTAAATTTTCAATTATTTTAATAATGATTTTATCTATCTGGTTTTCTTTTGCATCTCAACTTATCTTTTCAATTTTGGGAAAAATTAAGCTTAGTTTTATTTATTTTTTAATAATTATCCTTTTTCTAATTTATTTTCAATTTCCTCAACTTCAAGGAAATCTAATAAATAAATCAATGCTAGTTAAAATTCCAAATGAGTATTCCGAAATGTTTAATTGGTTCGACAAACAAGATTATTCAGCTAGGGTCGCGAGGCTTCCTCTTAACACATATTGGGGATGGCAATACAATGATTGGGGTTATCAGGGGGCGGGCTTTGATTGGTTTGGGATTAAACAGCCGATACTTGAAAGGGAATTTGATAGATGGAGTTCTTTTAATGAAACCTTTTATTTACAAGCATCAAACGCTCTTTATAATAATGATAATGAAACTTTCAAGAAAGTTTTAGAAAAATACCAGGTCAAATATTTGGTTTTAGATGAATCAATAATAGATGCAGGGGGTGATAAAGACCTTTTAAGATTAACTGATATAAAAAATACATTATCAAATTTAAAAATTAATGAAGTTGCTAGGTTTGGATTTTTAACTATTTACGATACTAATATAGCTTCAAATAATTTTGTTAGCGCAGTTAATAATTATTCTTTGGTAAATGCTGATTTAAATTATTCTTTAGTTGATCCTATTTATTCTAAATATAGAGATTATGTACAAAGTGAAGATGGAATTGGGTATCCATTTGTTAATTTTGATAAAAGGGGATTAGTAAATATAAAAATTATTAATAATGAGTTATTAATAACTAATAAATCCACAAATTCAGAAGTTCAACTACCAATAGATGGTAAAACTTCAGAAACTTTTGCAAGTGATAGAGGGTTTAATGAAACTTTTAATTGTGACTTGATGAAAAAAGGAGAAGTTCAAAGACAACAATTAGAAATTGGTAGAAGTTATAAAGCTATGGATGGAGGAGTTTCTTGTGATTATTTTTCTTACACTGACTTAACATATGACAAAGCTTATATATTAAGAGTTAAGGGGAATAATTTAGATGGAAGATCTTTAAAAATTTATCTTTACAATTGGGAAACCCAAAGAGTAGAGCTTGAGGAACTAATGCCAACTGGTAAGTTTGACGAGTATTTTGTAATTTACTCTAAAGATTCTAAAGAAGGTGGATATACCTTAAACGTTGAAACTAGATCTTTTGGAAGAATATCTTCTGAAAATGAGGTTAACTTGATTGAAATAGTTCCATTTGACATTAATTTGATAAGTAATTTATATATTGATCCTAAGGTAGATTTATTAAAAACAGGTAATTTAGAAATTAAAGATGTAATAAAATATGGAACTTCTATTTATAAAGTACAGGTTAAAGGGGAAGGATTATTAGTTTTAAATCAAAGTTTTGAAAAAGGTTGGATAAGCTATCCAAGGCTAGAACATGTAAAAGTAAACTCTTGGGCAAATGGATTTGTCATAAATAATAATAGTATTAATCAAATTAAATCCGGTGAAATAATAATTTTCTTTTGGCCACAGTTTCTTGAGTGGGGAGGCATTTTGGTTTTACTATTGACAATAGTTTACTTAATAGTAAAATTGAGGGAGTAAGTAAAGTTTGCCTCTAGGGTAAGTATTTATAGAAAGTTTAATTCATGTCAGACGATAAACCAGTAACCACATCTGATTTGGTTGGGAAACCAACTGAAGAAGTAAAACCAATAACAAGCGGATATTTTGCTGAAAGGCAGATTCCTGATGCTAACCTTCCAACAGAATATGTTGAAGGGGTACTCGATATTGCCCATGAAGGATCAGGACTATTACGTCCTAAAAACTTTGGTCCTAGTACTGATGATATTTATATTTCAAGCTCACAAATTAGAAGATTTAACTTTAGAGTGGGTGATTTGGTTGGAGGACAAGCAAGAAGGCCTAAAGAAAATGAAAGATATTGGGGACTTTTAAAAGTTGAAAAGATAAATGGAGAAGATATAGAGAAATTTATGGCAGAAAAAAGAAACAATTTTGATGAACTGATGGTAATTTATCCTGATGAACAAATAAACCTTTCAACCACTGAGGATATTTTAACTACAAGAATGATTGATTTGGTTTCTCCTGTTGGATTTGGCCAAAGAGCCTTGTTAGTTTCACCTCCCAAAGCTGGAAAGACTTGGTTAGTTAAAGATATGATTGAGGGAGTTGCTAAAAATTATCATGATAGAGTCCACTTGATGGCTGTTTTAATAGGAGAAAGACCTGAAGAAGTAACTGATATTTTAAGACATATGCAGAAGGTCACTGATGGCAAAGGAGAAGTTGCTGCATCTAATTTTGATGAATCACCAGGCGATCAAACAAGAGTGGGAGAATTAGCTCTAGAAAGAGCCAAAAGGCTTGTTGAAAACGGTCGTGATGTTGTAATACTTCTTGATTCAATTACTAGAATGGCAAGAGCATATAACCTTGCTCTTCCAACATCAGGTAGAACCTTAACTGGTGGTTTTGATCCTGTTGCACTTTTCCCTGCTAAAAAGTTTTTTGGAGCCGCTAGAAAAATTGAAGGTAAAGGATCCTTAACCATTATTGGAACATGTTTAGTTGAAACCGGATCTAGAATGGATGACTTAATCTATGAAGAATTTAAAGGAACTGGCAACATGGAGCTACACCTTACTCGAAAACTTGCTGAGAAAAGAATTTATCCTGCAATTGATATAGGGAAATCTGGAACAAGACAAGACGAACTTCTATTTGGAAAAGAAAAACTTACAAAAGTTAATACTTTAAGACGCATGATTGATATGATAAATGAAGACGAAAGAACAGAAACACTTCTTGGTAAGCTTATCAAAACTAAAGATAATGATGCATTTTTAGACTCCTTAAAAACTGTTTGATTTTTATTTATTGCTAATACTAACCTATTGACATACCTTAGGAATTGTATTATTGTTAGTTCCTAAGGTATGGAATTAACCGAGTCACAAAAGAAAACGATAGAGTTACTAAATCCATGGTGGTATGGTAAAAAAGTGGAATTGGGTGTTGAGAGAACTAAATATTTATCAAATATAAATATAATAATATCTAAGAGACAACAAATTTTATTTATTTTGGGCTCAAGAAGGGTTGGTAAAACTAGGATTTTATTACAATTTATTTATAAATTAATAAACAGTGGTGTTAATGCTAAAAAAATACTTTTTTTAAGTTTGGACAATTCAAATCTTGAAAATTTGAATTGGTATGAATATATAAGTGAATCCAAATTTCAATACGTTTTTTTAGATGAAGTACATTATTCACCAAAATGGGCCAAAGATTTAAAATCTATATACGATATACCCAATAATAATTTTAAAATAGTATGCTCAGGATCTTCAAGTAAGTTAATTGAAGATAATAAGGCTTTTTTGACAGGTAGAAGCACTAGTTTGTTGATTACACCTTTGGCTTATAATGAATTTACTAAGTTTTTTAAAAGTAATAATTTAATTAATGATTATCTATTTTATGGAGGATATCCTGAATTTGTTTTAGAAAAAGAACCCAATTATTTAAATGAATTAGTAAGAGACATTATTGAAAAAGATATTGTTAAGATACATAAAATTAAAAATAATCAATATCTATTTGATATTTGTCAAATATTAGCTAAGCAAATAGGATTTAAAGGATCATCTAATAAAATTTCCAGCGTTTTAAAATTAGATAATAAAACAGTAGAAAATTATATTCAATATTTAAGAGAAGTAAAACTTGTAGATCTAATCTATCAATATTCTGACAGTTTAAATAAGAGGCTATATTCACCTAAAAAATATTATTTTAATGATTTGGGTATAAGAAATAGTTTTGCCGGCTTTAGCAATAAAGGTTCATTGGTTGAAAATGCTGTATTTTTGCAACTTGTCAAAATATATGGAATAGATAATATATTTTATTTAAGTGATACGAGAGGAAACGAAATTGACTTTGTGGTTAAATTAAAAAAAGACGAAATCTTACTAGTGGAATCAAAGTATAACAATTTACAAAGCGCGGTGGAAAATTCTCTTTCTGGTTTATTATTTAAGGAAATTGGGGGCAAGAAAATAATGGATAGAGTTGTTGTAACTGATGGGATAGATAGTGTTTTTAAAAAGAAAAATTTGGAAGTAAAATTAATTAGTCTTGAAAAGTTTTTGACAAAAAATAATTAGTCTATTTGACCGATTTCACTTCACGCGTTAAACTTGTAACTTATCTATGGAAGAAATAATTCTCTTTACAGATGAGTTAAAATTATTCTTTAAAGAACTAGGATTTTTTATAACAAAAAAACTTCATCTTTCGTTATTAAGATTTGAAGAAGGGAAAGGTGTTTTTGTTACTGCTTTATATAAACAAAGAGGAAAACTTGCAAGAAAGCTTATGCATACTGGAATGGCAGGCTTAGCTGGTGTTGGTATGATGATTGCTCCAGTTATAGCACAGGAGTTTCCAGGTAGATCTGTTAATCCTTGGGAAATAGATTCAAATCCATCAGTTCTTTCTGCAACCACTGAATCAAGTGGAATTGAAACCATAGTTTCAGAAAAGGTAAGAGATGGAATTAAACTTTATAAAGTAGAAGAAGGGGATACTGTTGCTTCAATTGCCAAAAAATTTAGTGTGGATACTGAAACCATTCGTTGGCAGAATAATATTACAAAAGACAAAATTAAAGTAGGACAAACCTTGGAAATCCTTCCTGTTATTGGTATTGCTCATAAGGTAGCTAAAGGGGATACAGTTTATTCAATTGCTAAAAAGTATGATTCTAGTGCACAGGCAGTTGTAGATTTTCCATTTAATACTTTTAGCAACGATGAAACATTTGAACTTGCAATTGGTCAAATAGTTATTGTTCCTGATGGAGTCAAACCTGCCGAAACAGTAGCCTTACCTCGTATAAGACAAATTACGCCTGATGCAGGTTCTGTTGTCGCATCAGGAAATTTTGTTTGGCCTGCTAATGGAACCATATCTCAGAACTTTTCTTGGTATCATCCAGGTTTAGATATAGCTAATAGGGCAGCTCCTAATGTTTTAGCAGCTGATTCTGGAGTTGTAACCTATGCAGGATGTTTGAATTGGGGATATGGGTGTCATGTCAGAATTGATCATGGTAATGGTTATTCAACTTTGTATGCCCATTTCCAACAAATTTATGTAACTGTAGGTCAAACTGTTGGAAGAGGCTCTGCAGTAGGTAAAATGGGTTCAACGGGTCGTTCAACAGGTACACATCTTCACTTTGAGGTAGCCAAGAATGGAGTTAAATTAAGTCCATTAAGTGTATTAAAATAAGGTAAATAATAACTATTATTGGGCTCGTAGTTTAATGGTAGAACACAGCATTCGCATTGCTGAAATCCGAGTTCGATTCTCGGTGAGTCCACAAAAATTTATAACACAGAAATAATATACTTTATAGTAGTTTTTAAGTCAGTAACTTTTTACAAAGTAGAAAAAAATAAAATAGTTTTGAATCAAACTTAGTAGCAATCTTTGGGAGAATACTAAAGTGCCAATAGAAGTGCACCTAGAATAATAAATATTCCAAATCCAGTACCAAGAATTGTTGGCCATGATGTTCCTGCTTCTGGGAGTTGTGGCTCTGATGTTGATGTTGGTCCTTGTGCAATAGAAGTAGATGTACTTGTTGGTGTAGCTGTTCCATTACACACACAATCTGTATCTGTAGGACAAGAAGAATTTCTACAATAACCTGAATAGCAAAATAGTCCAGAACTACAATTACTATTTGATCCACAAGTTCCATTACAAGAGTTTGGTTGTCCTGAGGCTGTACTTGTTGCTGTAGCTGTAGCAGTTGATGTAGCAGTACTTGTAGCCGTAGTGGTAGATCCGGATGTAACAGTTGAAGTAGTGGTTGTAACAGCGGTTGGTGTCGCATTGGCTGTATTTGTAGTTGTTGCAGTTGGGATAGTAGTACTTTCATTTGATGAAATTATTATACTTCCAGAGGAGGAATTGATAATAACATTTTGACCTTCACTTATACCTGAAATAACAGTAGTGGGATCAAAACTAAATGTTGCGTTGCCGGAAGCAGTGTCTTTTACATTTCCATTAATTGTTAATATTTCAATAGATGAGCCAGTGATTGCATTTTCTTTATTTGCTGTATACACAGCATAAGATATTTTCCCTGTAACATTATCAAAAGTATTAATTATTTGTGAATCAAGAGCTCCAATGTTTGTCCCTTTTTCAATTGAAGTAATTTCTACTAAATCTGGATTATAATTTAGTCTAATGTCAACACCGGTTACTTGATTTTCCCCAGTATCCATTTTGACAGAAAGGATAAAATTATCACCTGGATTTTTATTTTGGGTTGATGGTGATATATAAACAGATGTAGCAGGAGCAGCTTTTTCTCTAATATTTTGGTTTTGTTGAACGAGAATTGTTCCAACAATAACTCCACTTATCAATATTAGAAAACCAATTATACTAAATATTATATTTCTTTTTTTATTGTTCATAATCTAACCTAATATTTATTTTATCACTTGGTAGACTGGTAATACCAATGTCTGAAAGATAAACTTGGCTCTCTGTAGCAATTTTTATATTTTCAGAAGTAAAAAAATTATTTGTTTTAAATTTAAGTTTAATAATAGATTTACTAAAATCATTAGAATTCGGCATTAACAAAAAACGCTTTGCATCCCATGTTTTTAATATTCCTTCAGAAGAATATGATATTAAATTTAAATTATTTTCATTGTAATCCAGAAATAAATCAACAACTGTTGCCATATTTGCTTTGTCTCCCTCAAGATAAACACTAACATTAATTATATTTTTGGGATAAACCTGAAACATTGCCAAGGCCATGACCAATACTGATAATATTTGAATTTTATATTCTTTTATACTCATACCTCATAGTTATCTACAATTATGCCTATATCAATGATATTTATTATATTATCCTTGTTTACATCTGCTTCTGGTTTTACAGAAGTATTGCTTCCATAATGATCAACAACTATACCAATATCTATAATATTTACTCTATTATCTCCATTAACATCTCCAATTTTATTATTACCTGTAGCAGTTGATGTTACTGTTGCAATAGCTGTGGCCGTAGATGTTGATGTAGCAGTTGAAGTAATAGTCGCAGTTGCAGTTGGTGTTGCAGTGGTTATTGATGCAATAGTTATGTTTAAAGATGTGGTTGGTTTATTTAAAACATCTGTTGTTTGTCCTAAAACAGAAACTGCAGTATTAGCATCAAAAGATATAACTGTGGTTATTCCTTGACCAATTGCTTTAAACTTAATACTTGCTAATATACCAGTTCCGTTTTTTGGATCTGTGGGATCGCTACCCAAAACTATCTTAGCAATGGGTGGAACAATTTGACCTGGTATAAAAACTACTGGCAAATAATTTTTTGACTCAATATTTATAGCTTGTAATATATTATTATCATATTTAATTCTCAAATCTGAACCAGTGACACTCATTCCCTTTGTATCAAGATATACATCAACATAAAATTCATCATCTTTTTTAACAATACTATTTATGCTTGTGAGTTTAAGATCAACTCCAGCTGCCTTAATTGGTGAAGTATTCTGTCTAAACTTTAGATAATAAACGCCGATAGCTAAAGTGATAAGGATAAAAACAATAGAAAGTAAAGAAATTAATACATTCTTTTTCTTGATAAAAGAGAAGATATTTCTATTCATATATTTAATATATAACTACGAAAATATACTATCATTAGTTAAAATTTTCCACTAACACATTATAGTCAAAAATATCCACCTTACCGTTTTTGTCAATATCAGATGAAATAAAACCAGGGGAGCCATTTTTATCAAAGTTAGCAATGAAAATATAGTAATCTAAAGTATCAACTTTACCATTGTCGTCAATATCTCCTGGCAGCTGTGTGGGTATTGGAGTTGAGGTAGTTGATGAAAAAACTACAAGTGTTGCACTTCCCGGAGGAAGTGAGACTGGATATTTTGAATTGACTTTGTTTACTGGTTCATCTGTTCCAAATGTCCACGATCCGTCTTCTTTTACAGAATTTCCAGCAAAAGTGATATTTTCCCTTGAGGCATTAATTGAAGGTGCAAGCAAACGGATTGCTCGTGCTTGTGGATATATATTTCCAGGATCAAGTGATGCTATAGTAGTGTTATAAGAGTCTCTATTAACAAGGATGATACGAAGGACATTGTCCTGAGATAAAACTGCATAGGCCCCAAGATTTGCTAAGCTTTTATCATATTCGACTTGGAGAGGGCGGGGATTTCCTTTTGTTGCTTCATGAAAAAATAACATACTATAATAGAGAGCTCCTGGTTTGTATAGTTTTGGATTCGGTCCACCTAATGTGGGGCAAAAAAGAATAGGAGCATATCCACCACATCCGCCACCATAAAAATTTATTCCAGCAACATTATTATTGATCATCATAAATAATGTGTCTATTCCCCATAATGTTGACGCAAATGTATCGGTCACACCGACAATACCGCCTCTGCTCATTGCATTCACTTCATCAAAACGTAGAGGAATGTTTTTTTCTTTTGCAATTGTTGCGTATGCTGAAATAGTGTTATTTGTCTCTTCTGCCTTTTCTTTACTCAGCATTTTTTCAATATATTCTAGACATTCGTTTTGTTCACATACCATTGTGTTTACGTCTATACCTAGGTCTTTTGTCTTTGAAACTGGATATAAATGTACCGTGGCGAAAGAAATTTCATTTGATTCTAAAGTGATGAAATTTTTGAACCATGTTTGATTGGATATAATTGCAGGACCTGTCAGAGGGATGTCTGGTGAAATTGCGTGGATAGCTTTTGCATAATTATCAAACTCTTGTGCGTGAATTGTACTGTTGTAGGTATCCAGTCTCAAATCTAACTCAGGAAAGCTCGTTGGTTCATTACCAATTTCAAGAGCAAGGAGTAAATTACTACCTATTTGTTTGAAATAGGATGCTTCATTTACAATCATAGATTTTATTGTTGAATTGTAGCAACCCAAATTTAAACCAAAGATTACAGACCAATTGACCTCTTTAGAAAATGTAAAGAGATTATCCACGTTGGCCTTAGTAAGTATTTGAGTTGGAAAAGAAGTACTAGTTTTACAAAGATTGGGTGGTGGAGCACTTAACCAATAGGTATAATTTGTATCAGTTCCACCAAAGCGTAAAACACCCTGCCCTAATTTCTTAAGTAATTTTAGTAATATTTGATCGTTTGAGTTATTTGGGTCAACCCCAAATAAAATCGACTTTGTTATAAAATCTTCCGAAAAACTTAAACCGAGGAAGTTAGAAGGAATTGTGTGACCTTTTATTTCAGGATGAATGGTTATTTGAATAGGATCAGATGCGCTATAAATTGTCTGTGGAATTCCTAACAAAATAAGAGCAATAATGATAATAGAAAGAAGATTATTTGATATTTGTTTTTTATAACTTCTCATAAATTCATTATACAGAAAATTAAAATATATTTTTTCAAAGGATTTTCAATTAAGGGATGATATGTGTTAATACTTGGGTAAGAAGTTAATATAATTTATTCAGTAGCAGGGACTTCTGTCGGAATACCTGTAGCAGGAATTTCAATAGGAGGTACTATTACTGGTGATGGAGAAGACTGTGGAGGAGTTAACCCTTCAATTGCTTCGAGTTCTTTCTTGGCTGTTTCAAAATCTTTTGAATCTTTACCTAAAAGAGATAATGTAAGATTCATTTGTTCTTTTGCCTTTTCTAATTGTTTATCTTCTTTATAAGCCATAGCTAAGTTATAGTGTGCATTAGCAAGATCAGGCTTTGCGACGACTGCTAATTCAAATACTTTAGCTGCATCTGCAAATTTTCCTTGAGCATAGTAAATTCCGCCTAATTTTATTCTTAGTGTAGGATTTATTGGATCTAAATAAATTGCTTGACTATATGATTGAATTGCAAAAGCATCAGCATCTTTTGCAAATGATGTGACACTATTATATACATCACCTAAATTTTCCCAACTAGAAGCACTTCTAGGGTTTAGTGTTGCTGCTGCTTTAGCTTCTTGAACTGTTTGCTGTATAAGTTGAGTTAGTGTTTTTTTATCATCCTCACTTAAATTTTCAATCTTAGCCAGTGACCCTGCCAAAGCTATATCTATACTAGCTGAGACTAAATGATATCTATCAACATAAGGATTAATATTAATTGTTTTATTAATCTCTTCATATGCTTTAACACCATTTCCTTTAGACATTTCAGTTATTACCTTGGAAAAAGTAAATTCTGCATAGAAATATTTAAATGCAAAAAAGGAAATAAAGGCAATTATAATTGCGAGTGGAACAGAAATAATAATAATTGGGGTTTTAGAACTAAAATTGCCTACATTTTCATGAGTCATTGTATTAAGTGCAAAAAGCAACATCATTAATGGGAAAGCTGAAACTGGTAAAGGTAAAATTAAGGAAATTACAAAGATAATAAATAAACTTACATAAATTGGATTATTTAATTTTAATTTTCTTAATGAGAAATAGAATATTGCCAAAAATGCCAAAAGTCCAATTATTCCTACTTCACTAAGTATTGTTAAAGGTGTATTGCTTGAAACTAAAAATCTTGATGTCCATGTATCATTTGAATTAGCTGTAATTGGTCTATATTTATTATAACTTTCTAAATAATTTGCAGGTCCAATTCCAAGTAAGGGAGATTGTTTTAGAGTATCTATTGCAATTGACCAACTGGTAGATAATTTAGGAAGTTTAAGTGCATTGTTTTTATTAGGTAATATTTGATAAAAGGATACAAAAGTTCCAACAAGAATTATAAAACTAGCAATTCCGTAAAATATATTTTTAGCAATTTTTTCTTTTTTGAAAACTTTATAAAAAGCAACAGGAAGAATTGCTATGTAATATGTAAAGGAAGTTATTAAATTACCAAAGGTTGAGAAATTCTTTTGAATTAAACCAACAAAAGATGCAATTTGTACTCCTGCTGCAATTAAAGTGGATAATACTAATACGAATTCAAGATCTTTTTTTTCTCTTTCTTGTAATTGTGTTGTAAAGAAATAAATTAATGAAGAAAGAACTATAAATGTTGCTGTTCCTGGAACAAAAAAGGCATCAAACTTATTAGGAGAAGCAATTAATCCAGAAACAATATAAATAACAGAAAATATAACAATAAAGATATCAATTTTAGAAGTAGAAAGCTTAAAACTATTACTTGTTAAACCTCCAATTATTTTTACAATTGACAAGAGTAAAACTCCAGAAACTAATAATAATAATTTTGCCGTTTCAAAATAATTAGGAAAGATAGGGAGTAGAAAAAGAGGGAATAAAAATATAATAGCATAAAAAATATATTTATCTAGTAACTTAATTACTTTAGTCATGTTTTTTATAAAAATTTTAAGACATTTATACTATATGTAAAATATAGTGCGCATACAGTTTTTCAAATTTTTAAATATTTGTCAATATCTAATTGTTACTTTATATATAAAAGGATATCATTTGATATATTAAAGTATTTAATTATTATTATTTTGTAATTCTATTACCCACCAATTAAATTCAACATCGGTATCTAAAGTATCTAAAAACCCAACTGTAAAGTAACCAATATCTTTACTCTTAACGTACAAAACTTTATTCTGTGTTGATGAAAGGGGAGTTACATAGATTAAAGTATCATTATTAATCTTAGGATTTATTATTTTGACCTCATTAGTACTTGCAGTTAATATTGCTTTTCCAGCTGTTGCATTAGTATTAATTTCCCCAGGCACTATTTGAGCCGAATCTGTAGCAGTAAGAGGTGCGTCGGCGATAACTACAATATTTCCTTTAAGTTTTAAATTTCCTGCAATTTCCACATTTCCTGAAAATGTTATATCTCCATTTGTTTCAATTTTTATCTTTCCTGCCATTATTTCAACAGGGGCTAAAGCTAATGATTGAACAGAAAGTGCACTATCTAAAGAATTTATTGATTTAGTTGTTAAATTATCTGATACAAATAGAGAAGTTATAGCAGCACTGCCTGTAACAAAGAAATTATTGGTAATTATTTCAGATGAAACAAGTTTATCAATACTTGCTGAAGCTGTAGCTGTGTTTATATTCCAATTAACACTTTCGGCTAAGATTTTTTGACTTTCATCGACACTTCTTAATAATTCTTCTATTTGATCAAGTTTAGAAGATTCAATATTATCAGCATATAATGTTCCTGAAATTGTTGCATCGCTATCTACCTCTAAACTATTTGCAGCAATTTCACCACTAAAACTAGCATTTCCTGAAGCATCAATTGAGGCAACTTCCAAGTCATCCACTCCTTTAATGGCAAGTCTTGATGCAACTTGACTATTGTCAGGTTGCAAATCAATTATTAAATCAGTATTGGAAACGGGAGAGATTAAATTGGTTTGAACAATTGGAGAAATTATTTTATTTTTAATAATTAAATTATCAACTGTAGCTTGGAAAGCGACAAAGTTTTTGCTAACAAAATCTGTGGTTTCAATTGCACCAGCTTTAATGTTTGCCACGACCACTTCGGCAAAAGATCCAATCTTTTCAGTAATGCCAGTTGGAGTGGAGACAGTGTAATTGGCAATTGGATTGCCTGAAAGTGTGATGTCACCAGTATTACTAATGGCAAGATCTGGGTCGTAATAATTGTTGGCTACAAATACTAAAATAGTGTCAGTAGGATTATCTGGGTCCCAATTTTCAAGAGCCGTACCTACAATTTTTCCTGCTTTAGTGGCCTTAGTGCCACGACCAGGGTTATTTGAAGGTGTAATTGGATCACCAATATTTATTATATTTGAATTAAAACTGATTTTGACAGGAAGACGTCCAGAAAGAGCTACTGGAAGTGGATGATCCTTCTCTTCTATTGAGTTTTGACCAGTTGCTGTAAAATCACCCCAATTTTGAGTGACAATACCAATTGGATTGTCCGAAGTTGAGGTAGTTTTTGTAAGTTTAGAAATTTGGCGTGTTTCTGTAGAAACAATATTTCCGTCTTTATCTGATTTTGAATAAATAGTAGTGGTCATTTCTGGAGAAGTCATGACAATGTCTCCAAAATCCACATCAGATTTAGTTGGATAAATCTCAGCATAATCTGTAAAAGGTCCGGCATCACAGTCATAAAGTAGGGTTGCACCTGAGGCATCCCAACATACAACATTGTTCGTTGTGCCAGTAGTATCAAGGGTTAAATAGATACTACCTGCTCCGGAAGCACCTAAAACAAGTGTTGCTTCAGTTGGAGTGGTGTCACCAATGCCGACATTACCAGTTCCTTTAATTACCATCTTAGTAGACATTGTTTGTATTCCTAATCCAGAACCTAAAGTTGTTCCATTTTGGAAAAAGATATCACTGAGTCCAGTCCCCGTGCCTAAACCAGCTTGAATAACCATATTCCCGCCATTAACATTAGAACCGCTATCAACAGTTCCACCAGACGCAATAGTTAATGCTCTACCTGCAGTTCCAGCGGCAGTATCTTCTATCCAAATTTTCCGTGAGGCAGCATTACCTAAACTAAGAATTTCAGTTGGACTTGTTGTCCCGATGCCGACCTTACCTGATCCCGGCATGAGGGCAAGATCGGCTGTGGCAGCAGTTATTATTTGATTGGTGGTGGTTGCACCGGAGAAGGTTATGCCTGCACCGGCCCCGGTTAAGGCAATCGCATTTGTAGCGGCGGTAGAGTTGGTTAATATTCCATTCATGGTGATGGCTCCGATTCCGGTCATATCACCGGTGGTATCGATATCCCAATCATTTGAGTACAATGCCAAGGTTCCTGCATTACCAATAGTAACTACATCAACTCCCGTTGCTCCAGTGCCGATATTTATAGTGTCAATACCAGTGCCGGTACCCATGTTTATAGTTCTGGCTACATTTGAAGCACCAACATTAATGATTTGGGAAGCAGCAATGGAGTCAAGGGTGACAGTTCCTGTAGTAGCCTGAAGAGTTAAGCCGGTGGCGCCAAGAATAGCCAGTGTTCCGTCAGCATCAATATTGTCTCCATTAACAGATAAGTCCCCGGCTGTAGTAATATTTCCCGTTGCGCCAGCCACCTGGAAGAGAGAACCGGTGCCGACAGAGAGAGTGGCAGAAGGATTGGTAACACCGATACCGACATTACCGATTTTATCAATTACCATCGCATCTGTCAGTGTTCCATCTTTATTTATATATAAATCCATCTGGCTGCTAATTCTGCCGGCAGAAACGTCGGTCACTCTGCTCCAACCAATCTGCCCGAGCACAGTATCGCCAACAGCGGAAGCGGTCGAACGGACTTCGAATATGCCTCCTATGTTACTGGCGCTAGCACCCGAAGAAGACAAAACTAAAACAGAATTAGTACTAGCACCCGTGGCAACTTCTAAAATTTTACCGTTAGTATTTCCACTTGTCGGATCCGTTGTTCCAACACCAACATTACCAGTATTTGTTATCACAAATTTTGGAGTTCCTGATGCAGAAGCTGTGAACAAATCTCCGGCTTTTGTTGAATTTACTGTTAGTGCAGCTAAAGTGTTGTTTATAGTGTTATTTACTAACCATGACCCATTTACCAATTGTTGATAAGAATTAGATGCATCTGGTGCATCTGTTAACATTATTGTTCCAGTACCTACAGAATTCAGTATGTCATTTCCCCCTAATTTTAAATCTCCAGAAAGAAAAGTATTAGTTGCTGTTATTGCAATTGTTCCATCAGTATCATTATCAATTTTCTCTCCATATGCAAATGTAATGTCTCCACCTACTCCTGTTGAAAATGTTAATCCTGTTGTTCCTTGAACTACTAGGTTCTCAGCTAAGGTTAAACCACCTGAAGTGTTAAAATCAGTGTTAGCAGCACCAATATTTATAATTGGGAAATTACCTGCATCCATGGCAGTTGTGACTGTTCCAGAAATTAATATACCTGTTGTTAATGTTCCACCTGCATCTGCAATATTAATACCAGTTGTTATATTACCTGCTGAGTTTGTAATGGTTAGTCCATTAGTCATGTTTGAATCTGCTGCAGAATCAATTTTTATTCCATTTGTAACAACAGTTGTTCCTGCAGTTGTTGTGTCTAATTGTTGAACTAGAATTAAATTTTCAGTAGCTACATCAGTAAATGATCCTGCTACTGCATTATTAACAACTAATCCATTTTGTGTTGTTGCTGATCCACCGTTATTGACTAAATTCATAGTCCAGGCATCTAAAGCAGCTGTTGGAGTCCAACCAAAGGTTGTTGCATTAGTTCCCATAGCTAGTGTTAATGCACCATCTGGAGTTGTTAATGCATTCCATTTCAAAGAGGATGCTACTATTGTTCCTGTTATTGTTCCATTACAAGCTAAGTTTCCGTTTGAGTTAGTTATTGTACATCCGGTTCCTCCAAAACCTCCTGCAAGATTAACATCACCCGTAGCTGTCCCATTTAGGTTTAGGGCATCTGCTCCTTTACTATCTATTGATAGTGCTATATCAGTATCACCACCTGTTGCTGCTAGTATAACAACTCCACCTGTTGCTGCATTTGCTATAGTTAATTCATCTACAGCTGATGCTACAGATGTAAATCTTAAAAATTCGTTACCATTAGTGTCTAGGATATCAGCACCTATTAATTTCAAATCACCAGCCATTGTGGTATTTCCTGCATAATCAATCGAAAATTTTGAAGTAGGGGAAACACCTGACTGAAAATCAATAAAATTATATCCTGTCGCGGCTGATGCTACTGTTCCACCATACAAAGATCCTGATGTTATATTGGCATTAGTTGCATTAATAAATCCATTTACAGCTCCACCTGCTGCTGCACCTTCAAAAGTAAGGTCTAGTGTACCAGTACCATCTGGATTGATAGTGATTGCACCATTTGTTGTATTTGCAGTTGAGATTGTCATTGCTTGGCCTGTAACAGCAAACGTTCCTGAAGTTGACTCAATTGTTGGTGAGGCTGCTGCTATTTGTAATTTACCAGTTGAATCAATGTATGGAATTGTTGAAGCCCCAGTTCCTGGAGGAAACCCTTGTAATGTCTCTGAGTTTAGAGCATATCCAACAGTTGCAATTCTAATTCTTGGAGTTGCCTCTGCATCTGCCCCAATTGTGATTCCTAACCAGACATCAGCATTTTCACTAAAAACTGTAGCTGCAATTGCTCCACCACAGGTAGATCCTAAAAGTGTGGAGAATATTCCATCTCCATCTGGAGTAATTGAACAAGTTGTAGAATCCCAAAGAGTGGTTCCAGCTGTATCAGCATCATATAATTTAAAGACTAAATTTGTAGCTACAATTTTAGGATTACCGAGGTTGTCTGTAAGTCTACCTTGAAAAGATAAAAATCTATTTGGAGTTTCTAAAGCTGTTGGGTAGGCTGAAAGTTTACTGGCATTTTTAAATACTTGATCATAGATAGCATATCCTGAGATTGAAGTAATAAAAACCAATATGGCTATATGAATGTAAGTTGCAACAGGGTATGAATGATATCTTTTGTACCAATTTGGTCTATTAAAGAATACTTTATGAAATACATCTTGTAGTCTTGGTTTTGAATCTAATTTATTTAAAATTAACTCTTGAATGAATCTATATGGAGAATTTTTAGGGATTTGATTTGTACTTACTGGAAAACTCTTGTTTTGAAACTCATAATATTTCTTTAACGAGGCTGAATTTCTATCATAACTTCCCATAGGAAGGTTATTTAAATATTCTTTAGCTCCACCTTCAGTATCTTTCTTCCAAGCTAAAAACTTTCTAATATCTGAAAGATAATTCTTTCTGGTATTATTTGATACTTTTTGATTTATTAAGAACTTATCAAAATCCAATATTTTATTAGGTTCAACAACTTTCTTTACTCCGTTAACTGAAACATTACCGATTCCTGCCATGAAAGATTCACCAGTTGACTGAGAAAAACTTCTTAATGTTGATAGTCTTCTGTTAATTGTTTTTAAAGAAGATAAACCTAATTGAGAAGTAATATATTCTTTTACTAAACTTGAATCAATTATTCTTCCATTAGCCCAATTGAAAAAATTAGTAATATCTGATTTGTAATACTTTAAAGAACTAGAAGAAACTCCGTGGGAGGAGAGATATTTTATAAAATCGTTTACTTTTTTACTAACTTCATTTAAATTTAACATTTTCCGCGATTTATTTCCTAGTCTCAGATTATATTGATTATACTGATTATACTAATAATAATATACTGATAACACGTGTCAAGAGGCTATTTAGGCTTGAAATTTTTATATTAATTATTGCTTTAATAAACGTATTTCACACAGCTTATAATATAATTTCCGCATACATTTTCTTCAATATATATATCAAAGTATATATTGTAATCTTGATATAACAACAATAATATTTGTTATAGGTTCAAAATACCTGTGCGTAATATACTATCTGCGGGAATATGCGGGAATAATTAATAGTGTTAAATGGTTTAACTTAAATAGCGGAAATCTAAGGCCAGAGCTTTGAATTTGTTTAATGTTAATAATTATCTTTTAAATTCAGTTTTAGCAATTCTTCTTGGTAAGTGATAAATTAAATCCTTGTTGTTTTTGCCCTATATTATGAGTATATTTATCTAATGGAAGCTAAAGGAGAAAAATCTAATAAATTAATAATATCTGTGTTTATTATTACTTTTCTAGTAATTATTTTAATTGTTTTACTTTTCTTTATCAAGAACATAACTTCAGTTTTACCTAAGGCAAAAAATTTAAATTCCGCAGTTTCTGTTTCTTTTTCAAATTCATATATTTTTGCTTCACCTGTAAGAGCAAAAACTAATGGGGAAGGTATTAGAATTACTGTATTTTTATTGGACGACAATGGTTTAGGAATTTTTGATAAGAAAGTTATTCTTGGTAATTTAGATAGTCCTATTAAAGTAAAAGATATACAGAGCCTAACTGACGAAACAGGGAAAGCTATATTTGATATAAGTTCCAGTTCAAGTGGTGTCTTTTTTATTGAAGCGATTGTTGACAGTAATAAATTACCACAAAGGGTCAAGGTTGTTTTTGATTAATAATTATGTTAATTACCACAACTCCTGATATTACTATTAGTGCAACTATAGGAAGTCCGAAGATGGTAATCTATGGATACGCACCCAGTAATTCAAATGTTTTTTTAAACAGTATCGGGGTATCTTCATATACCCAGGCTGATAATGATGGTTATTATCTTTTTGATGCAGTTTATACATATGATTTTAGTTATCCTGAAATTTGTGTTCAGGCAGTTGATGAAAAGAAAAGAACAACGCAGCCAACTTGTATTCCACCACTTCCAGCTGAAAAACTGATATATGAAGTTGGTCCCATATTTCTTTCTCCCACAATCTCTTTAAGTCAAAATAGTGTAGTGAAAAGCGAACAAGCCTATGTGGAGGGAAAGACGTCTCCAAACAAAGAAGTAAATATCTATATTGCCAAAAATGAAAACTTAAAAAGTTTTTCTTTAGTTGATGCTGTAAATGCTTATTATGTTCCAGTGTTTCAATCGAAATCTAATTCTAATGGCAATTTTGCTTTCAGTTTGCCCACATCTGATTATTCAAACTATAAAATATTTGTTTCTAGTCGTTTTGGAGATAATTTATCCGCCAAAAGCAATACTTTAACTTTTGTGGTGACCTCAAAGATAGAATCTTTTCTAGACAGGTTATTAGGATTTATTTTAAAGAACAAATTACTCTCAATAATTATATTGGAGATACTTATCGTCATTATACTTATCTTTAAGCTCTTAAAATTGACTACAAGAGGGAAGAAAGATATTCAAAAACAACAAATGATTTGAAAAATAATCTTAAAAAATTGGTTGAATATGTATGCTAAACTTAAACTTGACTTATTAATTGGCGTGGTTATATAATAACTATATATGGAAAATGGCATAATTAAGAGGGATATCTTTGATAAACTTGAAAGTTTTTTGGGTACAAAAAATATAATTGTACTTCATGGTGCTAGGCAAGTTGGGAAAACTCATATTATGTACTTTATTGAAAAGTTTCTTCAAAAAAGGGGGGAAGAAACTCACTATATTGATCTTGAAGATTCACGATTTGTAGAGATACTAGACCGAGGTGTTGATTCATTTACTGCGTATCTTAAGGGTGAGGGAATTAAAAACAAAGTAACGGTTTTTATAGATGAGATTCAATATCTTCAAGATCCGTCATCTTTTTTAAAATTGATTGTAGATCATCATCCTGAAATTCAACTTATTGTTTCAGGTTCTTCAAGTTTTAATATCAAATCAAAATTTTCCGATTCATTAGTCGGTAGAACTGTAAATTTTGAGATTTTTCCACTTTCCTTTTCTGAATTTTTAAGATTCAAAAAGATAAATACTTCAATGACTGACAAGTTACTTAGTTTGTACAATGAATATATGGCCTACGGAGGATACCCAAAAATTGTTTTAGATGATGATATAAAGCATAAAGAAATTTATTTACAGCAGATAATTGATACCTATATTAGGAAAGATATTTCAGATCTTGCCAATGTCAAAGATACTAAGAAATTCAATGACTTATTAAAAGTATTAGCATCATTTAGTGGGCAACTTTTAAAAGTGTCTGAGCTTTCAGATATTTGTGGTTTGGCCTTACAAACTATAAATAGTTATTTAGAGATATTGGAGGAAACATATATTATAAAGCTAGTTTCTCCGTTTTCAACAAGTGCCAAAGTAGAGATAGCTAAAACTCCTAAAATATTTTTTTATGATACAGGAATACTCCAAATGCTTTGGTTTAAAAGGCTCCAAAATGGAAATGTTGGAAATATTTTTGAAACCAGTGTCTTTTCCGAACTCGTTAAAAAGTTTGGGATAGAAAATATTAACTATTGGAGAAATAAAAATATGAATGAAATTGATTTCATCTTAAATAAAAATAATGAAATACTGCCAATTGAGGTTAAAAGTAATTTTTCTCAGTTTAAAAAATCAAAAATAAATTCATTTTTAGAAAAATATAAAATTAAGGACTTTTATGTAATAGGATTATTAGGAGAAAAGAACAAAGAATATTACAAATACCCTTGGGAGATTATTTAAACAATCTTAATTTTTTCCATCAAAATTATTTCATAAATGATGAAATAAAATAGTTTGCGAGTTAAAACAAAGTCTGATAAAAATGGTGATAATCTATCTTCCAAAAGTAATACATTAAACTTTGTAGTTACTTCAAAAACAGAATCTTTTCTAGATAGGCTACTAGGATTTATTTTAAAGAACAAATTATTCTCAATAATTATATTGGAGATACTTGTAGTCATTATTCTTATCTTTAAGCTCTTAAAATTGACTACAAAAGGCAAGAAAAGGCATACAGAAAGAGATTATCTAAAGTATATTACTTCTTAATTTTATTTTAATGTGTAATAGGTTGATCTTCCTTTACCTTTACGTTCGATTAGTTCTAAATCAAGCAGTTTTCGAAAGTCGATTGTGCGTGTTGCCTTGGCTCTATTTGTTAGTTTTGCGTAATTACGATCAGTGATAAAACCATTATTTTTAATATAATCAACAATTTTTTTGTGAAATGGTTCAAGTTTGGCATTTGGTGTTTTTTCTAATTTAGGTAAAAGTTTTTGAACACGTAGGAGTTCGTCAATTAAACCGTCAGTAAAATATTCAAGCCAGGAGGTAAAATCGATAGAATCTTTTATCTCGTTGTAATCACCATATTCTCCAACTGTTTGAAAGTACTTAGTAATATTTTGATTGTAATAGTTTTCGAAACTAAATAAATTAAAAGTATTAAGTCCCATTTTAGCTAGTAGTATTTTTGTAGCTAGACGAGTAGTTCTACCATTGCCATCCATGAATGGATGGATAATAACCATTTGTTTATGAAATATTCCTGCAATTATTAAAGGGTTAATTTTATTACTATTTTCATTTGTAAATTTAATTAAATCTTTGACAAGATTTTTAACTATTTCAAAATCAGGGGGCAGATATACTATTTTGCCTGTTCTTGGATCATTTACGATGACAGGTTTTAGTCGGATTTTTCCAGATTCATTGTTTGGAAGAAGATCTTTAGTGATTTGTATATGAATATCAAGTATAAACTTAAGTGTTAATTCAAGCTTTTTTGAACGAAGTAATTTATTAAAGTTTTCTAAAGCTACATTATAGTTAAGAACTTCTCTTTCACTGTCTCGAATGTTAACCGGTTTTGATTTTAGTATATTTTTAACTTCCGTAAGTGGCAATGGATTGCCTTCAATGCTGGTTGAAGAATATGAAGAAACTTCTTGTGCTTTTTTTTCAAATTCGACCAAGACGATTTTTGAAAACTGACGCTCATTTAAATCTCTAACAAGATTGTTAATTTTGGTGATATTACTTAAGAGCTGATCGGTGATAGAATATTTTGGAGTAAACATACTAGTCAAATAATAGCCGATTATTAGTCGATTGTCAAGTATTTAAGAGGGGACTTTACTTCTTAGGAAGATTGTCTTTGAATTTATCTTTTAATTCTTCAACTTCTGTAATTTCTTCTTCTAATTTCTCTTCAAGTTTGACCTGTTTTGATTTAAGTTTCTTATAGACTAAGACTATTAGAAGAGTGATAATTGCAATGAACAAAACAATTGCCATGATCGGCCAAACTGGGATTACCCAAAGACTGGTATTTTCTAAAAGTACTTTTCCTGCTTCACCATAGTTTGCAGTTAAATCGATACTATACTTACCAAACATCCAATTTTTACCCAATTCTGTTTTATAAAGTCTTTTAGCATCAGGGAATATGTTTTTAGTTTCTAAAATAGTTTCTCCAACATTTTTACCAAACCAATTTCTAAGTACTAATTGTCCCTTAGGGGTTATATGGTAACCACCTTTATTTAATATCTCAAAAGTAACTGGTACTGGACCAAACTGCAAGAAAACTGGTACTTTAAAGTTACTTATAAAAGCTGATTCAGTAACTGGACCATTTATTCTAATACTAACTAAACCAACAATTCTTGGAGAAACAGTTGATAGTTGCTCGTTAATAGTTGTTGCTTCTGGAAGTTGTCCTACTTGTTCAAAAATAATTGCAACATACCTTCCACCAGGAAGGGTGTCTTTAGGAACTGTAACTTTAAAATTAACCTTTAATACGTCTCCACTTGCAATGGTTGCTTTCTCGTAAGGAAGTTTTACCCAAGTATTCTCCTCATTTTCAAGTAAAGTAGGGGAGCCATCATCATTATTTACAATAAAATTAACAACTTTGATGTTGCCTGAAACTGGAACAATCGATTCATTGAAAAACTTAATTTGCATGTTTTCAGTTTTTCCTGCATCAATTACTATAGTTTGTCTTGCAGGAGCAACTACTAAAGGAAGTCTATCTTGTGCCTTAACTTCAAATGCAATAAATACTCCCAAAATCAAAATTGTTATTGTTAGGGCAAGTTTATTTTTCATTTTAATTAGAATATTGGAATTGCAGTGTATTTAACTTTATTATAATAATATCCAGCAGGTTGTGTAGCAGTAATATCAATTCTATAACAAATATAAGCACTATCTGCATCAGCTGGAGTTGCTTTATACATTATCGATTGTCTTATTTCTGAAGCTGCAATGTCAGCAATTTGTTTGGTGTTAAAAGTATCACCACCTGTACCATCCCAATCAAACACCGCACTAGTTCCTGTCACATTTTGTAATGAATAACCTAGTCCCACATAGCTTGATGGATCAGCAGTCCAATCTTGTAAGGTTGATTCTGTACATTCGGGAGCGGTTTTACAAACAGTATCCTGAATACAATTTACAGATTCACCACCATTGCCTGCACAAGCTACTCCATCTTTGCCCATTTGATCATTTTCTTCAATATAGACATTGTATCCAGCTGAAGCATTAGTCGAAATAGTTATCTGTTGATTAGCATTATGAGCTTCTGTTGTGCTTCCATAGGTTGGTGAAAGAGTTCCCCAAGGAACAGATGTTGCTGTTGAATTAATAGAGTTGGAATCTCTTGTTATTCCACAGTATGATCCAGTATCGGCTGTAACTGCAGCAACTGTTAAAGAAAGTGTTTCATCAACTGTTGCTGAAATTAAGACACCCTCAACTGGTGCAATTGTGACATCCGATTGATCCAAAGTATTAGTCGAGCCATCTCTTGTCTTAATATTAATTTGATATGCATCTGCCTGACCTTGTGTGTGGGTAGTTAATGGGGCGGGATTAATAACTCCAGGAGCATTATCAATTGTTACAGTGACAGCTTTGCTTGCTGCACAGGTTGCGGCTGCTCTTGTAAATAATATTGTATGATCAGTTGATGTACCATTTCCTGCTGTAACTGTTGCTGAACCCCAACCTGCAGAAGTACAAAGTGCAATATCCGATACTGTAACATCACCAGCTGCAATTGTACTAAAATCAAAACCATTGTTTGCTATAGAAGCTGCTGTATCTGGGATTCCATCACTAGCTCTTCCAGCTGTTCCCGGTTTGGCTGCAGGGATAGTTATTAAAAGAGTTCCACCGATAGGTACTTCTGTGGTTGTTGTAAAGGAAATTGCTAAAGATCCTGATTGTGTAGCTACTAAAAATCCATTCGCTTCTAAAGTAGCTGATAATGCTACAGTTGTGTTAAATGTAGTTCCACCTACAGCTACTATGTTAGCTACTGTATAATTTACATTTCCTACACATCCACCTTCTATTGAATTGGTGGCACAAATAGTGTCTTTAGGAAAAAGATGGTTAGTTGTGTTATCTGCATTTCCAGAAGCATCGATTGTCACAAGGGAAGCTCCGGAAGTTCCCGATGCAACACCTGCTCTATATGAAAATCTTGAATTAGAAAGACTTGCTGATGCTGCTGTAAAGTTTGCTGAATGAGTTTTTTTGGAAGGAAGTATAAAACGGTATATTAATGCACCAAAGACCAAAACTAAGGATAAAACAAGCACTTTTCTTTTAAACATACCTATAAGATAATATGGGACTTTACCTTTTCTTTGTCAAGTACTTCTTCAGGTTCAAAATTAATAAAACTAAGAATAAACTTATTGCCATTAATGAAAATGGAAAAGCAAATGTAGTTACTTCAGTTTTTTTAATTTCTGCGCTTTCATCCATTCTAAATTCTAAATTAGCCCTATAAATTCCAATAAGAGGCTTTTTAGCTATTTTGCAATCTATTAATTCTTCGTTATTAATACAAGGAATTTTTCTAGAATAACCCGAAAGAACATTTAAAGGAGCAAGAGTTAATGTGGAATTTAAATTCGTGCCTTGAACAATAATTTTGCCTGTTGGTTTCCAAAATGAATTTCCATTATTTTGTAAAATTAATGAGTAATTAATATTTGAAAGTGAATCAATTATAATTGGAGCTTTAAAAGTTGTTATCTCTGCTGATTTTTTTGGATTCCCGTCTTTTGAAATAGTGAGTAAAATATTACTTCCAATCTGTGTTTTGTAAAAAGATGCATTTTCTTCCAAAATGTCTGTGGGTTTGTCAGTTTCAAAGACTAAAGTTAAAAAATGATCTGTTTCAGAAGTACCCTCAGGTGGTGAAATTACTAAACTGACATCAATTTTTTCTGTAGATTTAATTGTAAATGGGTTTTTATCATACATTACCCAGTCAGGAGCAAGATTTTCTGTTAAATCCACATTGCCATTTTCATCTGAAGGGACAAAATAAACTACTTTGGGAGTTAGGATTGTATCTCCGCCAAGATTTTCTATACTAAAAACTTGTCTTATTTCTTTGTCTGGTTTAATCATCACTTCAAAAATTGGGGGAGTAATAGATAATGAAATTGCATTTTGTGCGTTTACAATATTATTAGATAAAAATATAGAAATTAATAAAGATAATAGAGATAGTATTGTAACTAATTTATATTTTTTCATTTTTATTAATAACCAGGTATAGCCGTAAACATTATAATATTTTGATATGTTCCCGCAGGTTGTGTGTTTGAAACATTAACTTTATAAGTAATTGTTGCAACTCTTGATCTACCTACGTTAACCGAACTCATTATAGTTACTTTGCTCTCAGAATTACTGGTATCAGCAAATTGTCTAAAATATGTGGAATTAGTAAAGTCAGCTGGAATATCATCGCCTGTCATATTAAAACCAAATCCATATTTTGAATTTGATGTCCAAACAGCAGCAGAAGTTTCGCTACAAGTTGTGTCACAGAGTGTATCAGGAATGGTATTTATTGAATTAAAAGTCTTTAAAGGATTATTTTCAGAAGCCTTAACAGAATATCCTCCAGCCCCACCAGTTGAAACTGTTAGGGTTGAAGTATCAGTTGAGGGGGTACCAACTGTTAATGATCCGAAATTAATTTGAATATCAGAAATTGAAAAAGAGAAAGGAATAATTGAATGGATGTATTGAAATCCTGCCTTGACTTTATAACCTGCTGATGAATAAAGTCCAGGAGCACCTTGCCCTAGAGTTGAATCAAGCTTGAAATTAGAAGAAGAGGGAATCCCTGCACCAGAGTTAAAATTAGGGAATTGTATACGGTAGTTAGGTGATTCAATTTTTGATTGTGCTGAGACAAAAGGAGAAAAGTAAGTAAACGAAAATAGTATTAAAATACTTAAGGTAAAAGAAAAGAAAGTTTTCATTTTTTACTATTTAATTCTTCAATCTCACTTTCTAGTACCTTTTCTTCATCTTTTAATACCTTAATAACTTCTTCTGCTTTTTCTTTTTTAATCTCGATTTTACGAAGTTTTGAAATAAGATAAATTATTATTCCCATTGAAATAAAGAAATAGATTACAAAAAGAAACGAATAGTGAAATATTTCAACCCAAGCAATAACTAAAATTGAAGTAACTATAATAGTAGCAATATCAACCCACTTTCTAACTTTTAAAAAAGTCTGGTTTTTTTTGAATACAAAATAAGATCCTGAGTATAAAACAATAATAATTGCCAAGATCCAAAGCATATATTTTAATTCTAAACTATTCTCCAATTTCTGTATAGACAAATGGTTTTGGTGTGAGTTTCAAATTAGGAAATACCCATTTCTCAGCTTTTGACCAGTCTATATATTCGGTAGAATCTGCCTTTTGCCAAAAAAGTCCTTCTTCTTTTTCTGTTATAAATTTTGGTATCCTTTTTAATTTTTTCATATTTTAGATAAGATGTGATAATTAACAGTTTAGTTAAAATAGGGTAGAATATCAATCAAATGATATATGATCATAGAAAAGTAGAAAAAAAGTGGCAGGAAAGATGGGAAAAAGAAAAACTTTATACTCCAAATTTAACTAATTCTAAGAATAAATTTTATAACCTTTGGATGTTTCCATATCCATCAGCAGAAGGACTTCATGCAGGGCATGCATTTGCTTCAACTGGAAGTGATATCTATGGAAGATTTATGAGAATGAATGGCATGAATGTATTTCAACCGTTTGGATATGATTCATTTGGAATCCATTCCGAAAACTATGCCATTAAAATTAATGAAAATCCTAATGAAGTAGTTAAAAGAACTACAAAACACTATGAAGAACAAATGAGGTCAATGGGTCATGGATATGATTGGACAAAAACAGTAACTACATCAGATCCTGATTATTATAAATGGACACAATGGTTATTTATCCAGATGTATAAAAAAGGATTAGCCTATAAAAATAAAGCCTCAGTTAATTTTTGCCCATCTTGTAAAACAGTTCTTGCAGATGAACAAGTAGTAAGTCCCTCCCAAGCAGGTAAAGAACCAAAAGATAAAGATGGGAAAGTTGTTAAGGATGGTAAAGATTTAAAGGTATGTGAACGTTGTGGAACTTTAGTTTTGAAAAAAGATTTAGACCAGTGGTTTTTTAAAATTACAGATTATGCAGATAGACTTCTAGAAGGTTTAAATAAAATTAATTGGAGTGAAAGAGTAAAGATAGCCCAAAAAGCATGGATAGGAAAATCTGAAGGAATGATTATTAATTTTGAAGTAGAAGGAAGTAAAGATACTTTAAGTGTGTTTACTACAAGACCAGATACATTGGATTCAGCAACTTTTATAGCTAAATCTTCAAAAGAATTAGATACCTTGGAAGAAAGTAAAGAAAAATTAGGTAAGTTTACAGGCCTTTATGCAATTAACCCTATTAATGATAGGAGACTTCCCATTTGGGAAACTAATTATGTTGAAGGAAGTTATGGAACAGGTGTAATAATGGGAGTTCCTGCATACGATGAAAGTGATATGGATTTTGCTAAAAAGTATGGTATTGATATAGTCGAAGAAGATTTAAATGAAATACTTTGGAAAGAGATTAAAGATAAAGGTTGGGGAGAAAAAAATACTAATTACCATTTAAGAGATTGGTTGGTAAGTCGACAGAGATATTGGGGAGCACCAATTCCTATGGTTAATTGTTCAAAATGTGGTTGGCAGACAGTATCTGAGGATGAACTTCCAATTCTTTTACCTAATATTTCAGATTATAAACCAGAGGGAACAGGAAAAGGACCTCTAGCAAATCATCCTGATTTTTATAAGACAAAATGTCCTAAATGTAATAGTGATGCTATCCGAGAAACAGATGTAATGGATACATTTGTAGATAGTTCATGGTATTTTTTAAGATATCCAAGTGTGGGAATAGAAAATAAACCTTTTGATAAAGAAGTTACTAAAAAATGGTTACCTGTTGATCTTTATTTTGGTGGAGCAGAGCATTCTGTGCTTCATTTAATGTATGCAAGATTTGTAACAATGGTTCTATCTGATTTAGGTTTAGTTTCTTTTGAAGAACCGTTTCCAAAATTTTTTGCTCACGGATTAATGATTAAAGATGGAGCCAAAATGAGTAAATCTAGGGGTAATGTGGTTAATCCTGATGAGTATATAGAAAAATACGGAGCAGATACATTAAGACTATATGTAATGTTTATGGGTCCAATGGATGGTGATCCTGATTTTAGAGATACAGGAATTGAGGGGATGCAAAGGTTTACTAAACGTGTTTGGAATTTATTTCACAAACCTTTAATAGAATCTGAAATTAAAGATCAGAAGATCTTATACAAAATGCATCAGACTATAATAAAGGTAACCAAAGATATACAAGAATATAAGTATAACACAGCAATTGCTGCAATTATGGAATATGTAAATGTATTAACTCCACTTGATAAATTAAACAAAGAATCTTTGATGGTTCTTGCAAAACTTCTCGCCCCATTTGCACCACACTTAACAGAAGAACTTTGGATAGAAATTTTAGATCAAAAGGGTTCAGTCCATATCACAAATTGGCCTAGGGGGATTGAAAGTTACACTAAAAATGAAACAATAACTATTCCTGTACAAGTAAATGGAAAATTAAGGGGACAGATAGTTGTTGAATCAAGTAAGTTAAACTCCAAAGACGAAATATTAAAACTTGCAAAAGAGGATATAAAAGTTGCAAAATGGTTAAAAGGTGGAAAAGTTAAAAAAGAAATATTCATTCTTAATAAACTTATTAATTTCGTCGTCTAATCAAAGGCTTATATTATTTTTTCTATTAGGACTTGTCTTAATCGGTTTTGGCATATTTTTTTATAAAAACGGGGGATTATCCTCGGGGGATAAGGTAGAGGTTTTAAATTCTTCTACAGAAGGTGGAAATGATAGTTTAGAAATAGTTGTAGAAATTGCCGGAGCGGTTGAAAAACCTGGGGTTTATAAACTTCCTAATGATTCAAGAATTGATGATTTATTAATTATTTCTGGTGGAGTTTCGGTGAATGCTGACAGGATTTGGATGGAAAAATACATAAATAGGGCAGCTAAATTAATAGATGGACAAAAAGTATTTATTCCAGACATTAGTAAGCAAATAAATAATGAGAGTGCTAATAATAATGTGGGTATCAAACTAGATCAAGGTACTTTTGGCAGTCAAACTTCAGGACTGATAAATATTAATACTTCAACCCTTTCAGAACTAGATAAACTGCCCGGAATTGGCCCTGTCTATGGGCAAAGTATCATTGAACACAGACCTTACTCAACTTCAGAAGAATTGGTGTCAAAAGGAGCAATTAGTAAATCAGTCTATGAAAAGATAAAAAATTTAATAAGTGTCTTTTAATGAAAATCTTCATTTTTCTATTTATTATTATATTAATTTTAGTAAGATTTTTTTTACAAAAACCAAACTTTAAAAATGGAGATACTATAAGAATCACTGCAAGAGTTTTATCGGAACCATTGGTTTTTTCAACGTCCCAATATTTAACTCTTGAAGGGATAAAGATGTATTTACCTAAAATACCCGAAATAACTTACGGAGATAAGGTAGTCGTTGAAGGAAAAGTTGATGGAAATAAATTAATTAACGCAAAATTGATAGAGTTTAAAGTTAAGAAAGCTGGGTTTTTATATAAATTTAGAAATAGTTTAATAAAATATTATAAAAGGATTCTTCCAGAGCCTTATAGTAGTCTAATTGCAGGAACTGTGATTGGGTCAAAAAATATGCCAGAAGACTTTTGGAATAAATTAAAAGCTACTGGTACTGCCCATGTAGTTGTTGCATCAGGCACAAATGTAACTTTGACAGCAGGATTTTTATTAAGTATCTCAACATACTTTTTAAAAAGAAAGAAAGCTATTTGGATATGTTTAGTCGGAATTATTATTTATATAGTTCTTTCTGGTTTTGATGCTCCAATTGTTAGGGCTGGAATAATGGGGGCAATTTTATTCATTGCTCAAGAAAAAGGCAGGCTAGTTTCCGCATGGAGATTATTATTTTTAACCGGTTTAATTATGTTACTAATTAAACCTATTTGGATTACTGATCTTGGCTTTATATTATCCTTTGTTGCAACAGCCTCGTTAATGCTTTTTCAGAAAAGGATTAACAGTTTACTTAAATTTGTTCCAAATATACTTCGCGAAGGTTTATCAACCTCACTTGCTGCTCAAATAGGAGTAGCACCAATAATTTACGCAACATTCGGACAATTCAATATATTCTCACCTTTAATTAACGCATTAGTATTATGGACAATTCCCTATATCATGATTTTAGGAGCAATTGGGGGAATAGTAGGCTTAGTTATTCCTATTTTAGGTAAAGTTATACTTTTAATTGCTTTTCCATTAGTTTGGTGGTTTGTGGGAATAGTTAATCTTTTTTAAATGAAATACTTAATAAACTTAAGCTTGCTATCTCTAGTTGCAATATTTTTAGCAATTACTAATATTTCAAGTGATAATCTTTCAATAATTAATTGTGATGTAGGACAAGGGGATGCAACCTTAGTTCAATTTAAGAATAATCAAATATTAATTGATGGAGGTCCGGATAAATCTGTATTAAGTTGTTTGGGTGAGTATATGCCATTTTATGATAGGACTATAGAACTAGTAATTTTAACCCATCCAGAGAAAGATCACTTTGGAGGATTAATTGATGTATTTAAAAATTATAATGTTAGTAAATTTGGAACAACTAACAGTGAATCTGGCAGTCTAGAATATAAAGCGCTAATTAATGAGGTGGGGAGTAAGGGATCAGATAGTATAATCTTAGATAACAGGGTAAATCTTAGACTAGGAAAGATATATTTAGATATATTGAACCCTTCAAAGGAAACAACTTTTAAAGGTTCAAATAATGATGGAGTAGTAGTTCTTTTAAAATATGATAAATTCAAGGCTCTTTTTACAGCAGATGTGGAAAATGAAGTTAGTGATTACCTTTCGACAAATGATAAAGTCCAAAACGTTAACTATATCAAAGTAAATCATCATGGAAGTAAGAACGGACTGTCGGAAAAATTACTTCAGGCTACCAAGCCTAAAATTGCAGTTATTAGTGTAGGTGCTAAAAATTCATATGGACATCCCCACAAAGAAATATTAGACCTTTTGGAAAAATATAATGTAAAAATATTAAGAACAGATCAAATAGGTAATATAGAAATTGAAAATTGATGGAACTTTTAAAACGAACGATATGATTTAGATAATTTCTTATTAATATTTTCCATTCTATCAAAAATAATTTTTCCATCAGTAGATCTTTTAATTGTGTGGATTATTCCACAAGGATATTTATTAACTTCAAGTGGAAGTATTTCAGAATTTTCTAATTTTTTCGGTATTAAGTTGTGATAGTTAACTTCAAAAAAATGTTTATTATTGTTTTCTGTTCCTACTGTAGCCATTCTATCAAAAATAATTTTTCCATTTGAGGCTGTCACGGTAGTATGGGTTATTCCACGATGACTTTCATCAATTTCAACTTTGGCTCCATTTTCTATTAACATAAGTTTACAGGCAGATTATCACACAAAAAATTAAAAATATATAGTTATCAGTTATAAAATTCTGGTAGAATATAAAAGTATGAAGGAAGAAATATTAAATACATTAAAAGAAATAACTAAAGAAGAGATTATTCAGATAGATATTCCAGAAAATACTTTATTTGGAGATTATAGCTCAAATATAGCCATGATTATGGCAAAGAAAGAAGGTAAAAATCCTTACACTTTGGCTGAAGAAATTGTAGCTAAATTACAAGGTAAGAAAAATATTAAATTAATTTTTGAAAAAATAGAAGTTGCAGGGGCTGGATTTATTAATTTTTACATTGCAAAGGATATTTTACTTAATAATTTAAAGAAAGTTGATGAGAAATATGGTAATTCTGATTTAAACAAGGGAAAAATAACAATAGTTGAGTATTCTTCTCCAAATATTGCTAAACCGTTTACAATTGGCCATTTAAGATCAACCATTATTGGAGACGCAGTTGCTAATTTACTTGAAGCTTCGGGTTGGAAAGTATTTAGAGATAACCATTTGGGGGATTGGGGAACGCAGTTTGGAAAAATGATTTATGCAATTAAAACTTGGGGTAATGAGGGAAAAATTAGCAAATTGGATAATCCTGTCAAAGAATTAGTTACTCTATATGTCAAGTTCCATGAAGAGGCTGAAAAAAATATAAATTTAGAAGATGAAGGTCGGAAATGGTTTAAAAAACTAGAAGAGGCAGACCCAGAAGCCAAAAGAATATGGAAAAGATGTATAGATTGGAGTTTTGTTGAGTTTGATAGAATTTATAAGAGCCTAAATGTCTCTTTTAGTAAAGAATTTGAAAATGGAAGAGGATTGGGTGAATCTTTCTTTGTAAATAGAATGAGTGGGGTAATTTCAGAATTAGAAGAGAGAAAACTACTTAAAATTGGTAAAGAAGGAGCAAAATTAGTTTTCTTTGAGAAGGATAAATATCCTCCTGCAATGATTATTAAAAAAGATGGAACAACTTTATATCACACTAGGGATTTGGCAACAGATAAATACAGGCTCGAAAAATATAATCCTGATCTAATAATTAATGAAGTAGGTTCAGAACAAACACTTTACTTTAGACAGCTTTTTGAGATGGAAAAACTACTGGGTTGGTTTAAAGAGGGACAAAGAATTCATCTAGGACATGGTCTTTACCGTTTCAAAGAAGGAAAAATGTCTACAAGAAAAGGAAATGTTATTTGGATGGAGGATGTTTTAAAAGAAGCGATTGAAAAAGCTACAAAATTAGGGTCAAAAGGTAAAATTTCTAAAATTGTGGCGATAGGAGCTTTAAAATATAATGATTTAAAAAGAGATCCAAAAACAGAAATTGTTTTTGATTGGAATGAAATTCTAAATATGAATGGTAATTCTGGACCATATCTTCAATATACCTTCGCAAGAACCCGAAGCGTACTTTTCAAAAGTAAAAGTATTAATAAAGTTTATGATGCAGTTAATATAAACAGTGAAGAAGAGGCAATTCTTCGTGCAATTGTTCATTTTCCTGAGGTTATTTTAATCTCTTCTTCAAATTATGCACCAAATTTACTTTGCAATTATTTATTTGAATTAGCTTCGAAATTTAATACTTTTTATAATAAACATTCAATTTTAACTAATGAAAATGAATCCGTAACTTCCTTTAGATTGAATTTAACTAAATCAGTAGGACAAATTATTAAAAATGGACTTAATATACTAGGCATTGAGGCTCCAGAACGAATGTAAGAGTATTTTTATAAAATTGGTTTATTTTCAGATTCATCAAGTTGTTCTTTAAGTTTTCTTTCAATATAACCAGCATCTATTTCACTTGTCATTTCATTTAAATCTTTATCATCTTTTAAATTCTTTTGATCTCTCAATATTTGTTTCAAAAGATTTAAGATTTTTGTTATCTCTCGTTCAGATATAAGTTCAACTTGAAGTCCTAATTCATTTCTTAATATATCTCTTTGGCCTTCTCTGTTTTGACTCATCAAAACTATAATAGTAAGAAAAATAGCTTCAATAGATACAAAAGAATTCATAAAAGAGTAAGGGTAGGGATCAACTATTGGAAATCCTGGAATTTTACCTGAATTTGCATACATCCAAAATCCATACACAATAATATTAATAATAAAAAAACTCATAGTACCAAAATAGGAGGTTAATAAATCCGCGATTTTAATAGGTAATGGCCTTTTTTTAAGATATTCTGCTTCGAAACTTTTGATAATATGTTGTGATTTGTGACGGTGGTTAATGGACATAAATTTATTATATACTACTAGCAATGGATTATAAATTAAAAAGGCTTGAAAATGGACTTCGGGTTTTAACAGTTTCCATGCCTTCTTTAGAATCAGCGACTTTAACTGTTTGGGTTAAAGTAGGATCAAGAAATGAAGAGAAAAAAATAAATGGAATAAGTCATTTTTTAGAACATATGGCTTTTAAGGGAAGCAAAAAAAGACCAAGTGCAAAAAAAATATCAGAAGTAATTGATTCAATAGGTGGAGAATTTAATGCTGCTACATCTAAAGACTGGACAAATTTTTATGTTAAGGCAAGAGCTTCTAAATTAGAAGTTTCCTATGACGTTCTATCAGATATGATAATTAATCCAATACTAGATTCTAGTGAGATAGAGAGAGAAAAAGGAACAATTATTGAGGAATTAAGAATGTATGAAGATACACCAATGATTAAAATAGGGGATGTTTTTGAAAGCTTAATTTTTAAAGGCAACTCACTAGGTTGGGAAATAGGTGGAGAAGAAAAAACAGTTAGAAATATTAAAAGAGATGACTTTGTAAGATATAGAAAATCACATTATATTACAGATAATATCATCTTAACTGTTGCTGGTGGTGTCACAGATCAAAAAGCATTTGAATTGAGTAATAAATATTTCTCTACTTTAGAAAAAAATATATCAAAAAAATCCCTTGAGATAGATCAATTCAAAGTTATCCAAAACAAACCTCAGATAAAACTTTATTCAAAGAAAAAGGAACAAGCCCATTTTATTATGGGGTTTTTAGGGGATGGAAGAGGGTATAAAAATAGGTTTGCACAAGGAGTTCTTTCTGCAATTTTAGGCGGGGGAATGAGCAGTAGATTATTTATCGAGGTTAGAGAAAGAAGAGGTCTTGCCTATGCTGTTAGAACTTCAATCGATAGATATCTTGAAACTGGTTATATTGGAACTTATGTTGGAGCTGATATAACAAAGGCTGATGAAGCTGTAAAAGTAGTACTTGATGAACATTATAAACTAACAAAACCAAACAGTGTTTCTTTTGAAAAGGAAGTTATTAAGGCTAAAGAGTATCTTAAGGGTCATTTAGCGCTAGCCTTAGAAGATACTAGAGATGTAGGTAGTTTTTTTGGTGAACAGGAACTATTTTTAAAAGAAATAAAAACTCCTGAGGAAATTTTTAAATTAATCGATAAAGTAACACCCGAAGATTGTATATATGAAGCTAAAAGATTGTTTGTCCCAGAACATCTCAATCTTGCCATAATTGGACCTTACAAAAATGATGAAAAGTTTGCTAAAATATTAAAATAAATTTAAACATGATGGAAAAAACTGTAGTTTTAATTAAACCAGATGGACTTCAAAGAGGTCTTGTGGGGGAAATAATGCATAGGTTTGAAAGAAAAGGATTAAAGCTTGTTGGAATTAAAATGATTAGATTAACTGATCAAATTTTAGATGATTGGTATTCACATCATAAAGATAAAGCTTTCTTTAAAGACTTAAAAAGTTTTATGGAATGGACTCCGGTTGTTGCCATGTTATGGCAAGGACTTGATGCAATTTCTGCCGTAAGAAAAGTTGTTGGAATTACCAAGGCAAGAGAGGCAGAAGCAGGCTCAATTAGAGGGGATTTTGGTATGAGTGGATCACAAAACATTATTCATGCATCGGATTCGATGGAATCAGCAGAGAAAGAATTAGGACTTATATTTAATGGAGATGAAATTTTTGATTATAATAGTTCAATGGATCTTCTAATCTATTCTAAAGATGAAGTTGTAAGTTGATTACTCACATTAAGTCTGCGTATGAAGTGATTCTGAAGGTAGAACAATTAAAAATATATAATTACTGACTTCATTTGACATGTATATTAAGTTCTTGTATAATATACAATATCGTATACTATGAACAAACTCATACCATTATTAAAATCAAAACAAGTCTTATTCCATACCCAAGATATAGCTTTGTTGTGGGGAATTAAAAATAGGCAAACTCTAAGAATGACAATTTCCCGTTATGTTAAGAAAGGAATCTTAAAAAGTGTTACAAGAGGATTATATTCAACAATTTCGGTTGAAGATTTAAATAAATATCAACTAGGAGCTTCACTAATTCATAGATTTAGTTATTTAAGTTGCGAATCAATTTTGGAACAAAATGGGGTTATTAATCAAAAAATATATACTCTGACTTATGTTTCTTCAATTTCGCAAAAAAGGGAACTAAATAATAGGTTATTTGTATTTAGGCAGATGAATCCTCAATTTTTACTAAATCTGGAAGGAATTAGTTTTAAAGATGGAGTATATAAAGCAAGTTTGGAAAGAGCAGTTGCTGACTCTCAATATTTTAAATTGAATGTTTTTTTTGATAGCCCAGACCTGATAAACTGGGTTAGAGTGAATGAAATTAAAAAAACGGTAGGTTATTAAATATGATATTAATTAAACAGGCTGATATTTTGCACAAGTTTGAACTTCAAAAATTATTGATAGCAATAATTGATGACCAATTCATATCGCAAAATGTATATTTTAAAGGAGGTACTTGTGCCGAAATGTCAGGCTTTTTGGATAGATTTTCAATTGATCTAGATTTTGATATAAGAAAAGATATAGATAAAAGAATATTTAGATTACATATAGATAAAATTGTTACTGAATTAGATTTGACTGACCAAAACAAAAATATCAAATCGCTTTTTTTTAACTTTAAATATAGAGCTCCAGAAAATCACAGAAATACACTTAAATTGAGTTTCTATGATGATGCTGCAGTTTCAAATAGTTATGAAACACGATTTTTATCTGAGATTGATAGAGCAGTAGAATGTCAAACCATTGAAACAATGTTTGCAAATAAACTTGTGGCGCCCATTGATAGACATAACAGGCATAACAAAGTTGTTGGCAGGGATATTTATGATATTCATTATTTTTTTTCACAAGGATATAAATTTAAGCAAGAAATAATTGAAGAAAGAACCGGTTTAGAGACGGGGGAATATATTAAAAGTTTAATAGTATTTATTGATGAAAAAGTCACTGAAAAAATATTAAAAGAAGATTTAAACACATTATTACCTTATGAAAAATTTCAAAAAATAAGAAAAGTTTTAAAACAAGAAGTTTTAATGTTTCTTAAATCTTGCTTTTAGGATCAACCCAAAGCATCCATCCTTCAACCCAAGTTCTATCATGAACATCTAATGTGTCATACCATCTTTTGTTAAACTCAGAGGCTTTAATTGTCCAAATTCCGTCTCTTTCATTGGTAGGATCAACTAAAGTTAAATTTTTTAGTTTTGAATCATAATCTCCAACAATGCTGTAGTGGCCTCCTTGATTTTTTTTATCAAAATCATCCCACCAGTTTACAATGATATAATTTCCTTTTTTAAGATGGAATGAAATGTCTTTAAAAGTTGCATTTTGTTTGAAATTAACAATTTTAAAAAATTTACTTAAGTAGGCTAGGATCATTTGTTGTGGGGTACCCCACCATTTTTTGTAAACATATTTTTTAATTTCAAATTGAGTCTTATTTATTCCTGCTCTAGCTAAAACCATTTGAATAACAGCAGGTCCACACCAGCCTGGTTTTTCTTGAAATCTATGAAATTTTCGCCAATTAGAGGTAATTTTTGAAGTCATATGGCTATTATAACAAAAAATCCTTTATAGGATTTATTAATTAAATTAATATATAATACTTCACCCATGGTAGAAACATTAAAAGAATTAGGAGAATTAAACAAAAAGGCAGTTAAAGACGGATTATTATTAATTAATGGTTTGTCTTTTAGGAAAGACTATTCTCAATTATTGGGAAAACCCCTATCTTCTTTAGAAGACAGATTTTATAGATATCTTGGTGAATTGAGTACAAATGGGTATGTTTCAGCACATGTTTTGGTAGATAAATTTTACTTTTTAGAGGGCTATGAACTTGAGGACAATCGAGCAGGAGTTGATGCTTTAGTATCAAGAATTCGAAAAAAAATGGGTGAAACTACAATAATTACTAAGCAAGATCTAGGATACCTTTCTCGACGAACATCGATAGAAACCAAGTGTCGGGATGCTGGGAATTGAACCCAGTGTCTCTACGTCCCGAACGTAGCGTGATACCGATTCACTACATCCCGTGGCTAGTTTTGTGTCCCCGTTCAGAATCGAACTGAAATTTAAGGTTTAGGAAACCTCCGTTCTATCCGTTGAACTACGAGGACATATAGGTTCTTATTTTACCACTACTACTTAATACTAAGCGAATAGAGATTAGCGGTTGTGGAGTCAGATCCTAAGTTTGTTAGAATTAGAAGTTTACTTGCATTAACAAATGGATATGCGTGTGGAGTAATATAGTTTCCTGAAAAAACAACTTGTCTATTTGTACCATCATAATCCATTATTACAATTTTTCCTTCCAAACTTTCAATTAAATGTTTTGATGTTGGTAACCAATAAAGAGGAGTACCGTTTTCAGAAACTAAAAAATTTTTGTCTTCTTTGATATCGTAAATATATGTTTTACCAATTTTGATATCCCTATTTTCCTTTTGAGTTGAAGATCCTGGAAGTTTAGGAATTAAATTTTCTCTTAAGTCAGCTGATTGACTAGCTACATACATAACCATGTTTTCATCTGGAGAAAATGTAAAAGTTTTAACCCTTCTTTTAAAAATTTCAACTAAATCTTGTGGGAGATTTTTTAACTGTGCGTCTTCTTTTTTAGTCTTTTCTAGGTTCCATTCTTTTAGAGTTTCATTTATCTTTATTGATATATTTACTCTTTGGTTTTGAGGCGTGAATTCGTTTGAATTAAGTAAAAATGTTCCTGTTGCCGTTTTTAATAATATTTGTCTTGAGTTGGGCGAAAAAAAGTAGGTAGAGTCATTTGTAACACCATCGGTTATTTTTTTAGGTTCGCTAGGGAAACCTATTGGAAGAGCTGAGACTGACATTATCCAGAGACTATCTCCATTTGTGTATGCAATTTTACTAAAATCATCAGATACTACTGGATTTGCTGCTCCGTCAAATGTAACAGGAGAGAGAGATGGGGCTACTTTAAAAAATTGAGCTGTAATTTGAGTTACTTCTTCCTTTTTGATAGTAAGTCTTTTACTCCAGGTTAGATATCCATTCTTTTTAATTTCCACATCATATGATCCAGGGGCAAGTTTAATATTGGTGTTAGTTGCTCCTTTTAGATCACCATCTATATAAACTGAAGCTCCATCAGGCTCAGATTTTATTACAAGAATGCCATTAGCTAAAAATTTAAATGAGTCTGTATCAAAACGGTACCCTCTAGCTATTAGTGATACAAAATAACCAACTACTCCTACAAATAGAAGGGTTGACAGTAAAATTAACACTCGAAGTTTAGTCATATGGCTATTATACTATATAATGCCTTTTAATCTAATGAATATGAACTTTTCAAGAAAAAATATAGCAATAGACCTTGGAACTGCAAATACCCTTGTCTGGGTTTCAGGAGAAGGAATTATAGCAAATGAGCCTACGGTTGTGGCTACTTCAGTTGAAGATAATAAAGTTGTGGCTGTTGGTGAAGAAGCTAAAAAGATGTTAGGTAGAACTCCTGAAGCTTTAATGGCTAATCGCCCTATGAGAGAAGGAGTTATTGCTGATTATCAAGTAACTGAAACAATGCTTAAGTATTTTATTGGAAAAGTTACAGGAAGATTTAATCTTTTTAGACCAAATGTCATGGTTTGTGTGCCTGCAGGTTGTACTCAAGTGGAAAGACGCGCGGCACTTGACGCGACTTTATCAGCAGGAGTTGCACATGCTTATTTAATCGATGAACCTCTTGCGGCAGCAATTGGTGCAGGAATACCAGTTTCAGCACCTTCTGGACATATGATAGTTGATAGTGGCGGAGGATCAACTGAGGCTGCTGTTATATCTTTAGGTGGAGTTGTAGTTCATAAATCAGTAAGAATCGCAGGCACTAAGATTGATGAAGCAATAATTACATTCATGAAGAAAAAACATAATTTAGTGATTGGGGATACAACTGCTGAAGACATTAAAATTAAAATAGGCTCAGCACTAAAACTTCCCAAAGAAGAGAAACTTGAAATTAGTGGTAGAGATCTTGTTTTTGGACTTCCAAGAACAGTAACTGTTACTTCAACCGATGTAACTGAGGCAATAAAACCTACTTTACTTCAAATGATTGGAGCAGTTAAGGCAGTCTTAGAAGATACACCACCTGAACTTGCAGCAGATATTATAGACAAAGGTATAATTATGAGTGGGGGAACATCTCTTTTAAGAAACTTGAATAAACTTTTAACAGAAGAAACAGGAGTTCCTGCTCATGTTGCTGACGAACCACTTCTATGTGTTGTTAGGGGAACTGGTTTAGTTTTAGAAAATATTGAACTTTGGAAAAGAAGCGTTACTACTAAAGGTTAATTTTACGGAAGTTTAATTACTAATAAATAGGTTTTAAAAGTTAAAAAAATTAATAAAACCTTGAAAAATTAATCCTCTAGTTTGTAATTGGTAATTTTAAAAATTTGTGTATGGCTTGAGGATAAGTTTAAAAATTTGAATCTAATAATTGTATCAATAAATTGTACAATAATGTTACAAAAGATAACATTATTTAAATGATAAACTGTATATAGTAAATAGACAAAAATGTATAATAATTTCAAATCAAATTTAATGATATACGGAGAAAAGATGGCTAAAAGTAGTAATTTTTGAACGATTTTTGAGGTAATTTTAATTAAAATATATGAAAAAATGACTGAAAATAACACCAAATCGAATCGAAAACACGGACAGATCTTTGGAATTAAGATAAGTAGCACTTCAAGAGGCGAAGTGCTAGAGTTTTTAAGGTTGAGGCTAGAAACAAAGGAAAGATTCTTTTTTGTTACTCCAAATCCTGAAATTATCTTGATGGCAAAAGATGATTGGTTATTAAAAAAAGCAATTGCAAAGTCCGATTTATCAATTCCTGATGGGGTAGGGCTTAAATTTGCTTTTAAGTTTTTGTATGGAGAAGACTTAAATATTATAAAAGGAAGAGAACTATTTATGGACATTATTAAAATTGCAGATGATAAAGGACTTAGGATTTATTTTTTAGGTGGATTTAAAGATGAAGCAGAAAAAGCAAAGCAAGAATTAATTAAAGTTTATAAAAATATTAAAATTCAAGCAAATTCTGCTCCTAGGTATGGAAACAATGGACAACCGGCATCAGAAGAGGATAGAAAACTTCATAAAAGTTTAATTAGTAAAATTAAAATGTTTGAACCCGACTTAATTTTTGTAGGACTTAGTGCTCCAAAACAAGAAAAATGGATATTTAGAAATTTTTTCAGATTAGATGCAACAGGAGCAATGGCAGTAGGTGGAACATTTAATTATATAAGTAAAACCCTACCATTTCCTCCAAAATGGATGGAAAAATTAGGTTTTGAATGGCTATGGAGGTTAATTTTAGAGCCTAAAAGGTTTAAAAGGATTATTAATGCGGTTGTAGTCTTTCCTTTAATAGTATTTAGGAGTAAATTTATTAAATATGACAATAGAAAATAAACCTGACGAAAAAAAAGTAAAGATAGAAATCACACGAGATGATTTGGATTTAATAGGTAATGATGGATATAAAGAAGGTAGTGGGGGTTTTGATGAAGAAGATAAACGAAGACCAAGTCGTGATGATGGAGATTTACTAGGTTAATACTTCCTATCAATGATGAAATTTAATAATTCTTGTAATTCTTTCTTTGCGGGTTCGTGTGACAAAAATTTCAAATCATTACTTAATATATTTAAGGCTTTTTCTCTGTATTCTTCTATCAATTTTTTGGTATAAGAAACTCCTTTATTAATTACCAATGTGGATTTTCCTTCTTTTTTATCTTGTTTTAAATCTAAAATATCATCAACAAGTTGGAAACATCTTCCAAGATATAATCCAAATTCTGTGAGTTTATCAAGTTGTTTATTATTTGCTCCAGATATTATTGCCCCCAATCTCATTGGGCCTGCAATGGAATAATATGCTGATTTACTGTCGGCTACGAAGAAATATTCATGGTCAGTAACTTTTTTCTTTAAATTAGTCCAAATTTGTTCAACACCTTGACCTAGTGTAGTTCTTAAGAGAATTTTATAAAATTCATTAGTAATGTCTTGCGAATTAATGTCACTAACTATTTTCCACATAATAATATGTAAGGAGTCTCCCGCGTTTAAAGCTAATTCATTTCCAAATAGTTTATGTAAAGTTGGAGCATCTCTTCTCTTTTCTGAATTGTCTTCAATGTCATCATGAATTAATATCCATTCTTCTGAAAGCTGTATAGCTGAAGCTAATTTAATGATTTTTTTTGATTGTAAACCCATAGCACTAGCCACCAGCCTTACTAATGTTGGCCTTAAATATTTACCCATTCTTTCTGGATAAATTTTGTTTATTTTCCAAAATTCCAAGACTTCCTTTTTAAACTTAAAAGGCACCAAAAATTGTCTTGGGTACAAAGGATCTTTTAAATACTTTTCTATTTCTGGCCAAACAAGTTTTTTTGTTTTTTCTAAAGTATCCTCAATCATGAGTTTGTATTATAATATACTTTCATTATGAATGATTTAATCTTACTTCCAAAAGGTACTGTAGTACCAAATCATATAGCCATGATCCTGGATGGTAATAGAAGGTGGGCAAGAGCTAGGGGTTTGAAACCCTGGGAAGGGCACTATCATGGATATCTAGCTGTGGAAAAGCTGGCAAAAGCTGTAAGGAGCTTGGGAATTCATACATATACTGTTTGGGCTTTCTCAACTGAAAATTGGGAAAGACCACAAAAAGAAATAAATGCGATAATGGACTTATTTCGTAAGGCTTTAAGAGAAAAGGAGAAAGAATTTCACAAAGAAAAGGTTGCTCTTGTACATTTAGGTAGGAAAGACAGGCTTCCTGAAGATATTAGACGGGAACTTATTAGGATTGAAAATGAAACTAAAAAATATTCTCAAAATCATATTTATAATTTAGCTATAGACTATGGTGGAAGAGACGAGATCTTAAGAGCTTGTAGAAAGGTAATTACCGAAGGAATTAAACCAGATGAATTAAATGAGAAAATATTTGAAAAATATCTTGATACTTACAATCAACCTTACCCATATCCAGATTTGTTTATTAGAACTTCAGGAGAACAAAGAACATCAGGTCTTCTTCCTTGGCAAATGACGTATGCTGAATTTTATTTCGAAACTACACACTTACCAGATTTTTCACCAGAAAAGTTAAAAGAAGCAATTTTAGATTTTTCAAGACGTAGAAGGAGATTTGGAGGAAATGATGAAGTAGAACATTTCAATTTTAATCCACAAATTGTGGCTAACTTGGAACTTAAGTGGTGGAGACTTACAAAAATTCCTAAAGGTACAAAACTGACTGAATATGCAATAGATCATTTTCGAAAACAATATGGATTATCTAAAGAACTTGCTAAAAGAGCTGTTAAATATACTCTTGAAGCTATTGAATATCAGGAAAAAGAAAAATGGGATCAGGCAAAAATATCTTTAAAGAAGTTTTACAAACTTATAAAGGGTGAGCTTAAACTTGCTTTTGAACCTGAAATTGTTGCCTCCTTGGAAGTTAAATTAAATAAAGAAAAAGGAGAATCAGAGGAAACTACAAAAGAACATTTAGCAGAAGTTTATAGAATTTCACTTTTTCAGGCCACAAAGGCAGCTCACCTTAGAGTTTTGGCCAATGTAGAAAAGAATTTAGCGCAAAAAGGAATGGGAGAAGTTCATTGGCAAAAAGCAGAAAAGTATCTTGAAAAGTATTATAGTGCCCTAAAAGAACGAATTGCATGAAATGGCTAGAAAAAATTCTATCTCATTTATTAAACAAAATAAATTTGTTTTAATCCTTGTTTTAATAGGTTTATTTATATTTTTTAATTCACTTTTTAATGGTTTTGTCTGGGATGATGAAGAGTTAATAGTTAATAATGTTATTATTCATTCATTTAGCAATTTAACTAGCTTTTTTGCTGGAGGAGCATTTAATTCAGGGGGGACAGGATCTTTATCTGGGGTTTTTTATAAACCTATTATGACTTTATGTTTTTCACTTTTATATACAATTTTTGGTAATAGGCCAATTGTCTTTCATTTATTTTCAATAATTATACATATTATAAACTCTATACTAGTTTTTTTTCTTTTTAAAGAATTTTTTCCTCATCTTGAAGCAAAAAGAAAAGAGTTGGTATCTTTTATTGTATCTTTATTTTTTTTACTCCATCCCCTTTATTCAGAAGTAGTCTTCTATATCTCAAATTTTCAAGATTTACTTTTTATGTTTTTTGGTTTATCGGCTTTTCTACTAATTTTAAAGAAACGTATTAGTGTAGTAAATATTCTGCTTATAACTTTTTTGTTTTTGTGTTCACTTCTTTCAAAAGAAACTGGTTTAGTCTTAATAATTATTTCATCTTTGTACTCATTCCTGTTTAAGAGGAAAGAAAAAGGATTTTTTTGGGTTTATATTGCAGGTTTTACATCAGTAGTTATGTATTCTTTGATGCGTTTTGGAATTGCTAAACAGTTTTTCCCAAACAATAATCTTGCTCCTATTGCTAGAATTAATTTAGTAGAGAGACTTATTAATTTACCTAAGATACTTCTTTTTTACATTCAAAACTTCTTTGTTCCAATTAACTTTTCTGTCAATCAAAATTGGCTGGTTAAATCTTTAAACTTAAGGGAATTTTATATTCCGCTTATTGTCATCTTAGTTTTTTTTACCTTTATTTTTTTAATGACATTTTTATTGTGGAAGAAAAAAATAAGTTTAGGTAAGCTTTATTTTTTCTTTTTATCTTGGTTTATTTTAGGACTTTTGCCACATATTCAAATTTTTCCACTTGATGCAACTGCAACTGGTAGGTGGTTTTACCTTCCATCACTTGGACTTTTCGGGATGATATCTGTTTTGGTATTGCTTTTAACTGATAAATTAAAAAGTAATCAAAGAAAAACTTTATTAATTATCATTATTTTGATAGTTACAATATTTGGAATTAGAACATTTGTAAGAAGTTTTGACTGGAGAAATGGACTTACTTTTTATAGTAAAGAAATTAAGCTCTCTGGAGACAATTTTAGCTTAGAAAATAACCTTGGTGTAGAACTCTATCGTATTGGTAAACTTGATGAGGCTGGAGTGCATTGGGAGAGGTCAGTTAATCTTGCACCTTATTGGTGGACAAATTTTAATAATTTAGGAGTTTATTGGCAAAACAAAAATGATTTAGAAAAGGCTGAAGGATATTATTTAAAATCAATTGAAAATGGAAACTACTATTTAGCTTTTGAAAATTATGCATTAGTTTTATTAAAACAGAAAAAATATACAAAAGCTAAAGAATTCTTGAATACAAATATCAAATATTTTCCACAAAACACTAATATGATTCAACTACTTGCACTTTCATATTACTTTACAGGAGATACTGATACTGCGATTAAAGTTGTCCAATATTTAATTGATAACTCTCCAACAGAAAATAATAAGAAACTATTAGATCTTATTCAAAAAGGCGGGGATTTAAGTAACTTGTTTGATTAAAAGTCTTAAAATTACTTAAAGTGCTTATTGACACAAGTGTTCTACTTTATTATATTGTGACTGCTATTGATAAATGTTAGGCAGGAGACAAGATATAAATGGAACAAACTACTAAAAAGCAAGTCAGATTAGAATCATTACCTGATCTATTAACGGTTAGGGAAGTTTCAGATTTACTTAGAGTTTCACCCTTAACAATCAAAAGATGGGGTAAAAGAGGTAAACTTCCACCTCTTCGTATTAATTCAAGAGGTGACAGACGTTATAAGAAAGAATCAATTTTAGCTCTTCTTGGAATGCAGGTAAAAGTTGATTAAGTCTTTTCTTCTCTCCATATGTGTATACTGATAATTATACGTTAATTACCAGTATGAAGAAACATAAATTAAGTCATTATATCTTTACAATTATTTATCAAATTGTTAAAAATTTATTGTTAAGTTTTATTTTTATTTTAATTGCAATTACTGGATATCTTATTAATTCAATTGTTAAATCTCCATATGATTTGATTTTTGGTGTTCCATTAATATTTATTGGGGTAGGTCTTTTGTTAAATAGTCTATATTCAATTTTATTATCGATTTTCTCTCCAGCTTTTAATAAGGGTGTATGTGTAATATGTAGTTGACTTAACGTTTTCATTTTGTATAACTAAAGGTGTTACACCTGCCGAACTAATCCTGCCTAATGTTTATTTCATATGATATATTTTGCATTACTTACATTAGGTTACTTTTTGGGAGTATTTACTGCTATGGTAATTTTTCCTCCCAAAACAAATGAATTAAGAGAACAGGAAAAGGATGCATTAACTCCAATTTTAAATTTAGAAGAGGAAGAAAAAGTTGCCTCTGGTTTAGTTGGTAGCTTTTAATAAAATTAATAAAATATATGTTTCCTGCCGAGACATCACTAATACCTGCAACTGTAGCTCTTGTTCGTTTCTATATAGAGAACGGATTCTTGGTATTTTTCCATAATTATCCATTTTGGTATCTTGGTTCGACCCCATTTAAGTTTTTAATTGGCCCAATTATTCCAATAATTACCAGATTTATTGGAATTTTACTCCCTAATGTATCATTATTTAATATATTGATATATTTTGTAATACTTAGTTTTGTAATTTCAGCAGTTGGGTGGGGGATTTTAGTCAAAAAAATCACCAATAATAAGATACTTACATTTTTGGTGGTATTTATCTTTCTAATTTTACCTGGTAAGTACTTTACAGCTTTTGGTTTAGAAGAAGCCACATACATAATTGCAAGAAATTTGCTTCCATTCCTATTTTTATTTATTTTAGAAAAGAAAAAAATAACCTCGATTCTTTTTTTAAGCCTAATTTTACTAATTAATACAAGTATTTTAACTCAAAGTTTGGTAGGAATCGGGGCAATTTCTTTAAATCTAAAGGCTTTTAAAAAAAATTTAGCTTTAATTCTTTATTCATTAATAGTAATTACCTTTTGGTACACACCAACCTACTGGTTAACAATTCTATTTAACCCTTCAATAGGGGGATTATCTTTAGGAAAACTATCTTTAAGGGTATTTGAACTTGTTAGAAGTTTACTTCCAGTATTATTAGCCTTCTTTGTAGTTAGATTGGGTAAAATTAAAAGACCAATTTTAGAAAGATTTGGTTTAATCTGGTTTGGGGTGTTTACCTTTTTAACATTTTATAGATTTGTAGCTGATTATGATTTCTGGTCAGATTGGACAGCTTGGTTGCCTGAACTTGAAATTGGTTTTGCTATTCTTTTTACATATTATTACCAAGCTAAAAGTTATAAAAATATTTTATGCATTATTTTAATTATTCTTTTACCAACATATATTATTATTAAAAATATATCGTTTAAAAATTTGATAACAAGTTCACCTCCAAGGTATATGCAAAGTATTGATAAACTAAGTAAACTATCAGATGGTAAAAATGTATTTCTATCAGGAAGTTCAGTCTTTTGGGTGAATGCTTTTTATAATATAAACCAAGTCAGAGGTGGTAAAGACCAGGTATCAATGCATAAAACTTGGGATAAAGCTTCATATGAATTTAGAGAAGGGGATGATGTAGAAAAAACCTTCATCTGGTTAAAAAATTTAAATATAAACTATGTACTTGTCCATACAAGCGAGTCTCAAGAGTATTATAAAGACTTTCAAAATATATATAAATGGAACAACGTAGGTGAAGTTGTTTGGCAAGATAATGGTGATTTTATTGTCAAAACTTCAGATTAGAAGTGTTTATCCTTTGTTTATTTATTGATTAAATATATTGTAAGTAGAGTTAAGTCAATAATAACAAAGAAGATAAACAAACCTATTAACCATCTATTAATAACAATTTTAGATTTAATTTTAATATGTTTTACTTTGTGATGAGTATTATAAATACTAATAAGCTGTAGTTTGTTATAGTATCTTCTGTTTGTTGGTGTTCTTAGGGGTTTTATATAACCATTTCTTTCCCATCTTCTTAAAGTGTCTTTAGAAATTTTTAGTAATTTAGAAGCCTCTGAAATTGATAATCGAATATTTAAATCTGTATTCATATACATATATTTACATATATATCATTTAGTTGTCAATTACTAATGAGCTACATATAGAAAACATAGTAATAGTAATCTAGTCTTAGATAATAGCTTTAAATTTGACTTGGTGAGCTTAAAAAGTATTGTTTATTAAGTTATTAACTATCTTATGTTTAAGGTTAACACGTACAGTTTAGGTAGCGTAAGGGTAAAATCGGACACTTTTTGGATACAGATTTATCTTTATTTATCATATTAATATATCTTATAATACTTTATTAAATATATATTTCCCCATAAATTAAAGACTATTGACAGGAGTTAGTATGGTATCTGACAATTATACTAACTTAAATATATGACTGCACTTGATAAAAAGAAAGAAATTGTTGATTTAGTAACATCTAAGCAAGTAAATGTTTCTAATATTGCAAGAAAATATGGTATTTCTAGAGATACTATATATAGGTGGGTCAATAACGGAGTCAAAACAGATAATTATTTAAGGGGTGATAGTCATCCAAACGCTATATATCCTAAAGCAAAAAAAGAAGTTATAAGACTTATAGTTAAAGACCCTTCTTTAGGTTGTAGGAAATTAAGTCAGGAATTATTAGGCAAGAATATTAAATTGAGTCATTCTCAAGTAAATAAACTTTTAAACAAATTGGGTGCTGAAAATTATGATAGAAGAGTTAATTTTACGAAAAATTATCAAGGTCCTAGAAGATTTAAGGATGATGTGAGAAGCGAAATAGTTAATAGGCATTTGGAAGGAGAAAAGATTTCAGATTTAGCTTCAAAATATAGTATTTCAAGGGATACTATTTATAGATGGATTAATAATCATAACTCAGGAGTTGGTTTATCTGATAAATATGTAAAGGGAGAAAATCATCCAAAGGCTATTTATCCTTCACTAGAGCCTGAAGTACTACAAATAGTAGGGAGTAATCCAGGTCTTTCAGCACACTTGATTGCGAAAGAAGTTAATTGTTCTGTTTGGACTATTTGGAAAATATTAGACAAGAATAATTTAAATCTTGCTTCTCAAAGAATTGCATATGCTAATGAACTTTCTACAAGAGAACAAAAAGTTATCGAATCGAAAGCTTCTGATACAGTTAGATCTGTTTTTGATAGTTTTGTTCCAAACGTAGCCCCAGCACCACCGCCATCTAAATTTAATTTTAAATTACTTCGTTTCTTTGTCATCTTCCCCATTTTTGTATTTTTAATAACCTATGCAAGTATGTATTGGATATCAACTATTACTTCAATTGGAGCAATATTTGCAACTGTCGCGTTAGTTATGGGTATGTTCTTCTTCATGTACTCACTTAAATATTATCTTTCTTTAGCAATTGTACTTTCTAATTTACAAGAAGATGGGATAGTAAAGAGGGGTAAAAACCTAATTGATTGGGTCTTGGGAAATAACTCAGATATAGTAAACAATAATTCTAAATTTATTGGTCTCGAGCCAAATATTGACAATATAATTTTAAAAAACCATCCATTTGTTTCAGTCCATGTTGCACTTTTCAACGAAAGAAACGTGGTAGATAGATTAGTTAAGGCTGTAACTTCATTTGAATATGATAATTATGAAGTTATTTTAGCTGATGATTCAACAGATGAAACATCTGAAAAAATTAGACAGTATCAGGAAAAGTATCTATTTAAAGGAGAAACTTTAAAAG